>JAESGM010000009.1_pt1 | contig 915061 bp, 860 predicted proteins | sample 9269721 | NCBI WGS metagenome assembly JAESGM01 (sample SAMN15720920, study PRJNA650825) | algae metagenome | isolation source: Komarekiella atlantica HA4396-MV6 and co-occurring heterotrophs from... | place: USA: Theobald House, Kauai, HI | collected 2009-07-29 | reverse complement strand
GCTGCTCCAGGCCTCCGACTACAATGTCGAGCGGGCGCAGCGCGGCATCGTCTATATCGACGAGATCGACAAGATCAGCCGCAAGTCGGACAATCCCTCGATCACCCGCGACGTCTCGGGCGAGGGCGTGCAGCAGGCGCTGCTCAAGATCATGGAGGGCACCGTCGCCTCCGTGCCGCCGCAGGGCGGGCGCAAGCATCCCCAGCAGGAGTTCCTGCAGGTCGACACCACCAACATCCTGTTCATCTGCGGCGGCGCCTTCGCCGGGCTGGACAAGATCATCTCGAGCCGCGGCAAGGGCACCTCGATCGGCTTCGGCGCGACCGTGAAGGCCCCGGACGACCGCCGCACCGGCGCGATCTTCCGCGAGGTCGAGCCCGAGGATCTGCTGAAATTCGGCCTGATCCCGGAATTCGTCGGCCGTCTGCCGGTTCTGGCGACGCTCGAGGATCTCGACGAGGCGGCGCTCAAGACCATCCTGACCGAGCCGAAGAACGCGCTGGTCAAGCAGTACCAGCGCCTGTTCGAGATGGAGGATACCGAGCTCACCTTCACCGACGAGGCGGTCAGCCTGATCGCGCGCAAGGCGATCGAGCGCAAGACCGGAGCGCGCGGCCTGCGCTCGATCATGGAGAGCATCCTGCTCGAGACGATGTACGAGCTGCCAGGGCTGGAAGGCGTCGAGCAGGTCGTGATCGGCCCGGAGGCCGTCGAGACCAAGTCGCGCCCGCTCTTCATCTATGCGGAGCGCGACGAGGAGACGAAATCGGCTTCGGCCTGATCGGGGGACCTATACGCATTCGTGAACGCGCGCCGGTTGGCGCGCGTTTTGCGTTTGGGAAGCGTGCTGGGCGTTTTCGTTCACATTCGCGACAATCCAGCATGGGACGACGCGGCAGGGTTGCTTGAAAGCCGGCGCGGAAGTCTCCACTTTAGCTGCACCTGCGAGAGTCGCGCGCCTGTCGAGGGCGGGGCCCGCGGGGGCGGGTAGGCGAATGGTCGCCTCACCGCTTACGTCCGATCGGTCCGCCCATACGGGGGTCCGCCGGGCGCAACCACAAAGGATACGTCATGACTGGCTCGGCGCCCCGCGCTCCTTTCGTTCCCGGCGAGACCGGCACCTATCCGGTTCTCCCCCTGCGCGACATCGTCGTTTTTCCGCATATGATCGTTCCGCTCTTCGTCGGACGCGAGAAGTCGATCCGCGCCCTAGAGGAAGTGGTCAAGACCGACGGCCTGATCCTGCTCGCCACGCAGAAGAATGCCGGCGACGACGATCCGGCGACCAAGGACATCTATGAGATCGGCACGCTCGCACGCGTGCTGCAACTGCTGAAACTGCCCGACTCGACCGTGAAGGTCCTCGTCGAGGGCGTCGGCCGCGCCGAGGCGACCTCCTATGTCGCCGACGAGGCCTTCTATCAGGCCGAGGCCGTGGCGCTCGCCGAGGAAGAGGGCAAGAAGGTCGAGATCGAGGCGCTCGGCCGCTCGGTCGTCAGCGAGTTCGAGAGCTATGTGAAGCTCAACAAGAAGATCTCCCCCGAGATCGTGGCCGCCGTCTCGCAGATCGACGAGCCCTCGAAGCTCGCCGACACCGTCGCCTCGCATCTGGCGGTCAAGATCGCCGATCGCCAGGCCGTGCTCGAGATCGTCAATGTCGCGCACCGGCTGGAGAAGGTGCTCTCGCTGATGGAAAGCGAGATGTCGGTGCTCCAGGTCGAGAAGCGCATCCGCTCGCGCGTCAAGCGCCAGATGGAGAAGACCCAGCGCGAGTACTATCTCAACGAGCAGATGAAGGCGATCCAGAAGGAGCTCGGCGACGGCGAGGAAGGCCGCGACGAGCTGGCCGAGCTGGAGGAGCGCATCGCCGCGACGAAGCTCTCCAAGGAAGCCCGCGACAAGGCGATGGCGGAGATGAAGAAGCTCCGTCAGATGTCGCCGATGTCGGCCGAGGCCACGGTCGTGCGCAACTATCTCGACTGGATGCTCGGCATTCCGTGGGGCAAGAAGTCCAAGATCAAGAAGGACCTCAACGTCGCCCAGGGCGTGCTCGACGACGACCATTACGGCCTCGACAAGGTCAAGGACCGCATCGTCGAGTATCTCGCCGTGCAGCAGCGCGCCAACCGGCTCGCCGGCCCGATCCTCTGCCTCGTCGGCCCTCCGGGCGTCGGCAAGACCTCGCTCGGCAAGTCGATCGCCAAGGCGACGGGGCGCGAGTTCGTCCGCATGTCGCTCGGCGGCGTGCGTGACGAGGCCGAGATCCGCGGCCACCGGCGCACCTATATCGGCTCGATGCCCGGCAAGATCATCCAGTCGATGAAGAAGGCGAAGACCGCCAACCCGCTCATCCTGCTCGACGAGATCGACAAGATGGGCCAGGACTTCCGCGGCGATCCGTCGGCGGCCCTGCTGGAGGTGCTCGATCCCGAGCAGAACGCTACCTTCAACGACCACTATCTGGAGGTCGATTACGACCTCTCGAACGTGATGTTCGTGACCACGGCCAACACGCTGAACATCCCGCCGGCCCTGCTGGACCGGATGGAGGTCATTCGCATCGCCGGCTACACCGAGGAAGAGAAGCTCGAGATCGCGCGTCGCCACCTGATTCCGGGCGCGATCAAGAAGCACGGGCTCGAATCCAAGGAATGGTCGATCGACGACGAGGCCCTGATGACGCTGATCCGGCGCTATACGCGCGAGGCCGGCGTCCGCAACCTCGAGCGCGAGCTCTCCAACACCGTCCGCAAGGCGGTGAAGGACATCGTGCTGACCAAGAAGAAGAAGGTGGCGGTCACGACGCCGGTGCTCGAGGACTACCTGGGCCCGCCGCGGTTCCGCTATGGCGAAGCCGAGACGGAGGATCAGGTCGGTGTCGTCACCGGTCTGGCCTGGACCGAGGTCGGCGGCGAGCTGCTGACGATCGAAGGCGTCATGATGCCCGGCAAGGGCAAGATGACGGTCACGGGCAACCTCAAGGACGTGATGAAGGAATCGATCTCGGCGGCGGCGTCCTATGTCCGCTCGCGCGCCATCGATTTCGGCATCGAGCCGCCGCTGTTCGATCGGCGCGACATCCACGTCCATGTTCCGGAAGGGGCGACCCCGAAGGACGGCCCGTCGGCCGGCATCGCGATGGCGACGACGATCGTCTCGATCCTGACCGGCATCCCGACCCGTCGCGACCTGGCCATGACCGGCGAGGTCACGCTGCGGGGCAGGGTGCTGCCGATCGGCGGCCTCAAGGAGAAGCTCCTGGCGGCCCTGCGGGGCGGCATCAAGAAGGTGCTGATCCCCGAGGACAACGCCAAGGACCTAGTCGACCTGCCCAAGTCCGTGAAGAGCGGGCTGGAGATCGTCCCGGTCTCGCGCATGGACCAGGTGCTCCAGCACGCGCTGATCCGCCAGCCGGTGCCGATCGTCTGGGAGGAAGACCTCTCGGCGGTCCGCCCGAAGGGCGCGGAAGAGGATGCGGCGGGCGGCCTCGTCGCCCACTGAAGCCGGGCCAGGCGTCTCCGAGCGACAAGAGGGCCGGCAGCGCTGCTGCCGGCCCTTCTTCTTTGCAGGTGAACAGGGCTCGGCAGGCCGAACAAGGCTTGCTGGCGCGGCTGCTTCGCCTTAAACCGGCGCGATAGAGCCGGATCCGATCAGGTTGAATCAACCTGATCGGTGAATCCGTCTCTAAAATTTTAGATAGAGAACGCGTGATCCGATCGGATTGCTTCGCAATCTGATCGGCGCGTGCTCTAGGGCGATTAGCTCAGTTGGTAGAGCATCTCGTTTACACCGAGAGGGTCGGCGGTTCGAGCCCGTCATCGCCCACCAGCCTGCGCTCGCGAGGCGAGCTTCGGCTCGGCGCGCTGGGTACAGGCCAGCGCGCCGCCCAACCTCAACCCGGAATATGTGGAACTGTCACTTTGTCGCCGTCACGCGCTTGACACTTCCAGCCGCGCGCCATAATCCCAACCCCGCTGACGGCCGAGGCCGCAGCCGCCCTGCGCGGGCGTAGCTCAGTTGGTTAGAGTGCCGGCCTGTCACGCCGGAGGTCGCGGGTTCGAGCCCCGTCGCCCGCGCCAGTCAAATCAAGAGATTGCACGCGATCTCCACCGGGGACCTAAGTTCCCGCCCCCTACCGTTGCACGTCGCGGCGGGTTTTGCTCTCTCAGCCTTGTTTCTCTCTACGCCAGCCGGCGTCAACGTCGTGCAACGTCACGACGCCCACGGGATCATGGGCTTCCGCTCTTGCCGGCAGGAGCGTGATGCGCCTTGGCCGACTCGCGCGCTTTTGCGAGGAGGGCGTCGCGCTTCGCGATGGTCGACGCCGGGTCGGGCGCCAGCTCGATGGCCTTCTCGTAAAGTGACAAGGCGGCGGTAAAGCGCTTCCGCCGGGCACAGCGATCGCCGAGATTCGTCAGCCAGATGGTCGAGCTCGCGCGTTTCGGGCGCAGCGCCGCGGCGAGGTTCGGCGTCCGGCGGTCCTGAATGAAGTCGAGCACCAGCGGGCGGAGCAGGCCCATGCCGTTGAGGCATCGTGACACGGGATGGCCGGCTCCGGGGGCCACCGCGATCGTGGCGTTGGGAAAGGCCGGTGCGACTTCCGAGCGCATGTAAAGGGCATCCAGCGGGAGCCGCTGGTCGAAGACGATGAAGACGGGTTGCCGGGACTTGGGAGCGCCGGCCAGATCGCATTGCGTGGCGACCACATGCTTCCGATATTCCTGCCCCCCAAGCTGCGGATACCGCGGATGGATCGAACACAGGGGGCTCAGGGCGAGGATCGAGGCATTGATGGCGCCGCCAAAATACAGCGCGGCAAAGGCCCCCATGCTGATGCCGTAGCAGACGACGTCGCTGTACTCCGCCGCAATGCCGGAAACGGCGCCGGAGAAATCCTCGACCTTCAGGTCCTGATACCAATTCTCCGAGCGCTTTTGAACGATGATGAGATCATAACCTGCCTTCAGCAGGAAATCCTCGCCGAACCCCGCCTTTGACGGGTCGTTCATCAGCATTTCGGCGAAGGTGACCACGAGCGTATCGCTTTTCCGCCCAGGATTGCGAAGGCGCCGGATGACTGTCTGGCCATTATCCAGAAGTGTCACACGGTCCAGTGCTGCCGGCAAAGCAATGTTTCCGGGATGTTCCATGGGAGGCTCCAATCTCTGATGAATCAAGCGCAAGTAACGTCTGCGCTGGAGTGCGATCGAGAAAGGAATAATACGATGGCGTGATATGTAAACAGTATAGGTAGAGGCTTATATTGTCGCTAATATTCGATTGTTGTTGTTTCTATTAATGTTCGAATTTACGACGAATCGTGAAGTTCTTTATTCTGCTCGGCACGAGCCGGCGCTGCGAAAGCGCCGGGCCGACTCGTTTCCGTCCATGCTGGCGGCGATAGAGTGGGGCGCCGTCGCTCGTGCCGCGCGCGCCCTCGGCGAGCCAATGACGAGGTCCAGGGTTTCTGCTGTTATCGGCAGAACCGGCCGATGGGTCTCACCACGGCCGGCGCGGGCCGGTGTCGATATGGATCAGCCCGTTCCAGTAGACCTTGTGGCCGCCGACCTCGGGCAGCGAGCGGGCGTAGTCGAGCACGGTGCGCGGCCGCACGCCCGGCACGCGGAAATCCATCGCCTCGCAGCGCTTGTGATAGGAGCCGCGTCGCGCCCGCCAGGGCGGGCGCCAGGTCGAGGTGACCTTCACCGCCCCGTATTTGTCGACGATCTTGCCGAGGATCAGCTTCAGCCTCTCCGGCAGGCAGGCGACCGAGGTGCCGGGGTCGGTGGTGATGCCGGGCCGCTCGGCTTTCTCGTTCGGGTCGAAGGCGGGCTCGGCTCCGGCCTTCTGGCCGGGCGTGAGCTTGGGCCATTCCGGCCCTTCGCCCTCTTCCGGCTCGGAAACGGCCGGCGAGCGCGGCCCCGGCGGCGTTGCCGAGGCGGCCGCCGGGGGAGGGACGATGATCGCCGGCGCCGTCCCCTTCGCGGGCAGGTCGAGATCGTAGGGCCGCTCGGGCGGCAGGGGCGCGCGCATCGTCTCGCCCTGGGCCGCAGCCTCGGCCGCCGAGAGGGTGAGGGCAAGCGCCAGAAGCGGCCAGGAAGCCTGCCGGCGGTCGGTGGTTCGTGAGTGTCTCATGGCGGGGGGAGGGGCAGGCGGCAGCACCCTCACGGCGTCGGCGGCGGCATGATCACGGCGCGGGTCTCGGCGCCGACGAGAGGCAGCTCAGGCGACTTCCCGCAGAGCGCGCGCAGGGCGGCGGGTGCGGCCGTGACCTTCTCGGTGTCGATCAGGGGGCGCTGCGCTCCGCCCGCGAAATAGCCCGCGAGCCAGAGCGAGAGCTGATCCTGGTCGTCGCCGCTCATCGTCATGAAATCGGCGCAGGTGGCGCGGGTCAGGTCGAGGCTCTCGGCCGATGCGTCGGTGGCCGTCACCGGTAGCGCGGTCAGGGCCGCCAGCATCGCGAGGGATCGGAGATGTCGGGCCATCAGCATCGCTCCGGGTCGGCGAATCCAGCCGATTGCGTCGATTCGGGCCATCTTGCCGTGCCGCGTCTTCCGCAGCCAGTCGGAAAATGGCGATTCCCGGGCAAAAATCCCTGCAATGCGTCAGGCTCATCCCAATGACGCGATTGTGCGACGCGGCAAACCCTTGCAGGATTCTAAAGCAGGGGCTAATCGACTGCCGATGCGTGCGCCGCGGGCCGGCGCCTGCGAAGCGAGGTTGTCATGCAAGCATTACCGGTACCGTCCTTGCTGAGCGACTACCTGCCGCTGGCGATCTTCATCGGCGTCTCGCTGGTCATCGGCCTCGCCTTGCTGATCGCGCCCTTCGCTGTCGCCTATTCCAAGCCGGATCCCGAAAAGCTCTCGGCTTACGAATGCGGCTTCAACGCCTTCGACGACGCCCGCATGAAGTTCGACGTCCGGTTCTATCTGGTCGCCATCCTGTTCATCATCTTCGATCTCGAGGTCGCCTTCCTGTTTCCCTGGGCGGTCGCGTTCGGGGGGCTCGGCTGGTATGGTTTCTGGTCGATGATGATCTTCCTGGGCGTCCTCACCGTCGGCTTCGTCTACGAGTGGCGCAAGGGTGCGCTGGAGTGGGACTAACTGTCCGGTCGCAGGGCGCGGAATCGCGACCTATCTGACAGGAACGGGTTCACAAGGGTAGAATGATGGCAACCACAGCGATCGACCGCGGCGACCCGCTCGTCGCGCCCGCGCCCCGGGGCTTGCTCGGGCCGGACGGCAAGCCCGTCGGCGCCCGCGATCCCTTCTTCGTCGAGATCAACAACGAGCTGGCCGACAAGGGCTTCCTCGTCACCGCCACCGACGACCTGATCAACTGGTCGCGCACCGGTTCGCTGATGTGGATGACCTTCGGCCTCGCCTGCTGCGCCGTCGAGATGATGCAGCTCTCGATGCCGCGCTACGATGTCGAGCGCTTCGGCTTCGCGCCGCGCGCCTCGCCGCGCCAGTCGGACGTGATGATCGTCGCCGGCACGCTGACCAACAAGATGGCGCCCGCGCTCCGCAAGGTCTACGACCAGATGCCGGAGCCGCGCTACGTCATCTCGATGGGCTCCTGCGCCAATGGCGGCGGCTACTACCACTACAGCTATTCCGTCGTGCGCGGCTGCGACCGCATCGTGCCGATCGACATCTATGTGCCGGGCTGCCCGCCGACGGCGGAAGCGCTGCTCTACGGCGTTCTGCTGCTGCAGAAGAAGATCCGCCGCACAGGGACCATCGAGCGGTGACGGCGGCTGCCGCCATGGTCGTTCGGCAATGGTGCGCGCGGGCGACGCCCGCGGGGGCGCTCGCCTATCGCGAGCATCTCGAGGGCTCGGTCCTGCCGCAACTCAAGGCGCTGCCCGGCTTTGCCGGCGTGACGCTGCTCAATTCCGCGACCGGCGGCGAGGTGCTCGTCACCGTGCAGACGCGTTGGCAGTCGATGGATTCGGTCGCCGCCTTCGCTGCGCCCGATATCGACGCGGCGGTGGTCGAGCCGGCGGCGGCAAAGGTGCTGCTGGGCTACGACGACACGGTGACGCATCACCACGTGATGCTCGAAGGATGATGCGATGAGCGAAGCGCTCGTGACACTCGGCGAACAGATCAAGGCGGCGCTGCCAGGCGCGGTCACGAACGCTGTCGTCGCCTTTGGGGAACTGACGGTCGAGGCCGAGACGGCGTCGATCGTGCAGGTGCTGACGGTGCTGCGCGACGATCCGCGCTTCCGCTTCGTCAATTTCACCGACCTCGCCGGCGCCGACTATCCCGAGCGCGAGAAGCGCTTCGACGTGGTCTACCATCTGCTCTCGCCGCGCCATAACCAGCGCATCCGCGTCAAGGTCCGGACCGACGAGGCGACGCCCGTGCCCTCCGTGATCGAGGTCTTCCCGGCCGCCAACTGGTTCGAGCGCGAGGCCTATGATTTCTACGGCACCCTGTTCTCGGGCCATCCGGACCTGCGCCGCATCCTCACCGATTACGGTTTCGAGGGCTATCCGCTGCGCAAGGATTTTCCGCTGACCGGCTTCGTCGAGGTCCGCTACGACGACGAGCAGAAGCGCGTCGTCTACGAGCCGGTGAAGCTCAACCAGGAATTCCGCAATTTCGATTTCCTCTCGCCCTGGGAAGGGACGGATTACGTCCTGCCGGGCGACGAGAAGGCAAAGGCGAACTGAGCGATGGGCGAAGCTGCGAGAGCCTCGGGCGGCTGCCTGTGCGGCGCGGTGCGCTACACGGCCGCCATCGAGAAGCCGGAAATGGACGTCTGTCATTGCCGCATGTGCCGGCGCTGGAGCGGCGGCGTCCTCATGTCCGTGCCGTGCAACGACCTCCGTGTCGAAGACGAGCGCGCGCTCGGCCGCTACGCCTCGTCCGAATGGGCTGAGCGGCTGTTCTGCAAGGAATGCGGCACCAGCCTGTTCTGGCGCTTCCAGAACGACGAGAGCGGCCATGTCGCCGTCGCCTTCCAGAGCTTCGACGATCTCCCTGTGGTGAGCTTCGCCGAGGAGATCTTCATCGACGAGAAACCGGCGCTGTACGAATTCGCCGGAATGCGCAGCCGCAAGACCGGCGCGGAAGTCATCGCTGCCTTCGAAGCGCAGCAGCAGGAGGGTTGAGGATGACCGAACACAACATCCGCAACTTCTCGATCAATTTCGGCCCGCAGCATCCGGCGGCGCACGGCGTGCTGCGCCTGGTGCTGGAGCTCGACGGCGAGATCGTCGAGCGCGTCGATCCGCATATCGGCCTGCTCCATCGCGGCACAGAGAAGCTGATCGAGGCCAAGACCTATCTCCAGGCCGTGCCCTATTTCGACCGACTCGACTATGTCGCGCCGATGAACCAGGAGCATGCCTACGCGCTCGCCGTCGAGAAGCTGATGGGCGTCACGGTGCCGCGCCGCGGCCAGCTCATCCGCGTGCTCTATTCCGAGATCGGGCGCATCCTCTCGCATATCCTCAACGTCACCACGCAGGCGATGGATGTCGGCGCGCTCACCCCGCCGCTCTGGGGCTTCGAGGAACGCGAGAAGCTGATGATCTTCTATGAGCGCGCTTGTGGCGCGCGCATGCACGCGGCCTATGTCCGGCCGGGCGGCGTCCACCAGGACCTGCCGCTCTCGCTGATCCACGACATCGCCGAGTGGTGCGATCCGTTCCTCAAGGTCTGCGACGACCTGGAGGGCCTGCTCACCGACAACCGCATCTTCAAGCAGCGCAATGTCGATATCGGCGTGGTCGATCTCGACACCTGCTGGAAATGGGGTTTTTCGGGCGTGATGGTGCGCGGCTCGGGCGCCGCCTGGGATCTGCGCAAGAGCCAGCCCTACGAGTGCTACGAAGAGCTGGAATTCGACATCCCGATCGGCAAGAACGGCGATTGCTACGACCGCTACTGCATCCGGATGGAAGAGATGCGCCAGTCGGTCCGCATCATGAAGCAGTGCTGCGAGAAGCTGCTGGCGGCTGACGGCGGCGGCCCGGTCTCCTCGCTCGACGGCAAGATGGTGCCGCCCAAGCGCGGCGAGATGAAGCGCTCCATGGAAGCGCTGATCCACCACTTCAAGCTCTATACCGAGGGCTACAAGGTGCCGGCCGGCGAGGTCTATGCCGCGGTCGAGGCGCCGAAGGGCGAGTTCGGCGTCTATCTGGTCTCCGACGGCACCAACAGGCCTTATCGCTGCAAGATCAAGGCGCCCGGCTTCGCCCATCTCCAGGCCATGGATTTCATGTGCCGCAAGCACATGCTGGCGGATGTTTCCGCCATCCTGGGCTCGCTGGATATCGTGTTCGGGGAGGTGGATCGGTGAACGCCTCAACCGTCTTGGTCGGCCTTGTGCCGACCATCCACGTCTTGAACGTGGTCAATGTTGCGAAGACGTGGATGCCCGGGACGAGCCCGAGCATGACGTCGAGAGAGAATTGATATGTCCGTCCGTCGTCTCGCGCCCGATCACGTCCAGCCCGCCTCCTTCGCCTTCTCCGCGGCGAACGAGAACTGGGCCGACGAGCAGATCGCCAAATATCCGGAAGGCCGACAGGCTTCGGCCGTGATCCCGCTCTTGTGGAAGGCGCAGGAGCAGCATCACGGCTGGGTGCCGCGCGCCGCGATCGAGGCCGTCGCGAAGAAGCTCGCCATGGCGCCGATCCGGGTGCTGGAGATCGCGACCTTCTACACCATGTTCAACCTGCAGCCGGTCGGCGAGCATTATGTCCAGCTCTGCGGCACCACGCCTTGCGCGCTGCGCGGCGCCGAGGCGCTGAAGAAGGTCTGTGAAGACGTCATCGGCCCGCAATCGACCGTGAGCGCCGACGGCAAGCTCTCCTGGCTCGAGGTCGAGTGCCTCGGCGCCTGCTGCAACGCCCCGATGGCGCAGATCAATTTCGATTATTACGAGGACCTGACGCCGGAGAATTTCCGCGCGCTGCTCGACGATCTGCGCCATGGCCGGCCGACCAAGCCCGGTCCGCAGGTCGACCGCTCCGGCTCCGAGCCGCTCGGCGGCGGCGAGACGCTGAAGGACAAGGCGCTCTATGACGGCTCGATGATCGGCGCCGGCAACTGGCAAAAGCGCATCACCGAACAGCGCGAAGCCGCGATCAAGGTCGCCAGCGAGAAGGCGGCCGCCGAAGCCAAGGCCAAGGCGGAGGCCGAAGCCGCCGCCGCGACCGGCAAGGCCGGGCCGACCGACACCAAGGCCGCGCCGGCCCCCGAGGCTGCGGCGCCAGGGCGGCCGAAGCCTTCGGAGGTCAAGCAGCCGGCCAGCGCTGCGCAGGACACGCCCTCCGCGACGAGCAAGGCCATAAAGGACGGTGGACCGAAGCCGGCCGCGACCGCGCCCGCCGCCAAGGCCCCCGCTGCCAAGACCTCCGCTGCCAAGGTCTCCGCTGCCAAGGTCTCCGCTGCCAAGGCCCCCGCTACAAGGAGCGCCGCCGCCGAAGTGCCCGCCGGCAAGGCTCCGGCGCGGGCAGCGCAGGCGCCAGCCAGCACGGCTGAGACCAAGCCCGAACTCCTGGCCGCAGCGCGCAACAATGCGCCGGACGATCTCGAGCTGATCTGGGGCGTCGGTCCCAAGCTCGCGAAGATGCTGAACGAGATGGGCGTCTGGCATTACGACCAGATCGCGACATGGACGCAGGCCGAGCTCGCCTGGGTCGACGCGCGGCTGACCGGCTTCAAGGGCCGCGCCACGCGCGACGACTGGATCTCGCAATCGAAGAAGCTCGCGACAGGCTGGCGGCCGCAATCGGCCCTCGGCGACAAGCCGGTGAAGTGAGGCGAAAACGATGCTTGCTGATCGCGACCGCATCTTCACCAATCTCTACGGCCTGCATGATGCCAGGCTGAAGGGCGCCATGCAGCGCGGCGCCTGGGACGGCACCAAGTTCCTGCTCGAGCAGGGCCGGGACTGGATCATCGACGAGATGAAGAAGTCCGGCCTGCGCGGGCGCGGCGGCGCCGGCTTCCCGACCGGGCTGAAATGGTCCTTCATGCCCAAGCAGAGCGACGGGCGGCCGCATTATCTCGTCGTCAATGCCGACGAATCGGAGCCCGGCACCTGCAAGGATCGCGAGATCATGCGCAACGACCCGCATACGCTGGTCGAGGGCTGCCTGATCGCCTCCTTCGCCATGGGCGCCAACGCGGCCTATATCTACATCCGCGGCGAATATGTCCGCGAGCGCGAGGCGCTGCAGCGCGCCGTCGACGAGGCCTATGAGGCGAACCTCATCGGCAAGAACAACAAACACGGCTATCCCTTTGATCTCTATGTGCATCACGGCGCCGGCGCCTATATCTGCGGCGAAGAGACGGCGCTGCTCGAGAGCCTCGAGGGCAAGAAGGGCATGCCGCGGCTGAAGCCGCCTTTCCCGGCCAATGTCGGCCTCTATGGCTGCCCGACCACGGTCAACAATGTCGAGTCGATCGCGGTCGCTCCGACGATCCTGCGCCGCGGCGCGAGCTGGTTCTCCTCGCTCGGCAACCCGAACAATGTCGGCACAAAACTGTTCTGCGTCTCGGGCCATGTGAACAAGCCGTGCAATGTCGAGGAGGTGATGGGCATCCCCTTCCGCGAGCTGATCGACCGCCATTGCGGCGGCATCCGCGGCGGCTGGGACAACCTGCTCGCCGTCATCCCCGGCGGCTCCTCGGTGCGCATGGTGCCGGCCGAGCAGATCATCGACACGCCGATGGATTTCGACTCGCTCTCGAAGCTGAAATCCGGCCTCGGCACGGCGGCCGTGATCGTCATGGACAAGTCGACCGACATCGTCCGCGCCATCGCCCGCATCAGCTATTTCTACAAGCATGAGAGCTGCGGTCAGTGCACGCCCTGCCGCGAGGGCACGGGCTGGATGTGGCGCGTGCTCAGCCGCATGGCCGAGGGCAGGGCGCAGAAGCGCGAGATCGACATGCTGCTCGACGTCACCAAGCAGGTCGAGGGCCATACGATCTGCGCGCTCGGCGACGCCGCGGCCTGGCCGATCCAGGGCCTGATCGCGCATTTCCGCCCCGAGATCGAGAAGCGCATCGACGATTATGCGGCCAATCCGCATTCCGAGCCCGCGCGGCTCATGGCGGCGGAGTGAGCGCGATGAAACTCGAGGGCGCCAAGGAGCGGATCGAAGTGCTGAAGTCGGATTTGTCCGGCTCGGCGTTCGACGACGTCAATTTCTCCGGCTGCAGCTTCCACAACATCAACATGTCCGGCGCGCAGGTAGACGATGCCAACATGTCGGGATGGACCGTGCAGAACGCCAATCTCTCGGGCCTGCGCGTGTCGAAGGCCAATCTCGCCGGAGCCTCGTTCCGCGACAGCCGCTATGACGGCATGACCATCGACGGAATTGCGGTGACCGACCTTCTCGCAACATATCGCGCTACGCGGGCGAACTGATGACCAAACTCCTCATCGACGACGTCGAGGTCGACGTTCCGCCGGAATACACCGTGCTCCAGGCCTGCGAGGCCGCGGGCGCCGAGGTGCCGCGCTTCTGCTTCCATGAGCGGCTCTCGATCGCCGGCAATTGCCGCATGTGCCTGGTCGAGGTGAAGGGCGGGCCGCCGAAGCCGCAGGCCTCCTGCGCCATCGGCGTGCGCGACCTGCGCCCCGGCCCGAACGGCGAGCCGCCGGTGGTCTCGACCAAGTCGCCGATGGTCAAGAAGGCGCGCGAAGGGGTGATGGAGTTCCTGCTCATCAACCACCCGCTCGACTGCCCGATCTGCGACCAGGGCGGCGAATGCGATCTGCAGGACCAGGCCATGGCCTATGGCGTGGATTCCTCGCGCTATGTCGAGAACAAGCGCGCGGTCGAGGACAAGTATATCGGCCCGCTGGTCAAGACCGAGATGACGCGCTGCATCCACTGCACGCGCTGCGTCCGCTTCACCACCGAAGTCGCCGGCGCCACCGATCTCGGCGCCATCGGCCGCGGCGAGGACATGGAGATCACCACCTATCTCGAACGGGCGATGAGCTCCGAGCTTCAGGGCAATGTCGTCGATCTCTGCCCGGTCGGGGCGCTGACCTCGAAGCCCTACCAGAACAAGGCCCGCCCCTGGGAGCTGACCAAGACCGAATCCATCGACGTGATGGACGCGGTCGGCTCGGCCATTCGCGTCGATTCCCGTGGCCGCGAGGTGATGCGCATCCTGCCGCGCGTCAACGAGGCGGTGAACGAGGAGTGGATTTCCGACAAGACCCGCCATGTCGCCGACGGCCTGCGCACGCAGCGGCTCGACCGGCCCTATATCCGCGAGAACGGCTCGCTCAGGCCGGCGAGCTGGAGCGAGGCCTTCGCGCTGATCGCATCCAAGGTGAAGGCGACCGGCCCTGAGCGCATCGGCGCGATCGCCGGCGATCTCGCCGCGGTCGAGGAGATGTTCGCGCTGAAGAGCCTGATCGGCTCGCTCGGCAGCGCCAATCTCGACGCCCGGCAGGACGGCGCGAAGCTGCATCCCAAGCACGGCCGCGCCAGCTATCTCCTCAATGCCGGCATCGCCGGGATCGAGGATGCGACCTCGCTGCTGATCATCGGCGCCAATCCGCGCAAGGAAGGCTCGATCGTCAACGCACGCATCCGCAAGCGCTGGCTGCGCGGCGATTTCAAGGTCTCGCTCATCGGCGAGCAGGCGGACCTGACCTATTCCTACGATTATCTCGGCGCCGGGTCTGAGACCCTCGCCGACGTGATCAAGCGCGCGCCGGCGGCCGGCGATCGGCCTATGGTCCTGGTCGGGCAGGGCGCCCTTGCGCGCGCCGATGGCGAGGCGATCCTGTCGCTCGCGGCCAAGGCGGCGCAGGTGCTCGGCGCCGTCAAGGGTGATTGGAACGGCTTTGGCGTGCTGCACACGGCGGCCGCCCGCGTCGGCGCCCTCGATCTCGGCTTCGTTCCAGGGTCGGGCGGGCTCGACGTCGCGGGCATGGTCCGGCCCGGCGCGCTCGACGCCCTGTTCCTGCTCGGCGCCGACGAGGTCGAGGTGCCGGCCGGCGCCTTCGTGATCTATCAGGGCACGCATGGCGACAAGGGCGCGCACCGCGCCGACGTCATTCTGCCGGGCGCCGCCTACACGGAAAAATCCGGCACCTATGTGAACACCGAGGGCAGGGTGCAGATGACCGACCGCGCCACCTTCCCGCTGGGCGACGCCCGCGAGGACTGGGCGATCCTGCGGGCGCTCTCGGCCGTGCTCGGCCAGACCTTGCCCTTCGACTCGCTCGCGGCGCTGCGCCAGGCGCTCTATGCGGCACATCCGCATCTCGCCGGCCTCGATACGCTGCCGGCGGCCGATGCCGTCCCGCTCGGCGCTCTCGCCGGCCTCGGCGGCAAGACCGACAAGGCCGGTTTCGTCTCGCCGGTCGCCGATTTCTACCAGACCAACCCGATCGCGCGCGCCTCGGCCGTGATGGCGGAATGCTCGGCGCTGGCCTCAGGCCGGATGCGGCAGGCGGCGGAGTAAGGCCAGATGAACTGGGATATCGTCCTCGATCTCGCGATCATGCTCGGCAAGAGCCTGCTCCTGCTGGTCTGCCTGCTCGTCTTCATCGCTTTCATCCTGCTCGCCGACCGCAAGATCTGGGCGGCGGTTCAGCTCCGGCGCGGCCCCAACGTGGTCGGGCCTTTCGGCCTGTTCCAGAGCTTCGCCGACCTGCTGAAATTCGTCTTCAAGGAGCCGATCGTCCCGTCGAGCTCGAACAAGGGCGTCTTCCTGCTGGCGCCGCTCGTGTCCTGCGTGCTCTCGCTCGCGGCCTGGGCGGTCATTCCGGTGGCGGAAGGCTGGGCGATCGCCGACATCAATGTCGGCATCCTCTACATTTTCGCGATCTCCTCGCTCGGCGTCTATGGCGTGATCATGGGCGGCTGGGCCTCGAACTCGAAATACCCGTTCCTCGGCGCGCTGCGCTCGGCGGCGCAAATGGTGTCCTACGAGGTCTCGATCGGCTTCGTGATCATTTGCGTGCTGCTCTGCGTCGGCTCGCTGAACCTCTCTGCCATCGTCGAGGCGCAGAACTCCAATGCCGGCCTGTTCGGCTGGTACTGGCTGCCGCTGTTCCCGATGTTCGTGGTCTTCTTCATCTCGGCGCTGGCCGAGACGAACCGGCCGCCCTTCGACCTGCCCGAGGCGGAATCGGAGCTCGTCGCCGGCTTCATGGTCGAGTATTCCTCGACGCCCTATCTGCTGTTCATGCTCGGCGAATACGTGGCGATCATGACCATGTGCTCGCTGACCACGATCCTGTTCCTCGGCGGCTGGCTGCCGCCGTTCCCGATCGCGCCCTTCACCTGGCTGCCGGGCGTGTTCTGGTTCGTGCTCAAGATCTGCATGGTCTTCTTCATGTTCGCGATGGTGAAGGCCTTTGTGCCGCGCTACCGCTACGACCAGTTGATGCGGCTGGGCTGGAAGGTCTTCCTGCCGCTCTCGCTGGCCTCGGTCGTCGTCGTGGCGGCCGTGCTGCAGATCACCGGCTGGGGGCCGGTGCGCTGATGGAATTCTCCACCGCGGGACTGGCCGGTGCTGGCATCGGGCTGGTTCTGGGGTGGATCGACTACAAGATCGTCGGCGGTCTCGTCGAGCGCGCCCTGCGCCGGACGGACAAGTCGACGACACGCGAGGAGAAGGACGATTACGAACGGCGCATCCGGCTGTTCAGAAACGTCCTGCTCGTCGGCACCATGGGGTTCTTCCCCGTTCTGGGTTACGTGCTCGGCCGCATGCTGTTCGGCTGAGCTTGTGAAGAGGGAATGAGAGCGATGTCACTCGCGCAAGCCGCCAAGGGGCTGCTCCTCAAGGAGTTCGTCGGCGCGTTCGTCCTGTCGATGCGCTATTTCTTCAAGCCGAAGGCGACGCTGAACTACCCCTTCGAGAAGGGGCAGCTCTCGCCGCGCTTCCGGGGCGAGCACGCCTTGCGCCGCTATCCCAATGGTGAGGAGCGCTGCATCGCCTGCAAGCTCTGCGAGGCGATCTGCCCGGCGCAGGCCATCACCATCGAGGCCGGGCCGCGTCGCAATGACGGCACGCGCCGCACGACGCGCTACGACATCGACATGGTGAAATGCATCTATTGCGGCTTCTGCCAGGAAGCCTGCCCGGTCGACGCCATCGTCGAGGGGCCGAATTTCGAGTTCGCGACCGAGACGCGCGAGGAACTCTATTACGACAAGGCCAAGCTGCTCGCGAATGGCGACCGCTGGGAGCGCGAGATCGCCCGCAACATCGCGATGGATGCGCCGTATCGCTGACAGGTGCCACCGTCGCGCGGTTGTCGCTCGGCGTGGTGCTGACTATAGACGCTCAAAACTGCGCCGGGTTTCGACTCGCGGCGTGACGAACAACGAGGGCCGCCCGCAAGGGCGGAAGGGCTGACCGAGATGAATGCCGCCGCGGCTTTCTTCTATCTGTTTTCAGGCATCACCATCGCTTCGGCGTTCATGGTGGTGTCCTCGCGCAACCCCGTTCATTCGGTGCTGTTCCTGATCCTCGCCTTCGTCAATGCGGCGGGCCTGTTCCTGCTGCTCGGGGCCGAATTCCTCGCGATGCTGCTGATCGTGGTCTATGTCGGGGCGGTCGCGGTGCTCTTCCTCTTCGTCGTGATGATGCTCGACGTCGATTTCGCCGAGTTCCGGCAGGGCTTCCTGAACTACCTGCCGGTCGGGGCGCTGGTCGGGCTGATCTTCGCGGTCGAGCTGCTGCTCGTCGTCGGCGCCTGGGTCATCGACCCGCAGATCGTCAGGGCTCCGGTCGCGGCGATCCCGGCCAATGTCAGCAACACCGAGGCGCTCGGCCAGGTGCTCTACACCCAGTACATCTACTATTTCCAGGCGGCCGGGCTCGTCCTGCTCGTCGCGATGATCGGCGCGATCGTGCTGACCCTGCGCGACCGCCCCGGCGTCAAGCGCCAGAATATCCCGGCGCAGAACGCCCGCACCAAGGACACCGCCATGGAGGTCCGCAAGGTGCCTTCGCGCGCCGGCCTGCCGGAGGAGACCGTCTGATGATCGGCCTTGGACATTACCTCGCGGTCGGCGCGATCCTGTTCACGCTCGGCGTGCTCGGCATCTTCATCAACCGCAAGAACGTCATCGTCATCCTGATGTCGGTCGAGCTCATCCTGCTCTCGGTCAACATCAACTTCGTCGCCTTCTCGTCCTTCCTCAACGACATCGTCGGCCAGGTCTTCGCGCTCCTGGTGCTGACGGTCGCGGCGGCGGAAGCCGCCATCGGCCTCGCCATTCTCGTCGTCTACTTCCGCAACCGCGGCACGATCGCGGTGGAAGACATCAACATGATGAAAGGCTGAGCGCGCTCGCGCGCCGTGCTAGCTGCCATGTATCACGCGATCGTCTTCCTCCCGCTCCTCGGCTTCCTGATCGCCGGCCTCTTCGGCCGGCTGATCGGCGCGCGCGCCTCCGAGATCGTCACCACCTCGCTGCTGATGGTCTCGGCCGTCCTGTCCTGGATCGCCTTCTTCAATGTCGGCTTCGGCCCGGGCACGACGCGGGTCCAGGTCGCGACCTGGCTCGCCTCCGCCGATCTGCGCGTCGACTGGGCCTTCCGCATCGACACGCTGACGGCGGTGATGCTGATCGTCGTCAACACCGTCTCCTCGCTCGTGCATCTCTACTCGATCGGCTATATGCACGAGGATCCGCACCGGCCGCGCTTCTTCGCCTATCTCTCGCTCTTCACCTTCGCCATGCTGATGCTGGTGACGTCGGACAATCTCGTCCAGATGTTCTTCGGCTGGGAAGGCGTCGGCCTCGCGTCCTATCTGCTGATCGGCTTCTGGTACCAGAAGCCATCGGCCAATGCGGCCGCGATCAAGGCCTTCGTCGTCAACCGCGTCGGTGATTTCGGCTTCTCGCTCGGCATCTTCCTGGTCTTCGTGCTGTTCGGCTCGGTCGCCTTCGACGGCATCTTCCCGAAGGCGGGCGAACTCGTCACCCAGACCTTCCGCTTCCTCGGCTATGAGTGGAACGCGCTGACCTTGACCTGTCTGCTGCTCTTCATGGGCGCCATGGGCAAATCGGCGCAGTTCCTGCTGCACACCTGGCTGCCGGACGCGATGGAGGGGCCGACCCCGGTCTCGGCGCTGATCCATGCCGCGACCATGGTCACCGCCGGCGTCTTCATGGTGGCGCGGCTCTCGCCGATCTTCGAATACGCGCCGGTGGCGCTGACCGTCGTCGTCGTCATCGGCGCGACGACCGCCTTCTTCGCCGCCACGGTCGGCCTGGTGCAGAACGACATCAAGCGCGTCATCGCCTATTCGACCTGCTCGCAGCTCGGCTACATGTTCGTCGCTCTGGGCGTCGGCGCCTATTCGGCCGGCATCTTCCACCTCTTCACCCATGCCTTCTTCAAGGCCTTGCTCTTCCTGGGTGCCGGCTCGGTCATCCATGCGATGCATCACGAGCAGGACATGCGGAAGATGGGCGGCCTCAGGAAGCACATTCCGCTGACCGCCGCGGCGATGACGATCGGCACGCTGGCCCTGACCGGCTTCCCGCTCCTCGCAGGCTATTTCTCCAAGGACGCGATCATCGAGAGCGCTTTCGCCTCGGTGCCGCATGGCGGCTTTGCCAGCTCCTACGCCTTCGTGCTGCTGGTCGTCGCCGCCTGCATGACCTCGTTCTATTCCTGGCGGCTCTATTTCATGACCTTCGAGGGCCAGCCGCGCTGGGCCGGCCATGGCCATGACGGACATGGGCACGACGACCATGCTCACGCCGCTCACAGCCATGACGACCATGCCCATGCTGCGCATGGCCATGACGATCACGGCCATCACGAGCACAAGCCGCATGAGAGCCCGCTGACGATGCTGGTGCCGCTCGCCGTGCTCTCGCTCGGCGCGATCGCGGCCGGCTATCTCTTCAAGGAGGCCTTCATCGGCCACGACTACGAGCAGTTCTGGAAGGCGGCGCTGTTCACCGGCAAGGACAACCACATCCTGCACGCCATGCACGAGGTGCCGAAATGGGTGGTCTGGTCGCCGTTCGTGGCGATGCTGATCGGCTTCGCGCTGGCGCTCTACATGTATGTGCTGCGGCCCGACCTGCCGGGGCGACTGGCGAGGGCCAATCCCGTCCTGTACCGCTTCCTGCTCAACAAGTGGTATTTCGACGAGATCTACGACTTCCTGTTCGTGCGGCCGGCGAAATGGCTCGGGCGCTTCCTCTGGAAGAAGGGCGACGGCCTCGTCATCGACGGCTTCGGCCCGGACGGCATCTCGGCCCGGGTGGTCGACGTCACCAATCGCGTCGTCCGGCTACAGACCGGTTTCGTCTATCACTATGCCTTCGCCATGCTGATCGGCGTCGCGGGCCTGGTGACCTGGTATCTGCTGACTCGCGGGTGAGATGATGTATTTGGGCTTCGGCATCCTCACCGGTCTTCTGATCGTACCGCTCGCCGGCGCGGCGCTCATCCTCGTGCTGCGCGGCGACGAGGCGTCGGTCAACTCGAACGCGCGCTACATGGCGCTCTTCACGACGATCTTCACCTTCGTCCTGGCCTGCGTCGCCTGGTACGGTTTCGACCCCGCCAATCCGGCCTTCCAGATGGTCGAGACCCACGCTTGGGTCTCCGACGCGATCAAGTTCAAGCTCGGCGTCGACGGCTTCTCCTTCCCCTTCGTGGTGCTGACGGCCTTCCTCATGCCGTTCTGCATCCTCGCCTCCTGGACCTCGGTCGAGAAGCGGGTGCGCGAATACATGGTCGCGTTCCTGGTTCTCGAGACGCTGATGATCGGCGTCTTCGTCGCGCTCGACCTCGTGCTGTTCTACCTGTTCTTCGAGGCCGGCCTGATCCCGATGTTCCTGATCATCGGCATCTGGGGCGGCAAGCGCCGCGTCTACGCGTCCTACAAGTTCTTCCTCTACACGCTGCTCGGCTCGGTCCTGATGCTGCTGGCGCTGATGGCGATGTACTGGAACGCCGGCACCACCGACATCCCGACGCTGCTGACCCATCATTTCCCGTCCGGCATGCAGCCCTGGCTCTGGCTCGCCTTCTTCGCCTCCTTCGCGGTGAAGATGCCGATGTGGCCGGTCCATACCTGGCTGCCGGACGCCCACGTCGAAGCGCCGACGGCGGGCTCGGTGATCCTCGCCGCCATCCTCTTGAAGATGGGCGGCTACGGTTTCATCCGCTTCTCGATCCCGATGTTCCCCGAAGCCTCGCAGCTCTTCGCGCCGCTGGTCTTCGCGCTTTCCGTCATCGCCATCGTCTACACCTCGCTGGTGGCGCTGATGCAGGAGGACATCAAGAAGCTGATCGCCTACTCGTCGGTGGCGCATATGGGCTTCGTCACCATGGGGCTCTTCACCCTGACGCCGCAGGGCATCCAGGGCGCGATGTTCCAGATGATGAGCCACGGCCTGGTCTCGGGCGCGCTCTTCCTCTGCGTCGGCGTCATCTACGACCGGATGCATACCCGCGAGATCGCCGCCTATGGCGGGCTGGTGAACCGGATGCCGCTCTACGCGGTCGCGTTCATGGTCTTCACCATGGCCAATGTCGGCCTGCCCGGCACGGCCGGCTTCGTCGGGGAGTTCCTGACGCTGGTCGGCGCCTTCAAGGCCAATCCCTGGGTCGCCTTCTTCGCCACCTCGGGCGTCATCCTCTCGGCCGCCTATGCGCTCTGGCTCTATCGCCGCGTGATCTTCGGCGAATTGGTCAAGCCGGAGCTGAAGACCATCACCGATCTCAACCGCCGCGAGATGCTGATCCTGGCGCCGCTGGTGCTGCTGACGATCTGGTACGGGGTCGCGCCCGGCACGATCCTCGACGCCTTCGCCGCGCCGACCGAACATCTCATCAAGAACTATCAGGCCGCACTCACCGCCGCGAAAACGGCGATGCTGGCTGTTCAGTAAGGTATGGCCTCGATGACCTTGCCCGCTCTTGGCCCCGCCCTGCCGGAAATCGTCCTCGCGATCGGCGCCATCGCCATGGTGCTCTACGGCGCCATTCGCGGCGAGGGCGCGACGCGCGTGCTCGAAGGCGCGGCGCTCGCGCTGCTGGCGCTCGCTCTCGTGCTGGTGCTGTCGGCCAATGGCAAGGCCGTGACCTTCAACGGCGCCTTCGTCGCGGACGGCTTCGCCCGCTTCATGAAGGTGCTGACCCTGATCGGCGCCGGCGCGGCGATCATCCTGGCCGGCGATTTCATGCGCCGCGACGGCTCGATGCGCTTCGAGTTCCCCGTGCTGGTCGTGCTCGCCACGATCGGCATGATGATGATGATCTCGGCCAACGACCTGATCGGCCTCTATGTCGGCCTCGAACTGCAGAGCCTGGCGCTCTATGTCGTCGCCGCCTTCGACCGCGACAACGCCAAGTCGACGGAAGCCGGCCTGAAATATTTCGTCCTCGGCGCGCTTTCCTCCGGCATGCTGCTCTATGGCGGCTCGCTGGTCTACGGCTTCACCGGCACGGTGACCTATTCGGGCATCGCCCAGGCGGTGCAGGGCGGCCATGCCGGCATCGGCCTGATCTTCGGCATCGTCTTCGTCGCGGCCGGCGTCGCCTTCAAGATCTCGGCCGTGCCCTTCCACATGTGGACGCCCGACGTCTACGAGGGCGCGCCGACCCCGGTCGCGGCCTTCTTCGCGACCGCGCCGAAGATGGCGGCGATGGCGATGATGGTGCGCATCTTCGTCGGCGCCTTCCCGGGCGCGCTGCACGATTGGCAGCAGATCATCATCTTCATGTCGATCGCCTCGATGGCGCTCGGCGCCTTCGCGGCCATCGGCCAGAGCAACATCAAGCGCCTGCTCGCCTATTCCTCGATCGCCAATATGGGCTATGCGCTGGTCGGCCTCGCCGCCGGCACCGCAGCCGGCGTGCAGGGCGTGATGACCTATATGGCGATCTATCTCGCCACGACGCTCGCCGCCTTCGCCTGCGTGCTGATGATGCGGCGCGACGGCAAGCCGGCCGAGGAGATCTCTGAGCTTGCCGGCCTGTCGCGCACCAATCCCTGGATGGCCTTCGCGCTCTCGATGATGATGTTCTCGCTCGCCGGCATCCCGCCGCTGGCCGGCTTCTGGGCGAAGTTCTACGTCTTCCTGGCCGCGATCGACGCCAAGCTCTACACGCTCGCGGTCGTCGGCGTGGTGACCAGCGTGATCGGCGCCTATTACTATCTGCGCCTGGTCAAGATCATGTATTTCGACGAGGCCAAGCCGGCCTTCGAGAAGGGCGATATCGGCGTGCGCGGCGTGCTGCTGGTTTCCACCTTGTTCGTGCTGGTGCTCTCCCTGCTGCCGGCGCCGCTCTTCAACTCGGCCGCCGCCGCGGCGAAGTCGCTGTTCTGAACAGATGCGTCATTGCGAGCGTCGCGAAGCAATCCAGGGGGACCGCGTGAGGCCCCTGGGTTGCTTCGTCGCGGAGCTCCTCGCAATGACGGTTGAACATGCTCGGTGAAGCCGCCCGCGCCGCCGGCTACCGGCTGATCATCCGTGACGAGGTCGGCTCCACCATGGAGGAGGCGCGCCGCGCGCTCGGGGAGGGCGATCCGGGGCGCCTCTGGATCGTGGCCCGCAGCCAGAATGCCGGGCGCGGCCGCCATGGCCGGCAATGGGGCTCGCCGCCGGGAAACCTCTATGCCAGCCTGCTGCTGGTCCAGCCCTGCGAGACGGCGCTGGCGCCGCAGCTCGGTTTCGTCGCCGGCCTCGCTTTGCATGATGCCGCGGCCAGGGTCACCGGCCAAGCTGCGCCGCGGGTCGCGCTGAAATGGCCCAATGACCTGCTGATCGACCGCGCCAAGTCCGCGGGCCTGCTGCTCGAAGGCGAAAGCCGGGCAGGGCGCTTCGCCGTCACCATCGGCTTCGGCGTCAATATCGCGAGCCGCCCGGACGACACGCCTTATCCTGCGACCTTCCTGAAGGCCGAGAACCCGGCCGCCAGCGTCGAGGCGATGCTGTCGGCGCTGAGCGATGCCTGGAGCGTGCGCTACGAGGCCTGGTTGCGGCCCGGCGGTTTTGGCGCGACGCGCGCCGCCTGGCTCGAGCGCGCCGCCTTTCTGGGCGAGACCATCACTTTGCGGCTTGCGGAAGGGCCGCTGACCGGCTGCTTCACCGGGCTCGACCCGTCGGGCCGTCTCGAGCTCGACGCCGACGGAGACCGTCGCGTGGTCGATGCCGGGGATCTCTATTTCGGCAAGCCGGCCTGATCGGCCTCGCATGCCGGCGGAGGGTGCTCTCCTGTCGTGCTCTGGAGACCTGCATGTGAGCATGCTAGGCCTCACTCCTCGTCCATGGCGCTTCGCGCCACCCCCAGCCTCAGTCAGGAATTGCCGTGACCCGCTCCCGAGACCAGCTCGTTTTCGTCCCTCTCGGTGGCCTTGGCGAGATCGGCATGAATGCGGGACTCTACGGATACGGACCCGAGGGCCGGCGCAAATGGATCCTGGTCGATTGCGGGCTGTCCTTCGCCGGGCCGGAAGCGCCCGGGGTCGATATCGTCTTGCCCGATCTGCGCTACATCATCGAGGAGCGCGCAAACCTTCTCGGCATCGTCATCACCCACGCGCATGAGGACCATATCGGCGCGCTCGCCGCGCTCTGGCCGTCACTGCGCGCGCCGGTCTATTGCACGCGCTTCGCCGCCGGCCTGCTGGCGACGCGCCGGCTCTCGGAGCCCGGCGCTCCGAAGGTGCCGATGAACGTGGTGCCCCAGGGCGGGCGCGTCACGCTCGGCCCCTTCGACATCGAGTTCGTGCCCGTCGCCCACTCGATCCCCGAATCGAACGCGCTCGCGATCCGCACGCCGGTCGGCCTCGTCGTCCATACCGGCGACTGGAAGATCGATCCGACGCCGCAGGTCGGCCTGCCGACCGACGAGAAGCGGCTGCGCGAGCTCGGCGACGAGGGCGTGCTCGCTCTGGTTTGCGATTCGACCAATGTCATGCGCGACGGCATCAGTCCGAGCGAGGCCGATGTCGCCGCCAAGCTCTCCGAGCTGGTCCATTCCGCGCCGGGGCGCGTCGCCGTCACGACCTTCGCCTCCAATGTCGCGCGCCTGCGGGCCGTCGCCGAGGCGGCGATGGCCAACCAGCGCGATGTCGTCGTGGTCGGCCGCGCCATGGATCGCGTCATCGATGTCGCGCGCGAATGCGGCTATCTCGACGGCATCCCGGCCTTCCGCCCGGTCGACGCCTACGGCTATTTGCCGCGCGACAAGGTCGTGGCGCTGCTCACCGGCAGCCAGGGCGAGCCGCGCGCGGCCCTGTCGCGGATCGCGTCGGACGATCATCCCGAGATCGCGCTCTCGCCGGGCGACCGCGTGATCTTCTCCTCGCGCACCATCCCCGGCAACGAGAAGGCGGTCGGCAATATCCTGAACGCGCTCGCCCGCGACAATATCGAGATCATCACCGACCGTACCCATCTCGTCCATGTCTCGGGCCATCCGCGCCGCGAGGAGATGGCGCGCCTCTATGGCTGGCTGCGGCCGAAGATCGCGATCCCGGCCCATGGCGAGGACCTGCACCTCACCGAGCACGCCGCCTTCGCGCGCGGCCTCGGCGTCAAGCATGTGCTGCGGGCCGGCAATGGCGACGTCGTCGCGATCACGGCGGAAGGCGTCAGCAAGATCGACGAGGTGCCGCATGGCCGGCTCTATCAGGACGGCTCGCTCCTGGTGAATGCCATGGAGAAGACCATCCAGGAGCGTCGCCGGCTCTCCTTCGCCGGCATGATCTCGGTCGCCGTCGCAGTCGACGACAGGGGCGACATCGCTGGCGATCCCGAGATCGCGGTGCTTGGCCTGCCGGCTATGGCACGCGACGGCACGCCGTTCGACGAACTCGTCGCCGATGCCGTCTCGGACCTGCTCGACAACATCCCCAAGGCGCGCCGCCGCGACCCCGAGGCGCTCCGCAACGCCCTCGAGCGCGGGCTGCGCAGCGCCGTCAACGAGGAATGGGGCAAGAAGCCGCTGGTGCATGCGCTGGTGATCGAGGTGTAGCGGGTGCTACCAACCAGTTTCGCGCCTTCTCGCCACTGACTTGGGAGTTCCGCATGATCGGCCGCCTCAACCATGTCGCCATCGCGGTGAAGGATCTTGCGGCTTCCACGGCGCTCTATCGCGATACGCTCGGCGCGCGGGTCTCGCAGCCGCTGCCTCAGCCAGAGCATGGCGTCACCGTCGTCTTCGTCGAGTTGCCCAATACCAAGATCGAGCTGCTCGAGCCTCTCGGCGCCGATTCCCCGATCGGAAAATTTCTCGAGCGCAATGCCGATGGCGGCATTCATCACATCTGCTACGAGGTCGACGACATCCTTGCCGCGCGCGAGCGACTGAAGGCTGCGGGCGCACGCGTTCTGGGCTCCGGGGAGCCGCGGATCGGCGCCCATGGCAAGCCGGTCCTGTTCCTGCACCCGAAGGATTTTTGCGGGACCTTGGTCGAGCTCGAGCAGGCCTGAGCCGCACAGCATCTGGCGAGGACGAGCGCATGATCGAGTTTTTTGGTGAACCGGAGCCGGGCTCGCCGCGCCCGTTCAGCGCCGCGACGCGGGCCGGCAATCTCGTCTTCGTTTCGGGACATTCGGCGCCGCATGAGCCGGCGCTCGGGGTCTTCCGCGGCGATACGCCGGCGGACGAGGTGCGCAACGCGCTTGCCCGCATCGCCGCGATCCTGCGCGAAGCGGGCAGCAGCCTCGAGCGCGTCGTCCAGGTCACGATGCTGATCACCAACCCCAGCGACTACGCCGCTTGCAACGCCGAATATGTGAAGCACTTCCCCGGCGGGCTGCCCGCGCGTCACACCGCCCGCTTCGGCGTCCCGACCGACGCGCGGGTCGCCTTCTCCTGCATCGCGCTGGTGGAGGAGGGGTGATGAACGCTTTCCATGAAGGAACCGGACCATGACCATCACCGGCGGCCTGGCCGTTTATTTCGTGATCTGGTGGACGGTGCTGTTCGTCGTGCTGCCCTTCGGCATTCGCAGCGAGGCGGAGACCGGCGAGGCGCATGTGCAGGGCACCGATCCCGGCGCACCCGTCGGAACCAATCTTGCAAGGAAAGCGCTGATCACTTCGGTGATCGCAGCGATCGTCTTTGCAATCGTCTGGTATATCTGGTCGGTCTACGACCTTTGACCAAGAGATAGGCAGGGTCGCCAAAAACAAAGGGCAAGGCCGAAGCCTTGCCCTTGAGTCTGTTTTTTCCGCAGTAACGGCGCACATCTGGTTGCGTGCGGCTCATATACTAGGCGGGCGTTTGTTCCTCCCGAGACCTGGTCCGCGGCGCTCAAGGTTTAACCCGAGCGAGCCCAGCGCCAAATGATTAGCGGATTGTGACAGGCCTGTCACCCGTTTAGGCAGGCCTAGCCTCATCTTTTTGCAAATTTAATCCACCGTGCCTTTGTGCGGTGCAAAAACCTGCTCCGGGTGGCCGGCGAAGCGCCTTGTTCCGGTCAAAGGATGCCGTTACGACGCCTCCGTGATGTGATCTGCCGGGCATCTCCGGCAGCGACGGAGATGATCCCATGCTGCGCAGTTCCCTCGCCATTCTTGCTCTCGCTGCGTCGCTCGGCTGCGCGCAGGCCCAGGCTCCGGCATCGGACCCCAACAACACCGTCGTGCTCGAGACCAAGGACGGCAAGATCACGATCCGTCTTCGCCCCGATCTCGCCCCCAAGCATGTCGCGCAGATCAAGACGCTGACCAAGAACGGCTTCTATGACGGCATCGTCTTCCACCGCGTCATCGACGGCTTCATGGCCCAGACGGGCGATCCGACCGGGACCGGCACCGGCAAGTCCGACCTGCCGAACCTTCCGGCCGAGTTCACCCCAACCCCCTACAAGCCCGGCTCGGTCGGCATGGCGCGTTCGAGCTCGCCGGATTCGGCCAATTCGCAGTTCTTCATCTGCTACGAGGGCTGCGGCTCGCTGACCGGCCAGTATACCCTGTTCGGCGAGGTCGTCTCGGGCATGGACGTGGCGCGCAAGATCAAGAAGGGCAGCTCGGCCAATAACGGCCAGGTCAGCAACCCCGACAAGATCGTGCGGATGCGCCTCCAGGCCGACGCCAAGTAAGCGGGCCGACCGCAGCGATGTCGCGCCTCCTGCCCATGCTGACCATCGCCCTGTCGGTCGGCAGCGCGGGAGCAGGCATGGCGCAGGAGACGCGCGATATCGGCCTGCCGCCGCCATCCGGCTCGCAATACCCGGTCCTGCCGCCGCCGTCGGGTTCGCAGAACCCGATCCTGCCGCCGCAATCGGGGCAGCGCTACGGCCCGGGCGTCGGCGGGCCGTTCGGTGAGCGCGAGCCGCGCCGCGTCGTTCCGAGACCCTATCCCGGCGCCGACCAGGGCATGAGCGGGTCCGTCTCGCCGGCCACGCGCAGCTTCGATGGGGACGCCGTCGACCGCATTTCCGAGATCGCTCCTGCCTTGCGACGCTGCTGGAAGCCGCCGGCCATGGCCGGGCAGGACGGCGTCATGGCGACGGTGCGCTTCAGCCTCCGGCGTGACGGCACGCTGTTCGGCCAGCCCCGCGTCACCTGGGAAACCCGCCAGAGCGATCCCGACCTGCGCGAACGCTTCACCGCCTCGATCATCGCCGCCGTGCGCGACTGCACGCCTCTGAGGTTGTCGCCGCGCTTCGGAGCGGCTATCGCGGGACGACCCTTCACCATTCGCTTCCACGGCCGCGCGCCGTCCAATGAAAGGCCGATCTGATGTCACTCGATCCCGAGAACACCCTCGTCATGGAGACCACCAAGGGCCGCGTCGTGATCAAGCTGCGCCCGGATCTCGCTCCCGGCCATGTCGAGCGCCTGAAGACGCTCTCCCGCCAGGGCTTCTATGACGGCATCGTCTTCCATCGCGTCATCGACGGCTTCATGGCCCAGGTCGGCTGCCCGCATGGCACCGGCACCGGCGGCTCCGACCTGCCGGACCTCAAGGCCGAGTTCAACGCCGAGCCGCATGTCCGCGGCATCTGCTCGATGGCCCGCGCCCAGAACCCGAACTCGGCCAACAGCCAGTTCTTCATCGTCTTCGACGATGCCCGCTTCCTCGACAAGCAGTACACGGTCTGGGGCCAGGTCGTCGAAGGCATGGAGAATGTCGACAACATCAAGCGTGGCGAGCCCGTGCGCGACCCCGACTCGATCGTCTCGATGAAGGTCATGGCCGACGCCTGAGCTTTCTGTTCGGTCAACCCGGCCGTAGCGGCGTAGCCGCGCGGAGCCGGGATCCACGCCTGAACGATTTCGACGATCGCTCCGGCATGGATCCCGGGTCCACCTCTGGTCGCCCGGGATGACCTTTTGAGTTGGGGCGTGACAAGGAGTGCGTCCGCCCATGGATGTCGGGCTCTTCGATTTCGACCTGCCGGAAGAGTGCATCGCGCTGAGGCCGGTCAGCCCGCGCGATGCGGCGCGCATGCTCGTGGTGCGGCCCGATGCGGCCGCGCCCTTCGAGGATCGCGGCGTGCGCGACCTCGTCGCGTTGCTGCGGCCGGGCGACGCGCTCGTCCTCAACGATACGCGCGTGATCCCGTCGCGCCTCTATGGCCGCCGGGTGCGGGGCGATGCGACGGCGCGCATCGAGATCATGCTGCACAAGCGCGAGGCCGATGACCGCTGGCGCGCCTTCGCTCGCCCCGCCAAGAAGCTGGCTCTGGGCGAGACCATCGAATTCGGTTTCGAGACGGCGAGCAATATCTGCGAGCTCGGCCAGTTGCGGGCCGAAGTCGTCGGCAAGGGGGAGGGCGGCGAGGTCGAGCTCCGCTTCGCCTTCGCCGGGCCGTTTCTCGACGAGGCGATCGCCCGCTTCGGCGAATTGCCGCTGCCGCCCTATATCGCCGGCAAGCGGGCGACCGATGCGGCCGACGAGACCGACTACCAGACGATCCATGCCCGCGAGGACGGCGCGGTGGCCGCTCCCACGGCCGGGCTGCATTTCACGCCGGAGCTGTTCGCGGCGCTCGATGCGCGCGGCGTCTCACGGCATTTCGTCACGCTCCATGTCGGCGCCGGCACCTTCCTGCCGGTGAAGGCCGAGGATACGCGCGAGCACCGCATGCATGCCGAGTTTGGCAGCGTCAGCACTGCCACGGCACAGGCGCTGAACGAGACGAGGGCGCGAGGCGGCCGCCTCATTGCCGTCGGCACCACGGCGCTGCGCCTGCTCGAAAGCGCGACCGGCGAGGATGGCGTGGTCGCGCCCTTCTCGGGCGACACCGCAATCTTCATCACGCCGGGCTATCGTTTCCGCGCCGTCGACATGCTGATGACGAATTTCCATCTGCCGCGCTCGACATTGTTCATGCTGGTCTCCGCCTTCTGCGGGCTCGACGTGATGAAACAGGCCTATGCCCATGCTATCGCTGAGAAATACCGATTCTACTCCTATGGCGACGCCAGCCTGCTGTTCCGTCAGGGACTGGCCGAATAGCGCTGCGCGGCCAGCGTGCCCGGTCTGCTTTGGCGGACCTCGCTCGGCGGCCCGCCGCGCTTCATCATTGCCTCCGTCCCTGATTCCGGCGGCACATATGACAGGCGCGGCACCGACATGAAGATCCTGGTCACGGGCAGCTCCGGCCATCTCGGCGAGGCGCTGGTCCGCACGCTGAGAGCGCAGCGGCACGAGGTCATTGGCCTCGACCGTGTCGGATCGCCCTTCACATCCGTCATCGGTTCGATCGTCGACCGGTCCTGCGTGGCGCGCTGCATGCCGGGCGTCCAGACGGTGCTCCACGCGGCGACCTTGCACAAGCCGCATGTCGCGACGCACAGCCGGCAGGATTTCGTCGACGTCAACATCACCGGCACGCTCAACCTGCTCGAGGAGGCGGTGGCGGCCGGGGTCGGCTCCTTCGTCTTCACCAGCACGACCAGCGTCTTCGGCGACGCGCTGGTGCCGCCGGCCGGCGCGCCGGCGGCCTGGATCACCGAAGAGGTCGTCCCCGTCCCGAAGAACATCTACGGCGTCACCAAGACCGCCGCCGAGGATCTCTGCCAGCTGTTTTTCCGGAATCAGCGGTTTCCGGTCATCGTGCTGCGAACCTCGCGGTTCTTTCCGGAGGAGGACGACAACGGCGCGGCCCGCGCGGCCTATGCCGACGCCAATCTCAAGGCGAACGAATTCCTCGCCCGTCGCGTCGATATCGAGGATGTCGTCAGCGCCCATCTTCTGGCCGCCGAGCAGGCGCCGCGGACCGGCTTCGCGCGCTATATCGTCAGCGCGACGACGCCGTTCCTGCGCGAGGACATGCCGGGCCTGCGCAGCGATGCGCCCCGCATCCTGCAGGCTCGCGTGCCGGGCCATGCCGCCGAATATGGGCGCCGGGGCTGGAGCATGTTCCCCGGTCTCGACCGGGTCTATGTCAATGCGCGGGCGAGGGCGGAGCTCGGCTGGCGGCCGCGCCACGACTTCGCGTCGGTGGTCGCGCGGCTCGCGGCCGGGGGCGAATTGGCGAGCCCGTTGGCCCGGGCGATCGGCGCGAAGGGCTATCATGCCGAGAGCTTTGCCGCCGGGCCTTATCCCGTCGCCTGATCCCGGCCGATCCGGCTCGCAATCCTGCCGCGAAAATGCTACCCGGCAGGGCAAGAAGGATTGTGACACTCCATGGCCGATATTTTTCGTGAGATCGATGAGGAGGTCCGGCGCGACAAGGCGGCGGCGCTCTGGAAGAAATATGGCACGCTGATCATCGCGCTCGCGGTGGTCGCGGTCGCCGCCGTCGCCGGCTGGCAGGTCTGGCTCCATCGCGAGCAGCAGGCCTCGCAGGCGGTCGGCGCCAAGCTGGAGGAGGCGCTCAGGGCCTCGCGCGACAATCGCGGCGCCGAGGCCGAGTCGATCCTGGTCGAGCTCTCCGCCAATGCGCCGGCGGGCTATCGCCAGATCGCCCGGTTCCGCCTGGCGGCGGAGACCGGCAAGCGCGATCCGGCCGCGGGCGCGACGGCCTTCGACGGCCTCGCCAATGACGCTTCGCTCGATCAGCTCTATCGCGACCTGGCGCGGCTGCGCGCCGGCATGCTGCGCGTCGATCTCGCGCCCTATGCCGATATCCGCACGGCACTGGAGCCGCTGGCGACGCCTCAGGGCGCCTGGCGTCACTCGGCGCGCGAATTCCTCGGCATCGCCGCGCTCAAGGCCAATCTCTTCGAGGATGCCGGCCGCTGGTTCGACGCCATCGTCACCGATCCGCAATCGCCGCAGGTGCTGCGCCAGCGGACCGAACTCTATCTGGCTCTGGTGCGCGGCGGCGCCGTCGAGACCCGGAACTGATCCGGCGCGCGTCCTCGCCGGCGCGCGTCCCTGAACGCGGAACAGGACGAACCCGAACGCTATGACCGCGACCGTCGCCATCATCGGCAGGCCGAATGTCGGCAAATCGACACTGTTCAACCGGCTCGTCGGCAAGAAGCTCGCGCTGGTCGACGACCGGCCGGGCGTCACGCGCGATCGCCGCGAGGGCGAGGCCTCGCTCGGCCACCTGCGTTTCAGGGTGATCGACACCGCCGGACTGGAAGAGGCCGACAAGGATTCGCTCGCCGGCCGCATGCGCGCCCAGACCGAGACGGCGATCGCCCAGGCGGACGTCATCCTGTTCATGATCGACGCGCGCCTTGGCCTCACGCCGATGGACCAGCCCTTCGCCGATCTGGTGCGCCGCTCCGGCAAGCCGGTGATCCTGCTCGCCAACAAGGCTGAGGGGCGCAAGGGCCTGGACGGTATCTTCGAATCCTATGCGCTTGGGCTCGGCGACCCGGTGCCGTTCTCGGCCGAGCATGGCGAAGGCACCTCCGACCTCCTTGAAGCCCTCGTTCCCTTCATCGCCGACGAGCCGGAGGAGGAGGAAGAGGAGGCCTGGACTGACGCGCCCGCCGCCGCCGACGACGACGAGGACAGCGACCCCAACAAGCCGTTGCGCGTCACCATCATCGGCCGCCCCAATGCCGGCAAGTCGACCCTGGTCAACCGCATGATCGGCGAGGAGCGTCTCCTGACGGGGCCTGAGGCCGGCATCACCCGCGACACGATCTCGGTCGACTGGCAATGGCGCGGCCGGCCGGTCAAGCTCTTCGATACGGCCGGGATGAGGAAGCGTGCGCGGATCGAGGAGAAGCTGGAGAAGCTCTCGGTCGCCGATGCGCTGCGCGCCATCCGCTTCGCCGAGGTCGTGGTCGTGCTGCTCGATTCGACCATCCCCTTCGAGAAGCAGGATCTGACCCTGGTCGACCTGACCGAGCGCGAGGGCAGGACGGTCGTCATCGGCCTCAACAAATGGGACCTCGTCGCCGACAAGCAGGGCCTGCTCGCCGAGCTCAAGGAGAAGGCGCACCACCTGCTGGCGCAGGTGCGCGGCGTGCAGATCGTGCCGCTCTCCGGTCTCGCCGGCGAGGGCATCGACCGGCTGATGCAGGCGGTCTTCGCCAGCTACGATGTCTGGAACCGCCGTGTCTCGACGGCCCGGATCAATCGCTGGCTCGAGGGCGTGCTCTCGGCCCATCCGCCGCCGGCGGTCGCCGGTCGCCGCATCAAGATCCGCTACATGACCCAGGCCAAGGCGCGCCCGCCGACCTTCGCGCTCTTCGGCAACCAGCTCGACCATTTGCCGGTGTCCTATACGCGCTACCTCGTCAACAATCTGCGCGAGGCCTTCGAGCTGCCGGGCACGCCGATCCGCCTGCATACCCGCGGCGGCGCCAACCCCTATGACAAGGATCGCCGCGGATGAGGGTCACGATCGTCGGGGCCGGAATCGCCGGCCTCGCCACCGCCTGGGCGCTGAGCGGCCGCGGTCATCAGGTCACGCTGCTCGAGCAGGCGCCGGCGATCCCCAATCCCTACGCCGCTTCCGGCGACCAGCACCGCATCATCCGCCGCGCCTATGGCAGCGCCGACGGCTATGCCCGCACCATTCCCGAAGCCTTCGCCGCCTGGGAGGCGATGTGGGCCGATCTCGGCCGCTCGCATCTGGCCAATTGCGGCGTCCTCGGCGTGTCGCTGCAGGAAGGCGACGAGGGCGAGCAATATCGCGAGGGCCTGGACCGGACCGGCGCGCCCTACAGCTTGCACGATCCGGCCGAGGCCGCCCAGCGCTGGCCCTTCCTCGATGCCGCGAGCCTGCGCTACGCCTATTTCAGCGCCGATGGCGGCGCGCTGTTTCCGGCCCGGATCGCGGCGGACCTGCTCAGGCTGCTCGCGGGCCGCGGCACCGACATTCGCGCCAATGCGCGCGTCGTCGCTGTCGATGCTGAGAAAGGCCTCGTGCGGCTTGAAGACGGCACGGACATCGCCGCCGACAAGGTGGTGGTGACGGCAGGCGCCTGGGTGCTGCGGCTCTTTCCCGAGCTGGCTGACACGCTGAAGACCTATCGCACGGCGGTCGCCTATCTCGAGCCGCCGGTGGACTTGCGCGAGGCCTGGGAAGGCGCGCCGGCCATGGTCAGCGTCGGCGGCGAGACGCATGGCTATATCCTGCCTCCGGTCGACGGCACCGACCTGAAATTCGGCGCCGGCATCCATCGGCGCCCGCGCGAGCCCGACGAGGAACGCGAGCCGCGCCCAGGCGAGGGCGAAGAGATCAGGGATTATTTCGCGCCGCCGCTGGCGCGCATTTCCGAGTACCGCGTCAAGCGCGTCGCGAGCTGCGCCTATACCTTCACGCAGGACAGCACCTTCTTCGCGCGGCGGCTGGGCAAGGCGCTGGTGGTCTCGGCCTGTTCCGGCCACGGCTACAAGTTCGGCGCGGCCGTGGGGCGCCGTGTCGCCGATGCGCTGGAGAACGGCGACGATGCCGGGCTCCTGCGCTGGCTGAGGGCGGAATAGACCGGGCGCCGCGCGGCATGATCGAGACCGTCAGCGCCCTCTTCGTCAGCCCCGGTGCCACCGTCCTGCTCGGCCTGAGGGCCTCGTGGAAACGCGCCTGGGCCGATCACTGGGACGCGATCGGCGGCCGCGTCGAAGCCGGCGAAAGCCTGGAGCAGGCGCTGCTGCGCGAATGCCGGGAAGAGGTCGGGCTTATCCCGACGCGCTACCGGCTGGTCTTGTCGGAAGCCGAACGCTTTCCGGAGCGAAACGGCGAAGCGCTCCATCACATCTATGTCGTGGAGGCCTGGGATGGCGGCGAAGCCGCCAATCTCTGCGACGAGCACACCGAAATCCGCTGGTTCACGCTCGACGAGATGGCGGCGCTTCCGAACCTGACGATCCCTGATCTGATCACGCTGGTTCGCGCCTCGCTCGGTCGCGAGGCGTAGCCGTCTCGCGCAGCCTCAGGCCGGCATTTGCGGGCTGAGGACCTTGCCCTGCGGGAAATCGAAGATCTTGCCGGTCTCGCTCCAGTCCGGCGAGGCCAGCTTGACGAGATGGGGCGCGAGCTCCTCCGGCGTCTTCAGGCTCAGCGGATCCTCGCCGGGCATCGCCTCGGCCCGCATCCGCGTGCGCAGGGGGCCGGGATTGACGATCATCACCTTGAGCGGCGTCGTCGCGGTCTCGGCGGCATAGGTGCGGGCCATCGCCTCGACGGCGGCCTTCGAGATCGAGTAGGGCCCCCAATAGGCCAGGCACTTATGCGCCGCGCCCGACGACATCAGGATCACGCGGGCCGCGTCGGACGCCTTGAGCGCCGGCTCGACCGATTTGATCAGCCGCCAGTTCGCCGTGACATTGGTGTCGAAGACCTTGGTCCATTCCTTGGGCGAGACATGGGTCAGCGGCGTCAGCGGGCCGAGGATGCCGGCATTGGCGAGCAGGATGTCGAGCTTGCCCCAACGCTCCAGCAGGGCCGGGCCGAGCTTTTCGATCGCAGCCGCGTCGCCGAGATCGACCGGGACCAGCGTCGTGCTGCCGCCGACCGCCTTGATCTCGTCGTCGAGCTCTTCGAGAGCGCCTGCGGTACGGGCGAGGGCGACGACATGCGCGCCGGCCTGAGCGAAGGCGAGCGAGGCGGCCCGGCCGATGCCGCGCGACGCGCCGGTGACGAGCGCGACGCGCCCTTCGAGAGGCTTGGACATGCAGGTTCCGCGTGAGGGTCAGCCGGCTTCGGCGAGCAGCGACAATTCCTGCTTGGCGCTCTCGCCGATGACGTCGGTCAGCGAGGTCGGATAATCGCCGGTGAAGCAATGGTCGGTGAATTGCGGGCGGACGGGATCGCGCCGCTCATGGCCCATGGCGCGATAAAGCCCATCGACCGAGAGGAAGGCGAGCGAATCCGCGCCAACGAACTGCCGCATCTCCTCGAGCGAATGCGTCGCGGCCAGCAGCTTCTCGCGATCGGGCGTGTCGATGCCGTAATAGTCGGGGTGGGTGATCGGCGGCGAGGAGATGCGGAAATGCACCTCACGGGCACCGGCCTCGCGCATCATCTTGACGATCTTCAGCGAGGTCGTGCCGCGCACGATCGAGTCGTCGACGAGCACGATGCTCTTGCCCTCGACCACGCTGCGATTGGCCGAATGCTTCAGGCGAACGCCGAGCTCGCGCACCTTCTGCGTCGGCTCGATGAAGGTCCGTCCGACATAATGGTTGCGGATGATGCCGAGCTCGAAGGGGATGCCGCTCGCCTGGGCATAACCCAGCGCGGCCGGCACGCCCGAATCCGGCACCGGCACGATCACGTCGGCGTTTGCAGGCGATTCCGCCGCGAGCACCGCGCCCATCTGCTTGCGGCGCTCGTAGATGCTGCGGCCCTTCACGATCGAATCCGGCCGGGCGAAATAGATGTACTCGAAGATGCAGGGGCGTTCGGCCACGGGCGGGAAGGGCTTGTGGCTCTCGATGCCATCCTCCGAGATCACGATGATCTCGCCGTTCTCGACCTCGCGGATGAACTTGGCGCCAATAATGTCGAGCGCACAGGTTTCCGAGGTCAGGATCGGGCAGCCGTCGAGTTCGCCCAGTACCAGCGGGCGGATGCCGAGCGGGTCGCGCGCGCCGATCAGCTTCTTGTTGGTCATGCCGACGAAGGCATAGGCGCCCTCGATCTGGCGGATCGCGTCGACGAAGCGCTCGATGAAGCGGCTCTTGCGGCTGCGGGCGACAAGATGCAGCAGGACTTCGGTGTCGGAGGTCGACTGGTAGATCGCGCCGTCGCGCACCAGGTTGCGGCGCAGGGTCAAGCCGTTGGTGAGGTTGCCGTTATGAGCGACGGCGAAGCCGCCGCCATGCAGTTCGGCGAAAAGCGGCTGGACGTTGCGCAGGATCGTCTCGCCGGTCGTCGAATAGCGCACATGGCCGATCGCCTGAGAGCCCTTGAGCTTCTCGATGACGGAGGCCTCGGAGAAGGCATCTCCAACCAGGCCCAAACGCCGCTCCGAGTGGAAGCGCTTGCCGTCGAAGGAGACGATGCCCGCGGCCTCCTGGCCGCGATGTTGGAGCGCGTGCAGGCCGAGGGCCGTCAGCGCCGTGGCGTCGGCATGGCCGAAAATGCCGAATACGCCGCATTCCTCGCGCAACCGATCGGCATAGGGATCGAAGGCTGTCTCGGTCTGAGGCTTCATCACGGGCTCCATGCGCAGGGACAGGGCTGCGATACGCTCCAATTACGGGCGAGTTTGGGCAGGCGCCGCCGGGCGGCTGCCGTCGATCGTCCGTTGCAGGGCCTGACGATCGGTGGCGTTCGGCACCTCGGTCCGGCGCTGCGGGTCGGCATTGGTCGGGCTCGCGGGGCTACGCGGCTCTTCGGCCGGCGCTTCGACGGGCTCTTCGCCGGTCTTCGGCTTCAGCAGGTTCTTGACGAAATCTGAGTTGATGTCTTGCGGCAGCATCGTCAAGAGCGAGCGGCCGGTTTCCTCGAGGATCGGCTTGGCCTTGGCCTCCCGCGCCCAGGTCGGCATGTTCTTGTCGCCCATCAGGGCGGTGAAGAACAGATAGCCGATGACGGCGAGCAACAGGCCGCGCGCGGCGCCGAAGACGAAGCCGAGCGTGCGGTCGAGCGCGCCGATGCGCGAATCGAGCACGAAATCGGAAACCCGCGCCGTGATCAGCGAAACCACGATCAGGGTCACCAGGAACAGGGCCGCGATCACCGCGACCAGCGCGATGGTCTGATTGGGGATATGCTGCTGCGCCAAAGGCAGGAGCTGCGGGTGGAAAATCCAGGCCACGACCGCGGCCGTGACCCAGGAGGCGATCGCCAGGACTTCGCGCGTCAACCCGCGCACCGTTGCCAGTAACGCCGAGATCAGAACCACGCCGATGACGACGAGATCGAGGATGGTGACAGGCATGTAGGAAGCCGCTTCGCTAAGACATCGGGAAGGCCTGCAAGAAATGGGCTGGCCGCAACGATTTTGCTATACGCGCTCAAAGGGGTTCCGTCACCCTTCCGGACGCCTCATTTCACATCTCTGCGAGGCGCGCGGGCCGCGATATCCGCAACGAGTTCCGTAACATGGCCGAAACGACGCAGGCCGAGCCCGCTGCCGTCGCCGAAATCCGCCCCGCCCGAGGGCAGCAATGCCGCCTCGAAACCCAGCTTTGCCGCCTCACGCAGCCGCGCAGCCGCGACGGAGACCGGACGAATCGCGCCCGACAGGGCGATCTCGCCGAAATAGACCGCCTCGGCCGGCAGGATCGCGCCGGTGAGCGAGGAGACGAGCGCCGCGGCGACCGCCATGTCCGCCGCCGGTTCGTTGACGCGCAGGCCGCCCGCGACATTGAGATAGACGTCGTGCTGGCCGAGCCTGAGCCCGCCATGGGTCTCCAGCACCGCCAGCACCATGGCCAGCCTGCTGTTCTCCCAGCCGACCACCGCGCGCCGCGGCGTGCCGAGCGAGGTCGGCGAAACCAGCGCCTGGATCTCGACGAGCACCGGCCGCGTTCCCTCGATCCCGGCGAAGACGGCCGCGCCGGGCGCCGCCTGGTCGCGTCCGGCGAGGAAAAGTGCTGACGGATTGGAGACTTCCGACAATCCCTTGCCAGTCATCTCGAAGACGCCGATCTCGTCAGTCGGCCCGAAACGGTTCTTCTGGGCCCGCATGATGCGGAAGGCATGGCCGCCTTCGCCCTCGAAGGAGAGCACCGCGTCGACCATGTGCTCGACCACGCGAGGCCCCGCGATCTGCCCGTCCTTGGTGACGTGGCCGACGAGAATGAGACAGGCGCCCGAGGTCTTGGCATAGCGGATCAGCGCCTGGGCCGAGCCGCGCACCTGCGTCACCGTGCCGGGCGCGCTCTCGACCTCAGAGGACCACATGGTCTGGATCGAATCGATCACGACCAGCGCCGGGCGCTGGCCTTGGCTGAGCGTGGCGACGATGTCCTCGACATTGGTTTCGGCGGCGAGATCGACAGGAGCCTCGGCCAGCCCCATGCGCTCGGCGCGCAGGCGCACCTGCCCGGTCGATTCCTCGCCCGAGACATAGACGACGCGCCTGCCGCCTTGCGCCAGCGCCGCACAGGCCTGCATCAGCAGGGTCGATTTGCCGATGCCGGGATCGCCGCCGATCAGCAGGACCGAGCCGGGCACGAAGCCGCCGCCGGTGACGCGGTCGAGCTCGCCGAGCCCTGAGACGATGCGCGGCGCGTCCTGCGTCTCGCCCTTCAGCGTCTCCAGCGCGAAGACGCGGCCGCGCGCCCAACCGCCCGAGGCGCCGCGGCCACCCGGAACCGGCGCGGCCTGCGCCTCTTCGGTGAGGGACGACCAGGTGCCGCAGGCGTCGCATTTGCCTTGCCAGCGATGATAGACCGCGCCGCAGGCCTGGCAGGTATAGGTCGGTCCGCGCTTGGCCATTCCGCGTTACAGGCCGACATAGCGGCGCGCCTGGCGCCGGCCGAGGCTGGTCAGGATCTCGTAGCCGATCGTCTTGGCGCCCGCGCCGACCGTCTCGAGATCGAGCGGGCCGCCGATCAGTGTGACCGGAGCGCCGCGTATCGCGGCGGCAGCCGGAGCCTCGCTGACATCGATGATGATCAGGTCCATCGAGACGCTGCCGACGAAGGGGCAGGCGAGGCCGCCAACGAGAGCCGAGCCGCCGGTGCTGGCGTCCGTCCAGCTCGCATTGCGCGGATAGCCGTCGGCATAGCCGAGATTGATGGTGGCGAGCCTGCTCCGGCCCTTGGCGGTCCAGCGGCCGTTATAGCCGACCTGCGTCCCGCTCTCGACCTCGCGCAGCTGGATGATGCGCGCCTCCATGCCGATCACAGGCTGCATCGGGTTCGGTCGGCCCGGCGTCGGGTTGCCGCCATAGAGGGCGTAGCCTGGCCGCGTCAGCTGATAGGCGGGGCAGTCCTCGAGGAAATGGCCCGAGGAATTGAGCAGCGAGGCGGGCACGCCCGGGAAGGCTGCGGCGATCTCGGCGAAGGCCTTGATCTGGCGCGCATTGGCCGGATCGGCGACATCCTCCGACGAGGCGAAATGCGACATCACCAGCCCGATGCCCGCGGCCTCGATATCGCGCCTGCGCTCGCGGGCGAGGTCGAGCCCTTCGCCGGGCCAGAGCCCGAGCCGGTTCATCGCCGTATCGATATGCAGCGCGGCGGGGCGGGCGGTGTTCGTATTGGCCCGAAACGCGGCCCATTCGGCCAGTTCCTCATGTGAGCCGAGCACAGGCGAGAGGCCGTGCTCGGCATAGGCGCCGCAGGTGCCGGGCAGCAGCCCGTTCAGCACATAGACCGCTGCCTCGGGCGCCACCGCACGGGCCCGTATGCCCTCCGACAGATGGGCGACGAAGAAGGTCCGGCAGCCGGCCTTGGCGAGCGCCGTCACCGCGGGCTCGATGCCGATGCCATAGGCATTGGCCTTGACGACGGCGCCGGGCTCGGCGCCCGCGGCCCGCTGCCCGAGCGCGCGCCAGTTCGCGGCCAGCGCGCCGAGGTCGATTGTCAAGGTTGCGCCGAAAGCGTCGGCATCCTGCGTGTCGAAGGGGCTCATATGTGATCCGGCAGTCGGGATTCGTCGGCGCGGTCGGAGAAGCGCGTCACTTCGGCGTCGAATTGCAGTTGCACGGTTCCCGTCGGGCCGTGGCGCTGCTTGCCGATGATGAGCTCGGCGAGGCCATGCGCCAACTCCATCTCGTTCAGCCAGGTCGCATGCTCGGGCGTGCCGGCGCGCGGTTCCTTGCCCTTAAGGTAGTATTCCTCGCGATAGACGAACATGACCACGTCGGCGTCCTGCTCGATCGAGCCCGATTCACGCAGGTCCGAGAGCTGGGGGCGCTTGTCGTCGCGGCTCTCTACCTGGCGCGAGAGCTGCGAGAGCGCGACGATCGGCACGGCGAGCTCCTTGGCCAGCGCCTTCAGGCTGGTTGTGATCTCGGTCAGCTCCTGCACGCGGTTCTCGCCCTTCTTGGCCGAGCCGGAGAGGAGCTGGAGATAGTCGATGAAGAGGATATCGAGCCCCTTCTGCCGCTTCAGCCGCCGCGCCCGCGCCATCAGCTGCGCGATCGAGATGCCGCCGGTCTGGTCGATATAGAGCGGCAGCTTCTCGATTTGCGCCGCGACATCGGTCAGCCGCGCGAAATCCGCCTCGGTGATGCGGCCCTGCCTGATCTTGTAGGAGGAGATGCCGGATTGCTCGGCGACGATGCGGGTCGCGAGCTGGTCGGACGACATTTCGAGCGAGAAAAAGCCGACGATACCGCCATCGACCGACTTGATCGAGCCGTCCTCCTGGCGCTCGCCGCGCCAGGCCTTGGCGATGTTGAAGGCGATGTTGGTGGCGAGCGAGGTCTTGCCCATGGCCGGGCGCCCGGCGAGGATGATCAGGTCGGAATGCTGCAGGCCGCCCATGCGCTGGTCGAGATCGCGCAGGCCCGACGAGATGCCCGAAAGCCCGCCTGCGCGCTGATAGGCGTTCGCGGCCATGTCGATCGCAGTGCGCAACGCACCGTCGAATTTCTGGAAGCCGCCCTCGTAGCGGCCCTTTTCCGCCAGCTCGTAGAGCCTGCGCTCCGCCTCCTCGATCTGCTCGCGCGGCGCCATCTCGACCGGCGCGTCATAGGCGACATTGACCAGGTCCTCGCCGACGCCGATCAACTGGCGGCGGATCGCGAGATCGTAGATCGTGCGGCCATAGTCCTGGGCGTTGATGACAGTGGTCGCTTCGGCCGCGAGCCGCGCCAGGTATTGCGAGGCGGTGATGCCGCCGAGATCGATCTCGCCGATGAAGGTCTTCAGCGTGATCGGCGTCGCGATCTTGCCGGCCCGGATCAGGCTCGCCATCAGCTCGAAGATGCGCTGATGCACGGGCTCGTGGAAATGCTCCTGCACCAGGAAGTCGGAGACGCGGTAAAAGGCGTCGTTATTGACCAGGATCGCGCCCAGCAGCGCCTGCTCAGCCTCGATATTGTGGGGCTGGACACGGTATTCGGCCTCGCGATTGTCGAGGCGGGCGACGAGGGCGGTGGCAGCGGCCATGGTCTGCGGACAAGCTCGATTCGAGTGGCTAGGGACATCCTAACTCTAGCACCCTGACGTCCCGCGCCAGCATCGAATCGACGAATTCCCGTTGTTCACAGGTTGAAAAAGAAAGGCGCCGTGTTGCCACGGCGCCCTTGACTTGCAGACGGAGCGAAAGCTCAGCGCTCGTCGTCGCCGGCCTCGGCCAGCGCGGCGCCGACCTCGAGGCCGAGATCGTCGAGGTCGAACTCCTCGCGGGCCGTGACGTTCTCGCCCAGCGCCTGACGCTCGGCTTCCTCTGCCGAACGGGCGACGTTGACCGTGACGGTGACCGAGACTTCCGGATGCAGCACGACCGGGACGGTGTGCAGGCCCAGCGTCTTGATCGGTGTATTGAGCGTGACCTGGTTGCGGTCGACGCTGAAGCCGTCCTGGCTCAGGGCCTCGGCGATGTCGCGGGTCGAGACCGAGCCGTAGAGCACGCCGGATTCGCCGGACTGGCGCAGGATCACGACGGCATGGCCGTTCAGGCTCTCGGCGACCGAGTCGGCTTCCGCCTTGAGCTCGAGATTGCGCGTCTCGAGCTGGGCGCGCTGCGTCTCGAAGTGCTTGCGGTTCTCCTCGGTGGCGCGCAGCGCCTTGCCACGGGGCAGCAGATAGTTGCGGCCGAAGCCGTCACGCACGCGCACGACTTCGCCCATCTGGCCGAGCTTGGCGACGCGTTCGAGCAGGATCACTTCCATTGGTCTTCTCCTTTGAGTTCCGATTGGGTTTTGATGTCAGGCGTTAGGCATGGGCGGGGTCAGCGGCGGGCGCGGTGGCTTGCGCAGGCCGAACAGCGAATCAACGATGCCGGCCAGCGACAGCAGCGGTGTCAGCACGGCCTGCATCACGATCAGCGCGACATAGACGGAGGCCAGCATCGGCCCGCGCCAGGCTTTGCCGCGCGAAAGGTCGTGGATCATCGCCAGGCCGCTGAACATGAAGACGGCGAGCAGCGCGCCGGTCAGGGCGGCGCCGGCGACGCCAATGAAGCCCCCGAACGAGGCCGTGACCATCGCCAGCGCGAGCAGGAACAGCGCACGGCGCGGCACCGTCGTCGCCGGGATGAAGGGCCAGGGCCGCGGCAGCCGGCCGGACAGCTGGACGGCCTTGGCGGCGAGCCAGAGATTGGCGACCAGGGTCGTGACGAAGGAAGCGCCGATGCCGACCGGGACCGCCGGCGCCAGGCGCAAGGCGAGATCCTTCAGATTGGCCTCGGGCGACAGGGTGATGAGGCGGCTGCGCACCATCTCTGACAGCAGGTTCTCGATGACCCGCGCAATGACGGAGCGATAGGCCTCGTAATCGGTCGTCATCACCAGGGCGCTGCCGACCGTGGTCAGGGCCGCCGTGCCGGCGATCCAGACCAGGAGATGGCCGAGCGGATACCATTCGGCCGCGCCTTGCCCGTCGTCGCGCGCCAGCAGGACGAGATAGGCGATCCACCAGGCCGGCAGCGCGACGATCAGCGCGAAATTGAGGCCGGCGGCGAAGCTGAGCGCGACAGCGCCCGCGAGAGCGCCGGCCAGGGTGGCGACGAGCCCGGCACGATGATTCCAGCCGAGGGCGGCGATGAAGATCGGCAGGGGCGCGGCCGAGTACAGCAGAACGGCCAGCGGCGATCCGGTGATCACCACTGCGAAAAGGAGGGCCGAGACCAGGCCCGCGCCGATGCCGACGATCGGAAGCATGCTTCGTCCTGCTGTCCCGCTGCTCTAAAAGGCAGGGTGAGAGGCGTCTCGCCTCAACATACCCGGCGGGTTTTCACCGCAGGGCGACTAGAGTTCAGACCATCGCCGGCGCCAGGCGCCGGAGATGGATGGCGATCCGCTCAGCGGATGACGTAGGGCAGAAGCCCGAGGAAGCGGGCGCGCTTGATCGCCTGGGCGAGCTCGCGCTGCTTCTTGGCCGAAACGGCCGTGATGCGCGACGGCACGATCTTGCCGCGCTCGGAGATGTAGCGCGAGAGCAGGCGCACATCCTTGTAGTCGATCTTCGGAGCGCCTTCGCCCGAGAACGGGCAGGACTTGCGGCGGCGGAAGAAGGGGCGGCGTGCGCCGGCGGAAGCAGTCGACATGGCTCAGGCCTCCGCGCTGGGGGTTTCGGTGGCTTCGTCTTCGCGACGCGGACGATCACGGCGTGGGCCGCGGTCGAAGCGGTCGCCGCCACGGTCGAAGCGGTCGCCACGATCGTCGCGATCACGCTTCTGCAGCATGGCCGACTGGCCTTCCTCGAGCTCCTCGACACGGATGGTCAGGAAGCGCAGCACGTCCTCGTTGATGCGCATCTGGCGCTCCATCTCCAGCACGGCGGCGGAGGGGGCGTCGATGTTCAGCAGCGAATAATGCGCCTTGCGGTTCTTCTTGATGCGATAGCCGAGCGACTTCACGCCCCAATACTCGGTCTTGGTGACCGAGCCGCCATTCGCCTCGATGATGCCCTTGAACTGGTCGACAAGGGTCTCGACCTGCTGCGCGCTGACATCTTGTCGCGCGAGCAGTACGTGCTCGTACAATGCCATTGATGGCCTTCCTCAGTTTCACCCTGTTTCGCCCGGCGCGGAGCCCTCCGAGCCCTGGATAAGGCCCGACAGGATTTCATCGAAGGCGGAGACACGGGATGACGGCTCCAATCGGAGCCTGCGGAATGCCTCCTGGGAAGCGGCCCGCCATCCGTTCAGCCTCCGGCCGAACAAACAGGAGGCGGCTGATACAGGTTCGATGCGGTTTACGCAAGCCAAATCGGCCCCAAGTCACGCCCAATTCTCCGGCAAAGCTTGACTTGGCCTCCCAAGCAATGTGAGAGGCGCGTCGTAGTGACCAAATTATGAAGATCGGGAATTTGCCAGCATGACGACCGCGTTCATCTTTCCCGGCCAGGGCTCTCAGGCTGTCGGCATGGGCAAGACCTTGGCCGAGGCCTTCCCGGCTGCCAAGGCGGTTTTCGCCGAGGTCGACGATGCCTTGTCGCAGAATCTTTCAGCCGTCATGTGGGACGGGCCGAGCGAGGAGCTGACGCTGACGGCCAATGCCCAGCCGGCGCTGATGGCGGTCAGCCTCGCTGTGATCCGGGTGCTGGAGGCCGAGGCCGGCCTTTCGCTGGCCCGCGACGCGAGCTTCGTCGCCGGCCACTCGCTCGGAGAATATTCGGCGCTGGCGGCCGCCGGCAGTTTCTCGATCGCCGACGCGGCCCGCCTGCTGCGGATCCGCGGCGATGCCATGCAGAAGGCGGTGCCGGCAGGTGAGGGCGCCATGGCGGCCTTGCTGGGCGTCGATCTCGACCAGGCCCGCGCGATCGCGGCCGATGCGGCGCAGGGTCAGGTCTGCGAGGCGGCCAACGACAATGGTGGCGGGCAGGTCGTGCTCTCCGGCAGCAAGGCCGCGATCGACCGGGCGATCGCGCTCGCCGGCGAGCGTGGCGTCAAGCGCGCTCTGCCGCTGCCGGTCTCGGCGCCGTTCCATTGCGCCCTGATGCAGCCGGCGGCCGACGCCATGCGCGATGCCTTGACCAAGGTCACGCTGGCGCCGCCGGTCGTGCCGGTCATGGCCAATGTCGGAGCGGCTCCGCTCAGCGATCCCGACGCGATCCGCGCCTCATTGGTGGCTCAGGTCACGGGTACCGTACGCTGGCGCGAATGCGTCGAGGCGATGGCGGGAGCCGGCGTCGACCGCTTCGTCGAGGCAGGCAGCGGCAAGGTTCTCGCCGGCCTGGTCAAGCGCATCGCCGCCGGCACGGCCGCCGTCTCGCTCGGCGCCGCCGACGACATCAGAAGCTACAACGCCCAGAACGGGTGATCCGGCGGGACGCCGGAATCAGGGGAGGCATCATGTTTGATCTGACGGGGAAGAAGGCCCTGGTCACCGGCGCGACCGGCGGCCTGGGCGGCGCCATCGCCCGCACGCTGCATGGTCTGGGCGCGAGCGTCGCGCTCTCGGGCACGCGGGTCGAGGCGCTCGAGGCGCTTGCGGCGGAGTTCGGCGAGCGCTCTGTTGCCGTGCCCTGCAACCTTTCCGACAAGGATTCCGTCGAAGCGCTCGTTCCCGCCGCCGAGGAGAAGCTCGGCGGGCTCGACATCCTCGTCAACAATGCCGGCGTCACGCGCGACAACCTGTTCATGCGCCTCAAGGACGAGGACTGGGACAATGTCATCGCCGTCAACCTGACCGCGGCCTTCCGGCTCTCGCGCGCGGCCGTGAAAAGCATGATGCGCCGCCGCTATGGCCGTATCATCGCGATCGGCTCGGTCGTGGGCGTCACGGGCAATCCGGGGCAGGGCAACTATGCCGCCTCGAAGGCCGGGCTGATCGGGATGTCCAAGGCGCTGGCGGCCGAAGTCGCGAGCCGCAACATCACCGTCAACGTCGTCGCGCCGGGCTTCATCGAGTCGCCGATGACGCAGGCCCTGAACGAGAAGCAGCGCGAGGCCATTCTGGCGGATGTGCCGATGGGCCGTTTGGGCCTCGGAGAGGACGTCGCTGCGGCCGTTGCCTATCTGGCCAGTAACGAGGCCGCTTACGTGACCGGGCAAACGCTTCACGTCAACGGTGGAATGGCAATGATTTAAAGGGTTTGTGTAAGTTTTTTGAAAGCCTTTCAGATCGGATTCCGGCTCTCGCCAGCCATCATCGAGTGTGTTAACTAGCGCCGTCGCGCTGCAGCGCGCGTGCTCGGGGGGACTTGACGCGAACCCTGTTGTTGCGTTTGTGCAGCCTTTAAGAGTTCCGCCCCGGCGTCACCCATTGGAGGGAAGCAGGGTGGCGGGAGCGGTTCCCTACACGCGTCGCCATCCAGCGATGTGTTTCAAGCTTTGAGGAAAAGATCCATGAGCGATGTCGCCGAGCGCGTGAAGAAGATCGTGATCGAGCATCTCGGCGTCGAACCCGAGAAGGTCGTCGAAGGCGCCAATTTCATCGAAGACCTGGGCGCGGACAGCCTCGACACGGTCGAGCTCGTGATGGCTTTCGAGGAAGAGTTCGGCGTCGAGATTCCCGACGATGCGGCCGAGACCATCGTGACGGTCGGCGACGCCGTCAAGTTCCTCTCGAAGAGCGCCTGACCGGCCGGTTGGCCGCTAGTAGAGCATCATGAGCTCACGCAGCCTTACCATGCGACGTGTCGTGGTGACTGGGCTCGGCATGGTGACGCCGCTTGGCTGCGGCGTCGAGCCGACCTGGTCGCGTCTGCTCGCCGGCGCCAGCGGCGCCGGCCCGATCAGGACCTTCGACGTGAGCGACCTGCCCGCGCGGATCGCCTGCAGCATTCCGCGCGGCGACGGCTCGGACGGCACCTTCAATCCCGACGATTGGATGGAGCCGAAGGAGCAGCGCAAGGTCGATGATTTCATCGTCTTCGCAATGGCGGCGGCGTCCCAGGCGCTCACCGACGCCGGCTGGAAGCCCGAAAGCTACGAGGACCAGATCACGACCGGTGTCGCGATCGGCTCCGGCATTGGCGGGCTCGGCGGCATCTATGAGGCGTCGATCCTGCTGAAGGAGCGCGGCCCGCGCCGGCTCTCTCCCTTCTTCATCCCCGGCCGTCTCAGCAATCTGGCGGCGGGCTATGTCTCGATCACGCACGGGCTCAAGGGCCCGAATCATGCGGTCGTGACGGCCTGTTCGACGGGCGCCCACGCGATCGGCGACGCTTCGCGTATGATCGCGCTCGGCGATGCCGAGGTCATGATCGCGGGCGGCACCGAATCGGCGATCAACCGCATCGGCATCGCCGGCTTCTGCGCCTGCCGGGCCCTGTCGACCGGCTTCAACGACACGCCCGAGAAGGCCTCGCGCCCCTATGACAAGGACCGTGACGGTTTCGTCATGGGCGAGGGCGCCGGCGTCGTCGTGCTCGAGGACCTGGAGCACGCCAAGGCACGCGGCGCGCGGATCTATGCCGAAATCATCGGCTACGGCATGTCGGGCGACGCCTATCACATCACCTCGCCGGCCGAGGACGGCGACGGCGCCTATCGCTGCATGGCGGCCGCGCTCGACCGGGCCGGCGTCGCGGCCTCAGACCTCGACTATATCAACGCCCACGGCACCTCGACCCAGCTCGGCGACGAGATCGAGCTGCGCGCCGTCGAGCGCCTGCTCGCCAACGCGCCGAAGAAGCCGTCGATGTCCTCGACCAAATCGGCGACCGGGCATCTGCTCGGCGCTGCCGGCGCCATCGAGGCGATCTTTTCGGTTCTCGCGATTCGCGACCAGATCGCGCCGCCGACGATCAATCTCGACAATCCATCCGTCGAAACCGATCTCGATCTGGTGCCGAAGACGGCAAAAAAACGCCCCATCGAGCTCGCCTTGTCGAATTCCTTCGGCTTCGGCGGCACCAATGCTTCGCTGGTTATGCGGCGTTTCGTCGAGTGATTTCGCCGGCTGGCGAAGCCGCAGCGCGCTTTCGCCATAATTTTTGCTAGTCTGTCGCCGGATTTCGGGTCAGGCTCGAAATGCGCCTCGCCGTCCATCGTGATCGTGGCGCACCTCACGACCACACCAGAACGCGAGCGCCAGAACCGTGAACACTTCGCCCCGCGTCGCCCCGAAGAGCCCCAGCGAAGCGCTGAAGCCCGTCGCGCCGCCGGCTCCGCCGCCAAAGGCGCGCCGCCGCCGGCGCAGCCCCTTCATCGGCATGCTCAGCGGGCTCTTCACCGCTGCGCTGGTCCTGGCCGGGCTCGTCGGCGCCGGCATCGCGATGGTCGGCAGCCAGAGCAAGGCGCCGGGCCCGCTCGCCAGCGACCGCGTCCTGATCATCCCCAAGGAAAGCGGCCTGACCGAGATCGCCGACCTGCTTCAGCGCGAAGGGCTGATCGAGCATCCCTGGGCCTTCAGGGTCTCGGCGCTGGTCTCCGGCAACTGGACCAAGCTCAAGGCGGGGGAATACCTGTTCAAGGCGCGCGCCAGCCAGCAGGACATCCTCGAGATCATCGCCGCCGGCAAGGCGGTCGAACACTCCGTCACGGTGCCGGAAGGCCTCACCAGCGAGCAGATCATCGCCCGTCTTCGCGAGAACGAACTCCTCAGCGGCGACGTGATCGAGGTGCCGCGCGAAGGCGAGATCCTGCCGGACACCTTCAAGTTCCCGCGCGGCTTCACGCGCCAGGCCATCGTCGACCGGATGAAGCGCGACCAGCGCCGCATCCTCAACGAGATCTGGGCCCGACGGCCGGCCGACCTGCCGATCAAGACGCCGCAGGAGCTCGTCATCCTCGCCTCGATCGTCGAGAAGGAGACCGGGCGGGCCGACGAGCGGCCGCGCGTCGCCGGCGTCTTCATCAACCGCCTGAACCGCAAGATGAAGCTGCAATCCGACCCGACGATCGTCTACGGCCTCGTCGGCGGCAAGGGCACGCTCGGCCGCCCGATCCTGCGCAGCGAGATCACCCAGGCGACGCCCTACAACACCTATGTCATCGACGGCCTGCCGCCGGGTCCGATCGCCAATCCCGGCCGCGCCGCGCTCGAGGCCGTCGTCAACCACTCGCGGACCAAGGACCTCTTCTTCGTCGCCGATGGCAGCGGCGGCCATGCCTTCGCCGAGACGCTGGAGCAGCATAACCGCAACGTCGCCCGCTGGCGGCAGTTCGAAACGCAACGGCGGGAAACCAACAAGCCGAGCGACACGGTCGACAAGGTCGAGCCGCCGCCGGCTCCCGATACGCGCAGCGAGGCGCCGGGCGCCACGCGCGCCGCCGCCGACCCGGCATCGGGCGCCGTCGAGACCTATCCGGGGCCGGGCAACAGACGCGCGGCTGGCGCGACCGCACAGGCAGATGCGGCGGGCGGCACGCGGGCGCGCGCCTTCGATTCCTCGGAAGGAACGCCGCGCGATCCGCTGCTGAACCGCACCTACGACCTGAATTCGCCGAAGCAGGTGCCGACGCTGAGGCCATAGCCGGCTCATCTGGCCGCCGCGAAGCGGCCCGCTGGCCAGCCATCCAGGCGTCATCCCCATTTTCGCGCGGATCGGCGCCTTGTGCGACTTGCGGCGTATTCTCCGCCTCTCTACGGTCCCGCCGCATCTGGAACGGCGGAGACCCATCACCCATGGCCATCGAGAGCATGACCGGCTTTGCCCGCGCGGCCGGCGTTGCGGGCATTCATGCCTGGGCCTGGGAGATCCGCAGCGTCAATGCGCGCGGCCTCGACGTGCGCGTCAGGGTGCCGCCGGGTTTCGAGACGCTCGCCGAGGCGGCGCGCAAGCGCCTGAGCAGTGCCTTCGCGCGCGGAACGCTGCACGTGAATCTGTCGATCACCAGCGATGCCGGCCCGCCGCGTCCACGCATCAACGAGGCGACGCTGGCAGGCTTGCTGGAAGCCGTCGCGCGCCTTCCGGCCTCGGCGACCATCCGCCCGCCATCTTTCGACGCGCTGCTGGGCATTCGCGGCGTCGTCGAGCTCGCCGATGAGGGCGAGGACGCCCTGGCCACGCTCGAGCCTCCGCTGCTGGCCGGCCTCGAGGCCGCGGTCCTCGGCCTCAAGGAGGCACGGGCCGGAGAGGGGCGCGCGCTGGAGGCTCTCGTCACCACTCATCTCGCCAGCATCGCCCGGCTCACGGAAGAGGCGGAGCGGCACCCGGCACGTGGCGTCGACGCCGTTCGCGAGCGCCTGGCGACGCAGGTCGCCGCTTTGCTGGAGGCGAGCCAGGCGCTCGATCCGCAGCGCCTGCATCAGGAGGCCGCCTTGCTGGCGGTCAAGGCCGATATTCGTGAGGAGATCGACCGGCTGCACGCTCATGTCGCGGCGCTGCGGACCTTGCTCGACCAGGGCGGCCCGATCGGCCGCAAGCTCGATTTCCTCTCTCAGGAATTCGGCCGCGAGGCCTCGACGCTCTGCGCCAAGGCCGGCGATGCGGGCCTGTCGCGCATCGGGCTGGAATTGCGGACGGTCGTCGACCAGATGCGCGAGCAGGTTCAGAATGTGGAGTGACGGCTGATGGCCGATCTTGCGCGCCCGGCCCGCCGTGGCCTGATGCTGATCCTGTCCTCGCCCTCCGGCGCGGGTAAATCGACCCTGACCCGGACGCTGTCGCAGCGCGAGACCAATCTCGACCTGTCGATCTCGGTCACGACACGGCCGAAGCGACCCTCCGAGATCGAAGGCGTGCATTATCATTTCATCGAGCGGGCGGAATTCGACGCGCTGCGCCAGCGCGACGATCTGCTCGAATGCGCCGAGGTGCACGGCAATGGCTATGGCACGCCGCGCAAGCCCGTCGAGGAGGCGCTGAAGGCCGGCCGCGACGTGCTCTTCGACATCGACTATCAGGGCACGCAGCAGATCCTCGAGAAGGCGCGCGAGGATGTCGTCGCGATCTTCATCCTGCCGCCCTCGATGGCCGAGCTGCGCTCGCGCCTCGTGCGCCGCGCCGAGGACGCCCCCGAGGTCATCGCCAAGCGCCTCGACAATGCCCGCGACGAGATCGCGCGCTGGAGCGTCTACGATTATGTCATCGTCAATGACGACCTCGGCGCCGCCTATGAGGCGGTCAGGGCGATCCTGATGGCCGAGCGTCTGAAGCGCTCGCGCGCCGTCGGCATGGCCGATTTTGTCGAGGAGCTGCTTGTGGAAACGATCGATTGAGGCGTTCGGGCGCCTGCGTCAGTTCACCTGGATGCCGGCTTCCCTGATCAGCTTCGACCAGCGCTCCGTGTCGGCGGCGATCACGGCCGCGAGCTCGGCCGGCGTGCCGCCGATCGGCTGAGCGCCTTGCGCGCCCATCGCGGCGACCACCTCGGGCGCCTTGAGCGCTTCTGCCGCCGCGGCATTGAGCTTGCCGATGACGGCGTCCGGTGTGCGCGCAGGCGCCATCAGTGCATACCAGGAGACGGCCTCGAACCCGGCGATGCCGCTGGCTTCGGCGATCGTCGGCAACTCGGGCATGACCTTGCTGCGCTCGCGGCTGGCGACGCCGAGGGCGCGAAGCTGGCCGTTGTCGATCAGCGGCTTGGCGGTCGAGAGCTGAGCGATGATCAGCCCGACATCGCCGCGCAGCACGTCGGTCAGCGCCGGCGCGACGCCGCGATAGGGCACATGCGTCATCTCGAACCCGGCCGAGCGCGCCAATAGCTCGGCGGCGAGATGCGCCAGGCTGCCGGCGCCGGGCGAGGCATAGGTCAGGTTGGCGGTCTTCGTGCGCCCGAGCGCGATCAGCTCCTGCACCGTCTTGACCGGCGACTGCGCCCCGACAACGAGGACGTTCTCGACCGTGGCGAGCTGGGTGATCGGAGCGAAATCCTTGACGGGATCATAGGGCAGGTTGGCGAAAAGGGTGGGATTCACCGCCGCGTTGCCGACCGGCATCAGCGCCAGTGTATAGCCGTCGGGCTCCGATTTCGCGACGGCGGCGAGCGCCGTGTTGCCCTGCGCGCCGACGCGGTTCTCGACCGTGACCGGCTGGCCCCAGAACTGGGTCAGCTTGTCCGCGACGATCCGCGCAAGCGCATCCGGCGCGCCGCCGGCGGCGAATCCGACGACGATGCGGATCGGCCGCGTCGGATAATCCGCCGATTGCGCGAGGAGCCGAGCGGGGCCGAGGCTCGCGGCGCCCAGGAGCAATGTCAGTGCGGTCCGGCGATCGAGGCGCATCGTGGTTTCCTTACCAGCGGGAGCCTCAGGCTAGCACGAACCATGCCGCTCAGCGCATCGCCTTCAGGGCATTGGCGAGCCGCACGAAGCCGGAGACCGGCACCTCCTCGGCCCGGGCGGTCGGCGACAGGCCCGCGGCCTCGATCATCGGCGACGGCTCGGGAAGCACCGCCTTCAGGCTCTGGCGCAGCATCTTGCGGCGCTGCCCGAAGGCCGCCAGCGTGACCCGCTCCAGCAATCTCTGTTCGCAGGGTTCCGGCTGCGCCCGTGGCACGAGCTGGACGACCGAGGAGGTGATCTTCGGCGGTGGCACGAAAGCCGATCTCGGCACATCGAACAGGATCTTCGTCTCGCAGCGCCAGTTCGCCAGGACGGCGAGCCGGCCGTAATCGGCGCGCCGGGCCGGCGTCGCGACAATGCGCTCGGCCACTTCGCGCTGGAACATCAGGGTCAGCGAACGCCACCAGGGCGGCCAGGGCTCCAGGCCGAGCCAGCCGACGAGCAGCGGCGTGCCGATATTATAGGGCAGGTTGGCGACGATGCGGGCCGGGCTGCCGCCAAGATGGCGCGACAGGTCGACCGCGAGCGCGTCGCCCTCGATCACCTCGAGCCGACCGGGATAATGCGCCGCGATCTCGGCCAGTGCCGGCAGGCAGCGCCGGTCCCGCTCGACGGCGATGACCTTCGTCGCGCCATTGGCGAGAAGGGCGCGCGTCAGGCCGCCCGGTCCGGGGCCGATCTCGACGACGATCTCGTCGGCGAGGAGCCCGGCCGCCCGCGCGATCCGGCCGGTCAGGTTGAGGTCGTACAGGAAATTCTGGCCGAGCGATTTCTGCGCCATCAGCCCATGGCGCTCGACCACCTCGCGCAGGGGTGGAAGGGTGTCGATCTGGCTCATCCGGTCGCAGCCACCTGCGTCGCCATGCGCGCCGCGAGGCGCAACGCGGCGCACAAGCTGTCGGGCCTGGCGATACCCTGGCCGGCAATGTCGAAGGCCGTGCCATGGTCCGGCGAGGTTCGGATGAAGGGCAGTCCGAGTGTGACGTTGACGCCCTCGTCGAAGGCGATGGTCTTGATCGGGATCAGGGCCTGGTCGTGATACATCGCCAGCGCCGCATCGTAGCCGGTCCGGGCCCGGGCATGGAACATGGTGTCGGCCGGGTAGGGGCCGCGCGCATCGATGCCCTGCGCCTTCAGGCGCGCGATGGCGGGCGCAACCACGGCAGCGTCCTCCTTGCCGAGCGCGCCGCCTTCACCGGCATGGGGATTGAGGCCGCTGAGGGCGAGGCGCGGGCTGGCGATGCCGAACCGGCGCGTCAGCTCGGCGGCGACGATGCGGCCGGTCTCGACGATCAGCTCGGTCGTCAGCGCCGCCGGCACCGCACTGAGCGGGATATGGATCGTCACCGGCACGACCGCGAGCTCGTCGCACCAGAGCATCATCACCGGGCGGGGCTCGGTGCCGCCATCCGCCGCAAGATGCGCGAGATACTCGGTATGGCCGGGATGGGCGAAGCCGGCGGCATAGAGAACGCTCTTGGCGATGGGGTTCGTGACCAGCGCTGCGGCATGCCCTTCGCGCACCGCGACCACCGCGCGATCGATCGCCTCGATCGTGCCCGGCGCGGTTGCAGCGTCAGGATGTCCCGGCGTCGCAGGCAGCCGGTTTTCGAGCGCGATCACCGGCAGGGCTCGCGGAAACAGCGCCTCCGCCTCGTTCCAGTCGCAGCCTATGACAGGCACGCCCAGTCCGAGCTGCCGTGACAGCTTTTGGAGATGGTCCGGATCGGCGATGCAGGCGAAGGCGGAAAGCGCGGCCTGTTCCCGCTGCTTCCAGGCCATCAGGGCGAGTTCCGGCCCGATTCCGGCCGGGTCGCCCTGGGTCAAAGCAAGCAATCGCGGCGGCATCTGTTTCTCCGCGGCCTTCGGCCCGCTCTGCGCGCGATCGATGCCGATGGCGTCAACGGGTGGTGGTGCTGACGCCGTCCGCCGAAGACTGGTTGAGGCTCTGCGAATAGCTGAGCTCACCCAGCGTGCGCAGCTCCAGCCGGAACATCACGGTGCGCGTGTCCTTGGTCGCGCCGGCCTGCCGGTCGGCATAGTACTGCGAATAGGACACGTCGAAGACCGTGCATTCGTCGGTGTAGTTGAGGCCGAAATTCAGCGAGGCCGGCTGGAAGACGCCGGTCTTCGGATAGGTCGGCGTGGCGTAGACGGCAGGGCTGATCTGGGCGAGCTGATAGGCGTCGCGATAGCGCTCGCGGTCGTATTTGTACTTGTCGAGATCGAACAGCACGCCGGCGCGCACGCGCCAGTACTGCGCCACGGCGAGCGAGCCGTTCAGGCTCAAACCCTCGCGCCGGCGGGGGATGCCAAGGCTGGGCTGCGGCTCGTAGCGGCCATACCCGACCGAGGCCGAGAACTTGGCGTTGCTGTAGGTCGCCGCCGCGTCGACGCGCTGGGTCTCGAAGGTGCTTTCGTCCAGCCGCGCCGCGCCGGTCAGGAAGAAATTCTTGAACGGCGAGACCTGCGCGCGCGCGACGAAGTCCGAGCGATCGGTCTCCAGCCCGGAATCGAGGCCGGTATTGATCAGGTCGCCATGCGCGAAGGAGTTGCGTCCGGACAGGCGATAGGACTGGCCGAACAGGAAATTCGCATAGGCTTCCGAGCCGAAGCGGCCGGTATAGAGCATGCCGACATTGGCGCGGCTGCCACCCTCGACGCGGTCATAGCCGGAGAACTTGCCGCTCCACTCGAACAGGTTCGTGTCGTCGAAGACGAGACTCTGCGAATCCTCGTTGGCGACGCGCAGGCTGTTCGTCTCGTTCGGCCGCGCGATGATCTGGCCGACCGGCTCGATGATATGCGTCCCCCACGAGGTCTTGGCCACGAAGGGATAGCGATACATCAGGCCGATCGTCGGCATGACCCGCCCGAACACCTCGTCGGACGTGTCGACGAGCGAGGAGACGTTGGCGTTGGCATAGCCCGTCGTCGACGGGTTGACCGAGAAGATGTCGGCCCGCAGCGAGGCGTAGGGCGTCCAGACCTGGCCGATCGGGTCGATGAAATTGCGCCGCCAAGACACTTCGGCGGTGGCGCGCGCCACGGAGCCGGCGATGCCGCGCACCAGGCAGCGGTCCTTCTGATAGACCGCGCAGCCGTCGAAGAGCGAATAGCCGATCTGGTTCGCCGTCGTCGGCACATTGATCAGGTAGGTGCTCTGGAGCGGAAGCTCCTTGAACGCCGCCGCCTCGCGCGTGAGATGCGTGACATTGACGTTGAAGGCCAGTTCGCCGCCGAGGAAGCTCGGCTTGTGCACCCGCTTGTTATAGTCGAGCACCGGCGCCACGATCGGCTGCTGCTTTTGCCAGTCGAGCGCCGACAGCGTCTGGAAGTAATAGCTGCGCAGGTCGAACCAGGCGGTCGGGCTCTGGCCGTTGAGATAGGCGGTCGAGATCGATTCCTGCAGGAAGGTCCCGTTGGCGATGCTCTCGCTGCGGATGCGGTAGTTCTTCCAGAACCAGCGGTCGGTGGACATCGCCACGTCCCAGCCGAAATTCCAGCGCGGGTTGATGAAGAACTTGCCGGAGGTCTCCAGCGAGCCGCGGAAATCGCTGTCGCGCGCGCCGAGCGGGGACGCCAGGAAGGCATCCGGCTCCTGCTGGAAGATACCGGCCGCGCGGATGTTGTAGGAGCCGTTCTCGAGGCGGTGGCGCCATTCGGCCTGCCCCAGGAAGCCCTGCCGCGAGAGATAGCTCGGCGTGACCGTCAGGTCGTAATTCGGTGCGAGGTTGAAGAAATAGGGCAGGCCGACGCCGAAGCCCGCCGCGCTGGTGTTCATGAAGGTCGGCGACAGGAAGCCGCTCTTGCGCTTCACCGTCGAGTCGGGACCCGACATATAGGGGATATAGGCGAGCGGAACCCCGGCAAATTCGAGCCTGGATTCCTCGTAGTAGATCGTCTGCTCGGACTTCTTGTGGATGATCCGGGCCGAACGAACCTGCCAGAGCGGCGGCTTCTCGGGATTGTCCTTGCAGGGCTCGCAGGCGGTGTAGATGCCCTTCTCGAAGACGAAGGTCTCGCCGTCGGTGCGCTCGGCGCGTGGCGCGGTGAAACGCGTCTTGTCGGGGTTCACGACGCGCAGCGAATCGATGAAGCCGTCGCGGAAATCGTCCGTCAGGTTGAAGCGGTCGCCGGTGATGACGGTGCCGTTCGATTCGGTGATGCGGGCATTGCCGGTCGCGACGACGCGCTTGCTGGCGCGGTCATAGGTGACGGTGTCGGCCTCGATCGTCCGACCCTGATAGAGGATCTGGACGTCGCCGACCGCCGATACCTTGTTGTTCTTGTTGTCGTAAACCAGCTCGCGGGCATCGACGACCATGCGCTCTTGCGGCTTCTGGGGAGCCTGCGCCCAAGCGGCTCCACCCATCGAGAGGCAATAGGCCAGGCTCGATGCAAGGGCGGTTGCCGCCGCAAAGCGCGTCATCCGTCTCACGCCCGGGGCCATACTCTCAATCCAAAATTAACCATAGGCACAGTACTTGTTACCCGTCTTCCTGATGAAGGAGGGCGAGCGCCCCGAGCATCGTCCCCACAATCGCCGGCAACCACGCAGCCACCGGCGGATTGACGATCCCCGATGCGCCCAGCTCCTCCGACAACTGCGTCGCAACATAGAGCACGAACCCAGCCGCCACGCCACCTATCACCAATCGCGTGACGCCACCAAACCTGAAAAATCTTAAGGAAACCGACGCAGCCACGAGAATCATGGCGACGAGCAGCAATGGCCGCGCCATGAGCGATTGATAGCGCAGCTCGTAGCGCGTGGTGTCGAGGCCAGCCCGCTGCGTTCTTTCGATCACGGTCGGCATCGACCAGAACCCGACCGCATCCGGTGGCGTGAAACTTTGCCGCACTTGATCGGGCTCCAGGGTCGTCGCGAGCAGATAGGTCTTGTAGCTCTGTGGCTCTTCCGTGGCGGAGACGACACGCGCGTCGCTCAGCTCCCAATAACCACGGTGCAGCACGGCCTCTCTCGCCTCGATGCGCTCGCTGAATCCGCCTTCCGGGCCGAAGCTGAAGATCGCGACCTGTGACAGGCCGTTGCCCTCCGGCAGGGCGGCCGCAGCGCGGATGATCGCTTGCCCGTCGACGCTGCGCTGGCGGATCCAGATCTCCTGGCCGCTCATCACCTGGCCGGTCCGGGCGAAGAGCCGGGCCTCGAGCGCGGTGGCGCTGTGCTTCAACTGGGCGGCGAGGGGGTTGTAGAGCATGATCGAGGCGAAGCCGATCAACGCCGCGACCACGGTCGCCGGCTGCAGGAACTGCCAGGCCGAGACGCCGACCGAGCGTGCGACGACCAGCTCGAGCTTCCGGCTCAGCGTCAGCAATGCGAACATGCCGCCAAACAGCACGGCGAAGGGGAAGATCTGTTCGGCGACCGCCGGCGCGCGGAAGAGCGCGAGCTTGATGATCTGCGGCGTGGTCGCGAGCGGGGAATCGCCGGCGCGCCGCATCAGCTCGACGAAATCCAGCGTCAGGACGAGGAAGAAGAAGGTGCCGAAGACGCCGATGATGGCGCGCGCGAAGCGCTTCGTCAGGTAGCGGCCGAAGGTCGAGACGAGCAGCATCAGGCGCGACGCAGGCGAGCGGTGAGGTCGTTGAACGGCGTGATCAACGGCCGGAAGAATTTCGAGGCGAAGGGCCGCAGGCGCGGGCCGAAGCCGATCACTGCGACCGCGACCGCGATGGTCGCCAGCGGCAGCAGGTAAAGCAGGACGACCGCGAACTCGGACCTGACGCTGGCCGTCCAGGCGGCATAGGCGCCGATGCGGACGGCGCCCACGATCAGGATGGCGGCCTGGATCGCGACATTGCGCCCCTGACGCGTCGTGCGCGCCTCGCCGAGCGCGGCGAAGGCGACGAGCATGAAGGCGATCGGATAGAGCGGCGCCGAGAGCCGGTTATGCAGCTCGGCGCGGAAGCGGCCGGCCTGGAGCTTGTAATAGGGCTCGTTCGGATCCTGCCGGAGCAGGGCCCAGGTCGTTCGCTCGCGCGGCTTGTAGACCACCTTGTCGCCGCTGCCTTCGCCGTCGCCTCCGGTCGAATCGCCGGACAGGGCCGAGAGGTTGAGCGCGTAGCGCTCGAAGGAAATGATCGAGGTCGTGTCCTTGTTCTTCGTCTCGCGCTGGATCGTGCCCTTTTCCAGCATCAGGAAGCTGTTGCCGTCGGCTTCGACCGTCCGGCCGCGTTCGGCGATATAGACCGCCGGCTGGTTCGGGTCGCGGCGGTCCTGCATGAAGATGCCGAGCAGCGCATCGCCGGAGCGTTCGCGGTAGTGGAAGGTCACGCCGGAATCGAGCTGGACGAACTGGCCTTCCTTGACGACATTGGCGACGAAATCGGCCCTGATCAGCGTGATCAGGTCGCGCAGGGCCCGAAACCCGGTCGGCATCACCGAAATCGCCATCCAGCCGACGAGGAGCGAGGTCGCCAGCGTCAGCACCACGAAAGGCCGTGTCAGCCGATGCGGCGCGACGCCGGCGGCGTTCATCACGATCAGCTCCGAATCGCCGTTCAGCCGGTTCAGCGTGTAGAGCGTCGCCATGAACAGCGCGACCGGCGCGATGCCCGCGATCAGCGCCGGCAGCGAGAGCAGGGTTACCGTGAAGAAGATATAGACGGTCTGGCCCTTGCCGGTGATCAGGTCGACCTCGCGCAGCGCCTGAGTTACCCAGATCACGCTCGTCAGCCCGACCAGCAGCACGATCGCTGCGAGCGCGGCCATCTTCAGGATGTAGCGGTCGAGACGGAGAAGGGGCACGCTTTCGTTTCCGATGTGACGGCGGCAAAACCGTGGCGCGCCCTGGAGGGTTCGCCAAACACTTCCTATGGTATAGCCTCGCCCGTGGCGCAAACGGGAATCGTCCGCGCCCCACGGCCACTTCCCGCCACGTCCTATTCCCACCAATTGTGAGCAGCTTATGTCGCAGCGCCTGAAGCTTGAGGTCAAACACCTGAACGCGATCGGCGGCCAGGATCTCGTCATTCTCGTTTCCGACAAGCTGGCGCCGCCGAAGATCGCCGAGGAATGGCTGGGCGAGGGCACGCATGCCCTGCTGGCGCGCGCCGCCGCGGCCGACCGCTTCAAGGGCAAGGCATTGGCCGGGCTGACCTTGCTCGCCCCCGACGGGGCCGGCTACGAGCGGCTGATCGTGCTCGGCGTCGGGCCGGAAGGCGAGCGCGACAAGCTCGATTTCGCCAAGCTGGGCGGCGCCATTGCCGCCCGGCTCGGGCATGGCCGCTCGGCCGACATCATCGCCGCGCTGCCCGATTCCGAAATCGGCGCCGAGCAGGTGGCAGAGCTCGCGCTCGGCCTCCGGCTGCGCAGCTATGTCTTCGACCGCTACAAGACCAAGACCAGGGAGACCGACCAGGCCGAGCCGTTCGCCGTGACGCTGCGCGTCGCCGAACCGGCCGCGGTCAAGAAGGCGGTCAAGGCGCGCGAGGCCATCGCGGCCGGCGTCGACATCGCTCGCGATCTCGTGAATGAGCCGCCGAACGTCCTTTACCCCGAGGAGTTCGCCGAGCGCGCCGCGAAGCTGGAAAAGCTCGGCGTCGACATCGAGGTCCTCGACGAGAAGCAGCTCCGCAAGATTGGGATGCGCGCGCTGCTCGGCGTCGGCCAAGGCTCGCGCCGCGAAAGCCGCGTCGTCGTGATGCGCTGGAACGGCGCCAAGGTGTCCGCCCAGCCAGTCGCCTTCGTCGGCAAGGGCGTGACCTTCGATACCGGCGGCATCTCGCTGAAGCCCGGTGCCGGCATGGAGGACATGAAGGGCGACATGGCCGGCGCGGCCTGCGTCACCGGGCTGATGCATGCGCTCGCCGCGCGCAAGGCCAAGGTCAATGCCGTCGGCGTGATCGGCCTGGTCGAGAACATGCCGGACGGCAATGCCCAGCGCCCGGGCGACATCGTCACCTCGCTGTCGGGACAGACGATCGAGATCATCAACACCGACGCCGAAGGCCGGCTCGTCCTGGCCGACGTGCTCTGGTACACCCAGGACAAGTTCAAGCCGCGCTTCATGATCAATCTCGCGACGCTCACCGGAGCGATCTTGGTCGCGCTGGCCCAGGAGAATGCGGGGCTGTTCTCGAACAGCGACGAGCTGTCCGAGCGCCTCACCGCGGCCGGCAAGGCCACCGGCGAGAGCGTCTGGCGCATGCCGCTCGGCGCGGCCTATGACAAGATGATCGATTCCAAATTCGCCGACATGAAGAACTCGGCCGGGCGCTATGGCGGCTCGATCACCGCGGCGCAGTTCCTGCAGCGCCATGTCAACGACACGCCCTGGGCGCATCTCGACATCGCCGGCACGGGCATGGGCTCGCCCAACAGCGAGACCAATCGTTCCTGGGGCTCGGGCTGGGGCGTGCGCCTGCTCGACCGGCTGGTCTTTGACCATTACGAAAGCTGATTTGATTTCCACGAATCTGCCTGCAATCACCTGACAGGAAAGGGCTTTCATGGCCGAGATCCTGTTCTTCCATCTCCAGTCGCGCCCGCTCGAGCAGGTGCTGCCGACGATTCTGGAGCGGGCGCTGTCGCGCGGCCAGAAGGTCGTCGTCGAGGTCTCCAGCCCCGAGCGGCTGAGCGCGCTCGACGACCATCTCTGGACCTATGCCGACGCGTCCTTCCTGCCGCATGTCGCGGCGAGCGAGCCGGATGCGGCGGCGAACCCAGTCGTCCTCACCACCCAGGCCCATAATCCCAACGCGGCCCAGGTCCGCATCTGCGCCGATGGTGTCCGTATTCCGGTCGCATTGCAGGATTACGAGCGCGTCGTCCTCATCTTCGACGGTGACGATCCGGACGCGCTCACGGCCGCGCGCGAGGATTGGAAGACGGTCCGCGCTTCCGGCGCGACGGCCAGCTACTGGCAGCAGGACGAAACCGGTCGCTGGGAGAAAAAAGCGTGAGATTGCCCGTTCTGTTCCTTTGCGCCGCGGCCCTTGCGGGGTGTTCGGTCGATATGGGCGGTTTCGCCTTCCAATCCGAGACGAAAGGCGGCGTCACGACGACGAGGACGACCTCGGGCAGCGCCGGCATCTCAACCCAGGAGCCGGTCCTGACGCCGGACGGCACATGCAGCGTCGGCGCCTCGCTCGATCCCTCGACACGGCCGCTGCCGAACGAGATCGCCGTCGGGATCACCGAATGCGAACTCGTCAGGCTGAAGGGTACGCGTCCGAGCGACGTGCTGATCGGCGAGAGCGGCAAGGGCCAGCGCGAGGTGCAGGTGCTCTATTCGGAGCCCGGCGGACGCGAGATCTACATGTTCACCGACAACCGCCTGAGCCGGATCGTGAAGCCGGGGCAGGGATGAGCGAGAGCGTTGCTCAGCCCGTGACGACTGGCCTGGTGGCCGAGCTCGGGCAGGACGAGGCGCTCGTCCTCTTTGAGATGCTGCATCGCTGGCTCGATGACGATCGCGGACGGACAATCCGCAGCGCAGTCGTCGATGACGCCGAAATCTGGGCGCTGAACGCGCTGAGCAACAGTCTCGAACGCGATCTGCCCCAGCCGTTCCTCGCAGAATACGGCGCATTGCTGGACGCAGCGCGAGTGCGGCTTCGCGACAAGAATGGCGGTGACTGGCCGGCTTGACGGTCCGGGCAGGTTCTCACGCAATCTCGATCGGAAGACCGTGACGAAAGGTACGGACCTTGTCCTGAGCCGCCGGTGAAGGGTCGTCGGGCCAGGGAGCTAGCGATCGGCTCTCTGGTGAGTGGTTCCGTCCCAGTAGCGAAGCAGAAGCTCTTCTCCCGGCAAGATCTCTGCGTCGGCCAGGAGCGGTTTTTCGCGAATGCTGACGTCGATCAATCGCCCGTCTTCCATGAACAATTCGATCACTTCGGAGCCGGCCAGGATCGCCTTCACGAAGGCTCGGGCCGCTTGTTCTGGTGTCGAACCATAATCGCCGGTCAGTAGTTCACTATGCGTATGCCATCGGAAGCCGTCGAAGCCGATGGTGACTTCGCCGTCATCGGTGAACAAGACCCTGAGGCGCAGCAAGCCGTCGGGGCTGACATGTTGTTCTTCGTGCGCCATTCGACCTCACACCCCTTCCAGCTCCTCGCCCAGCGCCAGCCACTCTTCCTCGGCCGCGGTCAAGGCCTCGACCAGTTCCGCCCGCTGCCGCGAGAGCTGCAGGGCCTTTTCGGGATCGCGGGCGAAGGCCGCGCCGTTGCCGAGCACGCCGTCGACCTTCTCGATCAGCCCCGTCAGCTTGGCGATCCGCGCCTCGGCGAGGTTGAGCTTCTGGCGCAGCGGCCCCTGAGCGACCCGCTTGACCGCGGCGCCTTTGCGCTCGTCCGCCTTGGCGTTGCCGCCGGCCGCTGCGGGCGCGGCCTTCTCGCGCCGCGCCGCCTTGGCGCCGCCGAGGATGAAGGCGCGGTAGTCCTCCATGTCGCCGTCGAAATTCTTCACCGTGCCGTCGCCGACGAGCCAGAGCCGGTCGGCGCAGGCCTCGATCAGGAAGCGGTCATGGCTGACCAGGATGACGGCGCCGGGATAGTCGTTGATCGCCTTCACCAGGGCGGCGCGGCTGTCGATGTCGAGATGGTTGGTCGGTTCGTCCAGGATGAGCAGATGCGGCCCGCCAAAGGCGGCGAGGCCGAGCATCAGGCGCGCCTTCTCGCCGCCGGAGAGGTTTTTCACCGGCGTCTCGGCCTTGCTCGCCGGGAAGCCGATCTGCGCCGCCTTCGAGCGGACCTTCGCCTCGGGCGCGTCCGGCATCAGCTCGCGCAAATGCGCGATCGGCGTCTCCTCCATGCGCAGCTCGTCGAGCTGGTGCTGGGCGAAATAGGCGGTCTGGAGCTTCGAGGAGCGCCGCATCTCGCCCGATAGCGGCGGCAAGCGACCGCCGATCAGCTTGCAGAAGGTCGATTTGCCGTTGCCGTTGGAGCCGAGCAGTGCGATGCGGTCGTCCGGGAGGAGCGTCAGGTTGAGCCGCGACAACACCTTGCGCTCGCCATAGCCGGCGCTGGCATCGTCGAGCACCACCATCGGCGGCGAGAGCGGCCGTTCCGGTCCCGGCAGGCTGAAGGGCTGCACGTCGCGATCGATGATGGTCGCGATCGTCTCCATCTTTTCCAGCCGCTTGACGCGCGACTGGGCCTGGCGCGCCTTCGAGGCCTTGGCCTTGAAGCGGTCGACGAAGGCCTGGAGATGCTTGCGCTCGGCGTCCTGCTTCTCGCGCGCCTTGGCGAGCAGCGTCTGCTTCTCGGCGCGCTGGCGCTCGAACGAGGAATAGCCCCCGCGATAGATCGTCAGCTTGCCCTGGTCGAGATGCAGGATGTGGTCGACGCAGGTGTCGAGCAATTCGCGGTCGTGGCTGACGACCAGGACCGTATGCGGATATTTCTCCAGATAGTCGTAGAGCCAGAGCGTGCCTTCCAGATCGAGATAGTTGGTCGGCTCGTCGAGCAGCAGCAGGTCCGGTTCGGCGAAGAGCACGGCGGCGAGCGCCACCCGCATGCGCCACCCGCCCGAGAAGTCGGAGCAGGGGCGCTGCTGGGCCGCCTCGTCGAAGCCGAGCCCGTGCAGAACCGTCGCGGCGCGCGCGGGCGCGGCATGGGCTCCGATATCGGCAAGCCGCGTCTCGATCTCCGCGATGCGCAGCGGATCGGTGGCGCTCTCCGATTCCTTCATCAAGGCGGCGCGTTCGGTGTCGGCAGCGAGCACGACCTCGATCAGGGATTCCGGGCCGCCCGGCGCCTCCTGCGCCACGCCGCCGATGCGCATGCCGCGCGGAACGCTGACCGAACCGCCCTCCGGCGAAAGATCTCCGGTGATGATGTGGAAGAGCGTCGTCTTGCCGGTGCCGTTGCGGCCGACGAGGCCGACGCGGGAGCCGTCGGGCAGGGCTGCGCTCGCCTTGTCGAGGAGCAGTCTTTCGCCGAGCCGGTAGGTGATGTCGCTGATCGTAAGCATGGCGGCGGTTTAGGCGCATGCGGGGCCGCAAGGCAACGGGTAACGCGATGGAAAGGCTGGTCATGCTTTGAACAAGATCCGGCCACGGTCGCGCCGGAGCCGGGCCTCACCCAGAGGAAGCGACGCCTTTCCGTGATTCGCGAAGAGATATCGATGCAGATCGACCCAAGGAACCTAAGTCAGCGGCGTTTCTCCAGTTCGGCCGCCGCCCTGGTGATCGTCGCGCTGATACTCGGCAGCGTCGGCGCGGCGAGCGTGCTGGCGATCGGCTTCCGCGATGCCCCTGTCGGCGTCCATCGGGACGGCTGGTCTCCGGAGATATTCAGCGGTGCGTCGCGCGGCGCGTCTAACCTTGCGTCATGACGCTGCTGAGCGGGCGGATCTTCAGAATCGATTAACCATGCCGGTGTTCACTCGACCGAAGGCGTAGGATTCGCTTTCGGAGCAGGCGGAATGCCGTGGTTTTCAAGTCTGCGTTTCCGGCTGCCCTTCGCCATGGTCGCGCTCGCCGCCCTGGCGGCCGCGAGCGTCGGCTATGTCGCCTATCATTCCGTCAAGACCTGGGCCGACGAGGCGGTGCGGCAGCGGCTGCATGCTGCGGCCGAGAGCGAGGCGCTCGCAGTCGAGCGCCGCTGGGAGCATATCCGCGCCGAGGTGGCCGTGCAGGCGCGCAGCGCTTTCGCGGTGATCTCGGTCGAGGAAGCGGAGAAATGGATGGAGTTCGCCGAGCGCGATCTCGCCGAGATCCAGAACTATTACCGCGGCGACGATCGCATCCCGCTCGCCGAGCGCCTCGCGAAGACGGGGCAGGGCGAGCGTGGCGGCTATGCCTGGCGCCATGGCGCCATCCACGAGACCTTCGCCTCGGTCTACAAGCAGTTCGGCCATGCCGACATCTACCTGATCTCGGCCAAGGGGCGTGTCGTCTACAGCGTCGCCAAGGGCCGCGAGTTCGGAGAGCTGCTGGATTCGCGGGAACTCGCCGGCACCGGCCTGGCCAAGGTCGTCGCCACGGTCAAGGGCGGCGAGCCCGGCGAACAGGGGCTGATCGATTTCGCCTCCTATCCACCGGCAGCGGGCGAGGCGCGTGCTTTCCTCGCCGAGCCGCTCTATGCGCTCGACGCCAAACCCGGTGAAGCCCGGCGCCAGGTCGGGACGCTTGTGGTGGCGCTGAACCTCCAGACCATCGATGCGGCGCTCGCCGCGACGGCGCGCCGCCGTTCGAGTTCGCGCGTGTTCATAACCGGCGCCGACGGCACCTTGCGTTCGGCCGTGAACGAGACCGAGGATCATTTCGTCCCGGCCAAGCCGTTCGATGGGCATTTGCGCGCCGCGATGACCGACGATGCGGTCGACAAGATCGCAAGCCGTGAGGGCGAGCCGCTGATCGTCGTCGCTCGCGACATCCAGGTCGGTCCCTGGACCTGGTATCTCTGGCTGACCGAGCCGATGAAGCAGGCCTTCGTCGTCACCGACAATCTCCGGTCCGCCATGGTCGCCGCGGGGCTCGTCGTCATGCTGCCGCTGCTGCTGATCGCGACGGCGCTCGGCTGGTCGGTGGCGCGGCCGATCGCCGGACTGTCGAATGCGCTCGCCGGCATTGCCGACGGGCGGGCCGACCAGGCCATTCCCGGCCGGCAGCGCCGCGACGAGATCGGCGGCATCGCGGCCTCGGTCAAGCGCATCCGCGAGAACATGGTGGCGGAAGCCGAGCAGCGCGAACAGGAACGCGAGGAGCGCAGCAGCGAGGTCGACCGCCAGCGCGCCGCCCTGCTCGCCGATCTCGCCGCCGACCTCGACCGCTCGATTCTGACCGTCACCAGCGCCGTCTCGACCGCGGCCGAGGAGCTCGCCGTCACCGCCAACCAGCTTTCGAGCGGTGCGCAGGAGACCCAGGCGAGCGCCGGGACGATGCATGAGGCGACGGCGCGCGCCATCGCCAATATCCATTCGATCGAGGACGCGGCGCAGGACCTGCGCGCCGCGATCGATCGGCTCGACGGCGATGTCCAGTCCTCGGACCTGGCCGCCCGCTCGGCGCGCGACCAGGCCGGCCAGATGAGCGCCGTCGTGGATTCGCTGGCCGCCGGCGCGGCCCGCGTCTCCGACGTGATCGGGCTGATCTCCGACATTGCCGAGCAGACCAATCTGCTGGCGCTCAACGCGACCATCGAGGCGGCGCGGGCCGGGGAGGCCGGACGGGGGTTTGCCGTCGTCGCCTCCGAGGTGAAGGGCCTGTCGGGGCAGACGGCGCGCGCCATCGAGGACATTTCCCGTCAGATCGACTCGATGAACGAGGCGACGGTCGCGACGGTCGCGGCGATCTCCGACATCCAGGCAATGATCGGTGGGCTCAGCGATGCGGTGCGCCGCACGGCCGAGACGATGCGGCACCAGCAGGGCGTGACCCATGCCATCGTCGCCGATGTCGGCGCGGCGACCAGCGAATTCAGCCGGATCGGCGACGCGACGAGCCTGGTTTCGACCGCCTCGCAGCAGACATCGAGCGCGGCGAATGCCGTCCTGCGGGCGGCCGGCGACCTGACCGGCCTCGCGCATTCGCTGAAATCGCGCGTCGACGAGTTCATCGCGCAGGTGCGCGCGGCGTGACGTGGCGAGGGGCCTGCTTGTCGCTGCTCTCTTCGCAGGCTAACCCTGTCGCATGAGCCACACCGCCTTCTATGCCGGGTCGTTCGACCCCGTCACCAACGGCCATGTCGACATGATCGAGGCCGCCTGCCGGCTGTGCGACAGGCTCGTCCTCGCCATCGGCATCCATCCCGGCAAGACGCCGATCTTCACGGCCGAGGAGCGCGCCGACCTGCTACGCGAGGTCTGCGGTCCGATAGCGACCGCATTCGGGACGAAGCTGGAGGTTATCGTCTTCGACGACCTTGCCATCGACGCGGCACGCCGGCTCGGTGCCACCATCCTGGTGCGCGGCCTGCGCGACGGCACCGATCTCGACTTCGAGATGCAGCTTGCCGGCATGAACCACACCATGGTTCCCGAATTGCAGACGGTGTTCCTGCCCGCGACCCCGCCCGCCCGGCACATAACAGCGACGCTCGTGCGTCAGGTCGCCTCGATGGGCGGCGATGTCTCGGCCTTCGTCCCGCCACTGGTGCGCGACAGGCTCAAGGCGAAATTCGCCAAGCGCTGAGGTCGCTCCGGCGACATTTTGCGCCGAGTTCATTTGCACCAAGTCGATTTGCGTTTGCATTTTGCAAACGGCGATGGTGTCTCTGGGATCAATGTGACTCGATGTGCGCCGGCCGCGCATCGCCCTCCGACGAGTTTTCCGATGCGCCTCTCCCGTTATTTCCTGCCGATCCTGCGCGACACGCCCAAGGAAGCCGAGATCGTCTCGCACCGGTTGATGCTGCGCGCCGGCATGATCCGCCAGCAATCGGCCGGGATCTATTCCTGGCTGCCGCTCGGCCTGCGCGTGCTGAACAAGATCAGCGCCGTCGTGCGCGAGGAGCAGAACCGCTCCGGCGCGATCGAGGTGCTGATGCCGACGATCCAGTCGGCCGATCTCTGGCGCGAGAGCGGGCGCTACGACGCCTATGGCAAGGAGATGCTGCGCATCAAGGACCGCCATGAGCGCGACATGCTTTACGGCCCGACCAACGAGGAGATGATCACCGACATCTTCCGGTCCTATGTGAAGTCCTACAAGGACTTGCCGCTGAATCTCTATCACATCCAGTGGAAATTCCGCGACGAGGTCCGGCCGCGCTTCGGCGTGATGCGCGGGCGCGAGTTCCTGATGAAGGACGCCTATTCCTTCGATCTCGACCAGGCTGGAGCGCGCCATGCCTATAACCGGATGTTCACGGCCTATTTGCGCACCTTCGCCCGTCTCGGCCTGAAGGCGATCCCGATGCGCGCCGATACCGGCCCGATCGGCGGCGATCTCAGCCACGAATTCATCGTGCTCGCCTCGACCGGCGAGAGCGAGGTCTTCTGCCACAAGGATTTCCTCGAGTTCCAGACGCCGGCTGCCGACACCGATTTCGACAGCATCCCCGGCCTCCAGGGCATCGTCGACAAATGGACGAGCCTCTATGCGGCGACCGACGAGATGCATGATGCGGCCGCCTATGGCGCGATTCCCGCGGACAAGCAGCTCTCGGCGCGCGGCATCGAGGTCGGCCATATTTTCTACTTCGGCACCAAGTATTCCGAGCCGATGGGCGCGACCGTGACCGGGCCTGACGGAGCGCAGGTGCCGGTGCATATGGGATCCTACGGAATTGGCCCGAGCCGCCTCGTCGCGGCGCTGATCGAGGCCGGCCATGACGATGCCGGCATCGTCTGGCCCGACGAGATCGCGCCCTTCGACGTCGCGGTGCTCAACCTCAAGACCGGCGATGCCGGGACCGACGGCGCCTGCGCGCAGCTCTACAAGGCGCTCGCCGCCAAGGGCTACGACACGCTCTATGACGACACCGACGACCGGCCGGGCGCCAAGTTCGCGACCGCCGACCTGATCGGCGTGCCCTGGCAGATCATCGTCGGCCCGAAGGGGCTCGCCGAGGGCAAGGTCGAGATCAAGCGCCGCGCCGGTGGCGAGCGCGAACTGGTCTCGCTCGCGGCTGCGCTCGATCGTTTCCCGGGGCGTTCGGCTTGAGCCTGCGCTTGGTGACCAGAAAGCGGAGCGGCTGCTGATGAGCTCGGCGACGGATACGATCGCTGCTGAAACCGCGCAGCCGACCGGCACTCGCCCCTTCGCCGGTTTCGAATGGCTGCTGGCCGGCCGTTATTTGCGCACGCGCCGGCGCGAGGGCTTCGTCTCGGTCATCGCCGGCTTCTCCTTTCTCGGCATCCTTCTCGGCGTCGCCACGCTGATCATCGTGATGTCGGTGATGAACGGCTTCCGGAAGGAGCTTCTGGAGAAGATTGTCGGCGTGAACGGCCATATCTTCGCGACGCCGATCGACCGCCCGCTCGACGATTACGAGGCGGTCGCGGCACGGCTGCGGCAGGTGCCCGGCATCAAGCTCGCCATTCCGCTCGTCGAGGGCCAGGCGCTGGCCTCGTCGCAATACGCCAATGGCGGGGTGCTGGTGCGTGGCATTGCCGAGGCCGACCTGAAATCGATCCCCTTCATCGGCGGCAACATCAAGCGCGGCACGCTCGACGGTTTCGACACGGCCGGCGGGGTCGCGATCGGCAGCCGGCTCGCGGCGTCGCTCTCGCTGACGGCGGGCGACTCGATCACGCTGGTCACGCCGCGCGGTGCCTCGACCCCGTTCGGCACCGCGCCGCGCATCAAGACCTATCCGATCCAGGCGGTGTTCGAGATCGGCATGACCGAATTCGATTCCTCCTTCGTCTTCATGCCGCTGGCGGAATCGCAGGCCTATTTCAACCGCGACGGCGACGTGAACGTCATCGAAGTCTTCATCGACAATCCCGACAGGACACAGGCGGTGCGCGACGCGATCGAGGCCGATGCGCCACGCCCGCTCGTGCTGTCCGACTGGCGCCAGCGCAACCGCACCTTCTTCAATGCGCTCGAGGTCGAGCGCAACGTGATGTTCATCATCCTGGCCCTGATCGTCCTGGTGGCGGCGCTCAACATCGTCTCGGGCCTGATCATGCTGGTGAAGGACAAGACCGAGGACATCGCGATCATGCGCACCATGGGCGCGACGCGCGGTACCGTGCTGCGCGTCTTCCTGATCACGGGGGCGGCGATCGGCGTGTTTGGCACGCTGGCCGGGCTCGGGCTCGGCATCGTCTTCGCCAACAACGTCAAGTCGATCATGGCGTTCCTGAACTGGCTCACCGGCGCCAATCTCTGGGACCCGACGGTGCGCTTCCTGAGCGACATTCCCTCGGTGATCGACTGGCGCGAGGTGGCGAGCGTGGTCGCGATGGCGCTGATCCTGTCTCTGCTGGCGACGCTCTATCCGGCCTGGAAGGCGGCGCGACTGGACCCGGTCCAGGCGCTGCGGATGGGGTGAGGCGGATCAGTTCGTGGCCATGCAACGCGAGACACCGACGCTCTTTCTTTCGCAGATCGAGCGCTATTACCCTCAGACCGACGCGCCGCTCGAGATCCTGCGCAAGGCGGATTTCGCGCTCTGGCCGGGCGAGCTCGTCGCGCTCGTCGCGCCGAGCGGAACCGGCAAATCGACCTTGCTCCATGTCGCCGGCCTGCTGGAGAAGCCGGATGCCGGCGAGGTCTTCGTCGGCGGGCTGCCGACGACGAAGCTCGACGACAAGGGCCGCACGCGGCTGCGCCGCACCGAGATCGGCTTCGTCTACCAGTTCCATCATTTGCTGCCGGAATTCACGGCGCTGGAGAACGTCGTCCTGCCGCAGCGCATTCGCGGCCTGGCGAAGGCCGAGGCCGAGGCGCGCGCGACCGAGCTCCTGGGTTTCCTCGGCCTCGGCGAGCGGCTCGACCATCTTCCGGGCGAGCTCTCCGGCGGCGAGCAGCAACGGGTCGCCATCGGCCGTGCCGTCGCCAATGCGCCGCGCCTGCTGCTCGCCGACGAGCCGACGGGCAATCTCGACCCGCATACCTCGCTGCATGTCTTCAGCACGCTGGTGGCGCTGGCGCGCGCGTCAGGGCTGGCGGCCCTGATCGCGACCCATAATCTCGACCTCGCGCGCCGGATGGACCGCCAGGTGACGATCCGCGAAGGCCTGGTCGTTCCGCTCGATTAGGGCCGATTTGCGCTCCGCCGGCCGGCTCGGCGCGGCGTGACGACCGCGAGGCCGGCTGCGACGATCACGGCGATGCCCATCCAGGTCGTCAGCGATGGCAGGTCGCCGAACAACGCGAAGCCGAGCGCAGTGGCGCCGAGCAGCTCGAGATAGACCAGCGGAGACAGCGTCGAGACCTGCGCCAGCCTGAAGGCGCTGATCGTCATCAGGTTGGCGGCGGCGGCGAGCAGGCCCATCAGCAGAATGAGCGCCAGCGCCTCCCAGCTCGGCGTCGTCCACTCGAACAGCACGAACGGCGTCAGCAGGAGGACGCCGAAGACGAGCTGGATCGTCAGCGTCGACAGCGGCGGGCTCGCCTGCGCCGTCGCGCGGGTCATGACCAGATAGCACGCCATCAGCCCGCCCGAGGCGAGAGCGATGAGCGTTCCCGCGCTGCCTGCGGTTCCCGGCCGCACGACCAGCAGGGCGCCGGCAAAGCCGAGTAGCACAGCGGCCAGCCTGCGCCGGTCGAGCCGCTCGCGCAGGGCCACAGCGGCGAGCAGGGTCGCGATGATCGGCGCCACGAAATAGGCGCCGAGCGCATCGGCCAGCGGGATGCGCGCAATCGCGACGAAATAGAGTGTCATCGCCCCGACCAGGAAGGCGGTGCGCACAAGCTGCGTCAGCAACTGGCCGCGGCTGACGAGCGGCTCGCGCGACCGCGCCTGCACGAACAGCACCACCGGGAGCACGAAGCCCAGTGCCGCGACATAGCGGGCCCAACTCAGGAAGACCGGCGAATGGACGGTGCTGAGATATTTGGCGATCGCGTCGGCGCCGGGAATGATCAGCATGGCCACCGCCATCAGGGCGATCCCGAGCGCAGGCTTGCGCAGCTCGTCAGGTGTGGCTGATTCCGCCGGAGCGGGCTCGGCTGAAGCGCATGCGAAGGCCTCGGCAGCCGTGTCCCGGGCCGTGTGCGGTGGGGTGTCCATCGGGGCATCCTACGCGATTCTACCGAGGCCCGCGGTGACTGGAACGCCTGCGGATAAGGCGTAAACGTCGGCAGCGGCGGATGCATCCTTAACAGAGGGTCGCCGGCATCAAGCGAATGTTAACCGCCATTCATATGTCCGACGTGGAACTAACGTTGCGAGATTGACGAGAACAAAACATGAATTAACATGGACATATAACGAACATCACGAGGTCAAGATGATTTTGGTACGCAAGTTGGCGATTGGCGCCGTGGAACTCGCTTCGCTCAGTCTGTTTCTCGGCATGGTCTGGCTCTGGGCCGCGCTGCTGGCCGCGCCCAGCGTCTGAAGGCTGTCCGGAACAAGCTCAGGCTCTGTGGACCCATCCACAACTGGCCTGCAGCAGACGACTCGACGCCGCTCACGCCTGCGCTCCATAAGAGTTGGGTGAGGTGATCCGATGAGTCGAGAGCCGGGCCGGTCCCGCATTCTGTCCGAGGTGGGTTTCGTCCATCTCCATGTCCATTCGAGCTATTCCCTGCTCGAGGGCGCCATGACCATCGGGACGCTGGCCAAGCTCGCCGCGGCGGATGGCCAGCCGGCTGTGGCGCTGACCGACACCAACAATCTCTTCGGCGCGCTCGAATTCTCCGAAAAGCTCGCGGGCGCCGGCCTTCAGCCGATCGCCGGCGTGCAACTCTCGGTCGATTTCGCCGACGAGGCCGAGAACGGCCGCAGGCTGGTCCAGCAGACGGTGCCGCATGTCGTCCTGCTCGCGATGTCGGAAGCGGGCTATGGCAACCTGATGAAGCTCGTCACCGAGGCCTGCCTGGCGAGTGGTGGGGCAGGGCAGCCGGTCTCGACGCTCGATCGACTGGCCGCCCATCACGACGGCCTGATCGCCCTGACCGGCGGCCCGGGCGGGCCGGTCGACGGCGCCTTGCGCGGGGGCCAGGTCGCGCAGGCCGAGGCCCGGCTCGCGAGCCTCGCCGCGATCTTCGGCGACAGACTCTATGTCGAGCTGCAGCGCAGCGGCCGAGACGGCGAGGCGGCGGTCGAGGCGCATCTGCTGCGGCTCGCCTATGATTCCGACCTCGCCATCGTCGCGACGAATGAACCGTTCTACGCCAAGCCGGCCGATTATGACGCGCATGACGCGCTGCTTGCGGTAGCCGAGGGCCGTCTGGTCTCGGATGGCGAGCGGCGCCGCGTCACCACCGAGCATTATTTCGCCAGCCGCGCGGAGATGAAGCGCCGCTTCGCGGACCTGCCCGAAGCGCTCGCCGCGACGGTCGAGATCGCGATGCGCTGCACCTGGCGCGTCGGGCTGCGCCGGCCCATCCTGCCGCGCTTCGGCGAGGAGGACGGATTGGACGAGGCGGTCGAGCTCGAGCGCCAGGCCAAGGCCGGTCTTGCGGCACGGCTCGCCAAGCACGGGCCTTCGCCCGGATTCGGCGTCGAGGATTACAAGAAGCGGCTCGATTTCGAGCTCTCCGTCATCGCGCGGATGAAATATCCGGGCTATTTCCTGATCGTCTCGGACTTCATCAAATGGGCCAAGGATCACGGCATCCCGGTCGGCCCGGGCCGCGGCTCCGGCGCGGGCTCGCTCGTCGCCTATGCGCTGACCATCACCGACGTCGATCCGCTCCGTTTCGGCCTCCTCTTCGAGCGCTTCCTCAATCCCGATCGCGTCTCGATGCCGGATTTCGACATCGATTTCTGCCAGAACCGGCGCGAAGAGGTGATCGACTACGTCAAGCGCCGCTATGGCGAGGAGCGTGTGGCGCAGATCATCACTTTCGGCACCTTGCTGGCGCGTGGCGTGTTGCGCGATGTCGGGCGCGTGCTCGAGATGCCCTACGGCCAGGTCGACAAGCTGACCAAGCTCGTGCCGCAGAATCCGGCCAAGCCGATCTCGCTGGCCGATGCGATCAAGGGTGAGCCCAAGCTGCAATCGGCGGCCGAGGAGGAGCCGATCGTCGCCCGGCTGCTCGAAATCGGGCAGAAGCTCGAAGGCTTGCACCGCCACGCCTCGACGCACGCCGCCGGCGTGGTGATCGGCGACAGGCCGCTGGAAGAACTGGTCGCGCTCTCGGTCGATCCGCGCACCGGCATGCGCGTGACCCAATTCAACATGAAATGGGTCGAGCAGGCCGGCCTGGTGAAGTTCGACTTCCTCGGCCTCAAGACCTTGACCACGCTGACCACCGCCGTGGCGCTCATCGCCCAGCGCGGCATCGCCATCGATCTGGCGAGCCTGCCCTTCGACGACCCCAAGAGCTACGAGATGCTGGCGCGCGGCGAGGTGGTCGGCGTGTTCCAGGTGGAAAGTGCGGGCATGCGTCGCGCCCTGGTCGAGATGAAGGCCGACCGCATCGAGGACCTGATCGCGCTCGTCGCGCTCTACCGGCCGGGCCCGATGGACAACATCCCGAGCTATTGCCGCCGCAAGCTCGGGCTGGAAGAGCCGACCTATCTCCATCCCAAGATGGAGCCGATCCTCTCCGAGACGCATGGCATCATCGTCTATCAGGAGCAGGTGATGCAGGTGGCGCAGGCGCTCTCTGGCTATTCGCTTGGCGAGGCCGACCTGCTGCGCCGCGCCATGGGCAAGAAGATCAAGGCCGAGATGGACGCCCAGCGTGACCGTTTCGTGAAAGGCGCCGTCGAAGGCGGCATGACCAAGGACATCGCCTCAGAGATCTTCGACCTCTTGGCGAAGTTCGCCGATTACGGCTTCAACAAGAGCCATGCCGCGGCCTATGCCGTCGTCGCCTTCCAGACCGCCTATCTCAAGGCGAATTACCCGGTCGAGTTCCTCGCCGCGTCGATGACGCTCGATATCGGCAACACCGACAAGCTCTCGGAATTCCGGCGCGACGCCGAGCGCATCGGCATCACCGTCGAGCCCCCGGCGATCAACCGCTCGGGTGTCGAATTCGACGTCGCCGACGGCGCGATCCGCTATGCGCTCGGCGCGATCAAGGGGGTCGGACGCGCGGCGGTCGAGTCCGTCGTCGTGGCGCGCAATACCGGCGGTGCATTCAAGGACCTGGCAGATTTCGCCCGCCGGATCGATGCAAAGCTCGTCAATCGCCGCACCATCGAGGCGCTGATCGCGGCCGGCGCGCTCGACGAGCTGGAGAAGGACCGTGCCCGCGCCATGGCGGCGATCGACGGCATCCTGGCACTGTCGAACCGCACGCGCGAGGCGGCGGCCGGTGGCCAGTCGGAGCTTTTCGGCGGCGGCACGGTGCAGGAAGCCTTTCGCATTCCCCCGACCGAGCCCTGGACGCCGGCCGAACGACTCAGGCGCGAGCACGACGCGGTCGGCTTCTTCCTCTCCGGCCACCCGCTCGACGATTACGAGCATGTGCTGAAGCGGCTGCGGGTGCAGCGTTTCGCCGATTTCGCGCAGACGGTGCGGGCCAATGGCACCTCGGTCGCGAAGGTCGCGGTCTCGGTCATCGACAAGTCGGAGCGGCGCACCAAGTCGGGCTCGAAGATGGGCATAGTCCAGCTCTCGGATCCGAGCGGGCAGTTCGAGGCGATCCTGTTCTCGGAGGGGCTGCAGCGCCATCGCGACCTGCTGGAGCCGGGCAGGGCGCTGGTGCTGCGGCTCTCGGCGGTGCTCGACGGCGACGAGGTTCGCCCGCGCATCGAGGATGTCGAGGTCCTGGACGATCTCGCCGCGCGCCAGAAACAGGATTTGCTGGTCTATCTGCGCGACGACAAGGCGCTCGCCAGCATTGCCGAGCGGGTCAGGCCGCGCGGCGACGGCGTTCGCGCCGAGGGCAAGGTCGCGCTGGTGATGATCCTCGACGACGGCGCGCAGGAGGTCGAGATCGAATTGCCGGGCCGCTATCCCGTCAACCAGCAGATCGCCAACGCGGTCCGCGCCGCCCCCGGCGTGGTCAGCGTCGAGCTGCGCTGAGAGCGGCCGCTTCCTGAAGGGAGCGGTCTCAGCCCGCATCCTGAGGATCTTTGCGAAGTGCGCCCGACCTTGCGCCTCCTGTGCCCAAGGCATCAGAGTGTGTGCACATGACGATGATGTCCGGGGGGACCGAATGAAGCACTATCTCGCGCGCATTCCGATGAGCCTTGCGGTGCCGGAGGCGATGCACTGGGCCATCAAGGACGTACTGGAAGGCGAATACGAGGCGGGCTATGACGGCGTTGGCCTCGACATCCTCGATATCGGCGCGAATGTCGGCTCCTTCGCGCTCTGGGCGACGGCGCGCTGGCCGGGCAGCGTGGTGACCTCCTACGAGCCGCATCCGGGCACGTTCGAGTTCCTGAAGCGCAACACGCAGCAGCGCCGCGACATCACCATCGTCAACGCGGCCCTGTTTCCGGGCGGGCAGAAGACCGCGAGCCTCGTCAGCCGCTTCGCCGGCGACGGCGAATCCGGACTGGCGTCCTATGCCGGCGACACCTTCGTCGCCGGCGCCATGGTCGAGCGCTACGAGGTCGCCGTCGTCGACCCGGCCAGCTTGCCATCGCCGGACATCGTCAAGATCGACATCGAGGGCGGGGAGGGCGACGTGCTCGATCACATCGACTTGTCAAAGACTTCGCTGGTGTTGCTCGAATATCAGAATCGCAAGAACCGGATCCAGCTGGAAGCGCGCCTGCAAGCCGATTTCGAGCTGATCGACACGCTCGAACATTCCTGGGACCCGCTGCTCGAACAGGCCTGCTACCGGCCGGACCTGGTCGGCGACGTCTATGGACGGATGTTCGCTGCCCGCAAGGGCGTGACGCGGATGACGCGCGCGGCCGGGCGCTGAGCGCCGACGCGGAGGGCTTTCATGACGGACGGCAGAACCGCGCTGATCGTCGTCGACGTGCAGAATGATTTCTGCCCGAGCGGCGCTCTGGCGGTTTCGCAAGGCGACGAAGTCGTTCCGGTGATCAATGCGCTCGCCCGGCGTTTCCGGAATGTGGTGCTGACGCAGGACTGGCATCCGGCTGGACACGCCTCCTTTGCCACGAGCCATCCCGGCAAGGCGCCGTTCGAGTGCGTCGTCATGCCCTATGGCCCACAGGTACTTTGGCCGGACCATTGCGTCCAGGGCTCGCGGGGGGCCGATTTCCATCCCGCGCTCGATCTGGCCCACGCCCAGGCGGTGATCCGCAAGGGCTGCCGTGCGGAGGTCGACAGCTATTCCGGCTTCCGCGAGGCCGACCGGGAGACGCTTACCGGGCTTGGTGGCTATCTCAAGGAGCGCGGCGTCTCGCGCGTCGTGGTGGTCGGACTCGCCACGGATTTCTGCGTGAGCTGGACGGCGCAGGACGCGGCGAGAGGCGGCTTCGAGACCTTCGTGATCGAGGAAGCCTGCCGCGCCATCGACCTCGACGGCTCGCTCGCGCGGGCCTGGACGGAGATGAAAGCGGCCGGTGTCAGGCGGCTCTCAGCAACGGACCTGCCGATCTGAACCGGACGGCGCGAGAGCCGTCCCAGTCCCGCAATGGTTGCATCGGAGCCAGTCCGTCACGCGATTGTCTTGCGCTGTCTGCAGGGCTAGTCACGGGCCGGGGGAAATGGGGCACGCATCGTCTCGATGCGAATTGCATGAAGGAAAGCTCGATATGATCTCTCTCTTGAAATCCGGCTGCGTCGCCGGCGCGCTGACCGCCGTCGTCCTCGGCGCCACGGCGGCTTCGGCCCAGACCCAGGCCGACCAGCTCGCGGTCGCCTATCAGTCGGGCCGCAACCAGCTCGGAATCCTGACCTATTGCAGCGAGAAGGGCCATATCGGCGCCGATGTCGTCGAGATCCAGAAGAAGATGCTCGGCCTGATCCCGGCTCCCGCCGACAAGAGCGGCGGCGATGCGGCCGAGGCGCAGGGCAAGAAGGGCACCATCGCCGTGATGGGCGTCACCCAGGATATCGAGACGATCGCCAAGGCGCAGAACGGGAGCGCCGCCACCTACTGCAAGCAGATCGGCGACGTGGTGAAGCAGGCCGGCGCCGCCCTGCCGAAATAAGCCGCCTCCGGGCGATCGCGAGCGGAGGGGTACAGGCCAAAGGTCCGGGCCCTTCCGGCTTCTTCATCGACGGCGCGCCCGACGCGCCTCACCGCCAGGGATGACCGTAGGCATGTCGACACGGGATGGCGCGATCGCGCGGGCTTTGAGCTTCTTCGATTCCGGCGCTTTCCGTGACCGGTTGTCCGAATTGGTGGCGATCCCGAGCACGCTGCTCGACCCCGCCCATGAGGCCGATACCCAGCGCTATCTGGCCGATGCCATCCAGCCCTGGCTGGAGCGGATGGGCTTTGCGGTGGAAATCCACCCCAATCCCGTGCCGGGCCTCGGCCCGATCCTCATTGCGGAGCGGATCGAAGGCGACGGCCCGACGATCCTGACCTATGGCCATGGCGATACCGTCGCGGGGCTCGACGACCAGTGGCGCGAGGGCCTCAAACCCTGGACGCTGGTCGAGGAGGAGGGCCGCTGGTACGGGCGCGGGACCGCGGACAACAAGGGCCAGCACGCGATCAACCTCTGTGCGCTGGAGGCCGTCCTGGCCGAGCGAGGTGGGCGCCTCGGCTTCAACCTCAAGCTGCTGCTCGAAACCTCCGAGGAACGCGGCTCGACCGGCCTTCGCGAGTTCATCGCGGCCCATGCCGACGCGCTGCGCGCCGATGTTCTGATCGGCAGCGACGGGCCGCGGGTCGCGACCGACACACCGACCCTGTCACTCGGCAACCGCGGCCTGTTCCATTTCGAGCTCGTGCTCGACCTGCGCCCGGGCGGCGTGCATTCCGGCAACTGGGGCGGGATCACCACCGATCCGGCGATCGTGCTCGCCCATGCCATCTCGACCCTCGCCAGCCGCAGCGGGCAAATCCTGGTTCCCGGCTGGCTGCCGCCGCAGGGGCTGCCCGCTCCCGTCCGCGCGGCGCTCGATGGCCTGGTGCTGCGCGCCGAAAGCGATGCGGCCACGATCGACGCAGGCTGGGGCGAGCCAGGCCTCTCGGCGGCCGAGAAGGTTTTTGGCTGGACCAGCTTCATCGTCGTCGCCATGACCTCGGGACGGCCCGAGAACCCGGTCAACGCCGTGGCGCCGAGCGCGCGGGCTCATTGCCAGCTTCGTTATCCCGCCGATTGCGACCCGGCCGTGTTCGAGCCGGTTTTGCGCGCCCATCTGGATGCAGCCGGCTTTCCGGAGGTGCAAATCGAGAATGCCGGGGTCGGGATGCCGGCCAGCCGGACCGATCCGAGCGACCCTTGGGTCCGCTGGACGCTCGCCAGCATGGACCGCACGCTCGAGCGCCCGACCCAGATCATCCCGAGCGGCGGCGGCGGGCTGCCGAGCGACATGTTCGTCGAGCATCTCGGCCTGCCGGTGATGTGGTTCAAGCACAGCTATAACGGCTGCAAGCAGCATGGACCGGACGAGCATCTGCTGATCGCGCTCGCACGCGAGGGGACGGCGGCTTTCGCCGGCCTGTGGTGGGATCTCGGGGAGGGCGATACGCCGCCCGCGGCCCGGCGCGCCTGAGCTTTTGCGCCTGGAGGCACGCGGCGCCTTGCATTCCTGCGCCATCCCATGTAAGGCGCAGCCCATCCCACATGGGGAGCATCGCTTCAAACCCGAAGCGTTCCGGTGACTTGGCAGCCTATGCCTCGTTCATTCGCACCCCAGAGGCTCAACCGGAAGGACGATAGACCCATGGCTCTGCCAGATTTTTCCATGCGCCAGTTGCTCGAGGCCGGCGCTCACTTCGGTCACCAGGCCCATCGCTGGAACCCGAAGATGTCGCCGTTCATCTACGGGACGCGCAACAACATCCATATTCTCGACCTGTCGCAGTCGGTGCCGATGCTGTCGCGCGCCCTGCAGGCAGTCAGCGACACCGTCGCCCGCGGCGGCCGCGTGCTCTTCGTCGGCACCAAGCGCCAGGCGCAGGACGCCATCGCCGACGCGGCCAAGCGTTCGGCCCAGTATTATGTCAACTCCCGCTGGCTCGGCGGCATGCTGACCAATTGGAAGACCATCTCGGCTTCGATCCAGCGCCTGCGCAAGGTCGACGAGCTGCTCGCCGGCGGTGGCGCCGGCCTGACCAAGAAGGAGCGCCTGATGCTGGCGCGCGAGCGCGATAAGCTCGAGAAGGCGCTCGGCGGCATCAAGGACATGGGCGGCACGCCCGACATGATCTTCGTGATCGACACCAACAAGGAAGCGCTCGCGATCAAGGAGGCCCAGCGCCTCGGCATCCCGGTCGCGGCCATCGTCGATTCGAACTCGGATCCGGACGGCATCACCTTCCCGGTCCCGGCCAATGACGATGCCGGCCGCGCCATCCAGCTCTATTGCGACCTGATCGCGCGCTCGGCCATCGACGGCATCTCGCGCGCCTCGGGCGACACCGGCGTCGATCTCGGCGCTGCCGAGGCCCCGGTGGTCGAGGAAGTCGTCGCCGAGCCGGCCAACGACGCCGGCCCGGTCTTCGAGCTCCTCACCGCGCCGCGCGGCGCGCCGGACGATCTGATGAAGCTGAGCGGCATGGGTCCGGAACTGGTCCAGAAGCTCAATGACGGCGGCCTGTTCCATTTCTGGCAGTTCGCCGCGATGTCGCCCGCCGACATCGCCAAGGTCGATGCCGATCTGAAGCTCGCCGGCCGCATCGAGCGCGACGGCTGGGTGGCCCAGGCGCGCGATCTCGCCGAGGCCTGAGCCCGGCTGCGACGCGTCATTCGCGCGTCGTCGGAATCTGAGTGAAGTCAGCGCCGACGGCCGGAAACGGAGCGTCGGCGTTTCCCCGTCACGCCGTGGCGTGCAACGACATCGAGAGACGTGCCGTCGATTGCCAGCGTGTCCGCGCAGGCCCGGCACATGACAGCAAGGAACGAGAAATGGCTGCGATCACCGCCGGCATGGTGAAGGAACTCCGCGACAAGACCGGCGCGGGCATGATGGACTGCAAGGCTGCCCTGTCGGCCACCGACGGCAACATGGAGGCCGCCATCGACTGGCTGCGCGCCAAGGGTCTGTCGAAGGCGGCCAAGAAGGCCGGCCGCGTCGCCGCCGAGGGCCTCGTCGCCGCGGCGGTGTCCGGCAATCGCGGCGTCGTCGTCGAGGTCAATTCCGAGACCGACTTCGTCGCGCGCAACCTCGAGTTCCAGGCGCTCGCGCGCACCATCGCCGATGTCGCGCTCGAGCGCGGCGGCGATGTCGAGGCGCTGCTCGCCCATCACTATCCCGGCGGCGGCACCGTCTCTGACGCCATCGCCAACGCCATCGCCACGATCGGCGAGAACATGACCCTGCGCCGTGTCGCCGACGTCAAGGTCTCGTCCGGCGTCATCGGCCAGTATGTCCATGGCGCGGTCGCCGACGGGCTCGGCAAGATCGGCGTCATCGTCGGCCTCGAATCGACCGGCAAGGGCGAGGAGCTCGCTGCGCTCGGCCGCCAGCTCGCGATGCATGTCGCGGCGACCAACCCCGTCGCGCTCGACCTCGCTTCGGTCGATCCTGCGATCCTGGAGCGCGAGAAGGCGATCCTGGCCGAGAAGAACGCCGGCAAGCCCGCCCATGTGCTCGAGAAGATCACCGAAAGCGGCCTGAAGAGCTATGCCAAGGAATATTGCCTGCTGGAGCAGGCCTATATCCATGACGGCTCGAAGTCGGTCGCGCAGGTGCTGAAGGAGATCGAAGGCAAGGTCGGCGCTCCGGTCAAGCTCACCGGCTTCGCCCGCTTCGCGCTCGGCGAGGGCATCGAGAAGGAAGAGACGGACTTCGCGGCCGAGGTCGCCGCGGCCGGCGGCACAGCCGGCTGAAAACCCGTTGATAGAGATCGAAAAAGGCCGCGCCCAGCGCGGCCTTTTTTGTATGAAAGCGGTGTCGGTGCCGATTCGCGCCGTTGGGAGGTGGTTCGCCTTGAGCATCCTGCTCTAGCGTCAGCTTGACCTGAAGCGTGAATCCGCCTCTCACCAATGAACGAGAACCGATGCCGCCCGCTTCGTACGCTCGGGATCAGGCGCTGACTGCGGAGAAAAGCCGGTGAGACCCAAACGCGTTCTTGTGAAGCTCTCCGGCGAAGCCCTTGCAGGACAAGCGGGATCAGGTCTCGACGGCGCGACCTTGACGGCCCTGGCCGCCGATATCGCCAAGGCCTCGCACGAGGGCGTAGAGATCGCCATCGTCGTCGGCGGCGGCAATTTCTTTCGCGGCCTGCAGGGGCTGAACAAGGGCCTGGACCGCCCGAGCGCCGATTCGATCGGCATGCTCGGGACGGTGATGAACGCGCTCGCGCTCGAACATGCGATCGAGGTCGCAGGCGCTCCGGCTCGCGCCATGTCGGCGGTGCCGATGCCGTCGCTCTGCGAGAGCTATGCCAGGCGCCGCGCGCTCGACCATCTCAGCAACGGCAAGGTCGTGATCCTCGGCGGCGGCACCGGCAATCCTTATTTCACCACCGATACCGGCGCGGCGCTGCGGGCGGCGGAACTCGATTGCGAGCAATTGCTGAAGGCGACGCAGGTCGACGGCGTCTATACGGCCGATCCGAAAAAGGATCCCAAGGCGACCCGCTACGAGCGCCTGACCCATGCCGAGGCGATCAGGCATGATCTCAAGGTGATGGATACGGCCGCCTTCGCGCTGGCGCGGGATGCCGGCCTGACCATCGTGGTGTTCTCGATCGCCGAGGCGGGCGCCCTGGCCGCCGTGCTGCGCGGCGAGGGCAGGGCGACCTATGTGACGCCCTGATGCGGGTTCAATAGGTTCGCCAGATGCCCGGCGTCATCAATTCGAGCAAATGACCGTCCGGATCGCGGAAATAGAGGCTCATCCCCCCGCGCTCCCAGCTCACGCGCCCTTCGATCGCAACGCCGTGCCTGGTCAGGGTTTCCTCCCAGCCGGGCAGGGTCTCCTCGTCGACGGCGAAGGCGATATGGAGCGGTCCGGAGCCGTCATGCGGCGGGATGCTGCCGGTCGCGGAGCTTTGTGTCTGCAGCGATTCCCCGCGCCTGAAGAGCAGCAGCACGCTCGCGCCGCCGACATCATAGGCGAACAGTGTCCGGGTCGTGAGCACGGATTGCAGACCCAGGACATTCTCGTAAAAATCGCGCGCACGCTCCAGATCGTCCACGTAAAGCGCGGTCTCGATGATGCGGTTCAGCCTCGGCATAGCATTCCTTCGGAAGGGGATGAGGAACTGCGGGCAAAAGGCTATAAGGGACAACCTTGGCTTGACCACGGCGAAACGCGCTGCAAACAGGATGAAATCCTTGACCCTGGGCGGGGCGGCGGCCATGGTCGCGCCCGGTTTACGATTATCTGCAAGGTCTTGACGACGATGGCCCAGACGACGTTCGACATTTCCGACCTGAAGCGTCGGATGCATGGTGCGGTACAGTCCTTCAGGGGCGATCTCGCCTCCCTGCGCACAGGCCGCGCCTCGGCCAACGTCCTCGATCCGATCCAGGTCGAGGCCTATGGTGCACGCACGCCGCTGAATCAGCTCGCGACGGTCAGCGTTCCGGAAGCGCGCCTGCTCAGCGTCCAGGTCTGGGACCGCAGCATGGTCCAGGCGGTGGAGAAGGCGATCCGCGAATCCGATCTCGGCCTCAATCCACAGACGGAAGGCCAGGTGCTGCGCATCCGGATTCCCGAGCTGAACGAGCAGCGCCGCAAGGAGATGGTCAAGGTCGCGCATAAATATGCCGAGGAATCCAAGATCGCCGTGCGCCATGTCCGCCGCGACGGCCTCGACCTCGTCAAGAAGCTCGAGAAGGACGGCCATCTCACCAAGGACGACGTGACGCGCGAGTCCGATCAGGTCCAGAAGGTGACCGATCAGCACATCGCCGAGATCGACCAGGCGCTGGCGGCGAAGGAAAAGGAAATCCTGCACGTTTGACCGCTGTCCGGCGGCCAGGCGCCGACGACCGTGGGACGCAACGCCGAAAGAGGCACGACAATGTCAGTAGGCCAGCGTCCGGGGGAGCGCGCCGATATACCCTCCCATGTCGCGGTGATCATGGACGGCAACGGGCGCTGGGCGCAGTTGCGCGGCCTGCCGCGTCAGGAAGGGCATCGGCGCGGGCTGGAGGCCTTACGCCGCACCGTCAAGAACGCTGCCGACCTCGGCATCGAGGTCCTGACCCTCTATAGTTTCTCGACCGAGAACTGGCGCCGACCCGCTGCCGAAGTGTCGTTCCTGATGACGCTGCTTCGGCATTTCGTCGAGAAGGATCTCGCCGAGCTCAGCGCCGCGAATGTGCGCGTCCGCGTCATCGGCGGTCGGGAGGATCTCGCGCCGGACCTCCTGCGCCTCGTCGAGCATGCCGAAGCCGCGACGCGCGACAATACCGGCATGATCCTCGTCGTCGCATTCAATTACGGCTCGCGCGACGAGATCGTCCGCACCGCCAGGCGCCTCGCCGCCGACGTCGCCGCCGGCCGCATCAGCCCGGCCGCGATCGACGAGAGCAGTTTCTCGCTGCGTCTCGATACCGGCGACCTGCCCGATCCGGAACTGGTGATCCGGACCTCCGGCGAGACCCGGATCTCGAATTTCCTGCTCTGGCAGGCGGCCTATGCCGAGTTCGTCTTCACGCCGGTGCTCTGGCCGGATTTCGATCGCGCTGCGCTCGAGGAGGCGCTGGCGGAATATCGCCGTCGCGAGCGCCGTTTCGGTGGGCTGGCGGAACCGTCCGCCCGCAATGTGGGCGTGGCGTGAGCGATCATCCTTCCGGCGGCCCGACGGCCGGTCCGAGCGAACTCAAGCTGCGTGTCCTGTCAGCGCTGGTCCTCGCCGCCGCGGTTCTCGTCACGACACTCGTCGGCGGCTGGCCGTTCAGGCTGGTCTGGGCGCTCGCCGCGGGGCTGGTCGCCTATGAATGGCTGGCGATGGTGAGCCGCCGCAACGCCGTTCCCGCGGGGATCGGTGTGGCGCTGGCTGGCCTGGCGCTCGGTCTGGCGCCGGTCAGCGCGACCGCGCTCGCCGGGGTGTCCGCTTTCGCCGCCCTCATCGGAGCGGTGCTGATGGCGCGCCTCGAACGGCGGCGCTGGCTCGAAATCTGCGGCATCGTCTATGCGCTCGCCTTCGCGGTGATCCCGCCATCCTTGCGCGCATGGCCCGAATTAGGCCTCGCTCTCATCATCTGGACCTTTGCGGTCGCCTGGCTCACCGATATCGCCGCCTATTTCACCGGCCGCGCGCTTGGTGGGCCCAAGCTGATGCCGTCGGTCAGCCCGAAGAAGACCTGGTCCGGCGCGCTTGGCGGGGCCACCGCCGGCACGCTTGGCGGATTTGCCGTCTGGGCGCTGACGCCGGGTGCGGCTCACCTTGCCGGTCCGCTCGTGGCGATCGCGGCCTCTTTCTTTGCGTCGGTTGTCAGCCAGGCCGGTGATCTCTTTGAATCTGCGATGAAACGCCGTTTTGGCGCCAAGGATTCGAGTCAGCTGATCCCCGGTCATGGCGGCTTTTTCGATCGTCTTGACGGCTATTGGGCCGTGTTGGTTTTCGTCGGCGCGGCCCTGTTCCTGGCGCGGCTGGAGTTCTGACGAGTCATGCGCCGTCTGGTGACCCTGCTCGGAGCGACCGGCTCCATCGGCCGCTCGACGCGCGACGTCGTCGCGGAGAATCCCGATCATCTCAGGATCGGCGTCGTCGTCGGCGGCCGCGATGCCGCGGGGCTGGCGCAGGTCGCGATCGAGACCGGGGCGAGCTTCGCCGCGCTGGCTGATGAGGCGGGCGGACCCGCGCTGGCGCAGGCGCTGGCAGGGCGCGGCATCCGGTCGGGAGCCGGGCGGCAGGCGGTGTTCGAGGCGGTCGCCACGCCCAGCGACATCGTCGTCAGCGCCATTTCCGGCGCCGCCGGCCTCGAAGCGACTTTTGCGGCATTGACGCCCGGCCGCGTGATCGCGCTCGCGAACAAGGAAAGCCTGGTTTGCGCCGGTGCTGCGGTGATGGCGCGCGCGCAAGCTGTCGGCGCCAAAATCCTGCCGCTCGATTCCGAGCATAACGCTCTCTTTCAGGTGCTCGGGGCGGAGCCGATCTCGGCGATTCGCAAGATGACGCTGACGGCGTCGGGCGGGCCGTTCCGGACCTGGTCGGCCGAGCGGATCGCCGCAGCCACCCCGGAACAGGCCCTGGCCCATCCGAACTATGCGATGGGGGCCAAGATCACCGTCGATTCCGCCGGCCTGATGAACAAGGGGCTCGAACTGATCGAAGCCTGCTTCCTTTTCGGGCTCGCGCCGGAGCAGATCGATGTCCTGGTCCATCCCCAGCAGATCGTGCACGGGCTCGTGACCTTCCGCGACGGTTCGGTCAGCGCCGGCATGGCCGTGCCGGACATGCGGGTGGCGGCGGCGCATTGTCTTGGCGTCGACGGGCGGCTCGACGCTCCCGCCGGACGTTTCCTCGACCTTGCCGCCGTGGCGCCGCTCTCCTTCGAGAAGCCGGATCTCGGCCGTTTCCCGGCTCTCGGGCTGGCCATGGCCGCGCTGGCCGCGGGCGGGGCGATGCCCGCCATTCTCAACGCGGCCAACGAGGTCGCGGTCGAGGCCTTCCTTGCCGGACGCATCGGCTTTCCGGGTATCGCGGCGCTGGTCGAGACGGTCTGCGACGACTCGACGTCAAGCCGCGCGGCGCCTTCCGATATCGACGCCGCCCTCGCCATTGACCATGAGACGAGAAAGCGCGCCCGCATGCTCTTGTCGCAAGGCCGCTTCGCTGTCACCTAGAGGGGAGGGATCGGGAGAAATTTATGGATATCGCAGCGACCGTCTGGAACTCGGGCAGCTTCCTGCTCGGCTATCTGGTGCCGTTCCTGTTTGTCCTGACCATCGTGGTCTTCGTGCATGAACTCGGCCACTTTCTCGTCGGCCGCTGGTGCGGCGTCGACGTGAAGGTGTTTTCGATCGGTTTCGGCCGCGAGCTTTTCGGCTTCGAGGACCGCCACGGCACGCGTTGGCGCTTCGCTCTCATCCCGCTCGGCGGCTATGTGAAATTCTCGGGCGACGCCGACGCCTCAAGCACTCCCGACAGCGCCGAAGTCGCGCGCATGACGCCTGACCAGCGCGCGCGTTCGTTCCCGGCCCAGTCGATCGGCGAGCGTGCCGCGATCGTGGCCGCCGGTCCGATCGCCAATTTCCTGCTGGCGATCCTGATCTTCGCCGGCACCGTCTACACCTTCGGACGCCCGATCCTCACGCCGCGGGTCGATCAGGTCGTCGTCGGGAGCGCGGCGGAGCGGGCCGGCCTGCGCGCCGGCGACCTGGTTCTTTCGATCGATGGCAGCTCGATCCACAGCTTCGGCGACATGCAGCGCGCGATCTCGACGCGGCCGAACGAGACGCTCTCGGTCAGCGTCGACCGGGCCGGCACGGTGCTGGTGCTGCCGGTGACGCCGGATCTGGTGGAGACCTCCACGGCGCTCGGCAAGCAACGCATCGGCGTCGTCGGGGTCCAGGCGTCGCGCAAGGCCGAGGACTGGACGACCCAGCATTTCGGTTTCGTCGAGGCGGTCAAGGTCGGTTTCTCCGAGACATGGTTCGTCGTCGAGCGGACCTATGACTACCTGTCCAAGCTGGTCAGCGGCCGGGAATCGACCGACCAGCTCTCGGGTCCGATCCGGATCGCGCAGGTGTCGGGAATGGTCGCGTCGAGCGGCGGTGTCCTGGCGCTGATCAATCTCGCGGCGATTCTCTCGGTCTCGATCGGGCTGATGAATCTGCTGCCCGTGCCGATGCTGGATGGCGGGCATCTGATGTTCTATGCGATCGAGGCGCTCCGCGGACGGCCCCTGAGCGAGCGGGCCCAGGAGATCGGCTTCCGCGTCGGGCTGGGGCTGGTGCTCATGCTGATGCTTTTCGTGACCTGGAACGACCTCGTCCATGTCCGCTCGCTGCTTTAGCGCAGCCGGCTTGACGCAGGAATAGCGGGTCGAGGTAGCGCTTTTGACCCGAATTTACGCAGAATATCCTGATTCGTGGCAGCGGCGGCGCACGCGTGGCCTCATGGCAACGACGCGGTTAAAAATAATTCGTTAACGACAATGTCCGTTTGCACCTCGCGGGAAACTTTGTAGAAGCGATTGGTCTGCAATGTCGCCATGCACCTGCGCAAAAGCAGGGGCCCCCGCTTGGGGTGGTGACCTACGAAATGGAATAGGCGACCCGATGACGTCGACCCAAAAGAGCCGGTCTTTCAAAACGCGGCTCTCTCGATCAGTCGGACTTTCGGCCTTCATGTTGGCCGTAAGCGGTGGCGTTGTTTTTGCGCAGGCCGTGATTGTCCAAGGCAACCGGCGCGTCGATGCGGAGACCATCCGCTCCTACGCGACGCAGGGCGGCCCGCAGGAGATCCGGCAGAGCCTGCTGGCGACCGGGCTGTTCTCGAACGTCCAGGTCAACCGCCGCGGCAGCCAGACCGTGATTTCGGTCCAGGAGAACGACACGATCAATCGTGTCGCCTTTGAGGGCAACAAGCGCCTCAAGAGCGAAGTCCTGCTGCAGCAGGTCGAGTCGAAGGCGCGCGGCCCGCTCAGCCAGCAGCTGATCGATTCCGACGTGCAGCGGCTGAAGGAAACCTATCGCCGCTCGGGCTATGGAGCTGCCTCCATCTCCGGCCGTATCGCGCCGCTGCCCAACGGTCGCTCGGACGTGGTCTTCACCATCGTCGAAAGCGGCAAGACCGGCATCAAGGAGATCAATTTCACCGGAAACGGCGTCTATTCCTCGTCGCGCCTGCGCGGCCTGATGACCTCGACCGAGTCGAATTTCCTCAGCTTCATCAAGACCTCGGACGTCTATGATCCGGACCGCATCGCGTCCGATCTCGAGCTGATCCGCCGCTATTATCTGAAGAACGGCTATGCCGATTTCAGGATCGTCGCGAGCGATGCGCGCTTCGACGAGGCCAAGCAGGGCTGGGTCGTCGACATCGCGGTGGATGAGGGGCCGCAATACAAGGTCGGCAACGTCTCCGTCGATTCGCAGCTCGGCGACATCGAGCCGGGCGCGCTCGAGCGGATGATCGTGACCTCGGCCGGCGATACCTACAACGCCGAGGCGGTCGAGAGATCGCTCGTCAACCTGACCACTGAGGTTGCGCGCCGCGGCCACCCCTTCGCTCAGGTTCGTCCGCGCGGCGACCGCGACGGCGCCGGCCAGCAGATCGGCATCACCTATGTCGTCGATGAAGGCCCGAGGGTCTATGTCGAGCGCATCAATGTCCGCGGCAACAACCGCACCCGCGACTATGTCGTGCGCCGCGAGCTCGATCTCGGCGAGGGCGACGCCTATAACAAGGTGCTGGTCGACCGCGCGGAGCGGCGCCTGAACAACCTTGGATTCTTCAACAAGGTCCGCATCACCAACGAGCCGGGCAGCGCTCCGGACCGGGTGATCGTCAATATCGATGTCGAGGACAAGGCGACCGGCTCCTTCTCGATCGCCGGCGGTTACTCGACCTCGGACGGCATGATCGGCGAGGTCTCGCTGTCGGAATCGAACTTCCTCGGCCGCGGCCAGTATGTGAAGATCGCCGGCACGCTCGGCCAGCGCACGCAGGGCGTCGACTTCTCCTTCACCGAGCCCTATTTCCTCGGCCATCGGATCGCCGCCGGTATCGACCTGTTCTCGAAGTTCAACGAGAACTACAATACCGGCCGCTTCGAGAGCCGCGTGACCGGTGGTCAGGTGCGGTTCACCTTCCCGATCACGGAAGAGTTCTCGATCACGCCGCGCTATTCGATCTACACGACCGAAATCGAGATCCCGAACACGGTTTCGCGGCCCTATAATGATTGTACCCGCCCGATCGAGGGAATCACGCCGGGCACGGCGGGAGCGATTGTAGCGACGCCGGGCGGGTTCAACTGTCTGACCAATGGCGAAGCGTCGATCGCGGTGAAGGAAGCCGCCGGTACGACGCTGACCTCGCTGGTCGGCGTGAATTTCAACTACAACTCGCTCGACAACTACCAGAACCCGCGCAACGGCTTCATCGCGGAGCTGAAGCCGGAATTTGCGGGTGTCGGCGGCGACTCGAAATTCCTGCGTATCGCAGCGGATGCCCGCTATTATCGCGAGATCTTCGACGATGTCGTCGGGTTCGTCCGGGTCCAGGGCGGGCACGTCCAGGCGACCAGTGGCGACCTGCGCATGATCGACCACTACTTCCTCGGCCCAAGCCTGGTGCGTGGTTTCGCGCCGTCCGGTATCGGCCCGCGCGACGTCTTGAACGATCCGACGGCCAACGCGCTCGGTGGCACCACCTATTTCGGCGGTACCCTCGAAGTGCAGTTCCCGATCTGGGGCCTGCCGCGCGATCTTGGTCTGCGTGGTGCGGTCTTCGCCGATGCGGGCACGCTGTTCAACTATGACGGCGGTTCCAAGGGGATCACCAATGCGGGCTTTGGCGGCTGCCCGGCCGGCGCCGAGCCTCGCCAGTTCAATGTCGCCACGGACTCGGTCTATCAGACCAACGTCGCCTGTGTCCGCGACAAGAACGTGATCCGCTCGTCGGTCGGCGTCAGCTTGCTCTGGCAGTCGCCGCTCGGACCGATCCGGTTCGACTACGCCTACGCCCTGACCCGGGACAAGGGGCAGTGGGGCGTCAATCCGGCGACCGGCATCGCTGGCAAATATGGTGGCGACCGTCTGCAGGCCTTCCGCTTCTCCGGCGGCGCCCGCTTCTGACGCGGCGGGGCGGCGACGCCCCGCACCGGACTCTGTGCATGTCAGACCCCCAGTTCTTTCCGATTGCGACCTCGCTGAGCTTTGGCGAGGTCGCAGCCATTTCGGGCGTATCGCTGCCGGATGAGGTCGATCCCGCCCGTCTGGTCACGGGCGCTGCGGCGCTCGAGGCGGCGGGGCCGGGCGATATCGCCTATATGGACAATCCGAAATATACCGACGCCCTGGCCGGAACCTCGGCCGGGCTATGCCTGGTCTCGGCGCGTTTCGCGGCACGTGTTCCGGACGCGACCGTCGCGCTGGTCACGCCCGCGCCCTATCATGCCTTCGCCAGGGTGCTGGCCCGCTTCTTCCCCGGGGCGCTGAAGCCCGCCTCGGTTTTCGGCTCGCAGGGCGTCGCGCCCGGCGCCATCGTCCACGCGACCGCGCGGCTGGAAGCCAATGTCACCGTCGATCCCGGCGCCGTGATCGGCCCCGGGGCCGAAATCGGCTCCGGCACGGTGATCGCGGCCCATGCCGTGATCGGCCCTCAGGTCCGTATCGGGCGTGATTGCGCGATCGGGGCCGGAAGCACGCTTCAGTCGACCTTGATCGGCAACCGGGTGATCATTCATCCAGGTGCCCGGATCGGGCAGGACGGCTTCGGCTTCGCGATGAGTCCGAAAGGCCATATGAAGGTGCCGCAGATCGGGCGCGTCATCATTCAGGATGATGTCGAGATCGGCGCCAATAGCTGCATCGATCGCGGAGCCAGCCGCGATACCGTGATCGGCGAAGGCACCAAGATCGATAACCTGGTCCAGATCGGCCATAACTGCGTCATCGGCCGCCATTGCGTCATCGTCTCGCAGGTCGGGATCGCCGGCTCCACGACGCTGGAGGATTTCGTCGTGCTGGGTGGGCAGGTCGGGCTTGCGGGCCATCTGACGGTCGGCATGGGCGCGCAGGTCGCGGCGCAAAGCGGTGTCGCGGGCGATATTCCGCGTGGCGCGCGCTATGGCGGTTATCCGGCGCAACCGGCCTTGAGCTGGGCGCGGGAAAGCGCGCTCCTCAAGTCGCTGGTCGCCAAGCGTGGCAAGCCGTCGGGCAGTTCGGAATCCTGAATACCGGCGAGGCCGGGCCGGCATGTCGAATTCTCTTGATCGCTTGCCGTGATTTCCGGCAAACGGACATGGCGACGACAGCTGTTTGGCAAATCGTCCGTAACGTCTTGTTGCGGCGTGGGTTTGATCGATAGATTCTGCAGGCGGCTCCCGCCGATCTGCATGGGAGGCGGGAGAGCATGACCGACGCGACGACATCGCTGGGTGTGGCCGATATCCAGAAGATCATGGCCTGCATCCCGCACCGCTATCCCTTTCTCCTCGTCGATCGCGTCGTGGAGATGAACGGCGACGAATCCGGGATCGGCATCAAGAACGTCACCGCCAATGAGCCGCAGTTCACGGGGCATTTTCCCGACCGGCCGGTCTTCCCGGGCGTGCTGATGATCGAGGCGATGGCGCAGACCGCGGGGGTGCTCGTCGTGAGCGCCCGCGGTCACGAGGACCTGGCGGTGAGCACCGTTCTGTTCACCACGATCGACAAGGCCAAATTCCGCAAGCCGGTGATCCCGGGCGACACCTTGCGTTTTCATCTCACCAAGATCGCGCGCAAGCGCAATATCTGGTTCTACCGCGGAGAGGCCCGCGTCGACGGCGCCCTGGTCGCCGAGGCCGAGCTTTCCGCCATGGTGATGTGAGCCGGTCGCGTTCCATCGAAATCAGGACTGATCATTCATGACCGCGACTATCCACCCGATGTCTGTCGTCGATCCTGCCGCACGGTTGGGCGATGGCGTCGTCATTGGACCGTTCTGCACCGTGGACGCCAATGTCGTCCTCGGGGACGGCGTCGAGCTGCTCAGCCATGTCGCCATCGCAGGGCGCACCACGATTGGCGCCCGAACCAAGATCTATCCCTTCGCCTCGATCGGTCACCCGCCCCAGGATCTCAAATATCGCGGTGAGCCCTCGACCCTGACGATCGGCGCCGATTGCATGATCCGCGAGGGCGTCACGATGAATCCGGGGACCGAAGGCGGCGGCATGAAGACGGTCATCGGCGACCGCTGCCTGTTCCTCGCCAATTCGCATGTCGCCCATGACAATCAGATCGGCAACAACGTCATCTTCTCGAATAACGTCATGAGCGCCGGCCATGTCAGGGTGGGCGACTTCGTCATCGTCAGCGGCGGGACCGGCCTGCACCAGTTCGTCCGCATCGGCGAGCACGCCTTCATCGGCGGCGGGGCAGGGGTGATGAACGACGTCATTCCCTTCGGCATGGTGCGGGACAATCCGGCGCATCTCGCCGGCCTGAATCTGGTGGGGCTGAAGCGGCGCGGTTTCTCGCGCGAGCAGATCCACGAGTTGCGCCGCGCCTATCGCCTGCTCTTCGCCGACGAGGGCACCTTGGCCGAGCGGGTCGAGGATGTCGCGAGCGAGTTCGCTTCGCATCCGCTGATGCTGGAGATCCTCGATTTCATCCGCACGGGCGGCGATCGGGCGATCTGCATACCTCGCGATGTCAACGCGCCCGACCGGTGAATCCAGGTCCTGAAAGCGCTGCTGCCGCATTCCCTCTTGCCATCATTGCCGGCGGCGGGGAGTACCCGCCCCGTCTGGCCCGGCTCGCCGCGGATAGAGGCCATGAGGTCTATGTCGCCGCGATCGACGGGGCGGCCGCGCCCACCGATTTCGACCCGGACTCCTCGCATAGCTATCGGCTCGGTCAGCTCGGACGATTGCTCAACGAACTGAAGCAGCGCCAGATCTCGGATATCGTCATGATCGGTGCGCTGCCGCGGCCGAGTTTCGGTTCGCTGATGCCCGAGCCATCGACGCTGAAATACTTGCCGCATTTCGCCCGCGCCTTCCGTGGCGGCGACGACCATCTGCTCAAGGGTGTCGTCCAGTTCTTCGAGGGGCAGGGTTTTCGGGTGCATGGCCCTGCCGAGATCGCGCCGGAGCTGACGGCGCCGGTCGGGTTGCTGGGGAAGCGCAAGACGACCGAAGCGGCGCGTGATGCGATCAGCCATGGCTTTTCGCTGCTGGAGGCCTTGTCGCCTTTCGATGTCGGGCAAGCGGCGATCGTCGCTGACCACCGTATCGTCGCGATCGAGGCGGCGGAAGGAACCGATGCGATGATCGCGCGCGTCGCCGATCTCGTCGCCCGGGGGCGGCTCAAGATCGACAAGGGCGACGGCGTCCTGGTCAAGGCGCCCAAGCATGGGCAGGATCTGCGGGTCGACATGCCTGCGATCGGCCCCGATACGCTGAGGCATGTGGCCGGCGCGGGGCTTTCCGGCGTTGCGCTGCGGGCCGGCAATGTCCTCGTCGGCGATTCCGGGCGCCTGGGTGCGCTCGCCGACGAGCTCGGCCTTTTCGTCGAGGGCGTGCCGTGAGCCGGCCGTTCCGCCTCGCACTCATCGCAGGCGAGGCATCGGGCGATGCGCTGGCCCTGCGCTTCCTGACCGCCTTGCGCCAGCGCCTGCAGGGGCGCGCCCTCGAGATCGCCGGCGTCGGCGGGCAGGGGCTGATCGAGCAGGGCCTGAAGCCGTTCTTTCCACAATCGGATATCGCGGTGATGGGTTTCGGTCCCGTACTGGCACGGTTGCCGCTGCTGCTGCGGCGGATGAACGATGCGGCGAAGGGCGTCGCCGCCTTCGCTCCCGATCTGTTGCTGACGATCGATAGCCCGGACTTCACCTTGCGCGTGGCGCAGAAGGTCAGGAGGCGGGCTCCGACGATTCCGATCGTGCATTGGGTCTGCCCCAGCGTCTGGGCCTGGCGTTCCGGCCGCGCCCGCCGCATGGCGCCCCATGTCGATCGCATCCTGGCGCTGCTGCCCTTCGAGCCTGCTGCGCTGGAGCGGCTGCATGGGCCGAAGACGGTCTATGTCGGCCATCCCCTGATCGAGCGGCTGGCCGAGCTCAGGCCCGACAGCGCCGAGGCTGCAAAACGCGCCGACGCGGCGATGCCCGATATCCTGATCCTTCCGGGCAGCCGGCGCTCCGAGATCAACCATTTGATGCCGGTCTTCGGCGAAGCGGCCGGGCTGATCGCTCAGGCGGCGCCCGGCGCGCGCTTTCTGCTGCCGGCGGTCTCTCATTTGCGCGACCTGATCACGGGGGCTGCTGCCGCATGGCCCGTGAAGCCCGAACTGCTCGAGGGCGAGGCGGCCAAGCTTGCAGCCTTCCGCACGGCGCGCGCGGCGCTTGCCGCCTCGGGCACCGTGACGCTCGAACTCGCCCTGTCCCAGGTTCCGACCGTCGCGGCCTATCGCGGCGCCAACTGGGAGGCGGCGATCGCCCGGCGCCTCGTCAAGTTGCCGAGCGTGATCCTGCCCAACCTGGTTCTCGGCTGCAGCCTCGTGCCGGAATTTATCCAGGAAACCGCCACCGCCGGGGCGCTCGCGCGATCGGTCCTGGCGCTGCTGCCGAACGGCCCGGCACGCGAAGCCCAACTCGCAGGATTCGACGAGGTGGAGGCCGCGATGTGGGCGGCCGGGGCCAGCCCGGCCGCCAATGCGGTCGATGCCGCGTTGGCGCTTCTGGCCGAAAAGGGCGTCAAACTCCCCTGAAACGAAAACGGCGGGCTCGAGGCCCGCCGTCTGGTCATTCGCCTGTCCGCCGCCGGTTTCAGCGCCGGCCGATCGGCGTGTAGTCGCGCTTCGGGGCGCCGGTATAGAGCTGGCGCGGGCGGCCGATGCGCTGGGACGGATCCTCGATCATCTCCTTCCACTGGGCGATCCAGCCGACCGTCCGGGCCAGCGCGAAGAGCGCGGTGAACATGGAGGTCGGGAAGCCCATCGCCTTCAGGGTGATGCCCGAATAGAAATCGATGTTCGGGTAGAGCTTCTTCTCGATGAAATAGCTGTCGCTGAGCGCGATGCGCTCGAGCTCGATCGCGACGTCGAGCAGCGGGTCGTCCTTGATGCCGAGCTCGTTCAGCACTTCATGCGTGGTCTTCTGCATGATCTTGGCGCGCGGATCGTAGTTCTTGTAGACGCGGTGGCCGAAACCCATCAGGCGGAAGGGATCGTTCTTGTCCTTCGCCTTGGCGATGTATTTCGGGATGTTGTCGACCGAGCCGATCTCTTCCAGCATCTTCAGCGCCGCCTCGTTGGCGCCGCCATGGGCTGGGCCCCAGAGGCAGGCCGTGCCGGCCGCGATGCAGGCGAATGGATTGGCGCCTGACGAGCCGGCGAGCCTGACCGTGGAGGTCGAAGCGTTCTGCTCGTGGTCGGCATGCAGGATGAAGATGCGGTCGAGCGCGCGCGACAGCACAGGATTGACCTTGTACTCCTCGGCCGGCACCGCGAAGCACATGCGCAGGAAGTTCGAGGTGTAGTCGAGCGAGTTCAGCGGATACACGAAGGGCTGGCCGATCGTGTATTTGAAGGCCATCGCCGCCAGCGTCGGCATCTTGGCGATCATCCGCATCGAGGCGACCATGCGCTGGTGCGGATCAGAGATGTCGGTCGAGTCGTGATAGAAGGCCGACATCGCGCCGATCGAGCCGACCATGACCGCCATCGGGTGCGCATCGCGGCGGAAGCCCTGGAAGAAGCGGGCCATCTGCTCGTGCACCATGGTGTGGCGCGTCACCCGGTAGTCGAAATCCGCCTTCTGCGCAGCCGTCGGCAACTCGCCGTAGAGCAGCAGGTAGCAGGTCTCGAGGAAATCACCGTGCTCGGCAAGCTGCTCGATCGGATAGCCACGATAGAGCAGGACGCCCTCGTCGCCGTCGATATAGGTGATCTCGGACTCGCAGCTCGCGGTCGAGGTGAAGCCGGGGTCATAGGTGAACATCCCGGTCTGCGCGTAGAGCTTGCTGATATCGATGACGGAAGGGCCGATCGATCCGGTCTTGACCGTCATGTCGACGGTCTTGCCGTCGACATTCAGCTGGCTGTTGGTTCCGCTCATCGATATCGATCCTTTCAGGCTCGCTGCTGATCAGTTGCATGCGCTCGAAACCGGCCTATCTGGCACTCTTCCCATCGGAAGACCGGAGCATGACGCTCCCATGACGGGCCAGGCGGTGTCGGGGAGATATCGGGCAGGCTCATCCAACTGATATTCAAGCAATATTTATGCCCAGGACGATCGTTTCAGCGCCCGTGGCATGCGGCGTCACTAGCTCATTTGCCGAGGCGGTTCAACCGATCACAAAGACGGTCCAACCCGCCCCGGATCACGTTTGATCGACCAGGCGCGCAAGCGTCTCCTCGCGGCCCAGCACCGCCATCACATCGAACAGACCGGGCGACATGGCGCGGCCCGTCAGCGCTGCGCGCAAGGGCTGCGCCACCTGCCCGAGCTTCAGCGCCTGCTCCTCGGCGAAGGCCCTGACGGCCGCCTCCAGCGGGCCCGCCGTCCAGTCATTCACGGCAGCGAGCCTGGCGCTCAGATCGGGCAGACGCTGGCGGGCGGCGGCGTCTAGCAGCGAGGCCGCCTTGGGATCGAGCGCGAGCGGCCGCTTGGCAAAAAGGTAGGAAGCGCTGTCGAGCAGTTCGACCAGCGTCTTGGCGCGCTCCTTCAGGCCCGGCATCGCGGCCAGGAGCCTGGCTTCCAGCGCGGGATCGAGTGTCGGGCCCAGGCCGTGGGCCGGTCCGATCTCGGGCAGGATCGTCTTGAGCGCCGCGAGCAGGTCGCGATCGTCAGCCTGGCGCATGTAATGGCCGTTCAGGCTCTCGAGCTTGGCGTAATCGAAGCGGGCCGGCGAGCGCCCGATCGAAGAGAGGTTGAACAGGTCGATCATCTCCTGCGTCGAGAAGATCTCCTGGTCGCCATGGCTCCAGCCCAGCCGGAGCAGATAGTTGCGCAAGGCGACCGGCAGATAACCCAGGGAGCGATAGGCATCGACGCCGAGCGCGCCATGGCGCTTCGAGAGCTTGGCGCCATCGGCGCCGTGGATCAGCGGGATATGCGACATGCTCGGCACGCGCCAGCCCATCGCCTGGTAGATCTGGGTCTGCCGTGCCGCGTTGGTGAGGTGATCGTCGCCGCGGATGACATGGGTGACGCCCATGTCATGGTCGTCGACGACGACGGCGAGCATATAGGTCGGGTTGCCGTCCGAACGCAGCAGCACGAGATCGTCGAGATTCTCGTTCTGCCAGACGACGCGGCCCTGGACCTCGTCCTCGACCACCGTCTCGCCGGTCTGCTGCGCGCGCAGCCGGATCACCGGCTTCACTCCGGCCGGGGCGGTCGCCGGATCGCGATCGCGCCAGCGCCCGTCATAGCGCATCGGCCGGCCCTCAGTGCGGGCCTTCTCGCGCATCTCCTCGAGTTCCTGAGGCGTGGCGTAGCAGTGATAGGCCTTGCCGGCCGCGAGCATCTGGTTCGCGACCTCGCGATGCCGCTCGGCCCGCGCATATTGGTAGACCGTCTCGCCGTCCCAATCGAGGCCGAGCCAGCTCAACCCGTCGAGGATCGCGGCGATCGCGGGCTCGGTCGAACGCTCACGGTCGGTGTCCTCGATGCGCAGCAGCATCTTGCCGCCATGCCGGCGCGCATAGAGCCAGTTGAACAGCGCCGTGCGCGCGCCGCCGATATGCAGGAAGCCGGTTGGCGACGGGGCGAAGCGTGTGACGACCGCATCACTCATGAAAGGCAAGGCTCCAGCAGAACGGTAACGACAAGGCCGGCAGCGCGGCATGAGGATCGACGCCGGGGCGGCGGATGACAACCGGCGCGGCCCCTGTAACATGGCTGCGGGGCTGGCGTTAAGCGTTAGATCATGGCCGGCGGGCAGCCCTCGGGGGGACGGCGGATGCGCATCGCGCCGCCAGAATCGGGACCGCCACGTGGCGGGCGCACGCGCGCCCTGCCGTTGCGGCCGCATCGGCTGCGCTTTCCCAGGGCCGCCATCGCGCTCTTGCTGGCCGACTGGCGCAGCAAGGTCGCCGCTGCCGCCGCGACGGAGGCCGGCCGCAGGCGGCTTTTCCTGTGGCTGCCGGTGCTGATGGGTATCGGCATCCTGCTCTATTTCGCGGCCGACAGCGAACCGGCACTCTGGGCGCCGCTCACCGGGTTTCTCGTTTTTGCCGGGCTGGCGGCGCTGCTGCGGCGGCGGCGAGCCGCATCGCTGGCCTGTATCGGTGTCGCGGCGGTCTTCGCGGGTTTTGGCGCTGCGGTCTGGCGCACGGCCACGATCGCGGCGCCGATGCTGGACCGGGTTCGCGTCGGCCAGCTCTCCGGCTTCGTCGAATCGGTCGAGACCCGCGACGCCGGCGCCAGGCTGGTCGTGCTGGTGACCGGCATCGCCGAGCTCGAGGCCGATCGTTTGCCGAGGCGCGTCCGCGTCAACATACGTGGCGGATCGGTTGCGCCGGGCGATCACATCGCCGCTGCTGCCCGCCTGTTGCCGCCGCCGGGCCCGGCGCGTCCGGGAGGCTATGATTTCGGCCGCGACGCCTTCTTTCGCGGCCTCGGCGCGGTCGGCACCATCCCGGGCACGATCAAGCTCGCGCCGCCGCCCTGGCCGGCGCCGCTGGAGCTGCGGATGCGCACGCTGGTCGATCGCGCACGCAACGCCCTGACCGAACGCATCGCCGGCATCGGGGGAGGGCAGGCGGGCGCCATGGCGGCGGCTCTGGTGACCGGCAAGCGCGGTTTGATCACCGAGAGCACCAATGCGGATCTCCGCGCCGCCGGCATCTACCATATCGTCTCGATTTCCGGCCTGCATATGGTGCTCGCTGCCGGCACGATCTTCTGGCTGGTCCGTTCGCTGCTGGCCCTGTCGCAGGCCCTGGCCTTGCGCTGGCCCGTGAAGAAGCTCGCGGCGGTCGCTGCCATGCTCGGCGCCATCAGCTATTGCGTCTTCTCGGGGGCGGAGGTCGCGACCGTGCGGTCCCTGATCATGACGCTCGTCATGCTCGGCGCGATCCTGGTCGATCGCCCGGCACTGAGCATGCGCAATCTCGCGCTCGCCGCCATGATCGTGCTGCTGCGCGAGCCGGACGCGCTGCTGGGCCCGAGCTTCCAGATGTCCTTCGGGGCGGTCGCGGCGCTGATCGCCTTCGCCGAGCGTTGGGAGGAGAGGCGAAGAGCGGAACCGCCGATGAATTTGCCCTGGCCGATCCGGACGATCTGGCTCGCAGCGATCGGCGTCACGGTCACCACCTTGCTCGCCACCGCCGCCACCGCACCCTTCGGCGCCTATCATTTCCAGACCTTCAACCCCTTCGGGTTGCTCGGCAACGCGTTCGCCTTGCCGTTCGTCTCGCTGATCGTGATGCCGGCGGCCGTCTTCGGCGTACTCGCCTATCCGTTCGGGCTCGACTGGCCGGCCTGGGCGCTGATGGGGCTGGCGTCGGATCTCGTCCTGAAGCTGGCGCATTGGGTCGCGGCCTTCGATCATTCCTCGATCATCATCCCGGCCTTTGGCTCCGCCGCGCTCGTCTGTTTCGCGGTGACGCTGCTCTGGGTGACGCTCTGGACCACGCCTTTGCGTTTCCTGGCGGCCGTCCCGCTGGTCGCGGGGCTCACGGTCGCTGCCAAGCCGCAGCGGCCCGATATCCTGATCGAACGCGACGGCTCCGGCATCCTGGTCCGGGGCGCGGACGAGCGGCTGATCCTGGCCGGTCGGCCGAGCCGCTTTGTCCTGCAGCAATGGCTGAACGCCGACGGCGACAGTCGCCAGCCCGATGACGCCGCCCTGCGCAGTGGTGCTGCCTGTGACGCATGGGGTTGTATCATCCGCGGCCGCGACGGCCGCAGCATCGCCTATGCCAAGGACCGGTTGGCGCTGGCCGAGGATTGCCGCCGTGCCGATCTCGTCATCACGCCGATCCCCTGGACGGCGCCCTGTGACGCAAAACTGATCGACCGCATGACGCTTGCCCGCGACGGCGCGACGGCCCTGACCAGCCATGCAGGCGGCTGGCGCACGCATCTCTCGGAACAGGCCGATTCCGACCGGCCCTGGAGCCGCAAATCCGCGCGACCCGCTGCGGCGCGGCCAGCGTTACCCGCAGCGCCGCCAGCCCAGCCGACCGTCGTCGCGGACGAGGTGGAGCCGTTTCAGTAACGCCGCATCAGATTGACGAGGCGGCCCTGGATCTTGACCCGATCGGGTCCGAGAACCCGCGTCTCATAGGCCGGATTGGCGGCTTCGAGCGCGATCGAGGAGCCGCGCTTGCGCAGCCGCTTCAGCGTCGCTTCCTCCTCGTCGATCAGCGCCACGATGATGTCGCCGGTATTGGCCGTGTCCTGACGCCTGATCACCACGGTGTCGCCGTCGAGGATGCCGGCCTCCACCATCGAATCGCCGCGGACCTCGAGCGCGAAATGCTCGCCGGCGCCAAGCATGTCGGCGGGCAAGGCGACGCTATGGCTACGGCTCTGGATGGCGGAGATCGGCGTGCCGGCGGCGATACGGCCCATGACCGGAATCGCCACCGTTGCACGTACATCGTCCTCCGGCGCCGTCGTCAGCGGCCGGACCTTGCCGAGGCCGCCCTGGACGACCGACGGGTTGAAGCGCCCCCGCGTCGTCTGGGGGCCGCCGACGCCGTCGGGCAGCTTGATGATTTCCAGTGCCCGGGCCCGGTTGGGGAGGCGCCGGATAAAGCCGCGCTCCTCGAGCGCCATGATCAGGCGATGGATGCCGGATTTGGAGCGCAGGTCGAGCGCGTCCTTCATCTCGTCGAAGGAGGGGGGCACGCCCGTTTCGCGCAGGCGTTCCTGGATGAAGCGAAGCAGTTCGAATTGTTTGCGTGTCAGCATGGTCCCCGCCGGCGCCCAGCGGCGCAGAATCGAAACAAATCACGAACACCATACATGTTCGCGGTGTGTTCCGCAAGCGCAGCTCAGCGCAGCCGAATGATCCGGCAGTCGTCGCCACTCTTTGCCGGCTTAGCGAAGGCCGGGCGGATCACGAGCGCGTCTGCCTTCGCCAGGGCGGCGAGCATCGAGGAATCCTGCTTCGCGAAGGGCGTGGCGGTCCAGCCGTCCGGCTGGAGCGCGAGCTCGGCACGCAGATAGTCCTGCCGCTCATCATTCGCCGGCAAATCTTTTCCCAGAACGGCGCGCTCGCTACGGTCGCGCTCCGGCTCCGGCATTCCGAGAAGCGCCATCAGCAGCGGCACGATGAAAAGATGTCCGCATACGATCGAGGAGACCGGGTTGCCCGGGAGCCCGACGGCGATCATGCGTCCGAGACGCCCGGTCATCATCGGCTTGCCGGGGCGCATTGCGATCTTCCAGAATCCGAGATCCATGCCCTGGGCCTTGAGCGCGGCCTGGACGAGGTCGTGCTCGCCGACCGAGGCGCCGCCGAGCGTGATCAGGACGTCGGCATCGACGCTGCGGGCCTTGCCGATCTTGTCGGCGAGGTCGGCATGGTCGTCGCGCGCGATCCCGAGGTCGAGCGCCGTTCCGCCGGCCTGCTCGACCAGCGCGGCTAGCGCAAAGCTGTTAGAGGCGACGATCTGGTCGGGACCGACCGGTTCGCCCGGCTGCACGAGTTCGTCGCCGGTGGCCAGGATGGCGACCACCGGCTTCTTGCGCACGGCGAGCCGCGGATGGCCCATCGCCGCAGCGAGGCCGAGCGAGGCGCTGTCGAGCCGGCTGCCGCCCTTGAGCAGGACGTCGCCCGCGCTGAAATCGAGCCCGGCAGGTCGCACGAAACGGCCTCGGGCGGCGCCCTCACGCACGCGGATCGTCGCGCCGCCGACGCCGTCGGCATCTTCCTGGATCAGGATCGTGTCCGTGCCCTCCGGCAAGGGCGCGCCAGTGAAGATGCGGACGGCCTCGCCGGGCCCGACCGAACCGGCGAAGGCCCGGCCGGCGGCAGCCTCGCCAATCACGCGCAATTCATTTGTCGGCACAAGATCGTCGGCGCGCGCCGCGTAACCATCCATGGCCGAATTGGCGAAGGGCGGCTGGGTCCGCAGTGCCTTCAGGTCGGCGGCGAGCACCCGGCCGGCGCAATGCGACAGGGGCAAGTTCTCGGCGGCGGTCGTGCCGGGGACGCTTTCGATCAGCGCCTTCAGGGCGGCCGGGACTGGCGTGAGGCTCATCGCGTTTACCCCGGGGAATCGAAACTGCCGGATTTGCCGCCGGATTTGTGGACGAGCCTGATATCCTCGATCCGCATCGCCCGGTCGACCGCCTTGACCATGTCGTAGACCGTGAGGCAGGCGATGCTGACCGCGGTCAGCGCCTCCATCTCGACGCCGGTCTGGCCCTTCATCCTGACCTCGGCGCGCACGCGCACGCCGGGCAGGGTCTCGTCCAAGGTGAGATCGACCGAGACCTTGCTGATCAGCAGCGGGTGACAAAGCGGGATCAGCTCATGCGTGCGCTTCGCGGCCATGATGCCGGCGAGGCGGGCGGTGCCGAGCACGTCGCCCTTCTTCGCGTCGCCGTCACGCACGATCGCCAGCGTCGCAGCCTGCATCACGACACGGCCCTCGGCGATGGCGATGCGCGCCGTTTCTTCCTTGTCGCCGACATCGACCATATGGGCCTGGCCCTGGGCGTCGAGATGGCTGAGCCTGGTCATGCCGCGTCGCGTGTCGCGCCGGTGAGGAGCTTGCGGGTCGCTTCAGCGACATTGTCCTGCCGCATCAGGCTCTCACCGACGAGGAAGCTGTTCACGCCCACCCGCTGCAGCCGCCCGATATCGGCATGGCTGAAGATGCCGCTCTCGCCGACGATGATGCGGTCCGTAGGCACGCGCGGGACGAGCCGCTCGGTGACGGCGAGATCGACGGAGAAGCTGCGCAGGTCGCGGTTGTTGATGCCGAGCAGGCGGCTGTCGAGCCGGAGCGCGCGCTCGAGCTCGGCTTCGTCATGGACCTCGACCAGCACGTCCATGCCGAGCTCTGCCGCCGTCTCGTTCAGCGCGCGTGCGGTCGCGTCGTCGACACCGGCCATGATGATCAGGATGCAGTCCGCGCCCCAGGCACGCGCCTCGAAGACCTGGTAGGGCTCGTAGAGGAAATCCTTGCGCAGCACGGGCAGCCCGCTCGCCGCGCGCGCCTGCTCCAGGAATTCCGGTCTGCCCTGGAAGGAGGGCGCGTCGGTCAGGACCGAAAGGCAGGCGGCCCCGCCATCGGCATAGGCGCGGGCCAGGGACGGCGGATCGAAATCGGCGCGGATCAGCCCCTTGGACGGGCTCGCCTTCTTGATCTCGGCGATCAGCGCCGGTCGCCCGGCCGCATGCCTGGCGACCAGGGCAGCCGTGAAGCCGCGCGCCGGAGAGGCGGCCTGCGCCCGCCTTTCGATCTCGGCCGGCGGCACGGCCAGCTTCGCGGCGGCGATCTCCTCGCGCTTATAGGCTTCGATCCGGGCCAGGATGTCGGTCATGGCGCCCTCAAGCGTTCGAGCTCGCGACCAGCGTCGTCAGAACCGCCTTGGCCTTGCCGCTGTCGATGGCGGATGTGGCGCGTGCGAGCCCGTCGCGCAAGTCGCCGGCCTGGCCCGCCACGACGAGCGCGGCCGCGGCATTGAACGCGGCGATGTCGCGGAAGGCCGTCTTCTTGCCGTCGAGCACCGCCCGCAGCGCCTCGGCGTTCTGCGTCGGCTCGCCGCCGCGCAGGTCCTCTGGCTTGGCGCGGGGCAGGCCGACATCGTCGGGGCTGATCGAGAAACTCTCGACCTTGCCCTTGTCGAGCGAGACGACGCGGGTCGGGCCCGTGGTGGTGATCTCGTCGAGGCCGTCGGAGCCGTGCACGGCCCAGATGCGCTCGGAGCCGAGCGAGGCCAGGACCCGCACCATCGGCTCCAGCCAGGTCTCGGAGAAGGCGCCGACGAGCTGCTTCCTGACGCCGGCCGGGTTCGAGAGCGGGCCCAGCAGGTTGAAGATCGTCCTTGTGCCGAGCTCGGTGCGCACCGGCGCGACATGGCGCATCGAGGCGTGATGGGTCGGTGCGAACATGAAGCCGACGCCCGCCTCCTTGACGCAGCGCTCGGTGCCGGCCGGCTCGAGCCCGACCTTGACGCCGAGCGCCGTCAGCACATCGGCGGCGCCGGAGCGGGAGGAGGCCGCCCGGTTGCCGTGCTTGGCGACGGGCACGCCGCAGGCGGCGGTGATGATCGCGGCCAGGGTCGAGACGTTGTAGGAGCCCGAGGCGTCGCCGCCGGTGCCGACGATGTCGATCGCGTCGGCCGGCGCCTTCACCGGCAGCATCTTGCCGCGCATGGCGCTGACCGCGCCGGCGATCTCCTCGGTGGTCTCGCCGCGCACGCGCAACGCCATTAGGAAGGCGGCCGCCTGGGCGTTGGTGACCTCGCCGGAGAGGATCGTGTCGAAGGCGTCACGGGCCTCCTCGCGGGAGAGCGAGGCACCGGTCGCCACCTTGGCGATGAAGGGTTTGAAATCGTCCATGATTGCTCGAAAGGTCAGGCTGTCTCGGAAAGGGCGGCGCGGTCCTGCTTCGCGGACCATCGCTCGGCAACGCCCAGGAAATTGCGCAGGATCGTCGCGCCGTGCTCCGAGGCGATGCTCTCGGGGTGGAACTGCACGCCGTGGACCGGCAGCTCGCGATGCGACAAGGCCATGATCAGCCCGTCCTCAGTCGCAGCCTCGATCTCCAGTTCGGCCGGGCAGCTCTCGCGCGAGATGATCAGCGAATGATAGCGCGTCGCCTGGATTGGGCCATTGACGCCATGGAACAGCCCGCGCGCCCGATGCGAGATCGTCGAGAGCTTGCCATGCATCGGAACCGGGGCACGCACGACCTCGCCGCCGAAGACCTGGCCAATGGCCTGCAGCCCGAGGCAGACGCCGAAGATCGGCATCTTGTCGGCGCCCTGGCGCACGAGATCGAGACAGATGCCGGCCTCATTGGGCGTGCAGGGGCCGGGCGACAGGACGATCGCGTCATGCCCGCCGGACAGCGCCTCCCCGGCGCTGAGTGCGTCGTTGCGGCGCACCTCGACCTCGGCGCCGAGCCCACCGATCAGGTGGACCAGGTTCCAGGTGAAGCTGTCGTAATTGTCGATCAGCAGGATGCGCATGGGTCTGGACGTTCCGATCCCGGGTTCAACGATGGTCATGCCCGTTACCGGGCCGCGCGGTCAAGCTTGCGGATATGTGCGTCGCGCGGACGCGCTGAGGAAAGGTCACGGCCAGCGTTGGCCATTCCAGGCTTCGACATAGCGGGCGAGGGCACTGGCGAGCTCCTCCGGCGAGCGTCCGGCCGTCGCCGGCCAGTCGGCCGGCGCTTCAGTCAACCAGGCGCGGCAAGCCTCCGGATCGAGCCGGGGCACAGCCGGCCGCGTCTCGACATCCGCGAGAACGTGCCCGCGCGGCAGCGGGAAACTGTCCGGGATCCGGCCTGAAACAGCCCGGTCGAAGAACAGGCAGGCGTCGAAGTCGATGGCCCAGAGCCGCCGCTGCGCGTCGCGCAACAGATTGGGGTTCTTGGCCGTCCGGTCGACATTGTGCAGGAAGCGGTCGGCTTCGCCGATCGTCGCGAGCGCTGCGGCGTCCGCATCGTCGAATGTTTCAGCGGCCGCAAGCTCCGTATCCGGGACATAGCCGACCCCGAGATTCCAGCCGAAGCTGCGCTGGATCATCTCGTCGAACTCGTCGGTGCCGACCATCCAGGGAAATCCCTTCGGCAGCAGGAGCGGCGTCGCCTCCGGGACAGGGGCGCCGAGCAGCCGGGCGAAGCGCAGGCCCAGGAACTCGATGAGGAGGCCGCGCGGACCTGGGCCGGCGCCGGCCAGCTTCATGACATGGAGCCGGCCGTCCCCCGTCCGGACCAGGCAGGGGCGGGTGCTCGCCTGGCTGAAGATCTGCAGGACCTCGACGACGGTATGGCCACCATCATCGGCCATGCCCGCGTCGGGCACCTATTGTCCGCGCCCGGTCCGCGCCGCGAACCGGATCGCCTCCTCGGCAGCCTTGAACAGCGCCTTGGCCTTGTTGACGCATTCGAGCTGCTCGGAGGCAGGATCGGAATCATAGACGATGCCGGCGCCGGCCTGGACATGCATGCGCCCGTCCTTGACCACCGCCGTGCGCAGCACGATGCAGGTGTCCATCTCGCCATTGCCGCCGAAATAGCCGATGCAACCGCCATAGGCGCCGCGCGCGTCATGCTCGAGCTCGTCGATGATCTCCATGGCCCGCACCTTCGGCGCTCCCGAGACCGTGCCGGCGGGGAAGCCCGCGGACAGCGCCTCGAGCGCGTCGTGCTGCGGGTCGATCCTGCCCTCGACATTGGAGACGATGTGCATGACCTGGCTGTAGCGCTCGATGAAGAACGAATCCGTCACCTTGACCGAGCCGATCTGCGCAACGCGGCCGACATCGTTGCGGCCGAGATCGAGCAGCATCAGGTGCTCGGCGCGCTCCTTCGGATCGGCCAGAAGCTCGTCGGCCAGTGCCGCATCCTCGTCCGGCGTCGCGCCGCGCCGGCGGGTGCCCGCGATCGGCCTGATCGTGACGGTCTCGTCGCGCAGCCGGACCAGGATTTCCGGGCTGGAGCAGACGATCTGGAAATCGGCGAAGTCGAGATAGCACAGGAAGGGCGCCGGATTGACGCGCCGGAGCGCCCGGTAGAGCGCGAAGGGCGGCAAGGCGAAGGGTGCCTCGAAGCGCTGCGACAGCACGACCTGGAAGATGTCGCCGGCGCGGATGTAGTCCTGCGCCCTGGCGACCATGGCGTGGAACTCGTCCTCGGTCGTGTTCGACGCGATGGCGGGTTCCGGCAGGGCGACGATGTCGATCTCGGCTTCGGAGGGCAGGGGGCCTTCCAGCGCGGCCGCGACCCTGTCCAGCTGCTCCTGCGCGCGCTCATGGGCGGCGCGCGCGGCGATGCCGGGCTGTTGCCGCACCGGCGTCACCAGATGGATCTCGTCCCGGATGGAATCGAACACGACCATCAGCGTCGGGCGCATCAGGATCGCGTCGGGAACGCCGGTCCCGGTGTCCTTGGGCTCCGGCAGGCGCTCCATCAGCCGCACCATGTCGTAGCCGAGATAGCCGAAGATGCCGGACGCCATCGGCGGCAGGTCGTCGGCGGCCGGGATGGCGCTCTCGGTCAGCAGCGCGCGCAGGCTCTCGAAGGCCGGGCGCGGATCGGCCAGGAACGTCTCGCCGAGGGCCGGCCGGCACAGCGACGCCTCGCCGCGGTGGCAGCGCCAGATCAGGTCGGGCTCGACCCCGATCATCGAATAGCGCCCGCGCACCGCGCCACCCTCGACCGATTCGAGCAGGAAGGCCGGCCCTTCGGTGGCGTGGCGCAGCTTGAGGAAGGCCGCGACCGGCGTCTCGCAGTCGCCGACCAGCACGCGCCTCAGGAGCTGCGGCGTGCCGGCGTCATAGGCCTGCGCGAAAGCCTCGATATCGGGCGGGGTCGACATCAGTTCTGCGCGCCGCCGGTGGCGTTCCGGAAGGCAGCCTCGTTGAGGGAGACCCCGAGCTCCGCCTGCCGCTTGCCGACATATTGCGCCAGGATGTCCTCGCTGACGCTGGAGCCGAGCACGCGGGCGAAATTCTCCGCCTCCTGCGTCGTGCGGGCATAGGGCGGAACGGTGGCCGAATCGATCTTGAACAGCACGCGCCCGGCGCCTTCGGCGCCGCTGGCCGAACCGCTCTTGCCTACCGCCGTCCCGAAGATCAGGCTGACCACATTCGCGGGCAACTCGGGCTTCTGGTCCTGCCGACCGAGATCCTTGGCCTGTTCGCTCGTCAGCCCCGCGGACGCGGCGACCGCGTCGAAGGCCTCGCCCGCATCGAGCCGCTGGACCAGTTCGCGCGCCTTCGCCGAAAGCTTGTTGGCGATTTCGTCGGCCCGCCATTGCGCCTCGACCTCGGCCTTGACCTCGTCGAAGCCGCGCTCGCGTGCCGGGTCGATCTTGGTGACGTCGAACCAGACATAGCCGGCGTCGCGCGGCAGGCGGATCGCCTCGTTGTCGACGCCGATATCGGACTGGAAGATCGCAGGCAGCGTGGCGTCGCCGCCCGGCAGCGGCTGCTCCTTGGTGCCGTCAAGCTTGTTCAGCCCGGCATCGACCGGTCCGACGGCGCGGACCGGCAGATTGAATTCGCGCGCGATCTCGGCCAGCGGCCTGGCCGCGGCGCGCTGGTCCTCGATCTTGTCGTGCAGCTCGCCGATCCGGCTCGACGCCCTGCTGGCGGCGACCTCTTTCCTGACTTCGCCGGCGACCTCCTCGAAGGGGCGCACGCGTCCGACCTGGATTTCGGTCACGCGCAGCAGCACCGTGCCGAAGGCGCTGGCGACCGGGTCGCTGACCGAGCCCTGAGCGAGCGCGAAGGCGGCGTCGCGCACCGCCGGGTCGAAGACCTGAGCCTTGGTGAAGGTGCCGAGCGTCAGATCCTTGTCTGCGACGTTGCGCGAGGCGGCTACGGCCTCGAACGCTTCGCCGGCGGCGATCTTCGCCTTGGCGGCCTGGGCTTCGTCCGCGTTCGGGAAGCTGATCTGCTGGATCGTGCGGGTCTCGGGCGAGCCGAAGCGCTGTGCCTTGATCTGCTCGTAGCGGGCCTTGGCCTCGTCGTCCGTCACCTTGCTCGGGTCGGCGAGCGTCTCGGCGGTGATCGTCACAACATTGGCGCTGCGGTATTCGGGCGCCCGGAAGCTCGCCTTGCGCTCGTCGAAATAGGTCTTGAGCTGGGCCTCGCTCGGCGCGGCGATCTCGCCGGCGGAAGCGGTCAGCATCCTGGCGAAGGTGACGCTGCGCCGCTCGTTGCGCAGGCGGTGGCCGAGCTCCTGGAGGGCGACGGGCGCCGTCACCCCGCCGACGACCATCTCCGCCAGCTGCTGGCGCAGGATGGTGGCGCGCTGCTCACGCACATAGGTTTGCTCGTTCAGTCCGTTCGAGCGCAGCAGGTCGTTGAAGCGCGACGGCGAGAAATTGCCCGATGCGTCCTTGAAGACCGGGTCCTGGAAGATCAGGTCGCGAATGGTCTCGTCGGAGACGGCGAGGCGCATGTTGCGCGCTGTCTGGTCGAGCACGGCCTCCGTCACCAGCCGCGACAGCACCTGACGGTCGAGCCCGATGGCGCGCGCCATGTCCGGCGTGATCGTGCGACGCTGCTGGCGGGTCAGGTTCTGGACCTCGTTCTGATAGGCGGTGCGCAATTGCTCCAGGCCGATCTCGGTCTTGCCGACCCGGGCCACCGAATTGCGGCCATAGCCCTGGAAAATGTCGCCGATGCCCCAGATCGCGAAGGACAGGATCAGGAAGCCGAACAGCACGAAGATGATGAGCTTGCCGACCAAGCTCTGCCCCGCCTTGCGGATGCCCTGCATCATCATTGCGTCGTTCTTTCCCTCATTGGCCACGCAGCGGCGGCGCTGGCCTTCGTCTTTTGTCGGCGCTGCTTATAGGAACCGATCGCGCTGCGGGCAATCTTCCGCGTTTTCCTGCCCGTCGATTGCGGTCATGTGCGGGCGTTGCTAGAGCCGTTGCACGAAAAACAGGAGGATCACGGTGACGCGCAGCATCAAGCCGCTGGTGGCGGGCAACTGGAAGATGAACGGCCTGAGGGCGGAGCTCGCCATCGCCGTCGCGGTGGCCAAGGGCTACGATGCCGAACTGAGGCATGCCGTCGACCTCGCCATTTGCCCTCCCGCGACCCTGCACTTCGCCATGACGGCTGCCCTGATCGGCTCGCGCATCGCCACCGGCGGCCAGGATTGCAGCAGCCAGTCGAGCGGCGCCTTCACCGGCGAGATCTCGGCCGGGATGCTGAGCGATGCCGGCGCGAGCTATGCCATCGTCGGTCATTCCGAGCGCCGCACCCTGCATGGCGAGAGCAATGCGACGGTCAGGGCGAAGGCCGAGACGGCGCAAAAGGCCCTGCTGGTGCCGATCGTCTGCGTCGGTGAGACGCAGGCCGAGCGCGAGGCCGGCAAGGCGCTCGCGATCGTCAGGAAGCAGATCCGCGGTTCCGTGCCCGAGGGCTCGAATGCCGCGACGCTGGTCGTCGCCTACGAGCCTGTCTGGGCGATCGGTACCGGCCTGACGCCGACCGCCGCCGATGTCGCCGAGATGCACGAGGCGATCCGCGCCGAGCTCGGCAAGCTGCTCGGCAAGGCGGCGGCGAGCGGCGTGCGTCTGCTCTATGGCGGCTCGGTCAAGCCCTCGAATGCGGCCGAGCTGATGAACGTGGCCCATGTCGACGGCGCGCTCGTCGGCGGCGCCAGCCTCAAGGCCGACGATTTCCTCGCCATAGCAAAGGCCTGTGCCTGACAGAGATCTGGAAGCTCAGCCCTCATCCTTCGAGACACGAGCTGAAGCTCGCTCCTCGGGATGACGGCTGAGGTTGAAAAAGATCGCTGCAACCCGGACGTTGCGGAAATGGCGCAATTGCCGGGTGGTGTGCCCGGCGGTCGCGTGCTATGTGCGCCGCCGAACCCGCCATCGGCGGAGATGCGGCGCGGGACACCCTTGGCGGTGACCTGCGTCATACCCATTTCGTGAGATCATGCAGAACGTTCTCATCGTCATCCATCTGATCATCGTGGTCGCGCTCGTCGGCGTCGTCCTGTTGCAGCGCTCCGAAGGCGGCGGCCTCGGCATGGGCTCGGGCGGAGGCGGCGGCGTCGGCGGCTTCATGACCGGCCGCGGCCAGGCCAATGCGCTGACCCGCGCCACGGCGATCCTCGCCGGCTGCTTCTTCCTGACCTCGATCGCGCTGGCGATCATGGCCAATCAGGGCCGGGTCCAGCGTTCGATCATCGACGGCGCGCCGGGGCCCACCGCTCCCGCGGCTCCGACCGGACCGAGCGCCCCCAATGCCGGAGGCGGCGTCCTCGATCAACTGCGTCAGATGCAGAATCAGGGCGGCTCGCAACCGCCGACGCCGCCGGCGGCGCCGCAGCAGTAACGAAGACAGGGCAGGGGCCGGGCAACCGGCCCTTCTCTTTTGGGAAGGTCTGCCGGGCAACCGGCCCTTCTCTTTTGTGGACAAGCGTGAACGGCAAGGCGGGCCTGCGTCGGCACGCTTAGCGAATCGAAACCCTGGCGTTAAAGGTGGTCTCCCATGACGCGGTACGTTTTCATCACCGGCGGCGTGGTATCCTCGCTTGGCAAGGGCCTGGCGGCGGCAGCTCTCGCAGCTCTCCTGCAGGCGCGCGGCCATACGGTCCGCCTGCGCAAGCTCGACCCATATCTCAATGTCGATCCGGGCACGATGAGCCCGTATCAGCATGGCGAGGTCTTCGTCACCGACGACGGGGCCGAGACCGATCTCGACCTCGGCCATTACGAGCGCTTCACCGGCCGGCCCTGCAACAAGGGCGACAATATCACGACCGGCCGCATCTACATGGACATCCTGACGCGGGAGCGGCGCGGCGACTATCTCGGCGCCACCATCCAGGTCATCCCGCACGTCACCAACGCCATCAAGGAATTCGTCCTGACCGGCAACGAGGGCTATGACTTCGTGCTGGTCGAGATCGGCGGCACGGTCGGCGACATCGAGAGCCTGCCCTTCCTGGAGGCCATCCGCCAGACCGGCCAGCAATTGCCGCGCGGCCAATGCATCTTCGTGCACCTGACCCTGCTGCCCTATATCCCCACCGCAGGCGAGCTGAAGACCAAGCCGACCCAGCATTCCGTCGCCGAGCTGCGCTCGATCGGCATCCAGCCCGACATCCTGCTGTGCCGCACCGATCGCCCGATCCCGCACGAGGAGCGCCGCAAACTCGCCCTGTTCTGCAATGTCCGCGAGACGGCCGTGATCGAGGCCCGCGACGTCGCCTCGATCTATGACGTGCCGTTGTCCTACCACGCAGAGGGGCTCGACAACGAGGTTCTGGCGGCCTTCGGGATGGACGCGGCCGCCGAGCCCGACATCAGCGGCTGGCAGCGCATCTCCGAGCGGGTCAAGAATCCCGAGGGCGAGGTCACGATCGCCATCGTCGGCAAATATACCGGGATGAAGGACGCCTATAAGTCCCTGATCGAAGCCCTGACCCATGGCGGCATCGCCAATCGGGTCAAGGTCAATCTCGACTGGATCGAATCCGAGGTCTTCGAGAAGGAGGATCCGGCGCCCTTCCTCGAGCATGTCCACGGCATCCTCGTGCCCGGCGGCTTCGGCCATCGCGGTGCGGAAGGCAAGATCAAGGCGGCGACCTTCGCGAGGCAGCGCAAGGTGCCGTATTTCGGGATCTGCTTCGGCATGCAGATGGCGGTGATCGAGGCCGCTCGCTCGCTCGCCCATATCGAGGATGCGAATTCGAGCGAGTTCGGCCCGACGCAGGAGCCTGTCGTCGGCCTGATGACCGAATGGATGCGCGGCAACGAGCTGGAGCAGCGCGCCGCGGGCGGCGATCTCGGCGGCACGATGCGGCTCGGCGCCTATGCCTCGGTCCTCGAACCGGATTCCAAGATCGCCAGGATTTATGGCTCGACCGAGATCTCCGAGCGGCATCGCCATCGCTACGAGGTCAACATGACCTATCGCGACCGCCTCGAGGGACAGGGGATGAAGTTCTCCGGCGTCTCGCCCGACGGGCTCCTGCCCGAGACGGTCGAGTATCCCGACCATCCCTGGTTCATCGGCGTGCAATACCATCCCGAGCTGAAATCGCGCCCGTTCGAGCCGCATCCGCTCTTTGCCAGCTTTATCGAGGCCGCAGTGGTGCAGAGCCGCCTCGTGTGACAGGATCGGCTCCGGTTTGAGACCGGAGCCGCCATGTCGGAAGCCTTGCCCGCGCTGCATCTTCCGACGACGCCCGCCGCCGCCCGCGACGAGATCGTCGCGCTGCGCGCCCACCTCGACAGCATCGTGCCGCCGAAGCGCGAGACCAGCCGCAACACGTTGATCGCGACCTGGAACATCCGCAAGTTCGGCGATCTCTCGGAAATCTGGCTCGCCGGACCCAAGGCCAGCCCCAAGCGCGACTGGCGGGGCCTCTGGGCGATCACCGAGATCATCTCGCGCTTCGATATCGTTGCGATCCAGGAGGTCGTCGGCAACCTCAAGTCGCTGCGCAGCATGATCAAGACTTTGGGCCCGAACTGGTCCTTCCTGATGACCGATGTCACGGCCGGCGACGCCGGCAATGGCGAGCGCATGGCCTATGTCTTCGACACGAGGCGCGTCAGCCTGTCGGGCCTGGCCGGAGAGCTGGTCATTCCGCAGGAATGGCTCGACGAGACCGGCAAGGATGCGCTGAAACGGCAATTCGACCGCACGCCCTATGCGGTCAGCTTCCGCTCCGGCTCCGATACGGTGCTGCTCGTCACCGCTCATATCAAATACGGCGCGCGTGGCTCCGATCGCATTCCGGAGCTGCGCGGCATCGCCCGCTGGATGAGCGGCTGGGCGGACGACACCAACGAATACGGGCAGAACTTCATGCTGCTCGGCGATTTCAACATCGATCGCCATGGCGACGAGCTCTGGCAGGCCTTCGTCTCGACCGGACTGACCGTGCCCGAGCCGCTGCTCGGCCTTCCGCGCACCATCTTCGCCGATCCCGAAAAGCCGCTCGAACAATTCTACGATCAGATCGCCTGGTTCGAGAAGGATCGGAAGCGCCAGCTCAACCTGGTCTTCAAGAGCGGCGGCAACATCGATTTCGTACCCTTCGCCTATCTTGGCGAGGGCTTCACCCGCCAGCAGCTCTCGCACCGCGTGTCCGACCATTTTCCGCTCTGGGCCGAATTCGAGACGCGCAAGCCGTAAGCACGGCGACGGCCAGCCGCCGACGCGCTCGTGACCGCCCCCGAAAAGCTTGCTACAGCCGCCGTGATGTCGCCTCGAGCGACGCGAGCAATAGCGATTCGGATCATGTCCCAACCTAGCCGGCCGTGCGGTCTCGACCATCTCGTCATCGGCGTCCACGACCTCGATGCGGCGGGTGAACTCTATGCACGCATGGGTTTTCGCGTCGGCGCCCGCAACCGGCACCCTTGGGGCACCGAGAACCGGATCGTGCAGTTTCCCGGCGCCTTCCTGGAGCTGGTCACGATCGGCGATCCCGGCGCCATCCCGCCGCATGGGCCGCGCCATTTCTCCTTCGGCGCCTTCGTCCGCGATGCGCTGACGCGCGGCGAGGGCATGTCGATGCTGGTGCTCGAAAGCCGCGACGCCAGGACCGACGCCGAAGCCTTTCGCGAGGACGGGATCGGGGATTACGAGCCCTTCTTCTTCGAACGCCAGGCGCAGCGCCCGGACGGATCGCAAGTCCGGGTCGCCTTTTCGCTCGCCTTCGCACGCAACGAGCGCGCCCCCGATTGCGGCTTCTTCGTCTGCCAGCAGCATGAGCCGCAAAACTTCTGGAACCCGGCCTTCCAGCAGCATTCCAACGGCGCCAGCGGCCTTGCCGCAGCGATCATGGTGGCTGAGAATCCGACCGACCATCACATCTTCCTCTCCGCCTTCACCGGCGAGCGCAGCCTGAAATCCAACTCCCTCGGCGTCAGCGCCGCCTTGCCTCGGGGCCGGCTCGACGTGCTGACGCCGCATGCAGCGCACCAGCTCTTCGCGGTCGAGGAGAAAGGGACCGGCCCACGCTTCGCCGGCTTCGTCGTCGCGGTGCCTGATCTTGCCGCCGTGCAGGTCGGGCTGGATCGCGGCAAGATTGGCTCAGTGCGGGTTGGAGAGCGGATCATCGTGCCGGGGGAGGCAGCCATGGGTTGCATGGTTGCGTTCGAGCCGGGCTGAAGCGCACCATCCCGCGAGGGAATCAGCGGGAGGACTTCATGTTCGGCCAGGCTTTGGCACGTTTGCCGGATTTCGCGTTGTTCTTCTCAGCCGCACTCGGCCTCGTCGGGCTCTATCTGCTGATCTACACGCTTGCCACGTCGCATAACGAGTTCGGGCTGATCCGGCGCAACAATGTCGCCGCCGCGCTGTCGCTCGGGCTCAGCCTGACCGGCTTTGCGCTGCCCTTGTCGAGCGCCGTCGTGCACTCCACCACCATCATCGATCTCGCCGTGTGGGGCGTGGTCGCGCTGATCGTGCAGCTGCTCGTCTATGTGCTGGTCCGGCTGGTGCTGCCGAACCTGTCGGCGCGCATCGCCTCGGGAGAGCTCGCCGCGGCGCTGTTCCTGGGGGCGGCCTCGCTCGCGGCCGGCGTCATCAACGCCGCCGCCATGACCTTCTAGAATCCGGTTGCGAATCTGGATTAAGAAGGTGCGCTACTGCGTTGCTATCCCGTTATCTTATCGGGACAGCGCTAGAGCTGGCCCGCGAGCTTGATCCCGGCCCGGACGAAGCGGGTCGGGTCGATCGGATCGCCCTCGATCCGGGTCTCGTAATGCAGATGCGGGCCGGTCGAGCGCCCGGTCGTGCCGACCCGGCCGACAACGGTTCCGCTCGTGACATTCTGGCCGGCTGAGACGCTGATCGCCGACATATGGGCATAACGCGTGCTGATCCCTCCGGCATGCTCGATCTCGACCATGTTGCCGTAGCCGCCGGTATATTCGGCCGTCACCACCTTGCCGGGGGCGGTGGCATGGACCGGCGTGCCGGTTTCGGCGCGGAAGTCGATGCCGGTATGCATCGCCGGGCTGCGCGTGAAGGGATCGACGCGGTAGCCGTAATTCGAGGTCATGTCGACTTCGCCGGGCATAGGCTTGCGCAGCGGAAGCTGCTCGATCAGGCCGCGCAGCCGGTAAAGCGCCGCGATTCGCGGCTGCAGGGCGCTGAGCGTGGCTTCGAACAGGCCGGCCGACGCGTCGATCTTGAACGGGACGAAGGGGCCGCCGACGCCTTTGGCGATCGAGGCCGTCGCCGCCATGCGGTCGGTGTCGAGGCCGGTTTCCGCGAGCGCACCGCGCAGCGTCTTCTGCGATTCGGCCAGGCTCTGGTCCATTTGCCGCAAGGCGGCGAGCTGGGCGCTCGCGGCCTTGTTCAGGGACCGGTCCAGGCGGCTCAAGGTCTCGGCGACACGCTGAGCGGGCGCTTTAGGCGCTTCCTCGGCTTCTCCGGATTGCCAGGGGTCGTTCTTGGGCGCCTCGGAGCTGCGCAGGCCCGGCGAGTCCGGGGCCGGCATGGGCTTGCCGGGCGCGATCGGCGCAAAGCTCGTGACGCTGGAGGCGCGGATGGCTTCTTCCGGCTTGATCAGGCGGGAGCGCAATGGCGCCTTGTCAGGTGCGGCGAGGCCGGCGGCCTGGAGCGTGCCCGTCACGGCCGTGACCAGCGCCTGCTTGCTTTCCAGATCGGCCTGGCGCGTCGCCAGCTCGTCGACGCGCGCCTCGACGCCGTCCTGGTCGAGCAGGGCGCGGCTGGCGAGGCGGTCGATATCGGCCCGCAAGGCGGCGATCCGGTCCTCATAGGCATATTGCCGGGCGGTTTCCCGGGCGATCAGGCGGGCCGCCAGATCGTCCTTGTTCAGGATGTACCAGCCGCTCACGCCGCCCCAGGCAGTGGCGAGCGCCAGGAACGAGAGGCCCGCAAAGGCGGTCGAACGGCGGATCGTATATTTCTTGTGCGAGGCCAGCCCGGTGACGGGGAGAGCCTGACCAGTCGAGGCGGGATGGGTCATACGCAAAACCGGATGTGACGCTGCCGATATCGCGATTAGACCCTGTTAGGGTTAATCCTTTGCAAATTCCCGCCGTACGATCGCCTGCGACTGCCGTTCAAAGCGCGCGGACGGCCGCGAGGACCTCCTCGGCATGTCCGGCGACCTTCACCTTGGGCCAGATCCGCGCGATCCGGCCGTGGACGTCGATCAGGAAGGTGGTGCGCTCGACGCCCATGTATTTGCGGCCATACATGCTCTTCTCGACCCAGAGCCCATAGGGCTCGAGCATGGCATGGCCCTCGTCGGCGACCAGCGGGAAGGCGAGGCCGTATTTCTGCTTGAACCTGTCGTGGCGCCGGGCGGGATCGGGCGAAACGCCGATGATTTCGGCACCGGCGGCAGCGAATTCCGCGCGCAGGGCATTGAACGCGATCGCCTCCTTCGTGCAGCTCTCGGTGTCGTCCTTGGGATAGGCATAGAGCACGACCTTGCGGCCCTTGAGTTCCGAAAGCGCGAGCGAGCCGCCGCCGTCTTTCGGCAAGTTGAAGTCCGGAGCGAGGTCGCCTTCTCGTAAGGCCATGAATTGCCTTCCTTTCGTCGTGTTCCGACTGCATGGAGCGCAGAATCGGTCGGCAGGGTACGCTGCCCATTCCGGCACTGGCCAGTCAGGGTCAGTCAGGAGCCGAATCGGTTAGTCTGGTCGCGGCGCCCGCCTGATGGCGCCCATGCGGCCATTCATGCCCATGCTACGGTGAGGTTGGAACCGAAGTGCCGCTTCGGTTCCCTTATGGAACGCGAAAGCTCTTGGCGAACGAGAACAACGACAAGGCCGGTCCCACGCAGCTGCAAGAGGCGCCGTCCCAGGCGTCGGCCTGCGAGGAGGTCGCCGTCGTCGCAAGGCGCGCCAAGGCCGGGCTCGTGACCATCGCCGTCGCCGTCGTGGTCGCGGTCGTGACGCTGGCGGCCGCGGCGGGGACACTGCTGGTCACCGGCCTCATTCCGCTCTCGGGATTGGAGGGCCGCATTTCGGCCGCGATCGCGGAACGGCTCGGGCCTGACTGGCAGGTCGAGGCCGCTGATGCCGAGCTCGGCCGGATCGACGGCCATTCCCAGCTCAGGGTGCGGCAGGTCTCCTTCCGCCATCGCAGCGGCGCAGCTTTTCGGGCACCCGAGGCGGTGCTCGGCTATGAGCCGCTGGCGCTGTTGCGCGGTGAGATCCGGCTGGTCTCGGTCGATCTGCGCGGCGTCAATGTGCGCCTGGGCGTCAATCATGACGGCGCGCTCATCGTCAATGCGGATTCCAATCCCGCTGAAGCTCCGGCGACGCCGGTCGTCCCCGATGCCGGCCATTGGAACGCTTTTACCGGCATCATGGAGGCGGTCGCGACGCTGGCGGCCGGGGACGGGCTTTTGGGAGCGCTCGAGACTGCCGGCATGCGCGGCGCGAGGCTGTCCCTGGTCGATCCCGACGGGCGTCAGACGGCGGGGCTGGAAGATGTCGACATCCGCTTGTCGCGGGCGGGCAACGGCGTCAGCCGGCTGACCATGAAGGGTCGCACCGGCTCGCGCTGGAAGGAGCTCGCGATCGACCTTTCGACCGATCGGGACGGCACCAGGCGGGCCGATATCGACATCATCCGTTTCGAGCCGGCCGAGGTCGCCGCGCTCGCCTTCGGCACGACCAGCGTCGCGATCGAGGGCTTGCCCTTGACCGGCAAGATCTCGCTGGCGCACCGGCCGGGCGGCGAAAGCAAGATCAAGGCGCGCTTCGACATTCTTCCCGGAACGGTGCGCTTTCGCGACAGCCCGGTCGATCCGATCTCGATCGACGCCGCGCATGTCGAACTCGAAAGCAGCGCCGGACTGAACGATATCCGCGTCACGTCCGGGGAGCTCAAGGCGGGGGCGACGCAACTGCGCGGCACCGGGACGTTGCGCGAGCAGGACGGCGTCTGGCGGATGAATCTCGATACGAGCGGCCAGATCGCCGGCATCGATACCGACCCGGCCGTCGCGGTCGACAGGATGCAGGGCGACGTCACGCTGGATTCGCGCAGCAGCGAGGTCAGGATCGACAGCTTCTCGCTGCGAGGCCCCGCAATCTCGGTCGACATGACTGGCCTGGTGCGGCGCGAGGGAACGTCGCCCTACCAGCGCTTCTCGATCAAGGCGACGGATTCGGACGCGCGGGCGGCCCTGGCTGTCTGGCCCGGATGGACCTCGCCGGAGGTGCATTCCATCCTGAGGCATCAGCTCACCGCCGCCCGGCTCGCCGCCGTCGAGGTCAATCTCGACCTTCCCGCCGCGGATCATGCCCGGCTGATCCACGGCGAGGGCATGCCGGACGGCGCGCTCTCCGTTGCGATCGATGCGACGCAGGTCCGTTTCCTGCCCAGCCCCGGCCTGCCGCCGCTCGTCGATGGCAGCGTCAAGGGGATCGTGACCGGACGAACAGTCCAGCTCGCAATCTCCAAAGCCACGGCCGATCTCGGCGCCGGCCGCAAGCTCGCGCTGAGCGAGGGCAGTTTCGCCATGCCGGATTTCTGGACGCCGCGCACGCTGGCCCGCATCGGCTTCCGCTCCACGGGCCCGGTCGACGCGCTGGCCACCCTGTTCACCTTTCCGGCGCTGGCCGAATTCAATCCCGGCGCGATCGACCCTGCCGCGATCAAGGGCAGCAGCGACCTGAAGACGGTGGTCGCCTTGCCTCTGGTCGCCGATATCCAGGCCGGGGAGGCGGTGGTCCAGAGCGCGGGAACGCTGTCGGGCGTCGCGTCCGACACGCTGCTCGGCACGGAGAAGCTCGACGGCGCCAATCTCAACGTCACTTTCGACCGGTCCGGCCTGTCCCTCCGCGGAGACGGCCGTGTCAGCGGCGAGCGCGCCCAGATCGAAGTCCGGCAGAATCCGAAGGGGCAGGGCGAGGCGACGCTCTCCTTCGCGCTCGACAATGCCGCGCGCCAGAAGCGCGGCCTCGGGCCGGAGGCCGGCATCAACGGGACAGTCCAGGTCAAGGTCGCCAAGCCGCTCGGCAAGGGGGCGGACACTCCGCCGCGCGTCGAGGTCGATCTGACCAAGGCGGCCATCGATGGCGCCATTCCCGGTTTCAGCAAGCCGGCCGGGCGTGCGGGACGGGCCGTCTTCAACTATATCGCCGATCCGAGCGGCCCCGACCTCGAGGATTTCCTGTTCGAATCCGCTCCGGCGCTGGCCCGCGGCAAGATCGAACTGAACAAGCAGAACGGTTTCGAAAGCGCCAGCCTGTCGCAGTTCCGGCTCTCGCCCGGAGACAACCTGAAGATCGAGGCCAAGCGCGACGGCGCTTTGACGAAGCTCGTCATCCGCGGCGCGGTCGCCGATGTGCGGCCCTTCATTCGCGACCTGCAGGTCGGCGCTGACGCCGGCGGGCGCGGCAAGGGCGGCCGCGGCGGCGATGTCGATGTCGATCTCGACGTGCCGATCCTGACCGGATTCAACAACGAGGCGATCGGCAACGGCCAGATGAAACTCTCCAAGCGCGGCGGCGAGCTGCGCTCGCTGAGCTTCGAGGGGCGGATCGGCCGGGCCGATGTCACGGCGCGCCAGGGTGACAGGAACGGGGCGCTCGTCCTGCAGTCGGAGAACGGTGGCGCGGTGCTGCGCTTCCTCGATCTCTACCGCCGTGCCCATGGCGGGAACCTGGTGCTGACGCTCGGCCCGGGCGAGACCCGCCAAAGCGGCGAATTGCTGTTCCGTGACTTCATGGTGCGCGACGAGCCGGCTTTGCGGCGCGTGCTGGGGGGCCAGGCGGCGACGCCCCTCTCGGGAGACCGAGTCGGGTCTGCGGGCGGGCGCATCGATGCGAGCGAAGTCGCCTTCACCAAGCTTCGCGCCGAGTTCACCCGCTCGGCCAGCCGGCTCGATATCTCGGACATGGTGATCTGGGGCCAGCAGGTCGGCTTCACCGTGCAGGGCAATGTCGATTACGGCCGCGACAGGGTCGATATCGGCGGCACCTTCGTGCCCGGCTATGCCCTGAACAACGCCTTCGCGCAGGTACCGGTCGTCGGCATGCTGCTCGGCGGCGGCCAGTATGGCGGCCTCTTCGCGCTCAATTTCCGGATCTCCGGTTCGGCGAGCGCGCCGACGATGACGATCAATCCGCTCTCGGCGATCGCGCCGGGCATCCTGCGTCGCTTCGTCGATCCGCTCGGCGGCGCGCCGCTCGAACGTCCGGTGCAGCCGCCGCGGCCGGCCGCTCCGCAGCCATCCGCGCCGTCTCAGGGGCGATGAACGCGCCTCTCCCTATTCAGGCCGCAGCAGCACGTGCTTTTTGCGGCCGAAGGAGAGCTTGATCACGCCTTCCGGCGAGAGATCCCCTGGCGCCAGCGTGCCGCGCTCGTCGGTGACGACGGCATCATTGACCCGCAGGCCGCCCGACTTGACCTGCCGGCGGGCTTCGCCGGTGGACGGCACCAGGCCCGCCGTGACGAAGGCGGTGAGCACGCCGAGCCCGGCTTCGAGCGTGGCGCGGGGCAGCGCGACACTCGGCAAGTCGGCGCCAAGCGCACCTTCCTCGAAGGTCCGGCGGGCGGTTTCGGCGGCTGCCTCCGCAGCCTCGCGGCCATGCAGCAGGGCCGAAACCTCGGTCGCCAGGATCTTCTTCGCCTCGTTGATCTCGGAACCGCCGAGCGCCGCCAGCCGCGCGATCTCGGCCATCGGCAGCTTGGTGTAGAGCTTCAGGAAGCGCTCGACATCGGCGTCCTCGGTATTGCGCCAGAATTGCCAGAACTCGTAGGGGCTCATCAGGTCGGCATTGAGCCAGACGGCGCCATTGGCAGTCTTGCCCATCTTGCCGCCCGAGGCGGTCGTCAGCAGCGGCGAAGTCAGCGCATAGAGCTGCACATCGGCCATGCGGTGGCCGAGATCGATGCCGTTGACGATGTTGCCCCATTGGTCGGAGCCACCCATCTGCAGGATGCAGCCCGTCCGCTTGTTGAGCTCGACGAAGTCGTAGGCCTGCAGGATCATGTAGTTGAATTCGAGGAAGGACAGCGATTGCTCGCGGTCGAGCCGCATCTTGACGCTTTCGAAGGACAACATGCGGTTGACCGAGAAATGCCGGCCGACATCGCGCAGGAACTCGAGATAGTTCAGCCCGAGCAGCCAGTCGGCATTGTTCACCATGCTGGCCGCGCTACCGAAATCGAGATAGCGCGCGAAGACCTTGCGGATGCCCGCGAGGTTGCGCTCGATATCCTCGACCGTCAGCAGCTTGCGGGCCTCGTCCTTGAAGGACGGGTCGCCGACCATCGAGGTACCACCGCCCATCAGGGCGATCGGCTTATGGCCGGTCTCCTGCATCCAGTGCAGCATCATGATCTGGATCAGCGAGCCGGCATGAAGCGAGGTCGCGGTCGCGTCGAAGCCGATATAGGCGCTGATCGGCCCCTTCGCGGCTGCTGCGTCCAGCCCCTCCGGATCGGAGATCTGATGGACGTAGCCCCGCTCGGAGAGGGTGCGGAGCAGGTCGGATTTGAAGGCGGTCATGGCGGGCTCGATGGTTTGACGATGTTCCGTCATGGTCGGGCTTGTCCCGACCATCCACGTCTTTCCTGGGCGCGCTGCTCAAGAGGTGGATGCTCGCCACGAGGGCGAGCATGACGGCGTAAGACTGCTCAGGCCTGCTCCTGCTCGGCCTTGGTGATCTCGGGGCCGACATTGCGGTCGAGATAGGCGCTGACGGCTTCCATGAGCTGGTCGACGCGGCCGTCGAAGAAATGGTTGGCGCCCTCGACCACGGCGTGCTCGATCTGGATGCCCTTCTGGGTCTTCACCTTCTCGATCACCGCCATCACCTCCTTGACCGGCGCGACGCGGTCTTCCGAGCCATGCACGAACAGACCGGAGGAGGGGCAGGGCGCCAGGAAGGAGAAGTCGTAGCGGTTGGCCATCGCCGCGATCGACATGAAGCCCTCGATCTCGGGACGGCGCATCAGGAGCTGCATGCCGATCCAGGCGCCGAAGGAGACGCCGGTGATCCAGCAGCTCTTGGCCTCGGGATTGAGCGCCTGCATCCAGTCGAGCGCCGCGGCGGCGTCCGACAACTCGCCGGCGCCATGGTCGAAATGGCCTTGGCTGCGGCCGACGCCGCGGAAATTGAAGCGCAGCGCGGAAAAGCCCCGGTTCACGAACGTGTAGAACAGGTTGTAGACGATCTGGTTGTTCATCGTGCCGCCGAACTGCGGGTGCGGGTGCAGGATGATGGCGAGCGGGGCGCCCTTCTTCTTGGCGGGCTGGTAACGGCCTTCGATCCGGCCGGCCGGTCCGTTGAAAATAACCTCGGGCATCTCACAATCGCCTTTTGTTGAGGCGGGGCCATGCGCGGTCGGGAAATCGGTGGCGAATTGCCGACCAAATTGCCCTGCCGCCCTTGACGGACCCGCCGCTCGCGCCCTACATCAAGCGCTTAGAATAGTTCTAACAGCCGTGAACAATACCGGAACAGATCATCGGCTTGCCCTTCTGGCGAGCCTGTTGTCCGGGAGCACGGCCCGTTGGATGGGCGGCTATAGCACGGTGCAGGGGTGCGATTTCAAGCATTTCGTGCCGGCCGGAACCCGCCTCTGGAACGGAGCTTCGCAGACGTGACCGGGTTGGCCCGCTCCTATCTCGACCATAACGCCACGACGCCTGTGCGTCCGGAGGTGGTCGACGTGATGCTGGCGGCGCTCAGCATGCCGGGCAACCCGTCTTCCGTGCATGGCGAGGGCAGGGCGGCCCGAGCCGTCATGGAGACGGCGCGCGAGCAGGTCGCCTCCCTTTGCGGCGCGCGGGCTGCCGATGTCGTCTTCACCAGCGGCGGCACCGAGGCGGCCGCGACCGTGCTCTCGCCGGGCCTGATGGAATGCAGCGGCGAGCGCGATTGCGTCCGCGTACCCGGTTCGCTCCTGCTCTACGGGGCGACCGAGCATGCCTGCGTGCGCGACGGGCACCGTTTCTCAGAGCTGGCCGAAGCGGTTCCGGTCGATGCGGACGGTCTCGCCGATCTCGCCTGGCTGGAAGCGCGGCTGGAAAGGCTCTCCGTGGAGCGCCCCGGCGCACGCGCGCTGGTTTCGCTGCATCTCGCCAATAACGAGACCGGCGTGATCCAGCCGATCGCCGAGGCTGCTGCCACCGCCCGGCGACATGGCGCGCTCCTGCATTGCGACGCGGTTCAGGCCGCAGGCAAGATCGCGATCGATATCAAGGCCCTGGGCGCGGACGTTCTGACGCTGTCTGCGCACAAGATCGGCGGCCCCAAGGGCGTCGGCGCCATCGTTTTCCGCAGCGGCGCCTACGAACTCGCCGACAAGCCGATCCGCGGCGGCGGGCAGGAGCGCGGCTGGCGGGCGGGAACCGAGAACGTCCCCGGCATCGCCGGCTTCGGCCTCGCGGCCGAGATCGCGGGCAAGGTGCTCGACGCCGAGATGGCGAGGCTTACGGGCCTTCGCGACGCGCTGGAAGCCGGCATCCTGGCGCTGGCGCCGGAGACGACGATCTTCGGCGGCTCCGCTCCGCGCCTGCCGAACACCAGCGCCTTCGCCACGCCGGGGATCAAGGCGGAAACGGCGTTGATCATGCTCGATCTCGCTGGCATAGCGCTCTCGTCCGGCTCGGCCTGCTCGTCAGGCAAGGTCAAGCGCTCGCATGTGCTCGACGCCATGGGCGTCGACCCTGCCATGAGCGCGGGGGCCTTGCGGGCGAGCCTGGGATGGACCACCTCCGGGGCGGACATCACGAATTTTCTCGCGGCCTACGCGAAGGCACTGGCCGTGACGACCGGCCGGGAGAGACAGGCGGCGGCCTGATCTTCCGGCGACTAACCTTGAGAGAACCGGCGGGCCTTGAACCCGCGACTGGAGACTGAATATGGCAGCGGTCCAGGAGACCATCGAACAGGTCAAGTCGATCGACGTGACCGAATACAAATACGGCTTCGTCACCGAGCTCGAGGTCGAGAAGCCCGCCAAGGGCCTGACCGAGGACACGGTCCGCTACATCTCGGCCCGCAAGAACGAGCCGGAATGGATGCTGGAATGGCGGCTCGACGCCTTCCGCCGCTGGAAGACCATGACCGAGCCGACCTGGTCGCGCGTGCAGTACCCGCCGATCAACTACCAGGACATCTACTACTACGCCGCGCCGAAGAAGGGCGCCGCGCCGAAATCGCTCGACGAGGTCGATCCGGCGATCCTGGCGACCTACGACAAGCTCGGCATCCCGCTGCGCGAGCAGGAAATCCTGGCCGGCGTCGCGCCGGAGAACCGCGTCGCGGTCGATGCCGTGTTCGACTCGGTCTCGGTCGTCACCACCTTCAAGAAGGAGCTGGCCGAGGCCGGCGTGATCTTCTGCTCGATCTCGGAGGCAATCCAGGAGCATCCGGATCTGGTGCGCAAGTACCTGGCCACCGTCGTGCCGGTGACCGACAATTATTTCGCGACGCTGAACAGCGCCGTCTTCACCGACGGCTCCTTCGTCTACATCCCCAAGGGCGTGCGCTGCCCGATGGAGCTGTCGACTTACTTTCGCATCAACGAGCAGAATACCGGCCAGTTCGAGCGCACGCTGATCATCGCCGACGAGGGCGCCTATGTGAGCTATCTCGAAGGCTGCACGGCGCCCAAGCGCGACGAGAACCAGCTCCACGCCGCCGTGGTCGAGCTGATCGCGCTCGACGATGCCGAGATCAAGTACTCGACCGTGCAGAACTGGTTCCCCGGCGACGCCGAGGGCAAGGGCGGCATCTACAACTTCGTGACCAAGCGCGGCGATTGCCGCGGCAAGAACTCGAAGATCTCGTGGACGCAGGTCGAGACCGGCTCGGCGATCACCTGGAAATATCCGTCCTGCATCCTGCGCGGCGACGGCTCGCGCGGCGAGTTCTACTCGATCGCGGTGTCGAACGGCATGCAGCAGGTCGATAGCGGCACCAAGATGCTGCATCTCGGCAAGAACACGACCTCGAAGATCATCGCCAAGGGCATCGCGGCCGGCAAGTCGGACTCGACCTATCGCGGCATGGTCTCGGCCCACCGCAAGGCGCTAGGGGCGCGCAATTTCACCAATTGCGACTCGCTGCTGATCGGCGACCAGTGCGGCGCCCATACCATCCCCTATATCGAGGCCAAGACCGCGACCGCGATCTTCGAGCATGAGGCGACGACCTCGAAGATCGGCGAGGACCAGCTCTTCTACTGCCAACAGCGTGGCCTCTCCGAGGAGGAGGCGGTGGCGCTGATCGTCAACGGCTTCGTCAAGGAGGTGCTGCAGCAGCTCCCGATGGAGTTCGCCGTCGAGGCGCAGAAGCTGATCACCATCTCGCTGGAAGGCTCGGTCGGCTGATTTTCACCAGCCCTCATCCTGAGGAGCCGCTGCAGGCGGCGTCTCGAAGGATGCTGGGTTTGCTCCTGAAACGCATCCTTCGAGACGCGCGCTGCGCGCGCTCCTCAGGATGAGGGCTCACGAAAGAACCAACAATGCTCGAAATCCGCAATCTGACCGTCAAGATCGCCGACGAGGACACCCAGATCCTCAACGGCCTGAACCTCACCGTGAAGGACGGCGAGGTCGCCGCGATCATGGGGCCGAACGGCTCCGGCAAATCGACGCTGTCCTATGTCATCGCCGGCAAGGAGGATTACGAGGTCCTCGACGGCGAGATCCTGCTGAACGGCGAGAACGTGCTGGAGATGGAGGCCGATCAGCGCGCCGCCGCAGGTATCTTCCTGGCCTTCCAGTATCCGCTGGAGATCCCCGGCGTTGCCACCATGACCTTCCTCAAGGCGGCGATGAACGCGCAGCGCAAGGCGCGCGGCGAGGACGAGCTGTTGACGCCGGACTTCATCAAGCGCGTCAACGCGGCTGCCGATGGCCTTGGCATCAATCGCGAAATGCTGCGCCGGCCGCTCAATGTCGGCTTCTCCGGCGGCGAGAAGAAGCGCATGGAGATCCTGCAGATGGCCCTGCTGACGCCGTCCATGTGCATCCTCGACGAGACCGATTCCGGCCTCGACATCGACGCGCTGCGCATCGTCGCCGAGGGCGTCAACGCGCTCCGCGACAAGAATCGCGGCTTCCTCGTGATCACTCACTATCAGCGCCTGCTCGACCATATCGTGCCCGACACCGTGCATGTCATGGCCAAGGGCCGCATCGTCCGCACCGGGGGCAAGGAGCTGGCGCATGAGCTCGAGAAGAGCGGCTATTCCGCCTATGGGGAGGCTGCCTGATGGCCATCGTCACCCCGCTCAAGACGGCGGCGGAGCAGGCGCTCGCCCAGCAATTCGCCAATGTGAAGGCGGAGCTGCCCGGCGGCGTCGCTGTCCGCAAGCTGCGCGAGGACGCCTTCGCTGGCTTCGAGGCCAAGGGCCTGCCGCATCGCCGTCTCGAATCCTGGCGCTATACCGACCTGCGCATGCTGCTGCGCGAGGCGAGCCCGCTGGCGGCGGGAAGCGCCGAGTCGCAGGCTGTGCGCGAGCGTGTCGCGGCGCTTGAATTCGACGGGCTCAAGCTCGCCCTGGTCGACGGCGCCTTTGCAGCCGACCTGTCCGATCTCGACGCCTTGCCCGAGGGTGTCACGGTGCAGTCGCTGGCCGATGCGCTGGTCTCGCAGCGCGAGGACCTGACGCGCATCCTCGCGGGGCCCGGCGTCGCGGATGGCGATGCCGGTCTGATGCTGAACACCGCGCTGATGCGCGACGGCGTCATGATCGAGATCACTGAGGGGACCGAGCTCGCCGCGCCGATCGCGATTGTATCGATCGCCTCGGGCGACGAGGAGCGTGCGATCTTCAGCCGCTCCGTCGTGCTCGCCGGCAAGGGCGCGAAGGGCTCTATCGTCGAGATCAGCGAGAGCGCCGGCCCCAAACCCGGGCAGATTAACAGCTCCATCGTCTTCGAGACCGGGGACGAGAGCGAGATCCAGCATATCCGCATCGTCACCCGCCAGGCGGCCGAGACCGTGCAGGTGCTGAGCCTGCTCGCGACGGTCGGCGCGCATGCGAAGTTCGATTCCTTCGCGCTGGTCTGCAAGGCCGGCACGGTTCGCCAGCAGCATTTCGTGCGCTATGCCGGCGAGCACACCGAGATCGGCCTGCGCGGCGTCAATCTGCTCGGCGGGCAGGAGCATTCCGACGTCACGCTGGTGATGGACCACGAGGTGCCGCATGGCACCAGCCGCGAGCTGTTCAAGTCGATCATCGGCGGCGAGGGCACCGGCGTGTTCCAGGGCAAGGTCATCGTGCGCCCGCATGCGCAGAAGACCGATGGCGGGATGAAGAGCAACGCGCTGCTGCTGAATGACGGCGCGGTGATGTTCAACAAGCCGGAGCTCGAGATCTTCGCCGACGACGTGGTCTGCGGCCATGGCGCTACGGTGGCCCAGATCGACGGCGATCAGCTCTTCTATCTGATGGCGCGCGGCCTGCCGCGGCCGCAGGCCGAGGCGCTCGTCCTGCAGGCCTTTGCCGGCGAGGCGGTCGAGTTCGTCGCCGACGAGGGATTGCGTGCGCTCGTCATGGGCGAAGTCGAGACCTGGCTGGCGAACCGCGAGGCGCCTGCGGACAAGGAAACCGTCTGATGCCCTACATCAATCTCCAGATCACCAAGGGCGCGACGCGTGACCAGAAGGCCGAAATCGTCCGCGATTTCACGGCGACGCTGGTGCGCGTGCTCGGCAAGAATCCCGCCAACACCCATATCGTGATCCAGGAGATCGAGCGCGAGGACTGGGGCCATGCCGGCGAGCTCATCGACAAGCCGCGCGAACCCGGAAAGGCATGACCATGAACGCCCCGGTGAAGCCCTATGACGTCACGACGATCCGGCGGGATTTCCCGATCCTGACGCGAGAGGTCTACGGCAAGCCGCTGGTCTATCTCGACAATGCGGCCTCCGCCCAGAAGCCGAACGTCGTCATCGACGCGATGACGCAGCTGATGCGCGAGGACTACGCCAATGTCCATCGCGGGCTGCACTATCTCGCCAATGCCTCGACCGAGGCCTACGAGGCGGCCCGCGAGAGCGCCCGCCGCTTCCTGAACGCGGCGCATCTCGAGGAGATCGTCTTCACGCGTTCCTCCACGGGCGCGCTGAACCTGGTCGCCTCCTCGCTCGGCCGCCATCTCGGCATCCAGGAGGGCGACGAGATCATCCTCTCCGTGCTGGAGCACCACTCCAACATCGTGCCCTGGCATTACTGGCGCGAGCGGCACGGCGCGGTGCTCAAATGGGCGCCGATCGACGAGGACGGCAATTTCCTCGTCGAGGAATTCGAGAAGCTGATCTCGCCGCGCACCAAGATCGTGGCGCTGACCCAGATGTCGAACGCGATCGGCACGATCGTGCCGATCGCCGAGATCGCCGCCATCTGCCGGGCCTACAAGATCCCGCTCGTGGTCGACGGCAGCCAGGGCGCCGTGCATCTGCCGGTCGATGTCCAGGCGCTCGGCTGCGATTTCTACTGCTTCACCGGCCACAAGACCTATGGCCCGACCGGCTCCGGCGTGCTCTGGGGCAAGCGCGAATGGCTCGAGAAGCTGCCGCCTTACGAGGGCGGCGGCGAGATGATCGTCACCGTCAGCGAGGACGCGATCACCTATAACGATCCGCCGCACCGCTTCGAGGCCGGCACGCCGGCGATCGTCGAGGCGGTGGGCTTGGGCGCCGCGCTCGACTACATGATGGCGCTCGGCCGCGAGAACATCGCGGCGCATGAAGCCAAGCTCGGCGCCTATGCGCGCCAGCGCCTCGGCGAGATGAATTCGATCCGCATCTTCGGCCAGGCGAAGGAGCAGGGCGCCATCATCGCCTTCGAGATGAAGGGCGCCCATGCCCATGACGTCGCGACAGTGATCGACCGGGCCGGCGTCGCGGTCCGGGCCGGAACCCATTGCGCGATGCCGCTTCTGGCACGATATGGAGTGACGTCGACCTGCCGCGCCTCCTTCGGCCTCTACAACACGCTGGAAGAGGTCGATAGCCTGGTCGAGTCGTTGCGGAAAGCCGAGAGCCTTTTCGCCTGAACGGGATTGTTGCGATGAGCGAGAGCGCCACCGAAGAGCTGAAGCCGAACGCCCCGAGCATGGGAGCGAGCGCGGGCTTGCCGCCGGAGGAGATCGACCGGCTGACCGACGACATCGTCGCGGCGCTGAAGACGGTCTACGATCCGGAAATCCCGGCCGACATCTACGAACTCGGCCTGATCTACCGCGTCGACATCGCCGATGACCGCCAGGTTGCGATCGACATGACGCTGACGGCGCCCGGTTGCCCCGTCGCCGGCGAGATGCCCGGCTGGGTCGAGAACGCCGTCAGCACGGTGCCCGGCGTCGCCGGCGTCACGGTCAACATGACCTTCGATCCGCCCTGGGACCAGTCGCGCATGTCGGACGAGGCCAGGGTCGCGCTCGACATGTGGTGAGGCCGGCCCCCCTCCGTGGCCGGAAAACGAAGCGCGAGCGAGCGGCAACTCGCCATCGTTCGACGCGCCTATGCCAGGCAGATGCTGGCCAGCGTCGGCGTTTCCGATAATCCCGCTCTCGAAGACGCCTTCGCCACGATTCCGCGCGAAGGCTTCGTCGGCCCGCCGCCCTGGCAGATGTCCAAAGGCGGCGGCTATTCGGCGCTGACATCGAGCGATCCCGTCGTGCTCTATCAGGACGTGCTGATCGCGCTCGCGCCCGAGCGCGGGGTCAACAATGGCAGTCCCTCGCTGCATGCCCATTGGCTGAATGCGCTGGCGCCTCGCATGGGCGAGCGGGTCGTGCATATCGGAGCCGGGACGGGCTATTACAGCGCGATCCTGGCGCGGCTCGTCGGTGCCGAGGGGCATGTCGTCGCGGTGGAGTATGATCCGCGGCTGGCCGAGCAGGCCAAGGCGAATCTGGCGGCGTTTCCCAACGTGACGGTGATGCAGGGCGACGGCGCGGACTGGCCCCGCGAGCCGGCCGATTGCATCTATGTCAATTTCTCCCTGGTGCGCCCCGCGCAGCGATGGTTCGATCAACTGGAATTGGGCGGACGGCTGATCTTTCCGCTCGGCGTGCCGGGGCCGGTTCGGGCGAAGGGTAGGGGGCGGCACAGCTTTCGCGGGGCCGGCTATCTGATCTCGCGGAAGACTGCCGGGTTCGCCGTGTCCTGGCTCGGCGCGGCCTTCTTCGTGTGCGCCGAAGGCCGGCTGGGCGGCACGCAAGAGGAACAGGCGGCGCTGCTCGCGGCGTTCGATGCGGGCGGGGCCGAACTGGTTCGAAGCCTGCGTCTGGACTCCGAGACCACCGAGCGAGTCTGGCTGCGGGGCGATGGCTGGAGCCTGGCTTACGATGAGATCGGCGCTTGAGCCGCGCGGCGCGGCGAAACTGATCGATCGCATTCCGTTTGTTTATTTCCGAGGCGCGCCGTTTGGTGGCATCAAAGGCGCGAGGCGGCTCCCGCCGACGCCGCACGGAGCTCGTCATGCCGTCCTATGCGTTCGAAACCGTCGATGTCTTCACCGACCGCCGCTTCGGCGGCAACCCGCTCGCCGTCTTTACCGATGCGCGCGGCATGTCGGATGCCGAGATGCAGGCTCTGGCGGCCGAGATGAATCTCAGCGAGACGACCTTCGTCCTGCCGCCGGAGAATCCGGCTCACACGGCCAGGGTCCGCATCTTTCATCGCACCGCGGAGATGCCCTTCGCTGGCCATCCCAATGTCGGCACGGCCTGCGTGCTGGCGCGCCATGGCCGCGACACGGACGGAGTCCTGCTGTTCGAGGAGATCGCCGGACTGGTTGAGGTCAAGGTCGAACGCGCAGCGGACGGCTCCGTCACCGGCGCGACCATCGCTGCGCCGCAGCCGCTTTCGACCGGTATCCAGCTCTCCGTGGAGGGCATTGCCGCCTGCGCGGGGCTGGAGCCCGGCGATGTGGTGACCGAGGCCCACAAGCCGTTGCAAGCCTCTGTCGGCGTGCAATTCGTGCTGGCGCAGGTGAAGCCGGAGGCGCTCGCGCGGGCGCTGCCCGATCTCGGAGCCTTTCGCGCGCTCGAATCCGCTCACCCCGCCCTGGAACGGCGGTTGTCGCTCTTCGTCTATGCCCGCGACGGAGCACGCATCCGCGCCCGCATGTTCGCGCCGCTCGCCGGCACGTGGGAGGATCCGGCGACGGGTTCGGCCAGCGCAACGCTGGCTGCGCTATTGCTGTCGCTCGATGGCGGTGACGAAGCGCGCTTCGAGCTCACCCAGGGCGTCGAGATGGGCCGGCCAAGCCTGCTGAAGCTGACGGCAAGGCGCGGCGAGGACGGCATCCGCGCGACAGTCGGCGGCGGCTGCGTACCGGTGCAGCGCGGCGAGGCGCTGCTCTAGCGCCGCCGGACGATCCTTCAGGCACCGAGCCCCAGCTCTGCACGGAGCTTCTTCGGCAGCTTCGAGGCGATCAGGCGATGGCTTTCGCGCAGATAGTCCTTGAATGCCTCGTCCGGCATGCTTTCGTCGGTCCGGCGCTGGATCCAGGTCATGCCGCGCGATGCGAGGTAGGGCGCGGGCCGCAGGCCGGGCTGTTCCTTCAGGATTTCAAAGGCCATCTCCGAGCATTTGAAGGAGACGGCGAGTCCATCGCCCGCATTCCAGCCCGCGATCGCAAAAACCTTGCCGCCGACCTTCCAGACATGGGCACCGCCCCATTGCACGACATGGCTCGTCGAAGGCAGCGAAGCGCAGAAGCCGTTATAGTCGTCCAGCGTCATTGGCTCAGCCTGGATCGTTGTCAAAAACTCTCCGCGTCGATGCCGTAGCGGGCAGCGGCGGCCTTGATCTGTGACCAGGTCTCGTCGTCGAGCGGGATGCCCGCCTTGCCGCGCTCGGCCCGGACGGCGCGCTCCTTGTCGCCGGGCGCGAGCACGGGATGGGCCGGGTCCTGCGGCCTGGCGGCCCGGACGAAGGCAAGGTAGCTCTCCGTCCGGCTCTTGCGCAGCGCGGCGTCGGGCTCGAGCCGGGACGGATCGATCAGGACGCCGAACAGGGAGTTGATGATCCAGCTCTTTTGCGGCTTCTGGTCGATGCGGGCCGCGCCCATCAGCCCCGCGGAGAGCAGTTCGGCGATCAGCGAGAGGCCGGCGCCCTTGTGATCGCCGAAGGGCAGCAAGGCGCCGAGCGGCAAGTCCGGGATCGCATGCTGGAAGACATGGGAGGGATCGGTCGTCGGTCGGCCCTCGCCGTCGATGATATAGCCGGGCGGCACCTGCTCGCCCTTGTTGAGTGCGACGCGGGCCTTGCCATGCGCCATGCGGCTGGTGGCGAAATCGAGGATGATCGGGTCGCCGCCCGGAACCGGAATGCCGATCGCATGTGGATTGGTGCCGAAGCGCGCCTGTTTGGCGGCATAGGGCGCAACGATCGGCGCACGGCCGGCGACATTGACCCAGAAGAAGGAGATCAGCCCTGCCTCGGCCGCGATCTCGGCATAGTGCCCGATGCGGCCGATATGATGGGCGTCGAGCAGATTGACGATCGCGACCCCGCCGGCTTTCGCCATGGCCGCCGCTCGCTCGACCGCGTCGCGCGCCGTCGGCTGGCCGAGCGCGACCTGGCCGTCGATGATCAGGAAGGGGGCGGCGTCGAGCTTTGTCGACGGCGTCGAGCTCGGCTTCAGGTTCCCGTCGGCCAGCGCGTTGAAATAGAGCGGCAGCATGCCGACGCCATGGCTGTCATGGCCGCTGAGATTGGCCAGCACCAGGTGATAGGCGGTCTCTTGCGCCTGCTTTTCCGTCCAGCCGGCTTTCGTGACCATCTCGCGAACGAGGGCGTCGAGTGCTTCCGGGCGATGCAGGCGATAGGTCATGTCTTTGAGCCGTTCGGTCGGGAACGCCAGAGTGCATGAGCCGGCTCGGCATGCAATGCGCGCGGGGAAATGGCGGCTTTGCGCCGCGCCACCTCGACGTTGCGCTCAGCAATCCTTATGTTGTGGGCTGTAATCCTGTTTCATCGGGCCTTGAACCCGATCGAGGAGGGACGAGGATGTTTTCGATTCCGGGCCTGAAGGTCGTGTCGCTGACGGACGCGGCGGCGGCGCGTATCCGCGAGATCATGGCGCAATCGGCGCGGGAGAACCCCGAAACGCCGGCGCTCGGCTTGCGGGTCGGCGTGAAGAAGGGCGGCTGCGCCGGCATGGAATACACCTTCGAGGTCGCGCGCGAGGCCAACAAGGGCGACGAGGTCGTCACCGAGAAGGATGCGACCGTGATCGTCGACGGCAAGGCCGTGCTCTTCCTGCTCGGCACCGAGCTCGATTTCAAGACCGACCGGTTCTCCTCGACCTTCGTCTTCAACAACCCGAACCAGGTCTCGGCCTGCGGCTGCGGCGAATCGGTCGAGATCAAGCCGCGCGCCGAGGATGCACTCGCGGCGCAGTAGGCGGCAATGGACGCCGAGGCGGTCGCCGAGCTGTTCGCGCCCGTCCTGCCGGTCCGGACGAAACGCATGTTCGGCGGGCTCGGCGTCTATGACGGCGAACTGATCTTCGCGATCGTTTTCGACGGCGAGGTTTTTCTCAAGACGTCCGAGCAGACGCGCCCGCTCTTCGCTGATGCAGGCAGTGTGCCCTTCACCTATGCGGCTCGCAGCCGGGAGCGCGAGACGGGCTATTGGCGATTGCCCGAGGCGGCTTTCGACGGTGCCGGGGAGCTGCGGCGCTGGACGGACCTCGCGCTCGAGGCGGCGCGGGCGGCAAAATCGCTCAGGCGACGCGGCTCGTCGCCTCGAGCGCCTCTTCGGTGACCGTGCGGTTGCGGCCGTCGCGCTTCGCCTGCATCAGGGCCTGGTCGGCCCGGTCGACGATCGAACCCGCCGTATCGCCGCGGCGGTAGGCCGAGACGCCGAGCGAAATGGTGATGCGGCCGAGATTCTCGTTGGTCGAGCGCTTGATCAGTTCGCGCGTCAGCAAAGCTTGCCGCACCGTCTCGGCGCTGAACTTGCCGGCGACGATATCGGCTTCCGGCAGGATGATCGCGAATTCCTCGCCGCCGAAGCGGGAGATCACTGCCTTGTCCTTGAACTTGTCCTTCATCGTGCGCGCGACGAGCCGGAGCACCTGATCGCCGGTCAGGTGACCATGTGCGTCGTTGAAGGTCTTGAAGAAGTCGATATCGGCCATGACGAGCGCGAAGGGCTCGCGCCGCAAGGTCGCCTGGTCGATCGTCTTCTGCAGCATTTCCTCGAAATGGCGCCGGTTCGCGAGCCCGGTCAACGGATCGGTCAAGGCTTCGGCGCGGGTCGATTCCAGCGCCTCGCGCAAATGCCGGATCTCGTTCGAGCTGTCGCGGAGCTGCGATTCGAGCTGGGTCTTGCGCACGACCTCTTCCCGGGTCGACATCACCAGCGCCTCGACCCATTCGCGCAGGCGCTGCCGGTCGGCGGCCGGCGGGACCTCGTCCGACATGGCCGCGAGACGGCCGTGGTAGCGCTCGCTGGAATCCAGGGCCTGGTTGACCAGGGACATCAGCCCGTCGATCTCGCCGAGGACCTGCAGGCTGGTGCGTTCGGCCTGGCGGACGAGGCGGTCGCTTCCGATGAAGCGGTCATAAAGGCTGTCGATATCGGCGACCCCGACATGCCCGTCGCTGCCGGCGATGATCGCGTTCATCGCCATGCTGATCGCCGGCATTTCGCCGCTGAGATGGGCGTACCAGACCTCGAAGGCGCGCGGATAGCCGGGCGAGCCGTGCTGGCGCATCGCCGCGACGACGCGCTCGGCGAGATCGAAGGCCGGGTGGGATATCTGTGCCTGCTCGCTCATCGCCATCGCCCGACCCGATCGGGATCGGCGAGCCGATCCCGATTGTGACATCAAAGGCGGGACATCCTGTCCGTCGTGACGGCGGCAAGCGCCCGCGCGTGGCGGCGGGAAGCCCTAGGCCACTCCGGGAGAGTGGCCGAACAGGATTAAGATAGGGTTATGCCCTAGGGTCAGCCGTCAGCCGACCTTGACGGGACGCAGGAGGAAGGCGGGGACATGATCCCCAAGGCCCTTGACCTTCGGCTCGCGGTCATCGTCGTCGCGGCGCGGCTCATGAGCGCGCGCCGGCTTCGCCACATGCGGCTCGGAGGCATGGCGAATACGGGTCTTGATCGGGCCGTCCGTGCCGCGCCGACGCGACTCGGCAGGCGCATGCTCGGGCGAGGCCGACGCCGGCTCGGCCCGCGGCGCGCGCTCGGGGCGTCCACGGCCGTTGCGCGCGGGACGGGCGCCATCGCGGCGTCCGCGGCGCTCTTCGCGCGGCTCGCCCGGGGGCAGGGCGTCGAGCCCAGCTCCCTCCCAGGCGATGGGCTGGCCAGTCAGCTTCTCGATCGCGGCGACGAGCTTGTCGTCATGGCGGGTGACGATCGTGAAGGACGCGCCCTCACGCCCGGCGCGGCCGGTACGGCCGATGCGGTGGACATAGTCCTCGGCATGGGTGGGAACGTCGAAATTGAAGACATGGCTGACGGCGGGAATATCGAGCCCGCGCGCGGCGACGTCGCTGGCCACCAGGATCGGGTTCTCGCCCGTGCGGAAGGATTCGAGCGCCGCCATGCGGGCGTACTGGTCCATGTCGCCATGCAGTGCGACGGCCGGCAAACCATGCTTCTGCAGGGACTTGTGGAGCGTCGCTACATCGCGCTTGCGGTTGCAGAAGACGATGGCGTTCTGCAGGTCCTTGGCGTCCCTGATCAGCCGCCGCAGCGTTTCGCGCTTCTCGAAATCCTGACCGTTGGAGGCGATCAGGCGCTGGGTGATGGTGGCTGCCGCGGTCGCCGGCCGCGAGACCTCGATCCGCACCGGGTTGTGCAGGAACTGCTCGCTGATCCGGGTGATTTCCGGCGGCATCGTCGCCGTGAAGAACAGGGTCTGTCGCGTGAAGGGGACGAGCTTGCAGATGCGCTCGATATCCGGAATGAAGCCCATGTCGAGCATCCGGTCGGCCTCGTCGATGACGAGCAGTTCGACGCCGGTGAGCAAGAGCTTGCCGCGCTCGACATGATCGAGCAGGCGGCCGGGCGTGGCGATCAGCACATCGACGCCACGGGTGATCTTGGCGTCCTGGTCGCCGAAGGAGACGCCGCCGATCAGCAGCGCGACCGAGAGCTTCTGCCCGGCGCCGTAGCGGGTAAAATTCTCCTCGACCTGCGCGGCGAGCTCGCGTGTCGGCTCCAGGATCAGGGTGCGGGGCATCCGAGCCCGGGCCCGGCCGTTCTCCAGGATGGTGAGCATCGGTAAGGTGAAGGCGGCGGTCTTGCCCGTGCCCGTCTGCGCGATGCCGAGGACATCGCGTCGCGCGAGGACATGAGGGATGGCCTGGGCCTGGATGGGAGTAGGCGTGGAATAGCCTGCGGTCGTGACCGCAGTCAGGACTTTATCGCTGAGGCCGAGTTCGGCAAAAGACATCGAGGGTTGCGCTTCTTCAGGGTCGGTGACACGTGGCGGGATGACCTATCGACCGCGACGGTGGCGCGACTTCTCTTTCCAGCGCGCCTTCGGACCCCCGTGCAATGCAGAAATAGCGCAGGAAAGTCAACAAATGAGGCGAGAACCGAGGACATGGTTGCGATGAACGAGCCGCTTGTGCTGATTCCGGCGCTGAGTTGCACTGCTGCGCTCTACAGTCCGCAATGGCCGGCCCTCGCGCCGGGGCGGCAAATCATGGTCGCCGACCACGCGCGCGACGAGACATTGGCGGCGATCGCGCGGCGGGTGCTCGCCGTGGCGCCGGAGCGTTTCGCGCTGTGCGGCCTGTCGATGGGCGGCTATGCCGCCTTCGAGATCATGCGGCAGGCACCCGAGCGCGTGACACGGCTCGCCCTGCTTGACACCAGCGCGAAGCCGGCTACGCCCGAGACCAACGCGCCGCGCGAGCAAATGATCGAGCTGGCGGGGAAGGGCGCGTTCGACAATGTCACGACATTGCTCTGGCAGCGCCTGGTCGCGCCGGCGCGCCTGACCGACGAGGCGCTGCGCCTGCTGGTGCGGCAGATGGCCGAGGATATCGGCGCCGACGGCTTCGTCCGTCAGCAGCGCGCGATCATGGGGCGGCCGGATTCGCGGCCCGGCCTGGGGGCGATCGACGTGCCGACGCTCGTCCTGGTCGGCGAGGAGGATCTGATCACGCCGCCGGGCGAAGCGCAGGAGATCGCGGCGGGAATCGGGGCGAACGCCAGGCTGGTGACGGTTCCCGCTTGCGGGCATCTCTCGACGATCGAGGCCCCGGAGCGGGCGACGCGGGAATTGCTCGTCTGGCTCGGCGACTGATCAGCGCGGTACTGCGCAAGGATCGAGCCGGGTCTCGCTGGCGCTCTTGCGGATCGAGCCGGTGACCAGCGGGTCGAAGGCCTGTCCCTTCGAGGCGGCCGAAGCGACCTGGCTCAATCGCTCGGTGTCGAGATGCGCCGTCTGGGTCGAGACGAAATTGGCGGCGATGACCGAAAGGAAGGCGATCGCCGCGCCGGCCTTGGCGACATCGGCGAGCATACTGCCGCGCTCGTTTCTCCAGAAGAGCTTGATGAACCGCACGGGATGCCCCCAATCGATCGGGCGTCGATGCGCCCATGCATCGACATTGCGCGCATGCGGTAAAAAGATGGTTAGCGAATGCTTGCGGGCGCGTGCGAAACCTTGCTCGCGCCGCCGTGTTGCGAGGCGACCACCTAGAGGTCGATCAGCTCGCCGGCAAAGGCCGCTCGTTCCTGAATAAAGAGGAAGCGCGCTTCGGGCTTGTTGCCCATCAGCCGCTCGACCGTGTCGGCGGTCTCGTCGCGCGCCTCATGGTCGACCATGACCTTGAGCAGGATGCGCTTGGCCGGGTCCATCGTGGTTTCCTTGAGCTGGGCCGGCATCATCTCGCCCAGGCCCTTGAACCGGCTGATCTCCGGCTTCTTGCCCTTGAAGACGCTGGCGATCAGCTCGTCCTTGTGGTCGTCGTTGCGGGCATAGACGCTCTTGCCGCCATGCTGGAGCCGGTAGAGCGGTGGCACGGCGAGATAGAGGTGCCCCTTCTCGATCAGGCGCGGCGTCTGGCGCCAGAAGAAGGTGACGAGCAGCGAGGCGATATGGGCGCCGTCGACATCGGCGTCGGTCATCACGATGATCTTCTCGTAGCGCAGATCATCCTCGCGGAACTGGCTGCCGATGCCGCAGCCGAGCGCCAGGATCAGGTCGGCGAGCTGCTGGTTCTGGTTCAGCTTCTCGCGCGTCGCATTGGCGACGTTCAGGATCTTGCCGCGCAAGGGCAGGATCGCCTGCGTCGCGCGGTTGCGCGCCTGCTTGGCGGAGCCGCCGGCGGAATCGCCCTCGACGATGAAGAGCTCGGACCCGGCCGCGCCGGCATTGCTGCAATCGGCGAGCTTGCCGGGCAGGCGCAGCTTGCGCGTCGCGGTCTTGCGCGAGACCTCCTTCTCGAGCCGTCGGCGCAGGCGCTCCTCGGCCCGGTCGACCGACCAGTCGAGCAGGCGCAGCGCCTGCTGCGGCGCGGCGGCGAGCCAATGGTCGAAGGCGTCGCGCACGGCGTTCTCGACGATGCGCGCGGCTTCCAGCGTCGCCAGCTTGTCCTTGGTCTGGCCCTGGAACTCGGGCTCGCGGATGAAGACGGAGAGCATGGCCGCGCAGGTCGCCATCACGTCGTCGGAGGTGACCTGCGCCATGCGCTTGGACTGGCCGATGCGCTCGGCATGGTCGCGCAGGCCGCGCAGCAGCGCGACGCGCAGGCCCTGCTCGTGCGTGCCGCCCTCGGAGGTCGGAATGGTGTTGCAATAGGACGAGCTGAACCCGTCCTCGCCGGTGGCGAGCCAGGCGATCGCCCATTCGAGCGAGCCGTGGCTGCCGTCCTTGGTGATCTTGCCGGAGAAGATCGGCTCGGCGACCAGGTCCTTGCCCTCGATCTCGCGGGCGAGATAGTCGCGCAGGCCGCCGGGGAAGCGGAACACCGCCTCGGCCGCCACGTCGCCTTCGGGCTTGAGCAGCGATTGCGCGCAGGTCCAGCGGATCTCGACGCCGCCGAAGAGATAGGCCTTGGAGCGCGCCATGCGGAACAAGCGGGCAGGCGAGAGATGCGCGCCCTCGCCAAAGATCTGCGCGTCGGGGTGGAAGCGGACGCGGGTGCCGCGCCGATTGGCGACGCGCCCGACGGTCTCCAGCGGGCCCTGCGGCAGGCCACGCGAAAAGACCTGGCGATAGAGCGTTTGGCCACGCGCGACCTCGACCTCGAGCCGGTCCGACAGCGCGTTGACGACCGAGACGCCGACGCCATGCAGGCCGCCGGAGGTCTCATAGGCCTTCGAGTCGAATTTCCCGCCGGCATGCAGCGTGGTCATGATGACCTCGAGCGCCGACTTGCCCGGGAATTTCGGATGCGGATCGACCGGGATACCGCGGCCATTGTCGGTGACCGCGAGCGAGCCGTCCTCGAACAGCTCGACATCGATGAAGGTGGCGTGACCGGCGACGGCTTCGTCCATGGCATTGTCGATCACCTCGGCGAAGAGGTGATGCAGTGCGCGCTCGTCGGTGCCGCCGATATACATGCCCGGCCGGCGCCGGACCGGCTCCAGGCCCTCCAGCACCTCGATGGCGGAGGCGTCGTAGCCAGCCTCGGACAAGGTGCCGTTGCGGGCGGCGGCGGCCGGGCCCGGCTGCGGCGCTGCCTTGCCGGCCGGGGGCGTCATGCGCTTCGCCGGCGGCAGCTCGGGCTGCTGCTGCGGCCGCGCGCCGCCCTCACCGAAAAGATCGCCATTCTCCGTCATTACCTTCGCCGATCACCTGATTCGCTGGCGCTCTAGATTAGCGCAATCCCAATGCGGCCGTGCGGCCGGCACGGAGGCCGACGTCGTCCCGAGGCGCGCTTACCCCCAGACATATATCGAACATCGCTCCGGACAAGCGCGATAATCGCTTCGACGCCGCTGTTTCCCACCGGATCGTCGCCCGGTCGTCACGCTCCGCTGGCAGGTCACGGTCGCGCCGGCATGGTTCATGTGGCGTTAACGCGCCTCGGTGAAGACTGACAAGGTCGAGATTCGGAACCTTGCGGATCGGCGCAAGGTGTCCGAAGCTCCGAGGGGGAGATTGCCGTGGCATCGCGTTCGTCAGTTTCGAGGATGAAATTGGCCGGGCTGGAGCGTGCCGCCCGTCTTGCCGGAGAATCCTTCGGCCATGAAGACATGCCGGCATTCTCGGGCACGGTCTTTGGCGCGCCCGGCCACGCTCGCAGATTGTGGTGGTTCGCCGCCGCGATCGCGCTGATTGGCTTCGCCGTGCTCGCGCTGCGCTGAGAAGTCCCCGGCCAAGCAGAATATCAACCTTTGCGCCCTAGAACGGGCGCGGAGGCTCATCCATGCGCAGCGTCATCGTCAGCGATTTCGGCTCGGTCAACGGCGGCGCCGCCAAGGTCGCGATTGAGAGTGCGCGCGGCCTGGCGGAAGCAGGCGTCGACATCATCTTCGCCTGCGCCATCGGGCTCGTCTCGGATCGGCTGGACCATCCTCGCATCCAGGTCGAGATCTTCCCGGGCGAGGAGATCTGGCAGGTCGGCAGCAAGGTGGCGGCCGCGCGCCAGGGCATCTGGAACGGCGCCGCCCATGATTTCCTGACCGGGCTTCTGGCGAAGCAGCCGCGCGGCGAGACGATCGTCCATCTGCATCAATGGACGAAGGCCTTCAGCCCCGCCGCGATCGCGGCCGCCGGCGAGAGCGGCCTGCCGGTCGCGCTCACCATGCACGATTATTTCTCGTTCTGTCCGGTCGGCGGCTATTTCGACTTCAGGGCCGGCGCGCCGTGCCGGCTCAAGCCGATGTCGGTCGGCTGTATCGCGGCCCATTGCGACCGGGCCTCCTATGTCCACAAGCTCGTCCGCGTCGCCCGGCAATGGCGTTCCGACGAAGCCATGCGCAAGCTGAAGGCGCCGCTCTTCATCCATGTCAGCGATTTCGCCCGGCGCTTCGCCGAGCCGTTCCTGCCGAAGACGGCGCGCCATGTCGTGGTCGAGAACATGATGGAGGCTGCGAGGCGCGAGCCGGCGGACGTGGCGAAGAACCGGCATGCCGTCTTCGTAGGGCGTCTCACGCAGGAGAAAGGCGTGCTGCTTCTGGCCGAGGCCGCGCGCGCGGCCAGCGTCCCGTTGCGTTTCGTCGGCGACGGAGACGAAGACCTCAAGGCAGCGATCGCCGTCCTCAATCCCGCCGCCGAGATCACGGGCTGGCTCGATTCCGGGGCGGTGCTCACAGAGTTGCGGGCGGCCCGCTGCCTGGTCGCGCCGTCGCTCTGGTACGAGACGGGCCCGCTCACTGTCATCGAGGCGATGGCGCAGGGCGTTCCCGCCATTTTGCCCAAGACGACAGGCGCCGCGAGCCGGGTCCGGGACGGCGTTGACGGCCTTGTTCTGGACGCGGCTGAACCAGCGGCCTTGACCAGGTCCCTCGCTGCGCTGACTGACGGCGCCTTGGTGGCCCGGCTCGGCCTTTCCGCCCATCAAGCCTATTGGGCGAGCCCGCCGACGCTCGCCCGCCATGTCGAGGCTCTGTTGCGCAGCTACGGGGCGGCTTTGGCGGCGGCCGCCTGAACCTAGGTCAGCGGCCGGGCGGAAACGACCAGATTGACGGCATGGGCAGGGGGCTCCTGGACCGGCTCGAGCCAGCATCGGTGCCCCTGGACGAGACGGGTGACCTCACGCAGGACCGGCGACGCCGACTGTGCCGTGTGTTGCAGGACATAGAGGTGGTCATAGCCGACGCCGCGCAGAAGGTCCCAACTTTGCTCGCCGACCTGCGCTGAATTGCTCTCGAAGACGATCACCGGGCGATGGCGCCTGAGCGTCTCGGCCAAACCTTCGAACACGGAACGCTCGAAGCCTTCGACGTCGCATTTGACGAAGGTGATGGCGGTGCCACCGAGCTCGAGCGTCTCGATCAGGCGGTCACCATGTCGTACCGGCAAGCTGCGATCGCCCATGCCCTTGGCGAAGGTCCCGGTGCCGTCATTGCCGATCTCGTGGAAGGAGAATGGCAATTCGGCATCGTCCGACCCCAGCCCAACCTCGATGACGTGGACATTCCCGCAATCGTTGAGCGCGAGATTGGCCCGCAGGACCGCGCTCATCTGCGGATTGGGCTCGAAGCACAGGACGGTCTCGAACAGCCGCGACCAGATCACGGCGTGATTGCCGATATTGGCGCCGATATCGAGGCAGATTCCGTCCGCCAGCCCTTGCGCCCTGATCATCCGGCTGAGGCAGTCGAGCTCCTCGCGCTCATAGAGCCCGTTGGTCAGGACGGCCAGGCCGACATGCTCGTGCGGCACCACGGCGAGACGAGGCGAGGTCGGGCGCAGGCTTTTCCACTGGCTCCGTACCAATGCCTTGATCGCCAGGTCCCTCAGCCGAAACAGCCCGCTCATACTGATCCTCGTCGATGACGCCGCGATTGCCGATCCCGGCACGCCGCTGCCTTGCGGCTCGCCAGCGCGGCGGTGTTGCGAATTTCAGGCAAGCGCCGAAATCCAGCCGGCAAGCTATGCATTTTCGAGCGTTGATATTTCGACAACGGCCGGAATTGGCAGCGGATGGCAGGCGCGCCGGTTGGCCGCATGATCGCGCGTCCTGATCTCGCCCAACAAAAAACCGGGGCATCTCTGCCCCGGTCGTTAGGTGGATCGCGAACCGTCGCGATCGGGAGGAATTTTTCGCACCGGCTCTGCCGGGGCGGAAACCTCAGTAGGAATAGTACATCGCGAACTCGACCGGGTGCGGCGTCATCTCGAAGCGCATCACGTCCTGCATCTTGAGCTCGATATAGCTCTCGATGAAATCGTCGTTGAAGACGCCGCCGGCCTTGAGGAAGGCGTTGTCCTTCTTGAGCGACTCCAGGGCCTCGCGCAGCGAGCCGCAGACGGTCGGGATCTTCTTCAGCTCGCGCGGCGGCAGATCGTAGAGATCCTTGTCCATGGCCGGGCCGGGGTCGATCTTGTTCACGATGCCGTCGAGGCCGGCCATCAGCAGGGCGGCGAAGGCGAGATAGGGGTTCGCCATCGGATCGGGGAAGCGGACCTCGACGCGCTTGGCCTTCGGCGAGGTCGTCCACGGAATACGGCACGAGGCCGAGCGGTTGCGCGCCGAATAGGCGAGCAGCACCGGTGCCTCATAGCCCGGAACCAGACGCTTGTAGGAGTTGGTCGACGGGTTGGTGAAGGCGTTCAGCGCCTTGGCGTGCTTGATGATGCCGCCGATGTACCAGAGGCATTCCTGCGACAGGTCGGCATATTTGTTGCCGGCCATGATCGGCTTGCCGCCCTTCCAGATCGACTGGTGGACATGCATGCCCGAGCCGTTGTCGCCATAGATCGGCTTCGGCATGAAGGTCGCGGTCTTGCCGTAGCTCTGCGCGACGTTGTGGATCGCGTACTTATAGACCTGCAGCTGGTCGGCCATGTGGACCAGCGTGTCGAACTTGAGGCCGAGCTCATGCTGGGCCGAGGCGACCTCGTGATGGTGCTTCTCGACCTTGGCGCCCATCGCGGCCATGGCCGCGAGCATCTCGCCGCGCATGTCCTGCGCCGAATCCTGCGGCGGAACCGGGAAATAGCCGCCCTTGGTGGCGATGCGGTGGCCGAGATTGCCGCCCTCATAGTCGGTCATGCCGTTGATCGGCAGCTCGACATTGTCGAGCTTGAAACCGGTATTGTAGGGATCGGCCGAGATCTTGACGTCGTCGAAGACGAAGAATTCGGCTTCCGGACCGACATAGACGGTGTCGCCGATGCCGGTCGACTTGAGATAGGCCTCGGCCTTCTTGGCGATGCCGCGCGGGTCGCGGCCATAGGGCTCGCCGGTCGACGGCTCGAGCACGTCGCAGGTGATGACCATGGTCGAGGCCGAGAAGAACGGGTCCATCACCGCCGTCGTCGGATCGGGCATCAGGAGCATGTCGGACTCGTTGATCGCCTTCCAGCCGGCGATCGACGAACCGTCGAACATGGTGCCCTCGGCGAAGATGTCCTCGTCGATCATGGTGATGTCGAACGTGACATGCTGCCACTTGCCGCGCGGGTCGGTGAAGCGGAAGTCCACGTATTTGACGTCATTGTCCTTGATCGCCTTGAGGACGTCCTTGGCGCTCTTCATCTCAGCATTCCTCTTGAAAGCAGTTTCTCAGTGTTAGTCGATCCGCGGGTGTTCGCCCGGCGGCCGCCGATTTCGCAGGGTTCGGGATAAAGCCCTCAGATCGCGTCCGCGCCGGTCTCTCCGGTGCGGATGCGGATCGCCCCCTCCACCGTCGATACAAAAATCTTGCCATCGCCGATGCGGCCGGTCTGGGCCGCCTTCTTGATGGCCTCGATGGCGGACTCGACCATGTCGTCGGCCAGCACGATCTCGATTTTGACCTTGGGCAGGAAGTCGACGACATATTCGGCGCCGCGATAGAGCTCGGTATGGCCCTTCTGGCGGCCGAAGCCCTTGGCCTCGAGCACGGTGATGCCCTGCAGGCCGACTTCCTGCAGCGCTTCCTTCACCTCGTCCAGCTTGAAGGGCTTGATGATCGCTTCGATCTTCTTCATGCGCCGACCGGCCTCCCTCGCGCGTGTCTGGAACGGGACTGACCCGGCCCTCGATACCGTCTGCCGGCTCGACCGTCGATGCGCTGAAAATCGGCCTTTCCCGATGGCTCGGTGGCCGGCTCAGCGTCTCGCCGTGGCGGACGACACACTCGCCGTTTCTGCTCATAGCATCGGCGCGTGCGGCTCGCCATGAGGAACCATGCCTCGCGGCGCCTCATCATGAGGCGATATTCCGCCTATAATTTATGCAAATGATCAATTCATGGACAAGCGCGGCCGCCAAACACGCGCTTGCCGGACAGCCCGGGCTTTCCGATGATGGCGAGGTGAGCAACGCCGACGACGAACACGCCCTGGCCCTGCTGACGCCGGCCGAGATGGCGCGCGCGGATGCGGCGGCGATCGCGGCCGGAACGCCGGGCCTCGTCCTGATGGAGCGCGCAGGGAGGGCGGTCGCCGAGGCCGTCAGCCACCGGGGCGGGTCGGCACGGCGTATCCTGGTGCTGTGCGGCCCAGGAAACAACGGGGGTGACGGCTTCGTCGCGGCCCGCATCCTGCGCGAGCGCGGGTTCCCGGTGACGCTCGCCCTTGCCGGAGACCGCGCCAGACTGAAGGGGGACGCCCTCGCCATGGCGCAGGCCTGGCCGGGCGATGTCGCGCTGCTTTCAGCCGCGTGCCCGGATGATGCGGACCTGGTCGTCGATGCCCTGTTCGGAGCGGGACTGGACCGCCCTTTGATCGGCGAGATCGCAGATCTCGTCGGGCGGGTGAATGCGGCGGGCAAAACCGTGGTTTCCGTCGACGTTCCGAGCGGGCTGTCGGGCGAAACCGGTCAGGCCGAGGGGCCGGTCATTCGGGCCGACGAGACCGTCACCTTCTTCAGGCTCAAGCCCGGTCATTTGCTCCATCCCGGCCGCGGGCTGTGCGGCGTGACGACGCTCGCCGATATCGGCATCACGGCGCAGGTGGTGTTCGGCGCGGACGGCCTGTGCCCCCAGACCTTCCGGAACGATGCCGCGCTCTGGCGCGCGAGCTGGCCCGTGCCTGCCGCCGACACCCACAAATACCGGCGCGGCGCCGTTCTGGTCCTGGCCGGCGGCCTTGCCGGGGTCGGCGCCCCGCGGCTTGCGGCGCGGGCGGCATTGCGGATCGGCGCCGGGCTGGCGACGGTCGCCTGCCGGCCGGAAGCGCTCGCGGCCCATGCCGCGCGCGGTCCCGACGCCCTGATGCAGCGGGCGGTTCCCGACCTAGCCGCGATCGAAGCGCTGCTGAACGAAAAGCGCCTCGGCGCCGTGCTGGCCGGCCCCGCGCTCGGGCTCGATTCCACCGCGCGACAGGCTGTGATGGCCGTGCTGCGCTCCCATGTGCCGGCCGTCCTGGACGCCGACGCGTTGACGCTCCTGTCCGCCCGGACGACTTCGCTGTCGCGGTCGTTGCGCCGCCGCGGGGCGGCCTGCGTGCTGACGCCGCATGAGGGCGAGTTCGCGCGCCTGTTCGCGGCCATGCCGGACGTCACGACTCCACCCTCGAAGCTGGAGCGGGCACGGCGCGCAGCGGCCTCGACCGGCTGTGTGGTTGTGCTGAAGGGGCCTGACACGGTGATCGCCGCGCCGGAGGGCAGGGCTGCCATCAACGTCACCGGCACATCGGCCCTGGCGACGGCTGGCGCCGGCGATGTGCTGGCCGGCCTGATCTCAGGCCTTCTCGCACAAGGCATGCCCGCCTTCGAGGCCGCGAGCGCGGCGGTCTGGTTGCATGGCAAGGCCGGCGAGCGCCATGGCGTCGGCTTGATCGCAGACGACCTGCCGGAAGCCATCATACCGCTCCTCGCAGGACTTGCGGGCCCGCGTCAGGCCTGAGTCCGGGCCGTCAGCCCAACAAAAAAGGCCTGCCTCGCGAGAGGCAGGCCGAATTTTGACGCCGCTAAAAGCCGATTAGCGGCTGGCGTAGGTCACGGCAGGCGCAGACGTGAGCTGCTCCTTGGTCATGTTGATGACGCCGTGATCCGGATACATCATCGGGCCCTTCGGGGCCGGAGCCGCCGCCGGGGGAGCCGAGGCCGAGCCGCCGCTCATGCCGCCGCCGCTACCGCCCGAAGGGGCCGGAGCTGGGGCTGCAGCAGCCATGGGCTCGTCGCTCCAGGTCACCTGCTCGAAGGGAACCGCGACATCCTTGGCACCGATGCCGAGGAAGCCGCCGACGCCGACCGTCACCATCTCGACCTTGCCGGTCTTGTCGAACAGGACTTCCGTGACGTCGCCGACCTTCTTCTTGTCGGGACCGTAGATATCCACCCCCATCAGCTTGGAGGCCCGCCATTTGCCCTGCCCGGCCAGATTCTGCTCGGGGGGCTTGGCACTTTCAGTGGCCGGCGCGGGGGTCGATGCGGCCGGCGGAGACGCGGCCGGCGGGCTCGGTGACGGCGCGCTGGTCTGAGCCATCGCCGTTGCGGCGAGCATAGCGCCGCCGATGGTCGTCAACGCAAGGTGACGCTTTAACATGGCTTCCTCCTTCAAGAGACCGCATCCGCGGCTTGCAGAAACAACGTCGAGACCGGGATTTGGTTCACGGATCGATGCTTCTTCTCTTCGGGACGCGGCCATGCTCGCCACGCAGGCCGCTTCGGGCGCACCCGAGTTTCTTCCATCTCCTTTGTCAGGAACCATAGCCATCCAATTGTTATTCCATGCTAATTTGACCCGGGTGGCGGATGCTGACCGATCTGCCTGCCGGAGACGGGTCGGCCGCGCTGCAGCAGGCGACTGGCGGCAGTTGCGCGATGTCAGGAATCCGCGCGAGCAAGGCTTCCTGCCGGATGATAGGGTGTGGCTGGGAGCCGGACGAACTCGACGCCGGCAATGACGGCTAGGATTGCCGAGAGGCCGTCAGCGGAGGCCAATGGTGAGCGGGGAGGGGATCGAACCCTCGACCACATGATTAAAAGTCACGTGCTCTACCACTGAGCTACCCGCCCTCACTGGGCCGCTGACATACGGACGCCCCGCCTGCGGGTCAACATCGTTCGTTCACTCAAGCGATTGTTCGGCCGCCCGGAACTGTGGCAGAAGCGCGCCGGAGGATCCCATGACCGATTTGCCCAGCCTAGCCATGCTTTGCGCGTTTGCCGCCGGACAGGCCATCGCCGTTGCCTGAACCGATGACAGCCGCATCGTCCTGGAAACGCTGGTCGGCGAGCTTCCTCGGCGCTGCGGCGGGGCTGGTGGCGCTTCTCTTCGGCTTCATCGCGATCATGGATCCGTTCGGCTCGCGCGTGGCTGCCGGGCAGGCCGCGCGGCCGCTGATGGATCTCAACCAGCGCTTCATGTATCCGCAGCTCGTGCGATCCGGCGCCTTCGACGCCGCCGTGCTCGGCACCTCGACCATGCGGCTGCTCGATCCAGCGATTCTCTCGCAGGGGCTCGACGCTCGTTTCGTCAATCTGGCGATGAATGCCGCGACGCCCTGGGAGCAGGTGCAGATGGCGGAGCTCTTCGCCCGCAAGACCGCCGCGCCCAAGCTGCTGATCTGGGGCATCGACACCACCTGGTGCGAGGCCGATGCGGCCGATCCCGGCAAGCGCCTGACCCCGCGGCCGTTTCCGCCCTGGCTCTATGACGAGAACGGCTGGAACGACTATCCGGAACTGATCAACCTGACGACGCTCGAGATCGCCGTGCGGCTTGCCGCGCACCGGCTCGGCCTGATGCCGGAGCGAATCCGCGGCGACGGCTACGAGGTCTTCACGCCGCCCGAAGCACTCTACGATCTTGCCCGCGCCCGCTTCCACCTCTTCCGCAACCATGGCGGCACCGCGCCCGACCTGACGCCGCTCATGCCGCCTGCCGAGCCGACCCCGGACGAACGGGCGGGCTGGCGCTTCCCGGCGCTCGCCTGGCTCGACACCGCGCTGGCGGGATTGCTGGATGGAACGCCAAAACTGCTCGTCTTGCCGCCGGTCCATCTCACGGCCTTGCCCAGAGAGGGTTCGCCCGGCTGGCAGCGCTATATGGCGTGCAAGGCCGAGTTGGGCCAACTGGCGGCCCGTCACGGCGCCGTCATCGCCGATTACGCGCATCGCTCCTCGGTGACGCGTGAGGATTCCAACTATTGGGACCCGCTTCATTTTCGCCTGCCGATCGCGCGCCGCGTCGAGGCCGATCTGATCGCGGTCGCACGCGGATCGGCTCCTGCGGGCGACGATGTCCTGCGCGTGCTACGGCCGGCCCGTTAACCCGGAATAAACCACGCGGTTCTAGCGTACCGGCATGGTCGTTCGCCGTGGTCTCCGGTCTTTCTTCATCACGCTCGCGCTCTATCTCGTGTCGAGCGGGGCAGTCGGCTATTTCATGTTCCACGCCCAGCATGGTTCACGCGGGCTGGAGGCGCGGGGAGGCCTGCAGGAATCGCTCCGGACCATGGAAGACGAGATCAAGATCCTGACCGCCGAGCGCAAGAGCTGGGAGCAGCGTCTGGCCCTGATGCGCGACGAGGCCGTCGACCGCGATCTGCTCGAAGAACGGGCCCGTTCCGCGCTCGGCCGCGTTCATCGCAACGACCTCATTCTGATGGGTCGTTGACGGGCCCGGCACGCCGGCAAATAGTCCCGAACACATCGATCAACCGGATTTCAGTTAATTTCTGAAAACCCAGCAACCGCAGCAGCTTAGGTCATGCTGCATTGCGAGATACCTCCCTCGCCAAGGGTTTTCCGATCCTCTACAACCAAGGTCGAATGATCTTTGGAGGATCGCCCATGGCCGTTGCCGCGCGCAAGACGAAAGCCCCCGCTCAAGCGAAATCCGCCGCCAAGAGCGCGGCCAAGGGCGGTTCCGCCAAGACCGCGACCAAGACGACGACGCAGAAGGGCGCGGCCAAGGCACTGAGCAACATGCCCGTCTTCAGCAAGGAGGAGGAGCTTCACGCCTATCGCGAGATGCTGCTGATCCGCCGCTTCGAGGAGAAGGCGGGCCAGATGTATGGCATGGGCCTGATCGGCGGCTTCTGCCATCTCTATATCGGCCAGGAGGCGGTCGTCATCGGCATGCAGATGGCCGCGAAGGATGGCGACCAGGTCATCACCGGCTATCGCGACCATGGTCATATGCTCGCCTGCGGAATGGAGTCGCGCGGCGTCATGGCCGAGCTGACCGGGCGCCGCGGAGGCTACTCCAAAGGCAAAGGCGGCTCTATGCACATGTTCTCCCGCGAGAAGAATTTCTATGGTGGCCACGGCATCGTCGGCGCCCAAGTCTCGCTCGGCGCCGGCCTCGGCTTCGCCAACTGGTATCGCGAGGACGGCCGTGTCTCGATGACCTATTTCGGCGACGGCGCCGCCAATCAGGGCCAGGTCTATGAGAGCTTCAACATGGCGCAGCTCTGGAAGCTGCCGGTGGTGTTCGTGATCGAGAACAACCGCTACGCCATGGGCACTTCGGTCAACCGCGCCTCGGCGCAGACCGATTTCTCCAAGCGCGGCCTGTCCTTCTCCATTCCGGGCGAACAGGTCGACGGCATGGATGTCCGCGCCGTGCGCGCCGCCGGCGAGCGGGCCATCGAGCATGCGCGCTCGGGCAAGGGCCCCTATATCCTCGAGATGCAGACCTATCGCTATCGTGGCCACTCGATGTCCGATCCGGCCAAGTACCGCTCCAAGGATGAGGTCCAGCGCATGCGCGAGGAGCACGATCCGATCGAGCAGGTGAGGGGGCGCCTCACCCGCGATTTCAAGATCGCCGAGGACGAGCTCAAGGCGATCGACGCCAAGGTTCGCGAGATCGTCAACGACGCGGCCGAGTTCGCGACGCATGATCCCGAGCCGGAGGTCGCCGAGCTCTGGACCGACATCACCTTGGAGAAGGCGCGGGCCTGACGGCCCGCTCCGCCCGCCTTTCGCCGGCCGCTCGCGCCGGTCTTCCCCATCCCGCGTTCCTTCAAATTCCGGGTGTGTTCATGCCGATCGATATCCTGATGCCTGCGCTCTCGCCCACCATGGAGCAGGGCAAACTGGCCAAGTGGCTGAAGGCCGAGGGCGACGCGGTCAAGGCCGGCGACATCCTCGCCGAGATCGAAACCGACAAGGCGACGATGGAAGTCGAGGCCGTCGACGAGGGCGTCCTCGCAAAAATCCTGATCGCCGACGGCACCGACAATGTCGCGGTCAATACGCCGATCGGCGTGATCGCCGCCGATGGCGAGGACGTGAAGGCGGCGGCGAGCGGCGGCGGCAAGGGTGCGGCTCCCGAGACGCCGCCCGAGCCTCAAGCCAAGGCCGAGCCCGAGGCGAAGGCCGAGAAGGCTCCGGCCGACGCGCCCGCCGTCAGCGCGCCGCAGACGATCCCGGCGCAGGCCAAGGCCTATGACGCCTCCAGCGAGTTCCCCGCCGGCGCCGAGGTCGTCAGCATGACGGTCCGCGAGGCGCTGCGCGACGCCATGGCCGAGGAGATGCGCCGTGACGGCGATGTCTTCGTCATAGGCGAGGAGGTCGCCGAATACCAGGGCGCCTACAAGGTCACGCAGGGCCTGCTGCAGGAATTCGGCGCCAAGCGCGTCATCGACACGCCGATCACCGAGCATGGCTTCGCCGGCATCGGCGTCGGCGCGGCGCTGACCGGCCTGAAGCCGATCGTCGAGTTCATGACCTTTAACTTCGCCATGCAGGCGATCGACCAGATCATCAACTCCGCCGCCAAGACGCTCTACATGTCCGGCGGCCAGATGGGCTGCCCGATCGTGTTCCGCGGCCCCAACGGCGCCGCCGCCCGCGTCGCGGCCCAGCACAGCCACGACTATGCCGCCTGGTATTCGAACGTACCGGGCCTCAAGGTCGTGGTGCCCTACAGCGCCTCCGACGCGAAAGGTTTGCTGAAGAGCGCGATCCGCGATCCGAATCCGATCATCTTCCTCGAGAACGAGATTCTCTACGGCCGCTCCTTCGAGGTGCCGAAGGGTGACGATTTCCTGATCCCGATCGGCAAGGCCAAGGTCGTGCGCGAGGGCACCGACGTCACCATCGTCTCCTTCGGCATCGGCATGACCTATGCGCTCGGCGCCGCCGAGGCGCTGGCCAAGGAGGGCATCGAGGCGGAGGTCATCGACCTGCGCACCATCCGGCCGATGGATATCGAGACCGTGCTGGCCTCGGTGCAGAAGACCAATCGCTGCGTCGCTGTGGAAGAAGGCTTCCCGCAGTCCGGCGTCACGGCGGAAATCGGCATGCGCATCATGGAGGCGGCCTTCGACTATCTCGACGCGCCCGTCGCACGCGTCACCGGCAAGGACGTGCCGATGCCCTACGCGGCCAATCTCGAGAAGCTGGCGCTGCCAAATATCGGCGATGTCGTCGCGGCCGCGAAGGCCGTTTGTTACAAGGCCTGACGTCATGGCGCTGACCGTCCCTGCCATGATCGCGGCGGTCGGCCTGGCTGGCATCGGCGCTGTCGGCGCGGTGAGCTATTTCAAGCCGCGGCAGCGGTTGCAGCCTCTGCCGCTGACCCCACCGGTCCTGGCGCGAGCCCGCATCCATCTGCATCGCATCGACCTCGCGGCCTATATCCTGGCCGCGAGCGGCGTGCTGACCCTGATCCCCGAGGCGGTGCAGGCCTTCGCGCCCGAACTGATGTTCGGCACGAGCCTGGCCGGCAGCGCGCTCGAGCATCTCGACTATTTCGCCTTCGTCTTCGTGTCCCTCAGCTTCGGCATGGGGCTGACACGCCGCCTGCTGCTCATCCAATTGGAAAAAGCGAGCCTCTTGCCATGCCCGTGAACATCCTGATGCCCGCGCTCTCGCCCACCATGGAAAAGGGCAACCTCGCCAAGTGGCTGAAGAAAGAGGGCGACGCCATCAAGTCCGGCGACATCATCGCCGAGATCGAGACCGACAAGGCGACCATGGAGGTCGAGGCCGTCGACGAGGGCGTGCTGGCCAAGATCGTGGTGCCGGAGGGCACTGCCGATGTCGCGGTCAACGAGATCATCGGCGTGATCGCCGGCGAGGGCGAGGACGCCAAGAGCGTCTCCGCGCCAGCCAAGGCCGAGGCTGCGCCGAAGGCCGAAGCCGCTGCTGGGAAGAGCGGCGAGGCCAATGGCGAAGCGCCGAAGGAAACGCCCACGGCAGAGGCCCCGGCCAAGCAGGCCGAGCCGCCGAAGGCCGGCGGAGCGGCTCTGGCGAAGGCTGACGGCAGCCGCCCTTTCGCGTCGCCTTTGGCCCGCCGTCTCGCCAAGGATGCCGGCCTCGATCTCGGCAAGGTGCAGGGCTCCGGCCCGCATGGCCGCATCGTCGAGCGCGACATCGAGGCGGCGAAGCAGGGCGGGGCGGCCAAGGCCGCGCCTGCCGCCGCTCCCGGTGCAGCCCCCGCGGCCGGCAAGCCCGCGCCCGCGCCGCTCGCGGCCGGCCCGTCCGACGAGGCGGTCAAGAAGCTGTTCGAGCCGGGCTCCTATGAGGAGATCCCGCATGACGGCATGCGCAAGACGATCGCGCGCCGGCTGACCGAGGCCAAGCAGACGATCCCGCATTTCTACGTCACCCTGGATTGCGAGCTCGACGCCTTGCTCAAGCTCAGGGCCGAGCTCAATGCCGCCGCTCCCGAAAAGGACGGCAAGCCGGCCTACAAGCTCTCGGTCAACGACATGGTGATCAAGGCCCTGGCCCTGGCGCTCCGGGCGGTGCCGGACGCCAACGTCTCCTGGACCGACGGCGCGATGCTCAAGCACAAGCACGCCGATGTCGGCGTCGCGGTCTCGATCCCGGGCGGCCTGATCACGCCGATCGTGCGCGATGCCTGCCACAAGACGCTGAGCCAGATCTCGAACGAGATGAAGGACATGGCGGCGCGCGCCAAGACCCGCAAGCTCAAGCCCGAGGAGTACCAGGGCGGCACCTCGGCGGTCTCCAATCTCGGCATGTTCGGCGTCAAGGATTTCGCCGCCGTGATCAACCCGCCGCATGCGACGATCCTGGCGGTCGGCGCCGGCGAGCAGCGGGCCGTCGTCAAGAACGGCGCGCTGGCCATCGCGACGATCATGTCGGTGACGCTCTCGACCGACCACCGCGCCGTCGACGGCGCGCTCGGCGCCGAGCTGCTCCAGGCCTTCAAGGGCTATATCGAGAAGCCGATGGCGATGCTGGTGTGAGGATTCCCTAATGCCAGTTACCAGGTGGCGCCACCCCCAACCCTGGCCCCTCCCTACAAGGGGGAGGGGAAGAGCTTGGACGACCGGCGCTCAGGCTGTTGTTGACGCGAAGATTCCGCAACCAAACCCCTCCCCCTTGTGGGGAGGGGAAGGGGTGGGGGTCGTCGTGCAGAGCTCCCCGAAGCCGGAATAGACAATGCCGTGGATGCAGCCCAAAGAACGGGTCGCGAGCGTTGCCGCCAAACGCCATGCACCGAAGCTACGCGGCTCGCAGACCGAGCCCGAAAGGCGACTCTGGATGCTGCTCAGGAAGCGGCTTCCCCAGGAAGGCACGCATTTCAGGCGCCAAATCCCGCTTGGTCCCTATGTCGCGGATTTTGGTTGCCTCGGCGCCAAGCTGATCATCGAAGTCGACGGCGATCAGCATGGATTCGATGCAGCGCTGCGCTATGACGGGCAGCGCGCGAGTTGGCTCGAAGAGCACGGTTTTCGCGTGCTGCGCTTCACCAATAGGCAAGTCATGACCGAGGCCGAGATGGTGATCGATACGATCCATGCCGCTTTGGCCGGCGATCTCGCATCCAGTCACACCACCCCCACCCCTAACCCCTCCCCACAAGGGGGAGGGGAAGAGCCAAGGTGACCCCATGTCCGACTACGACGTCATCATCATCGGCTCCGGCCCCGGCGGCTATGTCGCGGCGATCCGCTCGGCCCAGCTCGGCTTCAGGACCGCGATCGTCGAGCGCGAGCATCTCGCCGGCATCTGCTCGAACTGGGGCTGCATCCCGACCAAGGCGCTGCTGCGCTCGGCCGAGATCCTGCACTATGGCCAGCACGCCAAGGATTACGGGCTGGTGCTCGAAGGCACCTTCAAGGCCGATCTGGAAGCCATCGTGAAGCGTTCGCGCGGCATTGCGGCGCGGATGAACAACGGCGTCCAGTTCCTGATGAAGAAGAACAAGGTCGACGTGATCTGGGGTGAGGCCAAGCTCACCAAGCCCGGCGCGATCACCGTCGCGCCGACCAAGAAGCCCGCCATGCAGCCGCAGGTGCCGCCGCCGAAGAACGCCAAGGGCGAGGGCAACTACACCGCCGACCATATCATCATCGCGACCGGCGCCCGCCCGCGCGCCCTGCCGGGCCTGGAGCCGGACGGCAAGCTGATCTGGACCTACTTTGAAGCGATGGTCCCGCCAAAGATGCCGAAATCGCTGCTGGTGATGGGCTCCGGCGCCATCGGCATCGAGTTCGCCTCGTTCTACCGCACCATGGGCGTCGAGGTGACGGTGGTCGAGGTGCTGCCGCAGGTCGTGCCGGTCGAGGATGCCGAGATCGGTGCCTTCGCACGAAAAGCCTTCGAGAAGCAGGGCATGAAAATCATCACCAGCGCCAAGGTGACCAAGGTCGAGAAGGGCGCGGATTCGATCACCGCCCATATCGAGGACGAGAAGGGCGCCAAGCAGACGATCACGGCCGACCGGATGATCTCGGCCGTCGGCGTCGTCGCCAATGTCGAGAATATCGGGCTGGAAGCGCTCGGCGTGAAGACCGATCGCGGCTTCATCGCCATCGACGGGCTCTGCCGGACCAACGTCAAGGGCATCTACGCCATCGGCGACGTCGCCGGCCCGCCGATGCTGGCGCACAAGGCCGAGCATGAGGCGGTGATCTGCGTCGAGGCGATCAAGGGCCTGCATCCGCACCCGATGGACAAGGCGATGATCCCCGGTTGCACCTATTGCCACCCGCAGATCGCCAGTGTCGGCCTGACCGAGGCCAAGGCCAAGGAAGCCGGCCACGCGCTCAAGGTCGGCCGCTTCAACTTCGTCGCCAACGGCAAGGCGGTGGCGCTCGGCGAGGATAGCGGCATGGTCAAGACCATCTTCGACGCCAAGACCGGCAAGCTGCTCGGCGCCCATATGGTCGGCGCGGAAGTGACCGAGCTGATTCAGGGTTTTGTCGTCGCCATGAACCTGGAGACGACCGAGGAAGAGCTGATGCACAGCATCTTCCCCCATCCGACGCTTTCTGAGACGATGAAGGAGAGCGTGCTCGACGCCTATGGCAAGGTGCTCAACGCCTGAGGAATCGCGCTGCGGAAGCTTGTGAGGTTCGGAGCCGTCCGGCCGGCGTTCCGGCGGGCGGACTGACTGGAGGGCCACCATGGATATGCGTTCGATCATCGTCGCCATTCTCATCGGCCTGGTCGCCGGCTGGCTCGCCAGCATCGTCGTCGGTGGCGGCGGGCTCGTCCGCTACATCATCACCGGCCTGATCGGCGCCTTCGTCGGCAGCTTCCTGCTCTCGGCGGCAGGCGTGAATCTCGGCATTTCCAATCCGCTCGTCTCGCAGATTATCACCGCGACCATCGGCGCCATCGTCGTGGTGCTGCTGGCGCGGCTGATCGCCTGACGACGGCCGATGACGACCCGCACGCGCCGGTCCCGCGGACCCGACCGCGTCGTCGGGGACGACAAGGTCGAGGTCCTGCCGCCGGACCGCAGGTTCACGCTCGACTGGCCGCGCCTCATCCCCACGGTCCTGCTCGGTACGGCGACGGGCTTCGTCGCCAGCCTCGTGGTCGGAGGCGGGGGGCTGCTGCGCCATGCCGTCGTCGGGGTGCTCGGCATGCTGGTCGGCCAGGGGCTGACGCGGCTGACGGGCTGGCGCCTGCGCACAGGCTATCCCATCCTCGACGAGGCGGCGATGGCTGTGCTGGGCGCAATTCTCGTGGTGCTGCTGGCGCGGTTCATCGCATGATCGCGGATCGGGATTTTCGGACTGCCCGGCTCGTTTTTGGCTGACGAAAGGAAGAGCGACATGGACAATTCCATCTACGCGGCTCTCGGCACGCCGGGCTATGGCTTCCTCATGACCCTGCTGATCGGCGCTCTCGCGGGCTGGATCGCCGAGCGCCTGACCTCTTCGGATCACGGCATCCTCACCAACATGCTCGTCGGCGTCGCCGGCTCCTTCATCGGCAGCCGGCTGGCGGAGCTCCTCGAAATCCCGATCTTCGGCTTCCTGCGCACCCTGATCGCCGCCATTGCCGGCGCGGTCGTGGTGATCGTGATCTGGAATGCGATGCGCAAGCCGACGGCCTGACGCGACGCCGGGTCCGGTTGCGGCGGGCGCGGCAGGCGATTAGCTAGGGTGAAAAGATGGCGTCCTCCGCGAGGACCCTGACCACTGGAAACGACATGACTCTCGTTCTCGACCTCCTCAACCGCGACCCGCGGCCGAATGCCGGCAATCCCAAGCCGGTCGTGGAACTGCGCCATCCGGAAAAGCAGAAGCGGCCCGAGAACCCGATCCTGCGCAAGCCGGACTGGATCAGGGTCAAGGCACCGGGCTCACCGAAATGGGCCGAGACCCAGAAGATCGTGAAGGAGAACAAGCTCGTCACGGTCTGCGAGGAGGCGGGCTGCCCCAATATCGGCGAGTGCTGGGAGAAGAAGCACGCGACCTTCATGATCATGGGCGACACCTGCACGCGGGCCTGCGCCTTCTGCAACGTCAAGACCGGCGTGCCGCAGCCGCTCGATCAGGACGAGCCGCGCAAGGTGGCGCAGGCCGTCGCCAAGCTCGGCCTGGAGCATGTCGTCATCACCTCGGTCGATCGCGACGATCTCGACGATGGCGGCGCCGAGCATTTCGCCCGCGTCATCCGCGCGATCCGCGAGGCGTCGCCGGGCACCACGATCGAGATCCTGACGCCGGACTTCCTGCGCAAGCCGGGCGCGCTCGAGGTGGTCGTCGCGGCAAAGCCGGACGTGTTCAACCACAATCTCGAGACGGTGCCGGGCAAATATCTCAAGGTCCGGCCAGGCGCCCGCTATTTCCATTCGTTGCGCCTGCTGCAGCGGGTCAAGGAGCTCGATCCGACCGTCTTCACCAAATCCGGTATCATGGTCGGCCTCGGCGAGGAACGGAACGAGGTCCTGCAGCTGATGGACGACCTGCGTTCCGCCGATGTCGACTTCATCACGATCGGCCAGTACCTCGCGCCCTCGCGCAAGCACCATGCGGTGATCCGCTTCGTCACCCCCGAGGAATTCAAGGGTTTCGAGGCGATCGCCTATGTGAAGGGCTTCCTGATGGTGTCGTCGACGCCGCTGACGCGGTCCTCGCATCATGCGGGCGAGGATTTCGCCCGGTTGAGGGACGCCCGGGCGGCCAAGCTCGGCGGCTGAGGCCAGCATTCATGCCGATGTTCAACAGCACACGTCGGGTGAGGCACTCGCCGGAGCGGATGTTCGCGCTCGTTGCCGATGTCGAGCAGTACCCCGAGTTCCTGCCGCTTTGCGAGGGGCTGGTGGTGCGCCGGCGGGCGCCGCGCGACGGTGGCGGCGAGGTGCTCGTGGCCGACATGACCGTCGGCTACAAGGCGATCCGCGAGACCTTCACGAGCCGCGTCACCCTCGATCCGGCCGGCCTCAAGATCCTGGTCGAATATGTCGACGGGCCGTTCCGGCACCTCGAGAACCGCTGGAGCTTCAAGGCGATCGAGGGCGGCTGCGAGATCGGCTTCTTCATTTCCTACGAGTTCGCCAGCCGCATGCTCGGTCTGCTGATGGGCACGATGTTCGACAGGGCCTTCCGCAAATTCGCCGAAGCCTTCGAGACGCGCGCCAATCAGGTCTATGGCCGCGCCGCCGTCACCGGGTCAGCGCCGCCTGCTTGAGCATGGCGAGCGCCTCGATCACCGAGAGGCGGCGGATCTCGTCGCGGCCCTGATCGCCGAAGCGCCTTTCGCGATGGATGGTGATCCCGGCCGATGCGCAGGCGAAATGGACGAGGCCGACGGGCTTGGCCGCGCTGCCGCCGCCAGGACCGGCCACGCCGGTGATCGCCACCGTGAGATCGGCGGCGAGTCGCGCGCGACCGCCCTCCGCCATCGCCCGCGCCACCGGCTCGCTGACCGCGCCATGGCTCTCGACGAGGTCCGCAGGCACGCCGGCCAGCGCGCTCTTGGCGGCGTTGGAATAGGTCACCAGCCCGCCATTGACGACGTCCGACGAGCCGGGGATCGCCGTCAGCGCGCCCGCGACCAGCCCGCCGGTGCAGGATTCCACCGTCGCCACCGTCAGGCCGCGATCACGGCAGACGGTGAGGAGTTCGACGCTGAGCGCGGTGATCTCGGGATCGAACATGGCCGCGGTCACTCCTGATAGGGCAGGCGGATCGTGGCAGTGGCGAGCGCGGCAAGCCCTTCGCCGCGGCCCGTGAAGCCCATGCGCTCCGAGGTCGTCGCCTTGAGGCCCACCTGGTTCACCCGGATGCCGGCGATCGCCGCGATACGGGCACGGATCTCGTCGCGATGCGGCCCGACCTTCGGGGCCTCGCAGACGATGGTGAGATCGAGATGGTCGATCACACCGCCGCGTTCGCGCACCCGCCCGGCGGCGAAGGCGAGGAAGCGGTCGGACGAGGCGCCGCGCCATTGCGGGTCGCTCGGCGGGAAATGCGTGCCGATGTCGCCGTCGGCGAGCGCGCCGAGGACGGCGTCGGTCAAGGCATGCAGGGCGACGTCGCCATCGGAATGCGCCCTGACGCCACGCGTATGGGAAAGGCTGACGCCGCCCAGCCAGACATGGTCGCCGGTATCGAAGGCATGAACGTCGTAGCCGGTGCCGACGCGCGTCACCAGTCGCCGGCCGAGGCGCTCTTCGGCCATGGCGAAATCCTCGGGATGGGTCAGCTTCACGTTGGCGGCCTCTCCGGGGAAGGTGGCGACGGCATGGCCGGCCCATTCGATCAGCGCCGCGTCGTCCGTGAAGCCCGAGAGGCCGGCACGCGCGGCAGCCTCATGTGCGTCCAGCAGGGGCCGGAAGGCGAAGGCTTGCGGCGTCTGCACGGTGACGAGCCGGTCGCGCGGCGGCGTCTCGCTGACGCGCCTCTCGGCATCGACGAGCTTGACCGTGTCGGTGACCGGCAGGGCCGGAATGGCGGCCGGCTCGCTTCGGGCCGCGGCGATCGCCCGCGCGATCAGGTCGGAAGAGACGAAGGGGCGGGCGGCATCGTGGATCAGCACGATGCCGTCGAATCCGCCAGCCGAGAGCGCCTGCAGGCCGAGCCGGACCGAGTCCTGGCGGGTCGCGCCGCCGCTGACGGGGCGGGTCAGCCTCTCCGAGCCACAGCCGCCGACGGCCTTCTCGTAATGCGCCTCGTCGCCTGTCCCGATCGCGACGATGACCTGCGTGACCGCCGGCTCGGCCAGGAAGGGCGCCAATGTCCGGCGCAGGACGGGCTTGCCAGCCAGCTCGCGATATTGCTTCGGGATCTCCCCACCGGCGCGCAGGCCGCGCCCTGCCGCGACGATCAGGGCGGCGACTGCAACGGGATGGGTCTTCGTCTCGGTCGGCAAGGCGGAACTCCAGCGAGAACCCGGTGATAGTCGCCGCTCATGCGATCGCCAAGTGCGCTGACGGCCGCGTGCCAGGGTTGCAGAACGGGTGCGACGATGACGCAGCGCAACATATCGCCCGACCCCCTTGCGCTGATGCAGCAATGTCTAATAAATCAGCATAATGGAAGTTGCCTCAAATTCGGGCGGAGATGCCCTGGCGATTGCCGGGCTTGCCGTGGCCTCGCGCGCGTTCCTCGCGCCCATGTCGGGCGTGACGGATGTCGTCATGCGCCGGATTTCTGCGCGGTTCGGCGCCGGGCTCGTGGTCTCCGAGATGGTGGCCTCCGACGAATTCGTACGCGGCAGCGAGGAGGCGCGGCTGCGCGCCGAAGGGGCAGGTGTCTTTCCCCATGTCGTTCAGCTTGCAGGCTGCGATCCGCATTGGCTCGGTGAAGCCGCCCGGCTGGCCGAGGCGACCGGCGCGCAGATCGTCGACATCAACATGGGCTGTCCCGCCAAGCGGGTGACCGGCGGCTGGGCCGGCTCGGCCCTGATGCGCGATCTCGATCATGCGCTGGGGCTGATCGAGGCGGCGGTTGCGGCGGTGTCGGTTCCGGTGACCGTCAAGATGCGGCTCGGCTGGGACGATGCCTCCCGCAATGCGCCGGAGCTGGCGCGCCGCGCCGTCGCCGCCGGCGCCGCGATGATCACGGTCCATGGCCGCACCCGGCAGCAATTCTACAAGGGCACTGCCGACTGGAGCGCGATCCGGGCGGTGCGCGAGGTCGGCGCGTTCCCGCTGGTCGCGAATGGAGACATTCACTGCGTCGCTGACGCGCGGGACTGCCTCGCGCGCTCGGGCGCGGATTTCGTCATGGTCGGGCGCGCGGCGCTGGGCCGCCCATGGCTGGTCGGCGCTGTCGGCGCTGCCCTCGCAGGCCGGCAGGAAAGCGAGCTCAGCCTCGCGCAGAAGCACGATGTCGCGCGGGAGCATTATGAAGGCCTGCTGGATCTGCTTGGCCGGGAGCAGGGCGTGCGCCATGCCCGCAAGCATCTGGCGGCCTATGCAGACGAGGCCGTTGCGAGCGGCTGCGCACCGCATCCCGACTTGCGCCGCGTGATGCTCACCACGAACGAGCCGTGTCAGGCGCTGAGCGCCTTGGCCGAACTGTTCTCCACCGAATGTGGCCGCGAGGCAGCCTGAGCGAGGACGTTTGCGTATGGCGATGGTGTTTGCCGAGGGTGCCGAGGATGGGCGGGACCTGACCATGTTCGATCTGGTCGAGTTGCAGGCTCTCAATGTCCTCCCGATGCCGGTCGTCGTCATCGGCGATGGGCATGCCATTCTCTACGCCAACACCGCGGCCGAGGACTTTTTCCAGTCGAGCGCCGTGGTGCTGAAGCGCCAGCGCCTCGACGACCTGATCGCCTTCGGCTCGCCGGTTCTGTCGCTCGTCGAGGAGGTGCAGCGGCGCGGAGCCAGCGTCAGCGAGTACCGGCTCGATCTCGGCTCGCCTCGGCTCGGAGTCGATCGCGTGGTCGATGTTTTTGCATCGCCATTGCCCAATCAGGGCGATGCGGTGGTCCTGATGCTGCAAGAACGGACAATTGCCGAAAAAATGGACAGGCAATTGACGCATCGCGGGGCGGCCCGTTCGATCACCGCCATGGGCGCGATGCTCGCGCATGAGATCAAGAACCCGCTTTCCGGCATAAGGGGCGCGGCGCAATTACTGGAGGCCTCCGTGCCCGACAGCGAGCGCATCCTGACGCAACTGATCTGCGATGAGACCGACCGGATCGTGAAGCTGGTCGAGCGTGTCGAGCTGTTCGGCGACGACAGGCCGAGCGAGCGCGGCGCCGTCAATGTCCATGACGTGCTTGATCATGTGAAGCGGCTGGCGCAGTCGGGCTTTGCTCGGCATATCCGCTTCAACGAGGTCTATGACCCGTCGCTGCCGCCGGTCGCCGGCAACCGTGATCAGCTGGTCCAGGTCCTTCTGAATTTGGTGAAGAACGCTGCCGAAGCCATTGGAACAGAAGCGATCGATGGCGAAATCACGCTGACCACGGCCTACCGTCCGGGCATCCGCATGCAGCTCGCAGGCTCGACGGGCCGGATCGCGCTGCCGCTCGAGATCGTCATCCGCGACAATGGTCCGGGCGTGCCGGCCGAGATCCTGCAATATCTGTTCGACCCCTTCGTCACGACCAAGGCGCAAGGCAGTGGCCTTGGACTTGCACTCGTCGCCAAGGTGATCGGCGATCACGGCGGAATCGTCGAATGCGAGTCGGTGCCCCGGCGCACGACGTTCCGGATTCTTCTGCCGCTGCACGAAGCGCGCGCCAACAGGACCGCTTAGGCCCACAGGACACAGTGAATGCCCACCGGTAACATCCTCATCGCAGACGACGACGCCGCGATCCGCACCGTGCTCAACCAGGCCCTGGCCAGAGCGGGGTACGAAGTGCGGACCACCGGCCAGGCGGCGACGCTGTGGACCTGGGCCGCGCAAGGCCTGGGCGATCTCATCATCACTGACGTCGTGATGCCGGACGGCAATGCCTTCGACCTGTTGCCGCGCATCAAGCGGGTGCGGCCGGAACTGCCGATCATCGTGATGAGCGCGCAGAACACCTTCATGACCGCGATCAAGGCCTCGGAGCGCGGCGCCTATGAATACCTGCCAAAGCCCTTCGACCTGAAGGAGCTGGTCGCCATCGTCGGCAGGGCGATGTCGCGGCCGCGCGGCGATGCGGGGCGGGCTGCAGCGGCCGAGCCGGACGACATTCCGCTGATCGGCCGCTCGCCGGCGATGCAGGACGTCTATCGCGCGCTGGCACGGCTGATGCCGATCGACCTCACGGTGATGATCAACGGCGAATCCGGCACCGGCAAGGAGCTCGTCGCCCGTGCGCTCCACGATTACGGCAAGCGTCGCAACGGACCCTTCGTCGCCATCAACATGGCCGCGATCCCGAAGGACCTGATCGAATCCGAGCTGTTCGGCCATGAGAAGGGCGCCTTCACCGGCGCGCTGACCCGCTCGTCGGGCCGTTTCGAGCAGGCCGAGGGCGGCACACTCTTCCTCGACGAGATCGGCGACATGCCGATGGAGGCGCAGACGCGGCTGCTGCGTGTGCTGCAGCAGGGCGAATACACCACGGTCGGCGGGCGCACGCCGATCAAGACCAATGTCCGCATTGTGGCTGCGACGAACAAGGACCTGCGCATCTCGATCGCACAGGGACTGTTCCGCGAGGATCTGTTCTTCCGGCTCAACGTGGTGCCGATCCGGCTGCCGCCCTTGCGCGAGCGCGTCGAGGACATCCCGGATCTCGTGCGCCATTTCTTCTCGCTGGTCGAGAAGGAGGGGCTGCCGCGCAAACAGATCGATTCGGAAGCGATGGACGTGATGCGGCGCTATCGCTGGCCGGGCAACGTCCGCGAGCTGGAGAATCTGGTCCGCCGTCTCGCCGCGCTCTATCCACAGGAGACGATCACCGCTCCGATCGTCGAGACCGAGCTGCAGCCGGCATCGGCATCGCCGGGCTTCATCAACAGTCCCGGTCCGGAGCGCGCGGAGACCCTCTCGGGCTCGGTCGAGCGCCATCTCAACCAGTATTTCGGCGGATTCGGCGATAATATCCCGCCGCCGGGGCTGTATCACCGCATTCTGCGCGAGGTCGAGCCGCCGCTGATCGCGGCTGCGCTCGCGGCGACGCGGGGTAACCAGATCCGCGCAGCGGAGCTGCTCGGGCTCAACCGCAACACCCTGCGCAAGAAGATTCGCGAGCTCGACATGCAGGTGGTTCGCTCGCCCCGCTGAGCGCAGCCGCGGGCAGGGCGCTCCCGCCTTTCATATGTCATATTTTGACAACACCGTTGCGGCGGCGCATCAGTGCGCCCGAACCGACCGCCTTGCGGCCGGCCCAACGGAGTTGTTGAGAAAGCGTGGCTGCCTCCACCAGTGACATCAGGATGACGCCGCGCGTCGGGGATACCCCCCGGCGCGTTTCCGGCTGGCTCGGCGCGCTCGTCGTCGTGTTCGCGCTGGTCTCGGCGCTCGTGACCTTCCTCGTCCTGTCCGGTGCGACCCCGATCGTACCGGTGCACGAGGTCGTCATCGGGGTCTTCGTCCTCAATGGCCTGCTGATCCTGCTGCTGCTGATCATCGTTGCCTTCGAGACGGCGGTGCTGATCCGGGCCCGGCGCGCCGGCGCCGCCGCTGCCGGCCTGCATGTGCGCATCGTCGGGCTGTTCAGCATCATCGCGGCGCTCCCGGCCATCCTCGTCGCGGTGATCGCCACGGTCACCATCGAACGCGGCCTCGAGCCCTGGTTTTCGGACCGGATGCGCGACGCGATCTTCAAGTCGGTCGAGGTCGCTGATGCCTATGCCGCGGGCCAGTGCAAATCGCTCGGTCGCGAGATCCGGGTCCTGTCCGACGACTTGGTGCGGGCCAAGCCGGCCTTCGATGTCGACCGCAAATGGTTCGAGAACTTCCTGACGGTGCGCGCCACCGCGCTCGGCGTGCCCGTCGCGATGCTGATGCGCCCGCCTGACACTGTGCTGATGCGGGCCAATATCGATGTGCTACGCGATGCTCCCAAGCCGGATTCGGCTGCCTTCGAGGACGCGCAATCCTCGACCGACCCGATCTGCGTGCTGCCGTCGACCGGGCGCATCTTCGGAGCGCTGGCGAAGCTTCCGGCCTATGACAACGCCTTCCTCTACGTGGCGCGCGAGGTCGACCCCCTTGCGGTCGAGTTCCCGGCCGTGGCGCGCGGCGCGGCGGTGGAGTACCTGTCGATCGACGCGCGCCGGAAGGGCGTGCAGATCGCCTTCGCCTCGATGTACGCGTTGATCGCGGTCATCCTGCTGCTTTCGGCGATCTGGATCGGCCTGAGCTTCGCCAACGGGCTGGTGGCGCCGATCCGGCGCATGATCCACGCCACGGACCAGGTTTCGAGCGGCAATTTCTATGTCCAGGTGCCGATAAGACGGTCGGAGGGAGACCTCGCCCATCTTGGCGAGACCTTTAACAAGATGACGGCGGAGCTGCGCCGGCAGCGCGACGGGCTGATCACCGCGAGCGAGGTGATCGATCGGCGCAGGCGCTTCACCGAAACCGTGCTCTCCGGCGTGTCCTCCGGAGTGCTCAGCCTCGACGCCGACGGTCATATCACCATCATGAACCGCTCCGCCGAGACCTTGCTCGGCGCCGGAGGACGGTTGCTGGGCGAGCCCATCGGCCAAGTGGCGCCCGAGATCGCCTCCTTCGTCGCCGACGCGCTGCACAACCGCCAGCGGCAGAGCTCGGGCCAGATCGCGATCACCCGCGCCGGACGCGACCGCATGGTCAATGTCCGCGCCGTCCGTGAAGGAGAGGGGGCTGGCGCAGGGCTCGTCGTGACGCTCGACGACATCACCGATCTGGTCTCGGCGCAGCGCACCGCGGCCTGGGCCGATGTCGCGCGCCGGATCGCTCACGAGATCAAGAACCCGCTGACGCCGATCCAGCTCTCGGCCGAGCGCATAAGGCGCAAGTTCGGGCGCGTCGTCGTCGACGACAAGGAGATTTTCGACCAGTGCACCGCGACGATCGTGCGTCAGGTCGAGGATATTCGCCGGATGGTCGACGAGTTCTCGTCCTTCGCGCGCATGCCGAAGCCGGCCTTGTCGCGTGACGACATCGTCGAGACCGTCCGGCAGATCGTCTTCCTGATGCGCGTCGGCAATCCCGAGCTGACGATCTCGGAGAACCTGCCCGTCGAGCCGGTCTTCGCGCAGTTCGACCGGCGGCTGGTCTCGCAGGCCCTGACCAATGTCATCAAGAACGCCACCGAGGCGATCGAGGCGTTGCCGATGGACGAGCGCGGCCCCGGCCGGATCGAGGTCGCCTTCCAGCGGCGTGACGACGGCGTGATCGTCATCGACGTGATCGATAACGGCAAGGGCCTGCCCGCCGATCAGCGCCAGAAGCTGCTCGAGCCCTACATGACGACGCGCGAGGGCGGCACGGGGCTCGGCCTCGCGATCGTCGGCAAGATCCTGGAGGACCATGGCGGCGGCATCGAGCTGCTCGACCGGCCCGACGCGCATGACGGCGGACGCGGCGCCCGCGTCAGACTCTGGTTCCCCGAGACGGGGCCGCAGGACGAGCCGGCGGACGACGAAATCGGCGGGGGAAACGCTGAAACTGCCATGAACAAACAGAACGGAACTCAGGAATGAGCGCTGACATTCTGGTCGTAGATGACGAAGTCGATATCCGGGAGCTGGTTTCGGGCCTGCTCGAGGATGAAGGCTACCGCACCCGCAAGGCGGGATCGGCCGACGAGGCGCTCGCCGCCATCGCCGCGCGCCGCCCCAACCTGGTCTTCCTCGACATCTGGCTGCAGGGCAGCCGGCTCGACGGGCTGCAGGTGCTCGACCTGATCAAGGAAAGTCACCCCGATCTCGCGGTGGTGATGATCTCCGGGCACGGCAATATCGAGACCGCCGTCTCGGCCATCAAGAGCGGCGCCTATGACTTCATCGAGAAGCCGTTCAAGGCCGACCGGCTGGTGCTCGTCGCCGAGCGCGCGCTGGAGGCCTCGCGGCTGCGGCGCGAGGTCCGCGAGCTCAAGACGCGCTCGGTGCAGGCGAGCCGGATCGTCGGCAAGTCGACAGTGGTCAACCAGCTGCGCCAGACGATCGACCGGGTCGCACCGACCAATGCGCGCGTGCTGATCACCGGCGAGCCGGGTTGCGGCAAGGAACTGGCTGCGCGGACGCTGCATGAGGCATCGAGCCGCGCGTCGGGGCCTTTTATCGTCATCAACGCAGCGACGATCACGCCCGATACGATGGAGGAGGAGCTGTTCGGCGTCGAAGGCGGGGAGGGGCGCTCGCGCCGGGTCGGCGCCCTCGAGGAGGCGCATGGCGGCTCCCTCTATATCGACGAGATCGGCGACATGCCGCGCGAGACGCAGAACCGCATCCTGCGCGTGCTCGTAGACCAGAATTTTCAGCGTGTCGGCGGCGCGACGCGCGTTCATGTCGATGTCCGCATCGTCTCATCGAGCAGCCGCGACCTGGCGCAGCTCATCGCCGACGGGCACTTTCGCGAGGATCTCTATCATCGCCTGAGCGTTGTGCCGGTGCGGATCCCGTCGCTCTCGGAGCGGCGCGAGGACGTCCCTGAGCTGATCGAGTTCTTCATGGACCAGATCTCGGTCGCGACCGGCCTGCCCAAGCGCCGGATCGGCGGCGATGCGATGGCGGTCCTGCAATCGCATGAATGGCCCGGCAATGTCCGCGAGCTGCGCAACAATGTCGAACGGCTGATGATCCTGACCAAGGGCGACCCGACCGCCGACATCACGGTCGAGATGCTGCCGGCGGAGGTCGGCGCCATGGTGCCGACGACGCCGTCAGGGTCGGGAGGGGAACGGCTGATGAGCCTGCCGCTGCGCGATGCGCGCGAGATCTTCGAGCGCGAGTACCTGATCGCCCAGATCGCGCGGTTCTCGGGAAATATTTCACGCACGGCTGAATTCATCGGCATGGAGCGCTCGGCGCTCCACCGCAAGTTGAAGTCGCTGGGCGTCGGCTGACGCATGTCGGCAGGCGCGTTCTGCATATGGGCCTGCGTCGGACGCAGGACTTTAGGCCGCATGTGGGCTTTGAGGCACTTGCATTGCAGGCTAAGCCGACGATCTAATGAAGCCATCGGTGTTTCGAAAATGCTCCGGCGCTCGGCCGGACGCTGAACGGAACGAACTGGATCGCCAACGCAACCTCAAGCGCGATCCCAACAACAGGGGCTGAACATGGCCGCAGAGCGGGCACAAAACCTTCAGGACACCTTCCTCAATCACGTCCGCAAGCAGAAAATCCCCCTGACGATCTTCCTCGTCAACGGCGTGAAGCTGCAGGGCGTCGTCACTTGGTTCGACAATTTCTGCGTGCTTCTGCGCCGCGACGGGCATTCGCAGCTCGTCTACAAGCACGCCATCTCCACGATCATGCCCGGCCACCCGGTTCAGCTCTTCGAGCCCGAGGACACGGACAAGGCCTGATCCAATGGCAGGGCGCTCGGGCACGGACTCTGTGCCGGCCGGGGCGAAACCGCTCGACGAGATCGAGCGCGACATCGCCGCCAATACCCGCGCCTATGTCATCGGCCCCTATCAGCAGCGCCGCGGCGGCAAGGTCGCCGCGGATGCGAATCAGCGCTCCTTCGCCGCGCGCCTCGACGAGGCGGTCGGGCTCGCGGCGGCGATCGATCTTACCGTCGTCGAGGCGATTTCGGCGCTCCTGACGGCCCTGAGGCCGGCGACCTATCTCGGCAAGGGCAAGGTCGAGGAGATCGCCGAGCGCATCCGGATCGAGGAGATCGGTCTGGTGGTGATGGACTGCGCGCTCTCGCCGGTGCAGCAGCGCAATCTCGAAAAGGCCTGGGGCTGCAAGGTCATCGACCGGACCGGGCTGATCCTCGAGATCTTCGGACGGCGCGCCCGCACCAAGGAGGGCGCGCTGCAGGTCGAGCTGGCGCATCTGAACTACCAGAAGAGCCGCCTCGTCCGGTCCTGGACCCATCTCGAGCGCCAGCGCGGCGGCTTCGGCTTCCTCGGCGGCCCCGGCGAAACCCAGATCGAGGCCGACCGGCGCGTCATCCAGGAGCGCATGACCAAGATCGAGCGCGATCTCGACACGGTGAAACGCACGCGCTCGCTGCATCGTGCGAGCCGGAAACGCGTTCCTTATCCGGTGATTGCGCTGGTTGGTTACACCAATGCTGGGAAGTCGACCCTGTTCAACCGGCTGACCTCTGCCGAGGTGCTGGCGCAGGACATGCTGTTCGCGACGCTCGATCCGACGGCGCGCGCGATCAAGCTGCCGCATGGCGCCCGCATCATGCTCTCCGACACGGTCGGCTTCATTTCGGACCTGCCGACCCAGCTCGTTGCCGCGTTCCGGGCGACGCTCGAGGACGCGATCGAGGCCGATGTCCTGCTCCATGTCCGCGACGTCGCCCATGACGACACGCAGGCCCAGGCGGCCGACGTGCAGGCGATCCTGCGCGACCTCGGCATCGACCCCGATGACGGTCAGCGCGTGATCGAGGTCTGGAACAAGGCGGACCTGCTCGGCGGCGACGAGCGCGAGCGTCAGTTCGGCCTCGTCGCCCTCAAGCCGGAAGCCTCGCGGCCGATTCTGGTCTCGGCTCTGACCGGCGAGGGGATGGAGCGGCTCACCGACGCGATCGAGGCCCGCATCGCGCTCAGCCGCCCGGTCTACCGGCTGGTGCTCGAACCCGGCGACGGCAAGTCGCTGGCCTGGCTGCACGCCAATGGCGAAATCCTGGAGCGGAGCGACGCCGAGGACGGCGCGCTGACCTTGACCGTGCGCCTGCCGCCGGAGCGGGAAGGGGCCTTCGGCGCCCGTTTCCCGCAGGCCGAGCGTCAGGTCTAAGCCGCGCGCTCGCCGGCCTTTTCCGCCCTCTTCACGGCCTGCCAGAGCGCTTCCAGCTCGTCGAGCGTGGCGTCCTTGGCCTGACGATCTTCGGTGGCCAGCCGCGCCTCGATACCCCGGAAGCGCCGCTCGAACTTGGCGTTGGCCTCGTTGAGGCAGCCTTCGGGATCGGCATCGACATGGCGCGCCAGGTTGGCGACGACGAAGAGCAGGTCGCCGATCTCTTCGCGGATCGCGGCCTTGTCGCCTGAGGCCAGCGCCTCGTCGATCTCGGCGGTCTCTTCGCGGATCTTGTCGAGCACGAGGCGTGCATCGTTCCAGTCGAAGCCTACGGTCGAGGCCTTGGCCTGCAGCTTCCAGGCGCGGGTGAGGGCGGGCAGGGCGTGCGGCACGCCGGCGAGCACGCCCTTGCCCTCTTCGGCCTCGGGCAGGCCGGCGGCGCGATGCGCGGCGGCTCTCTCGGCCTTCTCCTGCGCCTTGATCCGGTGCCAGAGCGTCTTGACCTCGGCCGGCGTCAGGTCGCGGGCATCGCCGAAGACATGCGGGTGGCGGCGGATCAGCTTGGCGGTGATCGCCTCGACCACGTCGGGAAAGGCGAAGGCGCCTTCCTCCTCGGCCATGCGGGCGTGAAACGCGACCTGCAGCAGGAGATCGCCGAGCTCGTCCTTGAGGTCGATCCTGTCGCCGCGCGCGATCGCATCGGCGACCTCATAGGCCTCTTCGACCGTGTAGGGCGCGATCGAGGCGAAATCCTGCTCCAGGTCCCAGGGGCAGCCGGTGCCGGGCGTCCGGAGCGCCGCCATGATCTCGATCAGACGGGCGATGTCGCGGGATGGCTTCAACGCTGCAATTCTCCGTGGAGTGAGATAGCGTCCTCCCATGATTCAAGTCACGCCGTCCATCGCCATCGACGAGAGCGAGATCGAGGAGAGCTTCGTGCGCGCCTCCGGTCCCGGCGGCCAGCATGTCAACAAGGTCTCGAGCGCGGTTCAGCTCAAATTCGATGCCCGGCATTCAAAATCATTGCCCGATGACGTCGCCGTCCGGCTGATGAAGCTCGCCGGCAGCCGGCTGACTCAGGACGGCGTCATCGTCATCGTGGCCCAGGCGCAACGCAGCCAGAAGCGCAACCGCGAGGAGGCGCTGGAGCGGCTGCTGGAGATGATCCGGGCGGCCGCGATCCGCCCCGAGAAGCGCCGGCCGACCAAGCCGACCAAGGCGTCGAAGGAACGACGGCTCGAAGCCAAGGTCCGGCGCTCGTCGATCAAGTCGGCGCGGTCCAAGCCCGGGATGGACTAGGGTGAGCTCTGACGGGAACGGCAAGGGGCGGCCAACACGCGCCGGCCGAAAGCCGCCCCGGCGCATCACGGCCGACTATCTGCGACGCGCCGCCATGCACTACCTGGAGCGCTACGCGGCGGCGGCTGGCCAGTTGCGGCGGGTGCTCCAGCGCAAGGTCGCGGCGAGCTGCCGGCATCATGGCGACGAGCCCGCCGGCTTTGCCGCGATGATCGACGAAACGGTCGCGCGCTGCGTCGCCGCCGGGCTCGTCGACGACCAGCGCTTTGCCCAGGCGCGCGCGGCGAGCCTGCGGCGCAGGGGCCAGTCGTCACGCGCGGTCGCGGCGAAACTCGCGGCCAAGGGCGTCGAGCGCGCGCTCGCAGCCGAGGCCAGCCACTCGAGCGAGGAGGAGGAACTGGCCGCCGCGCGCGTTGCCGCGCGACGCAAGCGGCTGGGGCCGTGGAGCCGCGGCGACCGGGCGGCGAGCCGGCAGAAGGATCTCGCGGCCCTCGCACGGGCGGGCTTCAGCATGAAAATCGCCCGCGACGTCGTCGACGGCGCGGGCGATTAGGCCTGTTGTGAGGACCGGGGAGGGGCGCCTCAGTCGAGCTTGATCTTCGCCTCGTCGACGACCTTGCCCCAGCGTGCCACCTCGGAGGTGACGAACTTGCCGAACTCCTCGCCATAGACCGCCGGGATCGACGAGCCGTTCTTCTCCCAGGCGGCCGTGATCATCGGCGCCTTGAGCGCCTTTTCGATCTCGCCGCGCATGCGCGTCACGATCTCGGCGGGCGTGTTCTTCGGCGCCCAGACTGCATACCAGGTCGCGACCTCATAGCCTTCGAGGCCGGCTTCCTTCGCGGTCGGCACATTGGGAATGGCATCCGAGCGTTTCGGCGCGGCCACGGCGAGCCCGCGCAGCGCGCCGCTCTGGATCTGGGGGGCCGAGGAGCCGAGGCCATCGAACATGATGTCGACCTGGCCAGCGACGAGGTCCTGGATGGCGGGCCCGGCTCCGCGATAGGGCACATGGGTCAGGTTGGTCTTCGTCACCAGCTTGAAGAGCTCGCCGGCGAGATGGTGGGTTGTGCCGTTGCCGGCCGAGGCGTAGTTGAGCTTGTCGGGGTTCTTCTTGGCGAACTCGATCAGCTCCGCCAACGTCTTGGCCTGGACCTTGCCGGGATGGACGACGATCACCTGCGGCGGCTGGGCGATGATGCCGACCGGGATGAAATCGGTCTGGATGTTGTAGTCGAGCTTCGGATAGAGCGCGGGCGCGATCGTGTGATGCGCCGCGCCGACGAAGAAGGTGTAGCCGTCGGGAGCCATTTTCGACGCCGCCGAAGCGCCGACAGTGCCGCCGGCGCCGCCGCGATTCTCGATGATGATGCGCTGGCCGAGCTGTTGCTCGAGCTGGGCGGCGATCGGACGGGCAAAGGCGTCCGTCCCGCCGCCGGCCGGGAAGGGCACGATGAAGGTGATCGGCTTCTGCGGCCAGGTCTGAGCCTGGACAGGCCCGGCCAAAGCCGCAGCGCCAAGACCTGCCGAGAGCGCGAGCGCGATGGACCAGCTTGATTTGAGCATGAAAGCAATTCCTCCCTGGAATGAAAACGAGGCTCTTGACGGCCCTGGGCATGATGCCGGCTTGGCATTCTGTATAGTTTCGAAGGGATTAGGGCATTCACTGCCCGAAATGGCAAGCAACCCATTTGGCTGATATGACAGGCTGCGTGAGATCGCGCCCATCGCAGGAGACAGACGCTCGCATGAGCCGCCTCGACAGTTTCATCCGCCGCCTCGAAGCTCAGCGCCGCATCCTCGATTGGGCGGCGGCTGCGATCGATGGCCGGGACGGGCATGTGCTCGAACTCGGCCTCGGCAATGGCCGCACCTATGACCATTTGCGTGAGGTTCTGCCCGGGCGGACGATTCATGCGTTCGACCGCCAGGCGAAGGCCAATCCGCGCTCGATGCCGCCAGACGACATGCTGGTGCTGGGCGACATGGAGACGACGCTGCCGGCTTTCGTCGAGCGGCATGGCCGTGACGCGGCTCTGATCCATGTGGACGCGACGACGGGCGTGCCGGAGCGCGACCGGATCCATCTCGCCTGGCTGCCGGGCCATGTCGCGGCGCTCGCGCAGGACGACGCGCTGATCGTCAGCGGCTCGGCTCTGGAGCATCCGGCGCTATCCGCGGTGGCGCTGCCTGACGGCGTGCCGGAAGGGCGCTATTTCGCTTACCGCCGCCAGGCATCGTCGAGCCGGATGGATGATCTGGCATGACCAGGAGAGGAGCAGAAAATCCCCATGCCGTGCAGGGCTTGAACCTGGCGAACAGGGCGATCGCGCTCGGCGCAGCGATGAACCATGCCGAGGCCCGGCTGAATTGGCAGATCGCCTCTGACTACGCCGACGAGCATCTGGAAGGCGAGGACATCTATTACTGGATCAAGAGCGGCCTTGGTGCGGCCTTGCTCGACGTCGGAGAGTACCAGGCCGCCATAGCCGTTTCGGAGGTGGCGCTGGACTGGTGCGTCGAGAAAAACCAGCCTTTGGCGTCGCTGACGATCGCCAAATCCTATTTGAAGTTGGGCTCTGGCGAGAGCGCAGCACGACATATCCAGCAAGCGCGAGAGCTCGTGGGCGATGCGATGATCGACCAGTTTGACCCGGCCGATCAGGAAGCCGTCCGAAAGCAGCTTCACCGATAGGCGACGAGGTTCTCCTGATCGGGGCAGGGTTTTCCGGCCCATCTGAGAGAGAGATACGCGGCCGGCCGAAGCAACGAATGATTCGCATAAGACATATTATGGAACTAAATGCGATATCCGCTAGCGCTACCTGATCCCTGGTTCCTAGAGTTCGATGGACCGATGCCGCATCTACCAACCCAGGCAAAGCCCAGCTTTTAGAGATGCTTGTGTGCCGTATCCGCTTCGGTCTGTGAACTTGCTCCCGCGAACATGACGTCTCCGGCCGGCCCATCGACGATTTGCGGCAGCAGCGCTTTCCAGGCTTCGATCAGCTCGCGGTAATAGCCGGGCTCGGGACGCAGCACGCTCTGGATACCCATGCCGCGCACCAGGCAGAGCGTCAGGTTGAGGATGATCCGCGCCTGCTGCGGCGGGCGCTTGGCCGGATCGCAGAACGCGGTCCAGATGCCGTCCAGCGCCTGATGGAAGCGCTTCACCACCGGGATCATCCGTTCGCACAGCGCCGGGTCGTTACGCGCCTCGGTGATCATCTCCAGCGAGAGATAGAAGAACCGGCCCGAGAAGAGCTGCCAGAGGAATTCGACGAAGCCTTCCAGCGAAACCCGGCCGGCCTGGACATCGTCGGCAACGGCCTTGATCTGCCGCGTGCCGTCTTCCAGCAACTCCTCCATGGCGGCGAGCACGATATCGGCCCGGGCGGGAAAATGATGCAGCAGCGCACCGCGCGAGACCATGGCGCGCGCGGCGATCTCCTGCGTCGTCGCGGCGTGATAGCCGACCTCGAAGATCTCATCGAGCGCGGCCTGGATCAGGCGCTCGCGCGTCGCGATGCTGCGCATCTGCTGCTGGCGCTTGGCGGGTTGCATCGTTCCGTTCTCCGACCCTGGCGCGGCAAGCCGTTCGAGAGATCGCGCCAAGAAGTCTGGTTCTTAGAAAAACAATCTTGCTTGTTTTTTTAACACGACCAAGATGGCGGTCAACCGCATCGCGCAGCACCGGAGGATCAAATGAGCGACGACTATCAGAACCGCAGCTATGGCGAGATCCCGGTCGGGTTCGGCAAGAAGCCCGGCATCGTCGTGGTCGATTTCCAGAAGGGCTTCACCGACCCGCAATATCCGCTGGGTGGCGCGCCGCTGGTGATGCGGGCGGTCGAGAACACGGCAAAGCTGCTCGAGGTCGCGCGCCGCTACAATGTCCCGGTCGCGAACTGCAACACGGCCTATATGAATGTGCGGGAGATGCCCTACTGGAAGATCACCGCTGTGCGCGAGACCTTCCTGCACGACCATCCGAGCGTGGCGCATGACCCGCGCATCTACGATGCCGAATACGACCTGACGATCTGCAAGAAGGGCCCGTCGATCTTCTTCAACACCGGCGTGAGCGACTATTTCACCAAGGAGCGCGTCGACACCGTCATCGTCACAGGCTGCAATACCAGCGGCTGCATCCGCGCCACCTCGATCGATTCCTTCAGCTATCGCTATCGCACCATCGTCCCGGAGGATTGCGTCGGCGATATCGAGGAGCAGCCGCACAAGGACAACCTGCGCGATCTCGGCCGCCGCTATGTCGATGTCTCGGACCTGAAGACCGTGCTCGCCCAGCTCGAGGACTGGCATCGCCAGAACGCCGATTGAGGGGCGGGGGCCCCTCCTCTGCTGTCAGCTGCCCGATGTGATGACCATGCCGTCGAAGGCGACCTCGACGCCCGGCGGCAAGCGCCTGGACAGGCTGGCATAGTCCAGGTCGACATGCAGGTTGGTCAGCACCGTGCGCCGCGGCGCGAGTTCCTCGATCGCCTCCAGGGCCTGTACCAGATTGAAATGGCTGGGATGCGGCGTCTCGCGCAGGCAGTCCAGGATCAGCACCTCGAGGCCGGCCAGCGCGGCCTTCGCCTCGGACGGCATCAGGCTGACATCGGGCACATAGCCCAGGTCGGCGAAGCGGAAGCCGAGCGCCTCATAGCCGGGCCCATGCTCCAGCGCGATCGGGTATGCGCCGATCTCACCGCCCGCCCCCGCGATCGTCAGCATCTCGCCAGCGCGCAGCGAGTGCATCTCCAGGATCGGCGGATACAGGCTGCCGGGCGGCGTCTCGAAAATATAACCAAAGCGGGTCCGCAAGGTCTCGGCCGTCACGGCGTCGGCATGAACCGGTACGCGCTTGCGCATATGCAGGACCAGCGCGCGCATGTCGTCGATGCCATGCGTGTGGTCGGCATGATCATGGGTGTAGAGCACCGCGTCGAGATGCTCGATCCCAGCGTCGATGAGCTGCTCGCGCAGGTCCGGCGTGGTGTCGACGATCAGGCTGGTCCTGCCGGCCGGGCCGTCGCGCTCGACCAGGATCGAGCAGCGCCGCCGGCGGTTCTTCGGATTCGCCGGATCGCAGGCGCCCCAGCCCGAGCCGGGTCGGGGCACGCCGCCGGAGGAGCCGCAGCCGAGGATCGTGATCGCCAGAGCCATTGCAGCCGGCGGCTCAGGCGACTTGCGCCACGGGTGACGCGTGATCCATCTTCCAGTAGCAGCGCTGCGCATTCCCGGTCGTGATGCGCGCGATCTCGTCGAAACTCAAGCCTTTGACTTCGGCCAAAGTCTTTGCGGTCTCAACGACATAGGAAGGCTCGTTGCGCTTTCCTCTGAACGGAACGGGCGCAAGATAGGGTGCGTCGGTCTCGACCAGCAGCCGGTCGAGCGGCACGTCGCGCGCGATCGAACGGAGCTCCTCGGACGTCTTGAAGGTCAGGATCCCGGAAAAGGAGACGTAGAGGCCAAGCTCGACCCCGACCCGGGCCAGTTCCGGCCCGGCCGTGAAGCAGTGCAGGATGGCGGGAAAAGCCCCCTTCCCCATTTCCTCGCGCAGAATCGCGATCATGTCGTCATCGGCCTGGCGGGAATGGATTACCAGCGGCAGCTGCGTCATGCGGGCGGCCGCGATATGCGCCCGCAGCCCCTGCGCTTGCGCCTCGCGCGGACTCTTGTCGTAGTGATAGTCGAGCCCGGCCTCGCCGATCGCGACGCAGCGCGGATGTTCCGCGAGCTTCGCGAGCCGTTCGGGCGTGATGTCCAGTTCCTCATGGGCGCCATGGGGATGGGTGCCGACCGTACACCAGACCGAGGGGAAGCGCTCGGCAAGCGCGGCATAGATCGCAAAGCGCGAGACGCGCGTCGAGATCGTCACCATCCGCGTCACGCCGGCCGCCTCGGCTCGCGCAACGTAAGCCGCCAGATCCTCCGCGAAATCCGGAAAGTCGAGATGGCAATGCGTATCGATCAGCATCAGGCAGCTTGCCCGGCGTCGGGTTCGACATAGCGCGGGAAGATCGCGCTCGGCGCCGGCAGCGGCGTGCCGCTCGCGAGCCGCCCGCTTTCGCCCAGCGCAGCGAAATTGCGGGCCACGGGCGCGACCGCGAGCAGGTCGAGCAGCTTGCCGGCGGCCTCGGGGATCACCGGCTGCGCTAGAATCGCGACCTGTCGCAGCACCTCAGCCGTGACGTAGAGCACGGTATCGCGCCGCGCCGGATCCGATTTGCCCAGCCGCCAGGGCTCGTTGCCGGCGAAATAGCGGTTCGCCTCGGCAACCACGGCCCAGATATCGGCCAGCACGACATGCAGCGCAAAATCCTGCATCGCGGCGCGCGCCTTCGCCAGCGCCGCGTCGGCGAGCGTGAGCATCGCGCGGTCGCCTTCGCTCAGCGTTCCCTGCGCGGGCACCCTGCCCTCGCAGTTCTTGGCGATCATCGAGAGCGAGCGCTGCGCCAGGTTGCCGAGATCATTGGCGAGATCGGCGTTGATCCGCCCGACGATCGCCTCATGGCTGTAATTTCCATCCTGGCCGAAGGAGACCTCGCGCAGGAAGAAATAGCGCAGCTGATCGACGCCATAGGTCGCGGCCAGGTCGAACGGGTCGACGACATTGCCGACCGATTTCGACATCTTGGCGCCCTTGTTGAGCAGGAAGCCATGGCCGAAGACGCGCTTGGGCAGGGGCAACCCCGCCGACATCAGGAAGGCTGGCCAATAGACGGTATGGAACCGCACGATGTCCTTGCCGATGATGTGCACATCGGCCGGCCAGTAGCGCCAGCGCGGGTTGCTTTCGTCAGGGAAGCCGCAGCCGGTGACGTAGTTGTTGAGCGCGTCGACCCAGACATACATGACGTGCTTGGGGTCGCCGGGAACGGCCAGGCCCCAGTCGAAGGTCGTGCGGCTGATCGAGAGGTCCTCGAGTCCGCCCTTCACGAAACTGACGATCTCGTTGCGGCGGGTCTCCGGCGAGATGAAGTCCGGAACATCCTGATAGAGCTTCAGCAACCGGTCCTGATAGGATTTGAGGCGGAAGAAATAGCTTTCCTCCTCGACCCATTCGACCGGCGTGCCCTGCCCGCCCAGCCGTGTGCCGTCCGGTTGAAGGGTCGTCTCCTCCTCGCTATAGAACGCCTCGTCGCGCACCGAGTACCAGCCGGAATATTTGGCGAGGTAGATGTCGCCATTGGCCTCCATCCGGCGCCAGAGCTCCTGCGTCGAAGGCAGGTGGTCGGCGTCGGTGGTGCGGATGAAGCGGTCGAAGGAACAGCCGAGCCGCTGCTCCATCTCCTTGAAGCGCGTGGCGATGCCATCGACGAATTCCTTCGGCGAGAGCCCGGCCTGCGCGGCGGTGCGCTGCACCTTCTGGCCGTGCTCGTCGGTCCCGGTCATCGCGAAGACGTCGTAACCGTCGAGCCGCTTGAAGCGGGCGATCGCGTCCGAAGCCACCATCTCGTAGGCATGGCCGATATGGGGCGGGCCATTCGTGTAGTGAATGGCGGTGGTCAGGTAGAATTTAGGGGCCGTGGCCATCGTCCGTCCGCACATCGCTTGAGACCATGCCCGGCTCGCCGGACCGGAGCGGGTCGGGCGATGGCTGGTCTCTCGTTCACGCTGCGCGCGACCGGCGAACCGCCTCAGACAGATCATGAAACATCGTCATCACGAGCGGCCGGCGGTCGAGATTGTAGGTTTCCACCTCGCGGGCCGCGCGTCCCAGCTTTTCCCATACCTCCGCCAGCGGTGCAAGGCGGCCCGCGCCGGCATGCGCATGGGCGTGCAGATGGCTGGCGAGCCAGCTCTGGATCGTGTCGATCATGATGGCGAAATCGCTCTCGCCGGCGCGCCCGGCGACGTCCTCCGCCAGCGCCAGCAGGGCCGGAAGATCGATCCCCGGCAAGGTGTCGAGCCTGGCGCGAACAGCCTCGACCAGCGCCAGCGTCTCCGGATCGACATAAGTCAGGGCGCGGCGCACCGAGCCGTCCGCCAGCGCCGAAGCTCGGGTGAGCGCCGAGGCATCGACCGCATCGTCCATGCGCTCCAGCGCGAGCCGGCCGGCCTCGGCCACCTCGCCCTCGTCCAGCGCCCCGAAGGCCAGCAGCCTGCAGCGCGAACGGATCGTCGGCAACAGGCGCCCCGGCGCATGCGCCACGATCAGGAACAGCGCGCGCGGCGGTGGCTCCTCCAGCAATTTGAGCAGCGCGTTGGCGCTGGAACGATCCATGTCCTCGGCGCTGTCGACGATGCAGATTCGCCAGCCGCCCTCGGCCGCGCTCGACCCGAACCGATCGATGACCCGGCGCACCGAATCGACCGGGATGTTGCTGGTGACGCCCTTGCCGTCGGGCTTCAGCGTGCGGCGCAACAGATGCAGGTCGGGATGCGACTGGGCGATCACACGCCGGCTCGCCGGGTCCGATTCCGGCATCGCGAGGCTCGCGGCCGATGCGGCGCGGACGAGCGGGTCGCCACTGGCCAGCATGAAGCGCGCGACGCGATAGGCGAAGCTCGCCTTGCCGATTCCTTCGGGCCCGCCCAGCAGCCAGGCATGGTGCAGCCGCGCGGATCGCAACGCCTCGATGAAAGCCTGTTCGGGCCCGGCATGGCCGATCAGCGCGAGCGTCTCGCGCGGATGCGGAGCGTTGGGAAGACGGTCGGGCTCGTTGCTGGTCTCGCGCATCGAGCCCCTGTTACACTGACAATCGCTTCCTGACGATAGCGCTGCCGCCGCCGAACAGCGCCCCTTTGGCACATCCGAAGACCTCCGCACCCTCGTTAACGTGACCGCCCCTTGCGTGCGCGGCGGATTGAATGTTTTGCCGGGCTGCTTTCCAATGCGGGGCTCGGGGCCAGGCCCTTCACCCTGTCGTTGACGTCACCGAGGGCAGCTTCGCCATCTGGTCCGCCGACGGTGCCGGACAATGGACATCATGAGCATGCCGATAATCACAGCCCGCCGCCTCGCCGCCCTCGCCCTGTTCGGCGCCCTCGCCGGCTGCGTCTCCCGCGAGCCCGCCGGCGAAGTGGTGAGCCAGAGCATGCCGATCAGGACGCCGGAGCGCAGCTATCTCGACGCCGGCCCGGTTCCGGCCACCGGCGGCGGGCCGAACTATGTCCGCGACACCTCTCGCGGCCCGACCAGCCCGGACGACCGCTACGGCACCAGCGTGCTGCCCAGGATTCCCTGAAGCCTTCCTAGCGTGTCGGCCTCTCGGTGAGCATCGCCTGCACGAGCGCCAGCGCCTCCTGCTGGACGATCTCGGGCGGGCGATTCGCATCGATGACCCGGTAGGCGGCCGGAAGCGTCGCCGCCTGGTCGAGGAAGGATTGGCGAACGCGGCGATGAAAGGCCAGATCGAGCGCTTCGAACCGGCCTTCATCGATCTGCGCCCGCTCCAGCCGCGCCTTGCTGCGATCGATGGCGGTTTGCGGGTCGATGTCGAGCACGAGCGTCAGGTCGGGCCAAAGGTCCTCGATCGCCAGGCGGTGCAGGTCGAGGATCATGTCGTTGGCGAGCCCCCTGCCCGCCCCCTGATAGGCGATGGTCGAACCGACGAAGCGATCGCAGATCACGATCTTGCCGGCCTGCAGCGCGGGGAGGATCACCTTGTCGATATGCTGCCGGCGGCTCGCATTCATCAGCAGCAGCTCGGCAGCGGGCGTCCAGTCATAGGCGTTGCTGGCGAGTACGAGCTTGCGCAGCGCGGTGCCCGCTTCCGTGCCGCCCGGCTCATGCGTGGCCAGGATCGAATGCCCTTCTCCGCGCAGGGTCTCCGCGAGATGGCGCGCCAGCCCGGACTTGCCGCTGCCGTCGACCCCTTCGAGCGCGATCATGAAGCCGCGGGACTGGTTGTTCATGGCGAGGGTCCGGTTCAGCTGCGGTGCAGGGCCTTGCGCACCCAACCGGTGGCCGCCTCCATCAGCGCGTCGAGCGCCCGGCTGTGCAGGCTGCCGGCTTCGATCGTTTCTGCCGCATAGAGCGGAATGTCCAGCGTCTTCACCTCGCCGCGCATCACCAGCAGGCGGGCGACTTCCGCACCCTCCCTGACCGGCACCGTCAAGGGGCCGCGATAGATGATGCGCGCGCTCAGTCGGTCGCTGCTGCCGCGCGGCAACAGCAGGCTGACCGGCCCCTTTGCCCTGAGGCCGACCCTGCCCTTGGCGCCGCCATAGACGCTGGCCTCGCCGACGATCTCGCCCTCGGCGAAGATCTGGCGCGGCGCGAAGGAGCGAAAACCCCATTCGAGCAGCTTGCGTGCCTCCTGGGCCCGGTCCCGCGCCGTCTTCAGGCCGTTGACCACGACGATCAGCCGCTGCCCGTTCTGCACGGCCGAGCCGACGAGGCCGTAGCCCGATTCGTCGATATTGCCGGTCTTTAGGCCATCCGCGCCGATATCCATGCCGAGGAGCGGGTTGCGGTTCTGCTGGCGGATCTTGTTCCAGGTGAACTCGCGCTGTCCGAAGATCTTGTAGAGCTCCGGATAGGTCCTGATGATGTGGTCCGAGAGCCTGGCGAGCTCGCGCGCCGTCACCTTCTGCTCGGGATCGCCCATGCCGGTGGCGTTGCGGAAGACCGATCTGGTCAAGCCGAGTGCGCGCACCCTCTCCGTCATCAGGCGGGCGAAATTGTCCTCGCTGCCCGCTACTGCCTCCGCCAGCGCGATCGAAGCGTCGTTGCCGGACTGGACGATGATGCCCTGCAGGATGTCCGACAGCTTCACGCGGCTATGGACCAGCGCGAACATGGTCGAGCCGCCGGAGACGCCGCCGCCCTTGCGCCAGGCGTTCTCGGAAATGCCGATCTCGCTGTCGAGCGTCAGCCGTCCGTTCGCGATCTCCTCGAAGGCCACGAGCGCCGTCGCGATCTTGGCGAGGCTCGCCGGAGCCATGAGTTCGTCGGCGGCCTTCTCGTAGAGCACCGCGCCGCTGCCCGAATCGAGCAGCAAGGCATGGGGCGCCAGCGACTGGAAGCTCTGGGCGGCGGCCCATGCCGGCATCGCCAGCGCAAAGGCGAGCGCGAGCGCGAGGCGGAGCGCTGCCCGGTATCCCTTGAGTATGGGAAAGCGCTGGCGAAGCGGTTTCATGCCCCGATCTGAAGCAGAGCGGGGCTCAACCGGTCAAGCCCGGGCCCGTCAGTCCCGCGAGAGCCGCCGCAGCGGCTGCGGGACGACGTCGCGGGCGAGTGGATGGTTGCGCGAGAAGCGCGCGGCCGGACTGCGCTCGGGAGCGGCGAACAGGCTGGCCACGGTCGCGCGCGACGGCGGCTGCGGCGCGGTGACCTTCGTCGAGGCGCGGATGACGACGGGTGTACCGGCATTGGCGATGGTGTCGAGGTCGAAGGGCCGGCTCGGGGGCAGCGGCGCGCCGCGCACCGGAACGCCCGTGCTCGAGGCGGTCGAAACCAGTGTGGCCGCGACGGGAGTGCCGGGAGCGATGGTGCGAACCGCCGGTTGCTCGGCATAGGCGGTCACGGCCGGCTGCGGAGCCGCGGGCGGCGCAGCAACGGGCTGCCGCACGGGCTCGTCGCGCGGATCCTCGAGATCGGCGCTCTCGCTGCGCGCCGGGGCGACCGGTGCATTGCTCGCAACCATGGTCCGCGCGCTGGTGCCCGGGATCGAGGCCGGCTGACCGTCGGTCCGCAAGGTCGCGAGCAGAAGCTTGTCGTCAGACCCGCCGAGCGAGGCCTGGCCAAGATATTCGAGCTTGATTCGGGCGGTGCCGAGATGGCGGAAGGCGAGCGCGTCGGCGGTCTGCTGCGACACATCCATGACGCGGCCGCTGTGATAGGGCCCGCGATCGTTGACGCGCACGATGATCGAGCGGTTGTTGAGCATGTTGGTGACACGCGCATAGGCCGGCAGCGGCATCGTCGGATGCGCGGCGCTGATGCCGTGGCGGTCATAGACCTCGCCATTGGCGGTGCGCCGGCCGTGGAAGGCCTCGCCATACCAGGACGCGGTGCCGACCTGGGTATAGCCGACGGGCTTGTCATAGGGGGTGTAGCGCTTGCCGGCGATCGTATAAGGCCGGCCGACGAGCTGGCGCCCGCCGCCCTTCGGCACCGGCTGGCCCTCGGCGACGACGCGCTGGCTGGCAGGACCGTATTTCGACGTCGGGAAGGCGCCGATCTCCTTCGACTTGCCGCGGCGCGCAACCTGATCATTGGCGCAATTGGCGAGGAGAAGGCCGGCCAATGCCACGCAGCCGAGGCGGGCGGCACGAAGGGCAATGGAAGGCGAAGCGGAAGCCCGATCCGGGTCATTCGAGATGACGGTCGATGCCGGAGCCGAAGAGCTTGCGCCTTGCATCATTCCGTTTCCGCTCGCTGCGCCGAAAAGATACCGTCGGCCAAGCCGCTGGCGCGGCGAAGCCGAAGTTTTCGGTCAATCCTGTTAAGGGATCGTTAAGTCGGCGGCCCGCAGATCGCGAACGCCCCGATACGGCATCCCGTGTGCCCTTGGGCGGGCATAAAGGTGTCGGAAATGCGGCGCGTGTCAACTCTCGCCCGATCCGGCGATGTTTTTTCGGCCGACGTGACCCCGCTGCAACGCCTGCCACGACAGGCGCCTCCCGCTCGTGCCGCTCGATCAATATCCTTGCAAAAGCGGCCAGCGCCCGGCAATGACAGGCCGCTAGGAAGGGTGGCCGAGTGGTTTAAGGCAGCGGTCTTGAAAACCGCCGTGGGTGCAAGCCCACCGTGGGTTCGAATCCCACCCCTTCCGCCAGGCACCGCCGAGTGCACATCATCGCGCGATGCTTTGCGAGGCAGTCACCAACCACCGCCGGGTGCCGCAGTGGACAGACGCATCCTCGGCCTGGTTCGATCGAGTATGGAGGCGCAAAGGTCGCTTCGATCGGAACGCCGGAAGCCAGAAACCTCGCGGGTGAAAAAGAGGAATTGTCCACATGACGGATGCGCGCATCGCCCTCGACCTGCCAGCGCCAAGCATCAGGACGCTCGGGCTCGATCGCACGGAATGGCTCGACATACCGGATGGTTATCTCGCCAATTTCCCCAATCTGCGCGCCCTCCTTCCGGGCCACTCGTTCCGGCGCAAGATACCGGGCGAGGCCTTTTCCCTGCCCGAGCTCACCCAGCTCGATTTCGAGGGCAATCCATTGGCTGCGCAGCAGGCCATCGAAGCTCTCGCATGGGCCAGCGCCAATGGCAGCTGAGGATCGTGGTTTCCATGTTTTCCTGGCGACATTCGCGAGCGAGGCGGAAGCCGTAGCCTTCTCGGAAAAACAATGGGAGCCGGAGCCGGGCGAGGACGCGTCGGATGAGGAATACAAGGCCTGGGAGGATCGCAATCCGTCGTGGCCCATGAGGGCCGAGCTGGGTTTCACCTATCTCGACGGGGATTTCGTGGAAACGATCTGGCGGGCCGACGGAGAGAGCTCAGGTGTCAACTGGCATTATCTCGCCTCGCTGCTCGCTCCCGACGATGTCGCCAAATGCAGGGGGCAGGCTCCACACGGCTCGAACACGCTGATCATCATCCATACGGGCGCGCTGGGCGGCTTCGACTTCGCGTTTCGTTCGACGCCGACCATGACCTATTGCGGCTGCTTTCGTGGTCGCGGCCAATCGGCATAAGGAAGACGCCGGGTATTCGCCGACCATGGCAACGAGCCGCCTCCGGGCTCTCCGAAGCTTACAATCGATGAATCGCTGACTGACCGATGGCATATACCGACGCGCTCGAGACCATGCTGCAACTCGCGGAAGAGCTCAGGCGACAGATCGCCCGGCGAATCACGGAAGAGGCCGGCGCGGCACCATCGCCCTCGCCGTCAGCCGACGATCTGGGAGCAGCCGACGCGGCCATAACGGCCTGGGCGGAGCAAGGCGAGGAGGAGCTCGACCTTCGCGCCTTCCGGCCGCTGACGCCCCTGCAGAGGCTGCTCGCCGACCACCAGCAGATCCGCGAGCGGATCGCAGATATCCATGATCGCCGGCTCTCGTGATTCTTCATTTCCTTCGGACTGACGGCTCGACATCGGTCGGCGCCTGCAGCGGCCGCCACCCTGCCCTCGCCCCGACAAGCTTGCTTGCGCGGCGAAAATGGAGTGGCATCCGGAAACCGGCGGATGGCCGGACAAAGGGAGAATCGACCATGCTGAGACAAATGATCCTGGCGTCTGCGTCGGCATTCGTGCTCGCGACCATCGCTTCCTCACCGACGATGGCGCTGACGATGAAGGAATGCAGCGCCAAATATCAGGACGCCAAGAAGGCGAATACGCTCAAGGGCCAGAAGTGGAACGACTTCCGCAAGGCCGAATGCGGTGACGACGATGCGGCCGAAGCCGATGCGGCGGCGGCTGTGACGGAAGCGCCCGCCGCGACATCGGCGGCGGCGCCTGCAAAGCCGGCGGGGCGAGCCAAGGCTGCAGTGTTCCCGCGCGCAATCGCTCAAAAGTACTCGGATGAATCACCTGGCAAGGCCAGGTTGAAGACCTGTGCCGACCAGTACAATGCCAATAAGGCGGCCAATGCCAACGGTACGTTGAAATGGATCGAAAAGGGCGGTGGCTACTGGAGCCAGTGCAACTCCAGGCTGAAGTCCTGAGCAGATGCAGGCGGCGGCGGAAACGCCGCCGCCTTTCTTGCCGGGCGACGGCTCGGCCCAGGCCAATAACTATTCGTTTACCTGCCATTAACCGTTCTCGACGCCATCATCGTCGATCTTCTGAGTTGGAGCTGGGGGCTCACAAAGGAAGATTCGATGAACGACTTCGACCCAAATCCTCACGCCGCCGATCAACTCGTCGGACGGCCCGTCGCGGATGTCGAACGGGATCTGATCCTCGCCACGCTGAGGGAAACCGGCGGGAACCGGACGCATGCGGCCACCATGCTCCGCATCTCGATACGCACCCTTCGCAACAAGATCAGCGCCTATGCCCTGGATGGCTACGAGGTACCCGAAGCGGGACAGACGCCGCATTAGCCGGTTCATGCGGGCATGGCTGCGACGAAGCCACATCTAAGCCATCAATTCGGCGAAAGATTGAGTCGCTTGTCGAACGGAGCTGCGCGATGAAGGCTTCCCGACTGATTGGTGCCGCGCTTGTGGCTGCATCCCTGGGCGCATGCACGACGGTCTCCCTTGAGGAGCAGCGCCGCGCCGACGAGATCCGCTGCCGCTCATACGGCTTCCGACCGGCGAGCGACGCCTTCGCCAAATGCCTGCTCGATGTCGATCTGGACCGCTCCGCCGAGCGTCGCTATCGCTTCGACCAGATGATGGGACCGCGCTGGGGGCCCTATTGGGGCCGCCCCTGGTACTGAACCTTTGAGAGGGTCAGGCCGCCCCGCTAGTCATGGTCGTCCTCGAAATGGCTCTGGTGGCGCCCGCGCATGACGATGTCCCAGCGCAGGACACCGCCCTCGCTCCTGGCGATGGCCCGGGGCCTTTCCTCGGGCGGGATGATGAGATGGATCGGGTCCTTCTCGTTCAGCGGCTCCCCCGGGAAATACATCTGCGTCACAAGGCGCGGCCCGTTGCCCAGGATCGAGAAATGAATGTGAGGCGGCCGCCACCAGCCGATATCGGCCCGTGCGAGATAGCCGGCCGGCCGAATCGTGCGGAGCCGATACCTGCCATCGGCATCGGTCATCAATCGCCCGAAGCCGCGGAAATGCGGGTCGAGCGGCGCGTCGGGCGAATGGTCGGCGACATGCGAATATCGGCCGAAGCTGTTGCAATTCCAGATCTCGACGAGCGCCTGCGCGACCGGCCGCGCGTCCTCGTCGAGGATCTGACCGACGACGTCGATGACCTCACCTTGTGCCACCGGGCGGCCAGGCGCGATCCGCGAGAGATCGAGATGCGGCGGTCCGCCCCATTCCATGCGCGGCGGCTGCGCTGAAAACGGGTCGCGGGCTGCGGGCGGTATCGGGCGCAACGGCTGAGCGGGCGTGCGTGTCTCGCTCTCCCGATCATTGATCACGACCGCCAGGCTCCGTGGAACATCCTGCTTCATGGCGTCCTAGACCTTCCAGTCGTCGAAGAAGGGCGTCTCCGCCGCGCCGCGCAGAACGATATCGAGGCGATAGGCGGCAAACCCGCCCGCATCGCCCTCCGGCTCGCGGGCGGCGAGCAGGCGCGGCCGGAGCTGGTCCTCCAGGCTTGCGAGGAGTGGATCGGTTTCGTTCAGCGGTTCGCCGGCGAAATAGAGATAGGTCACGAGCCGATCGATGCCCGAGCCGAAGATGGTCAGCCGCAGATGCGGCGCGCGCACGGTTTGCCCGTCGAGGCTCGCACGAGCGCCAGGCTTGACCGTTTCGATGCGATAGACGCCCTGCGCATCGGTGCGCACCCGGACGAAACCCTCGAAAGACGGATCGAGCGCTTACGGGCCCTGGTCCTGCGGGTGCCGGTAGCGGCCGGCCGCATTGGCCTGCCAGCTCTCCACAATCATGGCGGGGACAGTATTGCCGTGGCCGTCCAGAATCCGCCCCGCCACGACAATCGGCAGCCCTTGCGGGCGGTGGCTGACACCCGGCGAGGGCATGGCCGCTGAGGGCGCAAAACCCTCGGTGAAGGCGAAAGGATGAAACGGGCCTATGGTCGCTTCCGGCGTGAAGGCCGGTTCGTTCGATCGTGGCATATGCGGCTCCAGCGGCAGACAGCATGACAGGCGTCACAGCAGCTGTCAGCCGAAACATCCAATAATACGAACAATTGAGCTTGGAGCGGCGCCCGCCTTTCGACGAGTGAACCGTCCCGGTTTCGCGCCAAACGCGCCAAGACTCGACAGCACACGCAGAGCGACGGTATGTTTTCGCAGGAGCCGACGGCCTCGGCCGGCAGCGGACCGTCTTTACGCTCCCCTTATGCCGCTCGCCGACCTTCCCGCTCGATCCCTTATCGCTGCCAACACCACATCTCGGGCCTGATCAACCGGAGACACGGCCATGGCCGACATCCTCTTCCTGGCGCTGGGGCTCGGGGCGTTCGCGCTCTTTGCGGCCTATGCGGCCCAGCTGCGCAAGGTCTGACGACCATGGCGCTCACGGTGTTGTACGCCACCGCGGCCCTCGGGCTGGCGGTCTATATGGTCGCCGCGCTGCTGCGCCCCGACCGCTTCTGAAACAATAAGATAAAGGAGACCTCGCATGGACTGGCGGGGCTGGGCCGAGATCGTTTTCACGATCGCGTTGACGGTGGCCGTGGGTTGGCCGCTCGGGATCTTCATGGCGCGCGTCTGGGCGCGCGAGCGAACCTGGCTCGATCCGGTCCTGCTGCCGGTCGAAAAGCTCGCCTACGCCGCCTTCGGCGTCGATCGCGACAAGGGGCAGAACTGGCTGGGCTACGCGATGGCGGTGCTGGCCTTCAGTGCCGCCGGTTTCGTGCTGCTCTACCTGCAGCTGCGGTTCCAGAACCTGCTGCCGCTCAACCCGCAAGGGTTCGACGGGCTCTCGCCGCATCTCGCCTTCAACACGGCGGCCAGCTTCGTGACCAACACGAACTGGCAGTCCTATGGCGGCGAGGCGACGATGAGCGCGCTGAGCCAGATGGCGGGCCTGACCGTGCACAACTTCGTCTCGGCCGGCACGGGCCTGGCGATCGCCGCCGCCGTCGCGCGTTCCTTCGCGGCCGATCGCGGCGAGAGCCTCGGCAATTTCTGGGTCGATCTGACGCGCACCACGCTCTACGTGCTGCTGCCGGTCTCGGTCGTGACCGCGCTTGCGCTGGTCGCGGCCGGCGTGCCGCAGAGCCTGCTCGCCAATGTCGAGGCCTCCACCGTCGAGGGCGCCAAGCAGGTGATCTCTCTGTTCCCGGTTGCGAGCCAGGAAGCCATCAAGCAATGGGGCACCAATGGCGGCGGCATCTTCAACGTCAATTCGGCGCATCCGTTCGAGAACCCGACGCCGCTGACCAACCTGATCGAGGTGACCTCGATCAATGCGCTCGCCTTCGGCACGGCCGTTGCCTTCGGCCGCATCGCCATGGCGCGCAAGGAGGCCCGTGCCTTGATCGCCGTCATGGTCATCCTGGTCGGCGCGGCTGCCGCCGCGATCTACGCGTCGGAGACGCTGACGCCCCAGCCGGCGATGATCGCGGCCGGGATCTCCGATGCCCCGTCCAACATGGAAGGCAAGGAGGTCCGCTTCGGCCCCGCCTCCTCCGCGCTCTGGGCGGCGCAGACCACCGGCGCCTCGAACGGTTCGGTCAATGCCATGCATGGCAGCTTCATGCCGCTCGGCGGTGGTGTCGCGATGTTCATGATCCAGCTCGGCGAGATCCTGCCGGGCGGCGTCGGCTCCGGTCTCTACGGCATCGTCGTGATGGCGCTGCTCGCGGTCTTCGTCGCCGGGCTGATGGTCGGCCGCACGCCGGAATATCTCGGCAAGAAGGTCGAGGCGCGCGAGATCAAGTTCGCCATGCTGGCGGTGCTGATCCTGCCGCTCTCGATCCTCGGCTTCTCGGCGATCGCCGCCGTGCTGCCCGTTGCGCTCGAAGGGCTGCTAAACAAGGGGCCGCACGGCCTCTCCGAGATCCTCTACGCCTATTCGTCGGCGACGGGGAATAACGGCTCGGCCTTCGCCGGCCTGACAGCCAACGCGCCCTGGTGGAACACCACGCTTGGCATCGCGATGCTGCTCGGCCGCTTCGCCTATATCGTGCCGGTGCTCGCCATCGCCGGCTCGATCGCGGCCAAGCCGAAGCTCGCCCCGACCGCCGGCACGCTACCGAGCGACAGCCCGCTTTTCGTCGGCCTGCTCGTCGGGATCATCCTGATCCTGGGTGGCCTGCAATTCTTCCCCGCGCTCGCGTTGGGGCCGATCGTCGAGCACTTCCAGGTGCTTGCGGCCGCCCGCTGAGCCGACAAAGGAATGACCTTCATGAGCCTTTCATTCGCCAAGTCCGGCGTCATCGACCAGGGGGTCGTGCTGACTGCGCTGAAAAGCGCCTTCGGCAAGCTCGATCCCCGCCGCCTCACCGGCAATCCGGTGATCCTCGCGACCGAAGTCGTCGCCGCGCTCGCCACCGTCTCGGCCGTGGTGGCCGTTTCGGCAGGCCAGCCCGCGGGCTTTCCGATCCAGATCGCGGTCTGGCTCTGGCTGACCGTGCTCTTCGCCAATTTCGCCGAGGCCATCGCCGAAGGACGCGGCAAGGCGGCGGCCGACGCGCTGCGCTCGACTCGCGTCACCACCAAGGCCAAGCTGATCATCGACGCATCGCGCAATGCGATGATCCCGACGCCGGCTCATGAGCTGGCGCCCGGCGATGTCGTCCTGGTCGAGGCCGGTGACGTGATCCCGGCCGATGGCGAGATCATCGAGGGTGTCGCTTCCGTGAACGAGGCTGCGATCACCGGCGAGTCCGCGCCAGTCATTCGCGAGAGCGGCGGCGACCGTTCGGCCGTGACCGGCGGCACCACGGTCGTCTCCGACTGGATCAAGGTGAAGGTCACCTCGCAGCCGGGCTCCTCCTTCCTCGACCGCATGATCGCGATGGTGGAAGGCGCCGACCGGCGCAAGACCCCGAACGAGCTCGCGCTCGCCGTGCTGCTCGCCGGCCTGACGCTGGTCTTCCTGATCGCCGTCGTCACGCTGACCGGGCTCGGCGCCTTCTCGGGCATCACGCTCGACCCGATGGTCCTCGGCGCCCTCTTCGTGACCCTGATCCCGACCACGATCGGCGGGCTGCTCAGCGCCGTCGGCATCGCCGGCATGGACCGGCTGCTCAAGGTCAACGTGCTCGCCACCTCGGGCCGCGCCGTCGAGGCTGCCGGCGACGTCGACACCCTGCTGCTCGACAAGACCGGAACCATCACCTTCGGCAACCGCATGGCGGTCGAGGTCGTGCCTGCGCCGGGCGTGCGCCCCGACAACGCCATGCGCGCCGCGCTGATCGCCTCGCTTGCCGACGAGACGCCGGAAGGCCGCTCGATCGTCGAGCTCGCCCGCGAGCAGGGCGTCACGGCCGACGCGCCGGCCGGGGCGACCTCGATCCCGTTCAGCGCGACGACGCGCCAGTCCGGCCTCGATGCCGACGGCAAATCCTGGCGCAAGGGCGCGGTCGACGCCGTGTTGCGCTCGCTCGATCTCGCCGAGAGCCAGGTTCCGGCCGAGATGCGCCAGGCGGTCGACCGGATCGCCCGCTCGGGCGGCACGCCGCTCGCCGTCAGCGAGAACGGCGCGCTCATCGGCATCATCCACCTCAAGGATGTGGTGAAGCCCGGCGTGAAGGACCGCTTCGCCGATTTGCGGCGCATGGGCGTGCGCACGGTGATGATCACCGGCGACAACCCCGTCACCGCTGCCGCGATCGCGTCCGAAGCCGGCGTCGACGATTTCCTCGCCGAGGCCACCCCTGAGGACAAGCTGCGCATCATCCGCACCGAGCAGGCCAAGGGCCGGCTGGTGGCGATGTGCGGCGACGGCGCCAACGACGCCCCTGCCCTCGCGCAGGCCGATGTCGGCGTCGCCATGCAGACCGGCGCGCAGGCCGCGCGCGAGGCCGGCAACATGGTCGATCTCGACTCCGACCCGACCAAGGTCCTGGAGATCGTCGAGGTCGGCAAGCAGCTGCTGATCACTCGCGGCGCGCTCACCACTTTCTCGATCGCCAACGACGTCGCGAAATATTTCGCGATCATCCCGGCTCTGTTCGTCGGCTCGCTGCCGGCGCTCGGCGCGCTCAACGTCATGGGCCTGTCGAGCCCGCAGAGCGCGATCCTCTCGGCGGTGATCTTCAATGCGCTGGTCATCGTCGCGCTGATCCCGCTCGCGTTGCGCGGCGTGCGCTATCGCGCCATCGGTGCGGCCAAGCTGCTCTCGCGCAACCTCACCATCTACGGCATCGGCGGGCTGATCGCGCCCTTCGTCGGCATCAAGCTGATCGACATGATCGTCGCAGCCCTGAAGCTCGCCTGAGACGACACGAAAGCAAGGACCACGACCATGTTGTCCCAACTCCGCCCCGCCATCGTCTCGATGGTTTTCTTCATCGCCCTGCTCGGCCTGGGCTATCCCCTGGCCGTGACGGGCATCGCCGGCGCGCTCTTCCCGGCCCAGGCCGGCGGCTCGCTGATCCGGAACCAGGCCGGCGATGTCATCGGCTCGGAATGGATCGGGCAGAATTTCAAGGATGCGGCCTATCTGCATCCGCGCCCCTCGGCCGCCGGCAAGGACGGCTATGACGCCTCGTCCTCGTCGGGCTCCAATCTCGGGCCGCTGAACGAGGACCTCGCCGCCCGCATCAAGAGCGACGCCGACGCGCTGCGCGCCGCCGATGGCCCGGGCCAGCTGCCGGCCGACGCGGTGACCGCGTCCGGCTCGGGGCTCGACCCCCATGTCTCGCCGGAAAACGCCGCGCGCCAGGTCGCACGGATCGCGGCGGCGCGGAACATCGAGCCGGCGGCGGTCGCGGCCGTGATCGCCGAGAATACCCAGGGCCACACGTTCGGCTTCCTCGGCCGGCCGCGCGTCAATGTCCTGACCGCGAACCTCGCTCTCGACGCGCGCTATCCGAAGGCACAAGCTAAGGCGCCATAGTTGAGGCGCCATGAGCCGCAGACGATGACAGCAGACGAGACGCGATTCCGGGAAGAGGGTCGCCCCGACCCCGATGCCCTGCTCGCCCAGGCCGGCCGCAAACGCGGCCGGCTCAAGATTTTCCTGGGCATGGCGCCGGGCGTCGGCAAGACCTTCGAGATGCTGACCCAAGGGCGCCGCGCTCAAGCGGAGCATGGCGAGGTCCTGGTCGGGGTCGTCGAGACCCATGGCCGGCGTGAGACCGAGGCCCTGCTCGACGGGCTCGAGGTGATGGCCCGCCGGCCGATCGAGCATCGCGGCCGCATCCTGATGGAGTTCGATCTCGACGCCGCGCTCGCCTGCAAGCCGCGCCTGCTGCTCGTCGACGAATATGCCCATTCCAATGCGCCGGGAAGCCGCCATCCCAAGCGCTGGCAGGATGTCGACGAACTGCTCGATGCCGGCATCGACGTCTGGACGACGCTGAACGTCCAGCATCTCGAAAGCCTGGTGGACGTGATCTGGAAGATCACCGGCGTACGCCAGCGCGAGACGGTGCCCGACAGCGTACTCGGCCGTGCCGACGAGATCGAGCTGATCGACATCACGCCGACGGAACTGCGCCAGCGTATGGCCGAGGGCAAGGTCTATCTGCCCGAGACGGCGCGGCTCGCCGCAGACAATTTCTTCAAGCCGGAGAACCTGACGGCGCTGCGCGAGCTGGCGCTGCGCCGCGCCGCCCAGACCGTCGACGACCAGCTCAGCCAGGCGATGAAGCGCGCCGGCGTCGAGGGGCCATGGGCCGCCGGGGAACGCATCCTCGTGCTGATCGGCCCGGATGCGACCGCGACCTCGCTGGTGCGCGCCGGCCGGCGCCTCTCCGACATGATGATGGACGCGCCCTGGACGGTGGCGCATGTCGAGCGGCCCAATGGCGCGGAGGCCGATCCCGGCCGTGGCCGACTCCTCTCCGAGGCGCTCAAGCTCGCCGAGCAGCTCGGTGCCGCCAATGTCGTGCTGACCGGGGACGATCTCGTCGCGACCGTGCTCGAATATGCCCGGCGCAACAACGTCACCCAGATCGTCGTCGGCAAGTCGCATCGCCGCGGCTGGCGCGCCTGGTTCCATCGCTCGCTCGCGCCCGCGCTGCTCGACGCCCAGAACGGCGCGGCGCTGCATGTCATCACCGAGAGCGCCTCGGGGCCGGCGACCGGCCCGGCCGTTCCGGCGCGGAGGCCGGCTTTGGCATGGGGCGGCCATCTCGCCGCCATAGCGCTGGTCGGCGGCGCCATCGTCCTCGGGCGCCTGATCGAGAGCCGGGTCGAGAACGCCAATCTCGCCATGCTCTTCATGGTCAGCGTGCTGATCTCCGGGCTCGCCTTCGGCCTCTGGCCGGCGCTGACCGCTGCCGCCTTCGCGGCCGTGGCCTATAACTTCTTCTTCCTCGAGCCGCTCCTGACCTTCTGGATCGGCCATCCCGCCGATGTGCTCACCTTCCTCGTCTTCTTCGCCGTGGCCATGACCACGGGCGGCCTCACCGGCCGCGTCCGCGACCAGGTGCGGGCGACGGCCCGGCGGGCTTCCGCCATCACCGCCTTGCTGGCAGCGAGCCGCCGGCTCTCGGGCGCGGCGCGCAAGGAGGATGCGGCGGCGATCCTCGCCGAACAGCTCTCCGCCGCCACCACGGGGAAGGTCGTCGTCTTCCTGCCGCATGGCGAGGAGATCGCCGCGGCGGCCGGCGCGCCCATCCTCGAGGCCCTGACGACCGCCGACATGACCGCGGCACGCTGGACCTGGACCCGTGGCGAGCCGGCCGGCGCCGGCACCGGCACCTTGCCCAATGCCGCCTGGACCTTCCGCCCCCTGCAAGGCGTGCGCTCGCGGTCCGGCGTGGTCGGATTCGAGCCCAAGGCCCTGCTCGGCGCCGAGAACGAGCGCTTCGCGTTGGCATTGCTCGACCAGGGCGCGATCGCGCTGGAGCGGGCCGAGCTCGCCGCCGCGGCCGTCGACGCCGAGGCGCTGCGGCGCAGCGACCGGTTGCGCTCGGCCTTGCTGAATTCGGTGAGCCACGACCTGCGCACGCCGCTGGCGACGGTGCTCGGCTCGACGACGACGCTGATCGATTTCGGCAGGGCGATGGAACCGGCGGTGCGCGACGATCTCCTGCTCTCGATCCGCGAGGAGGCCGAGCGGCTCAATCGCTATGTCGGCGACCTGCTCGACATGACGCGGCTCGAAGGCGGCGCCCTCGTCACCCGCCGCGACTGGACCGACATGCGCGACGTCATCGCGGCCGCCATCGGGCGGGTCTCGCGGCGGCTCGGAAATCGCCGCGTCCAGCGCGACTTTCCGGCCGAGCTCTCGGCCGTCCGGGCCGATCCGGCGCTGCTCGAGCAGGCGCTGGTCAACATCCTGGAGAATGCGATCGCCTATAGCGAGGATGGTTCGCTGATCGAGACCGCAGCTTATGAGGACAGGGGAAATGTCGTGATCTCGATCGAGGACGAGGGTCGAGGCATCCCGACCGCCGAGCTCGAGCGCGTCTTCGAAAAATTCCGGCGGCTCGCGGAATCGACCGATCGTGCCGGTGAGCGCGGCAAGGGCTCGGGGCTCGGCCTCGCCATCGCCAAGGGTTTCGTCGAGGCGATGGGCGGGCGGATCGCGGCGGCGAGCCCGATCCAGGATAGGCCGGACGGCACCAAGGGCGGCACACGTATCCTGATCAGCCTGCGCAAGGACATCGCGCCGGGAGTCGAGCCATGACCGCTTTCCGCCCGCGCATCCTCGTCATCGACGACGAACCGCAGATCCACCGCTTCCTCGGCCCGGCCCTCGATGCCGCCGGCTACGAGCCGGTACGCGCCGACGATGCCACGGCCGGGCTGCGCGAGCTGGCGCGCAAGCCGCCGGACGCGGTGGTGCTCGATCTCGGCCTGCCCGACATGGACGGCAAGGAGGCGCTCGCCAAGGCGCGCGCCTTCTATGAGGGGCCCGTCATCATCCTGTCCGCCCGGGACCGCGAGACCGAGAAGATCGACGCGCTCGACGCCGGCGCCGACGACTATGTCGAAAAGCCGTTCGGCGTCGGCGAATTGCTGGCGCGCCTGCGCGTCGCGCTGCGCCATCGCATCGAGCGCCAGGGCGCCGATGCCGTGATCCGATCGGGCGCCGTCGAGATCGACCTGGTCAATCGCCGCGTCAGTCGCGACGGCGCGCATGTAAAACTCTCGCCGAAGGAATACGACCTGCTCGCCTCGCTCGCCGGCGGCAACGGCCGCGTGCTGACCCACCGACAGATCCTGACCGCCGTCTGGGGCCCGGCCCATGAGCACGACGTGCAATATCTGCGCGTCTTCGTCGGCCAGCTCCGCCAGAAGCTGGAGGACGATCCGGCCGCGCCGAAGCTGATCGAGACGGAGCCCGGTGTCGGCTACCGGCTCGGCGGCCTGGTCTGACTCGGTCTGCTGCATCGTTGAATCGCTGACCTTGTGAGGTTCCGGCAGTGTCTTTACGGTCGCGGCCGCGGTCCATGCGGAGAGCGTCGATGCGGCTTGTCGTCTTGGGTGCTCTGCTCGCTGCCGGCTGGGCGGGCCAGGCCGTGGCCGAATGGCGGCCGAGCATTTTCGAGGGCGAGAGCAAGCGCGCGATCCAGGGCTGCGCCGCAAGGTCGACCGACGACGCCTGGTCCTGCGCCTTCATCCGTTGCGAGCCCGGCAACCGCCTCGGCCTCTATCTCGATATCCCGGGCGTGCTCGCGCCGGGGCCGATCACGCTGGCGGTCGATGGCCGCGACTTCCCTCTGACATTGCAGGATACGCGCGGGCCGTTCGGCGATGCCTATCGCCTGCCTGATGCCGGCCCGGACATGTTCACTGCACTGGGAAGCGGCCGGTCTCTGCGCATTCGCCAGGCCGGCATCAAGCCGGGCTACGACGTGATCGGGCTCGCCGGTATCGGTCCGGCCTTGCGCCGGCTGAGCCGCGCCTGCACGCGGCGATAGGCTGCGTCAGGCGCTTCGGGAGGAAGAAATTTGCGCGCGGGCCGTGCGGCGCGGCCATGGCGAAGACAGATTTCCTCTTTTCTAAAGGGAATAAGAAAAAACCCGCTACCTGACGTGAATTGAACCGGTTGCCGCCTTGGCTTATGTCAAACGTTCGGAATAGCGAACGTGGCGAGCGCATAAATTGGCCATTCTCAACGTCATCGACCGCCAGGGTCGCCCGCATCAGCTCGAGGCCGTCGAGGGCTGGCGGGTGATGGAGATCCTGCGCGATTATCGCGTCGGGATCGAGGGCGTCTGCGGCGGTTCCTGCGATTGCGCCACCTGCCATGTCATCGTCGCGCCGGAATGGGCCGGCCGCCTGCCGCAGCCGCGCGAGGACGAGATCGACGCGCTCGATACCCTGCCGCTGATCGAGACGACCTCCCGCCTCTCCTGCCAGCTGATCTGGTCGGACGAGCTCGACGGGCTGACGGTGACCCTGGCGGAGGCGGCGTGATGGCTGCCGCTCCGAAGCGCCCGCCCTTGCCGGCGATCCTGCTCGCCAACGACCTGCTCGACGGCGACGTCGTCTTCGCCGCCGCCGGTGCCGGGGGCGCCCTCGCCTGGACGCGCGACCCCGCAGGGGCGTTCGTCGCCGGCGACGACGCGGCGGCGGAGCGGCTCGAGGATTATGCGGCCTCTCAGCTCGGGACGAACCGCGTCGTCGACGCCTATCTCGTCGACGTCACGGTCGAGGCCGGCGAGCCGGTGCCGCGCCACTATCGCGAACGCATGAAGACGCTCGGACCGAGCAACCGCCCCGATCTCGGCAAGCAGGCCGGTGATGGGGTCAGCGCCGGGCGGAGGGCCTGACCATGTATCGCTACGACGAGTTCGACGAGCGTTTCGTCCGCGAGCGGGTGGCGCAGTTCACCGATCAGGTCGCGCGCCGGCTCGATGGCTCGCTGACCGAGGACGAGTTCAAGCCGCTGCGGCTGAAGAACGGCGTCTATCTGCAGCTTCACGCCTATATGCTGCGCATCGCCATTCCCTACGGCACGCTCTCGTCGCGCCAGCTGCGCCAGCTCGCGCTGATCGGCGAGCGGTACGACCGCGGCTACGGCCATTTCACGACGCGCCAGAACCTGCAGTACAACTGGCCGAAGCTCCGCGACATCCCGGAGATCCTGGGCCTCCTCGCCGATGTCGAGATGCATTGCATCCAGACCTCCGGCAACTGCATCCGCAACGTCACAGCAGACCATTTCGCCGGCGTCGCGCAGGACGAGATCGAGGACCCGCGCCCGACAGCCGAACTGATCCGGCAATGGTCGAGCCTGCATCCCGAATTCAGCTATCTGCCCCGCAAGTTCAAGATCGCGGTGACGGGCGCCGAGCATGACCGCGCCGTGATCAAGGCGCACGACATCGGCCTGCGCCTGCGGCGGCATCCGGACACGCATGAGACCTGCTACGAGGTCAGCGTCGGCGGCGGCCTTGGCCGCACGCCGATGATCGGCAAGGTGGTGCGCGACTATCTGCCGAGGGCCGACCTGCTCGCCTATCTCGAGGCGATCATGCGGGTCTATAATCTCGAAGGCCGGCGCGACAACAAGTACAAGGCGCGGGTCAAGATCCTCGTCCACGAGATCGGCGTCGAGGAGTTCACGCGTCGCGTCGAGGAGGAGTTCGCCAGGCTCGACGGCCCGTCGGTCAATGCCGACCCGGCCGAAGTCGCGCGTATCGCCGCCTATTTCGCTCCCCCGGCCTATGAGGTCCTGCCGGAGGTGAGCCGCGTGCTCGAGGCGACCAGGGCCGCCAACCCGGCTTTCGCGCGCTGGGTCGAGACCAACACCACGCCGCACAAGGCCCCGGGCTATACGGCGCTGACGATCTCGCTGAAGCCGATCGGCCAGGCGCCGGGCGACGCCACGTCGGACCAGATGCGCCTCGTCGCCGATCTGGCCGAGCAGTATTCGTCCGACGAGCTGCGCGTCACCCATGCGCAGAACCTCGTCCTGCCGCATGTCCGCCAGCGCGACCTGTTCGCGATCTGGCAGAAGCTCGGCGAGGCGGGGTTGGCCAGCGCCAATGTCGGGCTGATCACCGACATCATCTCCTGCCCGGGCCTGGATTATTGCGCGCTTGCGACCGCGCGCTCGATCCCGATCGCCCAGGCGATCCAGCAGCGTTTCGCCGATGACAGGCGCCAGCGCGAGATCGGCGAGCTCAACATCAAGATCTCCGGCTGCATCAATGCCTGCGGCCATCACCATGTCGGCCATATCGGCATTCTCGGGCTCGAGAAGCGCGGCATCGAATCCTACCAGGTCACGCTCGGCGGCGACGCCACGGAGAACGCCGCGATCGGCGAGATTCTCGGGCCCGGCCTCGCGGCCGAGGACGTGCCCGACGCGATCGAGCGCATCGTCGGCGTCTATCTCGAGACGCGGCAGGCCGACGAGAGCTTCATCGACAATGTCCGCCGGCTCGGCCTCGCCCCGTTCAAGGCTGCTTTCCAGGAGACCGCCCGTGCCGTTGCTTGATCGCACTGGGGCCAAGGCGGATATCTGGGCGCGCAGCGAAGCCGCGGCGATCGACAACCTGTCGCATGCGCTCGTCGACTGGGACGCGCTGCCCGAGGCGCTCAGGCAGAAGACCCGCGACCAGCGCATCGGAGTGGTCGTTCCCAACATTGTCGGCATTGCCGAGCTCAAGCTCGTCCTGCGGCAGCTCTCGCTGGTTTGCGTGACGTTTCCCGCCTATTCCGACGGGCGCGGCTTCAGCCTTGCCAAGCACGTGCGCAATCATGGCTTCACCGGTACCTTGCGCGCCAGCGGGCCGCTGATCGCCGATCAGTTCGCCTATGCTGTTTCCTGCGGCTTCGACGAGATCGAGCTGCCCGAGGCGAGTGCGGCGCGCCAGCCCGTCGAGCAGTGGCTCGCGGCGCTGGACCGGATCAGCCACGGCTATCAGCGCGGCTATGGCGACGCCCGCAACATCCTCGACCAGCGCCGCGCCGCGCGCGCCGCTCTGGGTTGAGGCCATGCTCCGCTCCGCACAGGACCAGGCGGGGGGCAGCAAGCCTGGCGGCGTCTTCGGCCTTAACGAGGAGGATGAGATGGGCGGCGACCTGCTGAGCACGATTCCGCCGCGCCCCTATGAGCGCTGGTTCGATATTTGCTTTCGCCTTATCATCCTTGCGCTTGCCGGATTCTGGGTGTTCATGCCGCCGGCCGGCGCTCCGGAGCGAGCGGTCGATCTGAAGGCGGCAGAAACCACGCGATGACGCAGAGACAGCCAGAGCCGACGACTGCCCGCCGCATCGAGCGGCTGGCGACCTTGCCGTTGTTCCACAAGCTGGACGGCCGCAAGGTCGTGCTCGCCGGCATGGGCGAAGGCGCGCTCTGGAAGGCCGAGCTGCTCGCCGCGACCGGCGCCGAACTGGTCATCCTCGCCGGCGGCGCGACCGATCTTTTCGACGCGCTCGTCGCCGATCCTCCGGCCGCCGCCATCGTCCTGCACGAGCGCGGCTGGCGGCCGGACGACCTCATCGGCGCGGCGCTCGCGATCGGCGAGATCGAGGACGACCGGGAAGCCGGCGCCTTCGCGGCTGCCGCGCGGCAGGTCGGCGTCCCGGTCAATGTCGTCGACAAGCCGGGCTTCTGCGACTTCGCCTTCGGCTCGGTCGTGAACCGCTCGCCGCTCGTCGTCGCGATCTCGACCGACGGCGCCTCGCCCGTTTTCGGCCAGGCCATCCGCGCCAAGATCGAGGCCCTGCTGCCCGCCGGCCTGAAGGATTGGGCCCGCGCCGCCAGGGACTGGCGCCCGGCCGTGCAGGCGCGCGAGCTGCCCTTCGCACTGCGCCGCGCCTTCTGGGAGCGCTTCACCCGCCGCGCCATGGCCGCGCCCGACCGGGCGCCGGAAGCGCAGGACGAGGCCGAGCTCTTTGTCGCGCTCGACCGGCTCGAGGCGACTTATCGGGGCGTCGGTCGCGTCACCCTCGTCGGCGCCGGCCCGGGCGATCCCGAGCTGCTGACGCTGAAGGCGATCCGCGCGCTGCAGAGCGCCGACATCATCCTCTATGACGACCTCGTCTCGGAGGGCGTTCTGGAATTCGCGCGCCGCGAGGCCAAGCGCATGCTGGTCGGCAAGACCGGTTATGGCCCCTCCGTCAAGCAGAGCGACATCAATGCCTTGATCGTTTCGCTTGCGACCCAGGGCAAGCATGTGGTGCGGCTGAAGGGCGGCGACCCCGGCATTTTCGGCCGGGCCGGCGAAGAGATCGAGGCCTGCGCCAAGGCCGGCATCACGGTCGCCGTCGTGCCCGGAATTTCCGCGGCACAGGGCGCAGCCGCCTCGCTCGGCATTTCCCTGACCCATCGCGACCATGCCAGGCGGCTGCAATTCGTCACCGGCCATGCCCGCACCGGCGCCCTGCCGGAGGATTTCGACTGGCACGCGCTCGCCGATGCCCATGCCACCACGGTCATCTACATGGCGCGCGCCACCCTGGCCGCCTTCCGCGAACAGGCCCTCGCCGCCGGTCTCGCCCCCGACACGCCGGCGATCGCGATCGTCGCCGCGACCCAGCCCGGCGAAACGCGGCTGCGCGCCACGATCGCGACCCTACCCGAGCGGCTGGGCGAATTGCCGGCGAAGGGACCGCTTCTCGTCATGGTCGGACATGCCCTCGGCGATGTTGCCGTCGCGGACGTCGATTTGCAGGGCTTGCGCAGCGCCTAGCCAGATGGATACTGGCGGCTCGCCCGGCCGGCGGAATTCGGCATGATTATCGCTCGAGCGAAGCAAATTTTGCTGCAGGTCGCGGAACGCGTCGGGACGGAGAGGTGTTTTCTCCCGAAAGCCCGAAATTTGGAACGGGCCTCCTGCGTCATCCCGTTGTGAGAAAGCCGCCTATTCAGTACGTTTCGTTTGTTATTCAGAACGGTTGCTGCCGTCCGCCTCCGGACGCGGGACCATGACTTCGACGGAGCACTGATATGACGCGAGAGCGCATTCGCCGCATTCTGCAAGCGGCCCTGATTCTCGGCGCCTTTTCGATCTGCTTCGGCATCGTCAGCGGCGCCCGGGCTCAAAGCGAACTGCTGAACGTCTCCTATGATCCGACGCGCGAACTCTATCGCGCCATCAACACCGCCTTCATCGCCGACTGGCAGAAGAAGAGCGGCCAGAAGCTGACCATCCGCCAGTCGCATGGCGGCTCGGGGGCCCAGGCCCGCACCGTCATCGACGGCCTCAATGCCGATGTGCTCACCCTGGCGCTCGCTGGCGATATCGATGCCGTGGCCGAGCGCTCCAAGAAGATCCCGCTCGACTGGCAGAAGCGCCTGCCGCAGAACTCCTCGCCCTATACCTCGACCATCGTCTTCCTGACCCGCAAGGGCAATCCGAAGGGCGTCAAGGACTGGGGCGATCTCGCCAAGCCGGGCGTCGCCGTGATCACGCCCAACCCGAAGACCTCGGGCGGCGCGCGCTGGAACTATCTCGCCGCCTGGGCCTGGGCCGAGAAGGCTTATGGCAAGGACGAGGCGAAGGTCCGCGAGTATATCGCGGCCGTGCTGAAGAATGTCCCGGTCCTCGACACTGGCGCGCGCGGAGCGACCACCACCTTCGCCCAGCGTGGCCAGGGCGACGTCTTCCTGTCCTGGGAGAACGAGGCCTTCCTCGTCCTGCAGGAGTTCGGCGCCGACAAGTTCGACATCGTCGTGCCGTCCCTGTCGATCCTGGCCGAGCCGCCGGTGACGATCGTCGACGGCAATGTCGATGCTAAGGGCACCCGCGCCGCGGCGCAGGCCTATCTCGAATTCCTCTATACGCCGGCCGCGCAGGCCATTATCGCCAAGAACTTCTATCGCCCGCGCAATCCCGAAGCCGCAGCTCCCGAGGATATCGCGCGCTTCCCCAAGCTCGAGCTGATCACCATCGACGATGTGTTCGGCGGCTGGGCCAAGGCGCAGAAGGATCATTTTGCCGATGGCGGCACCTTCGACCAGCTCTACAAGCCGGCGCGGTGAGTTCGTGACCACCGCGGCCAGCTCCTGGCGGCAGCCGAGCATCCTGCCCGGCTTCGGCCTCGCGTTCGGGATCACGATCAGCGCGCTCTCGCTGGTCGTGCTGATCCCGCTGGCCGCCCTCTTCCTCAAGGCCGCGAGCGCCGGCCCCGCCGACATCTGGGCGATCCTCACCTCCGCCCGCACGCAGGCTGCCCTGCGCCTGTCCTTCGGCGCCGCGCTGTTCTCGGCCACGCTCAACGCCATTTTCGGGCTGATCATCGCCTGGGTGCTGGTGCGCTACCGCTTTCCCGGCCGGCGCCTGCTCGATGCCGCCGTCGACCTGCCCTTCGCACTGCCGACCGCCGTCGCCGGCATCGCGCTTGCGGCGATCTATGCGCCGAACGGCTGGATCGGCTCGCTGCTCGCTCCCTTCGACATCAAGGTCGCCTATACGCCGCTCGGCGTCATGGTGGCGCTGGTCTTCATCGGCCTGCCCTTCGTCGTGCGCACGGTGCAGCCGGTACTGGAGGAGGCCGATGCCGATATCGAGGAGGCCGCGGCGTTGCTCGGCGCCAGCCGCCTGCGGACGATTTTTCGGGTCATCCTGCCCAGTATCGTGCCGGCGCTGCTGACCGGTTTCGTCCTCGCCTTCGCGCGTGCCGTCGGCGAATACGGCTCCGTGATCTTCATCGCCGGCAACGTGCCGATGTTCTCGGAGATCGCGCCATTGCTGATCGTGATCCGGCTTGAGCAGTTCGACTATGCCGGAGCCTCGGTGGTCGCCATGATCATGCTGATCGTCTCCTTCGCGCTGATCCTCGCCATCAACGGCATCCAGGCCTGGAGCCGCGGGAGGCTCGGCCATGTCTGATGCGACCTTGTCCGAGGCGGCGCTTCCCGCCGCGGTCTACCGCCCGGACCGCGCCCTGCGCGACGGTCTCTGGATCCGCGCCCTGCTGCTGACGCTGGCGCTCGGCTTCCTGACCCTCTTCCTGTTCCTGCCGCTGATCGCCGTCTTCGTCGAGGCGTTCCGCAAGGGCTATGAGGTTTTCGCGGAGGCCCTCGTCGAGCCCGACGCGCTCGCCGCCGTGCGCCTGACCCTCCTGGTCGCGGCGATCGCCGTGCCGTTCAACCTCGTCGTCGGCGTTGCCGCGGCCTGGGCGATCGCCAAGTTCGAGTTCCGCGGCAAGAGCCTCCTGATCAGCTTCATCGACCTGCCTTTCTCGGTCTCGCCGGTGATCTCGGGGCTGGTCTATGTGCTGCTGTTCGGGGCCCAGGGCTTCCTCGGCCCTTGGCTCAAGGCCAATAATATTGAGATCATCTTCGCTCTGCCCGGACTCGTGCTGGCGACGATCTTCGTCACCTTCCCCTTCGTGGCGCGCGAGCTGATCCCGCATATGCAGGCGCTCGGTTCGAGCGACGAGGAGGCGGCGCTGACGCTCGGCGCCTCGCCCTGGCGCACCTTCTTCACCATCACGCTGCCGAACGTGAAATGGAGCCTGTTCTACGGCGTCCTGCTCTGCAACGCGCGGGCGATGGGCGAATTCGGGGCGGTGACCGTGGTGTCCGGCCGGATCAGGGGCGTCACCACCACGATGCCGCTTCATGTCGAGATCCTCTACAACGAATATAACAGCGTCGCCGCCTTCGCCGTCGCCTCCCTGCTGGCCGGACTGGCTCTCGTCACGCTCGCCTTGAAAACCTATCTCGAATGGCGCTTCGCGGATGCGATTTCCGCCAAGACGCGTCATTGACGGAGGCCGTTCATGTCTGTTGCCGTGACCATCGAAGGCGTCCGCAAGACCTTCTCCAACTTCCCCGCCTTGCGAGGCATCGCGCTCGATGTCCAGCCGGGCGAACTCGTCGCCCTGCTCGGCCCCTCCGGCTCGGGCAAGACCACCTTGCTGCGCCTGATCGCGGGCCTGGAGCAGGCCGATGAGGGCCGCGTCCTGTTCGACGAGACCGATACGCGCCGCCTGAGCCTGCGCGAGCGCCGGATCGGCTTCGTCTTCCAGCATTATGCGCTGTTCAAGCACATGAACGTCGCCGACAACATCGCCTTCGGGCTGAAGGCCCGCCCGCGTCGCGAACGCCCGAGCCCGGACGAGATTCGCCAGCGCGTCGGCGGCCTGCTCGAGCTCGTCCAGCTCGGCGGCCTCGAGCGGCGCTTCCCGGCGCAGCTCTCGGGCGGTCAGCGCCAGCGCGTCGCGCTCGCCCGGGCGCTCGCCATCGAGCCGCGGGTCCTGCTGCTCGACGAGCCCTTCGGCGCGCTCGACGCCAAGGTCCGCAAGGACCTGCGCAGCTGGCTGCGCGAGCTGCATCGCCGCACCGGCCATACCACCCTCTTCGTCACGCACGACCAGGAGGAGGCCCTGGAACTGGCCGACCGGGTCGCGATCCTGAATGACGGGCGGCTGGAGCAGGTCGGCTCGCCCGACGATGTCTATGACCATCCGGCGACGCCGTTCGTCTGCGAGTTCCTCGGCGAGGCCAACAAGCTCCCAGTCGAGGTCGTGGGCGGACAGGCCTTCTTCAGCGATCGGCCCGTGCTCGGCGGCCTGCAGCAGAATCAGGGCGGCCCGGCCTCGCTCTATGTCCGGCCTCAGCACCTGCGCATCGTCGACGACACGCCGCTGGCCCTGCCCGGCATCGTCGAGGACCTGCGTCGCAACGGGCCGCTGCGCCGGGCTGAAGTCGCCATCGAGGGCTTGCCGCGGCGGCTCGATGTCGACCTCGCCAGCCAGCTCGCGCCGGCGATCGGCGAGCGCGTGCGGCTGCGCATCACCCATGGCAACCTGTTCGCCGCAGCCTGACGGGCCTCGCCACCCGCTGCCTGACGGGTTAAGTCTCCGTCGAGTCACGAATGTGAGGATGCGGCGATGAAGGCACGGGCGAGCTGGGTCGAAGGCATGGCCTTCATGGGCGAAGCGGGCAGCGGCCATGCCGTCGTCATGGACGGGGCGCCCGAATATGGCGGGCGCAATATCGGCATCCGGCCGATGGAGATGCTGCTGATCGGGCTTGCTGGCTGCACCGGCTTCGATGTCGTGCAGATCCTGAAGAAGGGCCGCGAGGCCGTCACCGGCTGCGACGTCGAGGTCGAGGCCGAACGCGCGAGCGAGGATCCAAAAGTCTTCACCAAGATCCATCTCTCCTACCGCGTGACCGGAAAAGGGCTGGCGCGGGCCAAGGTGGAGCGGGCCGTCACATTGTCGAAGGAAAAATACTGTTCCGCTTCGATCATGCTCGGGGCGACGGCCGAGATGAGCTACGCGCTGGACGTCATCGATGAACTGAACCAGGTGGCCGCCGAATGAACGACGCGACCCTTTCCGGACTGATCTCGCCCGAGGCGCTCGCCGAGCGGCTCGGCGACAACAACCTCGTCATCCTCGATATCCGCTCCTCCGTCGATGGCGGCGGCAAGGTCGCCTACGAGGCCGGCCATGTGCCTGGGGCGGTCCACACCAACTATGTCGCCGACGGCTGGCGCGCCAAGGTCGGCAATGCGCCCGGCATGCTGCCGCCGTCCGATCATCTCGCTGGGCTCGTCGGGGGGCTCGGCATCAAGCCGCATGACGACGTCGTCATCGTGCCCGCCGGCACCAGCGCCACCGATTTCGCGGCGGCGGCCCGCGTCTACTGGACGCTGAAGCTGATCGGCCATGGCCAGCAGGCCATTCTGGACGGCGGCTTCAAGGCCTGGAGCGCCGACCCCGAGCGCCCCGTCGAGGCCGGCCCTTCCGCGCCGCAACCGGCCGGGCCCTACCCGCTGGTCATGCAGCAGCGCTTGCGCAGCACCGCCGACGCCACTCTCGTCGCGTCCAGAAGCAGGCTTGCGACGCTGGTCGACGCCCGTTCCGCCGGCTATTTCGAGGGCCGGGAAAAGGCGGCGGAAGCGACCCGCGCCGGCCATATCCCCGGCGCGCTGTCGCGCGACTATGCCGAGGCCTTCGATCTCGCCACGGGCCGCCTCAAGCCCCCGCGGGATCTCTCGGCCCTGTTCGCCGGGGTGCCGAACGGGCCGGCGATCTCCTATTGCAACACCGGCCATACGGCAGCCCTGAACTGGTTCGTGCTCTCGGAAGTGCTCGGGCGCGACGAGGTCTCGCTCTACGACGGCTCGATGACCGACTGGACGCAGGACCCCGAAAGGCCGGTGGCGACAGCGGGTTGACTGCGGCCATTTGCAAAACAGCTTGAAACGGGTCAAAGGAGCGCCACCCGCCGGCTCCATGGCCGCGCCCCTTTCCCGTGTCCGAGCTTGCCGTCGATGAACGCCGTCGCGCCCAAAATTTCTTTCGTCTCCCTGGGTTGCCCCAAGGCCCTGGTCGATTCCGAGCGGATCATCACCTCGCTGCGCTCGGAGGGCTATGAGCTCAGCAAGAGCCATGCGGGCGCCGATCTCGTCATCGTCAACACCTGCGGTTTCCTCGACAGCGCCAAGGCCGAGTCGCTGGAGGCGATCGGCTCGGCTATGGCGGAGAATGGCAAGGTCATCGTTACCGGCTGCATGGGCGCCGAGCCGGAGCAGATTCGCGACGCCTTCCCGAACGTGCTCGCGATCACCGGGCCGCAGGCCTATGAGAGCGTGGTCTCGGCCGTGCACAGTGCGGTGCCGCCCAAGCATGATCCCTTCGTAGACCTCGTGCCGGACCAGGGCATCAAGCTGACGCCGCGGCACTATGCTTATCTCAAGATTTCAGAGGGTTGCAATAATCGCTGCAGCTTCTGCATCATCCCGAAGCTGCGCGGCGACCTGGTCTCGCGGCCCATCGGCGAGGTGCTGCGCGAGGCCGAGAAGCTGGTCAAGGCCGGGGTCAAGGAGCTGCTGGTGATCTCGCAGGACACCAGCGCCTATGGGCTCGACATCAAATATGCGCCCTCGCGCTGGCAGGACCGCGAGGTTCGGACCCGTTTCTTCGAGCTGGCGCGCGAGCTCGGACAAATGGGCGTGTGGGTGCGGATGCACTATGTCTATCCCTATCCGCATGTCGACGAGGTCATCCCGCTGATGCAGGAAGGGCTGGTGCTGCCCTATCTCGACATTCCGTTCCAGCACGCGTCTCCTAGCGTCCTCAAGGCGATGAAGCGCCCGGCGCATCAGGACCGCACGCTCGACCGCATCCGCAAATGGCGCGAGATCTGCCCGGACCTCGCCATCCGCTCGACCTTCATCGTCGGCTTCCCGGGCGAGACCGAGGAGGACGTGCAGTTCCTGCTCGACTGGTTGAAGGAGGCCAGGCTCGAGCGTGTCGGCTGCTTCAAATACGAACCGGTGAAGGGCGCGCCCGCCAATGATCTCGGCTTGCCCTTGATCGCGGAGGACGAGAAGGAGGCGCGCTGGCACCGCTTCATGAAGGCGCAGGCGGAGATTTCCGCCCGCATCGTCAAGAACCGCGTCGGAAAGCGCATTCCGGTGATCATCGACGAGGCCGGCCCGACCGTGGCCAAGGGCCGCTCGAAATGGGATGCGCCGGAAATCGACGGCAATGTCTATGTCGCGAGCCGCCGGCCGCTCAGGACCGGCGACATCGTCACCGTGAAGATCGAGCGCGCCGACGCCTATGACCTGCACGGCATCGCGGTCTGACGGAGCTCAACGCTCGTCGCAGAAGGCGCGGATGACCTGACCCTGGCGGTCGCGGACGAGATAGACGTCGCCACCGGCGCAAGCGTTGTCGAACTGCGCAAGGCGGGCCGGAGGACGTCGCGGCGGCGGTTCGTTGCAGACATGGCTGATGCAGCCCGCAGCGCCGCGGCGCGGCTCGACCGCACGGGTCAGGCGGGCCTTCTTGGCGGCGTCGTCCCGCAGGAGCTGCAGGACCGACGGATCGCCGCCTCCGCCGCCACCACCCGCGCCGCCATCGCCGCCGCGCCCGCCGCCGCCCTGCTGGGCCATGGCGACCGTCGAGATGGTGAGCGAGGCCAGCACGAGGCCGGCGAAACGAATTGAACGGTTCATGACGTGTCTCCCGAATGAGGATCAGCGGGTGCTGACCCTCATTGGTCGTCGCGACGTCGGAACAGGTTCACGGGGTCCGGCTGGTTTTTTGCCGGAGCGTCAGGTTGCCAGGATGACGCGCTTCGGGCGGCGGCGACCGAGCCACCATCCCAGCCGTTGGGCAAGCATGGCGATCGCGAGCGCATAGCCCAGCAGCGCCAGCATCCAGCTCACCGTCGTCAGGCTCAGCGCCCCGAGCACCAGCGCGGATCGTCCCAGAACCTTGAGGATCGCGCGTGTCGTCGAGGGCTTTGCGGCCGCGAGCTTCGCGGCACGCCCGAGGTCCGCCGCCTCGTCGGACAGCGCGAGGACCTGCCGCAGCCCGCCCTGCCCCAGCTTGCTGTAGACCGCGCCGGCATCCTGGCCGAGCGTTGCGATCCGCGTCATCGCCGCCGGCCGGACGATCTTGGCGCTCGCCATGCGCGTGGCCGCCAGATCGAATTTCGCGGCGGCAGCCAGGCTTGCCGAGAGGGCCGGCCGGTCGATCGCGCCCGCGGTCATGCGGCCGAGATTCGCGGCCAGCCGCGGCGAGAGCTTGCCGGCCTTGGCGGTGGTCTTGACGAGACTCAGGCCCCCGCGCACCGGCAGGCCGCCGCCCAGGCTGACCCAGGTCGCGGCGCTGATCGCCAGCCCTGCCGCGGCGAGCGTCAGGACGAGTTCGTCCGGGGTCTCGCCGCGCGCGAGCTTCCGGCCTTCGCTGGCGAGATCGCGCAGATCGCCGAAGCCGACGACATCGCCTGTGACGGCCCCCGCAAGGCCGGCTCCAGTGATCCGCTCGCCGGTCAGGAAGCCGGATCCGAAATCGCTGAGGGCGCGTGTGGTCGCCTCGTCCTTCAACGCGGCGAGGCGCCGGCGCCGCTCGTCGCTGACGACGATGCCGTGCTCCGCGGCAAGGTCGAACAGGCTTTCCGTCAGCTCGGTATCGCCGTCGGCGATGGCCCGATCGATCTCGACCTCCATGCGATGGCGGTCGACCGCGCCTTGCAGGCGCAATTGCGACAGGGCCGCAGGGTCTCCGGCCAGGGCGGTTTCCTGCCAGCCTGGCCAGGCGCGCGGGAGCACGACCGCTCCCGCGCCGATGGTGCCGGCGACGACCGCCAGCGCCAAAGCTGCCCGTTTCATTGCGCGCCTGCCCTGCATCATCGCCAAGCTGATAGCGCGCAATCTGGGCGAGAGTGGCGCGGCCTTACGGAATGAGGACGGTCGAGCCGGTCGTGCCGCGCCCCTCGAGTGCGCGATGAGCCTCGGCCGCGTCCTTCAGGGCGAAGGTGGCGTTCACCGGCACCGTGACCTTGCCGGACGAGACCGCGCCGAACAGGTTCTTGGCCATCTCGACCATGGTCTCGCGCTTGGCGATATGGGTGAACAGCGTCGGCCTGGTCACATAGAGCGAGCCCTTGGGCCCGAGCAGGCCGAGATTGAAGGGCTCCACGGCGCCTGATGCGTTGCCGAAGCTCGCCAGGACGCCGAAGGGCTGCAGACAGTCCAGCGACGGCAGGAAGGTGTCCTTGCCGACGCCGTCATAGACCACGGCGCAGAGCTTTCCGCCGGTGATCTCCTTGACGCGTGCCGGGAAATTCTCCTCGCGATAGAGGATGGTGTGATCGGCGCCATGCGCCTTGGCGAGCTCGGCCTTCTCCTTGGAGCCCACCGTGCCGATCACGGTCGCGCCGAGCGCCTTGCCCCACTGGCACAGGATGAGGCCCGTGCCGCCGGCCGCGGCATGGACGAGGATCGTGTCGCCCGGCTTCACTTTGTAGGTCCGGTGCAGCAGGTATTCCGCCGTCATGCCCTTCAGCATCATGCTGGCCGCGGCCTCGAACGACACCCCCTCGGACAGGGCCACGACCGAATTGGCCGCGACGACGCGCTCCTCTGCATAGGAGCCCAGCGTCGCGACATAGGCGACGCGGTCGCCAGGCTTGAACTCGCTGACATTCGGGCCGACGGCGAGCACCTCGCCGGCGCCCTCATTGCCCGGGACGAAAGGGAGCTGCGGAGCGGCATAGAGGCCGGAGCGGAAATAGGTGTCGATGAAGTTCAGGCCGATGGCGCGGTTCTTCACCAGAAGCTCGCCCGGACCGGGAGCGGGCAGCGTGATGTCCTCGAGTTGCAGCACTTCCGGTCCACCGACCTTATGAACGCGTATCGCCTTGACCATCGAAACCACTCCGTGACGTGAAAGCCGGACCATAGGGACTTGCGTCGCGTCAGCGCAACGGCTCGACTGCGCGGCAGGCCGGCGCCAGGCGCCGAGTCGGGCAGGCCGTTTGGGGGCGAGATATGGACGGGTCGGGCGCTCGACATGGCGGCGACATGGCGTTCCGCGAGCTTTTCACGCCGAAACTCGTGAGCGCGCTGCGCGAAGGTTATGGCCTCTCGCGCTTCCGGGCCGACACGCTGGCCGGCCTGACCGTCGCGATCGTCGCGCTGCCCTTGTCGATGGCGATCGCGATCGCAAGCGGGGCGACGCCCGCCGCCGGATTGTTCACCGCGATCGTCGGCGGCTTCCTGATCTCCGCCTTCAGCGGCAGCCGCTACCAGATCGGCGGGCCGGCCGGCGCCTTCATCGTCCTGATCGCTGCGACCATCGACCGTCACGGCTTCGACGGCTTGCTGCTCGCGACGATGGTCGCGGGCGCGATCCTGATCGCCATCGGCCTGCTCAGGCTCGGCACCTACATCAAATACATCCCCCATCCCGTGCTGGTCGGTTTCACCACCGGCATCGCCATCATCATCTTCGCCAGCCAGATCCGCGACCTGCTCGGCCTCCAGCTTCCAGACAAGGAGCCGGCCGCCCTGCTGCCGAAGCTGCAGGCGCTGGGATCGGCGCTCGGCTCGGCCAATTCTGCCGCGATCGGGCTCTCGCTGCTGACCGTCGCGATCATCCTCGGCCTGCGCCGCTATCGGCCGACCTGGCCCGGCCTCCTGATCGCCGTCACCGGCGCGGCGGCCCTGGTCTGGCTGCTGCAATTGCCGGTGGAGACGATCGGCAGCCGTTTCGGCGGCATCCCGCGCTCGCTGCCGGCCCCGCTTCTGCCGCAGGTCACGCTCGACAAGCTCATCGAGATCCTGCCGGCCGCGCTGTCGATCGCCGTGCTGGGCGGCATCGAATCCCTGCTCTCGGCAGTCGTCGCCGATGGCATGAGCGGCCGTCGCCATCGCTCGAACATGGAACTGGTCGCGCAGGGCGTCGCCAATATCGGCTCGCCGCTGTTCGGCGGCATCTGCGTCACCGGCACGATCGCGCGCACCGCGACGAACATCCGGGCGGGCGGGCTGACGCCTGTCGCCGGCATGATGCACGCGCTCTTCGTGTTGCTGTTCATGCTCGTGGCGGCGCCGCTGGCGACCTATATCCCGCTCGCGGCACTCGCCGGCGTGCTGGCCGTCGTGGCCTGGAACATGGCGGAGAAGGCCGCCTTCGTCGCGATCCTGCGCCATTCCCGGGCCGATTCCGTCGTCCTCCTCGCGACATTCCTGCTCGTCGTCTTCGAGGACCTGATGGTCGGCATCGCCGTCGGCGTCGTGCTCGGCTCGCTGATCTTCATGCATCGCATGGCCAATATCGTCACGGTCGAGGCCGGCATGCCGAGCGCCGTGGTCGATGACGACCAGGCTTCGGAGGCGGAGCTCGACAGCAATGGCAACGGCAGGCGCAAGGGCGACGCCTTCCATTACAAGATCACCGGCCCGCTCTTCTTCGGCGCCAGTACGCATGTCGCGACCGTGCTCGAACGCCTCGGACCCTATCCGGACCATCTGGTGTTCGACCTTTCCGGCGTGCCTTTCGCCGATTCGAGCGCCGCCGTGGCGCTGAAAGCGGTGATCGACAAGGCCGTGCACCACGGCGCGACCGTCGAAATCCGCGGCGCGGCGCCTGCCGTTCGGATGGTCTTCGCTCATGAAGGCATCGCCGGACCCTCGGTCGCGTTCCGGGATGCTTGACCCCGCGACATGGCGCGGTCTGGTCAACCGGCCCACGGTCGGCTAGCCAAACGCCATGACAGCCCATGATCAGCAGGTCGATATCGCCATCGTCGGAGCCGGCGCCGTCGGCATCGCCGCGGCGCTGGCGTTGGCGGCGGATGGCCGCAGCGTGGCGCTGTTCGGCCGCCCGGCCGCGCCGCGCGACGGACGCACGGTCGCGCTGCTCGACGGTTCATGGCGCCTGCTGGCGGAGCTCGACGTCGTTCCGGCTCTGGCCGACAAGGCGGCCCCGCTTGCGGTGATGCGCCTCGTCGACGACACCGGCAGCCTGTTCAGGCAGCCCCCGGTCGAGTTCTATGCCTCCGAGCTCGGGCTCGACGCCTTCGGCTGGAATGTCGAGAACGCCGACCTCGTGGCGGCGCTCGCCGCGGCGGCGGAGGCCCATCCCGCGATCCGCATCGTGCCGCACATGGTCTCCGGGATAGCGGGAGATGACGCTGCCGTCGTGCTGACCGGAGCGGATTTCGAGCCGATCCATGCGCGGCTGGTGGTCGGCGCAGACGGCAGGAAGTCGCGCGTGCGCGATGCGGCCGGCATCGCGGCCAAGGACTGGACCTACCCCCAGACCGCGCTGACGGCGATCCTGGGCCATCGCCGCGACCATCGCGAGGCCTCGACCGAGTTTCACACCCGCAGCGGCCCGTGCACGCTCGTGCCCCTGCCCGGCCGCCGCTCCTCGCTGGTCTGGATGCTGGAGCCGCACGCGGCGGAGCGCGTGGCGGCGCTCGACGATGCAGCCTTCGCCCGCCGCGTCGAGGCGCAGACCCATTCCCTGCTCGGCGCCATGACCGTCGAAGGGTCGCGCGGGCGCGTGCCGATGGGCGGGCTTTCGGTGACGCGCTTCGGCGCCGGCCGGATGGCGCTGATCGGCGAGGCTGCGCATGTCTTCCCGCCGATCGGCGCACAGGGGCTCAATCTCGGCCTGCGCGACGTCGCTTCGCTGCGGCAGGTTCTGCGCGGCACGGAGGACCCCGGCAGCGAGGCGGTGGTCTCGGCCTATGACGGCGCCCGGCGCGCGGATGTCCGGCTGCGGACAGGCGCGGTCGATGCGCTCAACCGCACGCTGCTGACGGATCTCCTCCCCGCCGACCTGATGCGTGGCGCGGGCCTGCTGGCGCTCTCGCGCTTCGGCCCGCTGCGGCGGCTGGTGATGCGGCAGGGCCTCGCCGGCGGGACCGGCGGAGCCTAAGCGGCTGGGCAAGCCGCCTCTTTCCTTCTCCCGGATGGGAGAAGGTGGCCCGGAGGGCCGGATGAGGGCCGGCCGGCAAACCAGCGAAGTTGAAACGGAGCCACGGTGAGCTCACGGCTATGACGTCTGACGGCCGGCCCTCACCCCTGCCCCTCTCCCACCCGGGAGAGGGGTTCTTTCAGCACCATCTCCTGATCGCCGCCGCTCGTCGGCACCTTGCGCAGGCCCGGCGCTCGCTCGCGAAAAACCGGCGCGAGCGGCAGCGGCGTCGAGACCAGCCGTCGGCCGCCGGGTTCCTCGGCCTGGGTTTCGAGCAGGCCGCGTGCGGTCAGTTGCGGGTCGGCCAGCGCCTCCTCGAGGCTGCGCACCACCGTGCAGCAGCAATCGCGCGGCTCGAGATAGCTGCGCCAATAGGCGGCAGGCTCGGCGGCGACGAGGGCGGCGACGGCTGCGCGCGTGGCTTCCGGGTTCGTGCGGTCGTCGCGCAAGGCGGGGTCCAGTGCGAGCGCCTCGCAAAAGATCTCCCAGAATTTCTGCTCGAGCGCGCCGACGGCGAGGAACCAGCCATCGGCCGTGGCATAGAGCCCGTAGCGCGGGCTGCCACCGGTCAGCAGGCCTTCCCCGCCCTCGGGCCAGCTCCCGGTCGCCTGGCCCTGGGCGAGGCTGTACCAGGTGAAGGTGGGCATGGTGTCGGCCATGGCGATGTCGAGATGGCAGCCGAGGCCGCTGCGTTCGCGCTGGCGCAGCGCCAGCAGGATGTTGAGGACGGCCGGCATCGCGCCGCCGCCGATATCGGCGACCAGCGCCGGCGGCAGCGGCGGCTCCTGCCCGCGTTTCAGCGACTGGCCGAGCAGACCGCCGATCGCCTGGTAGTTGATGTCGTGCCCGGCCTCCTGCGCGCGCGGGCCGTACTGCCCGTAGCCGCTGATCGAGCAATAGATCAGGCGCCGATTGAGCGCGCGCAACGCCTCATAGCCGAGGCCGAGCCGTTCCATCACGCCCGGCCGGAACTGCTCGATGACGATGTCGGCGCGCTCGACCAGCGGCCTGAGCAACGCCAATGCTTCGGGAGACTTCAGGTCGATCTCGATGCTCCTCTTGCCGCGATTGAGCGCGGCGAAGGGTGCCGAGGTCTCACCGAAGCGCGGCGGGAAGCGCCGCATGTCCTCGCCGCCCGGCCGCTCGATCCGAATGATCTCGGCCCCGGCCTCGGCCAGGAACAGGCTCGCCAGCGGCCCCGGCAGCAAGGTCGAGAAATCCAGCACGAGAAGGTCGTCGAGCGGCAGCATCGCGGTCCCGGACTTGGACGGCGACGCCGTCAGGGGAAGAGGTCGGCCGCCATCCTGCCCGTCTTCACCAGCCACAGGAAGCCCGTCAGCGTTCCCATCGAGACGATCGTGCCGACGAGGATGCAGGCCGAGGCGCGCTCGACGCCGACCCCGTACTGGGTCGAGATCACGAAGATGTTCAGCGCCGGCGGCAGTGCCGCCATGATCACCGCGGCATAGACCCAAGGGTCGCTGAAGCTGCCGAGCGCGGAGAGCAGCACCCAGACCAGCAGCGGGTGCAGCACGAGCTTGATCACGACCAGCGCCGGCACCTCGCCGGGCATCGACTTCATCGGCCGCAGCGCCACCGTCACCCCGAGCAGGAACAGGGCGCAGGGCGCAGCCGCCTGCGAGAGCCAGAGCGTCATCTTGTCGAGCGCGGTCGGCAGTTCGAGCTTGGTGTAGCTCGCGATCACGCCCGCGAGCGTGGCGAGGTTGAAAGGATGGGTCACGACCTTCCAGAGCACGTCGCCGGCGGTCGCCAGAAAGCCCTTCTTCTCGACGCCGGCCAGCGCCATCAGGAAAGGCACCAGCGAGAACAGCAGGATATTGTCGAAGACGAAGATCAGTGCCACCGGCGCGCTCGCGATCGGCCCCAGTGCGGCCAGGATCAGCGGCGGGCCCATATAGCCGATATTGGAATAGGACCCCGCCACGGCCTGCATCACCGCCTGGGGCATGTCGCCTCGCGTGTATTTCAGGCCGACCAGGAACGACAGCGAGAAGACGCAGAAGGTGGCGAGCGTGGTCGCCGCGACGAAGCTCCAGTTCGCCAGCTCGCTCAACGGCTTGTCGGCGATCAGCCGATAGAACAGCGCCGGCAGCGCGATGAAGATCAGGAAATGCTGCATCCAGGCCAGCCCGTCTTCCGGGAGGCGCTTGTACCGGCCGACGGCGAAGCCGAGCAAGATCAGGCCGAAGAACGGCGCGACCAGATTGAACAGGCTGACGAGCTCGGCCATGCGGGCTGAATACCTTGATGCTGCTGCGCCACCGCTCTGGAGCGCCATGCGTCGGGCGGGGTTTAGCGGGTCGCATGGCGCGCGCAAAGCCGGGCGGCGCAAGCCGTGTCGGCAAAAATGCAAGTTGGAAGGAGCTCAGGCCTAGGAATTTAAGCCGTTAGGTCTGCTGGCATTATTTCCTAGGCTATCATTCTTAGTCGCAGGGCCGCCTGTGGCGAAAGCACGATGGACGGACCTCGTTTGCTCCGGCACATTCGCTGCAACGCACCATGGAGCCAGCCATGCCGACCAGGACGCCACGCCAGTTCTTCCGCCCGCTCGCGATCGGCGCGCCGGAACCCTGGCGCGAGCTGCCGCTCCGGCTGGAGCGGATGATCCATTTCGTGCCGCCGCATCTGGAGAAGGTCCGGGCCAAGGCCGGCGAGCTCGCCGGCCAGGTCGATATCGTCCTGGGCAATCTCGAGGACGCCATCCCCGTCGATGCCAAGCAGGCGGCGCGCGATGGCTTCATCATGATGGCAAAGGCCGTCGATTTCGGCGCGACCGGCCTGTGGACGCGCGTCAATGCGCTGAATTCCCCCTGGTTCCTCGACGATATCACGGCGATCATGGCCGAGATCGGCGGCAAGCTCGACGTCGTCATGGTGCCGAAGGTGGAAGGGCCCTGGGACATCCACTATGTCGACCAACTGCTCGCCCAGTTCGAGGCGCGCCATCAACTCCCCAAGCCGATCCTGATCCACGCCATCCTCGAGACGGCTGAGGGCGTGAAGAATGTCGAGGCGATCGCCACCGCCTCGCCGCGCATGCACGGCATGAGCCTGGGCCCGGCCGATCTCGCCGCCTCGCGCGCGATGAAGACGACGCGGGTCGGCGGCGGCCATCCCGACTACAAGGTCATCGCCGACCCCTCCCCCGATGGCGGGGCGCGTGCCGTCGCGCAGCAGGATCTTTGGCATTATACGCTGGCAAAAATGGTCGATGCCTGTGCGGCGGCCGGGCTGAAGCCGTTCTACGGCCCCTTCGGGGATTTCGCCGACGAGGCCGCTTGCGAGGCGCAGTTCCGCAACGCCTTTCTGCTCGGCTGCGCCGGCGCCTGGACCCTGCATCCCTCGCAGATCGCCATCGCCAAGCGCGTCTTCAGCCCCGATCCCGGCGAGGTCGCCTTCGCCAGGCGCATCCTCGAGGCGATGCCGGACGGTTCGGGCGCCGTGATGATCGACGGCAAGATGCAGGACGACGCGACCTGGAAACAGGCCAAAGTGATCGTCGACCTCGCCCGCCAGGTCGCAGGCCGCGATCCGGCACTCGCGGAACGCTACGGATTGTGACGAAAAGTCCCGTTCCGGTCGGTTGATCTTGACGCATTTGCGACGCAATCCTACCCCATGCGCGGGATGGCGGCGTTATCCGGAGGCTCGCGGGCTTTCCGGCTCGAGTACGGATCAAGGCACGACATGGAAGCGCGTTCGGCGAAGTTCCGGATCGGACAGGTGGTGAAACACCGCGTGTATCCGTTCCGGGGAGTGATTTTCGACGTCGACCCGATCTTCTCCAATACCGAGGAGTGGTGGCTGGCGATCCCCGAGCATCTGCGGCCATCCAAGGACCAGCCCTTCTACCATCTCTTCGCCGAGAACGAGGAGACGGAATACGTCGCCTATGTCTCCGAACAGAACCTCGTCGTCGACGAATCCGGCCAGCCGATCCGGCATCCGCAGGCCAAGGAATTCTTCCGGCGGGACCGCAAGGGCCGCTACCTGATCGACAGGACCGAGCTGAACTGATCCCGAGCCGGCGCAGCCGTCGCGGCAACGAAAAAGGCCGGTCCTTTCGGACCGGCCTTTTCCATGTCGGTGACGCGGCCGATCAGGGCTTGGGAGCCGCGGGAGCAGCCGGAGCGGGGGCAGGAGCCGCACCAGGGGCGGGGGCCGCACCGGGAGCGCCGGGGACCGCGGGCGCGGCGCCGTTGCTGGCGCCGCCGCCGCCGAGCCGCTGACGCAGCTCTTCCTGGCGCTTGGCGAGCTCGTCCTGCAGCTGCTTCTGCTGCTCCTCGAGCACCTTCGGATCGATCGGCGCGCCGTCAAAGCCCTTGGCGAAATCGGTCAGCGGGATCGCGAAGGACACCTCGCGCCCCGTCTGGTTCTGGACGCTGACGCTCAGCGTCGTGCCCTTCTTCATCGAATTGATGAAGTCGTCCTTGATCTGCGACTCGGCGAAGCAGCCGTTCGGGAAGCAGATCGCGTAGCGGCCCGACTGCGGCTGGGCATTGTCGACGCCGAAGCGGATGCCGGGGTTGAGCAGCAGGCCGAGCGGCATCAGGAAGCGCACGATCTTGTTGGCGTCGCCCTTGACGTCATAGATCGCGACCGCGAGCACCGGCTGGCCCTGGTCGGAGACGAAATCGCGCGTCGTGTAGCAGATTTCCTTGTTCGCGGCCTGGTCCTTGCCGCAAACCTTGGTCCAGCTCGTCTGCGACGGCTCCGGCTTGACCTGAACCACGGTCGGCCCGGTCGACTGGCCGGCCGGCGGCTGCGCGGGCTGGGCCGGCTGCTGCTGGGCCGGGCGCTGCGGCGGACGCTGCTGCTGGGCCGAGGCGGCTACGGGGGCGAAGCCGAGCGCGGCGCTCAAGGCCAAAGCGAGCCCGCGCGAGGACAGGCGCAAGGCGGCATCGCGACGCGTGGACGGGCTATACGAAGCGGACATATGTTTTTCCTTACCAGGCGAATCCGGAAACACGACTTCGCGAGCCGCGCGCGTCATCGTCGACGGCTCAACCGCGCTCATGCGCCAGCCCTCGGAGGCCGTGCACATCGGCTGCGATTGAGGCGTTTGAATGACACCTCGCGTTGCGTTTAGCGAGTTCCGTCGCAGGTTTCCAGCCCGAACAGCGTACGTGACTGCCGCCAAGCCGTGTTATCCTTTCCTACGGGAATCAGGTCAGGCGATGGGTTCAATTCGCATTCTGACTGCAGCCAGGGGCGTTGCAGCCAGGCAAATCTTCGCTCTCCTTGCACTCGTCCTGGCGACGGGCGCCCTCGCGCGCGCCGAATCATCGCATCCGGATCACGCCATCGCCATGCATGGCGAGCCGGAGCTCGCCAAAGGCTTCGCGCATCTGCCCTATGCCGACCCGGCCGCGCCCAAGGGCGGGCGAATCATTTTCGGGATCCAGGGCACCTTCGACAGCCTCAACCCGCTGGTCGTGCTCGGCGTCGCGCCGGACGCGGTGCCGCGCTATGTGCAGCAGAGCCTGCTCTTTCGCTCCGCCGACGAGCCCTTCACCGCCTATGGGCTGCTCGCCAGCAAGGTCGAGCTCAACGACGACCGCACCCGGCTCGCCTTCGAGATCGACCCGCGCGCGACCTTTTCCGACGGCAAGCCGGTCACGGCGGAGGACGTGCAATTCACCTTCGAGATGCTGAAGAGCAAGGGCAAGCCGTTCCATCGCGCCAGCCTCGGCCGCGTCACCAAGGTCGAGATCCCCTCCCCGCGCCGCATCGTCTTCGAGCTGGGCGACGGCTCGAACCGCGAGCTGCCGCTGGTCATCGGCGCGATGCCGATCTTCGCCAAGCATGCGACCAATGCCGAGACCTTCGGCGAGACGAGCTTCAAGCCTGCCCTCGGCTCGGGCCCCTATCTCGTCAGCGAGGTGAAGCCCGGCGAAGCGCTGACGCTGAAGCGCCGCGGCGATTTCTGGGCCGAGGACCACCCACTGACGCGCGGCCTCTTCAATGCCGACGAGATCCGCTACGATTTCTATCGCGACGCCAATTCGCTGTTCGAGGCCTTCAAGGCCGGGCTCTACGACGTCCGGCTCGAGGGCGACCCGACGCGCTGGATGACCGGCTACGACGTGCCGGCGGTGCGCGACGGGCGCATCGTCCGCGAAGCGCTGCGCTTCGAGACGCCGAAGGGCATGACCGGCCTCGTCTTCAACACGCGCCGCGGTATCTTTGCGGATGTGCGGGTGCGCGAGGCGCTCGGCTTCCTGTTCGATTTCGAGTGGGTCAACCGCAATCTCTTCCATGGCGTCTATCGCCGGGCCGGCAGCTTTTTCTCCGATTCCGAATTGTCGGCGCTCGGCGTCGCCGCCGATGCCCGGGAGAAGGCGCTGCTCGCAGCCTTCCCCGGCGCGGTGCGCGAGGACATCCTGGCCGGAACCTGGACGCCCTCCGCCACCGACGGCTCGGGCCGCGACCGTGAGCAGGCGCGCAAGGCGCTCGACCTGCTCAAGGCCGCCGGCTACGAGCTGCAGGACGGCGTGCTGCGCAAGCGCGCCTCGGGCGAGGCCTTCGCCTTCGAGATCACCGTCACCAGCCGCCCGCAGGAACGGCTGGCGCTGAACTATGCCCAGTCGCTCGGCCGGCTGGGCATCACGGCCTCGGTGCGGCTGATCGACGACGTGCAGTATTGGCGCCGGCTGTCCGCCTTCGATTTCGACATGATCCAGTGGACCTGGCCGGCCTCGGCCTCGCCCGGCAACGAGCAGATCGGGCGCTGGGGCTCGGCCAATGCCGAACGCAAGGGCGCGCTGAATTATGCCGGCGTGGCGTCCCCGGCGGTCGATGCGGTTCTGGCGGCGCTGCTGGGCGCGCGCGAGCGCGAGGATTTCGTCGCGGCCGTGCGTATGCTCGATCGGCTGCTGATCTCGGGCTTCTATGTGGTGCCGCTCTATTACCTGCCCGAGACCTGGCTGGCGCATTCGCGCGACGTCGTCCTGCCCGCGCGCAAGCCGGCCTATTTCCTGTCCAACGAGGTGCTGGCCCGCGTCCCGTCGCCGCCAGCGCCGGCGAATTGAAGGACAGTCGATGCGGGCCGACCATGACGAAGCCGCCGCCCTGCTCGACGGTCTCGATCTCGATACCCTGCTGAAAGCCCTCGTGCGCGGCCGTGGCTACGAGGCCGCCTTGCGCGATCCGCCGGGGCGGCGCGGCTGGAGCGACGAGCAGCCCGCCTCGCTCAGCTTCGTCGATCTCGACGATCGGATCGACCGGCTGGCGGGGCTCCTGTCGACGAACCGGGCGCAGCCGGGCGCGACGGTCGCGATCCTGGCGCCGCTCGGGCCGGAGGCGGTCGTCTCGATCCTGGCCTGCCTGCGTGCCGGCCTCTCGCCCTTGATGCTGCCGCTGCACGGCAACGAGCTCGAGCTGCTGCGGCTGATCGAGGCCTCCGGCGCGGTGATGGCGCTGGGAGCCGGCCGCGTCGGCCCCATTCGGCCGCTGCTGATGCTGCGCAACCTTGCGGTCCGCGCCTTCGGCACCCGTTTCGTCGGCGGCTTCGGCCGCGACATCCCCGATGGCGTCGCGCCGCTCGACATCCTGATGGCGAGCGGCGCGCGCCACCCCTTGCCGGACGAGATCGAACGGCCCGCGCTCCAGGTCGTCGATGCCGACAATTTTGCCGGGCCTCTCGTCCTGTCCGAACGCGAGCTACTCGGCAAGGCGCTCGATATCTCGCGCCTGCTGAAACCGATGGCCTCGTCTCGGGTGATCACCACGCTGGTCGGCGGCGACCTCGCCGCGCTGGCGGCGGGGCCGGCCATGGCGATCCTGACCGGCGTCGAGCTCTTGCCGCTCGGGCTGTTCAGCCTCGGCGACCTGCACGCCTGCCTCGAAGGCGGGCGCAAGGCCCATCTCGTGGTTCCGGGAGCCATGGAGCCGGCGCTGGCGCGCTCGAAGCTGGCGAGCCATCCGGCGCTCGCCAGCCTGGTCTTCGTCCAGCGGCGGGCGGGAGGCCGCGCCTTTCCCGCGATCGACCGCCCCGATCTCGCCATCGTCGACATCGAGGTCCGCTCCGCGGCCGAGATCGAGGTCGAACGGCGCTAGCCGGATTTCCGGGCTCGACCCTCCCGTCATTGCGAGTGCAGCGAAGCAATCCAGGGGGACTGCGGGAGACTTCCTGGATTGCTTCGTCGCTGCGCTCCTCGCAACGACGGTGAGGCTTACGCCGCCTTCTTGCGTTCCGCGATCCGCGCCAGATCGGTCAGCAGCCGGCGCGTGCCCTTGAGCCGCTGCTCGGCCGTCTCGAAATCGTCAATGAAGACGACCCGCATGTCGGGCCGGACCTTCGCCAGCGTGCCCTGTTTGGCGACATAGCCGACGAGGCCCTCCGGATTGGCGAATTCATTGTCGCGGAAGGCGACGATGATGCCTTTCGGTCCGGCCTCGACCTTCTCGACATTGGCGCGGCGACAGAGCGCCTTGATCGCGACGATCTCGAGCAGCTGCTGGACCTCTTCCGGCAGCGGCCCGAAGCGGTCGACCAGCTCGGCACCGAAGGACTGGATCTCGGCATCCTCGTCCATGGTCGAGAGCCGCTTATAGAGCGTCAGCCGGAGAGTCAGGTCGGTGACGTAATGCTCCGGGATCATCACCGGCGCGCCGATCTGGATCGACGGCGACCATTGCGTCTCGCTCTCGATCTCGATGCCGGCCTTCAGGCTCGCCACGGCCTCCTCCAGCATCTGCTGGTAAAGCTCGTAGCCGACCTCCTTGATGTGGCCCGACTGCTCGTCGCCGAGCAGGTTGCCGGCGCCGCGGATATCGAGATCGTGGCTGGCGAGCTGGAAGCCGGCGCCCAGCGTGTCGAGTGATTGCAGCACCTTGAGGCGCCGCTCGGCCTGGTCGGTCAGCTTGCGGTTGGCCGCTACGGTGAACAGCGCATAGGCGCGGATCTTCGAGCGCCCGACGCGACCGCGGAGCTGGTAGAGCTGCGCCAGGCCGAACATGTCGGCGCGGTGCACGATCAGCGTGTTGGCGGTGGGGATGTCGAGCCCGGACTCGACGATCGTGGTCGAGAGCAGGATGTCGTACTGGCCCTCGTAGAAGGCCGTCATCACGTCCTCGAGCTGGCCGGCCGCCATCTGGCCATGGGCAATGCCGACCTTGGCCTCCGGCACCTGCTTGTCGAGAAAATCCTTGACCTCGGCGATGTCCTCGATGCGCGGCACGACATAGAAGGAGCGCCCGCCCCGGAAGCGCTCGCGCAGCAGCGCCTCGCGCACGATCAGCGGGTCGAAGGGGGTGACGAAGGTGCGCACCGCCAGCCGGTCGACCGGCGGCGTCGCGATGATCGAGAGCTCGCGCACGCCGGTCATGGCGAGCTGGAGCGTGCGCGGGATCGGCGTCGCCGAGAGGGTCAGCATATGCACCTCGGCGCGGAACTCCTTCAGGCGCTCCTTGTGGTTGACGCCAAAATGCTGCTCCTCGTCGACGATGACGAGGCCGAGTTCCTTGAACTCGACCTGCTTGCCGAGCAGCGCATGCGTGCCGACGACGATGTCCATCGTCCCGTCGCGAACGCCCTCCTTCACCGCCTTGAGGTCCGGCGCCGGAACGAAACGCGAGGCCTGGCCGATCTTCAGCGGCAGGCCGGCGAAGCGGTCGGCGAAATTGCGGTAGTGCTGGCGCGCCAGCAGCGTCGTCGGCACCACGACCGCGACCTGCTTGCCGGCCATGGCGGCGGTGAAGGCCGCGCGCAGCGCCACCTCGGTCTTGCCGAAGCCGACATCGCCGCAGACCAGCCGGTCCATCGGACGGCCGGCGGCGAGATCGTCGAGCACCGCGTCGATCGTGTTCTGCTGGTCCTCGGTCTCCTCGAAGGGGAAGCGGGCGCAAAACTCGTCATAGAGCCCGTCCGGGGGCAACAGGCGCGGCGCTTCCTTCAAGGCGCGCGCCGCCGCGATCTGGATCAGCTTGCCCGCCATCTCGCGGATGCGCTGCTTCAGCTTGGCCTTGCGCGCCTGCCAACCGCCACCGCCGAGCCGGTCGAGCGCGACCTCGGTGTCCTCCGAGCCGTAGCGCGAGAGCAGCTCGATATTCTCGACCGGCAGGAAGAGCTTCGAATCGCCGGCATAGTGGATCTCGAGGCAGTCATGCGGCGCGCCGGCGGCGGTGATGCTCTTCAGGCCGATGAAGCGCCCGATGCCGTGATCGACATGGACGACGAGGTCGCCCGGCGCCAGCGACGAGAGTTCGGCGATGAAATCCTGCGGGCGGCGCGATTTCTTGCGCGGGCGCACGAGCCGGTCGCCCAGGATGTCCTGCTCGCCGATGACCGCGAGTTTGCCGGCCTCGAACCCGGTCTCGAAGCCCCAGACGGCCAGCGCCGTCGTGCCGGGCTTGAGGTCGAAGGCGGCGCGCAGCGAGCCGGTCGTCTGCACGGTCTTGAGGCCGTGATCGGCCAGCACATGGGCAAGGCGCTCGCGCGAGCCTTCCGACCAGGCCGCGAGGATGACGCGGCGGCCGTCGGCCTGCAGCGCCTTCACATGCTGGACCGCGGCATCGAAGACGCCGCCGGCATTGTCGGCACGCTCGGCGGCGAAGCTGCGGCCCTGGCGCGCGCCGAGATCGACGACGAGCTTGCCGTCGCTGTCGGGCAGCTGGAACGGCGTCAGCGACGCCACGCCGGCATTGTCGACGATCCCGCGCCATTCGCCCGGCGCGAGATAGAGCGCTTCCGGCGGCAGCGGCTTATAGGGCGCGGCTCCGGTCGCACCCTGATCGAGCGCGGCCTTGCGGGCGTCGTAATAGTCCTTGATCAGACTGATGCGCTCAGCCACGGCGTCCTCGGCCTGATGGTCGAGCACCATCGGCACGTCGGGCAGATAGGTGAAGAGCGTATCGAGCCTGTCCGCCAGCAGCGGCAGCCAGTGCTCCAGTCCGGCCGGCCGCCGCCCCTCGCTCACCGCCTCGTAGAGCGTGTCGTCGCGGCCGGGCGTGCCGAAGCTCGCGATATAGGACTGGCGGAAGCGCCTGATGCTCTCGCTGGTCATTTGCGCTTCGGACATCGGCACGAGGTCGAGCCCGCGCAACTGCCCCGTCGTGCGCTGCGTTTCCGGATCGAAGGCGCGGATCGATTCCAGCGTGTCGCCGAAGAAGTCGAGTCGGATCGGCGCCGGCATGCCCGGCGGGTAGAGGTCGACGATGCCGCCGCGCACGGCGAATTCGCCGGTCTCGCGCACGGTCGAGGTGCGCAAATAGCCGTTCATGTCGAGCCAGCGCGCGAGCTGCTCGGTATCGACCATGTTGCCCGGTGCGGCCGAGAAGCTTTCCGAGGCTACCTTGCCGAAGGCTGGCACGCGCTGGAGGGCGGCGTTGACGGTAGTCAGCAGCAGCCGCGGCTTGTCGCCTGACTTGGTCTTGGCCAGCCGCGACAATGTCGTCATCCGGTGCGCGACGATGGCCGGCGCCGGCGAGACCCGGTCATAGGGCTGGCAGTCCCAGGCCGGGAAGCTCATCACCTCGAGATCGGGCGCGACGAATTGCAGCGCGTTCTCGAGCACCTGCAGGCGCTGGCCGTCGCGGGCGACGAAAACGAGCATTGCCGCGCCTTCGGCCTTCTTCGCCCGGGCGCGGGTGAGATCGGCGAGAACGACGGCGTCGAACCCGTCCGGCACGCTGGCGAGCGTCGGCTTGTCGCCGCGATTCAGCGCGTCGAGGATGCGGTCGATCTGCAGCTTGGCGAGTTGGGCGGGCGCGGGAATGCTCATTCAGTCATCGACGCCGGGGCGTCGGCCTTCTGGTAGTCGTCGACCGGTGTGATTGTGATTTTCTCGACGGTGGCGCGCAGCGTGCCAGAGGCGCCGAAGATCGAATCGATCTCAAACTCGATATTGCCTGCGCTGACACCGAAAACGTCGTCCCGAACGGGAGCAGGTTCGACGAACCGCAGGTACATCTCGTTCATGACGTTCTGGTGGTTGAAGTGCTCAAACGATACGTCGATCGTGTCCAGCTTTTTGAAGACGAAAGTGATAATCGCGTCCGTGAGGGGCGAGCCGTCCCGCCGCCCCTGCGCGGACACAGTCAAAGACGCGCCGCACCGGTCAAGGTCGAGACGGACGATCTCCCCGTCACCGAATGCGGGGCGACCGCCGAACCAGTCGAGCAGAGCTTGCCCGCCTGGCAGCGTCTCCAAAACCTTGATGGTCTCGGCGAAGCGCTCGTCGTCATCTGGCGGTTGCCAATGTTCGTGCAGGTATTCAGACATGAATCGGCTTGGTGTGATTGTGAAACGCCTTCAGCCGCCGGAACACGTCGCTGTCGTAATTCTCCGGCACCTGCGCCTCCCCCGTCACCCAGCTCAGCAGGTCGCGGTCGAGCACCTCGATCAGCCGCTCGAACTCGTCGAGCTCGGCTTCGCTGAGCGTGCCGATCTCGGCATCGGCGAAACGGCCCATGATCAGGTCCATCTCGCGCATGCCGCGATGCCAGGCGCGGAACAAGATCTTGCGGCGGCGCGGATCGAGGTCGGCGCTGGTGCGGGAAGAGCCACTCATCGTCATCCTCGACATCTCGCAATGGAAAACGGGCCGGCCCCGTCGCGAAGCCTGCCGTCAGCGGCTATATAACGATGGCCCAGGGCGAAGTCAGCGGCCAATCGGCCGCGTTCGCCGCACTCCTGACATGTCGCGCGAGGCCGATTGCGTCCGTCCATCCTCGATCCGCTCTTCGCTCCGGCCACGACGCTCTCCGGCGTCGGCCCCAAGCTCGGCAAGCTCCTGGACAGGTTCCTCGGTGACGAGACGCAGGGCGCGCGCGTCATCGACCTGATGTTCCACCTGCCGACCGGGGCAGTCGACAGGCGCCCGAGCGCCTCGATCGCGGATGCGCCGATCGGCGAGATCGCGACCTTCTCCGCGCGCGTCACCGAGCACCGCCCGGCCCCGCCCGGCAAGGCCAAGGCGCCCTATCGCGTCATCGTCGAGGACGAGACCGGCGACGTCACGCTGGTCTTCTTCCATGCCGATGTCCGGCACCTGCTCACCACCTTGCCGATCGGCGAATATCGCATCGTCTCCGGCAAGCTCGAGCTCTGGGACGGCATGCGCCAGATGGTCCATCCGGACCGGATCATGGATGCGCGCGCTTTCGCCAGCCTGCCCTCGATCGAACCCGTCTATGGGCTCACCGAGGGCATCGGCAGCCGCGTGATGACCCGGATCGTCGCCGCGGCCGCCGAAAAATGCCCGGGGCTCGCCGAATGGCAGGACCGCGGCTTTCTCGGCAAGAGCGGTTTTGCTCCCTTCTCCGAGGCCATCCGGGCGCTGCATCACCCGCCCGACCTGCGCGCCGTCGAGGGCGACACGATCGCGCGCCGCCGCGTCGCCTATGACGAATTGCTGGCGAGCCAGATCGCGCTCGCGCTCGTGCGCCGGCAGCAGAAGAAGGCGGTCGGGCGCGTCACCGCCGGGGACGGGCGCATGCTGGCGGCGATCGAGGCCGCCCTACCCTTCTCGCTGACGCAGGGCCAGCGCCAGGCCGTCGCCGACATCCATGATGACATGGGAAAGCCCGACCGCATGCTGCGGCTGCTGCAGGGCGATGTCGGCTCGGGCAAGACCGTGGTGGCCTTGATGGCGATGGCGGCCGCCGCCGAGGCCGGCCGGCAATCGGTGCTGATGGCGCCGACCGAGATCCTGGCGCGCCAGCATGCCGAGCGGCTGGCGCCGCTGGCCGAGAAGGCGGGGCTGAAGCTCGCCCTGCTGACCGGCCGCGAGAAGGGCGCCGGTCGGCGGCAGGTGCTCGAGCGGCTGGCGAGCGGCGAGATCGCGATCGCGGTCGGCACGCATGCGCTGTTCCAGGAGGGCGTCGCCTTCCATGATCTCGCGCTCGCCGTGGTCGACGAGCAGCACCGTTTCGGCGTGCATCAGCGCCTGCTGCTCGGTGCCAAGGGCGAGGCCGTCGACGTGCTGGTGATGACCGCGACGCCGATCCCGCGCACGCTCGCATTGACCTGGTTCGGCGACATGGACGTCTCGGTGCTGGCGGAGAAGCCGGCCGGCCGAAAACCGATCGCGACGCGCGCCATCTCCTCGGAGCGTTACGACGAGGTGGTCGGCGCGGTCGGGCGCGCGGTCGATGCCGGAGCGCAGGTCTACTGGGTCTGCCCACTGGTGCAGGAATCCGACACGCTCGACGTCGCCGCCGCGCAGGAGCGCTTCGAGGAGCTGCGTGGCCATTTCGGCGGCAAGGTCGGGCTGCTCCACGGCCAGATGCCGGGCCGCGACAAGGATGCGGCGATGGCCGCCTTCGTCGCCGGCGAGACGCGCATCCTGGTCTCGACCACGGTGATCGAGGTCGGCGTCGACGTGCCCAATGCCAGCGTGATGGTGATCGAGCATGCCGAGCGCTTCGGCCTGGCGCAGCTGCATCAGCTGCGCGGACGGATCGGGCGCGGCTCCGCCGCCTCGACCTGCCTGCTCCTCTACAAGGGGCCGCTCGGACCGGTGGCGGAAGCGCGCCTCACCATCATGCGCGAGACCGAGGACGGTTTTCGCATCGCCGAGGAGGATCTGCGCCTGCGCGGCGAAGGCGAGGTGCTCGGCACCCGCCAGTCCGGCTCACCCGATTGGCGCATCGCGCGTCCCGAAAGCGACGGCGACCTGCTCGCCGCCGCGCGCGACGATGCGCGGCTGCTGATCGAGCGCGATCCGCATCTGGCGAGCGAACGCGGCGAAGCCGTCAGGACGCTGCTCTATCTGTTCGAGCGCGATGTCGCGATCAGGCTGCTGCGGGCCGGATAGCGCGGGTATCCGGCGGGAGGGCAATCCCGATCAAGCGCCCGGTGCCGGCGGCCGGCATCGTCCGCCCGTGCCAAGTGAGAAGCCCATGGACCCGATCAGCAAGGCCGTCTGGTGCGTCGAGAGTCGTTTCGCCTCCGGGATCTCGCTCGACGAGATCGCGGCGGTCAGCGGCGTCTCGCGCTTCCATCTCTGCCGCGCCTTCGGCAATGCGACCGGCCGTTCGGTGATGCGCTATGTGCGCGAGCGCCGGCTGACGGAAGCGGCCCGCACGCTGGCGGGCGGCGCACCGGACATCCTCTCCGTCGCGCTGGATTGGGGCTACGGCTCTCACGAGGCCTTCACACGCGCCTTTCGCGAGCAGTTCGGCCTGACGCCGGAAGAGCTGCGCGAGCGGCGCGACCTCTCGACGCTCAAGCTCGTGGAGCCCATCGACATGGACAAATATCCGACCGTCACCCTCGCGGAACCCCGCAGCGTCGCCGGCAAGACGATGCTGATCGCCGGTTTCAGCGGCCGCTATACGTATGAGACCACGGCGAGCATCCCCTCGCTCTGGCAGAAGCTCGCCCCGCATTTCGGCCATGTCCCCGGCCAGATCGGCGCCATCGCCTATGGCGTCTGCTACAATGCCGACGACGAAGGCAGCTTCGACTATCTCGCCGGCGTCGAGGTGAAATCCTTCACGGACCTGCCCGCCGAATTCGACCGGATCCGCGTTCCCGAGCAGGACTATGTCGTGTTCGAGCATCACGGCCATATCTCTGGAATCAAGGCGACCTTCGACGCGATCTGGCGCGACTGGTTGCCGAGGAAAGGCTGGAAGGCCGCGGAAGGCCCGAGCCTCGAGCGCTATGACGAGCGCTTCGATCCGCAGAGCGGCACCGGCGTCACCGAGATCTGGGTCCCGCTGAAAGCCTGATCATCCGTTCCGGGAACGGCAAGCCGTTCAGTCCTGCGGCTTGCCGTTGCCCGGTATCAGCTTGACGCCGTTCTCGCCGGGCTGGATCAGGCCGGCCGACATGATGAGCTTGGCGCCCTCCTCGACCGAGATCGACAATTCGACGATCTCGCGCCGCGGCAGATAGAAGAAGAAGCCCGTGGTCGGGTTCGGCGTGCAGGGCAGGAAGACGCCGATCTGCTCGTCGCCGTCCGGCAGGCGCGAACTGATATCGGGCGCCGCCTCCTGCGAGATGAAGACGATCGACCACATGCCCGGTTGCGGGAACTGCACCATGCCCACCGTGCGGAAGGAGGTGCCGGACTGCGAGAAGATGGTCTCGAAGACCTGTTTCACCCCCTTGTAGAGACTGCGCACCACCGGCATCCGGTTCAGGATCGCCTCGCCGGCGTCGATCAAGGTGCGGCCGACGAGATTGGCGGTCAGGAAGCCGAGCAGGGTCAGGCCCACGAGCCCGATCACCAGCCCGAATCCCGGCAGCGGATAGGGCAGATAGGTCTCCGGCAGGTAGCTGTCGGGAATGAACCGCTTCACCATCCCGTCGATCAGGTTGATGAACCACCAGGTCACCGAGGCGGTGATGGCGAGCGGCCCCGCGATCACCAGGCCGGTGAGAAAATAGCGGCGCAGCCGCGTGCCGGCCGTTGGCCGCAGCAGATCGGGCTGAATCGCGAGGCGGGGATCAGGCGGGCCGTCTGAGGTCATGCGCGGTCCAGATCCGATCTCCGAAAGGCGGGCTTGTCTCGGCGCCGACACGCCGCGATATGAACAAGATAGCCGAGCCGCCGGCGCTGACCAGCCCCGTCTCGAGACGCGATGCGAACACGGACGAATTTCGTGACGGAATCACCCCGGCCGACCGGCCGCTGGCACAGGTCGCTGCTGCTCGCCGCCGGCTGGGTCTTCACCGGCCTCGGGATCGTCGGCCTCGTGCTGCCGCTGATGCCCGGCACGGTCTTCCTGATCCTGGCCGCCTGGTGCTTCTCGCGCTCCTCGCCGCGCTTCGAGGCCTGGCTGCTCGGGCACCCGCGGCTCGGCCCGCATGTCCTGCGCTGGCGAGCGACCGGCGCGATCGACCGCAAGGCGAAATGGATCGCCTGCGGTTCGATGCTGCTGAGCTTTGGACTGGTCCTGATCAGCGGCGCGCCGCCGATCGCGCTCTGGGCGAGCGGCGTCAGCCTGCTCGCCGCCGGGAGCTATGTCGCGAGCCGGCCGGAACCGACCCGCGGGGAGTGATCACTCGACGGTGACGGATTTTGCCAGGTTGCGCGGCTGGTCGACGTCCTTGCCCATGAAGACGGCCGTCTGATAGGCGATCATCTGGATCGGCAGGGCGTAGACGATCGGCGCGAAGAGCGGATCCATCTCCGGCATCACGATCGTCGCCTCCGGGGTGATGCCGCATTCGGCCGCGCCCCGGGCGTCGGTGATCAGGATGATCCGGCCGCCGCGCGCCGCGACCTCCTGCATGTTCGACGCGGTCTTCTCGAACAAGGCGTCATGGGGCGCGATCACGATGACCGGCATATCCTCGTCGATCAGCGCGATCGGACCGTGCTTGAGCTCGCCTGCCGGGTAACCTTCGGCGTGGATATAGCTGATTTCCTTGAGTTTCAGTGCTCCTTCGAGCGCCAGCGGGAAGCTGGTGCCGCGGCCGAGATAGAGCACGTCGCGCGCCTTGGAGAGGCGTCGCGCCAGCTTTTCGATCTCGGGCTCGAGCGTGAGCGCCTGCGCCATCAGGCCAGGAACGGCGATCAGTTCCTGCACATATTTCGCCTCCTGCGCCGCCGAGAGCATCCCGCGCGCCCTGGCCGCGGCGAGCGCCAGGCTGGCGAGCGCGGTCAGCTGGCAGGTGAAGGCCTTGGTCGAGGCCACGCCGATCTCGGGGCCGGCCAAAGTCGGGGCGACCACGTCGCTCTCGCGCGCGATCGTCGAGGTCGGCACGTTGACGACCGAGAGGATGTGCTGGCCTTCCTGGCGGGCATAACGCAGGCCCGCGAGCGTGTCGGCGGTCTCGCCCGATTGCGAGACGAAGAGCGCGAGCCCGTCCTTCGGCAGCGGCGCCTCGCGATAGCGGAACTCGGAGGCGACATCGATCTCGACCGGCAGCCGCGCCAGCTTCTCGAACCAGTATTTGGCGATCAGCCCGGCATAATAGGCGGTGCCGCAGGCCGAGACCGAAAGCCGCGACAGCGCGCTCCAGTCGAAGGGCGGCTCGAAAGGCAGGCGCGCGGTGCCGCCGACCATGTCGAGATATTGCGTCAGCGTGTGGCCGACCACTTCCGGCTGCTCGTAGATTTCCTTGGCCATGAAGTGGTGGTGATTGCCCTTCTCGACGAGGAAGGCGCCGGCGGCGACGCGCTGGGCACGGCGTTCCACCTGGTTGTCGGCCTTGTCGTAGAAGGTCGCGCCCTTGCGATGGAGGACGACCCAGTCGCCCTCCTCCAGATAGGCGATGAGATTGGTGAAGGGCGCGAGCGCGAGCGCGTCCGAGCCGAGATACATCTCGCCGTCCCCGACGCCGACCGCGAGCGGCGAGCCCCGGCGCGCGCCGATCAGCAGATCCTCCTGCCCCTCGAACAGGAAGGCGAGCGCGAAGGCCCCGCGCAGGAGCGGCAGGCTGGCCGCCACCGCGGCGGCCGGATCCTTGCCATGGTTCATCTCGCGCGTGACGAGATGGGCAACGACCTCGGTATCCGTTTCGGTCTGGAAGACATGGCCGTCGGCTTCGAGTTCGGCCCTGAGTTCGCGAAAATTCTCGATGATGCCGTTATGGACGACGGCTAGTTTCTCGGTGGCATGGGGATGCGCATTGGTCTCGTTCGGCCGTCCATGCGTCGCCCAGCGCGTGTGGCCGATGCCGATCAGTCCCTCGAGCGGCTCGTTCGACAGGCGGATCTCGAGATTCCTGAGCTTGCCCTCGGCGCGGCGACGCGTGAGCAGCCCGCCCTCCAGCGTCGCGACGCCGGCCGAGTCGTAACCGCGATACTCGAGCCGACGCAGCGCCTCGACCACCTGGATGGCCACGGCTTGCTTGCCCAGGATTCCGACGATGCCGCACATGCCCCAGCCTCATTCGCGATTGCCGTTGCGGGACCGTTTACCGGCGAACCGCGAAAACGCCCAATCACGTTGAATGTCAAACTGTGAACAGGCGGTTTCGCTGTTGTCCTAATCCTTGGATTTCGCCGTGTTCTGCTTCCTGGCCATGGCGCTTTCCCTGAACGTCTTGGCCCAACCTTCACGCTCGACTTGCCGGCCGCGCGCGATGGCGAGGCCGTCCGCCGGCACATCGCGGGTCACGACCGAACCGGAGCCGACATAGGCGCCCTCCCCGATCGTCACCGGCGCGACCAGCGACGAGTTGGAGCCGACGAAGGCGCCGGCGCCGATCGTGGTCCTGTACTTGAAGAAGCCGTCATAGTTGCAGGTGATGGTGCCGGCGCCGATATTGGCCTGCGCGCCGACGCTGGCATCGCCGATATAGGTCAGGTGGCTGACCTTGGCGCCTTCGCCGATCTCGGCCGCCTTGACCTCCACGAAATTGCCGACCTTGGCCTTGCGGGCGAGCTTCGCGCCAGGGCGCAGCCGGCCATAGGGGCCGACGCTCGCCTGCGGCCCGACCTCGGCGCCTTCCAGATGCGAGAAGGCGTGGATCACCGCTCCGTCGGCGACACTGACGCCGGCCCCGAAGACGACGTTCGGCTCGATCAGCACGTCACGGCCGATGATGGTGTCGTGGCTAAAGAACACGGTCTCCGGCGCGATCAGAGTCGCGCCATCCCTCATCACCGCGATGCGTCTACGGCGCTGGAACTCGGCTTCCGCCGCGGCGAGCTGCACCCGGTCGTTGACGCCCTGGACCTCGCTCTCCGGCGCATCGAGCGCCACGGCCTTCAGGCCCTGCGCCCGCGCCACCGCGACCGCATCGGTGAGGTAATATTCCCCCTGCGCGCCGGCATTGCCGATCGCATCCAGGATCGCCAGCGCATGCCGGCCTTCCAGCGCCATCAACCCGGCATTGCAGAGCCGGATCGCCCGATCGGCCTCGCTCGCGTCTTCGTGTTCGACGATCGCCTCCAGCACGCCGTCGCGGCTCACGAGCCGGCCGTAACCGGTCGGGTCCGCAGCCTCGAAGCCAAGCACCGCGACCGGCGCCCCGGCGGCGAGCGCGCTCCGCATCGCCTGAAAGGTCTCGGGCCGCACCAGCGGCGTGTCGGCAAAGGCCACGAGGACGTCGTCATATCCGTCCAGCAACGCTTCGCGGGCCGCCAGCACGGCATGGGCCGTCCCGCGCCGCTCGGTCTGCACGAAGACGCGGGCCGACGGAAGACGGGCGGCGACCTCCGCCGCGACATCGGGACGGTCGGGGCCGATCACCACGGCGACTGCGTCGGCTCCCGCGGCCGTGACGGTGGCGATCGCGTGGCCCAGAAGCGAGCGGCCGGCGACCTCGTGCAACACCTTCGGGCGCTGCGATTTCATCCGCGTCCCCTCGCCGGCCGCGAGTATCACGGCGAGACAGCTCCGGCCGGACTGCATTTCGGTCATGATTATCGGCTTCCTTGCAGACTCACCTTCCGACTCCGTGGTCTGGCTCCGGTCCGCGGTGGTCGGTTTGGTGCATGGTGGCGTTGCGGTGGCCGTGGATAGCCGATCCTGGTGGCATTTGCCAAAACCTCGGGAGACAGCTTCGGCCAGTGCATGCGATGGGGCGATCCGCAATGGCAATATTGGTCCGCAGGCAGCGTAGGCGCGTTGCCCAAGTCGCTGACCATACGCATTTTTTTAAGCGGTGACCGCTTTTCAGCCGGTCTCGAAATGCTCTAGAAGCGCTGGGGGCGGAGGGCGCCGCCCGCTGATGTTGGGAATGATGTCGAAATCCTTGAATCGTCGATGCTTTCTGGAAGGTGCGGCATACAGCCTCGCCGCCGCCCCGCTTCTGGCGGCCGGCCCCGCCGCCGCCCAGGCCACCGGCTGGGCGGCGACCGTGCAGTCGGTGATCGCCGAGGGGCAGCGTTTTGATCCGTCCCTGGTCGTCGAGGCGGCCCGGATGCTGTCGCGCCGGCCGATGGTTCCCGTCGTGGCGACCGATCTGCCGGAAGGCTATGCCGCCCTGCCCTTCGACCAGTTCTCGGGAATCAGGGCACAGCCCGGCGGCCTGATCTGGGCGGGCGAGAATCGCGGCTTCACGGTCGAGCCGCTGCATCGCGGTTATGTCTTCTCCGCGCCGGTCAGCCTGTTCACGGTCGAGGACGAGGTCGTGCGGCGCGTCGCCTTCGACCGCGGCAAGTTCGATTACGGCAAGGTGGCTCCGCCACCGGCCGGCGTCGATCTGCAATTCTCGGGGTTCCGTGTCGCGGCCGGGCATGAGCGGCCCTACGAGGTCGCGATCTTCCAGGGCGCGACCTTCTTCCGGGCGCTGGCGCGCGGCCAGAATTTCGGTGCGCTGGCCCGGGCGCTGATCCTGCGTCCCGGCGAGACCCGCGGCGAGGAGATTCCCTTCTTCCGCGCGTTCTGGATCGAGCGGCCCAACCCGGCTTCGGGCCTGCTCGTGATCCATGCCCTGCTCGATTCGGAAAGCCTGTCCGGCGCCGTCCGGATGACGCTGCGGCCCGGCGACGTCACCTTCATCGACGTCGAGATGACCCTTTTCGCGCGCCAGGCGCTGGACCATGTCGGCTTCGGCTGCACGATGGGGACCTTCATGGCGGGCCCGCAAAGCCGCCGCACCTTCGACGATATCCGGCCTGCGGTCCACGAGGTCTCGGGTGTCCAGATGCTGACCGGCGGGGGCGAATGGATCTATCGCCCGGTCAGCAACCCCGCGGCGCTGCAGGTCTCCTCCTTCGTCGACACCAATCCGCGCGGCTTCGGCCTCGTCCAGCGTGAGCGCGACCCGAATGCCTTCCAGGACGACGACCAGCGCTTCGAGCTGAGGCCGAGCGTCTGGATGGAGCCGCTCGGCGAATGGGGCGCCGGCTCCGTGCAGTTGATCGAGATCCCGAGCGAATCCGACCTCAACGACAACATCATCACCTATTGGCGGCCGCGCCAGCCGGTCGCGGCCGGCAGCGAGACCACGGTCGCCTATCGCCAGGCCTGGTGCTGGCAGCCGCCCGAACGGCCGACGCTCGCCACCGCGACGCGGATCCGGCAAGGCAAGGGCTCGACGGGCCGGAGGCGGCGGTTCTTCGTCGAGTTCACCGGCGATCGGCTGGCCGACCCCGGCGTCGTCGCGGCGACCCGCGCCAATGTCACCGCCACGCCCGGGGCCATCCAGAACCTGCGGCTCTGGCCCTATCCGGAGCGCAAGACCATGCGCGTCGGCTTCGAGGTCGACCCCGGCACCGAAAATCTCTCCGAGCTGCGCCTCGTCCTCGAGGCCGGCGGCCAACCCGTATCGGAAACCTGGTTGAATCGATGGACGTGGTGACAGAAAAGCCGCCCCGGCGCGCGGCCGAAATCGCCACGACGCCGGCATCGTCGGGCACGGAAGCCGCGACCCCGCCGGAGAGCCGGCTGGTGATGCCGGTCCAGTCCTTCAGGCGCTGGAATCCGTCCGAGCGCCGCAAGCCCGCGTCCCCGCGGCATTGGACGACGCCGTGGCTCAAGCGGCTTTTCGTCTTCGGCGGCGGGCTCGCGCTCACAGCCTATGGCGCCTGGGAAATGTACAATGTCGTGTCGGTGAGCCGCACGACCTTCCTGCAGTACGTCTTGCTCCTGCTGTTCACGGTCAATTTCTCGTGGATCGCGCTCGCCTTCACCAGCGCGCTCGTGGGCTTCTTCGGCTTGCTCTTCGGCTCGGGCCGGACGGACCGGGCCGAGAGCCTGAAGCATCGCACCGTCGTGGTGATGCCGATCTACAACGAATCCACGGCGCGCACCTTCGCCGCCCTCGCCGCCATCCGGGAATCCGTCGAGGCGACCGGGCTGGGGGGGCATTTCGACTATTTCATCGTTTCGGACACCACGAATCCGGATGTTTGGATCGCCGAGGAGCGGGCGTTCCTGGCGCTGCGCGAGCGGCTCGGGCCGGATGCGCGCGTCTATTACCGGCACCGGCCGAAGAACCATCACCGCAAGGCCGGCAACATCGCCGATTTCGTCACGCGCTGGGGCGGCCATTACGAGCACATGGTCGTGCTCGACGCCGACAGTCTGATGACCGGCACCTGCATCGTGCGGCTCGCCGCCGCGATGGAGGCCGATCCCGATGCCGGCATCATCCAGTCGCTGCCGCTGATCATCAACCGCAACACCTTCTTCGCGCGGCTGCAGCAATTCGCGGCGCGGGTCTATGGCCCGGTCATCGCGACCGGCCTCGCCATCTGGTCGGGCCGGGACGGCAATTACTGGGGCCATAACGCGATCATCCGCACCAAGGCCTTCGCCGAGCATTGCGGCCTGCCGGACCTCAAGGGCAAGCCGCCCTTCGGGGGGCACGTCCTCAGCCATGATTTCGTCGAGGCCGCATTGATGCGCCGCGCCGGCTGGTCGGTCTACATGCTGCCGGACCTGACGGGCTCCTATGAGGAGAGCCCGCCTTCGCTGATCGACATCTCGGTGCGCGACCGGCGCTGGGCGCAGGGCAACCTCCAGCACTCGCGCGTCATCGGCGCGAAGGGCTTCGTCTGGTCGACGCGCCAGCATTTCGCCACCGGCATCATGGGCTACCTGGCCTCGCCCTTTTGGCTGATGCAGCTCGTGGTCGGCATCCTGATCGTGCTGCAGGTCAATTACGCCCGGCCGGAATATTTTACGCAGGAATTCACCCTTTTCCCGGTCTGGCCGCGCTTCGACCCCGAGCGCGCCTTGAACCTGTTCGCGCTGACCATGGCGATCCTGCTGGCGCCAAAGCTCTTCGGGCTCCTGCTCACGCTCTTCAACGGCAAGCTCAGGCGCGCCTGCGGCGGCGGAATCAGGCTGATCCTGTCCTCGCTTCTCGAGATCCTGTTTTCGGCCTTTTTCGCGCCGATCATGATGCTGATCCAGTCGGGCTCGGTCTTCCAGATCCTGCTCGGCCGCGATACCGGCTGGAACCCGCAGCGCCGCGACGACGGCTCGATCCCCTTCAAGGACATCGTGCGCCGCCATCGCATGCACACGGTGCTCGGCGCCATCGCCGGCATTTCGGCCTTCATGATCGCGACCTCGCTCTTCGCCTGGATGTCGCCGACGATCGTCGGTCTCGTCCTGGCGATCCCGCTCTCCTGGGCCTCGGGCCAGCTCGCGCTCGGGCTCTGGCTGAAGCGCCACAAGCTGCTGGTGACACCGGAGGAAGGCGACCCGCCGACGATCGCGCTGCGCGCCAACGCCCTGCAGGCGGAGTTCGCCGAGGCCGGCTTCGACGAGGCCGACGGGCTCAAGGCGCTGCATGCCGACCCGCGCCTGCGCGCCGCGCATGACGGGATGCTGCCCGAAGGCCAGATGCGCCGGCGCGGCGAGATCGAAGCAGAGCGCGCGGTCGCGCAGGCCAAGCTCGTCGAGGCCGAGACGATCGACGAGGCCGCGATCTGGCTGAAGCCGAAGGAGCGGATGGTGGTTCTGCACGACCGGGCGCTGGTCGGCCTGCTGGCCTCGCTCCCGGTGGCCGAAAGCCAGGAGAGTCCGGCCGAGCACCGCGCCTGAAGTTCGGCCTATCCCGTCCCGCTTCAGCGCAGGCCCGCGAGCCTATTGCTTCGCCAGGGCCGCCAGAATGGCCGCGCCGGCGACGGCATGGCCTCTTTCGTTCCAGTGAGCGTCGGCAGCAAACTCGAAGCGCTGATGGTTCTGCGCCCAGTCCGCGGCGAAGACGGGCTGCAGGTCGAGGAAGTTGACGCCGGCGCGCGCGGCCGCCTCGGCCGCGATGCGGTTGAGCTTCAAGGCCGGGCTGTCCTGGCGGCCGGCATAGATCGCGCCGCGATCGCCATCCATGGCGATGAGCAGCTCTGCTCCTATGCTCTGCGCCTGTTCGGCCAGACGCTTGACGACATAGTCGGTCGCCGCCCTGACATCCGCCTCGCGGGCGAGCACCGAACCGATATCGACATTGGCGGCATAGCCGCCTTCCTGCGCCCGGGCCGGGCCGAAGATCGCGTTGACCAGCGCCTGCGGACGCACCTGCCAGCGATAGAGGAAATAGCGGGCGGTCGCGCTCTGCCGCAGCCATTCGACGGTTCCGGGCCGCCAGGGCTGCGGCGGAATCTCGCCCGTCACCTTGCCGTCCTCGACCTTCAGCTTGAGGAAGCTCGAGGTGTAGCGACCCGGCCTGAAGACGAAGCTCTCGTCGAAGTCGTTATGGACGAACAGCACGACGATCTGGTCCGGTCGGGTCGCCAGGACCTCGCGCTCGATCATCTGGAGATATTGGCTGAACGGCGCGCCGGCGATCGCGAAGCGGTAGGTCTCGACCGGTCCCGAACCGGCCAAACCCGCCTGAACGGTCTCCACGAAACTGTGCGAGACGGGGACCTGGAGCGCCTCGACGAAACTGTCTCCGACGAAGGCGATGCGCCGGCGGCCGGGCACCCGCTCGCGCGGGTAGTCCTGGAGCGGCGAGTTCCAGCCCTTCGCGTTGATCGAGAACGGCGCGGCGACCTCGTCGCGCACCCGCCAGACGCCGCTCTGGTGCGGCGCATAGCGCACGACCTCGTTGACGAAATCGTTGCGCGGCACGTCGCTGCCCGGCAGCACGTAGCGGAACAGGACCAGCTCGCAGAAGGCCAGGAAGACCAGCAGGCTCGCCAGCGAGACGCCGAGATTGATCAGGCCGTTGCGCAGGCGCGAGCGAGGTTTCTCCACCATCATCCCCGCCAGCGCGTCAATCGATATCCTCGACCTCGACCTCGGTGCCATAGACGCGCTGCGCCAGCGAGGCTTCCATGAACGGATCGAGGTCGCCGTCAAGCACGTCGGAGGGCGCGGTCGACGAGACACCGGTGCGCAGGTCCTTCACCAGCTGGTAGGGTTGCAGCACATAGGAGCGGATCTGGTGGCCCCAGCCGATATCGGTCTTGGAGGCCGCCTCGGCATTGGCCTTGTCCTCGCGCTTCTTCAGCTCGACCTCGTAGAGCCGGGCGCGCAGCATGTCCCAGGCCTTGGCGCGGTTCTTGTGCTGCGAGCGCTCCTGCTGGCAGGTGACCGCGATCCCGGTCGGGATATGGGTGATGCGCACCGCCGAATCGGTGGTGTTGATGTGCTGGCCGCCCGCGCCCTGGGCGCGGTAGGTGTCGATCCGGCAATCCGATTCCTTGACGTCGATGACGATGCGGTCGTCGACGACGGGATAGACCCAGACGGAGGCGAACGAGGTCTGCCGGCGAGCGTTCGAATCGAAGGGCGAAATGCGCACCAGCCGGTGCACGCCCGATTCGGTCTTCAGCCAGCCATAGGCATTGTGGCCCTTGAACTGCAGCGTCGCCGACTTGATGCCGGCCTGGTCGCCGTCCTGATAGTCGAGCATCTCGACCTTGAACTTCCGCCGCTCGCCCCAGCGCCGATACATGCGCAGCAGCATCTCGGCCCAGTCCTGGCTCTCGGTGCCGCCGGCGCCGGGATGGATCTCGACATAGGTGTCGAGCATGTCGGCCTCGCCCGAGAGCAGCGATTCGACCTGCAGGCGCCCGGCCTCGGCCTCGACGGTCCGGATCGCGGCCTCGCCCTCGGCGACGGTCGCCGCATCCTCCTCCATCTCGCCGAGCTCGATCAGCGTCAGCGCGTCCTCGACGTCACGCTCGAGCTTGGTGATGCCCTCGATCTGCGTCTCGAGCGTGGTGCGCTCGCGCATCAGCTTCTGCGCCTGCTCGGCATCGTCCCAGAAGGTCGGGCCTTCGGAAAGCGCGTTCAGCTCCGCGAGGCGTCTTTGTGCGACATCCCAGTCAAAGATGCCTCCTCAGCAGTCCGATCGACTGCTTGGCGTTGTCGAGTTGGGTCTGGACTTCGGGACGCATGGTGCGGACGGGGCTTTCCTGATGGGATTCGGTCGGGCAGGCCGAACGGAGTTGTTCAGATAGGGGTGAAAGCGCCGGGTGTAAACGGCGACCGGCGCCTTGCCGCCCGCCGCGGTCAGAGCGCCCTCGCCATCTCGGCGAGCTTCGCGACGGTATTCATGTTGCGCGCCGTGCCCGCCTCGCCTGCCGGTATGCGCAGGCGCGAACGCGCCATTCCGTCGCCGTAGAAGATATAGATCTCGCGCTGCCCGAGCCGCAGCAATTCGTCCTCGACGCCGCGTGCGTGGTTCAAGGCGTCGGCGGGAAGCGGGCCGTCGACGAACAGCGCGACCGTCCGGTTGCCCGGCTTGTCCGGGAACGGGTTGCGAGCCAGCACTCCGGCGATCTCATCCGCGGACCGGATCAGCACGCCGACGGGCTTTCCGGCATAGGCCTGCAGCCTGGCCTCGAGCTTCGCCTTGATGGCGGCTTCGCCCGCATCGCTGGAAAACACGACATTGCCGCTGGCGATATAGGTCCGCACCTTGCGCAGGCCCGCGTCCTCGCACATCGCCGTCAGCTCGCTCATCGGGAGTTTTCCGGTTCCCCCGACATTGACCGCGCGCAGCAGCGCTACATAGGCCTTCATTGGTCACAGCCCGCAGCCGGCGAGAGGTTCCGGCCTGTCGCCGAAACCCATCGGCAAAGCCGAAGCGCAGGCGCGGCGCCGCTTTCGGCGTTCGCGCTCCACACCGGCGGAAGCCATCTCTAGTAGAGGCCGCCCGTTCCCGAGCCGACCCCGCGGCCACCGGGCGAGACGTTCAGCGGCGCACCGCTGCCGTCGCCGGCCGCGCCGATGACGGAGTAGCTGTCGGGCGGGGCGGTGCCGGGCTTGAAGGCTTCCAGGATGCCGCCCTCGCCGCCGGCGCGCATGCCGGTGCGGGGATCGACGCGGATCAGCTTGATGCCGGGCGGCACGCGGAACGGCGTCGCCGGCTTGTCCTTCAGCGCCGCCATCATGAAATCGCGGAAGATCGGGGCGGCGTATTGTCCTGCCGTCGCCGAGTTGCCGAGCGATTTCGGCTTGTCGAAGCCCATATAGACGCCGACGGCCAGGTCCGGCGAGAAGCCGACGAACCAGACGTCCTTGGCCTCGTTGGTGGTGCCGGTCTTGCCGGCCAGCGGCTTGCCGACCGATTTCACGACCTGCGCCGTGCCGTTCTGGACGACGCCCTCGAGCAGCGAGACCATCTGGTAGGCGGTCAGCGGGTCGAGCACCTGGTCGCGGTTGTCGACGAGACGCGGCTCCTTCTGGTTCGCCCATTTATCGGCGTTGCAGCCCTCGCAGACGCGCTGGTCGTGCCGGTAGATCGTCGCGCCCCAGCGGTCCTGGATGCGGTCGATCAGGGTCGGCCGGATACGCTTGCCGCCATTGACCAGCATGGAATAGGCCGCCGTCATGCGCATCACCGTCGTCTCGCCGGCGCCGAGCGCCATCGAGAGCACCGGCAGCATGTCGTCATAGACGCCGAAGCGGCGGGCATATTCCGCGATCAGCGGCATGCCGACATCCTTGGCGAGGCGCACCGTCATCAGGTTCTTCGAATACTGGATGCCGTAGCGCAGCGTGCGCGGCCCAGTCGACTTGCCGTCATAGTTCTCCGGTCGCCAGACGCCGAGTCCGCCGCCCTGGTCGACCTCGATCGGCGCGTCGAGCACGATGCTCGACGGTGTGTAGCCGTTGTCGAGCGCGGTGGCGTAGACGAAGGGCTTGAAGGACGAGCCCGGCTGACGCAGCGCCTGCGTCGCGCGGTTGAATTCCGACTGGTCATGCGAGAAACCGCCGACCATCGCGAGCACGCGGCCGGAATAGGGATCCATCACGGTGATCGCGCCGTTGACCTCCGGCATCTGGCGCAGGCGGACCTGGCCCGGCTTGCTGTCGAGCGGCTCGACATAGACGACATCGCCGACCGAGACGACCTGGCTGACGCGCCCCCGGCGGGTCCAGCGGATGCCTTCGCCGGTCAGCGTCACCACATTGCGCTCCGGCTTGAGATGGCCGGAATTCTCGCGCATCGGATGCAGGCCGAGGCGGGCGCTGTCGCCGCTCACCTCGAGGACCACGGCCAGCCGCCAGGGCGCGACGTCGCCCATCACCGGCAGGTCGCCGATCGCGATGCCCCAGTCGCGCGCGCTGATGTCGAGCTTCTCGACGGCGCCGCGCCAGCCGCGCGCCTCGTCGAAGCGCACGAGCCCATCGACCAGCGACTTACGGGCCAGGAGCTGCATCTTGGGATCGACGGTGGCGCGGACCGAAAGGCCGCCCTCGAGGAGCTTCTTCTCGCCGTAACGATCCTGCAATTCGCGCCGGATCTCCTCGGCGAAATAGCCGGCGGCGATATTGTTCGCCGAGACTGTGCGGGGGTTGACGCCGAGCGGCTGCCTCTTGGCGGCCTCCGCCTCCTCGCGCTTCACGAATCCGTTATCGGCCATGCGGTCGAGGACGTAGTTGCGCCGCTCGATGGCGCGTTCGCGATTGCGGAACGGGTGCAGGTCGGTCGGCGCCTTGGGCAAAGCGGCGAGATAGGCCGCCTCCTGCAGGTTCAGCTCATGCACCGACTTGCCGAAATAGTTCAGCGCAGCCGCGGCGACGCCGTAGCTGCCCTGCCCCGGCGCCGGGGCGCCGAGATAGATCTCGTTCAGATAAAGCTCGAGGATCTTGTCCTTGGAATAGGTCGACTCGATCCGCAGCGCGATCAGCGCCTCGCGGATCTTGCGCTCATAGCTCTGCTCGGAGCCGACGAGGAAGTTCTTCGCGACCTGCTGCGTGATGGTCGAGGCGCCCTGCGGCCGGCGATTCGAGCCGCGGCTGCGGAAATTGGTGATGGCGGCGCGCACCAATCCCTCGGGATCGACGCCAATATGCTTGTAGAAATTCTTGTCCTCGGCCGAGAGATAGGCGTCGATGATCAGCTTGGGTACAGCCTGGATCGGCAGGTAAAGTCGACGCTCGCGCGCGAACTCCGCGATCAGGCTGCCGTCGCCGGCATGCACGCGGCTCATCACCGGCGGCTCATAATTGCGAAGCTGCGCGGAGTCCGGCAGGTCCTTGGAGTAGTGCCAGATGAAGCCGCCAGCGATGACGGCGCCAACGACGAAGACGATCGCGCCTGCAGCGAACAACCATCCAAAGATTCGCAGAACAAACCGCATCTAAGGCCTATGCCCCTGCTTGCTGCGCGGTCATCCGTTTCATCGGATTCGCCGCCCCAGTCCTCGTCGCTTCCAAATCACGTCTATAGCACGGCAGAGATGGCGGAACCGTGGCCTGAAGACCACAATCGCCGCCGACGGCAACAACGCTCAGCGCTGGTTGGCCGCCGCTTTCCCAACAGCCTGGCCGCGCTCGAAAAATCCGTTGATCGCGGCTTCGACCGCCGCCACTGCCTGCAGCCTCCAGGACAGCGAATTGAGCAGCTCCGCATCCTTCGGGCTCGACATGTAGCCGAGCTCGATCAGCACGGACGGCACGTCCGGCGCCGTCAGCACGCGAAAACCCGCCGAACGCATCGGAACCTTGTGCAGCTTGACCGAGCCGCCCAGCTTCTCGACCAGATTGCGGGCGAAGAGCGAGGAAAAAGTCCGGGTTTCGCGCTTGGCGAGGTCCATCAGGATGCCAGCGACATCCTGCATGTCCTCGGCCGCGTCGAGCCCGGCGACGGCGTCGGCCTGGTTCTCCTTCGCCGCGAGCCGCGCCGATTCGGCGTCGGTGGCGCGCTCGGACCCGGTATAGATCGTCGCGCCGCGAACCTCCTGCGACTGGGTCAGCGAATCGGCGTGGATCGAGATGAAGAGGTCCGCTCCGGCGGCGCGGGCGATCCTCACCCGTTCTCCTAGAGGCACGAAGGTGTCGTCGTCGCGCGTCATCAGCACGCGGTAGCGACCGCTCGCCTCGAGCTGTCCCTTCAGCGCCAGCCCGAAGGCCAGCACGACCGACTTCTCTGCGATCGAAGCCACCACGGCGCCCGGGTCGATGCCGCCATGGCCGGGGTCGATCACCACGAGCTGGCGCGTCTCGCCCTGCGGCTTGGCCGCCTGCGGGGCCGGATCGTCCGGCGCCTGCGGCGCCGTGCGGACGGCCGCCGCCTGGAACTCGGCGCGGCTGGCGCGCTTCAGTTCGACGACCAGTTCGCCGAACCCGCCGCGTACGCTCCGGACCTCGGCGCGCGCCACCAAAGCCGGGTGAGCGAGATCGAGGATGATGCGCGACTTGTCGGGCGTGAACATGCCGAATCGGAAGGCGCTGACGAAGCCCGCGCTCTGGCGCGCGGCGCGCGGCTGGACCTGGAAATTCACGGAAGGCAGATCGATGATGACGCGGTCGGGCGCGGCCATCACCGAGGCGCTGATCTCGACCGGGCGTGACAGCGCCATGGTCAGCCGCACGACCTCTCCGGCCTGCTCGATCCTGGCGTCGGTCGCGACCGCGAACTCGTTTGCCGGGCGTGACGGATTGGACATCGCCGTGCCGGGCATGAGCGCCAGGCACGCGCCGAACGCCAGGCCGATCAGGCCGTGAAGCTTCGGCCGGCCCGAGCCGGTGCTGCGAGAGCCGTAAGTCAGCGGAGTGTTCCCATGCGCGTCACCAACGCTTAACCATAGCGGCGCGGCGACTTAACAACCGGTTACCATGGACGCCTGTTGCCGTGAACGGCAGCCAGGACGCCACGCCGAGGTTCCCGAACGATGTTGCTTGCAAATCACGGTCACCTATCTGTAATGGGGATGGTTGCATTGCGAAGCCGCCCGTAGCGCGTGTCCGGATCCGAGGATCCGTTGGCGTCCGGGACCAGGGCCTAGCGACCGTTCCGTCATGGACCGGCCGCGGCAAGGCAACCGCCAACAGATCGTCCGCGGACGGCCTGCGTCAGGCACGAAGTTCGGCGCAAGGCGGTTTTTCGCGAGCGTGCAAACGCGGTGCGCCGTCTCGAGGCGGACGCGCCGCAGGTCAGGTCAGATGTCGGGGCATACGACGCCGCTTAGCTTACCGGTGCATCGTCCATACCTTCGGGACCACGGCGGACTCGTTGTCCGGCCGGGTTTCCCGAATCGCCGTCGCGTCCTGATCGAACACTTTCTCCTGCAACATGCCGGCGAAAGCCGGCCTACGCGCGGCGCCCCTGCCCGCGGCAGCGGATTTCGATCCGCAGCCCGGCGGGTGACGGCCGCCGCGCCAATGGAAACGTCTTATGGCCAACAAGATGCTCATCGACGCCACCCACCCGGAAGAGACCCGGGTCGTGGTGGTCCGCGGATCACGCGTCGAGGAATTTGATTTCGAATCCGCCAGCCGCAAACCGCTGCGGGGCAATATCTATCTGGCGAAGGTGACGCGGGTCGAACCCTCGCTCCAGGCGGCCTTCGTCGAATATGGCGGCAACCGTCACGGCTTCCTCGCCTTTTCGGAAATCCACCCGGACTATTACCAGATCCCGGTCGCCGACCGGCAGGCGCTGATCGCCGAGGAAGCGCGCGCCGACCGCGAGGAGGAACGCGACGAGGAACGCCGCGAGAAGCGCGGACGGCGCGACCGTGGACGTCGTGGCGACCGTGAGGGCCGTGCCAAGAAGGCGAGCCGCGACGAGACCGTCACCGCCGAGGTCGAGACCGACGGCAAGGAAGCCGCGATGGTCAACGAGGGCGCTCCCGCCTTCGGCGAATCCTTCGCGCCCGCCGTCGCCGAATCGAGCGACGAGACCGTCGTCGAGAACGCCGCGCCGCTGACCTTCGAGACCGCCCCATCCGAGGCTCAGGACGCGGAGGCTTCCGAAGGCGCGGCCGAGGATGCGCCCGACGAGGCGCGCCGTCCGGCCGAGGAGAACGAGGACGCCGACGAGAACGGCCAGGACGAGCCGCATGAGGAGCCCGAGCAGCTCGGCGGCGGCGACGCCCTCGACGACATGCCCGAGCGCCCGCGCCATTCGCGCCGCCAGTACAAGATCCAGGAGGTCATCAAGCGCCGCCAGATCATCCTGGTCCAGGTCGTCAAGGAAGAGCGCGGCAACAAGGGCGCGGCGCTGACCACCTATCTCTCGCTCGCCGGCCGCTATTCGGTGCTGATGCCGAACACCGGCAAGGGCGGCGGCATCTCGCGCAAGATCACCAATGCCGAGGACCGCAAGCGCCTCAAGGAGATCGCCCAGGAGCTGGAGGTTCCGGACGGGATGGGCATCATCCTGCGCACCGCGGGCGCCTCGCGCACCAAGGTCGAGATCAAGCGCGACTACGAATATCTGATGCGGATGTGGGAGAGCGTGCGCGAGCTGACGCTCGGCTCGGTGGCGCCCGCGCTGGTCTATGAGGAGGGCAACCTCGTCAAGCGCTCGATCCGCGATCTCTACAACAAGGATATCGACGAGGTTCACGTCGCCGGCGACGAGGCCTATCGCGAGGCCAAGGACTTCATGCGCATGCTCATGCCGAGCCATGCCAAGAGCGTGAAGTCCTATCGCGACCAGACCCCGCTCTTCGCCTCCTTCGGCGTCGAGAGCCAGCTCGACGCGATGTTCTCCAACACGGTCACGCTCAAGTCCGGCGGCTATATCGTCATCAACCAGACCGAGGCGCTGGTCGCGATCGACATCAACTCGGGCCGCTCGACGCGCGAGCACAATATCGAGGACACGGCCCTCAAGACCAATCTCGAGGCGGCAGAGGAAATCTCCCGCCAGCTCAGGCTGCGCGATCTCGCCGGTCTCATCGTGATCGATTTCATCGACATGGAGGAGAACCGGAACAACCGCGGCGTCGAGAAGAAGCTCAAGGACTGCCTCAAGAACGACCGCGCCCGTATCCAGGTCGGCCGCATCTCGGCTTTCGGCCTGCTGGAGATGTCGCGCCAGCGCATCCGCACCGGCGTGCTCGAGAGCTCCTCTGTGCCCTGCCCGCATTGCGCCGGCGCCGGCATGATCCGCTCGACCTCGTCGGTGGCGCTGCAGATCCTGCGCGCTCTGGAAGAGGCGCTGATCAAGAGCGCCTCGCACAACCTCACGGTCCGCACCCGTCCGGAAGTGGCGCTTTACGTCCTCAACCAGAAGCGCGCGCATCTGAGCGACCTGGAAGCGCGCTTCGCCGTGGCGGTCACCGTGTCGGCCGACGCGGCCCTGCTCGGCACGCGCTATTTCGAGGTCGAGCGCGGCGAGTTCGTCGGCAATGAAGGCCGTGTCGTGCCGAGCCCGTTCAAGGCCGAGGCGATCGCTGAGGCCGATGACGAGGATGCGCTCGACGCGGCGGCCGAGGCCGCTGAAGCGGCCGGAGCCGAAGACGAGCAGAGCCAGGCGCCCCGCGGCGAAGCCGGATCGGACCGCCAGGACGAGGACCGTGGCGAGGGTGGCCGCAAGCGCCGCAGGCGCCGTCGCCGGCGGCGTGGCGGCGAGCGCGACGCCAACGGCCAGCGCCTCGACGGCGGCAGCGATGCCGAAGGCGACGAGGATGGCGAAGGCGATGAAGACGGCGCCGAGCGCGGTGGCGGCGATGCCGCCAGCGAGCAGGTCGAGCCGGCCGTTGCGGCGGAACCTGTCGCAGTTCCGGTCGAGGAGACTGCGCCGGAAGCGGCCGAGGACGCCAAGCCTCGCCGCGCCCGCCGTGGTGGCCGCAAGTCGAAGGCGGAAGCCGAGGCGAGCCTCGCTGCCGCTGTGCCCGAAGCGGCGGAAACCGTGACCGAGCCGGTCGCGGAACCTGCTCCGGAGGCCCCGACCGAAAAGCCCAAGCGCAGCCGCTCGCGCAAGAAGGTCGTTCCGATCACCGAGGACGGTGTCGCGGCCGAGGCGCCGGCGCCTGCCGCCGAGCCTGCCCTGGTCGAATCGGCGGTGGCCTCCGAAGCCGAACCGGCACCTGAACCGCCAACTCCCGCCCGGGCGCCCCGCATCGTCGAGGAACCGGTCGCGGTCGTGCTGACGCCGGCCGATCCGGACCGGCCCAAGCGCGGCGGTTGGTGGAACAAGCTCGCCGGACGCAAGTGAACGAAAGGCCGCTGCGCCCCCCGCAGCGGCCTTTTTCATGTCCGGCCATTGAGGCGATGCCGATCGCCCTATCCGGCAGCCGGGGCCAGGGGCGTCGGTGGCGGCACAGCCGTGATCGCCGCGGCCCCCGCCGAGGCCTGCCCCTCCCCGCCGCGCACCGTCACGGCATTGGACGCGAAGGGCACGCCGGCTTCGTTCAGTGCCCGATAGACCCGCTTCAGCGCCTCGCGCTGCAAGGTCGAGGCATGGGCGGGTTTGGCCGTGAATTTCAGCCGGATCACGACGGCGCTGTCGGTGATGTCGGCCACGCCCTGCATCTTGAGCTGCGAGATGAAATGCGGCGCGAATTCCGGGTCCTCGAGCAACGCCAGCCCGACCTTCTTGATCGTCTTGCGCGCCTTCTCGATATCGGCCGAATGGTCGAGCCGGACATTGAATTTCAGCGTCGCCCAATCGCGGCTGGCATTGGTGAGCGAAGGGATCTGGCCGAACGGGACCGTGTGGATCTGCCCGCTCTGGTGGCGCAGCTGCATCGAGCGCAGCGAGATTTTCTCGACCGTGCCCTTGAGCCGACCCGTATCGACATATTCGCCGACGCGGAAGGCGTCCTCGATCATGAAGAAGAAGCCCGAGACGATGTCGCGCACCAGCGCCTGCGAACCGAACGAGATCGCCAGGCCGAGGATGCCGAAGCCCGCCAATAGCGGCCCGATATCGACCCCGAGCCGCGACAGGACGACGAGCCCGACGAGCCCCGCGACAGCGCCGAGCACGACGCCGCGCAACACCGGCAACACAGTGGCCAGCCGCGACGGGACATGGCCTTCGACCGGGGCCGCGTCCTCGTCGGCCGGGCCGCTGGCTGCCTGCCGCGGCGCATAGGCGTCGAAGAACGCCCTGAGGAAGACCAGCGCCACCCAGCCAGCAAAGAGCAGGATCGCAACCCCGGCGGCCTGGCGCGAGAAGGCGCTGAACTCGGGCGAGGCCATGTCGAAGGCGAAACCGGCCCATAGCCGCGCGAGCAGGTAGAAGGCGCCGGCCCAGACGATCCCGGTCGCGGCGGCTTCTCCCGCACGCGAGAGCGCCTCGCCATGCGGCGTCGTCTCGGCGACGGCGGCGCGATGGGCCCGCCGGCAGCGGATCAGGTTGCCGATGCCCACTGCGATCACCGGCGCCAGCACGACGACGATCTGCGTGATCCCGGCGGCTTCGGCCCAACGCGCTCCATCCGACATCATCGCGGCGGCGCGCCCCACCATCCAGATGACGATCGCCACGGCCATGTAGAACCAGGGCGTGAGCAGCGCCAGCACGCGCAACCCCGGGCTGGGCGCCTCGGCATTGCGCAGGACGAGGCGGGTCAAGTCGTGCCGCGCGTCGAAGAACCACCAGAGTTTGAAGAGCGTGATGGCAAGGGCCGTGGTCGCGAACAGGCCGGCGACGGTCATCTGACTGGCGGCCACCCGCTGGGCAAGGATGACGCCGACGATGACGACAGGTGCGCTAATCGCGTAACAGACCAGAATCCTGAAATGACGTTCGGCGCGGGGCAGAGGCATGAGCCTGCGCTCCGGCGCGCCCGGCGCAAGCAGAAACCGTCCGACCATCACATAGGCCGCGCCAATCACAGCGCCGTTCCCGATCGTGCGCAGCGTGCTCGCCGCCAGATCGGATTCCGGCAGTGCGAGGTTGCCGCAGACGCGCAGGATGACGAGCGCGATGCCGAGCGTCACCGCGTCCTGAAGCAGGCCATAGGCCGAGGCCATCAGGCGCGAGGTGAATTCCGACCCGCCCGGCACCAGCCGCCGCGAGAACCAGCCGGCGCTGGCGCGGCGGAACAGCGCCGCGGCCGCCGTGGCGAGCGCAAGCACCAAGAGCAGCCGCACCGCTGCCGGAAGACCGGAGAGGCCATTGCGGTTGCCGGCCCAGGCCCGGCTCCAATCCTCCGGCAAGGCGGCGGCGGCCGGTATCGCTTCGTTGCCATAATCGAAGCCAGCGACGAAATCGTCCCAGAACGTGTCGAGGCGCGAGCTGCCCTGTTTCGGCGTCGCTGCCGCTGCCGCTGACGGGATCGGGACCGCGGATGTGGGCGCCGTCGCCTGCACGGCCCCTGCCGTCGGCGTGGCCTCGCCGGCGCCGGCGATGCGCAAGGTCACCTTCCGGCCACCCGCCTCCAGCGCGTCGAGCGTGCGCTTCAGCGCCTCCGGCGTCTCGTCGCCGCGCAAGGTCAGGACAATTGACGGTTCCGTGCCGGCCTGCGCCAGGGCGGCCCGGTCGCCGGCAAGGAGGAGCATCACCAGGGCTGCCAGGATCGGCAGCGCGCAGGGCTGCCCCGCCTTGCCGAAGAAACCGACGCGAACCCGCATGTTGCCGCCTCCCGACCATGCAACGCGATGTCACGAGCCCGAGAGTGGTTCCGCTCAGCCTCGTTTGGCAAGCGGCTATTGCGGTACCGGTTTCAGCGGCGCCTCAGCCAGGCTCCCATGCGCGCGACCGCCTCCTCGCATTCCGCCAGCGAACCGGCAAAGGAGAGGCGGACCGTGCGGGTCCCGCGCGCTTCGTCGAAATCGAGCCCCGGCGTGATCGCGACATGCGCCTTTTCGAGAACGTCCCGGCAGAAAGCCATGGAATCGTTCGAGTATCGACCAATGTCGAGATAGATGTAGAAGGCCCCGTCGACGGGCAGAAAATCGCCGAGCCCGATTTCCGGCAATGCCGTCAGCAGATAGGCGCGATTGGCGGCATAGCCCGCCTTGATCGCCTCGCATTCGGTCGTGGCGTCGAAGGCGGCCTCGCCCGCGACCTGGCTGAGATAAGGCACCGAGATCGAAAAATTCTGCTGCAGTCGCTCGATCGTGCGCACCATGCGCTGCGGCACGACCAGCCAGCCGACGCGCCAGCCCGTCATGCAGTAATATTTGGAGAAGGAGTTGACGATGATCGCGTCGTCATCGGCCGAGAGCGCCGTGGTCGCGGGCGCCTCGTAGGTCAGCCCGTGATAGATCTCGTCGGAGATGTACCAGAGGCCGAGCCGCCGGCACTCGGCCGCCACGGCCGCGATCGCGTCGGGCGCCATCACCACCCCGGTCGGATTGGCCGGGCTCATGGTCAGCACGCCAGCCAGCGGCCGCTCGGCATGGGCCTTGGCGATCAGCTCCGGCGTCAGCGCGTGGCGCGTCTCGGGCCCGACCTCGATAGCGACCGGCTCGAGCCCGAGCGCGATCAGGATGTTGCGATAGGCCGGATAGCCCGGCGCCGTGATGGCGACGCGCGCGCCCGGCTGGAAACAGGCGAGGAAGGCGAGGATGAAACCGCCCGACGAACCAGTCGTCACCACGACGCGCTCGGATGCCACGGCGACGCCATAGCTCTCGCGATAATGGCGGGCGATGCGTTCCCTCAGCGAATCGGTGCCGAGCGCCTGCGTATACCCGATGCGGCCATGTTCCAGGGCGCGGCCCGCCGCAGCCCGGATACTGGCGGGCGTCGGCGCCGAGGGCTGGCCGACCTCCATATGCACCACAGAGCCGCCGGCCCGCTCGATCGCCGCCGCCTGGTTCATCACGTCCATGACGATGAACGGCGCGACGCGTTCGGCGCGCGCCGCCAGTTCGGGGGTCGGAAAGAAGCCGCTGGCTTGCTGCATGTCGGGATCCGTCTCGGCCCGCGAAAAGGGGCGTCCTTGGCGCCTTGGCCTAGCCGAGCGGTCACTTCGCCGCAACCGTTGGCAAAGCTGTGAATTGACGCTGCCCGCCCGAGAGCGGAGAAGGTGTCGCAATGAAGAATGGTTCAGCGCCCGCTTCGGCCGATGGCCGGCAGGCTCGAAAGGATGACGAGATGGCCGTGACCACCCTGTTCCGCCGGGCGCTCGCCGGCATTCGGCGCGCCGGCCCGGCGCTGGCCGGCCTCGGTCTCGCCCTGTCGCTCATCGCCGGGCCCGCCCAGGCGCAGGCCCAGGCGCCCCTGACGCCGGAGCAGCGCAAGGCGGTGGTCGATCTCGTCCGCGAGACGCTGCTGAAGAACCCGGAACTGATCCAGGAAGCCCTGATCGAGCTGGAGCGGCGCAACCAGGTCGCCCAGGCCGAGGCCCAGCGCAACGCCGTCGCCGCCGAGAAGGCGAGCCTCACCGATCCCGCGACCTCGATCATCGCCGCCAATCCACAGGGCGACGTCACCCTGATCGAGTTCATGGATTACAATTGCGGCTTCTGCAAAAGGGCGCTGGACGACGTCCGCACCCTCGCCAAGGACGACCCCAAGCTGCGCGTCGTGATCAAGGATTTTCCGATCCTCGGGCCGGATTCGGTCGAGGCCAGCCGCGTCGCCATCGCGGTCAAGAACCAGCTCCAGGGCCAGAAATACTGGGATTTCCACAACAAGCTGATGGCGACCAAAGGCCGTATCAACGGCGCCAAGGCGCTCGAGATCGCCAAGGAGGCCGGCGCCGATGTCGAGCGCGCCCGCAAGGACATGGATGCGCCGGCGACCCGCGCCGCGATCGAATCCACCGTGGCGCTCGGCGATCGGCTCGGCCTAACCGGGACGCCGGCCTTCATCATCGGCGACGAGGTGGTCTTCGGCGCGGTCGGCGCCGCGGCGCTGAAGCAGAAGATCGACGCGGTCCGCAAATGCGGCAAGGCGACCTGTAGCGGCTGAGCGTTGCGCAGGCGCGCTCGCGCATGCCTGCGGGCGCGTCGCTCAGGCTTCCCCTGCCCGGCTCTTCCGGCTAAGACGACGCCGACGCCGCGAACCTGCGGCCTGGGGAATCAGCGCGCGCTATGGTTGCCGTCCACGTCCTGAACGGACCCAATCTCAATTTGCTCGGCACCCGCGAGCCGGGAACCTATGGTTCGGTGACGCTCGCCGGCGTCGAGGAACGCCTCAAGGCGAAAGCCGCCGCAGCAGGGGTCGAGCTGACCTTCAGCCAGACCAATTTCGAGGGCGAGCTCGTCACCCGCGTGCAGCAAGCGGGCCTGGCCGGCGCCGGCATCATCATCAATGCCGGGGCCTATACCCACACCTCGTTGGCGCTGCGCGACGCGATCAAGGGCACCGAGGCGCTCGCCATCGAGGTCCATGTCTCGAATGTGCATGCACGCGAGGAGTTTCGGCACCATTCCTACATGGCACCGGTCTGCGTCGGCGTGATCTGCGGCTTCGGCGTGGCGAGCTACGACCTTGCTTTCGACGCGATCGTACCGCTTCTGCAGAAGCGCGCGGCCAAGACGGCGGCCTGACGGCCGGTTCAATCCAGCGGGACGGCGGCCGCACGGCCGCTCGCCCTTCCAACAGACGACGAAGACGGTGAAACCCGCCATGGCGACCAAGAGCCCGATCGATCCCGAACTGGTGCGCGAGCTCGCGCAGCTCCTCAACGAGACCGATCTCAGCGAGATCGAAGTCGAGAAGGGCGACCTGCGCGTGCGCGTGGCGCGGACGATTTCCGCCACGGTGCAGGTGCCCGTCGCCTCCCATGCTCCCATCGCGGCCAGCGCTCCGGCCCCCGCGGCGGTCGCTCCGGTCGATGCCAGGCCGGCCGGCGTCCATCCCGGCGCGGTCCCCTCGCCGATGGTCGGCACGGCCTATCGTCGCCCCTCGCCCGAGGCAAAGCCCTTCGTCGAGATCGGCCAGGAGGTGAAGGTCGGTGAGCGCATCATGCTGGTCGAGGCAATGAAGACCTTCAACGACATCGTCGCGCCGCGCGCCGGCAAGGTCACCGCGATCCTGGTCGAGGACGGCCAGCCGGTCGAATATGGCGAGCCGCTTCTGGTGATCGAGTGAGCGGGGTCGCGAGCGCGGACGAGCCGAAGATGTTCGACAAGATCCTGATCGCGAACCGGGGTGAGATCGCGCTGCGCGTGCTGCGCGCGGCCAAGGAGCTCGGCATCGCCACGGTCGCCGTCCATTCCACCGCCGACGCCAACGCCATGCATGTGCGCCTCGCCGACGAGAGCGTCTGCATCGGCCCCCCGAGCGCGCGCGAGAGCTATCTCAACATCCCGGCCCTGATCGCCGCCTGCGAGATCACGGGCGCCGATGCGGTCCATCCGGGCTACGGTTTCCTCTCCGAGAACGCCCGCTTCGCCGAGATCCTGGAACGGCACAACATCACCTTCATCGGCCCCAAGGCCGAGCATATCCGCAGCATGGGCGACAAGATCGAGGCCAAGCGCACCGCCAAGCGCCTCGGCATCCCCTGCGTGCCGGGCTCGGAGGGCGGCGTTTCCGATGACGCCGAGGCGCTGCAGATCATTCGCGAGATCGGTTTCCCGGTCATCATCAAGGCCGCCTCGGGCGGCGGCGGCAAGGGCATGAAGGTGGTGCGCAGTGAGGACGAGTTGTCCGTCGCGCTCGCCACGGCCCGCAGCGAGGCCAAGGCCAATTTCGGCGACGATGCTGTCTATATCGAGAAATATCTCGAAAAGCCGCGTCATATCGAAATCCAGGTGCTCGGCGACGGCAAGGGCCGGGCGATCCATCTCGGCGAGCGCGACTGCTCGCTGCAGCGCCGCCACCAGAAGGTCTGGGAGGAAGGCCCTTCGCCTGCCCTCAATGCCGGCGAGCGCGACCGGATCGGCGCGATCTGCGCCAAGGCGATGGCCGATATGGGCTATCTCGGCGCCGGCACGATCGAGTTCCTCTACGAGGATGGCGAGTTCTATTTCATCGAGATGAACACTCGCATCCAGGTCGAGCATCCGGTCACCGAGATGATCACCGGGATCGACCTCGTCAACGAGCAGATCCGCATCGCCGCCGGCGCGCCGCTCTCGATCAGCCAGAAGGACGTCATCATCGAGGGCCATGCCATCGAATGCCGCGTCAATGCCGAGCACCCCGCGAATTTCCGGCCCTCGCCCGGCAAGATCGCCTCCTTCCATACGCCGGGCGGCCTCGGCGTGCGCGTCGATTCGGCCGCCTATCAGGGTTATGTCATCCCGCCGCACTACGATTCGCTGGTCGGCAAGCTGATCGTCCACGGCCGCAACCGGGCCGAATGCCTGATGCGCCTGCGCCGTTCGCTCGACGAGTTCGTCGTCGACGGCGTCGACACGACGCTGCCGCTGTTTCGGACGCTCGTGCGCAACCACGACATCCTGAACGGCGACTACAACATCCACTGGCTCGAGAAATTCCTCGCGGCCGGCGGCATGGGGCCGGAGGGGCAATAGCCCGCCGGCGCCCTCTTGCCGCGGGAGTCTCGGACCCGCGCTTCACGAACCCAATCGTGACGCGGAAAACTGTCTTTCGCGTTTGACAGCGCGGCATGGCCACGCTCCCATTCCCGCATGAAGGCTCGCTCCGCGCCCATCCGCTCGCCCGTGATCACGCCGGACATCATGCTGCGCGCCTATGCCGCCGGCATTTTCCCGATGGCGGAGAGTGCCGGTGATCCGAGCCTGTTCTGGGTCGAGCCCGAGGTCAGGGGGGTGATTCCGCTCTCCCGTTTCCATTTGCCCTCCCGCCTCGCCCGCACCATCCGGTCCGACCCCTTCGAGATCAGGGTCGACACGGCGTTCGAAGAGGTGATCGCCGCTTGCGCCGAGCCGCAGCCCGACCGGCCCGACACCTGGATCAACGCGCGGATCAGGGAGCTTTTCGGCGAGCTCTTCCGCCTCGGCCATGTTCACAGCGTCGAGTGCTGGCGCGACGGCCGCCTGGTGGGCGGGCTTTACGGCCTGGCGCTCGGCGCCGCCTTTTTTGGAGAGAGCATGTTCCATCGCGAGACCGACGCCTCGAAGGTCGCGCTGGTCCATCTCGTGGCCCGGCTTCGGCGCGGTCGCTACCGCTTGCTCGACGCGCAGTTCCAGACGGCGCATCTGGCGCAGTTCGGCACGCAGGAGGTGCCGCGCGAGGCCTATCGCATGCTGCTCGAGGAGGCGGCCGGGGCAAGCGCGACCTGGTGGTCATGGCCGAAGGGTCAGGCGGTGAGCGGTCGCGAGGCGCTCGCGGAGCTGGCGCCCGGCTGAAAATTCCGGCGTCGCGGACGCCCTTCGCAGTGGCGGTCAGCGGTTGGAATCGCGATCCGGCTGCGCGCCGCCTCGCCCACTGCCGCTGGGATTTGTTGGGAAGAAGCGCTGGCTCGGCGCCTGCCGCGGCTCGACCGGCACGCCACGCGGTGGGGCCACGTCGATGCGCTGTCCGGACGGCGGCGGCTGATTGACGTCGCGGGGCGCCGTCGTGCGGGGCCGGCGCGGCTCCTCGGGCGGGGGCGGCGCCTCCGGCTCCTTGGGGTCGACCACCAGCTCGGTCCCGCCTTTGCAGTCGGTCAGCCAGACGTCGTAGATCGCGTGTTCGACACCGTGCAGGCCGGGGCTGGCGGCGTACATCCAGCCGGTGAAGATGCGCCGGTATTCGTTGTTGAAGGTGACCTCGTCGACTTCCGTGAAGGAGGTCGTCTGCGGCGCCTCGGTCGGCGGCCGCGTCCAGCAGACGCGCGGCGTGATCTGCAGCGCGCCGAATTGGACGGTCTCGTCGACGGCGACCTCGAAGGAGATGATGCGCCCGGTGATCTTGTCGAGCCCGGCGAAGACGGCGGTCGGGTTGCGGATGCGGTCGGCGGCGGCAGGGCCCACGAGCGCAAACGACAGGACGGCGGTCGAGACCAGGCCGGCGAGGATCGGAAAGCGTGAAGGCGACGGCATGCGGGCGCGAATCTCTTCAAAGGCGCGGCCGAACCGCGACGTGGCGGAGTAGCACGTCAAAGGCAGCGGAAAAAGGGCGCGCCCATGGTGAGGGCGTCGATCTCCGGCGGGGCTGGTCGATTTGCAGCTGCTGCCGGCAAGGGAGCGCTAACGCCCGGGCGTCCAGGCCTCGTAATCACCGGTCGCGGGCGGGCGCTCGCCCTCGGCCAGGGTCGAGCCCGGCGGCCGGTAGGCCAGCGCGGTGCCGGTCCAGTTCTGCTGATGCGGCTTCTGCCACTCGCGCGGCTGGTATTTTTCCTCGGACGGCGCGACATCGACGGTGTGGTGCAGCCAGCCGTTCCAGCCCGGCGGAATGGCCGAGGCCTCGGCCGGGCCGTTATAGACGACCCAGCGCCGCTGCAGGCCGAGCGCCTTGTCCTTGGCCCCGCCCTTGGTGCGATAATAGATGTTGCCGAACTCGTCCTCGCCGACCTTCTCGCCGAAGCGCCAGGTATGGAAGCGCGTGCCGATGGTCTGGCCGTTCCACCAGGTGAAGATCTGCAGCAGCGTCTGCTTCATCGCTCTCGTCCGCCGTGGTCCGCGTCGCGGTCGCGGGACTTATGGCGTCAGCGCCCCGGCCTGTCCAGCCTTGCAGCGGCGCCGGCCTCCCGGAAAGTCGCGTTTGCCGTCCGCGCGTCGCATCGCACCAGGGTCACGATCGCGAGAACGTCCGGGGGCGCGGCCTGGACATGGCGCGTTTTCTTGTCGCGGGCGATGACATTTGTCGGGAAGACGCGCGAGTTCGTGGCGATGAGCGTCGCCACGATCTCGTAGTCGGCAGGATTCGGCCCCTTCGCCTTCTGGTCGGAGAATTGCGATTGCACGACGAGCTTCGCGGCCGCGCTGAGTTCCATAGTGAGATGGGCGGTCGCGCCGGAGACGGTGGAGCGCGTGAAGGTCAGCCCGTCGATCGGCATGCCGCTGGCCGAGATGCCGCTCTTGTTGATGGCGATGCGCGGACCGCCGCCGCAGCCGCGCTTCGCCGAGGCCCATTCCCCCGCAAAGGCCGGAGCGAGAGGCTCCTGATCGGCGCATCCCGCCAGGAGGAGAAGCGGCACGGACAAGGCAAGGCGTCGCATCGAACCACTTTCACGCCGCAACATCTGCCCCTTGGTAAGCCCGGCGCATTAATGTCGCGCTAAATGCGGCCGGCAATTCGCTCCGATGCGGAAAGCATCGCTTCACTGTGCGCGGGTCCGATCCGTCAGCGGCCGAGACATCGACGCCATTGGAATCGGTGGATGCCTTGATTCGGCCACGCTTCCGACACCGCGTCGACCCGGTTCGGCGGCGGAAGACCGCCTGTCTCCAGATACTTGGCGCAGGCTGCGCAGATGTCGCTTGCGCCAAAGGCGCCTCCACGATGCCCGCTAACCTTTAGTCAACCATGATCGCCTCGAATTTTAGGCTTCCACACCGCGCCGCGAGCGCCCATTCTCGCCAGGCCGCGTCGATTCCTTCCGTGATTCCGGAGGCTTAGGATGGGCCTTGAAACTTATCCCCACTACTCACACATCCCTACCAGATGTCGTGTCCACAGGGATTGCCGTGCACTATTCCTTGACGAGCGCGCCCATTCGGGACTAAATTTTGACGGTCGCGTGACGGCTGGCGGAGACGCCTTCGACACCCGCAAATGAGTTCCCAGAGGGGTCGAGACGATCACCGCGTGGCACGCCTTCATCGGCGGCGGCGAACGGCGACGTGCGGCCAGGCTGGCCGCAACCGGAGTTTCGACGGCGGGATACACCGTCGCGGGATCCAGGGGCATCAAACCGAGTTGGGCTGACATCAGGAGCCGGTGAGCAACCGGCCGCGCGGGGCATCATGCCCGCGGCATGCATTGGGGACGACGATCATGCGCATCGAGCGCCGCTACACCTCCGCCGGACAATCGCCCTACGCCGCGATTCCCTTCCGCTCGGCCGTCAGCGAGATCCGCAACCCGGACGGCTCGATCGTCTTCCGCCTGGACGGCATCGAGGTGCCGGACGCCTGGTCGCAGGTCGCCAGCGACGTCCTCGCGCAAAAGTATTTCCGCAAGGCCGGCGTGCCGGCAGCCTTGAAGAAGGTCGAGGAGAACGACGTTCCCTCCTTCCTCTGGCGCTCGGTGCCCGACGAGGCGGCGCTCGCCGCCCTTCCCGAGGGCGAACGCTATGTCTCCGAGATCTCCTCCAAGCAGGTTTTCGACCGGCTCGCCGGCTGCTGGACCTATTGGGGCTGGAAGGGCGGCTATTTCTCCTCCGAGGAGGATGCCGCCGCCTTCCATGACGAGCTGCGCTTCATGCTCGCGACCCAGCGCGTCGCGCCGAACTCGCCGCAATGGTTCAATACCGGCCTGCATTGGGCCTATGGCATCGACGGCCCCGGCCAGGGCCATTTCTATGTCGACTTCAAGACCGGCAAGCTGGTGAAGTCGAAGTCGAGCTACGAGCATCCGCAGCCCCATGCCTGCTTCATCCAGGGCGTGCAGGACGACCTCGTCAACGAGGGCGGCATCATGGACCTCTGGGTCCGCGAGGCACGGCTGTTCAAATACGGCTCCGGCACCGGCTCGAATTTCTCGATGCTGCGCGGTGAAGGCGAGAGGCTCGCCGGCGGCGGCCGCTCGTCGGGCCTGATGTCCTTCCTGAAGATCGGCGACCGCGCGGCGGGCGCCATCAAGTCTGGCGGCACCACGCGACGCGCCGCCAAGATGGTCGTGGTCGATGTCGACCATCCCGATATCGAGACCTATATCGACTGGAAGGTGCGCGAGGAGCAGAAGGTCGCCGCCCTCGTCACCGGCTCCAAGATCGTCCAGAAGCACATGAAGGCCGTGATGAAGGCCTGCGTGAACTGCGAGGCCGATGACGACGCCTGCTTCGACCCGGAGAAGAACCCCGCCCTGAAGCGCGAGATCAAGCTCGCCCGCAAGGCGATGGTGCCGGACAACTATATCAAGCGGGTCATCCAGTTCGCCCGCCAGGGCTATACCGACATCCAGTTCGACACCTATGACACCGACTGGGATTCGGAGGCCTATCTCACCGTCTCAGGCCAGAACTCGAACAACTCGGTCTCGCTGACCGACGACTTTTTGCGCGCGGTCGAATCCGACAGCGACTGGAACCTCACCGCCCGCACCACGGGCAAGGTGACGAAGACGCTCAAGGCCCGCGACCTCTGGGAGAAGATCGGCTACGCCGCCTGGGCGAGCGCGGATCCCGGCCTGCATTTCAACACCACGATGAACGACTGGCACACCTGCCCGGCCTCGGGCCGGATCCGGGCGTCCAACCCCTGCTCGGAATACATGTTCCTCGACGACACGGCCTGCAACCTGGCTTCGGCCAACCTGCTGCAGTTCTACGATCGCGAGACCAAGGCCTTCGACGTCGCGGCCTATGAGCATCTCTGCCGGCTCTGGACCGTCGTGCTCGAGATCTCGGTCGCGATGGCGCAGTTCCCGAGCCGCGAGATCGCCGAGCTCTCCTACGAGTACCGCACGCTCGGCCTCGGCTACGCCAATATCGGCGGCCTCTTGATGACCATGGGCCTCGGCTATGATTCCGACGAGGGCCGCGCGCTCGCCGGCGCGCTGACCGCGATCATGACCGGCGTCTCCTACGCGACCTCGGCCGAGATGGCGGGCGAGCTCGGCCCGTTCCCGGGCTACAAGAAGAACGCGGGCCACATGCTGCGCGTCATCCGCAACCATCGCACCGCCGCCCATGGCCAGGCCACCGGCTATGACGGATTGCAGGTCACGCCGGTCCCGCTCGACCATGGCACGCTGAATCGCCTCGGCGGCTCCAGCGCCACCATGTCGGAGCGCGCCCGCATCGTCTGGGACGAGGCGCTGACGCTCGGCGAGAAGCATGGCTACCGCAACGCCCAGGCGACCGTGATCGCGCCGACCGGCACGATCGGCCTCGTCATGGATTGCGACACCACCGGAATCGAGCCCGATTTCGCGCTGGTGAAGTTCAAGAAGCTGGCCGGCGGCGGCTATTTCAAGATCATCAACCGCGCCGTTCCGGACGCCCTGCGCTCGCTCGGCTATCGCGAGAGCGAGATCGCCGAGATCGAGGCCTATGCCGTCGGCCACGGCTCGCTGGCCCAGGCGCCGGGAATCAACCATGGCTCGCTCCGGGCCAAGGGCTTTCCGCAGGACAAGATCGACGCGATCGAGAAGGACCTGAAGGCCGCCTTCGACATCAAGTTCGTCTTCAACAAATGGACGCTGGGCGAGGACTTCCTGACTGGCACGCTCAAGGTGCCGGCCGAGAAGCTGAACGACATGTCGTTCGAGCTCCTGCCCTTCCTCGGCTTCTCCAGGGCCGAGATCGAGGCCGCAAACGTCCATGTTTGCGGCGCGATGACGCTGGAAGGCGCCCCGCATCTCAAGAACGAGCATTACAACGTCTTCGACTGCGCCAATCCCTGCGGGCGCATCGGCAAGCGCTATCTCTCGGTCGAGAGTCATATCCGCATGATGGCGGCGGCCCAGCCCTTCATCTCGGGCGCGATCTCGAAAACCATCAACATGCCCAACGACGCCACCGTCGAGGATTGCAAGAGCGCCTATCTGCTCTCCTGGAAGCTGGCTCTGAAGGCCAACGCCCTCTATCGCGACGGCTCGAAACTCTCGCAGCCGCTGAACTCGGCCCTGATCGCCGACGAGGATGACGAGGACGACGCGGTCGAGGCCCTGGTGCAGCAGCCGATGGCGGCGCGCGCCACGCAGGTCGCGGAAAAGATCGTCGAGCGCATCGTCGAGCGTGTCGAGCGCAAGCGCGAGCGCGAGAAGATGCCCGATCGCCGCACCGGCTATATCCAGAAAGCGGTCGTCGGCGGCCATAAGGTCTATCTGCACACTGGCGAATATTCCGACGGGCGCCTCGGCGAGATCTTCATCGACATGCACAAGGAGGGCGCGGCCTTCCGGGCGATGATGAACAATTTCGCCATCGCGGTCTCGCTCGGCCTGCAATATGGCGTGCCGCTGGAAGAATATGTCGAGGCCTTCACCTTCACCCGCTTCGAGCCCTCGGGCTTCGTGCAGGGCAACCAGTCGATCAAGAACGCCACCTCGATCCTCGACTATGTCTTCCGCGAGCTGGCGATCAGCTATCTCTCGCGCAACGACCTCGCCCATGTCGACCCGAGCGAGATCGGCCATGACGTGATCGGCGGCGGCGTCGGCCAGGACAAGGCGCCGGACGCGGCTGGGCCGATCACCACGACCCCGCTGGCCTCGACCGGCTTCCGCCGCGGCAAGCCGATCAACCTGCTCGCCATCCAGGGCGGCATCGGCAACGAGACGAGCGCCCGCAACGCCCTCACCGCCTTCGCCACGGCCGGCGCCACCGCGCTGAAGCCGGAGACCGAGGAGGAAGCGGTCGGCGAGGCGGAGATGGCCAAGCTCGGCTTCGCAGCCCCGGCCGCCCAGCCGACCGCCTCCGAGCGCCGGGCCGAGGCGATCATGAAGGGCTATGTCGGGGATTCTTGCGGCGAATGCGGCAACTTCACGCTGGTGCGGAACGGCACCTGTTTGAAGTGCAACACGTGTGGGAGCACGACCGGGTGTTCGTGAGGGCGACGCTCGACTGAGGAGTTGGATGACGGCCGGGGCTTGCTCCGGCCGTCTTCATGTCCGCGGCTTCGAGGATCATGGAACGCTGCGCAATCCGCGATGGGTAGAACGCAGACATGGGCCCAGCCATCTGCTAAGCGCCTTCGAACCTGACACGCAGCGGCGCCGGGTCGATGGTACAGTCCAGAGCACAAACCGTTGACGAGTGGATGGCGGCGCTGGACCAGGCCCGCCTCCCGGTTTTCCGACAGCTTCGCCAGCTTTGCCGGGAACGGCTCACCGGTTGGGACGAGCGGATGCAATGGGGCATGCCGGGCTACGGCCCCGAAGGCGCGGATTCAGTCGTCGCCTTCAACAGCCAGAAGCAACATATCGCCCTTTACGCCGGTCCGACCGCCATCGCTCGCTTCGCCGATCGCCTGGTCGGCATCGACTGCGGCAAGGGCTGCGTTCGCTATCGCCGAGCGGAGCAAATAGATTTCTCGGTGATCAGCGACATGCTCGACGACATTCGCGCCCGTGGCGGACCGATGTGCTGAGCGGGCCGGGTCCATGCTCCCCCGCTGAGCTGACGCGCCGAGCTCCGCGCGTGAGCCGTTGTGCCCGTTGCCTGGTCCCTTCCAACATTGCGGCGACATCGCATGAACCAGGCCACACCCGCGCCGGATCGCAATGCGCGCCAGGCAGGCGCGACCGTCCCTGAAGCCACTGCCCGCCCGTGCTGGCTATGCTACCGCTGCGGGACGACGCGCCGACGCTGCGAGGACCGCCATGACCATCTCCGCCGATCGCTATATGCCGCCCGCCCATGGTGGCGACTGGGAGAGTGTCGCGCCGGCGCAAGCCGGGTTCGACGCCGCGCGGCTGGAGGCCGCCATCGCCTTCGCCAGGGCGCAGGAAAGCACCTGGCCGCGCAGCCTGCATTACGAGGACGGGCGCTATGTCGGGCTGGTCGAATGGAACGAGAGCGGGCCGTGGAGCGAGATCGTCGGCCCGGTCAGGGAACGCGGCGGGCCGGCCGGGCTGATCCTCAAGGGCGGCCGCCTCGTTGCCGAATGGGGCGACACGAGCCGCACCGACATGACCTTCTCGATCGCCAAGAGCTATATCGCGGTGCTCGCCGGGCTGGCGGTCACCGACGGGCTGATCCGCGATATCGACGAGCCGGTCGGGGCAAGCGTCGACGGCCCCTGGTTCGAGGGCGCCCATAATGGCGCGATCACCTGGCGCCATCTGCTGCAGCAATCGAGCGAGTGGGACGGAGAGATCTTCGGCAAGTCCGACCAGGTCGACCATAACCGCCAGATCGGGCCGGGCGCCGACAACAGCCGCAAGGGGCAGCGCCGCGCGCTCCATCCGCCGGGCAGCTTCTACGAATACAACGACGTGCGCGTGAACCTCTTGGCCTATTGCCTGCTGCGCCGCTTCCGCCGGCCGCTGCCGCAGGTGCTGCGCGAGCGGATCATGGACCCGATCGGCGCGTCAAAGGATTGGGAGTGGCAGGGCTACCGCAACTCCCATGTCGAGATCGACGGCAAGCGCATGCAGTCGGTGCCCGGCGGCGGCCATTGGGGCGGTGGGCTGTTCATCGGCGCGCGCGACCATGCGCGGCTCGGCCTGCTCGTGGCACAAGGCGGCGTCTGGGCCGGGCGCGAGCTCCTCTCGCCGCGCTGGATCGAGCAGATGCTGACCCCCTCGCCCACCCTCGCGAATTACGGCTTCCTCTGGTGGCTGAATCGCGGGCCGGACGCCAAGCCGAACGTCCCCGCCACCGCCGTCTACGCGCTCGGCGCGGGAGTCAACGCCATCTGGATCGACCCCGCGCAGGACCTCGTCGCGGTGCTGCGCTGGATCGACAAGACCGCGCTCGACGGCTTCGTCGAGCGCATGCTGGCGGCGCAGACCTAGCGCGCCGTCAATCGACGACGCGCACCGCGCCTTTCGCGGCGCTCGTCGTCGTCGCGGCATAGGCCCTGAGCGCGGTCGTGACCTTGCGCTTGCGCGGGGCGGCCGGCTTCCAGCCGTCCTTGCCCTTGGCGTCCATCGCAACGCGACGGCGCGCCAGCTCCTCGTCCGAGACCTGTAGCGAGATGCTGCGGCCCGGAATGTCGATCGCGATGACGTCGCCGCTCTCGACCAGCCCGATCGCGCCGCCCTCGGCCGCTTCCGGCGAAACATGGCCGATGGATAGCCCCGACGAGCCGCCCGAGAAACGCCCATCGGTGACGAGCGCACAGAGCTTGCCCAGCCCCTTCGACTTCAGATAGCTCGTCGGATAGAGCATTTCCTGCATGCCCGGCCCGCCGCGCGGCCCCTCATAGCGGATCAGCACGATCTCGCCGGCCTTGACCTTGTTGTTGAGGATGCCTTCGACCGCCGCGTCCTGGCTCTCGAAGATCACGGCCTGGCCGGAGAAGGTCAGGATCGAGGCGTCGACGCCGGCCGTCTTCACGATGCAGCCGTCGAGCGCGATATTGCCGTAGAGCACGGCAAGGCCGCCATCCTGCGAATAGGCATGCGCCTTGTCGCGGATGACGCCGGCCTGCCGGTCGAGGTCGAGCTCCTCGAAGCGCCGCTCCTGGCTGAAGGCGGTCTGCGTCGGCACGCCGCCGGGCGCGGCGCTGTAGAAGGAGCGCACTGTCTCGCTTTGCGTCTGCTTGACGTCCCAGCGCTCCAGCGCCTCGCCCATGCTGGCGCTGTGGACGGTCGGCAGCGAGGTGTCGATCAGTCCGGCCCGGTCGAGCTCGCCCAGGATCGCCATGATGCCGCCGGCGCGGTGGACATCCTCCATATGGACATTGGCGACGGCCGGCGCGACCTTGCAGAGCACCGGCACGCGCCGCGACAGCCGGTCGATATCGGCCATGGTGAAATCGATCTCGGCCTCATGCGCGGCGGCCAGCAAATGCAGCACCGTGTTGGTCGAGCCGCCCATGGCGATGTCGAGCGTCATCGCGTTCTCGAAGGCCTTGAAGCTCGCGACATTGCGCGGCAGCACGCTCTCGTCGTCCTGCTCGTACCAGCGCCGGGCGATGTCGACGATCAGATGGCCAGCCTCGACGAAGAGCCGCTTGCGGTCGGCATGGGTCGCGAGCGTCGAGCCGTTGCCGGGCAGCGCCAGGCCGAGCGCCTCGGTCAGGCAGTTCATCGAATTGGCGGTGAACATGCCTGAGCAGGAGCCGCAGGTCGGGCAGGCCGAGCGCTCGATCACCTCGACTTCGCTGTCGGAATATTTGCTGTCGGCAGCCGCGACCATTGCGTCGACCAGGTCGACCTTCTTCAGCACGCCCTCGGCGATGAACTTGCCGGCCTCCATCGGCCCGCCCGAGACGAAGACGGTGGGGATGTTGAGCCGCATGGCGGCCATCAGCATGCCGGGCGTGATCTTGTCGCAGTTCGAGATGCAGACCATCGCATCGGCGCAATGGGCATTGACCATGTACTCGACGCTGTCGGCGATGATCTCGCGGGACGGCAGGCTGTAGAGCATGCCGTCATGGCCCATCGCGATGCCGTCATCGACCGCGATCGTGTTGAATTCCTTGGCGACGCCGCCGGCCTGCTCGATCTCGCGCGCCACGAGTTGGCCGAGATCCTTGAGATGGACATGGCCGGGCACGAACTGGGTAAAGGAGTTGACCACCGCGATGATCGGCTTGCCGAAATCTGAATCCTTCATGCCGGTGGCGCGCCAGAGGCCGCGCGCGCCGGCCATGTTGCGGCCCTTGGTCGTGGTGTCGGATCTCAATCTTGGCATGCGGACCTCTGTCGGCTGCGTTCGCGCTGAATGGCGGCGAAGCTAGCCTCGCTCGCCCCCGGCGCAAAATTGAATTCGTCGATTTCCATGATCGGCGGCGCCCATGCTGCGACGCGAAGGGACTTGCAAGCCGCCGGAAAACACAGCCCTCATCCTGTGGAGCGAACGCAAGTTCGCGTCGCGAAGGATGCTCCAGCCAATTCGGGGCCTCCTGGATCGTCCTTCGAGGCGCCGCTCATGCAGCTCCTCGGGATGAGAGCGTGAAAGGCGAAGGACGAGGAATGACGACGCTGCGCAATATCGATATCGACCTCCTGCGCTGCTTCGTGACCATTGCCGAGATGCGCAGCTTCACGCGGGCGGCCTCGGCGCTGTTCCGCAGCCAGTCGACGATCTCGACCCAGATCCGCCGGCTGGAGGAGCTCGCCGGCCAGTCCCTGCTGCAGCGCTCGCCGCATCAGGTCGTCCTCACCCGCGCCGGCGAGGATTTTCTCGGCTATGCGCGCCGCATCGTCGCGCTCCATGACGAGGCGCTCGACGTCGTCAACGCCCAGAGCGTCAGCGGCCCGGTGCGCCTCGCGGTCATGGACGATTACGCGACGATCGTGCTGCCCGAGGCGCTCGCCCGTTTTGTGCGCTCGCATCCGGATGTCGAGCTCGAAGTGACCACCGGCTTCACCCGCGACCTGATGAACAATCTCGGCGAGGAGTTCGACCTCGTCCTCGCGACCCAGAAATCGGGCGATGGCCGCGGCGAGGTGCTGCGCACCGAGCGCACGGCCTGGGCCTGCTCAAACCATCGCGACGTCGATTTTGCCCTCGCGCAACCGATACCGCTGGCGCTGCTGAAGGCGCCGAACATGTACCGGGAATGGGCGCTGGCGGCGCTGAGCGAGGCCGGCCTGAGCTGGCGCGTGCTGTTCAGCAGCTCCAGCATCGGCGCGGTCGAAGCGATGGCGGCCTCCGGCGCGGCCCTGACCGTCGTGAAGGCCGGCACGGCCCATCCGCAACTGCGCCTGCTCGGTCCGGCCGAGGGGCTGCCTGCCCTGCCCGCCTCCGAGATCGCCCTTCATTCGGCGCCCGGCCGTCAAAGCGCCGCATCCCGCGCCTTGAGCGAGTTCCTGAGCAGCGCGCTGAGGCAGGAGGCCGGCGAGGCCGAGGGATAGCTTACTTACGGCAGGCAAAGGGCGGGAAAGTGCTGGCCGTGCCGGCATTCATCGCGGCAATGACCATGATGTTGGCGACATCGAGCTCCTCCTTGGAGCGCGGGCAGACATCGGCCTGGGTCAGGCAGCCGGAGGCCAGGAAGGCGTCGTGGCGTTCGAGGAAGGCCTGGCCGAGCCCGCGCGTTCCGCGCCGCTCCATGACCGTCGCCCAAGCCTTCTTGTAGCGCTCGCACTTGACCTCGGTCCAACTCGGCTCCTGGCTCTGCTGGGCTGCAACGGGGGAAGCAAGGCTCACGTACGACACGACCAGCAGAGCCACGCCGGCCGCCGTCGACAGCATTGGGTGGCTCATCTTCGTCCTCGCCTTCAACGGTTGCGGCGGGAGGAAGCGCGGTGAATTTTGGCGGCGTCAAGGCGGCATTCGCCTCAGCGCCCAACCATGTCATCCTGACCGGGTCGCGATCCGTGGAGCAAAGGCCCGATGTCACACAGCATTCTCGTCATCTACGGCTCCTATCGCTCCGACCGCATGGGAATCCGGCTCGCCGACTACCTCGTCGAGCGATTATCGCAACGGGGCGACGCGGCCGAGCTGATCGACGCCAAGGCGATCGGCCTGCCGATGCTCGACCGCATGTACAAGGAATATCCGCGCGGCGAGGCGCCTGCGGCGATGGAGGAGCTGGCGGAGAAGATCCGCCGGGCCGACGCGTTCCTGTTCGTGACCGGCGAGTACAACTGGGGCATCCAGCCCGGCCTCAAGAACCTCACCGACCATTTCCTCGAAGAGTGGTTCTGGCGGCCGGCGGCGATCGCCAGCTACTCGGCCGGCCGGCTCGCGGGTGCCCGCTCCAACTCGGCCTGGCACGGCACCCTGTCCGAAATGGGCATGGTGGTGATCTCGAGCACGCTCACGGTCGGTCCGATCGCGGCGACACTCGATGCCGAAGGCCAGCCCGTCGGCGATGCCGGCAAGGCGCTGGAGCGGGCCTTCGGCCGTTTCGCCGACGATCTGTCTTGGTGGACCGAGGCGGCGAAGGCCCAGCGGGCCCGCAAGTCGCAGCCCTACTGAGTTCGGGCGCGCAGGGCCGACTCACGCTGAGCCGGCTCCTCGAAAGCCAGCCAGCTGCCCTCGCGCGAGGAGGCGACCGCGAGCTCGATGAAGCGCACGCCGCGCGCGCCGTCCTCGACGGTCGGATAATCCGCCTCGATGAGGTCGGCTGCGCGGCCGGCATGCCTCGCCACGATATCGGCGAAGACGCCGCGATAGACATTGGCGAACGCCTCGATGAAGCCTTCCGGATGGCCCGCGGGAATGCGGCTTGCGCGCTGGGCGGACGCGCTCAGCCAGGGCGAGCCGCGCGTCAGGACCAGCTTGGCGCCATCGAGCCGGTAATGGACCAGCCGGCTCGGGCGCTCCTGCCGCCATTCCAGCGTACCGAGGCTGCCGGAAACGCGCAGGCGCAGGTCGTTCTCGAGACCGGCATTGACCTGCGAGGCGATGAGCGCACCACGCGCGCCGCCCCGGAAGCGCAGCAGGATGCTGGCGTCGTCGTCGAGCGTGCGACCGGGCACGAAGGCGTTGAGATCGGCCACCAGTTCGGCGACCTCGAGGCCGGTGACGGCCGTGACCAGGTTCTCGGCATGCGAGCCGATATCGCCGAGCGCCCCGGCAATGCCGCTGCGAGCGGGGTCGGTGCGCCAGCTCGCCTGCTTCTGGCCGTCCCGCTCCAGTGCGGTGGCGAGCCAGCCCTGGTTATATTCGACGACGACCTTGCGCACCGCGCCGATCACGCCCTCGCGCACCATATCGCGCGCCTGCCTGACCATCGGATAGCCGGTGTAGTTATAGGTGACGCCAAAGACCGTGCCGCCCTTGGCGACGGCGCGCACCAACGCCTCCGCCTGCTCGGCGCGCTGCACCAACGGCTTGTCGCAAACGACATTGAACCCGGCCTCGACGAAGGCTTGCGCGATCGGGAAATGCGTGTCGGTCGGCGTGACGATCGAGACGAAATCGACCCGTTCTTCCACTGGGCGCCGCAACTCATCGTCGAGCAGCGCCCGCCAGTCGCCATGATTGCGCGCATCGGGCAGCCCGAGAGCGCGCCCCGACGCGATGGCACGTTCGGGCGTCGAGGACAGGGCGCCGGCGACGAGCTCGGCCATGCCGTCGAGCGCGATTGCATGGCGATGCACCGCGCCGATGAAGGCGTCGCGGCCGCCGCCGACCATGGCGTAGCGCAGCTTGCGCGGGATTTCGTCGCTCATATGCGGTCCATGATCAGAGGCGCGGCCGCCTCAGGCGGCCGCGCGGAACAACAGGCAACCGGCTCAGAACGGCGAGTCGGGGTGGTAGAAATCCTTGGCGTTGCTCTTATCGATCAGCACCGAGGGGATGATCGTCGTCGCCGGCAGCTTCTCACCCTTCAGCCGCGCCTCGGCGGTCAGCTGGATCGCCTCGTAGATGAATTTCGGCGAGTAGCTGACATTGGCCTCGATGCGCGGATCCTTGCCGTCGATCAGCGTCTTGACCATGTCCTTGGCGCCGGCGCCGCCGAAGACGATCTTGATGTCCTTGCGGCCGGCCTGCTCGATCGCGCGCAGCGCGCCGACCATCATGTCGTCATCGGCCGCCCAGAGCGCGTCGATCTCCTTGAAGCGGGTCAGGAAGTCCTGGGTGACCTTGAAGGCGTCGTCGCGGTTCCAGTTGGCGTATTTGGCGTCGAGCAGCTTGATGTCGGGATGGTTCTTCAGCACGCCGGCGAAGGCGTCCATGCGCTCGTTGTCGAGCGTGGTCGGGATGCCGCGCAGCGCCACGACATTGCCCTTGCCGCCGAGCTTCTTGGCGATGTACTCGGCCGGGACCTTGCCGAAGGCGGTGTTGTCGCCGGCGACATAGGCGTCCTGGGCGCTGGTGTCGGTCAGGCCGCGATCGACCACCGTCACATAGGCGCCCCTGGCCTTCACATTCGCGACCGGCCGCGTCAGCGCCGCCGATTCGAAGGGGAAGACGACGAGCGCGTTGATCTTGTTGACCGTGCTCAGGTCCTGAAGCTGGTTCGCCTGCTCGGTCGCGTTGGCGGCGGTCCTGATCGTGATCTTCAGGTCCTTGTGCTTGGCTTCCAGGTCCTTCTTGGCCTGGTTCGCCCAGTAGTTGATGCCGCCCATGAAGCTGTGGGTGGCGGCCGGGATCGAGACGCCGAGATTGACCGGCTCGGCTGCGACGAGGCCGGAGCCAGCGAAGGTGAAGGCCGCGGCGGCGACGGCCGATTTCAGAATGTGACGCCTGTTCTTCAGTGACATCGTTTCCTCTCCTCTTTCAGGCGCTTAGCGGCGCCCCTTCTGCAAAAACGCGACGATGATGATGACGAAGCCCTGCACGGCGGCGTTCAGGTAGACGCTGATGATGCTCGTCAGGTTGAGGATGTTGCTGATCACCGAGAGCAGGATCGCGCCGATGACCGTGCCGGCGATGCTGCCCGCACCACCCTTCAGCGCGGCGCCGCCGACGATCACGGAGGCGATCGCCTCGAGCTCCCAGAGCAGGCCCGTCGTCGGCGAGGCCGAACCCAGCCGCGGCACATAGAGCAGCGTCGCGATGCCGACGCAGATGCCGAGCAGCATGTAGGTCAGGATCTTGATGCGATCGACGTCGACCGCGGCATAGCGCGCGACGGCCTCGTTGGAGCCGATCGCCTGGACATAGCGGCCATAGGCGGTCTTGTTCAGGATCAGGCCGCCGACGAGCGCGACCAAGAGGAAGATCCAGACCGGCACGGGCACGCCGAGGACGACACCGTAATAGACCGGCGCATAAAGGTCGGCGAGATCATTGGCGAGGGTCAGCGCGCCGCCATCGGCGAAATAGGTCAGGTAGGCGCGGAAGATGCCGAGCGTGCCCAGCGTCACGATGAAGGGTTCGATCCGCCCCTTCGCGATCAGGAGCCCGTGGATCAACCCGAAACAGGCGCCGAGCGCGACGGCGAGCGCAGCGCCCAGCACCACCGCCAGCAAGGGCGAAGCCAGCGCCGGCCCGGCCCAGTTCATGAACATGATGACGCAGCCGGCGATCAGCGCCGCCATCGAGCCGACCGAGAGGTCGATGCCGCCCGAGATGATCACGAAGCACATGCCGACCGCGATGATGCCGATGAAGGCCGTGCGGGTCAGGACATTCAGCAGATTGTCCATGGTGGCGAAATCGCTGTTGAGCAGCGTGCCCGCGACGCAGAGCGCAACGAGGCCGAGGACCGGCCCGATGCTTCCGAGCCGCTCGGTGACGGACGGTTTCGCCTCGGCGCGCCAGGCTCCGGTCGCGGCGGCGTCCGCGGCACCAATTTCTGTCTCAGGCTGCGACATGACGCGTTCCCGTGGCGTGAGCGATCATGATTTCCTCGGTGAGTTCTTCCCCCTCGAGCGTCGCGGCGATCCGGCCGGCGCGCATCACCGCGACGCGATGGGCGAGGCCGATCAGCTCGACCAGCTCCGAGGAGATGACGATCACCGCCAGCCCCTGCTCGGCCAGCCGGTGGATCAGGTGATAGATCTCGCGCTTGGCTCCGACATCGACGCCGCGCGTCGGTTCGTCGAGGACGAGCACCTTCGGCTCCGGGTGCAGTACCTTGGCCAGAGCGAGCTTCTGCTGGTTGCCGCCCGACAGGCTCGATGCCTTCACCGAGAGCGAGCCGGCGCGAATGCCGAACACATCCACGGCGCGCTCCAGCGCCCGCCTCTCGGCTGAAGGGTCGAGCCAAGGCCTCGCATAGCGTTCGAGCGCCATCAGCGTCAGGTTCGGCCGGAGTGTGAAGTCGACATGCAGGCCCTTGCCCTTGCGGTCCTCGCTCAGATAGGTCAGCCCGTCTTTGGCGGCCTCGCGCGGCGAGCGGGGCTTCACCGCCCGCCCCTGCAATTCGATCTCGCCGCTCGACGGGCGCAGGCCCAGGATGCCCTCGAACAGCTCGGTACGCCCGGCGCCGACCAGGCCGGCGAAGCCGAGGATCTCGCCCGGCCGCACCTCGAAGCCGATCTCCTGCGCCCAGCCGGGGACGCTGAAATTCCGGACGCGCAGCGCCGGCGCCCGGCTCTCGTCCACCACGGCGCGCGGCGGGAACTGGTCGGCGATCTCGCGCCCGACCATCATCGTCGCCATGGCGTGGCGCGTGATGTCGGCCGTCGGCGAACGGCCGACAAAGCGCCCGTCGCGCATCACGATCACCTCGTCGGTGATCCGCTCGACCTCGTCGAGCTTGTGCGAGATGTAGATCACGGTGACGCCCTCGGCCCGCATCCGCGCGATCAGCGCGAAGAGCCGCGCGACCTCGGACGGGGTCAGCGTCGCCGTCGGCTCGTCCATGATCAGCAGCCGCGCCTTGCGCGACACCGCCTTGGCGATCTCGACGAGCTGCTTCTCGGCGACGATCAGGCGGCGCACCGGCGTCGCGGGATCGATCTCGAGCCCGACCTGCCGCAGGGCAGCCTGCGCGCCCTCGCGCATCGCGCCCTCGTCGAGGAACCAGCCTTTCATCGGCTCATGGCCGAGGAAGATGTTGCCCGCGACGGTCAGGTCCTCGGCCAGGTTGAACTCCTGGTGGATCAGGACGATGCCGCGCGCCTCGGCCTCGCGCGAGGTGGCGAAGGAGACCGGCTTGCCGTCGACGGTCACGGTGCCGCCGCTCGCGGCCTCGTAGCCGGCGAGGATCTTCATCAGGGTCGACTTGCCGGCGCCATTCTCGCCGAGCAGGCCATAGACTTTCCCCGGTTCCAGCGTGAAGCTGACGCCGTGCAGCACCTCGACAGGTCCGAAACTCTTGAGGACGCCCTCGAACGCGACGGCGACGCCGGCCCGGTCATTCGCAGGTCGGGTCATGATGCGACGCTCCCGTTGCGCAGAGCCTCGCGCATCGCCAACACGCCGGCGCCGATCAGCCCGGCCTCGCCGCCGAGCGGGCCGTAGGTGACCTCGAGATGGCGCGTCGACAACGCGAGCGAGCGCTGGTTCACGCTCTGGCGGATCGCCGCCAGGAACATCGGGCCGATCGCGGAGACGCCGCCGCCGATGAAGACATGCGAGGGATTGTAGAAATTGACGAGCGCGGCCAGCACCTGGCCGATCAACTGCCCTGCCCGCCGGACGACCGCGTCGGCTGCCGCGTCCCCGGCCCGGCTCGCCGCCCCGACATCGATCGCCTCCAGCCGGCCCTTGGCCTTCAGCATTTCGGCGAGCCAGGGGCTGGCACCGGTCTCGGCGGCCTCCTGCGCCATGGCGACGATGGCGGGGCCGGCCGCCATCGCCTCGACGCAACCCTTGTTGCCGCAGCGGCAGAGCGGCCCGTCGAGATCGACGCAGATATGGCCGATATCGCCGGCCGAACCGGTCGCGCCGCGATAGAGCTCGCCATGGCAAACGATGCCGCAGCCGATGCCGGTGCCGATCTTGATGACGAGAAAATTCTCGATCTGCCGATGCTGGCGCCAGAGCGTGCCGAGCGCCATCAGGTTCACGTCATTGTCGATGAAGACGGGGGCCGGCGTGACCTCGCGCATGTCGTCGCGGATCGAAAAGCTGTCCCAACCCGGCATGAGCGGCGGGTTGACGAGCTGGCCGACCGCGAAATTCACCGGCCCCGGCACGCCGATGCCGACCGCGAGCACCGCCTCCGGCGCGATGCCGTGCTCGGCCAGCATCATCGGCATCAGCGAGCGCAGCCGCGACATGATCGGGCCCGGACCGCCCTGCACGTCGGCGGCCTGCGAATGGCGCGCGATGATCGTGAGGTCAGGGCGCAGCAGGGCGAGATCGAGGCTGGTCGCGCCGATATCGACGCCGAACAGGACGCCGAGGCTGGCATTGACGCGCAGCGTCTCGGGGCGCCGTCCGCCGGTGGAGTGCTGCAGGCCGGCCTCGTCGAGCAGCCCCTGTTCGATAAGCCCGGCGGCGAGCGTGTTGGTCTTGCTGCGCGAGAACTGGAGCATGTCGGCCAGCGCATGGCGCGCGCAGCCGCCCGACCAGAAGGTCGCTTCGAGCATCGCGAGCTCGCTCGGGCTCAGGCGTTGCCACGGCAGCGCGATATCCGCCTCCTGCTCGTTTCCCCGGCGGACCTTGACGGCCGCTCTGCCAGGAACGCTAGGCGAAGCTGCAGATCGCGCTCAAGACCGAACTTCAGCCTGATATAGGCCGAAGTGCGGGTTAAGCGCGAGCATGATGACGCGCTCCGGGGACTGGACGAGCCGATCTGGCCTGGGGCAACCTTCGCCCGCCACAACCGAAGAAAGCAGAGCCTATGCCCGCGACCATGAAGGGTCCCGCGATTTTCCTGGCCCAGTTCGCTGGCGATTCCGCGCCTTTCTCCTCCTGGAACGAGATCACGCGCTGGGCTGCGGAACTGGGCTATCGTGGCGTGCAGCTCCCGTCCTGGGACGCGCGCTTCTTCGATCTCGCCAAAGCGGCGCAGTCGCAGGATTATTGCGACGAGATCGCCGGGATCGCGCGGGAGAACGGCGTCGTCATCACCGAATTGTCGACGCATCTCCAGGGCCAGCTCGTCGCCACCCATCCCGCCTATGACGCTGCCTTCGACGGCTTCGCCCCCGCCGCGGTGCACGGCAAACCAGCCGAGCGGCAGGTATGGGCCGTCGAGCAGATGCTCCATGCCGCCAGGGCCTCACGGCGGCTCGGGTTGAACGGCTCGGTCAGCTTCACCGGCGCGCTCGCCTGGCCCTTCGTCTATCCCTGGCCGCAACGCCCGCCGGGGCTCGCGGAAGAAGCCTTCACGGAGCTCGCGCGCCGCTGGCGCCCGATCCTCGACGCTTATGATGCCGAAGGCGTGGATGTCGGCTTCGAGCTGCATCCGGGCGAGGACGTGTTCGACGGCGCGACCTTCGAACTCTTCCTGGCGCGGCTCGACGGCCATCCACGCTGCCGGATCAACTACGATCCTTCGCATTTCCTGCTGCAGCAGCTCGACTATCTCGCCTTCATCGACATCTATCACGAGCGGATCAGCGCCTTTCACGTCAAGGACGCCGAGTTCCGCCCCAATGGACGCCAGGGCGTCTATTCGGGCTATGCGCCCTGGCTCGACCGGGCCGGGCGCTTCCGCTCGCTCGGCGACGGCCAGGTCGAGTTCAAGGCGGTCTTTTCCAAGCTCGCCCAATACGGCTTCAACGGCTGGGCCGTGCTCGAATGGGAATGCGCGCTGAAACATCCGGAGGACGGCGCGCGCGAAGGAGCGGCCTTCATCGCCGAGCACATCATCAGGGTCACCGAGACGGCCTTCGACGATTTCGCCGGCGGCGGCGACCCCGGATTGGCGCGGCGGATGCTCGGGCTTGCCTGATTCCGGTTCTCGTATCCATCAGGGCAAGCTGCTAATGCGGAGCGGCTGAAGCCTCTTACGCGGATCTTCTCATGTCGCAGGACAATCTTTCGATCGGCATCATCGGCGCCGGCATCATGGGCGAGCGCATGCTGCGCGCGGTTCTTGACCAGCCGCCGGGACTGCTGCGCGTCAGCGGCATCTGGGATCCGGCTGAGGAGGCGATGGCGCGCATTGCGGCCGCCCTGCCCGACATCCCTCGCCTGCCCGACGCGGCCGCGCTGATCGCAGCGAGCGACTGCGTCTATATCGCCTCGCCGCCGGCCTCGCATCTCGCCCATGCCCGCGCCGCGCTCGCAGCCGGCAGAAGCGTCTTCTGCGAGAAGCCGCTGGCAGTCGATGTCTCCGACGCGCGCGCCTTCGTCACCGAGGCACGCGAGAGAGGCGCAGTCAATTTCCCCTTCGCCTCCTCTCCCGCCGTCGCCACCCTCGCCGGCTGGATCGCCCAGGGCGAGATCGGCACCGTCCGCCGCGCCAGCATCGAGGTGGCGTTCAAGACCTGGCCGCGTCCCTGGCAAGTCGATGCCGCCGGCTGGCTCGACAGGCCGGCGCAGGGCGGCTTCACCCGCGAGGTCGTCTCGCATTTCCTGTTCCTCAGCTGCCGGCTGGTCGGCGCGCTCCATGGACTGGACGCGAGCGCGGAGTTCCCCGAAGCGGGCCGCTCCGAACGCCGGATCGCAGCGCGGCTCTTCGCCGGCGACGTGCCGCTCGCGCTCGCGGGCGGCGTCGGCACGACGACGAAGGACGACCACAACATCTGGACGCTGGAAGGCGACAGGGGCGCGGTCCGGCTCTGCGACTGGTCGATCGCCGAGCGCCGCCTGCCGGACGGCAGCTGGCAGCGCGCCCCCGATGCGTTGCCTCAGGAGCAGGCCCGCCCGCTCGCCCTCAAGCGCCAACTCGAAGGCGTCGTCCGCCTGACCCGTGGCGAGCCGCATCATCTCGCGACTATCTCCGAGGCGCTGAACGTCCAGGAGATCGTCGAGGCCATTCTCACCGGTGGCCCGCCGAAAGCCTGACGGCTTCGCCAGAACACCAGATTTGCGACGCATTCTCCCGGCTGCGACAAGGCTTCCGAAACCCTTGCGGCATCGGGACGGTTGCTCTTTCATCGCGCGGCAGCGCTTCAAACGGAGTGTTAGTCACTTCGCGACACGGTTTGACCCGTGAATGCGTTCGAACAGGCCATAGCTTCGGCTCGCGCCGCGCCGGCGCCACCGACCCGGGACAACCCCTATGCCGGGCAGCGGGCGCGCGACTTCAAGCGCCTGCGCTTCGAACCGGCACTGGAGGATGAATATCGCCGCCATATGCGGGCCGAGCAGCGGACGAGCACGCTGGTCTGCGCGGTCACGGCGCTGGCGATCTGGCTCGCCTTCATCGGGCTCGACCTGACCCGGCTCGACCTGCGGGCGGAGATCGCCGCGCGCAACCAAGACGCCCTGCTGGCGGCGGCTCTGCGCCTGGGCACGCTCGCCTTGCTGCTGGTGCTGGTTTCGGTGCTGGCGGGCAACCGGATGCCGCGCGGCTACAACCGCCTGACCTTCGTGGTTCTCGTCCTGATCGGGGCCACCAGCTCGATCAGCGCCAATGTCTTCAAGCTCCGCGATCTCCCGCAGGCGGATCTGGCCGAGTTCGTGATCATCATGGCGGTCTTCCTGCCGGTCGGCCTGACCTTCTACCAGAGCCTCGTCGCCGCGACGCTGATCGCCGTGCTGAATGCCGTTTTTGGCTTCGTCATGCTCGAGCCCAGCGATCTGCGCGAGCATGTCCGGCTCTCGACCCTCCTGTTCTTCGCGGTCTTCGTTGGCGCGGTCGGCGCCTATCTGCGGGAATATGCGCAGCGCGACCATTTCCTGCTGCGGCGCATGCTGCACAACCATGCGATGTTCGACGCCCTGACCGGCATCGGCAACCGGCGCTTCTTCGAGGAGCATGCCGCGACGGCGCTTCTCCAGAGCCGGCGCGACCGCACCGGCCTCGTCTTCGCCGTCCTCGATGTCGATCACTTCAAGAAATACAACGATCATTACGGGCATCAGGCCGGCGACCTCGCCCTGCGCACGATCGCGCGCACGCTGCAAAGCCATATGCGCCGGCCGATGGACATGGCCGCGCGTCTCGGCGGCGAGGAATTCGGCCTGATCCTCTACGGCGTCGAACCGCAGCGGGCTCGCGGGATATTCGATGCGATCGTCCAGGCCGTTGCCGCGCTCGAGATCGCGCATGTCATGTCGGACACCGCGCCCCATCTGACCGTCAGCGTCGGCGCAGCCCATTTCGACGGCGCCGAGACGCTGGAGCAGCTCTACCGTCGCGCCGACATGCTGCTCTACGAGAGTAAGGCCGCGGGCCGGAATCGGGCCTCGCTCGGCTAGCAGCGGCGACGTCACGAAAACATGGAACTTTTCGGCCTCGGCCGCGTTTCCCGCGCGGGCGACCCTGGAGGCTATGCCATGCTCACCGCGGCCCTTCTCTCCCTGTCCATCTCCACAGGCCTCATTCTACCTGTCGCCGACAACCCGCCCCGCTTCGACATCGCGAGTTCCTGCCGCCATGTCGGGGAAAACGGCATGGGCGTCGGGCGCACGGCCGATGCCTGCCGGGACGACGAGCGCAAGGCGCAGACCACCTTGCGGCAGCACTGGCGCAGCTACCCGGTGGCGAGCCGTGGCACCTGTGTCGAGGGCGCGCGTCTCGGTGGTCCTCCGAGCTATGTCCAGGTCCTCACCTGCCTGGAAATGGCCGCGCGCAAGTAAAGCCCCACCCCTGCCCGGGCCGCATTGAGCAATGCCCGGCAGCGCGCTAGGCTCCTCCCGCTCCGTCACGGGAGGCTGCCATGAAGCCTGCATTCCTGACCGACGCCCAGATCGATGCGCGCGCCCTCGCGCATCGTCGCGAACTCGGCTTTCGCGACGATCAGGGCATCGATTTCATGACGCTGATGACCAAGCTGAAGCGGCGCTATCCGAATTTCGCCTATGAGCGCGTTCCGGACGGCCAGCTCGGCGAGGCCGAGGCACAATGGGATTCGCGGACCAAGCGCCTGCTGATCCCCGAAGCCGTCTACGCGGCCGCCAGCCGCGGCGAAGGTCGCGCGCTGATGACGGTGGCGCATGAGGTCGGCCACGCCCTGCTCGGCCACGAGGGCGCGCTGCATCGCGCGCCCGCCGGCAATCGCGCCGAGCGCCTCTCGCCCCGCATCCGGGCGATGGAATATCAGGCCAAGCGCTACGCGGCCGCCTTCCTGATCCCCGACATCGAACCGGTCCGCCATTTGAGCGCCGGCGAGATGAGCGAGCATTACGGCGTCAGCATGAGCGCCGCGATGCTGCGCAAAAGCGAGTTGAAATAGTGGCTCGCCCCTTCGCCCTGCCGCGCTCAATCTCGCCTTCTCGACGCTAATTCACGAGGCGAACCATGTTACGCAACAGCTTGACAGTAATAGCTTTGTTTGTCCTGCTGGGAGCATCCGCCCCCGCGCTCGCCCAAAGCTGCGAAGACCTGTGGTTCGCCCGCAACGAAATCTACAAGGCTCAGGGCTACTGCTTCCGCACCCAGCGCGGCATCGCCGCGTTCGGCAATGCCGGCTGCCAATACGACAATGCCGAGGACCTGCCGCTCTCGAACAGCCAGCGCCGCGCCATCGCCGACATCCAGCGCGAGGAACGGGCCCGCCGCTGCCCTCGCTGAAGCCCTGTCTTCCGCCGGATAGCTGTGGAAGGCTGGCGCTCGCGCATCAGCCGGCGATTCGCCGTGGTAAGAGCTGTCGGAAAGCTCAGCCCTCATTCTGAGGAGCCATGCCTCGGGCATGGCGTCTCGAAGGATGCCCAGAACTGGATCATCCTTCGAGACGCGATCTTCGATCGCTCCTCAGGACGAGGGCTCGACTTTCGGCAGATTGCGATCGAGGAGCGGCAAGGCCAGAGCATGACGACGGGCATCGACATGGGCTCGACCCGGGACGGGCAACCCGGCCTGCTCGATCTCGCCGAGCTGCTGGCGACGCGCCTCCTGGTCCAGGGCAATTCCGGCTCGGGCAAATCGCATCTGCTGCGCCGCCTGCTCGAGCAAAGCGCGCCGCTTGTGCAGCAGGCGGTGATCGATCCCGAGGGCGATTTCGTCTCGCTGGCCGAGCAGTTCGGCCATGTCGTCGTCGATGCCGCCTGCGGCGATGCCGAGCTCCAGCGCATCGCGCTGCGCGTCCGCCAGCACCGCGTGTCGATCGTGCTCAATCTCGAGAATCTCGATGCCGACGAGCAGTTGCGCGCCGCGGCCGCCTTCCTCGGCGGGCTGTTCGACGTCGAGCGCAGCATGTGGTTCCCGATGCTGGTCGTGGTCGACGAGGCGCAGCTCTTCGCACCCGTGATGGCGGGCGAGGCCTCCGACGAGGCCCGCCGCCTGTCGCTCGGGGCGATGACCAACCTGATGTGCCGGGGCCGCAAGCGCGGGCTCGCCGGCGTCATCGCCACGCAGCGCCTCGCCAAGCTCGCCAAGAACGTCGCGGCCGAAGCCTCGAACTTCCTGATGGGGCGCACCTTTCTCGACATCGACATGCAGCGCGCCGCGGACCTGCTCGGCATGGAGCGGCGTCAGGCGGAGATGTTCCGCGACCTCGAGCGTGGCCAGTTCGTCGCATTGGGGCCGGCCCTCTCGAAGCGCCCGCTGCCCTTGCGCATCGGCGCCGTCTCCTCGGTCGACCGCGGCGGCGCGCCCGGCCTGATGCCGCTGCCCGAACAGGCGCCGGAGGATGCGAGCAAGCTGATCTTCGAGGCCGGCGCCGACGAGCCGGCACCGACCACCTGGACCGCAAGGCCCGCGACGCGTCCACGTCCGCCCGCCAATGACGTGCTGCGCCAGATCGAGAACTACCGCCCCGCCTCCGTTCCCGAGCCGGAGCCCGAGATCCCGATGGAGCCGGAGGAGCGCGAGGCGATCATGGCCGAGATCCTGCGCGACCTGATGGGCGATCCGGAGACCCGCACGCGCCAGGTCGCGGTGCTCTACCAGGATTTCACGGTGCGCTGCCGCATGCGCCGGGTGGCCCAGGCCTCGCTCAGCCTCGACGAGTTTCGCCGCCGGCTCGCCGTCGCCCGCGCCGGGGCGAATGACGAGGTGGCGGGGTCCGACTCCTGGCAGACGGCGCTCGCTGCCGCCGCGACGCTGCCGGACGATCTGCAGAGTCTGTTCCTGTTCATCGCGCGGACCGCGATCGAGCAGGCGCCCTGCCCGACCGATGCCGAGCTCGCCGAGGTCTATGGCAGCCACTCGCCGAGCCGGGCGCGCCGGCTGCTCGGCTATATCGAGGAGCGCGGGCTCCTGGTCTGCCATGTCGATTTCCGCGGCCAGCGCACGCTGGCGCTGCCGACGATCGGCATCGAGACGGCGCCAGGGCTCGCCCAGCCCCGCAGCACCAAGGGGCTGCCGCGGGGCCTCAGGGCCTGAGGGCGCCGCTCAGTGGCCCTTGCCGCCGGTCGGCACCGTCATCTTGTCGACCCAGGCGATGCCGATGGCCGAGAAGATGAAGACGACATGGATGATCGTCTGCAGGATCACGCCGGTCTCGGTGTAGTTCGTCACCCGGCCGGTATTGCCGATATTGCCGGCCTCGATGAAGGTCCTGAGCAGATGGATCGACGAGATGCCGATGATCGCCATGGCGAGCTTGATCTTCAGGATGCTCGCATTGACGTGGCTCAGCCATTCGGGCTGGTCGGGATGGCCCTGCAGCTTGAGCCGCGAGACGAAGGTCTCGTAGCCGCCGACGATGACCATGATCAGCAGGTTCGAGATCATCACCACGTCGATCAGCCCGAGCACGACGAGCATGATCTGCTGCTCGCCGAACTCGGTCGCATGGGTGACGAGGTGCCAGAGCTCCTTCAGGAACAGGAAGACATAGACGCATTGCGCCACGATGAGGCCGAGATAGAGGGGTACCTGCAGCCAGCGCGAGCCGAAGATGATCATCGGCAGCGGCTTCATCGCCTCGGCGGCTGTGAGCGTCGGGGTTTCGCCTGGATGCGACATGGGTGGTTTCCGGGTCCGGTGCTGGAGGTCTTGCTGCAAAGCAACATTGTGCCGCAGCTAGATGGTGCGGAAGCGAGCGGGAGACAAGCGCAAATTCTGCGGCGGACAGCTTACTGAAACGGCAAAGTGTGGCGATAGCCTGCCGCAAGATGAAAAATCGTCCATCTTTGCCTGCGGGCCTTTCATCACGGACCCTCACGCTATAAATTGGCTGGAATTGGAGGAACACCCGCGTTCCTCTCACGTTGGAGAGGAAAGGAGTTTCGTCATGATCAAGACCTTGACCATCGCCGCCGCCCTGGCCGGAAGCGTGATCGTCGCTGCCCCGGCAAGCGCGGCGCCGCTCAGCGCGACCGCTGGTTCGACGGCGGCTCTAGCCGGGACCGGCCAGGATCTCGTTCAGAACGTGCAGTATCGCCGCTATGGCGGCTGGCGCGGCGGTCCCCGTTACGGATATCGCGGCTATGGCTATCGGGGCTACCGGGGCGGCTACTACCGTGGCGGTCGCGGTGCGGCCGTAGGCGCCGGCATTGCCGCTGGCGTGCTCGGCGGCGCTCTGGCTGCCGGCGCCCTCGCTGCGCCGCCGGTCTATGCGGCCCCTGCTCCGGTCTATGTCTCTCCGGATGCCGATGCTGTCGCCTATTGCTCGCGCCGCTTCCGGACCTATGATCCGGAGACCGGCACCTATATCGCGACGGGCGGCGTGGTTCGCGCCTGCCCCTGATAGCCCTTGCGGGATAGATTGAAGAGCCTCCCCGTGGCGACACGGGGAGGTTTTTTGTTGTTTCCAGCTTCGCTGCAACGGTGCTGACGCACAATGGCAAGACCGCTGTCCGTGCAGGCTTGCCACCACCCCGTCCATGACGCTTATTCTGCGCCACCCCTGACTCGGAGCCTGGACCGTTGCGCATCGCCACCTGGAACGTCAATTCGGTCCGCCAGCGGCTCGGCCATCTGCTCGATTTCCTGAAGGAAGCCGCGCCGGACGCGCTTTGCCTGCAGGAGCTGAAATGCCTCGACGGCGACTTTCCGCGTGCAGAGGTCGAGGAGGCCGGCTGGCAGGTCGAGACCCATGGTCAGAAGGGCTTCAACGGCGTCGCGATCCTCAGCCGCGCCAAGCTCGAGGATGTCCGCCGCGGCCTGCCGGGCGACGAGACAGACGAGCAGGCGCGCTATCTGGAGGGCGTCCTGCCCTTTGACGGCGGCGTCGTCCGCATCGCCTCGATCTATTTGCCCAACGGCAATCCACCCAACACCGAGAAATACCCTTACAAGCTCGGCTGGATGCACCGGCTGACGGCGCATGCGCAATCGCTCCTCGCCCATGAGGAGCCGCTCGTGCTCGCTGGCGACTACAATGTCATTCCCGAGCCGCGCGACGCGCGCGACCCGGCCGCCTGGATCGACGATGCGCTGTTCCTGCCGCCGACGCGCTCGGCCTTCCGCGACCTGATCAATCTCGGATTGACCGAGGCCTTGCGGGCGACGACCGATGCGCCGGGCCTCTACACGTTCTGGGACTACCAGGCCGGCGCCTGGCAGCGGAACAACGGCATCCGGATCGACCATCTCCTGCTGTCGCCACAGGCGGCCGACAGGCTGAACGGCATCAGCATCAGCAAGCATGTCCGGGGCTGGGAGAAGCCATCGGACCATGTGCCGGTGATGATCGAGCTGAAGGCGGCCTGACGCTCGCTGGCGAGCCGTCGCCTCTCAATCGGCCGATCCCCGCTTCACGCCATTCTTGAGGAACACCCGAAAGGGCGTGGTGCCGGAGGCGCTGCCATCGAGCGAGCGCCATTTCCCGTTGGTGCAGAGCGTTCCGCCCTGAACCTCGACCGCATCGAAGACGATGGCGTTGCGATAGATGGCGCCATTCGGATCGATCGCGCGGAAATTCGTGGTGCATTTGCCGCCGGCAACGACCGGATCGTAGTCATGGATCATGATGCCGCCGCCGCCAGTGCTCGCGAAAGGATCCGTCAGCGGCGCCCAGGCGTCGTAGTCCTCCTGCGCGGCGGCAGGAATGAGCGAACCCAGCAGCGCCAGAGCGGCAACGTGATTTCGGATGCTCGGCATGGGGGCGGTCTCCTCGGGCTGATCCGAGGACTACGCCGGCACGGTACCGATGGATGCGCCGAGCCGCCGACTCAGCGCTGGCGGGTCGCCCCTTGCTGCCGTTCGACCAGCGCCGTCGCCGCACTGCGATCGCCTGCGGACGCCGAGGAGAACGCCGCGTCGTAACGCTCCAGGATCCAGGCCTCCCGGGTGGGGTCGGCGGCCTCGCGGGCCAGCGACAGCCACATCAGGCCCTGCGACACCTGGCGCGGCACGCCCTCGCTGCCGCGCACCAGCATGTCGCCGAAGACGGCGCGCGCCGGGACATGGCCCTTCTCGGCGGCGAGCTTCATCCAGCGCGCCGCCTGACGCTGGTCGCGCCGCGTGCCTTGGCCGTTCATGTAGAGCCGAGCGAGATTGTACTGGCCGTCCGGGTCGCCGAAATAGGAGGCGGCGTAATGGAACATGTCGAAGGCGCGGTCGGCATTGGGCCGGACATAGCTGCCCTTGATGCCGTCCATGAAATAGCTGCCGAGAGCGACGAAAGCGCTGCCGACGATGCGGCCGTCGGCCGTGCCGGGAATCGCGTCGGCGTTCTCATCCGCGATCTTCGAGAAATACTCGAACGCCTTGAGATCATTGGACGGAACGCCCTCTCCGCCGGCATACATGCGGCCCAGCTTGAACTGTGCGGTGAGATGGCCCTGCGCTGCGGCATATTCGAGCGCGCGCACGGCGCCGGCCTGATCGCCGGCCGTCGTGTCGCGCATCCAGGCCTTGAGCGCGTCGCGCGCGCTGGTGAAGGGCGCGAGCGGCAGCGCCGTATGCGCGGCCGGCGCGTTCGGAGCAGGAGCCAGGGCACGCCCGCCCGCCAGCGGCGGCGAGCCCGGGACCACAGCCTCCGGCTCCGGCAGCGCGATGCCCGGAATCGGCCGCGGCGGAATCGGCGGCTCGCGCCCGGCAACGGTATCCTGCGCCCAGGCTGTCTGATGGCAGCCCAGGATCAGGAACATTCCGGCGATGATGGCGTCAGATATCCGCATAGCAGTGGGTTTCGGCCGCCCCTCCCGGGTGCGTCACGGCTCCGCCTTTGGCCGAGCCGACGGTCTGGGCGTATTTCCATAGCGCGCCCGAATTGTAGTCGGTCTTGCGCGGGGTCCAGGCCTTACGACGCTCCTCAAGTTCGGCATCAGAAAGGCGGACTGCGAGCTTTCCTGTGATCGCGTCGAGCTCGACGATGTCGCCGTCTCGCAGGAGGCCGATGGGCCCGCCGACCGCCGCTTCCGGCCCGACATGGCCGACGCAGAAACCGCGGGTCGCGCCGGAGAATCGCCCATCGGTGATCAGCGCGACCTTGTCGCCCATGCCCTGGCCATAGAGCGCGGCGGTGGTCGCCAGCATCTCGCGCATGCCAGGGCCGCCCTTGGGGCCCTCATAGCGAATGACCAGCACGTCGCCGACAGCGTATTCGCGATTGGTGACGCATTGGAACGCGTCCTCCTCGCGATCGAAGCAGCGCGCAGGGCCGGAGAAGACGAGCTGCTCGGGCGTCATGCCGGCGATCTTCACGATCGCGCCCTCGGGGGCGAGGTTGCCCTCGAGGCCGACGACGCCGCCATTATCCGAGAGCGGCTTGTTGGCGGGGCGGATCACGTCCTGCTCGTCGTTCCATTTCACCGAGGCGAGGTTCTCGGCGATGGTGCGGCCGGTGACCGTCATGCAGTCGCCATGCAGATAGCCATGGTCGAGCAGGGTCTTCATCAGCAGCGGGATGCCGCCGACCTCGAACATGTCCTTGGCGACGTATTTCCCGCCCGGCTTCAGGTCGGCGATATAGGGCGTCTTCTTGAAGATCTCGGCGACGGCGAAGAGATCGAAATCGATGCCGCATTCATGCGCGATCGCCGGCAGGTGCAGCGCGCCATTGGTCGAGCCGCCCGAGGCCGCGACGACCATGGCGGCGTTTTCCAGCGCCTTGCGGGTGACGATGTCGCGCGGCCGGATGTTCCGGGCGATCAGCTCCATCACCATCTCGCCGGCCGTGTAGCAGAAGGTGTCGCGGACGTCGTAGGGAGCCGGCGCGCCGCAGGAATAAGGCAGGGCCAGGCCGATCGCCTCGGCGACGGTCGCCATGGTGTTGGCGGTGAACTGGGCGCCGCAGGAGCCCGAGGACGGGCACGCAACCTCTTCGAGTTCCTTGAGGTCCTCGTCCGACATCGCGCCGACCGAATGCTTGCCAACGGCCTCGAACACGTCCTGGACGGTGACCGGCTTGCCCTTGAAATTGCCGGGCAGGATCGAGCCGCCATAAATGAAGATCGACGGCACGTTGAGGCGTACCATCGCCATCATCATGCCGGGCAGCGACTTGTCGCAGCCGGCGAGGCCGACCAGCGCGTCATAGCAATGGCCGCGCATGGTCAGCTCGACCGAATCGGCGATGACCTCTCGCGAGGCCAGCGACGACTTCATGCCCTGGTGGCCCATGGCGATGCCGTCGGTGACGGTGATGGTGCAGAACTCGCGCGGCGTGCCGCTGGCCGAGGCGACGCCCTTCTTCACGGCCTGGGCCTGGCGCATGAGGGCGATGTTGCAGGGCGCCGCCTCGTTCCAGCAGGACGCAACCCCGACGAAGGGCTGCGCGATCTGCTTCGCGGTCATGCCCATCGCATAGTAATAAGAGCGATGCGGAGCGCGCGCCGGCCCGACGCTGACATGCCGGCTGGGAAGTTTCGACTTATCGAATACGCGCGCGTCCATCATACTTTCCCCGTTCCACCCCTGCGCTTGCCACCCGCGGCAGATGTGCCACGCGGCCCGCGCCGGGCGCAACGTTTACGCTCCGGAAGGGCACAGCCGAACCTTGCGTCCCGGCCGACCGGTCCGAACTTTAAATCATCTAAATCTCAGTAACTTATCGCCTGCCTTTGCTGGGGATGCTTTGTGGCGGCTTCGCGGCAGGCCGGATCGCGGCGGGCATGGTCCGCGCGATGCCTGTCGAACGTTGCAGTAATGTCACAATTTCACGGAGCAAAGAGCGTTGCGTTAACCCTGACGCCACCGCCGAAGACCGTGCGCCCCGTCGAAAACGAACGCGTTGCGCGGTGGCTCAGAGCACCATCGGCAGGACGAAGAAGCCCCCGACGACCGCGACCACGAGGATGGCCGCGCTCAGCGGCAGGTGCTTCTCGATGAAGATCCGGATGTCGTCGCCGTAGAAGCGCAGCGCCAACGCGATCATCGCGAAGAAGGTAACGCGCGAGATCACCATGCCGACCGTGAACTTCCAGATGTCGAAATGCAGGAAGCCGGACATGATCGTCACGATCTTGAACGGGATCGGGGTCAGCCCCTTGGTAACCAGCACCCAGAACCAGAAGTCCTTCGAGGTCGCGATCAGCTCGCTCGCCTTCTCCTGCAGGCCGTAGATGCCGATCAGCCAGGCGCCGACGGAATCATAGAGCAGCGCGCCGATGGCGTAGCCGAGATAGCCACCCGTCACGGCCCCGAGCGAACAAATGCCGGCATAGAACCAGGCCCGGTCCGGACGCGCGATGCACATCGGCAGCAGCAGCGGAATCGGAGGTAGCGGGCTGACGGAACTCTCGACGAAGGTCAGCGCGAAGAGCAGCCAGGGTGCCGCCGGGTGGGACGCGTAGGATACGCACCAATCATAAGCTCGCTGGAGCATGCCTTTTGAACTGTCGTCTCGTGCTGTGGATCGGATTGCGCATGGCAGGCTTGCGCCCCGCGCACATCTAATCGCGTTGTCGTGAATATGCCAGAGCTCTCTTACATCAAGGTCAATTTGGCGACGGTTTCATGACCGGTTCTTGGCGAAGGGCCGCGACGTTTCGTCCGGCGCGGCTAAGACAGCCGCGCCAGCGCCTCGCCGATCTTGAGCTTGCGCGCCTCGGCCTGCGCCTTGCGCTCGCGGTTCTCCTCGACGACCTCCTCGGGCGCGCGCGCCACGAAGTCCGGATTGCCGAGCTTGCGCTCGACGGCGAGGATGTCCTGATCGAGCTTGGCCAGGTCCTTGGTCAGGCGCGCCCGCTCGGCGTCGAGATCGATGATCCCAGCGAGCGGCAGTGCCGCGACCTCACCACGCACGATGACCTGCGCCGACTGGCCAGGCGCCTGATCGGCGAACTCCACGCCTGAGAGCCGCGCCAGCCGCTCGATCATCGGCGCCCAGGCCTCGACGGCGGCCTTCGTCGCGGCGCTCGCCTTGACCAGTACCAGCGGCACTTGCGTCCCGCCGGGCACATTGGTCTCCGAGCGGATGGAGCGAATGTCGGAGATGAGATCAACGACGAAGCCGATCTCGGCCTCCGCCTTCTCGTCGACGAGCGCCGACAGCTCCGGCCAGCGCGTGAGGCAGACCAGCCCCGCCTCCCCGGCCGGAACGGTGCGGGCCGCGCCGGCATTGGCCTTCTGGGTCCAGAGCTCCTCGGTCAAGAACGGCATGAACGGATGCAGCAGCTGGCAGATCAGGTCGATGACATGGGCGACCGTCGCCTGCGTCTCGGCGCGTGCCACGGTGCCGGCGGCGTCCAGTTCCTCGGCCTGCAGCACCGGCTTCGACAGTTCGAGATACCAGTCACAGAACTGGCCCCAGACGAAGCGATAGGCCGCGTCTGCCGCCTCGTTGAACTTGAAGCTTTCGATGCCGGTGGCGACCGCTTCGGCCGTGCGCGCCGCCTCGGACAGGATCCAGCGGTTGAGCGGCAGCGTCACCGCCGCCGGATCGAAGCCTTCCGCCCGCAGGCAGCCATTGATCTCGGCGAAGCGCGCCGCGTTCCAGATCTTGGTCGCAAAGTTGCGATAGCCTTCGACGCGCGCGGTCGCGAGCTTGATGTCGCGCCCCTGCGCCGCCATCGCCGACAGCGTGAAGCGCAGCGCGTCCGCCCCGTATTTGTCGACGAGCACCAGCGGATCGATGACGTTGCCCTTCGACTTCGACATCTTCGCGCCCTTCTCGTCGCGAACGATGGCGTGGATGTAGACGTCCTTGAACGGCACCTCGTCCATGAAGTTGAGACCCATCATCATCATCCGGGCGACCCAGAAGAAGATGATGTCGAAGGCGGTGACCAGCGTCGCGGTCGGGTAATAGCGCTTCAGCTCGGCCGTCTCTTCAGGCCAACCCAGCGTCGAGAACGGCCAGAGCGCCGAGGAGAACCAGGTGTCGAGCACGTCCTCGTCGCGCTTGAGCTCGACCGGCCCGCCGTAGTGGCTAAGCGCCAGCGCCTGCGCGCCCGCTTCCGATTCGGCGACGAAGCACTCGCCGTCCGGCCCATACCAGGCCGGGATCTGATGGCCCCACCAGAGTTGGCGCGAGACGCACCAGGGCTCGATGTTCTCGAGCCAGTCGTTGTAGGTCTTAGTCCAGCTTTCCGGCGTGATCCTGGTCTTGCCGTCCTTGACCGCCTTGAGCGCGCGCTGCGCCAGCGGCTGGACGTCGACATACCATTGGTCGGTGAGCCATGGCTCGATCACCACGTCCGAGCGGTCGCCATGCGGCACAGTGTGCGTGTTCGGCTCGACCTTGCGCAGCAGCCCGCGCGCCGCCATCAACCCGACCACCGCCTTGCGGGCAGCGAAGCGGTCGAGACCGTCGAGCGCCAGCGTCTCGGCTTCCGGCACAGCGCCTTCCAGGAAGTCGGCATTGTCCTGAATCAGGATGCGGGCTTCACCGTTCAGGATATTGACGACCCTGAGCGAGTTCCGCTTGCCGACATCGAAGTCATTGAAGTCGTGCGCCGGGGTGATCTTGACCGCGCCGGTGCCCTTCTCCGGATCGGCATAGTCGTCACCGAAGATCGGGATGACGCGCTTGACCAGCGGCAGCACGGCGTTCTTGCCGATCAGTCCCTTGAGCTTGTCGTTCTCCGGGTGCACCGCGACGCCGGTATCGCCCAGCATCGTTTCCGGCCGGGTCGTCGCGACGGTGATGTAGGTTTCAGGATTCTCCGGATCATAGGCCGCGCCTTCGATCGGATAGTCGAAATAATAGAGATGGCCGTTCGGATCCTTGGCGAGCGCCTTCTCCAGCTTGCCGGCGTCGAAAGCGTCCTCGCCGCCGCGCTGCCATTTGAACGTGCCGGTCTTCTCGACCTGGATGACCTCGAGGTCGGAGATCGCGGTCTGGAACTTCGGATCCCAATTCACCAGCCGCTTGGCGCGGTAGACCAGTCCCTGCCTGTGCAGGGCGACGAAGACCTTGAGGACGGCCGCCGAGAGCCCCTCGTCCATGGTGAAGCGCTCGCGCGACCAGTCGCAGGAGGCCCCCAGGCGCCTGAGTTGGTTGACGATCGTCCCGCCCGACTCCTCCTTCCACTTCCAGACCTCGGCCAGGAAGGCCTCGCGGCCCATGCTGCGCCGGTCGGTCTTGTTCTCGGCCCCGAGCTTGCGCTCGACCACCATCTGCGTCGCGATGCCGGCATGGTCGGTGCCCGGCTGCCAGAGCACGTCCTTGCCGCGCATCCGCTCGAAGCGGCAGAGCACGTCCTGCAGCGTGTTGTTGAGCGCGTGGCCCATATGCAGCGAGCCGGTGACGTTCGGCGGCGGGATGACGATGCAATAGGGCTCGGCCCCGGGCGCGGCCCCGCGCCCTGCCTTGAAGGCCTCCGCCTCCTCCCAGGCCGCGCTGACGCGCGCCTCGACGGTGGCGGGCTCGAATGTCTTGTCCATCATCGCTTCGCTCGAACGCAAAATGGCCGGGGAAAGCCCCGGCCGAAATTTCAGGCCAAAAGGTCGTGAGCCTTAAGACCCCATGCGCGGGCTCCGCGTCAACGGCTTCGACGCACTCACGCAGCAGCGCGCCCCGCAGATGGCCTCAGGCGGCGTTCGATTCAAGGAACCAGAGCGCCTTGTCGAGCATGCGCGAATAGGCGGTGAGGATATCGGCCGTGTCGGCGTCGCCGGCCTCGTCGGACTTGTCGATCGCCTCGCGCACGGAGTTCGCGGTTCCCGCATAGCGATCGATCAGCGCGGCGAGATGGTCCTTCACGGCGACGATATCGGTCGGATAGGGCTTGAGCCCCGTGCCCGAGGCCACCGCCTGGCTCGTGCCGAGCGCGATTCCGCCGAGTTGGGCGACGCGCTCCGCGACCGTGTCGACATGGGTGTCGAGATCCTTGCGGAACCCGTCGAGCATCAGGTGGATGCCGATGAAGCCGGGCCCCTTCAGGTTCCAATGTGCCTGCTTGGTGACCAGGGCGAGGTCGACCCCGTCGGCCAGGCGGTCATTGAGCAGGGAGATGACCTGCGTTTTCGTGTTCGACTTGAGCGCGATGCGGCTGGCCGGCTTTTTCATGATCTGTCCTCGCTTGACGGCGGCGCCAAGGGCGGCGGCCTGCGACACTATTTACTCCCGGCAACGCCCTGCGTTCCCTCGCATGCCAGCGATCCGGTGACAGTCCGAAAAGCCATGGCCGGACGGAACACCTGCCGCCGCGATCGGTTGAGTGGGAAACCAGGAGATTCTCCCATGACCCACCACACCGACCAGGACCGAGCCTGGCGCATGATCGAGGAGATCGGCATCTGCATGCTGGTCACGCATGACGGCAGCGGCGACCAGTTGCGAGCCCGTCCAATGAGCGCGCATGCGGCGCGGGACGAGGACGCGATCTATTTCCTGACCGATATCCGCAACCACAAGGACGACGAGGTCGAGATCAACGACAATGTCTGCCTGACCTTCGCCGAGAACGACGACTACCGATATGTCTCCGTCACCGGCACCGCGAACATGCTGGACGACCGGCGCAAGATCGACGAGCTCTGGTCGACGGCGGCAAAAACCTTCTGGGAGAGCAAGGACGACCCGAATATCCGCGTGCTGCGCGTGCGCCCTGCCATGGCCGAGTTCTGGGACAACCCGGGCAAGATCGTCACCACCGTGAAGATGGCCGCCGCGGCCGTGACCGGGTCCAAACCCAATCTGGGCGAGAACCGCAAGCTGATCCTGTGAACCGCCTTTGCCCCGGAGCGACCCGATGAAGCTTCTCGTTCATGCCCTCGGCGCCTGGGTCGCGGTCGAATCCGCCTCCGGACGCTTCTCCCGCCCGGTGGCGGTCGGCCTCGCGATGCTGGTCTCGCGCCTCGGCGCGCCGACAGTGGCGCTGACGCTGGCCGGATTGGCTATCAAACGGCTCGACGAGGAAGGCGCATTCGACGAGCTGAAAGCCGCGTTGCGCGACCGTAACGCCCGGTTGCTGCGCTGAACGGCGCCCGACGGCCGAGCCTCAGTTCCGGCCGCCGCGGGCCACCCGCTCGATCTCGGCACGGACGAGGCGCTCGACCATGGTCGGGAGGTTGTCGTCGAGCCAGGTCTTCAGCATCGGCTTCAGCATGTCCTTGACCAGATCCTCGAGCGTGCGGGCATTGTTGCTCAGGACGGTGTGGGCCAGCGCGCCGAAGGCGCTGGTCACCGCGGAGCCGGCCTGATCCGAGATCAGCGCGGTCATGTCCAGCGGCGGCTGTTGCGGCGCAGCCGGCGCGAAGCTCTGCAGCGGTTCCGGTTCAGGCGTGGCCGGCACCGGTTCAGGCCCTGCGGCTTCTGGAGGCTCCAGGAACTCGACATCGAGACCGGCCTGCTCGGGCGCGGCCGGCTGCGGGGTCTCGGGCTCGGAAGCGACGAGATCCGCTTCGGCGCCAAGATCGAGCACATCGTCCTCGATCATTTCGGGTTCGGCGGCGGGAGTCGGCTCGGGCTCGGGTTGCGCGACCGGCGCGGGCGCACTGGCCTCGGCGGGCTTGACCTCGTCATCCGCGATGATCCGGCGGATGGAGGCGAGAATCTCCTCCATCGACGGTTCGTTGGGCTTCGGTTGCGCGCTCATGCTGGGTCCGACCACTCGACTCCGGGCGCGCGAATCGAATCAAACGCAGCCCCGAACTGAGTATTCCACGCAAAGATCGGCAAGCAAGGCGGCTTACCTACCTCCCACAGGAGAAATCCCGGTTGTTGCCGGAATGTCGCCTATCGGGCGAAGCTAAACGCTAGAGCAGCTTGCACTCAGATCGAACGGAGGGCGGTCATCCTGGCCAAGCCGCCTTGGCGGCGGCGAGCCGGAATCCATGCCGGAGCGATGACTGGCAAGGCTCAGGCACGGATCCCGCGTCTGCGCTCCGCTGCGCCGGGGATGACCTCGCCGTTAAACCTCAAGGCGAAAGGCTCTAGCGGCCATCCGGCGTCTGGGTGCCCCAGAGCAAGCCCTTGACCTGATCGTAATGCTTGCGCGAGTCGTAGATCGCCGTCCTGAGCTTCAGCGTTTCGGCCGAGAGCTTGCCGATGGCGGAGAGCACGGAATAGGACGCCACGACGCGGTCGCGCTGCGCCGTCACGAGCGTGGAGCGGGCGATGACCAGTTCCTGCTGGGCGTTGAGCACGTCGAGCGTGGTGCGCTGGCCGACCTTGGCTTCCTCGCGCACGCCTGCCAGCGCGGTCTCCGCCGCCTGGACCTGGGCCTGCGCGGCGACGATCTGAGCCTTCGCCGCCTCGAGGCCGCCCCAGGCCGAGACCACTGCGGCGCGGACGGTGTCACGCGAGGTGTCGACCTCGATGCGGCGCTGCCCGGCCGTTTCCTTGGCTTGGCGGGTCCGCGAATAGACCTGCCCACCCTCATAGATCGGAATCGTCAGGGTCGCGACGGCGCTGGCCGAGAACCGGTTGTCGCCGAAGAGCTGGTTGTCGTAGCGCTGCTGGACGAGGCCACGGACGCCGACGGTCGGATAGAGGTCGGCTTCGGTCACCTTCACCTGCAGCTCCGCGGCATCGACGCCATGGAGCGAGGCGATGATGGCGGGATGCCCGGCCAGCGCCGCGTTGAGCGCGACCGGCAGCGATTTCGGCAGCAGGTTCTCGATCGGCCTGCCCGGAGCGAGCTGCTTCGGCTCAGCCCCGACATTCTGGCGGTAGCGCGCGATGCTGGTCTTGAGGTTCGATTCGGCCAGGATGGACTGCGACTGCGCCTGCGACAGGCGCGCCTCGGCCTGGGCGACGTCGGTGCGGGTCACTTCTCCGACCTGAAATCGATCCCGCGTCTGACGCAGCTGCTCCTCCAGAACCTCGACATTGTTGCGGTTGAGATTGAGGATCGCGGTGTCGCGCAGCACGTTCATGTAGGCGGTGGCGGCGTCGAGCAGCACGTTCTGCTCGGTGTTGCGCAAGGTCGCGCGCGCGCCCAGCACCTGCGATTCGGCCTGGCTGACGGTGCTGCGGGTCTTGCCGCTGTCAAAAATATTCTGGTCGATCTGGACGCCGGCGCCGCGCGGCGCCAGGCGCGACGTGCTGTTTCCCACGCCCGGCAGATTGGAATCGACGATGCTGGCGCCGATATCGGCCGAGGCGGTGATCCGCGGACGGTAGCCGGACAGTGCCTGGGGCACGTTCTCGTTGGTGGCGCGCACTGAGGCGCGCTGGGCGTTCAGCGTCGGGTTGGCGGAGTAAGCGCGCGCCAGCGCCGCATCCATGGTCTGCGCCACGGCCGAATCGACCTGAATTGCGGCCAGAACGCTGGTCAGAACCGCCAGAAGACCGTATCGGGCCTTCGTCTTGAAGTCTTTTTCTCTCACGTGGACGCCTCTTGTGCGGACTGGTGTCACGCCCAGGCATCGCCCCAGCCTCGGCATACTTACGATGACTCATACCCGGAGCAGCCCGCCACGCCAATGTCGTGACGCGCCAAACCGATGTTTCCTTGCCGCAGTGCCGCAAAAATGCGACACCGCCGGCTCAGAAAACGAAACTCGGCACCCGGCGAAATTCCTCCAGAATCGGCGCCGCCGCATCGAAAACCGGCCGCGCCGACATCGCATGTTCGGTCTTCTGGTAAAGCTTGACCCGCGCCGCCCGGCCCTGCCCCTCGATCGCGATCAGCCGGCCGCCATTGCGCACCAGCGCGAAAAGACTTTCCGGCGGCGTCTCGCAGGCGCCACTGACCAGCACCGCATCGAAATCGGACGGTTCGGGCCGCGTCGCGCCAAGCGCGACATTCGCGATCCCGGCACGTTCAAACGCGGCGCGCGCCAGGTCGAGCGCAGCCGCGTCGGGCTCCCACAAGGTGGCGGAGGCGCCCATCCCGGCCATCAGCGCCGCGCCGTAGCCGCTCGCTCCGCCATATTCGAGCACTCGCTCGCCCGGCTCGATGTCGAGGACCTGGATCATGCGCGCGACGACCATCGGCGCCATCAGGGCGCGGCCCGTACCCGGCAGCGCGACGGGCTGGTCGAGATAGGCGAGATGGGACAGCTCGGCAGGAACGAAGGCCTCACGGGGCACCCGGTCGGCGGCGGCGAGAACCGCGCGGTCGGTCACGTCATAGGTGCGCAGCTGGCAATCGACCATCATCCGGCGCAGCTCGGCGAAGCTGTCCATATCCTCAATCTCCGTCTGCAGGGCGGATGCTCCGCCCGCGTCAGCTTTTGTTCGAGGCTGCGTCAAAAGGCAAGACGGCGAGCGCGAACGGCGGCGCCGAAACCATGCAGAGCAGATTCTTTGGGGAAGCGAAAACCGCAATGACGTGCTTGCGGAAACTGGCTCCCGGAGCAGGATTCGAACCTGCGACCAATCGATTAACAGTCGATTGCTCTACCGCTGAGCTATCCGGGACCGGTGGCCGCGTATAGCGACGCCGCCGCGCAGGCGCAAGCGTTTTAGACACCGCGATGACAGGAAATCTGCCTCTCGCGGAATGGCCTTGCGTCAATTCGCGCATGGCGTCGGATTCGGTTGCGGGCCGGCGCGCCATGTGGTTATACGCGGCGCTAAGGAATTCACGGTAGCGTGATTTCCCGGAAGGCCTCGTGGCGGAGTGGTTACGCAGAGGACTGCAAATCCTTGCACCCCGGTTCGATTCCGGGCGAGGCCTCCAAATCCCAAATCACGATACGCAAACGATGAAGCGGGCTCGTCCGTCAGCGCCGCTTGCCGCGCCGCGCCGATGGTTGCGCCCCCTCGCGCCGGCCGAGCATGTCCCGCATCAGCAGCGCGAAGGCGATCGGCGCGGTCAGCCCGCCCGCCCGCGCCACGAGATAGGACAGCGCCATCGAAACCGGGCGCGGATAGCGCCCGCTCGAGGCTTCCGAGGCGATGAACGCCCCGACGAACAGTCGAAGAAGTCGCAAGCCGTCCTCCTGCAGGATCACGGCCTCAGAACGTCGCGCTCGCGGCGAAGTTCCTGCGCCCTGGAACTTCGCGGCAGGCGCAGTGTTCATCCCGATCATCTCCCGGGAGGATGCGATGCCGAAATCCGCCAAGACAGGCCAACCTGCGAAGACCGGCCAACCCGAAGCGCTGGCGACCTTTGCCGCCTCCGCCCGCAACAAGGGCAAGAAGCCGGCATCGGTCGGGCTCAAGGCGACGGCCGACACGGCCGCGAAACCTGCGGCACCCGCCAAAAAGCAGGACGCGGCGACGCGGGTGCTCCAGGAAGGCGTGACCGGCAAGGATCGCAAGGCCGACAAGGCCATCGATTCCCTACCGGACAGGACGAAACCCGCCCGCAAGCGCTGAGCCTGGCCGCAGGCGGCAGTTTCTGATCGCTCGCCAGCGATCCGGAGCGGTTCAGCCGGCGTAGAAGCCTCATGTGTGCCGCTTCCCTGATCTGGTTCCGCGACGACCTGCGCCTCGCCGACAATCCTGCCTTCGCGGCAGCGACCCGGCACGGGGCGGTGCTTTGCCTGTTCATCCTCGACGAATCGCCCGGACGACGTCCGCTCGGCTCCGCAACACGCTGGTGGCTGTCGCGTTCGCTCGACGCCCTCACCGGCGATCTCGCAGGATGCGGCGCGGAGCTCGTGCTGATGCGCGGCGACCCCGCCACGCTGATCCCCCGGATCGTCGCCGAGGCGGATGTCGATCTCGTCACCTGGAATCGCCGCTACGAAGCGAACGCGGTCGCGCTCGACAGGAATCTGAAGCACGAACTGACCGAAGCCGGCGTCACGGTGCGGACATTCAACGCCGGGTTGCTCAACGAGCCTTGGCAGGTCGAGACCGGTTCCGGCACGCCCTTCAAGGTCTTCACGCCCTATTGGCGCGCCGCCAGGGCGCGCGGTGAGCCACCCGCCCCTGCTCCAGTCCCCGGCCGGTTCGAGTCGCTGCGCCTGCCCCGGGCGCTGAAATCGCTTGCCGTCGATCTCGCCGCCCTGGCGCTGGAGCCCACCGCTCCTGACTGGTCGGGCGGCCTGCGCGCCGCCTGGACGCCCGGCGAAGCCGGCGCGAGGGACGCCCTCGGCCGCTTTCTCGACGGCGCCATTGCCGGTTACGGACCGGGCCGCGACCGGCCCGACCGCGAATCGACGTCGCGGCTGTCACCGCATCTGCGCTTCGGCGAGATCGGGGCCCGGCAGATCTGGCACGCCGTGCGAACCGCGCTCCACGCCGGCGCCCTGCCCGGCCAGCCGGCCGATGCAGAGATGTTCCTCTCGGAGATCGGCTGGCGCGAATTCTCCTATCACCTGCTTTTCAATCACCCGGAGCTGGCGACAAGGAATGTCAATGCGCGCTTCGACGCCTTTCCGTGGCGGCGCGACGACGATGCCCTGCGGGCCTGGCAGCGCGGCGAGACTGGCTATCCGATCGTCGATGCCGGCATGCGCGAGCTGTGGACGACCGGCTGGATGCACAACCGGGTGCGCATGATCGCGGCCTCCTTCCTGGTCAAGCACCTGCTGATCGACTGGCGCGAGGGCGAACGCTGGTTCTGGGATACGCTGGTCGATGCCGATCCGGCCAACAACCCGGCGAGCTGGCAATGGGTCGCGGGATCAGGCGCGGATGCCGCTCCCTATTTCCGCATCTTCAACCCGGTGACCCAGGGCGAGAAATTCGATCCGGACGGCGCCTATGTCCGGCGCTGGGTCCCGGAACTGAACGAGCTCCCGGGCCCGAGTATCCATTCGCCATGGACGCTGAGTGCGGAGAAGCTCGCGGCCGCAGGCCTCCGGCTCGGCCGTGACTACCCGCAGCCAGTGGTGGACCTCCAGGCCGGGCGTCGCAGGGCGCTCGATGCACTCGCATCGCTGAAACCCGGCTGACCCGACAATGCCCGCTCTGGCTGCAACCCGAGCCGGCAAAGCGCAGGCTTGACGAGGGCCGCATCTGTGAGAGCCTGCGTCTACGAGCGTTGATCGTCACGCACAGCCGAGAGGTGCCGATGAACAGTTCCGGTGTTTCCAGGTCTGATGCCGTGCCGGTCACCCCGGAGACGGTCGCGGAAACGACGCGAGACCTCCCCCTCGCGACCCGGCAGGCGCTCGGGCTCGCGGCGCGGATCCAGCGGGGCGAGCTCACGGTGCGCCTGCCAGACGATCGCACGCTGCTGTTCAAGGGTTCCGAGCCTGGACCGCGGGCGGAGCTGGTCGTGCATGATTTCAGCTTCGCCTCGCGGCTCGCCGGCGGCGGCGATCTCGGCTTCGCCGAAGCCTATCTCAGGCGCGAATGGGATACGCCGGACCTCGCCGCCTTCCTCGAGCTCTTCGCCGCCAACTACCCCGTCATCCAGACCTTGCTCGATGGAAGACCGCTGGTCCGGCTCTGGCAGATGTTCCAGCATTTCCGTCGCCGCAACTCGAAGGCGCAGGCGCGTAAGAACATCCACGCCCATTACGATCTGGGCAATCGCTTCTACGGCGCCTGGCTCGACCGGACGATGACCTATTCCTCCGCCCTGTTCGGCCCGGGCGAGACCGATCTCGCCGCGGCGCAAACAGCCAAATACCGGGCGCTCGCCGAGCGGACCGGAATCAGGCCGGGCGACGAGGTGCTCGAGATCGGCAGCGGCTGGGGCGGCTTCGCCGAATATGCCGCCGGCGAGATCGGCTGCCGGGTCACCGGCCTGACCATCAGCCAGGAGCAATTCGACTTCGCCCGGGAGCGCATCGCCAAGGCCGGACTCTCAGATCGCGTCACCTTCAAGCTTCAGGACTACCGCGACGAGAAGGGCGTCTATGACCGCATCGCCTCGATCGAGATGTTCGAGGCGGTCGGCGAGGCGTTCTGGCCGGCTTATTTCGGCCAGTTGCGCGATCGCCTGCGTCCCGGCGGGACGGCCGGGCTGCAGGTCATCACGATTCGCGACGAGAGCTTCAGGATCTACCGGCGCGAGCTCGATTTCATCCGGGCCTATATCTTTCCGGGCGGGATGCTGCCGACGCCGACCATCATGAAGTCGCTCGGCGAGAGATTCGGCCTCGACCTGGCCCATGAGCGCATTTTCGGGCTCGACTACGCCAATACGCTCGCGAGCTGGCGCGACCGCTTCCGCGCGGCCTGGCCACAGATCGTGCCGCTCGGCTTCGACGAGCGCTTCCGCCGCATGTGGGAATATTACCTGGCCTATTGCGAGGCCGGATTCCGATCCGGCAATATCGACGTGCGCCAGATGGTCTTCGCGAAGCCGTCCTGATCCCGGCTCGCGCACCGCCCGCACCGAGCCGAGACGAGCCAAGCCATGCAGGACCCGGCGCAGGACGGCGCGCCCTTCGTCACCCGCGCCGGACTGAGCGCGGACCTCGAGGGCATGGGCCTTGGCACCGGCGACATGGTGATGGTCCACGCCGCCATGAGCCGTGTCGGTCGGCTCCTCAATGGCCCCGACGCGTTGATCGGCGCGCTCCGTGACGTCGTCGGGCGTGAGGGAACGATCCTCGCCTATACCGACTGGGACGGCGCCTATGACGACCTCCTCGACGGCAACGGTCGCGTTCCGGAGGCCTGGCGGGCGCATATTCCGCCTTTCGATCCGGCCGCCTCGCGCGCCATTCGCGACAACGGCGTGCTGCCGGAATTCCTGCGCACCACGCCCGGCGCACGCCGCAGCGGCAATCCCGGCGCCTCGATAACGGCGCTCGGCGCGAGGGCCGACTGGATCACGCGCGATCATCCACTGGATTACGGCTATGGCGAGGGCTCGCCGCTGGCGAAGCTGGTCTCGGCCGGCGGCAAGGTGCTGATGGTCGGCGCCCCGCTCGACACCATGACGCTGCTTCACCATGCCGAGCATCTCGCGCGCATCCCCAATAAGCGCATCCTTCGCATCGAGGTGCCGTTCGCGACCGAAACCGGAGCGGATTGGCGCATGATCGAAGAGTTCGATACCGGAGATCCGGTCGTAGCCGGTCTCGACGACGACTATTTCGCGACCATCGTCGGCGAGTTCCTCGCAAGCGGACAGGGCCAGCGCGGCCAGATCGGCTCCGCCGCGAGCGTTCTCGTCGATGCGGCCGCCATCACTCGCTTCGCCGTCGCCTGGCTGGAGCGCCGCTTCGGCTGATGCTCAGCTCCGCCTCCGCTGGGTATAGTGCCCGATGAATCGCCCGATCGCCCAGAAATAGGCCGGGTAAGGCAGGAGGTTGACGAGCTTGACCATCCAGGCGAGGCGGCGCGGAAAGGTGATCTCGAAACCGCCCTTCTCGAAGCCATCGACGACGCGCTTGCCGGCCTCCTTGCTCCCGAGCAGGAAGGGCATCGGAAAATCGTTCCTGCGGGTCATGGGCGTGTCGATGAAGCCCGGATTGACCAATTGCAGGCGGATGCCGAGCCGGTCGCTCTCGAATTTGAGCGTCTCGCAGAGATGGATCGCTGCCGCCTTGGAGGCGCCATAGGCGGCCGCCAGCGGCAGGCCGCCATAGCCGACGACCGAGGCGTTGACCGCGATTTGCCCGCGCCCGCGCGCTTTCATCCGTTCCATCGCGGCGGCGAGTCCCTTGGCCGCGCCGAGCGTATTCACCGCAAACGCCGTTTCGAAAGCTTCGACGTCCAGCGCCCCGTTGGGGGTCGGCGGCGCGACGCCCGCGTTCAGGAAGGCGAGCGCGATCGGGCCGTGCACGCTCTCGATCGTCTCGATGACGGCACGCATCGAGTCCATCTCGGTGACGTCGCCGGCATGGGCGACGACCCGGCCGGGCAGCCCGGCGGCGCGCTGCGCGATCTCCTCTAGCTGTTCGAGGCGGCGCGCCGTGATCGCCACCGTCCAGCCGCGCGCCGCGAGCTCGAGCGCCACGGCCTCGCCGATGCCCGAGCTCGCGCCGGTGACCCAGGCGACGCCGTCCTGCGGCTGCATGCGCGGCAATGACATGGTTTCTCCGGACGGGGTTGGCTCCGGGCATATAGCCCTGCCACGGTCCGGCGCAAGCGCGCCGGGCCTCCAGCGCCCCGCCCTCGCGATATGGCGGCCCGGTCTCGCCGGATGTGGCGCTCGTCCAGCAATCGGTGCAGTCTCCGCCACCTTGCCTGTTTGCAGATGAATCACGGCAGATGAATCAGGATTGCACGATGCCGACAGAGTTGCTGTTCCGCCAGGATGCCTATCTGACCGAGACGCCGGCGCGTGTCGAAGCGGTGAACGAGCGCGGCGGGATCCTGCTGGACCGGACGATTTTCTACGCCACCGGCGGCGGCCAGCCTGGTGACGCCGGCCGCCTTCGCCTGGCGGATGGCAGCGAGATCGCGATCGGCACGGCGATCTACGACCCCGAGGACAAGAGCCGGATCATTCACGTGCCGCTCGAGGGCCAGGCTGCGCCGCAGCCGGGTGACAGCGTCACGGCCCTGCTCGACTGGGAGCGCCGCCTGAAGCGCATGCGCATCCACACCGCCCTGCACCTGCTCAGCGTCGTATTGCCCTTCCCGGTCACCGGCGGCTCGATTGGCGAGGGCGACGGCAGGCTCGATTTCGACATCCCCGAGGGCGGGCTCGACAAGGCGGAGATCGCCGAGACGCTGAACGCGCTGATCGCCCGCAATGCCGCCGTGACCGAAAGCTGGATCACCGACGAGGAGCTCGACGCCAATCCCGGCCTGGTCAAGACCATGTCGGTCAAGCCGCCGCGCGGCTCCGGCCGGGTGCGGCTGGTCGCGATCGAGGGCATCGACCTCCAGCCCTGCGGCGGCACCCATGTGCGCAACACCTCGGAGATCGGGGCCGTCGCGGTCACCGATATCGAGAAGAAGGGCAAGCAGAACCGGCGCGTGCGCATCGCGCTCGCCTGACCGCCGCCGTCAAAGCCAACAGAACTCCACAGGAAACGCCGACCATGGCCAGCACTGATGTCTTCGTCTCAACCGACTGGCTCGCCGAGCGCCTGAACGCGCCCGACATCGTCGTGGTCGACGGCTCCTGGTATCTGCCCGCGCAGGCCCGCGACCCTGCCGCCGACTATGCCGAGCGGCGCATTCCCGGCGCGGTGCGTTTCGATATCGATGCGGTCAAGGACACCAAATCCGACCTGCCGCATATGCTGCCGCGCCCCGAGGCCTTCGCGGCGGCGGTCGGCGCCATGGGCATCGGCGACGGCATGCGCATCGTCGTCTATGACGGGCTCGGCCTGTTCTCGGCGCCGCGCGTGCGCTGGACCTTCAAGACCTTCGGCGCCAAGGACGTCGTCATCCTCGACGGCGGCTTCCCGAAATGGCGGGAAGAGGGCCGCCCGATCGAGGAAGGCCCGCCACGAGCGCGCGCCGCGCGGAGCTTCACCGCACGGCTCGACCACTCGGCGGTCGCGGATGCCGACGATGTCGCGCGGGCTTTGAGCAGCGCCTCCGCCCAGGTCGTCGACGCCCGCGCGGCCGAGCGCTTCCGCGGCGAGGCTCCCGAGCCCCGCCCCGGCTTGCGGTCGGGCCACATGCCGGGCTCGCTCAACCTGCCCTCCTCCGCCCTCGTCGCGAACGGCAGGTTGAAATCGCCCGATGCGATCGCGGCCGCCTTCGCCGAGGCGGGGGTCGATACCGACCGGCCGATCATCACCAGCTGCGGCTCGGGCGTCTCGGCCGCGATCCTCTCGGCCGCCCTCGAGACGATCGGCAAGCCGGGCCGGGCGATCTATGACGGCTCCTGGAGCGAATGGGGCGCGAGCGAGCGCCCGATCGCAACCGGGCCGGCGAAGAAGCCCTGAGCCCGCCGCTCGCGCCGTCATCCCGGGCAAGCGAAGCGCAGTCCCGGGATCCATCCTAGAGCGCCGAGCCTTACGATGGATCCCGGCGCTGCGCCGCTACGCGGCTTGTCCGGCATGACGGCCAGGTCTCGCCGGGCCGGAGGCCTCAATATGTCGCGCGGCCGCCGGACAGGTCGAAAATCCCGCCGGTCGAGAACGAGCATTCGTCGCTGGACAGCCAGAGCACCATCCTGGCTACCTCCTCGATCTCGACGAAGCGGCCCATCGGGATGCGGCCCATGATGTCGGCGCGGCGCTCGGCCGAAATCTCTTTCGCCATCGCCGTCTCGGCCGCCGCGGGCGTGATCGCCGTGACGATGATGCCGTCGCGCGCCGTTTCCTTGGCGACGCTCTTGGTCAGCGCGATCATGCCGGCCTTGGAGGCACTGTAGGCGGCCGCCATCGCCATGCCCTCCTTGCCCTGGATCGAGGCGATGTTGACGACATGACCACGCAAGGGATGCGGCGTATGCGCCGACGCGCGCGCCGCCTGCTCTCGCATGCGTCCGACGACGGCGCGGGTGACCAGATAGGCGCCGAACAGATTGACCTGCAGCACGCGCTGGAAATTCTCCGGCGCGGTCTCCCAGATCGGCTTCACCTCGCCGAGCACGCCGGCATTGTTGACCAGGATGTCGACGCGGCCGCCGGCGAAGACGGTCTCAGCGGCTCTGTCGACGGCGCCGGCATCGGTGATGTCGACCTCCCTGACACTCATGCGCGGGCCCAGTTCTGATCTCGCCTGCGCCAGCGCCGCAGCGCTCATGTCCCAGAGCTCCACCTCGGCGCCGGCCGCCATGAAGGCCTGCGCCATGCCGCGCCCGAGCCCGCCGGCCCCGCCGGTGATGATCGCCCGGCGCCCGCTCAAGTCATAGCTCGCGCTCATCAGCCGGCACTCCAGGCGGTCTTGGTCCGGGTGATCTGATGGCGGTAGAGCCCCAGCGCATACGGTCCCTGTCCGCCGATTGCATCGAGCTTGCCGGCTCCGAGCTCGGCCTTGGCCAGCTCCACGAAGGCCGCCTCGTCGCCCCAGCCCTCGAGCAGCAGGACCCAGCGCGGCACGGCATTGGCGACGCCCCTTGCCTTCTGCTCGGCGGTGGCGACGCCGCTCGCCTCGGCATCGGCCGTCAGCAGATGGATTCCCGCCACGCCCGGCCTGGCAAGAAGATCGGGCACGAGCTGACGCAGCAAAGCCGCCTTGTGCGCAGCCGCGTTCGCTTCGGGCACGTCGTAGCGCAGCGTCGCGATCAGCCCGCCCTGCGCGGGGCCGGCGCTATGCGCCACACGGCAGATCGAGCGGGCGACCGAGCGGAAATGCCTGACGGCGTCGAGCGTCCAGGGCGTCGGCGCGTTGACCCGTGCCGTGTAATCCGATCCCTTGAGAACTTCGACGCTCAAGGCCTCGTAAAGGTTGAAGAATTCAAGATCGGCCTCGATCGCGGCATAGCGCCGGCCGCGCAGGAATCCGGGGATTCCGACCCGCTCCGGCATATGTTCCTGGCCATGCCAGGCATAGAAATCCTCCCGGCCCTCCGATGCGATGTCATGCCAGATCGCGACCGCGCCTTCCCCCGCCAGACTCATCATTCCTCCCGGTCGCGGCCCTTCAGCGCGGCGCGTTGACACCGCCTGTCGCGGCTCATATACGAAAAGCAATTCCGAATTGGAAATCAATTCCAAAAATAAGCGGACGAGTGGGGAAACGTGACGATCGCAGCGGTTGATCGGGCCTTGAAGATGCTGGAGGCGCTGTCGGGCGAATCCGATGGCGTCGATCTCAGCCTGCTCGCCGAGCGGCTCGACCTGCCGGTCAGCGCCACGCACAGATTGCTGACCACCCTGTCCGAGCGCGGGTTCGTCGCGCAGGACACGGGCACCGGGGCCTATGGCCTGACCCTCAAGCTGTCACTCCTCGCCTTCCGCAATCTCGACCTGCGCGGCCTGCCCGATGCCGGCCAGATCGTGCTCGACGCGCTTGCCCGCAGCACCCGCGAATATTGCCGGCTTGCAATCGTCGAGGACGAGAACCTGGTCTGGATCGCGCGGGCCCAGGGCGCGACCGCCGGCCTGCGCTACGAGCCGCCGATGGGCTCCGAGATCGTCCTGCACGCCACCGCAACCGGCAAGGCCTGGCTCGCCTCCCTGCCCGAGGCGGATGCCCTGCGCATCGTCTGTGCGCGCGGCTTCGCTGCCGATGGCCGCACCGGGCCGAACGCGTTGGGCGACGTCGATGCGCTGCGCGTCCATCTCGACGAGGCGCGCCGCAACGGCGTCGCGCTCGCCGTCGAGGAAGGCGAGATCGGCACCGTCGCGATGGCGACGACCTTCCGGGCGGGCCCCGGACCGGAGGCCGCGATCGCCGGCACGTTGAGTGTTGCCGGCCCGCTGCCGCGCATGCAGGAGGAGCGTCGCGGCGCGATCGCCGAGGCGCTGCGCCAGGCCGCCCGCGACATGGCCGAGATCTGGCCGCTGCGCCGCCGGCAGATTCAGGCGCTGGGCAAGCCGGCCCTCAACGGCCGGGCGCAGCCGACGCTTCATTCAGGAACACCGGCATGACCGACGTCCCCGCCACGAGACCGAGCGGCAATCCGGGCTCCGGCAAGACGCAGGAGTGGATCTCGGCCGTCGCCTGGCCGCTTACCAGCTTCGCGGCGCTGCTGCTCGCCTGGGAATGGCTGGTGCCGATGGCCGGCATTCCGGAATATATCCTGCCGATCCCGAGCGCCTTCTTCGAGCGACTCTGGACCGACAAGGCCCTGATCTTCCAGCACACGCTGGTGACGGCCAACGAGATCGTGCTCGGCTTCCTGATGGCGGCGGTGATCTCGATCCCGCTCGGCTATGTCATCGTCTCCGTGCGCATCCTCGAGAAGGCGATCTACCCGGTCATCGTCTTTTTCCAGCTCGTGCCGAAAATCGCGATCGCGCCGCTCTTCGTCGTCTGGTTCGGCTTCGGCCTGTTCCCGAAGGTGCTGCTGACCTTCCTGCTCTGCTTCTTCCCGACGCTGGTCGCCAGCATGACCGGCTTCCGGGCGCTGGACGAGCGCGTGCTCTACCTGACACGCTCGATGGGCGCCTCGGCCTGGCAGACCTTTCGCTATGTCCGGGTGCCGGCGGCGCTGACTTATATCTTCTCGGGCCTGAAGGTCTCGGCCGTCTTCGCCGCGACGGGCGCCATCGTCGGCGAATTCGTCGGCGCCAATGCGGGCCTGGGCTACCTCCTGCTGCGCGGCACGAGCTTCCTCGACATGCCGCTGATCTTCGCCTGCCTGGTGGCGCTCAGCGTCGTCGGCATCGTCTTCAGCTATCTCGTCGACGGGCTGGAGGTCCTGCTGATGCCCTGGCAGCGCAAAGGCTAGGCCACCATCGATCATCAATCCGGATTCAACCGGAACCTTTGGGAGGACAAGACCATGAACCGCCGCAGCCTCATCACCGCCGCGACCCTGCTCGCGCTCGGCGCCGGCACCGCCTTCGCCCAGAGCGGCGGCAAGCCGATGAAGATCACGCTCAACTTCCTCGCCGCCGCTCCCAATGCCGGCTTCATGATGGCCAAGCAGATGGGACTCTACGAGAAGGCCGGCATCAACCTCACGATCGAGGAAGGCAAGGGCTCCGGCACCACCGCCCAGATGGTCGCGACCGGCCAGACCGATCTCGGCTTCGCCGACGCGCCGGCCGCGATGCAGCTGCGCACCAAGGGCGCGCCGGTCAAGATCATCGCGCCGGTGCTGCAGACCAATGGCTTCGCCATCATCGCGCTGGAGGAAAGCGGCATCGCCTCCCCCAAGGACCTCGTCGGCAAGAAGCTCGCGGTCCAGCCCGGCACGGCGCAGACGATTCTGCTCGACGCCATCCTCGCCAGCAACGGCATCGACAAGAGCAAGGTCGACATCATCAATATCGACCCGGGCGCCTTCGTCGGCGCGCTGCTGGAAAAGAAGGTCGACGCCATCCTGGGCGGCGCCGATTTCCACTCGATCCAGATCCGCGAGCGCGGCTTCAAGGTGCGCGACATCTTCTACCGCGATGTCGGCGTGCCGACCGTCGGCCTCTCGATCATCGCCCGCGACGACAAAATCAAAGCCGATGCCGAGCTCTACAAGAAATTCGTCGAGGCGAGCCTGCAGGGCTGGGACGCGGCGCGGAAAAATCCCGATGCGGCAGCCGACGCCGTCGTGGCGCAGTTCCCCTCGGTGAAGAAGGCGCAGGTGCTGGCCCAGTTCGACGTCGTCAACAAGCTGCTCTGCGCGCCGGGCGCAACATCGCTCGGCAAGGTGCCGGAGAAGAACTGGACGGTGAGCTTCGACTTGCTGACGCAATATCTCGGCCTGCCCAAGGACAAGCCGATCACCGACTATTACACGACCGACCTGCTGCCGGCCGCAGCGCCGGCCTGCTCCTGAGGTCCGCCTTGAGCCTCGCGACCGCGACATCGACAAACGGCGCCGCCTCCATCCAGGGACGCGGCGTCGTCAAGACCTTCGGCGGCTTCACGGCCGTCGACGGACTGACCCTCGACATCAGGAGCGGAGAATTCGTCAGCCTGATCGGCCCCTCAGGCTGTGGCAAGAGCACCTTCATGCTGATGGCGGCCGGGCTGATCCCGATCAGCGCCGGAGAATTGCTGGTTGATGGCAAACGCTTGACCGAGCCGCTCACCGATATCGGCATCGTCTTCCAGGACCATCTACTGCTGGAGTTCCGCACGGCGCTGGAGAACGTCATGCTCCAGGCCGAGATCCGCGGCCTGCCGCTCGGCTCGGCGCGCGAGCGCGCGCTCGATCTCTTCGCCAAGCTCGGGATCAGCCATGCCGTCGACCGCTACCCGAAACAGCTCTCCGGCGGCATGCGCCAGCGCGTCTCGATCGCCCGGGCGCTGATCCACGAGCCTTCCGTGCTGATGATGGACGAGCCTTTTGGAGCGCTCGACGCGATCACCCGCACCCAGATAAGGCACGATCTCGAGATGCTCTGGCTGGAAACGGCCAAGACCGTGGTCTTCATCACCCATTCGATCGACGAGGCGATCGGCCTCTCCGACCGCGTGCTGGTGATGTCGCCGACGCCCGGCCGCATCGTCGACGAGATCGCGATCGAATTGCCGCGCCCGCGCCCGGCCCATCTCGGCGACTATCCCAGCTTCAACGCCTATGCCGACCGCATCCACGACGCCTTCCGGCGCTTCGGCGTGATCAAGTATTGAGGCCGCGACTTTGCCGGCACGCGCACCGGCGCTAGGGTGCCCCCGACAGGAGCGTTGAAATGGCCGACCACGATCACCCGCATTCCCACGACCACGACGAGCCACGCTGGAAGCATGACGGCGTGCGCGTCATCACCGGCGACAAGCTCGATCCCAACACCGCGCAAACGCCCGGCATGTTCCGGCAGGCGGCGATCAACCATGCCCGCGTCGGCGCGCAGAAGATCTGGGCGGGCACGGTCTCGATCCAGCCCAACGCCAAGACCGGCGTGCACCATCATGGCGAACTCGAGAGCGTGATCTATGTCGTGCGCGGCAAGGCCCGCATGCGCTGGGGCGAGCGGCTCGAATTCGTCGCCGAGGCGGGACCGGGCGACTTCATCTATGTGCCGCCCTATGTGCCGCACCAGGAGATCAACGCCAATCCCGACGAGCCGCTCGAATGCGTGCTGGTCCGCTCCGACAACGAGGCGGTGGTGGTCAACATCACCGATGTCGACCCGGTCGAGGCGCCCGAAGAGGTCTATTGGGTCGACCCGATCCACAAGCAGCCGTAGGGTGGCGACATCAGGGCCTACGAATGAGTGAGAAGAAGAAGCTCCGTAAGGTCAGGCAGAACTTTCCCAGACCGCTGGGACAATGCATGCTGGAAGGCCCCTTGAAACACACGATGAGGCGATTAACCGTCGCCGGAATGCGAAGGCTGCCGATATCGAGGTGACGAACGTATTCTCTGCGGAATCACGCAAAGACGCCTCTCGAAGGATCAGGGCTAACTAGAGTTTCTTCAGCGGCGGCATGGGCACACCGCTGAAGAGCCAACACAGCATCGTAACGAGTGCGATAATTCCAAGGGCAATTCCAAAGCCCTTAGCGTCGAACTCGAGCCCGTTCTTGTCCCAACGGAATAGGAGACGGTGCCGGTCGTCAGTAGGTTTCTCAGGAAGGTCACTCATTCTCGGCGGTCCTTTCAGCAAGAAAAGAGATGCTGAGAATCACCGAAGGAGGACTTTTAAATGTGGGCCTATCGCCAAGAGTTTGTCAACGCACACGCCGCAGTGGTGCACAGCACCGTTGCCAACAAAAGCTAGCTAACGCGTTGAGCTAAAAAAGAAAAAGTGGCTCCCCGCAATCCCCAGCGTAAGCGTGAAACAAAGAGAGAACACGGCAGAGACTTGATTTGACAGTCCGTGCCTCAATCCACCGCGACCATCACATCGGACGCCTTGACCACCGCATAGGCCTCCTGCCCGACCTTCAGCTTGAGCTCGTCGACCGCCGCATTGGTGATGGCCGAGGTCACGATCGTGCCGGCGACATCGATGCGCACATGGGCGGTCGTCGCGCCCTTGGTGATCTCGACGATCCTGCCTTTGAGCTGGTTGCGGGCGCTGATCTTCACGAGGCATCTCCTTCACGACATTGCGACCGGTGGCCGTCTGCGGCCACGGCCTGACCTGTTGACATCGGGCTCGACGCCACATCACGATCGTTATATTCGACCGTGCACAGCGATAGCAATCGAGGGGAAGCGTGATGACCAGCCGCCGCCATATCATCGGCCTTGCCGCCGCCTTTCTCCTCGGGCTGGCGCCCGCGATCGGCCCTGCGCAGGCGCAGACCAAGGAGCTCGTCGTCTTCGCCGCCGCCAGCCTCAAGAACGCGCTCGACGAGGCCAGCGCGAACTGGGTGAAGCAGAGCGGCAAGCCGGCACCAAAAATCTCCTATGCGGCGAGCAGCGCGCTCGCCAAGCAGCTCGAGCAGGGCGCGCCGGCCGATCTCTTCCTGTCCGCCGATCTCGACTGGATGGATTACGTCGCCGGCAAGGGACTGATCAGGCCCGACACCCGGATCAGTCTGCTCGCCAACCGGATCGCGCTGGTCGCGCCGCGGGACTCGACCGCCAAGCTCGAGCTGGGCCAGGGCGTCGACCTGACGGCCGCGCTCGGCTCCGGGCGTCTGGCCATGGCCAATGTCGACGCGGTGCCGGCCGGCAAATACGGCAAGGCCGCCCTGGAGAAACTCGGCGGCTGGGACAAGGTCAAGGACAAGGTCGCGCAGGCCGACAATGTCCGCGCCGCGCTGCTGCTGGTCTCGCGCGGCGAAGCGCCGCTCGGCATCGTCTACACCACCGACGCCGCTGCCGACCCGCAGGTCAAGGTGATCGCGACCTTCCCGGAGGATTCGCACCCGCCGATCATCTATCCGGTCGCCGTGACGAAGGATTCAGCCAATGCCGACGCCCAGGCCTTCCTGGCCTATCTGCGCAGCGGCGCGGCGCGCTCGGCCTTCGAGAAGCAGGGCTTCACGGTGCTGAACAAGCCCGCCAGCTCTTCGTGAGCGACTGGCTCTCCCCCGAGGAATGGACCGCGGTCAGGCTCAGCCTGATCGTCGCGGTCACCGCGATGCTGGCGAGCCTGCCACTGGGGATCGGGGTCGCCTTTTTGCTGGCCCGCGGAAAGTTCTGGGGCAAGTCGCTGCTCGACGCGCTCGTCCACCTGCCGCTGATCATGCCGCCCGTCGTGACGGGTTACCTGCTGCTGATCGGCTTCGGCCGGCGCGGTCCGATCGGCCAGTTCCTCTACGAGTATTTCGGCATCGTCCTGTCCTTCCGCTGGACGGGTGCGGCGCTGGCGGCCGCCGTGATGGGCTTTCCGCTGATGGTGCGCGCCATCCGCCTCTCCATCGAAGCGGTCGACCGCAAGCTGGAAGACGCAGCCGGCACGCTGGGCGCGAGTCCGGTCTGGGTCTTCGTGGCGGTGACCTTGCCGCTCTGCCTGCCCGGCATCGTCGTCGGCATGATCCTGAGCTTCGCCAAGGCCATGGGCGAGTTCGGCGCGACGATCACCTTCGTCTCCAATATTCCCGGCGAGACCCAGACGCTGCCCTCGGCGATCTACACCTTCACGCAGGTTCCCGGCGGCGAGACCGGGGCGCTGCGGCTGACCCTGATCTCGATCGCGATCTCGGTCGCCGCTCTGTTCGCTTCCGAGGCGATGGCGCGCTTCGTCGGTCGCCGGATCGCGATCGAATGAGCGCGCTCCTCGACGTCTCGGTCCGGCATCAGCTCGGCGCGTTCACGCTCGATGCCGCCTTCACCGCGAATGGCGGGCTGACGGCGCTGTTCGGCCGCTCCGGCTCGGGCAAGACCTCGCTGGTCAACGTCATTGGCGGGCTGATCCGCCCCGCGCGCGGCCGGGTCGTGGTCGGCGGCGAGACGCTCGTGGACAGCGACCGCGGCATTTTTCTGCCGAAGCATCGCCGCCATATCGGCTATGTCTTCCAGGAGGCGCGGCTCTTCCCGCATCTCACCGTCCGCCAGAACCTCCTGTTCGGGCGCTGGTTCGCCCGCCGGCGCGAGACCGACGGCACCGAGCTTGCGGCCGTGCTCGACCTGCTCGGCATCGGGCATTTGCTCGAGCGCCGCCCGGCCGGCCTGTCCGGCGGCGAGAAGCAGCGCGTCGCCATCGGCCGGGCGCTGCTGGCGAGGCCGCGCGTGCTGCTGATGGACGAGCCCCTGGCCTCGCTCGACGAAGCGCGCAAGGCCGAGATTCTGCCCTTCATCGAGCGGCTGCGCGACGAGATGGCGATCCCGATCGTCTATGTCTCGCACTCAGCCGCGGAAGTGGCGCGGCTCGCGACGACGCTGGTGGTCGTCGATCAGGGTCAGGTCAAGGCCTCCGGGCCGGCGGCGGAGATCATGTCGCGGCTCGACATGGCGCGGCTGCCCGGCGCACCCGAGGCGAGCTCGCTGCTCGAGGCCAGCGTCGCCGGCTTCGATGCCGAGTATGGGCTGACGCGGCTCGAAACCCGCGCGGGAGCCTTGCAGGTCGCCCGCTCCGGGCTGTTGCCCGGCAGCCGGTTGCGTGTCCGGATTCTCGCCAGCGACGTGCTGGTCAGCCTGACGCCGCTCGACGGCATCAGCGCCCTCAACGTGCTCGCCGGCAGTATCGCCGAGATCGGAGCGCGCAACGGCAGCGGCGCCATCGACCTGCGCATCGATTGCAACGGGGAGATTGTGGTCGCGCGGCTGACCGCGAAATCGGTGGCGACGCTGGCGCTGAAGCCCGGCGCGCCCGTCTATGCGGTGATCAAGAGCGTCTCGATCGACGCGCCATGAAGATCGCCGCCCAGGCGCCTTGCGCCCGTGCCATCAGCTTGGAACGCAGCTAAGCTGGTGCGGCCAAGAAGGACCCGCCGATGCCTGAGCCGAATCTCCGTCCCGCCACGAAGCTGAGCCTCAGGCTCGACTTCTCGCCCGGCGGCCGCCTCGGGCCGGGCAAGGTCGCGCTGCTGGAGGCGATCGCGCAAACCGGTTCGATCTCAGCCGCCGGGCGGGCGATGGCGATGTCCTATCGGCGCGCCTGGCTGCTCGCCGACGCGCTCAACCACATGTTTCGGGAACCGCTGGTCGAAGCCCAGCCCGGCGGCAGCAAGGGCGGCGGCGCTCACCTCACTGCGCTCGGCCACGATGTCGTGGCGCATTACCGCGCCGTCGAAAGCGAAGCGCTGCAGGTCGGCGCTGCGCATATCGAGGCGCTGCGCAGCATGATCTCCGCCGACACACCCAAGACTTGAAGGCGCCAGCGCCTTCAAGCGGTCCTGGCGATCGTGTCGATCTTCTCGATACCGCCGAGCTTCGATGCGAAGGAGACCCAGACCTTTCGCGCGCCGGCCTCCCATGCCTGGCGGTTCTCGGGCTGGACGACCTTGCCGCCCTCTGATGCGGCCCTGGCCATCGAGGCCTCCTCGTCGGCGACGATCAGATCATCGAAATAGGCAGCGCCTTCGGCTGCGGCGGCGGCCAGCGCCTTGCGATCGTCGGCGGAGAGCCCCTTCCAGAAGGCCGCCGAGACATAGACGACCCCGCTCGCCCAGATATGCCCGGTCTCGATTAGATAGGGCACGACCTCATGCAGCTTGAAGCCGACATAGGCCGACTTGGTCAGGTCCATGGCGTCGACGACGCCGGTCTTCAGGGCATTGTAGGTCTCGGGAATCGGGATCGGTGTCGGATAGGCGCCGAAGCCCGACCAGAGCTCGGTATGGAGCGGGCTCTGGATGACGCGGATGCGCTTGCCCTTGACCGATTCCGGCGTGGTCAGCGGTTCCTTGGCGAGCAGGTGGCGCGCGCCGTAATTGATGAAGCCGAGCACCACGAAGCCCTGCGCCTCGTATTTTGCCTTGAGCTCCTGACCGAGCGCCCCGTCAAGGATGCGTTTCAGGTGGCCGCGGTCGCGGAACAGGAACGGCAGATCGAGGATCTGGCCGTCCGGCACCCAGGACGACAGCGCCGAGATCGTCGAGAGCGAGGCCTGGACGGAGCCGAGCCGGATTCCCTCCGCGACCTCCTTCTCGCCGCCGAGCGCCGCATTGCCGACGATGCGCAGGTTGAAGCGATCCGGCGCGGTCTTCGCCAGGATATCCGCGATCCTGCGCCAGATCTGCGTCTCCGGCTTGTCCTCGCCGAACAGCGAGGCGACGGTGACCGGCCGGCTGGCGGCCAGCACGCCGCGCGACGAGAGCAGCGCGGGCGCGGCGAGAAGGCCGGCGGCGAGTTGGCGACGGGTTGGCGAAATCAAAAGAACCCCCTGAGAGAGACGTGGAGCGAAGGCCAGGCGGCCGCCCCGAGCGAGAGCAGCGCGAGCGCCGCCAGAAGCGAGCCGAGCAGCGGCAGGACGGCGCGGAAGACCGAGCCCGCCGGCAGGCGCAGGATGCCGCTGACGACATAGACGAGGATGCCGAGCGGCGGCGTCAAGCCATGGATCATCAGATTGACCACCAGAATGACGCCGAACTGGATCGGGTCGAGCCCGGCGGCGACCGCGACCGGCAGCAGCAGCGGGCCGAGCAGCAGGATCGCCGCGCCGATATCGAGAAAGAGCCCCGCCACCAGCAGCACCAGATTGGCGAGCAGAATCACGGCATAGGGGCCGGCGCCGAAGGCCGTCACCAGCGCCGCCATCTGGTCGGAGACCCGGTCGACCGCCAGCAGGAAGGCGAATGGCGCGGATGCGCCTATCAGGAGCCCGACCGCCGCGGCTTCCGTCGCGGATTTGCGCAAGGCGGCGAAGACGCTGCGACCGTTCAGGCTGCGCAGCGCCAGGCAGACGACCAGCGAATAGGCCACGGCGAGCGCCGACGCCTCCGTCACGGTCACCACACCGAAACGGATGCCGACGACCACGACGATCCCGAGCCCGATCGCCGGCAGCGCTCCCACGAAGCTCCTGGCGCGCTCCGCGCCGCTGGCCCGCGGCGTCGCATCGACGACGCCGCGCACGCTGAGATGGATGCCGATCGCCAGCGCCAGCGCCAGCACGCCGCCGGCGACGAAGCCGCCGACCAGAAGCGAGCCGACGGAGAGATTCGTCGCGGCCGCCAGCAGCAGGAAGGCGATCGAGGGCGGGATGATGTTGTCGAGCATCGAGACGCCGGCGACGATCGCGCCCGCCTGTGCCGGCGGATAGCCGCGCGCGATCAGCGTCGGCGCCATGACCTTCGCGCCGAAGGCCGCGTTGGCGACCGAGGAGCCGGATGCACCGGAGAAGAGCACGCTTGCCACCAGCGCCGTCTGCGCGAGGCCTGCCCGCAAATGCCCGACCAGCGCGCTGGCGAAGCGGACCAGCCGCTCAGCGAGCCCGCCCTCGGTCAGGAGTTCGCCGGCCAGCAGGAAGAACGGTACGGCGAGCAGCAGGAACTTGCTGATGCCGGACACCGTGTTCTGCACGATCGCCGGCTCCGGCAGCAGCCCGCCGAAGGCGCCGCTGAGCGAGACGCCGGCCAGGAGCGCGAAGGGCAGCGGCGCGCCAAGGAGCAGCCCGAGCCCGGCCCAGGCCGCGGCGAGCAGGCTCGGCGGCTCCACAAACCAGCCCGTCACCTGCTGCGATAGCAGATAGAAGCCCGTTCCGGCGACGAGCGCGAGCCCTGCCGAGATCCAGGAACGATCGAGGCCGGATCGCGCCAGCACGATCAGGAGGGTCAGCCCGCCGCCGAGCGCGAAGACGGCGAAACGGAGCGATTCCGGCAGGCCGAGCACGGTCGAGACGCCCCCGACCTGCATCGCGACACTCGCGCCTCCGAGCGCCAGGACCAACGAGCCATGCACGGCGAAGGCATCGGCCAGCACGGCCGTCAGGCGCTGACTGGGCGCCGGCAGGAGGCGAACGATCACGTCGAGCCGCATGGCCAGCGCACTGGTCGCGGCGAGCGGCGCGCCGATCGCGATCAGCGCTGCATGGAGCCAGATCGCCAGCTCGTCCGACCAGACGAAGCCGCCGCCAAAGACATAGCGGCGGATGACGGCCGCCAATACGACACAGAACAGGATCGCCAGCAGCGCCGCGCCGAGTATTTCGAGCCCGTTGACGACGCCTGCCAGGCCCTTCTGGGAGCGGCGGCGCAGCAGCGCGGGCGCGGAGGCGGCTCGTTGGGCCAGGCTCGTCATGTCATGGCGCCGGCAGGTTCAACGCAGGGGCGAGAAGGCGGTTGGCCGCAGGATACGGCTACGCATCTCCAGGACATAGGGGGCGGCCTTGGCGCGGAACTCCTGCCAGGCCGGATCGGCCTCCATCGCGGCGCGACGGCGCTCGCGGTCGCCCGCATCCTCGAACCGCCACATATGCACGACCTCGTTGACGACGCCGGAATCCGTGGTGAACCAGCCGATCAGATGCCCGAGATGCGAGATCTGCAGCTCCATCCCCTCGCGGACATAAAGGTCGAGATAGTCGCGCACATGGGCGGGCTTGATGGCGTAGGTGCGTTCGTCGAGGATCATGACTTGGCCTGGGGCTCACGTGAAAAAGCGCATTCATGCGCTTCGGATGAAAAAACGGCAGATTCGAGCCGGCCGGGAGCTTGCCATGTCGGGATGCGCCAGCACCAGTTCGGTCAGCGATGGTTTCTTCCAAAGAACCGCGCCACGGAAGATAATTTGTGCCGCCGGCACGGAATTCGACCTCATTGGAGCGGCTGTCACATTCCCGTTTCGCATCGGACTTACACTACGCCGGTGGTGCGGTTTTCGGGCAGATGCACAGCGCTTGCAACCTGACGTAAGCGCCATCGCCACGCATCGTGGGCGCGACCTTAAAAAGATGACAACGGCCTGCGGAACCTTTTCCGGACTACCGCGTTCGCGCACCGAAACAGGGAGGTTGCGGCGATGAATGGCATTGTGTTGAGTGCTGCCCTGGTCCTCGTCGGAGGCATTTCATCAGTCTTCTCGGGCAATGTTCCGGCCCATGGCATGATGGCCGAAATTGTCTGGGTCGGGCTGGCTGTGGCAGGCCTCATCACCGTCGCCGGTATCGAAGCCTCCAGCTGATCCGGTTCCAGCCGGCTAGCGCACGGCCTTTCTCAAATTGCCGTCTTGGGCGTAAACTGCAGCAGGCCGTCGAATGCTGCCTCATGCCGGCGACGGCCGCTCGAAACGAGACGGCGGTGCGCCGCGTCTCGCGCCTCTCGATGAATGGGAGTTCGCGATGAATACTGCCAATCTTCAGCTCGAGGGCCTTCTCGTCGCGGTGGCCGAACTCACCCGTCTCCTCGTGCGCAAGGGGCTGGTCGAAGACGCCGAGGTCGAGCTGGCGCTTGCGAACGCGGAATTGGCGATCCGCGCCGATCAGCAGCGTATGGGCCAGCTCAGCGGCAGCAACGCTGACGCGGTCAGCTTCCCGATCCGTTTCCTGAGCGCAGCACTGCGGAAGACGAAGGAAACGCCCCTCTCCTTCTCCGAGCTCGCCTGCCATGTCGGCCAGTCGAAACCCGGACGGATCGCCCCGCCTCGCCCGGCTTCCTGAGCTCCGCTCGCCTTTATTGCTGCACCGCGGAATCGCCTCAATTCACCTCCATATCATAAGCGTGCTTATGATATGGAGGCATTCGAGATGACGCGCCCGCTCAAGCGCGAGCTGGTCTTCCAGCTCGTCGAGACATCCCGGCAGTTGCGAACCTATGTCGATCACCGAGCCCGGGAGAACGGCACGACGCGCGCGCAATGGGGCGTGCTGGCGAGGCTGCGCCGCGTCGAGGGGCTGAAACAGGCAGCGCTCGCCGAGATGCTCGAAATGCAGCCGATCTCGCTGACCCGCCTGGTCGACCGGCTGGAGGGTCAGGGCCTGGTCGAGCGCCGGGCCGACCCGGGCGACCGGCGCGCACGCCTGCTGCACCTGACGCCGCCCGGCCGCGCCCTGGTGGACGAGCTGGACGAGTTGCGCGCCTCGATCGCCGGGGAGGTCCTGAACGGCGTCGACGACGCGGCGATGGCAGCCACGCTCACGACGCTCGCCACGGTGCGCGAGCGGCTGAGGTCGCCGGCGGCGGAACGCGCCGGCGAAAAGCTTGCGGGACGCTCCAGCCGCCTCGAGCGCGCAGCGAACGATGCGGAGTGAGACGATGACGCGTTCGAAATTGCTCTGGACCGCGCTGGTCCTCGTCGTCGTAGCCGCCGCGGGCCTTTGGCTCAAATCGCCTCAGAGCTCGACCGGTCGCAACGACGACCCGCAGGCCGCGCGCTCCAACGAAACCCGTGGCGGCGATGCGCCGGTCTCGGTGATCACCGCCAGGGCGACGACCGGGGACGTGCCTGTCCGCAAGCGCGCGATCGGCTTCGTCGAGACGCCGGCCTCCGTGGTGGTGAAGTCCCGGCTCGACAGCCAGATCATGACCCAGCATTTCGAGGACGGGCAGTTCGTCAAGGCTGGCGACCTGCTCTTCACCCTCGACGACCGCGACCTGCAGGTGCAGCTTGCCAAGGATAAAGCCGCGCTCGCACGCGACCAGGCGACCCATGCGCGCACGCAGGCCGATCTCGCGCGAAACCAGCAGCTCCTCGCCAAGAATGCCGGCACCCAGCAGGCCGTCGATCAGGCGATCGCCGACGAGAAATCGGCCGCCGCGACCGTCCTTGCCGACCAGGCCACGCTGCAGGCCGACACGCTGAAGCTGAGCTATGCCAAGGTCACCTCCCCGATCGACGGGCGGGCCGGAGCCGTCCAGGTCGCGCCGGGCAATCTCGTCGGCGCCAACAGCGCCGGAACGGGGCTGGTGACGATCACCCAGATGAAGCCGATCCGCGTCAGCTTCACCCTGCCCGAACGCGAAGTGCCGATGCTGCAGGAGGCTCTCGCCGCCGGCAAGGCGCTGAAGGTGACGGCCAAGGCGCCGGACAGCGACCGCCCGCCGGCGCAAGGCACCCTGAATTTCGTCGATTCGAGCGTCGACACGGCGTCGGGCACGATCGTCGCCAAGGCCGCCTTCGCCAATGACGACCTTGCGCTCTGGCCGGGCCAATATGTCGATGTCGAGGTCCAGGCCGACACGCTGGTCAAGGCGGTCACCGTCCCGACGGTCGCCGTGCAGGTCGGCCAGAAGGGTTCCTATGTCTATGTCGTGAAGGCCGACGACACCGTCGACCTGCGCCCCGTCAAGGTCGCCCTGGCCGATGGCGACCGCACCGTGATCGCCGACGGCGTCTCCGATGGCGAGCGCGTCGTCACCGACGGCCAGATGCGCCTGAAGCCCGGCGCCAAGGCGCGGGAACGGCAGGGCCCGGCGACCAGCGCGCCCGCGGCGAAGCAGGACAACCTCGCCCAGGGGGGCCGGTCATGAGCATCTCCGGATTCTGCATCCGCCACCCGGTCGCGACGATCCTGATGTCGGTCTCGCTGATCCTGGCCGGCCTCTTCGCGTATCGCTTCCTGCCCGTCGCCGCCCTGCCCCGCGCCGAGTTCCCGGTGGTGAACGTCTCGGCGCAGCTGCCCGGCGCCTCGCCCGACACCATGGCGACCTCGGTCGCGACGCCGCTGATCAAGCAATTCGCCACCATCGCCGGCATCGACACGATCGCCACCACGAACTCGCAGGGTGCAACCTCGATCGCGATCCAGTTCGTGCTCAATCGCAATATCGACGCCGCCGCCGCCGACGTGCAGGCCGCGATCGCCCGGGCGCAGAAGCAATTGCCGATCGAGATGACCGCGCCGCCGAGCTACCGCAAGGTGAACCCGGCCGACGCGCCGATCATCCTGCTCGCGCTCAAGAGCGACATCGTTCCGCTGTCGCAGCTCGACGCCTTCGCCCAGCAGGTGATCTCGCCAGCGCTCTCGACGGTCGACGGCGTCGCCCAGGTGCTGATCTTCGGCAGCCAGAAATATGCGGTGCGCATCCGCATCGACCCGACGGCGCTGGCCGCGCGCGGCATCGGCGTCGACGAGCTCCAGAACGCGATCACCGCCGCCAACGACAATTCGCCGGTCGGCACCGTGCAGAACGACCGCCAGCAGCTGACGATCCAGGCCCGCACCCAGCTCGCCGACGCCGCCCAGTTCGCTAAGGTCATCATCGCCAGCCGCAACGGCAAGCCGGTGCGCCTCGGCGATGTCGCGACCGTGATCGATTCCGTCGAGAACACCCAGACCTCGAGCAGCTATGACGGCACCCCGGCGATCGTGCTCGCCGTGCAGCGCCAGCCCGACGCCAACACCGTCGAGGTGGTCGATCGCGTCAAAGCGATGCTGCCGGCCTTCCGCGAGCAACTGCCCGCCGCCGCCGACCTCGCGCTGCTGAACGACCGCTCGACCTCGATCCGCTCGGCGGTCGACGATGTCCAGTTCACGCTGGGCCTGACCATCGTGCTGGTCGTGATGGTGATCTTCCTGTTCCTGCGCCGGCTCACCGCCACCTTCATCCCGGCGGTCGCCGTGCCGATCTCGATCATCGCGACGCTCGCGGCGATGCAGCTCTTCGGCTTCTCGATCGACAACATCTCGCTGCTCGGGCTGACGCTCTCGGTCGGCCTCGTCGTCGACGACGCCATCGTCATGCTGGAGAACATCGTCCGGCACATGGAGGAGGACGGGCTTTCCGCTTATGACGCGGCGCTGAAAGGCTCGGGCGAGATCGGCTTCACTATCATCTCGATCTCGCTCTCGCTGGTCGCGGTCTTCATCCCGGTGCTGCTGATGGGCGGCGTCATCGGCCGGATCTTCAACGAATTCGCCGTGGTGGTGACGGTGGCGATCCTCGCCTCGGCCTTCGTCTCGCTGACGCTGACGCCGATGCTGTGCTCGCGGCTTCTCGGCGCCGCCGACCAGCATGCGCCGGAACACGGCTTCGGCCATTGGCTCGAACGCGGCTTCGATGCCGTCCTGCGCGGCTATGACCGGGCGCTGACGGCCTGCCTGCGCATGCAGCCCGTATTGCTGATCGCCTTCCTGGCGACGCTGGCCGGCACGGTCTGGCTGCTGCAAACCGCGCCCAAGGGCTTCTTCCCGCAGGAGGATATCGGCCAGCTCTCGGTCTCGACCGAGGCGCGGCAGGACATTTCCTTCCCGGCGATGAAGGCGCTCCAGGCCGAGGTTGCGGAGGTCTTTCGCAACTCGCCCTATGTCGCGCATGTCGCCTCCTCGGTCGGCACCAGCGGCGGCGGCGCCGGCGCGCTCAATGCCGGGCGGCTCTTCGTCGAGCTGAAGCCGAAGGCGCAGCGCCCGCCGCTGCAGACCGTGCTTTCCGACCTACGCCGGCAGCTCGCCCAGGTCGCCGGCATCAACGCCTACATGACCCCGGTCCAGAATCTGAACATCGGGGCGCGCGCCTCCAAGAGCCAGTACCAGCTCGTCGTGCAGGGCCTCGACCAGGGCCAGATGAACGACTGGGCGCTCAAGCTCGCCAACGCGATGGGCCAGGACCGCGCGACCTTCACCGACGTCACCACGGACCTGCAGAACAACGCGCTCGAGGCGACGCTGATCATCGACCGCGACAAGGCGAACTCGCTGCAGATCGGCGCGGACATCCTGCGCTCGACGCTTTACTCCGGCTTCGGCGTCCGCCAGGTCTCGACGATCTTCACCACCGGCGACAGCTATGAGGTCGTCGTCGAGTTCGATCCGTCGCTCGGCTGGTCGGCGGACAAGCTCGACTCGATCCGCGTGCGCGCCGGCAATGGCACGCTCGTGCCGCTCGGCGCCTTCGCCCATGTCGAGCGCACCGCGGGCCAGCTCACGGTGAACCAGCTCGGCCAGCTCCCGGCCGTGACGATCTCCTACAACCTGCCGGCGGGCGTCGCGCTCGGCGACAGCGTCGACCGGATCAATGCGATCAAGACCGAGCTCAGCCTGCCCAAGACGGTCTCGACCACGCTCGCCGGTACCGCCAAGACCTTCCAGGATTCGCTCGCCAACCAGGGGCTGCTGATCGCCGGCGCGATCCTGACGATCTATATCGTGCTCGGCATCCTCTATGAGAGCTTCATCCACCCGCTGACGATCCTGACCGGCCTGCCCTCGGCCGCGATCGGAGCGCTGGCCGCGTTGCGCCTGTTCGGGCTCGACCTCTCGGTGATCGCGATCATCGGCATGCTGATGCTGATCGGCATCGTCAAGAAGAACGCCATCATGATGATCGACGTCGCGCTGGTGCTGCAGCGCGAGGGCGTCGCCTCGCAGGATGCGATCCACCGCGCCTGCCTGATGCGGTTCCGGCCCATCCTGATGACGACGCTCGCGGCGCTGATGGGCACCTTGCCGATCGCGCTCGGCGCCGGCGCCAGCGCCGAGCTGCGTCAGCCGCTCGGCATCGCCGTCGTCGGCGGCCTGCTGATCTCGCAGCTTCTGACGCTGTTCATCACGCCGGTGCTGTTCCTCTACATGGAGCGGCTGTCGAGAGCCCTGACGATCAAGCGCTGGGCCGATCCGAAGACGACGGCTCCCGCGCCTCGCCGAACAAGCCCGACATGACCAGCGCATCGGCGGTCTTCGAGCTGAAGGCCGCCGGGATGTCGTAGACCAGCACGAGCCGCAGGAGCGCCTTGACGTCGACGTCATGCGGCATGGCGGCGAGCGGATCGGGGAAGAAGATCAGCACGTCGAGCTTGCCTTCCGCGATCATGGCGCCGATCTGCTGATCGCCGCCGAGCGGGCCGCTCTTCACCACCTCGACCGCGACGTCCGGATGGCTCTGCTTCAGCACCGAGCCGGTCGTCGCGGTGGCGACGAGGCGATGGGTGGCGAGCACCTCGATATTGCGCGTCACCCAGGCCGCGAGATCGGGCTTCTTGCGGTCATGCGCGATCAGGCCGATGCCGAGGCGCTTGGTCATGTCAGTCTCCACCCTGCCCGCGTCAGACCACGCTGTCGCGCTCGGGCACCGGCTCGCCGCGCGAGACGCGCGCGATGTTGTCGAACATCCGCGTCACCGTCGGCGCGAAATTGTCGGACGCGATCGCCGCCAGATGCGGCGTGACGACGAGGTTGTCGAGACCCAAGAGCGGGCTGTCGGAGGGCAGCGGCTCGATCTCGAACACGTCCATCGCCGCCCCGGCGATCTCGCGCGCCCGCAACGCCTCGATCAGGTCGGGCTCCGAGACCACGCCGCCGCGCGCGACATTGACCAGGATCGCGGTCTTCTTCATCGCCGCGAAGGCCGCCTTGTCGATCATGTTGGCCGTTTCGGGCGTCAGCGGGCAATGCAGCGAGACGACATCGGCCTGCGCCAGGATCTCGGCGAGCGAGGCGTGCTTCACGCCCAGCGCCGCCTCCTCGGCGGCCGAGAGCGGCTGACGCTTGGAATAGAGGATGGTGCAGCCAAAACCCTTGAGCAGCTTGGCGACGTTCTGGCCGATCGCGCCGAAGCCGACGATGCCGACGGTCTTGCCCGAGAGCGTGAAGGTGTCGCCCGGCAGACGCCCGCCGCGCCAGTCGCCCTTTTTCAGCTCGGCATGGCCGAAGCCGATATAGCGCAGGGTCGAGAGCATCAGGCCGATCGCGAATTCCGCGACCGGGACCGCGTTGCTGCCGGTGGTGCGGGCGACCTTGATGCCGAGCTCCTTCGCCGCCGTGATGTCGAGATTGTCGACGCCGACGCCCCATTTATGCAGCAGCTTCAGCTTTTTCGCCGCCTTCAGCACGTCGCCGTTGACGCCGACCTGCCCCGAGATGGCGTAGTCGGCCTCGGCGATGATCTGCTTCATATGCTCGTCGCCGCGGGCGGTGCCGTGGGTCAGCACGAAGCCCGGCGGCAGCAGGGCTCTGAGCTTGTCGGCGCGCTCGGGCGCCATGAGGTCGAGGACGACGATGGTCTCTGGCATGGTCTCTGTCCGGTCTTGAGCGAAATCAGGCGATGGTGAAGCGGACGCCGGCGCGCGCCAGCCCGCCGGAGATGGCGACCGGCGTGCCATCGGCGCGCCAGCAGGCGGCCCCGGTCAGGCTGCCGTCGGAATTGAAGGCGATGGCGTTCATGCCACCGGCGATGCGCTGGACGCGAGCGATCTCGTGCCCGCGGGCGGCAAGCGCCTCGGCGACGCCGTCCGGGATCGCGCTCTCGAGCTCGAGCACGCCGCCCTCGGTCCAGACGCGCGGCGCCTCGACGGCCTCCTGCAGGCTCATGCCGTGGTCGATCAGGTTGACGATCGCCTGGAAGGCCGACGGGAAGATGCGCAGGCCTCCCGGCAGGCCGAGCGCGAAGGCGAGCTTGCCGTCGCGCAGGGCCATCATCGGCGCCATCGAGGTGAAGACCCGCTTGCCAGGCGCGATCGAGAGCGCGCGGCCGGGATGCGGGTCGAAATTGTACATGTAGTTGTTGGTCAGCATGCCGGTGCCGGGAATCTGCGTACAGGCTCCGAACAGGCCGTTGATGGTCTGCGTCGTCGCGACGACATTGCCGAAGGAATCCGCCACCGTGACATGGGTCGTATTGGCGGATTCGCCGGCGGCGATCCCGGCCGTCCAGGCCTTCGTCCTTGCCATGTCGATGCCGGCCCGGCGCTCGTCGGCATAGGCCTTGGCCGTCAGCCGCTCGACCGGGACCTTGATGAAGGCCGGATCGGCCGTCGCGACGGCGCGGTCGGCGAAGGCGATCTTCAGCGCCTCGGCGAGGAGATGCACCGCATCGGCCGAGCCGAAGCCGAGCGCGCCGATGTCGTAGCGCTCGAGGATGTTCAGCATCTGCACGACATGGACGCCAGAGGAAGACGGCGGCGGCGGCCCCAGGATCTCGAAGCCGCGATAGGTGCCGCGCACCGGCTCGCGCTCAATGACCTTGAAAGCGTCGAGATCGGCCTGATCGATCAACCCACCATTGGCGGCCATGAACGAGGTCAGCGCCGCGCCGAGCGGCCCGGCATAGAGCGCGGACGGCCCCATTTCGGCGATCAGGCGCAGGCTTTTCGCATAGTCCCCCTGGACGAGCCTCTCGCCGGCCGGCAATGCCTTGCTACCGGGCAAGAGCAGCTTCGAGAGGCCGGGATCGCCCGCCAGATCGGCCGCGCAATCGGCGATGCAGTCGCTGAGATAGGGGCTGACGACGAAGCCGCGCTCGGCAAGCCCGATCGCCGGAGCGAGCACATCGGCCAGCGGCAAGGTGCCGAAACGCGCCAGCGCCTCGCACCAGCCGGCAAGCGCGCCGGGAACGGCGACGGCCTTCGGCCCGATCAGGTTCTCGCGGTCGCGGACCTCGCGCGCCTTGCCGACCTCGTGCGACAGCGCCTCATACATGTCGCCGCTCGCCTTGCCCGGCGCGGTCGAGAGCCCGTCGAGCACGAGATGGCGCCCGTCCGCGAGGCGGATATGGGCGACGCCGCCGCCGAGGATGCCGACCATCATCGGCTCGACCACCGTCAACGCGAACAACGAGGCGATGGCAGCATCGATGGCATTGCCACCGGCGAGCAGCATTTGCGAGCCCGCCGCCGAGGCCAGCGGATGATTGGTGACGACCATGCCGCGCGAGCCGCTGGCCGGCTGCTTCTCGCAGGTGAACTTGGCGATGCGCGGAGGCCGCGGCATGGCGTTCATCGACTCGTCCTCAGCCGTTCTGCTTGAGAGCCTCGAGCACCATCTTGGTGGCGCCCGAGATGTCGCCGAGCTTCTCGCCGGCCTTGACGCGGGCCTGGCTGCGCTCGCCCCGCTCCTGCCTGGCGAGCGCGGCGTCGGCGATCGCCTCGGCCTCGTCCGCCGGCAGCACGAGCACGCCGGATTCGTCGGCGAGGATGATGTCACCCGGCTTGACCGGGACATTGCCGCAGGAGATCGGCAGATTGAGCGTGCCGCCGAGATTGTAGAGCCGGGTGGTGATCGGCGACATGCCGCGGCACCACATCGGGAAATCGCTGTCCTCGATCTCGATGAGGTCGGTGCAGGGCCCGTCGACGATGCCGCCGATCGCGCCGGCCGCCTTGGCCGCGACAGTGACACCGCCACCCCAGCAGGCATGCTTGTCGTCGCCGAGCCGGTCGACCACGAGGATGTCGCCGGGCCGTAGCAGGCCGAGCGTGTGGTGCAGCAAGGTCGAATCCTGGCCGGGGATGGCCAGCGTCACGGCCGCGCCCGCGATGCGCTTGCCCCGCAGCAGCGGCTGGATGCCGCGATCCATGAAGCCCCAATGCTGAGAATGGCCGATAGTCGCCGTCTCGACCCGCGACAGCTTCTCGGCGAGAGCCGGCGAGATCTGCGGCGGCATGGCTTCAATGCGATAATCGGGCATGGTTTTCTCCTATTGGCCGACGGCGCGCGCGACGCCGACGAGACGTTCGACCAGAACGACGATGATGAGGGTCGCGATGATGAGGATGACGGAGAGCGCCGCGACGAGCGGGTCGGTGCGGCCCTCGACATAGCGCACCATCTCGACCGGCAAGGTCGAGGCGCGCGGACCCGAAAGGAAGAGCGAGATCACGGTCTCGTCGAAGGACAAGAGGAAGGACAGGGCTCCGCAGGCGATCAGGCCCGGCGTCGCCAGAGGCAGCGTCACGCGCCAGACCACGCGCCAGGGCTTTGCGCCGAGCGTCGCGGCGGCGGCCTCGATATCGTCCGGCAGGGTCGCGAAGGCCGTCGTCATCATCCGGATCACGAAAGGCAAGGTCACGGTCATATGGCCGAGCACGAGGCCGGGCAAGGTCGCGGTCAGCCTGAGCGGCGTGAAGAACAGCAACAGCGCCAGGCCGATGATCAGCGTCGGCAGCAGGAGCGGCGCGAGAAAGAAGTTCTTCAGCGCCTCCTGGCCGCGGAACTCTCCCTTGTCGAGCGCCAGTGCCGCCGGCACGCCGATGGCGAGCGAGAGCACTGTCACCACGCAGGCGATCTGCGCGCTGAGCACGACGGCGTTCAGCAGCGGCGCGTTCGAGGCGAGCTGCTCGAACCAGCGCAGCGAATAGCCCGATGGCGGGAACAGGATGAAACTGTCGGCGGAGAAGGCGAGCGCGACGACGACGACGATCGGCGACAGGATCAGCGCGTAGACGATGCCCGCGAGCGTCGAGAGGACGGGACCTGCCCCGTTCATCGCTGCAGCCTCCGGGCCGCGATGTTGGAGACCACGAGGAGCGCGAGCAGCAGGACGAGCGTGTAGATCGCCAGCACGGCGGCGACGGGCCAGTTCGTGTTCGTCGTCGCCTGCTCGAAAATCTCGGTCGCCAGCACGAAGACGCGCCCGCCGCCGAGCAGTTTCGGCGTGATATAGGCCGACATCGAGAGCACGAAGCCGAGCCCCGCGGCGAGCGCCAACGCCGGCAGGCTGAGCGGCAGGGTGACGCGCAGAAAAGTCCGGAACGGCGTCGCGCCGAGGCTGCGCGAGGCCTCCTCCAGCGTGCGGTCGAGCCGGCCGAAGCCGGCGAGCAGCGCCAGGATCATGTAGGGCATGATGCTCTCGGCGAGGCCGATGGTGACGCCGGTCCAGTTGAAGACGAGGCGCATCGGCGTCGTGATCAGGCCGAGCGACTGCGCCAAAGTGTTGACGAGGCCGCGGTCGCCCAGAATGGCGAGCCAGCCGAAGACACGCACCACGCCGGAGACCAGCATCGGCATGATCGCGATCACGGCCAGAAGCCCGCGGAAGCGCGAGGTCGTGCGAAACAGAAAGAGCGCGACGGGATAGGCCAGGCAGAGCGCGATCAGCGTCGCGGTCAGCGAGAGCCAGAGCGAGTTCAGCGTCAGCTCGATGGTGAAGGGGTCGGCGAGCGTGTCGCGGGCCGTTTTCAGCGACCAGGCCTCGACCATCGCCCCGGTCGGCCCGACCTCGTTGAAGCCGACGCGGAACAGTCCGAGCGTCGGCCAGACATAGATGGCGAGAAGCAGCAGCGCTGCCGGAACGACCAGCAGCGGCAGGCGCAAGCCGGCGCTCATGGCGCCTCGCGCGGGAAGACGAGCGTGTCCCTGGCCTGCCAGAGCGCCGCGACCTCGGTCCCCTCGGTGGGCGGCCTGGCGCCGGACTGCATCTCGACGCTGAGCTGCCCGCCGGTACCGGCGACGATGACCTCGACATGGTCGCCGACGAAGACGCTGCGCTCGACGCGGCCGGTGAGCCGCACCATGCCGTCTCCCGCGGGCTCCGAGACCGGAACGAGCCTGATGCGCTGCGGCCGCACGAAAACGTCAAACTCGCCGGCTGCCGGAGCCTCGACCGGTAATGCCGTGCCCCAGACACTGACGCGGCCAGCGGGGTCTCGCGCCGACGGCAGCACATTGGCGCGCCCAACGAAATCGGCGACGAAACGCGTCGCCGGCCGCTCGTAGATGTCCTCCGGCGTGCCGATCTGCTCGATCCGGCCGCGCTTCATCACCGCGATCCGGTCGCACATGGTCAGCGCCTCGACCTGGTCATGCGTGACGAAGAGCGTGGTGATGCCGAGCGAGCGCTGGATGTCGCGGATCTCGTGGCGCATCGCGTCGCGCAGCTTGGCGTCGAGATTGGAGAGCGATTCGTCGAGCAGCAGCACCGATGGCCGGATCACCAGGGCCCGCGCCAGCGCGACGCGCTGCTGCTGGCCACCGGACAATTCGCGTGGACGCCGCCCCTCCAAGCCCGAGAGCCGCACCATGCCGAGCGCTTCCTCGACGCGGCGGCTGGTCTCGGCCCGGCCGATCCGGCGCTCCTCCAGGCCGAAGCCGACATTGCGGGCGACGCTCAGATGCGGAAACAGCGCATAGGACTGAAAGACATAGCCCATGTTGCGCTTGTGGGCCGGCAGCCGCGTGATCTCGGCGCCGTCGAGCCTGATCGTGCCGGCGTCGGGATCGACCAGCCCGGCGAGCATGCGCAGGGTCGTCGTCTTGCCGCAGCCCGATGGCCCGAGCAGCGCGACGGACTCGCCCTGCTCGACCGATAGCGAGACATCATCCACGGCGACGGAGTCGCGGTAGCGCTTCTGCAGCCCGGCGAGTGCGAGATAGCTCATCGTCGGCCGGGGCTCAGCGTCCCGCCGCCGCGATCACTTCGCGCCGCCAGCGGTTGTTCCACTGGTCGCGCATCTTGAGGATCTCGTTCCAGTCGACGCCGATCATCCGGGCGCGGCTCTCGGGCGCCGCAGCGGTGCGCGCCAGCGCCTTGGGATCGATCGCCGCCTTGGCGTTGGTCGGCGCATAGAACATCCGCTCGGTGAAGGCTTTTTGCGCCGCCTGCGACAGGGCGTAGTTGACGAAGGCCACGGCCGCTGCCCGGTTCTTCGAGCCGGCGGTCAGATTGATCGTGTTGATCTGGAAGACCGAGCCCTCGGGCGGCAGCAGCGTCCCGATCTTGCCACCGGTCTGGTCGCCATAGAGCTGGGCGCGCGCGTTCCAGCCGGTCGCGACCTTCACGACCCCGTTGAGGATCAGCGAATAACCGTCTGGATTGGGCTCGAAAGTATTTACCGAGGGGGCGAGTGCACGCAGCTTCTTGATCGCCGCGTCGATCGACTTGCGATAGTCGCCGCCTTCCATCTTCTCGACCATGGCGGTCAGCGCCAGGCCCTGGATGTTCGGCGGCGCCGAGACCGCGAGTTGGCCCTTCAGGTCCGGCCGCCAGAGATCGGCGAGCTTTTCCAGCGGCGGCTTCAGGTTCTGGGTGTCGTAGACCAGCACGAGATGGTCGAAGGTCACCGCCGGGCCGAACTCGCCGCCGGCCTCGCGCGCCTCCGGATGAAGCTCGTTCAGGGCCGGCACCTCGGATGGCGCCAGCTTCTCGAACAAGCCCTCGATATTGCCGATGCTCGAGGTGGTGACGTCCATGATCGCGACGTCGATCTGCGGGTCGGCCTTCTGCGCGCGCACGCTGCCGACCATTTGCGCCGAGGTGCCGCCCGGCACGTAATTCACCTTCACCCCCGGAAAGGCCTGCTGGAACGGCTCGATCACGGTCTTGGTGTAGTTGTCCTGGAAGATGCCGGCATAGGACATCAGCGTGATCGAGCCGCTGACGCCCTGGGCCCGGACGATGGCCGGCGCAGCCAGCGTCGCAAGGCCGGTCTGGAGAACGAGACGACGTGTCGGCATGGTGAGCACCCCTCTTGTCATGGCGGTCCTGACCTCGGCCGCTCATTGGTAGCCAGCCTCGGCCGACTTGTCCTGGTGCGGCGGCGCAAGAAGCCCGTGCGCCGCCGGATGGCCCGGCCTCAGACGTCGACCTTGCTGGCGAAATGGGCCGCGAAGCGGGCGCAGATCTCGGTCAGCTTCTCGGTGAGCGCCGCGCCCGTCTCGGCCGAGCAGAGCTTGGGATCGCCCTTGGCCACGCCGAGATTGTAGACCTCGTCATATTCGTTCGGCATGGCCACTTCCGCGCCCTCGAAGCTCGCCGTGCCGAGCCCGGTGAAGGGCAGATCGAGCAGCGGGTCGCGCTTCAGCGGCTTGCCGGACGGGATCAGGTCCTTGCGGATCAGCTCCGGGAACAGGTGCAGCCCGAGGCTGGTCAGCGGATCGGCGCCGTGACCCGAGACCGCGGCCGCCTTCTCCGCCCCGACAATGCCCGGCAGAAGCCCATAGGCGATGCGCCAGAGATAGAGGCTCGGCAGCACGATCTGCTCGCGCTGATAGAGCTCGCGCGCCACGTCCGAGATCGGCCCGACATTGCCACCATGGCCGTTGATGACGATCAGGCGGGTCAGGCCGTTGCGGTGCAGGCTGTCGACCATCTCGGCGATCACCGCCGTCAAGGTCGCCTGCGAGATGGCGATGCCGCCGACCATCGGGCCGAACCAGTCGCCGCCGCCGAAGGGCAGCACCGGCGCGACCAGCGTGCGCACGCCGCGCTCGGTGGCGCGGATCGCGGCGAGCTCGGCGATCTTCTCGGCGAGCAGGTAGTCGCCCATCGGCGCATGCGGTCCCTGGTCCTCATGGCTGCCCATCGGCAGCAGGATGACCGGGTTCTCGGCAAGGATCTCGCGCGCTTCCCCGCCGCTGATCGTGCCCATATGGACGAGAGGATTGGTCTTGGTAGCCATGGCGTTCATCCTGGGTTCGGAAGGAAGTTCTGGGCGAAGGCTGCGGCCGGACGAACGCGCATCTCAATCGTCCGACGTGCGGGGATCGACGACGTCGCGCAGCGCGTCGCAGAGCAGGTTGATCGCGAGGATGGTCAGGGTCAGCGCCGCGCAGGGCCAGAGCAGCAGCAGCGGCGCCTGTTCCATCGTAGCGCGCGCGCCCCGGATCATCAGCCCCCAGGACGGCGCGGGCGGCACGACGCCGAGGCCGAGGAAGGACAGCCCGCTCTCGATGACGACAGCGGCCGCGACGGTGAGCGAAAGCTGCACTAGGAGCGGGCCGGCGACATTGGGCAGCACCGTGCGGAACAGGATGCGCGGCGAGGTCGCGCCAAAGGCCTTCGCCGCCTCGACATATTCGCGCCCGCGCACCGCCAGCACCTCGGCATAGGCGACGCGGGCGAAGCCGGGCATGTAGAGCACCGACAGCACGAGGATCAGGGTCGCGGCGCCGGGGCCGAGCAGGGTCACCACCAGCAGGGCGAGCAGCACCGGCGGGAAGCACATGATGATCTCGACGCTGCGCACCGTGAGGAACGGCGCGAGGCCTTTGCCCCAGCCGCCGATCAAGCCGATCGTGGTGCCGACGGCACCTGCGACCAGCGCGGCGACGAAGGCGACGCCGAGGCTGGTCCGCGCCCCCCAGATCAGTCGGGAGAACACGTCGCGGCCGAATTCGTCGCGGCCGAGCCAGGCATCGGCGCTCGGCGGCGCGAGACGCTGCGCGATCTCCTGCCGGACCGGATCGGCAAGACCGAGCAGCGGCGCCGCGAGGGCGACGAGGATGATGAGTGCGACGAAGCCGCCGGGGAGCCAGAGCCGCTTCATCCCGTCTGCACCCTCGGATCGACGATCGCGTGAAAAACCTCGACGATGAGGTTGATCAGCAAGAACAAAACCGAGATCGTCAGCACGATGCCGATCACCATCGGATAGTCGCGCGCCTCGACCGCCCGCAGCAGCGGGGTCGAGAGCCCGGGCCAGTTGAAGACGTACTCGACCAGCACGGTGCCGCCGAGCAGCGTGCCCATTTGCAGGCCGAGCACGGTCAGGACGGGGTTGAGGGCGTTGCGCAGGACGTGCACCGCAAGGATGCGCCGCTGCGACAGACCCTTCGCCTGAGCCGTGCGGACATAGTCGTTGCCGAGCACGTCCAGCGTCGAGGCGCGCGTGATCCGGAACAGGATCGCGGCCAACCCCTTGGCGATCGCGATCGCCGGCAGGGTCAAGAGCTTGAGATGCTGCACCGGATCCTGCGTGAAAGGCACGAAGCCGCCAGCCGGCATCAGCCGCAGCGTTTGCGCCATCAGCAGCACGAGCAAGGTCCCGACCACGAAGACCGGCACGGCCAGCAGCAGCGCCGCCATGCCGGAGGCGATCCGGTCGAAGCGGCCGCCGCGATGCAGGGCGGCATAGATTCCCGCCGGCACGCCGACACAGACGCCGAGCAGCGTGCCCGCGACGATGAGCTCCAGCGTGCGCGGCAGCCGCAGCGCGATCTCGCTCAGCACCGGATAGTCGTCGACCAGCGAATTGCCGAGATTGCCGCGCAGGAGACCGGCGAGGAAGGTGCCGTATTGCGCGAGCAGCGGCCGCTCGAGGCCGAGCTTCTCCCGGAGCTCCGCGACCGAGGCGGGATCGGGTGAAATGCCGCCCGTCGACAGCAGGAGCTCGGCCGGATCGCCCGGCACCATGTGCAAGGCGAGGAAGACGATCGTCGCCACCACCCAAGCCAGGGCGAGCGAGACCGCAAGTCGGCGCGCGAGCCAGGCCGCGCTCATCCGAAATAGGTCTCTTCGAGCATCGCGCCGGACGAGGTGGTGAGCGCGCCCGGAAGGTTGGTGAAGCCCATCACGCCCTTGTCCATGCCATAGCCCTGCGAGCGCCAGGCGAGGCCGACCAGCGGCACCTCTTCGAGCGCCGCGCGCTGCATCTCCTTGTAGATCTCGACCCGCTTGGCCTGATCGAACTCGGAGCGCCCCTTGGCCAACGCCGCGATGGTGCGCGGCGCGTCGACCTTGAAGGAGCGGCCATGGGTCGGGGAGAGCGAGGTGTCGAGCACCACGGTCAGCCCGTCCGGGTCGTTGTTGTCCGACGAGACGCCGTGGATCGCCATGTCGTACTGGCCGCGCGAGCCGCGGCTGACCCGTGTCGACCAGTCGGGCAATTGCAGCTCGCACTGGATGCCGATCGCGGCGAGATGCTGCTGCACCACCTCGGCCGTGTCCTTGTGCATGCCGAACTGAGCGGTCGCGAGCAGCGTCGTCTGGAAGCCGTTGGCATGGCCGGCCTCGGCCAGCAGCGCCTTGGCGCGGGCCGGATCGTAGTTCCAGCCATGCGCCAGCTCCTTGTCGTACCAGGGCGTGCCCTCGACGATCGGCAGGCCCTCCAGCGGCTTGCCGCGGCCGTGGAACGCGACCTTGACGATATCGTCGCGCTTCACCGCATGGGCGACGGCCCGGCGCACGCGCGGGTCGTTGAAGGGCGGCTTGGTGCCGTTGAACAGCACGTCCATGAACGGCCCCTCGACCGAATCGAGCTTGAGACGAGGCTCGTTCTCGACGGCCGCCATCGATTGCCAGGGCACATATTCGATCATGTCGACATCGCCGGATTGCAGCGCGGCGACGCGCAGGTTCTCGTCGGCATAGACGACGAACTTGATGCCTTTCACCTTGGGGAAGCCGGACTTGTAGTATTTGTCGAAGGCGACGAGATCGAGCGAGGTGCCGCGCTCCTGGCCGACGAGCCGGAACGGCCCTGCCCCGATCGGCTCGTTCGCCGCCGATTTCCGCCAGATGATGAAGGTGTTGTAGTTGCCGAACCAGGTCGGCAGCGTCGCCTGCGGCTGCTTGGTGACCAGGCGAATGGTCTTCGGATCGGGGATCTCGACGCGCTCGATGCCCTGGAACTGGGTACGCATATAGGCGGTCGATTTCTCGCCGGCGATCTGCTCGATCGACCATTTCACGTCCTCGGCGGTGACCGGCTCGCCATTGTGGAAGACACAGCCCTGCCGCAACTTGAAGACCCAGGCACCCTCGCCGTCGAGCGACCAGGATTCGGCGAGCTCGCCGCGCAGCTCGCCCTTGCTGTCATAGGAGACCAGACTGCGGTTGATCAGCATCTTCACCGTGCCGGCGGAGGCCCCGGTACTGACCCAGGGCTGCAGGTTCGGCGGGAAGGCCGAGAGGCCGAAACGAAGGATGCCGCTGGCGCGCTGCGCGCGGCCCGGCACCGCCATGAACGGCAGGGCGAGCCCGGCCTGGAGAATGGCGCGACGCGTCGTGGTCATGAAACGGTCTCTCCCCATCCGGCTCGAAGACGCCGGTTCTTTTTACAAGTAGCCAGCCGAAAACTCGGCTGTCAACGCGGGGCCTGCGTAAATTCAGGACCGATCGCGCCCAGATTTATCGCGATACGATAGCCGCGTGCTCAAGCCGCTTTGCAACCGGCGCAAGGCATGTAAATCTGTTTACAAGTGAACTTGTCGGTTCGCCCTGGTTCGGAACAGAAAGGCCGCAGTGTCCAGCCGCCCGAAACTGAGTGATGTCCTCTACGCGGACATGCAGGACCGCATCCGGCGAGGTGAGGTTCTCGCCGATGGCAAGCTGCCCTCGGAGAACGAGCTCAGCCAAGAATTCGGCGTGTCGCGCCCGACCGTTCGCGAAGCGTTGCGGCGGCTGCGCGACGACGGCCTGATCCATTCCCGCCAGGGCGCCGGCAGCTTCGTCGCGACCCAATCGCCGGCCCCCGTCCGGGCCGTGCCGGCTAAGCCCGATGGAATCCGCACGATCTCGGATGTCAGGCGGGTCTATCAGTTCCGGATCGCGCTCGAGGGCGAAGTCGCCTATATCGCGGCGCTGCATCGCGGCGAGACCCATCTGCGGGCGATCCACAAGGAGCTGGAGGCGATCCATCTCGCGATCAGGGCGGGACGGATCGGCGTGCAGCAGGACAGCGACTTTCACGCCGCGATCGCGCGGGCGACGCAGAACCCCTATTTCGAATCGGCGCTCGCGACGGTGCGCCCCCAGGTCGATTTCGTCATCGACCTCGCCCGCAGCTTCTCCGTCCTGCAATCGGCCGAGCATCTCGCGATGGTGCAGCGCGAGCACGCCGCCGTCTTCGAGGCGATCCGCGACGGCGACGGCATCAAGGCCCGCGAGGCGATGCAGGCCCATATCCGCAATGCCCAGGAACGGGTTTTCGACGGAATCCATTTCTAGTCCGGCCGGAAGGCTTGTCGCGAAGCCGCTCGCGGCACCGATCGCTGGCCGGTGTCCTTACGTCCGGTTTCATGCTTGACGCGCATCATTGGATCGATAGCATCCATTTTAGGAATGATAGGACGCCATGGACCTCCGTCAACTCGAAGCCTTTGCCGCGGTCATCTCCGCCGGGAGCATCACCGGCGCCGCACGGCTGCTCGGGCGCTCCCAGCCGGCCCTGACGCGGCTGATCCAGGAGCTCGAGGAAACGCTTGGTTTCAGCGTGCTCCATCGCAGTGGGCCACGCGTGACGCCGACCGATCGCGGCCTGCGCTTCCATCAGGAGGTCGAACCGGTCATCGCCTGGCTGCGCCATCTGCGCGAGCGCGCCGCGACCATCGCCGCCGACAAGCCGCGCTCGCTCGAGATTTCCGCGATCGCGTCCTTCGCCGCGGGCATGCTGCCGGCGGCCCTGCAGCGGCTCGGCCCCGACGCCCTGCCCGAACAGGTTCATATCCGCGCGGCGCTCGCCGAACAGGTGGTCCAGTCCGTCGCGACCCATGTCGCCGAGATCGGTGTCACCAGCCTGCCCGTCGACCATCCGGCCCTCGAGATCCACTGGATCGGCGAGGCGCCTTGCGTCGCGGCCGTGCGCGCCGATGACCCCCTCGCCTCGGCGAAGACCATTCCGCTCGCCGCGATGGCGGGGCGCCGGCTGATCACCATGGCCAATCCCTTCCGCTGGCGCAGGCGCGTCGACACCGCGCTCGAGCGATGCGGCGTCCGGCCCGCCGCTATCCTCGACGCCAACACCTCGAACACCGCCCTGATGGCGGCCCGCGCCGGGCTCGGCATCGCCATCCTCGAACCGGTCATCGCTTATGGCATGCCGCTCGAGGGCGTCGCGATCCGCCGGCTCGATGCGCCGATCTCGTTCTTCTGGGGCGTGGTGACCCCCTATGGCAGGCCTCTCACGCCGCTCGTCGAGGGACTGGTCAACGCGCTGGAAGCACTGGCGCGGGAGACTTTGCCTGGCTTCGTCAAGCATCCGCCAGCGATGCGCGACCGTCTCATGAGCGATATCTTCGGGCCGGTTTCCGCCCCTCTCCGGCAGGCCGGGAGACGGGCATGACCGCCGCATCGCAGGATCCGATGGGCCTTGCCAGGTTGGAGCAGCGTCTCCGGCAGGATCTCGCATGGCTCGAATGGCCGGCGAAGGACTGGGTGCCGCCACGCGAGCAGGACGGGCAGCGTGTCCGCGACGTCGTGGTGATCGGGGCCGGCATGTGCGGCCTGGCGGCGGCCGCCGCGCTCAAGGGGCTCGGCGTCGTCAATCTCGCGGTGCTCGACCGCGCCGCGGCCGGCCAGGAAGGGCCCTGGGTCACCTATGCGCGGATGGAGACGCTGCGCTCGCCCAAGCAGCTCACCGGCCCGGCGCTCGGCCTGCCCGCCCTCACCTTCCGGGCCTGGTACGAGGCGCAGTTCGGCGCCGCCGCCTGGGAGGCGCTCGGCAAGATCCCGCGGCCGATGTGGATGGAGTATCTCGTCTGGTATCGCCGCGTGCTCGATCTGCCGGTCGAGAACGAGGTGACGCTCGAAACCGTGACGCCGCTGCCGGACGATCTCCTGGCGCTGAGGGTCCGGGACACCATCGGCGCCCGCACCGTTTTCGCGCGCCATCTCGTCCTCGCCACCGGCCGCGACGGTCTCGGCGGCCCCTGGGTCCCGCCCCTCGTCGCGGGGATCGACCGCCGCTTCTGGGCCCATAGCGCCGACGATATCGATTTCGAGGCGCTGAAGGGCAAACGCGTCGGCGTCGTCGGCGCCGGCGCCTCCGCGATGGACAATGCCGCGACCGTGCTCGAACAGGGCGCGGGCAGCCTCGATCTCTTCATCCGTCGCAAGGATCTGCCGCGGATCAACAAGTTCACAGGCATCGGCAGCCAAGGCGTGATCCACGGCTTCGCCGGCCTGCCCGACGACTGGAAATGGCGCTTCCTCGACGCCGCGCTGAAGGCGCAGACCCCGCCGCCGCGCGACTCGACCATGCGGGTCTCGCGCCATCCCAATGCCCGCTTCCATCTCGGCAGCCCGCTGCTCTCGCTGGAAGAACGGGGCGGCCATCTCGTGCTGACCACGGCCAAGGGCGTCTACGATCTCGATTTCATGATCTTCGCGACCGGCTTCTCGGTCGATCTCGGCCTGCGGCCCGAGCTCGCCGCCTTCGCGCCCTTCATCCGATTCTGGAAGGATCGCTACACGCCGCCTGCGGGGCTCGACAATGCCGAGCTCGCGCAGGCGCCCGATCTCGGCCCCGCCTTCGAATTCCAGGAGAAGGTCGCGGGAACCTGCCCGGCGCTCGCCCGCATCCACTGCTTCAACTACCCGGCCCTGCTGAGCCACGGAAAGCTCTCCGGCGACATCCCGGCGGTCAGCGAAGGCGCAAGGCGACTCGCCCGCGGCATCACGCGCGCCCTGTTCGTCGCCGATCGCGAGACGCATTACCGGGCGCTGCTGGCCTATGACACGCCCGAGCTGCTCGGCGACGAGTGGCGCGACGCCGATGCTGAGATGGAGGTCGGCCATGCCGAATGAGCGCCCGCTGATCGAGGCCTTTTACGGCATCTCCTCGCCCTGGGCCTATTTCGGCGCGCCACGGCTCTACGACATCGCGGCGCGCACCGGCGCGCGCCTGTCTCTGCGGCCGATCCGCATCATCGAGGCCAATGGCGGCATCCTGCTGCGCACGCGCCCGGACCCGCGTCAGGCCTATCACGCGGTAGAACTCGAGCGCTGGCGCCGGCATCTTGGCATGCCGCTGAACCTCAAGCCGCGCTTCTATCCCTGCCGCACCATCGAGCCGGCAGCGCAGGCGGTGATCGCCGTCGACCGGGCCGGCCTCGATGCGCCGGCCTTCTCCTTCGCGGTTCAGCGCGCGCTCTGGGCGCAGGAACGCGACATCGCCGATGCCGAGACGCTGCGCGAGATCGCCCGCGAGACGCTCGGCGACGAGGCCGTGCCGCTCGTCGCCCATCCCCAACCAGCGGCGATCATCGCCGCCTGGCATGACAATCTCGACGAGGCCGAGCGTCTCGGCATCTTCGGGACACCGACCTATGTCGTGAACGGCGAATTGTTCTGGGGCCAGGACAGGCTCGATTTCGTCGAACGCGCCGTGACTGCCGCCTCTCCCACCCCTGCCCGCACATCATGAAGGAGTCGATCATGAAGACGTTGTCGATCGCCGCCGCCCTCGGAGCCGCGCTCCTCGCGGGCCTGAGCACAGCCCCCGCCCATGCCGAGTACCCGGAGCGGCCGATCGAGATGATCGTCGCCTTCGCGCCCGGCGGCGGCACCGACGTCGCCGCCCGCTCGATCGCGCGCTACATGGAGAAATATCTCGGCTCGGGCGCCCGGATCGGCGTCATCAACAAGCCGGGTGCCGGCGGCGAGATCGGTTGGACCGCGGTCGCCCAAGCCAAGCCCGACGGCTACACGATCGGCTTCATCAACGCCCCCGCAATCAACGCGCTCGTCGTCGAGGGCAAGGCCAAGTTCAAGATGAGCGACTTCCAGCCGGTCGCGAACCTCGTCTACGACCCCGGCGTGCTGGTCGTGCCGAAGGCCAGCCCCTATGCGACCCTGAAGGACGTCGTCGAGGCGGCCAAGAAGGCGGCCGGCGCCGTCGTCATCGGCACGTCGGGCGCCAGCGGCTCCTCGGAGCATATCGCGCTCCTCAACTTCCAGCGCCTGGCCGACACCAAGTTCACCCCCGCTTTCTTCGGCGGCACGGCGCCCGTCCGCCAGGCGGTGCTCGGCGGACATATCCCGGCCGCGACCATGAACCTGAGCGAAGCGCTGCAGCTCGCCCGCGAGGGCACCATCAAGGTGCTCGGCATCATGAGCGCCGAGCGCTCCTCCTACCTGCCCGACGCGCCGACCTTCCGCGAGGCCGGTTACGACGTCGTCGCCGGCGCCTCGCGCGGCATCGCAGCGCCCAAGGGTATCCCGGCCGATGTCCTCGCCAAGCTCGAGAAGGCGATCGATCAGGCGCTGAAGGACCCGGAATATCTCGACGCCGCCAAGAAGGCCGAGATCCCGCTGCAATACCTCGCCTCGGCGCAGTTCAAGGAGTTCCTCGACCGCGCCAGCGCCGATCTCGAGGCGACCTGGAAGGCGACGCCGTGGAAGTGACGCCGCAGACCGCGCCCGAGGCTGCGAGTTCCGGCGCGCGCAGCCTCGCCGAGATCGGCTTTGCGGCCCTGCTGGTGGCGACGGCCGTCGCGGTGATCGCGACGGCGGCGTCCTACCCCACCGAGAGCGCGGCCTATCCGATCGCGATCGGCGCCGGCATCGCCGCGCTCGGCCTCTGGATCGGCCTGCGCGAGCTGATCAAGCGGCGGCGCGGAAACCCGACGCCGGGCGGTTTCGCCGAGCATGGTCCGCGCCTCGCCATCGGCATCGCGACGCTCGTCGCCTATTTCATCGCGGTCAGCCTCCTCGGCTTCATCCTGCCGAGCCTTGCTCTCTGCATCCTGCTGCCTGCCGCCGTCGGCTTCCGGCACTGGGGTTTGTCAGTGGCGGTCGCCGTCATCTCGGTGGTCTTCATCCTGCTGGTCTTTGTCTACGCGCTCGAACGGCCGATCCCGCCCGATATCCTCTCCCCGTTCCTGGGACGGCTCAGATGATCGACGCCCTGCTGCACGCCATCCCGCTCGTCTTCGCGCCGATGAACATCCTCGCCATGTTCATCGGGCTGATCGCCGGGCTCGTCGTCGGCTGCCTGCCGGGCCTCACGGTCGTCACGGGCCTTGCGGTGCTGATCCCGCTGACTTTCGGGCTCGATCCGCTCTTCGCCCTCGGCATGATGGCCGGCATGTATAATGGCGGCTCCTATGGTGGGGCGATCCCGGCGATCCTGATGCGCGTGCCAGGTACGCCGGCCTCGGTCGCGACCGTGCTCGACGGCTACAAGATGACCCAGCAGGGCAAGGCCGCCTATGCGCTCCAGGTCGCGCTGCTGTCGGGCGTGATCGGCAGCGTGCTCTCCTCGATCTCGCTCATCCTGCTCTCGCCGCCGCTGGTCTCGTTCAGCCTGCTCTTCGGCCCGACCGAGTATTTCTGGCTCGGCATTCTCGGCCTCGCCACGGTGTCCTCGCTGCTCGGCGACGACCTGGCCAAGGGCCTGATCGCCTGCGGCATCGGGCTCCTGATCGGCGCGGTCGGCCAGGACATCTCGAACGGCACGGAGCGCTTCACCTTCGGCCAGCTCGACCTGCTCGACGGCTTCAGCGCGATCGTATTGCTGACCGGGCTCTTCGCCGTGCCGCCGGTGCTGCAGATGGTTGAGGAAGCGGTCAAGACCGGCATGAGCGGCGACAAGCTCAAGCTCAGCCGGCAGGGCTCGGCGCTCGGCCAATGGCGCTTCTTCATGCCGGTCTGGCTGCGCAGTTCCGTCATCGGCATCGTCATCGGCATCCTGCCCGGCGCCGGCGGCAGCATGTCGTCATTCCTCGCCTATAACGAGGCCAAGCGCGTCGCCCGTAATCCCGAGACCTTCGGCCACGGCAATCCCGAGGGCGTCGCGGCCTCCGAATGCGGCAACGGCGCCGACAATGCCGCCTCGCTGATTCCGGCGCTGGCGCTCGGCATTCCGGGCTCCGGCGTCGCGGCGGTGATCCTGGGCGGCCTGCTCGTGCATGGGCTGAGGCCAGGCCCGCAGCTCTTCCGCGAGCATCCGGACATCGTCTACGGGTTCATGCTGCAATTCCTGGTGACGTCGTTCCTGCTCGCCTTGGTCGGCGGCCTGGCTGCGACGCGCATCTTCGGCCAGGTGCTGCGCCTGCCGCGGATCGTGCTGGCGCCCGTTATCCTGCTCTTCGTCACCGTCGGGGTGTATTCGGTCAACAACTCGCTGTTCGACCTCTGGGTGCTGCTCGGCGTCGGACTCGTCGGCTATGTGCTGGAGCGGCTCGACTATCCGAGCGCGCCGATCGTGCTCGGCCTGCTGCTCGGACCGATGGTCGAGAGCCAGCTCCGGCTCGCCCTGACGATCTCGGGTGGCCATCCGAGCGCGCTGCTCGCGACGCCGATCGCGATCATCCTGGCCCTGCTCAGCGCCGCGATCCTGCTCACCCCCGCCTGGCGGGCCTGGCGCGAGCGGAAGGCGGCCGAGGCCGGAGTGACCAAGGCCGAGTAATGCAAGATGTCTTGCGCTGACTGACGCTCTCGCCGTCATCCCGGACAAGCCGCGTAGCGGCGCCGCTCCGGGATCCATCGTAAGGCTCGGCGTCCTACGATGGATCCCGGGGCTGCGCTGCGCTCGCCCGCGATGACGCGGTCAGGTTCCCGTGCGCTCATCGGAAACCGAAGGAGACGACCGCCTCAATCGGCCGTCCTGAAGATCGCGCGCGGCAGCCCGTCGGCGAAGCGGCGGGCGCGCTCCAGATGCGCCTCCATGCCGCGCGCCGCCCCTTTCGCGTCGCCGGCGAGGATCGCCGTCGCGATCTGTCGGTGTTCCTTGTTCGACAGCGCGAGCGTCTCCGGCGTCAGCGTCCCGCTCAGCTGGAACATGATCAGCGGCAGCTGCATCTGCCGGCACAGCACGGCGAGCTGCTCGTTGCCGCTGATGTCGGCCACGGCCTGGTGGAAAATGCGGTTCTCGTCGAGATAGGTCATTCCGACATTGCGCGGCGCGTCGCTCCAGATAGGCGCCACCGCCTGTTCGAACCGGGCCCTGACGCCCGGCAGGCCGATATTCTCGCTCGCCAGCCGCGCCGCGAGCACCTCGAGCGCGCCGCGGATCTGGAAGAGCTCCTGGGTCTGCTGGTGCGACAGTCGCCGGACGATGGCGCCACGATTGGGCACGCTCTCGACCAGCCCTTCCGAGGTGAGCTTGCGAAAAGCCTCGCGCAGCGGCCCGCGGCTGACGCCGAGCTCGACCGTCAGGTCGGCCTCGATCAAGCGCTGACCTGGCGCATAGCGGCCGCTGAGAATGCCGTCCTTGAGGTGCAGGAAGACCCGCTCGACCGTGTTGCCGCGGGCGCGTCCGGCGGCCTCGCCGTCGATCAGGTCGTTGCGGTCGGATGGATCGAACATGTCGGCATCTATGCCTTGGCCGAGGCGGCTTGACAAGCTTTTGCACTCCAATATTGTCCTACAAAACTGAAGGTCGAATTGACCTCTGAGGAAACCCAAGGAGCGACGACATGCGCACCCGTCCAGGACGGAGGCCGCGATGCTGATCGGCAGCGCCGGCCCAGGCAAAACCTCGATCTGCACCGCGGATGCCGCCAGCATCGAGATCCGCGGGCGCGATCTCGCCAACGACCTGATGGGCGGAATCGGCTTCACCGAATTCTTCTTCCTGCTCGTCACCGGCAAGACGCCGTCGCAGAAGCAGCGCTTCTTCCTCGATGTGCTGCTGGTCGCGATCGCCGAGCACGGCCTCACCCCGACGGCCCAGGCCGCGCGGATGACGTTGGCAGCCGATCCCGATTGCCTCCAGGCCGCGGTGGCGGCCGGCATCCTCGGCTGCGGCACGGTGGTGCTCGGCACCTCGCAGCTCTGCGGCGATCTTCTCGTCGCGGCGCAGAAGCGGGTCGCAGCCGGCGAGACGCCGGCCGCCGTGGCGCTGGACATGGCGTCGGCCGTCCGCGCCCGCCGCGGCAAGATGCCCGGCTTCGGCCATCCCATCCATCACCCGGTCGACCCCCGCACGCAGCGCATCCTGGCGCTCGCCGAGCGCGAGGGGATCACCGGGCCCCATCTCACGCTCGCCACGGCCTTCCAGCCCGCCGTCGCTGAAGCCTGGGGCCGGACGATGCCGATGAATGTCTCCATGCCGATCGCGGCCGTGCTGCTCGATCTCGATTTCCCCGCGACGATGATCAAGGCGATCCCGATCCTGGCGCGGACGGCCGGCGTGCTCGGGCACCTGGCCGAAGAGCAGGAGCAGCCGATCGGCTTCCTGATGTCCCATCACGGCGAGAACGCCATCGCCTATGAACGCGAGGGAACGGCCGCATCATGATGTTCCAGCCCGAGATCGAGAGCCGGCCCTGGGCCGAACAAAGCGGCATCGACGAGCCGGCCTATCGCAAGCAGCTCGACTATCTCTTCGACAATTCGCGCTTCTACCAGAAGAAGCTCGGCGAAGCCGGCTTCAAGACGGCCGCCTCGGCCGGCGGCCTCGACGATATCCGGCACCTGCCCTTCACCGAGAAGGACGAGCTGCGCGCCAGCCGCTCCGAAGCCGACCCGATCGGCACCCATATCGCCGTCCCGCTCGAAAAGGTCTGCCGCGTCTTCTCGACCAGCGGCACGACCGGCATCCCGAGCTATATCCCGCTGACCCCGAGCGATCTCGAACGCTGGGTCCTGACCTCGTCGCGCTCCTATGCGGCGGCGGGCGTCAAGGCCGGCGAGCGCATGGTCAGCACCTATAATGCCGGCCCCTTCGTCGCGGGCGCCGCGCTCGACGCCTTCAACCGCCTCGGCCTCTGTCACATCCCGGTCGGCAGCGGCAATACCGAGCGGCTGATGGCGGCTGTGAAGCTGCTCAGGCCGCAGATCCTCGGCTGCACGCCGTCCTACGCCTTCCACCTCTCGGAATGGGCGAAGGACCGCGGCATCGACCTCAAGTCGAGCTCGGTGGAGCATATCCTCGTCGCCGGCGAGCCCGGCGGCGGCGAGCCCGCCATGCGCGGCAAGCTCGAGGAGGCATGGGGCGCCAAGGTCACCGAGGCCATGGGCATCGGCGACATCTCGGTCTCGCTCTGGGGCGAATGCGAGCATCAGAACGGCATGCATTTCAGCGGCCGTGGCTTCGTCCATATCGAGCTGATCGATCCGGAGACCGGCGAGCCGGTCCCGCTCGAGGACGGCGCCACCGGCGAGCTGGTCCTGACCCATCTCGCGCGCGAGGCCGCTCCGCTGCTGCGCTTCCGCACGCGCGACCATGTCATGTACTGGAACTCGCCCTGCCCCTGCGGCCGGACCTCGCCGCGCGTGCGCTGCATCGGCCGCACCGACGACATGCTGATCGTGCGCGGCGTCAACCTCTTCCCCTCGGCCGTGCGCGAGGTGGTGAACCGCTTCGCGCCCAAGGTCAGCGGCGTCATCTCGGTCCGGCCGAAGGTCAGGGGCGTCAAGCAGGAACCGCCGCTGCCGGTGGTGGTCGAGCTCGGCGAGGGCGTCGAGGCCTCGCCCGATCTCGCCGACGCCATCCAGAAGGAGATCCGCGCCGTGCTCGTGGTGACCACCATGGTCAAGCTGGTGCCGCACGGAGCGCTGCCCCGAACCGACTACAAGTCGAAGATCCTGGATTTCAGCGAGGCGGTCTGAGCCGCCCGTTCCGGAGCAATAAGAACATCATCAGGGAGGAAACGATGAAACTGAGACATGCCCTGCTGGGCGCCCTCGCCGGGCTCATGTCGGCGGGCCCGGCCTTCGCCGCCGAGTTCGAGCTGAAGCTCTCGCACATGTTCCCGCCGACGCATTTCATCCAGACGCTCGTGCTCGAGCCCTGGGCGAAGTCGCTCGAGGAGAAATCGAACGGCCGCGTGAAAATCCAGATCTTCGCCGCCGGCTCGGCGCTGGGCGACGCCACGCGCCAGTTCGACCAGGTCCGCGGCGGCGTGGTCGACATCGCGATCGGCATCCCGGCGATCCCGCGCGGCCGCCATCCGCGCTCGACGCTGATCGAGCTGCCCTTCACGATCAAGACGGCCGAGGCCGGCACCAAGGCGCTGACCGAGCTCTATGACGAGCATCTCAAGGCTGATTTTCCCGGCACGGTGATGCTTTCGCTGACGGTGACCGAACCCAGCGCGATCCATACGAAATCGCCCGTCGCCGATCTCGACCAGGTCAAGGGCATGCGCCTGCGGGCGCCGACTCCGAGCGTCACCGCCATCCTGAACGCGCTGGGCGCCACGCCGGTCGGCCTGCCGCCGACGCAGATCTACGAAAACGTCGAGCGCGGCGTGGTCGACGGCAACGTCATGCCCTGGGGCCCGGTCGGCGCCTTCAAGCTGCATGAGGTGCTGAAGAACCATCTCAACGCCCGCATCGACGCGGTCGCGATGTACACGCTGATGAACGAGCGGCGCTACAATTCGCTGCCTCCGGACATCAAGAAGCTCTTCGACGACAGCAAGGTCTTCTTCGCCCAGAATTGGGGCAAGTGGTGGAAGGACACCGACCAGATCGCGATCGACGCCGCCACGAAGGCCGGCAACACGATCCGCGAGCTGCCCGATGCCAGCCGCGACGCCTGGCGCGGGAAGCTCCAGAAGGTCGTCGACGACTATGTCGCCGAGCAGGAGAAGACGGTTCCGGGCTCGCGCAAGACCTATGACGCGATGGTCGCGGCCCTGAAGAAATACGAATAGCGACCGCCCCGTTCCGCAGGCGGGCCGGCATCTCGCGATCCCGGCCCGCCCTCGTTTCCCTCCCGAGCGGATTTCCCATGATCAGGGCAACCAGGTTTCTGGCGCTGGCCGGCACGCTGGCCTTCCTCGCGGCGGTGGTCTTGACCATCGTCGATATCGCCCTTCGCAGCCTCAGCAGCGGCACGGTCCATGGCGCGGTCGATCTCGGCCAGCTCTGCGTGATGATCGGCGCGATGCTGGCGATCCCCTATGGCTTCATGACCGACCAGCATGTCGCCATCGACCTCTTCACCGACAAGCTGCCGGCGCGCATCCAGGTCGCCCTGCGGGTCTTTGCCGCGATCCTCGGCGCCGTCTTCCTCGCGGGCGTGTTCTGGTTCTCGCTGCAGCAGGCGATGATCGAGATCGCGGGAGGCGATCGAAGCCAGACCATCGGCATTCCGATGAGCTGGTACTGGGCCCCGTTCCTGATCGGAATGGCCCTGTCGGTCGTCAGCCTTCTCGTGGTCGCGCTCGATCTCATCCGCAACGGCCTTCCCTCCACCCGCGTCGAGGAGGTCGCGCATTGAGCCCCGCAGCCATCGGATCGATCGGGATTTTCGCGCTCCTGGCGCTGATCGCGCTGCGCGTCCCGGTCGCCATCGCCATGGGCGTCGTCGGCATCGTCGGCGGCGTCGCCATCAATGGCTGGTTCAGCCTCGGCTTCGTGCTCGGCTCACAGCCCTTCGTCACCGTGTTCCCCTATACGCTCTCGGTGATCCCGCTCTTCGTGATGATGGGCGCCTTCGCGGCTCGCGCCGGGCTCTCCGCCTCGCTGTTCCAGTCGCTGCATGCGCTGATCGGTCATTGGCGCGGCGGCCTGGCCTCGGCCACGATCGGCGCTTGCGCGCTGTTCGGCTCGGTCTGCGGCTCGAGCCTCGCCACCGCCGCCACGATGGCGCGCGTCGCGATCCCGTCGATGCGCGCCGTCGGCTATGACGACCGCCTGACGGCGGGAACGGTCGCCGCCGGCGGCACGCTCGGCATCCTGATCCCGCCGAGCATCATCATGGTCATCTACGCGATCATGACCGAGCAATCGATCGGCCGGATGTTCCTGGCCGGCATGGTCCCGGGCTTCATGGCCGCCGGGCTCTACATGCTGACGGTCTACATCATCGCCCGACTTCGCCCGAAGGCCGCGCCGCTCTCGCCCCGGCTCGACGGCGCCAAGCGCATCGAGGCCTTCCGGCAGATGGGCCCGGTCCTGCTGCTCTTCGGCTCGGTGATGGGCTCGATCTATCTCGGCATCGCCTCGCCGACGGAGGCTGCCGCGGTCGGCGCCTTCGGCGCGATGGTGCTCGCGGCCTTCCGGCGCAAGCTGACCTGGGAGGTGGTGCGGGAATCGCTGATGGAAACGGCGGTGACCACGGGCATGATCTTCATGATCCTCGTCGGCACCTCGATCCTGCAATTCTTCATCGAGACCTCGACGCTGCCGAACATGCTGCTCGACGGCATCAACTGGCTGCAATTGCCGCCGCTCGGCGTGCTGATCCTGATCCTGATCGTCTATGTCATCCTCGGCTGCTTCCTCGACAGCCTGTCGATGATGCTGATCACCCTGCCGATCTTCTTCCCGCTGATCGTCAAGCTCGGCTACGACCCGGTCTGGTTCGGCATTCTGGTGACCTCGGTGGTCGAGATCGGCCTGATCACCCCGCCGGTGGGCATGAACCTCTTCGTCATCGTCGCCGTCTCCGGCTCGATCAAGTTCGAGACCGCCGCGGCCGGTATCGTGCCTTTCCTGATGGCCGACCTCACCCGGGTGATCCTGCTCGTCGCCTTCCCGGCCATCACCTTGTTCCTGCCACGCCTGCTGATGGGTTGACCATGACCGCCTCGCTCTCCGCCCGCCTCAAGCAGCCCGGGCTGCTGGTCGCGCCCGGCATCCACGACATGGTTTCGGCCCGCATCGCCGACGCGATCGGCTTCGACGCGCTCTACATGACCGGCTTCGGCGTCGTCGCCTCGCATCTCGGCCTGCCCGATGCAGGGCTCGCCACCTATTCCGACATGGTCGGGCGGGTCCGCCTGATGGCCGAAGGCACGACAGCGCCGCTCATCGCCGATGGCGACACCGGCTATGGCGGCCTGCTCAATATCGACCACACCGTGCGCGGCTACGAGGCGGCGGGCGCGGCGGCGATCCAGCTCGAGGACCAGGAATTCCCGAAGAAATGCGGCCACACGCCCGGCCGCCGGGTCGTGCCGCTCGCGGACGCGGTCCTGCGCATCAGGGTGGCGGCGGAGGCGCGCAGCTCGCGCGATTTCCTGATCGTGGCACGCACCGACGCCCGCACCGGGCACGGCCTCGACGAGGCCCTGCGGCGCGGCGAGGCCTTTCTCAAGGCCGGCGCAGACATCCTGTTCATCGAGTCGCCCGAAAGCGTCGAGGAGATGGCCCGGATCGGCCGGACCTTCGACGCGCCGCTGCTCGCCAACATGGTCGAGGGCGGCCGCACCCCGATCCTGTCCAAGGCGGAGCTGGAGGAGCTCGGCTACAAGCTCGCCATCTTCCCCGTCGCGGGCCTGCTCGCCCAGGCGGCGGCACTGCGCTCGGTCTATGAGACGATCGCGCGCGACGGCTCGACGAAGGATTTCTCCGGAACGCTCGAGCCCTTCGACGCGGTCACCCGGCTGATGGGCTTCGAGCGGGTCTGGGCCTTCGACAAGGCCCATGCCGAGACCGAAGCCTGATTTCGACCTGGCAAGCCCCGCGCGCCGCGCTATTCTGCAGCGTGCCCCCGCGACTGCTCCTGACCATCTGCCGGATTGAGCCGGCCGCGCCTCCGGCATGACGGATCTCCGGAACGCCGGGCCTGTCGACCTCGTCCTCGTCGGCGGCGGTCACACCAATGTCCAGGTGATGACGGGTTTCACCGCAAGGCCCGTCCCGCACCTGCGCCTGACACTGGTGACGGACCGCCTGGAGACGCCCTATTCCGGCATGCTGCCCGGCTGTGTCGCCGGGCTCTACACGACGCAGGAGATGCATATCGACCTAGCGCGCCTGGCGCGGGCGACCGGCACGCGGCTGGTCCATGCCGCCGCGACCGGGCTCGATCTGCCTCGCAAGCGCCTGCAGCTCGCCGATGGTGAAGAGCTCTCCTACGACCTGCTCTCGCTGAATGTCGGCATCACGCCCGACCTCTCCGGGATCGAGGGAGCGGATCGCCATGGCATCCCGGTCAAGCCGATCAGCGGATTCCTGACGCGTCTGGAGGCGCTTCTCACAGCGCTACAAAAGCCCGATGGCCCACGCCGGATCGCCGTCGTCGGCGGCGGTGCGGCCGGGATCGAGCTCGCCTTCGCTCTCCGTGCCCGCCTGAATCGCGAGGCGCCGGGCTGGGGTCTCGACCCGGCGAGCTTCGATCTCACCCTGGTCAGCGCCGAAGGGCTCGCGCCGGCGCTGAACGACGGCGTCCACCGCAAGGTCGAGGCCGCCCTCGCCCGGCACCGCATCGCCTTCGTCGGCGATTTCAGGGTCACGGCGATCTCCGCACAGGCCTTGCAGGCGCAGGACGGCCGCGCGCTGCCGGCCGACGCCGTGCTGCTCTCGACAGATGCGCGCGCGCCGTCCTGGCTTGCCGGAACCGGGTTGCCGCTGGCGACGGACGGCTCGGTCGAAACCCGGGAGACCCTTCAGGTCCTGGGCGACGACGCCGTTTTCGCCGTCGGCGACTGCGCGACGGTGGTAGTCGAGCCACGGCCGAAGGCAGGTGTCTTCGCGGTCAGGCAAGGCCCGGCGCTGGTGCGCGGCTTGAGAGCGGCGCTTGGAGGCGAGCCGATCCCCAGGCACAAGGCCCAGCGCGAATTCCTCACCTTGCTGATGACGGGCGACGGCAGCGCCATCGCCGGGCGTGGCGGCTGGTTTTCGCTCGAAGGACGGCTCGTCTGGCGCTGGAAGGACTGGATCGACCGGCGCTTCATGGCGATGTTCGAGGGCTTCGGCCGCGACCGGACGCCGTGAACGCGCCTCCTCAGGCTGCGGCCTGGATATCGCCCGCCAGATCGCCCAATCGCGGGAGCTCCTCGATCCGGCCGATCTCGCGCGCCAGTGTCTCTACCGCCTCGGCGCTGACGGCGAGCCCGGCGAGGTCGCGAAACTTGTCGAGCAACGCCTCCGCGCCGAGCGGATTGTCGAAGCCGCCGATCGGCACGTTTGAGCGAGCCGAGAATGTCTCGCCAGATTTCAGGGCGATCTCGACGCGCGCGGCCCGGGTCTCCGGAAGCAGCGCCGTGAGTGCAGGGTCCTTTCTGACCTCAACCTTCGCAATCAACGCGGTCATGGCAGGCGCCCGCACGATCTCGTCGCTATAGACCTCGCGCGCATTGCTGCCATGGAGCAGGCGCGCCGCGACGTTGAAGGCGATGGAATGCTTCGCCGCATAGGCATTGGCGACGGCAGTGCCGCCGAGCCGCGTCGCCGGGTCGTAGGTGAAGACCGTGACCGCGGCGATCGCCTCGATGTCCGGAGCATGCTCTGCCTGGATCGCCGCCGCGGCCTCGATCGGCGCATGGTTCCAGCGGCTGCAGGCATAGATCTTGAAGTAGTTGCGCGTCAGGAAGAACGTCTCGAAATGCGGCTCGACGGCGAGCGCGCAGCGTTCGCCCAGGATCCTGCCGAACACGGCCCCGAGCGCATCCGGCTCGCCACAGAAGCCCGCCTGCGCCAGCCGCGCCGCCAGCAGCCCGTTATGGTTGGTGAACCCGGTATAGAGATTGCGCACCGAGGCGCCGCTATTGGCGGCGTTCTGCGACGAGGCGATGCTCAGCCCTGCCGCCAGCTCGAGCGCCTGCGCCGTCGCCGCCACATCGAGGCCGAGCAGCCGCGCCGCGCCAACGGCGGTCCCGATGATCGCATGCGTGCCGAAGGGATGCACCGCATCGCGGAGTTTCGTCGCACGGCCGACGCGCACCGCGATCTCATAGCCGGCAATGAAGGCTTCGAGGAAAGTCGCGCCCGAGCTATCCAGTTCTTCCGCCAGCGCCCAGAGCGCCGGCATGATGTGGACCGCCGGGTGGTTGATCGCGAACTGGTTGCCCTCATCGAGTTCGAGCGAGACCCCACCAGCACCGTTGACCAACGCCGCGACGTGGGCGGCGGCCGTGAGCTTCGTGCCGAACAGCGACGCCCGGCCCTGGCCAAGCGTCGGCGCGAGCGCGGCAAGGTTGCGGATTTCCGGCAGTTGCGAACCGCCGAGCATGACGCCGACCGTGTCGCGCACGATCAGCTTCGCATGGGTGACGGCCTCGGCCGGCACATCGCCGAGCCGCAAGGAGAAAGCGAGCGCGGCCAGCGCCTCGGCTGTCGCCGACGGAGCGGTCCGGACCGGCTGCGGCGCGGCGCTCACGACCTGCTCTCCACCACGACGGCTGCGAGCGCGGAGACGAGCTCGGGCTTGCGGACCTGCGGCTCGGGCCAGGCGCGGCGGCTTTGGGCCAGGCCGAGACCAAGGAAGCTTTCGGCCAGCTTCAGCGTCAGCAGCAAGGGATCGATGACCGGTACGGTAAGCTCGGCCGCGAGCTGTGCGGCGAGGTCGTCACCGGTGCTGGCAAGGCACAGCACATCGGCGCCGTCCTCCTCGAGGCAGGCCTTGGCGGCGGTGAGCGCGGCCGCAAAGGCCGCCCCGCCCTGCTCGCCTTCGGCGGCGGAAAACGCGCGAACCGAGGCGCATTGCGCAGACAAGCCGTATTCGACGATGAGCTTCTTCGCCCGGTTGTAGCCGGACGCCGGCACGAGCACCGAAAAGCGCGAGCCCAGCGTCAGCGCATGCAGCATCGCGCTGCGCCCGGCCGCCACGACCGGCACCGACAGGACCGAGCGCAGCGCGCCCGCGCCGTAATCGCCGAAATCCCCGAGGCAGACGGCGTCGAACCCTTCGGTCTCGGCGCCCTGCCCGGCCGCGAGCACGGCGAGATCGGCCAGAGCCCAGTCATGAGCGCTGGCGAAGCCGGCCGGCGCGCCCTCGGCATGGCGGATCACGACGGTTGCATCGGAATCGACGACCGCGGCTGGGTCGGCCGGCCCGGCACCAGCCGCGAGGATCATCAGGAGCTTTGGCATGGTTCTCTCCCTCAGATCGCGGCCGCGCGCTCGCCCATGGCGCGCAAGCGCGCCTGAGCGGATTCGAGCGGCGCGGGATAGGCGATGCGGCTATGGCTGAGCTTCAGCTTGATCGCGGCATCGGCCAGCCGGTAGGTCAGCGGGCCGGGATTGATGATCGGCACCGGCAGGCGCTCGGCGAGATAGGCATGGGCCTCGTGCATCGTCGTCGAGCCGAGGATGATGACGTCGGCGCCGTCCTCCTCGATGCAAGCCATAGCCGCCCTGTGCAGCGCTGGGAAGAACTCGTCCTCCTTGCCGGCGAGCAGGCTCTGGTTGTTGGGCTGCAGGCCGGCGGAGCGCAGAGAAGCGCATTTATGCGCGAGCCCGAGCTCCGCGAGGGTCTTGGTGTAGAGATGGCGCCAGCGGTCCCACATCGCCAGGATCGAGAACTTCTCCCCCAGCATCAGCGCCGCCAGCATGGCGTGGCGGCCGGCGCCGATCACCGGGATGTCGAGCACCGAGCGCAGCGCCGACATGCCGGAATCGCTGACCGTGTCGATGCAGACGGCGTCAAAACCCTCCTCCTGCGCGGCGATTCCAGCCTCGAGGATGCCGATATCGGCGAGCACCGAATCCTGCTGGCTGACATAGTTGGCCGGCGCGATCCGCACCGGGCGGAACTCGAAATCGATGCCTTCGCCCAGCTTCACCGAGCCGAGCTGCGCCTTGCGCTTCTCCAGGTTCTCCGCATCCATCGGAAACGGCACGATCACCAGCACCCTGGCCATGGCGGCTTGTTCTCCTTGAAATGTCACGAGGCCAGGCGCGCCGCGCCGGCACCGGCGAAGCGGCCGAGCACGACAGCGGTCAGAAGACCGTTGCCGCCGAGATAGCCCCAGGAGGACGGCCCGGAGAGCCCACGCGCGGCCCCGCCGGCGGCGAAAAGATTTGGCAGCGACGATCCGTCTGCCCGCAGGACGCGCGCATCGGCATCGACGGAGAGCCCGCCCTGGGTATGGAACAGCGCGCCGCGCACCTCGGCCGCCAGATAAGGCGGCCGCAGCGGCGGGTTGCCCGAGAAATCGCGCTTGAACGGGTCAGGCGCCCTGCCCGCGGCATGGCGCTCCACTTCAGCGAAGCTCGTCTTCAGCGCGGTGGCCGGCAGGCCCGTCGCCGCAGCGAGCCCCTCGATGCTGTCGGCCGAGACGATCGCGCCGGCCTCCAGCACGCGATGATAATCCTGGAAGGTCAGGGCCGGCTCCTCGCAGCGCCGGTCGTAGATGGTCCAAGCGGTGCCGCCGGGCTGGGCCAGCACGGCAGAGGCCTGCTCGGAATAGCCGCTCATCTCGTTGGAGAAGCGCCGCCCGTCACGATTGACCTGAAAGCCGCCGCGAATGACCAGCGCCCAGGTCAGCGGCAGATTCGAGCCCGCCGCGACGCAATGGCCCTGATAGCCGCCGAGATCGGCGCTGGCCGCACTGAGCGCCGCGCCCCAGGCGAGCGCCTCGCCCTTGCTGCCATCATGGCCGCAATAGACGGCGCTGGCCATATCCGGGATATGGCGAGCGACGATCGCCGGGTCGGCGCCATAGCCGCCGGTCGCGAGCACCAGGGCGCGGCAGCCGAGCCGGCGTTCGGCTCCGTTGCCGTCGCGGTAGCCGACCGCCCGAACACGACCATCCGCCTCCGCGAACAGCGTCTCGACCACGGCCGAGGTCACGATCTCCACGCCGGCCGCCTGCGCCGCGCGCAGCAGCCCCTGCTCCATCTCGACGCCCGTCCGGCCTTTCGGCACGTGATAGCGATGGCGCGAATGGCCGGGATAGAGGATGTCGTCGAGCAGCTCGAAATGGACGCCGTGCCGGTCGACCAGCCATTCAACCGCCGGGCCCGACGCCTCCGCGACGGCGCGCGCCAACGCTTCGTCGGTCTTGCCCTTGGCCTTGGCCATGATGTCGGCGAGGAAGAGCTCCGGCGTATCCTCTATGCCCTTCTCGCGCTGGAAACGCGTACCGGCCCCCGGGAGCATGCCGAGCGTCAGAGCCGTGTTGCCGGCCGGCTCCGCATCGCGCTCCAGCACGACGACGCTCGCGCCGCAGTCACGGGCGGAAAGCGCGGCGCAGAGGCCGGCGGCGCCGGCTCCGACCACGACGACATCGACGCTGCGCTCTGGCCGTGCCTCGCTCGCAGGCCGGACGCTCACGCCGGCACGCCCCAACTCACTTGCTCCGCGACGAGCGGCCCCGCCATGCGAAAGCGGTCGATAAAGCGGCCGCCGCCTGCGAGCGTGCCGTGAGCGAAGACCAGGCTGCCATCGTCGGTCAGCGCCTCGACGAACTGCTCGTAGCTCTTGCCGAGTCCAGCCGACGCCGCGAGCACTTCGGCAAGGCCGAGGCTGCGCCCGTGCGCGTCGATGGCGACGAAGCCGTCCGCGACCAGCTTGCCGGCAGCTTCGGCATCCCCCCTGGCCAGCGCCTCGGCCAGCGCTGATGCGACCTCCGTCGCCGGCGGCAGCGGCGGGCCGGGCACGCGCGAAACGCCGCCGCGGGCATAGGAGCTCGGGGCGAGCTCGCGCAGGATCGTCACGACGCCGTCCGGCGGCGCGGCCATGACCGAGCGCACGACGCGCGTCATGCCCTTGAGCAGGCGTGCCTTGGTGGCATCGTCATAGCCCTGGATGATGGTCGTCTCGACGACGGGCATGGCTCTCTCCGAATCTAATGGTCCGAGGTCAGGCGGCCGAGAGTTCGGCGGCCATCTCGGCAATGGTGGCGACGCGGCAGACCGGCTTCAGTGCCGCGATCGCGGTCTCATGGACCGCCGGCGTGAATGCGGCGCAGCCATCCTCCAGCACGATGGTCTCGAAATCGCGGACATGGGCGTCGCGCACCGTCGAGGCGACGCCGCCATTGGTGACGATGCCGGCGATCAGCAGCTTCTCGATGCCGCATTTGCGCAGCACCCACTCCATCCGCGTCATGTAGAAGGCGGAATAGGCGATCTTCTCGACGGTGAGGTCGGCCGGCTGAAGCTCGTCGACCAGCGCGTGGCCCCAGGCGCCGGGCAGGAAATCGCCCTTCTTCAGGAAGGGCCGGATCTGCTTCAGATGCGGCGAGATCAGCGGCTCGCCACCCTTGGCCGGAACCAGTGTGAACTGGGTCGAGACATAGAAGCCGCCCTTGGCGCGGATCAGGTCGGCGAGCGGCTTCAGCCGCGCCGGCAGCGCCGCGATCTCCGGCGCGCTCTGCCCGGCCCGGCCATAGGCGCCGTCGGGATGCAGGAAGTCGTTCTGGAGATCGACTGTGAGCAGCGCCGTGCGCGCGAGCGGGATGGCGGGATGGCTCATGCGGCGCGCTCCACGATCAGGTTGCCGAAGGCGTCGATGCGGGCGACGAGATCGGGATCGACGACGGTCGTCGCGTCCGGCTGCTCGAGGATCGCCGGCCCCTTCACGACTGTGCCGACCGGCAGGTCGAGCCGGGCATAGACCGCGGTTTCGTGCCAGGCGCCTGCGAACCAGACCTGGCGGGAGCCCAGCCGCGCCTTGCCGGCATCGGCCTCCGCGCCCGGCGCCAGCGCCGAGAGGTCGAAATGCGGGCGCCGCCCGATCGCGGCCGTGCGCAGATTGACGATGCGGGCCGGCACACTGGGCAACAACCGGCTGAAGGAGGTGCGATAGGCCTCCTCGAAGGCCGCGCGGACCCTGGCCTCGCTGACGCCCGTCGTGCCGTTCGCCACGATCAACGGAAGCGGCACCGACACCGTATGCGTCTGCCCGACATAATGCATGTCGAGCTCGAACAAGAGGTCAATGGCCTCGACCGCGAGCCCGGCCGCCTCGACGACCTCGCGCGCCTGCGCCGCCTCCGCGACCATGCGCCGGTCGAGCGCCCCGGCATCGAGCCCTTCCAGGCTCAGATTGACCGTCTGGACCTGGTCGTGGCGGATATCGGCGATGACGCAGCCGAGCGCCGAGGTGACGCCGGGATAGCGCGGCACCAGCGCGGCCTTGAGCCCGACATCCTTGATCAGCGAACCGGCGTGAAGAGCGCCGCCGCCGCCGAAAGGCACCGCCGCGAACTTGCCTGGGTCATGCCCGCGCTCGATCGAGACGAGCCGGATGGCGCCCGCCATCTTGGCATTGGCGATGCGCACGATCGCCTCGGCCGCGACCATGACGTCGAGCCCGAGCGGCCTGGCGACATGCGCCTCGATCGCGGCCTTGGCCGCCTCGACATCGAGCCGCGCGAGCTTGCCGCCGATCGGCCGCTCGGCATTGATGCGGCCGAGCACGACATTGGCGTCGGTCAGCGTCGGGCGCGTATTGCCCTGGCCGTAGCAGACCGGCCCCGGCCGCGAGCCGGCGCTTTCCGGCCCGACCTGCAGCAGGCCGCCGGCATCGACATGGGCGATCGAGCCGCCGCCGGCACCGATCGTGGTGATCTCGATCATCGGCGTGCGGATGACGAGGCCGAAATCGATCGTCGTCTGGGCCGCGAGCGCGGTCTTGCCGCCAACGACCAGCGAGACGTCGAAGGAGGTGCCGCCGAGATCGCCCGTGATCACGTCCGGGAAGCCCGCCGCCTCGGCGATCGCCGCCGCGGCGATGACCCCGGCTGCCGGCCCGGACAAGGCGGTGCGCACCGGCAGGCGCCGCGCTGTCTGCGTCGACATCACCCCGCCATTCGACTGGACGATGTGGAAGCGGCCCTTGAAGCCCTCGGAGGCCAGCGCCTCGTCGAGCTTGCCAAGATAGCTGCCGACCACCGGCTGGAGATAGGCGTTGAGCGCCGTGGTCGAGGTGCGCTCGAACTCGCGGATCTCGGGCAGGATCTGGCTGGAGCAGGCGATGTTGCCGTTCGGCCAGACGGCGGAGGCCGCCGCCAGCGCCTTCATCTCGTTCTCGGGATTGGCGTAGGCGTTGACGAAGACGATGGCGAGCGCCTCGCAGCCGGCATCGGCGAGCCTCTTCGCCGCCTGCCGGACCTGCTCCTCGTCGAGGCCCTGCCGGATCGTGCCGTCGGCGAGCGTGCGCTCCTCGACCTCGAGCCTGAGATCGCGATCGATCACCGGGACGAAATCGCCCCAGAGGCCCCAGGTGTGACGCCGGTCGCGCCGGCGCATCTCGAGCACGTCGCGGAAGCCGCGGGTCGTGATCAGGCCGACGCGGGCACCCTTGCGCTCCAGCAGCGCGTTGGTGCCGACCGTCGTGCCATGGACGACGGAGGACAGATCGGCGACCGCGCCGAAACTCTTCAAGCCCTCGAGGAAGCCGACCGCCTCGTCGCCCCGGTTGGACGGCACCTTGGCGGTGCGGAAGCGCTTGGCCGGCTCGTCATAGAAGAACAGGTCGGTGAAGGTGCCGCCGACATCGACGCCGACGATCCGGCCTTGCAGGTTCTTGACCGGCGCGTTCATGCCGCGATTCCCTTACGCAGCGCGGCCGTGGCCGCGACATCCACCTTGCCGCCGGCATCGCTGACGACGCCGTAGGTCTCCCGCGCCGCTGCGACGCCGACATAGCCGAGCCGGACATCGCGCCCGACCAGCGCCGGATCGCGCTCACGCGGATCGCCCCAGCCTCCGCCTCCGGGCGTCTCCAGCCGGACGCCGCGCCCCGTCGGCACCGGCACGCCGGTGACCTTCGAGACCAGCGGCGGCGACTGCTCGCCCTCGTCGCTCTCCCAGGTGAAGCGATTGAGCGCGGCCGGGCCGCCGCCGACCACGCCAAAGGGGGCAACCTTGCCGCGCTCGCCGAGCAGGAAGACCTCGGCGTCGCGCAGGGCCTCGACCTCGTAGACCGCGCCGAGCCCGCCGCGATGCACGCCGCCACCGGCCGAATCCGGCCGGAGCGCCCATTGCCGGAACATCACCGGGTAACTCGCCTCCAGGATCTCGGCCGGTGGAATCGTTGCGGTCGAGATCGGGTTGTTGGCGTGGTTGAGCCCGTCGGTCTCCGGATTGCCGCCGAGGCCGCCGCCGAAGAAGGAGAACATCACCCAGCGCGCGCCGTTCTCCCGGTGCCCGGCGAAGGAGAGCGCGTTGATCGTGCCAAAGGGCGCAGCCGTGGCCTTGGCCGGATCGGCCTTGGCAAGCGCGCCGAGCATGACACCGATCAGCCGCAGGATCGTCTCGGTATAGCCCGCCATGGGCTTGGGCGCGGTGGCGCCGAGCAATGTCGTCGGCGGGATGACGAAATCGATCGGCTTCAGACAGCCGGCATTGGCCGGCACGTCGGTGAAGATGTGCTTCAGTGCGACGTAGCAGGCGGCGACAGTGGTCGCGTAGGAGATGTTGATCGGCCCCTGCGCCGGCGGCGAGGAGCGCGAGAAGTCGAGCGTCATCGCATCGCCGGCGATGGTCAGGTCCAGCGCCACCGTCAGCATCTCGTCGGTGATGCCGTCATTGTCGAGCACGTCCTCGAAGGAATAGCGCCCGTCGGGCAGCGCCTTGATCGCGCTGCGCATCAGGGCCTCGGCCCGTTCCGAGAAAGCCTCGAAGGCAGCGGCGATCACCGGCGCGCCGTAATCGTCGAGCAGAGCGCCGAAGCGGCGCTGCCCGAGATCGAGCGCGTTGAGCTGGCCGTTGAGGTCGCCCCAGTTCGAGACCGGCACCCGCGAATTGGCGGCGAGCAGGTCGACGATGTCCTGGTTCAGTTTCCCGGCCGAGAACAGCTTCACCGGCGGGAAGCGCACGCCTTCCTGGAAGCTCTCGGTCGCTTTGGGATTGTAGCCGCCGGGGACATTGCCGCCGATATCGAGCCAGTGGCCGACCGAAGCCAGCCAGCAGAACAGCGCGCCGTCGCGGAAGATCGGCCGCACCAGCCGGAAATCGTTGAGATGGGTGCCGCCCTCATAGGGGTCGTTGAACAGGAAGGTGTCGCCCTCCTGCAGCCCGCCCTCGCGCGCGACCTTGTCGATCACGGCCTTGACCGCGAAGGCCATGGCGCCGACGAAGATCGGCAAGCCGTTCGTGCCCTGCACCAAGGTCGCGCCGGTGGTGGCGTGATAGAGGCCGTGGCAGGCGTCGCGCGCCTCGGCGATGATCGGGTTGAAGGCCGAGCGGAACAGCGTCGCGTCCATCTCATCGGCGATCTGCTCGAGGCGCCCCTTCAAGACCGCCAGCGTAACGGGGTCGACGCTCGTCATGCCGCGTCATCCTTCTTCGATGCGGCGGCCGGCGCGGCAGCCTCGCCGTATTCCTCATAGGTGCGGCCAAGCGCCAGCATCTCGGGCGTGCCGATCAGCGCGTTGAGCGCGTTGAAATCGAACATGCGCTGGCGGAACGGCTCGTTGGTGCCGTGCGCGTGCAGCGAGCGATAATAGTCCTGCGCCGTGTGGGCGAGCGCCCTGACGATCCCGCCGGGGAAGATCACGATGCGGAAGCCGAGCTCGCCGAGCTCGGTGGCCGAGGCGAGCGGCGTATCGCCGCCCTCGACCATGTTCACTAGCAGCGGCAGCCGGTTGGCGAGCCTGCCTGTCACGGCCTGGAGCTGCTGGCGCGACTGAGGCGCCTCGACGAAGAGGATGTCGGCGCCGGCATCGGCATAGAGCGCCGCCCGCTCGATCGCCTTCTCGAAGCCCTCGACCGCGACGGCGTCGGTGCGCGCGACGATCAGGGTCTCTTCGCTCTGGCGCGCATCGACCGCCGCCTTGATCTTGCCTGCCATTTCGCGGGCGCTGATCAAGCTCTTGTCCTGCAGGTGGCCGCAGCGCTTGGGGAGCGTCTGGTCCTCGATCTGGATGGCGCTGGCGCCGGCGCGCTCGAAGACGCGCACCGTGCGCAGGACGTTGAGCGCGTTGCCGTAGCCATTGTCGGCGTCGACGATCATCGGCGTCGGCACCCGGTCGCGCACCAGCGCGATGACCTCGGCCACCTCACTCATCGAGACCAACCCGATATCGGGCCGGCCGAGACGGGTATAGGCGATCGCGGCGCCGGACAGATACAGCGCCTCGAACCCGGCCGCGGTCGCGAGCGAGGCGGTGAGCGCGTCATAGACGCCGGGCGCGACGATCGGAGCGCCGGTCTTCAGTCGTTCTCTTAGGCTCATCTCATTCGTCCTTGAGCGGAGGCGCGGCCAGCAGCGCATCGAGCGCCATGAGGTCGGCCGCTTCGTCGAGCGTCTCGATCGCCGTCCGGATGCGTTCGGCATGGGTTTCGCCCCAGACCGGGCGCGCCAGCTCGGCGAATTTCGTCATGACTTCGTCGGGGCTGTAGGGATCGCGGGCATCGCCGCGATTGGTGAAGGTCTCGCCAGACAGGATCCTGCCGTCAGCGAGATGGATCGCGACACGCGCCGGGCGCAGGTCGGGCAGCATCGCGCTCAGCGCCGGGTCCTCATTCACCGCGACGCGGGTGGCCAGCTCGACGACCCGGGAATCCGCCAGGGCAGCGGCACGGAAAGCCGGCACCGAGGCCTCGCCATGGACCAGCGTGGTGGCGATCGCGAAGGGCAGCGAGAACTTGGCCGCCAGCATGTTGGCCGGCGCGGGTGCATCGAGCTGGGCCGCCCAGACATAGGTCTCGACCTCGATCCTCGCGATCGCGGCCGGGTCGACCGGACCATGCTCGGCGATCAGCCGCGCCACCACGTCGAGCGCGCCATGGGTGAAGCGGCAGGCGGCATGGCGCTTGAAATAGTTGCGCTGGATCTCCCAGCGCGTGCCGAGCGCGGCGACCATTTCGTCCGGCCTGAAGCCCTCGGCCAGTACGCCGCCATAGACGCTGCGCACGCCATCGATTTCGCCGGTGAAGCCGCTGGCGACGAGGTCCCAGGCTGCAAGCCCGTTGCGCGCCGAGAACCCGGAATAGCTGTTGCGGACCGTCGCCCCCTCCAGCATCGTGCGCAGGCTCGTGCCGAGGCTGAGCGAGGCCGAAGCGTTGACGGTCTCGATCAGCGCCTGTTCGTCGGCATTGTCGAGATAGGCGGCGGCGAAGGCCGCCCCGATCGTGCCCCAGGTGCCGTGGGGATGCATGGTGTTGCGCAGCCGGGAGGCCGCGCCGACGCGCGCGCCGATCTCGTAGCCGAGGATGAAGGCGAGCAGAAAATCGCGGCCGTCGACCTCCGCCGGCCGCCGCGCCGCAAGGGCCGCCGGCAGGACATGGATGCCGGGATGGCCGCGCGCGAAGGAATTGCCCTCGTCGAGCTCCAGCATGGTGCCGGCGACGCCGTTGACGAAGGCCGCATCGCCGGCATTGAGGCGGCGGCCCGCGCCGATCGCGGCGAAACCACCGCCCGCTTCGCGACGGCCCAGCCGGGCGACGAGCGCGCGCGTCTCCGGCTCCTGCATGCCGGCAGCGACCGCGCCGATGCAATCGAGTACGACCAGTTTAGCTTGTTCGACCAGCGACTTGTCGAGATCATTGAAACCGATCTCCGAGGCGAATGCGCCCCATTTCGCGAGCCAGGCCGGTCGCGGCTCCGCCAGCAGGACGGAGGCCGGAACGACATTGGGGGTGACGATCGACATGGCTCTCCTCACAATCCGAGATAGGCGCGCTTCAGCTCCGGATCGCGGCCGATCTCCTCGGCCGACCCCGACAGCGTCACCACCCCGTTCTCGATGATGTAGGCGCGCGCCGCGATCTCCAGCGACTGCACCACATTCTGCTCGACCAGCATGATCGGCATGCCCTCGCCGTTGAGCTGGCGGATCAGCCCGAACATCTCCTCGACCAGCAGCGGCGACAGGCCGAGCGACGGCTCGTCCAGGATCAGGAGGCGCGGCTCGGCCATCAGCCCGCGCCCGATAGCCAGCATCTGCTGCTCGCCGCCCGAGAGCGTGCCGGCGGCCTGGCCCATGCGCTCGCGCAGGCGCGGAAAGGTCGAGAAGACCCGCTCGATATTGCGCGCCCGGCCCTTGCGGGCGCGGCGATAGCTGCCGAGCTCGAGATTCTCGCGCACGCTCATGTTCGGGAAGATCTTGCGGCCTTCCGGCACCTGGATCAGCCCAGCCTCGACGACCTCGACGGCCGAGGCGCCGGTGAGCTTGCGCCCCTCGAACACGACGGTGCCGGCGTGGGCCGCGAGCACGCCGGAAAGCACCTTGTTCAGCGTCGTCTTGCCGACGCCGTTCGAGCCGAGCACGGCGACGATCTCGCCGGCCTTCACCGCGATGTCGATGCCGCGCAGCACCTCGACGCCGCCATAGCCCGCCCTCAGGCCGGAGACCTCAAGCATGGCCGGCCTCCTCCGCGCGCAGACGTTCGGCCGCACCCTTGCCGAGATAGGCTTCGACGACCTTCGGATCGGCGCAGACCTCGCGCGGCGTGCCCTGGGCGATCATCTGCCCCTGCGACAGCACATGGACATGCTCGCACAGGTTCATCACCGCCTGCATGACGTGCTCGATCATCAGGATCGTGACGCCGTCGTCGCGGATGGCGCGGATCACCGGCACGATGTCGCGGATCTCGGACGGGTTGAGCCCGGCCAGCACCTCATCGAGCATGAGCAGCTTCGGCTCGGTCGCCAGCGCGCGGGCCAGCTCCAGCCGCTTGCGGCCGGCAACCGTCAGGCTCGAGGCCGGCTTGTCGAGATCGGCGCCGAGCCCGACACGGCGCGCCACGGCTTCGGCCAGCTCATGCGCCTCGTCCGAACCGGCATGGCGCAAATAGGCGCCGACGGCGATGTTCTCGCGCACGTCGAGCCCGGCGAAGGGCTGGACGATCTGGAAAGTGCGCGCGATCCCGCGCCTGGCGCGGATATGGGTCGGCTCGCCGGTGATGTCCTCGCCCTGGAAGGAGACCCGCCCCGCCGTCGGCTTGAGGAAGCCGGCGATGACGGCGAAGAGCGTGGTCTTGCCGGCGCCATTGGGACCGATCAGCCCGACGATCGCGCCCTCCGGCACCGAAAGCGAGGCGCCGCCGACGGCGACGAGCCCGCCGAAGCGCATGGTGACGTCCTGGACGTTCAGCATCACGCCACCCCCTCCGGCTGGGGAGCGGGAACCGGCTTGCGCCGCAGGCCGAGCTTCTGCAGCAGGCCGAGCACGCCGCCCGGGGCAAAGGCGATGACGAGGATCAGGACCGCGCCATAGACCATCAGGTCGACGCCAGGCACGCGCCCCGCGAGCAGCTTGGTCGCCTCGCCGAGTCCATGCAGCGTGAAGGCCCCGATGATCGGCCCGAGCACGAGACCGCGCCCGCCGACCATCGGCGCGAGCAGCGCCTCGACCGAGATCCACAGGCCATAGGCGATCTGCGAGTCGATATAGAGGAAGTATTGGAGGTAGAGGCAGCCGGCAGCCGCCGTCAGCGCCGCCGAGACGGTGATCGCCTTCAGCTTCACGGCGAGCACGTCGACACCGAGGGCGCGCGCCGCGTCCTCGTTCTCGCGCACGGCCACGAGCTGCGCGCCGAACCGCGAATTCGCGATCCATTGCGACAGGACGAGACCGATGCCGACGAAGCCGAGCGCCAGCCAGAGGAAGGCGGCGCGGCTCGAGAACTGCAGGTTCCAGAAGCCGATATCGAGCTTGAGCAGCAGGCCGGCGGCGCCCCCGGTGAAGCCGGCCGCATTGGCGAGGATGCGCAGCACCTCGGCGAAGGCCAGCGTCACCAGTGCGAAATAGGAGCCGCGCAGGCCGGCCCGGAAGCTGAGATAGCCGATGATCCAGCCGACGACGGCGCCGAACGCGATCGCCAGCCCCAGGGCGGCCCAGGCATTGACGCCGAAGCGCGCCTGCAGGATCGCCGAGGCATAGGCGCCGGTGCCGAAGAAGGCGGCGTGACCGAAGGAGGACTGCCCACCGACACCACCGAGCAGGTTCCAGCCCTGCGCCGTCAGCGCGATGATCAGCACGAAGACAATGAAGTTCAGCGTCGCGTTGGAAGCGACGAAGAACGGCACGGCCGCGAGAGCGGCCAGCACCAGCGCGATCGGAAGATAGCCCCGCCCGTTCATGCCCGCGCTCCGAACAGGCCGGTCGGGCGGAACAGCAGCACCAGGATGAAGATCAGGAAGATGCCGATCTGGCCGAGGCTTTCGCCGAGATAGAGGCCGCACAGGCTCTCGACCACGCCGATGAAGAGCCCGCCCGCGAGCGCGCCCGGGATCGAGCCCATTCCGCCGAGCACGACGATGGTGAAGGCGACCAGCACGAAGGCGCCGCCGACGCGCGGATTGACGTAGAAGGTCGGCATCAAGAGGCAGGCCGCGACCGCCAGCGTCGCGCAGCCGATGCCGAAGGTCACGGCATAGACATGGCGGACATCGATGCCGACGAGGCTGGCGCCGAGCTTTTCCTTGGCGACGGCGCGGATCGCCTTGCCGGTATCGGTGCGCGCCAGCACCAGCCAGAGCAGCAGCGTCACGACGAGCGCGCCGGCAAAACCGAAGAGCCGCGCCTGCGAGAGCAGCAGGGGCCCGACCTCGACGACGTTGAAGGAGTAGTCGGTCGAGAGCGAGCGCGTGTCGGAGCGGAAGGCCGCCAGCAGCGCATTCTCGATGACAATCGAGAGCCCGAGGGTGACCAGCAGGATATTGCCGTCATCGCCATGGCTGGCAGGACCGATGACGAAGCGCTGCACGCCATAGCCGATGGCGAAGAGGATCAGCGTCAGCGGCAGGATCGCCAGATAGGGATCGAGGCCGAGCATCGTATGCGCCGCCCAGACCGCGAACATGGCGCAGGTCAGGAAGGCGCCATGGGCGAAATTGATGATGTGCAGCACGCCGTAAACGAGCGTCAGCCCGAGCGCGATCAGTGCATAGACGGCGCCGGTCAGAAGCCCGTTGAGCATGGCTTCCGCGACGATGGCGAAGGAATACATCGGGCGTTACGCTCGCTGTCCGACAAAAATGACCCGGGCAGGACGAATGGGACCGCCCTGCCCGGGATGAAAACTCAGGCGCGAACCGGGAAGACCGGCTTGGCGTCCGAGAAGGCTTCCGGATAGACGACCTTGATCGCGCCATCCTGGACCTGGGTCGAGACCGGGGCTGCCCCCTGGTTCTGGCCGTCGACGAACTTGGTCGGTCCGTAGGGCATCAGGTGGCCGACGAAGGTCGAAGAGGCCAACGCCTCGAGGATCTTGCCGCGATCGGCCGACCCGGCCCGTTCGATCGCGTCGGCCAGCAGCGCGACGCAGGAATAGTTCAGCGGGGTGTTGTAGTTCCACTGCTTGCCGGAGGCTTCGACGCGCTTGCGCAGATCGGCGTTCTTCGGGTTGCGCGGATCATGCCAGTGGTTGCAGTCCATGATCTTCTCGGCCGCTTCGGGGAATTCCTTGACGAAGCGCATGTTGGAGGCGGCGCCGTTGACCACGGCATAGACCGCCTTCGGCCGCACGCGCTGCTGCTGCATGGTGCGCGCCAGCAGCACGGTCTCGCCGTAATAGGTGCTCGGGATGACGAGATCGGGGTTCAGCGAGCGCAGGCGCAGCACGACGTTGGAGAGATCGCGCGACGGCGTCGGCACCGCGATGGTCTCGATGATCTCAAAGCCGTGCTTGGGCAGTTCGGTCGCCATCAGCTTGGCGAGGCCGGAGCCGAACAGCCCGTCCTCATGCACCAGCGCGATCGTCTTGGCCGGCTTGCCGGCGGCTTCGTTGATGCGGACCAGGTTCTCGATTGCGGCGCGGGTGCAAATGGCGAAGCCCGGGGCGAAGCGGAAAGTGTTCTTCAGCCCGCGCGAGATGATCTGGTCCGAGACGCCGACATCGACGATATAGGGCAGGTCATAGCGGGCCGCGGCCTGCGTCGCCGCCAGGCAGATCGGGCTGGCGAAGCCGCCGACGATCGCCGCGACGCCCTCGCCCTGCATGCGCTCGACCTCTTGCACGCCGGCTTCCGGGTTGGAGCGCGCGTCGCCGAAGACGATCTCGAGCTTGGCCCCGCCCAGCGCCTTGATGCCGCCGGCGGCGTTGATGTCGGCGATGCCGAGCTCGGCGCCGGCCCGGCCGAACTCGCCGTCCATGGCGAGCGCGCCGGTGACGGGCTGCAGGATGCCGACCTTGATCGGCTTGGGCTCGGCGGCACGCAATACGCCGGGCGCGGCGATCGTCGCCATCGCGGCGGTGCCGGCCTTCAGGATGGTGCGGCGATTCAGGTCGGTCGTCAGCTTCATGGTTCCGTTCTCCTCTGTTGCTCGCCGGTCTTGGCGTGCCGGCATCTCGGTCATTGGGACATTCAGTTCCGGGGTCCTAGAGGGCCGCCCTCGCCCTCCTCGGCCTCGCTGGCGCGGCTCGGCACCGGCGACCAGCGCCGGGCGCGAGCGCCGCCGGCGCGTTCCAGCTCCATCTGGAAGGAGTAGCGGTCCGGCCGGTAGAGCGCGTGCAGATGCTCGACGCCCTCGCCCTTCGGCCCGAAGACGATGCGCGTCAGCGACAAGAGCGGCGAGCCGATCTCGAGCTCGAGCGCCTCGGCGATATCGGGGCTGGCCAGCGTCGCGCCGATGGTCTGGCTCGCCCGCTCGGCGACGATGCCCGAGCGCTCCAGCAGGGCGAGCAGCGGCGTCGAGGCGAGGTCGCCCTCGGAATAGGAGACGCCGATCCGCTCCGGCACATGCGTCACGAGATAGGAAAAGGGCTGGCCGTCGATCAGGCGCACGCGCACCGAGCGCTGCACCCGCTCTCCCGCCGCGAGCTTCAGCCCCTCCATCAGGGCCGGCGTCGGCGCGACATAGCCGAAGGAGAGCAGCCTGACATCGGTGCGCCGGCCCATCTCGACCAGATGGGTCAGCACGTTCGAGAAATCGGCGATGACGGGCGCGCCGGTCACTTGTCCGCTGACGAAGGTACCAGAGCCTGGCCGACGCTCGATCATGCCCTCGGTGGCGAGCTTGTCGAGCGCGCGGCGCACGGTCACCCGCGAGACGCCGTGCTCCTCCGCCAGCGACGGCTCGCTCGGCAGGCGGCTCTCAGGCCCGGCCTCCCCGCTCAGGATGCGGTCCCGCAGCAGAAGATAGAGCCTGCGGGCCTTCAACGGCTCGACGCTCGACATGCGGCGGACTCCTCGTCTGTCCCGTTTATAAGACAGTAACTTGTATTATCAAAGACACAGCTTTTCCGCTTGTCAAGCGCAGCCGCTCACAGCACGCGGGACAAATCGGGATAGATCAGCAGCGGCCGGCCAATGGCGACGAGATCGGCCCTGCCCTGCGCCAGGATATCCTCGACCTGCTCGCGCGTCCGGATCTGCCCGACGGCGATGACCGGGACCGCCACCGCGCCTCTGATCGCCTCGGCATAGCGCACCTGATAGCCGGGGCCCGTCTCGCGCGGCGGCGTCGGCGTCAGCCCGCCCGAGGAGACATGAACCGCGTCGAGGCCGAGCGGAACGAGCGCCCGCAACGCCGCGGCGACATCCTCCGGCTCGAGGCCGCCGGGCGCATGATCGCTGGCGGAGACGCGGATCGTCACCGGCAGGCTCGCGCCGACCGCCGCGCGCACCGAGCAAATGACACCGGCCAGGAATCGCAGCCGCCCCTCCGGGCTGCCGCCATAGGCGTCCTCGCGCATGTTCGACAGCGGCGACAGGAACTGGTGCAGCAGATAGCCATGGGCGGCATGAAGCTCGATGCCGTCGAAGCCGGCGGCGACCGCGCGCTTGGCCGCGGTGGCGAAGGCCTCCGCCGCCGCGGCGATGTCGGCGAGGCTCATCGCCTCGGGCATGCCATAGACATCGTCATAGGCAACGGCGCTCGGCGCCAAGAGCCGGCCGCCGCGATGCGGAACCGCCTTGCGGCCACCATGACAGAGCTGGACGAAGACCGGTGCGCCCGCCGCCTTGACCGCAGAGGCGACGGCGGCCAACGGCGCGACATGGGCCTCGCTGAACAGGCCGACATCGTCGGCCATCAGCCGGCCCTCCGGCGCGACGGCCGTCGATTCGACGATCACGAGCCCGACGCCGCCGCGCGCCCGGCGCGCGTAGTGATCGCGGTGATAGGCGCCGGCGAAACCCTCGGCGCTGCCCTGATATTGCTGCATCGGCGGCAGCACGATGCGGTTCTTCAGGCGAAGCGAACCGATCGAGACGGGGCTGAAGGCGAGCGACACGACAATCTAGCGCGGCTGGCGCGGCGCGGCCCATGGGCGCGCGCCGGCATCGGTAGCGACGAAGCGCTCGATCGCGCCGGACTGGCTCAGCGTCAGGTCGATATCGTCCCAGCCATTGAGCAGCTTGGTGCGCCAGACCGGATCGACCTCGAACGGCACCGAGAGGTTGCCGACGACGACCCGGCAGCTCTCGAGATCGACCGAAAGCGCGCGCCCGCCCTCCTCCAACGCCGCGATCAGGCTTTCGCCATCGGCTTCGCTCACGCGCGCCGGCAGCAGCCCGTTATTGACCGCGTTCGAGGCGAAGATATCGCCGAAGCTCGGCGCCACGACGCAGCGGATGCCATAATCCGCAAGCGCGTAGACGGCGGCCTCACGTGACGAGCCGCTGCCGAAATTACGCCGCGTGACAATGACTTGCGCCCCTTCCCTGCCGGGCGCGTTGAGCGGGAAATCGGCTCGCGGCGCGCCCGTCTCGTCGAAACGCAGATCATGCAGCAGATATCCGCCATAGCCCTCCGCCCGCGAACGCTTCATGAAACGGGCGGGTATGAGCTGGTCGGTATCGACGCCGGTCAGCGGCAAGGGACAGGCGATCCCAGTGAGCGTAGTGAACACCTGCATCAGCCGCGCCCTTCCAGCAGCACGCGCATATCGGTGAGATGGCCGGTCACCGCGGCGGCGGCGGCCATCGCCGGCGACATCAGATGGGTGCGCGAGCCCGGCCCCTGCCGGCCGCGGAAATTGCGGTTGGTCGTCGAGGCGCAGCGCTCGCCCGGCGCGACGAGGTCGCCATTCATGCCGACGCACATCGAGCAGCCTGGCTCGACCCATTCCAGGCCGGCCTGCGTGAAGACCTTGTCGAGCCCCTCCTCCTCGGCCTGGCGCTTGACCTGGGCCGATCCGGGCGACACGAGGCCCGGCACCGTCGCCTTGCGCCCGGCGAGCACGGCGGCGGCGGCGCGGATATCCTCGATCCGGCTATTGGTGCAGGAGCCGATGAAGACGCGGTCGACCCTGATATCGGCGAGGTTCTGGCCAGCCTTCAGGCCCATATAGTCGAGCGCGTCGCGGATATGGGCGGCGCGGCCGGGGTCGCCGGCCTTGTCGGGGTCCGGCACCTGCATGGTAATCGGCAGGGCGTCCTCGGGGCTCGTGCCCCAGGTCACGATCGGCGCAATCTCTGCCCCATCGAGCCTCACCTCCTTGTCGAAGACGACGCCGGGGTCGCTGGCGAGCGCCAGCCAGTCATCGGCAGCGCGCGCGAAATCCTGGCCATGCGGCGCATAGGTCCGGTCGCGCAGATAGGCGAGCGTGGTTTCGTCGGGCGCGACCATGCCGCAGCGCCCTCCCGCCTCGATCGAGAGGTTGCACAGCGTCAGCCGGCCCTCCATCGACAGGTCGCGAATGGTCGAGCCGGCATACTCGATCGCATGACCGGCGGCCCCGTCGGCGCCGATCGTGGCGATGATCGAGAGCGCGATGTCCTTGGCGACGATGCCGGGCGCCAATTTACCCTCGACCGTGACGCGCAGCCGCTTCGGCTTCTTCTGCCACAGCGTCTGGGTCATCAGCACATGGGCGACCTCCGAAGCGCCGATGCCGAAGGCGAGCGCGCCGAAGGCGCCATGGGTCGCGGTATGGCTGTCGCCGCAGACGATGGTCAGCCCCGGCAAGGTCAGTCCCTGCTCCGGGCCGACGACGTGGACGATGCCCTGCCCCGGATCGTCGAGATCGAACAGGCGCAGGCGATGGCGCAGCGTGTTGGCGCGCAGCTGCTCGATCATCCGGCGAATGGCGGGATCGATCTTGTCGAGATCGCGCACCCGCGTCGGAACGTAGTGGTCCTCGATGCCGAAGGTCAGGTCCGGCCGCGCCACTTCGGCGTCGCGCGCCTTGAGCTTGTCGAAGGCGTGGAAGGAGCCTTCGTGCAGGAAATGCCGATCGATCCAGAGCAGGCTCTGGCCATCCTCGCGCTGCACGACGACATGCGCGTCCCAGACCTTGTCGAACAATGTCCGCGGCAATGTCTCAGCGGCTCCCATGCGCGCCATCTCTCCCTGTCCCAACGGCGCCGATGCTAATCCCGAGCGCTGGCCAAAAGCAAATCTTGTTTTAGATATGATACAGGTTAGTGTCCCTATCCTATGACAGCTAGCTGTCGGGTTGCGCGAGATCGGGAGTGGCGCGTTGAGCAAGGTGATCGCTGTCGGAGACAAAAGCTTCGATTTTCACGTCCCCGTCGCGATCGTCGGCGCCGGCGCTGCCGGGCTGATCGCCGCCCTGGCCGCGCGCGAGGCCGGCGCCGAGGTGCTCGTGCTGGAGCGCGACGCCCTGCCGCGCGGATCCACCGCCCTCTCGGCCGGGCTCGTCCCGGCTCCGGCGACACGCTGGCAAGCCGCGGCCGGCATCGACGACGACGCCGAACGCTTCGCCGCCGACATCCTGAAGAAGGCCAAGGGCGAGCCCGATCCGGCGCTCGTGAAACTGGTCGCCGGTGCGGTCGGGCCGGCGCTCGAATGGCTCAGCGACCGTTACGGTCTGCCCTTCTCGGTCATCGACGACTTCAGCTATCCGGGCCACTCGGCGCGCCGCATGCACGGCCTGCCGAGCCGCTCCGGCGAGGAACTGGTCGATGTGCTCCGGCAGGCGGCGGAAGCGGCCGGCATCGAGATCCTCTGCGAGGCGCAGGTCACCGCCCTGTTCGCCGGGCCGGACGGCCGCGTGCACGGCCTCGCCTTCACGCGCCCGGACGGCTCGCAGGAAGAGCTCGGCTGCGGCCGGCTCGTCCTCGCCTGCAACGGCTATGGCGGCAACAAGGACCTCGTCGCGCGCCATATCCCATCCCTGGCCGAGGCGCTCTATTTCGGCCATCCCGGCAACCAGGGCGACGCGCTGCTCTGGGGCCAGGCGCTCGGCGCGGCCGCGCGGCACCTCTCCGGCCACCAGGGCCACGGCTCGGTGGCGCATCCCGCCGGCATCCTGATCACCTGGGCGACGATCACGGAGGGCGGCATCCAGGTCAATCTGGAGGGTCGGCGCTTCTGCGATGAGTCATGCGGCTATTCCGAACAGGCGACCGAGGTGCTGCGCCAGCCCGAGGGCGTCGCCTGGACGATCTTCGACGAACGCATCGCCGGCATCGCGCGGCAGTTCGAGGATTTCAAGCGCGCCGAGGCGCTTGGCGCGATCCTCACGGCCGGCGATCCCGCAGCGCTGGCCCAGCGCATCGGCGTCCCGACGGAGCCCCTGGTCGCAACCCTGGCCGATGTCGCGCGCTGCAAATCCGGGCAAGCGGTCGATCCGCTCGGCCGGGCCTTCATGGGCGCGCCGGAGCTCGCGCCGCCCTACCGCGCCGTCCGCGTCACCGGCGCCCTGTTCCATACCCAGGGCGGGCTCGTGGTCGATGACGAAGCGCGCGTCATCGACGAATCCGGGACGCCGCTGCCGAACCTCTACGCGGCCGGCGGCGCGGCCTGCGGCGTTTCGGGCAGCCATGCAGCCGGCTATCTCTCGGGCAATGGCCTGCTCACCGCAGTCGCGCTCGGACGGATCGCCGGCCGCGCCGCAGGAAGCGCGTCCGAATAGCTGGCGCGGCGTTCCACAGCAATTCCCCGCGATCGCGTCATGGCGCTAAGCAAAATCCACGCGATGCAATAAGCTTAGCCGTTCGAACCAGCTGAGCGGCCGCGCCCATGACAGATACGGACAGCCCGGACAGCGCCGTCACCACGGGGCTCTCGATCCGGCTCTATGACGAGCTGTCGCGCGCCATCGTCGCGGGCGACCTCGCGCCCGGCGAAAAGCTGAGCGAGCCGGTGATCGCGCGCCGCTACGGCGCCAGCCGAGCCCCGGTGCGCGAGGCGATCCGCCGCCTCCAGGAACGCGGGCTCGTCACCTATGTCGCCAATCAGGGCGTACGCGTCGCAGAGCCGAGCGCAGCGGAATTCCTTGCCCTGCTCGATGTGCGCGAGGCGACCGAGGGCATGGCGGCACGCCTCGCCGCCGAGAACATGAGCGACGAGGAGGTCGCGGCGCTCGAGCAGCTCGTGGCCGGACACCGTGGCGAGATTGAGCGCAACCCGCTCGGCGCCTACCTGCAGGACGAGCCCGAGGCCGATTTCCACCGGCGCATCGCCAATGGCAGCGGCAACCCGATCCTGGCCGACCTGCTCTGCGAGCAATTCTACCCGCGCCTGCGCCTGTGCCGGCGATTGCATTCGACCGTGCCCGGCCGCGGCCGCGAGGCCTGGCGCGAGCATGTCCGCATCACCGAGGCGATCAGCCACCGCGACGGCGAGCTCGCCGAGATCCTGATGCGGCGGCATATCCGTGCGGCGCGGACGGCGCTGCAGGCCGCGCTCACGACGGTCGGCGCCATCAAGCCGTCCCGTCGCGGCAACGGCGTGTGAGCCATCCCGTCAGGGCATCTCGGCCGCCGGCTCCGAGGTCGGCCGCGCCCTGAGCCGTGACAGGATCGCCGGCAGGATCAGCACCACGAGCGCGATCGCGAGCAGCGTCGTGGCGATGGGCGTGCCGACCAGCACGCTCCAGTCTCCCTGGCTGACGGCGAGGGCGCGCCGGAGCTGGATCTCGGCCTGAGGTCCGAGGATCAGGCCGATCAGGGCCGGCGCGATCGGGAAATCATAAACCCGCGCGACATAGCCGATGAGCCCGAGCCCGCACATCAGCGCGAGGTCCATCCATGAGGTCGACAGGCCCCAGACCCCGACCAGCGCGAAGACGACGATGCCGCCATAGATGTAGTGCCGCGGGATTAGCAGCAGCCTGACCCAGATGCCGACCAAAGGCAGATTCAGCACGAGCAGGATCAGGTTGCCGATATAGAGCGAAGCGATCACGCCCCAGAGCAGGTCGGGATTGGTCGCGAACAGCATCGGCCCCGGCTGCAGGCCATAGTTCTGGAAGGCGGCGAGCAGCACCGCCGCCGTCGCGGTCGAGGGCAGGCCGAGCGTCAGGAGCGGCACCAGGATGCCGGCCGCAGCGGCATTGTTCGCGGCCTCGGGCCCCGCCACGCCCTCGATCGCGCCATGGCCGAACTCCTCCGGATGCCGGCTGAGGCGCCGCTCCAGCGCATAGGAGAGAAAGGTCGGGATCTCGGTGCCGCCGGCCGGCAGCGCACCAATCGGGAAGCCGATGACGCTGCCGCGCAGCCACGGTTTCCAGGAGCGCTTCCAGTCCTGCCGGGTCATCCAGCTTCCGCCGGAGAGCGGGTTGATCGCGGCCGGCAGCGAGCCGCTGCGGCTCGCGACATAGAGCGCCTCGCCGATCGCGAAGAGCGAGACCAGCACGACGGTGAAGGAGACACCGTCGAGCAGTTCGAGCGTGCCGAAGACCATGCGGGTCTGGCCGGTCTGGGTGTCGATGCCGATCGTGCCCAGCGCCAGCCCGAAGAACAACGCGGTGAAACCCCGGACCATCGAGCGGCCCATCACCACGGCAACCGAGGTGAAGGAGAGCACCATGAGGGCGAAATAATCCTCCGGCCCGAAGACGAAGGCGAGTTCGGCGATCGCCGGAGCGAGAAAGGTCAAGGCCAGCGTGCCGATCGTGCCTGCCACGAAGGAACCGATCGCCGCCGTCGCCAGCGCCGCCGCGCCGCGCCCGCTGCGGGCCATGCGGTTGCCTTCGAGCGCGGTCATCACCGCCCCGCTCTCGCCCGGCGTGTTGAGCAGGATCGAGGTGGTCGAGCCGCCATAGAGCGCGCCGTAGAGGATGCCGGCGAACATGATGAAGGCCGAGGCCGGCGCGACCTGCGCCGTGACCGGCATCAGCAGCGCGATGGTGAGCGCGGGCCCGATGCCGGGGAGCACGCCGACCGCGGTGCCGAGCGCGCAGCCGATCAGGGCCCAGAACAGGTTGATCGGCTGCAGCGCGACCGCGAAACCGCCAATGAGCTGGCTCAGGATGTCCATGAATTCAGCCCAACGGCGGAAAGAAGGCGCCGAGGCTGATGCCGAGGCGCGAAAAGCCGAACCAGGCGGCGCTGGCCAGCAGCGCGCCGATCGCGAGGTCGAGCAGGAGGCGGCGCGAGCCGAAGGCGCGCGCCACCAGCGCGAAAGCGAGCATCGCCGTCAGCGGGAAGCCGAGCCAGCGGATGGTCAGGAGGGAGACGGCGACCCCGGCGAGCGCCATCAGGAATGCCGTGCGCGATGGCGGCGCCTCCGTCTCCGCGCCTTCCTCCAGCGCCGGTGCGAGTTCCCCGCGCAGCGCCTGAACGATCAGGATGACGCCGAGAACCGCGAGCCCCACCCCGACCGCCAGCACCATCGCCGCCGGGCCGACGCCGATATAGTTCGTGGTCGAGGCGATGCCGCGCGCGCCGTTGAGCCACAAGGCTCCCATGACGAAGACGCCGAGCCCCAGCCACCACGGCCGCGACCAGCGGCTTGCGTCCCGTCCGTCCTGCCTGGCCGCCATCGCGTGCTCCATGAAACGAGCCATTCGCGGCGCGACCACGGGCCGCGCCGGCGCAGCAAACCGCTATTTCAGGATGCCGACCTCCTTGAGCGCGTTCGACCAGTTCTCGTTCTCGGACTTCAGGAAGGCGACGAAGTCGTCACCGGCGAGATAAGCGTCCTCCCAGCCCTGGGTTTTCAGCGTCTCCTTCCAGACCGGCGTCTGGTGCAGTTTGGCGAAACGGTCGAGCCAGGTCTTCTTCGCCGCATCGCTCATGCCGGGAGCGCCGACGAAGCCACGCCAGTTGCCGATCTCAACCGGGATTCCGGATTCCTTCAAGGTCGGTGCGTTCAGCCCGTCGACGCGGGTCGGGCCGGACACCGCGATGATGCGGATGCGGCCGGATTCGGCGAACTGGCGAAATTCGGACGCACCGGAGATCGCCGCCTTGATCTTGCCGCCGCCGAGCGCCGCCAGGATCTCGCCGCCGGAGAAGGAGACGAAATTGATCTTGGCGACCGGCGCGCCGGCGTGCTTAGCGAGCAGCGCCAGCATGACGTGGTCGGCCCCGCCGGCGGAGCCGCCGCCGACCGAGAGCGCGCCGGGATCGGCCTTGAGCGCCGCGATGAAATCCAGCGGCGTCTTGATCGGCGAGTTCGCCGGCACGGCGATCGCGTTGTATTCATTGGTCAATCGCAGCAGCGGCGTGGTGTCGGCGAGCGACACCGGCGTCTTGTTGGTGATGACGCCGCCGACCATGATGACGCCGGTCACCAGCAGCGCGTTGTCGTCGCCCTTGCCGGTGCGGACGAATTCGGCAAGGCCGATCGTGCCGGCCGCGCCACCCTTGTTGGTGAAGGATGCGCCGTCGGTGAAGACCTTCGACTGGGCGAAAGCCGCCATGGTCTGACGTCCGGCGCCGTCCCAGCCGCCGCCCGGGTTGGCCGGGATCATCACCTTGGCCGGCTCGGCGGTGGCGATCCCGGCGCTCAGGACCAGCGCCAGCGCGCCGGCCATCGTCATATGCTTGATCATTCCTCGTCCTCCCGTTCGTTGTCGCCGCCCTTCGGGCTGGTCGTCATTGGCCGCGCCTTCGCGCGGGGTGGTTCAGGCGCTCCTTCCGCGCTGGGGCATCGCCTCCGGCGTTATCGTCGCGACGATCGAGGCGTCGAGCGCCTCGTAATCATGAAGCCCGATGGTCGCGTAGAGCTCGGCGCGGGTCTGCATCTCGTCGATCATGCCATGCGTGCCGCCGTCCCGCGCCAGCGCCGCATAGAGCTTCTCCTGCGCCTTGTTGGCGACGCGCAGGGACGAAACCGGCCAGATCACCATCCGGTAGCCCATCGCCTCGAATTCGGACGCGGTGAAGAAGGGCGTGCGGCCGAACTCGGTCATGTTGGCGAGCAGCGGCACGCGCGGCACACGGCGCGCGAACTCGCGGAACATCTCGGCCGAGGTCAGCGCCTCGGGGAAGACCGCGTCGGCGCCGGCGTCGAGATAGAGCCTGGCGCGCGCGACCGCGCCGTCCATGCCCTCGCTCGCCGCGGCATCGGTGCGGGCGATGACATAGAGATGGCGCCGTGCCCTGACCGCGGCCGCGACCTTGGCGGCCATGTCATGGGCATCGGCGAGCTTCTTGTCGTTGAGATGGCCGCATTTCTTCGGCAGCAGCTGGTCCTCGATATGGACCGCACCGGCGCCCGCATCCTCGAAGACGCGAACCATGTTCATGACGTTCAGCGCCTCGCCATAGCCGGTATCGCCGTCGACCAGCAGCGGCAGGCCGCTGGCGCGCGCGATCTGGCGCACGAAGAAGGCGACCTCGTCGACCGTGATGATGCCGAGGTCCGGCAGGCCCATCGAGGCCGTCATCGCCGCACCCGAAAGATAGAGCGCCTCGAACCCTGCCGCCTTCGCCTGCAGGGCCGCCATGCCGTTATGGGCGCCGGGCAGCCTGAGGATGCCGCCCTGCGCCAGCCTCTGCCGGAAGCGTTCTCCGGCAGGCGCCTCGGGAAGATCGGTCGAAACGAGATAGGGCATGGGGGCTTTCGGCCTCAGTTTGCGTAGAGATCGACGTAATCATGCACCGGCATGCTCTCGAGCCGCGCCTGATCGAGCGAGACGTCGAGGATCGCGCGCTGACGCTTCTCGACGAAACGGCGGGCGAGATTGGTGCGGAATTTGGCTTCGAGCAGCGGAATGCCGTCGGCGCGCCGGCGCTTGTGGCCGATCGGGTATTCGACGGTGATCTCGGGCAGCACGGTCCCATCGTTCAGGGTGACGGTCATGGCATTGGCGATCGAGCGCTTCTCGGGGTCGTGATAGTCCCGCGTGAAGGCCGGATCCTCGACGCATTCGATCTTGGCGCGCAGCGCGTCGATGCGTGGATCGGCGGCAATGTCGTCCTCGTAGTCGCTCGCGGTGAGACGGCCGAAGATCAGCGGCACCGCGACCATGTACTGGAGCGTGTGGTCGCGATCGGCCGGATTATGCAGCGGCCCGCGCTTATCGATGATGCGGATGCAGGCCTCGTGGGTGCGCACCTTGATCGAGACGATGTCGTCGCTGGAGCGGCCGACCTTCTCGAGATGACCGTGCAGTGTCATCGCGGCCTCGACCGCGGTCTGGGCGTGGAACTCGGCCGGATAGGAGATCTTGAACAGCACGTGCTCCATCACATAGGAGCCGTAGGGGCGCTGGAACTTGAACGCCTGCCCTCGGAACGAGGCATCGTAGAAGCCCCAGGTCTTGGCCGTGAGTGCGGACGGGTAGCCCATCTCGCCGCCCTGGGCGATCAAGGCGAGCCTCACGGCCCGGCTCGTCGCGTCGCCCGCCGCCCAGCTCTTGCGTGAGCCTGCGTTTGGCGCGTGGCGATAGGTGCGCAGCGCCTGTCCGTCGACGAAGGCGAGCGAGAGCGCGTTGACGATCTCGTCGCGGCTGAGGCCGAGCATCCCGGCGACGACCGCCGTCGAGGCGACCTTGACCAGGATCACGTGATCGATCCCGACCTTGTTGAAGGCGTTTTCCAGCGCCAGGCAGCCCTGGATCTCGTGGGCCTTGATCATCGCGGTCAGCACGTCGCGCATCGTCAGCGGCGGGCGGCCCGCGGCGACGGCGACGCGCGACAGCCAGTCCGCCACCGCCAGGATGCCGCCGAGATTGTCGGAAGGGTGCCCCCATTCCGCGGCGAGCCAGCAATCGTTGAAATCGAGCCAGCGGATCATCGTGCCGATGTTGAAGGCGGCCTGGACCGGATCGAGCTGATAGGGCGTGCCGGGCACGCGGGCGCCGTTGGGCACAATCGTGCCGGGCACGATCGGGCCGAGGAGCTTGGTGCAGGCCGGATATTCGAGCGCCTCGAGCCCGCAGCCGAGCGTGTCGAGCAGGCAGTTGCGCGCCGTCTCATAGGCGAGCACGCTGTCGACGCGATAACTCAGGACATAGTCGGCGATATCGACGAGGACATCATCCGGCGCGGGGCGCTCATTGTTGCTGAAACCGGCCATCGGTGGGCATTTCCTCGTGTCGACCGGGTGGGCGTTCCGCTCGTCCCGGGTCATTATTGTCGACATATGTTTCATAGCTATTGCCATCACGCAAGAGTTGGCGCTAGTTTGCGGTCAACATTGTCGACAATCATCGACAGCCAGCTGCTGACGCCTCCCGGATTTCGACGGGCGGCCAATGACAAGAGCAAAAGGGAGGAACGTCATGAAGATCAGAGCCATCGCCACTTGCCTGGCCCTGCTGGCACCGGCTGCCGCAGGCGCGCAGGCTTTCCAGCCGCAGAATCCGGAATGCATCGCGCCCGCCGCCCCCGGCGGCGGGTTCGACCTGACCTGCCGGCTGACCAGCCGGATGCTGAACGAGACCGGCCTCGTCGGGCCGCAGATCCGCACGACCAACCTGCCGGGCGGGATCGGCGCCGTCGCCTATAACAACATCCAGGCGCAGCGCGCCGCCGACCCGAACGTCATCGTCGCGGTCTCGACCGGCTCCTGGGTCAATCTGGCCCAGGGCAAGTTCGGACGCTTCACCGAGAACGACGTGCGCTGGCTCGGCGCGATCGGCGCCGATTACGGCGTGCTGGCGGTCCGCAAGGACAGCCGCTTCAAGACGCTCGGTGATCTGGTCGAGGCGCTGAAGAAGGACCCCGCCTCGGTGCCGGTCGGCGCCGGCGGCACGGTCGGCAGCCAGGACTGGATGAAGCCGTCGCTGGTGCTGCGCGCGGCCGGGATCGACCCGCGCAAGATGCGCTATCTTTCCTTCGAGGGTGGCGGCGAGGCGATGGGCGCGCTGATCGGCGGCCATATCGAGGTCTTCCCGGGCGACGCCTCGGAGGTCCGCGGTCAGCTCGAAGCCGGCGAGATCCGGCTGCTGGCGACCTTCTCCGAGAAGCGGTTGCCCGGCCCCTTCGCCGAGGTGCCGACCGCCAAGGAACAGGGCTTCGACGTGCAATGGCCGATCGTGCGCGGCTTCTACGCGCCGCCCAAGGCGCCGGAGGCGTCCTATGCCTATTGGACCGGCGTGCTCGCCAAGCTCAATGCCGACGCGGCCTGGCAGAAGGCGCGCACCGAGCAGGGCCTGTTCGAGTTCAGCATGACCGGCGAGGAATTCGACGCCTTCGCCAAGAAGCGGACGGCCGATTTCCGGGCCCTGGCGGCCGAGGTCGGCCTCGCCGCCAAGAAATAGCGGCCGCCCTCCAGTCCACGCAACAGAAGGCGACGCGATGACGATCGATCGTGTGGTGGGGCTCCTGTGCATCCTGCTCGGCCTCGGTGCGGCCTGGCATGCACAGGCGCTCGAGGTGGCCTTCGCGGCCGATCCCGTCGGGCCGAAGGTCTTCCCGACGGTCGTCGGGGCGGTGCTGGCGCTGAGCGGGGCGATCCTCGTCATCCGGCCGGGCGCAGTGGCGATCGAGATCGGCGCCTGGCGGCGCTCGGGCACGATCCTGGCCGCCTGCCTCGTCTATCCTCTGCTGCTGCAGCCTCTCGGTTTCATCCTGGCCACAACCTGTCTTTGCTTCGTGGCCGCGCTCGCCTTCCATGCCAGGCCGATGCCAGCGGCGATCTCCGCCGTCGGGACCGCGGTCGTCTTCTTCGTCCTGCTCGACCGGATCCTCGACCTCCCCCTGCCGCGCGGACCCCTGGGTATCTAGATGGACGCGCTCTCAGCCCTCCTCACCGGCTTCCAGGTCGCCCTGACGCCGCTCAATCTCGCCATGGCCTTCCTCGGCGTCGCGCTGGGAACGGCCATCGGCGCCCTGCCCGGCATCGGCCCGATCAACGCCGTCGCACTGCTGCTGCCCTTGTGCTTCGCGCTGAAACTGCCGCCCGAGACCGCGCTGATCCTGCTCGCCGGCATCTATTACGGCAGCGGCTATGGCGGCCGCATCTCCTCGATCCTGCTCAACATCCCGGGCGATCCCGGCCTGGTGATGACGACGCTCGACGGCTATCCGCTCGCCAAGGCCGGGCGCGGCGCCGCGGCGCTGGCGATCAGCGGCATCGGCAGCTTCGTCGGCGGCACCAGCGCGGTCATCCTGATGACCTTCCTCGCCGTACCGCTGGCGCGGCTCGCCCTCTCCTTCAGCCCGGCCGACTATGTCGCGCTGATGGTGCTCTCCTTCGCCCTGCTCGGCACGATGGGCGAAGGCAAAGCGGTCAAGACCTGGATCGCCGTCGCGCTCGGCCTGCTCTTCGCCATGGTCGGCATCGATGGCGGCACCGGCGTCGAGCGCTTCACCTTCGGCTCGCTCGAGCTGCTCGGCGGCATCGACTTCACCAGCCTGACGATAGGCCTCTTCGCCGTCAGCGAGATCCTGATCCTGGTCGAAGGGTTGCTCGGCAGCACCGCCTCGCGCACGGGTGACGGGCCGCGACTGTCGCTGCGGGAAATCCTGTTCTGTGTCCCCGCGATGTTGCGCTCGACCGGCATCGGCTTCGTCCTCGGCGTCCTGCCCGGCACGGGCGCGTCGCTCGCCTCCGCCATGGCCTACACGGCCGAGAAGCGGATCTCCGACAAGGGCACCTTCGGCAAGGGCGACATGCGCGGGCTCGCCGCGCCCGAGACTGCCGACAACGCGTCGCAGACCGCCTCGATGATCCCGATGCTGGCGCTCGGCATTCCCGGTTCCGGGACCACCGCCGTGATGCTCGGCGCCTTCCTGATGTATTCGATCACGCCGGGGCCGCTGCTCTTCACCCAGCGCCCGGAAGTGGCCTGGGGCCTGATCGCCTCGATGTATATCGGCAACCTCATGCTGCTGGCGCTGAATCTGCCGCTGGTCGGCCTGTTCGCGCGCCTGCTGCTGGTTCCGGCCTGGATCCTCTATCCCGGCATCCTCGCCCTCTCCTTCGCCGGCGTCTACGCGGTCTCGAACTCGTCCTTCGAGCTCTTCGTCACGGTCGGCTTCGGCGTGCTCGCCTATGGCCTACGCAAGGTCGGCATCCCGCTGATCCCGCTGATGCTGGCCTTCGTGCTGGCGCGCCTGCTCGAGGACAATCTCCGGCGCGCCCTGTCGCTTTCGGGCGGGAATTACGAGGTGCTGTTCTCAACCCCGACCAGCGTCGTGCTCTGGGTGCTGGCTCTGCTCGCCATCGGCTTGCCCTTCGTGCTCGGGCGCCTGCGCCCGGCATTGCTCGAAGCCAACTCGAACAAGCCGGTATAAGATTCTGATGCGCTTGCTCTAGCTCAGCATGCGCGTGTCGCCGCAGACCGAGATCTCCTGGCCCGAGATGGTCTTGGCGAAGGGCGAGGCCAGGAACACGATCTGCCGGGCGATGTCGTTGGGATCGACGAATTGCTTGATCGAGACGCCGGCGAAGAGCCGCGCCGTCATCTCCTCATGCGAGATGTTGAAGCTGCGCGCCTTGTTGGCGATCACGCTCTGAATGCGCGCGCCGTCGACCAGCCCGGGGCAGATCGCATTGGCCCTGATGCCGAACTCGCCGAGTTCGGCGGAGATCGCCTTGGTGAAACCGATTACGCCCCATTTCGCCGCGCCATAGGGCGAGCGCAGCGGAAAACCGTGCTTGCCCGCTTGGCTCGACAGGTTCACGATCGAGGCGTTCTTCGACTGCTTGAGGTGCTGCACGGCGAGCCGCGTGCAGTTGAACTGCCCGGTGAGATCGACGGCGACGCAAGCGTCCCAGTCGGCGGGATCGATCTCGTCGACCCGGCCGGTCGGGCCGGCAATGCCGGCATTGTTGACGAGGCAGTCGAGCCCGCCGAGCGCCGCGAGCGCCTCCTCGAACAGCCGCGTCACCGCTTTCCGGTCCGAGACGTCGCAGATCGACCGCGTGATCGCCGGATCACTCTCGGCCAGCGCTGCCAGCGCCTTCTCGTCGACATCGCAGACATGAACCTTCGCGCCTTCCGCCGCGAAGGCCCGTGCCGTGGCGCGGCCGATGCCGTTCGCACCGGCCGTGACCAGCACGCGCAGGTTCTCGATCTTCAGATCCATCGTTCGTCTTCCTTCCGTCCCAATCGCGCCGCTATCCGTCATTGCGAGCGAAGCGACGCAATCCAGGAGGTTCTGCCTGTCCCCTGGATTGCTTCGTCGCTTGCGCTCCTCGCAATGACGACCGGCGGCATTTCACCGTCTCATTCCGCCAGCCTTGCCGTGCGCTCGATATGCTCGGCGGCGGCGCGGATGTCGTCCTCCAGCGCCGCCCGCGCTGCCTGCGGATCGCGCCGGCGCAGCGCTTCGAGCAGCGCCGCATGAGCGACGACCGCGCTGCCGCCGTCGAGCCGGCGCGGCTCATGGCGCATGTCGAGATTGAGGATCGGCCCGGCCTTGAGCCAGAGCCGTTCGATCATCTCGATCAACGACGGCATGGCGGCCGCTTCATAAAGCGCGAAATGCAGGTCGCGATTGGCGGCGACGGCAGCCGCGCTGTCGGGCGGATCGGCCTTGGCCGCGGCGCGAAAGGCCGCGTCATGCCGAGCGATGACGGCGATAAGATCGTCCGTCACGACCTTCGCCGCCTCCTCCGCCGCAAAACCCTCCACCACGAGCCGGATTCGCGTGAGCTCGCGGAACTGGGCACGCGTCAGCACCGGCACGCGCACGGCCCGACCAGGCAGAACCTCGAGCGCCCGGTCGGCCGCGAGCCGGCTGACCGCCTCGCGCACCGGCATCATCGAGACGCCGAGCGCCTCGGCGACGCGGCGCAGCGAGAGCTTCTCGCCCGGGGCAAGGCGGCCGGCGACCAGCAGCGCCCGCAACTCGCCCGTCACGCGCTCGCCCAGCGTCTCGCGCATCAGCGAGCCGATCTCGTCCAGGGCGGACGCGTCGCTCGCGGCGCCGTCCTGAGCGGAGCGTAAAGACAAGGGCTGGACACGACCAATCATGTCTGGCAGCTTAACTGTGATCACAGATCACAACAAGCGGCATCGAGACCGCCACGCGCGATAAATCGACGCCGAACAACACTCGTTCTGGGAGGAACGCATGGCAGACAGCAGGACAACTTCCGGATTCCGCCTTTCGCGCCGTCAGGCACTGGCCGGACTCGGCGCCAGCGCGACCGGGCTGGTCGCCAGCCCCTCGCTGATCCTGGCGCAGACGCCCGACGCGATCCGCTTCGGCCACCTGACGCCGCGCACCGGCTTCCTCGGACCGCTCGGCGAATACGGCGTCATGGCGGCCGATCTCGCCGCCGAGGAGATCAACGCCGCCGGCGGCATCAACGGGCGCAAGCTCGAATTGCTGAAGGAGGATTCAGTCAACCCGCAGACCGCCTCGACCAAGGCCGAGCGCATGATCGAGCGCGACAAGGTCGCCTGCATCATCGGCGAAATCTCCTCGGCCTCCTGCCTGACGATCTCGCAGGTCGCGGCCCGCAACAAGACGCTCTTCCTCAACACCGGCGGCAATTCCGACGCGCTGCGCGGCGAGAACTGCAACCGCTACATGTTCCATGTCGAGCATCAGAACTCGATGTATGTGAAGAGCTGCGGCCGCTCGCTGATGAGCCAGGGCCTGGTCAAGGGCAAGAAATGGTTCTCGCTCACCGCCGACTACGCCTTCGGCCACGACCTGCTCAAGGTCGCCAAGCGCTTCATGGAAGCCAATGGCGGCCAGTTCGCCGCCGACAAGCTGGTGCCAACCGACGCAACCGACTTCTCGGCGCTCCTGCTCGAGATCCGCGCCGCCAAGCCCGACATCGTCATCTCGAACCTGGCCGGCAACCAGATCACCAATTTCCTCAAGCAATATGCCGAGTTCGGCCTGACCTTCCCGGTCGCCGGCTTCGGCTTCGACACCGCGCTGGCCTGGGCCGCGGGCAAGGACAATTTCGGCGGCGTCTGGCCCTGCGTCTGGCACCACCTGATCGACACGCCTTCGACCAAGGCCTTCGTCGCCGCCTTCACCAAGAAATACGGCAAGCCGCCGGAGAACCAGGCCTGGGGCGACTATGTCGGCGTGAAGGTCATGGCCCAGTCGATGAACGAGCTGAAATCGACCGAAACCGCCAAGATCCTCGAGCACCTGGAGAAGGGCGCGAAATTCGACGTGATGAAGCCGCGTCAGGGCTATTTCCGCGCCTCCGACCACCAGCTCATCAGCGAGATGTACACGATCACCGCCCTGCCCGCGGCGCAGGTCAAGAACCAGTGGGACCTGTTCACCTCATCGCCGCCGGTGCCGGGTCCGAGCGAGGACATGGAGATCATCGCGACCAGCGGCGACGAGGCCGTCTGCAAGATGAGCTGAATTCGCTCGGTACAGGCACTGCGCGAACCCCTCTCCCGGATGGGAGAAGGGTTCCCCGCGCCCCACAGGCAGCTGACAGCAATCCGGACAAAGGCCATCCCTTGCTCACCCTCTTCATCCAGCAGGTGCTGAACGGATTGCTCGACGGGGTCTACTACCTGTTGATCGCGCTCGGCCTGTCGCTGATCTTCTCGCTCGGCGGCATCGTCAATCTCGCGCACGGCGCCTTCTATGCGATCGGGGCCTATCTCACGATCGTGCTGGCGCCCCATATCGGCTTCGGCGGCGCGATCGTGGCCTCGCCGATCCTCGTCGCGCTGATCGGCATCGTCATCGAGCGCGGGCTGTTCCAGCGCTTCTACCGCTCAGACCCGATCCTCTCGCTGCTGCTCACCTTCGGGCTCGCGATGGTGGCCGAGCAGTCGTTGCGCATGATCTTTGGCGCCCCGCCGCTCTCCTTCTCGATTCCTCCTAGCCTGCGCGGCCAGATCTTCATCGGCGACTTCATCTATTCGCGCTACCGGGCGCTGCTCCTGCTGATCGCGGCGGCCTGCGTGCTCGGCCTCTGGTTCCTGCTGCAGCGCACCGCCTTCGGCCGCGTCGTCCGCGCCGGCGTGCAGAACCCGGACATGGTCGGCGCGCTCGGCATCTCGCTGCAGCCTTACATGGCCGCCGTCGCGGCGATCGGCATCGGGCTTGCCGGGCTCGCGGGCGTGCTGCTCGCGCCGATCTACTCGATCCACCCGGCGATGGGCCAGGAGATCATCACCCCGGCCTTCGTCGTGGTGGTGATCGGTGGGCTCGGCTCGTTCTGGGGCGTCGTCGTCGCGGCGCTGATGGTCGGCCTGGTGAAGGGCATCACCATCGGCCTCGGCTACACGCAATGGTCGACCGCGGTGATCTACCTGATGATGCTGCTCGTCCTGCTCTTCCGTCCGCGCGGCCTGTTCGGCGAGCGCATCCAGCGCTTCGAGTGAGGCCAAGATGACAGCCTCCCGACGCGACTACGCCCCGCTCGCCATCGCCGCCATCGGCCTCGCGCTGCTGCCCGCCCTGATGCACGCCATTGGGCTGGGCACCACCTCGGCGACGGAGGTCGTGGTCTTCGCCATCGCCTGCATGGCGCTCAACATCCTGGTCGGAACGACCGGGCTGGTGTCCTTCGGCCACGGCGCCTGGTTCGGCCTCGCCGCCTATGCGGCCGGCCTGATGCAGCGCAACTGGTTTCCCGAGCAGTTCGCCCTGCCGATCCTGCTGTCCGTCGCGTTCGTCGCCGCGATCGCCTTTGCTTTCGGCGCACTCATCCTGCGGCGCAGGGGGGTCTATTTCTCGCTGCTGACGCTGGCTCTGGCGGCGATGACCTATTCCGTCGCCTTCCGCTGGACCTCGGTCACCGGCGGCGAGGACGGGCTGGGGGGCATCACGCGCCCGCGCTTCCTCGGCATCGATTTCGACGAGGCCCTGCCCTTCTACGTCCTCGTCGCGACCATCGGCATAGTGGTGGTCTATGCGCTCTGGCGCTTCCACCGCTCGCCGGTCGGCACTGTCCTCGTCGCGATCCGCGAGAACGAGCAGCGCGCGCGCTTCCTCGGCTATGCCACCACCCGCTACAAGCTCGTCGCCTTCACCCTGTCGGCCGCGCTGACCGGCCTCGCCGGCTCGCTGCTGCTGTTCAACAACCGCATGACCTCGGCCGAGCCGATCTCGATCGCCTTTTCCGGCGAATTGCTGGCGATGGTCGTGATCGGCGGCATGCGCTCCTTCCTGGGGCCGGCGTTGGGCGCGCTGTTCTTCGTCGTCTTCCGCGACTATCTCTCGAGCATCACGCCGAACTGGCTGTTCTGGTTCGGGCTGCTCTTCGTCGCCTTCATCGTGTTCTCGCCCGACGGACTGGTCGGCGTCGGCCAGCGCCTGCTCAAGCCCTTCCGCAAACATGCGACCGAGGATGCGGCGATGTCCGCCCGCCAGGCCGGCGCGGTCGAGCTGCCGGGATTCATGAAGCCAAAGGATGCAGGCGACGGCCCGATCCTGACCGCGACCGGCCTCGCCAAGAGTTTTGGCGGCATCAAGGCGGTCGAGGATGTCGACATCAGGATGCGCGACCGGGCGCTCCACGCGCTGATCGGCCCCAACGGCGCCGGCAAGACCACGGCCTTCAACCTGATCTCGGGCCTCTTCGCGCCCGACCGAGGAACGGTCACGCTGCGCGAGCAGTCGATCGCCGGCCTCTCGCCCGAGGCGATCACCCGCGCCGGCATCGGCCGCGCCTTCCAGATCACCAATCTGTTCCCGACGCTGTCGGTCGCCGAGAACGTCCGGCTCGCCGTACAGGCGCGGGCGCAGGAGCGCTTCGACCCCTGGCGCGCCGCGGCCGCGCTCGACACGGTCAATGACGAGGCGCGCCAGGTCATCGAGACCATGGGATTGCGTGGCATCGAGACCGCCGAGGCCGGCTCGCTCAGCTATGGCGGCCAGCGCCTGCTCGACATGAGCCTCGCGCTCGCCACGAGCCCGCGCGTGCTGCTGCTCGACGAGCCGCTAGCCGGGCTCGCCGCAGCTGAGCGCGAGCGCGTCGGCAACCTGATCAAGTCGATCTCGACCGATCTTCCCGTCCTGCTGGTCGAGCATGACATCGACCGCGTCTTCCAGATCGCCGACCATGTCACGGTGATGAACGAGGGCAGCGTGCTGATCGATGGCACCGTCGAGGACGCGCGCTCGTCGAAGCGGGTCCAGGAGGTCTATATCGGCTCGGGCGCACACGCGCTGGCCGAGAAACCGAGGGAGAGCGCCGCCCGCGACGAGGTGCTGCTGAGGCTCGACCAGGTCGACACCTTCTACGGCAAGAGCCATATCCTGCGGCAGGTGACGTTCGACCTGCACCGCAACGAGATCGTCGCCCTGCTCGGCCGCAACGGAGCGGGCAAGTCGACCCTGCTCAAGACCATCACGGGCATCGCCCCTCCGGCAGCCGGCGAGATCGTTCTCGGCGACGCCCCGATCGCACGGCTCCCCTCGGCCGCGATCGCGCGGGCCGGCATCGCCTATGTGCCGCAAGGGCGCGGCCTCTTCGCCGGCATGAGCGTCAAGGACAATCTCGAGCTCGGCCGCCTGCGCCGCCGGACCGGCAACGGCACGCATTGGGAGGATGAGAAGCTCTTCTCCTTCTTCCCGCGCATCAGGCAACGCTGGCATTCTCCCGCCGACTACCTCTCCGGCGGCGAGCAGCAGATGGTGGCGGTGGCGCGCGCGCTCTCGGGCGACACCCGCGTGCTGCTGCTCGACGAGCCTTTCGAGGGGCTGGCTCCCGCCGTGGTCGAGGAGCTGTTCGAGGCGTTCGACAAGCTGCGCCAGGAGATCTCGATCGTGATCGTCGACCATCATCTCGATCTGGCGCTCGCCCTGTCCGACCGCACCGTCGTTCTCGAGCGCGGACAGGTCACACATGTCGGCCCCTCGCGGGCCCTAAGCCAGGATTTGGCGCTGCGTCGGCAGGTGCTGTGGCTGTGATGGGTGGTCCGAGAGACGACAAAAGCGCGGGGAACCCTTCTCCCGTGTGGGAGAAGGGCAGGGATGAGGGCCCGCCCTCCCCGCAGAAAGGTACAACGGCACCGTCTCGCCTTAGTCATCAGCGGCGGTCCCTCACCCCTGCCCCTCTCCCATCCGGGAGAGGGGTTCCCCGCGTCTATCCTACCAACCGAGGCGCTGCCTCATGACCAAGATCGCCATCGTCGGCTCGGGCCTGATCGGCCGGGCCTGGGCCACCGTCTTCGCCAGCCATGGCTTCGAGGTCGCGCTGCACGATGTGAAGCCGGAGGCCGCCAAGGCCGCCCGCGCCCATATCGGCAAGAACCTGAAGGAGCTCGCCGGCCACGGCCTCGTCGATGACCCCCAGGGCTCGCTCGCCCGCATCCGCGTCGCCAGGGATCTCGCCGATGCGCTGAAGGGCGTCGCGCTGGTGCAGGAGAACGGGCCGGAGACGGTCGAAGCCAAGCGCGAGCTCTTCGCGCAGATGGATGCGCTCGCCCCGGCCTCCGCGATCCTGGCCTCCTCGACCTCCTTCATCATGGCCTCGACCTTCTCGGAAGAGCTGAAGGGGCGGGCTCGCTGCCTCGTCGCCCATCCGGTCAACCCGCCGCATCTGGTGCCGATCGTCGAGCTCGCCCCGGCGCCCTGGACCGATCCCAAGGTCGTGGCGAAGGCGAAGCGCATCTACGAGCAGGCCGGGCAGGTGCCGATCACCCTGCGCAAGGAAAAGCCCGGCTTCGTGCTCAATCGGCTCCAGGCGGTGCTGCTGGCCGAGGCCTTCCGCCTCGTCGGCGAGGGCGTCGCCAGCGCCGCGGATGTCGACAAGACGATCCGCGACGGGCTCGGACTGCGCTGGTCCTTCATGGGACCGTTCGAGACGATCGAGCTCAACGCGCCGGGCGGGATCCCGGACTACTGCGCGCGCTATTCGGAATCGCTCGACCGCATGGTCAAATCCTCGGAGGGGCTCGGCAATCCGTTCAAGCCGGAGACGGTCGCGCAGGTGATGCGCGAGTGGCCCGGCGTGCAGGAGGCCGCCCGCGTCAAGCGCCTCAGCGATTGGCGCGACAGCCGCCTCGCCGCCCTGCAGGCCCACAAGCGCGCGGCGAAGCGCAAGCCAGCGTGATGCTTCCTTTCCTCAGCCCTCATCCTGAGGAGCCGCGCAGCGGCATCTCGAAGGATGGTTCCAGTGGTCTCTGGAACATCCTTCGAGACGCGATCTGCGATCGCTCCTCAGGATGAGGGCTGTACATCAGCAACCCGATAGCCGGAGCCCGCCATGGCGAAGAATCGCAAAGTCATCATCACCTGCGCCGTGACGGGCGCGATCCACACGCCCTCGATGTCGCCGCATCTGCCGGTGACGCCGCAGGAGATCGCCGATGCTGCGATCGGCGCGGCCGAGGCCGGCGCGGCTTTGGTCCATGTTCATGCCCGCGACCCGGTGACGGGCAAGCCCGACCAGTCGCCCGAAGCCTTCGAGCCCTTCCTCAAGGTGATCAAGCAGCGCAGCGATTGCGTCATCAACATCACCACCGGCGGCGCGCCGACGATGAGCGTCGAGGAGCGGCTGCGCCCCTGCGCCGTGCTCAGGCCCGAGGTCGCCTCGCTCAACATGGGCTCGATGAATTTCGGGCTCTACCCGATGCTGAACCGCTTCAAGGAGTTCAAGCACGACTGGGAATATCCCTATCTCGAAGGCTCGAAGGACCGGATCTTCAAGAACACCTTCCAGGACATCGAGAACATCCTGACCACCTGCGCCGAGAACGGCACGCGCTTCGAGATCGAGTGCTACGATATCGGCCATCTCTACACGCTCGCCCATTTCGTCGATCGCGGGCTGGTGAAGCCGCCCTTCTTCGTCCAATCGGTCTTCGGCATCCTGGGTGGCATCGGCCCCCATCCCGAGGATGTCGCCCATATGAAGCGCACGGCCGACCGGCTCTTTGGCGACCAGTACCATTGGTCGGTGCTCGGCGCCGGCCGCCACCAGCTTCCGATCGCGGCGATGGCGGTCTCGATGGGCGGCAACCTGCGCGTCGGCCTGGAAGATTCGCTCTGGCTGGGCCCCGGCCAGCTGGCGAAATCGAATGCCGACCAGGTCCGTGCCGCCCGCCAGATCGTCGAGGGCCTCGGGCTCGAGATCGCGACGCCCGCGGATGCCCGCGAAGCGCTGCAGCTGAAGGGCGCCGACAAGGTCGCCTTCTGAGCGCGGCGGCGCCGCGCCGCCCGGAAGCGGTACCATCGAGAACGAGCGGGTCGGCGATGCCGGCCCGTTCTTTTTTGTCCTGTGTGAAAAGATGTCACAAACCACTTGTGAAATCTCACATACGCGGCCAATCTCGAAAACATGCTCGATATCTCCTCTCCCTTCGTCGCATCGCTCGAGGCTCCGGCAGCCGAGGGCGCGATCACCGTCGCGACCCGCCGCCTGCGCAGCGCTCTGATCACCTGCGAGATCGCGCCCGGAGCCTTCGTCAACGAAGCGGCGCTGGCCGAGACGTTCGGCCTCGGGCGGGCGGGCATCCGCGTCGCGCTGACCGCGCTCGCGGCCTCCGGCTTCGTCAGCCGCCATGCCCGGCAGGGCTGGCGCATCGCCCCCATCGACGGCCGGCTGGTGGAGGGGGTTCTGGAGGCGCGCCGCCGCCTGGAGCCCTCGCTGGCCGACCGCAGGCTCGGCCGCTCCGAGCTCGACGCGCTCGGCCCCCTGCTCGGCCTGGTCGATTCGGTCGCCGGCCGCACCGACCGCACGGCCCTCGCCACGGCGCGAAGCGCCGAGCGCCAGATCCGCGACATCCTGGCAGCCGGGACCGGCTCGCTCTGCCGCGGTTGGCTGGCCGATCTCTGGGACCATTCCGACCGGATCGTGAAGGCGCTCGATCGCGCGGATCATCACGTCGCGCCGGCCGACTGGCGCCTGGTCGTCGCGGCGCTGAGCAGGGGCGACGACGCGCAGGAGGCGGCCGCAGCGATCGGCCGGGAGATCGAACGCTTCGAGACGGTCGTCGCGCGCAGTGTCCTCGCCGCCGCTGACACGCTTCAGCCGCCTCCGGCCCGCTCGGCCCGGCGCCGAACGCCCCGCGGCACGAGCCGCCGTGCCGAAGTCATGTCCCTGTCGAAGGAGCAGCAGCGATGACCATTCGTCCGAGGGCCCACCATCTCGCCACGGCGCTCACCGCCGCCCTCCTCGCCACGACGGCGCCGGCGCAGGCCTCGAAGGAGCGCTTCGTCGTCGATCTCGCCGGCGAACCTTCTTCGCTCGACCCGCATCTCCAGTGGAATCCCGACAGCTACTACGTCTACCGCAACGTCTTCGACAATCTCGTCACCCGCGACGACAAGGGCGAGATCGTGCCGCAGGTCGCGACGAGCTGGAAGCAGCTCTCCGACACCGAGATCGAATTCGAGCTGCGCGCCGACATCGCCTTCCATGATGGCTCGAAGCTGACGGCCGAGGACGTCGTCTACAGCGTCAAGCGCATCACCGATCCAAAGTTCGCCAGCCCGCAGCTCGGCCAGTTCGACAAGATCACCGAGGCCGTCGCGCTCTCGCCGATGCGGGTCAAGCTGGTGACGAACGGCCCCTATCCGGCCCTGCTCGCCCAGCTCGTCAAGCTCTCGATCGTGCCCAAGGCGATCGTCGAGCAGGTCGGCAAGGACGCCTTCAACCTGAAGCCGATCGGCAGCGGCCCCTACAAGTTCGAAGGCTGGCAGCGCGGCGTCGCGGTCACGCTCACCCGCAACGACGCCTATTGGGGCCAGAAAGGCCCCTTCCCGGCGGTCGTCTTCCGCGCAGTGCCGGACGGCGCGACCCGCGTCGCCAATCTCCAGGCCGGGACGAGCGATCTCGGCGTCACGCTCGACAGCGACCAGGCGACGCAGCTCAAGTCGTCGCCGAAGGCGCAGCCGCTGATCGGCCTCACCGAGCGCGTCGCCTATCTGCGCCTCAACACGACAAAACCACCATTCGACAACGTCAAGCTGCGCCTGGCTGCCGGTCATGCCATCGACAAGGAAGGCCTGACCGAGGGCATTTTGGGCGGCTATGACAAGCCGGTGCCGGAGCTGCTCACCCCGGCGAGTTTCGGCTGGATCCCCGACATCAAGGCGCCGGCCTATGACGTCGCCAAGGCCAAGGCCCTCGTCGCCGAGGCCGGTGCCGCCGCCAAAGCGGAAGTCGAGCTCGCGACCGCGCCCGTCTTCGACCAGCGCATCGTGCAGGCGCTGCAGCAGATGCTGACCGAGGCCGGCTTCAACGTGAAGATCGGGATGTCGGACATGGCGAGCTATCTCAAGCGCGCTCAGGCCGGGCCCGAGGCGACCTCCCAGCTCGGCTTCGGCCGCTGGTCCTGCGCCTGCCAGGATGCCGACGGCGTGCTGTTCCCGCTGCTGCACAAGAGCAGCGGCTGGTCGGCCTATCGCAACCCGAAGGTCGACACGCTGCTCGAAGAGGCGCGCCAGACGCTCGACAAGGACAAGCGCCTCGCCGCCTACCGCCAGGTCCACGAGATCGTCGCCGCGGAGGCGCCCGTGGTCCCGCTCTACCAGGCCGCAGTGCTCTACGGCGCCGTGAAGAACCTGCAATGGCAGCCCACCCCGAACGAAAGCATGTTCCTGAACAGGATGAGCTGGAAGGACTGACGGGCGCTGCCGGACCATCGTCAATCGGCGCCGGGAGGGGCGCCCAAAAGGGGAGATTGTCAAAAATGAAGCTCAGCAGCCGAATTCTCGCGGGCGCGATCCTCGCCTGCCTGGCCTTGCCGGCGGGGCCCGCCCTCGCCGCCAAGGACAAGCTCACAGTGGACCTCGTCGGCGAGCCCAATTCGCTCGACCCGCATGTCCAGTGGAACCCCGACAGCTACTACGTTTACCGGAATATCTTCGATAATCTTCTGACCCGCGACGACAAGGGCGAGATCGTCCCCCAGATCGCCACGAGCTGGAAATATCTCTCCGACACGCAGATCCAGTTCCAGCTGCGTGACGACGTGACCTTCCATGACGGCTCCAAGCTGACGGCCGAGGACGTCGTCTACAGCGTCAAGCGCATCACCGATCCAAAGTTCGCCAGCCCACAGCTCGGCCAGTTCGACAAGATCACCGACACGGTGGCCAATGACGCCAGGACCGTGACCCTGACCACCAACGGCGCCTACCCGGCCCTGCTCGCCCAGCTCGTCAAGCTCTCGATCGTGCCCAAGGCCATCGTCGAGCAGGTCGGCAAGGATGCCTTCAACCTGAAGCCGGTCGGCAGCGGCCCCTACAAGTTCGAGGGCTGGCAGCGCGGCGTCGCCGTGACGCTCGCCCGCAACGACGCTTATTGGGGCCAGAAGGCCGCCTTCCCGAGCGCCGTCTTCCGCGCCATCCCCGATGCCGCGACCCGCGTCGCCAATCTTCAGGCCGGCGCCACCGACCTCGTCGCCAATCTCGACGGCGACCTCGCCCTGCAGCTCAAGAACTCGGCCCGCGCCAAGCCCGTGCCCGTGCTGACCGAGCGCGTCGCCTATCTGGCGATGAATGTGCAGAAGGAACCGCTCAACGATCCGAAGGTGCGTCTTGCCATCGCGCACGCCATCGACAAGCAGGCGATCACGGAGGGCGTGCTCGGCGGCTATGAGAAGCCGATGCCCGAAATGCTCTCGCCCGCCCATACCGGTTGGGTCGAGGGCATCAAGGACCATCCCTACGACCTCGCCAAGGCCAAGGCGCTGCTCGCCGAGGCCGGGCCGAAGGCGAAGCAGGAGATCGCCCTCGTCACCGCCCCGGTCTACGACCAGCGCGTCGTCCAGGCGCTGCAGCAGATGCTGAACGAGGCCGGCCTCAACGTGAAGATCGAGATGACCGACATGGGCTCCTGGCTGAAGCGCATGCAGGCGGGCCCCGACTCGATCCCGGCTATGGCCTTCAGCCGCTGGTCCTGCGGCTGCCAGGACGCCGACGGCGTGCTCTTCCCGATCCTGCACTCGTCCAGCGGCTGGGCCAACGCCAAGGACAAGGTGATCGACGACGCGCTCGAAGGCGCCCGCCAGACGCTCGACGCCGAGAAGCGGCTTTCGCTCTACCGCACGGTGCACGAGCGCGTGGCGGAGCAGAACTACATCGTGCCGCTCTACCAGGCCTCGCAGATGTACGGCACCGCCAAGAACCTCGAATGGACGCCGACGCCCAATGAAAGCATCTTCATCAATCGCATGAAGTGGAAGGACTGAGCGTCTGGACATGCAGGGGTTTCTGTTCAGGCGACTGAGCCAGGCGCTGATCACCGTCTTCGGCGTCGCGACGCTGATCTTCTTCGTCCAGCGCCTGACCGGAGACCCCACCTATCTGCTCGTGCCGGAGACGGCGACGCAGGCCGACATCGACGCGCTGCGCCATGCGCTCGGCTTCGACCGACCGCTGATCGTGCAGTTCGGCAGCTTCCTCGCCGATCTCGCGCGCTTCGACCTCGGCCAGTCGGTGGTGCAGCGCGTGCCGGTCGTGACCATCATCGCCTCGCGCCTGCCCTATACGCTGATGCTGGCGGCGGGCGCATTGCTCGTCGCCTGCGGCATCGGCATCCCCATCGGCATCCTGCTCGCGCTCTTCCGCGACCGGCCGGTGGCGAAGCTCGCCGCCGGCTTCGTGCTCGCCGCCCAGAGCATGCCGACCTTCTGGAGCGGCATCCTGCTCATCCTGGTCTTCGCGGTGATGCTCGGCTGGCTGCCGCCTTCCTCGACCGGCGGCTTCTCGCATCTCGTCATGCCTTCGATCGCGCTCGGCCTGCTCAGCATGGCGACCTTCGCCCGCATCACCCGCTCTGCCCTGCTCGACGAGCTCTCCAAGGACTATGTCCGCACCGCCCGCTCGCGCGGGGTCCGCACCGGCCGCCTGCTGCTGCGCCATGTCGCGCGCAACGCCTCGATCCCGATCATCACCGTCGCGGCGCTGGAGATCTCGAACCTGCTGGCCGGCGCCGTCATCGTCGAGACCGTCTTCGCCTGGCCCGGCATCGGTCAGGTCACCGTCCAAGCGATCCTGGCGCGCGATTTCATGATCGTGCAGGGCGTCGTGCTGCTCGGCGCCTTCGTCACCGTGGCGCTGAACCTGATCTCCGACATCCTCTATAGCGTCGTCGATCCGCGCATCGTGCTGGAGCAGGCGCGGTGAGCGCGGTGGCAGCCTCCGCGCCCGTGCACCGCGGCAAGCGCCCGTCATGGCTGCGCTGGTGGCCGCTCGCCATCGTGGCGCTGTTCGTCGTCGCGGCGATCTTCGCGCCGCTGCTGGCCCCTTACGATCCGAACTACCAAAACCTGATCGCCCGGCTGAAGCCGCCCGGAACCGTCTCGCGCGGCTACCAGTACTGGCTCGGCAGCGACGAGCTCGGCCGCGACCTGCTGAGCCGGATCATCTACGGCTCGCGCGTCTCGCTGCTCGTCGCCTTCGCCTCGGTGATCCTGTCCGGGGTCGTCGGCACGACGCTGGGCATGATTGCCGGCTATCGCCGCGGCTGGGTCGAGACCGTGGTCATGCGCATCGTCGATGTCTTCCTCTCGATCCCCGCCGTGCTGCTGGCGATCATCACCGTCGCGGTGCTCGGCCCGAGCCTCGTCAACGTCATCATGGTGCTGGCCCTGACGCGCTGGCCGCGCTACGCCCGCGTCGCCTACAGCCAGACGCTCTCGGTCGCGACCATGCCCTATGTCCGGCTCGCGACGCTGATGGGCGCGGGCGCGCTGCGCGTGCTGTTCCGCCACATCCTGCCCAACATCATCGGCGCGGTCAGCGTCGTCGCGACGCTCGAATTCGGGTTGATGGTGCTGTTCGAGGCGGGGCTCTCCTTCCTCGGCCTCGGCGTGCAGCCGCCGACGGCGAGTTGGGGCGCGATGCTCTCGACCGGACGCAACTACGTCGCCACCGCCTGGTGGGTCGCGACCCTGCCGGGCTTGTGCCTCTTCGTGCTCGTGCTCGCCGTCAACCTGACCGGCGACGCCGTGCGCGACCGCCTCGACCCCCGTTTCCGCTGAGGACATCATGGCTCATTTCGACGACATCAAGGGCAAACGCGCGCTCGTCACCGGCGCCTGCGGCGTCATCGGGCGCTGGATCGCGCAGACGCTGCGCGAGGCCGGTGCGGTGCTGGCGCTCACCGATGCGCGCGAACAGGACCTCGCCGAATTCGCCGCCTCGCTCGGCCTCGGGCCGGACGGCTTCGCCAAAGCGGCAGACCTGACCGATGAGACCTCGATCAAGGCGCTGACCGAAGAGGTGGCGCAGCGCTGGGGCGCGGCCGACATCCTCGTCAACAATGCCGGGATCTATCCGAGCGGCTTCCTGCTCGACATCTCGACGGAGGAGTTCGACCGGATCTTCTCGATCAACCTGCGCGCGCCCTTCATCCTGACCCGCGAGATCGCGACGCAAATGGTCCGCAAGCAGGTCGGGGGCTCGATCATCAACATCTCGTCGGGCGCCTCGCGCAAGATGCGCCGCACCGTGGTGCCCTATTGCACCTCGAAGACGGCGCTCGACCGGCTGACCAAAGGCTTTGCCGTCGAGCTCGCCGAATTCGGCATCAGGGTCAACGCGCTGGAACCGGGCTTCGCCGCCGGCAGCAAGGTCAGCGACCTGACCGAGGCCCATATCACCAGCACGATCTCTCAGATCCCGCTCGGCCGCCCCTCCTCGCGCGAGGATGTCGGCAACGGGCTGCTCTACCTCGCCAGCGACCTCTCGGCTTACGTCACCGGCGCGACGCTGACGATCGACGGCGGAAACTCGATCGGCTCGCTCGCGGTTCATCAAGACAAGAAGAACCCGCTCTGAGAACCCGCTCCTAAGAGAGGCCGCGATGAGCCCGCACACCCAGTCGCCCTTCCCGGCCTATGAATGGCCGCACGGCAAGACCAGCGCCTTCTGCTTCAGCGTCGATGTCGATGCCGAGAGTCCCTATCAGTGGAGCCTGCCCGCCGACGCGCCGGCGACGCTCGGCCAGATCGAGCAGCGGCTGTTCGGCCCGCGCGTCGGCATCTGGCGCATCCTCGACCTGCTCGATCGCTACGAGATCAAGGCGACGCTGTTCGTCCCTGGCCTCGTCGCACGCAACCATCCCGAGCTGCTGCCGGCCTTCGTCGCGCGCGGCCACGAGGTCGGGCTGCACGGCTATTTCCACGAGATCGCCGCGGAGACCCCGGCCGACGAATTCGCCCGCGCGCTCGATGAATCGCTGGCGATCTTCAAGAGCCAGGCCGGGATCGTGCCGGCCGGATTCCGCTCGCCGGCCTGGGAGATGACACCCGCAATGCTGGCGGAAGTGAAGCGTCGCGGCCTCTATGACAGCTCGCTGATGGGCTTCGACCTGCCCTACACCATCGATGGCGTCACCCAGGTGCCGGTGCTCTGGGCGGTCGACGACGCGATCTATTTCAAGTTCACCGGCGCCCCGACCGACCGCTGGCCGCCTGCCCCGCAGGGCGGCATCCTCGACGCCTGGCTCGACGAATGGCAGGTGCTGGAGCGCGAGGGCCGGCTGATGATGCTGACGATCCACGACTGGATCTCCGGCCGCGCCGGCCGCATCCGCATGCTGGAGCGCCTGCTCGATGCCGTCACCGCGAGCTCCGACACCTGGATCGCGACCGTCGGCGAGGTCGCGGCGCATCACGCTTCGAGCGTCAACCGCGACCGCTTCTCGGTGCCGATGCGCCTGCCTCAGGCGAGCGCCCCGCATCGCTTCAGGACGACGCGCTGATGCAGACCTTCAGCGTGCACCGGCCGGCGGTGCGCTCGCCGCACGGGCTCGTCGCCGCCCAGAACCGCTACGCGGCCGAAGCCGGGGCCACGGTGCTGTCGCGCGGCGGCAACGCCATGGACGCGGCGGTCGTCAGCGCACTCGTGCTGAGCATCGTCGAGCCCTGGCTCTCCGGCATCGGCGGCGGCGGCTTTCTCGTCCATGCCGATGGCAAAACCGGCGCGGTCGAAACGCTGGACTTCAATGTCCGCGCCGCGGCGGGTCTCGATCCGGCTGATTACCCGCTCGCCGATGCGCAGCAGGGCAACTGGTTCGCCTGGCCCTCGGTGGTCGGCGAGCGCAACGTCTCGGGCTACGCCTCGATCTGCGTGCCCGGCGCCATTGCCGGCCTCGCCGCCGCGCTGGAGCGCCATGGCAGCCTGTCCTGGGCCGAGGCGCTGCAACCGGCGATCGAGCATGCGAGGCGCGGCCTCGAGCTCGACTGGTTCGCGGCGCTCTGCATCGGTATCGAAAGCGCCGGGCTTGCGCGCGATCCCGCCCTGGCGGCGCTGCTGCTCGACGACGGCCAGGCGCCGAAAGCCTCGGGCGCCGAGACCCAGCGCTTCAAGCCGATGTTGCGCAAGGCCGCCTTGCTCGAACGGCTCGCGAAGGCCGGCGCGCGCGATTTCTACGAGGGCGAGACGGCGCGGCTGCTGGCTGCCGATCTCGAAGCCGGCGGCTCGGCCATCCGCGCCGCAGACCTCGCCGCCTACCAGCCGGCCTGGCGGCCGGCGCTCCTCGGCCGCTATGGCGATTTCGACATCGCCGCGGTGCCGGGCCTGAGCGGCGGACCAAGCTTTCTCGACGCCGCGGACCAGCTCACGGCCGGTTCGCTCTCGCGCGAGACCTCGCAGGCGCAGGCCGCCCTGCTCTACGCGACGGCGATCCGCAACGCCTATGCGACGCGGCTGACCACGCTCGGCCATGCCGCGACGCCGCAGGCCGGCTGCACCTCGCATGTCAGCGTCGTCGACGCCTCCGGCAACATGGTGGCGCTGACCAACACGCTGCTCTCGCGCTTCGGCGCCAAGGTGGCGCTGCCGAAGGCGGGCATCATCATGAACAACGGCATGATGTGGTTCGATCCGCGTCCCGGCCAGCCGAACAGCATCGCGCCCGGCGCCAAACCGCTCGCCAATATGTGCCCCTTGGTGCTCGGCCGCGGCGGGAAGCCGGTGCTGGCGATCGGCGCAGCGGGCGGCCGCACCATCTTCCCGACGGTGCTGCAGATCCTCTCCGGCCTCGCCGATTTCGAGCTCTCGCTCGAAGAGGCCTTCCACCGCCCGCGGATCGACGCCTCGACGCCGCGCATCAAGATCGATGCGCGCGCCGAGCCGGATGTCGCCGCGACCGTCGCGACCGCCTTCCCGGTCGAGATCGTCGAGGACACGCTCTATCCGGTGAATTTCTCGATCCCCTCCGCCGTCATGGTCGAGCCCGCGGGCGGCTTCGTCGGCATGGCCCATCCGACCAGCCCCTGGGCCGCGGTCGTGGCCGCCGAACCCGTGGCGGCGGCATGAGCGCAGCCGGCGAACCCGTCCTGGCCGTGGAAGAGCTCGTCGTCGAGATCGACGGCACGGCGATCGTCGACCATGTCTCGCTGACGGTCGGCAGCGGGCGCATCCTCGCCATCGTCGGCGAAAGCGGCTGCGGCAAGAGCCTGACGGCGCTTTCCGTGCTCGGCTTGCTGCCGGCGGCGGCCCATGTCGCGGGCGGCGCGGTCCGCCTGAACGGGCGCGAGCTGACCGGGCTCGGTGAGGACGCCCTCGCCCAAGTCCGCGGCAACGACGCGACCGTGATCTTCCAGGAGCCGGTCGCCTCGCTCAATCCGCTGATGCGCGTCGGCGCGCAGGTCGAGGAGGCGCTGCGCCTGCATCGCGGCCTCTCGACCGCCGAGGCGCGCAGCGAGGCGATCGCGATGATGACCCGCGTCGGCATTCCCGACGCGGCCCGGCGCGCCCAGCAATATCCCTTCGAGCTTTCCGGCGGCATGTGCCAGCGCATCATGATCGCCTCCGCGCTGATCTGTCGCCCCGCCCTGCTGATCGCCGACGAGCCGACGACAGCGCTCGACGTCACCATCCAGGCGCAGATCCTCGAGCTGATGCGCCGGCTGCGGGAGGAGGTCGGCACCGCGATCGTGCTGATCACCCACGACATGGGCGTCGTCGCCGATCTCGCCGACGATGTCTGCGTGATGTATGGCGGCCGGATCGTCGAGAGCGGCCCGGTCGAGGCGATCTTCGCCGGCCCGCGCCATCCCTATACGCGGCTGCTGCTGGCGACGATCCCGACGCTCACGGGCGAGCGCAAGGCGTTGCTGCGCACCATCGAGGGCATGGTGCCGACCGCCGATTCCTGGCCGCAGGGCTGCCGCTTCCGCACGCGCTGCCCGCTTGCCGACGGGGTCTGCGAGGAGGCGCCGCCGCTTGCGCCAGCCGAGGCGACGCACCGCGCCGCGTGCTGGCACACCGATCGGCTGGAGGCACTGGCATGAGCGCGCTCGCTCCCCTGCTGCAAGTCCGCGACCTCAAGGTGCATTTCCCGCTGCGTCGCGGAGTCGGCACGCCGGGCGGCGTGGTCAAGGCGGTCGACGGCGTCTCCTTCGACGTCGCGGCGGGCCGGACCGTCGCGCTCGTCGGCGAATCCGGCTGCGGCAAGTCGACGACGGCCTATGCCGTGCTCGGGCTGGAGCGCGCCACGGGCGGGGCGATCCGGTTCGACGGCCGCGACATCACCCGGCTCGCCGGCCGCGAGCGGGCAGCGCTCGCCAGCGAGATCCAGATCGTCTTCCAGGACCCGAGCGCCGCGCTCGATCCGAAGATGAGCATCACTGAGAGTATCAGCGAGCCGCTCGCCATCGCCGGCTGGACGCGGGCCGACCGGCGCGCCCGCGTCGCCGAACTGCTCGACCGCGTCGGCCTGCCCGCCGCCTTCGCGGAACGCCTGCCGAGCGCGCTCTCGGGCGGCCAGCGCCAGCGCGTCGTCATCGCCCGCGCGCTCGCTCTGTCGCCGCGCCTGCTGATCCTCGATGAGCCGGTCTCGGCGCTCGACGTCTCGATCCGCTCGCAGGTGCTCAACCTGCTGATGGAGCTGCAGCGCGAGCTCGGTCTCGCCTATCTCTTCATCTCGCACGACCTCTCGGTGGTACGGCACATCGCCGACGAGGCGATCGTGCTCTATCTCGGCACTGTCGCCGAGCATGGCCCGATCGACGCGATGTTCGAGGCGCCGCGCCACCCCTATACGCAGGCGCTGCTCTCGGCGATCCCCCTGCCCGACCCGGTGGCTCAACGTCGGCGCGAGAAAATCATCCTGAGCGGCGACCTGCCGAGCCCGCTCTCGCCGCCGCCGGGCTGCCCCTTCGTCAGCCGTTGCCCGATCCGCGTCGAGATCTGCCCGACGGCCCGGCCCGCTCTGGCCACGACCGCGTCCGGCACGCAGGCCGCCTGTTACGTGCGAGCGGATTCCGCGCCCCTGCCGGAGCGCTGAGCCAGCGTCACGGCCGCTTCGGGATCTCCAGCCCGCGCTGCACCGCCGGCCGCGCCAGGCCGCGCTCCAGCCAGGCCGGCACGCGCTTCAGGCTGGCATAGTCGACGAGCTCGCCGGCGGCGTAGAAGCCGTTGAGATTGCGCACCCAGCCGAGCAGCGCGATGTCGGCGATGGTGTAGTCGCTGCCCATGATCCAGTCGCGCCCCTCGAGCCGGGTCTCGAGTACGCCGAGAAGCCGCTTGCTCTCGGCCGCATAACGGTCGCGCGGGCGCTTGTCCTCGTATTCGCGGCCGGCGAATTTGTGGAAGAAGCCGAGCTGCCCGAACATCGGGCCGACCGCAGCCATCTGGAAGAACACCCACTGGATGGTCTCGTAGCGCAGCGCCGCATCGGAGGGGAGGAACTTGCCGCTCTTCTCGGCGAGATAGAGCAGGATCGCGCCGGATTCGAACAGGCCGAGCGGCTTGCCGCCGGGGCCGTCGGGATCGATGATCGCCGGGATCTTGCCGTTCGGGTTCAGCGACAGGAATTCCGGCGTCCAGGTCTCGTTCTTGCCGATATCGATCATATGCGGCTCGTAGGGCAGCCCCGTCTCTTCCAGCATGATCGAGGCCTTCACGCCGTTCGGCGTCGGCAGCGAATAGAGCTGGATCCTGTCGGGATACCGGGCCGGCCAGCTTTTGGTGATCGGGAAGGCGGAAAGATCGGTCATCCGGTACTCCATGGAAATCGTCCCGGCGCGCGGGCGGCCGCCGGCGCTACGGCATAGCGCATCGACCGCGCTCGAACCACCGCCGCCGGGCTCCGCCCGCGCACGCAAGCCGGCCTGTCAACGCATGACCGCTACCCGCCCTGAACGCGGCAGGCGGCGAAAATCCACTTGACGCAATGCCCATCCATGTAATTCAAGTATAGTATAGTAAGCGTAATACACTCGTTAAAGCCGACGATGCAAGTAGTTTGTTCTTTATAATAACTAAAAACTATACCGTATTGACACCGTAAATTACTCACTGTTAGGCGGCAGGCGCCACATTCTTGGAAAGTCTTCTGCCGTGACACTGCGTTTCGCCTTGCTGACCTCCTCCATGCTCGCCCTGACCACGCATTCGGCTTTCGCCCAATCGCGCGATCCGGCGCCGATCAGGCTGGAGGAGGTCGTCGTCGAAGGGCGCAACGAAACAACCGGCGTGATCACCACCAACGGCTATGTTGCGACCTCGGGCCGGAGCGGCACCAAGACCGACACGCCGCTCGTCGAGACGCCGCAATCGATCTCGACCGTGACGCAGACGCAGCTCGAACAGCGCAAGCCACAGTCGCTGCTCGAAGCCCTGTCCTATACACCGGGCGCCCGCGTCGGCACCTATGGCTTCGACCCGCGCTATGACGCCTTCACCATCCGCGGCATCGACGTCACCCAGAACGCGGTGTTCCGCGACGGCCTGCGCCAGATCGGCAGCCCCAACGGCCTGTTCCGCCTCGAACCCTATGGCCTGGAAGCGATCTCGATCCTGAGGGGGCCGTCCGCCTCGGTCTATGGCGCCAGCAGCACCGGCGGCATCGTCGACCTGATCTCGAAGCGGCCGACCGAGACGCCCTTCCGCGAGATCGAAGTCCAGGCCGGCTCCTTCGGCCGCAAGCAGACCAATTTCGACCTGTCCGGCCCGGTCAATGCCGACGGCACGCTGCTTTATCGGCTGACCGGCCTCGTGCGCGACGCCAAGACGGTGGTCAGCGCCATCAAGGACGACCGCGTCTTCATCGCGCCGGCCCTGACCTGGAAGCCGACCGAGGCGACCAAGCTGACGATCCTCGGCGAGTACATGGATTCGACCACGGGCGGCACGGCGGCCTACATCAATGAATACGGCCCCTATGTCGACGCGCAGGGCAATGTCCTGACCAAGTCGATCGGCGCCACGCGCGTCTTCGGCGGCGACAGGCGCTACAACGATTTCCGCCAGCAGCAGGCGCGGCTCGGCTACGAGTTCGAGCACAAGTTCGACGAGATCTTCACGCTGCGCCAGCGCGCGCGCTATTCGAAGCTCGGCGGCAACCAGGAATATGTCTATCTCGGCATGCCCGGCCTGACGCGCGAGAATACGCAAGGCCTCTCGATCGACACCTCGCTGGAGAGCCGGTTCCGGACCGGCGCGCTCGACCACACCCTCCTGGCCGGGTTCGACGTCAGCCATCTCAGCTACAAGAGCAAGGAAGCCTTTGGCGGCGTGCCGCTGGGCTATGCCCCGCCCTTCCTGTGGCGGACGGCGCAGACCCAGACCATGGTCGGCGTCTATCTTCAGGACCAGATCAAATGGCAGAACTGGCGCCTGACCGCCGGCATCCGCCATGACTGGCTCGACAGCACCTTCGAGGCCGGAGCGGCCGGCGACATCCCAACCGAGAGCAAGCGCAAGGACGGCAAGTTCACCGGCCGCGCCGCCCTGAGCTATGTCACCGATTTCGGCCTGGCCCCCTATGTCGCCTATGGCAGCTCCTTCGTGCCCAATCCCGGCACGGTGCTCGATGGCGGCGTCGCCGTGCCGACGACGGGTGAGCAGGTCGAGGCCGGCGTGAAATACGACCTGCCGGGCTACAACGCCTCGCTGCGCGCCGCCGTCTTCAACATCCGGCAGGAGAACGCCGTGGTCTACGAGGTCGTCAACGGCCTCAACCGCCAGGTCCAGCTCGACCTGCGCTCCAGCGGCTTCGAGATCGAGGGCGTCGCTTCGCTGGCGAGCGGCCTCAGCATCCAGGCCTCCTATTCCTACAACGATGCCCGCATCAAGAAGCTGACGCCCGAGACGATGGGCAACCGCCTGACGAGCGTGCCCTATCACATGGCCTCGGTCTGGCTCGACTATACGGTCCAGCAGGGCGCGGCGAAGGGCCTCGGGATCGGCGGCGGTCTGCGCTATGTCGGCTCCAGCCTCGGCGACAATCTGAACCGCGCCGTGCTCGACAACAAGGCCCGCACCTTCGTCGACGCCTCGATCCGCTACGATCTGGAAAACCTCAACCCGCAGCTCAAGGGCATGCGCGTGCAGGTCAGCGCCATCAACCTGCTCGACGAGGTCACCCAGAACTGCACCGCCGGGTTCTGCTATTTCGACGAGGGCCGCAAGGTCATCGCCAGCCTGCGCTACCGCTGGTGAGCACGACCGGCTCCGGCGTCGCCTACATGCGCGGGTTCGCTTCGCCCGCCGCGATCGTGCTGGCGATCGGCGGGCTCTATGTCGGCCAGAGCATCATTGGCGGGCTGACCTTCATCGCCCTGCCAAGCGTGCTGCGCGAGCGCGGCCTGCCGCTCGACCAGATCGGCCTGACCTATCTCGCGGTCCTGCCCTGGGCCCTGAAATTCCTGTGGGCTCCGGCGATCGAGCGTTACCGGCTCCCTCCCGTGGGGCAGAGCCGCTCGCGTTCGATCGTCCTCGTCACGACCCTGCTCTCTGCGCTCGGGCTTTGCCTCGCCGGGCTGATCGGCCCCATGAGCCTCGTGCCGCTCATCGCCGTCTTCGTGATCATCGCATTCGCGGCCTCGACCGGCGACATCGCCTGCGACGGGCATGCAGTCGAGACTTTGTCCGAACGCCATCACGGCTGGGGCAATGCCGCGCAGGTCGGTGGTGCCTATCTCGGCTCGGCGCTCGGTTCCGGCCTGTTCCTCGTGCTCGCCGCCGGATTGGACTGGCGTTGGGCGACGCTGGCGATGGCCGCTCTCCTGATGGCGCTGGCGCTGCCCTTCATCCTGTCGCCGGCCCCGCCCTCGCCGGCCTCACGCACGCATCAGCCCTCGCTGGGACAGGCCCTGCGGCGCAAGGACATGCGGATCGGCCTGATGCTCGCCGCGATCTATGTCGTGGCGCAGAAATGGGGCGTCGCCATGCTGGGGCCCTTCCTGATCGATTCCGGCCTCGACCTGGCCTCGCTCGGCATCGTCAACGGGCTCGGCGGCATGGCCGTCGGCTTCGGCGGCGCGCTGCTCGGCGGCGCGCTCGTGCGCCTGTGGGGCGCGCGCGCCGTCATGGTGCTCGCGCTGGTCCTGCAGGCGCTGGCGCTGGCGGGGCTCGCCGCGGCGGCCTGGCACGGCGCTGCGCCCCGCAGCGTCCTGCTCACGCTGGGGCTGACGAGCTCGTCCGGCCTGATGGCGCTCGGCTTCGTCGCGCTCTATGCGCAGTTCATGGCGCTCTCGGACCCGCGCCAGGCCGGCGTGGATTTTACGCTGCTGCAATGCATGGACGCGCTGGTCAGCATGGCCGGCGGCCTCGGTGCCGGCTGGGTCTCGCAGCATTTCGGCTATGGCACCTGCTTTGCGCTCGCCGCCCTTGGCGCGATGATCGCTGCCCCGGCCGCCTGGGTGTTGAGCCGGCGTGCCATTCGTTCAAGACGCGAGCCGGACACCGGACCCAGCCTCGCGGCCAGCCCATGATCCCCGCGCTGGCGCCCTGCTTCCCCGACGCGCTCGCCTATTACGGCGACAAGCTGGCCTTGCCGGGCGGGCATGGCGACGCCATCGCCGGGACCGACCTGCTCGAAGGCACCGCCGCCGACCGGCTGATGTCGCGTTTCGCCGAGACCCATCGCGGCGGTGACCGGCACGCCATCGTCTCGATGTGGACGCAATGGCATTTCGGCGCGCTCATCATCCCGACCACGGCCGCGATCCTGGTGCTCGATCGCGACCTGCCCGTCGATCTTGCGCAGGTCAGGATCGCGCCGCATGAGGAAGGCCGGACGGCCGCGCTGGTCGTGCCCGATGACGGCAAGCCGCGCGAGGCCGACAGCGACCGCTTCTCGCGCCTGTTCGACGGCCATGTCGCGCCGCTGATCCGGCATTTCGCCAGCCATTTCGGTGTTTCGCCGCGCCTCCTCTGGATCAATGCGACGGCCATCTTCGAATGGAGCCTCGAACAGGTCGCGGCCGCCAGCACGGTCCATCCCGAGGCCTTGCGCGAGGGGCGCGCACTGCTGGCGGCGCAGACCGATGCCGCCGGCAAGCGCAACCCGATGTGCGGCGCGGTCTGCTACCCGCTGCTGGGCGGCCAGCCGACGCGGCGGCGAAAGATCTGCTGCCTACGCTACCTGCTGCCGGGGGTCGCCGATTGCGGCAGTCTTTGCCCGCTCCCGGAAGCGAACCGCGTCGCCGCCGTACACGGTTGAAGAGGCCGCGCCGCCCTCATCCCGCCAAGGTTGTAGGCCCAGTCTTGCCAGCCAGTTTTGGCGACCCGCCGCGACGAGGGAGGAACGTTCCATGGCCAAGCTTCCATTCCTGTCCATCACCCTGATCGCGCTGATGCTCGCAGCCTGCACGGCAACGGATCAGCCCGCCAGCGCCCAGGGCGGCCCATGCTCGCCCGCGGCGGCGAAGGCACTTACCGGACAGGCAGCACCGAGCGAGGCCGAGGTCAAGCGCCTGACCGGCGCCGCCATCGTGCGCCGGATCGCGCCCGGCGATCCGGTCACCATGGACCTGAACGAGCGGCGGGTGACGATCGAGGTCGATGCCTCGGGCAAGATCGTCAGGGCATCCTGCGGCTGAGCCGCGAGGAGCACGCTGAGGCGTCGTCCAGCGCCATCTGCCAGAAATCAGCTTCCAGCCACGACGCCTTGGCGAAGAGCGCCGCGAGCTCGCCGAAACGCCGCTCCGTCATCGCCCGGGCCGCGAGCTCGTCGAGATGGCGACGCGCCGCGGTCGCAACGTCCTGATAGGCAACCCCGGCATATTCGCCGATCCAGTCGGCATAAGGGTGCCCGGCGAGCGCGGCCGGGCCGTCCGGGGCCAGCCGCCGCGCGATCTCGGCATAACCGATGACGCAGGGCGCCAGCGCGACATGCAGGTCGAGCAGGTCACCCGCCATGCCGCAATCGAGCACGAAGCGGGTATAGGCGATGGTCGCCTGACGCTCGGGCGCGGCCTCGATCTGGTCCGGAGCGAGCCCCCAGCGGCCACAGAGCCGGACATGCAGATCCATCTCGACATCGAGAATCGCCGACAAGCCGGCCTGGGCCGCGCGCATGTCGGCCAAGGTCCTGCTCTTGTAGACCGCGAGCGCATAGGCCCGGGCGAACTGGATCAGGAACAGGTAATCCTGCACGAGATAGGTGCGGAACGCCGCCTCCGGCAGCGTGCCGGCGCCCATCTGCCGGACGAAGGCATGATCGACATAGCTCGCCCACTCGACCGGCGCGGACGCCTTCAGACGCTCGAAGATGTCCATCCTGGTCCTCGCTGCCAAATCCCGATCCCGCCCGCGAGGGATGGCTGTCACCGAGCGGCTGGCGGCCGTCAAGTCCGTCGGCCTCATCCAGATTGACTTTTCAGCTCGCCTGATTTTTGGTGCCGGTAGTGCGCTTGGGGCGCCTCCAGTCCGCGGCAAGGGAGCCTGCTCCCACCCATTCGGTCAGACCGTATCATCTTCGAAGCCTTCTTCCGGCCTGCGAAGCGGACATCAGGCATTTTCGGAAGGACGCTCCCCATGTCGTTCACGACACGCAAGCTCACGCCCCAGACGACGCTCGAAAACCTTCGCCGCCAGGCCAAGCGCTGGCTGAAGGAGATCGAGGCGGACGATCCCCCTGCCCTCGAACGCTTCCGCAGCCACTCCCCGAGCCATGCCGGCAAGCCCGGGCTGCGCGAGGTCCAGCACGCGCTCAGCCGGGAATACGGCGCCGCGAGCTGGGCCGGGCTGAAGCAGGACCTGGCCGACCGCGCGATCGCCGCGCGCGGACATGCCGAGCGGGTCACGCTCTTCCTCGAGAAATCGGCGCTTCGCTACGGCGTCACGCCCGGCACCCAGACCTGGGGCGAGTACGAGGCCGATCGGCCGGCGCGCGGGGCGACAGCCCGGCGCATCCTCGCCCGCCATCCCGAGATCGCGAGCGACAGCATCCATACCGCCGTCGCCGCCGGCGATATCGGGGCGGTCCGGAGACTGCTCGAGACAGACGCCACGCTGGCGCGCCATGTCAGCGGCTTCGACGGCTGGACGCCGCTCCTGCGGCTTGCCTATACGCGCTTGCCCGCGGATGCGAATGACGCGAGCGCAGTCGACATCGCCCGACTTCTGCTGGAGCATGGCGCCTCAGCGAGCGATTTCTGGAGCGACGGCTCCAGTCATTTCACCGCGCTGACCGGCGTGATCGGCGGCGGCGAAGCCGGGCAGCCGCCGCACCCGCAAGCCGAGGCCCTCGCGCGCCTGCTGATCGAGCATGGCGCCGATCCTTTGGACGGGCCGGCTCTCTACAACACCTCGCTCGGCGCCGATGACACCTTCTGGCTGCAACTGCTCTGGGACGAGACCGACAAGCGCGGAGAGACGGCGAGATGGCACGGGCCGGTGCGCGGACTGAACGGGCCGGCGCTCGACTATCTGCTTGGAAACGCGGTGCCGCTTCAACCGAGACGCGTCGAATGGCTGCTGGCACATGGCGCGCGTGCCGAGGCGACGAATTCCTATTCGAAGCAAAGCGTCGTGAAACAGGCGATGGTCAACGGTCGCGAGGACCTCGTCGACCTTCTAACAAGCCATGGCGCTCCGAAGCCGGAGCTGACCGGTCATGAGGCCTTCGTCTCGGCCGTCGCGAGCGGAAACGAGGCCGCGGCCCGTCAGCTTCTTGCCGGCCGGCCGGAGTACCGGCTCGATCCCGCGCCGCTCAACATCGCGATCCGCCAGGGCCGCCGCGACATCGCCGAACTGGCGCTCGCGCTCGGCGTCTCGCCCGATGCCGAGACGCGGGACGGCGTCCGTCCCCTGCATGAGGCGGCCGGTTCCGGCCGGACGGAGATCGCCGCCCTGCTGATCGCAGCCGGTGCCGCGATCGATCCGGTCGAGCGGCGCTTTGGATCGACGCCGCTCGGCTGGGCGCATCACAACGGAGCCGACGAGGCGACGGCTTATCTGTCGACGCTGAGCGAGGACATCTGCGGCCTGTGCCGGTCGGCGAGCCTGCCGCGCCTCGACGCCCTCCTGGCAAGGGAACCCAGCCTCGCCAACACCGCGACCCGCACCGGCGAACCGCCCTTGTTCTCCTTGCCGGACGACGACGATGACGCGATCGAGGTCGCGGAGACGCTGCTCGCAGCCGGAGCCGATGCCAGCGCCCGCAACGCCGCCGGCCTGACACCTGCCCGGGCCGCGCGCAAGCAAGGGCTGCTCGGCACGGCCTCGCTGCTGGACGGGGATGGGCGCGCGGCCTGAGACAACCAAACCCGCAGCCGGGTCGAGGGTCGTCTGCCGCCCTCTTCCCGGCACGGTGTTTGCTTGCTGTTTGGTCTCCCCTGCCGCAAGCTGCCTCCCATGAACCTTCGCCAGATCGAGTTGCTGCGGGCCGTGGTCCGCTGCGAGACAACAGTGCGGGCGGCACAGGAGCTTGGCCTGTCGCAGCCCGCCGTCAGCAACGCGATCAAGCATCTCGAGACCCAGCTCGGCTTCCCGTTGTTCGAGCGGGTCAATAACCGCCTCTTCCCGACCGAGGAGGCGCGCGCGCTCTACCAGGATTCCGACCCGCTCTTCGCCATGCAGGCGGCCTTCGCGACGCGGGTGCAGGATCTCAAGGAGAACCGCGCCGGCCATGTCCGGCTGATCGCGACGCCGCCGCTGGGCTACAGCGTGATCCCGCCGGCGCTGCAGCTCTTCCTGGCGAAGCGTCCCAACATGCGGGTCTTCTTCGACATCCGCCGCTTCGAGACGGTGATCGACGCCGTCGACAGCGGCAGCGCCGAGCTCGGCTTCGTGCTCGGCCTCGGCGACCATCGCGGCCTGGATTCGGAGGTCTTCTTCGCCGAGAACATGGTCTGCGTGATGCGCCCCGACCATCCGCTGGCCCAGAAGAAGCAGATCGTGCCCTCCGACCTGCGCGGGGTGCCCTTCATCGCGCTGGAACGCGGCACCAAGATGGGCACCTTGCTGCGCCAGGCCTTCGACAAGGCGGGCGAGCCCTTCGAGTTCTCGGTCGAGGTCCGCTATTGCAACACCGCCTGCGTCCTCGCCGAGGCCGGCGTCGGGGTCGCAGTGGTCGATCCGCTCTCGCCGCATTTCGCCGGGCACTTCAAGCTGGCGACGCGGCCCTTCGAGCCGGCGAGCTGCGTGGCGGCTTCGGTCGTGCGCTCGCACAAGCGGCCACTCTCGCGCGCCGCGGAGGCCTTTTTGCGCGAGGTGCGCCAGGTGGCGAGCGAGGTCGCGGAGAAGCTCGCCTAGCGTCGACCGGCGACTATTCGCTCCGGTTATGGCTGTTCTGGATAAAGCATAGGCGCCGGCGTTGCCGGGTTCGCGGTTCCATTTCACTGTCCAGGCATCCTTGGAGCCGGACCCGACTATGGACCTGCTGATCACCGATGCGACGGTCGTCACCTGCGACGGCGAACGGCGCGTCCTCGACAATGCCGCCGTGGCCATCGCAGCCGACCGCATCGTGGCTGTCGGCGCGAGCCCCGATCTCGAACGCGCCTATCCGGCGCTGCCGCGCATGCCGGGCCGCGGGCTCGCCGTCCTTCCCGGCCTGATCAACGCCCATACCCACACGGTGCTCACCTCGCTGCGCGGCACGGTCGAGGACTGGAGCGGCGAGATCATCTACCGCTACATGTCGCCGATCTCCTACACGATGAGCGAGCACGAGCGCGGGGTGATGGCCGCGCTCGGCTGCCTGGAAGCCATCCGCAGCGGCACCACCACCCTGGTCGATCCCTTCCGCCATGTCGTGACCTATGCCGCGGCGATGGCCGATACCGGCCTGCGGCTGTGGCTCTCGGAATCCTGCGCCGATATCGACACCCGCAAGATCCGCTTCGGCGACTACACGGTGGACGAGGGTTTCGGCCAGGCTTTCCTGGACCGCGCCACGGCCCTGATCGAGACCTGGCACGGCGCACGCGATGGCCGCGTCAACTGCCAGGTCGCCGCGCACGCCCCCGACAACTGTTCGCCCGCCATGCTGGCAAAGCTGCTGGAGCTGGCCGGCAAGCATCGCCTGACGCGCACCTGCCATCTCGCGCAGAGCCCGGGCGAGGTTTCTTCGGTGCAGCAGCGCCACGGGCTGACGCCGGCCGCTTATCTCGACCGCGAGGGCTTCCTCGGCCCCGATCTGACCTCGGCCCACTGGACCTATTGCACCAAGGACGATGTCGCGCTGCTGGCCGAGCGCGGCGTGACGCTGGCCCATTGCCCGGCGAGCTCCAGCCGCCGCGGCCTGCACAAGGTTCCGATCGGCTGGATCAGGGACGCCGGCGCGAAGATCGCAATCGGCACCGACAACATGAGCGAGGACATGTTCCAGGCGATGGCGATCGGCGCGATCGTGCATCGCACCGGGCGCGGCCGCGACAAGGAGAACGGCACCTCGCCCTCGCCGCAGCAGGTGCTCGACATGGTCACCCGCGAGGCCGCGGCAAGCGTCGGCGCCGCCGATAGCATCGGCGCCATCGCGCCCGGGATGAAGGCCGACCTCACGGTGATCGACCTGCGCGCCCCGGCGATGCGGCCGGTCATCCGCCTGATCTCGAACATCGTCCATTACGGCCATCCCGGCCTCGTCCATTCCGTCATCGTCGACGGCGAATTCGTCATGCGCGACGGCAAGGTCCTGACCATCGACGAGGAGGCTCTGCTCGACGAGGCCGACGCCGTCACCCAGCGCGTCTGGGAGCGGATGCTCGCCGCCAATCCCGACATCGCCCCTGCGCCCGGCGAGCTTCGCTGGCGCAACTGACACCGGACACCCCGATGACCCTGACCAGCGCCCCCAAGACCGGCCACGCCACCTTCCTCTATTCCGAGCTCGCGACCGATCTCGACAGGCTCGAAGCCGACATCGCCTTCCTCGGCATCCCTTATGGCGACGCCTACAGCTTCGCCGAGATCGTCAACGACCAGACCAACATGCCGGCCGCGATGCGCCGCGCCACCGACCGCATCACGCGCTCGATCGAGCGCTATGATTTCGACTTCGGCGGGCCGCTCTATGACGGCAGGCCGATCCGCACCGTCGATTGCGGCGACATCATTGGCGATTTCCGCGATCTCACCGCGCATTACCGCAAGGCGGAAGCCGCGATCCGCAAGATCCGGGCCGCCGGCGCCATGCCGATCGTGCTCGGCGGCGACCATGGCGTGCCGATCCCGGTGCTGCGCGGGCTCGACGGCGACGGCCCGATCACGCTGGTCCAGATCGACCAGCATCTCGACTGGCGCCAGGAGGTCAACGGCGTGACGCAGGGCTATTCGAGCCCGATCCGGCGCGCCTCCGAGATGGATCATGTCGGCGAGATTTTTCAGATCGGCCTGCGTGCGACGGGCAGCGCCCGCATCGAGGAGGTCGAGGCGGCCAAGGCCTATGGCGCCCATCTCGTCAGCGCCTACGAGGTCCATGACAACGGCATGGAATCCGTCCTCGCCCGCATTCCCGATGGCGGGCGCTACTATCTCACCATCGATCTCGACGGCATGGATCCGGCGATCGCGCCCGGCGTCGCCGGCCCCTGCCCCGGCGGCGTCACCTTCGACCAGGCGCGCAAGCTGATCCACGGACTGGTCGCGAAAGGCCGCGTCGTCGGCATGGACGTGGTCGAGATCACGCCGCGCAGCGACGTCAACCAGATCACCTGCATCACCGCCGGCCGGCTGGTCGTCAACATGATCGGCGCCGCGGTGCGGGCCGGCTATTTCGACAGATGAGCTTGTCGTCCTCCCCCGCGGGCGCGACGAGGGCCGGAGAGCCGTTCGCGGCCGAAGCGCTGAAGCAGGCGATCGCCGCGCAGCGCGAAATGGCGCTCGCCTTGTTCGCGCGCCTCGCCGAGGGCAGCCGGGGCGACCCCGGCATCATGCGCGACACCTATGGCGACGGCGAGAATTTCGGCCATGCCGTCTTTGCCGAGGCCGCGCGGGATGCGGGCCTCGAGCTGCAGTGCGACGCGGCGGCGAACACCTATGCGAGCTGGGCCGGAGAGGACCGGACGCGCCCGCGCATCCTGATGGGCTCGCATCTCGACAGCGTGCCGCATGGCGGCAATTTCGACGGCGCAGCCGGTGTCGTCGCGGGGCTGGTGGTGATCGCGGCCCTGCGCCAGCTCGGCCTGCAGCCCCGATGCGACCTCACCGTGATGGGCGTGCGCGCCGAGGAGAGCGTCTGGTTCGAGGTCTCTTATGTCGGCAGCCGCGGCGCGTTGGCGACGCTGCCGGCCGAGGCGCTGGACAACCGGCGGATTGATACCGGCCGCTCGCTGGCGGACCATATCGCCACCTGCGGCGGCGCCCCCGAGAGCCTGCGCCGCGGCGAGCGCTTTCTCGATCCCGACCGAATCCGTGCCTTCCTGGAGGTGCATATCGAGCAGGCGCCGAGCCTGGTCGAGGCCGGGTATCCGATCGCGATCTGCACCGGCATTCCCGGCAATTTCCGCTTTCCGAACGTCGTGGTGAAGGGGCGCCACGACCATGTCGGCACGCCCCGCCGCTTCCGCCGCGACGCCGCGATGGCGGCGGCGGCCTTCGCGACCGCCCTGGACGAGATCTGGGCAGAGCACGAGGCAGCCGGCATCCCGATCGCGATCACCTTCGGACGTTTCCACACCGACACGCGCAAGCACGGCATGACGACCGTGCCGGGTGCTTTCCATTTCAGCCTCGACGTGCGGGCTTACGATGCCGGCGTTCTGGCCGCGATCGAGGCGCGGCTGCCCGCGATCGTGGCGCGCATCGAAAAGGAGAAGCGCGTGAGCTTCGATTTCCGCGCGCGCGCGTCCGCCGCGGTCGGACCAGTCGACCAGGCGATCTTCACCGGAATGACCCAATCGGCCGCACGGCTCGGCATCCGGGCCATGCCACTCGGCAGCCCGGCCTCGCATGATTCAGCGGCCTTCGCGGCGGCCGGCGTGCCGACAGCGATGCTTTTCATCCGCAACGAGAATGGCAGCCACAATCCCGACGAGCGGATGGACATCGACGATTTCCTCGATGCCTGCACCGTGATGGCGGATTGGGTCGCCGCCAACGCGACATAGGATCCAGGCGATGGGCGACGGGATCATCGAGCAACTCGCCGCTTTCGTCGCGACGACCGGTTACGAGGACATCCCGCCCGCGATCGCGGAAAAGGCGAAGCGCCACAGCCTCGACACGCTCGGCGCGGCCTTGGCCGGTGCGACCTCCGAGGAGGCGATCCGCAGCCACAGGGCGCTGGCGCGCGCCGGGCATGCCGGGGCGGCCCCGCTCTGGGGCACGGGCGCGACGCTCGCGCCGCGCGAGGCCGCCTTCGTCAACGGCATCGCCGCCCATGCCTTCGAGCTCGACGATACCGGCGGCTGTGACCATTCCGGCGCCGTCGTGCTACCGGCGGTGATCGCCGCGCTGGGCCTGGCCGAGCGCCAGGTCAGCGGCCGGGAGGTCCTGACGGCCGTCGTGCTCGGCTATGATGTCGGGCGGCGCGTGATGGAGGGTTTTGGCGGCTATGTGCCGCATAACAGCGCCGGCTGGCACTCGACCGGGACCTGTGGCGTCTTCGCCGCTGCCGCTGCGACGGCCTCGCTGCTGCGCCTGTCGGAGGCGCAGACCGCCTCCTGCCTCGGCATCGCCGCGAGCTTCGCGTCCGGCCTCTGGGTCTTCATCCATGACGGTGCGATGACCAAGCGCCTCCATGCCGGCCGCGCCGCCGAGGGCGGGCTGCTCGCCGCCCTCCTGGCGCGCGAGGAGATCACGGGGCCGCGCCGGGCCTTCGACGATGTCTGGGGCGGGTTCCTCAAGACCTATGGGCATGCCGATCCGACGCCGGAGCGGCTGACACGGGATCTGGGCCGCGACTGGATGCTGCGTCACGCCGCGATCAAGCCCTATGCCTCCTGCCGCGACACCCATGCCGCCGTCGACGCGATCTCGCGCCTGATCGAGCGTGAAGGTCTGTGCGCCGAGGATATCGTCGCGGTTAGGGCCCGACTCAACGGCTTTCTCGACGGCATGGTCGGCGGGCGCGACATCGCCACGCTCCCGGCCGCGCAAATGAGCCTGCCCTATGCCGTGGCGGCACGTCTCTGCTTCGGCTCGGCGGGGTTGTCGGCCTATGCGCAGGAGCGCCGCGAAGCGCCCGAGCTCGCTGCCCTGCTCGCAAAAATCGAGATCGTGACGGACGAGACGGTGACCGCGAGCTGGCAATCGTCGCTGATCGTCGAGTCCCGCGACGGCCGCCGGCTGGAAGAGCCGACCACGGTGCCGCTGGGCGCACCCGACAACCCTGTCAGCCTGGCGCAGCTGCGCGAAAAATTCGACGGGCTCGCGGCGCTGGCGCTGCCGCGCCCGCAGGCCGACGCGCTGGCGCAAGCGATGCTGTCGCTCGACGAGCTCGACGACGCCGCGGTGCTGCCGCGGCTGCTGGCCGCTTGAGCCGGTTCGGTAGAGACCGGCTCAAGGCCGCCGGGCTACTGCACCGCGACCGTCCCGATCGCCATCGCGACCGCCGCCTGCGTCGGATCGATCACCGGCACGCCGAGCGCCTGTTCCAGCGGCTTGCGGTGGCGCGCCATGCCGGCGCAGCCCATCACGATCGCGCCGGCCCCATCGATCTCGACGAGCTCGCGGCCGATCGCGATCATGCGCTCCAGGGTCCTCTCGCCGGTGGCGCTTTCCGCCACCGACATCTCCAGCGGCCGCTCACCGGCGAAACGGTCCATCAGCGCCATCTGGCGCAGATAGCGGATATGGCGCGGGATCGAGCGCGACCGGATCGCGATCACGCCGAAACGCTCGGCCCGGGTGAGCGCGGTGAGCACGCCGCATTCGGCGATGCCGAAGACCGGCCGCGAGGTGCCCTCGCGGGCGACATGGATGCCGGGATCGGAATAGCAGGCGATGACGAAGGCGTCGGCGTCGTTCACCGCCTCGATGCGCCGGCGCAGCGGGATGGTCACGCTGTCGGCATGTTCCTGCGTCTCGATGCCGGCCGGTCCCTCGCGCAGCGTCTCGCAGACGATCTCGGGACCGTCGGCCCGCGCCAACGGCTGCACGGCTTGGCGCAACCCCTCGGTGACCGTTTCGTTCGAGTTCGGATTGATCACGAGAATACGCGGTCTGCGCGACATCGACTTCCCCTTTCGGTGATGGCCTGCATCATCGTCCCTCGCCATCGCCGCGTCCAGCAGGAGAGCCCATGACCACGCCCCTTTATGACCTCGTGATCCGCGGCGGCACGATCGGCAGCGCGACCGGCAGCTTCGCCGCCGATGTCGCCGTGACCGGCGAGCGCATCGTCGCCATCGGAGACACGCTGCAGCCGGGCCGGCGCGAGATCGACGCAAGCGGCAAGCTGGTGCTTCCCGGCGGCGTCGACGCCCATGCCCATATCGAGCAGGTCTCGGCCGGCGGCCTGCTCAATGCCGACAGTTTTGAGAGCGCGACGGCATCCGCCGCCTTCGGCGGGACGACGACGGTGCTGTGCTTTGCGGCGCAGCATCGCGGCAACGACCTGCGCAAGGTGGTCACCGACTATTCCGCCCGGGCCCGGCGCGGCGCGATGATCGACTATGCCTTCCATCTCATCATCGCCAATCCGGACGCGAAGACGCTGGAGACCGACCTGCCGGCACTGATCGGCGAAGGCCACGCCTCGATCAAGATCTTCATGACCTATGACCTGATCAAGATCGACGACGAGCCGCTGCTCGACCTGCTGCTGACCGCGCGCCAGAATCGTGCACTGGTCTGCGTCCATGCCGAGAACCACGGCATGATCTCGTGGATGGGCAAGAAGCTGCTCGAAAAAGGGTATTCAGCGCCCAAATATCATGCAGCCAGCCACCCTCGCGGCTCCGAGGCGGAGGCCTTCACCCGCCTGATCGCGGCCTCGGCGCTGCTCGACCAGCCGATCATGATCTTCCACGTCTCGACCGAGGAAGGCGCGGCCGTGATCCGCCAAGCCCGCGGCCAGGGGCTCAAGGTCTTCGCCGAGACCTGCCCGCAATATCTCTTCCTGACCCGCCACGATCTCGACAAGCCGGGGCTGGAGGGCGCGAAATGGATGTGCTCGCCGCCGCCGCGCGAGGCCTCGGACCAGGATGCGCTCTGGCGGGCGCTGGCGCTGGGCGACATCCAGACGATCTCCTCAGATCACGCGCCTTACGCCTTCGACGAGACCGGCAAGCTCTCGGCGGGACCGAACCCGAATTTCAAGCAGATCGCAAATGGACTGCCGGGCCTCGAGACGCGCTTGCCGCTGCTTTTCGACGCGATGGTGACGAAGGCGCGGCCCGAATTCGCCGGGCGCGGGCTCGAGGCCTTCGTCGATCTGACGGCGACTGCGCCTGCCGCGCTCTACAACCTGCCCGGCAAGGGCGCGATCCAGGTCGGGCTCGACGCCGACATCGCGATCTGGGACCCGGGGAAGACGGTCACGATCACCGACGCGACGATGCATGACCGCACCGGCTTCACACCGTTCCATGGCCGCAGCGTCACGGGCTGGCCGGTCCATGTCCTGGCGCGCGGGCGCGATGTCGTGGCCGACGGGGCCTGCGTCGCGAAACCCGGCAGCGGCCGCTGGCTCGGCCGGAAGGGCGGCTGGGCGGCCGAGCCGACCGGCCGCCTCGCGCCCGACATGGATCCAGCGCTAAATTTCGGCGCCGCCCTGCTCTGACGACAGGTCCCGACCGCAGCTATAATGCGCGCGAATAGGAGGGCCGGGATTTTAATTCGATCAGCTTGCAGCCGATGACTTAGCTTCGATCCCGGAGCCGGCAAAACCCGACGAAACAGGGGCGACTCCGCTACGGGGACGCGAGCGACCATCGGGTCGCCGCGTGAGAGGAGAGCAAGGCATGTCCGCCGTTTCGATGAAGGACCGCATCCTGTCCTGGATCGAGCAGGATCGCGACGAGCTCGTCGGCTTCCTCTCCCGCTTCGTCGCCATCCCGAGCCCGAACCCGCCCGGCGACACGCGCGATTGCTCGCAATGGCTCCTGGAGCAGTTGCAGTCCAAGGGCGTGCCGATCGAGATCCGCTTCGCCAAGGAGCATCTGCCGAACGTGGTCGGCTCCTTCACTGGTGCCCGCCCGGGGCGCCATCTCGTGCTCAACGGCCATATCGACGTATTCCCGGCCGGGCCGGCCGAGACCTGGTCGCGTGATCCCTGGAGCGGCGCGATCGCCGAGGGCAGCGTCCATGGCCGCGGCGTCGCCGACATGAAATGCGGCACCGCCGCCTCGGTCTGGACCTATATCTATCTGCACAGGCTGCGCGAGGAGCTCGGCGGACGCCTGACGCTGACCTGCGTCTCGGACGAGGAGACCGGCGGCACCTGGGGCTCGAAATGGCTGATCGAGGAATTCGGCGAGGAGTTCCGCGGCGACTGCATGCTGAACGGCGAGCCGAGCGTGCCGAGCATGGTCCGCTTCGGCGAAAAGGGCACGCTGCGCATCGTCGTCGAGATCGACACGCCCGGCGCCCATGCCGCCTATACCCATGCCAGCCCCAACGCGATCCGCATCGCCGCCGAGCTGATCCGCGATCTCTACACGCTCGAAGAGCTGCCGGTGGTGCAGGACGACGCGCTCCGCACGGCGATCGAGGCGGGGTTCGCCGCGATGGATGCGGGCGTGGGCGCCGGCGCCTCCAGCATCCTCAACAAGGTCACGGTTTCGGTCGGCGTGATCCAGGGCGGGGTCAAGATCAACATGCTGCCCGGCCATTGCCGGCTAGAGGTCGATATCCGCCTGCCGATCGGCATGACGCATGAATTCATGCTGGGCGAGGTCGAGAAGCGCATCGCCCGCTATCCCCAGGCGCGGCTGACACCGGTCTGGACCCATTCCTGCGAGCCGACCGTCAGCGCGCCCGACCACGAGATGCTCGCCATCCTCAAGCGCACCGTGCGTGACCTCGGCCTGCCCGAGCCGGCTTCCGCCGTCAGCCTCGGCGCGACCGATTGCAAGCATTGGCGGCAGAACGGCGTGCCGGCCTATGTCTATGGCTGCCGCCCGACCAACATGGCCAAGCCCGACGAGCGCGTCGAGATCGAGGAATTCCTCCACATCGTCCGCGCCCATGCGCTCGCGGCCGCAGCCTATCTCTCCGCCTGACAGCTTCCTTCGGATCGGACTTTTTCTTCGGATCGGACTTTGCCCATGGATCGCCTCGTCCCCCTCACCGTCTCGCTTCCGGGTTGCGGAGCAGCGCCGATCCCGAGCGCCGTTCGTCACGGCGAGCGGCTCTATCTCAGTGGAGCCAACGCCTCCCAGCCGGACGGCTCGGTCAAGGGCCTGGGAGACGCCGCCGCGCAGGCCCATGCCGCGCTCGACTATCTGGAAGCCGCGCTGAAGGCCGCCGGCGGCTCCCTCGACAACCTCACCAAGCTGACCACCTGCATCGTCGATCGCGGCTATCGCGCCGATGTCTACCGGGTGATCACGGAGCGCGTGCCGAATGCGCGCCCGGTCAGCACCGGGCTCGTCGTCGCCGGTCTCGGCCGGCCCGAGCTGATCGTGCAGATCGATGCCGAGGCGGCGATCCCGCGGACGCCGGCGAGCTACACCCGCCCCTACACCTTCGAGAGCTGGCACGGACAGGGCTTTCCCTGGAAGGGCGCGATGGTGGTGAAGACGGACAACGAGTTCTTCGTGCGCGGCCAGACCGGCTCGGGGCTCGACCACAGCCAGGCGCCGGACACCGGCCGCGGCCTCGCGGCGGCGGGCGCCCAGGCCGATATCGCCATGCAGAACATGAAGACGCTGCTCACCGAGGCCGGCACCAGTCTCGACGATGTCTGCAAGATGACCGTCTATATCAGCGACCGCGCCTATCGCCCGGCGGTCTATCCGATGCTCGGCAAGCATTTCGGCGACGTCCGCCCGGTCTCGACCGGCATCGTCACCACCGCCTTCGCCCGGCCGGAGATCCTGTTCGAGATCGACGTGGTCGTGATCCCCAAGCAGGACGGCAAACCGCATCAGCGGCTGCGGCCCTATCACTCCAGCGCAGCGCGCTACGGCACGCAGGAACAGGGCCTCGACTCCAAGCTCTGCATGGCCGTGGTGGCCGGCGACCGCGTCATCCTGCGCGGCCAGACCGGGATGGGCCTCGACCACGAGCTCCACGGAGCAGGCGACGCCAAGGCCCAGGCAGAGAAGGCGATGGACAATGTCGAGGAACTGCTGGGCGATGCCGGCGCCACGCTCGGCGATGTTGCGAAGGCCACCGTCTACGTCACCGAGAGCGATTTCCTGCCGGCGGTGAACGCCGCGGTGCTGAAGCGCTTCGGCTCGAATCCGCCGGCCTTCACCACGGTGGTGGTCAAGGGCCTCGCCAGTCCCGAACTGCTGATGGAAGTCGACATCGTCGCGATCAAGAACGGGGCGGGCCGATGACCTTCTCGCTCGCCGGGCGCTGCGCCCGCACCGGAATGTTCGGCGCCGTGGTGACGACCTCCTCGATCGCGGTCGGCTCGCGCTGCCAGCACGCCGCAGCCGGCGTCGGCGCTGCGCTGACGCAGCACATGACCGATCCGCGCCTCGGCCCACTGGCGCTCGACCTGCTGCGCCGGGGCTATTCGGCGCAGAACGTGATCGGCGCGCTCGTCGGCGCGACGCCACGCAGCGACTGGCGGCAGCTCGCGGTCATCGATGCGCAGGGCCGCACCGCCTCCTTCAGCGGCGCCAGCTGCCGGCCGGAGGTAGCGGAAGCCCATGGCCGCGACTGCGTCGCGCTCGGCAACATCGTGCAGAGCAAGGAGGTTCCCTTCGCGATGGTGCGGGCCTTCGAGGCCGATCCGGCGGCGCCCCTGGCGGCGCGCCTGATCGCGGCGCTCGAAGCGGGCGACAAGGCCGGCGGCGAGTTCAAGCCGCTGGTCTCGACCGCGCTCGTCGTCGCCGACAAGCAGGCCTTTCCCTATGTCGACCTGCGCGTCGACAGCGACCCCGACCCGATCTCCACCCTGGCACGACTCTGGCAGGAGTACGAACCCATGGCGGATCTCTACGTGACGCGCGCGATCGATCCGGATTCGGCGATCGCCCCGCCCTGAACCGCCGCCTGACACCAACCACAAAAAGGGGATCAACGATGCGACGATTTTTACTGGGGCTTTCGGTCGCCACCGCCGTGCTGGCCGCCGCCGCCGTTCCGGCCTTCGCGCAAGGCACGCTGCGCACCGCCGTCGGCACGACGCTGAACCAGCTCGACCCGTCGAAGACCACGATCGGCGACGAGTACATCTATGTCCATCTCGTCTTCAACGGCCTGTCGCGGATCGATCCCGACATGACCGTGAAGCCCGACTTGGCCGAGAGCTGGACCGCTTCCGAGGATCTCAAGACCTGGGTCTTCAAGCTGCGCGAAGGCGTGAAGTTCCACCATGGCCGCGTCCTCGATTCCGAGGATGTCGTCGCCACGGTGAAGCGCATCCTAGACCCGGCGACCGGCTCGCGCGCGCGCTCGAACCTGACCATGATCGAGAGTGTCGAGGCGACCGGCCCGCTCGAGGTCACTTTCAAGCTCAACCTGCCCTATGCCGGCTTCGCCGACATTTTTGCCGACCGGCAGTTGCGCATCGTCGCCAAGGACAAGATCGGCGAGCTCTCGACCCACCCGATTGGCACCGGCCCCTTCATGTTCAAGTCCTGGTCGCCGGGCGACCGCATGGAGCTGGTCAAGAACCCCGACTATTTCGAGAAGGGTCTACCCAAGCTCGACGGCGTCACCATGCGCATCATCCCGGAAGCCGCGGCGCGCATCGCGGCGCTGGAATCGGGCTCGATCGATATCCTGTGGAACCTGCCCTACGAGTCGGTGGACAAGTTCAAGGATCACGCCACGATCCGCCTCGACAGCGTGCCGACGCCGACCTGGGACGCCGTCATCCTCAACAACGAGCGGCCACCCTTCAGCGATCCGCGCGTGCGCAAGGCGCTGGCGCTGACCGTCGACAAGTCGGCGCTGGTCGAGCTCGCGCTGTTCGGCCAGGGCGCGCCGACCTTCAGTCCGCTGCCGCCCAGCCACCCCTATTTCAACCATGAGCTGAAGTTCAATCCGCCGGACATCGCCCAGGCCCGCAAGCTGATGGCGGAGGCCGGCTTCCCGAACGGCTTCGACGTGCCGATGCAGGTGCCGCAGGAGCGCGAGCAGCGCGTGCGCCTGGGCGTCGCGGTGCGCGACATGGCGCGCGCCGCAGGCATCCGCATCAATGTCGAGCGCGTACCCTTCGCCTCCTACGCGGCCAATGTCGCCGGCAAGGCCCAGATGTATGTCGACGGCTATTTCGCCCGCCCGACGGTCGATACGGCGCTCTACCCGTTCTACCACTCGACCGGCTCCTGGAACCGCCAGCTCTGGCTCTACAAGGAGCCGCGCGTCGACAAGATCCTCGACGAGGCGCGCAAGACCAATGACGACGCCGCGCGCAAGAAGCTCTTCCAGGAGTTCCAGGCGGTCGTCGAGGAGACGCAGCCGAGCCTCATCGCCTACTCGATGGCCCATGTGAACGGCGTCAGCAAGAAGGTCGAGGGCTTCAAGTCGACGCCGATGCTCTGGCTCGAGCTCAAGAACGTCACGCTGAAGCCGTAAGCGGGAGCGTGCATCGATGACCGCCTATATCGCGCGCCGGCTGCTCTTTGTCGTGCTCGTCCTCGTGGCGGTCTCGATGCTCGTCTTCGGCGTCACGGCGCTGCTGCCGGCCAATGTCGCCTACCTGATCCTGGGGCCGTTCGCGCCCCCGGAGCAGGTGCGCGCGCTGGAGCTGAAGCTCGGCCTCACCGATCCGATCTGGCAGCAATATCTGCGCTGGGCCGGTGGGTTCCTCTCGGGCGACCTCGGCGAATCCACCCTGATGAACCGGCCGATCGGCCCGCTCCTGACGGAAGCCATCGGGCGCTCCCTGATGCTGACCGGCGCCTCCTTCGTCCTGATCGCGGTGATCGGCGTCGGGCTCGGCATCGTCGCGGCGCTGCGCCACGGCCGGCCGCTCGACCATGGCGTCTCGGTCGGCACCTATCTCGGCATCGCAGTCCCGGAGTTCTTCTGGGCCATCGTCGTCATCATGCTCTTCGCCGCCTGGCTCGGCTGGCTGCCGGCCTCGGGCTATGAGCCGCCTTCGGCCGGACTCTGGATCTGGCTGAAGCACCTGATCGCGCCGACCATGACGCTGGTCTTCGGCCATCTCGCCCATGTCTCGCGGCTGACACGATCGAGCATGATCGAGGTGCTGCAGAGCCCCTATGTCACGGCCGCTCGCGCCAAGGGCCTGCCCGAGCGCGTCATCGTGCTGCATCATGCGCTGCGCAACGCCCTGCTGCCGACCATCACCGTGCTGGCACTCGATTTCGGGCGACTGATGGGCGGCATCGTCGTCGTCGAGACGATCTTCGCCTATCCCGGCCTCGGCCGCCTGATCGTCTTCTCGATCCAGAACCGCGACCTGCCGACCCTGCAGGCATCGATCCTCGTCGTCGCGGCGATCTACGCGCTCGCCAATCTCGTGGCGGACCTCCTCTATGCCCGTTTCAACCCCAAGATCAGGTACGGCCGCAATGTCGGTTGAGGCCGCGCCGGAACCCACAGCCGAGATCGAGAAGCCGCCGCGCCGGCCGATGTCGCTGCAGCTCAAGGCCGGGCTGCTGATCACCGGCACCATCGTGCTGCTCGGCCTGCTCGCGCCCTGGATCGCGCCCCATCCCTGGGACACGATCTCGATGCGCACGCGCTTCCTGCCGCCGAACACGACCTATTGGTTCGGAACCGACGAATATGGCCGCGACGTGCTCAGCCGCCTGTTGATGGGCGCGCGCCTGTCGATCGCCATGGGTGTCAGCGCAACGCTGGTCAGCCTCGCGGTCGGCGTGCCGATGGGGCTCGTGGCCGGCTATTTCCGTGGCTGGATCGACGAGGTTCTGATGCGCATCGCCGACGTGCTGATGGCGATACCGGCGATCATGCTCGGCCTGCTCGTCCTGGCGGTGACGCCGCCAGCGCTGTGGAAGACCGCGCTCGCCGTCGGCTTCGTCTATATCCCGCTGATCGCCCGGCTGGCGCGCAGCGTGACGCTGACCCTCGCCAACGAGGAATTCATCCAGGCGGCCAAGGCGCGTTCCGAAAGCACCTCCTACATCCTGTTCCGCGAGATCCTGCCCAATGCCTGGCCGCCGCTGCTCGTCGAGGCGAGCCTGCGCGTGACCTATGCCATCCTGCTCGGCTCGGCCCTGAGCTTCCTCGGCCTCGGCGCCCAGCCGCCGAGCTCGGACTGGGGCCTGATGATCTCGGAGGCCCGCTCCTTCATCGACCGCGCGCCCTGGATCGCGCTGGCGCCGGGCATCGCCATGTGCGTGCTGGTGATCGGCATCAACCTGCTCGGCGACGGCGCGCGCGAGCGGCTGGACCCGCGCCTGAAGGCGCGGATCGGGAAACGCTGACATGCTGCAGATCGACGATCTCACCGTCCGCTACCGGACGCCGGGAGGCGAGATCGAGGCGCTGTCCTCGATCTCGATCACCGCCCAGAAGGGCAAGACGCTCGCGCTGGTCGGCGAATCCGGCTCCGGCAAGAGCACGGTCGCGCTCGCCGCCATGGGCCTTCTGCCGCAGGAAGCGGAGATTCCGTCCGGCCGCATCCTGTTCGACGGCCAGGACATCGGCGCGCTGGGAACCGAGGAGCGGCGGCGCCTGCGGGGCTCGCGCCTGGGGCTGGTCTTCCAGGACCCGTTCTCCGTCCTTAACCCGTCGCTACCGATCGGCGAACAGGTCGGCGAAGGCCTCGTCCACCATCGCGGCTTCAGCAAGGCGCAGGCCCTCGCCCGTGCGATCGAGCTGCTCAACGAGGTCGGCATCGTCAATCCCGAGGCCGTGGCCAAGGCCTATCCGCACGAGCTTTCCGGCGGCATGCGCCAGCGCGCGCTGATCGCAGGCGCGCTCGCGCCCGAACCGGACCTGCTGATCCTCGACGAGCCGACGACGGCGCTCGACGTCACCATCGAGGCGCAGATCCTCGATCTGCTCGAAGAGCTGCGCCAGCGGCGCGGGCTGACCATGCTGTTCATCAGCCATAATCTCGGCGTGGTCCGCCGCGTCGCCGACGAGGTCGCGGTGCTCTATGCCGGTCAAATCGTCGAGCAGGGCACGACCGAGGAGGTCCTGCATCGCCCGATCCACCCCTACGCCAAGGGCCTGCTCGCGGCGATCCCGCGCATCGGCCTGAAGCAGCATCGTCTCGCCGCGATTCCGGGGCGCTTGCCTGACCTGCGGAAGCTGCCGACAGGCTGCCGCTTCCTCAAGCGCTGCCCCTTCGCGACACCAGCGAGCGACGCGCCGCAGGCGTTGCGCGAGATCGGCAGCCGCAAGGTCCGCTGCGCCAATGCCGAAGCCCTGCGCGAGACGCCCTGGCCACGCCCGGCCGATGCCGAGGCATCGGCCGCCACCCTGCGGGACGCCAAGCCGGTCGTTTCGGTCGCGGCGCTCAACAAGAGCTTCCATCTCGGCGGCGGCATCAGCTTCAGCGGCTTCCGCTTCCGCCGCAACGACATCGTCCTCAAGCCGGTCGACGACATCACGCTCGACATCCGGCAGGGCGAAGTGCTCGGCCTCGTGGGCGAATCCGGTTCGGGCAAGACGACGCTGGGCCGCACGATCCTGAGGCTGATCGACCCGGATTCCGGCACGATCCGGATCGGCGACGAGACCGTCTCGGACAAGCCGCAGCGCGAGCTGGAAACCATGCGCCGCGCCGCCCAGATCGTCTTCCAGAACCCGGATTCCTCGCTCAATCCGCGCAAGACCATCGGCGAGCTGCTGGCGCGGCCGATCCAGCGCTTCGGGCTTGCGCCCAGGGCGGAGATCCCGGCGCGGGTTCGCGCCCTGCTCGATCTGGTGAGGCTGCCGGCGCATTACGCCGACCGCTACGCGCATCAGATGAGCGGCGGCGAGAAGCAGCGCGTCGGCATCGCGCGGGCGCTGGCGACGGAGCCGCGCTTCATCGTCTGCGACGAGCCGGTCTCGGCGCTCGACGTCTCGGTCCAGGCCGCGATCGTCAACCTGCTCGCCGATCTGCGCGACCGGCTCGGCGTCGCCTATCTCTTCATCTCGCATGATATCTCGGTCGTGGCCCATCTCTCGGACCGGATCGCGGTGATGAATCGCGGCAAGCTCGTCGAGATCGGCAAGGCCGACGAGATCATGAACAACCCGCAGCATCCCTATACGATCAAGCTGCTCTCGGCCGTGCCGCGGGTCGATCGCTAGAGGCTGCTCTCCAGCGCCCTGATCATGGCGGCCGCCGTCTGCGGGCGGCGGTCCAGGCAGCGCGAGGTCGGGCCGGCGACGACAATCGAGAGACGGCGCGGGCCGATCGGCAGGGGCAGCGCGACGCCGGCCAAGTCCGGAATGTATTCCGACGCGCTTTGATGATAGCCGCGCGCCGCCGCGTCCTGCAGATCGGCCTCGATCCGCTCCGCCGACATCGGCGTCGTATCGGAGAACCGCTCGAAATTGATCCTGCGATAGATGGCCTGCCGTTCTTCGGGCGAATGCTGCGCCAGGATCGCGCGGCCGACGGAACTGGCATGGATCGGAACCCGATCGCCGATCTTGGCGAAATAGCGCACGGGCTGCTGCGATTCGACCACGTCCAGGAAAATCGCCGAGGTGCCGGCCAACGCCGCGACGGCCGTCGTCTCGCCCGTCTCCCGGGCGATCCGGGCGATGAGACCATGGGCCGCCTCCGGCAGCGGCTCGGCGTCGGCGACGATACGCGCGAGCGCCAGCCAGCGCGGACTGGGATAATAGCCGCCCCGCTGGCGCGGCTCGTAGAGCCAGCCCTTTTCGGCGACGGTGCCGACGAGGTTGAACGTGCTGGAGCGCGGCCAGCCGAGATCGTCCGAGATCTCGGCCATGGTCGCCGGGCGCTTGCGGCGGGCGAAATACTCCATCAGCTCGAGAACGTTCGCCGCTTGCCTGACCAGCATCTTGTCCCTGCTTTCGCTCCCGCCATGCCGGGCGCCTGCATCACCGGCGCGATTCAGCCTGCCACCAGATCAAGCCCAAGCCCGGCCTCCGGGCAAGCCTGGCGACCCGGCTGCAGAGGCAGAGGCCGCCGCGCGCGCCGTTCTTGACACAAAATTCACAATCATGTCTTCTCAATTCATAAACAAGAATAGCTGCGCCACGCTCGAGCAAGCGACTGATGCGGCAAATGGCGAGCCGTCCACGGCTCCGGGGAGGAAAACGATGTCGATTCGCATGAGGCTCATGTGCTGCCTGTCCGCCGTCGCTGCGTCGACGGCCGCCGGAGCCCAGCAAATTCCGGTCAAGCTCGGCGTGCTGGCCGACATGTCCGGGATCTTTTCCGATATCGGAGGGCCGGGCGCGACCGAAGCCACGAAGATGGCGGTCGAGGACTTCATGAAGCGGCCGGGCTCTGAACGCTTCAAGATCGAGGTGATCTCGGCCGACGCCCAGAACAAGCCCGACGTCTCGAGCGCGATCGCGCGCAAATGGTTCGACACGGAAGGCGTGGACGCGCTCGTCGACCTGCCGACCAGCGCGATCTCGCTCGCCATCGCGCCGATCGCCCAGGAGAAGAACAAGGTCGCCCTGTTCACCGCATCCGGAACCTCGGACCTCACCGGCAAATCCTGCACGCCGAACTCCGTGCACTGGACCTACGACACCTGGGCGCTCTCGCACGGCACGGCCGACGCCATCACGAAGGCGGGCGGGAAATCCTGGTTCTTCCTGACCGTCGATTTCGCCCTCGGCCATTCGCTGGAGCGCGACGCCGGCGCCGTGGTCAAGGCCAATGGCGGGCAGATCGTCGGCAGCGTCCGCCACCCGACGGATTCGAAGGATTTCTCGTCCTATCTGCTGCAGGCACAGGCCTCGAAAGCGGAGGTCATCGCGCTCGCCAATGCCGGCGGCGACACCATCAACGCGATCAAGCAGGCCTCGGAGTTCGGCATCGTACAGGGCGGCCAGAAGCTCGCCGGCATGCTGCTCTTCATCTCGGACATCCATTCGCTCGGCCTGCAGACGGCGCAGGGCCTGCAACTGACGACGGCGTTCTACTGGGACCTGAACGAGAAGACGCGCTCCTTCGGCGAGCGCTTCGCCGCCCGCAGCAACGGCCGCCTGCCCTCGATGAACCAGGCCGGTGCCTATTCCGCGACGCTCGCCTATCTCGACGCCGTCGCCAAGACCGGCTCGGCGAAGGACGGAGCCGCGGTGGTCAAGGCGATGCGCGATGCCGGCAGCTTCGACGACCCGCTTTTCGGCAAGACCTCGCTGCGCGAGGACGGCCGCGTGCTGCACGACATGATGCTGATCGAAGTCAAGAAGCCGTCGGAATCGAAGAAGCCCTTCGACTACTACAAGATCCTCGCGACCATTCCGGCCGAGCGGGCCTTCCGGCCGCTGAAGGACGGCGGCTGCCCGATGGTGAAATAGCGGCGCGCCCGATCGCCCGCCCCGCTTTCATCGGGCTTGCACAGACCGCCGGTGCCCGAGACATGATCAGAAAAGAGCAAGCCATGCGCCTTTCCAACAAGCTCGCCATCGTCACCGCCGCCGCGTCGGGCATGGGCAGGGCCGGCGTCGATCTCTTCCTGCGGGAAGGCGCAAAGGTCGCCGCAGTCGACGTCAATGCCGAGGCGCTGGCCGCGCTGGCGGCCGATGCCAAAGCGAAGGGCCACGAGATCGCGACGATCCAGGCCGATCTGTCGAAGCCGGAGCAGGCCAGGAGCTCGATCAACGATGCAGCGGCGGCGCTCGGCGGCGCCGATATCCTGTGGGCCCATGCGGGGGTTCCCGGCCCCGGCGGCGTCGAGAATCTCGATCTTGCCGCCTATGATCAGGCGATCTCGCTCAACGTCACCTCGGCGACGCTCGCGGCCGGCGAGGTCATCGCCCATATGCGCAAGCGCGGCGGCGGCGCGATCGTCTTCACCTCGTCGGTGTCGGGCCTCGTCGGCTCGATGTTCAGCCCGGTCTATTCCGCGGCCAAGTTCGCCGTCGTCGGCCTGACCAAGTCGCTGGCCCAGCGCTTCGCCGCCGACAATGTCCGCGTCAACGTCGTCTGCCCGGGCCTGGCCGACACCCCGATGAAGATCGGCTTCACCGGCCGCTCCGGAGACCCGGCCGAAGCCGAAGCCAACCAGGCGCGGCTATTGGCCAGCGTGCCGATGGGCCGCCTCTGCAAGGCCGAGGAGGCGGCGCATGCGGTGCTCTGGCTGGCGTCCGACGACGCCTCCTTCGTGACGGGCGTGGCCCTTCCGGTCGATGGCGGCTTCACCGCACGGTGAGTGAAGGCCGGAGCACGACGACAGCGCGCGGGCTGGCCGCGCATCCCCACGCGCCGCGAGCGATGGGCGCGCATCGTCCTCTCAGCCATCACCATCGCCGCCACCGTCATCGTCCGGCTCTGACCAACGAGTCCTGAGCCTGGAACGGCTCACAAGCGCAAGGCTGCAGGAACAGGGGTGCGGCAAGCGGAGCCACGCGGCGACCAAAGTCGCAGCGCATGTCCGCTTCGTGACATATACTGGCCTGCCTACAAACAAAAGCGGAGCCGACTGGAAAACAAGTCTTGCTATTCTTCGACAAGAACTGATGATGCCCTCCTTAGGGGGGAATGCATTATGGGCAATGACTATATAATCAAGCCGGCGGTCACGCTTGGCGCAATATCCGCTGCCGTGAAAACCAATGCCGACGGCACTTCATCGGTGGTACGCGTCCGACGCAGCATCGGCATGCTGACCGATGATGAGTTCAAGCAAATTACCGATAAGTTTAAAATTCTCAACTCTGCCACCAATACGCTCTATGCCGACCTCGTGCGCACGCATAATGCCAATCGCGGCGAGGTGCATTCCAACTCCACTACGCTGAAACCGCTCTTTCTGCCTTGGCATCGCGCCTTCCTGATGAAATTTGAGCAACTTCTGGGCGACGAGATGGGCGATGCAACCTTTGGCCTGCCCTATTGGGACTGGACCGAAGACGCCACCACAGGACGCAGCGCCCTTCTGTGGACCGACAAGCGCCTGGGCGGCTGGGGCACGGTGGGCAACGGGCCCTTCAGCGGCGCACAATGGCCGATAACCGCGATTCCAGGCGTGACCTCCGCAACATTGCTCACTCGCGCGGCGGCAACGGATACACGCCCGACCAGGACACGGAACGACGTGATGTCCGTGCTGCGCGCGGCCAGCTTCCCGGTCTTCTGCCGCCGGCTCGAGTTCGAACTGCACAACTACATGCACGGCTGGGTCGGCGGGCAGAGCGGACAGATGAGTTCGGTGCCGGTTTCGGTGAATGAACCCGCGTTCTGGCTGCATCACTGCAATGTCGACCGCATCTGGGCGCAATGGCAGGAGCTCTTTCCCGAACAGAAGACCGAAGCCGCCGGCATGACCGCGGACACCCAGATGCCCGCGACCCTGACCCAGGGCGGCTCCAGCTCCGGCATGGTCACGGTCGGCAGCGTCGACGATGCGCCGGGCCGGGTCTATCGCTACGACAAGCTCTACCAGCCCAACATCATCTGGGGGGCGGATGCGCAATGGCCGAGTGCAACGGCGAATTATTCCAGCACGGGCGCGCCGGCCCTCGCCGTCTACCGCCAGAAGCTCTATTGCCTGCGGCAGGAGCGGGGCAATACCGGCTGGACCAGAGGATCGACGTTCGACGGCACCTCCTGGAGCGGCGGCGACGGGCTCGTCAATGACGAGAATGGCGAGACCATTGGCCTGAGTTCCTCACCGGCCCTGGCCAGCTATCATGACCGGCTGTACCTGCTCCACGAGGGGCGCAGCGACAAGGGCTGGGTCTGGCAATCGGTGAACCATGGGACAAGCTGGTCCGCCGACGACCTGGTTCCCGACCGCGCCAAGGCCTATGGCACCTCCGGAGCACCTGCTTTGGCGGTCTACCAGGACAAGCTGCATTGCCTGCGCCAAGGGCGCGACGATGAGGGCTGGCTTTATCATGGCATCAACAGCGGGCCCGGCTGGTCGGCCGATGTCTTGGTGCGCGATGCCAATGGCAGCACCGTGGGCGTCACCAGTTCGCCCGCAGTGGCCGTCTATGGCGGGCTGCTGCACTGCGTTCGTCATGGCCGCGGCCGGGAGGAGAGCAAGCTGTGGTGGACCACCTATGACGGCACGGGCTGGTCAGCCGACAGGCTGATTCCAAGCAGCGATGCGCCCTATTCGATCAATGGATCCCCTGCCCTGGTCGCCTTCGCCGGCAGGCTCCTCTGCGTATTCGAGACGGCAACCGGGTACCATGACGATGAGCAGGGGGGATACCGTTTCGACGCCGATGGCTATCTCAGCTGGGCCGCCTATGACGGCACGTCGTGGAGCGCGGCCACCAGGGTCAGCAACGGCACCAACAGCCAGTTCGGCACTTCCGGCGGGCCCGCGCTCGCCGTCTTTGGCGGCAAGCTCTACTGCATCCGCGAGGATCGCGGCAATGTCGGGCTGCTGCGCTGCGCCATCGCGAATTTCGAGGCACCGGCCACGGCCAGCAACAGCCTGGCCGTCGACAACGTGACAAAGCCGATGATCGACCCCTACGCGGGCCAGCCCTCGGGCAAGACGGGCATGGTCAGCGTCGGGGGCGGCGAGCCGGGACCGGGTAGCGTGAATGTCGCCAAGCCGATGGTCGCTCCGAGCCCGCCGGTGGGCGGCAAGGTGCGAATCTGAGGCCTCAGCCGAAAAGTAGCGCAACGAACGAACCGAGGAGCCCAGAGCAAACCGCCTATGGGCGCGCTGTTCGACGCCAATATGAAACTCGACATACTATCTATCCGTCGGTCCAGGGGTCTCCCGCAGCTCAACGCGCATTGAACGGCACAGCCTCACGCGCTCGACGGCATAACGCGTCATCAGGCATGTGCGCGGGATCGTGCTTCGAGGTCTATCTGCACGAGGGTCTCGATGTTTCAGCGTCCCAGGCATCAGCACGCAGATCGCTGACGCCGGCGAGCAGGTTGCGTTTCTCGATCTTGTTGGAAACGGTGCGCGGGAAGCTCTCGACATAGGCGTAGAAGCGCGGGACCTTGAAGGCGGCGAGGCTTTTGCCGGCATGTGCCAGGATTGCTTCGGGCGGCAAGTCGGCCCGCGAAAGGCCGGGCTTGAGTTGCACATAGATCTTGACCTCCTCGCCACGCTCGAGGTCCGGCACCGGCACGGCCGCGCAATCCTCCACTTGCGGCAATTCGCGGATCACGGCTTCGACCTCGCGCGCGGCGATGTTCTCGGAGGAGCGGCGGATCATGTCTTTGAGGCGGCCGACGAGCCAGAGAAAGCCGTGCCCGTCGGCTTCGAAGAGGTCGCCAGTGCGGAACCAGCGGAGGCCGCCGTCATCTGCAACGCGAAATGCCTCCGCGTCAGCGTCAGGGCGGTTCCAATAACCCTTGAGCAGCCCGCGTCCCCGTACCCAGAGTTCGCCGCGCTGGCCGGGCAGGACTACGCTGCCCGCCTCATCTCGGATCGTGGTCTCGCGAAAGGGCCCGTCAATGCCAACGGAGCCGGAATCGTACATCGCATCGAAGCGCGGCGGCATCAGCGTACCGAGACCGATCTCTGTCATGCCGAAGCCTTCGCGCGCCGTGACGCCGAAACGACGCTTGAAAGCCCGGCAGGTCTCGCCATCCCAGCCGAAGGTCGCGACCTGCTTCAGCGCCGTTGCCCCGTCATCGGGCGCCTCCGGCTGGCGCGTCATCAGGATCGGAAACTGGCACCACTCGATGCCGTATCGCTTCACCCAGCCGATGAAGCGCGAGGAGGAGAGTTGGGGGGCGATGAACAACGTGCCGCCGAGCACCATCGTCTTCAGCAGGTGCCATTGCGGATCCATGTAGAAGAAGGGCTGAGCCGTCATCAGCCGCGAGACCGGCTCGGCATCCCAACCCGCCGCACCCTGCGCCAGCACCATCCAGTAATCGTGGCTGAGCATGCAGCCCTTTGGGAAGCCCGTGGTGCCGGAGGTGTACTGGATGTTCATCAGATCATCGGGGGCGATGCCCGGATCAAAAGGCGTGGCATCCGAGGCGCCGGCGACGAGCGCGCCGAAATCGATCATGCCGGGCGCCGCCTTGCCGTCGGGCACGAGGGTTCGGGCCATCGGCGGCAGCCGGTCGCGTTCTTCGACCGCCGCGAGCGTATCCAGATGAGCCGGGTCGATGATCAGCGCCGCGGCGCCGGAATCGCCGGTGACATAGGCGATCTCGCGCGGCGTGTAGCGCGTGTTGACCGGCACATGGATCGCGCCGAGCTTGGCCAGCGCGAGAAACAGAAAGGGGTAGAGGATCCGGTTCGGCAGCATGACCGCGACCCTGTCGCCCTTGCCGATGCCGAGGCCGGCGAGCGCATTCGCGATCCGGTTCGAGGCTAAGTCGGCCTGTGCATAGGTCGCGGTCTCGCCTCGGTCGAACACATCCAGAAAGGGCTTGTCGCCGAGCTCGGCGGCGCGCCTGTGGCAGAACTCGCCGATGGTGGTGGTGAGAAAGCTCGCCTCGAGCGCCTTGATACGAGCTCTTTCCGCCGCGAGCTCCGCCGCGCTTGTCGCTGTCGCCATCGTCTCAACCCTGCTCACGCTCGTCGTTCCTGCGGAAGAAGCCGGTGCCGGCACCAGGCCCGTCATAGGCGACACGCTGGAAGCGGAAGAGCGTGCCGGCATAGTCCGTCGCCTGCTCGCGCGGCATGTCCATTGCCCGGTTATAGGCTTCGAGTTCGACCTGCACGGCGACCGGCGGATGCTTCGCGATCGCCTCCGCCATTGCCTGCGCTTCGGCCACCAATCGTTCCGGCGGAACGATCCTGTTGATCAGGTGCACTGAAAGCGCTTTGGCGGAATCGATCCGCTCCCCGAGCAGCAGCATCTCCATCGCAACCGCCTGTGGGACGACGCGGCCAAGACGCGTCATCGCGCCGGCGCCGCCCATGCCGTAGGCAATTTCGGGAAAGCCGAACTGCGCGCGCTCGGTCGCGATCCTCAGCTCGGTCAGCAGCAGCAGGTAGATCAACCCTTGGCCAAGGCAATACCGGTCGACTGCACCAATAATCGGCTTCACGCGGCGCATCCGCATGACGTCCTGTTCCCAACCGGGGCGCGTCAGCCCGATGCGCTCCTCGTGGCAATGCGGGGAGAGATGGGCTTCCAAAGCCTCTTGCGGAGTGAGTTGCGGCAGCACGGTGCGGATGTCGTCACCGGCGCAGAAGCTCTCGCCTGCCGAGCCCGTCAGGATGCCGACCCGGATCGCAGGGTCGCGGTTGAAGTCGATCAGTGCGTCGTGAAGCTCGCGATGCATCGCCGGGGTGAAGACGTTCACCTTGCCATTGTCGATGGTGAAGGTGGCGACGGCGCCGGCCTTGGAATAGCTGAGCGGCATGGAGATCCTTCAGGAAACGGGACGCAGGCGCGCGGCGAGCAAGACGAGCGCGCTCATCGCGAGCAGGACGAGTGTAGAAACGGCGGCCAGCAGCGGTGAGAAGCGCAGCGTCGCCTCGTCCCACATCAGCTTCGGCAGCGTCGATTGCAGCCCGCCGGAGGCGAAGAGCGCGACGTTGAGCTCGTCGAGCGAGATCACGAAGGCGAAAAGCGCCGCCGAGACGATGCCGCCGGCGATCAGCGGCAGCGTCACGCGACGCGCCGTCGCCAGCGGCGAAGCGCCGAGCGAGGCAGCCGCCTGGTCGAGGCGCCGGTCATAGGTCTTGAGCACGGCCGTGACGGCGATGAAGACATAAGGCAGCGCGATCACCGCATGCCCAATCACCAATCCGGCTACGGTGCCAACGAGACCGAGCCTCGCGTAGACGTAGAACAGCGCCACCGCGATCACCATGCGCGGCACCAATAGCGGCGCGATCATCGCGGCAAAGGCCATGCTCGCCCCACCGCCCCTGAGTCGTTGGAACGCGAAGGCCGCCGGCACCGCCACCACCAGGCAGAGCCCCGTCGTCAGCAGCGCGACAGTGAAAGAGCGACCGGCTGCGTCGAGCCAGACCGGCGATGAAAATACCTCCCGGTACCAGCGCAATTCGATGCCGACCGGCGGCCAGGACAGGAACTCCTGCCCTGAGAAGGAGACCGGCAGCAGCAATATCAACGGCACGACGAGGAACAGGATCGCGAGAACGGCGAGCGTCCTAGTCCCGACACCTCCCTGACCCGGCCTCGGCGGGGTCAGGCGCAAGGTCTGCGCCAGCCATGCGGCGAGATCTCCCAGAGCCCCACAGATCCGGCGGCCGATGCCGCTTCCGGCAGAGCCGCCGCGGCCGGCCTCGCCCGACAGGGTCGAGAGCCCGACGGCCTTGTCGAACAGCGCAAACAGGATGAGCGCGGTGGCGAGGAGAAGCAGGCAGAGAATTGCGGCGAAGGGCCAGTTCACCAATTCCATCACCTGCTGGATGACGAGCTGCGTGATCATCGTCTCGCGCGCGCTGCCGAGCAGGGCCGGCGCCATGAAGAAGCCGAGCGCCGTGATGAAGACCAGCAGTGCCGAAGCCGTGACGCCCGGCATCGAAAGCGGCAGGTAGACACGGAAGAAGGCCTGCACCGGCCGCGCACCGAGCGTGCCGGCCGCGACCATCAGGCCGCGGTCGATCCGCTCCATCACCCCGACCATGGTGAGGATAGCGAAGGGGACCAGTACATTGGTCATGCCGATCACGACCGCGGCCCAGCCATAGAGCAGGTCCAGCGGCTGGTCGCTCGCGCCGGTCGCGACAAGCCCGGCATTGACCGGCCCCTGCCGACCAAGGATCACGATCCAGGCGAAGGTGCGCACGAGAAAGCTCGACCAGAACGGCAGCAGGACGAACAGCGCCCAGGTCGATTTGCGCCGGGGGTCAGCGTTGGCGAGCACATAGGCCACGGGATAGCCGACGAGCACGCTGAAGACCGTCACCCACAGCGAGATCTTCACCGACGTGACCATCACCTGCACATAGGTGCCGGCTGCCCACATTCGGGCGACGTGCTCCAACGTCAACGCGCCCTCGCGATCGAGAAAGCCCTGCGCCAGGAAACCTCCGATCGGCGCGGCGAAGAACAGGCCGAGCAGGAGAGCGGCGGGCGCGAAGAGCAGGAGATGCTGGCCGGAGCGTGTCACGTGACGCGCTCCGCCAACGGCACGACATCCTCCGGAGCCACCGTGAGCGTGACAGCGGCCCCGACCTCGACCGGCCGGCCGCCACCGAGGACGGTCATGCTGAGACCGGCAGCGCCATCGCAAGCGATCGACAGGCGCCGTACCGCTCCCAGATCGATGACGTCGACGACGCTGCCTTGCAACAGCGCGACGTCCGATACCCCCGCGAAGCGCAGCCTTTCGGGGCGGATCAGGATGGTGACCGGCCGTCCCTCCGCCGGCAGGCGATCGCCATGGCTCGTTGTCAGCAGCCGCTCGCCGATTCTGACGCGCCCGCCCTGGACGATACCGTCGATCAGGTTGCTTTCACCGACGAAGCCGGCAGCAAAGCGCGTCAGCGGCCTCTCGTAGAGCGCAGCCGGTGTGTCGATCTGCTCGACCCGTGCCTCGTTCATCAGGCAGACACGGTCGGAGAGCAGCATCGCTTCGTCCTGGTCGTGCGTGACGTAGACGATGGTCTTCTTCAGCTCGGCGTGGAGCTTGCGGATCTCGAGCTTGAGTTCGTCGCGCAATTTCTTGTCGAGCGCGCCTAGCGGCTCGTCCATCAGTACGAGCTGCGGATCGAAGACGATGGCGCGGGCGAAGGCGACGCGTTGCTGCTGTCCGCCGGAAAGCTCTCGCGGCAAGCGCCCGGCAAGATGACCGAGCCGCACCAGCTCGAGCGCGCGGCCGACAGCGGCCTTGAGCTCGACCTCCGGGCGTTTGCGCATCCGCAGCGGAAAGGCGACGTTCTCGAAGACGCTGAGATGCGGAAACAGCGCATAGTTCTGGAAGACGACGCCAATCTCGCGTCGATAGGCCGGCTTGCAGGTGATCTCCTGCCCGTCGAGACGAATCTCGCCGCCGGAGGTCTCGGTGAGGCCGGCGATCATCATCAGCAGCGTCGTCTTGCCCGAGCCGGACGGCCCCAGCAGGGTCAGGAACTCGCCGGCGGCGACCTGCAGGCTGGTCGGGCTCAGGGCGACCGCCTCGCCATAGCGCTTGGCGACGCCACGAATATCGAGCTTTGGACGTGTCACAGGATCAGCCTTGGCGCAGGTAGGCGACACGGCTCGGTCGCCTGCGGCATGAACGGTTGAATGTCGGGTCGTGGCTCAGCCGACGACCCATTTGGTGAAGCGTTCGGTGGCCTGATCGCGGGTCCTCGTCCAGAAATCGACGTCGACGAGGATCGCGCCCGCCTTGTTGGCCGGGAAGGTCGGCATGGTCCTCGCCACGGCGGGCTCGATCTTGTCGAGTGCGGCTGGGACCGTCGGGCCGTAGCCGGTCGCCTTGGCGAAGATCGCCTGACGCTCCGGCGCCAGTGCGAACTTGATGAACTCGCGGCACAGATCCGCCTTGGGACCGCCCTTGAGGATTACCCAGCCCTCCGATTGCCAGAGCGCCTGTTCCCACATGATCGCGACTGGCGCGCCGGCATTGATCGCGGCCTGGATGCGGCCGTTCCAGCTCGGGCAGAAATCGACTTCGCCGGACTGCAGCAGCTGGGTCGACTGGGCTCCCGAGGTCCACCAGGCGGAGACGTCCTTCTTGACGGCATCGAGCTTTCTGAAGGCCCGGTCGAAATCGAGCGGATAGAGCTTGTCCGGCGCAGCACCATCGGCGAGCAGCGCCTGTTCGACGCTGTCGACCGGCGAACGGCGCATCGCCCGCCGACCCGGGAACCTGGCGACGTCGAGGAAATCGGCCCAGCCTTTCGGAGCCGTCTTCACACGGTCGGTACGATAGCCGAGGACGGTGGCGACGACATCGTTGCCGGCATAGAAGGGCGAGCGGAAGGTTTCCGGCAGCGCCTGCCAGCTCGGCTCGTTCTCCAGCTTGAGCGGCTCGAGATAGCCCTGCCCGTCGGCCGCGAGCTGATTGGCGACCTGGCGCGCGACGATCGACATGTCCCAGGTATAGGTCTTGCTGTCGACCATCTGCTTGATCTGGCCGATCGGATCGTTGGCGCCGGTGATCGGCTGCACCTCGATCCCCGTGGCCTTCGTGAACTCGCGGCCATAGGCATCATTGAAGGAGGTGCCGATGCCGAGGTCGCGGACGACGATGCGGCGCGCCTGCGCCCGGACGATGTTCGGCATCGCCAGCACCGAAGCGGCGCCGGCAAGTCCCGCAACGACGTGACGGCGCGTCGGCTGCACAAGCTTTGCCATTGGTCTATCCCCATTTTTGTTTTGTGACATTGATGTCAGTTTTTGAAAGCTGACATGCGTGTTAGTTTTTGGCAAGATGGTTTGTGACCGAAAAGCGAGACGATCTTGAAATGGCCAATGGCAGCACCGCGGCGAGTCTGGCGATCGAAGCTCTGGGCCAGGATGGAAAGCCGGCGCCGCGCCTGACCGAACTGCTCGGGATCGAGGCATCCGAACCCGGGCTGCGCAAGGGCGAGCGGACGCGCCGCCGGGTCGTCTGGGCGAGCGCGGTAGCCCTGGAGCAGGCCTCCTTCGCGCAACTGTCGATGGACCGCATCGCCGAGATCGCCGCGGTCTCGCGCGCAGCGCTCTACCAGTACGTCGCCTCGAAGGAAGAGGCCGTGCGGCTCGTCCTCCTCGCGCTGCAGGATCTCACGCTCGCGATGCCCAGCGGAGGCGTCGTCGGGCGCTCGCCGCTCGAGGCGATCATCGCCACCAATCGCTACTACATCGACTACTTCGAGAAGAACGCGGTCTTCATGGAGCGTGTCCGCGAGCTCCGCGAGACCCTGCCGGAGCTGATGGCCGAAAAGCAGCGGGTCAATCGCCGCTGGGCGGAGCGTGTCCTGACGCATGCCGGCCGGCACCGCCCCTCGCCGCTCGATCCGGCCCGGCTGAAACTGCGTGTCTTCGCCATGGAATGCATGGTCGACGATGTCCTGCGAGAAATCTTCGTCATCCGAAATCCGGATATCGTTGCAGCCGCAGCGGATCGCGAAGTGCTGGTTCAGGAGCTGTCGGCGATCTGGTTCAAGGCGCTGTACGAGCCCGATTGACGCGTGAAGCCGCCCCGTCGTGGGTGAAGTCACGCCTCCTCAGGCGAGCATGTGCCTTCGCTCCGTGACGATGTCCTGCAGCGCGGCCAGGAATTGCTCCGTCGCCACATCGTCGACCGCCAGCGACAGCGCGACGAAGCCGCGGCGAGCGAGGTAGAAACCGCGCTCAAGCAGGTCCAGGAAGACGAGCTCCTTCATCCGATCGTCGCTGCCGTCCAGGTCGTCGGGGGTGTTCACCGGGCGGCGCAAGGCATGGATGTTCATCAGCGAGCCCTGCCCGGTCACCTGGAGCGCGACATCGGCACCGCGGAAAACGTCGTTCAGGCGTTCTCGCAAGCGCTCGCCGCGCGCGTGCAGCGCCTCGGCAACGTCCGGCGTGAAGACCTGCGTCAGAGCGGCGACACCGGCCGACATGGAGAGCACGTTGTTGTTGAAGGTGCCCGCATGCGGCAGGGAGCCCGGCCTCGCGGGATCGTACATCGCCATGATGTCGGCCCGCCCGCCAAAGGCCCCGAAGGACATGCCGCCCCCGATCCATTTGCCGAGCGTCACGAGATCGGGCTCGAGGCCGAGCAGACCATGGGCGCCGCTGCGACCAAAGCGCGAGGTCATCACTTCGTCGAGGATGAGAAGCGCGCCCGCAGCGCGTGTCTCCTCGCGCAGCATGGCGAGAAAATCCGGGCGAGCGGGAATGCAGCCGGCCGATCCCATCATCGCCTCGGTCAGCACGCAGGCGAGGCCCGATGCGTTCTCCCGGATCAGCCGTGCCGTCGCCTCGGTATCGTTGTAGGGCGCGACGATGAAGTCATAGGGCGCGTTGATCGGGATGCCGCCGCCCCCGAAATAGAGCAGGCCGCCATGGTAGCCGCCGCGGAAGACCAGAACCTTCGGCCGTCTCGTGAAGGCGCGCGCCGTGGCGATCGCCATGAGGTTCGCTTCCGTGCCGGAATTGGTGAAGCGCACATGCTCGATCGCTTCAAAACGGGCGACCACATGCCGGGCCAGCTCGGCCTCGAACATGTTGTGGCCACCGAGATTGACGCCGCGGTCGAGCGCCGCATCGATCGCCGCTCGGATGACCGGGTGGGAATGGCCGAACAGGCCGGCTGTGTATTCGCCGAGCAGGTTGACGTAGCGGTGGCCGTCGGCATCGGTCGCGACCGCTCCCTCGCCATGGGCCAGACGCAGCGGGAACGGGCCGTGGTAAAGCACGGTGCGGGTGTTTCCACCCGGCATCACCTCGCAGGCGCGCCGATGCACGGCCAGCGATTTCGGCCGCCGTTCCGCATAACGCGTCCGGGCGTCCATCAGCTCGTCTTCGATCGTCCTGTTCCGCCGCGCCGTATCCATGATCCGCCGTCCACCGATTTGCCTCGACGCGCCGCCCTCGCGACGGCGCGTTCGTCGTGAAATAATTGTACGATGTACAATTTATTTGTCGAGAGCCATCGGCGAGGATCTGCCCTGCATGGTATCGCGACTTCGGCGCGGCTGATAAGTGCGACATGCAGAGGAGCAGAGCCGGTTCGATCGCAGTGAGCACCGGGGAGGACATGCAGGAAGCCGAGCAACGCAAGCGACGGGGTCGCCCCAGACGCGACGAAGTCGCCGCGCTCGATCGTGCGCAGATCGTGGCGGAGGCGCTGCGCCTCATCGACGAGCGGGGACTGGAGGCCTTCAGCCTGCGCGAGCTCGCGCGCGCGCTCGGGGTGTTTCCGACGGCGCTGTACTGGCATATGCCGGGCGGCCGCAACGCCGTGCTCGGCGCGGTCGCGGCCACGGCTTTCACCGATGTCGTCCCGCCTGCCGAGGATGCAGTCCGCGACTGGGAGAACTGGGTCCGCGCGCTTTTCACCCAGTACCGCGACTCGCTGCGCAAGCACCCCAATATCGCGCCGCTGCTTGGGGCCCAGATCGTCTCGAACACCGGCGTCGACATGGAATTGGTCGAGCGCATCCTCGCGGCGCTGGAAGCTGCGGGCTTTGGCGGCGAACGACTGGTCGATGCTTACAACACGGTGGTTGCAGGCCTGCTCGGCTATGTGACGCTGGAGCTCGCGCCCGGCCCGGCCGAGGATGCCAGCGAATGGGCGAAGGCTTTCGAGGCGGATATCCGCAGCGTCGACGCCGCCCGGTTCCCGCGGCTCGCGCGCAACCTCGATGCGCTCGCCAACCGCGCCTTCATCGTCCGCTGGCAAGGCGGCGCCGAGAAGCCGATGACGCACAGCTTCGACTTCTATGTCGAGACGATCATCGCCGGATTGCGAACGCTCGCTCGCAATCCGGCGTGAGAAGCCCGGTCAGACGAAGGTCAGCAACCGGCGCGGATTGCCCACGAGGATCGCCTCGATCTCGGCCTCCGAAAAGCCGCGCGAGCGCATCAGCGGAACGATGTTCTCGAAGATGTGGGTATAGCCGTGCCCGCCGAAGCTGGTCAGCCGCGTCTTGTAGCAGATGTCGTGACTGATCACGACGCGCTCGAGATGGCCATGATCGATCAAGGTGCGGATGAAGCGCAGCCGCCCTGCATCATTCGGCATGTCGATATCGGCCCAGGTGTAGAAGGCCTGCTCCTGACCGAAGAGGTCGAACTCGATCACGCAGCCCGTATCCGCGAGCCGCAACAATGTGGCCTCGTCGAAGATCGTCCGGTCGATATGGCTGAAGATCACGCGGCCGATATCGCCGCCATGTGCCAGGACGAAGACGGCGATCTCCTGCGGCTGCTCGACCGCGCGTCCAGGATGGATGTTGACGGCAGCGCCGGTCTCCTTCTGGGCGATCAGGGCGCCGCGCAGCACGCGCTTCTCCAGATCGGTCCAGGGCACCTGGCAGCCGATCTCGCCGATGATCCCAGATCGCACCGACGAGCCCCAGGCACCCTCGAAGACCTGGTCGATCATCTCCGCCGCGAAGCTGTCGATGTCGCGGTCGTCATTGGCCCGGTCCTGATAGTCGTGGACGTAGTGGCCGCAGCCCATGATGATGGTCGCGCCGGTCCGGCGTGCGATCTCGGCAAGCCCGTCGGGATCGGGCTTCAGCCCGCCATTGCTCAGCTCGACGATGGTCCGCCCGCCGGCATCGACCATGGCCCGCACTTCCTTGGCGGCCGTATCCCGGCAGCGCAGGACGAGGTTGCCGGGCACCTTCCAGCGTCCGTAATTCATACGGAAGCAGTTGCAGAGGGAAATCTCGGGTCCCTGATCGGGGTCGGCGGCCATCGCGGTCGTGCGGATGTCCCAGATCAGGTGCTCGTGCATCAGGGTGGCGCCGAGGCTCGCCGGGTCGACGAGTCCGAGCACGCTCTGAGCCTTGCCGCGCAGGGCAGCGCGATCGAGACGCGGGCTCATGCTCGGCCAACCTGCGGGGAAGACATCACAATTCCCGTAACAAGGACCCGATGGATGACCTCGGATTCTCCGCCCATCATTCCCTCCGTCTTGAATTAATTGTACGATGGACAATTAATTCAGCACATGTCAACCTGACCGGCAATGGTAGACAAAAAGGGGACGGTGATGAGACGGCGAGACTTCCTGGCAGCGTCGGCCGGGCTCCTGGCGGTCGGGACTTCCCGCAATGTCCAGGCGCAACGCCGCGACCCGAAGGTCCTGAAATTCGTTCCGCAGGCGAATTTGACCTCGCTCGATCCGATCTGGACGACGGCGCAGGTCACGACCAACCACGGCTACGCCATCTTCGACACGCTCTATGGGCTCGACAACGCGCTCCGGCCGCAGCCGCAGATGGCAAAAGGGCATTCCGTGTCGGCCGATGGCCGCATCTGGACGATCGAATTGCGCGACGGGCTGAGATGGCATGACGGCCAGCCCGTGCTCGCACGCGACTGCATCGCGAGTCTGCAGCGCTGGGCCAAGCGCGACGCCTTCGGGCAGTTGCTCGATGCCATGGCGGACACATGGGAGGCGCCGGACGACCGACATCTGCGCGTCTCGTTCCACGTGCCCTTCCCGCTCTTTCTCGAGGCGATCGCCAAGCCTCTGGGCGTCACACCCTTCATGATGCCGGAGCGCGTGGCGAAGACCGATCCCTTCAAGCAGATCACGGAGATGGTCGGCTCGGGGCCGTATCGCTTCGTCCAGGACGAATACGTTTCCGGCAGCAAGGCGGTCTACGCCAAGTTTGAAGGCTATGTTCCCCGCCCCGAGCCGGCCGAGCGCACGGCCGGCGGCAAGGTCGCGCATTTCGAGCGGATCGAATGGATCGTGATGCCGGACGCCGCGACGGCAGCGGCAGCCTTGCAAGCGGGCGAGATCGACTGGTGGGATCAGGCCCTACCGGATCTGATCCCGGTCCTGCAAAGCAGCAAGGGCGTCAAGGTCGCCATTCACGACCGAGCAGGCTTCATCGGCATGATGCGATTCAACACGTTGCACCCGCCGTTCGACAATCCGGCCATACGCCGGGCGATCATGTTTGCCGTCGAGCAATCCGACTACATGCGCGCGGTCACCGGCAATATCGAGGAGAATTTCCGCAGCTGCGTCTCGATGTGGCCATGCGGCACGAGCTATGCCAGCGAAGCCGGCGCCGAACCGCTCAAGGGCGCGCGTGACTTGGAGCGTGCAAAAGCCATGCTGCGCGAGGCCGGCTACAAGGGCGAGCGCGTCGTCATCATCAGCCCGACCGACATCGCCAGCATCGGACCGCTCGGGCAGATCACCGACGACCTCTTCCGCAAGCTCGGAATGAACGTCGAGCTGGTCGAGACCGATTGGGGAAGCGTCGTTCAGAGGCGCGCCTCGCGCGAGCCCATCGAGAAGGGGGGCTGGAGCGTCTTCCACACATGGTGGCCTTCCCTCGCCGTCGACAATCCCGCGATCAACCAGACGCTGCGCGGCCAGGGTAGCAAGGGCTGGTTCGGCTGGTACGAGAACGCGACGGTGGAGGAACTGGCCTCGAAATGGCTGACGGCGAAGGGGCCGACCGAGCAGAAGGCGATCGCGGAGGCGATCCAGATCGACGCATTCAAGCAGGCGCCGATCATACCGCTCGGCCAGTTCTTCATCCCAACGGCCTATCGCGCCGACCTGACCGGTTTTCTCGAGTCGATGATCCCGAACATGTGGAATGTTCGGCGCATTCAATAATCCAAGGTGACGGCAATCTGGTCGAAGGGGCGGATCGAGAGGGGGGCTATCACCCCGTCGGTATCAATGTCTGGTTTCGGATGGTGCGAAGAGCGGTTGATCGAGTCCTGATTTCCCCGAACTCGCGGCTGAATATTGGCTTCAGCCCTTCGCCCTGAGAAGCAGGATGACGAACAGGCCGCCGACGACTCCCGTCACGATGCCGATCGGCATTTCGTCCGGGGCGATCATGGTCCGGCCGGCCATATCGGCCAGCACGAGGCAGAGCGCGCCGAGCAGCGCACTCGCCGGCACGATGGCGCGATTGTCCCCGCCGAGCAGCAGACGCGCGATGTGAGGCATCATCAGCCCGACGAAGCCGATCATTCCCGAGACCGACACCATCACGCCGGTCACAAACGCGCCGACTGCCAGGTGGACGAACCTCGCCCTGCCGACCGAGAGACCGAGCGTCGTCGCCGTCTCGTCGCCCATCGCCAGCGCGTTCAGGTCCCGGGCCTTGAGCATGAACCAGAGCCCGCCGAGCGCAAGCGCGATCGCCGGGATCGGCACGACCGGCCAGTCCGAGGCGCCAAAGCCGCCGAGCGTCCAGAACAGGACGCTGGCGGCCGAGCGTTGGTCGGCGAACAGGATCAGCATGTTGGCGCAGGCCGTCATGACGAACGACACCGCGACGCCGATCAGGATCAGCCGGTCCGCCGTCCCGCCGGCCAGGGAGCGCGCAATCGCGAGGACCGCGACCGTCGCAAGCAGCGCGCCGGCGAAGGCGAAGAGCGGCGTGGTGAGCGGGCCCAACACGTCCCCGACATGGAGAATGGCGAGATTGGCCCCGAACACCGCGCCGGCCGCGACGCCCAGCAGATACGGATCCGCCAGCGGATTGCGCGTCGCCGACTGCATCGCCGCTCCCACCATGCCGAGGCCGGCGCCGACGATCGCCGCCAGCACGGTCCGGGGCGCCCGCAGGTCCCAGACGATCGCCTCGCGCCCCGCGCTCCAGGAGGGAGCGCCCTCGATCGGCCAGAAGCGCCCGACGACGATGGCGCGGATCTCGGAAAAAGGGATCGAAGCCGCTCCGATGGCGAGCGATGCCAGCGCCGCCACGACCAGGAGAAGGATGAGCAGCATCGCGAACAAGGTCAGACGGCCCGCGCGGGAGCCCTCCCCCGCCCTCGCCTCAAGGCTTGCCATGCAGGAACTCCGCTAGCCTTTCGACGGCCGAGATGTTGCGCGGTCCGGGCGTGAGGTCGTCGTAGCCGAGCGTCAGCACCCGCCCCTCACGCAGCGCCCGCAGGTCGCGCAGACCCGGGCGGGCGGCGAGATAGGCCATCTTCTGCGCGACGTTCCTGCCGCCGAAATCGAGCACGACGATCGCGTCCGGATCGCGCTCGATCACGCTCTCCCAGCTCATCCGGGTCCAGTTCGCCGGCAGGTCCTCGGCGATGTTCCGCCCTCCCGCGGCTTCGATCAGGGCGGTGGGCATGGCGTAGCCACCAGCCGTGCCGGCCAGCCGGCCCTCGCCGTCATAGACGAAGACCGACGGCCGCGACGGCGAACGCGCAACCTGCGCGGCAACGGCGGCGACGCGGCGGCGATAGGACGCCACCAGCACTTCCGCACGCTCCTCGACCCCGAAGATCCGGCCGAGGTTGACGAGGTCGCGGTAGAGGAAATCCAGCGTCGGCTTCACCCGGCGGCCGATGCGGATGCAGCTTTCGGTGAGCTCGTAGACCGGCACGCCGATCCGGGCGAGCTTGTCGGGCGTCGCCTCGCCGCCGACCCGCATGCCGTAGCTCCAGCCGGCGAAGTAAAAGTCGACGCCGTGCTCGAGAAGAATCTCGCGCGTCGGGTAGCGGCTCTGGATCTCGCGCAGCTCCGCGATCTTCGGGAACAGGTCGCCCGCGGTGGAGCGCAGGCGCGCGCCCTGCCCGATGAAGCCGGCCATGCGGTCGGTGAGATCGAGCGCCAACATCATCTCGGTGAGGTTGGAGCCGTAGGACACGGCCCGTCGAGGCGGCTTCTCGATCGTGACGTGACGACCGCAGCTCTCCACGGTGACCGGGTGGGCGGCTGCGGGCAGCAGTCCCAGCCCCAGCGCCGCGAGGGCAAACAGAAGCCGCAGCATCATGCGTCGCGCTCCGGCAGGCGGAAGGCGAAGCGCACGCTCTCCCGCCAGGGCACGACCTCGGCCTCGACGTCGAAGCTCCTGCGGATGAGGGACGGTTGAAGCGTCTCTCCAACGGGGCCGAAGGCGACCTGGCGTCCATCCCGGAGCACGAGCACATGGTCGGCTACGTCGACCGCGAAATCGAGGTCGTGCAGCGTCGTGACAATGGTGAGGTTCAGGCCGCGCAGCAACTCGACGGCCTCTAGCCTGTGGCGGATGTCGAGATGATTGGTCGGCTCATCGAGCACCAGCAGACCGGGCTCCTGCGCCAGAGCGCGCGCGATCAGCGTGCGTTGCTTCTCGCCTCCGGACAGGGTGGCGAAGCTGCGGCGGGACAGATGACGGATCTCCATCCGCGTCATCGCCGCCTCCACGGCCCGCGCGCCGGCCGCGCCGCCGAACGGGCCGGTCGCGTGCGGCGTGCGGCCCGCCTCCACCATCTCCCGGACGGTGAAGGCGAAATCCGGCGCGGCCTCCTGCAGCACGGCGGCGACCTTCCGGGCCGCCTCGCGCGGCTTCAGCGCCCAGAGATCGGCGTCATCGAGGCGGACCACGCCGACCGACGGGCGGTGCATGCGATAGAGGCAGCGCAGCAGCGACGACTTGCCTGCGCCGTTGGGCCCGACGACGGCGAGCCGCTCTCCGGGCGCAAGCGCAAAGCTCACGCCGGAGATCACGGGTTGGCGGCCCGGCGGGGCCCAGGCGAGGTTCTCGACCTCGAGGCGCAGCGGCATCGTCACCGGCGTCAGAACCTCACATGTAGGGAGGCTTCGACCGTGCGCGGCGCGCCAAAATACCACTGCTCATCGCCGCCGGCATAGGCATAGGTTTTGTCGAACAGGTTCTTCACGCGCAGATCGAGCGTGGCGTTCTCCGTCGCCTTCCATTGCAGCCCGGCATTGACGAGCAGGTAGCCAGGCCGCGCATAGTCGTTGCTGGCCGAGGTATAGGCCTTGCCGACATATTGCAGTCCGGCGCTGGCTTGCCAGTTTGGCGCGAAACGCCAGCTCGCCCAGAGATTCGCGACCTTCTCCGGCACGCCGCTGGGGGTGTTGCCCTTGCGACTCACGGCCAGGCCGCCGACGGATTCCGTGAAATCGTCGTAGCGCGCCTGGAGGATCGTGCCGTTGGCGTCGATGCGCCAGCCGCCGCCCAGTTCGACGCCGATGGAGGCCTCGATGCCGCGTGAGGACTGCTGCCCGACCTGCTGCGTCTGCGTCGGATTGTTGGGGTTGCGCGAGAGCAGGTCGTTCTTGACGATGTAGTAGCCGGCCAGCGTCCATTCGAGCCGGCCTCCCCACAGGCTCTGCTTCACGCCCGCCTCCACCTGCTTGCCGGTCGAGAGCGAATAGCTAGCCTGGGCCGGCGGCAGCGACAGGATCGAGGTCACCGGATCGGCCGCCTCGGAATATTGGGCGTAGAGAGCGAGGTCCTTGATCGGCTCGTAGACCGCCCCGACCCGCCAGGACAGCGAATCCAGCGTCGGATTCGCCGTTTCGCCGGTGCGCGTGTTGCGGAAGCGCACTTCCGGATGATCGTAGCGCAGGCCTCCGACCAGCGAGAGTTGCTCGGTCACCTTCAGCCGGTCGTCGAGGAACAGCGAGTACTGGTTAGTGACAGCGCGGTAGTCGCGACCATAGGGGCTGGCCGTGCCGTAGAATCCGGGATTGAACCCGATCGGCGGCAGGGGCGGATTGGGAACCGGATCAGCATAGCCGCCATTGTTGAGGCGGCTGAACTGGAAGCGATTGACGTCGAAGCCCACCACCGTCTCATTGGCCATGCCGAACACGGTCGAGCGGATCGTGGCGTCGGCGCGGGCGCCGACCTGCGCGTGCTGCTGCTTGATCTCGATGAAGCTCGAGCGGTCGATCAGGCCGGTCGCCGGATTCCAGCGATAGCTCTCGGCGTTGCGCCATAGGCGATTGGCGTCGACATAATAGGCCACCGCGCGCAGCGAGACCGTTTCGTTCGGCGTCCATTCCGCCTTGAGCTGGGTGATGTTGTCGTTGAAGCGGATCACGCCGTTGGCAACATTGTAGTTCTGGCCGATCCATGCCCTCTCGATTTGTCCGGCGCCCCGCAGCGGCGTGCCGAAATAGCGGCTCGGCTGGTTGTGGCCGCCATCGTGCGACAGGGTGATAGACAGCTCGTCGGTCGGCCGCCAGGCGAGCGCGCCGGAGAAGGCAAGATTCTTGAAGTCGCCGCGGTCCATCCAACCATCGCCGCGCAGGCCGGAGACATCGAGACTATAGGCGATCCTGTCGGTGATCTGCCCGGCCGAGCCCACCGCGAGCCCGATTTGGCCATCGGTTCCAACGGTGACGCGGGCTTCGTTGCGTCGCGTCCCGAAAAGCGGTTTCTTCGGTATGACGTTGATGGCGCCGCCGATGGCGCCTTCGCCGTAGAGAACGGATGCCGGACCGCGCAGCACCTCTATGCGGTCCACGGTCCAGGTGTCGAACGGGAAGGTGACGGTGCCTTGGCCCGGATAGAGCCTGACGCCGTCATAGAGCGTCGTCACCGACCCGACGCCCGTGAAACCACGCGTCGAGAACGAGGCGAGCCCGTTGCCGGGCGTGCCGATATAGCTGAAGCCGGTGGCGTTCTGCGAGACCGCCTCCGCCAGGCTCGACTGGCCGCGATCCCGGATCACATCGCCCGAAACGATGTCGACGCTGGCAGGGGTTTCGAGAGGCGTCAGGCTCAACCGGCTGCCGGCATGCCCGCGCGCGGTGAGGTTGGGACCGTCCCGCGCGGCGTTCCGCTCTCCCTGGACCGTGATCTCGTCGAGTTCGATCGGGGCGGTCGCCGACTGGCCGAGCGCCGGGGCGGATGAGACCACGGCCGATAGCACGGCCAAGCTCCCAAGCCTGCCAATGGTCATGGCTGAACGCGCACGAAGGGTGCGCGAAGGGTTCAAAGGATAGCATGTCACGACGGCGGCCCCGGCGAGCAGACGGGCTTTGCGAGCGGAAAAATGGATCATGTCAGGTTCCAGGCGAGGACGACCGAGCGGCGAGGGCTGGAGAGGCGAAGGCCGTCCGGCAACGACACGACCTGCTTGAGGAGATGGTCGCAGAGCTGCGGGCGGCGCTGATCGTCCGGCGGCCAGCCGAGATGATCGAGCTGGAAGGTGCGAAGGCCGGCAGCACGCGTTCGGTGCCTGACGCTCCAACCTCGCAATGTCACGCGTGCGGCAGGCCAGCGCCGGGGATCGGGCGCGACGGCATTGCCGCACCTGGCGGTGGAAGAGGCTGCAGTCATGCCGCGCCTATGAATGAAATGTTATAACATTGCAATGTCTTTTTCCACCGCAGCAGCCCCTGCTTGCCGGATGCCTGGTGGATGTGGCGGACCGATCGGGTCGATCGGTACTGGCAATAGTCATGGTCGTTCAGCCCCTCGCTGGTTGCGGACGGGACTGGGAGGACGCTCTGGAGGGAGCGGACGAGCGAAGTCCGCATTCCATCTGCGACCCGCCGGGCACCCCGCCAGCGCGACATCTTCACTGCGTCGGGGCAGGTCTCCTGGCTCGCGGGTCGCTGCTTTCAGGCCGTCTTCCCGGCGCGAACGCCAGTGACTTCTGTGGCCGAAAGCTCGCCGCTTACAGTTGCGGGGGCAGCTCCGGATTCAGCGCAGGCGCCTCACCGGATTCCCTCTTAGCTTCGGATCGCTCCGAAGACCTCGACGCCTCCAACCTATATGGCGGGATGGGGGCGTCAAGACATCAGCCGCGTTCTCGGAAGCGAAGGGGTTCAGCGGGTTGCGGACGATGATGATCATCAGCATGGCGATCACCTGCGATCGAGGAGCCTAACGCCAAGTCGTTGCTCGAGTTCGCCAATGCGACGGCTAACCACGGACTGACCAACAAATAGGAGCGCCGCAGCGCGGCGAATGCTGCCGTGTTCAGCGGCAGCAACGAGATACCGGAGTGGACGCAACCCGACATCCGCTCGTCGGCGCATCCCTAAACCTCGCGGATCATGGAGGCATCAAACGTATTGAGGTCGCTCTTGGGGTCCTTCATCATCAGAAACTCGACCTGGGCTAAAGCCTAGAATTTCGACCTGGCTGCCGCCCAAGGAGTTGGCACGCCTCCGACCTTCTCGTTTGCCTAAAGAGGCACAACTGCCCCCTGCTTTCCTCGGCAACTTACGGCAGTGATTAGGCAGCTTTCCCAAATGCGATACGGCTGCAGAACATGCCCCCCGGCCGAGAATATGATTCACGTCAATTACGAGTTTCCCGCGGAAAGGCCGCCTACCAAGCTCGGCATGTCGAGTGGGCGGAAGCCGTAATGTTCAAGCCAGCGTATGTCAGCGTCAAAAAAAGCTCGGAGATCGGGGATTCCATATTTGAGCATGGCGATACGATCGATGCCCATGCCCCAGGCGAAGCCCTGATATACATCGGGATCCAAGCCGCAATTCCGCAGGACGTTCGGATGAACCATCCCGCAGCCGAGGATCTCCATCCATTTCGTGCCTTCACCGATCCGAAGTTCGCCATTCTCCATCGAGCAGAGGATGTCCGCCTCCATTGAGGGCTCCGTGAAGGGGAAGAAAGATGGCCGGAAGCGCATCTTCAAGCTCTCGACCTCGAAGAATGCCTTGAGGAAGCTCTCCAGCACCCATTTGAGATGGCCCATGTGGGACGTCTTGTCGATCACCAATCCCTCGACCTGATGGAACATCGGCGTATGGGTTTGATCGCTGTCGTGTCGATAGGTTCGCCCGGGAATGATCACCCGGATCGGCGGCTCGACCGTCGTCATCGTCCGGATCTGGACCGGCGAGGTATGTGTGCGCAGAACCTTGCGTTCGCCGTTGGCATCGGGCGCCAGGAAAAACGTGTCGTGCATCTCGCGCGCAGGATGCCCAATCGGGAAGTTCAGCGCCGTGAAATTGTAGAAATCGGTTTCGATATCGGGCCCTTCCGCTACGGCAAAACCCATATCCGCGAAGATCGCCGTGATCTCGTCGATGACTTGCGACACGGGGTGAATGCGCCCCCGCGTTTCCGGCCCCTCGCGGACCGGCAAGCTGATGTCGGTGACTTCGCGGGCGAGGCGCTCGGCCTGCGCAGCTTCGGCCAGCGCCTCCTTGCGCGCCGATAGCGCGCCCTGCACCGCGTCGCGCAAGCTGTTGATCTGTGGGCCCTGCTGCTTGCGTTCGTCCGGAGCCATCGCGCCGAGCGTCTTCAGCAGGGCCGTGATCGACCCTTGTTTGCCGAAGGCCTCGATCCGGATCGCTTCGAGCGCCGCTTCGTCGGCTGCGGCGGCGATCCGAGCCGCCAAATCACTCTGTAGCTCTCGCATGGACACTCTACCTCATCACGGCGTTCTTGGCGGCCTCGCTCTGCGGCATCGACGCGATTTCCGCGAGCGTTATCGGCTTTACCGGCATGCGGAGCCGGTAATGACCAACCTCGGGAACGGTGACGCCCCGTTGCTCGGCGATCAGCTCGATCACGCTCGGACCACACAGCCGCCCCTGACATGGCCCCATGCCGGTCCGCAAATAGGCCTTCAGCTGGTTCGGCCCCAGCACGTGAAGTTGCCGCGCGACATCGCGGATCTGGCCAGCGCGAACCTCCTCGCAGCGGCAGATCATGGTCGACGGATCGCTGGGCCGCAGGACGTCCTCCGCTGGACGATAAAGCCTGTCGATGAAACGCCGTCCTCGCGAAAGCCGCGCCGCCTCGGCCAGGAGCGGCGCCGCGAACCGGTCACGCGCAGCCACATCGAGGCGCCCGAGCGCCGAGGCTGCCGCGATCGCGGCGATCCGGCCGCGGATGGCGGCGCTGAGGGCGCCGGCGATCCCGGCACCGTCGCCCGCGATGGCGATTCCTGGAACCGAGGTGGCGAACCAGTCGTCGACCGTCGGTGTCCAGGCATGCATCGAATCGTCCCAATGCTGAGCGCAGCCGAGCGCATTCGACATGTTGACATTGGGGATGATGCCCTGGTGCAGCAGCACCTGATCGCAATCGATCGTCTCCTCCCGGCCGTTGCACGTGAAGGCGATGCCTTGGACCTTTTGCTGACCGGCGATCTTCAGCTCGCGCACGTTTCTCCGGACAGGCAGTGAGAGGCAGGCCTTCACAAAAAGCTTGAGGCCATAGAGCGCGTAGGTTGATCGCAGAAAATCCGGCAGCAGCGGCAGGGCCGCCCTGAGATTGCTCGCTGGCGTCGTGTCGAGCACGGCGACGATGTCGGCGCCAGCGCGCCTGAGCTGGTCGGCCAACAGGAGGAGGAGCGGGCCGCTACCCGCCAATATGGTGCGACCCTGGGGTACCAATCCCGAGGCCTTCAACGCGATCTGCGCCGCCCCTGCCGTCATGACGCCAGGCAAGGTCCAGCCGGGGACGGGGAAGGGACGCTCCAGAGCTCCCGTCGCGAGGATCAGGCGCTTGGCCCGGATCACCCGCGCCGTGCCGGCCCGCGAGAGGCCGATGTCGAACATGCGTGGCTCCGCAATCGCGCCGGCCTGGTCGCGTGTCGGCTCCGCCGACCAGACGGTCGTTTGCGGTGCGTAATCGCATGTTGCGGCGTTTAGCTCATCGGCGAGCGCGAGCCCCTCCCAATAGGCCGCGCCCAGCACATCGCGCCGCTTGACCGGCGTGGTGGTGATCGAGCGATAGATCTGCCCGCCCGGGGTGGGGTTCTCGTCCGCGATCAGCGTGGCGAGGCCGAGACCGGATGCCGTCGCCGCTGCGGCCAGCCCGGCCGGCCCGGCGCCGACGACCACGAGGTCGTAGCTTTCTGCCAGGTCAGCGATGTCCCCGGTCCGTCTCATGAGTGCTTCGCCTCCAGGGCATCGACATTGCGCCTGCCGTGCTGGGTCTCGATGGCCATGCCTTCCCGCAAAAGCGTCAGGCAGGCTTGCCGATTGCCGACGCCGTCGACCACGACGAGACAATCGAAACAGACGCCCATCAGGCAATAGGGGCCGCGCGGCGCGCCCGAGACGGGCGTCTCCCGGCAGGCCACGACGCCGTTGGCGAGAAGGGCCGCCGCCACCGTATCGCCGGCGCGCGCTGATAGCGGGCGTCCGTCGAAGGTGAACCCGATAGCCGCAGGGGCGTGATCGCGTTCAGCGCCGGTTGCCCGGCGAAGATCGTCACTGATGGGCCGGAACATGGAACCTCTTCGGCGTGAACGGCGCGAGAATCTCGGGAAGTCGGGCGGTCCGCGACAGGGCCGGTGCCAGCGTCATGGCGTGCACGCCGGCCAGCGTGATCCCGGAATGGCAGCTCGTCACGAAAGCCGGCGGTCCGGACGAGGTCTGATCGTAGATCGGAAAGCCGTCGGCGCTCATCACGCGCAGCGCCGACCAGGTCCGCACGACGTTCAGGTGCCGGAGCCGGGGAAACATCGCGATGGCGCGCTCGGCCATGACCGCGAGCACGCCAGTGCCGGTGACGTTCTCGAATCCGGCCTCCTCCTTGCTGTCGCCGATCAAGACACCGCCTTCGTTGGTCTGACGGATGGTGACCATCGGGTTGTGCAGAAAGGGAGCCGTCTTCTCGGTGACGATCAGCTGTCCGCGGCTCGGTTTGACCGGTGCCTCGAGCCCGACCATCGGAGCCAAACGCGCATTGCCGAGACCGGCGGCGAGAACGAGCTTTCCCGTCCTGAGCTCGCCCCAAGCGCCCTTCACGCGGAACCCGTCACTGCCGCGGTCGATCGCCTCGACGGCGTGGCCCGGCCGGTATTCGCCCCCCTTGCCTGCGAGATAGCCGTGCAGCGCACGCATCAGCAGCAATGGGTTGGCATGTCCGTCGAGCGGGCTGTAGACCGCCCCCACGACCTTGTTTCCGATATCCGGCAGCCGCTGCTTGACCTCATCGTGGTCGAGAATCTCATAAGGGAAATGCGCCGCTTCCGGCTGATTGTGGAAGCGCCTCAACTTGTCCAGCCGCGCGTCGATCTCCTTCTGCGAAAGGCAGAGCGTGAAGCCGCCCGGCTGGCTGTGGGCGACGTCCATGCCGGTTTCGTCTCGCAGAATCCGTGCGAGCTCATGCCATTCCCGCGCGGATTGCTGCGTCCAGGCCGCATAGGGAGGCAGCGCCAGCCCTTTGGATTGCACCCAAACCAGCGCAAAATTGCCGCGAGAGGCTCGAAACGCCACATCGCCTTCGTCGAGCAGGACGACACGCTCGCCGCTCCGCGCGAGGCCGAACGCGATCGACGCGCCGACGATCCCGCCACCGACGACGACGCTATCGGGTTCGGTCATCCTGTATTCTGACGTTGGCATTCTTCTTTGGCCCGTTGCTGGTCTCGGCACCGAAAATCCGGTTCACGGAGCGACGACTAGCGAGCGCGGATTCCGCAAACAATGTGTCGGTCCGCATCAGTCGATGCGTTGGATTTATAGATCTGCGGCCTTAAGCAGAGGTCGCGAGCGCCGTCTCGACGGTAGCGCCAAGCCGCAGCAGGTTTTCGTCGTCGCCATGTTCACCCATCAGCATCATGCCGACCGGCGCCGCGCCGGATTGGTGGATGGGAACGGAGAGGGCCGGTCGATCGAGGAAGTTCGCCAGGTTGCAGTTGCGCAGAATGAGCGCACTCATTGCCTCGAACCGATCCGGCGCCTGGACCGCTGCGATCGGCGGGGCGATCACCGGGCAGGTCGGCATCAGGACGACGTCGAAGCAACGCGTCCTGATTTGCGCATCGCGCATGATGTCGCGCCGCACGCGCAGCGCATCGATGTAATCCGCAGCGCGGACCTCACCCCCCTTGCGCAGTCGCGCGAGAAAGATCGGATCGATGAGATCAGGCCGGCTCGCGATCAAATCGCGATGAATCGCATAGGCTTCAGGCGGTGAGATGCCGCCGCCGGAGGTGACGCTCCGGATCCGCTGGATTTCCGGCATTGTGAATGGGACGATCCGGGCTCCCCGCTGCGACAGCCGCGACAGAGCCCTCGAGAAGGCGGTGGCGACCTCGGGAGATAAGTCATTGATGGGCTCTCCCTCGACCACGCCGAGACGAAGGCCTGCGATAGCATCAGTCGCGGCCTCGGGCGGCATGGCACGGCCAAGGCCTGTCAGCGCGGCGTCCATGAGCGCGCAGCAGGACACGGTCCGTGCGATCGGCCCGGCCGTGTCGAGGCTGTAGGAGCGAGGGAAAGCCCCTCTCAGCGAAATGCGTGCGGCTGTCGGCTTGAAGCCGGTCAGGCCGCAAAGCGCGGCGGGCGCCCGGATCGAACCGCCGGTGTCGGAGGCGAGCGCCCCCGCGCACATCCCGTCAGCAACGGAAACCGCCGATCCTGACGACGAGCCACCCGCGATGCGGCCGGTTCGGCGGTCCCAGGGGTTGCGAGGCGTGCCGAAATGGTGGTTCAGGCCGATGCCGGAAAAGGCGAACTCGGACATGGTGGTGCGACCGATCAGGATCGCGCCGGCGGCGCGCAGGCGCGCCACGGCGTCAGCGTCGGCGGGCGCGACGGGCTCGGCGTCGCGCGCGATCGATCCCGCGCGGGTGATCTCGCCAGCGATATCGAACTGGTCCTTGATCGACAGGGGAATTCCGCAGAGGGGCGATTGAGTGCCGCGCCACAGCTCGTGGCGGTCGACATGGTCGGCAAGATCGCGGGCGCGCTCGCGCCAGACCGTCATGAACGCTTTGCTTCCCTCGCCTGTCGGATCATCGATCCGCGACAAGGCGCCCTCAACGAGTTGGCGCGAGGTGACGGAGCCCGCGCGCAATTCACGGGCGAGCTGGGCAATCGGTTTCACGGACGGAGTTCCCGACTCGGCTCAGTGCAGGATTTGCGAGAGGAACAACTTCGTCCGCTCGTGCTGGGGATCGGAGAAGAAGGCGTCAGGCGCGTTCATCTCCACAATCCGCCCCGCATCCATGAAGATGACGCGGTCGGCGACCTGGCGCGCGAAGCCCATCTCGTGCGTGACGCAGAGCATGGTCATGCCCTCCTCCGCCAACGAGACCATCGTCTCGAGCACCTCCTTGACCATCTCGGGGTCGAGCGCTGAGGTCGGCTCGTCGAAGAGCATCACCTTGGGGCTCATGCAGAGGCTGCGCGCGATGGCGACGCGCTGCTGCTGGCCGCCTGAGAGTTGGCCCGGATATTTATGGGCCTGCTCGGGAATCTTGACGCGCTTCAGATAGGCCATCGCGATGTCCTCGGCATCGCGGCGAGGCGTCTTCCTCACCCAGACCGGCGCGAGCGTGCAGTTCTCGAGGACCGTCAGATGCGGGAACAGGTTGAAGTGCTGGAAGACCATGCCGACGTCGCGGCGGATCTCGTCGATCTTCTTGAGGTCGTTGGTGAGCTCGGTGCCGTCAACGACGATTCGGCCCTTCTGGTGCTCCTCCAGCCGGTTGATGCAGCGGATCATCGTCGATTTTCCTGAACCGGAAGGTCCGCAGATCACGATCTTCTCGCCATTCCTGACGGTCAGGTCGATATCCTTCAGAACCTGAAAGGTGCCGTACCACTTGCTGACGTTCGACAGCGCCACGGCGAACGGGGCGGTAGCTGATTGCATGGATCGATCCTTGGAGGGCTGGGAGTGGCTCAGGCTGCCTTGGGCGACAGGCGCAAATGCGCCTCGATCGTCTTCACCAGGGCCGAGAAGCAGAGAGCCAATGATAGGAAGATCAGGCCGACGACGACCATCGGTTCGGTGTAGCGAAATGTGTCCGACGCGACTTCGAGTGCGATCGACAGCATCTCCGGCACGGCAATGATGGCGAGGTAGGGCGTCGCCTTGAGCAGCGAGACGAAGTAGTTGCCCATCGGCGCAGCGATGTTGCGCAGCATCTGGGGAGCGACAACGAGCAGGATCAGCTGGAGGCGGGAGAGGCCGAGCGCCTTGGCCGCATCGAACTGGCCTGGCGGAATGCTGTCGATGCCGGCCTTGAAGACCTCGGCGAGATAGCCGCTGTAGTAAATGCTGAGAGCCATGACGCCGATCACCAGCGCCGGCAGCGTGACGCCGTATTCGGGCAGGACGAAGTACAGGAAGTAGATCTGCACAAGCAGGGGCGTCGACCGGATGAAGTCGATCAGGAAACGCATCGCATAGCGTCCGATCCGATTGGAGCGTCGGACTGTCTCCCATAAGAACCCGAGCAGCGCGGAGCCGATGCAGCCTGCGACTGTGATCCACAAGGTGGTGCCGAAGGTACTCAAGATCCGCGGCAGGATCGAGAGCGCGAAATCGATGTCAAAACTCATGGGACGCCTCTCGCCCTCGGCCCAGGCGTCGCTCGATCATGCGTCCGACGACCGTGGCCGGGTAACACATCATGAAATAGGCGATCAGGAGGGCGGTGTAGATCTTGGCCGGCGCGTATGTGGTCTGAGAGAGCGCCTTGGCGACGAACGTCATGTCAGCCAGCGTGACCAGGGAAACGAGGGACGTGCCTTTCACGAGCTGGATGAACTGATTGATGAAGGTGGGCGTCATGGCCGCCAAGGCCTGCGGCAGCTCGATCAGCCACAGGATGGGGAACCGCCGAAGGCCAAGCGCGTAACCGGCTTCCACCTGCCCCTTGTCGAGGGCCTGCAGGGCGGCGCGGACCGCCTGGCTGCCATAGCCGCCGATGTTCAGGCCGAGCACCATCGAGCCGACGGTCATGGCGGAAAGGTGCACGCCGAGCCCAGGCAGGGAGAAATAAAATCCGTAGATCAGGACGATGATCGGAGAACTGCGCCAGAACTCGATGACGGTCGTCACGAGCAAGCGGGTGCTGCCACGCGTGAAATGCTGCGCGATGCCGAACACGAAGGCGAACGGCACGGCATAGAACATGCCGAGCGCCGTCACCTTGATGGTGACGTCGATGCCGACCAGAATGCTCGTAAAGATGTCCAGAAAGCTCATTTCGACGGCCCGGGCGCCGAGCAGAGCTGTGCCGCCGTTTTGTTGGGCGGCAGGTTGTCCTTGGTAAATCCGGTCTCGATAATGATCTTTTCGAGCTGCCCGCTATCCTTCAGCCTCTTGAGTTGCTGGTTGTAAAGGTCTCGCAAATCGGTATCGGCGGGTCGAAACGCGATCGCCGTATAGAGAGCAACCTCATTGCCTTCGGCGTCGGACAAGCCCTTGAATGGAACCGCGCGCTCCACGCCCTTGATGTTCGGGTCGGACAGGGTCGCCACGATCGTGGCCGCAGACATGATCACGGCATCGACGCGCTTTGCCACAAGCGCGGAGATCGTCGATTCAACGTCTTGAAACAGGTGCATTTGGGCGGCGGGAACCCCCGCTGTCACGGCATGCGCCGCGTTGGCCGAACCGCGTCCGCCGCCGAGGCGGACATTGGGATTGCGCTTGATATCTTCGAAGCTGTGGATGCCGAGCGGATTGCCGGCAGCCACCAGCAAGCCGTCGCCGCTGGTCAGGTCAGGCTCGCTGAAGATCACCGCGCCGCAGCGCGGCGGCGTGATGGCAACACCCGCCGCCGTCATGTCGAAGCGTTGGGCGAGGAGCCCGGGAATCATCGTGCTGAACTCGCCGATGACGAATTTGACGTCGGTCACGCCCAACGGCGCCAGCGCGGCACGAATGATGGCCGGCTGCAGTCCCGCAACATTGCCGGATGCGTCGCGATAGCCCCAGGGAATCCGATTATGGATGCCGATCGTGACGCTCTTCTGGGCCAGGATGCGATCTTTGGTGGACTGCGCCTGACCAGGCACGGACGCCAGGAACGCGGCCACGCCAGCCAGCAGCGTGCAAGCGAGAGATTTCCGGTAAAGTCGATTCATCATGATCCCCTCGAGCTCTATTGGCTTTGAAGCGTTGCGCTCGGCTATTGAGCCGGCACAATCTACAGCGGGGAGCATAAAGAGCGGGACCGGCCGGACAATTGACCAGAGCTCAACGCTCAATGAGTTGAAGTTATGGAACGGAGGCCGTGATCATACCAAGCTACGGTGGCTCTTCGCGCCGGTCGGCGGGAGCGTGCGCGCCTTCAGCAATGCGGCAGCCATGGCGTTGACGATCTGAGCCTTCGGAACGTCTGGCCTGAACAGGAGATGGCTTTCAAAATAGACCTCCGCACTGAACGGCCTGACCTCGAGCCCCCGCTCCGAATAGCCGTCGGCCGCGATGGGATTGGCGACCCCAACCCCGACGCCTTCGAGCGCCAGAGCGCAAACGGTCGAGGAATTCGGTGTCTCGATCACGACCGAGGGCAGCGTGTCATGATGATGGAAAATGGCATCGAGTTTTTCCCGGACTCGATCCCCCCGCGCCAAGGCAATGAACGGCTCGCGGTGCAGGTATTCAGGACGAATCACCTTTTGCGATGTGAGTGGATGTTCGCGCGGCAAGACGCATACCGCCTTTAAGCTGGCGAATGGCCGGTGATCGACACCTGAAAGATCGATCTCATCCGCAGCAAGACCGATATCGAACTGGCCGCGCGCTACGAGATCTTTGACGTTGTTCGAGGAATCGATGTGGAGTGTGATCGCGACATTCCGATAATCCACCTGAAACAATCGGACTGCACGCGGCACGAGAGTGGAGCCCATCGCCGCGAGGCTCGCAATGCGGATGTGCCCGGAGCCAAAGTCCCTGATCCGCGAAGATGAGGTCTTCAGACGATCCATCGCGACAAAGGCGGTCGCAACCTCTTCAGCAAAAAGCTGCCCCTCCGGCGTGATCACCAGCCGGCCCCGGATCCGGTTGAACACCTGAAAGCCGATCGAGGCTTCGAGCTCCGCAATCGAGCGGCTGACGGCTGGTTGGGAAATATCCAGCAACTCCGACGCGCGCGAGGCAGAGCCGCCGGTGATGACGGCCCGAAATATCTCCAGCTGACGAAAGTTCACGAGCGGCCCATTGGCTCCGTGGAAATTCCTATAACAAGGATGCATGGACCAAGAAACGTCAGTCAATTGAATTCATAGCTGATCAGAGGCTTCAGTTCGGCGCGAACAGGAGCCGCCGATGCACGACCTGAGAATGCCGGCGACCCTTTGGGAAGACCTCAACAGCGTCTTCTTCGAGTTGGAACGCAAAATCCGAGAAATCTCCCGTCGGGAGCCCCTATCTCTAGCGAGGAACTAAAGACATGGCAGTCAAGCGACAGGTCCAGACGCCGATCATGCACCGCATCGTCGAGGCAGGAGGCCTGATCTTCATCGGGGGCACGACCGCCGACGACAAAAGCGCCGATATCCGCGGCCAGACAGAGCAGATTCTTGCCAAGCTCGACGGCTGGCTCCAGCAGGTGGGCAGCGACAGGTCTCACATTGTCCAAGCGACGATCTATCTCGCAGACCTGTCGCTCAAGAACGAACTCAATACGGTCTGGACCGGCTGGTTCAACGCCGGCGATCTCCCGGCGCGCGCCGCGGTGGGCGTGGCCGAACTGGGCAAGGGAACGCTGGTCGAAATGACCTTCGTCGCCATCAAGGCCTGATCTCGGCCCCCCATCATCAAACAGCGCTCAGGGACGGCACGTCCACCCTATTCAGAAGGTTAGTCTCCTATGCTCGGTATCGGCGACAAACTACCGGAATTCAGCATCACGGGCGTCAAGCCCGGCTTCAACACGGTCGAGGAAGGTGGCGTCACGGCGTTCGAGACGCTCACGCGCGAGAGTTTCCCCGGCCAGTGGAAGATCGTCTTCTTCTACCCAAAGGACTTCACCTTCGTCTGCCCAACCGAGATCGCCGAATTCGCGGGACTGGCGGGCGAATTTGTCGATCGCGACGCCGTTGTGCTCGGTGGCTCGACCGACAACGAATTTTGCAAGCTGGCCTGGCGCCGCAACCATGCCGATCTCGACCGGCTGCCGATCTGGTCCTTCGCCGACACCAATGGCAGCCTCGTCGATGGCTTGGGCGTGCGTTCGCCCGACGGGGTTGCCTATCGCTACACCTTCATCGTCGATCCGGAGCAGATCATCCAGCACGTCTATGCCACCAACCTGAATGTCGGCCGCAATCCGAAGGACACGCTGCGCGTGCTCGACGCGCTTCAGACCGATGAACTTTGCCCCTGCAACCGACAAGTGGGCGGCGCGACCATCAGCCTCGCTGCCTGACTTTCACCGTGGGTCGCAGGACGGTTGGAAAGGCCAATATGATGATGTTCGCCGAACTCAAGAAGCGGCTGCCCGATTTCGCCAAGGACGTGAAACTGAACCTGTCGCTTTTCGATCGGGACGAAACGCTGAGCCTTGCTCAGAAGAGTGGCCTCGCACTGGCTTGTGGCATTGCGACGCGCAACCCCGAACTCGCTGGCCTCTGCGCCACACATGCCGAGACGGTGCTGGATGAAGCCGGTCTCGCTGCGGCCCGGGCTGCGTCGAGTGTCATGGCGATGAACAACATCTATTATCGCTTCACTCACCTCGTCTCGAACCAGGCGTATTCGAGCATGTCGGCCGGTTTGCGCATGAACGTGATCGCCAATCCCGGTGTGCCTACAGTCGATTTCGAGCTCTGGTGCCTGGCCGTTTCGGCGATCAATGGCTGCGGCCTTTGCTTGGACGCGCACGAGAAAGCGCTGCGCAATGCCGGCCTGAACACGGAAGCGATCCAAACGGCTGTGCGTCTCTGCGCGATCATCCAGTCCGCCGCCATTGCGATCGAGGCCGCGAGGCTTGGTCGGGCGGCCTGAGCCCGTCCTGGACCATGATGCCGCCGCTCCCATCGCGTTACAACCGCAATCCTGCTACCAGCGCACTCCAATGGGCCTCATTGGCCATGGGACGAACATGACGATCACGGAAATGGAACAGACCTACCCGACCTGGCATCTGAATCCGATCGGCGAAGCGGCGATGGAAGACATCCATACGCCGTATTGGCGGCATTTCATCAATGTCATCTCTGAGCAGAATCTGGCCAACTGCACCGTTCTGGACTTCGGCTGCAGCCGCGGCGGTTTCCTGCGGCTGCTTAACGACATGCGCCCCTTTACCAAGGGTATCGGAATCGACATTGCGTCCGATTCCGTCGCTGAGGCCAATAAAGCTGCTGGAACGCGCCCCCTAAGCTATCATGTCAGTAGCGACCCTAGTCAGTTCGGCCCAGTGTTTGACATCGCCTTCAGTTACGAGGTGCTCTATCTGCTACAGGACCTTAGCGAGCACGCCCGACAGATCAGCACCGCCTTACGCGACCATGGCGTCTACTACGCCGTGACGGGGTGCCATACTGAGAGTCCGCTCTGGAACAGGCGAAAGGACGTTATCGCCAATAGCAGCAACACCCGCGTCAACGACTATTCGCCGGACGACTACATCGACGCGTTTTCGGCCAACGGCTTCAAAGTCACACTCCGTCGTTTCGGCTTCAATGATTTCGTCCCACCCCCGGTAAACCGGAAGTTCCACCCAGGCATCATGGATGCGCTTACCTATTATGCTGAAGAGAAGATTATCTTCCGGTTTTCGAAGTCCTAAGTGACGGTCATTCGTTCTCCGGCAAGCCAGTCGGCGCGCACGTTGGCGTGATCTTCAGCCATCGCGGTTCGCGAGTGCACGAGAATGCGTGCTCACCAGAGCCTGACGGCGCACGCTGCTGGATCGACCACATCGAAACTTTAGCTGTGCGCATTGGGACCGTCGGCATGGGCACGTGATCGGCCCCATCCGCCGGAACGCAAGGGGCAGAAGCCCAGCTGGAATGGTTTCTTCTCTTGGAGGGCGAGTTAGGCGCGACAGAGCTCTGACTGTATGATTTAGCGTCATCCGATCGTCTGCGCTCATGCGCGCGCAGCAGTCGGTGAGTCGGCAGTACTGTCACTTTTGACGGTGCCTGCGGTTGCCGCCCATCAAATGTCTTCGATAGAAGCCAGCAGGAAAATTTTTTATTTTCAGTGCGTTACGTCGCAAATCTGCGCGTTTTGGATACCGCAGGACGGGCCAAAATCACTCCCACTCGATCGTGCCGGGCGGCTTCGAGGTCACGTCGTAGACGACCCGGTTGATGCCCTTGACTTCGTTGATGATCCGCGTCGCGGTGCGGCCGAGGAAGGCCATGTCGTAGGGGTAGAAATCCGCCGTCATGCCGTCGACCGAGGTCACCGCGCGCAGCGCGCAGACATGGTCATAGGTGCGATAGTCTCCCATCACGCCGACGGTGCGCACCGGCAGCAGCACGGCGAAGGCCTGCCAGATCACGTCGTAGAGACCGGCCTTGCGGATTTCCTCGAGATAGATCGCGTCGGCCTTGCGCAGGATGTCGAGCTTCTCCCTGGTGATCTCGCCGGGGCAGCGGATGGCGAGGCCCGGACCCGGGAAGGGATGGCGGCCGACAAAGGCCTCCGGCAGGCCGAGCTCGCGGCCGAGCACACGAACCTCATCCTTGAAGAGCTCGCGCAGCGGCTCGACGAGCTTCATCTTCATCCGCTCGGGCAGGCCGCCGACATTGTGGTGGCTCTTGATCGTCACCGAGGGGCCGCCGGAGAAGGAGACGCTCTCGATCACGTCGGGATAGAGCGTGCCCTGGGCCAGGAAATCGGCGCCGCCGAGCTTGGCGGCTTCCGCATCGAAGACGTCGATGAAGAGCCGGCCGATGGTCTTGCGCTTGGCCTCGGGATCGGCGCCGCATTTGGCGAGCTCGGAGAGGAAGAGCTCTTCCGCTTCGACATGGACGAGCGGGATGTTGTAGCTGTCGCGGAATAGGGCGACGACCTGTTCGGCTTCGCCCAACCGCATCAGGCCATGATCGACGAAGACGCAGGTGAGCTGGTCGCCGATCGCCTCATGGATCAGCACAGCGGCGACAGCCGAATCGACGCCGCCCGAGAGCCCGCAGATCACCCTGCCCTTGCCGACCTGGGCGCGGATCCTGGCGATGGTCTCGGCGCGATAGGCCGCCATGCTCCAGTCGGGAACACAGCCGCAGATCTCGACGACGAAGTTGCGCAGCAGCTTGGCGCCGTCCGGCGTATGCACCACCTCGGGATGGAACATGGTCGAGTAGAAGCGCCGGCCCTCGTCGCTCGCCACGGCATAGGGCGCGTTTTCGGAGGTCGCCTTGACCGAGAAGCCGGCGGGCAGCTGCGTGACGCGGTCGCCATGGCTCATCCAGACCGGGTAGCGGCCGCCCTCCTCCCAGATCCCCTCGAACAGGGCCGAAGGCTGGACGATCGAGACATCGGCCCGCCCGAACTCGGCCGCGTGGCCGCTTTCGACCTTGCCGCCGAGCTGATGCGCCATGGTCTGCTGGCCATAGCAGATGCCGAGAACCGGCAGGCCGGAGGAGAAGACCTCCTGCGGGGCGCGCGGCGAATTGGCGTCCGGCACCGAGGCCGGGCCGCCGGAGAAGATCACGCCCTTCGGCTTCATCCGCTGGAACGCCTCGGAGGCGGACTGGAACGGCGCGATCTCGCAATAGACGCCGATCTCGCGGACGCGGCGCGCGATCAGCTGCGTGACCTGGCTGCCGAAATCGATGATCAGGATGGAGTCGTGAGGCACGGAGTTCTGGGGCTGGCTCGTCATCGCGCCCGGTTACGCCATCGCGCGCGTGCACGCAACGGCGGAACCGGCGCTCAACCGCCGCGCCGGACGCAAGCCAGGTAGAACCCGTCCGTTCCGGTGCGCCGCGGCGACACTTGCAGGCCGCGTTCTGTCGAGAAGCGCGCCAGCAAGCCGAAATCACCCTCCGCCGAGGCCAGTACCTCCGGCATCGGCACGAGCGCGAAATCCTCCTGCCGCGAGAGGAAGGCCTGGATCGCGCCATCGTTCTCGTCAGGCAGCACCGAACAGGTGACATAGGCGATGCGGCCGCCGGGCTTCAGCAGCCGGGCTGCGCGCGCCAGCACCTCGGCCTGGTCCTTGATGCGCTCGGCGAGCGCGCCGGGGCGCACGCGCCATTTCGCGTCGGGATTGCGCCGCCAGGTACCCGAGCCTGTGCAGGGCGCATCGACGAGCACGAGGTCGGCCTCGCCCGCGACCTCGCTCAAGGCCTCGTGGCCGCGGCCGCGGGGAATACGGATCTGGACATTGGTCGCGCCCGAGCGCGCCAGCCGCTCATGCAGCGGCGCCAGGCGGCGGCTGTCGAGATCGGTCGCGAAGAGTCGCCCGCGGTTCTCCATCATCGCGGCGAGCGCCAGCGTCTTGCCGCCGGCGCCGGCGCAAAGGTCGATGACCGTCTCCCCGGGCCTGGCGCCCGACAGCAGGGTGACGAGCTGCGAACCTTCGTCCTGGATCTCGAAGGCGCCCTCGAAGAAACTGGGCTCGCTCTGCAGCGACGGTCCGCGCCCATCCGGTCCCGGCAGGAAGCGGATCGCGTCCGGCGACCAGGCCCCGGCCTCCGCGCCCAGATGAGAAAGCTCGCTCAACACCTTGTCACGGCTCGATTTCAGGCGGTTGACGCGAATATCGATCGGCGCGCGGTCGGCAAGCGCTCCGCCTTCCGCCACGGCCTCACCGGCGAAGCTCGCGGCGAAAGCCGGCCAGAGCCAGTCCGGCACGTCGGCGCGGACATGATCGGGAGCGCCGTCGAGGTCGAAGGTGGCGAGCGCGATCGCCTCCTGCTCGACGAGGGGCACCGGTGCATGATTCTCGCCGGAGCAGAGCGCTGCCACCTCCTCCATGCTCAGGCCGCGCAGGCCGACCAGCATGCCCAGCACGAGCGCGCGCGGCGTGTCTACGCCCATCGCAAAACCCGAGGACGCTTTCCGGCGCAGAGCGTCATAGACCAGCGTCGCGATCGCGGCACGATCCTTGGAGCCGGCGAAACGGCGTGACAGCCCCCAGTCCTTCAGGGCGTCGGCAGCCGGACGGCGGCGCTGGATGATGTCGTCCAGCACCTCGATGGCGGCACTGATGCGGGCGGCAGGAGTCATCGGGTCGTTCCGTTTCGTGCCGGCGACCGGACACAATCTCGGCGTTGTGGTGTCATATAGACGGGTCAGGGGCAACACCGTCTCAGCTGATGTTTGAGGTGAAGCCATGACCCGCAAGATCCGCCTCGCGCTCGCAGCCCTCCTTCTCCTGCCGCTGGCAGGATGCGTGGAGGAGGATGTCACCCTGCCGATGTTCAATCCGGCCACGGCGTCCGCCACGCCGGCAGCGCCTTCGGCAAAGTCGCCGGATGCCACGATCCGGATGGAGAACCGCACCTTCTGAACCCGTTTCGGAACCGGCCGATCAAACGGCGACGGACGCTCCTGTCTGCGGCTTGCAGCGCAAGGGCCGCCCGCCGCCATCCCCGCCCGTGTGCTGAATCTCGACCAATTCGCAAGTGAGAGCGCACGCTTGACGGGGCGGCTTCATCAGCGGAAACACTGTAGCGATCGATCCGATCGACTGGAAAACGACGCCATGCAGCGACTCAGCCGTATCACGCTTGCCGGATTCCTCGCGCTTGCTCTCGCCGCCTGCGCCACGACGCCGCCGCCCGACCTGACGCCGCCGCAGAAGCGGCTCGATGCCAAGACCACGCTCGAGAACAAATACTGATTCCGGGTGCCGTCAGGAGCAATTGAACGATGCGGTTGGATCGTTCAATTGCTCCGGGAACTTGATCCGGCGCATGTTCTTGACGCGAACCGGTATCCACTTCGCTTGAAAAATGCTCTAGAGCACGCGCCGATCAGATTGCGCAGCAATCCGATCGGATCACGCGTTCTCTATCGAGAAATTAGAGACGGATTCACCGATCAGGTTGATCCAACCTGATCGGATCCGGCTCTAGCCGGCGACACTTCACCAGCCTGTCATATCGGCTCATCATGGTCGCGCGCTCCTGCCCGCGACCATGGATCAGATCCGATGAAACAGACGCTCCTGTCGGCTAGCCTGCTGGCTTCGCTCGCCTTCGGCCTCGGCGCCGTCACACCGGGCGCCGCCCAGACCGCCCCGACCCTGGACGGCAAGAAGCCGCTCGTCGTCGGGCATCGGGGCTCGAGCGGCCATCGGCCCGAGCACACGCTCGAATCCTACAAGCTCGCGATCGAACAGGGCGCCGATTTCATCGAGCCGGACCTGGTCGCCACCAAGGACGGCGTGCTGGTCGCGCGACACGAACCGATGCTGAGCGGGACGACCGACGTCTCGACGCGCCCGGAATTCGCTGCCCGCAAGACCGTCAAGAAGGTCGACGGCGTCGAGACCAACGACTGGTTCGCCGGCGATTTCACGCTGGCCGAGCTCAAGACGCTGCGCGCCAAGCAGGCCTTCGCCGACCGCGACCCGTCGCATGACGGCAAATACCTGATCCCGACCTTCCAGGAGGTCATCGACCTCGCCAAGGCGGAAAGCGCCCGTACCGGCCGCACCATCGGCATCTATCCCGAGACCAAGCACCCGATCTTCCATGCCGCGATCGGCCTGCCGCTGGAAGACCGGCTGCTCGACATCCTCAAGGCGGCGGGCTGGACCGAGAAGTCCGCGCCGGTGATCATCCAGAGCTTCGAGACCGCCAATCTCAGATATCTGCGCGGCAAGACCCAGCTGCGCCTCGTCCAGCTCGTCGATGCCGACGGCGTCGACAAAGACGGCGGCATCGTCCTCGCGGCTCCTTTCGACAAGCCCTATGATTTCGCCGTCACGGGCGACAAGCGGACCTTCAAGGACCTGGTCACGGCCGAGGGCCTGAAGGAGATCAGGACCTATGCCGACGGCGTCGGGCCCTGGAAGCCCTATCTCCTCGCCGGCAAGCAGGTCATCGGCGAGGACGGCAAGCCCAAGGACCTGAACGGCGACGGCAAGATCGACGAGCAGGATCGTGTCCTGATCGCGCCGACCAATGTCGTGAAGGACGCTCATGCCGTCGGTCTCTTCGTCCATACCTGGACGTTCCGCAGCGAGCCGAAGCGGCTGACCTCCGATTTCAAGGGCGACCCGGCTGCCGAGTACAAGGCGTTCTTCGATCTCGGCGTCGACGGCGTGTTCTCCGACTTCCCGGACGCCGCGGTGAAGGCGCGCGACGCGAAATAGGTCGGCGGGCTGTCGTCACATCATGAAAGCCCGCCCCGTGTTAGCGGAGCGGGCTTCGCCCGGTTCGACGCAATACGCGACTTGCGCCTCGCAGGATCCTGGTCAGTCGCAGACGCGCGTGGTGCGCCGGATGACGCCGCGGCGGGTCTCCTCGCGCGTGGTCACGGTGCGGCAATCGCGGCCGCGGCGCTCGGCGCGCCGGTCCATGCGACGCTCATAGCGGTCGCGCTCACGCATGCGCTCCTCGCGGCGGATTTCACGGTCCACCGCGCGTTCGCGCGGCGAGCGCGTATCGACCGATACGCCGCCCGGGCCGAGATTGATCGATTGGGCGTAAGCGCCGCTGCCTGCGAGCATGGTGGCGACCAGCGCGGGAATGATGAATTTCATTGGGCTGTTCCTCCGATTTCCCGTCCACAACGGGCGGTAAAGGGATTTGTTCCCCTGCCCGCCATGGTTCGCGCCTGGCCGTGAACCCGTCATGAACGCAAACGGCAGGTTCTCTTCAGGCGAGTATCTGACGCCCTTAGAAGAACAGGGCGCGTGGAACGAACCACGCGCCCTGAAATGGCGGATGAACGGAGTTTTCCTCTAAGGCAACCGCATGCTTCGCGAGCCTGGAGACGCGCTCAGTGCAGGATCTGGCTCAAGAACAGCTTCGTGCGCTCGTGCTGGGGATTCTTGAAGAAGGCGTTGGGCTCGTTCATCTCGACGATCTGGCCGGCATCCATGAAGATCACCCGGTCAGCGACCTGGCGGGCGAAGCCCATCTCGTGCGTGACGCAGAGCATGGTCATGCCCTCGTCGGCGAGCGAGACCATGGTGTCGAGCACCTCCTTGACCATTTCCGGGTCGAGGGCCGAGGTCGGCTCGTCGAACAGCATGATCTTCGGGCTCATGCAGAGCGAGCGGGCGATCGCGACGCGCTGCTGCTGCCCGCCCGAGAGCTGACCTGGATATTTCAGCGCCTGCTCGGGGATCTTCACCCGGGTCAGGTAGTGCATGCCGATCTCCTCGGCATCCTTCTTCGGCATCTTGCGCACCCAGATCGGGGCGAGCGTCAGGTTCTCCAGGATCGTCAGATGCGGGAACAGGTTGAAATGCTGGAAGACCATGCCGACGTCGCGGCGAATCTCGTCGATCTTCTTCAGGTCGTTGGTCAGCTCCGTGCCGTCGACGATGATCTGGCCCTTCTGATGCTCTTCCAGACGGTTGATGCAGCGGATCATGGTCGACTTGCCCGAACCGGACGGGCCGCAGATCACCAGCTTCTCGCCACGCGAGACCTTGATGTTGATGTCGCGCAGCACATGGAACTCGCCATACCACTTGTTGACGCCGATCATCTCGACGGCGGTGTCGGTGTTCAGCGATGTCGACTTCAGGGCCGCGGGGCGGGTGCCGGTCGTTTTCGCTTCTGCCATTGCCATGAGCTTGGTCCCTCTCAACGTCTTTGGCCGGCGGCGAGCCGCTTCTCGACGGAGATCGAGTAGCGCGACATGCCCCAGCAGCACAGGAAATAGAAGATCGCGGCAAAGGCATAGCCCGTCCCGCGCGTGGTCGGCGTCGCCCAGGTCGGATCGACCAGGGTGGCCTCGATGGTCCGCAGGAAGTCGAAGATGCCGACGATGGTGACCAGCGTCGTATCCTTGAACAACCCGATGAAGGTGTTGACGATGCCCGGGATCACGATGCGCAGCGCCTGCGGCAGGATGATCAGGCGCATCATGCTCCAGTAACCGAGGCCGAGCGACATCGCGCCCTCGTACTGACCCTTCGGGATCGCCTGCAAGCCGCCGCGAATGACCTCCGCCATATAGGCGGCGGCAAAGAGCGCGACGCCGACCAGCGGCCGCAGCAGCCGGTCCGGGGAATATTCCTGCGGCACGAAGAGCGGCAGCATGGTGTTGGCCATGAACAGCACCGTGATCAGCGGCACGCCGCGCACGATCTCGATGAAGATCACCGAGAGCAGCTGGATGATCGGCAGCTTGGAGCGCCGCCCCAGGGCGAGCACCACGCCGAGCGGCAGCGAGAAGACGATGCCGACCGCCGCGATCAGGAAGGTCACCATCATGCCGCCCCAGAGGCCGGTGTCGACCCGCGGGAGGCCGACGCGGTCCGCCAGGAACGCGATGATGCCGAAGGTCACGAGCGACATCAGGATGAGCCGCTTGGGCCCGTAGAAGCGTCTCCAGACCGGCAGGGCCTGCTCGACGGCGAGATGTCCCTCTCCGATCAGGACACGCGCCAGGCCGGGGACGAAGGACAACACCAGGTAGATGGCGGCGAGGACGAGCGTGACCACGATCAGGAAGCGCAGGAAGCCCTCTGCACCAGGCCCGCCGAGCAGCAAGATATAGGCGCTGAGCGGCAGCAGCACGAAGAAGAAGAACGCGCCGAGCTTCTTCAGGGGCGCCTTGTTCCAGAGCAGCCAGACGACACCGAGCGCGAACATCGCGAAGACGATGTTGACGCGCCAGCGCTCGCTGATCGGATAGGAGCCGTAGATGAAGTATTGGAAACGGTCGGCGATATAGGCCCAGCAGGCGCCGACGGGCCGGCCGACCTTGTCGGCCAGGCAGGCATCGCGATTGGCGCCGGTCCAGACCGCATCGATGAAGTAGAAGCGGATGACCTCAGGGACGGTGGTGAAGACGAGATAGGCGCAGATCAGCGTCAGCAGGGTGTTGACCGGCCCGGAGAAGAGATTGGCCCGGACCCAGGCGAGCGGCCCCGCAACCGAGAGCGGCGCGGCCTCCTGCGGCAGCGTCTCGCGCCTGACGAAGGCGTAGGGGGCATTTTCGGTGGTTGCATCGGTCATCGTGGCGCCCTCACCGTTCCACCAGCGCCATGCGCTTGTTGTAGATGTTCATGAACAGCGAGGTGACGAGCGAGATCGTCAGATAGACCGCCATGGTGATGGCGACCACCTCGACCGCCTGGCCGGTCTGGTTGAGGACCGTGCCGGTGAAGACCTGGACGAGGTCCGGATAGCCGATGGCGACGGCGAGCGACGAGTTCTTCGTCAGATTGAGATAGTTCGAGGTCAGCGGCGGGATGATGACCCGCATCGCCTGGGGGATGACCACAAGCTTGAGCGTCGGCCCGGCGCGCAGGCCGAGCGCGTTGGCGGCCTCGGTCTGCCCTTTCGAGACGGCGAGGATGCCGGCGCGCACGACCTCGGCGATGAAGGCTGCCGTATAGGTGGTCAGGCCGAGCAGGAGGGCGACGAATTCCGGGAAGACCTGGATGCCGCCGCGCAGGTTGAAGCCGGCCAGCTCGGGATAGACGAAGGAAACCGGCCTGCCGGTGACGAGATAGACGAAGAAGGGCAGCACGATGATGAGGCCGAGCGCGACCCAGCCGACCGGATATTGCTTGCCGGTCGCGGCCTGCTGCTTGCGCGCCCAGTAGCGGAAGGCCAGCGCTGCGACGATGCCGAGCAGGAAGGTCCAGACGATCAGGCTGCCGCCCGGGCCCAGATGCGGATCGGGCAGATAGAGGCCGCGATTGTTGAGCAACGCTCCGGCCGGAAGCTCGATCGACTGGCGCGGATTGGGCAGCGGCTTGAGGACGGCATTGTACCAGAAGAAGAGCTGCAGCAGCAGCGGCAGGTTGCGGATGACCTCGACATAGACCATCGCGATCTTGGCGAGGATCCAGTTGCTCGAGAGACGCGCCACACCGACGAAGAAGCCGAGGAAGGTCGAAAGCACGATGCCGATCGAGGCCACGAGCAAGGTGTTGAGCAGGCCGACCCAGAAGGCGCGGCCATAGGTCCCCGTCGAGGCGTCATAAGGGATCAGCTTCTGATTGACGTCAAAACCCGACGCGTTGTGCCAGAAGCCGAAGCCCGAAGCGATCTTCTGCGCCCGGAGGTTCTCGATGGCATTGGAGGCGGCCGAGTAGATGAGGAAGCCGACGACCAAGAGAAGGGCGAGCTGATAGGCATAGCCCCTGATCTTTGGGTCATATAGGAGCGAGGCCCTGCCTGGTTGGATCGACTCCGAGGGTATGCTCGTCACGTGTTACGCCCCTTCTTGTTTTCTCAGTGGCGGCCGGTGGGCCGGCGTCGCCCTGCTGGGGCGGCGGCGGTCTCGTTGTTGTCCGTGCCGTTTTTCAAAAGCCGACGGCGCGCGGCTTAGAACCGCGCGCCGTCGAGATTAGCGGATCGGCGGCGCGTATTGCAGCCCGCCCTTGGTCCAGAGCGCGTTCTGCCCGCGGGCGATCTTCAGCAGCGAGTCCTGCCCGACATTGCGCTCGAAGGATTCGCCGTAGTTCCCGACATGCTTCAGGATGCGATAGGCCCAGTCATTGGTGAGGCCGATGGCCTCGCCGAACTTGCCCTCGGTGCCGATCAGCCGCTTGATCTCCGGATTCTCGGATTTCAGCATCTCGTCGACATTGGCCTTGGTGACGCCGAGCTCCTCGGCGTTGATCATGGCGAAATGGGTCCATTTGACAATGTCGAGCCAGTTGTCGTCGCCATGACGCACGACGGGTCCCAGCGGCTCCTTCGAGATGATCTCGGGCAACACGATGTGGTCGGTTGGGACTGAGAGCTTCAGGCGCTCGGCATAGAGTCCCGATGCGTCGGTGGTGAAGGCGTCGCAACGGCCCGATTCATAGGCCTTGATCGTCTCGTCCGAGGTGGCGAAGGCGACGACCTCGTATTTCAGCTTGTTGGCGCGGAAGAAGTCCGCGAGGTTGAGCTCGGTCGTGGTGCCCTGCTGGGTGCAGACCGAGGCGCCAGCGAGCTTGAGCGCCGAGTCGACGCCAAGCTTCTTGCGGACCATGAAGCCCTGGCCGTCATAATAGTTCACACCCGCGAAATTCAGGCCGAGCGAGGTGTCGCGTGACATCGTCCAGGTGGTGTTGCGGGAGAGCAGGTCGACCTCGCCCGACTGCAGGGCCGTGAAGCGGTCCTTGGACGAGAGCGGGATGAACTTGACCTTGCTCGGATCGTTGAAGATCGCGGCGGAGACGGCCCGGCAGAGATCGACGTCGAGGCCGCTCCAATTGCCCTGCGCATCTGGGATGCCGAAGCCTGCGAGGCCCGGACCGACCCCGCAGATCAGCTGACCGCGGCTCTTGATCTGCGCCAGTTGTCCCGTCTGCGCTTGCGCCCCGGCGATGCAAACGGCTGTCGCGCCAACGACGAGCGCTGCGCTGAGATAGCTTTTCATTGTTGTTCCCCTGTTGCGGAACGGGTTCCTGCCCGTTCTCGGTTAGCTAGCAAGTCCCGGACCAACAAAGGCCCAGCCTGTTCTCCTTTCCGATCTTGCGCAAGCTGCCTTGCGCACCCCAAAAACCGGCGACTCCGCCGGACTATACCGCCCCCGAGCGATCAACGCATGGGTGGCGCATAATGCAATCCGCCTTTGGTCCACAGCGCGTTTCGGCCGCGGGCGAGCTGGAGCGGCGAAGCCGCGCCCAGATTGCGCTCGAAGGATTCGCCGTAATTGCCGACATGCCGGATGATCCGATAGGCCCAGTCATGACTCAGGCCCAGCCCCTCGCCGAGCTGGCCCTCGACGCCGAGCAGCCGCCTGATCGCGGGGCTGTCGGATTTCGACATCTCACCGACATTGGCCTTGCCGACCCCGAGCTCCTCGGCGTTCAGCATCGCGTTGTGCGTCCATTTCACGATGTCGAACCAGGTATCGTCGCCATGGCGCACGGCCGGGCCGAGCGGCTCGTTGGAGATCGTCTCCGGCAGGACGATGTGGTCTGCCGCATCGGCCAGCTTCAGGCGCTGAATCGCAAGCCCGGCGCGATCGGACGCATAGGCGTCGCAGCGCCCGCTCTTATAGGCGTCGACCGTTTCGTCGGCCGTAGCGAATGCCACGATCTCGTATTTGAGCCGGCCGTGCCGGAAGAAATCGGCGACGTTCATCTCGGTCGTCGTGCCCTGCTGGACACAGACCGAAGCGCCTCCGAGCTGCCGCGCCGACGAGATGCCGAGGCCGCGCCGGACCATGAAGCCCTCGCCGCCGTAATAATTGATGCCCGCGAAGTTCAGCCCGAACACCGTGTCTCGCGTCATCGTCCAGGTCGAGGTGCAGGACAGCAGGTCTATCGCCCCCGATTGCAGCGAGACGAAACGCTCCTTCGATTCCAGAGGCACGAACCTGACCTTGGCCGGATCATCGAAGATCGCCGCCGCAACGGCGCGGCAGAGATCGACGTCGAGACCGGTCCAGGTACCTTCGCGATCCGGGAGCGCGAAGCCGGCCAACCCGGCCGTCACGCCGCAGACCAGCTCGCCACGGCTCTTGACCTGAGCCAGCAGGCCGCTCCCCTGGGCCGCGACAGGACCGGTCAGCGCAAAAACGGCGACCGAAGCCAGCACCGGTGCTAAGAGCCTCGCCATCCCTGGTCCCCTCTGGCGGAGGCCGGTCTTCCGCCGGCTCCCCTCGCCTCACGTCGTCCGGAGCCGATCAAGCGGATGCGGGTCGGGGCACCGTCGAGCCGGCAAAACGGGGCATCGGCCAATGCCGACGCCCCGTTCGTCACCTGATCAGCGCACCGGAGGGGCGTATTGCAGGCCGCCCTTGGTCCAGAGCGCGTTCTGGCCGCGGGCGATCTTCAGCAGCGAGCCCTGGCCGACATTCCTCTCGAAGCTCTCGCCGTAATTGCCGACATGCTTGATGATCCGATAGGCCCAGTCGGGCGTCAGGCCGATGGCCTCGCCGAACTTGCCCTCGACACCGAGCAGGCGCTTGATCTCCGGGTTCGCGGATTTCAGCATCTCGTCGACATTGGCCTTGGTCACGCCGAGCTCCTCGGCGTTGATCATGGCGAAATGGACCCATTTCACCAGGTTGAACCACTGCGCGTCATTGTTGCGCGTGGCCGGGCCGAGCGGCTCCTTCGAGATGATCTCGGGCAGGACCATGTGGTCGTCCGGCGCCGTCAGCTTCAGGCGCTCGGCATAGAGGCCCGAGGCGTCGGTGGTGAAGGCGTCGCAACGGCCGGCGTCATAGGCCTTGACCGTCTCGTCCGAGGAGGCGAAGGCGACGACCTCGTATTTCAGGTTGTTGGCACGGAAGAAGTCAGCGAGGTTGAGCTCGGTCGTGGTGCCCTGCTGGGTGCAGACCGAGGCGCCCGAAAGCTGGAGCGCCGAGGTGACGCCGAGCTTCTTGCGGACCATGAAGCCCTGGCCGTCATAGTAGTTCACGCCCGTGAAGAGCAGGCCGAGCGCGGTGTCGCGCGACATCGTCCAGGTCGAGTTGCGGACCAGGAGGTCGACCTCGCCCGACTGCAGGGCCGTGAAGCGGTCCTTGGCCGAAAGCGGGATGAACTTCACCTTGGTCGGATCGTTGAAGATCGTCGCCGAAACGGCGCGGCAGAACTCGACGTCCAGCCCCTGCCAGTTGCCCTGCGCGTCCGGCACGCCGAAACCGGCGAGGCCGGTGTTCGAACCGCAATTGAGGATGCCGCGCGACTTGATTTGCCCCAGCGTGGCGGGCGCCTGCGCCATCGCCACCGTCGCGGATACCGCCAGGCCCAGCCCTGCGACCGCCGCTGCCATAAACTTTTTCATCGAACTCTCTCCCGTTGAGGTCTCCCGGCGGCCAGAGCCGACGGGCAGTCATCGGTTGCGTCGCCGGCGGGTGCGCGCGCCCCACCTGTTGCCCATAAATTGAGCGACGTTCCCCTGCGTCGATTGCCAGAGCGGGACATGAGCGTCAAGCAAAGGCCCCAGTCCCGCCACGCATCTTTCCACCCCTTGCATCACATGCGAGTTTCAAAAATGGGTCAAGCCTGACCATTGTCCCATCCCAGCCCCCTCGCAGCGCCGGTTCCATGAAAAAACTGCCTCCATCCGCGTTCGCGCAACTGCGCGAAAAGACCCGCCTCGTCCTCGCGGGCCGCGACCCGGCCGACAGTTACGGCTTCGTCAACCCGGCGATCGTGCGCGGCTCGACCGTGATCTATCCCAACATGGACGATTTCCTCGCGCGGAAGGCCCGTTACAGCTACGGCACCCAGGGCAATCCGACGATCGACGCCCTTCTGGCGGCGCTGAACACGATGGAGGGCGGCGCCGGCACGGTGGTCTGCCCCTCAGGCCTGCTCGCCTGCACCTTGCCGCTGCTGGCGACGCTTTCGGCCGGCGATCACCTTCTGGTGACCGACAGCGTCTATCGGCCGACCCGCAACTTCTGCGACAAAATGCTGCCCCGCATGGGCATCGAGGTCAGCTATTACGACCCGACGATCGGCGCCGGCATCGCCGATCTGTTCAGGCCCAACACCAAGGCGGTCTGGGCCGAGGCGCCGGGCTCCCAGACCTTCGAGATGCAGGACATCCCGGCCATCGTCGCGGCCGCCCATGCCCGCGACGTCCTCGTGCTCATGGACAACACCTGGGCGACGCCGCTGTTCTTCGATTCCCACAAGTTTGGCGTCGACCTCTCGATCCAGGCCGGCACGAAATACTATGCCGGCCATTCGGACGTGCTGATCGGCACGATCTCGGCGCGCACGCCGGAACTGTACAAGCAGTTGCGCCAGGCCTGGGAACTGCTCGGCGTCATCATCGCGCCCGAGGACGCCTTCCTGACTCTGCGCGGCCTCCGGACGATGCATATCCGGCTGAAGGAGCAGATGCCGGCCGGGATCGAGATGGCGAACTGGTTCGCGGCGCGGCCGGAAGTGGCGCGGGTGATGCACCCTGCCCTGCCGAGCGATCCCGGCCATGCCTTGTGGAAGCGCGATTTCACCGGCGCCTCCTCGCTCTTCGCCATCGAGCTGAAGCCGGTGCCGCAAAAGGCCGTCGGCGCGATGCTGGACGGGCTCGCCCTGTTCGGCATGGGCGCGTCCTGGGGCGGCTATGAGAGCCTCGCCTTGCCCTTCGACTGCAAGGCCTATCGCACGGCGACGAAGCCCGGATTCGAAGGGCCGACCATCCGCTTCCATATCGGGCTGGAGGATCTGGAGGATCTCAAGGCCGATCTCGATGCCGGCTTCGCGCGGCTCAAGGCGGCGAGCTAAAGCAGGTCAGCCGGGCCCGGCGTTGGAATCCTCGCCCCGGGCCCGGGCCCGCAGCACGAATTGCAGGTTGCGGAGATAGACGAACACGCCAAAACCCTGGCCGACGATGAAGACCGGGTCGCGGCGATAGAGCGCATAGAGCAACAGCAATGCGCCGCCGCCGATCGAGAACCACCAGAAGCTCATCGGCACGACCGAGCGCTGCGCCTTTTCGCTCGCCAGCCATTGCACGACGAAACGCATGGTGAAGAGCCCCTGCGCGACCACACCGAGCAGGACCCACCAGTCGATATTGTTGACGAAGACGTCGTGGAAGTAATCGCCAATCTTGTGTTGCAGATCGATCAGCATCAGCGCGTCTCCGTCACGATCCGCGGCACGCGCCGGCGCCGCCTGATCAACCACCAGACCCCCGCCAGGTCGAGGATGCCGACCCAGAGCCGGTCGAAGAAGCCGTAATTCGACACGCCGGTCAGCCGCGGGCGGTCGCGCACGTCGACATGCACCACCTGATAGCCCTCCCGCACCATCAGGGCCGGCATGAAGCGGTGCAGGGCGTCGAAATAGGGCAAGGCGAGATAGGCCTCGCGGCGAAAGCATTTCAGGCCGCAGCCGGTATCGCGGGTATCGTCCCTGAGCACGCGGGCGCGCACGCCGTTGGCGACCCGCGACTGCCATTTCTTGAAGCCGGTATCCTTGCGGCCGACGCGCTGGCCCTGGACCAGGCCCGCCTGCAGGCCGGCCTTCTGCAGGGCCTCGACCATGGCCGGGATGAAGGCCGGGTCGTTCTGGCCGTCGCCATCGAGCGTCACCACCACGGGCGCGCGGGCATGGCGCACGCCGCTGCGGACGGCGGCGCTCTGCCCGCAGGATTCCTCATGCCGCAGCACGCGCAGCCACGGGCGGGTCTCGGCGAGTTTCGCCAAGGCCTCGGCGGTGCCGTCGCTCGAGCCGTCATTGACGTAGATCGCCTCGAAGGGCCCGAGCTCCCGGCAGGCGGTCTCGATATCCGCCAGCAGCGGCCCGACATTGCCGACCTCGTTGCGGACGGGCACGACGACGCTGAGCAGCGGCGGAGCGTTGGGAGAGGGTTCGGTCACGAAAGCTTCATCCGGGAAACGGCGCGCAAACTGCGTCAAGCCGGGCAACAGGGCAAGCGGGTTTCACTGGCGCGCGAAGACGGCGACTTCAAGCCGGCGGCCGCCATTCAGGTTGAAGCCCGGGATGCTGGTGACGAGGCGCGGCGCGATGCCGGCCTTGGCGATGGCCGCCTGGAAATCGGGTTGGAAGCGCTTTTCGACGAGCGCGACCCGGCAGCCGGGCTGGTTCAGGAATGCGGCGGCGGCCGAGCCGTCGGCGCCCATGGCGAGATCGGTACCGGTCAGGAAGACCAGGCTCGGCTCGCGATAGCCGACCGTGATGATCGCCGGATCGGTGCAGCCGACGGCGCGCGCCGCCTCCGCCAGCCGTGGGGAGAGCTTCAGCGAGCGCAGGCTCTCGATCGCGAAGCCGTAGACGCCAATGGAGAGCAGCAGGCTCGCCAGGACGCCGCGCCAGAGCGCGCCCTCGAGATCGCCGCGCCGGAACGCCGCGACGACGCGCAGGGCGACGGCGAGCGCGAGCACCAAGGCCGGCAGCGCCAGATAGGGAACGGTGCCGTCGAACGTCCAGTTGGCATAGAGGATGACGCCGACCAGGGCGGCCGGGACGAGGAAGACCAGCGCCGCCGTCGCGGTCGCGCCGCGCCGGAAACGGTCGATGCCGCCATTGACCAGTGCCAGGAGCAGCAGCGCCGTGACGGCCGGGTAGAGCGGCAGGACATAATGCGGCAGCTTGGTCGGCACCGCCTCGAAGACGATCCAGGAGGGCACGATCCAGGCCAGCAGGAACAGGATCTGCGGCTCGCGCCGGCGCGCCCAGGCGAAGGGGATCGCCATCGCAGCCAAGGCCGCCGCCGGCCAGTAGGTGCCGAAGAAGATCAGGAGATAGAGGCCGGGCGGCCCCCAATGCTTCTCTTGGCCCTCGGCGACCTTGCCGAGCATGTCGGCGCCGACGCTGTCGGCGAAGAAGCTGCCGCCGGTCTTCCAGGCGATGGCCAGGAACCAGGGCAGCACCACGACGAGGCAGAGCAGGAGGCCGGGGCCGATGCGCAAGGGCGCGAGCCAGCGCAAGGAGCGCTCGCGGAGGCAGAGCACGAGCGCCGCCAGCCCCCAGACCATCGGCACGATCGGCCCCTTGATCAGCAGGGCGATCGCGGTCGCGCCCCAGAAGACCAGCCAGTTGCGACGGTCGGGCGCGAAGGGCAGCGAGCGCGTCCAGTCGAGCCAGACGCGCGCCAGCGCACCCATCGTCGCGACCGCACAGGCCGCCAGCACGGCGTCGGTCTTGGCGATCCGCGCCTCGACGCCGAGCAGGACGGCCGCGGCCATCAGCGCCCCGCCGAGGAAGGCCATGCCTGGGCTGAGGAAGGCGAGCAGCGCCCAATAGGTCAGGAGGACTGTGGCGACGGCGCCGACGAGCGACGGCAGGCGATAGAGCCAGATCTGCCGGCGGGCCTCGGTGACGCCGAGCGCCTCGCCGGCCGAGACCGCGGCGCTTTGCAGCCAGTAGATTCCGACCGGCTTCTTGTGCCGCGCCTCCTGCTGGAAGCGGATATCGACGAAATCGCCGGTCTCGAGCATCTGCTTGCTCGCCTGCGCGAAGCGCGGCTCGTCGCGGTCGAGCGGCTGGAGCGTCGTGAAGCCCGGCAGGAAACAGGCGAGCGACAGCATGAGCAGGACGAGGCAGGCGCGCCAATGGCTGGCGGCGGCGAAACCGGTCAGGCGATCCAAAACGGGCCGGAGCGAAAACATTGTCCATCCTCGCGACCGGCCAGGCCGCGTTCATCACAGGCTGTAAACAGCGCGGGCAGAACGATCGCCGCGGCGCCGCCGGCATGGCGAGGCTTTCGGGCGCGATCAAGGCGAAACCGCCCGCGTCGACGGCCAGCGCCGTTTACGACGCCGCCTCCCCGGCCGCAAGCCGGACGGCATGACATCGCGCCGGAGCGTCGCTATCCTGCCCTACCGGCAGCGGGGACGCGACGTGGGCAGACTTCTCTGGAACGCGATCCGCGCCGGGCTCTGGGGCCTGCTGCTCGTCCCGCTCTTCGGCCTTCTCTTCGTCTTCGGGTTGATGATGTTCGACCCGAAATGCAGCAGCCCCGGCGATGCCGGCGGCTGCGCCATGGGGCTGCTGACCGTGCCGGCCGTCCTCGTGGTCCCGGGCTTCACGATGTTCTTCGGCATCCGCCTCCTCTGGGACCTGTGGAAGCTGCGGCCGCGAGACTGGGGAGCGGCGATCAGGCGCCTGAGGACCTGGGGGCGGGAGGATTGAGGCCAAGGAGACGCGCAAGCTCGCCCGCATCATCAGAACGATCGAGGCTCGCAGCCGCCCGCAGAGAGGAGACGCCGCTATCGGTGATATAGCGGCGCGTGGGCCGGCTCGGCGCGCTCGCGGACGGCCGGCGCGAAGATCGAGATCGCCCTAGGATGGACCTTGAAGTGAGCCGGTGTCGCGGTGACGATCTCGCCATCGGTGTTGATCGGCATCGGCCGCTTCGTCTCGATGTCGAACTCGACGCAGCGGGCGGTGCGGACCTCGCGCCAGGCGCCATGGGTCCCGGAGCGGAAGGAGCGCAGCATCAGCGCCAGCTTCCAGAGGTTCTTCATCTCGAGGCTGTAGAGGTCGAGATGGCCGTCATCGATCTCGGCGCTCTCCTCGACCACGTTGCCGCCGCCATAGTGCCGGCCGTTGCCGACCGCGATCTGATAGGTCTCGACGTCGATCGCCCGGCCCTTCTCGGTGATCTTCGCTTTGAAGCGCGAGGCGCGGGTCAGCACCTTCATGGCCGCCAGCGCGTAGCCCAGCCTGCCGAAGCGCTTCTTCAGCATCGGGTCGAGGCTTTGCGCGAGCTCGCTGCTCAACCCGATGCTCGCGACGTTGAAGAAGGCATGGCCGTTGACCGTCCCGACATCGACAGCACGTGTCTCACCGCGCGCGATCACATCGGCCGCGGCCGACAGGTCCATCGGGATGTCGAGCGTGCGCGCCAGGTCGTTGGCCGTGCCCATCGGAATGATGCCCAGCGGCAAGCCGCTCTCCATCGCCGCAAGCGCCGCCGAGGAGACCGAGCCGTCACCGCCGCAAACGACGACGAGGTCGGCCATATGGCGCAGCCGCACGATGTCGCGCGCGATCTCGGGCAACGCCTCGAAGGTCTCGACCGTCACGTCGAGCCCGCCGTTCTCCAGGCGCTTGAGCAGAGGCGCGATCGTCTCCTGGCCGCGGCGCGCCTTGGGATTGCGCAGTAGCAGGGCGCGCTTCGAGACTGATTGCTTCATCGGATTCCGGAGCGGGAGATCATGGGGCAAGGCAGGTGGGAACGCCGGGCGCCGATTTCAACTGCGGTCCCGCCCGCCGTCAGCCGAGCCGTCTCGCAGGGCGCCAATTCCGGAGATCACGCGCCAGCCCAAAGAAAAAAACCAATATAAGCCATTGATAAATAATGGCGAGCCGGGCAGAATTCGAACCTGCGACCAGCAGCTTAGAAGTCAGATTCCGCGGGTAACGATAAATGCGGATAGCCGCTGACCCCACAAAAATCCTCTAATAATTCAGCGAAGATGAGCTACAACCGCAGCGGCGTGATCCAGTCAAGCCGCGTTGCCAGCCTTCGCCGAGCACACAGAAGCACGGTAGATCCCGGTACCTGAATGGCTCGTCGCGCTGCGGCGGGCGCCTAGCCCGCCGCGGGCTTCCGCCGGCGTCTAATCGTGAATACTCCACTTGCCCAAACGAGCCCGGTTGCGCGGCTGCTTTGCGCCGATTGTGTTGAAAAAGTCCCCTCGGCGTGAAACTCAAGCGATATTGGCGCCTGACGGAGAAAAACGCTCTTCAGACCCCAAGGAAACGCCCTCCAAGGCTGGCAATGTCATTCACAAAGAGATGAAATTTCTGCTTCAGGCCGGCTGAGCTCGCTCGAAGTATTGCGGCGAACTTTTTCAACACAATCCGCCAATTCCGGACATTGAGCGGCGACCAAGCAGCGGACCTTGGGTCTTAGGCCGAGGCTTCAGGCGCGTTGACGGCTATAGTCTTCAACACAGCTCAGATCGATATGCGTCATTCGGCGCCGACCATTCCGCTCGAGCCCGAGCGTTTGACGGGAGAGGCTGGCGCTCACAACGACCGCATCGTTTCAGGCAGGGTGGCGAGATTGGAAGGGCCTACCTTCCAGCGCAGGGGATCGGCATATTCGTAATCGATCGTGATTTTTCCCGTATCGCGACGGATTTTCACGAGCGCGGTCTTCCAACGATCGCCATCGGGCTTCTGCATCGCATTGCAGAGCTCCTCGAACTTGTCGGCGAGCGCGCCGGAACCGATACGGCCGGGCCGCGGCTTCTTGCCGTCCTCGTAGCTGTAACCGCTGATCTGCACCGAGCTTCCGGCGATGATCGCCGTGACCGCGAGGCTGTCCCAGGCGTCGTCCTGGCTGGTCTGCTCGTTGATGATCTGGGCACCGATCTCGTGCACGAGCTCGGTGGCACGGTCGTAGTCGGTCTCCATCGGCATGCTCACTGCTCCAGAAGCCGCCGCATCTCGGCGGGAACATCGATCTTGCCCCGGCGGGTCCGGGTGACGTCCGGGTTGGCGCTCACCACTTCCTCAAAACCGCTGAAGCTCTGCTCCTGCTCGTTCCTGAACCGGGCGAAATTACGATACACCATCTCTCCGGTATCGGGATTGACCACCTCATAGGTGACCTCGACATTGTCGGGCCGGCTGCCGCCCCATTGCAACTCGCCATCCGCGCCGCGCGTGCCGATCTCGACCTTGACGCGGACCTCGCCGCCGGCCTCGACCCATTGCCGCATCTCGGTTTCAAACTGGGTGTAGACCTGCTGGTTGAACTGCGAGTTCTGCGGGAACATGTTGACCAGCCCCTGATCGTGCAGGAACTGGTAGCCGATGATGTGGCCGCCATTGTCGTTGGCCGGGAACTCGCCGGTGCGGCCGCCCTCGTGACCGACATTGGCGGTGAGCTCGTTCTCCTCGCTGGGCCGCTCTTTCTTCGGCGGGATATGGCGGATGACGGCGTCGGCGCGAACGGTCTCATGGTCGCCGTTGACCGTCCAGGTGACCTCGTTCTGCGTTGCCGGATCGTTGCCGACGGTCCGCGTCGTCGCTCCGACCGGCAGCTGCTGGCGTTCGGCGGCCGTGTCGCGCTCGGCGAACTGGGTGTTGCGCGCCGCGATATTGGCATGGGCCGGATCGCGCACCATCGATTCGACATCGGCCGCGAGCTCGTCGAGATGCTGGCGATCGACCTCGTTCGCCTGGTTCAACTCGGCCCGACGCGCCGGCGACAGGCTGGAATCATTCAGTTCAGTGGCGCGCTGGCTCATCCGGTCGCGCACCTTGCCGATATCGATCTGAGCCGCCCAGCCGAGCGTGCCCGGCGGGGGCTCGCCATGGTCCGCCGCGAAGGCGGCGAGCTGACCCTCCAGCGTCAGGCTGCGCTGGATGTTCTGGGCGGTCGCCACATGCAGGTCGATATCGGCTTGCGTCGCCTGCGGCCCGTGGCGGATGCCCTGCACGACGCCGGTCTCGGGATCGTAATCGATCCGGACTTCGTTGCCGGGCAAGGTCGCGTCGGGCCTTACGCCGGGCGGCAGCGAGCGCAGCACATTGTCGCGAATGGTGACCGGGTTGAACATGTCGCCGGGCCGCGAGCCGGTGGCGCGCGCGCCGGCGACGGTTGCCGTCGCCCAGAAGCCCATCGAGAGCAGCGCCGTGGCGCGCTCGCCGCCCGACATCTGGTTCCAGTTGCGCGCGAGATCGACGCCCTGGTTTGCGATGGCGGCCGTGTCGACGACCGCCGCGCTCGCCTGGAGATAGCCATGGGCCGAGGCTTCGAGCGGCGCGATGGCGCGTCCGGCCCGGCCGAGCTGGGCGAGGCGCGCGGCGCTGCCGAAGGCGCCCACCGAAAGCGCGCTGGCGCCGAGATTGAGCCAGAGATTGCGCGCCTGCGCATCGTCGAGCGGATTGATCGACTGGCCGTGCTGCGAGCGGTCGACGAGCTCGCTGCCGCTGCGATAGGCGCCCCAGGCGCCGGCCCCGACCGCCACCGCGCCGGCGCCGACGACGATTGGCGTCGCCAGCCCGCCCGAGCCGACGATCAGTACGCCGCCGGCGATGACACCGCCAACCAGGGCCGCCGTGTCGAGCGCGCTCGACAGATGCTCGCCGAAGCTGTCGACGGTCTCCGGCGTGTTGCCCTCGCCGAGCCTGACCGCGCCGCTCTCATCGGCGGTTAGGTGCCCGCCCTCGGGGTAGGTCATATGGCCGGGCGGCAGCTTGTTGTGCTCGCGCCAGTCGTCGAAATTCTCGTAGCGGCGACCGGTATTGTCGACGAAGCGCTCGACACCCGAGGCGTCGGTGACGCGGAACAGCGGCAACTGCACCGGCCCGGTCTCGCCGCTCGAATAGGTCACCGGCAGCACCGTGACATTCGGCGCGTCGCTGCCGGCCACAGCGCGGATCTGGTCGGTGACGGCACGGACCGCGGCGGCATTGTCGCCGCTGCCATAGTAGGAGAACTGGCCGCGCGCCGCGCCCGCCTCGGCATCGGCCGGGCTCGTGCCCTCCGGCACGGTCGGCGGCAGGCCCATGGCGAAGCCGACCGTGTTGTCGAGATCACTGCCGGAAAGCCGTTGCGGCGCGTCGCCCCTGCCGGTCAGGTATTGCCGCGCGATGTCCTGTGCCTCGGGGCGGACGATGGCCGGATTGGCCCAGGGATCGTCGGTCGCCTCCAGCGTGTCGGCCGTGATGCCCGGATCCATGCGCACGCGAGCCAGCGCATTGACGCGCGCTTCAAGCGGCACGGTCTCGCTGGCGGCGAAGAGCTGGCGGCCCTGGCTGGTGCTGAGAATATCGGTCAGGCGCCCGGCTTCGGCATCCTGGCGCGCGGCGTCGTCCGGGTGCCATTCGCGGGCCAGCGCCCGGCCGAGCTGCTGCGGCAGGTCGCCTGACATCTGGCCGTAATCGGTGAGGCTCGCGGCGGCGAAGGCATTCTGCACGAAGGCGCTCGTCGCTTCGGAGGCCGGGCCCGCGTTCAGCGCCTGCAGCGTGCGCGAGAGCATCGGCGAGCCGCCCATGGCCGGAGCGTTCGGCGCGGTCGCGAGCGACCGGGCGAAATCGCCGGCGGCCTGCGGCGGCAGGCCGGTCACCATCTCGCGCAGGGACCCGAGATCCTGTGGCTCGTCATAGGCCGGCCCGGACAAAGCGGTGACGGCGCTGTCGGCGAGGGCGTTGGCCTGCGCCCGCTCGCGCCAGCTCCCGTCGGGATTCCGGTTCGCGAGAGCGTGATTCATCTCACTGGCGCGAAGCGCGAAACGCTCGGCCACGACACCGCGCAACTCCGGCGCGTCGCCAAGATTGGTGGCGAGGTTATAGGCGCCGCCCGGACCGTCGCCGTGGCCGGCCGCCCAGCGGTCGAGCATGCGGTCGACCAGATAGGCCTGCTCGGGCTGATCGACCGGGCCGAGCGCGCTCTCTCCGCGCAAGGCGCCGACGACCTTGTCCTGGCTGTCGGTGCCGCCAAAGCCGAGAAAGCCACCACTACGGTCGGACTCGTTCTCGACCCAGGCGTCGATCTCGCGCCGGCGCGCCTCGTCCGGAGCTGCTTCGGGCGCGGGCACCTCGGCCGCCTGATCTGTGGCCGGGCCGACCTCTCGTGCCGAGGCAGGTTGCGCAGCCGGCGTCTCCGGGCCGAGCGCGGCTTCCGTGACGGCGCGATCAAACGCGGTGGCATCGCGGGTTGCAGCCGCGTCGCCCGACGCCGTCTCGTTGCCGCCAGCCGACGGGCGGACGCGTTCGGTATCGGCTGCAGCAGCGGCGGAAGCGGTCATGGCCGTGATCCTTGCGGGCTGTTCGGCGGGACCGCGCAAGGTTAGGCAAACGACCTGATCACAACCTGACCCTCGGAGCGAGCTCAGGTCCCCGGCGCGCGCCGCGTCTCCATCGCCAGCGCCAGGCTCTCCTTGGCGGCGGGAGGCGCATCCGGCTCGCGCGCGAGCGGGCGCAGGATCGCCAGCGCCTCTTCCTTCTGGCCGTCCAGCGCGAGAGACCGGCCGAGATTGTTGCGCAGCATCTGGTTGCGGGGCGCGCCTTCGAGGGCCTGCCGGTACAGGGCCTGCGCCTCCTTGTGCCGTCCGCCTTTGTCGAGGACGACCCCCTTGGCGTTGAGCAAGCGCAATTCGCCCGGCACAGCGGCAAGCCCCTGGTCCAGCGCCGCGATGGTCTCGGGCGTGCGCCTGCGCGCCATCTCGAGCTGGGCAAGGCCGATCCAGGCGTCGACGTTCCGAGGCTCGAGGCCGAGCGCTTCGCGGAAGGCGCTCTCGGCACCGTCGAAGTCCCGCTTGCGCGTCAGGGTCCGGCCAAGCGCGACGCGCGGTTCGGCGGCGGCAGGCCGGCTGCGCGCGAGTTCGCGATGGCTGCTCTCGGAAGTGGCGTCGTCAGGTCCCTGCCCCACTGCCCGCGCGATGCGCTGCAGCATCGCATCGTCGATATCCTTGCCGCCGAGCAGGTCGGGAGTAGGCGTCTCGGCCACCGAGAGCTGTGGCTTACTGTCGGAAAGGCCGACGCAGCCTCCGAGCGCGACCACCGGAACGAGGCAGGCAAAGGCACAGGAGAAGAGCCTGGAGCGCGAGGACGGGAGCCGCTCCGGTTTGACCGTTCCTTCGACCAAATGCCCAGCCCTTCTCTCTCGCCGGCCGATCGCGCCAACGACATCCTCAGCCCCGGCTCGCCAATCAGCCTGCCGCCGCGAGGGCGCCGCGCGCATCCTTCGGCGGCAAGGCCGGCGCCTGTTCCCTGGTCGCCGTCAGCTTGACCGAGCCGACCGGCTGGATGGTGAAATCGGAGGCGAGGTCCTGATAGGACAAGACCGCGAGATCGATTCCGTTGCGCGTCAGAAACCCTCGCATGAAACGCCGGATATCCATCGAGGCGAGGATGACCGGAGGAGTCTGACCCGGTTTTATGGTCGCATGGATTTGACGCATATGTGACAGAAGCTTCTCGCTCTGCCGGTCGTCGAGCACCAGATAGGGGCCGACCGCGGTGTCGCGCACGGCGCCGCGCACGATATCCTCGGTCTCGCGCTCGATGATGTAGGCCGGCACGACACGATGCGCATTGGCGTAGCGGTGGCAGATCTGCCGCTTCAGCCCGGCGCGGACATATTCGGTCAGGAGCACGACATTCTGCTCGCGCTCGCTCCATTCGGCCAGGGCTTCGAGCACGAGACGGGTGTTGCGGATCGGGATGCCTTCGTCGAGCAGGCGGCGCAGGACGTCGGCGATGCGCGGGATCGGTGTGGTCCGCAGCACCTCCTTCACCAGGTCGGCATATTCCTGCTCCATGCGGCCGAGCAGCAGGCGCGTCTCCTGGATGCCGACGAAGCGCTGGGCATAACGGGTCAGGGCCGAATGGACGCGCATGGCGAGGATCTCGCCGGCGTCGTGATGCCCGATGCCGGCCGCACCGAGCGCCGAGGCATGGCGCTGCTCGATCCAGACCTTGTCGGTCTCGGGGTCGTGGCGGAACGGGATGCCGCTCAGCTCCATATTGGCGAGATCGTCGGTGAGCAGGAGCTGATCCGGGTCGACCGCATCCTGCTCGACCGGAACGCCTTCCACGTCGATACGGAACTGCAGAGCCGGCAGGCTCTGGTCGGGCTGGACGGGGATGCGCGGAATCATGATGCCGAGATCGGCCGAAACCAGGTTCGAGACGCGTCCGATATGGAGCTGCAGGTTGTCCCGGTCGATGGCGCGCAGGAGATCCGGCGCCAGGAACAGCACGATCGGCAAGGCCTCGGCCGGCACCGGCGACTTGCCGCGCTGGACATTCGGCGCCGAGGCGGAAGCCGCGGCCGGATCGGCCTTGGCCTCCTTCGCCCCGCGGCGGATGAAGCTCGCCGCTGCGAAGATCGCGGCGAGCACGAGGAAGACCGGGGCCGGAAAGCCGGGAATGAGGCCCATCGTCACGAGCACGCAGGCAGCGAGGCGCAGCGCGCGCGGCGAGGCGGTGAGCTGGCTCGCGATGTCGGCGCCGAGATTGAGCCTCGCAGAGCCGCTGACGCGGGTGACGATCGTCGCCGCGGTGATCGAGAGCAGCAGCGCGGGAATCTGCGCGATCAGCGCGTCGCCGATCGTCAGCAGCGTGTAGTGATGCAGCGCCCGATCGAACGACATGCCCTTCGACAGCATGCCGATGGTGATGCCGCCGAGCATGTTGATGACGATGACCACGAGGCTCGCGATGGCGTCGCCCTTCACGAATTTCATCGCGCCGTCCATCGCCCCGTAGAGCTGGCTCTCGCTTTCCAGGGTGGAGCGCTTGCTGCGCGCCTCGGCCTGGTCGATGTCGCCGTTCCTGAGCTCGGCATCGATCGCCATCTGCTTGCCCGGCAAGGCATCGAGCGTGAAACGCGCGGCGACCTCGGCGACGCGTTCCGAGCCCTTGGCGATCACGATGAACTGCACCAGCGTCACGATCAGGAAGATGACGATGCCGACGACGATGTTGCCGGCGATGACGAAGTCGCCGAAGGTGTGGATGATGCTGCCGGCATCGCCTTCCGAGAGGATCAGGCGCGTCGTCGCGATGGTGAGCGACAGGCGAAACACCGTCGAGATCAGAATGACGCCCGGCAGCGAGGAGAACTCCATCGGGCTCGAGATGTAGAGCGCGACCATCAGCAGCAGGATGGCGAAGCCAAGGTTGAAGCCGATCAGCGCGTCGATGAACATGACCGGGATCGGCATGATCATCATGGCGATGGCCAGCAGCAGCAGCAACGCGACCATCAGATCGGGGTTGGCCGGGGCCCTGGCGATCAGGCTGCGCAAGCTTGCGGTCATCGGCGGCGCCCGGGCGAGACGTCCGGCCGGCTGGCGCTGGCGCGCAGCGCGACATAGTCGCGGAACGCCAGCTTCGCCTCTTCCATCCGGCCGGCGCGACGCAGCGCATGGCTGCGCAGCAAGGTCAGCGGGAGGCGCGCTCCGGGCTGGTCGTCGAGCCCCTCGAGCCGGTCGAGCACGGTAAGTGCCTCCTCTCCGGCTCCGTCCGAGACGAGCCCGTAGGCGAGGATGCGCAAGAGGCCGATATCGCGCGTCTCCTCGTGATCCAGCAGCCGCAGCAGGGCGAGGCCTTGTGCGTGCTGGCCGCAGGCGAGATGGACATAGGAGAGCGCGCACAACAGATCGCGCTCCTGGCCCGAGACCGGCACGACATGACCGGTCAGCGCGCGCGCCGAGGCGACGGGGCCGTCATGGAGCAAGGGAAGCTGCGGCTCGGCCATGCTCAGCCCTCGATCAGGCTGTTGCGGTGCTGCCGCAGCAAGGCGAGCCGCTTCAGTTCCTGCTGGATCACGAAGGCGCCCTCGCTCACGACCGAATCGTCGGACGACGCCGAGAACGTCCCGGCCAGGCGTTCCAGCAGCGCATTGTGGTTCTCGGCCAGCAGCACCTCGGGATGACGCAGGCGCGGCATCACGAAGGACAGTAGGCCAGCGGAGAGGTTTCGCCCGTAAAGCGAGGCGAGCACCGCGCGCGGGTCGATATGGGCGAGCGAGGCGCGCATCTCGTCGAGGCTCACCCGCGTGACGGAATCGACATCCTGCGCCGCCAGGGCCGCCTCGATGGCGAGGTCGAGCGGCAGTTCCTGGCCGTCCGCCTCCCAGACCTGCGAGCGCCCCCTGTCACCGCCGCCGGGCCGGACACCGGTGACATTGGTACCATCGCCACGCGACGGCGCGGTATCCGAGCGCGGCGTGTGATCGTCGAGGCCCTGGCGTTGCGGGCTGTCGGTCCTGACCGGGCGGCGGGGCAGCTTGACCATCGTGACGGGTCCGTCAGCCGCTCAGTAGCGGACGGCGGCGAGCCGCCCGTCGCGGCTCAGCAAGACCCGGTCTCCCTCGATCCGGTGGATGGTCCAGCCGTCGTCCAGCATGGCGCCGACGAAGTATTTCTGGCCGCGCACGAGAAGATGCGGCTGCGTGCCCTGCCAGACCGCCTCGACGGCGATCGAGGATGGCAGCTTCTCCTCCTTGACCACGACGCCGTTCACCAGGGTCAGCCCGCCGGTATAGCGGTGGTCGAACCATTGCTGCAGCTTCTGCCAATCAGGCATCAGCGAGGGCTCGACCGTGCCTTCGGCCGCGACGACGCCGGGCCCCGAGCTGACCTTGATGTTGAGCAGGCCGAGCTTCTCGATCTCGGCTTGCAGCGCCGAGGCCGCGGCCTTCGTCCCGACCTCGTCGGGACGGTTTGCGGCGAATTTCCGGGGCGGGGCCGCCTCGCCGGCAACGCTCGCCGCGACGACCGGGGCGTCGGCGCTCGCACCATAGATGAAGGTCGTCAGCCCGGTCAGGACGAGCACAGCGAAGGCAGCGGCCGCGACCGTCTTCGCCGACAGGCGCGGCGGGCGCGCCAACGCAGCGTGTGTCTCGGTCTCGTCAGACCAGAGAATCGACAGGCCGCCGACATGGACCAGCACCGGCAAGGCAGCCTGGATCTGGCTGCCGGGCGCGATCTCTCCGACGCCGTCCAGGACGACGCCCGGCGCCAGCGCCTCGATCGCGATTGCTCCATCCGACAGCACCACCCGCACATGATGCGGCTCGAGATTCTGCTCGATGAAGACGAGATCGGCGTCGAGCCCGCTGCCGATCGTCCGGACGCCGGCGCTCAGGCGGTCGCTCAGGCCGGCATAGAGACCCGATTGTACTTCGAATCGAAAGGGCGCGGTCTCGCTCACGGCACTCTCCTCAACGGCAACGGGAGCGCGTACAGGGACTGTACGGCTCGCCTAGAACTCGCGGGACTGCTGGTGCTACGGCGCGGCAAGGCGTCGGGACGTCATGGAGAACGGGGCGGCCGAAGCCGCCCCGTTTCCGGATCACTGCACGCGCTCGTCGGAGACCTTCTTGTCCGAGGCGAGCTGGGTCGAGACCATGCGCATCTGGATGCTCTTGGCCTGGGCCTCCTCGCTGACGCGCTTCAGCTCGGCGATCTGGGACTCGAAGTTGCCCGCGCCGCCGGCACCACCGGTGCCGCCAGTCTGGCCGCCGCCATTGCCGCCGACCAACCCGTTGAGAGCGCCGCCGACGAGACCACCAACATTGAAAGACATATCATTCTCCTGGGTTTTGAGTTCTATTCGGCCGCCTGAAGCGGTCACGATGACGCCGAGGGGACGGCGTCAGGCGTCCTCTTCCGTCTCGGCCATCACCTCGTCGAAATCGGCCATCCCATCGTTCGCGATCTGCATCGCGAAGGACCCGAGGGCCGATTCGAACGCCTCGGCCTTGGCCGAGTCCTGCGAATTGCCGCCGCCTTCCAGCGCGCCGCCCACCGCACCGCCGAGGGCCGATCCAATCGGGCCGCCGAAAATGCCGCCGACCACGCTTCCGATTGCTCCCAGCATCGGGCGCTCCTTCGTTCGCTGTTTCATGCGAGCCGCGGGATGGCAGCTGCGCATTCCTCCTGGTCACGACGCGATGCTAGGAAGGCCAGCTTTCGAGAACCTGACGAGCCGCGAGAGAATTCACTTCGCCAGCTAATCGGAATCCCCGAAACGCTCGCTCCAGACGATGTTTTCACCGCTGCTCGAGCGCCGGCGCACGCACGATGCCTTCGGGACGGGGCGCATCGGCGGAATACTGGCCTTCGAGCCGGCCGTTGCGGATGACGGCGGCGGAGGTCCCTCGAAACAGCATCAGGACCGTGTCCTGTGGCGGGCGCTGGACGTCGATGGCGCGCGGCCGAGCCTGGGCCTCGGCGACAAGGCCGCTCAGCGTCTGCTCTGCGAGAGCGATGAAGCGCGGCGGCCCCGAGGTCAGCACCAGCCCATTGCCCGGCGCCGGGCGCACCACGAAGCGCTCATCCGAGATATTGAGCGCATCGAGCGTATCCTTGAAAGCATTGAAGCTGATCGGCGCCAGTACGAGCAGGCGACTCTGCGCCTCCTTGGCGGCGGTGACATAGAGAACCAGCCCATCGAAATACCATTGCAGGTTGTATAGCTTGGCCAGATGGTCGAGAAATTCGCGCGGTCTCAGTTCAGGCATCCGCCCGCGGATGCGTCCCTTCACCTCGCTGCTGACATTGACCTTCAGATTGAGATTGCTGCCGAATTCCTGAAGAGCGTTGGGAAGCTCCTGATCGAGAACCGTGTAATTATACGGCGTATCAGGCAACGGCAGCGGGGCAGATACTGAAGTAACACTTGTCGATACGACAAGTATTCCGGCGCATAAACCGAATTGAATGGAATTCAGCAGGCTTGATTTCGGGCGCATTTTGCAATCTGGCCGGGATTAGATTTCACATAGCTCCGTTACGAGGATGGGTCGTGTTTGTGATCTTTGGATGACAGTGGGGAAACTACGCATTCGTCAGCTTCCCGTCAGCTAGCGCCCCTAGTGTCCAATTCGTTAACGGGCGGCGCCCACCGCGCTCTCGCCCTACCCCAAGAGAGCAAAAGGGTTTCCATATGCTCGTTGGCGCTCCGGGACTGACCGGCCTCATCGACAATGTACAACAGGTCGCTCCGACTGCCGGAGACCGGCTCCAGTTTCAGAACGATCTCGTTCAGTCGGCCGCGGCGGGCGACGCAGCCAAACAGCCGCCGGCAAGCTTCTCCGCGCCTGCTCAGGCGACCACGGAAGTCTCGCGCGCCACGACGCACGCCGCCTCTCTCGGCGAGCGGATCCTGCAGAATCTCTCTGCGGTTCATCGCGGCAGCGCGGCGCCGGCAACGGGCAATGCCGAGCCGGCCTTGAAAGCCTCGCAGCCGGGCCCCGCCGAGCAATCGCTGACGCAGCCGAACGCGGCCATGCGGCCGGGACAGGCGCCGGGCGCCGATAATTTCGACGCGATGATCGCGTCGCTGCAGAGCGTCTACAACAACGTCATCCAGGTCTCCCTGGTCTCGAAGAGCACCGGCAGCTTCAGCTCCTCGGTGAACAAGCTGATGTCGGCGAGTTGAGCCGGCCATGCGATTGCGTCGGATCACGCCGACTGAGAGCAGCAATACCGGACCTGGACCTACCCGGACCCGGCGCTTGCGGCTAGGCGCCCTCGCCGCACTGGCCGCAGCGCTGGTCCTGGCGGGCTGCAAGGCGGATCTCTACACGAAGTTGCAGGAACGCGAGGCCAACGAGATGCTGGCCCTGCTGCTCAACCATGGCATCGATGCCGGGCGCGTCGCCGCGAAGGACGGGACCAGCACGATCCAGGTCGAGGAGAAACAGCTGGCGGCCGCGATCGACCTGCTCAAGGCGGAAGGCTTCCCGCGCCAGAATTTCAAGAACCTCGGGGAGGTCTTCAAGGGGTCCGGCCTGATCGCCTCGCCCACGGAGGAACGCGCCCGCTACGTCTATGCTCTCAGCGAGGAATTGTCGCGCACGATCAGCGATATCGACGGAGTGCTCTCCGCACGGATCCACGTCGTGCTGCCGAAGAACGACCTGCTGCGGCAGGATACGACGCCATCCTCGGCCTCGGTCTTCATCCGCCACGACTCGGACGCCCAGCTGAATGCGCTGCTGCCGCAGATTAAGATGCTGGTCGCCAACAGCATCGAGGGCCTGTCCTATGACAAGGTCGCCGTGGTTTTCGTTCCGGTTGCACGCCCGGCCGCCGCTACGGCGGAACCGCGTCCGGCCGCGCTGGCAGCCGGTGCAACGCCGCCGCGCATGCTGGGCCCGATCCCGATGAACTGGGCTGCCATCGGCGGAGGGCTGACCGGCGCCGGCATCGCGATCGGCGCGCTGATCTATGTCCTGCTCGGCCAGCGTCGCCCTGGCAGGACACTGCCGCAGTCGCGCGCGCTCACCACCACCGACGAACGCGGCCGACTGGGAATCTCCGGTTTCGACGCGGACCGGAAAACCGCGATCCGCGAGGCGGCGTAGCCCTGAGGCAGAGCGGTTGATCATGTCGGGTCTTTCGGACAGTGGGAGCCATCGCGAAGCCGCTCAAGCGGATCTGGCGGTCTTCGTGTCGTCGATTCATCCTGCCCGCCTCGCGGTCCACCTCGACCCAGCCCTCTCGGCCGCGACACTGGCGCGGCTCCAGAACAGCAGCCGGATGCGGGACAGGCTGGCGCGCCTGGTGCTTGGCGACGCGGATGTGGCCGGGCCCGCGCCGCTCTTCGGCCAGCCCGCCCGTCGCGCCGCATTGTTCGCCGGCAGCATCTGGCATGCGCGCTCTCTGCTGAAGCTGATCTCGGGCCAGGATCTCGGCGTTTTCGTCGACAAGCTCGGGGCCGAGTTCCAACCCTTTGGCGTGCGGCATATCGGGCTGGCGGTTTCGACCGCGCTGATCGTCGACCCGGAACAGCTGTCCGAGGCCGTCGAGCAGGATGGCCTCGGCTGCCTCGGCGGCTGGCTCGCGACCCTTCCGGAACGGGAACGCCAGCGCGTACTGCTGTCCCTCCCCCCCGGCAGCGCCGCGGAACAGCCGACTGCGGCGCACAGCGCGGCGGCCTATGCCATCTTCGGTGTCATCCTGCCGCATCTGGCATCGCAGGCTTCGTGGCCGTGACGCTCGGCGCCCCTCCCGCAGCCCCTGCCCTGCGCCCGCTTGGGCCGCTCGTTCGCGCCGAAGATGCGGGGCTGTGGAACGATGCGGCAGAGGCGCGCGCGATGGCGGAGCGCCATCTGCAGCGGGTCCGCGGCTGGGCCCGGGCTGCCTATGAGCGGGAGCGCGCTCGGGGCTATACCGAAGGCCAGCAGGCCGGAGCCCAGGAGGGCGCAAGGCTGGCAGCGCTGGCCGCGACGGAAGCCGCGCGCCAGAAGGCGATGCTCGAGCGGGAATTGCCGCATCTCGTCATGGGCATCGTCCGCGACCTGATCGGCGCCTTCGATCCGGGCGAAATGCTGCTGCGCACGGTCCGGCACGCGATCGAGCAGAAACATGGCGGAGGCGAGGTGCGGCTGCGCGCAGCGCCGCTCCATGCCGACACGCTGGCGCGCGAATTTGCCGCCTGCGACGGCAAGGAGGGCCGGCCGCTCGTGCGGATCGAGACCGATCCGGCACTGTCGCCGCGGCAATGCGTGCTCTGGAGCGAATTCGGCAATATCGATCTCGGCCTCGAAGCCCAGTTGCGCGCATTGCGGCTCGGCTTCGGCCTGCCATCCGACGAGGACGGCCCATGAACATCCCGCTCCCGGCTAGCAGCAGCGCCAGTACGGATCGAGCGCTGGAAGCCGCGCTCACGCGCCTGCGCAGCACGGCGCAGCACATCGACACCCGCGCCGTCCGGGGCCGGATCACGCGCGCGGTCGGCACGTTGATCCACGCGGTGGTGCCGGACGTGCGCATCGGTGAACTCTGCCTGCTGCAGGACCCGCGCACGGGCTGGTCGCTCGAAGCCGAGGTCGTCGGCCTGTCGCAGGACGGCGTGTTGCTGACGCCGATCGGTGAATTGCAGGGCCTCTCGAGCCGGACGGAGGTGGTCTCGACCGGGCGCATGCTCGAAGTGCCGGTCGGCAGGGCGCTGCTCGGACGCGTCGTCGACAGCTTCGGCCGGCCCCTCGACGGCGGCCCTCCTGTCGCAGCGATGGAAACCAGGCCGTTGCGGCAGGCCGCTCCCAATCCGATGACCCGCCGGCTGATCGGCCAGCCGCTTTCGCTGGGGCTGCGGGTGATGGACGGGCTTCTGACCTGCGGCGAGGGGCAGCGTATCGGCATCTACGGCGAGCCGGGCGGCGGCAAGTCGACCTTGCTGTCCCAGATCGTCAAGGGCGCGGACGCCGATGTCGCGGTCGTCGCGCTGATCGGCGAGCGCGGTCGCGAAGTGCGCGAGTTCATCGAGCGCCATCTCGGCGAAGCGGGCTTGCGCCGAACGGTCGTAGTCGTGGCGACCTCCGATCGCTCCGCGATGGAGCGCGCGCAATGCGCTCATATGGCGACCGCCGCAGCCGAGCATTTCCGCGAGCAGGGCCTGCGCGTCGTTCTGATGATGGATTCGTTGACGCGCTTCGCCCGGGCGATGCGCGAGATCGGGCTTGCCGCCGGCGAGCCGCCGACCCGGCGCGGCTTTCCGCCTTCGGTCTTCGCCATGCTGCCCGGCCTGCTGGAGCGGGCGGGAATGGGCGAGACAGGCTCGATCACGGCCTTCTACACCGTTCTGGTCGAAGGTGACGGCACCGGCGATCCGATCGCCGAGGAGACGCGCGGCATCCTCGACGGCCATGTCATCCTTTCGCGCCAGCTCGCCGCCCAGGGCCATTTCCCGGCAATCGACGTGCTCGCCAGCCGCAGCCGGGTGATGGACGCGGTGGTGTCGCCGGCCCAGCGCAAGGCGGCCGGCTTCATGCGCGAGCTGCTCTCGCGCCATGCCGATGCGGAGTTCCTGGTCCGGGTCGGAGAATACAAGCAGGGCAGCGAACCGCTGACCGATCGCGCCATCGCCAGCATCGACGAGCTGCGCCACTTCCTGCGCCAGGGCGAGGACGAGCATTCGAGTTTCGAGGACACGGTGGCATGGCTCTCGCGTCTGACCGCATAGACCCAACGCATGTCTCGGCGTTGCGGCATGTGAAGGAGCTGCGCGAGCGCCGCGCCCTTGCCGACTGGCACGCCATGGACGCGCAGCGTCGGCTGGCTGCCCAGGCGGAGGCCGAGGCAGGCGAGGATCTGCGCACGACGCATGAAAGGCGGGCGGCGCGGGAGCGTGAGATTTATAGCCGACTTATCGAATCCGGAACGACGGCGGGCGCCGAGCTCGAACGTTGCCGGATGCTTCTGGAGACGCTGGCGAGCGAGGTGGAGCGAAAGCGCAAGCTGCTCGAGGAAACCAGGCGCGCCCACGAGAAGGCGGCTGCTGCAACTGCCGAGAGCCGGGCGGTCTGGGTCAGGAGTTCGGTCTCGGTGCGCAAATGGGAGCTGATCGAGACCGACCTCGGAAAGCTGCGGCGCACGCATCAGGATTTCCGCACCGAGCTGGAGGTCGAGGACGATATCGCGCTTCGGCGCACTGGCAACCGTGCAGCAGATGGCGGCACCGGTCGATGATGTCCGTCTCGATCCTGCCGGCGCGGCATGACCGCATCATCGGTTTTTCGCCCGGCGCCCCGCCGAGGCATCCCCGATTCGAGCCGCAACCCGTCCTTTCGCGTGCGGTCGTCGCCTGGATCAATGCGATCGTCGTCCCAAGGGCGCCCTGGACCGGCCGGCTCGGCGATCGCGTGGTCTCGCTGGCGATCGGGAGCGTACGCTGGGACAAGGCGCCCTCAACCGACCCGATGCTCGACTTCGTTTGGGAAGCCGGTGGCGCGTTGCACGTCCTCTCGGTTCCGCAGTCCATCGCGGAAGGCCTGATCGCGGCCGTCCAGTCTGGCCTCGCTCTGCCGTCGGAACCGAGCCGCTCGCTGGTGATCGAGCTCGCGCTCGAGCCGTTGCTGGACCGCTTCGAGACGCAGGCCGGGCTGGAGCTGCGCCTCGTCGAGGTCCGCGAGGCGGTCATGACGGGCCCCTATCTCGAACTCGAGCTGACCTATGGCCAGCTCACTGGTCAGGTCCGGCTCTTCATGCCCACGCAGCTCGATTGCGCCCTGCCCGCGCCGTTCGACGCGCTCGCTGCCCTGGCGGCGCGCCAGCCGGAGCGGAAGCACGAGCTTTCCGCCGATTTTCCCATGGTCGCCGCAACCGAGATCGGTTCGCTGCGGATCAGCGCGCGGCTGCTGCGTGAGGCGAATGCCGGCGATGTGCTGCTTCCCGAGGACTGCCCCTTGTCACGCGGCGAGGTCATCCTCGCCGCGGGCGGGCTCTGGGCGCCGGCCGAGCAGGCGGGCAACCAGCTTCGCCTGCGGGGCCGCTTCCGTCCGCGATCAATTCCTCCGGAGTCCGTCCGCATGAGCCTACCCAACGAGCCGCCGCCGCCGCCGGATGCCAACCTCGACGATGTCGAGGTGACGCTCGTCTTCGAATGCGGACGCTGGCCGATCACGCTCGGCGCGCTACGCAGCGCCGGAGACGGCCATGTCTTCGAACTCGGCCGCCCGCTCGACGGGCCCGTCGACATCCTCGCGAATGGCCGCCGGATCGGCCGCGGCGACATCGTGCGTGTAGGAGACACGCTCGGCGTGCGGCTGCTCGGCAGGCTCGCCGGCAATGACTGAAATCCAGCCGGGGGTATTGGCGCTTCTCGCGGTCACGCTCGGTCTCGGCCTGCTCGCCTTCGCGGTCGTAACCACCACGGCCTTCATGAAGGTCTCCGTGGTGCTCTTCCTGGTGCGCAACGCGCTGGGAGCGCAGCAGGTGCCGCCGAATATCGTGCTCTACGGTGCCGCCCTGATCCTGACCGTGTTCATCAGCGCGCCCGTGGCCGAGCAGACCTATACGCGGCTGACCGACACCCAGCTGCGCTATCAGAGCTTCGACGACTGGCTGCTCGCCGCGAAGCAGGGCCAGGAGCCGCTGCGGGAGCATCTCAAGCGCTTCACCAGCGAGGAGCAGCGCCGCTTCTTCCTGTCCTCGACCGAGCAGGTCTGGCCGCCGGAGATGCGCGGCAGGGCCAATGCCGACGACCTCGTGATCCTCGTGCCATCCTTTCTGATTTCCGAGCTGAAGCGCGCGTTCGAGATCGGCTTCCTGCTCTACCTGCCCTTCATCACCATCGACCTCGTGGTGACGACCATCCTGATGGCAATGGGCATGTCGATGGTCTCGCCGACGGTGATCTCGATCCCGTTCAAGCTCTTCCTGTTCGTCGCGATCGATGGCTGGTCGCGGCTGATGCACGGGCTGGTGCTGAGCTACACCGTACCGGGCGGCTGAAGGGGCAGCGATCATGGATGAATCCAGCATTCTCACCCATATGAGCCAGTCCCTCGTGATCTTCATGATCTGGGTGCTGCCGCCGCTCGTCGCCGCGCTCGTCGTCGGATTGGTGATCGGCATCATCCAGGCCGCGACGCAGATCCAGGACCAGACGCTGCCGCTGACGGTGAAGCTGCTCGTCGTGGTGGCGGTGCTCGGCCTGTTCTCGCCACTGCTGAGCGCGCCGCTGCTGGAGCACAGCAAGCAGATCTTCACCGAGTTCCCGGCGCTCACGGCGCGGCGCTAGCTGACGGCCGTCATGCCCAGCCTGTCGCCGGAGGAGCTGCAGAAACTGATCCTCGCGGCGATCGAGCTCGTCGTCGCGGCAGGGCTCGGCTCGGCGCGCGTCATCGGCATCATGCTGGTGTTGCCGGTCTTCACCCGGCCGCAAATCGGCGGGCTGCTGCGTGGCGCGCTCGCCGTCGCGATCACCTTGCCCATGCTCCAGCATGTCGCGGACGCGGTGGCGACGCTCGAGGGCGGCACGCGCATGGTGAAGGTGGCGCTGCTCGGGCTGAAAGAGGTCTTCGTCGGCTTGCTGCTCGGCACACTTCTCAGCATCCCGCTATGGAGCATCCAGGCGGTGGGCGAGATCGTCGACACCCAGCGCGGCATCACCAGCGAGACCGCACCGGTCGATCCCGCAACCCGCAGCCAGGCCTCCGCGACCGGGCTCCTGCTCGGCATCACCGCGATCACGATCTTCGTCGTCAGCGGCGGGCTGCAGACCACGGTTGACGGCCTCTACAAGAGCTACCTGATCTGGCCGGTCGTGAATTTCATGCCGAGCCTGTCGACCCAGGGGGCGATGGAGCTCGTCAGCCTGCTCGATCACATCATGCGCACCATGCTGCTGGTCGCCGGACCGGTGCTGATCTTCCTGCTGCTGATCGACATCTCGGTGATGCTGCTTGGCCGCTTCGCCCCGCAATTCAAGCCGAACGACCTCGCGCCGACGCTGAAGAATATCGGCTTCGCGATCTTCATGGTGGTCTATGCGGTCTATCTGATCGAGTACATGAAGGCGGAGATCTCGCTGACGCAAGGCGTGCTCGAGCAGTTCCGCAAGGTGCTGAAGTGAGCGATTCGGGAGAGGAGAAGAAGCTCCCGCCCTCGTCCAAGAAGCTCAATGACGCGCGCAAGAAGGGCCAGGTACCACGCAGCAGCGACTTCACGACGGCGGCCAGCACCTGCGCCGGCATCGCCTGGCTCTGGTCGGAAGCGGGCAGCATCGAGGACAAATGGCGCGAAGCCCTGCTGCTGGCCGACACGCTGCAGCCCCTGCCCTTCGAGACCGGCGTGCGGCAGGCGCTCGGCATCCTCGCCGAGCTAAGCATGGGCACGGTGCTGCCGCTCCTCGGCGTCATGGTCGGCGCCGGCATCTTCGCAAGCTTCCTCGCCAATCGCGGTCCGGTGTTCTCGCTCGAACTGGTCATGCCGAAATTCGAGAACATCAACCCGATCGAGGGGTTGAAGCGGATCTTCAGCCTGCGCTCGCTGATCGAGCTGGTGAAGACCCTGTTCAAGGCCGTGTTTCTCGGCGCCACCTTCCTGTTCGTCATCATGGGAATGTGGAAGACGCTGGTCTATCTGCCGGTCTGCGGCATGGGCTGCATCGGGTTCGTCGTCGGAACGGAGACCAAGCTGGTGATGGGCATCGCCGCGGGCGCCTTCCTGGCCGCCGGCATGCTCGACCTCCTGACCCAGCGCTGGCTGTTCATGCGCGAGATGCGCATGACCGAGACCGAGGCCAAGCGCGAGTTCAAGGAGCAGGAAGGCAATCCCCAGCTCAAGGGCGAGCACCGCCGGCTGCGCCAGGAGGCCTCGAACCTGCCGCCGCTCGGCATGCGCCGCGCCACCCTCGTGCTGCGCGGGCGCGACGCCCTGATCGGCCTGCGCTATGTGCGCGGCGAGACCGGCGTGCCGATCGTGGTATGCCGGGGCAAGGGCGCGAGCGTCGACAGGCTGCTGGCGGAGGCGCGCGAATTGCGCGTGAACGTCGTCGAGGACGATGCCCTGGCTCGCCGGCTCCTGCGCAAGGCCAAGCTCGGCGACGCCATCCCGTCCCAATATTTCCAGATGGTGGCGAAGGCGCTCTACGCGGCCGGTCAGGTCTGAGGCCTATTGGACCGCCGCGGTGCCGGCGCCACCGGTCGCGCTGCCGGCGCCGATCTGGGGCGTGGTCGCGCCGGAGGCGCGCCGGCTGCCCGCAGCCCCGGTCGCGAAGGCGCGATAGTTCTCGACCGGTATCGCGGCTCGGTCGCCCTGGCTCGCGATCACGGCGTCATTGCCGAGCAGATGGCTCGGATCGGCGACCGTCAGCGCGAGATTCGTGCGGACGGAGCAGCCCAGCGTCTGATCGAAGGAATTGTCCTCGACCGAGGGGCCGACGACCGAGAGCGACGGGCAGACGGGCGGGATCACGGTATAGGCGACCACCACGACGCGGGCCCGGAAGCGCTGAAGCGGGTCGGCGGGGCCGACGAACTGGCGGATGTTGTAAGGATCGACACCCAGCCGCCGCGCCAGCCTGACCACGCCCGTGCGCAGCGAAGAGCTGGAACTGGTGATCTCGACATGGACACCGTCGCGGGCGCCGCGCCGCGTCGTGGCGATCAGGTCGGCGAGCCGCCGTCCTTCGTTGCTGCCGAGCGAATTGAGCAGCAGGACGTGGTTCTGGGGATCGATGAGAATCGCCTGCGCCGTCGGCTCAACATAGATCGGGGCCGTGTTGCAGCCCCCGAGCGCAGCGCCACCGAGAAGGGCGCAAAGAAGATATCGGAAGGCCATCGCTGTCCTCATTCGATGATGAAGCCGGCATCGCCGGTGGCGCCTGGAACGCCGGTCGCGGGTGCACGGCGCCCTTTGGGCGGCTTCGCCAGGGTGTTGGCGAGCGCCCTTCCCGAATCCGACGGCGGCGCGACCCGGTCGGTCGGCGCGCTGAGCGCGTTGGGACCGGTCGCCGGCCGCACGATATAGGGCGTGACGATGATGATGAGCTCCGTCTCCTCCTTCTGGAAGGAGGACGAGCGGAACAGCACGCCGAGCACCGGCAGGTCGCCGAGCCAGGGGAAGGCCGAGATATTGGTGCTGAAATTGCGGCGGATCAGCCCGCCGATCGCGAAGCTCTGGCCGCTGCCCAGCTCCACCACCGTATCGGCGCGCCGGGTCGAGAGCGCCGGCACCGAGATGCCGCCGATGGTCACCGCGCCCTGTGCCGAGAGCTCGCTGACCTCCGGCTTGACCCTGACGTTGATCAGGTTGTTGCTGAGCACGGTCGGCACGAATTCGAGGCTGACGCCGAAGCGGCGGAACTCGACCGTGACCTGCTGATTGCCTTGCGAGACCGGGATCGGGAACTCGCCGCCGGCGAGGAAGCTCGCCGATTCGCCGGAGATCGCCGTGAGGTTAGGCTCGGCCAGCACCGAGACCAGCCGCTCGGTGGCGAGCGCGTCGAGGACGGCGCTGATATTGGTGTTTCCGGCGCTGAAGCCGAGGCCGACGGTGCCGCCGCCCTGGCCCGCGCCGGTGCCCCCGCCGCTGCCACGGAGCACACCGAAGCTGAAATTGCCGCTTTGCCCGAAGGCCGAAAGGTTGATGCCGAGCGCCTTCATGGCGCTGCGGGAAATCTCGGCGACGCGGACGTTGAGATTGACCTGCAGCGAGCCGGCAACCTGGATCTTGTTGACGACGACCGAGCCGGCGCCAAGGAACTGCTCGGTCACCGATTTGGCGGTGTCGACGGTCTCGGCATTGGGCGCCATGCCGCTGAGGATGGCGCCGCGCGGCGTATAGCTGACGCGGATCGGATGGTCGCCGACCTGCGCTTTCAGCAAGGCACGCAGATCCTCGATCGGCTGGGTGACGACGACCTGGAATTCGGCGAGCGCCTGGCCACTGTCGTTCAGCGCGAAGAGGCTCGTGCGGCCCGATTTCTTGCCGAAGACGAAGATCGTCTTGTTCGAGGGAGCCTGGAAATCGGCGATCGTCGGGTCGGCGACGAAGATGCTCGCGGCCGCCTGCAGCAGCTGGACCGTCTCGCCGCGGGAGGATGTCAGGTTCAGGGTGCCGCGCTGGCTCTGCGGCGCGGGTTGGGGCGCCGATTGCGGCGGAGACGCTTCGCGCCGGGTCTTCTGCGCCGAACCGGCGGCGGGAAACAGCAATGCCGCCGCGCAGAGCACGGCCGCGATTAGAGTCGGCAGACGCGATCTTGCGATGGGGGTTTCGGTGCAGGCTCGTTCGCGGTCGCCGGCTTTTGGTTCGCTCGTCAATGTTCTCGGTTCTCTATTGTCAGGCGGGCGCCGCTATCATCGTCGTGACGCCGGCCGGTGGCGTCACGCGGCTGCCTCGCTGGCTTCGAGCACGTAGCCTATGCCCCGCGCGGTGCGGATGCGCAGGGTCGCGCCCGATTGGCTCAGATGCGAGCGCAGCCGGTAGACCCCGACTTCGAGCGCATTGGTCGAGACCTCGTCGTCGAAGGTGTAGAGGCTGTCCTCGAGCGCGGCGCGTGGAACGATCCGCCCGACGCGACTCAACAGAAATTCCAGGATGCAGAGTTCGCGCCGCGCGATCTTCATCGGGGCTCCGGCGACCCAGGCCTGCCGACCGACCGGGTCAAAGCTCAGGTTGCCGACTGAAATAAGCGGGTCTGTCATGTGATTCGACCGCCGCAAAACGGCCCGCATGCGGGCGATGAGTTCGTCTGTTGAGAGCGGCTTGGGCAAGAAATCATCCGCGCCGCCATTGAAGATTTCGATCCGCTTGCTGAGGTCGTTATGGCCGCTCATGATCATGGCAGGGGTCGAGTGGCCGTTACGCCGCAACTGCTTGAGCCAGCCGAGCCCGTCGCCGTCCGGCAGGGCGAGATCGAGCAGTAGGATGTCGTAGCTGGCGCAGCCGAAAGCGGCGGACGCCTCGTCCAGGGTGTAGGTCACATCGACGGCAAAGCCGTTATCCGATAGCGCGCCCCGCACCGCAAAAGCCAAATCCTCGTGATCCTCAACCAATAAAGTGCGCATTCCCTCGCCTCTTGTTGAGTATTGTGAGGAAAGGCCTGTATCGCACACGTCGCGTGACAGTTTTTTGAATGCGCGATTGCTTGGTTGACTAACATCCCGGCGGAGGAATTCTTCCAAGAAGAAACTCAGAAATTTCCACGGAACAATTCTTATCTTCTGAATGTTGGTGAATTCTGCCGTTGGGTCAGGCATTGAAGAGAAAGGCTTTTCCGCCCGCGAAACCATAGACGCCGGCGAGACCCTCAGCGAAAAACGGGCGTCATCCCCGTCAGCTTCCTGAAAGCTGGGCCGCCTAAGGTCGCAGTGTGGTTGGCGGCGCGATGCTCTGGGCGGGACCCGAGCATGCTCTGTCCGCAAGGTTTCGAAGCAACAGGAGCACGACGATGAACACCATTCCCGGCTGGGGCTTCATCCCCGTCGCCATCCCCTTCCCCGGCCTCGTCAACGGCGCCTCCGCCGGCCAGTCCACGCCAGATGTCTTCCCGGGCGCGCAGCAGCCGGGCGGCGGCAGCGACTTCCTCGGCAGCGTCCGCTCGGCCACGACCTCGGGCGAGAAGCGCGACCTGATCGACGCCTACGCGGCGGGCTTCATCGCGGCAAGCCGCGGCGCCGGCAACAACGGCGCACCGTCGGCTCCGACCTATATGCCCAGCGCCCCGACGCCGGGTCTTCCGGCGCTTCCGACCAGCCAGACCAGCCCGGTCGCCGGTGTCCCGACCATGGCCGGCATCGAGCAGGCGCGCCGCGAGGCCTTCGCCGGCGTGATGGAGGGCTTCCAGCACTTTGCCGGGCTGATCGAGGAATCGAACATTCCCGAGCAGACCAAGAACACCATGCTCGACGGGCTCGCCGGCCTGATGTCGCAATTCGCCGGGCTCGCCAATATCGGCGCCGGCAATAGCGGCCAGCTGCCGCAGCTGCCCCGGCCCAACCTGCCGGCTCCGGGCGGCAACGGCCAGAGCGGCTCGGGCGCGTCGGACGTCTGGACGCATGAGAAGAAGGATGACGGCACCGCTGAAATCCGCCTCGGCGACAAATATACGATCAACCTGAAGGAGGGCGACCAGTCCTTCACCGTCCGCAACAACGAGACCGGCGCCGAGACCCGCGTCTGGGGCGACCCCCATGTCGACAAGAACGCCGACGGCAAGACCGACTTCGACTTCAAGGACAACCTGAGCTTCCAGCTCGACGACGGCACCAAGATCACCGTCAACACCGTCGATGCCGGCAACGGCACGACCTTCTCCTCGGGCCTGACCATCACCAACGGCAACAACGCCATCCAGGTGACCGGCCTGGCCGGTGACAAGGACGGCAAGAACAATCTCGAGGTCGTCCAGTCGAATGCCGGCGTGACGCTCGATCAGCTCACCGCGGACGGCGCGCAGATCCTCTACGAGCGCGGCAAGGATTGGGTCGGCGCCAACGGCCAGAGCATCGATCAGGCCGCGATCAACGCCGCCGAGCAACGCTACGCCTGAGATTTCGTTCACAACAAGCTTTCGTCTTCCCAAGAACGATGCGGGCGCTTCATGCGCCCGCATTTTTGCGTTTTCCGGGCGCGTTTTATTTCAGTCTAACGACCGCATGACCTGACCTTTGCGGAATTATAACCTGCCGCCGTCAGGTTGCTATCAGCTTCAGGCCCCATCCTGCCGTCAGTGTTACTGGCGCACCCCCGCCTAGGGCGGCGCGCGGCGGAAGAGGAGCGGCGAGATGGCCAAGGCTGCAGCGAGCGTTTCCGGAGCGAGCGAAGCAACGGCCCGTCGGCCCGAGGCCGAGGACGCCCAGAGCACCTCCGGCTCGAATGCCGGCTCAGGCGGCGCGGACGCCTCCTCCACGCAGGATTTCAACGCGGAGGTCGCCCGGGCGCAGGCCACGGAAGAGGAGCGGCGCGCGACAAAGCCCGTTTCGGCCTCGACCAGCGGCGAAGCGCAGAACGACAACGCGCCAGTGCCCGCCTCGTCCTCCTCCGAGAGCGGTTCGACCGCTCCCCACGCCAATGGCGCGCCGAGCACGTCGGGGATCGAGACCGGCATGGGCGATGCCGGCAATACGCTGGTCAATCCGCGCGACGAGATCGGCAAGCTCAACAGCGACGGCGATCAGGTGGTCATGAACATGACCGCCGAAGGCAAGGCGCAGGTGCCTCTCGCCCGTATTCCGGTCGGCGCCGGCGTCAAGGGTCAGTATGGCTACGACATCACCGTGGCCCAGCGCGGTGACGGTGGCGAAGGTCAGCCGGCCCCGACCTATGACGTCACCTTCGACAAGCGGCTGCAGGGCGGGCTGACCGGAGAGCTCGCCGTGCCGGGCGTCGACCCGGCGGCCGAGTTCAATCTCGGCACCTCCGATTCGGTGACGATGAACTTCGCCTCGCAGGACGATGCGGCGCGTGCCGTGCAGGTTCTCCAGAGGCTCGGCGCCTCGGAAGCGGTGCGCGATGCGATCAACGCGCCGATCCCGGGTGTCGGGACGCTCGGAGCGGCCTCCAATCCAGTGCCGGAGAATGACGGCAGCCTGAGCGACACGCATTCCTGGCCGACGCCCGGCAACCTCGCGGCAGCGCCGCTGCGCCCCTCCGAAGAGGACATGGCGTTCCTGCGCGACAACATCACCAGCTATTCGCAGGAGCTCAACGCGCAGGAGCGGCTCAAGCTCGGCGCAAAGGCGGCCAATCTCGGTATCGAGACGCGGCTTGACCAGAACCAGCGCATGATCCGCACCGTCGAGGTGCCGCGCAATGGCGAGCCCGGCCGGCTGACCTATACGCTCGCGGGCGACCTCGATTCGAGCACCAAGGAGAAGCTCACGATCGGCCAGCAGCAGTTCGACCAGTTCGAGCTGGGCTATATCCCGCAGAACATCGTCGATCACGGCACGCTGCGCGGCGAAGTGAGCATGTCCTGGGACATCCCGGCCAACGAATCGCTCAGCGAGATCGCCGGCCGGCCGATGCCGGAACTCAACGGGCTCGGCGCGCCGGACGAGGTATCGGCCCGTGTCGAGCTGACCTATCAGGACCAGTCGCTGGCCGATCTCAGCCGCACCGATCAGCGCCGCATCTCGATCGAGGCGACCACGCGCAACCCCGCGGAGCATGCCGGACCGGTGATCTCGTCCTTGCTGCAGGGCGAGTTCCGGGCCGCTGCGGCGGGGATGGGCGAGGATTTCAGCGTCACCACGCAGGACGAGCGCATCGCGCGCACCGGCGTCAACCAGCAGCACGAGCTCGGACTCACCGTCGCCGATGTCGGCAAGTTCGGCGTGTCGCTGATCGGCAATGTCGGGCGCGACGACATCACCGACAGGCGCACGCGCACCCTCACGGGCGCGGACCTGGCCCAGCGGCCGGGACAAGCCGAGCAGCCGCAGGATGTGCCGGACCAGCCTGTCCAGCCCGGCCCCGAGCAGTTCGTGGTCGTCCCCCATGACGGGCTCAACCTGCGCTCGGGCCCCGCGACCGAGGCTGAGAAGCTCTCCGTTCTGCGCAACGGGACCTTCGTCGACGGAACCGGACAGCGGCGGATCGACGCCCATGGCGACGAGTGGGTCGAGGTCAGCGGGCGCGGCATCGACGGCAAGGAGGCGACAGGCTGGGTCAATGGCCGCTACCTGCAGCGCAACGAGACCGGCGAGATGGGCCCGAGCGGCCGCATCAATCCCGAGCTGGAGCGCCAGGGCTATCGGGCCGTCACCGTTACCGAGGACGATACCGTCTGGGGTATCGCCGAGCGCAATGGCGTCGATCCGCGCGAGGCCGTGCGGCTGAACAACGGCCATCTGGTCGACCCGAACCTGGTCTTCGCCGGCGACAAGGTCTACCTGCCCGGCACGGCGAAGCCGGCAGAGCCTGCGCCAGTCGAACCGCCGCCGGCTGCGCCGCCATCGCCCTCGGCCGAATCGGGCGCGCCGAGCGGTGACAGCGGCTCCGCCAGCGCGCCATCCACTTCAGGTAACGGCGAGGCGCCGGGCACGAGCGGGAGCAATCCAGCGCCGACGCAGCCCGCGCCGGCAAGCCCGTCGAGCGGCAGCACCTCGCAGCCCGGCGGCCAGCAGCCCGCGCCTCCGCCGGGGAGCTCGTCCGGCGAGCCGTCATCGGGTAGCGGCTCGTCCTCCGGCGACGCCCCGGTGCCGACGCCGGCCACCGACACGGACGGCACGGCACCGATCGAGCCGCAGCCCGGCGCCGACGAGCCCGCGGCACACGACGCCGAACTCGACCGCATCCTGCGCGACTATCAGATCGAGGAGGATCCGCGCGGCACCGTGATGTGGAGTCCGGGTGGCCTGGCGGGGATCTTCACCGACGAGAAACGCAAGCTGACCGCGACGGAAGCCGACCTGATGGACAGCCTGAGCGTGTTCGGGCTCAAGGACATGAAGGACATCAAGGGTAAGGCGGAGACGGTCTCGCTCGAGCGCTATCCCAAGCCCGAAGACCTGCGCGGCGGCTTCCCGCAGAACCCCGAAGTGACAGAGGATTTCGACACCTGGGCCCAGAATGACGGGCATGCCGATGCCTTCCGCCACGCCTACTGGAACGCGCTGATGACCAAGCAGTTCGGCAAGGATTTCACCGAGCGCTTCACCTCGGCGCATGAGGGCGTCGAGAACCCGGCCGATCGCGAGGCGATGGATCTCTACAACAACGAGGTCGGGCGCCGCATCGCCGAACGGAACCCCGATGCCTCAGATGGCGAGCTGGCCGATCTCGTGCAGCGCGCGATCGAGGACGGCGAGATGGTGGTGATCGACCGCGACGGCGAGCTCGCCTGGAGCGACGATGTCGCCTACGGCCAGCATGGCGAGGCCAACGCGGCGCCGGTGCCGGGCGTCAGGCAGACGCCCGAGGCTCATGGCAGCACGTCATAGTTCTGTAGCAGAGCCGGGTTTGGTTAGCCCCGGCTGGACTCGGAATGAAAGACAGGGCGCGCCCTGGGGATCGCGCGCCGCCAGAGGTGGATAGTGAAGACGATCATTCTCGTGATTCTCGGCATCGCCGTGCTCGCCGGTGCGGCGCTGGGCGCGCGAAAGCTCCTCGCGCCCGATCCGGCGGTGTTCGACAAGAGCCGATGGGTCGCCGAAGCGCGCGCCAAGCCGGGCGACAACAAGCGCTCGCTGATGACCGACGATCTCGAGAAGCGCCTGCGCCCAGGCATGTCCGAAACCGAGATCGTCGAGCTGATGGGTCAGCCGGATGGCCGGCGCGAGCAGCGCTTCATCTACAATCTCGGCACGCCTGGATTCGGCGTCGACTACGACCATTACGTCGTCGAGTTCGACGCCACCCGCAAGGTCACGCGCTACTATACCGACAGAGGCTGAAGCCCTCCGTCCGATCAGCGATACGGCCGGAATGCCTCCGCCTCTCTGACGGGAAGTGGGAAGTTTTGCAGTTGCTTAGAGCCGGATGCTCTCAGATGAAATTGTGCAGCGATCTCATCTGAGAGCTGAATCCATTTCTCACCAAGAAGTTAAAGCAGGATCGATGCGACAGACCGGTTCCCACTTTTTCGCATCCTGCTCGGCGCGGGCGAGCCGGGATTTCGAGGCAGCCTATCAGGCGGCACGACAGGCGCAGAGCTCCAACGCGACATCGCCGCTCAACGTCGAACCAAGATACCCATACGCTACCCAGAGCAGCTAACCTGGGCAACGCGACCTCCGCACTCCACGCGGAAGATACTGAAATATATAAAGAAAATGGCGAGCCCGGCAGGATTCGAACCTGCGACCAGCAGCTTAGAAGGCTGCTGCTCTATCCATCTGAGCTACGGGCCCGTAGTCGAAAGCGCCGCGACAGGCGGCGCCCAGCCGATCAATGCGTCCATTGCCCGACGCGGTTGAACTTGAAATTGTCCGAATAGGCCATGGAGCGGCGCTTGGGCTCGTGCGGCTGCTCGACCCTGTAGGGAATGCCGTTGCGCGCCGCATAGGCGACCGCCTCGTCCACGGTGTCGAACCAGAGCTTGACCTGGCTCTTCATGTCGGCCGACGAGGTCCAGCCCATCAGCGGCTCGATCTGGCGCGCCTGCTCCGGCTCGTATTCCAGCAGCCAGCGCTCGGTCTTGGCGGTGCCGGACTGCATGGCGTTGCGGGTCGGGCGATAGATGCGTGCGGTCATGGTCTGGCTCGGCCGTCACTTCGGTTTCGTCATGCCGCCGGACCGGCGGGTCGAGGAATGGTCGGGGCACCAGGATTCGAACCTGGGACCCTCTGCTCCCAAAGCAGATGCGCTACCGGGCTGCGCTATACCCCGACAGTCCGCAAGTACATCAAATCACTCACGAAACTACCGCGACCGCCTTCGCAACCGGTCGCGACGCGGAACGAAATAGCATCGAACGGGACGAATGGGAACCGGAAGTTCCCGCAGAACACCCCGCTATGGTCTCGGCCGTCTCCGCCCGCTGGCCATCGGCCTCCCCCTCTCCAGTCGGGGGGACACTGATCGGCGCGGGAAGGACAGAGGAGCCGCTTGGCCGCGCCGAGCTTGCCTGCCCTATGCTCAGCTCTGGACGCTTGCCCGTGTTGGGCCATCTTGATTTCCTTGGCTATCTTTCGAAGCGGCAGACTTCGCTGCAATTCAGCCACAGGGCTCAGATTTCGTCGCAGGAAGTATGGTTGACGATTTCCTGACGACCTGTCGGCGATAATCTCGCGATGGGGGATTCGCTGGAGACGCTGCCAATGAGCCGCACGTCGTTTTGCCTTGCGTTCTGCCTTTGCCTGCTGGTCGGCATGTCGTTCGAAGCCACCGCCGCCGATCTCACGACACCAATCGCCTATGCGCCGCCGCTCGTCGCGCATTCGCTGTTCTCGGAATTGCGAGGCGGCGTCTTTGTCCATGGCCCCGGAACTCGGGAACAAGGCTCCGTCGACATCAACGGCGAAGTCCTGTTTTCCAAGCCATTCCTGCCGGCCGACCCGCTGATGGCCTTCCTGGTTCCCCGCATCCACATCGGCGGCACGGTCAACACCGCGGGCGACACCAGCCAAGTCTATGCAGGCTTCGCCTGGACCTACGATATCACGCAAAAGATCTTCATCGAAGGCAGCGTCGGCGCTGGCTTTCACAACGGGGAAACGAACCGTCTCCCGCACCCTGACCGTCTCAGCCTCGGTTGCACGCCACTCATCCGCGGCAGCGGATCGATTGGCTACCGGATCACCGATCATTGGTCGATCATGGCCACGGCAGAGCACATTTCGAACGCTGGCCTCTGCCATGCGAACCAAGGCCTGACAAATTACGGCGTCAGGGTCGGCTACGTCTTCTAGCCGAGGATACGAGAAAGCCCGACCTCAAAGGCCGCGCTCAGCGCTTGAACAACGGGTGCTCCACCTTGTCGCCCGGTCTGATGCCGAGCTTGGCGGCGACGCCGCCATTGATCTCCAGCACCGAGAGGACCGGTTCGCCGGAGGGAATCGTGCGCACCGAGAGCGGCTCGGTCTGCTCGGCGATGCGCGCGATCGTGCCGTCGGCGCGGATGAACAGCATGTCGAGCGGGATATAGGTGTTCTGCATCCACATCGACACGGGCTCGACCTGGCCGAAATCGAAGAGCATGCCGCGATCGCCGGGCAGATATTTGCGATGCATCAGCCCGCGGGCGCGCGTCTCGGGCGTGCGCATCACCTCGACCTGGAAAAGGTGGCGCTGCCCGCCGCCACCGACGATCGCCAGCGGCTCCAGCCCGGTCGCAGGCGCCGCTTGAGCATGCGCGGGAAGCGATGCGAAAGCGAGCAAGAGCCACGCCATGGAGGTGATCAGGAATCGTCCGGCGGTCCGCATCGTTGAGGCTCCATCGCGTCGCTCGCCCGCGGCTCCTGCACGCGTGGCATGGCGAATCTGCGACAGATACGGAAGATCGCGTTCCGGCGGTCAAGTTTTTCCTGCTGTCTCGCGGCGATGTCGTCTTTCTTTCGACGCCGCCTTGCGGCAGGTTCGCAGCCGCAATGTGGAGACAAGCATGATCGCATCGATCCTTCGCGGCCCGGCGCGTCTCGCGCGCGAGTTTGGCGCCACGGCCCTGATCGTGCTGGCTGTGCCGGCATGGGCGGCCGATTTCGAGGTCGAGAACCTGCGGCTCGATCTCGGGGCTTTCGTCGTCGCGGCCCCGAAGGTCGCGGTCAAGGGCTCGAGCCTGGAGCGCGAAGCCTTCGTCTCGCTGTTCAACGCCAACTCCGGCGAAAGCGCCGTCGCCCGGACGGGCCGGCTCGACGCCGCCGAGATCAGTGCGCCCGAGCTCCGATTGGAGCAGGCGTTCGGACCGCAGCGCCAGACCACGGTCTATCGCGACATTCGCTTGAGCGACGTCAAGGGAGGCAGGATCGGGCGAGGCTCGGCCGAAAGCGGCACGGTGACGGTCGTGGACCCGACCAACGGCCCGATGAAGGGCGAGTTCAAGCGCTTCAGCTTCGAGGCATTCGACATGCGTCAGCTGGCGCGGGTCTTCACCGAGCGCGCCAAGCCCGGTGTCGAGGAAGTGCTGCTGCCGATCTTCGGCCGTTTCGACCAGGACGGCTACACGCTCGACATGGGCCAGGCGGGCAAGTTCGCCGTCGGCAAGGTCAGCGGGCGTGATTTCAAGGCCAAGGTCAGCGACGAGCCACTCAGCGAGATCCTGTCGCACATCGTCGCGCAGGCCGAGGCGGACCAGAAAGCCATGCGCGATCCCAAGGCCGAGCGCGACCCGGCGCAGACCGAGGCCGACAAGCGCATGGCGCTTTCCATGCTCTCGCTGTTCGATTCGATGGACTATGGCAGCGGCGAAGTCCGCGACATGGTGATGACCATCAAGGCGCCGCCCAAGCCGGGCGACGCCCCGGTGCCGTTCGATGCGCGCGTCAGTCGCGTCGCCTATGGCGAGGATACCCCGGCGAAATCCGGCTATGTGATGGAAGGCTTTGAATTTGCCGGCGGCGGCGCCAAGGGCAGGATCGATTCGCTGAGCTATTCCGGCTTCTCCTTCGGCCCTGCGCTGAAGGAGCTGAAGGAGCTGCTCGCGAAGCCGGATGCCGATTTCGACACGATCGACTATCGCAAACTGATCCCGACGCTCGGCACGATGCGGATGACCGGGCTTTCGGTCGATGCGCCGCGTCCGGGCAAGCCCGGCCAGCCCGCGCTGCCGCCGATCCGGGTCGGTCTCGGCACCTTCGAGCTCAAGGCGCAGGACCAGCTAAACGGCGTGCCGACCAAGCTCACGCTGACCATCGACAAGCTCACGGCCCCGGTGACCGAAGGGCCCTCCAATCCGGCCGCCAAGGACCTGATCGCGATGGGCTACAAGGCGGTCGACCTGTCGGCGAAGCTCGACCTCGCCTGGGATGCGGCGCGCAACGAGCTTGCGATCCGCACGCTCTCCTTCGGCGGCGCCGACATGGCGCAGTTCGAGGCGTCGGGCACGCTGGGCAACGTCACCAAGGACCTGTTCTCCAGCGATCTTGCCCTGGCCCAGGTCGCGGCGCTCGGCGCGACTGCGCGCAATCTCGAGGCGAAGCTGCGGAATTTCGGCCTGATCGAGAAGGTCATCGAGAACGAGGCCCGCAAGGCCAAGCGCAAGCCGGAAGAGCTGCGCCGCGAATATGCGATGATGGCGAGTCTCGGCCTCGCCGCGATCCTCGGACCGTCCGACGCCGCCAAGGCGCTGACGGCCGCCGTCGCGCGCTTCGCGGCGCAACCGGGGACCTTGAGCGTCCAGGCGAATGCGAAATCGGGCGGCGGGCTCGGCCTCGCCGATGTCCTGACGATGGGCGACCCGACCGAGATCTTCGACAAGATCGACCTCAAGGCCAATGCCGAATAGCGCCGAGGGCGAGATCCCGGCCGAGGACGAGGCCTGGCGACCGGGCGCCCTCGCAGCCTGGTGGGCCGGGCTGCCGCAGGGCCCGCGCAGCCTGCTGCGCCGGCGCGTCAACCCCGACAACCAGGCGCGCCTGCATCTGGCTCATCTGATCGCGCGCCGGCCCGGCCAGATCGTCGTCGGGCCCTATACCTATGGCCGGCCCAAGGTGCGCTTTCCCGAAAGCGGCGCGCGGCTGAGCATCGGGCGCTACGGCTCGATCGCCGACAATGTCGAGATCTTGCTCGGCGGCAACCATCGCACCGACTGGGCGACGACCTATCCCTTCCCTGCCCTGCCCGGCCTTTGGCCGGCGGCAGCGGGAATGGGAGGCCATGACGCGACCCGCGGCGACGTCAATATCGGCCATGACGTCTGGCTCGGCTCGCAGGCGATGATCCTGTCCGGCGTCACAATCGGCCATGGCGCCGTGGTCGCGGCGCGCGCGGTGGTGACCCGGGATGTGGCGCCCTACGCCATCGTCGCCGGCAACCCGGCGCGCGAAATCCGCAAGCGCCTGCCGGAGGCCGATATCGCGACCTTGCTGGCGACGCGCTGGTGGGCCTTGCCGGAGGCGGAGGTCGCCGCGCTGCTGCCACTGCTGATGTCGGATCGCATCGCGGAGCTGGCGGCGCGGATCAGGAACGGCGCAGCAACCAGCGCTTGAGACCGAGCGCCGGCTTCTCGACGCCGTACCAGGACAGGGCGGCGACGACGAGGGTGAGCGCCAAGGCCGGCCAGAGCAGCGTCAATGCGGCAGCCCCCGGCCAGAACACGACCAGCGCCTGCTGCACCGGCCAGCCATAGAGATAGACCCCGTAGGACAGGTCCGCCGGCGGCTCGCTGCGCCGGGCCGTCAGCGCCGGCGAGAGAGCGAGCACAAGAACGCCCCAGGCCGTGGTCAGGAACAGGGCCGCCTTGTAGGCCGGCGTCGTCGCCAGGAGCGCGGTGAGCGCCAGCGCTCCGGCAAGACCCCATAGCGACAGCGGCACGCGTTCGCGCCAGAGATAGGCGACGCCGCCGGCGAGGAAGATCAGCGGCAGGCGCAGTGCCGTCTCGACGCCCTTCGGCCCGTCCGGCGTGACGATCTCGCGGCCGATCACGGCGAGCGCCAGCAGCACGAGCGCAGCGAGCGCGAGCTCGCGACGCAGCAGCAGGCCGACGAGCCCCGCCACCAGCACGCCGAGATAGCACAGGCTCTCGTATTTCAGCGTCCAGACCGTGCCCATCGGAAAAGGCAGCGGATTGCCCTCGAACACGCCCGGCAGGGCGGCCGCGCTCTTGAAGCTGGTGAGCGTGTTCCAGATGAAGCGCCAGAGCCGGCCATCCCCGAGATAGGCCGAGAGGTCGAGCCGGCTGAGCGCTCCGCCCAGCACCAGCGAGACGACCAGCGTCGCAGCGATCAGGCCCGGCGCGATGCGCAGGACGCGCGCCAGGATGTAGTCGCGCCAGCCCCGGTTGACATAGCTCATTGTCACCAGGAAGCCGGAGATCGCGAAGAAGCCGTTGACCGCGTGCTCGCCGAGCGTGAAGCCCGTCAGCCGCGCCAGCGGCTCGTCCTCGACGATGCCGGTGGTGACGCTGAAGGCATGCGAGACCACCACCGCCAGCGCGAGCACGAGGCGCAGCAGGCCGAAATTATTGTGCTCATGCGCGAGCGCGGCATCGATGCGGCTCTTGGGCGGCGAAGTCGGGATCACGGCCCCGCCCCTTCCGCCGCGAGCTTTTGCCGGGCCAGCGCCGTATGGCCGCGCCGCCAGGCGATGCCGCCTGCGACCGAGCCGGCATGGGCCATCATCTTGATCTGATTCAAGATCAGGGCATAACCAATTGTCTTCGCTGCATTTTTGAGAACCGATCCCAATGCCGGCGCCGGCAGGCCGTGCTTGGCGGCGACATAGGCCTGCGACCAGGCCAGGTGCCAGCGCGCATTGAAGCGGCGGGCAGGGTTCGGCTTGCTGGAGCGCCCGCGCGCGTGCTGCGCCTCGGCAGCATGGACATGCACCAGCGCATGTCCCGAATCACGCATGCGGCGACAGAGATCGTCGTCCTCGTAGAACAGGAAGATCCTTGGATCGAAGCCGCCGAGCGAGAGGAAGATCTCGCGCCGCACCAGAAGGCAGGCGCCGGAAAGGAAAGGCAGGCAGGCGTCGCCGTCCGGAACCACCACCGCCGCGGCAGCATTGAGATGAGCCGGCGAGAGCAGCGACCGCGGCTGGATGAAGATCCGCCCCGAAGGCTCGACGATGCGGGGCGCGAACATCCCCGCATCGGTGTAGCGCTCCGCCGCCGCGAGCAGCGCAGCAACCGCTCCTGGCTGCAGCACGAGATCGGGATTGACGATGAGGACGAAGGGGCTCCGGCAGGCGGCGACGCCCTGGTTGTTGGCGCGGCCATAGCCCTCGTTGCGCGAATTGACGATCACCGTCGCGCCATGCGCCCGCGCGATCTCCACCGAGGCGTCGCCGCTGGCATTGTCGACGACGATGGCGGGCACCCCCTCGCCCGCGAGCGCGCCGAGACAGGCCGGCAGGACCGCGGCGCTGTCATAGGCGACGACGATCGCGGTGACTGTTTCCTGGGACGGGGGCAAATCGTCGGCCGGCATCCCTGCCTTCTGGCCGGTATCGCCCGTGGCAGGCAAGCGGAATTCAACGTTTCACGAGACTCGGACGCCCGAGGCTTGCGAGCTCGCGCTGCACGGCATCACGCTCGGACGCGTCGCAACGACGGGGCGCCTTGTAGGACTTGACCGCGAAGCTGGCATTGGCGGCGATGAAGCGCCCGCGATCGGCGGGCGCGAGCCTCGCGATCACCTGCCGGCGGTCGACCCAGACGCCGCAATCATAGCCGCGCGAGACCCGGGCGGCCGTGAATTCCGGCGTGCCGGGGACGGGGCCGGCCGTCGTGCAGCCGACCAGGACGGGCAAGGCGAGCCCGCAAGCGAGGAATCTGGCGACGCGCACCGATGTGAGACCGCTCAGAGGCCGTCGAAGTAGCCGGCGCGGACGCGCGCCATGCGCGGCCCCAGCGTGCCGCGCTCCTCAGGCGCGCAGGCTTGCGGCCGCACATCCTGATTGATGGTCGCGGCCTCGGACACGGTGACATAGGTCGAGCGTGCGCTGGCGACCTGCTCCGGCGTCGCGCCACGCGCGCGCTCGGACGCCAGGAAGCGCTCCAATGTGCTCGCCCGCGGCGCGCCGGCGCGGCAGGCGATCGAGCGCGAGACGAGGTTGGCGAGTTCCGCCGCGCGCGCCGCGCTCGGGTTGGACTGAGGGGAGACGCAGGCAGCGAGCGGCAGCGCGAGCAGACAGGCGAGCGCGGGCAGTCGCGCTCCGGAGGGGGCAGGCATGGGAGGTCAGCCGTTCTTTTCAGGCAGGTTGAGGCGCAGATGGAGCTCGCGAAGCTGCTTGGGACCGACCTCGGAGGGCGCGCCCATCAGGAGATCGACCGCCTGCTGGTTCATCGGGAAGAGCGCGACCTCGCGCAGGTTGGTGGCGCCGGCCAGCAGCATGATGATGCGGTCGATGCCGGCCGCCATGCCGCCATGCGGCGGCGCGCCGTACTGGAAGGCGCGATACATGCCGCCGAAGCGCTCGATCACCGTCTCCTCACCATAGCCGGCGATCTCGAAGGCCTTGACCATCGCCTCCGGGCGATGGTTGCGGATGCCGCCGGAGGCGAGCTCGTAGCCGTTGCAGGCGATGTCGTACTGGAAGGCCTTGATCGCCAGCGGGTCGTCGTTCTTGAGCGATTCCAGCCCGCCTTGCGGCATCGAGAACGGGTTGTGCGAGAAATCGACCCGCTTCTCGTCTTCGTTGTACTCGTACATCGGGAAATCGACGATCCAGGCGAAAGCGAAGGCGTTCTCGTCGATCAACGAGAGCTCCGAGCCGACCCGGTTCCGCGCGTTGCCGGCGAACTTGTAGAACTTCTCAGGGTTGCCGGCGGCGAAGAAGGCGGCGTCGCCATCCTTCAGGCCGAGCGCGGCGCGGATCGCCTCGACACGCTCGGGGCCGATATTGTTGGCGATCGGACCGGCGCCGGCGCCCTCGCGCCACATGATATAGCCGAGGCCCGGCTGGCCTTCCCCTTGAGCCCAGGAATTCATCCGGTCGCAGAAGGCGCGCGAACCGCCGCCCGGCGCCGGAATGGCCCAGACCTGGTTCTTCTCGTCCTCGAGGATGCGGGCGAAGACCTTGAAGCCCGAACCGCGAAAATGCTCGGAGACGTCCTGCATCTCGAGCGGGTTGCGCAGGTCGGGCTTGTCAGAGCCGTATTTTGTGATCGCCTCGGCATAGGGGATGCGCGGCCAGTTCTTGGTGACAGACTTGCCGCCGCCGAACTCCTCGAACACGCCGGAAATGACCGGCTCCATCGTGCGGAAGACGTCGTCCTGCGTGACGAAGCTCATCTCGACGTCGAGCTGATAGAACTCGCCGGGCAGCCGGTCGGCGCGCGGGTCCTCGTCGCGGAAGCAGGGCGCGATCTGGAAATAGCGGTCGAAGCCCGCCATCATCAGGAGCTGCTTGTATTGCTGCGGCGCCTGCGGCAGCGCGTAGAACTGGCCGGGATGAATGCGCGACGGCACCAGGAAGTCGCGCGCACCCTCGGGCGAGGACGCCGTGAGGATCGGCGTCTGGAACTCCGAGAAGCCCGAGGTCTTCATGCGGGTCCGGATCGAATCGATGACCTTGCCGCGCAGCATGATGTTGTTGTGCAGCTTCTCGCGGCGCAGATCGAGGAAGCGGTATTTCAGCCGCGTGTCCTCGGGATATTCGAGATCGCCGAAGACCGGCAGCGGCAGCTCGCCGGCCGGGCCCAGCACCTCGAGCGCGGAGGCGAAGACCTCGATCGCGCCGGTCGCGAGATTGGCGTTGCCGGTGCCCTCGAGCCGCGCCTTGACCTTGCCGTCGATGCGGATGACCCATTCAGCCCTGACCTTCTCGGCCTCGGAGAAGGCCGGCGAGTCGGGATCGATCACGACCTGGGTCATGCCGTAATGGTCGCGCAGGTCGATGAAGAGCACACCGCCATGGTCGCGGATGCGGTGGCACCAGCCCGAGATGCGGACCTGGCTGCCGATATCGCTTTCGCGAAGGGCGCCGCAGGTGTGGGAACGGTAGCGATGCAGGGTCACGGGTATCGTCTCTCGGAAACACGAAGAGGCCCGCACGCAGCCGGCCGAAAGCTTTCGGCGTAAGCACACGCAGGCGGGCGGCTTGTCAAGAATGGCCGCCGCAGAACGGCCATGGGATCGGCTGCTGCAGCGCCTCGCCACGGCCAAATCGCGATCCGCGCCGACACCACCGGCCAGCCGATGCGAAAACAACATTCCCCTGCGGCGGCGCATGTTCTATGAGCCGCTTCCATGAGCCTCATCTCAACCACACAGGATCTGGCGGACGCCTGCGCGCGCCTGGCCCGGCATCCGTTCGTCACGGTCGACACCGAGTTCCTGCGGGAGACGACCTATTACCCCAAGCTGTGCCTGATCCAGCTCGCCTCGCCCGACGAGGCGGTCCTGATCGACCCGCTCGCACCCGGCATCGACCTCGCGCCCTTCCTGGCGCTGATGGCCGATCCGAACGTCGTCAAGGTCTTCCATGCGGCGCGGCAGGATCTAGAGATCGTCTGGATCATCGGCAAGCTGATCCCGACGCCGCTCTTCGACACCCAGGTCGCGGCCATGGTCTGCGGCTATGGCGATTCCGTCGGCTACGAGCAGCTCGCCAACGATCTCGCCAAGGCTCGGATCGACAAGTCCTCCCGCTTCACGGACTGGTCGCGCCGGCCGCTGACCGAGGCGCAGCTGACCTATGCGGAGTCCGACGTCACCCATCTGCGCGACATCTATCTCGCGCTCTCGGCCGATCTGGCGGAGAGCGGCCGCGAAGGCTGGGTCGCCGAGGAAATGGCGATCCTGAATTCGCCCGGAACCTATGAGGTCAAACCTGAGAACGCCTGGCTGCGCCTCAAGGGCCGCATCCGCAAGCCCAAGGAGCTGGCATTGCTGATGGAGCTCGCGGCCTGGCGCGAGCGCGAGGCGCAGACCCGCGACGTGCCGCGCCAGAGGGTGCTCAAGGACGATGCGATGATGGATGTCGTCCAGCGGGCGCCGCGCTCGGCCGAGGCGCTGGCGGAGCTCCGCTCGGTGCCGAACGGCTTCGAGCGCTCGCGCGCCGGAGGCGAGGTGCTGGCGGCGATCGAACGCGGCCTGGCGCTCGATCCGCGCACGCTGCCGCGCCTGGAGCGGGAGCGGGGCCGGCCCTCGAACGGCGCCGTGCTCGACCTGCTCAAGGTCCTGCTCAAGGCGACGGCCGATGCCGAGCGCGTCGCGCCCAAGATCCTCGCCTCCTCCGACGACCTGGAGGCGATCGCCTCCGACGACGAAGCCGAGGTGCCGGCGCTGCGGGGCTGGCGGCGCGAGGTTTTTGGCGAGAAAGCGCTGGCGCTCAAGAACGGGCAGCTCAGCCTGAAGATCATCCGCGGCCGCGTCGCGGTCGCCTGAGCGCAACCCCGTCTCAGCCGCCCCGGATCTCGGGCTCGCGGCCGAGCAGCTTGGCGAGCTGCTTGAGCCGGCCGGACACCCGGTCGCTCGACAGGGCCTTGAGATCCTCGGGGAAGCGCAGCACGAGCCTGCGGTCGACGCAGGTCAGCGAGATGCGCGGCAAGATGTCGGGCATTCCGGCCGATAGCAGATAGGCGACGCGGAAGGCGCTGGCGAGGAGCTGCGATTTTTCCAGGAGCCGCGGCGTCAGCAGCCGTCGCAGCCCTGCGGCCATGGGCGTGTCGCCCTTGGCGCCGGCATAGCGATGGAAGACGGTCAGCGCCAGGAAGGCGCGGCCGGGATGGTCGACGCCGCTGAAGGCGGCATGGGCGATGACATTGAGGCTCTGCTCGCCGCGATAATCGGGATGGGCGCGCCAGCCGATATCGGAGAGGAGGCAGGCGACGTCCTGCAGGCGACGCGTCGCCGCGTCCTCGTAGAACCCGCTGCTGGCGACGAGCCTCTCGACCCAGCCGATCAGGTCCGCGGCGTGGCGCGGGTCGCGGGCGCGCAGCTGGTTGTAGTCCTGCGCGCCCTGCAGCAACGGATCGACCCGGCGCTCCTCGTCGGGAAGCTGCTCGTGCAGCAAACCTTCGCGCACGCCGCTCGCGGAGATCACCACCGCCCGCGGCCGGCCGCGCTTGATCAAGAGATCGAGGACGAGCGCACCATAGGCGAGCAGCGGCCGCCGGGCCGAGGACACCGCCTCGATCGATTCCAGCACCGCGCTGTCGGCGCGCTCGACCAACCTGGCGAATTCGGCGACGTCATTGGCCGGGACGGTATAGCCGTGCATCACGCTCAACGGATAGCCGCTCTGGCGCTGATGCAGCGTCGCGAGCGCGCGCCATGTCCCGCCGACCGCGTAGAAGTCGCGGCCACGCATGGCGGCGACCTGCGGCAAATGATCGAGCGAATCGCGGACGATCTTCTCGGCCTGCTTGAGCGAGCCCTTGGAGCGGTCGATCAGGGCAAGCCCGCCGATCGGCATGCTGACCCCCTCCCCGACCCGGTCGCCATCAACGGAGGCGAGCTCCAGCGAGCCGCCACCGAGATCGCCGACGACACCGTGCGGCGCCTCGAAGCCCGAGATCACCCCCAGGGCGGAGAGAAAGGCCTCGCGGGTGCCCGAGATCAGCTCGATCGGCTGACCGATCGCCTTCTCGGCCCTGACGATGAAGTCCGGCCCGTTGGCGGCGTCGCGCGCCGCCGCGGTGGCGATGACCCGGATATTGCCGACATGCATCGCCTCGCAGAGGATGCGGAAGCGCACGAGCGCGTCGAGCGCCTTCGCCATGGCGTCGTCGGCGAGACGGCCGGTGGTGGCGACCTGCCGGCCGAGACCGGCCATCTCCTTTTCGTTGAAGACCTGCGCGGGCGAACGCGACAGCATCTCGTAAACGACGAGGCGAACCGAGTTCGACCCGATATCGACGATCGCAAGCGTTTCGCCGAGGCTCAACCGCCCCGGAACCAGGGTCGGATCAAGCCTTTCTGCCGCTGCGGCGCGCGAGGCTGCGAGGGCTTGAATTGGAGAGCGATTTTCCACGTCCGGACAGGCTCGGATTGGTCATGAAATATTTATGGGCGTTGAACGACTCGTCGCTGGGCGGCGGGACAATGCGTCTTGAGCCGCCATCGGGCAAGATGGTCCAGCTCTGTTCGTTGTCGAGAAAATTCGCGAGCATGATCTGCTCGAGCAGCTGCTGGTGCACCGTGGCGTTCAGAATCGGCGTCAGCGCCTCGACCCTCCGGTCGAGATTGCGGGGCATCAGGTCGGCCGAGGAAATATAGAGCTTGGCCTTCGCCGAGGGCATGCCGTGGCCGGCGCCGAAGGCGTAGATGCGGGTATGTTCGAGGAAGCGCCCGACGATCGACTTGACGCGGATGTTCTCGGAGAGACCGGGAATCCCCGGCCTCAGGCAGCAGATGCCGCGGACGACGAAGTCGATCTCCACCCCGGCCCGGCTCGCATCATAGAGCGCATCGATGATCTCGGGGTCGACCAGCGAGTTGCACTTGCCCCAGATCGCCCCCTTGCGGCCGGCCTTCACATGAGCGATCTCCTCGGCGATGTCCGACAGCAGGCGCTGCTTCAGGCCCACCGGCGAGACCGACATCTTCTCGAGCTCGGCCGGCTCGGCATAACCGGTGATGAAGTTGAAGACGCGCGCGACGTCCTGGCCCAGCACCGGATCGGCAGTGAAGAACGAGACGTCGGTATAGATGCGCGCGGTGATCGGGTGGTAATTGCCGGTCGCGATATGGCAATAGCTGACGAGCTGGCCCGCCTCGCGCCGCACCACCATCGAGAGCTTGGCATGTGTCTTCAGCTCGATGAAGCCGTAGACCACCTGGACGCCGGCCCGCTCCATCTCCTTGGCCCAGCGGATATTCGCCTCCTCGTCGAAGCGCGCCTTGAGCTCGACCAGCGCCGTCACCGACTTGCCGGCCTCGGCAGCCTCGGTCAGCGCGCGCACGATCGGCGAGTTGGACGAGGTCCGGTACAAGGTCTGCTTGATCGCGACGACATTGGGATCGTGCGCCGCCTGCTGCAGGAACTGGACGACGACGTCGAAGCTCTCATAGGGATGGTGGACGATCAGGTCCTTCTGGCGGATCGCGGCGAAGCAGTCGCCGCCATGCTCGCGGATGCGCTCGGGGAAACGGGCGTTATAGGGCTTGAACTTGAGGTCGGGCCGGTCGACGCCGACGAGCTGCGACAGCTCGTTGAGCCCGATCATGCCCTCGACCGCAACGATCTCGTCCTGATCGACCTTGAGCTCGCGCACGATCAGCCGGCGCAGGTGATCGGGCATGTCGTCGCTGACCTCGAGCCGGATGACGACGCCGCGGCGGCGCTGCTTCAGCATCGACTCGAAAACCCGCACCAGATCCTCCGCCTCCTCCTCGATGTCGAGATCGGAATCGCGGATGACGCGGAAGGAGCCGGTGCCCTTGACGTCGTAGCCCGGGAACAGCTTGCCGATGAACAGCGAGACCGTGTCCTCGAGCGTGATGAAGCGGTGGACGCCGTCGCGCGCCAGGTCGGGCAACTCGATGAAGCGGTCGATCTTGACCGGAACGCGGATCAGCGCGTCGAGCAGGCGGCCGTCATTCGTCCGCTCCAGCGCGAGCGCCAGCGTGAAGCCGAGATTGGGAATGAACGGGAAGGGATGAGCCGGGTCGATCGCCAGCGGCGTCAGCACCGGGAAGACGTAATGCAGGAAATGATCCTCGAGCCAGGTCCGGTGCGGCGCGCCGATATCCTTCGGCCCGAGCAGGACGATGCGGTTGTCGTCGAGCTCGCGCTTGAGCTCGACCCAGCGCGCCTGCTGGTCGTCGGTGAGGTCCGCCGTCGCCTTGCCGATCGCGACGAGCTGCTCGGCCGGGGTCAGCCCGTCCTGGCTCGGCGTGACGACGCCGGCCTTGAGCTGCTCGCGCAGGCCCGAGACCCGGACCATGAAGAACTCGTCGAGATTATTGGCCGAGATCGAGAGGAACCGAAGCTGCTCGAGCAGGGGATGGTTGCGGTTCGAGGCCTCTTCCATGACGCGCCGGTTGAACTGGAGCCAGGAGAGCTCGCGGTTCATGAAGCGCGACGGCGACTGCCGCAGGTCGGTCGTGCCAGGTTCGGCCACGCGCTCCGCGGCCTTGAGCTCCGTCGGTTCGACATTCATGGAAATCGCCTTCGCTTGGGAAGCTGTCCTGGCCACATCGGTCTCCCTTTCGGCCTTGAAGACATCCTAGCGTGACGTTTCGATGACGGGCGAGCCGGATTTGCGCGGCGCGCGAGAAACCGTGTTCCCCGCCATCATGTTCCCGGGCATGCGGCGAGTGGCCCACTTGCGCGGCCGCTGCCGCTCCTGTTTGGTGGCACCGACCAGCGGCCGCGCGCCGCGCCGACGCGGCGGACCCGCGCAAAAGCCCTGCAGAGACCGTTCTTGAGCGACAGCGCCGCCCCCCATGACGATGGCGATATCGTCTATCCGTCCGCCATCCCCTTCGTCCTGGCGCATCTCGCCTGCCTGGGCGCGATCTGGAGCGGCGTCACCTGGACTTCGGTCTGGCTGGCGATCGGGCTCTACTGGCTGCGCATGTTCGCGGTGACCGGCGGCTACCATCGCTATTTCTCGCACCGCTCCTACAAGACCAGCCGGTTCGGCCAGTTTCTGCTCGCGGTGCTCGCCCAGTCGACGGCGCAAAAGAGCGTGCTCTGGTGGGCCTCGAAGCACCGGCACCACCATCGCCATGCCGATACGGAGCATGACGTGCATTCGCCTGTGCTGACCTCCTTCGCCTATTCGCATCTCGGCTGGATCTTCAGCCGCGACCATCACAGCTTCGACGATTCAGCGATCGGCGACCTGACCAGGTTCCCGGAGCTGCGCTGGCTGCACCGGTTCGAAATCGCGCCCGCGGTGCTGCTGTCGATCATCTGTTTCGCGATCGACGGCTGGGCTGGCCTCTTCGTCGGCTTCTTCTGGTCGACGGTCGCGGTCTACCACGCGACGTTCTGCATCAACTCCTTGGCCCATGTGCATGGCGACAAGGACTATGTGACCGGCGACGAGAGCCGCAACAACTGGTGGCTCGCCATCATCACCATGGGCGAAGGCTGGCACAACAACCACCACGCCTATCAGTACAGCGTGCGCCAGGGCTTTCGCTGGTGGCAGTGGGACCCGACCTATTACCTCATCCTCGGCCTGTCGAAGATCGGCCTCGTCTGGGACCTGAAGGCGCCGCCGCAGGCCGTGATCGAGCGCTCGCAGGCGCTGCCGCCGCGGGTGATCGAGCGTTCGGCCGAACGGCTCGCCGCCTCGGTGCCGCTCGACCGGGTCGTCAGCGCCTTCCGGGAGGCCTATGCGGCGAGCCCGGCCCTGTCGGAGCTGCACCTGCCGACCATGACGCTCGCGGACCTGCGCGAAGCGCTGGCCGAGCTGCAGCACCGCGCCGGCGACCGCCTGGCCCTGATGCAGCAGCAGGCCCATGACGCCGTGGCCCATTGGCATATGCCGGTCCTGCCGAGCCGCGAGGAGCTCAGCGAGAAGGCCGCCGCGATGTTCGTGCGGACACCGTCGCTCGACGCCATCGCGGCGCGGGCGCATGAGCTCCTGATCGAAGCCATGCATGCGCGGCTGGTCGCGCCAGCCGGCGGAGCGGCGCAGGCCCGGAGCTAGGCGCCTTCGCCCGGGAACAGCTCCGCGAGCGCCTCGGTGGCGAGCGCGCGGGTGACGCGGCGGCCGCGCTCGAGCGAGAGCCGGTCGAGCGCATCGACGAGCGCGCGCGCGGCGGCGAAGGAGCGCTCCATCCTGAGCGCGAGCGTCTCGATGGTGCCTGTATCCACGACCAGTTGCCGGTCGATGAAGAGCTTGACCAGGACGGCGCGCAGCAGGGCGTCGTCCGGCGGCGCGATCGTGGCATGGGGCGCGAGCCTCAGCCGGGACAACAGGTCCGGGACGCGCAGGCCCCACTGATCCGGCGCCGAGCGCGCCGTCAGGAGCAGCGAGCCGCCCTTCGCCTTCATCGCGTTCATCAGGTGGAACAGCGCCGGCTCGTCGCGCTCGCCCCTGTCGCAATCCTCGACGACCAGCGCCCCGCCCGAGACCAGATGCGGCACGCTCGCCTGCGTCACCTGCGAGGCCGGGACCGTCCAGGCATGGGCGCGCTGCGCCCAGATCGCCGCCAGATGCGTCTTGCCCGCCCCTTCCGGCCCGACCAGGCGCAACCAGGCCTCCGGCCAGTGCGGCCAGGCCTCGATCAGTCCATAGGCCGCCTCGTTGGAGGGGCCGATCAGGAAGTCCTCGACGCCGTGGCGGCTGTCGACCGGCAGGTCGAAGGCGAGCTGGCGCGGCCGGCGTGGCGCCTCGGCCTTGGATGGTTCGACCTTGGGCTCAGACATCCTCAAGCTCAGACATCGGCCTTGAGGCGCTCGCGGGTCTCGGCCGCCTTCGCCGCATCGCCGCCGTGATAGATGTTGCTCGCCAGGTACTGCCTGAGCGCGAAGCGGGACAGCACCCCGATCACAGCCGCCAGCGGCACCGCGAGCAGAAGGCCGACGAAGCCGAAGAGCGTGCCGAAGGCGAGCAGGGCGAACATCAGCCAGACGGGATGGACGCCGATCGAATCGCCGACGAATTTCGGCTGGAAGATGTTGCCCTCGAGGAACTGGCCGGCGAAGAAGACGGCCAGCGTCGCCAGCGGCATGGTCCAGTCCGGCCAGAACTGCACTGTGGCGACGCCGACGGACAGGACGAGGCCGGTCAGCGACCCGACATAGGGGATGAAGGAGAGGAAGCCGCTGATGATGCCGATCAGCGCGCCGAAATTGACGCCGAGCAGACTCAGGCCGATGGCATAGAAGGTGCCGAGCAGTACGCAGACCAGCGCCTGGCCGCGCAGGAAGCCAGCGATCGCCCGGTCCATCTCGCGCAGCAGCCCGCGGATCGTGTCGCGATGGTCGAGCGGCAGCCAGCTATCGACGGTCGCGCACATGCGGTCCCAGTCGACGAGCAGATAAAACGCGATGACCGGGGTCAGCACCAGGAGCGAGAACACGCCGATGATGGCGGTTCCGCCCGACCAGAGCGACTGCAGGACGCTGCCCATCCATTTCGTCGCCTCGCCGACGAGGTTGCCGAGCGAGCTCTGGGCGTCCTCGGCGAGCTTGGCGCCGCCGAGCCGCTCCAGCAGCGGCGCGCCGCGCTCGAGAATGAGCGCCTGGAGCTTGGTGGCGTCCTCGGGCAGGCGCGCGACCAGCCCGGTGAGCTGCTGGCCGAGCAACGGAGCAAGCAGGACCAGCGCCAGAACGAAGATCAGGATGAACACCACCAGGATGACGATCGTCGCCGCCAGGCGCCCCAGTCCCAGCCGTTCCAGCCGGTCGGCGAGCGGGTCGAGCAAATAGGCCAATGCCAGCGCCGCGATGAAGGGCAGCAACACGTCGCGCAGCAGCACGAGCAGCAGCACGAGCACGAGGAGCGAGATCAGCCAGAAACCGATTTGGCGTTGCAAAGTCATGGACAAATGGCCCTCGGCAGGTTTTGCGACGCACTTGTCGGTGCGCCCTCACCCAAATGGATGGGCGCGAGCTTGGTTCCAAGCCACAACCCGGAGCCGGCGCGACCTCGAGCGGTCAGGCCGCCATGTGCCGCAGCCAGAAGGCGAGATAGGCCGCCATCGAACCCACCGTCAATATGGCGACCAGGAGTTGGCCGACCTGGGTCGCCGGGCCGGGATCGATGCCGAAGGCGTTGGCGCCCAGCACCAGGGCGGCGAAGACCAATTGCGCCGCGGTGTTGAGCTTGCTGACCGCGAAAGGCGCGATCTCGACCGGTTTCGCCATGACCCAGGACAGGATCACCGCAGCGACGATCATGATGTCACGCGAGACGACGAGGATCACCAGCCAGACCGGAATGACGCCGATCATCGCCAGCGTGATATAGATCGAGACGATCAGCGCCTTGTCGGCGACCGGATCGAGATAGGCGCCGAGCTCGCTCGCCATGCCGAAACGCTTGGCGAGGAAGCCGTCGACGGCGTCCGATATCCCTGCCGCGACGAAGGCGATGAAGGCCATCTGCCAGCGCCCGTTGATGATCATCACCACGACGAGCGGCACCAGGAACAGCCGGCCGATGGTGATCAGGTTGGGAAGGGTCATGCCGGCGGGTCCGCAAGACGGGGGCGCCAGGCGACGCTAGAGCCCGAAACGGTGCACGGGCAAGGCCGAATCCGTCATGGCGGCTTGCAAGCCGCGGCTGGCTTGCCTATCGCTCGCGCGAACAGCACGGAAGCCGAGGATCATGAGCAAGCCGGGAGCGAACGGACTGACCTATGCGCAGGCGGGCGTCGACATCGATGCCGGCAACGCCATGGTCGACGCGATCAAGCCATTGGTGCGCGCCACGCGCCGGCCCGGCGCCGATGCCGAGATCGGCGGCTTCGGCGGCCTGTTCGACCTGAAGGCGGCCGGCTTCAGCGACCCGATCCTGGTCGCCGCCAATGACGGCGTCGGCACCAAGGTCAAGATCGCGATCGAGAGCGGGCTGCATTCGACGATCGGCATCGATCTCGTCGCGATGTGCGTCAACGACCTCGTGGTGCAGGGCGCCGAGCCGCTGCTCTTCCTCGACTATTACGCGACCGGCAAGCTCGACCCCAAGGTCGGCGTCGAGATCGTGCGCGGCATCGCCGAGGGCTGCCGTCAGGCCGGCTGCGCGCTGATCGGCGGCGAGACCGCCGAGATGCCCGGCATGTACGCCGAAAAGGATTACGACCTCGCCGGCTTCGCCGTCGGCGCCGCCGAGCGCGGCACCTTGCTGCCCCGCGCCGACCTCACGCCTGGCGACATCGTCTTCGGCCTGCCCTCCTCCGGCGTGCATTCCAACGGCTATTCGCTGGTCCGGCGCATCGTCGCGCTGTCGGGACTGGGTTGGGAGGCGCCCGCCCCCTTCGCGCCCGAGACCAGCCTCGCCGAAGCGCTGCTCGCGCCGACGCGGATCTATGTGAAGCCGCTGCTCGCGGCACTGAAGGCGACCTCCGGCATCAAGGCGCTCGCCCATATCACCGGCGGCGGCTTTCCGGACAACATCCCGCGTGTGCTGCCGGACGGGCTCGGCGTCTCGCTCGACCTCGCCGCGATCCCGGTGCCGGCGGTCTTCGGCTGGCTGGCGAAACTCGGCGGCGTCGCCGAGCGCGAGATGCTGCGCACCTTCAATTGCGGGATCGGCATGGTCGTGGCGGCGGAAGCGGGCAAGGCGAAGGAAGTCGAGGACGCGCTGAGAGCCGCCGGCGAGGCGCCCGTGCGGCTGGGCGAGATCGTCCCGGCGGCGGGCGAAGAGGCCGTGAGCTATCGCGGGAAGCTCGCTCTGTGAGCCAGGCGGTGGTCCGCCGGCGCACCGGGATCCTGATTTCCGGCCGCGGTTCGAACATGGCCGCGCTGATCGAGGCGGCGCAGGCGGCCGATTATCCGGCCGAGATCGGGCTCGTTCTCTCGAACCTGCCCGATGCCGGAGGCCTCGCGCGGGCCGAAGCCGCCGGCATTCCGGTCGCGACGGTGGATCACCGCCCCTTCGGCAAGGACCGTGAGGCCTTCGAGCGGGCGATGGACGAGGTCCTGCGCATCAACCAGATCGAGCTCGTCGCGCTCGCTGGCTTCATGCGCATCCTGACGCCCTGGTTCGTGCGGCGCTGGGAGGGCCGGCTGCTCAACATCCACCCCTCGCTGCTGCCGCTGTTCAAGGGCACGCATACCCACCGCCAGGCACTGGCGGCCGGCGTCGCGGAACATGGCTGCAGCGTGCATTTCGTCGTGCCCGAGCTCGATGCCGGACCCGTCATCGCGCAGACGAAGGTGCCGGTGCTGCCAGGCGACGACGAGGAAACCCTGTCCCGGCGCGTGCTCGGCGTCGAGCATGCGCTCTATCAGCGCGCCCTCGCCGAGGTCGCCTCCGGCCGGGCAAGGCTCGCGGGCGGAGCGGTCGTGCGCGGCTGATCGATCGAGCAGGATTTTGCCCGCTCCCTCTCCTCCTCCTCGCGCTGCCAGCGGCGGAACAGGTCGGCACGGCGTGCCGGATAGCGCTCCTCGCGCAGGACGAGATCGGTGATGCGGTCGGTCCGGAAATGGCGGAACGCCTGACGCAGCTCGCACCAGGCGATGACGATCCGGACACGCTCATAGAAGGTCATGCCGATCGGCCAGATCATCCGATCGGTCTCCTGGCCGGCTTCGTCGCGGTAGCGGATCGCCAGCTTGCGGCCCTGGCGGATGGCGGCACGGATGCCGGCGACATCGACCTGATCGACCGGCTGGTCGACGCCATAGGCCGGCGCGAACAGCGCCCCGTCGAGCAGGATCGGCCGCAGATGCGCCGGCAGCACGGCCGCGACCTTGCTGACGACATCCTCGGCGGCCCGCGCCAGCACGGGATCGGCGCGCTCGCCCAGCCAGCGCATGCCGACCAGCACGGCCTCGATCTCGTCGGGCGAGAGCATCAAGGGCGGCATGTCGAAGCCGGCATCGAGCACATAACCGATGCCGGCCTCGCCGCGCACCGGCACGCCCTGGCGCATCAGGGCGCCGATATCGCGATAGATCGTCCGGACCGAGACATCGAGCTCGGCCGCGAGCGTGTCGGCGGTGACGGGGCGGCGCCTGCGCCGCAGCCCCTGGATCAGATCGAGCAGTCGTTCTGCGCGTTGCATGTCGAGGATTCCTACCCATCGCTTGCAGGTAGAATGCTCTAGCGCTGCTGACAGGAAATGTCAGCAATCTGTCAGGAGGCGCCTTCGCCCGAAAACGGGCGCGGAGGCCGAGTCGGCATCAGAAAACGGCCCGAAAACCGGGCCGGCGCCCTCAGTTCGGCCGCTTGAGCTTGCAGCGATCGAGGAAGGCGTAACCCTTGGCGCGGGCCGAGTCATTGAAATAGCCGGTGTCGCGGAAGGCCTGGATCTCGTCCCTGGTCATCGCGTTGACCGTGCCCTTGGCATAGCAGCTGCAGGGGCTGTGAACCGCCTCGCGCGTCGTCACCATGAGCTGCGACTGGGTATGGAGGCAAGCGTCGAAGGCCCTGAGCTGGATCATGTAGGGGGTCAGGTTCTTCGCCGTCGGATCCGGCGGCGGCAAGGCGCTGGAGCCGCCTGCCGCCTGTACCGAGGCCGCCATCATCGCAAGGAAACCACCGGCCAGAACGACCGCACCCATCCGCCGCATCATCATGATCTCGCAGTCCCTTTGAGACGAGCCCTCGCCGGGACAAGCATCATCCATGCCTCGCCCGCGCGCGGCGGATGGTCCACAGCGCTCCCGAAAGGTCAAGAGCGCGTGAGGTCACGCCTGCTTGATCCAGACCTTGTTGTCGTGAAAGGCGGCGCCGCCGAAGGGCGCGACCGCATCGGCGCCCGTGATCGTGTTGATGCCGCGGCCATGCCTGTGCGCGGCGTTCGGCCAGATTGATTCGGCTATGACGACGCCACGCACCACGCCCTCGAACAGTTTCGCGGTGAGATGGACACTGCCGCGCGTGTTGCCGATGACGACCTCGCCGCCATCGGCGATGCCGAGGGCAGCCGCGTCCCGCGGATGCATCATCAGCGTCGGCCCGCCCTCCTTCTTCAGCGAGCTCGGCGTCTCGGTGAAGGTGGAGTTGAGGAAGCTGCGCGCCGGGCTGGTCGCCAGCCGGAACGGATGCGCCTCGTCGGCATTCTCGATCACGGCCCAGTGGTCGGGAAGCGCCGGCATCGCACTATGGGGGCCGACCAGCCCGGCATTGGCGTTCGGCACCTTGGGCCAGTCCGGCTTGAAGCGGAATTTTCTGTCGCGGTAGCCGAAACCGTCCAGGTAATGCGCGCGGGCGAAATCCGGCTGGATATCGTGGAAATCGGCGGCGATCAGCTCGTCGAGCGAGCCACGGCCGCTCTCGCGCAAGGTCCAGTCGACCATCTCGCGCGGGCTCATGGCGAAGCCGCGATGCTGCGCGCCGAGCCTGTCGGCCAGCGCGCAAATAAGCTCATGATTCGAGCGACATTCGCCGGGAGGCTCGACCAGTTTGCCACCCCACATGATGTGCTGATGGCCGCCGCCCTGATAGAGGTCGTCATGCTCCATGAACTGCGTCGCCGGAAGCACGATATCGGCCATGGCGGCCGTCTCGGTCATGAACTGCTCGTGGACGACGGTGAACAGGTCCTCGCGGGCGAAGCCGCGCTTCACCAGTTCCTGCTCGGGCGCGACCGTGACGGGATTGGTGTTCTGGATGAAGAGCGCCTTGACCGGCCCGCCCTGGCGCAGCGCCTCGGCATCGCCGGTCAGGACGCGGCCGATCTGCGACTGGTCGAGCTGGCGGACCCGCCGGTCCATCACGTCGAGCCCCTCGATCAGGCTCTTGCGCCATTGATAGATGCCGCTGTTCGAGTGAAAGGCGCCGCCGCCCTCGTACTGCCAGGCGCCGGTGACGGTCGGCACGCACGAGGCCGCGTGCATGTTCACGGCACCGTTGCGTTGCCGTGCGAAGCCATAGCCGAGGCGAAAGAAGCTCCGCTTGCGGGTGCCGACCAGGGCGGCGAATTCCTCGATCTGCGCGACCTCCAGCCCGGTGATCGCGGCAGCCCATTCCGGCGTGCGGGTAACGAGATGCTGCTCCAGCTCCACAGGCGCATCGGTGAAACGGGCGAGATAGTCGCGGTCGGCATGGCCATCCCGGAAGAGCACATGCATCACGGCGCAAGCGAGCGCACCGTCGGTGCCCGGCTTGAGCACCAGCGCGAGATCGGCCTGGGCCAGCGTCGCATTGTGATAGATGTCGATGGCGACGATCTTGGCGCCGCGCTCCTTCCGCGCCTTGACGGCGTGGTGCATGACATTGACCTGGGTGTGCACGGCATTGGTGCCCCAGATCACCACGCAGTCGGACTTGGCCATCTCGCGCGGGTCCGGCCCGGCCAACCGTCCGGTGCCGGCGATGAAGCCGGTCCAGGCCATGGTGGTGCAGATCGTCGAATACTGGCCGGAATAGCGCTTGGCGTGGCGCAGCCGGTTGATGCCGTCGCGCATCACCAGTCCCATCGTGCCGGCATAGTAATAGGGCCAGATCGCCTCGCTGCCATGCTCGGCCTCGATCGCGAGGAAGCGGTGGGCGATCTCGTCCAGCGCCTCGTCCCACGAGATCCGCTCGAACTGACCCGATCCCTTCGGGCCCCTCCGACGCAAGGGATGCAACAGCCGCTCGGGATGGTGGATGCGCTCGGCATAGCGTGCGACCTTGGCGCAGATCACCCCGTCCGTGTAGCTCTGGCGCTTGCTGCCGCGGACGCGCCCGATGCTTTTGCCGCCGATGACCTCGACCTCGAGCGAACAGGCCGAGGGGCAGTCATGCGGGCAGACGGAGGGCAGATGCGCGATGCGGGGCAGCTCGGTCATGCTGCGATGCGTAGCTTAGATGGGTTCGAAGCGGAAGCCGCCTGCGCAGCCGCCCTGCCCGCCTGACAGCGCCGCGCGAATCAGGCCATGGTCCCGGCCTCATTCCGGATCACCAGCGAACGCTGCGGCCGGCCGTCGCATGCGACGAACACAGCCCGCTTCATCAACCTGCGGTTAAACTTAATGACTCAGATTGTCGGCGTTCGGTTCGTGAGAGGCGCGTTCGCGCCGGAGTTCAGTTGATGCGTAGCGTAGCGTACCCGGCAGGCCTGCTGGCCGGCCTCCTTGTCTCGTCGATGGCGCCTGCCCAGGCGCAGTCCAGCGACTACACCACCCTCACCTCGCCGGAATCCGTCCAGAACTGGCACCTGACGCTCGGCGCGGGGCTGCGCTACCAGCCCGACTATTCAGGCTCGAACGACTATGTCTTCCGCCCTCGCCCGATCATCTCGCTCGGGCGCGGCGTCAAGAGCACCTGGTGGACAGCAGAGGACGACGCGATCAGCATCGGATTCTTCTCGGGCAAGGCCTGGCGCGTCGGCTTCTCCGGCAACCTGCTCTGGGAGCGCAAGGCGAGCACCAATCCGGCCCTGATCGGCGTGCCGGACGTCAAGTTCGGCGCCGAGCTCGGCGGCTTCGTCGAGTTCTATCCGGCCTCCTGGCTGCGCGGCCGGGTCGATATCCGCCGCGGCATCATCTCGCATGACGCCATCGTCGCGGACTTCAAGATCGACGCGTTCCAGAAGATCGGCGCCTGGACGGTCGCCGCGGGGCCGCGCATGAGCGTGGTCGGCGCCGATTATGTCAGGACCTATTTCGGCGGCAACGCCGCGGGAACGGGCGGCATCCTGAAACGCTACAATGCCGGCGTCCATTCGGTCGGCGCGATCGCCTCGGCGACCTATCACTGGACCGAGAAGTTCTCGACCACGGCCTATGTCGAATACAAGCGGCTGGTCGGCGACGCGACCCGCTCGCCGATCGTCAAGCCGCTCGGCTCGCGCGATTCCGTGACGCTCGGCGTCTCGGCCAGCTACGCGTTCGACCTCGGCTTCAAGTAAGGCGTCAAACGAAAACGGCGGAGCCCACGGGCTCCGCCGTTCGCTCGCACCAGCAAGGCTGGAAAGCTCAGCCGACGATCTCGTTGCCGGCGAAGAACTGCGCGATCTCGACCGCCGCGGTCTCCGGCGCATCCGAACCATGCACCGTGTTCTCGCCGACCGACTGGGCGAAAAGCTTGCGGATCGTGCCCTCTGCCGCATTGGCCGGGTTGGTGGCGCCCATCACGTCGCGATAGGCGGAAATGCCGTTCTCGCCTTCCAGCACCTGCACGACGACAGGGCCGGAGGTCATGAATTCGACGAGCTCGCCGAAGAAGGGCCGCTCCTTGTGGACGGCATAGAAGGTCTCGGCCTGGGCCTTGGTCATCTGGATGCGCTTCTGCGCGACGATGCGCAGGCCGGCCTTCTCGATGACCGCGTTGACCGCGCCGGTGAGGTTGCGCTTCGTCGCGTCGGGCTTGAGAATGGAGAAGGTACGCTGGACAGCCATCGTTGGTTCCTTAGGGAAAATCCGGGGAGTGCGGCGGCTTATAGCGGCGCCCTCCCCGCCCCACAAGGCTGCTGCGGTCTGGTCCGTCGTTTGCGTCGAGCCAGTCGGCCCTCGACAGCCTACACCCCGAAATAGGGATGCAACATCGAGCGCGGTCGATCGAGCAGCCAGCCTCTGCCGTCGAACTCATCTTGAAGAGGCGCGTCGTCAACGGTGAAATGAAGCTGCGTTCCTACCGGACAACCTAATGTCGGAAGCCGGTCCCGCAGCAGCTCTCGAACCGCTGCGATGTCATAGGCATCTACATCGATGCCGCTGAAGGCAATGTCCCGACTGCCGTCGCTCTTCTCTTCGCCCAGACTCGAGCCGGCGCCATTGATCTCGCCAAGTCGCGCTTGCTGCAAAGCGCCTTGGAGCGGATCCTCATAGCGTTCTCCACGCGCGAGCGACCCGAGAGAGCCGGGCAGGTAGATATAGACCAGGTCCCAATCGTCGCCCGAACTCACGCGCCAGTTCCTCACTGAAAAGCATGCGGCATGAATGCATGGAACCGCGCGCCCCGGAAGCCTGATGGCCAAGCGCTCTCAATGCCTCGTCAGGAAGCAGCGCGCCTCGCGCAGCGCCTCGGCGAGCTCGTCGCGCGTCATCTCCAGCGCCAGTTCCGAGCGGTGCGCAGCGGCACGGCCGCAGCCGCGGGCCAAGGCGACGTTGAACCATTTCTGCGCCGCGACCAGATCGACCGGGCCGCTGCGACCCGACGCATGCATCAGGCCGAGCTCGTAATAGGCCTCGGCCGAGGCTTCGGCCGGGATCACCAGCGAAGCGGGGATCGCGCTCATCTCCATGCGTGCCATGACAACCACCCTTTTATTCCTGCGCCGGTCCCGTCCCAGGCCGGCTTGTGAGGATGAGAATCGGTGCGATTCCTGAAAAAGACCGCTAAAATTCGCGATGAATCGAAGCTCAACGAGATGTAATCGCCGGGTTAAATCAACCGGCCGTTCACTTTCCCGCGGCGAAAAGCACCGTGATTCCAATGCCCGCCGCTGAGGGCATCGGGACGACGATTGACGGCCCGTTCACCGTGAACGCGCGTCGTCTCACCGACCAGGACGGCTTTCGCGCGCTTGAAGCGCCTGCGCGTTCGGATATAGTTCACATCTGAACCATGCAGTCATAGCTGGTCTGAAACGGGAGGATCGCATGCGAATTCACTGGAAGGCCGGCCGGGCGCCGCTGCTCGGACTGGCGACGCTGATGCTGGCGGGCTCCGGGGCGGCTCTGGCGCAGGACGTCACCGGCACTTGGCTGCGCGACACCGGCGCCTCGCGCGTGCGCTTCGCCAAATGCGGCGAGGCGATGTGCGGCACGATCGCCTGGCTGAAGGAAACGAACGGCCCGGCAAAGGTCGGCCAGCGGATCTTCTACGACATGAAGCCGTCCGGCCCGAACAAATGGAGCGGCAGCGCCTTCAACCCCGAAGACGGCAAGACCTATTCCGGCACGATGACGCTGTCGGGCAATTCGCTGACGACATCCGGCTGCGTGCTCGGCGGCATGATCTGCCGCTCGGTGAAGTGGTCGCGGGCGAACTGAGACCGACCAAACGACCTCTCCCGTCATGGTCGGGCTCGTCCCGACCATCCACGTCTTCGTCGCCCGACCGTGACGCGGCGTTCAAGGCGTGGATGCTCGGCACAAGGCCGAGCATGACGCGTGGTGGCGATCCTCGGGCGAATGCCCTTCAGCGCGCCTTCTGGCCGAAGAGGATCGCCTTCTCCTCCGGCGTGCTGATGCCGGCGGGATTGCGCAGTTCGGCCCCGACCGCGAGGCCGCGCTGCACGGCTGGACGCGCCTGCATGGTCTCGAGCCAGCGCCCGACATGCGGGAACTGCCTGATGTCCTGGCCCTGCTTCTCCCAGCCCTTGGCCCAGCCGATGCAGGCCATGTCGGCGATCGAATACTCACCACAGATATAGTCGCGTCCTTCGAGACGGCGATTGAGCACGCCGTAGAGCCGGTTCGTCTCGTTGGTGTAGCGCTCGATGGCGTAGGGCACCTTTTCCGGCGCGTAGATGCGGAAATGGTGGGTCTGGCCGAGCATCGGCCCGAGCCCGCCCATCTGCCAGAACAACCATTCGTCGACAGCGACGCGGGCGCGCTCGTCGGCCGGATAGAATTGCCCGGTCTTGCGACCGAGATATTGCAGGATCGCGCCGGATTCGAAGACCGAGATCGGCTTTCCACCGGGCCCCTCGTGATCGACGATGGCCGGCATGCGGTTGTTCGGCGAGATTTCGAGGAAGGCCGGCTTGAACTGGTCGCCCTTGCCGATATTCACCGGGATCAGGTTGTAGGGAAGCCCGCATTCCTCGAGCATGATGGAGATCTTCCAGCCGTTGGGCGTCGGCCAGTAATAGAGATCGATCGGCGTTGACGGGCTTGCGGACATGTCGTGTTCCCTGTCGCGGTTGGCGTCGGCGCCAGATGTAGGCCGCTTCGCCGCGGCTCGGAAGGGCCGACGGTGCGCCCGTCAGGCGGGCTCGCCATGTCGTGAAGGCGGGGATGGCGGCATCAGACCAACTTCTTGAAACCTTCGTGGCTCTGGTCGAAGCCGATATTGCGATAGAAGCGATGCGCGTCGGCTCGGGCCTTGTTCGAGGTCAGCTCGGCCAGTTCCGCGCCCTTCTCCTTCGCGAAGGCGAGCGCATGGGCGATCATCACGGCGCCGATGCCGAGCCCGCGGCATTCCGGCGCGACATGGACGCTCTCGAACTTGGCGCGCTTGCGACCGCGCGCGACGAGACCGGGAATGATCGTGACCTGGAAGGTGCCGATCACCTCGCCGCCGCGCTCGGCGACGAAGAGCGTGTTGTCGGCACTCGCCTGAACATCGTCGAAAGCGCGCTGATAGGCCGGATGAGCCGCTTCGGCCGCAACCTCCGCCGCACTCATCGTCTGCGTCGCCGCGCCGAGCATGATCAGGCTCGCGACCCGCGCGACATCCTCGCGCCGCGCCGGCCGGATGGTGATCTCGGAGGCTTCGACTTTCGCTTTTCTCATGGTGTGGGCTCCTCGGGTCGCGGCAGCGTCCGCAGCATGAGGCCGGCTTTAGAACAACCGGCCGGCGTGCGGAACCGCCCGCCCCACTCGGCTGCCATATGCCGGGCGCGGAGCCTCACTCGACAAAGAGCCGCTTCGCCATGAGCAAGGTGTTGGGGGTGTCCTCGCGGCCGTCGAAGCGGGCCGAGCGCTGCAGGAAGAAGCCCATGCGCTCGTAGAAGGCGATCGCCGGCTCGTTCTGCAGCTCGACCTCGAGCCGCGCCACCGGCGCCTGCGGGAAATGCGCCAGCGTGACCTGCAACAGGGTGCGGCCGATACCCTGCCCCTGGAAGGCGGGCAGGACGTAAAGGCGCGTCAGCAGCGCCGCCCGATCGCGCTCGAGGCGCGCCGACGAGGTGGCGATGATCTCGTCGCCCACCAGCGCGACGAGGAAGGCCTGGCCATCGCGGCCGAGCTGGGCGGCGAGATTGTCCGGCGAATGCCAGGCATTGGTGATCTCGGCGACGCGCCGCCAGCCATAGATGCCGTCATAGGTGGCGTGCCAGGTCTCGACCAGCAGCGAACGCACGGCCGGGAGATCGGCCGCATTGGCATCGCGGATGATGAGCCCCTTGGGCGTCACGCGCTCACTCGATACCCAGCTTCTTCTTCAGGATCTCGTTCAGCGCCTGCGGGTTGGCCTTGCCGCCAGAGGCCTTCATCGCCTGCCCGACGAACCAGCCGAGCATGGTCGGCTTCGCCTTGACCTGCTCGACCTTGTCGGGATTGGCCGCGATGATCTCGTCGACGGCCTTCTCGATGGCACCGGTATCGGTCACCTGCTTCATGCCGCGCGTCTCGACGATCTCACGCGGATCACCGCCCTCGGTCCAGACGATCTCGAACAGGTCCTTGGCGATCTTCCCGGAGATCACGCCCTCGCCGATCAGGTCGACCAGGCTGCCGAGCTGCGCGGCAGAAACCGGTGAGGCCGAGACGTCCTTGCCCTCCTTGTTGAGGCGGCCGAAGAGCTCGTTGATCACCCAGTTCGCGGCGGCCTTGCCGTCGCGGCCTTTCGCCACCGCCTCGAAATAATCCGCCTGCTCGCGCTCGGCGACGAGCACCGAGGCGTCATAGGGCGAAAGGCCGTATTCGGCGATGAAACGCGCCTTCTTGGCGTCGGGCAGCTCCGGCAGCGCCGCCTTCAGGCTCTCGACGAAGGCATCGTCGAATTCGAGCGGCAGCAGGTCCGGATCCGGGAAGTAGCGATAGTCATGCGCCTCTTCCTTGGAACGCATGGAGCGGGTCTCGCCCTTGCCGGGATCGTAGAGCCGGGTCTCCTGGTCGATCGTGCCGCCATCCTCGATGATGCCGACCTGGCGGCGCGCCTCGGCATCGACTGCCTGGCCGATAAAGCGGATCGAGTTGACGTTCTTGATTTCGCAACGCGTGCCAAGCGGCCCGCCCGGGCGACGCACCGAAACGTTGACGTCGGCGCGCAGGTTGCCCTTCTCCATGTCGCCGTCGCAGGTGCCGAGATAGCGCAGGATGGTGCGCAGCTTGGTGACATAGGCCTTGGCCTCCTCCGCCGAGCGCAGATCGGGCCGCGAGACGATCTCCATCAGGGCGACCCCAGAGCGGTTGAGATCGACGAAGCTCATCGTCGGATGCTGGTCGTGGATCGACTTGCCGGCATCCTGCTCGAGATGCAGGCGCTCGATCCCGACCGTGATCTGGTCGGTCGGCGAGAGGTCGACGACGATCTCGCCTTCGCCTACGATCGGGCTCTTATACTGGCTGATCTGGTAACCCTGCGGCAGATCGGGATAGAAATAGTTCTTGCGGTCGAACACCGACCGGTTGTTGATGCGGGCATTGAGGCCTAGACCCGTGCGCACCGCCTGACGCACGCATTCGCCGTTGATGACCGGCAGCATGCCGGGCATGGCGGCGTCGACCAGGCTGACATGCTCGTTCGGCTCGGCGCCGAAGGCGGTGGAGGCGCCGGAGAAGAGCTTCGCATTGGAGGTGACCTGGGCATGGATCTCCATGCCGATGACGATTTCCCAATCGCCGGTCGCGCCCTTGATCAGCTTCTTCGGGTCGGCGGGGCGGGCATGCGCGTTCATTATGGACTTCCGGCTCTGGTCAGGTCGCGTCTTCGGTAAGACCTCGGCGCGCGGGCGGCAAGCGTCTGTTGCCATCCTGACACCCCCTGGCCGCAATGTTGCTTGACTTGCCTCGATCGGCGACCCTGTCGAGTGATAGAACTTGACATTCGTCAGCAGCGTACCTTTCTTGCGCCCGAGACTGGAAACCGCATTTGGTTGCGCCGGTCCGGCTATCCGGAGTTCACCTATGCGAATCCGCCTTTTCCGGGTTCAGGCGCTTGCCGCCTCCTTGATCGCGACGGCTCTGTCGACCGGCCTTGCCCTGGCCCAGGGCGCTCCGCCGGCCCCTCCGGTGCAGGTCGCGACGCCGCTCGCCAAACGCGTCACCAACTGGGACGAGTATACCGGCCGTTTCGAAGCGCGTGAACAGGTCGAAGTGCGCGCCCGCGTCTCGGGCTTCCTCGACAGCATCCATTTCCGCGACGGCGACCTGGTCAAGAAGGGCGACCTGCTCTTCACCATCGACCAGCGGCCCTACAAGCTCGCGGTCGATGCGGCGCGCGCCGAGGTCGCCCGCGCCGCGGCCCAGGTCGAGCTCGCCCGCAACGAGGTCGAGCGCGCCGAGGGGCTGACGCAGAACCGCACCATCACGGCGCGCGACATCGACCAGCGCCGCGCCAATCTCAACGGCGCGATCGCCACCGAGCAGGCGGCCCAGGCCAATCTCAAGACGGCCGCGCTCAACCTGGAATGGACGCAGGTGCGCTCGCCGTTGGCGGGACGCATCTCGAACAAGCGCGTCGATGCCGGCAACCTCGTCGCCGGCGGCCAGTCGGGCGCGACCCTGCTGACGACGATCGTCGCCTCGGACCCGATCAATTTCGTGTTCGACGCGTCGGAAGCCGACTATCTGCGCTATTCGCGCCTGACCGCCGACCTGCGCAAGCAGGTGGCGAGCACCGAGGGGACGCCGGCGCAAGTGCGGCTCGCGGACGAGAAGACCTGGAAGCGCGAGGGGAAGGTCGACTTCCTCGACAACGCACTGAACGCACGCTCCGGCACCATTCGCGGCCGCGCCGTCTTCGAGAACAACGACCAGTTCCTGACGCCCGGCACATTCGGACGCGTCCGCGTCTATGCCGGCCAGACCGATGCGCTGCTCGTCCCCGATGCGGTCATCGTATCGGATCAGGCGAGCAAGATCGTGCTGACGGTCGGGGCCGACAACAAGGTCGTGCCGAAGCCGGTGACGCTCGGCCAGATCAGCGAGGGCCTGCGCGTGGTCACGCAGGGTCTCACGAAGGACGACAAGGTCATCATCAACGGGCTCGCGAGCCCGATGGTGCGGCCCGGCGCGACGGTCATGCCGCAGGACGGTGAGATCAAGGTCGCCGTCACCAACTGACGGCCTTCGCCGCCATCAACGGATGCGGACGGTATTGCCCGTCCGCCCTGCCCTCCCGGCCAGGACCAGACAATGTTTCGCTTTGCTCATTTCTTCATCGACAGGCCGATCTTCGCCACCGTGCTTTCGGTGCTGCTGACGATCGCGGGCGCCATCACCATGCGCGCGCTGCCGATCGCGGAATATCCCGAGATCGCGCCGCCGACCGTCACGATCACCGCGACCTATCCCGGCGCCTCGGCCGAGGTCGTCGCCTCGACGGTCGCAGCGCCGATCGAGCAGGAGGTCAACGGCGTCGACGACATGCTCTACATCTCGTCGCAGTCGACGGGCGACGGGCGCGTCACGATCAGCGTCGTCTTCAAGGCAGGCACCGATGTCGACCAGGCTCAGGTGCTGGTGCAGAACCGCGTCTCCGCGGCCGAGCCGCGCCTGCCGCAGGACGTGCGCACGCTCGGCCTCCAGGTCCGCAAGGCCTCGCCCGACTTCCTGATGGTCATCCACATGCTGTCGCCCGACAGCTCGCGCGACCAGCAATATGTCTCGAACTACACGACGCTCAACGTGAAGGACGTGCTGACCCGCGTCGACGGCGTCGGCGACGTGCAGGTCTTCGGCGCGCGTGATTACTCGATGCGGGTCTGGCTCGATCCGGCCAAGGTCGCGGCGCGCGACCTGACCGCAGGCGATGTCGTCACCGCGATCCGCGCCGCCAACATCCAGGTCGCGGCGGGCGCGATCAACCAGCCGCCGGCGAAGTCGGACGGCGCCTTCCAGCTTTCGGTCAACACGCAGGGACGCCTCACCAATATCGAGGAGTTCTACAACATCGTGGTCCGCTCGGACGCCGATGGCGGCACGATCCGCGTCCGCGACGTCGCCCGCGTCGAGCTCGGCGCGCAGGACTACCTGTCCAACTCCTACCTCGACAACCAGGAAGCGGTGGCGATCGGCGTCTTCCAGCGGCCCGGCTCGAACGCGCTGGCCGCCTCAGAGGCGCTCATCAAGACGATGGAGACGCTGTCGAAGGACTTCCCGGCCGGCGTCGAGTACAGGATCGTCTACAATCCGACGGAGTTCATCGCGGAATCGGTCTCCGCCGTGGTCACGACGCTGTTCGAAGCGGTCCTGCTCGTGGTCTTCGTCGTGATCCTGTTCCTGCAGACCTGGCGCGCGGCGATCATCCCGATCGTCGCCATCCCGGTCTCGCTGGTCGGCACCTTCCTGGTGATGAGCGCGGTCGGGATCTCCTTCAACACGATCTCGCTTCTGGCGCTCGTGCTGGCGATCGGCATCGTCGTCGACGACGCGATCGTCGTCGTCGAGAACGTGGAGCGCTATCTGGCGCAGGGCATGAGCGCCGTGGACGCCGCGCACAAGACGATGGACGAGGTCGGCGGCGCCCTGCTCGCGATCGCGCTCGTGCTGTGCGCCGTGTTCATCCCGACCGCCTTCATCAGCGGCCTGCAAGGCACGTTCTACCAGCAGTTCGCGGTGACGATCGCGGCCTCGACGGCGATCTCCTGCTTCGTCTCGCTGACCTTGTCGCCGGCCCTGTCGGCGATCCTGCTGAAGCCGCACAGCCACGAGAAGCCGACAGGCTTTTTCGCGGCGCTCGGCGCGCCGTTCCGCTGGTTCTTCAAGTATTTCAACAAGGGTTTCGACTGGCTCTCGCGCAGCTATGGCGCGGCGACCTCGCGGCTGATCCGCTTCGGCGTCATCATGCTGCTGGTCTATGCCGCCCTGATCGCGGTCGCCGGCCAGCGCCTCGCCTCGGTTCCCACCGGCCTGGTGCCCCAGCTCGACCGCGGCTACTTCATCGCCGTCGTGCAGCTGCCTCCGGGCTCCTCGCTGCAGCGAACCGACGAAGTCGTCCGCAAGGCGACGGACATGCTGCTGAAGCGGCCCGGCATCTCGCATATCGTCGCCTTTGCCGGTCTGGACGGTGCGACCTTCACCTTGGCGCCCAATGCCGGCGTCGCCTTCGTCACCCTCAGCGACTTCAGGGAGCGGGCGAAGGCCGGCCTCACCACCCAGAGCATCCTCAACGACCTGCGCGCCCAGCTCGGCCAGATCGGCGAGGCCTTCGCCCTGGTGGTCGAGCCTCCGGCCGTTCCCGGCATCGGCACCGGCGGCGGCCTCAAGGGCTATGTCCAGGATCGCGGCGGACGCGGCCTCGCGGCGCTCGAGGGCGCGACCTGGGCCGTGGCCGGAACGGCGGCCCAGTCCCCGGGCATCCAGCAGCCCTTCACGCTGTTCTCGACCAAGACGCCGCAGCTCTTCGCCGATATCGACCGGACCAAGGCCGAGATGCTCGGCGTGCCCGTGACCCGCGTGTTCGAGACCCTGTCGGTCTATATGGGCTCGGCTTATGTCAACGATTTCAACATCCTGGGTCGGACCTTCCGGGTCACGGCACAAGCCGACAATCCATACCGGCTCGACATCCGCGACGTGGCTGCGCTGAAGACGCGCAATGCCGATGGCGAGATGGTGCCGATCGGCTCGGTCGCGACCTTCTCCGACACGACCGGCGCCTATCGCGTGCCGCGTTACAATCTCTATCCGGCAGCCGAGGTGCAGCTTTCGATGGCGCGGGGCTATTCGACCGGCCAGGGCATCGCGGCTGTCGAAAAGATCGCGAGCCAGGTACTGCCGGCCGGCTTCGGCTTCGAATGGACGGAGATCGCGCTGCAGGAGAAGCTCGCCGGCAACACCGCGATCATCGCCTTCGGCCTGGCGGTCGTGTTCGTCTTCCTGCTGCTGGCAGCGCTGTACGAGAGCTGGACCTTGCCGCTCGCCGTCATCCTGATCGTGCCGATGTGTATTCTCGCGGCGATGGTCGGCGTCGGCTACAAGGGCTTCGACCGTAACGTGCTGGTCGATATCGGCCTCGTCGTCCTCGTCGGCCTCGCGGCCAAGAACGCGATCCTGATCGTCGAGTTCGCCAAGCAGGCCGAGGACGAGGGCATGAGCCGCCGCGAGGCCGCGGTCGCCGCCGCCAAGACCCGGCTGCGGCCCATCCTGATGACCTCGATGGCCTTCATCCTCGGCGTGCTGCCCCTGACGATCTCGGTCGGCGCGGGTGCGGAGATGCGCCAGGTGCTCGGCGTCGCCGTGTTCTCCGGAATGATCGGCGTGACCCTGTTCGGCCTGCTGTTCACACCGGTGTTCTACGTGGTGGTGCGCTGGCTCGCGGGGCTCTTCGAGAGGAAGAAGAAAGCGCCCGCCAAGGACGCGCATCCGGCGACGCACTGAACCCGCCGCGAGACGAAAACGATCCCGCCCCGCCTCATCGGCCGGGCGGGGTTTTTCATGCGAACTTGCGCGCCAGGGCGCGGCAGGCCAGGGCGAGCCCGGCGGCCACCGCCGCGCCGATCAGATTGGCCTGGGGCTGCGCGCCGAGATCGCCGCGCATCTGCTGCACGACGACGAGCAAGAGCAGGAGAACGGCGACCAGGCCGAGCGCCCATTGCAGGAAGCTGAGGCAGGCCCAGGCCATGGCGCGGCTGAAGATCATGCCGCGAGCTTAACCCCTTCTACCCCCGCGGGAGAAGGGACGCGCTCAAGCCCACCATTTCTCGCCGACCGTGAAGCGGCCGGCGGCGTCCTCGATGACCTGACCGACCGCGAACAGCGTCTCCTCGTCGAAGGCGCGGCCGATGAGCTGCAGCCCGAGCGGCAGGCCCTGGCGGTCGACGCCGGCCGGAACCGCGATGCCGGGCAATCCGGCCATGTTCACGGTCACGGTGAAGACGTCGTTGAGATACATCTCGACCGGGTCGGACGAGCCCTTCTCACCGATCCCGAAGGCGGCGGACGGCGTCGCCGGGGTCAGGACCGCGTCGATGCCGTCGGCATAGGCCAGCTCGAAATCGCGCTTGATCAGCGTGCGAACCTTCTGCGCCCTGAGGTAGTAGGCGTCGTAATAGCCGGCCGAGAGAACATAGGTGCCGATCATGACGCGGCGCTTGACCTCGGCGCCGAAGCCGGCGGCTCGCGTCTTCTCATACATCTCGACAATGTCGCGGCCCGGCACGCGCAGGCCGTAGCGGACGCCGTCATAGCGGGCGAGATTGGAGGAGGCTTCAGCCGGCGCGACGATGTAATAGGCCGGCAGGGCGTATTTGGTGTGCGGCAGCGAGATGTCGACGATCTCGGCGCCGGCATCCTTCAGCCAAGCGATACCCTGCTGCCAGAGCGCCTCGATCTCCGGCGACATGCCGTCGAGCCGATACTCCTTGGGGATGCCGATCTTCATGCCCTTCACCGACCGGCCGACGGCGGCCTCGTAATCGGGAACGGCGCGGTCGACGGAGGTCGCGTCCTTCGGATCATGGCCCGCCATGGCGCGCAGCATCACGGCCGCGTCGCGCACCGTCTTGGCGATCGGCCCGGCCTGGTCGAGCGAGGAGGCGAAGGCGACCGTGCCCCAGCGCGAGCAGCGGCCATAGGTCGGCTTGATCCCGACCGTGCCGGTGAAGGCGGCCGGCTGGCGGATCGAGCCGCCCGTGTCGGTCGCGGTGGCCGCAAGGCAGAGACCGGCTGCCACGGCCGCAGCCGAACCGCCGGACGAGCCGCCCGGCACGAGATGATTGCCCTCGATCGCGCCGGCCGCGCCGGCGCCGACATTCGAGCCGCGCCGCCGCCAGGGATTGACGACCGTGCCGAAGGCGCTGGTCTCGTTCGACGAGCCCATCGCGAATTCGTCATTGTTGAGCTTGCCGAGCATGACCGCGCCGCCCCGCCAGAGCTGGCTCGTCACCGTCGATTCATAGGCCGGCACGAAATCGCCGAGGATCTTCGAGCAGGCGGTGGTGCGCACGCCCTCCGTGGCGAAGAGATCCTTGATGCCGAGCGGCAGGCCTTCGAGCGGACCGCCCTCGCCTTTCGCCAGCCTGGCATCGGAGGCGGCCGCCTGCTTCAGCGCATGGTCCGGCGTCTCGAGCACGAAGGCGTTGAGCGCGCGCGCCTGCTCGATGGCGGCGATATGGGTCTTGGCGAGCTCGGTGGCGGAAAAGCGCTTCGCCTTCAGCCCGTCGCGGGCTTCGGTCAAGGTCAGGCGGGTGAGATCGGTCACGAGGTGTTTCCCGGATTTGTACGATCGGGCAGATCGTCGGCCGTCATTGCGAGAAGCGAAGCGACGAAGCAATCCAGACAGATTGCGTGAGGCCACTGGATTGCTTCGCTACGCTCGCAATGACGGCAAGCGCGCGAAAGAACGAGGCGGCTACTCGACCACCTTCGGCACCACGAAGAAATCGTCGTCGGAGGCCGGCGCATTGGCGACGACCCTGTCGGCGATCTCGCCATCGGTGACGATATCCTCGCGTTGCTTCATCGCCATCGGCATGACCGATGTCATCGGCTCGACGCCTTCGACATCGACCTCGTTCAACTGCTCGACGAAGCCGAGGATGGCATTGAGCTCGCCTTGCAGCTTGGGCAACTCGGTCTCCGGCACGGCGATGCGCGCGAGATGCGCGACGCGCTTGACGGTGGCGAGATCGACCGACATGAGGGTCTCCTGGAAAGAGGCGCTGGCGAACACGATTTGTGGTCACGGGCTATACGGCGCGCGGGGCCAGCCCGCAACACGCCATAAGTCAAGCGCGGGATCCCCTCTCCTGGAAGGAGAGGGGTAGGGGTGAGGTGTTCGGGAGGGGAATCGCAAGGCTGAACCCGACCGCCGGTGAGCGCTCACCAAACTGGTCTTACGGCCTACACCTCACCCTGCCCTCTCCTTCCAGGAGAGGGTTCCCCGCGCTCTGTTCGGCTGCGTCAAAGCTCGACCGGCTCGCCTTTCCTCGGCACCACGGCCTCGACCTCGCTGCCCGCGAGCGCGGCGACGAAGGCGTCGGGCGTCTGATCGATGATCGGGAAGGAGCCGTAATGGCAGGGGATCGCGACCTTCGGCTTGACGAAGCGCGTCATCGCCAGCGCCGCCGTCTTGCCGCCCATGGTGAAGCGGTCGCCGATCGGGCAGATGCAGATCTCGACGCCATGGAGCTCGCTGAGCAGGGCCATGTCGCTGAAGATGTCGGTGTCGCCCATGTGCCAGAGCGTCTTTTCGCCCTTGGCCTTGATGATCGCGCCATTGGCATTGCCGAGCGGAAAGCCGACGCCGGCCTCGACCAGCCCGGCCGAGTGATCGGCCCTGACCAAAGTCACCGAGAAGGCGCCGAGATCGACGGTGCCGCCGGTGTTCATCGGCTCGAATTTCTGCAGGCCCTTGGAGGCGAGGTACATGCAGAGGTCGTAGTTGCTGACGACCGTTCCGCCGGTCGCCTCGGCAATCGAGAGCGTGTCGCCGACATGGTCGCCATGGCCATGGGTGACGACGATATGGCTGATGCCCTTCGTGATCTCGCCGGCATTACCCTCGAAGGCGGGATTGCCGGTGAAGAACGGATCGATCAGCAGCGCGGCGCCGGCAAGATCGAGGCGGAAGGCGGATTGGCCGAACCAGGTGAGTTTCATCGCGGGGTCTCCAGCAGGCGACAGGCCGCGCCTATCTAGGCAAGTTCGGCGGCAGCACCAAGTCGACAACGCGTGAAAGCCCGTGCAGGCTCCCCGCCATCGACCCAGTTTTTTGCGGAACCTATCGATGACAGACGCCGCCACGCTCGCACGCCGGATCGCCCAGGGCCGCGGCGATGCGCCTGCCGACCTCGTCATTCGCGGCGCAAGACTGCTCGACCTCGTCACCGGCGCGCTGGTCGAGGGCGATATCGCGCTCTGCGGCGACACCATCGTGGGAACGCATGGCCGCTACGAGGGCGCGGAGAGCTTCGACGCGAGCGGCCTGATCGCCGTGCCCGGCTTCATCGACACGCATCTGCATGTCGAATCGTCGCTGGTGACGCCGCTCGAATTCGAGCGCTGCGTGCTGCCGCATGGCGTCACCACGGCGATCTGCGACCCGCATGAGATCGCCAATGTGCTCGGTATCGAGGGCATCGCCTATTTCCTGCGCTGCGCCGAGGCGATGCGGATGGACCTGCGCGTCCAGCTCTCGAGCTGCGTGCCCGCGACGCATCTGGAGACGGCCGGCGCGCGACTGGAAGCCCACGACCTGACGCCGCTGATGGACCATCCCAAGGTGATCGGGCTGGCCGAATTCATGAACTTCCCCGGCCTGCTCGCTCGCGATCCCGCTTGTCTCGCCAAGCTCGGAGCTTTCTCGCAGCGCCATATCGACGGCCATGCCCCGCTGGTGCGCGGGATGGATCTGAACGGCTATCTCGCGGCGGGCATCCGCACCGACCATGAGACGACGACGGCCGAAGAGGCCCGCGAGAAACTGGCCAAGGGCATGGCGATCCTGATCCGCGAGGGCTCGGTCTCGAAGGACCTGCATGCGCTGATCCCGCTGATCACGCGCGACGCCTCACCCTTCCTCGCCTTCTGCACCGACGACCGCAACCCGCTCGACATCGCCGAGGAAGGCCATCTCGATTTCATGATCCGCACCGCGATCGCGCAGGGCGCGGATGTGCTCGCGACCTACCGCGTCGCGACGCTCTCGGCAGCGCGCAATTTCAGCCTGTTCGATCGCGGCTTCATCGGGCCGGGCAAGCGCGCCGATATCGTGCTGGTCGAGGATCTCTCGACCTGTCGCGTGAAAGCGGTCTTCAGCGCGGGCCGGCTGGTCGAGGAGGCGCTTTTCGCCGATCGGGCGGCCGTCGATCCCGTCGGGCTCGGCAGCGTGAAGAGCCGGACACTGACCGCAGCGGATTTCAAGGTGGCGGCCCGCCACGGCGAAACGCCGGTCATCGGCGTCGTGCCGGGCCGCATCATCACCGAGCGGCTGAGCATGGCCCTGCCTTCGCGAGACGGTGAGGCCCTGCCCGACCTGGCGCAGGATGCGGTCAAGGTCAGCGTGATCGAGCGGCATGGCAAGGGCAACGGCATCGCGACCGGCTTCGTCCATGGTTTTGGATTACAGCGCGGCGCCATCGCCTCCTCGGTCGGCCATGACAGCCACAATCTCTGCGTCGTCGGTGTCGACGAGGCCTCGATGGCGGCGGCGGCGAACCGGCTGGTCGCGCTCGGCGGCGGTTTTGCGGTCGCCGATGGCGGGGCAGTCACGGCCGAACTCGCCCTGCCGGTCGCCGGGCTGATGAGCGACACGCCTTTCGAGACGGTGCGGCACGGGCTGGAAGACTTGCGAGCTGCCGCGAAGGCGCTTGGCGTCGTGCTGGCCGAGCCGTTCCTGCAGGTCGCCTTCCTGACCCTGCCGGTGATCCCGCATCTCAAGATCACCGACAAGGGACTGGTCGATGTCGACCGGTTCGATTTCGTCTGAGTCCGCCACTCAGGCGGTGAGGATTTCCTCTGGAACCTCAATCCCTTCGGTCTTTGCCTTCGCACGCAGATTCAAGCGCCTGACGCCCGGCAGGCGCGTGCCCTCCTGATCCTCGATGGCGTGGGCGAGCAGCTTCATGCGCTCGCCGAACCAGTTTCCGCCCATGCTGGCGGGGTCGATGGCGAGGATGAGCTGGCCAGTATCGGGCGGGCCGCCCATGTCGTCGAGGAAGGAGGAGGCCTGGAAGCCGAAATGCGTGCCGACCAGGGCTGCGGCGAGGATCTCGACCATCATCGCCAGCGTCGCGCCCTTGGCATCGCCGAGCGGCACCATGGTGCCGGCGAGCGCCGCGCCAGCGTCGGTGGTCGGCCTGCCATGGACATCGAGCGCCCAGCCTTCGGGAATCGCCGCGCCCTTCTGCTTCGCGGCGACGATCGGGCCGCGCGCCACCTTGCTCAGCGCCATGTCGATGACGATCGGCTCGCGCCCGGCCAGCGGCGCGGCGAAGGCGATGGGATTGGTGCCGAAGACCGGCTTCGAGCCGCCCCAGGGGGCGATCGCGCCGGGCGTATTGGCGAAGAGCAGCGCGACCAGTCCCTGTTCCGCCAGGCGCTCGACATGCAGGCCGGCGGCACCGCAATGGTTGGAGCGCCGAATCGGGGCCGCCATGACGCCCTGCTCGCGCGCGAAATCGGGCAGCTCGCTCACGGCGAGATCGATGGCGGGATAGGCAAAGCCATGGGCGGCGTCGATCGCCAGCACACCGGGCTTCGGACGGCGCGCGATCGGCACCGCCTGCCCGTCGATCTTGCCGGAGCGCAGCATGGCGAGATAGGTCGGCACGCGCGAGAGGCCGTGGCCCTTCAGCCCGTCGGCCTCGGCCATGACCAGCGCCCATGCGACGGAGGCCGCATTGGCCGGCGAGGCGCCGGCGGCTGCGAACAGGTCGGCGATCCTTGTCTCGGCTTCCTCCAGCGACAGGCGGCTCATGCGCGCCCCTCCAGCGCGGCGATGACGCGTTCGGCGACAAGGCCGGAGACACGGCCGTTCGATTCGACCGTGTTGCCGGCGATATGCGGCGTCAGGATCAGATTCGGCGTGCCGGCAAAAAGCTTTGCGCCGCCCCGCAGCGGCTCCTCCTCGAAGACGTCGAGCGCGGCGCCGGCGAGCTTGCCGGCCTTCAGCGCGGCGACCAGCGCCGCCTCGTCCATGACGCCGCCGCGGGCGGCGTTGACCAGCACTGCGTCGGGCTTCATCCGGGCAAAAGCCTTGGCGCCGATCAGCCCCCTGGTGTCCGGCGTCAGCGGCAAATGCAGGCTGACGACGTCCGAGGTCGACAGCAGGGCGTCGAGCTCGAGCCGCTCGATACCCTGCCAGGCCGGATCATCCGCCGGAACATAGGGATCATAGGCCGCAACACTCATGCCCAGGACATGCGCATGACGGGCTGCGTCGCGCGCGATCGCCCCGAAACCGACCAGGCCGAAGCGCTTGCCGGCGATCTCGCGGCCGATCAGCTTCGTCTTCGGGAATTCACCGGCCAGCATTGCGGCATTGGCGAAATAGGCGCCGCGCAGCAGCACCATGGCGCTGCAGATGACATATTCGACCACCGAGAGCGAATTGGCCCCGGTCGCCGGGAAGACCTTGATCTCGCGAGCCGCACAGGCCTGCATGTCGATATTGTCGAGCCCGACGCCGAGCCTGCCAACGACCTTGAGGCGCTTCGCGCCGCTGAGCAGAGCGCCCCTCACCTGCGTCTGGTTGCGCACGATCAGAGCCGGCACGTCGGCGACGAGCGCGGCGAGTTCCTCCGGCTTGCCGAACAGCTCGGGGTCGTGATGGACCTTGTAGCGAGCCTCGAGGGCCGCGACCGCCGCCTCGTCCATGAATTCGGTGATGACGATGTCGGTCATGGCTTTTCCGCTTGGCTTTCCTGCTTGGTCCGGCCGCTCAGCCCAAGGCCAGCAGGCCGCCCGTGACGACGCCGAGAATGACGAGGCTGGTTCCCGTCACGAGCACGAGATGCCGCCAGCCGAGCCGCGCCATCGAGGCGATCGAGGTGCCGAGGCCGAGCGCGGCGATCGCCACCAAGAGACCCCAGCGCGAGGCTTCCAGCAAGGCCGAGCGCAGCGGGAGATAGATCCCGGCCAGCGCCGGCTGCGTCGCGAGCACGCTGTTGAGCAGGCACAGGGCGAGGAAGACGAAAGCGAAGACCGGCACCGGCACTTTCGCGTCGCTGGCATGCCCGCCCTCGCGCACCATCCACCAGCCGACCAGCAGAACAGCGGGCAGCAGCAGGAAGACGCGGAAGAGCTTGACGATCACCGCGGCGTTGGCGACGTCGTCCGAGACCGACTGGCCGGCCCCGACGACCTGCGCGACATCGTGAATGGTCGCGCCCAGCATGATGCCGGTCTGGGTCGCGTTCAGTCCGAGCCAGACGCAGATCAGCGGATAGGCCAACATCGCCAGCGTCGAGAGCGCGTTCATGGCGATGACGGCGAAGGCGACGTCGGCGGCCTTGTTGCGATAGTCCGGCAGCACGCTCGCCGTCGCCAGCGCGGCGGAGGCGCCGCAGACGGCCGTGGCGACGCCGCCGAGTGCGCCGAAGCCGCGTTCGCGCCCGAGCAGCCGGGCCAGCGCGAAACCGGAGACGACGGTCGCGGCCATGGCGAGGACGACGAGCAGCGCCGTCGTCAGGCCGAGCGCGACGATGTCGCCGAGCGCGACGCGCAGGCCGAGCAGCGCGATCGCCCAGCGCAGCAGCTTCTTGACGCAAAAGGTCATGCCCGGTTCGAACCGCGCCGCATTGGCGAGCGGGTGCAGCAGCATGCCGATCACCAGCGCGATCACGACCGCGGGCACGCTGACCTGCCCGCCGCCGAGCGATTTCAGGAAGGGCTCGGCGAGCGCAGCGGCAATGGCGACGGCGGCGGAGAGCAGGATCCCGTCGAGGAACGGCCGCCAGGCGCTCAGCGGGGAAGATGTCGCGACGGACAAGGACGCGCTCCGGGCTCGGGCCGGCCGAGAATGGATGGTCGGCAAGGGAAACTGCGAGCGGGAACCCGCTCGCAGGGCTCGTTTAGGCGCTCGTCAGGCCGAGCGGTAGAGCTTGGTCATCGAGAACTCGCGATGGCCGAGCGCTTCGGAGGCGGTCATACGCCCATTGGCGGTGCGCACGATATTCTGGATCAGCGCATCGCCGGCCTGCGGAATCGTCAGGTCGCGGCGCAGGATGCCGGAGACGTCGACGTCGATATGCTCGGGCATGGTCCGCATCGTCTTGGGATTGCCGGTGATCTTGATCACCGGGACGATCGGATTGCCGATGACGTTGCCCTGCCCGGTCGGGAAGGTGTGCACGACATAGCCGCCCGCCGCCATCAGGGTCACGCATTCGGCCGCCGCCGAGGACGTATCCATATAGTAGAGGCCCGGGCCCTTGGCCGGCGCCTCGGCCGGCTCGAGGATGTCGATGAACTTGCACTCGCGGCCGATCTTCTCGAGGTTGCCGAGCGCCTTCTCCTCGATCGTGGTCAGGCCGCCGGCGATGTTGCCCTTGGTCGGCTGGCTGTCGGAGAGGTCGTCGGTCTTGTGCGCCTCGATGACGTCGTCCTGATAGGCCTTCCACATCTTGTACCAGCGCTCGCCAAGCTCGGGCGTCGCTGCGCGCGCCTTGCAGAGATGCTCGGCGCCGGTGATCTCGGAGGTCTCTCCGAAGACGCCATGGATGCCGCGCGGGATCCACTTGTCGTACATGTTGCCGACCGTCGGGCAGGAGGAAAGCCCCGTCGTGGTGTCGGATTCACCACATTTGGTCGAGACCCAGAGCTCCTCGATGCCGCATTTCGTCCGCTGCAGCTCGCTCGACCATTGCACGAATTCCTTGGCGACATAGGACGCCTTGGCGATGGTCGCGATGTCGCCATGGCCCTCGATGCCGAAGCCGACAACCGGCTTGCCGGTCTTGGCGATGCCGTCGACGACGCGCTTGGTCCAGCCATCCTCGATACCGATCACCACGACGGCGGCGACGTTGGGGTTCGAGCCCGTGCCGATCAAAGTGCGGAAATGGATGTCGAGGTCCTCGCCGAACTGCAGGCGGCCATAGGCATGCGGGATGGCCAGCGTGCCCTTGATGTTGTTGGCGACGGCCTCGCAAGCGGCGTTGGAGAGATCGTCGAGCGGCAGCAGCAGCACATGGTTGCGCACGCCGACACGGTCGTTCTCGCGACGCCAGCCATAGAAGGAATCGAGGCTGCGGCCGGTGGGGCGCCTGGCCATCGGGGCCTTGAATTCGGGCGCCTCGATCTTGCGGCCCCTGACGCGACCGAGCTTGCCTTTGACGAGGTCGAAATTGGCGACGATGGATGACATGGGGGTTTCCTTCGATCCGTTGCGGGCTCGACCGGTGACGGGAGCCCATTGCCGATTCTTTTCAGGCAGCTGCGCGGCTTTCCTCAGACGCGCAGGAACTCACCAGCGCTTGGTCTTGGCGTTGTGGACATGGAGATGCTCGCCCTTCTTCACGTCGGCGATCGCCTTGCCGATGTCCTGGCCGTATTTCCAGATCGTGTCACCCTTCTTGATGTCCTTCAGCGCGACCTTGTGGCCGATCGGAATGTCCATCTTGGAGGTCAGGCGGAAATCGGAATTGTCATGGGTAACGACGCCGAGCATGTCGGTTCCGGCCTTGAGGCCTTCGACGACGACGACGCCGACCGTGTCCTTCTGCTCGTGCACCAAGAGGTGGGGCTTGCTCATTTCTGACCTCCTTCGAACTGGCGAAGTGTCGAGACTGCCCTTGCGAAAATCGGGCTCGACCTGCGCTCGACCAAGTCTTATATAAGACACATGAGTGTGCACAAGCTCGAATTTCCAGACCGGCAGGATGGCATCGAGAAAGCCGAGCCTCTGGGCTTCCGGCCGCTCTACCGTCAGGTGAAGGCGATCTTCGTGCGCCGCCTCGTCGATGGCGTCTGGGCGCCCGGCGAAGGCCTGCCGAGCGAGAGCCAACTCGCCGCCGAGATCGGCGTCAGCCAGGGCACCGTGCGCAAGGCGCTGGACGAACTGGCAGCCGAGAACCTCGTCGTGCGGCGACAGGGGCGTGGCACTTTCGTCGCCGAGCATGACGAACGGCGCATCCTGTTCCAGTTCTTCAAGCTGGTCCCGGACCATGGCGAGCGGCGCTTTCCCGACAGCGCGGTGCTGAGCATCGCGACCGGAACCGCCGACGCTGCCGAGCGCGCTGCGCTCGATCTGGACGAAGCCGCATCCGTGATCCGCATTCGCCGCCTGCGCTCGCTCGATTCCACGCCCCTGATCGTCGAGACGCTGTCGCTGCCGCAGCAGCTCTTTCCCGGGCTCGACGCAGGACCGATCCCGAACAACCTCTACAGCCTCTATGCCGGGCGCTACGGCGTGACGATCGCGCATGCGCGGGAGCGCCTGAAAGCCGTGGCCCTGTCCGCCGAAGACGCCAAGGCGCTCGGCGTCGCGGCCGGCCTGCCGGCCTTGCAGGTCGACCGCGTGGCGCTGGCGCTCGACGGCATGCCGGTCGAGAGACGTCTCAGCATCTGCCTGACCGAGGAGGCGCATTACCTGTCCGACCTGCGCTGAAACGCGGGTCGCAACTCTTCCCACACCAAGCCGCCGCAGAGCGGTTCGTCATCACCGGAGGAAATGTATGATTGCCAAGACGACAAGACGCCTCGCGCTCGCCGGGCTCATGGCCCTGGGGCTCGCGGCCCCGGCCTCGGCGCAAGGCTACCCGACGAAGCCGATAACCCTGATCGTGCCCTTCGCGGCCGGCGGACCGAGCGACGTGATTGCACGGCTCCTCGGCGACCATATGGGGCGCACGCTCGGCCAGCAGGTGCTGATCGAGAACGTCGCCGGCGCCGGGGGCACAGCGGGGGCCAAGCGCCTCGCCTCGGCCGAGCCCGACGGCTACACCATGCTGATCCACCACCTCGCGCTCGCGGCCGCGCCCTCGCTCTACGGCAATCTCGGCTATGACACGCTGACGGCCTTTGCGCCGATCGGCCTCGTCAATACCGGGCCGATGGTGGTCGCCGGCAAGCTCGCTCTGCCGCCGGTCGACGGCAAGGCCTTCTTCCCCTTCGCCAAGCTGCAGGCCGACAAGCTGACGGTCGCGCATGCCGGGGTCGGCTCGAACTCGCATCTTTGCGCCGTGCTGATGTCGCAGGCGCTCGGGGTGAAGTTCACGCAAGTGGCTTATCGTGGCACGGGCCCCGCCATGAATGATCTCGTCTCCGGTCAGGTCGACGTCCTCTGCGACCAATCGACGACCGCCGTGCCGCAGGTCCAGGGCGACAAGATCCGGGCCTATGCGGTGACTTCGACAGGGCGGCTCGACGTGCTGCCCAACACGCCGACGGCAAAGGAAGCCGGAACCGATCTCGAGATGACGATCTGGCACGGGCTCTACGCACCAAAAGGCACGCCGGCCGCAGCGCTCGACAAGCTCAATGGCGCACTCAAGGCCGCGCTCAAGGACCCGACTGTGCTCGAGCGCTTCAAATCGGTCGGCACCAGCGCGTTCCCGGAAGCCGAGTGGGGCCGCGAGGCCCATGCGAAGCGCTTCAGCGCCGAGGTCGCCAGATGGGCTGCCTCGCTCAAGGCGGCCGGCGTGACACCGCAGAACGTGAACTGAGGCCGTCAGCCAAGAGCCTGCCACGCGCCGCTCGCCAGTCAGGGCGGCGCGTGCTAACCGCAGCTTATGTCAGCCAATCTGGTGCCGCTCGAGACCTTTCTGGACCTCCCCGGCCATGCCCGCCTGCTCGGGCTCGATCTCGGCACCAAGACGATCGGGCTCGCGCTGTCCGATGTCGAAAGACAGATCGCGTCGCCGCTGGAGACGATCAAGCGCGTCAAGTTCGGGCTCGACGCCGCCGCCCTGCTGAAGATCGCCGAAAAGCACGCCGTTGCCGGCCTGATCATCGGCCTGCCGCTGAACATGGACGGGTCGGAAGGGCCGCGGGTGCAATCGACGCGGGCCTTCATCCGCAACCTCGCACCCCTCACCTCGCTGCCGATCGCCTTCTGGGACGAGCGCATGTCGACCCTGGCGGTGACGCGGACCTTGCTCTCGGCGGACGCCTCGCGGGCCAAGCGCGCCGAGGTCGTCGACAAGATGGCGGCCGCCTACATCCTGCAGGGCGCGCTCGACCGCCTCATGCGGATGGAGCCGCAGGGCGAGACCTGAACATGACGTCGCCGCCGCGGATGACCGCGGCGGCGCGCCTTGTCCTCCAACCTGCGAAAACTGTCTCAGTTGTCGGGGTTGCCGCGATAGACCTGCCCTCGCCCACCCCCGCCGGTGCCATAGAACGGCGCGCTCGGCCCGACATAACCGCCAGGACCCCTGGCAAAGCCGCGCTGATAGCCGTAGCCACGCTGATAGCCGTAGCCGCCATAGCCACGCCGCATGGCGCGCCGCTGCATCGCGCGTTGCTGACGGTAAAACCTCTTCGACTGCACGAGCAACGGCGCGTAGCGACCGTTCTCGTAATAGCTGTCGTGATAATATTGCGCCGAAGCCGGGGCCGACCACAGAGCCGCCGAGGTCGCCAGTCCAAGTCCGACCAGAATAGCCTTGCAATACCCGTTCATCACGTCCTCCGTCGCGCCCTCGGCGCTGGTGGTGGCGGCCCCGTCAGAGAGCCGCCAGTGAACATCAATAACCGCGCTTGATCATGCGCTTCTGTGCATCGCGATGAGTCTTGAGCGCGCGCTTCTGATCTTCCAGACTCATCCCGGCCACCGGATTGCGGCGCGGTCCGCGATCATAGCGACCGCCCCGGTCATAGCCATCCCGCTCATATCGGCCGCGGCGCTCGTAGCCATCGCGGCGGTCATAGCCACGCCGCCCTTCATAGGATGGCCCGGCCTCGTAACCGCCGCGATAATACTGGGCTGACGCAGGCGCTGCCCAAAGCATTGCGGACGTCCCCAGCCCGATACCGACCAGCAGTGCCTTGACATGGACCTTCATCAATTTTCTCCATGGCCGCACAGGCCGGCCTGCCTCGGAACCGTAATCGCGGCGCCGCGATGGGCGCCGCGATCATTTGCAGAAGGGCTATTTGCCGCCACGTGCCGGATCGGGAGCCCCATTGTAGAATCCGGTATAGGGGCCACGACCTGAATAATAGTTACCGGGGCCATAATAGCCGCCGTAGTAGCGGGGCGCCGGGCGGTAGACCACGGGCGGAGCCTCATAGGCATAAGCCGGCTCATAGGCGCCGTAGCCATAGCCCTCGTCATAGCCGTAATAGGGGTCCGCGTAGGCTGGACGGCTCGCCGCGATGGCCGCCGCACCAAGAATGCCGAGGCCGACGCCAGCGGCGACGGCAGCACCGCGGTTGCCGCGCCAGCCGCCACGACCGCGATAATAGCTGTATTCGGCTTGCGCCTTGTCGAGGCGGCTGGCATCGACCCGGGCGCGAGCCTCGCCCGCAAACGCGGGAGCCGCGATTCCGGCGGACAGCAAACTACCTGCCGTCAAAGCGACGATAGTAGTCATCTTCAGAGAAGCCATTGTCCATTCTCCTGCGGTTTCACGCGCCTGAACTTGCCTTGCATGATCGGGCAACATGATTGAATGCGGCGTGAACCAATCGCGGCGGGATTGCGGCGGATGCAACCCGCCCTCCCCGGCCCGCGCTTGTCCTGCGCCGGCTGTCATGAGAGGGGTGGCGCGACGCCTTCGATGACAGTCCATCTCCATCAACGGCAGCTTCGACGGATTGTTCCGGTATGCACGGGTGCGCCGGGAGCCGAAGCCTGCCGCAGCCCGGTTCCAGCATGAATCCGATCATCGACAGCCTGGTGGCGATCTTCCTGGTGCTCGCCACGGGATGGGCCTTGAAAGCGCGAGGCCTGGTCACGCCCAGCCACTGGGCCGGCGTGGAACGGCTGACCTATCAGGTGCTCTTCCCGGCCGTCGTCATCCACACATTGGCATCCGCGGATCTGAGCCGGCTGCCGGTAATGGCGATGGGGCTCACGCTGGTCGCGAGCATTCTCGGTGTCGCGACGGTTTTGCTGGCGACAAGGACGCTTCTGGCGCGGGTCGGTATCGACGGCCCGGCCTTCACCTCGATCCTGCAAGGCTCGGTACGCTGGAACACCTTCGTCGCGCTGGCGCTGGCGGCCGGGTTGCACGGCCGCGAGGGCGCGACCCTGATGGCGATCGCCGTAGCATCGATGATCCCCCTGCTGAACGTCCTTTGCGTCGTCGTGCTGGCGCGCTATGCCAGCGGTCAGCCCATGAGCCCGGCCGCGACGGTGCGCTCGATCGCGATCAATCCGTTCATCTGGTCCTCCGCCGTGGGGGTCGCGCTCAACCAGATGCAATGGATGCTGCCCGCGGCGCTCGTCTCCTATGCCGACATCATGGGCCGGGCGGCGCTCGGTGTCGGTCTCCTCGTCGTCGGCGCAGGCCTCGACATCCACAAGCTGAAGCAACCGCGCCCCGCGCATCTCCTCGCCATCGGGCTCAAGCTGGTGGTGATGCCGCTGGTGGCCTGGACGCTCGCCCGGCAGTTCGGCGTCTCGGGCACGCCCCTGACGATCACCGTCATCGCGGCGGCGGTGCCGACCGCCACCGCCGCCTATTTCCTGGCGCGCGACATGGGCGGGGATGCTCCCCTGATGGCGGAGATCACCACGATGCAGACGCTGATCGCGCTCGTTACGTTGCCGCTCGCGGTCCTGTTCCTGGGCTGAGGTCCTCAGACAAAGGCGGCCTGCATCGCTTGGCCCAATTTGCTCGTAAAGGTTGCATTTACTAATTACATTCGCGATTATCGTGCATGTTCGCGGCACAGAGGAATCGTCCATTCGCTCGTGCGGGGAGCAAGCCGCCATGAATTCGCGAGGGCCAAAGTCGATCCTGGAAGCCGACGACATCACCCGAGACATTGGCGAGCGCGCGAGGGAACGCGGCCCGCGCCACGATGCGCGCTCGCAAGGGGACAAGCCGGATACTGTCCGCGAACGCCGCGTTCAACGTGAGGTCGCGGAGTATATCGAGAGCATCTGCGTCGATTTGCGAATGATGGCGCGGGCAGCCCGGCTCGAAAGCCTCGCCTATTTCCTAGAGATGTCGCGCATCGAGGCGTCGATCCAGACCGAGCTTCGCGCCGGCCCCAAGGCAGAGCCGCCATGACGGCGCCGGCATTATCGTTTCTTAAACCTAAGGTTGTATATCCTTTTTGCACACCAAAGAGAGGTATCGCTCATGCCATTATCCGCCGGTGAGCCTCATGGCCCCGCTTCAGGGATCGCGGGCAGCGTCATGGCCCCAAGCCCGGACCGACGCTCCGATGGCGCTATCGCCGATACCGCCCTCGCGCAGCACCGCCGGCTGCAGTTCGAGGTGGCGCGCTATATCGAGCAGCTGCTGGGCGAGCTCGAAACGATGGCGCGCGCGGCGGAGCTTCCGCACCTGTTCTATTTCCTTGGCATGACACGCCAGGAAGCGAGCGCCCAGACCGAGCGCAGCCGAACCGCGCGCTGAGGACCAACCACGTCATCTCATGACGCGCGTCAGCGCGCCGCCCGGATGCCGCAGGATGGCGCCATCGAGCTCAAGCTCAACCAGGACCGTGCTGACCTCCCGCACCGACCGGCCGCTGGCCCGAACCACATCGTCGAGCGAGACAGGCGTCGCTCCGAGGAGGCCCAGCAAGCTCGTACGGATATCGCCCGCCGCAGGAGCAGCGGGCAGCGAGAATCCGTCCGAATCGGCGGCGGCGGGAAGAGCGGCCTCGGGCGGCTGCTGGACTCCCGGCAGATCGAGCTCGTCCCACAAGGCTTCCGAACCTGTATCCCGGCCGGACTCTCGGACCAGGCCGGGTGGCGTCGGGACGATACCGTCGCCGCGCAACAACGGCGCAAGCGCCTCGATGACATGGGCAGCTTCGCCGCAAAGGGTCGCGCCCTCTCGGATCAGGTGGTTGCCGCCCTCGGCGCGCGGGTCGAGCGGCGAGCCCGGGACCGCGAAAACCTGGCGGCCCTGCTCATTGGCGAACCGAGCCGTTATAAGCGAGCCCGATTTGCGCGCCGCCTCGATGACGACGGTGCCCAGCGCCAGGCCGGAAACGAGCCGGTTCCGGCGCGGGAAGTCGCGCCCGCGCGGCGCCCAGCCCATCGGCATCTCGCTGATCGCGGCGCCACTCGCCAGCAGCCGCTCGAACAGCGCGGCGTTCTGCGGGGGGTAGATCTCGTCGAGCCCGCCCGCCAGCACCGCGACCGTCCCCGTCGCGAGACTCGCCGTGTGGGCGGCGGTGTCGATGCCGCGCGCCAGCCCCGACACGATCACGAATCCCGCCTCGCCCAGATCCTGCGCCAGCCTGGCGGTGAATTTCAGACCTGCGGCCGAGGCATTGCGGGAACCGACAAGCGCGACACCAGGACGAAGCAGCGCCTCGCCTGCCCCCAGCACGGCCAGCAGCGGGGGCGCCGAATCGATCGCCTGCAGCGGCAGCGGATAGGCGGGTTCGCCGAGGGCCAGCAGCCGGCCGCCTCGCCTCGACAGGGCCTCCAGCTCAAGCTCGGCCTCAACCACCGGGCAAATGCGGATGCTGCGGCCGGTGCTGCGCGCCAGATCCGGCAAGGCATCGAGCGCAGCCGCAGCACCGCCATAGCGATTCATCAGGGCGCGAAAGGTTCGCGGGCCGACGCTCTCGCTGCGGATCAGGCGGAGCCAGTCGAAACGCTGGCGATCGGTCAGAGCGATGCCAGCCATAGGTCCCTAGCCTTCTTTCTGGCCTATCTTGCCCTCGCGCCCTTGCAACAGCCGCGCGATGTTCTCCCGGTGCATGAACCAGAGCAGGACGGTCAGGATGGCCATCATCTCGGCCATCTGGCGCTCCCCGGCCCAGAACCAGAGCAGCAGCGGGACGAGCAGGCTCGTCACCAGCGCCGCGAGCGAGGAATAACGGCTGAGATAGGCGATGCTGAGCCAGATCGCGGCGAAGGTCACGGCGATCGGCCATTTCAGCCCGATCAGGATGCCGAGATAGGTGGCGACGCCCTTGCCACCCTTGAAGCCCAGCCAGACCGGGAAGAGATGGCCGAGAAAGGCCCCTAGCCCTGCGAGCAGCGCCGCGTTCTTGCCGCCGATCAGGTAGAAGCCGACCAGCACCGCGACGGTGCCCTTCAGCATGTCGCCGACAAGCGTCAGCGCGGCGAGCTTCTTGTTGCCGGTGCGCAAGACGTTGGTCGCGCCGATATTGCCCGAGCCGATGCTGCGCGGATCCGGCCCACCGCCCATGCGGGTCAAAAGGACGCCGAAGGGAATCGATCCAAGCAGGTAGCCGATGACGATGGCCGCCAGAAAATAGGGCCAGGACAGGCCCCAGTTCATCGCTTCCGGCATGCCGCTCCCCGCTTCGCCGCCCCCGCTATCCGGGAGATTAGACTGCGTCGGCCTCGTAGACCACTCGTCCCGCGACAAGAGTCGTCCGGACCATCCCCTCAAGCCGTGCCTCGTCGAAGGGCGAGTTCTTGGCCCGGGACTTCAGCTTGCGCTTGTCGACGACGAAAGGCGCGTCGGGATCGAGCAGGATCAGGTCGGCGGGCGCGCCGACAGCGAGCCGGCCGCAGCGCAGGCCGAGCAGATCGGCCGGGCGCGTCGACAGCGCCGCGAGCAGCACCGGCAGGTCGATCTGCCCGGCATGGACCATCCGGAGCGCCGCCGCCAGCATCGTCTCGATGCCGAGCGCACCGTTGGCCGCCTCGCTGAAGGGCTGGCGCTTGGTCTCGACATCCTGCGGGTCGTGGTCGGAGACGACGACGTCGATCACGCCCTCGGCCAGCGCCTCGACCAGGGCAAGCCGCTCGTCCTCGTGGCGCAGCGGCGGCGAGACTTTGCAGAAGGTCCGGTAGTCGCCGACATCGTTCTCGTTCAGCGTTAGGCTGTTGATCGAGACGCCACAGGTGATGCGGACGCCGTCGGCCTTGGCGCGGCGCACGAGCTCGACCGATTCGGCGCAGGAGATCATGGCGGCGTGGTAGCGCGCGTCGGTCGCGCGGGCGAGCCGGATGTCGCGCTCCAGCATCACCGTCTCGGCCTCGACCGGAATGCCCGGCAGGCCCTTGCGGCTGGCGAATTCGCCCTCGTTCATGACGCCGACGCCGCGCAGGTCGGGATCCTCGACATGGTTCATCAGCAGCGCGTCGAAATCGCGGGCATAGATCATCGCCCGGCGCATGACCTGCGGATTGCGCAGGGCCCGTGCGCCATCGGTGAAGGCGACGGCGCCAGCCTCCAGCAACAGGCCGAACTCGGTGATCTCCCGGCCCTCGATCCCCTTGGTGAGCGCGGCGGCGGGCAGAACGTTGACGATTGCCTTGTCGCGGGCCCGGCGCTGGATGAAATCGATGATGGCGGGATCGTCGATCGGCGGATCGGTATCGGGCCGGCAGACGACGGTGGTCACGCCGCCCGCGGCGGCGGCGTGGGAACCGGTCCCGAGCGTCTCGCGAAATTCGGCGCCCGGCTCGCCGAGAAAGGCGCGCAGATCGACGAGCCCGGGCGTGACGACCAGACCTTCCGCATCGATGCGCCGCTTGCCCTCGCCGGTCTCGGGCGCCGCACCGCTCCAGGCGATGTCCGCGATGGCACCGTCGCGCAGCAGGAGCGCGCCTTGCCCCAGCCGCCCCGAAGCGGGATCGACCAGCAGGGCGTTGACGATCGCAAGCTCGCGCATCTCAGACATGATCTCGTTCGGTCCTGCCTTCAGGGCTTTTTCTGCGGGTGAAGGCAGCCTGCCAGAATGCCACGAGCCCCCAGAAGAGCAGGCAAAGCAGGGCGCCGGCGATCACGATGAACCACGTCCAGCCGGCACGCGGATCGGCATAGAGGAACCCCGCGGCGCTGATCAGGTAAAGCGCCGCGAAGACCAGGCGGGCCCGGAGCATCTGTCGCAGCAGCCAGGCGAGGAAAGGCTCCATCCGGGTCAGCCATTGGGCAGGTGCTGGGCGAGCGCGTCGAGCACCGCCATGCGCACCGCCACGCCCATCTCGACCTGCTCGCGGATCAGGGACTGCGCGCCGTCCGCAACCTCGGAGGAGATCTCGACGCCCCGGTTCATCGGGCCGGGATGCATCACGAGCGCATCGGGCTGGGCCAGGTCGAGCTTCTCGCGATCGAGCCCGAAATAGCGGAAATACTCCTTCGGCGAAGGCACGAAGGCGCCATGCATCCGCTCGAGCTGCAGCCGCAGCATCATCACGATATCAGCACCTTCCAGGCCTTTCCTCATGTCGGTGAAGACCGAGAGCCCCATGCGCTCGATGCCCGCGGGCAGCAAGGTCGAGGGTGCGATCAGCCTGACCTTGGCGCCGAGCGCGTTGAGCAGGATGATGTTGGAGCGCGCGACGCGCGAATGCAGGATGTCGCCGCAGATCGCGACCGTCAGGCCGGCGATGCGTCCCTTGTTGCGGCGAATGGTCAGCGCGTCGAGCAGGGCTTGCGTCGGATGCTCATGGGCGCCGTCGCCGGCATTGACCACCGAGCAATCGACCTTGCGGGCGAGCAGGTTGACCGCGCCGGCGGCATGGTGGCGCACGACGAGGATGTCGGGCCGCATCGCGTTGAGGGTCGCGGCGGTATCGATCAGGGTCTCGCCCTTCTTCACCGAGGACGAGGCGACCGACATGTTCATGACGTCGGCGCCAAGCCGCTTGCCGGCGAGCTCGAACGAGGCCTGCGTGCGCGTCGAGGGCTCGAAGAACAGGTTGATCTGGGTACGGCCGCGCAGCGTCGCCGTCTTCTTCTCGACCTGGCGCGAGAGCCCGACATAGTCCTCGGCCCGGTCCAAAAGCGCCTCGATGTCCAGATGGGACAACCCCTCGATGCCGAGGAGATGGCGGTGCGGATAGAGCGAAGCTGGCAATGTCATTTGAAGCAGGCTGTTTAGGCCCGAGTCGTGACCGGCGCAAGGCGCGAGACGGATATTGTCTACCGGCATGTCGAGCATCCGCGCGGTGGGCCTCGAAAGGCGGGCTCCCGGGTCCGAGAGGCGCTGGTTCGGTGGGAAGGTTCGGAGCAGGCGGAGCTGCCGTGCGCGCCGCGCCGCTGCTTCGCGAAGAGCTCGTTCACTGAAAGCTGGAACGAAAAAAGGAGCGTCCCCGCTCCTTGCCACTATCACCGTATAACGCGCCCGGGGACTTGCGGCAAGACCCCGGCCATAGCGTATGGACGCTGCCCTCGACCTGGACCTCGGGAAAAAGGGAATAGCGAAATGCGTGTGTTGTTATCGACTTACGGGTCGCGCGGGGATGTCGAGCCGATGGCCGGGCTCGCCGTGCAATTGCAGGCGCTCGGCGCGGAGGCGGTGATGTGCGCGCCGCCGGATCAGGAGTTCGCGGAGCTGCTGACCCGCGCCGGCGTGCCGCTGGCGCCGGCCTTCTCGCCGGTGCGCCAGTGGGTGAGCAACGCGATGATGAAGCGGCCGGCGGTGGACCTGCCCCAGCGCGCGGCCGAGATGGTCGCCGCCCAGTTCGAGGCCATCGCCGCGGCGGCAGAAGGCTGCGATGCGATCGTGGCGACCGACCTGTTTCCGTCCACGGCCGCCGCGCAAGCGGTCGCCGAGACGCGTGGGCTCCCCTATGTCTTCGCGAGCTTCTGCCCGCTCATCCTGCCATCGCCGCATCATCCGCCCTTCGCATATCCCGGCCACTCCCACCCTCCGGGAGTGACCGACAATCGGGCGCTGTGGGAGGCGAACATCCATGCTATGAACGTGCTGTTCGGCGGGGCGGTCAACGGGCACCGTGCCTCGCTCGGCCTGCCGACGGTCGACAATGTCCGTGACCATGTCTTCACGACCCATCCTTGGCTGGCGGCGGACCCGGTCCTCGGCCCCTGGCAGCCGAGCGACCTCATTGATGCCGTACAGGCCGGCGCGTGGATCCTGCCGGACGGCCGCCCCCTCCCGCCCGAATTGCTGGCGTTCCTCGATGCGGGCGCGCCGCCGGTCTATATCGGCTTCGGCAGCATGCCGATGCAGGCCGCGAAGGACGCCGGGCGGATGGCCATCGAGGCGGTGCGGGCCCAGGGCCGCCGCGCGCTCGTCCTGCGGGGCTGGGCCGACCTGGCGCTGATCGACGACCGCGACGATTGCTTCGTGCTCGGCGACATCAACCAGCAGGCACTCTTCAAGCAGGTCGCCGCCGTCATCCATCACGGCGGCGCGGGCACCACCACGGCCGCGGCGCGGGCCGGCGTGCCCCAAGTGATCGTGCCGCAAGTCGTGGACCAGCCCTATTGGGCCCGCCGCGTGGCCGAGCTGGGCATAGGTGCGGCGCATGACGGTCCGGTTCCGAGTTTTGAAACCCTGTCGGCCGCGCTCAGGACGGCGCTGGCCTGCGAGACCCGCGTACGGGCGACAGCCGTGGCCGGTACGATCCGCAGCGACGGGGCGGCGATGGCGGCAAGGGTGCTTGTCGATGCGAACGACCGGAAAAGACTGCCCGCGTCAGCGTGACACGCAGGGTTGTCGCTCCAGAGAATGCGCTGCGCCGGGCCGCATCGCCGGCCCGGCGTCGCGTCGATCGTTGCGGCACTGTTGCATTCGTGCCGCAATGCCTATTTGACAGGGCTGGCGCGCTGAACCACTTTCGCGCGCAATTCCGAACCGATAGCCAAGCGCCCTGCGCCAAGCCCGGCAGGACAGGCACGAATGTGCCCGCCCTGCCCTGTCCATGAGACCGAAAGCGTCATGAAGCTCCTCGTCGTCGAGTCGCCGGCCAAGGCCAAGACGATCAACAAATACCTGGGCTCCGATTACGAGGTCATCGCCTCGTTCGGGCATATTCGCGACCTGCCGGCCAAGGACGGCTCGGTGAAGCCGGATGACGACTTCGCGATGCTCTGGGAGATAGAAGGCCGCGGCGCCAAGCAGGTCTCGGAGATCGTCAAGGCGGTCAAGGGCGCCGAGAAGCTGATCCTGGCGACCGACCCCGACCGCGAGGGCGAGGCGATCTCCTGGCATGTGCTGGAGGCGCTGAACCAGAAGCGCGCGCTGAAGGGCATCCCGGTCGAGCGCGTCACCTTCAACGCGGTGACCAAGGATGCGGTGCAGAAGGCGCTGGCCAATCCGCGCCAGATCGACCAGGCGCTGGTCGACGCCTATCTGGCGCGCCGCGCACTCGATTATCTCGTCGGCTTCACGCTCTCGCCGGTGCTCTGGCGCAAGCTGCCCGGCGCCCGCTCGGCCGGCCGCGTCCAGTCGGTGGCTTTGCGCCTGGTCTGCGACCGCGAGCGCGAGATCGAAGCCTTCCGGGCCCGCGAATACTGGTCGCTGGTGGCGACGTTGGCGACCGGGACCGGAGCGACCTTCGACGCCAGGCTGACCGGCGCGGACGGCAGGAAGATCACCCGGCTCGACATCGGCACCGGCGCGGAAGCGCAAGCCTTCAAGGCGGCGCTGGAGACCGCCGCCTTCAGCGTCGCCGAGGTCGAGGCCAAGCCGGTCAAGCGTCACCCCTACCCGCCCTTCCAGACCTCGACGCTGCAGCAGGAGGCCTCGCGCAAGCTCGGCCTGGCGCCAGCGCGCACCATGCAGCTGGCGCAGCGGCTCTATGAGGGCGTCGATATCGGCGGTGAGACCGTCGGCCTGATCACCTATATGCGAACCGACGGCGTCGACATGGACGGCTCGGCGATCGCCGCCGCGCGCCGCGTGATCGGCAAGGAGTTCGGCGAGAACTACGTGCCGGGCGTGCCGCGTAAATACACGGTCAAGGCCAAGAACGCGCAGGAGGCCCACGAGGCCATCCGTCCGACCGATCTCGGCCGGCTGCCGGCCATGGTCATGCGCCATCTCGAGCCCGAGCAGGCGAAGCTCTACGAGCTGATCTGGAAGCGGACGATTGCGAGCCAGATGGAATCGGCCTCACTCGAGCGCACCACCGTCGACATCGCCGCCAAGGTCGGCGCGCGTGATCTCGAGCTGCGCGCCACCGGCCAGGTCGTGCTCTTCGACGGCTTCCTGACGCTCTATCAGGAAAGCCGCGACGACGAGGAGGACGAGGACTCCAGGAAGCTGCCGCCGATGAAGGCGGGCGACCCGCTGGAGAAGCGCGCCATCGCCGCCGACCAGCATTTCACCGAGCCGCCGCCGCGCTTCTCGGAAGCGAGCCTGGTCAAGCGCATGGAAGAGCTCGGCATCGGCCGGCCCTCGACCTATGCCGCGACGCTGGCGACGCTGCGCGACCGCGAATATGTCCGCATCGAGAAGAAGCGGCTGGTGCCCGAGGACAAGGGCATGCTGGTCACCGCCTTCCTCGAAAGTTTCTTCAAGCGCTATGTCGAGTTCGACTTCACCGCGAGCCTGGAGGAGAAACTCGACCGCGTCTCGAATGCCGAGATCGACTGGAAGGCACTGCTGCGCGAATTCTGGGAAGAGTTCACCCAGGCCATCGCCGGCACCAAGGATCTGCGCGTCACCGAGGTGCTCGAGGCGCTGAACGGCGTCCTCGGCGAGCACATCTTCCCCGCCCGCGGCAATGGCGGCGATCCGCGGACCTGCCCGACCTGCGGCACCGGCCAGCTTTCCCTGAAGCTCGGCAAGTTCGGCGCCTTCGTCGGCTGCTCGAACTATCCCGAATGCCGCTATACGAGGCCGCTGACGATCCCCGCCAATGACGGCGAGGCGAGCGCCGAGGGCGGACAGGGCACGCCGGGCGTGCGCATCCTCGGCAAGGACCCGGTCACGGAGCAGGACGTCACCCTCCGCGACGGGCGCTTCGGGCCTTACGTCCAGCTCGGCGAAGGCGAGAAGCCCAAGCGCCAGAGCCTGCCCAAGGGCATGAGCGCCTCCGCTGTCGATCTCGACAAGGCGCTCGCTTTGCTCGCCTTGCCCAAGGAGGTCGCCAAACATCCTGAGAGCGGCGAGCCGATCCTGGTCGGCATCGGCCGCTACGGGCCTTACGTCCAGCACGGCAAGACCTACGCCAATATCGACAAGGGCGACGACGTGCTGGAACTCGGCGGCAATCGCGCCATCGACCTGATCGTCGCCAAGGAGAGCGGCGCCGGCGGCCGGCGCTTCGGCGGCGGGGCGGCGGTGCCGGGCCGCGATCTGGGCGAGCATCCCGCGGGCGGCAAGCTCGTCGTTCGCGCCGGCAAATACGGGCCCTATGTCAACTGGGGCAAGGTCAATGCAACATTGCCCAAGGCGATGAGTCAGGAGAGCCTGACGCTCGAACAGGCGGTCGAGCTGGTCAACGCCAAGGCCGAGGCGAACGGCGTCAAGGGCGGCGGGAAGGCGAAGGCGGGCAAGGCGCCCGCGAAGAAGGCTGGAGCCAAGAAGCCGGCTGCGAAGCCCGCTCCCAAGAGCAAGGCCAAGGCGGAAGCCGAGAGCTGAGCGGCAGCGCTGCCTTACCTCTTGCGGCGCAGATGGCAGATCTGCACCCGGCCGCCGCGGCCATCGGCGCGCCAGGCGCAGCCGGCCCGGCGCGGCTGGCGATCATAGAGCCGGATCACTGCCCGGTTCCGGCGATCATAGGTGCGGTTGGAGAAATCATGACCCCCGACCCGGACATTGGGACCGAAGCGGACTTCCGAGAGCGCCGGCGGAGCAAGGGCCAGGATCGCGCCGCCCAGCAATAATGAGAGCGCCGCGGCGCGGAACGGTGACGTCAGGTTCATCGCATCTCCTCCGAGCAAGCCGGTCAACGGCCCTTATGCCGTGCCGAACGCGCCCTCGCCAGCACGCTACATGCTGGCCACGACGACGAGACGCTTCACCTCGCCCCTGAGATAGGCCTGCAGGAACTTGTCATAGTCCTTGAAGGAGACGCAGCCATTCGAATCGCCCCTCGGGCCGAGCAGATAGCTATGGGCGAGCAGGCCGGCGCGACCATGGATCTTGCCGCTGCCGCCGACCGGGTGGAGGCGGATGGCGCGCACGCCGTGGAACAGCGCCTCGCGCTCCTTGAGGTCATAGACATGGGGCGGCGTCGCGCCCTTCATCCGGACATGGACGTAACGCGGGTCGTCCATCTTGTCGCCGAGGCCCGAATGCGCCTCCAATCGGTCGCCGTTCGGCATGTAGACGGTCTTGGCGCTGATGTCGTAGATCGCCGTCGCCTGGGCCGAGACGGTCGCGCCCGGCAGCGTCGGGCTGAGCCGCCTGCCGCGCGACTGGTCGACGACGTCGTCCTGAGGCGCCGCATAGGCGAGCGCGGGCGCGGGCGTCGACGAAGGCTGCGCACCAAAAAGCTTCTCGAAGAAGGAACGGTTGTCCTCGGGCTTGGGCTGGACGGCGGCCACGGCCTGCATCCGGCGCGAGAGCCGCCGTTCGGCGACGCGCGGGGAGTCCGGCGCTTTCGGCAACCTGAGATCGGCGGGGCGCGGCAGCGGCAGCGGCGCGTTCTCGGCCAGCTTGGGCGTCTCGGGCGGCGCCGGCTGGGCGACCTCGGGCGCCGGCGCCGCCGCCGCAGTAGCAGCAACAGGAGGCTCGGCCGCCGGGGCGGGCTCGACCGGCGCCGGAGAGGCCGGATCGGCCCGTTGCCAGCCGCCGCCGAGCGGGGCGCTCTGCCCGAACGGCAGCGGCGCCGGTCCCAGCGAGAACCCTGGATCGAGAAGCGGACGATAGGGGCCGGCGGAGGCGATCACCAGCGGCGCGGCCTCCGGAGCCGGCTCGACACTCGCCTCCGTCACGGGCTGCGGTGTGTCCTGCGCCCAGATTCCGGCCAGCGCCGCGACGCCAAGAGCGCCGATGAGGAACAGGATGCGAGGAAAGATGCTGCGATGGCGGCGGAAGCGCGAGCGCGGAACGAAAAGCCTGCGGGTCGGGTAACTCATGCGCCACGCTCTCAGGGATACTCGGATACTCTTCCCTGCCCCGACCAGCGCGCGCCTTGACCCGTTCGCGCAAGCTCACGGCGGTGAGCCGCGAGGCGGCGTCTGGCGGACGCGATCGTCAGTGCGCGGAAGCCCAGACGTCGTCTGCTCGATAAGGCGCGCGCTTGGTTAATCCCCGGTGAACCGGAAGCGGCTTTTTCGACTGGCTCGGATCGGGCGATCGATCACGCGAGACGCGGTGCGGCGTGCCCGAACGAAGCGCGGATTCCCATCATCGAATGCCGCCAGCGGCCAGCATCGCCCTCAACAAGGCGCAAACCACCGCCGACTGCGGGAAGATCGGCGCGTTCTGCGCTTATCTCGGCGCGCATACTGAGCATGCGAACGTACATGCTCGTTTCTTATCTGAGTCAGCAGATCCAAAGCCGCATCTACTATCTAAATCACTGTATTTTATTGTATTTTTGCCATGCTGTAAGACGTTGCACTGGTTGCTGCGAGGCTTTACCAACGTCATGGGGTCAACGGCGGCCAGACACAGCAAGGTAATTGACCATGGCGATCGGCATCAACTGGACAGGCACGAGCGGCAACGACGTCTATGCAGGCACGATTGACGACGACACTCTCAGCGGCGGCTATGGTCACGATTCCCTCTATGCCGGTCTCGGCAACGACACGCTCTATGGCGGCGTCGGATACGACAACCTCTTCGGCGACGCGGGAGATGACGACCTCTTTGGCGGCAGCGGCAATGACCAGCTCTCCGGCGGCGAAGGCCGTGACGACCTCAGGGGCGAGACCGGCAGCGACACGCTCTATGGTCAGGGTGGCAACGATTGGCTCGAAGGCGGTAGCGGCTTTGACAGTCTCCTCGGCGGCGTGGGCAATGATGGTCTCGACGGCGGCGACGACGACGACTATCTCGATGGCGGCGCGGGCGATGACGACCTCTATGGCGGCGCCGGCAACGACACGCTCCATGGTCAGGATGGACGCGACGATCTCCGAGGCGACAGCGGCTTCGATAGCCTCATAGGCGGCGCCGGCAATGATTCCCTCGATGGCGGGGCCGGCAATGATTATCTCGACGGCGGCCTTGATTCCGACAGTCTTTTCGGCGCAGCGGGCAACGACGTCGTATCCGGCGGAAACGGCGAAGACTTGGTTGCGGGAGGCGAGGGCAACGACATCATCTATGGCGACTACGATGCCGGGAGTGGAGACGAGTTCGTCCTGAACTTTGACGTCAAGGCCGGCGACCACGACTACATCGCCGACTTCAACGCCGGCGGCGTGCCGGACAGGATCATCCTGCCGCCGGAATACGAGGGCTATGTCTATTTCAGCCAGTATGGCAACGACGTGATCGGCTATATCGCGCAGGAAGCCGGCACCTATTATTCATTCCAGATCCACGCCTTCGCACCGTTGAGCGTAGCTCAGGTCCAGGCTCAGGTCGTCTACGAGATCATCTAGAGCCGGATCCGATCAGATTGTGTCGCAATCTGATCGGCGCGTGCTCTAGGCGTGCCGAGCGGAGACTAACGACCAAAACACCGCTGCTTCCGTGGAGCAGCGGGCAAGTTTGGCCGAACGTCGGGACGACGGTGAAGCCGCTCAGGCGAAGAACAGCACCGCCTGCACCTGGGCGACGGTGACGGGGCTCGCGCCATGGACCTGGAACGAGTAATAGCCTGAACCCTGGGCGATGTAGCCGATCACGTCGGTGCCATATTGGGTCAGGTAGACTTGGCCGCTGTAGAGGCTCGGCAGGATGATGTAGTCCTGCACGCCGCCGGCCTTGAAATCGGCGATATAGTCGGCCTCGCCGCCACGCACGTCGAAGCTCAGGTTGAAGTAATCCAGGCTGCCGGCATTGTAATCGCCGTAGAAGACGTCGTTGCCGATATAGCCGGCGAGCGAGTCCGAGCCATTGCCGCCGAGGACGGTGTCGTTGCCGGCGCCTGCGAAGATCACGTCATTGTCGGCGCCGCCATCGATATAGTCGTTGCCGTTGCCGGTCGCGATCTGGTCGTTGCCGGCTTCGCCGAGCGCGCTGATCGCGCTGGCGAGGCCGGAATAGATCGTGTCGTTGCCGCCGCCACCCCAAGCCACGTCGGCGCCCTGGTCGGCCCAGATCAGGTCGTTTCCGGCGCCGCCGCGCAGCGTGTCGTTGCCCTGCCCCCCGATCAACGTGTCGTTGTCATCGCCGCCGTCGAGCAGGTCGTCGCCGCGTCCGCCATCGAGATAATCGTCACCGGTGCCGCCATAGAGCCCGGCCTTGATGTTCCAGGCCCCGCCGGCGACGCTGCGCGGCGCGATGATCGTCCAGTCGCTGTTGTCGTCGCCATCGCCCCCCAAGAGAAAGTCGTTCCCGTCGAGGCCATACAGCCCATCGCCGTTGCCGCCGCCATCCAGGTAATCTCCACCCGTTGCCGCATCGAACTGCGTAATATTTCCAGCTTCAGCCGCAGTATAGTTGAACTCGCCACCCACGAGCACATCGAAGCCGCCTTCGCCATAGATTTCGTCGAAATCTGTGCCGCCATGGATCGTATCGTTCTCTGAGCCACCATAGGCAACCATGGACCCGCTACCCGCGTTGCCGATAAAGTCGCGCCCCTCTCCGCCATAAATGTCGGCAAACGGCATTCTCGTGAAAACCCGGTCAGCGCCGTCGAGGGCATACACTGTATGCTGGGTGGCAGTGATCGTATCGTCGCCGTCGGTTCCAAGCTGTGACATGGCCCGCACTCCCCCTGTGGCCGCCCGGCTTCGCGCGCTGCCGCAAGCAATCGCGGCGGTCCACTGGCCATCATCCGCCGAACGGGCCGCCCGCGCGTCCTTCAAATGAATGAGGCCTCCTTCAAATGAACGAGGACCGATGCTCGCGCTGGATCGCAGCGCCCCGGGGAGTCAGGGCCGACTGCGGGCGCTCGTGGATAGCGAATCTTGCGCGAGACGAAGCATGGCAGGGACGACATACCGGCCGCCCCCGCGCGATGGCGGCGGCGGCCGGCTTATGCGACGCGGCCGCTCAGAGCGGCTTCAGGCCGGCCTCGATCTGCGCCCGCTTCGGCTCCAGGAAGGGCGGCAGCGCCAGTTTCTCGCCCATGGTCTCCGCCGGCTCGTCACTGGCGAAGCCCGGCCCGTCGCTGGCGATCTCGATCAGGATGCCGTTCGGTTCCCGCATATAGAGCGAGCGGAAATAGAACCGGTCGATCGGGCCGCTATTGGGATAGCCGGCCTCGCGCAGTCGCTCGGCCCAGGCGTCGTATTGCTCGAAGGTCGGCGTGCGCAAAGCCAGATGATGCACGCCGCCCGCCCCTTCCCGCGCCTGCGGCAGCTCGGGCTCGACCGCGACATGGAGTTCCGCCGCCGGGCCGCCCTCGCCCATGCCGAAGACATGGATATCGCCGCTCGCATGAGCAGCGTCGCGATAATTGGTCGCGCGCTCGAGGCCGAGCAGCTTGGTCAGTACCATCTCGGTGCGATCGAGCTTCGGCACCGAGATGGTGACGGGGCCGAGTCCGCGGATCTGATGCTCGGCAGGGACCGGGCTCTTCTCCCAGACGACGAAGGGGATCTCGCCACCGTCCGCGATGAGCGTCAGGCGCTGGCCCTCGGGATCCTCGAAATCGACGGCCGGCCGGCCATTGATGCTGCGGATATCCGAAACGGCGACGCCGGCTGCGCCCAGCCGCTCGCGCCACCACTGCAGCGAAGCCTCGCTGGCGACGCGCAGGGATGTGCGGGTGATGGAATGGGTACCGCGCTTTGCCGGTGCGGCCGGCCAGTCGAAGAAGGTCAGGTCGGTGCCGGGCGAGCCCGCGCCATCTGCATAGAACAGGTGATAGGCCGAGGTGTCGTCCTGGTTGACGGTCTTCTTGACCAGGCGCATGCCGAGCGTCTCGACATAGAAGCGCCGGTTCTGCGGCGCATTGGCCGAAATCGCCGTGACATGGTGGATGCCGGTGAGTTTCATCGCTGACCTCATGATCGCGCTGGCCGTCGCGGCCCGCTTCCCGCCTGAGATAGCAAGGATACGCCGCAATCCCAGCCCGCTTCATCCAAGGTCATTCTTGCAGCAATGCAATGAACGATCGCGCGGATCGTGCCTTACGGCTTGGGCGTTGCGGGTGGCGCAGATTGCGCCGGCGCCGAACTCTTGTCGCCTGGTGCGGGCGGCGTGGTGCAGTCCTGCGGCTTCTTCTCGCAATCATAGACCATGGTCGGCGCAGCCGATTGGCCGGCCCGGCCGGCGGATGGCAGGATCATGTTCTGGCCCTTGTCGACCTGCGAGGGATGGGTCGTGACCGGACCCGTGCCGGAATTGGCGGCCGGCTTGTCGGCAGGGGCCGGAGTGGTCTGGGCCGGCGCCGCGGTCGAGAGCGCGAAGCCGGCCGCGAGCGCGAGCAGGCTCATGGATGCGGAGCGGAGCATGGGCTTTTCCTGTCGGTTGGCCCAGCGATCCCTTTCGGGCGCCGGCTGGGCAGGAGAATCCGGTCGGTGAGGAACGGGCAGCTGCCGGGGAAGTTCCCTGCGCTGCGGCTCAGCCCGTCGCCAGGAAGCGCTGGCTCATCCCCTCCAGCACGAGGCAGGTCAGCACGCCGCTCTCCCAGGCCTTGGTGTCGATGCCGATGCGGTTGCTCCGGATTTCCGGCTCGGGCGCAGGCGTATGGCCATGCACCACGACCATGCCGAAATCGGCATCGCTGCCGAGGAACTCGTCGCGGATCCAGAGCATGTCTTCCTCGCTCTGCCGTTCGAGCGCGAAGCCGGGGCGCAGCCCGGCATGGACGAAGAGATAGTCGCCGCAGCGCCAAGACAGGCCGGTACCCCTGATGAAGTCGACATGAGCCGGCGGGATGGCGGCAACGACCCGCCGGCCGGCTTCGGCCAGCGACGTCCCGCGCAGGCTTTCCGGCTCGATCCCGTAGGAGGCCAGCGCCTCCAGCCCGCCGACCATGCACCAGTGCTGCAATGCGCGCGGCCCGGCCAGCGCGTCGAGGAGGAGCGCGTCATGATTGCCGCGGAGCGTGACGAGCTCGCGTTGGCGGGCGCGCGCGATCAGGTGATCGATCACGCCGCTGGAATCGGGACCTCTGTCGATATAGTCGCCGAGCATGACCTCGACGACGCGCAAGCCTGCCGCCGAGCGCGCGTCGTCATCGATCCGCGCCTCGAGCTGGCGCAGCAGGTCGAGGCGGCCATGCACGTCCCCGACCGCGTAGATGCGGATGCCTTCCGGCAGGGCCGGCAGGCGGCCGGCCAGCGGCATGATTTCGGCGCCGTCGGTCATCGTCCATCGCAGCCCGGTTGCGGTAGGCCCGTTCTGGCGCGGCCGTCGCCGCGCCACAAGCCGCTAAGGCCGTGTGGCGTGGCGGCCGGGCTTCGCCTTGAGCCTGAGCTCGGTCAGTTCCTCGCGCTCGCGCGGCGTGTTGCGCATGAGCTGGTCCTTGCCCGGCTGATACTGCACCGGCTGCGGGATATCGACGCCGTACCAGGCCGCCGCGCGCAGGACGAAGGAGGGATCGGCGAGATGCGGGCGGCCGAGCGCAACAAGGTCGGCCCGGCCTGACGCGATGATGGTGTTGACCTGATCGGCGGAGGTGATGTTGCCGACGCACATGGTGGCGACCCGCGCCTCGTTGCGGATGCGGTCCGAATAAGGCGTCTGGAACATGCGGCCATAGATCGGCCGGCTGTCTATGACCGTCTGCCCGGTCGAGACATCGACGAGATCACAGCCTTCTTGCGCGAAGGCGGCGGCGATGGCGACCGAATCCTCTGGCGAGAGACCGCCCTCCTTCCAGTCGGTGGCGGAGATGCGCACCGAGATCGGCTTCTCGCGCGGCCAGGCCTCGCGCAGCGCCCGAAGGACCTCGAGCGGATACCGCAGCCGGTTCTCGACCGAGCCGCCATACTCGTCGCTGCGCCGGTTGGTCAGCGGCGAGAGGAAGCTGGCCAGCAGATAGCCATGGGCGCAGTGCAGCTCGAGCATATCGAAGCCGGCGCGCTCGCCACGTTCCGCCGCAGCGACGAACTCGTCGCGGACGCGGTCCATGTCGGCGCGGCTCATCTCGCGCGGGATCTGGCTCTCGGGATAATAGGGCAGCGGCGAGGCCGAGACGATCGGCCAGGCGTCCTCCTCCAGCGGCCGGTCCATGCCGTCCCACATCAACTTGGTCGCGCCCTTGCGCCCGGCATGGCCGAGCTGCAGGCAGAACTTCGCCGCCGAATTGGCGTGGACGAAATCGACGATGCGGGTCCAGGCCGCTTCCTGCGCGTCGGTATAGAGGCCGGTGCATCCCGGCGTGATGCGGGCATCGGCGGCGATGCAGGTCATCTCGGTGAAGATCAGCCCCGGGCCGCCAATGGCGCGCGAGCCGTAATGCATCAGGTGCCAATCGGTCGGCATGCCGTCCTGCGCCGAGTACTGGCACATCGGCGAGAGCACCATGCGGTTCTCGACCTGCATCCCGCGCAGCCTGAGCGGCTGGAAGGCCGGCGGCAGGGGCGAACCGTCCCTGCGCAGCCGGGCATCGGGGCCGAGCTCGGCGGCGACGAGCCGGTCGAGCGCGGCGACGAAGCCGGGAGCGCGCAAGGCGAGATTGTCATAGGTGATCGCCTTCGAGCGCGTCATCAGCCCGAAGGCGAAGCGCAACGGGTCGAAGCCCCAGAAGCGGCCGAGCTGCTCGAACCAGACCAGCGAGACGTCGGCCGCATGCTGGGTCTTCTCGACCTCCTCGCGTCGCGTGCGCTCGAACAGCGCCAGCGCCTGCGCGACATCGAGCTTCGCCGCCCCGAAGGCGCGATGCAGCGCGATCGCGTCCTCCATCGCGAGCTTGGTGCCGGAGCCGATCGAGAAATGCGCCGTCGCCTTGGCGTCGCCGATCAGCACGACATTCTCCGAGACCCAGCGCTCGCAGCGGATCATCGGGAAATTGCGCCAGAGCGAGCGGTTGGTGATCAGCCTGTGGCCCTGCAGTTCCTCCGCGAAGACGGCTTCGAGAAAGGTGGCCGAGGCGGCCTCGTCCATATCGCCGAGTCCGGCTTTGGCGAATGTCTGGGGATCGGTCTCGAGCACCCAGGTCGAGCGGCCCGCCTCGTATTGGTAGCAATGGGCGATGAACAGCCCGTGCTCGGTTTCCTTGAAGAAGAAGGTGAAGGCGTCGAAGGGCCGGGTCGAGCCCATCCAGGTGAATTTGTTCGGCCGGAGGTCGACCTGCGGCTTGAACCGCTCGCGCCAGCCCTCGCGGATCGCGCTGTTGATGCCGTCGGCGGCGACGACGAGGTCGAACTCGCGTTTCAGCGTCTCGATATCGCCAGCCTCCTCGCCGAATTTCAGCGTCACGCCGAGCTGCCGGCAGCGGTCCTGCACGAGCATCAGCAGCGAGCGGCGCGAACAGCCGCAAAAACCGTTGCCCGGGATGCGGTGGACGGTCTCCTTGAAGCGGATCTCGATATCGTCCCAATAGGCGAAATTATCGACGATGGCACCGTAGCTCGCCGGGTCGGCGGCCTTGAAGGTGTCGAGCGTCTGGTCGGAGAAGACGACGCCGAAGCCGAAGGTGTCGTCGGGCTGGTTGCGCTCGAAGACGGTGACGTCGAGCGCCGGCCAATCGCGCTTCATCAGCAGGGCGAAATAGAGCCCGGCAGGCCCGCCGCCAATCACCGCGATGCGCATCATCCATCCTCCCGGGCTGTACGAATATTATTTTAAGTCTCAAATATTTTTTCCTCAAGGGGATTTGCGAAGCGATTCCCGCAAGACCGGCTTCCCACCCATTATAGAGCGATTTTTGCTCGATATAGCCTCATCATAAGGCTCCAGCGCAGCGATTCACCCCGCTTGCAAATTGCTTCAGACCTAAAATATATTGGTCGCGAGCGGGAGGCGCGTTGGCATGGATCTCACGGGACGGCATGCTCTGGTGACCGGCGGCGGGCGTGGCATCGGCCGCGCCGTCGCGGCCGCGCTGAAAACCGCCGGCGCCCGCGTCTCGATCATCGGCCGGAACGCGTCCAGCCTGCAAGCCGCCCTCTCCGATGGGGCTGCCGACGCCTTCGCGACGGCCGATGTCGCCGACGATGCAGCGCTGGCTGCCGCCATGCAGGAGCTCTCGGCCGACCGGCCCTTCGACATCGTCGTCGCCAATGCCGGCGGCGTCGAGACCGGCCCCTTCATGCGCAGCGATGCCGCGCGCTTCCGGCGCATGTTCGAACTGAATCTGATCGGCACGGTCAACGCCTTCCATGCCGCCCTGCCCGGCATGAGCGAGCGCGGCCATGGCCGGCTGATCGCCATCGCCTCGACCGCGGGCCATCGCGGCTATGCTTACGTCTCGGCCTATTCCGCCGCCAAGCATGCCGTGATCGGCCTGGTGCGCTCGCTCGCGCTGGAAACTGCCCGCACCGGCGTGACCGTGAACGCGGTCTGCCCGGGCTATACCGATACCGACATGGTGGCGGACAGCCTCGCGGCGATTACAGCCAAGACCGGCAGGCCCAGCGAGCAGGCGCTGGCGGAACTGGTCAAGGCCAATCCGCAGGGCCGCCTGATCGCGCCCGAAGAGGTCGCCGCCGCCGTGCTCTATCTTTGCGGGCCGGCCAGCGGCGCGATCACGGGCCAATCGATCCTGATCAATGGCGGGGAGTTCTAGCGCGATGGAAACGCCCTCCCCCAGCCTCCTCCTCGACCGCGAGACCAAGGCGAGCGAACGCCCCGGCGACCACAAGGACGAGCTACGGCTCTGGCTCCGGCTGCTGACCTGCTCGACCCTGATCGAGACCGAGATCCGCAACCGGCTGCGCGAGGAATTCAAGACCACGCTGCCGCGTTTCGACCTGATGGCGCAGCTCGAGAAGTCGACCACCGGCATGACCGTCGGCGAGGTCTCGCAGCGGCTGATGGTCTCGAACGGCAATGTCACCGCCGTGGTGGCGGGGCTGCTCGCCGACGGGCTGGTCGACAAGCGTCCCGCGGCGCAGGACCGGCGCGTCCAGGTGCTGACGCTGACGGCGCAGGGGCGCAAGAGCTTCAGGGCGATGGCGGAGCGGCACGAGGGCTGGATCGCCGAGCTCTTCGCCGGGCTCGACCAGCCCGAGATCGTCCAGCTCTTCCGCCTGCTCGGGCAGACCAAATCCTCGCTGCACCTGGCGATCAAGCGCCGCGCCGACGACGCGGCCGGGCGTGGAGAAACCCCATGACCGTCGCCAACGCCACATCCTTGCCGCTCGCGAGCTTTCGACCGGAGCATTTCGGCCTCGCCGTCGCCGGCAAGGTCGCGACCGTGACCCTGAACCGGCCTGAGAAAAAGAATCCGCTGACCTTCGCAAGCTATCGCGAACTCACAGATTTCTTCCTCGCCGCGCAGAAGGACGACGAGGTCAAGGCGATCGTGGTGACGGGAGCCGGCGGCAATTTCTCGTCGGGCGGCGACGTCTTCGAGATCATCGGACCGCTAGTTGCGATGGAGACGAAGGACCTGCTCAAGTTCACCCGCATGACCGGCGATCTGGTCAAAGCCATGCGCGGCTGCCCGCAACCGGTGATCGCGGCGATCGACGGCGTCTGCGCCGGCGCGGGCGCGATCATGGCGATGGCCTCAGACATCAGGCTCGGCACGGCGGAGACGAAGATCGCCTTCCTGTTCAACCGCGTCGGGCTCGCCGGTTGCGACATGGGCGCCTGCGCGATGCTGCCGCGCATCATCGGCCAGGGCCGCGCCGCCGAGCTGCTCTATACCGGCCGCGCGCTCAAGGGCGAGGAAGCCGAGCGCTGGGGCTTCCTCAACCGGCTCGCCGGCAAGGACGCCGTGCTGGCCGAGGCACAGGCGCTCGCCGCCGAGCTCGCCGACGGACCGACCTTCGCCAACGCCATGACCAAGCGCATGCTCGAGATGGAATGGGCGATGTCGGTCGAGAGCGCGATCGAGGCCGAGGCGGTAGCGCAGGCGCTCTGCATGCAAACCGAGGATTTTTCGCGCGCCTATCATGCCTTCGCCGCCAAGCAGAAGCCGGTCTTCGAGGGAAACTGAGATGACGGGGCTCCTCGGCGACACGCTCGACTGGCCCTTCTTCGAGGCGCGCCACCGCGCCTTCGCCGCCGAGCTCTCGGCCTGGGCCGACGCCACCCTGCCCGGCCTGCCGCACGACGATATCGACGCGGCCTGCCGCGCCCGCGTCAAGGCGCTGGGCGAAGCGGGCTTCCTCAAGGCGGTCGTGCCGGCCGCCCATGGTGGGCTGAGCGACACGCTCGACGTGCGCACGCTCTGCCTCGCCCGCGAGATCCTCGCCGCCCGCGACGGGCTCGCCGATTTCGCCTTCGCCATGCAGGGGCTCGGCACCGGCTCGATCAGCCTCGCCGGCTCCGAGGCGATGAAGACTCGCATCCTGCCCGGCGTGAGGGATGGCACGCACATCGCCGCCTTCGCGCTGTCGGAGAAGGAAGCAGGCTCAGACGTCGCCGCGCTGGCGACGACCGCGAAGCCCGACGGCAACAGCCATATCCGCATCGACGGCGAAAAAACCTGGATCTCGAATGGCGGCATCGCCGACCACTATGTCGTCTTCGCGCGCACCGGCGAGGCACCGGGCGCCCGCGGCCTCACCGCCTTCCTGGTCGAGGCCGACACGCCGGGCTTGAGCATCACCGAGCGCATCGACGTGATCGCGCCACATCCGCTGGCGACCTTGCGCTTCGAGGCTTGCCGCATCCCGGTCGAGAATCGCATCGGCGGCCTGGGCGACGGCTTCAAGGTGGCGATGGCGACGCTCGACGTCTTCCGTTCGACGGTCGGCGCCGCTGCCCTGGGATTTGCCCGGCGGGCGCTGTTCGAAACGCTCGCGCATGCCAATGGCCGAAAGCTCTTCGGCGGCACGCTCGGCGATCTTCAGCTCTCGCAGGCGGCGATCGCCGACAGCGCGGCCGAGGTCGATGCCGCGGCGCTGCTGGTCTATCGCGCCGCCTGGACCAAGGATCGCGGCGCGGCCCGCGTCACCCGCGAGGCTGCGCTGGCCAAGCTGATCGCAACGGAGAACGCCCAGCGCGTGATCGACCGGGCCGTGCAGATCCATGGCGGACTCGGTGTCACCCGCGGCGTCAAGGTCGAGGAGCTCTATCGCGAGATCAGGGCGCTCAGGATCTATGAGGGCGCCAGCGAGGTGCAGAAGGTCGTGATCGCGCGCGACCTGCTGAAATCACATGGCAAAAAGCCAGGGGAATGAGATGAGCACCGCGGATTTCGTGCGGTCGGGACATCAAGACGGCTTCGCGCGGGAGAACCTGCCGCCGCGCGAAAGCTGGCCCGATCTGCGGCTGGCCGAAGCCGGGCTGAGCTATCCGGATCGGCTGAACGTCGTCAGCGAGCTGTTGGACGAGCACATCGCGCAGGGGCACGGCACGCGCCCGGCGATCGTCGCGGACGCCGTCGGCTGGAGCTATGCAGAGCTCGCCGAGCGGGTGAACCGCATCGCCAATGTGCTGGTGCGCGATCTTAGCCTCATTGCCGGCAATCGCGTGCTCCTGCGCGCGGCCAACACCCCGATGATGGTCGCCGCCTATCTCGCCGTGCTCAAGGCCGGAGGCGTCGCCGTCGCGACCATGCCGATGCTGCGCGCCGGCGAGCTGGCCTATCCGATCCGCAAGGCGAAGGTCTCGCTGGCGCTCTGCGACCATCGCATCCTCGGTGATCTCGAAAGCGCGCAGGCGCAGGCCCCGGAGCTCCGGCGCATCGTCACCTGGGGCGGCGGCGAGCCCGGCGATCTCGACGCGCTGATGGCGCAGCCGGGCTATGAGGATTTCACCGCTGCCGACACCGCCCGCGACGATGTCTGCCTGATCGGCTTCACCTCGGGCACCACCGGCGAGCCCAAGGGCACGATGCACTTCCACCAGGACCTGCTCGCCATTTGCGACAGCTATGGTGCGCGCGTGCTGAAAGCGTCGCCGGAAGACCGCTTCATCGGCTCGCCTCCGCTCGCCTTCACCTTCGGCCTCGGCGGGCTCGTGCTGTTCCCGATGCGGATCGGCGCGGCGATGGTGCTGCCCGACAAGGTCGCGCCGCCCGATCTCGTCATCGCAATCGAGCGGCACAAGGCGAGCGTCTGCTTCACGGCGCCCACCGCCTATCGCGCCATGCTCGACAAGCTGGAGGGCCGCGACATCTCCTGCCTGCGGATCTGCGTCTCGGCGGGCGAGACGCTGCCGAAAGCGACCTTCGAAGCCTGGCAGACCCGGACCGGGCTGTCCCTGATGGACGGCATCGGCGCGACCGAAATGCTGCACATCTTCATCGGCGCGCCGCGCGAGGCGATCCGGCCGGGCTCGACCGGGCTGCCGGTGCCGGGCTACGAGGCCAGGATCGTCGACGAGGATGGCCGCCCGCTGCCGGACGGCACGCCGGGCCGGCTCGCCGTGCGGGGGCCGACCGGCTGCCGCTATCTCGCCGACCCGCGGCAGGCCAGATATGTCGAAGACGGCTGGAACATCACCGGCGACACCTATCTGCGCGATCCGCAAGGCTATTTCTGGTACCAGGCCCGCTCCGACGACATGATCATCTCCGCCGGCTACAACATCGCCGGCCCCGAGGTCGAGGCCTGCCTGCTGACGCACCCGGCGGTGGCCGAATGCGGCGTCGTGGGCGCGCCCTGTCCGGAGCGCGGCCAGATCGTCAAGGCCTATGTCGTTCTGCGCGAGGGGGTCGCGCAGGATGCCAGTCTGATCAAGACCTTGCAGGAGCACGTCAAGGCGGCGATCGCGCCCTATAAGTATCCCCGCGCCATCGAGATCGTCGCGGCCCTGCCGAAGACGCCGACCGGCAAGCTGCAGCGCTTCGCCTTGCGCCGGATGGCGCGCGGCGAGGCCTGACATTTTCACGAAGACCGGGCCGAACGGCCGAGCATCGAGGCAACGCCATGTCGAACGATCCATCACGCGCGATCCTGCCCGAGGGCTGGCCGGTGCCGCGCGGCTATGCCAACGGCATGGTGGCGCAGGGGCGTGTGCTCGTGACCGGCGGCCTCGTCGGCTGGGATGCGCAAGGCGTGTTCGCCGAGGGTTTCGTCGGCCAGCTCCGCCAGACGCTGCTCAACGTCAAGGCGGTGGTCGAGGCCGGCGGCGGACGTGTCGAGGATATCGTGCGGCTGACCTGGTACGTCACCGATATCGCGACCTACCGCGCCAGCCTGAAAGAGATGGGCCCCGCCTATCGCGAGGTGATGGGGCGCCATTTCCCGGCCATGGCCGTGGTCGCGGTCACGGCGCTGGTCGAGCCCGACGCGCTGCTCGAGATCGAGGCGACGGCGGTGGTTTCGGACTGACCCCCGCCGTCATTGCGAGGAGCGTCAGCGACGAAGCAATCCAGGACGACGTCGAGCGCGACGCCGCTGGATTGCTTCGCTGCGCTCGCAATGACGTTTTGAGCTAGATCCCCGCGCCATCCTTCAGCGCGGCAGAGGGGTGCTTGCGCCAGAGATGGCCGTGCAGCGCCCTGAGCGAGGGCCGGAGCGCGATGTCGCCCAGCGCCAGCGCGCCCGAGAGATCGGCCCGGCCCGTCAGCGCGAAGGCGGCCGCGAACAGCCCGGCCGTGCTCAGCACGCGCCAGCTCACCGCGCTCCACCAGAGCCGCCGCTCCGGCGTGCCGCGCCGGCCGACGAGGCGGATCGCTCCGCGCCGGGCCCGTGCGAGCACGCCGTCATCGGCTTCCGGCAGGTCGCGACCGGGCCGCGCCTCGGCCGCGACGAAACCGAAGGCCACTGTCTCGTTGCTGATCCGGTCGACCAGGATGAAGCCGCCGAGCTCGCGGCTGTCGTCATAGGGCAGCGCGACCAGCGGCCGATCGAAGCGCAGGCTGACCAGCCCGATGCCGTTCATGCGCAGGCTCTGCGCGGGCACGGGCTTGAAGCCCTCGATATCGATGCTGTGATGCAGCGTCTCGATCGTGGCGTTGACGGCCTGGGTGCCGAGCTTGAGGGCGAACTGGCCGCCTTCCAGCATGGCGCGCTCGCCCGTCCAGAGCAGGCGGGCCTTGAATTCGCGCCGGACAGGAAGAGGCTCCGCCGCGGCAACGAGGACATCGCCGCGCGAGACGTCGATATCGTCGTCCAGCGTGAGGGTGACGGCCTGCCCGGCCGCGGCGTTGCTGGCATCGCCCGAAGCCGCGATCAGACGGGCGATCGTGCTGCCGCGCCCGGAGGGCAGCGCCGTCACCGCATCGCCGACGCGGACGCGGCCGCGCGCAAGCGTGCCGGCATAGCCGCGGAAATCGAGATCGGGCCGGTTGACCCATTGCACCGGCAGGACGAAGCCCGCCTCGTCGCGGCTCGCCGGCGCGACGACGATCGCTTCCAGCAGCGGCAGCAGCGCCGGGCCGTCATGCCAGGGCATGGCGGCGGAGGGGCGCATGACGTTCTCGCCGTCGCGCGCCGAGACCGGGATGATCTGGATCGACGCAAAGCCGAGACCCTTCACCGCCTCGCGATACTGCGCCGCGATGCGGTCGAAGACCGCTTCGTCATAGCCGACGAGGTCCATCTTGTTGATCGCGACCACGACATGGCGGACGCCGACCAGCGAGACGATGAAGGAATGGCGCCGCGTCTGCGGCAGCAGCCCCTTGCGGGCGTCGATCAGGATGATGGCGAGATCGGCGGTCGAGGCGCCTGTCGCCATGTTGCGGGTATATTGCTCATGGCCGGGCGTGTCGGCGACGATGAAGCTGCGTTTGTCGGTGGCGAAATAACGATAGGCGACATCGATGGTGATGCCCTGCTCGCGCTCGGCCGAGAGCCCGTCGACCAGGAGCGCGAAATCGGGTGCGGCGCCTTGGGTGCCGAACTTGCGGGAATCGCTGTCCAGCGCGCTGAGCTGGTCCTCGAAGACCGCGCCGGCCTCGTAGAGCATCCGCCCGATCAGGGTCGACTTGCCGTCGTCGACCGAGCCGCAAGTGATGAAGCGCAGCAGCGAGTGCTGGCCAGTCTCGGTGAAGCCGGCGGAATCATTGGCGGGCTGCGGGGCGGCGGCGCCCGGACGCTTCCTTTCAGCGAGGACGGCCATCAGAAATAGCCTTCCTGCTTCTTCTGCTCCATCGAGCCGGCGCCGTCATGGTCGATGACGCGGCCCTGCCGTTCGGAAGCGCGCGAGGCGCGCATCTCGGCGATGATGTCGGTGAGGCTCGCCGCCTCGCTCTCGACAGCGCCGGTCAGCGGGTAGCAGCCGAGCGTGCGGAAGCGCACCATGCGGGTCTCGACGACCTCGCCGGGCTGGAGCGCCATGCGCTCGTCGTCGCGCATGATCCAGGCGCCGTCCCGACGCACGACCGGACGCGGCGCGGCGAAATAGAGCGGCACGACGGGGATGTTCTCGAGCGCGATATAGTCCCAGACGTCGCGCTCGGTCCAATTGGAAAGCGGAAACACACGAAAGCTCTCGCCCTTGTGCTTGCGGGTGTTGAAGAGCTGCCAGGGCTCCGGGCGCTGGTTCTTCGGGTCCCAGCGGTGCTCGGCGCTGCGCAGCGAGAAGATGCGCTCCTTGGCGCGGCTCTTCTCCTCGTCGCGGCGCGCGCCGCCGAAGGCCGCATCGAACCTGTGGAGGTCGAGCGCCTGCTTGAGCCCCTGCGTCTTCATCACGTCGGTATGGACGCGCGAGCCCGAGGCAAAGGGCCCGATCCCGGCCCTGACGCCGTCCTGGTTGATATGGACGATGAGGTCGAGCCCTAGCCGCGCGGCCGTCTCGTCCCGGAAGGCGATCATCTCGCGGAACTTCCAGGTCGTGTCGACATGGAGCAGCGGGAAAGGCGGCCTGGCCGGCCAGAACGCCTTCATCGCCAGATGCAGCAGAACGGCGGAATCCTTGCCGATCGAATAGAGCAGGACCGGCTTGTCGCAGGTCGCGACGACCTCGCGGATGATGAAGATCGCCTCGGCTTCGAGCTTCTGGAGGTGGCTGAGCTGGATCATCGGCTATGCCTCCGCCGGCGCGAGCGCCTTGGACGGCACGAGCCTGCCATCCGCACCGACATGCAGGCCGCATTCCTTGGCGGCGTCGTCCTCCCACCACCAGCGCCCGGCCCGCTCCGGCTCGCCGGGCGCGATGGCGCGGGTGCAGGGCTGGCAGCCGATCGAGACGAAGCCCTTGTCATGCAACGGGTTGAGAGGGATTTCCTCAGCCTTGGCGAAGGCCAGGGCCGCATCGCGCGTCCAGTCGAGCAGCGGATTGAACTTGACCAACCCGCGCTGCGGATCGGCCTCGGCGAGCGCGACGCCGCCGCGCGCGCTCGACTGGTCGGCGCGCAGGCCGGTGATCCAGATATCGGCCCCGGCCAGCGCGCGGCCGAGCGGCTCGACCTTGCGGATATCGCAGCAGCTCTTGCGGGCGTCACGCGAGCCGTAGAAGCCGTTGATGCCGTTCTGGCGAACGAAAAGCTCGATCGCCTCATGCCGCGGGTAGAACGGGCGAATGACGATGCCGTAGCGCCGCTCGGTTTCTTCCCAGAGTGCATAGACCTCCGGAAAGAGCCGGCCGGTGTCCAGCGTCACGATCTCGACCGGAAGCCGTGCCGTCGCGATGAAATGAGTGAGGACCTGGTCCTCGAGGCCGAAACTGGTGGTGAAGACGATCCGGCCCTGGACCGTCTGGCACAGCCCGGCGAGACGCTGCGCCACGCCGGTTGCGCCGAACGCAGCCGCGAGATTGGTCGCCCGACCGGCCAGCGCGGTCTCGCGCGCGGCGTCCTCTGCAGGGCGGCGAGGCGGGGCGGGCCGCCGCCGGTCGATAGGCAATTCGGTCATGGTGCCGACCATTCGATCCGTTCTGTAAATCGAACGATTGAGCTATACCCGAATGGCTGAAGGATCAATTCACGGCTGGTAGTGTGGTTTTTCTTATTTCACAAACTCCAGAGAAGAACCTTCCGACACTGCCCAGAAGCCAACCTCATCCACAATGCGATTGTGCCCCGGCGTTCCAGAACGGCTCGCCCTCCGCCACTACCGGGACATCACGACGGTCCGCGTCCTGAAGATCGGCCGGCAGCGGCACGATGCTTCGCCACCAGCCATGGGCGCATTCGGAACGGAACGCCATCTGGTCGCTCAGGCTGGTGCCGATGCGCAGAAAGCCGGCCTCCAACCCGTCGACCGCGCTGCGGATCGCGGTTTGCGTCCCGGGCGTGCTGCCGCGCGCATCGGCGCAGAAGGCCGCCGTGAAGGCCGCGACGTCCTGCGCGAGTTCGGGATAGGCGTCGGCGTCGAGGCTCCAGGCCTTCATCCATTCGCGCGCGACCAGGGCCGCGGCCTCGTCGAGAGGGCGGGAGACGACCTTGCCGGCGGTCGTGCGCATATGGCGGGCCAGTTCGGCGCGGGCGTGGAGATGGCGCGCCGCGATCGCCGCCTCCTTCATACGCATGATCGCAGCCTGGGCCTCGGCCTGCATCTCGTCGACCGGATGGGTCATGGTCTTGCAAATCCTCAGGGCAAGCGGGCGAGCGCGTCGATCATGCGCGCGAACAGCCTTTCGGCATCGACCTCGCTGACGACGAAGGCGTTCGCTGGCCGCTTCGTCCGGCCGTTCCAGTCGATGGTCGAGCGGCCGCGGACATTCCCGGCGAGTTCGATCTCGACATGGCAGTCGCGGCCCCTGAACAGCTCCGGCCAGAGCAGCCAGGCGATGACGCAGGGGTCGTGCATCGGGTGGGCCGCGGTGCCGAGGCCGCCGGGACGCGGGCGGGTCAGCATGCCGTGGACGGCCCGCCCGGTACGGGTGTCGAGCGCCTTCAGCCGCACCAGGGCCGCCTCGGGCGCGATGGCCTGATGGGTGACGTGCAAGCCGAACAAGGTAGTCCGGATGCCGGCCGAGAGGACGACCGCGGCGGCATGCGGATCGACATAGAAATTGAACTCGGCCGCGGGCGTCATATTGCCGAGCCCCATCGCCCCGCCCATGACGACGATCTCGCGCAGCTTCGGGACAATGTCGGGCGCCAGCCGCAGCGCCATGGCGACGTTGGTCAGCGGGCCGAGCGCGCAGAGCGTGACGCCGGCCTCGGGCGCCGCCCGGAGGATCTCGACGATGCCGTCGACGGCGTGGCCGGGCGCGGTCGAGGAGGCCGGCGGCGGCAGCCCTGCCCCGCTCAGCCCGTCCGGGCCCGAGACGAACTCGGCGGTCTCCAGAGCCTCCAGCATCGGTTGCGCCATCCCGGCCTGGACAGGAATGTCGGCGCGTCCGGCGAGGTCGCGGATGCGCAGGGCGTTGGCCGTGGTCAGATCGAGTGCGACATTGCCGGCGACCGTGCTGACCAGCCGGATGTCGAGCGCGTCGGGCTGCGCGAAGGCGAGCAGCAGCGCGACGGCGTCGTCCTGGCCGGGGTCGGTGTCGATGACGATGGGCAGCACAGCCATCTCAGGCGGCCTGCGCCGGAGCCGACATGATCATGTGGCTGATATCGTCGGCGGAGAGGCCGTCGATCGGCAGGTCGTGCAGCTTGCGGCCGCTCTTCAGGACGGCGACCCGGCTCGCCAGCGCGACGACGTCGCGCATGTTGTGGCTGATCAGGATGACGGTGCGCCCTTCGGCCTTGAGATGGCGCACGAGATCGAGCACCTGCGCCGTCTCCTTGACGCCGAGCGCCGCGGTCGGCTCGTCCATGATGATGATTTCGGCGTTCCAGCGCAGCGCACGCGAGATCGCGACCGCCTGGCGCTGCCCGCCGGAGAGGCGCTCGACCGGCCGTGCCATGTCGTCGATCTGCACGGAGAGCCGGCGCAGATAGCTCCTCGCCTCCTGCGCCATCCGCGCCTTGTCGAGCACGCGCAGGAAGGGCAGCCCGAGCGAGCGCGTCAGCTCGGCGCCCATGAAGACATTGGCGGCGATCGAGAGGCGCGGCGCCAGCGCCAGCTCCTGGTAGATCGTCGCCACGCCCTGCTCGAGCGCATCATGCGGCGAGCCGAAGCGGACCTCCTTGCCGCGCAGGCGGATGGTGCCCGCGGTGGGAGCCTCGGCGCCCGACATGATCTTGATCAGCGTCGACTTGCCGGCGCCGTTGTCGCCGCAGATCGCCAGCACCTCCCCGGCATGAACGTCGAGATCGATGCCGCTCAGCGCCTGGACCGCGCCGTAGTTCTTGCCGACCGAGCGCATCGCGAAGATCGGCTCGGGGGCAGCCTTGTCGGTCACTTCAGGAAGTCCTTGACGTTGTTCTTGTCGACGACGACCGCGTCCATGAACAGATAGGGGCCGGTCGTGAACGTGCTCGCCGGCTGCTTCTTCACCGCGATGGCCTCGACCGCCTCGACCGCCTTCACGCCCATCTCCTCGAAGGGGACCGTGACGGTGGCGAGGAAGGTGCTGTCGGGATCGGCGATGCGGCGATAGGTCTCGACGCCGCCATCGACCGAGACCAATGGGATCTCGCCCTTCTTGACGCCCTGGGCCCTGAGCAGGTCGTCGATGATATAGGCCTGCCCGTCGAACGAGGCCCAAATTCCATTGATCTTGCCTTGATTGCGCAGGAGCAAGGCCTGGACGCCGCTGCGCACGTCGTCGCGCCAGCTCTGGGTGCGCGCCATGCCGTGCTTGCCGACCTCCTTCACCGCCGTGTTCTCGGAGAGCACGACATCGAGCACTTTGCCGCGAATGCGCGAGGCGATGTTGCCGTCGAAGCGGACCGACAGGATGTTGCCGGTGTAGCCCATCTGTCCAAGCAGATAGAGCGCGGCATCGGCGCCGACCTTGTATTCGTTGGTCTGGATGTCGAACAGCGAATAAGGCCCCGCGCCCGACTGGACGGTGATGACCGGGATGCCCTTGTCCTTCGCCGCCTTGAACTGGGCATCGGCCTCGACCGGCTTGCCCATCGCCACGATGATGGCGTCGACCTTCTTGGCGATCAGCGCCTCGAACTGCTCGGCATGCTTGGGCAGCGCGCCTTCCGAGTTCAGCAGGGTGACGTTCCAGCCCTTGGCCTTGGCGGCTGCGGCAGCGGCGTTGGCGACGCGCGCATGGGTCTCCGAAGTGAACTGGAAGCCGATGATGCCGAGCTCGAACGCCATGGCGCTGCCGGCGCCCAGCACCAGCGCAAGGCAGCTCGCCGCAACTGTCTTCAGGAGTATCATGACCGTTCCCTCTTCCAGGCCGGGTGGTCGAGCACCGGGCCGCATTGAACTCATCAAACCTTGGAACTCATCAGACCTTGAAGGCCACCTTCTTCACCACGCTGGCCGAAAAGGCGACGGAGCCGATGATGATGGCACCCAAAACGATATCCTGCACGTAATAGGGCGCGCCCATCAGCACGAGGCCATTGCCGAGAACCTTGAGCACGAGCGCCGCGAAGACCGTGCCGAGGACATTCGGCTTGCCCGGCTCGAACATCGTCATGCCGAGCAGCACGGCGGCGATGGCGTAGAGGAAATAGTCGCCGGCCATGTTCGGCGCCGCCGAGGACAGGTTCGCCGCCAGCAGCACAGCCGTGATCGAGGCAAGGATGCCGCTGAGCAGCAAGCCCAGCCGCTTCATCCGCATGGTCGCGATGCCGGCGAGCCTCGCCGCCTCGTCGGCCTCGCCCGTGGCCGCCATATGGGCGCCTGTGCGGGTCCATTTCAGCAAGACATACGAGAAGCCGGTGGCGGCGAGCAGGAACCAGATCAAGTTGGGCACGCCCAGCGTATTGCCGCGCGCGAGCCCGGTGAAGCCCACGGGCCAGCGCCCGACGAAGCCCACGCCCTGCGTGATCATGAAGGCGAAGCCCTTGGCGATCGCCGCCGTGCCGAGCGTCACGATCAGCGACGGCACCTTCAGCACCGTGACGCCGAAGCCGTTGAACGCGCCGAGCCCCGCGCCAACGGCGAACGCCGCCAAGACGGCCAGCGCCGGGTCATGGCCGGCCTGGATGGTCCAGCCGGCCGCGACCGCGGCGAGGCTCGCGACCTCGGCGACCGACAGGTCGAGCTCGGCGATGGTGAGCGCCAGCGCGAAGCCGAGCGCCAGGATGGCGAGGAAGCTCGTATCCTTGGCGATGTTCAGGAGATTGCCGGCATCGGCGAAATTCGGCGCGAAGAGGAGGAAGAAGGCGATCAGCGCCAGCCCGGCCAGCGCGGTGCCATGACGCTCGACGATGGCGCGCATCTAGGCCCCCACTCGCGAAGAGAGAGACAGAAGCGCCCGGGTCGAGGCAGGTCGAGGCTGGAACGGGGAGGTCGGACGGTCGGGCATCATGACTGAGCGGGAGCGGGCGGGCGTTTCATCCGGACCAGCTCAAAGCCAGACCGCAGGCAACGGGGCGAAGCCTAGTGCGCGTCCGCGGATAATGCGAGCCGCCGCAAGAGCTTGCCGACGGATTCTCCACGCCAAATCGCAAGACTGCGCGCAAGGTCCGGCCTGCCCGTCACGCGGGCGGATCATCGCGCCAGCCCGCGAGCTGCCGGCCGATCGGCGCCAGCGCCTGCTCCGCCTGGCGGAAGAGCGCGAAGAGCCGGTCGTAACGGGCGCCCCGCTCTGGATCAGGCCGATAGGTCCGCACATTGCCGACGAGCGACGCCTGCGCCGCTGCGAGGTCAGCGAAGCGGCCGAGCGCGGTCCAGGCGACGATCGCGGCGCCGAGCAGGCCGTGCTCCTCGCCCTCGACCACCGCGATCGGCCGCCCGAGAATATCCGCCTTCACCTGGCACCAGTGCGGGTTGACGGCCCCGCCGCCGCCGAAACGGATCTCGGCGACCGCTTCCCCAGTCGCCGCCTCGGCACGCTCCAGCACGATCCGGTTGAGGAAGCCGACGCCCTCCATCACGGCCCAGGCCAGGTCGACGGCGCGATGGCGCCGGTTGAGCCCGATCAGGGCGCCGCGCAGCGAGGCGTCCCAATAGGGCACGCGCTCGCCCTGGAGATAAGGCAGGAACAGCACGGGATCGGCATCACGCGGCTCCGTCAGGATGCGGTCGAGCTCGGCATGCGTGCGGGCGGAGCCGCCGCTCTGGCGCGCGAGCAGATCGAGCAGCCAGGCAAGCGTGTCGGCGCCGGTCTGACTGGGGCCGCCGAGCTGAATCAGGCCATCGCCCCATTCGACCGTGAGCAGCCCTTCGGCCCGGGCCGTCTTCGTGCCGACCAGTCCCAGGACCTCCGTCGTACCCGAGAGGTTGTAGCCAAAACCCGGGCGCATCGCGCCGAGCCCGACGACGCTGGCCCAGGTGTCATTAGCCATGGCGATGACCGGGCGGCCGGCCAGGTGACCCAGCGCACCGGTGAGGCCGACGCGGACATGACCCATGACCGAAACCGGCTCGTTCAGAGTCGGCAGCAGGCTCGCGGGCAGCCCAGCCACGTCAAACAGCGAGCGGCCGGAGGCGGCTGGACACGCTGCGGCAGCCAGGCGCGCCAGCGAGACGCTGTCGCTGGCGGCGATGCCGGTCAGCCGAAGATTGAGATAGTCCTTGGGATCGAGGACATGGGCGGCCTCAGCGAGAATCGCGGGCTCGACCTGTTTCAGCCACCAGAGCCGGGCGAGCGGGTGGAAGGCGTTGAGCCCGCCCGCCTCGGGATGGTCCTGCGGGCAAAGCGCAAGGAGCGAAGGCAGCCTGTCGCCAGCACGCGTGTCGCGCCACAGGAGAGCCGGCCGGAGCGCCCTCCCGGCACGATCGACGAGAACCTGCGAACGGGTCAGCGCCGAGATCGCCACCGCCTCGACCTCGCCGAACAGGTCCGGATGCGACGCCGCCAGCGCCGCAGCGCCGTCATGCAGCGCCGACCACCAGAGCTCCGGGTCGATCTCCGCCGCGCCACCCGTCTCGACCGGCACCGGCATGACGATGACATGGCGAGCGCGAATGCGGCCGGCCGCGTCGACCAGCGCGGCGCGGAAGCTGGTGCCGCCGAGATCGCAGGCGAGGATCACGCTCATCGGCAGCCGGCTCCGACGCGCAGCTCGGCCTGCATCAAGTCTTCCCGCATCCTTTCCCCCGGCTCGCGTTGTTCGCCTATAGCAGCGCGGTGGGGCGGCGCGGAACCCGCAGGTACGCTCTCCAAGGCACATCGCCTCTGACCACAAGGCGCGTCATTCCGGCCGCAGCGAAGCGGAGCGCCGGAATCCATCGCAAGGCGTAGTGCTCTATGATGGATTCGGGAGCTGCCCCGCTACGCGGCTTGTCCGGAATGATGAGGTTCGACTTGATGAGTCATGACTGTCCGCCCGCCGGCGCGCCTTCGTCGGCCAGGCGCCAGAACAGGCGCACGCCGCCGTCCGGTGCGGTCTCCAGGCCGGGAACGGCGGAGAGGAGCTTGCGGGTATAGGCATCCTGCGGCCGGTCGAAGATGGCGTCGCGTGTGCCCTCCTCGACGATCCGGCCCTCGTTCATGACGACGACGCGGTCGGCGACCTGCTCGACGACGCCGAGATCGTGGCTGATGAACAGGCAGGAGAAGCCGTGCTTACGCTGGAGCTCGGCGAAGAGCGCGAGCACCTGGGCCCGCACGGTGACGTCGAGGGCCGAGACCGGCTCGTCGGCGATGACGAATTTCGGGCGGCGCACGATGGCGCGGGCGATGGCGATGCGCTGGCGCTGGCCACCCGAAAGCTCGTGCGGGAAGCGCGTCGCGAAGCCGTCGCCGAGGCCGACCTCTGCCAGCACCTCCTGGACGCGGGCGCGCTTCCCATCGCGCGTCATGCCGGGCACGAGCCGTAATGGCTCGCCGACGAGATCGCCGATGGTCATGCGCGGGTCGAGCGAGGAATACGGGTCCTGGAAGACCATCTGGCAGTTCAGCCGGTAGTCCCAATAGGCGGTCTCGCTGCGGTCGATCGGCTTGCCGTCGAAGCGGATCTCGCCGCCTGTCGGCCTGATCAACCCTGCGATCGCATGGCCGAGCGTGGTCTTGCCGGAGCCCGAGCCGCCGACCACGGCGACGACCTCGCCGGGCTGCACGTCGAGGCCGATTCCGTGGAGCGCGCGCTTGGCCGCCTCCTTGCGGAAGAAGCCCTGGCGGCCGCCGTAATCGACGACGAGGTCGCGCACCGAGACGATCGGCGTCGCGGCCTCCGGAATGCTGCGCTCCGGCCCGCGCTGCGGCATCGCGGCGAGCAGCTTGCGGGTATAGGGATGCTTCGGGTGCGCAAGCAGCTCCTGGGTCGGCCCCTGCTCGACGACGTCGCCCTGCTGCATGACGATGACCCGGCTGCAATAGCGCGCGACCATGCCGAGATCGTGCGAGATCAGCAGCACGGCGGTGTGGTTGGCCTTGGTCAGTTCGACCATGAGCTCCATGACGTCGCGCTGGACGACGGCGTCGAGCGCGGTCGTCGGCTCGTCGGCGAGCAGCAAAGCCGGCTTCAGCAGCATCACCGAGGCGAGCATGATGCGCTGGCGCATGCCGCCGGAGAACTGGTGCGGATAGGAGGTCAATGCCCCTTCCGGATCGCGCAGGCCGACGCGCTTCAGCATGTCGAGGATCAGCGCCTTGCGCTCCGCGGGGCCGAGCTTGCGATGCAGCGCCAGCCCCTCGTCGAGCTGGCGCCCGATCAGCATCGAGGGGTTGAGCGAGGTCATCGGCTCCTGGAAAACCATGCCGACGCGCGAGCCGCGCATGGCGCGCAGCTCCTTCGGCGTCATGGTGGTGACCTCCTTGCCCTCGAACAGGATCGAGCCGGAGACCTGCCGGATGGCCGGCGGCACGAAGCCCATCACGGCACGCGCCGCCAGCGTCTTGCCGGAGCCGGATTCGCCGACGATGCCGACGATCTCGCCCGCCGAGACCGAAAAGCCGACGCCGTTGACGACGCGCTTGCCGGTGCGGCCGATCTCGAGCGTCAGGTCGTCGACGCGCAGGAGCGTTTCGGAGGACACCATCACATCCCCCTCATGCGCGGGTCGAGCTTGTCGCGCACGGCGTCACCCAGAAGGTTGATGCCGAGCAGGGTCAGCGAGATGCACAGGCCCGGGAAGATGCCGAGCCAGACCGCCTGCCCGATATAGGGCCGCGAGCCGGCGAGCATGTTGCCCCAGGTCGGCGCCGGCGGCGGCACGCCGAGGCCGAGGAAGGAGAGCGCGCTCTCGGCCAGCAGCACATAGCCGAACATCGAGGTCGCCAGCACGGTCAGCGGCGCGATGCAGTTCGGCAGGATGTGGCGGGCCATGGTGAAGCCTTCCGAATTGCCCATCACCCGCGAGGCGGCGATGAATTCGCGTTCGCGCAGCGAGAGCACCGTGCCGCGCACGATGCGGGCGACGGAGGGCGCATAGGCGATGCCGAGCGCGACGATGATGCCGTATTTGTTGGCGCCGACGACGGCGAGCAGCCCGAGCGCCAGCAAGATGCCGGGAAAGGCGAGCAGCGCGTCGTTGAAGGCCATGATGATGCGGTCGAACCAGCCGCGGACATAGCCGCTGAACACGCCGATGAGCGTGCCGAGCGTCACCGCCATGGTGACGGTGAGCAGGCTGATCCAGACCGAGGTCGCGGCGCCGGCTATCAGGCGCGAGAGCACGTCGCGGCCGAACTCGTCGGTGCCGAGCCAGTGCATGGCGCTGGGCGCCGCCAGCTTGGCGCGGAAGCTGAGCTGCAGCGGATCATAGGGCGTCCAGACCGCGCCGGTCAGGGCGACGAGGAGCAGGACACCGATGAGGAAGCCGCCGAGCAGGGCGTTGAGCGGGGGGAGCTTCATTCGGCCGTCACCCGCGGATCGAAGATCGGATAGCACAGGTCGATCACCAGATTGACGACGACATAGGTGAAGGCGACGAAGAGCAGGCATCCCTGGATGACGGGATAGTCGCGGGCGAAGATCGAATCGACCAGGAGCCGGCCGAGGCCGGGAATGGTGAAGACGGTCTCGACCACGGCGATGCCCCCCAACAGGTTGCCGAGCACCAGGCCGATCAGCGTCCAGGTCGGGCCGAAGGCGTTCTTGAAGGCGTGGCGCCAGAGCACCGCGCCCTCCGACAGGCCCTTGGCGCGGGCATGGGTGATGTAGTCGAGCCGCAGCACCTCCAGCGTCGAGGCGCGCGCCATGCGCAGGATGACGCCGATCTCGTGCAGGAACAGCGTCAGGATCGGCATGACGAGATAGAGGATGCCGCGCGTCGCGTCCTCGCCGATCGAGACATAGCCGACGACCGGCAGCCATTCGAGCTTGAGCCCGAAGAAGAGCAGCAGCAGCAGGCCGAGCCAGAAGGTCGGGATCGAGAGCAGCAGCGTCGCAAGGCCCACCAGGCCGAGGTCGAGCGTGCTGTTCTGACGCCAGGCGGCGATGACGCCGGCCGGGACCGCGACGAGACAGGCGAAGAGGACCGCGACGAGCACGACCTGCGCGCTGATCCAGAAGCGCTGGACGATCAGCGGCAGCACCGCCTGCTGCGACGAGATCGACTGGCCGAGATCGCCTTGCAGCAGGTTGCCGAACCAGATCGCGAACTGCACCGGCAGGCTGCGGTCGAGCCCCAGCCGCGCCCTGAGATCGGCGAGGCTGGCGGGATCGGCGAGGTCGCCCAGCATGAGCTGGGCCGGATCCCCCGGGATCAGCCGGATCAGGACGAAGACCGACACCGCAACGATCAGCAATGTCGGCAACGCCATCAGGATGCGCGTCAGCGCGAAGCGAAGCATTCGCCCCTCCCTCCCCTCGGAACCCGGACCTCAGTCGGCCAGGCTCACGCCCCACATGCGTAGCTTGGACTGCCAGGGCTGGAAATCGCGCACGCGCTTGGAATGGGCGATGACGTCGAGGCCGTTGAAATAGATGATCAGCGGCACCTCGGCGATGGCGCGCTTGTGCAGCTCGTCGAAGAGCTTCTGGCGCTCGGCCTTGTCGGCGACGTCCATCGACTTGTCGATCAGCGCGAGCGCCTCGGGCGTCTCCCAGACCTTGCGCGGCTGCTTGTCCTTCGGCCCGGCGAACTGCTCGAACCCGAGCGCGGGGTCGAAGCGCGCCGAATAGGAGAAGGACTGCATCTGGTAGTTGCCCTTGTTGTAGCGGTCGAGCTGCGTCGCCCAGTCGAGCACCTCGATATCGGCGTTGATGCCGGCGACCTGCATCATCGCCTGGGCGACGACGGCGGCCGGGAAGCTCGGCACGACCGGGCGCTTATTGGCGAGGATGACGATCTTCTCGCCCTTGTAGCCGGCCTCCTGAAGCAGCTTCTTCGCGTTCGCCGGATCGTATTTGAAGCCTTCCTTCTCGACCGGGCCGAAATAGGCCGAGCTCGGATAGATCGGCGAATTGTTTGGCGTGCCGAGATTGTTCGAAGCGGCGGCGACCAGCTCCTTCATGTCGAGCGAGGCGGCGATGGCCTGGCGCAGCTTGACGTTCTTGAGGAGCGGATCACGCGTCTGGAACAGGAAGGTGTGGCGCACGGCGTTGGGCGCGACCTGGACATCGAGCTTCGGGTTCTTGCGCAGCTCCTCGACATCGCTGGGCAGGATCTCGGACATGTCGATGGCGCCCGAGAGCAGGCCGGCCTTGACGGTGGCGGGGTCGCGCACGATCAGGAACTTCACGTCCTTGACGATCGGCCGCTTCAGGCCGGTGTAGCCGTCGCGCTTGTCGCCCTTCGGCGAGGCATAGCCGTCGAAGGCGGTCATGCTGAAAAATTCGCCGCGCTTCCACTCGTTGATCTTGTAGGGGCCGGTGCCGATCGGCTTGTCCCAGGAGCCGTCGGCCTTGAGCGAATCCTTGTGGATCACGGCGGCCATGGCGCAATCGGTGCGTGCCAGCGCGTCCAGGAACAGCGCCTTGGGCTCGTTGATGCGCATCACCACGGTATGGGCGTCGGGCGCCTCGATGCCCTCGACCTTGAGGCCGTTGCGCCCGTCGAACTCGGAGAGGCAGCGCCACTCGGTCTTCGGGTCCATGTAGCGGTTCCAGCTCCAGACCACGTCGGCCGAGGTCAGCTCGGCGCCGTTGTGGAACTTCACCCCCTTGCGGAGCTTGAAGGTGTAGGCCTTGCCGTCGGCCGAGGTCTCGACCGTCTCGGCGAGCAGCGGCTTGACCGTGCCGTCCTCGCCATAGGCGACGAGGCCCTCGACCAGCTGCAGCACGAAATCGTCGGTATTGTCGTCGCGGTTGACCCCGGGATTCGACGAGCGAATATCGGCGGCCACGGCCGCGGTAATGGACTGGGCGGCGGCTGGACCGGCAACCGCGAATGTGGCGGCCAAAGCTGCGGCCGTCGCAAAAAGATGTTTCATCTCAATCCCCTGCTGTTCTTCGTTATTTGTTTGAATCAACGGTTCTTCGGGCGAAACCGCTTTCTTGCTGTGGCCTCACTGGGCGAGACTGACCTCCCAGAGCCGCGGCTTCGACGCGACCCAAGGCGCAAAGCCCTGCAGCCGCCTGGAGACGACCGCCGTATCGACCTGGTTGTAGAGGAAGATCAGCGGCGCATCGGCGAGCATCAGCCTGTGCAGCTCGTCGAACAGTTTTTGCCGCTCCGCGTCGTCGGCGACGAGGGTCGCCTTCTCGATCAGCTCATCGGCGCGCCGGCTGTCCCAGGCCTTGGACGGGAACTTGTCCTTCGGCCCGCTGAACTGGTTGTAGCTCTGCGCGGGATCGATGCGGGCCGAATAGCTGAAGGACATCATCTGGTAATTGCCCTTGCTGTAGCGGTCGAGCTGCGTCGCCCATTCCAGCACCTCGATCTCGCTGTTGATGCCGGCGGCCTGCAGCATCGCCTGCGCCATGATCGCGACCGGGAAACTCGGCACCGTCGAGCGCTTGTTGGCGATCAGCTTGATCGACTGGCCCTTGTATCCGGCCTCCGCCAGCAGCGCCTTCGCTCTGGCGGGATCGTATGTGTAGCGCTGGCGCTGAACGTCCGAATAATAGGGCGAGCTGACATAGACGGCCGAGTTGTTGGTGGTGCCGAGCTCGTTCGAGCCATGGGCGACGATCTGGTCGAGATCGAGCGCGGCGGCGATCGCCTGGCGCATCTTGACGTCCTTGAGCAGCGGATCGCGGCTCTGGATCAGCAAGGCGTGCTTGGACGCGCTCGGCGCGCTCAGCACCTGGAGATTTTGAACCTTCTTCATCTCCGGCACGTCGGAATCGGGCACGTCGGCAACATCGAGCGCGCCTGAGATCAGGCCGGCCTTGATCGTCGCGCCGTCGGCGATGGCGAGGAACTTCACCTCCGGCACCAAGGCACGCTTGCGCCCGACATAACCGTCCCGCTTCTCGCCTGGCGGCGAGGCATAGCCGTCGAAGCGCTTCAGCGAGACGAATTCGCCGCGCCGCCAGTCGCCGAGCATGAAGGGACCGGTGCCGATCGGCCTGTCCCAGCTGCCATCGGGCTTCAGCGAGTCCTTGTGGATGATGGCGACCATGGCGCAGTCGGTGCGGGCCATGGTGTCAAGGAAGAGCGCGCTCGGCTTTTCCAGCGTCATCACGACGGTCGAAGGATCGGGCGCCGTGACATCCGTGACCTTCATGCCGGTGCGGCCGTCGAATTCCGTCCGGCAGCGCCAGTCTGTCTTCGGGTCCATGTAACGGGTCCAGTTCCACAGCACGTCGGCCGAGGTCAGCTCGGCGCCGTTGTGGAATTTCACGCCCTTGCGCAGCTTGAAGGTGTAAGTCAGCCCGTCCGCCGACGCCGAGACCTGCTCCGCCAGCAAGGGCGCGACCGCGCCGTTCTCGCGATAGCCGACCAGCCCCTCGACCATGTGCAGGACTACGGCGTCGGTGTTGTCGTCCCGGTTGACGCCCGGATTGGTCGAGCGGATGTCGGCATTGAGCGCGACATTGATCACCGCCTGCTGCCCCAGCGCCGGCGCGGCGGCGAGGGCGAAAGCGGTCGCGAGGGCGGCGTGCAGGCGCATCTTCAGCCTCCTCGCGCAGCGGTGAGGGGCGCGCCCTCGGCGCGATGGCGGGCCAGGGTCTCGGCGAGGAAGTCGGCGACATGCGGCACGGCCCTCTCGCCGTCATGCGACATGTTGGGGACGAGGTCGAAACGGACCTTCACGCCGGCCGCCTCGAAGGAGCGCTTCAGGCTGGCGAGGCGCTCCGGCCTGGTCTTCCCGGCGTGGTTGGCATCCGGCATCCAGTTGCGGCCGCCCTCCTTGTGGGTGATCTCCCAGGTCTCGAGATCGGCGGCGCCGACGATCATCTGCACGGGCACGCGCGCCATCGCCGCAGGATCGACCTCCCGGCCGAACAGGGCGGCGATGTTGCGGGTGCCGACCCACCAGTCGCGCGTCGGATCGAGCAAGGTGACCGAGCCCGGCGCGCCGATGCAGGCGGCCCAGAGCCGCTCGGGCTGCAGCAGCAGGAAGCGGTGGGCGAAATGGCCGCCGCCGGAATAGCCGAACAGGGCGAAACGCCTGAAGTCGAGGCCGTAGCGCTCGCCGATCTCGTCGACGATAGCGAGCAGGACCTGATCGTAGCGGATGTCGCCCTCGCGCATGTATTTGAAACCGTCGCGATTGCCGTCGCCGCGCACGCCGACCGGAAACAGCGGCGCCAGCACGATGCAATTGTTCCAGCGGGCGAATTCCGCGAAGGCGTCGCGATAGGTGACGAAGCTGCGGCCGGTGCCATGCATCGCGACGACGAGGGCCGGCGGCTCGCCGCCCTGCCCCAGAGGCGGCGGCACATAGAGGCAATAGCTGAAGCGCGGATCATGCCGGCTGGCGAAAATCGTGGTGCTGCCGAGGTCGTAGAGCGCACGGCCGCGATCGGCCTCCGCGGCGGGTTGCTCGGTCTTTTCCAGCACGGCGGTCATTGGGCCATTCCCTATTGGCGGATTAATTGGCGCCAATTATGTTGCATGTCGACCCGGCACTGGCAAGCCGGCGCGCGACAGCGATCGCATTCGCTGGCGATCCTGCGGCGAATTGGGCTAGGCAACGACGATGACAACCCCGAAGCGGCCACCGAAACCCAAGCGCGCGCTCGCCGGCGAGATCGCCGAGGCGATCAGGCTCGGCCAGTTCCGGCCCGGCGAATGGCTGCGCCAGATCGATCTCGAGGAGAAATTCGACGCGACGCGCTTCGACGTGCGCGCCGCACTCGACGAACTGGTGGTGCGCAAGGCGATCGAGCACGTGCCCAATCGCGGCTACCGCGTCGTCCAGCTCGACCGCGAGACGCTGCGCCACATCAGGGCCGTGCGCGTCATGCTCGAGACCGCGACGGCACCGACCATCGTCGCTGCCATCGACGCTGCGACGCTCGCCAGGCTCCACGAGCTCGCCGGGCAGTTCGCCGCCACGGTCAAGGAGGGCACGCGCGCCGACCAGAGCCGGGTCAACGCCGAATTCCATCATGTGCTCTATCATCTCAGCGGCAACCCGGTGCTCGAGGAGCTGATCTGGAACCTGCGCGACCGCGGCCGCGGCTCCAACGTCACGGTCTGGGCCTCGCACGATTCACTGCTGCGCAGCGACAGCGACCATCGCGAGATGCTGGCAGCGATCGAGGCGCGCGACGCAGGCCGCCTCTCCAGGCTGATCGCGTCCCATATCCTCAAGGACGCGCCGGAGAGCGAGCGCTAATCCGCGACGCTGACTTCCCAGAGCCGGGGCAGCGACATCATCGTCGAGACATAGCCCTTGACGCGCTTCGCTGAGACGCCGGCGACGATGCCGTTATAGAGCATCACCATCGGCACGTCGGCGATGAAGCGCCTGTGCAGCTCGTCGAAGATCTTCTGACGCTCGGCCCGGTCGGAGACGACCATCGAGCGGTCGAGCAGCGCCTGCACCTGCGGATCGTCCCAGAGCTTGCGCGGCTGCTTGTCCTTCGGCCCCGTCATCGAGTCGAAGCTCAGCGCCGGATCGAGCCGCCCCGAATAGGGGAAGGCCTGCATCTGGTAGTTGCCCTTGCTGTAGCGGTCGAGCTGCGTCGCCCATTCCAGCACCTCGATCTCGGCATTGATGCCGGCGGCCTTCAGCATCTGCTGGGAGATGACGGCCGCATCGAAGCTCTGCGGATAGCGCTTGTTGGCGAGCATCACGATCTGCTCGCCCTTGTAGTCCGATTCCGCGAGGAGCTTCTTGGCGGCGGCGGGATCGTATTTGTAGCCCTGGTCCTGGACGGCGGTGTGATAGGCCGAGAGCGAGGGCACGATCGAGTTGTTGACCTTGCCGAGCCCGTCGGTGACGGCGTCGACGATCTCCCTGGTGTCGAGCGCCGCCGCGATCGCCTGGCGCAGCTTGACGTTCTTCAGGAGCGGGTCGCGCGTCTGCAGGATGAGGCCGACGAGCCCCATGCTGGAAACGACGGAGAGCTCGACCTTGTCGTTGCCCTTGAGCTCGCCGACATCCGAATTGGCGATGTCGGGAATGATGTCGAGATCGCCGCGCAGCAGCGCCGCCTTGGCCGTTGAATTATCGGGAACGACCATGAAGCGGATTTCGTCGACCAAAGGCCGCTTGCCGCCAGTCAGTCCATCGCTCTTGCCTGGCAGGCTGGCATAGTCCGCGAAGCGCTCGACCCGGACATATTCGTTGCGCTTCCACTCGGCGAGCTTGAACGGCCCGGTGCCGATCGGCTTGTCGAAGCTGCCATCGGCCTTGATCGAATCCTTGTGGAGGATGGCGGTCATGGCGCAGTCGGTGCGCGCCAGCGAGGAAAGGAACAGCGCACTCGGCTGGTCGAGCGTGAAGGTCACGGTCGATGCGTCCGGCGCCGCGACCTTCTCGACCTTGACCTGGCCGCGCCCGTCGAATTCCGAGAGGCAGCGCCACTCGGTCTTCGGGTCCATGTAGCGGTTCCAGCTCCAGACCACGTCCGCGGAGGTCAATTCGGCGCCGTTGTGGAACTTCACGCCCTTGCGCAGCGTGAAGGTATAGGTCTTGCCGTCAGCCGAGGCCTCGACCTTTTCGGCCAGCAGCGGCTTGACCAGCGCATCCTCGCCATAGGCGACCAGGCCCTCGACCATGTTCAGGACGACGCCATCGGTATTGTGGTCGCGGTTCACGCCGGGATTGATCGAGCGGATATCGGCCCGCAACTGCACGCGGATGCTGCTCGGCGCGGCCAGCGACGGGCCGAGGCCCGCCAGCAGAAGCGCCGCGACGGCGCCTGCGCCAACGGCTGACGCGAGTGCTCTCGAAGCCATGGTACTCCCCTTTGTTGTGGCATGGTCGCGGCGCCGCCCTCTCCGGCTGCCGCGACCCGGTTGTCACTCCGCCGCCGTTGCCAGCGAGACGGGATCCTCGGTCAGGCTGTAGCGGGTGAACTGCCGGTTCAGCGCCGGCAGTGGCGCCACCTCCATGATCCCTTTGGCCGGCTGCATGACGACCATCGCGACCGTGGCCGAGAGATTGCCGGTCTCATTGGGGCGCGGCGGGCGGCAGACGGCGTAAGGCGTCAGGAAATCGTCGAAGAAGGCCTCTTTCAGGTCCGAGACGGTGAGCTTCCGGCCGGCCTCGTCGAGCAGCTTGCGGACGCGCCAGTCGCGATAGAAGCTCTCGGGGACGCGCGGGGTGCCGGTATCGGTGATCTTGGTCAGTGCGATCTGGCCGACCCAGTGGTTGGCGTGAACGATCAGCCCGTCGGCCGGATAGATCGGGAAAGCCTCATCCGGCGCGCATTCGAAATCGATGGCGAAGCCGGCGACCGTCGAGAGCATCATGTTGTTGGAGCAGGCCTTTGGCGTCGTCGCCACGGCCTTCATCGCCATGGCGAAATGCTCCTGCTCGAGCACCTTGCGCCGGATCAGCGCCAGCGGCACACCGGCCTGGGTGAAGTCTCGCTCCGACTCGAGATAGTTGGCGGTGATCGAGATGCCGGCCGCGTTCATGCCGCAGCGGGCGAGCCCGCCGGCCTCGACGAAGGTCAGAAAGTCCGGCCCGTCCTCGCGGCGCACGCGCAGCACGATCGCGGTCTCGGCGCATTCGGCCTTCCAGTCCCAGTTCTGGCCGTGGATCAATTCGCCGGTGGCGCTGCGCTCGGGCAGGATCACCGCGCCGGTGCAGCCGTCGTCGAGCTCCTCGCCGGCCTCGACGGGCTTGGCCTTCTCCAGCCGCGCCTTGGCCATGACCTCGGTGCGGGCATTGACCATGACGATGTCTTCGAGCGGCACGCCGGCACCGTCGGCGATGCCACGCATCTCCTCGACATAATGCGCGCCAAAGGCCTCGATCTCGCGGGCGAACTCGGCAATCAGGCGCGACTTCGCCGCACCGTCATAGCCCAGCTCGGTGAGCTGGGCGCCATAAAGCTCGATGCTGCGCTTGACGCGCTTGGGCACGGCGAGGCCATGCTGTCGGCCGCGCTCATAGGGCGATCCCGAGACCTCGATAAAGGGAAAGGGCTCAACCATCGGCCGCGGGCCTCCTTGTTCGCGCACTGGCGCAATATCCAGAATAAATGTATTTCATACAGAACTAAGACAATCAAGGCTGTTTTCATGGCACACCCGACACGCCTGCAGCGCGAGATCGCCGAGAACATCCTGCAGATGCTGCGCGAGGATGGGCTGGAGGCCGGCGCCTGGTTGAACGAGAACAGCACGGCCAAGCGCCTCAACGTCTCGCGCACGCCGGTGCGGGCGGCGCTGGCCTTCCTCGCCGAGCAGGGCATCGTGCGGCGCCACGCCAACAAGGGGATCGAGCTGGTCAAGCCACCGGCCGGCGAGCCAGGTGGCAGCGCCCTGCCCGATGCGACCGAGCTCGCGCTGGTCAAGATCGCGCATGACCGGGAGAACGGGCTGATCGCCGACGATGTCTCCGAGATGGAGGTGATGCGGCGCTACGAGCTCGGCCGCCCCGACGTGCAGCGCCTGCTGGCCCGCCTCGCCGATCTCGGGATGATCGAACGCAAGCCCGGCTATGGCTGGCGCTTCCTGCTCACGCCGCGCGATTCCTCGGCGCATGACGAGGGTTATCGCTTCCGCATGCTGATCGAGCCCATGGCGATCCTCGAGCCCGGCTTCCATGTCGAGCAAAGCTGGATCGACGAGATGCGCGCCCGGCACCGCCAGACGCTGGAGCAGCCCTGGCGCGAGAGCTCCAGCGTCGCCTTCTACGAGATGAACGCCGATTTCCACGAAGGGCTGGCGGCGGCCTCCGGCAACCGCTTCATCCACGCCGCCGTCAAGCGGCAGAACGAGATCCGGCGCCTGTCGAACTATGACTGGGTCTTCGGTTTCGAGCGGGTGCAGGTCAACAGCACCGAGCATCTGCAGATGCTCGACTATCTCGAGGCCGGCGACCGGGAGGTCGCATCCGCTTTGATGCGCCGGCATCTCCAGCGCGCCAGCCTGTTGCGCGGCCCCGGCAACGGCGCCGACTGAGGAGCCCGCTCCTGGCAAGATCCTCTATTGTTTTTCTTCGCTTGAAATACATTATAGGGCATTCCCGTGGCATCGATGCTACGGGAATGCCCATGGCCGAGGAGCTTCCATGACCATCTCCGCGCTTCGCAGCGATACCGACCGCGCCAATGCGCCCGACGCGTTCTGGATGCCGTTCACGCCGATGCGCGGCTTCCGACAGGAGCCGATCCTGTTCGAGCGCGCCGAAGGCATGCACTACGTCACGCCGGAGGGCCGCCGCGTCCTCGACGGCATGGCTGGGCTCTGGTGCGTCAATGCCGGCCACGGCCAGCCGCGCATCGTCGAGGCGATCCGCGAGGCTGCCGGGCGGCTCGATTTCGTCTCCTCCTTCAAGATGAGCCATCCGGCCGCACAGAGCTATGCGGCGCGGCTCTGCGACTTCGCCCCCGACGGGCTCGACCATGTCTTCTTCGTCAACTCGGGCTCGGAGGCGGTCGATACCGCGCTGAAGATCGCCCGCGCCTATCACCATGCCCGCGGCGACGCCCGCCGCACCAAACTGGTCGGCCGCGCCAAGGGCTATCACGGCATGGGTTTCGGCGGGCTCTCGGTCGCGGGACTCGGCCGGCACAAGCGCGGATTCGGTCCGCTGCTGCCGGAGGTGGCGCATCTCGCCCTGCCCTATGATGCCGGCATGGCCTTCTCGGTCGGCCAGCCGGAGAGCGGCGCGGCCTATGCCGAGGAGCTGGAGAAGCTGCTCGAGCTGCACGATCCTGCCAGCGTCGCGGCGGTGATCGTAGAGCCCGTCACCGGCTCGGGCGGCGTCTATCCGCCGCCGCGCTTCTATCTCGAACGGCTGCGCGCGATCTGCGACCGGCATGGCGTGCTGCTGATCTTCGACGAGGTCATCACCGGCTTCGGGCGGCTCGGCGCGCCCTTCGCGGCGCAGGCGCTCGGCGTCACGCCCGATATCGTCACCTGCGCCAAGGGCATGACCAACGGCGCCGTGCCGATGGGCGGGGTGATCGTCTCCAACGCGATCTACGACGCCTTCATGGCCGGCCCGCCGGAGGTGATCGAGCTGTTCCACGGCTATACCTATTCAGCCCATCCCCTCGCCTGCGCGGCAGGGCTCGCGACGCTCGAGGTCTTCGCCGAGCAGGGGCTGGTCGACCGGGCGAAGACGACAGGCGCAAGCTGGCAGCGCCGCGCGCTCCAGCTCAGGCCGTCGCGGCACGTCATCGACATCCGCAGCATCGGCCTGCTTTGCGCCATCGAACTGGCTCCGCGCGCGGGCCAGCCCGGCGCGCGCGGCGCAACCTGCGCCAGGGCCTGTCTCGAGGCCGGCGTGCTGGTGCGCAGCTCCGGCGACACGATCGTGCTGTCGCCGCCGCTGATCATTTCCGAAGACGAGATCGAGACGATCTTCGGCGCGATCGAGGCTGCGCTCGCCGCGATCGACTGATCGCGGCGATCAGGACTTCAGTGAAACCTCCCAGGCCCGGGCCCGCGACTCCCAGGGCACGAAGCCCTCGACGCGGGCGATGGAGGCCCAGGCCTCGATCGAGTTGAACAGCATCACCAGCGGCGCGTCCTCGATCATGCGCTTGTGGAGGTCGTCGAAGATCGTCTGGCGCTGGCGTGGGTCCTCGATGCGGGAGGCCTTGTCGAGCAGCGCGATCACGTCCGGATCGTCCCAAACCTTGCGCGGCTGCTGCGCCTTCGGCCCGGTGAAATGCTCGAAGCTGAGCGCCGGGTCGAGCCTCGCCGAATAAGAATGGACCATGAGCTGGTAATTGCCCTTCAGGAAGCGGTCCATATGGGTCGCCCATTCGACGACATCGATATCCGAATTGATGCCGACGGCCTGGAACATCGACTGCAGCACGACCGCGATGTTGAAGCTCGGCGAGGATTTGCGGTTGTTGGTGGTGATCTTCAGCCGCTCGCCCTTGTAGCCGGCCTCGGCGAGCAGCTTCTTGGCGAGCGCCGGATCGTATTTGTAGCCGAGATTCTGGACCTCGCTGTGATAGGTCGATTTGGCATGGATCGTGGAGTTGTTCGGCTTGACGCCGAGATCGGAGACGATCGCGACGAGCTGGCCGAAATCGATCGCCGCAGCCAATGCCTTGCGCATCGCCGGCTTCTTGAAGACGGGATCGTTGGTCTGGAAGAGCAGCGCGTGGCGCGCGGCGGTGGTCGAGGTCTGGACGGTGATGCCCTTCTCCTTCTTCAGCTCGGCGACGTCGGAGCCCAGCACCTCGGCGATGTCGATCTGGCCGGAGATGAGCCCGGCCTTCACCGAGGCGGAGTCGGGAACGACCAGGAACCTGACCTCCGGCACCAGCGGGCGCTTGCCGCCGGCGAAGCCGTCGAGCCCGCCCGGGCGTGACTTGTAGCCGTCGAAGCGGGTCAGCACGACCTGCTGCCCGCGCTTCCACTCGCCGAACTTGAACGGCCCGGTGCCGACCGGCGCCTTCCAGGAGCCGTCGGCATTCAGCGAGTCCTTGTGGATGACGGCGGCGCTGCCGCAATCCGTGCGAGCGAGCGAAAACAGGAAGAGCGCGTTCGGCTCGTTGATGCGCATGCGCACGGTCAGGGGATCGACCGCCTCGATCGCCTCGACCTTGATGCCGTTGCGGCCGTCGAAATCGGCGAGGCAGCGCCATTCTGTCTTGGGGTCCATGTAGCGCCGCCAGCTCCAGGCGACGTCCTCGGCCGTGACCGGCGCGCCGTTGTGGAAGGTCAGCCCCCTGCGCAGGGTGAAGGTGTAGGTCAGCCCGTCGGCCGAGGTCTCGAGCTGCTCGGCCAGCATCGGCTTGACGGTGCCGCCCTCGCCATAGGCGACGAGCCCCTCGACCATGTGCAGCGTCACCGCGTCGGTGTCGTCGTCGCGGTTGACGCCGGGATTGGTGCCGCGAATATCGGCCTTGAGCGCGATGGTCAGCGTCTGCGCCGCAACCGGTGCGGCGAACAGGGCGGCCAAGACCGCGACAGAGGCAAGGCGCGTGAGCAAAGCGCATCTCATGACGAAGGACCCCCCAACCGGTTCAGGCTGCGATGGCGACGGCGATCGGGTCGCCGTCCAGACTGTAGCGCGTGAATTGCCGGTTCAGGGCCGGCATCGGCGCGACCTCCATGATCCCGAGCGCAGGCTCGATCAGGATCATCGCGACGCTCGCCGTCAGGTCGCCGGTCGCGCCCGGACGCGGCGGGCGGCAGACCGAATGCGGCGTCAGGAAATCGTCGAAGAGCGCGGCCTTGAGATCCTCGCGGGTCAACGGCCGGCGCGGCTCGTCGAGCAGGCGGCGGACACGCCAGTCGCGATAGTGGCTGTCAGCCGAAGAGGTCATGCCGGTATCGCGCAGCTTCGCCAGCGCCGCCGGGCTGATCCAGTGATTGGCATGAACGATCAGCCCATCTTGCGGGTAGACCGGGAAGGCCTCGTCGGGCGCGCATTCGAAATCGATCGCAAAGCCGTAATTCTGGCTCAGCATCATGTTGGTGGAGCAAGCCTTGGGCGTCGTCGCCACGGCCTTGATCGCGAGCGCGAGATGCTCCTGCTCCAGCGCCTTGCGGCGGACCAGCGCCAGCGGCACACCCTCCTGGCAATAGTCCCGGTCGCTGCGCAGGTAATTGCCGGTGACGCAGATGCCGGCCGCGTTCATGCCGTGGCGGCCGAGCCCGCCCGCCTCGACGAAGGTCAGGAGATCGGGGCCGTCCTCGCGCCGGATGCGCAGCACGATCGCGGTTTCGGCGCAATCCGGCTGCCAGTCCCAGTTCTGACCCTGGATGACGCCGCCGGTGGCGCTGCGCTCGGGCAGGATGACCGCGCCGGTGCAGCCGTCGGCCATCTCCTCCTCCTCGTCCTCGTCGATCGGGCGCGAGGCGAGCAGCCGCGCCTTGGCGACGATCTCGGTGCGGGCATTGATCATGATGATGGCGTCGAGGGGCAGCCCGGCGCCGTCGGCGATGCCCCGCATCTCCTCGAGATAGCCCTCGTCGAAAGCGGCGATGCCGCGGCTGAATTCGGCGATCAGTCGCTCGCGCTCGCCCGGCCGCGAGCCGAGCCTGTCGAGCTGACCGGAATAGAGGCGCGCGCTGCGCCGGACGCGATCGGCGACCGCGGCGCCATGCTGCCGCCCGCGCTCATAAGGCGAGCCGGACACCGAGACGAAGGGAAACGGTGCGATCATCGCGGGCTCTGTGTTTTTTAATTCACTAATATACACTGGACCATCGCCAAACGGCGTTGTCAATGGCATGAGAAGACCTCTCGGAGGGGCGGCGGTGTCAAGCGGACTGCATCGTGAAATCATCGACGACATCCTGCGCCTCGGCCGGGACGAAGCCTGGGCCGTCGATGCCCCGGTCGGCGAGAAACCGCTGGCCGGGCGGCTGGGCGTCTCGCGCACGCCGGTGCGCCGGGCGCTGATCGATCTCAGCGAGCGCGGCATCCTGCGGCGCGAGCCCGGCAGCGGCTTCAAGCTCAACCGGCCGATCGACGCTGCTGTGATCGAGCAATGCGGCAACGGCGCAGGCGGCGGCGAGCTCTACCGGACAATCCTGATGGACCGCGCCACCGGCGCGATCGCGGTGGAGGTCACGGAGAATGCCCTGATCGCGCATCTCGGCGCATCGCGCGGCGACCTGCGGCGGGCCTTGCAGCGGCTCTCGGCCGAAGGGATCGTGCAGCGCCAGCGTGGCCATGGCTGGCGCTTCAGCGAAAGCCTCGACACGCCGCAGGCGATCATCGAGAGCTACGCCTTCCGCGAGGCGGTGGAGACCGCGGCGTTGAGCCAGCCCGGCTACCGGGTCGACCAGGCCGCGCTCGAGCGGATGCGCAGCGCGCATGAGGCGCTGATGCGCAAGCCCGCGGCCGAGGTCGCGCCCGACATGTGGTTCCAGGTCAATGCCGGCTTCCACGAGACCCTCGCCTCCTGGTCGCGCAATCGCTTCTTCCAGCAGGCGGTGAAGCGCCAGAACGCCTTGCGGCGGATGCATCAGTTCGCCGATTTCCCGCAGCTGACGCCGGAGCAGATCGCGCAATCCTGCGAGCAGCATCTGGCGATCCTCGATGCACTGGCGGCCGGCGACCGCAATCGCGCCCGCACGCTGCTCTCGGCACATCTGCGCCAGGCCGCGCAGGACTGGCAGAGCCCGGGCTGAACACCCGCGGCCAGATCCGGGTCGTCCGCGATTGCGGGCCACGCAAGAATGCTTTGCGGACTGCCGCGTTTCACAGCCCCGCCGCCGCGACTAACTGGCTTTTGCGACATGTGGCGCGCCGAACCTGATGGCGGCGACGGCCGCTCATCGCGATGCGCAGGAGTCCAGATGCCTTTCCAGAATTTCCGGGTCGAGGTCAGCGACTTCATCGCGACCGTCACCTTCGACCGCCCGCCGGTGAACGCGCAGAACCGCGAGACGCGCGAGGAGGCGATCCGCGTCTTCGACCAGCTCAGCGACCGCGACGATGTCCGCGTCGTCATCCTGACGGGCGCCGGCAAGGTCTTCTCCGCCGGAGCCGACGTGAAGGAGCGCGTCGGGCTGGCGCAGGAGCCGGGCGACTATGTCAGCCACAACCGGGTGACGCGGGAGTTCTTCTATGCCGTCGCCGACTGCACGAAGCCGGTGATCGCGGCGGTGAACGGGCCGGCGATCGGAGCCGGCTTCGCGCTGATGCTCGCCTGCGACATCATGCTGGTCTCGGAGGCCGCCTATGGCGTGATGCCCGAGGTCGATGTCGGGCTGTCCGGCGGTCAGAGCTTCATCATGGAGCATTTCACCAAGTCCAAGGCGCGGGCGATGTATTTCACCGGCGCGCGGATCACGGCGCAGGAGCTCCACCGGCTTGGCGTCGTCGAGCAGGTCCTGCCGGAGGCCGAGCTCCTGCCCGCGGCGCTGGCGATGGCCCGCGTCATCGCGGCCAAGAGCCCGATCGCCGTGCAGGCTGCCAAGCGCGGCTTCAACACGGTGCAGGCCATGCCGTTACGCGAGGGCTATCGCTACGAGCAGTCAATCACCGTCGCCCTGTCCCATACCGAGGACGCGAAGGAGGCGCAGCGCGCCTTCGTCGAGAAGCGCAAGCCGGTGTTCAAGGGTCGGTGAGCCCGGCCTCGTCCGCGTTGCGGCCGGCGGCGAAGCGCGGGATGGTGCCCCGGCTCGCGGCATGCCGTCGGCAGCCGACCTGACGAGGACAGACCCATGCCAAGCTGCGTGATCCTGGACGATTATCAGAATGTCGCGCTCGCGATGGCGGATTGGAGCGGCGTGCAGGAGCGCGTCTCGATCCGCGTCAGCGACCGCCATCTCAAGGGCCAGGACCTGGTCGCGCTGCTCACTGACGCCGAGATCGTCGTGATGATGCGGGAGCGGACGCCGTTCGACGCGGCGCTGTTCGCAGCGCTGCCGCGATTGAAACTGCTGGTCACCACAGGCATGCGCAATGCTTCGATCGATTTCACCGCCGCCGCCAAGCACGGCGTCACGGTCTGCGGGACGCCGAGCGCGCCCGGCACGACGGCCGAGCTGACCTGGGGCCTGATCCACGCCCTGACGCGCGCGATCCCGGCCGAGAATGCGCATTTCCATGCGGGGGGACCGTGGCAGACCAGTGTCGGACGCGACCTGCGCGGCACGACCCTCGGCATCGTCGGCCTCGGCAATCTGGGGCAGCGCGTCGCGCGGGTCGGGGCCGCCTTCGAGATGCGCGTGCTCGGCTGGAGCCGTTCGCTCACCGAGGAGACCGCAAGATCGGTCGGCGCCGGCCGCGCCGCGTCGCTTCACGATTTGCTGCGGGAATCCGACATCGTCAGCATCCATATCCCGCTGAACGCGGCGACGCGCGGGCTCATCGGCCCGGCGGAGCTGGCGCTGATGAAACCGGAGGCCTTGATCATCAACAGCTCGCGCGGTCCGATCATCGACGAGGCGGCTCTGGTCGAAGCGCTGGAGACGGGCAGGATCGCCGGAGCCGGCCTCGACGTCTTCGACGAGGAACCGCTGCCCGGCGACCATCCTCTGCGCCGGCTGCCGAACGTGATCGCCACGCCGCATCTCGGCTATGTCACGCAGGCCAACTACCGCGCCTATTTCGAGGGGGTGGTCGAGGACATCGCCGCCTGGCTCGACGGCACGCCGGTGAGGGTGATGACGGGCTGAGCCAAACGCCCGCAGCCAAGGCCCATCGTCATTCCGACGCGGGCGCCGCCCCTTCCGTCATGGTCGGGCTTGTCCCGACCATCCACGTCTTCCGCCATGCAGGGCAGCGTTCAAGACGTGGATGCTCGCCACAGGGGCGAGCATAACGAGGCTGGATCGAGGTCGTGGCTCTGGATTCCGGGCTCATCGCGACGCGATGCCCGGACTGACGGCGCGGCTCAACCGGCAATCTAGGCCGACGCGCCGAACGCGCCGGCCTGCGCCAGCCTCGCCCGCTCGTCCTGGCCGATGCCGAACTGGTCGAGGATCGCGGACTGGTCGGCATCGAGCTGCGGCGGCGGCCTGTCCATGCGGGCCGGCGTCGCGCTCAAGGCGAAAGGCGACGAGACCGAGCGGATCGCGCCGGCGCCCTCCCCGATCGCGACGACGCCGCCGATCGCCGCGAGCTGGGCATGATCGGCCGCCTCGCCGACATCATGCACCTTGGCGACGTTGACCTTGGCAGCGCCGAGCTTCTCGACGATGACCCGGCTCGGCAAGGCGCGCGTCACCTCGCTGAGGACGGCGACGAGCTCGACGCGGTTGCGCCGCCGGTCGAAGGCGGTGCGGAATTGCGGCTTGTCGAGCCGTTCGGGATCGAGCGCGGCGGCGCAGCGCTTCCACATGTCGTCGGCGGGCGCGATGATCACGACCCGGCCATCGGCCGCAGGGAAGGCCTGGTTCGGCACGCTGAGATGATTGGCCGTGCCCATCGGCTTGTGGATCGCCCCGGTGAGCCAGTAGTCGGTGTAGAAATAATTCATCAGATGGGCCGAGGAGCGCAGCAGCGAGGTCTCGACCCGCTGGCCCTCGCCGGTCCGCTGGCGATGGAAGAGCGCCGCCAGGATGCCGCTGACCAGCGCGAGGCTGGCATGCAGGTCGATGACCGCCGTGCCGCAGCGCACCGGCTCGCCGTCGGTCTCGCCGGTGATGCTCATCATGCCGCTATGGGCCTGGAGCGCGACGTCATTGGCGCCGAGATGCGAGAGTGGTCCACTATCGCCATAGGCCGAGAACTCGCAGAAGATCAGGCCGGGATTGGCTTGCTTCAGCTGCTCGTAGCCGAGGCCGAACGCCGCCATGGCGCCCGGCCGGAAATTGTTGATGACGACGTCACATTCCGCCGCCATCCGCGCCGCCAGCTCGCGCGCCTCCGGTTTGCGCAGGTCGAGCACCATGCTGCGCTTGTTGCGGTTAAGCGCCAGGTAAGACGGGCTCGCGCCATAGCGCGCCATCGCTTCCTCGGTCACTCCGAAGGTCCGGGCGCCGTCGCCGGTGCCGGGCTCCTCGATCTTGATGATGTCGGCGCCGAGATCACCGAGGATCTGGGTCGCGGCCGGCCCCGCGAAGATGCGCGAGAAGTCGAGGACGCGGATGCCGTCGAGGGCACCACCAGGCGCCCCCTCCTTTTGCTGCACGGTCTCTGCCATCACGACACCACGACGCGCGCCTTGCCGACGGTCAGGATCTTGCCGGTGTCGTCCTCGCACCAGACCGCGAGCCGGTAGAACGCCCGGTCCTTCGCATCGCGCTCGACGGCCTCGACGCGCGCCGCGCTGATCACGACCTGATCCTCGTAGACCGGGGCGACGTATTTGGTCGAAAGCCCTCCCTCAGCGAGGAATCCCGGCCCGAAAGCGTTCAGCAGCAGGTCGAGTATCCAGTTGGTCGAGACCATGCCGTCGGCGATGATGCCGGGCAGGCCCTGCGATTTCGCATAGTCGTCATCGTCATGGATGGTCGGGCCGCCGCGATGGATGCGGCCGTCATCGGCGGCGACGGTCGCCTGGGTGTCGACATACCAGCGCATGCGCTCGCGGGTCATCCGGCGCGGCCGGGAGCGGATCTCGTGGCCGATCGGCAATTCGGCAGCGGCCGAGGTCGTGGTCAGGGTCATGATCAGGCCTCCGCCTGCTTGAAGGCGAGAATGACGGTGTCGCGATAGGTGACGAGCAGCTCGTCATCGGCCGCGCGGCGCAGCTCGATCGTCATCTGGACATAGTCGCGGCCGCGCTTCTGGCTGCGATCCGCCACGGTGCCGGTCACGCGCAACGGCACGCCGGTTGGCACGAGGGCATGGAAATCGCCGTCGAACTCGTAATGGATGCGGGCCGTCGGGCCGGTGCCGGCCGGGCAGGCATGGCGATAGAGGCGCAGCTTCTCGAGATGGACGAGGGTCGGCGGCGCGATCTGGTTCTCGGTGCCCTGGAAATACTCCTGATGCATCTCGACCGAGTGGCAATATTCGCGCACCTGGAACGGGCTGATCTCATATTCCACCGGACCGAGCACATCGCCCGTGTCCAAATCCGTGACATAGCGTCCGATCGCCATTCCTGCCGTCCTGTCTGATATGGGAGCCGAGCGATAGCACCCGCCCGGCGCGCCGAGGAACGGACGCAGCGCGACGACCAACTTTTCAGATGCCGTGAAGATCAAGCAGCAAGAACTGCGTGAGCTCGCCTGCGAAACCGTGACTTTTCGATCCAGCCTAGAGTGACCTCGATGCGCTCACCCCCCGGCCAGATCGGAGGCTCCAGCGAAGCTGGTCGGGGCCCTATTACCCGATGCTGATGCCGGAACGCTTCGATGCCTTGGTCGCGTAGTCCTTCGGCCGGAAGTTCTTGGTGAAGTGAGGGAAACGTCGAACGACTTCGGCGGTGAGTTCCTTCGCGCCGATAAGGTCAGGCAGGTACGCTAGCCTCACGGTTTTTGAGACAACGATCAAATCTCCGGCGCTGTTCCTGGCATCTGTCACTGCCTCCCACGCGATGAACTTCGGCCATGGCGACCTGCGTGTCCCGACTCCCTTCGGGCTCCAGTAGACCTGGCGGATGCAGGCGAACCAGGAATACCAGGCGGTTCCTGCCCCGAACAATGCCAGAAAGGCCAACGCGGCGAGGGATAGGCCGAGGCTGGTCGCTACCCATGAGAACCACGCGAACAGAAGCAACGTGAGAATCGCACAGGACAAAATGACATAGAGCGCCGGGTTCGGTCGCAAGATCCGCTCGCCGCCTCGCTCTATAGGGCGAAGCCATCGCTCTCCCGCCCATCCCGCAAGTAGGATGACGGCCAGGAGCAGGCCAATGAAAATAATGCCCATCATGACGCTGGAGACTTCAATGCAGTGGGGATGCCTGCCTAGCAGTTCCGCTGCGGAATGTCCTGCATGCCCTTGAAATCGCCGCGCTGAAGACAGCAGGTCACGAATTGCGCTTGATCTCGATCGCGATCGATCGCCGAGGGGCTTGGCTTTTGCGCCGGCCGCAACAATGGTTCTCGCAGGGGCGCGTTGCCCGGCCGGCCCGAGCGGACTAGCGCTCCGGGGCCGCGGCGGCCGACGCGCGCCGCCAAACGCTCGCAAGCAGGGACGCCATGTCTGATCGCAGGAATATCGGCACATTCGACTATGTCGTGATCGGCGCGGGCTCAGCCGGCTGCCTGCTAGCGAACCGCCTCTCCGCCGATCCGTCCAAGCGCGTGCTGGTGCTGGAGGCGGGCGGCAAGGACGACTGGATCTGGTTCCACATCCCGGTCGGCTATCTCTATGCGATCGGCAATCCGCGCGCCGACTGGCTGTTCCAGACCGAGGCGCAGGCGGGGCTCGGCGGCCGGGCGCTGGCCTTCCCGCGCGGCAAGGTCGTCGGCGGCTGCTCGGCGATCAATGCGATGATCTATATGCGCGGCCAGGCGGCCGACTATGACGGCTGGCGCCAGCTCGGCCTGCAGGGCTGGAGCTGGGACGAGGTGCTGCCCTTCTTCCTCAAGCATGAGGACCATATCGCACCGCCGCCCGGCGGGCTGCATCGCTCGGGCGGGGAATGGCGCGTCGAGCATCCGCGCGTGCGCTGGGCCGTGCTCGACGCGATCCGCGAGGCGGCGGCCGCCGCCGGCATCGCCAAGATCGACGACTTCAACACCGGCGACAACGAAGGCTCGTCCTATTTCCAGGTCAACCAGAAGCGCGGCACGCGCATGAGCGCCTATCGCGCCTTCCTCAAGCCGGTGCTGGAACGCTCCAATCTCCGGCTCGAGACGCATGTCCTGGTCGAGCGCCTCGTCGTCGAGGACGGGCGCGCCAGCAGCGTCGAGTTCAGCCATGGCGGCGAGAAGCTGCAGGTCGAGGTGCGCGGCGAGATCGTGCTGAGCGCCGGCGCCGTCGGCTCGCCGGCGATCCTCGAGCGTTCGGGCATCGGCGACGGAGAACGCCTCCAGGGGCTCGGCATCACGACGCAGTGCCACGCCCCCGGCGTCGGCGAGAACCTGCAGGACCATCTCCAGATCCGCCCGGTCTACAAGGTCGAGGGCGTGCGCACGCTGAACAGCGACTATGCCAAGCTCTGGCGGCGGCCGCTGATGGCGCTGGAATATGCGGCGCTGCGCACCGGCCCGCTCACCATGGCGCCCTCGCAGGTCGGTGCCTTCGCCAAATCCTCGCCGGACTATGCCACCGCCAATCTCGAATTCCACTTCCAGCCGCTTTCGCTCGACAAATGGGGCGATGGCCTGCATCCGTTCGGCGCCTTCACGGCAAGCGTCTGCAACCTGCGCCCGTCGAGCCGCGGCAGCGTGCATTTGAAGAGCCCGCGCGCCGAAGAGGCCCCGGCGATCTCGCCGAACTATCTCACCACCGACGAGGACCGCCAGGTCGCGGTCGACGCGCTCAAGCTCGCGCGGCGCATCGTCGCTCAGGCCCCGCTCGCCCGCTTCAACCCGCAGGAATATGTGCCCGGCCCCGACATCTCCAGCGACGAGGCGCTGTTCGCCGCAGCCGGTCAGCTCGGCACCACGATCTTCCACCCGGCCGGCACGGTCAGGATGGGCCGCGACGACGATGCCGGCGCCGTGCTCGACGAGCGGCTGCGTCTGCGCGGTGTCGAGGGGCTGCGCGTCATCGACGCCTCGGTGATGCCGCGGATCACCTCGGGCAACACCGCCGCCCCGACCATGATGATCGCCGAGAAGGGCGCGCAGATGCTGCGCGAGGATGCGCAAGCGCGGTGAACCCATGCGCTGAGCCGGCTTGACGCAGGCGGCTCCGCCGGCCCATCTTTGCAAAAATAGCAAAGATGGAAACGCCATGGATACGTTCCGCGGAATGCAGATGTTCGTCACGGTGGTGCAGAGCGGCTCGCTCTCGGCCGCGGCACGGCAGATCGGCACCTCGCCGGCTTCGATCTCGCGCTATATGACGGCGCTGGAGGACAGCACGGGCAGCCGCCTGCTCAATCGCAGCAGCCGCAAGCTGACCTTGACCGAAGCGGGCGAGATCTATTTCCGCCATGCCGAGCACATCCTCGGCCAGATCGAGGCGACCAACAGCGCGATCTCGCAGCTCCAGCACGCGCCGCGCGGCACGTTGCGGGTGCATTCGCGCATCCTGATCGCGTCGCAGCAGATCGTCCCGGCCATGCCGGAGTTCCTGGCGCGCTATCCCGACATCAAGGTCGACCTGATGATGTCGAACCAGATCATCGACCTGGTCGAACAGAATGTCGATGTCGACATCCGCATCGGCAAGCTCGAGGATTCGGCGCTGATCGCGCGCAAGCTGCTGTCGAGCGAGCGCCTGCTCTGCGCCGCGCCGGGCTATCTCGCCGGAAAGCCGCCTGTCGAGACTCCGGCGGATCTGGCGGCGCATAACTGCCTGACCTACCGGCTCCACATGGGCGGCACGGTCTGGCGCTTCGCCGGGGACGAGGGCGAGGTGATCGAAATTCCGGTCACGGGCAATTTCCAGACCGATAGCGGCCCGAGCCTGCGCAGCATGGCGCTGGCAGAAGCCGGTATCATCCTGATGCCGGACTGGTCGGTCCAGACGGATATCGATGCCGGGCGGCTGGTGCGGCTGCTGCCTGGCCACCGGGTCAGCTATGCCTCGTTCGAGAACGGTATCTACGCCGTCTACCAGCAGAGCCGGCACCGCTCGGCCAAGGTCCGCGTCTTCGTCGATTTCCTGGCGGAGCTGCTGCGCCGCAACGACGCCAGGAGCCTGACGGCCGCAGCCTGACGAGACTACTCGATCTTCACGCCGGCGGTGTCGATGATGTGCTTCCACTTGCCGCGTTCGGTCTCGATCACCGCCTGCAGGTCGGCGGGCGTGCCGCCCGTCGGCAGCATGCCGAGCTCCTCGAAGCGCTTGCGGATATTGGGCAGGGCCAGGATCTCGTTCAGCGCCGTATTGAGCCGGCCGACGATCTCGTCGGGAACGCCCGAGCCGGTGGTGAGGTAGAGCAGCGTCACGGCCTCGTAGCCCGGCAGGTCCTCGGCGATGGCGGGGAGCTGGGGCTCGAGCGTGACGCGCTTGGCCGTCGAGACGCCGAGCGCGCGCAGCTTGCCGTCGCGCACCTGCGGCATCATCGCCGTCAGCGTGTCGATCGCGCATTCGATCCGGCCGCCGACAAGATCGACCAGCGCTGGTCCCGAGCCGCGATAGGGCACGTGCGTGAGGTCGATCCCGGCCAGGTTCTTGAACAGCTCGACGGCGAGATGGCTCGCCGAGCCCGGCCCGTTGCTGGCGAAGTTCAGCTTGCCGGGATTGGCCTTGGCATAGGCGATGAACTCGGCCGTGCTCTTCACCGGCAGTGACGGGTGGACGACGAGCACGCTCGGAAGCTGCGCGACATGGATGATCGGCCGAAAATCCTTGACCGCGTCATAGGGCAAGGACGGGTAGAGGAACGGGTTGGTCATCTGCACGCCGGGCGTCGCGATCAGGATCGCCGAGCCGTCGGGCGGCGCACCGGCGACCGCGGCGGCGCCGATCGAGCCGGCCATGCCGGGGCGGTTCTCGATGATGAAGGAGGCGCCGAAGACCCGCTTCAGCTCATCGGCCAGCAGGCGCGCCGCGACGTCCGAGCCGCCGCCCGCGACGAAGGGCACGATGAACCGGACGAGCTTGCCCGGCCAGGCCTCAGCCTGCGCAGGCCAGGGCGCGAAACCCGCAAGCGAAGCGCCCGCGCCCGCCAAGAAGCCACGGCGATCCAACATCTCTAATCCTCCCACGCAGCCGTCTCGTTGGCGGCTTTCAATCGCGGCAGAACTACCAGCCAATCGCGCGCGCGACATCGCCTGGCAGCGCCGACCACTTGTGCGAGGGATGAAAAGCTGGCGGCCGACAGCGGACGCCGCTTCAAGCGGAGCCGGGAAGGCTTTGGAGCCCAGCGCCAGGCACCAGCGCGAGCTCGCTCTCATCCTTCAACCCGACGCCGGTGAGCGAGCGGCGGAGCGCCTCGTCGACCAGCCAGGCGAGCTTGAAGGCCGCGATCTCGAAGGACAGCCCGCCGGGCCGAATATTGGAGATGCAGTTGCGCGCCGCATCGCTCAGCCCCCGCCGCGGTGCGAAGGTCAGGTAGACGCCGAGCGAATCCGGCGAGGACAGGCCGGGCCGCTCACCGATCAACACCGCCACGAGGCGCGCGCCAAGCGCCTCGGCCGCCTCGTCACCCAGCGCGACACGGGCCTGACTGGCGATGACGACCGGCGCGATCCGCAGGCCGCGCTGCCGCAGCAAGGGCAGCGTAGCGGCGAGCAGAGGCGCGGCATTGTGCTGGACCGCCGTCGAGGACAGGCCGTCCGCAACGACGAAAGCCAGGTCGAACTCGCTTTTGCGGCCGGCCAGCAGCGCCAGGCTCTCCGGCGAGAGCCGCCGTCCCAAATCGGGCCGGCGCAAATAGAGGTCGCGGGAGGAGGCGGCGCTCGCGACCTCGACCATGTCGAGCGACAGCGCGGCCAGTTCTGCCGCGACAGCCTCCGGCCGGAACGGGATATGGACCGCGTCGCGCGCCTGCGCATGGGCGAGGCCGAAGCGCAGAACCTCACGCGTCGGCAGGGAAGCGCCCGAGCGGCCGAGCGCGATGCGCGCCGGGGTCAGCCGCGTCAGCGCGGCCCAGCGCTCCTCAGTGGGAACAGGCTCGTCGCCGCTCATGCCGCCTTGCCCGGCATCGCCGAGAGCAGGGCCTGCCCGCCCCTGCCGCCGCTCAGGCGCCCCGTCGCGTCGGTGATTTCCATGCGCCGTAGCCAGGCCTCGAATTCCGGCGCGCGGCGCAGGCCCAGCACCTCGCGGACATAGAGCTGGTCGTGGAAGGAGGTAGACTGATAGTTCAGCATGACGTCGTCGGCGCCGGGCACGCCCATGACGAAATTCACTCCGGCCGTGCCGAGCAGGGTCAGCAGCGTGTCCATGTCGTCCTGGTCGGCCTCGGCATGGTTGGTGTAGCAGACGTCGCAGCCGAGCGGCACGCCCATCAGCTTGCCGCAGAAATGATCCTCCAGCCCGGCCCGGATGATCTGCTTGCCGTCATAGAGATATTCCGGGCCGATGAAGCCGACGACAGTGTTGACCAGAAGCGGCTCGAACGGCCGGCAGACCGCATAGGCGCGGGCTTCCAGCGTCTGCTGGTCGACGCCGTGATGCGCGTCGGCCGACAGCGCCGAGCCCTGCCCCGTCTCGAAATACATGACGTTGTCGCCGACAGTGCCGCGCTTCAGCGAGCGGCCGGCCTCCATGCCCTCCTGCAGCAGCGCGAGCGAGATGCCGAAGGATTCATTGGCCTTTTGCGTGCCCGCGACGGACTGGAAGACGAGATCGACCGGCGCGCCCTGCCCGATCAGCGCGATCGCGCTGGTGACATGGGTCAGCACGCAGCTTTGCGTGGGAATGTCGAAACGCCGGATCAGATCGTCGAGCAGGCGGACGAGATCGCCGAGCACCGGCAGGGAGTCGGAAGCCGGGTTGATGCCGATCACCGCATCGCCGCAGCCATAGAGCAGCCCGTCCACGGTCGAGGCGAGGATGCCGGCGGCATCGTCGGTCGGGTGGTTCGGCTGGAGCCGCACCGCCATGGTGCCGGGCAGGCCGATCGTGTCGCGGAAGCGCGTCACCACCCGGCATTTGCGGGCGACCAGGATGAGGTCCTGATTGCGCATCAGCTTGGAGACGGCGGCCGCCATCTCGGGCGTCACGCCGCGTGCGATGCCGGCAAGGCTCTCCGGCGTCGCCTTCTCCGAGCAGAGCCAGTCGCGGAACTCGCCGACGGTGAGCGAGGCGACCGGCGCGAAGGCCGCCGCGTCATGCGTATCGACGATCAGCCGTGTGACCTCGTCCTCCTCATAGGGGACCAGGGCCTCGGTCAGGAAGGTGCGAAGCGGCAGGTCGGCGAGCCCGATCTTGGCCGCCATGTTCTCTTCCATGCTGCCGGCTGCGATGCCGGCCAGCATGTCGCCCGAGCGCAGGGGCGTCGCCTTCGCCATCAGCGTCTTCAGGTCGGCAAAGACATGGGTCTGTCCGCCGATCGCGACCCGATATGCCATGGACCTCTCTCCCGGAAACGCCTCGCCGAGTGTGGGTACGGCCGCGCCGGAGCGCAAGCCGCCAGCCCGCATGCAGAGCCTATGCCGGAACCGCGTAGGCCTCGATCGTATCGAAGAGCTTTCGCGAGATCGCGACGCCGTCCCTCGCGGTCCGGCTGCGCGCCCTGGTGCGCCTCTCGCCGGGCAAGCGTGCGTCCGGCTGGCCCGCGATGGCCTCGAACAGCCGCTCCAGTCGCGCCGTGGCGCCCTCGCCCGCGAGTTCACCCGGATCGATCGCGATGAAGAACTGGCCGGTGCGCGGCGAGCCGCCGAGATTGTCGGCGAAGGAGGAGGCGTCGATCGAGAGATTGGCGCCGGTCAGCCAGGCCGCGAAGACCTCGACGATCAGCGCGAGACCCGCGCCCTTGTAGCCGCCGGAGGGGACCATCGAGCCGCCGGCGAGCGCGGCCTTGGGGTCGGTGGTCGGATTGCCATCCTTGTCGAGCGCCCAGCCGAGCGGGATCGCTTCGCCGCGCTGCTGATGGACGACGATCTCGCTCTTGGCGACGACGCTGGAGGATTGGTCGAGCACCAGAGGCTCGCGCCCCGTCCGTGGCACCGCGAAGGCGATCGGATTGGTGCCGAAGACCGGCTTCGCCCCGCCCGCCGGCGCGATCGAGGCAGGCGCGTTGACGAAGCCGAGCGCGAGCAGCCCCTGCCGGGCGATGCGCTCGACATGATAGCCGACAACGCCGCAATTATAGGAGTTGGTGACGGCGAGCGCGGCGATGCCTTGCGCCCTGGCCGCCTCGCACAGCGCCGGCAGACCGAAATCAATCGCAGGATGGGCGAAGCCGCCCTTGGCGTCGATGCGGACGAGGCCGGGCCTGGGACTGTCGAGCACGGGCCTCGCCTTGCCGTCGATCTTGCCGACGCGGGCATGCTCGCAATAGGTCGGCAGCCGGGCGAGGCCGTGGCTGTGCACGCCTTCGGCCTCGGCCGCGACGACGGAGGCGGTGATCGGCGCCTCGTTGCGCGGATCGACGCCGCAGGCGAGCAGGACCTTGCGCGTCAGCGCCTCGACCTGCGGCAAGGTGAGCCGGACACCCTCGGCCGGAACATGCGTGTTCATGCCGCTTCCTCCTTGACCTGCTCGACCCGGTAGAGCCCGGTCACGGCCTGCGGCGTGACCATCCCGTCGGCGAGGTCGCGCGCCAGGCGCTTCGGATCGCGCTTGCCCGGGTCGCCGAAGCCGCCGCCGCCCGAGGTCTCGATGGTGACGACATCGCCGGCCCGCAGCGGGATGCCCGAGACCTTGGATTGCAGCGAGAGTTTCGAACCGTCCGGGCGCGTCACCGTGGTACGGCTGAGCGAGCCCTTCTCGCCGCCCGAAATGCCGTAGGGCGCGTGCCGGAAGCGCTCGAAATTGGTCGAGAGCGTGCCCTCAGCCGCGTCGAGCCGCCATTCGCGCACGAGGCCGAGGCCGCCGCGGAACTCGCCGGCGCCGCCGGAATCGGGGATCAGCCCATATCGCGTGAAGGTGACCGGATATTTCGCCTCGACCATCTCGATCGGGGCGTTGGTGTTGTTGTGCAGGCCGCAGGAGAGCGCGCTGGCGCCGTCGCCCTTGGCATGGCCGCCCCAGCCGCCGACCTCGATGTCGAAATAGACCTGGCGCTTACCGTTCGGATGGGTGGTCTGCAGCGCGTAGACATAGGAGATCGCGTAATAGGCCGCCGGGATGCGCTCCGGCATGATCTCAGCCAGCGCGCCGAAGACCGCGGTCGCGATCCGATGGTTGACGACCATGCGGCCGGCGACCGGCGCCGGGAAGACGGCGTTGACGACGCTGCCTTCCGGCAGCTTCACCGTGACCGCGCGATAGCAGCCGGAATTGGCCGGGATCTCGCCGCCGAGCGCCGCCAGCAGCGCGTAATAGACCGCCGAGCAGGTCATGGCCGGCGTGTTGTTGACCGGCCCCCTCACCTGCGGGCTCGAGCCCTCGAAATCAAGCGTGATGCTGTCGCCCTGCTTGACGATCCTGACGGCGAGCCGGATCGGCTCCTGCGACTGGCCGTCATCGTCGACGAGCTCGACGAAGGAGGATTCCCCGTCCGGCAGCGCCTCGAGCGCGGCCCGCACCATCCGCTCGGAGCCGTCGAGGATCGCGGACATCGCGGCGGCCAGCGGGGCCGAGCCGTATTTCCGCGCCATCCGCGCGACCGCGCGCTCGCCGATGCCGAGCGCCGCGATCTGCGCATTCAGGTCGCCGCGCGTCTCGTCCGGCTGGCGGACATTGTGCAACAGCATCTCGAAGACGCCGGTGTTGAGCACGCCCCTGTCGACGAGGCGCAGCGGCGGGATACGAATGCCCTCCTGGAAGACCTCCGTCGCATTGGCGTAGTAGCTGCCGGCCGCGCCGCCGCCGACATCGACATGGTGGCACAGCGTGCCGACGATGCCGACGCGCTCGCCATCGACGAAGACAGGGCGGAAGGTCTGGATATCGGGCAGGTGCTGGCCGCCGGAATAGGGATCGTTGGTGACGATGACGTCGCCGTCGTTCCATTTCTCGAGCGGGATGAAGCGGTCGAGGATCGTGCGCAGGCAGTCCGACATCGAGTTGAGATGGACCGGGATGCGCGCCGATTGCGCGATGTTGTTGCCCTGCGCGTCGAAGACCGCGGTCGAGAAGTCGAGGATCTCGCGCACCACGGTCGAGCGGCTGGTGCGCCAGATCGTGATGCTCATCTCCTCGGCCGCCGCGACCAGTGCGTTGCGGATGACCTCGAGGCGGACGGGATCGATGCCCTGCTGAAGTGTACTCATTGTCTTTGGCCTCACTGTCTTTGGCCTCACTGCGCGGTGCTGCGGTCGGCGATCAGGGCGCCGGCGGGATGGGCGGCGATGCTCCAGCCGGACGGCAGGTAGATCGAGGTATAGGGCTCTTCGACGATGGCCGGGCCGAGGACCGGGTCGCCTATGCCGATCGCCTCGCGCGCCCGGACCGGCGTGTCGACGGCCGCGCCGCGGCCATGGACGAGGCGCGTCCGCGGTGTCGCCGTCGCGGCTTCGGCATGGCGGCGCGCCGGCACCGGCTTGGCGAGCGCGCCGACCGCCTTCAGCCTCAGCGCGACGATCTCGACCGCGACCTCCGGCTCGTCATAGGAAAAGCGTTGCCTGTGCAGGGCGTGGAAGGCGGCGCTCGCCCTGGCGACGCCCGCGGCCGAGAAATCGGCCTCCTCCAGCGGCACGCGCAGGTCGAAGGCCTGGCCGGCATAACGCAGGTCGACAGCCCATTCGAAACGGCGCGCCTGAGGCGCGACGCCATCTTCCGCGAGCAGCGCCTGCGCCTCGGCGACCAGGCGAGCGGCCGTGCCGGCAAGGCCGGGCGCGAGCTCGGCGAGCAGCCCGATCTGCGTAGCGCTGAGATCATGGGCGATGTCGGACCAGAGAATGCCCCAGGCCGAGAGCGTCGAGGCATGGGCCGGGAAGATGACGCGGCGGATGCCGAGCTCTTCGGCCACCTCGCAGGCATGGACGCCGCCGGCGCCACCGAAGGAGAGCATGGCGAAATCCTCGGGATCGAGCCCCTTCTCGAACAGTGAGAGCCGGATCGCCATGGCGAGCGCCGAGTTGGCAACGTCGATGACGCCGGCCGCCGTCTCGTCGACCGAGAGGCCGAGCGGAGCCGCGACGGTCTCGGCGGCGCGGCGGGCGGCGGCGCGGTCGAGCGGCATGGCGCCGCCCATGAAGCTCGCGCCGTCGAGGCGGCCGAGCAGGAGGTTGGCATCGGTCACGGTCAGCGCCGTGCCGCCCTTGCCGTAGCAGGCGGGGCCGGGATCGGCGCCGGCGCTGTGCGGGCCGATGCGCAGCCGCTTGCCGTCATCGACCCAGGCGATCGAGCCGCCGCCGGCGCCGATCGTCCGCATCTCGATCATCGGCAGCCGCACCGGCAGCCCATCGACCTCGCCCTCGTTGACCATCGAGACCGTGCCGTCATGCACGACCGAGACGTCGAAGGACGTGCCGCCCATATCGACGGCGACCAGGTTGGGCTCGTCCAGTTCGACCGAGAGGCGCCTGGCCGCGGCCGCGCCGCCGCTCGGGCCGGAGAGCAGCAGGCGAGCCGGCTCGCGCCCGGCCTTGGCGAGCCCCGAGACGCCGCCATTGGACTGGACGAGATAGACCTGAGAGCGCGGCACCTCCTCCTTGAGCCGCCCGGCGAGACGGTCGGTGTAGCTCTTGACGATCGGCACGAGCAGGGCGTTCAGCGCCGTCGTCGACATGCGCTCGTATTCGCGGATCTCGGGCGAGATGTCGGAGGCGAGTGAGATCGCGACGCCGGGCAGAAGTTCGCTCAGGATCTCGCCGACGCGTCGCTCATGCGCCGGGTTGGCATAGGCATGGAGCAGGCAGACGGCGACCGACCTGACATCCGCCTCGGCGAGCCAGGCCGCGATGCGCCGCACGCCCTCCTCCTGCAAGGGGACGACGACGCGCCCGTCGGCACTGACGCGCTCCTCGACGCCGAAGCAGAAGCGGCGCGCGACGAGCGGCTCGGGCTGTTCCAGCGTGATCGCATAGACGTCCTTGCGGCCATGCCGGCCGATCTGCATCACGTCCTCGAAGCCGGCGGTCGTGACGATGGCGCCGAGCGGCAGCTTGCGCTCCAGCACCGCGTTGGTCGCGATCGTCGTGCCGTGCAACAGGTATTGCACCGCCTCCATCGGGAAACCGAAGCGCTCGGAAGCCTCGCGGATGCCGGTCAGCAGACCGATCGAGGGATCCTTCGGCGTGCTCGGCGTCTTGATCTGATGGATCGCGCCGGAGCCGGCGTCGAGGATCTCGATATCGGTGAAGGTGCCGCCGATATCGACGGCGATGCGAATGTCCTGTTGCATCAGGCAAGGCTCCAGCGTTCCCGCTCGCGACGCGAGCGGGCCAGGTTCGAAAGATGGGCGTTCGGTTCGGCTCTAGAGGCAGCGTTTCGTGTTCAAAAACCCGGCGTCATCCCGGCCGCAGCGAAGCGGAGCGCCGAGATCCATCATGGAGCGCGGCGCTCTTCGATGGATCCCGGAGCTGCGCGGCTTTGCCGCTTGTTCGGGATGACGCCGTGGTTCGGAGCGAGATGATCGGCTTCATTTCACGAAGGTCTTGGCGAGGCCCGAGGTGCGATCCACCACGAGGACGACGGCGAGGGTGAGGACGACGAGCAGCACCGACAGCGCCGCCACCAGCGGATCGGCCTGCTGCTCGACGCGGTGATACATCGCGACCGGCAAGGTCGAGATGCGCGGACCGGTCAGGAACAGTGACAGCACGACCTCGTCGAAAGAGACGAGGAAGCAGAGCGCCGTGGTGCCGACGATGCCGGAGCGCATCATCGGCAAGGTCACCCGGCGAAACACCGTCAGCGGCGAGGCGCCCAGCGTCGCCGCCGCCTCCTCGACCGGGATCGGCAAGGTGGCGAGCGCGGTCGAGAGCACGCGGATCGCATAGGGCAATGTCACCACCAGATGCGCCGCGACCAGGCCCTGGAAGGTGGCGAGCAACCCATAGCCCGAGAACACGATCAGGATGGCGAGGCCGAGCACGATCGTCGGCAGCAGCAGCGGCGCGGTGAACAGGCTCGAGAGGAACTCGGCGCCGCGCGGCTTCAGCCTGACCAGCGCATAGGCCGCCGGCAGGCCGATGAGCAGGCTGAGCACGGTCACGACGAAGGCGAGCAGCAGGCTCGTCCAGAAGGCGGAGACCATCTTCCCGTCGGCGAAGATCGCCGGATACCATTTGGTGCTCCAGCTCGAAGGCGGGAACATCATGTAGCTATCGCCCGAGAACGAGATCGGCACGACGACGACCAGCGGCGCCAGCAGGAAGACGAACATCGCGAAGGCGAGGAGCTTCAGGGTCGGGGAAATCGGGCGTTCGTCCATGATCTCCCTCCCCTCACATGATGGCGCGCAGGGCGCGGGTATAGAGGACGAGCGCGCCGCCGAAGATGACGAGCACGAGGATCGAGAGCGAAGCGGCGAGCGGCCAGTTCAGCGTCACGATCGCCTGATCGTAGATCTCGGTCGCGAGCAGGAAGACCCGTCCGCCACCGAGCAGTTTCGGCGTGATGAAGGACGAGACCGCCAGCACGAAGCAGAGCAGCGAACCGAGTGCGATGCCGGGTAGCGTCAGCGGCACGACGATATGCCGAAACACCTTCCAGGGCGGCGCGCCGAGCGTCGACGCCGCCTCCTCGACGCGCGGATCGAGCCGCCCGAAGCCGGCGAGCAGCGCCAGGATCATGTAGGGCATCAGGATCTCGGTGAGGCCGATGACCACGCCGGTCTTGTTGAACATCAGCTTGAGCGGCGTGATCCCGATGGCGCCGAGCGCGTTGTTGACGAGGCCGTTCTCGGAGAGGATCGCGACCCAGCCATAGGTGCGCACCACCGCCGAGGTTAGCAGCGGCGAGATCACCAGGACGAGCAGGAAGGTGCGCCACGTGCCGCTGGACCGATGGAGATAGAGCGCGATCGGATAGGAGCAAACCAGGGTCAGCAGCGTGATGCCGAGGCTGACGCCGATGCTGTTGAGAATGAGCTCGCCGTAAAAGCTGTCGCGCAGCAGCGAGAACCAGGTCGCGAAGGTGTAGACCTCGACCATCGCGCCGGTCGGCTGCGACTCGTAGAACGACATGCGCAGCAGATTGAGCACCGGCACCAGGAAGCCGAAGGCATTGACCAGCGCGATCGGCAGGATCAGCAGCACGACCAGCGACAGGCCGGCGCGCCGCTCCTCGGCTGCCGCTGGCGCCGGCATGGCGACGGCTGGGGCGGCCGCGCTCATGCGGCGGCTCCATAGACGAAGATGTCCTGCGGCCGCCAGGTCAGGGTCACCGGCCGGCCGGGCTCGATCACGCTCTCGCCGCCGCGCGTCGCGAGCTCGACCGAGACGATCTGGCCGGCGACATCGACATCGTATTGCAGGATGTCCCCGGCGAAGGTCGCGCGGGCGACAGTGCCCGTGACCTGCTGGCAACCCGGATCGCCTGCGGTCGCGGCCGGCGAGAGACCGACGCGATGGGGCCGGATCATGACCTCGACCGGGCCCTCGAGGCCGGCAGGCGCGGGAATCCGCTGGCCGGCGAACTCGGCCGCGCCATTGCGGGCGACGGCGCTGAGGCGGTTGGTGCGGCCGACGAAGCTCGCGACGAAGGCCGTCCTCGGCGTCTCGTAGAGCTCGACCGGCGTGCCGAGCTGTTCGAGCCTTCCCTGGTTCAGCACGGCGACCTTGTCGCACATGGTCAGCGCCTCGACCTGGTCATGGGTGACGAAGATCGCGGTGATGCCGAGCCGCTTCTGGATGTCGCGGATCTCGTTGCGCATCTCGTCGCGCAGCTTGGCGTCGAGATTGGAGAGCGGCTCGTCGAGTAGCAGGATCGAGGGCCGGATGACGAGCGCCCGCGCCAGCGCGACGCGCTGCTGCTGGCCGCCGGACAGCTGGCCTGGCCGGTGCTCCTCCTTGCCGGCGAGATGCACGAGCGCGATGGCCTCGGCCACGCGCCTGGCGATCTCGTCCTTGGCGACGCCGCGCATTTCGAGGCCGAAGGCGACATTGCGCGCGACGCTCATGTGCGGGAACAGCGCATAGCTCTGGAAGACCAGCCCCATGTCGCGGCGATGCGTCGCGACATCGGTCAGGTCGCTGCCGCCGACGACGATCCGGCCGGCGGTCGCGGGCACGAGGCCCGCGATCATCCTGAGCGAGGTCGTCTTGCCGCAGCCCGAGGGGCCGAGAAAGGCGACGAGCTCGCCCTTGGGCACATCGAGATCGAGATCGTCGACCGCGAGGAAGTCGCCATAGCGCTTGGTCAGGCCACGGATCGACAGGAAGCCTTCGGGAGCGTCGGCTCGGCTGGTCATGATCGGCCCCTTCCCGCTCAGCGGCTCAGCGGGATGACCTTGCGGCGCCACTCGTTCATGATCGGCTCGCGGACCTTGGCGAGCGCGATCCAGTCGACCGGGATGACCTTGTCCATCGACTTGACCGCAGTGCGCTCGATCGCGGCCTCGGAAATCTGCGCCTTGGCGTTGGTCGGGGCGTAGAACATCGCCTCGGTGAAGGCCTTCTGGGCCTCCGGGCCGAGCGCGTAGTTGATGAACTTGGTGGCGGCGTCCTTGCCCGGGCCGCCGGCGACCTGGTTGATCGTGTTGATCTGGAAGACGCTGCCTTCCTTCGGCAGCGTCGCGCCGAGCTTGCCGTTAGAGGTGTCGATATTGACCTGCGCACGCGCGTTCCAGCCGGCGCCGACCGTGGCCTGGCCAGAGACGATCGTGACATAGACCTCAGGCTTGGGCTCCCAGGTCTGCACGTTGGGAGCGATCTCGCCCAGCGCAGCGATGCCCTTGTCGACGCTCTTGAGGTAGTCGGTACCGCCGCGCGCCTTGTCGGCGATCAGGACGAGCGACAGGCCCTGGATGTCAGGCATGCCCGGAATGGCGACCTTGCCGGCGAATTTCTTGTCGGCGAGATCCATCCAGGACTTCGGCGCCTCCTTCACCACATCGGTATTGTAGAGCAGGACGAGGTTGTCGAAGGTCACCGCCACGCCGTCGACATCGGGGATGCGGGCGGTCGGATAGAGATCGGCGACGTTGGGGACGTTCTTCTCGTCGATCTTGGTCAGGAGCTTCTCGTCGGTCGCGGCCTTCGAGACCGAAACGTCCATGATGACCACATCGGCCTGCGGCGCGGCCTTCTGGGCGCGCAGATTGCCGAGCATCTGGGCCGAGTTCGGCATCGGGAAATATTCGATCTTGATATCGGGGTTGGCCTTCATGAAGGGCTCGACCACCGCCTTGGCGTAGCGCTCCTGGAACAGGCCGGAATAGGCCATCAGCGTGACGGTCTGCTGCGCCAGCGCGGCGCTCGACAGAAGCGCCGTCGCAAGGCCGGCGCCGATCGCGATCTTGGCATAGGACTTCATCTGACTTCCCCTGTGGTTATGGTTGTGCGAGCGGCTTGGCGCCGCCCGCTTGGTCGTGCGGATTCAAGCCTTCACAACATCAGGCCTTGGCGAGCTTGCCCTCCACCATGGCGGTGGCGCCCGAGATGTCGGGCAGCTTCTCGCCCTTGCGCAGGCGCTCGAGCAGCACGAGTTCCTGCTCCTGCATCTCGATGGCGCGCCGGGCATAGGATTCGGCGGTCGCGGCCTTCAGGACGACGACGCCGCTCTCGTCGCAAAGCACCGCGTCGCCGGGCTCGATCGTCTGGCCGCCGACGCTGACCGGCACGTTGATCGCGCCCTCGGTGCCGAGGATCTTGGTGGTGATCGGCGACGGGCCGCGGCACCAGATCGGCATCTCGGTCTTGACGATCTCGGAGAAATCCGTAGCCGGCCCGTCGATGACGCCGGCCGTGACGCCGGCATTCTTCATCGAATGGGTGACGACCCCGCCCCAACAGGCATGCTTGGTGTCCCCGCAGCGGTCGATCACGACCACGTCGCCGGGCCGGACCAGCTTGGTCAGGTAGTGCAAGGCGGTCGAATCCGCATGCGGGATGCGGATCGTGACGGCGGTGCCGGCGACGCGCTTGGTCGGCAGCACGGCGCGGATTTCGCGGTCGACGAAGCCGGAATGCAGGACATGGCCGATGGTCGCGACCTCGCATGTCTGCAGCAGCGCGACGAGCTCGGCCGGGATCTGCGCCGGCATCGGGTTGACGATGAACATGCCGTGCTCCGCTCAGCCGATGACGTGGTGGTTGGCGACCGGCACGGCGGCGCGGACCTTGGCGGTATAGTCGAAATCGAGCCTCGCACTCGCCGTGCCGACGCCGTCCGACACCTGCGCCGTGACATGGCCCCAGGGGTTGATCACCATGGAATGGCCGTAGCAGGCGTTCTTGCCCTGGGCATGGGTGCCGGTCTGGCCGGTGGCGAGGAACCAGGTCTGCGTCTCGGCGGCGCGGGCGCGCGCCAGCAGCTCCCAATGGTCCTTGCCGGTCATCAGGGTGAAGGCGGCGGGCAGCACGATGACGTCGGCGCCGGCATCGCGCAGCTTGCGGAAGAGCTCGGCGAAGCGAATGTCGTAGCAGATGGCGCAACCGACCGTGACGTCGCCGATATCGTAGGTGACGATGTCCTTGCCGCGCGAGACCATGTTCGACTCGCGATAGCTCGCGCCGCCGGGCGCATCGACGTCGAAGAGATGGATCTTGCGGTAATGCGCGATCTGCTTGCCGTCGGGGCCGAAGACGATCGTCGCGTTGTAGTAGTCGTCGCCGTCGCGTTCGCAGACGCTGCCGGCATGGATGGTGACGCCGTGCTTCTCGGCCAGGCCCGACATCAGGCGGTAGCTCTCGCCGTTCGGGAAGGTCTCGGCGCTGTCGCGCATCGCGGCCGGGCTGCCATCGAGGAAGGCGTAATATTCCGGGAGGACGACGAGATCGGGCTTCTCCTCGGCAATGACCTTCTCGATCATCTCCCGGGCGGTCTTGAGGTTCGCGGACTTGTCGTCCTGCGAGTTCATCTGGACGAGCGAGACTTTCAACGGCGTTCTCCCTGCAGGCTTGCCCGCAGCAGAACAAACCCGAGCCGGCCCGGCAAACGCGAAATTCTTGTTCGCCTCGACAAGAATTGCTTATGAGAGCGACAACGCCACGCGCTGCCCGATCTCTGGGCAGGCTCCCGGACGATCAACTGGCCGAGGCGATCTCCACCGCCATGTCGGCGATCAGGGCCGGCAGCGCGTTGCCGGGATCGTCGGCGAAGACCGCATGGAAGTTCAGCGCCGGCAGGCGCGCATCGACGTCGAGGACGCAGAGCTCGCCGGTCGCCAGGAATTCCTGGACGACGACGCGCGGCAGCACAGCGACGCCGACACCGTCGCGGATCAGCCGGGTGATGGTGGCGAGCGAGTTCGAGTTGAAGACCCGGATCGCACCGGCCTCGAGCCCCGCTGTCTCGATGACGCGCAGCACCGCCTGATGCGGCTGCGAGCCCTTGGAATAGGCGAAGATCGGATAATCCGCGAGGTCGGCAATAGCGAGCTGCCCCGGCTTCAGGGCGAGCTTCGACGCTGCGATCCACAGGCAGTCGAAGGAACAGAGTTCGATATTGCGGATATGCGGGGCGACCACCGGCCCCATGATCAGGCCGAGATCGACCTGCCCGTCCTGGATCTGCCGGGCGAGGTTGAGGCTGGTGTCGACATTGAGGTCGATCGTGACATGCGGATAGGTCTGCTTGACGCGCTCGATCAGGCGCGGCAGCCAGGCGTAGACGATCGAGTCGATCGCGCCGATCAGCACCGTGCCGCGCTGGTTGCTGGCATCGCCGATGTCGCGCTGGAAATCATTGACCATGCGCACGATGGCCTCCGCCTGGCCCAGCGCCCGCTGGCCGTGCGGTGTCAGGCTGACATTGCGCAGGTCGCGCTCGAACAGGCGCACGCCGAGGTCGCGTTCGAGCGTGGCGATGCGGTTGGAGACCGCGGCCTGGGTCGTGCAGAGCTTGTCCGCCGCCACCGAGAAGCTGCGCAGCCTTGCGACCCAGACGAAGGTTTCGAGGAACTTGAGATTCACGCCTGGATCACTCTCATTGGCTGTACCGGCCCGCCTCGGCCAGCACGATCGGGACCATAGCCGCAGCATTCATGCCTGGCACGCGCAGAACGCGGTGATCTCGGCATGGAACTCCTGCGCGAAATCGAGCACGACCGGCGAACGCGAGCGATGCGCGGACCAGACCGCCGTGACCTCGATATGGATTCGCGGTGCGAAAGGGCGAACGACGATGCCCCGCCCTTCATATTCCAGCGCGCTGAACGGATCGACGATCGAGACACCGATCCCGGTCGAGACCAGCCCGCAGGCGATCATCGACAGCGGGGTCTCGACGATGAAGCGCGGCGCGACGCCATGGTCGGCGAGAAGCGCGTCGATGCGGTAGCGCAGCTTGGTCGAGCGCTCGAGGGCGACGAAGGATTCCCCCTTCAGATCCTCTGGCCCGATCTCGGCCCGTGCGGCCAGGCGATGGCCGGCCGGCAGGATGGCGACGGCCGCGACCTTCGGCAGGGGCTCAAGGACGATGCCTGGCAGTTCCAGCGGCGTCTGGACATAGCCGAGCTCGCAGAAACCGGAATGGACCCAGTCGGCGACCTGCGAGGAGGGCCCGCCATAAAGCGCGACGTCGAGATTGGGGCGCTCGGCCATGAAGCGCCCGACGGCCCGGGGAATGACGCCGATCGAATAGGCCGGCAGGGCCGCGACGCGCAGGATGCCGGCCCGGTGCTCGCGCAGGTCGCGGGCGACGTCGGCGATGCGGTCGAGCGCGATGAACTGCCGCTCGACCTCGCGATAGAGCGAGAGCGCCTCGTTGGTCGGCAGCAGGCGCACCCCCGCCCGCGTGAAGAGCGTCAGCCCGAGGTCGAGCTGGAGGTCGCGGATCAGCCGCGTCACCGCCGGCTGGGTGATGTTCAGCGCCTGGGCGGCGGAGGTGATCCCGCCGGTCACCATCACGGCGCGGAAAGCTTCGATCTGGCGCGGATTGATCATCTAAGGCACGGGCCTAAACATAATATTTTCTTATCGGAAGAGCCAAAATTTCGATTTGACGCATGAATTAGCCACTGCAAGCCTAGCCTTCGTCAAACAAAAAACAGGGGAATGTGATGAAGACCGGATTTTTGAGCGCGTTGCTGGCGTCCACCATCCTGATCGCCGGGCCCGCGCTCGCGCAGCAGAAGACCCTCTATGTCGCCGGCTATGGCGGCTCCTACGAGCAGGTCATGCGCAAGGACGTGATCCCGGCCTTCGAGGCCAAGGCCGGCGTCAAGATCGAGTATGTCGCCGGCAACTCGACCGACACGCTCGCCAAGCTCCAGGCCCAGAAGGGCAACCAGCAGCTCGACGTCATCATCCTCGACGACGGCCCGGCCTATCAGGCCGTCTCGCTCGGCTTCTGCGGCACGCTCGCGCCCGGCGATATCTACAAGGACGTCGCGCCGGTGATGCTGTTCAAGTCGAACAAGGCCGTCGGCCTCGGCATGGTCGGCACCGGCATCATGTATTCGAAGAAGGTCTTCGACGAGAACAAGTGGCCGGCGCCGACCTCCTGGGCCGACCTGAAGGACCCGAAATACAAGAAGAAGCTCGTCGTCCCGCCGATCAACAACACCTACGGGCTGCACACGCTGATCGCCATGGCCCAGCTCGCCGGCGGGGGCGAGAGCAATATCGAGCCCGGGTTCAAGACCTTCAAGGACGAGGTCAACGCCAATGTCCTGGCCTACGAGCCCTCCCCCGCGAAGATGACCGAGCTCTTCCAGAACGGCCAGGCCGCGATCGCGATCTGGGGCTCGGGCCGGGCCAAGGCCTTCGCCGATACCGGCTACCCGGCCGAGTTCGTCTATCCGAAGGAAGGCGGCTACGCCCTCGGCATCGCCGGCTGCCCGATCGCCGGCTCGAAGCTGGAGCCGGAGGCCAACGCCTTCCTACAATACATGCTCTCGCCCGCCGTGCAGGTGGTGATGGCGACCGGCAACGGCGCCGGCCCCGCCAATATCAAGGTCACGCTGCCGCCGGAAGCCCAGAAGGGCATTCCCTATGGCGACCAGGTCCAGCAGCTCAAGGCCGTCGACTGGGACATCGCCAACGCCAAGCGCGAGGAATGGACCAAGCGCTGGAACCGCGAGATCGAGCGTTGAAGCCGTCGCGGTTCGCTCGGGCGGGCGGCAGGCGGACATGACACATCTGGTCATCGAGGGGCTGACCAAGCGCTATGGCGGCCAGCTCGCGGTGGACGATCTCAGCCTGACGGTCGAGAGGGGCGAGTTCATCTCGCTCCTCGGTCCGTCCGGCTGCGGCAAGACCACGACGCTGCAAATGATCGCCGGCTTCGTCGAGGCCAGCAGCGGGCGCATCCTGCTCGACGGCGCCGACCTCGCCTCGGTCCCGCCCAGCAAGCGAGGCCTCGGCATCGTCTTCCAGAGCTATGCCCTGTTCCCGCACATGAATGTCGCGCAGAACATTGCCTTCGGCCTGGAGATGCGCGGCATCGACCGCATCGAGCGCGACAGGCGCACGGCCGAGGTAATGAAGCTCGTCGGGCTCGACGGCTTCGCCGAACGCTTCCCGCGCCGGATGTCGGGCGGGCAGCAGCAACGCGTGGCGCTGGCGCGTGCGCTGGTGATCAAGCCGGCCCTGCTCCTGCTCGACGAGCCGCTCTCCAATCTCGACGCCAAGCTGCGCGAGGAGATGCAGGGCGAGCTGAGGGCGATCCAGCGCAGCGTCGGCACGACAACGATCCTGGTGACGCATGACCAGAACGAGGCCATGGCCCTGTCGGACCGGATCGTCGTGATGAACAAGGGGCGCTCCGAGCAGATCGCCCGCCCGGACGAGGCCTACGCCCATCCGGCGAGCGCCTTCGTCGCGAACTTCCTCGGCAAGACCAACCTGCTGAACGCCTCCGTCGCGATGGAAGGCGGCGCGCCGATGGCGGTCGTCGGCAATTTCCGCCTGCCCGCGCCCGGCGCGGCCTCCGGCCCGATCAGGCTCGCCGTCAGGCCGGAACGCGTCGGACTTGCCGCGAATGGTGCGAACGGCCTCGACGGCACGGTGACGTCGCGCGTCTTCCAGGGGCTGTTCTGGATCCTGCAGGTCGACACCGCCGCGGGAAAGGTCACTGTCGTGCGCCAGAACGACGGCATGCAGGTTCCGGCCGAGGGCGAGAACGTCACCCTCGCCTTCGCGCCGGCGGACTGCGTCGTCCTCGACGCGGCGGCCGCGCCATGAGCCAGGACGTCTCGGCCACCCGCACGCCCTATCTGCTGACGGCGCCGGCCGGGCTGGTCTTCCTCGGACTGGTGATCATCCCGATCGGCATGACGATCCTGCTCTCCTTCTATGATTGGGGGCAGTACAAGGGCATCGTCCCGGAATTCACGCTGAAGAACTGGCGCGAGATCGCCGGCGATTCCTACTTCTTCGAGATATTCGCCCGGACCTTCCGCATCGCCGTGATCACCACGCTGGCGACGATCCTGATCGGCGTGCCGGAAGCCTATATCCTCAACCGGATGGCGCCGCCCTGGCGCGGCATCTTCCTGCTCGCGGTGATCGGCCCGCTCCTGGTCTCGGTCGTGGCGCGCACGCTCGGCTGGGCGCTGCTCTTCGGCTCGACCGGCCTCGTCAACCAGGGCCTGCAGGCGCTCGGGCTGATCAGCGAGCCCCTGGCCTTCATGTTCACCGAGACGGGCGTCATCGTCGCGCTGACCCATGTGCTGATGCCGTTCATGATCCTGGCGGTCTGGGCGGCGCTGCAGCGGCTCGACCCGCAGGTCGAGAACGCCGCCGCCTCGCTCGGCGCCGGCTCGATGACGATCTGGTTTCGGGTGGTGCTGCCACAGATCGTGCCCGGCATCCTGTCGGGCTCGGTGATCGTCTTCTCGCTCGCGGCGAGCGCCTTCGCCTCGCCCGCGATCATCGGTGGACGGCGCCTCAAGGTCGCGGCGACGCTCGCCTATGACGAGTTCCTCAACACGCTGAACTGGCCGCTCGGCGCCGCCGTGGTGACGCTGCTGCTCGTCGCGCTGATCGCCATCGTCGTCGGCTCGAACCGGCTGATCGAGCGCCGCTACGCACAGGTGTTCGAATGAGCCGCAACGGCCCCATCGCGCTCGTTTTCCACACGCTCTTCGTGATCTTCATGCTGGCGCCGCTGGCAATCGTCTGCGTCGTCGCCTTCACGCCGGAGGGCTATCTCTCGCTGCCGACGCGGGGGCCGAGCCTGCGCTGGTTCAAGGCGATCCTGTCCTATCCCGAATTCATCCGGGCCTTTCGCGACAGCCTCTGGCTGGCGGCCGTCTCCTCGACCATCGCGGTCGGGCTCTCGGTACCCGCCGCGCTGGCGATCGCGCGCTACCGCTTCCCCGGCCGGGACGCGCTGACGGCCTTGTTCATGTCGCCGCTGATGGTGCCGCATGTCGTGCTCGGCATCGCCTTCCTGCGCTTCTTCTCGCAGATCGGGATCTCCGGCACCTTCCTCGGGCTGATCCTGAGCCACGTCATCGTGATCGTGCCCTTCGCGCTCAGGCTGGTGCTGGCCTCCTCCTACGGCATCGACCAGCGCATCGAGCACGCCGCCGTCTCACTCGGCGCCAATGCCGCGACCGTGTTCCGGCGCGTCACCCTGCCGCTGATCCTGCCGGGCGTCGTCTCGGGCTGGATCCTCGCCTTCATCAACTCCTTCGACGAGGTGACGATGACGGTGTTCATCGCCTCGCCCGCGACCGTCACCCTACCGGTCCGCATGTTCCTCTACATCCAGGACAATATCGACCCGCTGATCGCCTCGGTCTCCGCCTGCCTGATCGCGATGACGGCCCTGATGCTGATCGTGATGGACCGGATCTTCGGCCTGGACCGTCTCTTCATCGGCGCCGGAAAGGGCTGAGCCTACGTGACTACGATCTCTTCTCCACGCGAGCCCGACATCGTCGTCGTCGGCGGCGGGCTCGTCGGCTCGGCGCTGGCGCTCGGGCTGATGCGCAGCGGCCAGCGCGTCACCCTGCTCGACGAGGGCGATGTCGCCTATCGCGCCTCGCGCGGCAATTTCGCGCTGGTCTGGGTACAGTCGAAGGGGCTGGGCCACCCCGAATACGCGCTCTGGTCGAAGCGCTCGGCGGAGGCCTGGCATTCCCTCGCCGGCATCCTGCGGGACGAGGCCGGGATCGACGTGGCCCATAGTCAGCCGGGCGGCTTCACGATCTGCCTGTCCGAGACGGAGGTCGAGCAGCGCACCGCGATCATGAAGCGGCTGCACAACCAGCAGGACATGGCCGAGTTTCCCTATGAGGTGCTCGACCGCGAGGAGACGAAGCGCCGCCTGCCCGATATCGGACCCGACGTCGCCGGCGCGATCTACAGCCCGCTGGATGGGCATGTGAACTCGCTGAAGCTGTTCCGGGCGCTCCATGCGGCGCTGGCGGCGCGCGGCGTCGATTATCGCCCGGGCCATCCCGTCGCCGCGATTACCCCGGAAGCGGACGGCTTTCGCGTCACCGGTCCCTGGGGCGAGCTGCGCGCGCCAAAGATCCTGCTCGCCGCCGGCCTCGACAATGCCAGGCTCGCGCCGATGGTCGGGCTGGAGGCGCCGGTCAAGCCGAGCAAGGGCCAGATCATCGTCACGGAAAAGGCCGAGCCCTTCCTGCGCAATCCGATGGTGACGATCCGCCAGACCGACGAGGGCGGGGTCATGATCGGCGACAGCCAGGAGGAAGCCGGCCTCGACACGGTCGTCGGCCTGCCGGTGATCTCGGTGATGGCCGAGCGCGCGGTGCGCAGCTTCCCGCGGCTGCGGGAACTCAACGTCGTCCGGACCTGGTCGGCGCTGCGGGTGATGAGCCCGGACGGCTTCCCGATCTACGAGCAGTCGCAGGATCATCCCGGCGCCTATGTCGCGACTTGCCATTCCGGCGTGACGCTCGCCGCCAACCATGCGCTGACGCTGGCGCCCGCCATCGCCGCGGGCGGCCCGCTGCCGGACGCCGTCGCGACCTTCACCTCACGGAGATTCCATGTTCCGGCCGGCCTCTGAGCAGTGCCTCGCGGACGGCACGAGCCCGCATATCCGCTTCACTTTCGAGGGCCGCCCGATGACGGCGCGGGCCGGCGACACCGTGGCCGCCGCCCTGCTCGCCAATGGCATGGCGGTGTTTCGCGATACGCCCGTCTCGGGCGCGCCGCGTGGGCCCTATTGCATGATGGGCGTCTGCTTCGAATGCCTGGTGGTGATCGACGGCGTCGGCAACCGCCAGGCCTGCCTGATCGCGGTCGAGGACGGGATGAGCGTCGAGATCCAGCATGGTGCGCGGGCGCGGAACGCCGTGCGGGAGCAACGACCATGACCCAGATCAGCGCCATCTCGGATTTCGCCGAGCGCTACGACCTGGTGATCGTCGGCGCCGGGCCGGCCGGGCTCTCGGCCGCGACGATGGCAGCCGGGCTCGGCCTGTCGGTGCTGGTGGCGGACGAGAACCTGACGTCGGGCGGCCAGATCTACCGGAGCATCACCACCACGCCGGTCAGCGAACGCGGCGTGCTTGGCGAGCACTACTGGCATGGGCTCGATCTCGCGCGCGCCTTCGAGGCATCGTCCTGCAGCTACGCGCCGCGCACGACGGTCTGGTCGGTCGCGCCGATCGACGCCGAACCGGCGCAGGCCGGTTTCGAGATCGGCCTGTCGCTCGGCGGAGCGGCGCGGCTGATCGAGGCCGGCCATGTCATCCTCGCGACCGGCGCGCTGGAACGGCCCTTCCCGGTTCCGGGCTGGACCCTGCCCGGTGTGATGAGCGCCGGCGCGCCGCAGATCGCGCTGAAGAGTTCCGGGCTCGTGCCGGAGGGGCGCACGGTGCTCGCCGGCTGCGGCCCGCTGCTCTACCTGCTCGCGACGCAATTGCAGGCCGCCGGCGCCAATCTCGTCGCGGTGCTCGATACCGCTCCGCGCAGCAACTGGATGGCGGCGCTGCCCACCCTGCCCGATTTCCTCGCCTCGCCCTATCTCGCGAGCGGTCTCAAGCTCCTGGCGACGGCGCGGCGCAAGCTCAGATGGCTCGGCGGCGTCACCGAGCTGCGCATCGACGGCCGGGACAAGGCCGAGGCGGTGGTCTTCACGCGCAACGGCCGCAGCGGGAGCCTGGCCTGCGACCAGGTGCTGCTGCATCAAGGCGTGATCCCGAACATCAACATGGCGAACGCGCTCGGCTGCGCGCAGGACTGGGACGAGGCGCAGCATGCCTTCGTGCCGCGCGTCGACGGCTGGTTCGGCTCGAGCGTACCGGGCATCGCCATCGCCGGCGACGGCGCCGGCATCGGCGGAGCCGAGAGCGCGGCGCAGCGCGGCATGCTGGCGGCGCTGGCCGCCGCCCACCGGCTCGGCCGGATCGACGCCCGCGAACGCGACCGGCGGGCATCCCCGGTCCGCTCGGAGCTGGGCAAGCTGATGCGCGGACGACGCTTCCTCGACGCGCTCTACAAGCCAGCCCCGCAATTCCTCGCGCCGCGCGATCCCGACACCATCGCCTGCCGATGCGAAGAGGTCCGGGCCGGACAGGTTCGCGAGACGACCACGAAGCTCGGCGTGCAGGGCCCCAACCAGCTCAAGAGCTTCCTGCGCTGCGGCATGGGGCCGTGCCAGGGCCGGCTCTGCGGGCCGACCATCGTCGAGCTGATGGCCGAGAGCCGCGGCGTGAGCCCGGCGGAGATCGGCTATTACCGCCTGCGCCCGCCGGTGAAGCCGGTCACGCTCGGCGAACTCGCCGGGCTTCCCCGCAACGACGCGGCCGTCAAAGCCGTGGTCCGCTGACGCGCTCGCGATCCCGGCTTCCTCCCATCAAGACACCCCCTCGCCTCCAAGGAGCATCCCATGACCATCACCCGCGGCATCCGCACCCCGATCATGCACCGCATCGTCAAGGCCAATGGCTTCGTCTTCGTCGGCGGCACCATCGCCGACGACACCACGCTGCCGATGGGCGGCCAGACCGAGCAGATCCTCGCCAAGATCGACGGCTACCTCGCGGAGGCCGGCACGGACCGCACGAAGCTGGTCTCGGCCAGCATCTTCGTCACCGACCTGTCGAAGAAGAAGGAGATGGACGCGGCCTGGACAGCCTGGCTCGCGCCCGAGAACCTGCCGGCGCGCGCGACGGTCGGCGTCGCCGATCTCGGCGGCGGCGCCCTGGTCGAGATCGTGGTGACGGCGCTCCAAGCCTGACGCGGAACGCGGAGCACACCGCCATCATCGGGGCTTCTCGACGCCGCCCGGCGGCCCGATAAAGGCACCATCACCGGGGGCGTCGAGGGGCAATGAACGGCACGATCAAGCAATCCGACGTCATCGTGCTGGGCGCAGGCATCATCGGGGTCAGCGTCGCGCTGCACCTGCAGGCGCGGGGCCGCAGCGTGACGCTGATCGACAAGGGCGAACCGGGCTCCGAAACCAGCCATGGCAATGCCGGGCTGATCGAGCGCTCCTCCGTCATTCCTTACGCCTTCCCGCGCGATCTCGGCACTATACTGCGCTATGCGGCGAACCGCTCGACCGCGGTGCGCTACCAGCCGGCGGCGCTGGCGCGCATGCTGCCCTGGCTCGCGCGCTATTGGTGGCATTCGGCACCGGCGCGGCTGGATGCCATCGCCGCCGAGATGCTGCCGCTGATCGAGCGCTGCATCGACGAGCATATGGTCTTCGCCGACGCGGCCGGCGCGACGCAATTCATGCGCGGCGACGGCTGGCTCGAGCTCTACCGCACGCGGCGCGATTTCGAGCAGGCCGTGCAGGCCGCCGAAAAGCTCGGCGCCTACAGGTTGGCCCACGCCATCCTCGACCGTGAGGCCCTGGCCGGCCGCGAGCCCTCCTTGCAAGGCGATCTCGCCGGCGCCGTGCATTGGCGCGACCCCGTCACCGTCAGCGACCCGGGCGCCGTCACGCGGGCCTATGCCGGGCTTTTCGCGGCGCGCGGCGGCGAGATCGCAAAAGGCGACGCCCGGACCCTGCAGCCGGATGGCGGCGGCTGGCTGGTCGAGGGGCATAGCGAGCGCTACCGGGCGCCCCAGGCGGTCGCTGCGCTTGGCCCCTGGTCGAGCGAGCTCTGCCGGCGCTTCGGCTATTCGCTCCCGCTCGCCGTCAAGCGCGGCTACCATATGCATTACCGGGCCGCGGAGGGTGCCGCGCTGCGCCTCCCGGTCTGCGATGTCGAGGCCGGTTTCATGCTGACGCCGATGGCGCGCGGGATCCGCCTCACCACCGGCATCGAGCTCGCCGAGCGCGATGCGCCGGCCGACGCGCGGCAGGTCGCGCAGGCCGAGCAAATCGCGCGGCGCTTCTTTCCGCTCGGCGAAGCGATCGATCCGGCGCCTTGGCGCGGCGCGCGGCCCTGCCTGCCGGACATGAAGCCGGTGATCGGCAAGGCGCCGCGGCATGACGGGCTCTGGTTCGCCTTCGGCCATGCCCATCACGGCTTCACGCTCGGCCCGGTCACCGGCCGCCTGCTCGGCGAGATGATGACCGGGGAAGCGCCGTTCACCGATCCGCGCCCCTATGCGCCCGAGCGCTTCGACGCGTAGGAGGGCCCGAGCCGGCCCGCGAGCCCTCTGGTCCGAGGCAGCCCGCATTCACGAGAGACGAGCACGCCTGGCTGTGCTAACCGAGCCGTCGAAGGGCAAGACCGCTTTCGACACGAGCGCGTCACGAGCGACGGACACTGACCATGAACGCTGGAACCGACCTGCTTTCGCGCCCCACCGCTTCCGAAGCACCGGGCGCGCCAGCAGAACCGCTCTTTGCCCTCGAAGGTGCGGGCTATGCCATAGCCGGGCGAGCCCTTGTCGAGCCTTTGACGCTGGCACTGCCGGCGCGGCGCGTCGTCGGGCTGATCGGCCATAACGGCTCGGGCAAATCGACGCTGGTCAAGCTGCTCGCCCGCCAGCAGCCGGCGACCTCGGGCACGATCCGTTTCGAAGGCAAGACGCTGGATGCCTGGGGCGGCCGGGATTTCGCGCGCAAGGTCGCCTATCTGCCGCAGCAGACGCCGCCTGCTTCGGGCATGCTGGTGAAGGAGCTGGTCGCGCTCGGCCGCTATCCCTGGCACGGCGCGCTCGGACGCTTCGGCCAGGCCGACCGCGACAAGGTCGCCGAAGCCATGGCCCTGACCGATATCGAGCCCTTCGCCGAGCGGCTGGTCGACACGCTCTCGGGCGGCGAGCGCCAGCGCGTCTGGCTCGCCATGCTGGTGGCCCAGGACGCCGAATGCCTGCTGCTCGACGAGCCGATCTCGGCGCTCGACATCGCTCATCAGATCGAGGTGCTGACGCTGGTGCACCGTCTCGCCGCCGAACGCGGCCTCGGCGTCGTCGTCGTCCTGCACGACGTCAACATGGCGGCCCGTTTCTGCGACGAGATCATCGCATTGCATTCGGGCCGGCTGATCGCGCGCGGCACGCCGGCCGACATCATGACGCCGGACGCGCTCGCGGCGATTTACGGCGTCGCCATGCGCGTCCTGCCCCATCCCGACACCGGCCTGCCCGTCGCATTCGCGCGCTGAAACACCACAAGCCCACGTAATCGCGCCCGACATCGGCGTGCGATTTCAACTTGCCGTTCATGAAATGCGTGTTTTGATATCAAACTGAAGATTATCCGAAACGCGCGAGCGAATATCGCATGGATCAGCTCAACACGCCGCGGCAAGCCGAGATCCTCGCCATGGCGCGGACGCAGGGGCGGGTCAGCGTCGATGAGCTGGCCACGCGGTTCGATGTCAGCCCGCAAACCATCCGCAAGGATCTCAACGAGCTCTGCGACCGCAGGCTGATGACGCGGGTGCATGGCGGCGCGGTGATCGCCTCCGGCGTCGAGAACGTCGCCTATGAGGCGCGGCGCTTCATCGCCCAGGCCGAGAAACGGGCGATCGGCGAGGCCGCGGCGCGGCTGATCCCAAACAACGCTTCCCTGTTCATCAATATCGGCACCACCACCGAGGAGGTGGCGCGGGCCCTGATGCAGCACGAGGACCTTCTCGTCATCACCAACAACCTCAATGTCGCCGCCCTGCTCTACCGGCAACCGAGGATCGACGTGGTGCTGGCGGGCGGCCCGGTCAGGCGCTCGGATGGCGGTCTGATCGGCATGAGCACGGCCGACTTCATCAAGCAGTTCAAGGTCGACTATGCCGTGATCGGCGCCTCTGCCATCGACGAGGACGGCGCCCTGCTCGATTTCGACTTTCGCGAGGTCAAGGTCTCGCAGGCGATCATCGAGAATGCGCGCAAGGTCATGCTGGTCGCCGACCGGCTGAAGCTGGAGCGCGCCGCGCCGATCCGGATCGGCCATATCGCCCAGGTCGATGTCTTCGTCACCGACGAGATGCCCTCGTCTGCCCTGCGGGCCCTGTGCGCGAGCGAGGCCGTGCAGCTCGTCGAGGTCGGCAGCCAGGACTGAACAGCCGCAGCCTACCGCATAGGGTCCGGATTTTCGCACTGTCGGCTTGTTTTCGTTTTATCCTTCACTTATCTCCTTATCGTCATAAAAACGAAAATCGGAGGCGCGCTCAAACCTCCGCCGGAGAACCTGCGTGAACGCCCCTCGCCCGAGCCCGGCTCAGCCATTCGATCTTGCGATCATCGGTGGCGGCGTGAACGGCTGCGGCATCGCCCGCGACGCCGCCGGACGCGGCGCGTCGGTCGTCCTCTTCGAGCAGAACGACCTGGCCAGCGCGACGTCGTCGGCCTCGACCAAACTGATCCATGGCGGCCTGCGCTATCTCGAGCATTACGAGTTCAGGCTGGTGCGCGAGGCGCTGCTGGAGCGCGAGGTGTTGTGGCGGCTCGCACCGCACATCATCTGGCCGCTGCGTTTCGTGCTGCCGCATCACGAAGGCCTGCGCCCGGCCTGGCTGCTGCGGCTGGGCCTCTTCCTCTATGACCATCTCGGTGGGCGCAAATTGCTGCCGCCGACCAGCACGCTCGACCTCCGGCAGACTCCGGCGGGCCGGCCGCTGAAGGATAATCTCAGCAAGGCCTTCGAATATTCGGATTGCTGGGTCGAGGATTCGCGCCTGGTCGTGCTGAATGCGGCTGACGCGGCGGCGCGCGGCGCCGAGATCCATACGCGCATGAAGGTCCTGGAGGCCGAGCGCGAAGGCGCGCTGTGGCGGATCACGGCGGTGCGCGACGGCAAGCGCGAGGTCTTCCGGGCCCGGGCGCTGGTCAACGCGACCGGACCCTGGGTCGGCCAGATCCTCAACGGCGTCGTGCATTCGAATACCCGGGCGGCCGTGCGCCTGGTCCAGGGCAGCCATATCGTGGTGCGCAAGCTCTACGACCATGACCGCTGCTACATCTTCCAGAACGGCGATGGCCGGGTCGTCTTCGCCATCCCCTATGAGCGCGATTTCACGCTGATCGGCACCACCGACGCCGACTTTCACCGCGACCCGGCCAGCGCCGCCGCGACGGCGGAGGAGATCGACTATCTCTGCGCCGCCGCCAGCGAGTATTTCCGCCAGCCGGTGACCCGCGCCGGCGTGGTCTGGACCTATTCGGGCGTGCGCCCGCTCTATGACGACGGCGCCTCGAAGGCACAGGAGGCGACGCGCGACTACGTCCTGACGCTCGACGCGCCCGAGGCCGAAGCGCCGCTGCTCTCGGTCTTCGGCGGCAAGATCACGACCTATCGCCGCCTGGCGGAGGCCGCGATAGCGCGGCTGGCACCCCATGCGCCCTGGGCGAAGCGCCCGGCCTGGACGAGCGACGGCACGCTCCCGGGCGGCGATTTCCCGGTCACGGGCTTCGAGGCGCTGGTCGAGGGTTTTTGCACGGCCTATCCCTGGCTGGCGCGCGACACCGTCCGCCGCCTCGCCCGCGCCTATGGCACGAGGACCGGCGAGATTCTCGCCGGTGCCGAGGGCCTTGCGGACCTGGGGGCGCATTTCGGCGCCGATCTCTACGAGCGCGAGGTCCGCTATCTGATGCGGGCCGAATGGGCCCAGCGCGGCGACGACGTGTTGTGGCGGCGCAGCAAGCTCGGCCTGCGCCTCTCGGAAGAAAAGCGACAGGCTCTCGACGTTTTCATGCGAGGCGCGCCTCCCGCCCCGCAACCGCGCGGGGCATGAGCTCGAGCCCACGCGCTTGATCAGGCCTGCCGGATGGCGCACCAGATTGCGCTGCGACCAGCGCCGCCGATTCACCGTCGGCGCGGGCCGCCCCGTATCGGAACGCGAGACCTGCCATGACCGCCTATGCCGAGCTTTCCGCCCATTTCGGCCGCGTCGCCGCCTTGTCCAACGCCATCGGCATCCTGCAATGGGACAATGACGCGATGATGCCGAGAGGCGCTGCCGGCACGCGCGCCGAGAGCATGGCGCTGCTGCATGTCATGCGCCATGGCATGGTGACCGAACCGCGCATCGGCGACTGGCTGGCCGCAGCCGAGGCGGCGGATGGCCTGGGCGACTGGGAGCGCGCCAACCTGCGCGAGATTCGGCGCGTCTGGAGCGTCGAGACGGCGCTGCCAGCCGATCTGGTCGAAGCCTCCAGCAAGGCCGTCTCCGCTTGCGAGATGCGCTGGCGCCAGGCCCGGGCCGAGGCCGATTTCGCAGGCCTTCTGCCCTATCTCGCCGAGGTGCTGAAACTGCAGCGCGAGATCGGCAAGGCGAAGGGCGAGAAGCTCGGGCTCTCACCCTATGACGCCCTGCTCAACGATTACGAGCCGGGCGGGCGCTCGGAGCGGATCGACGCCCTGTTCGACGATCTCACCGCTTTCCTGCCGGGCTTCACGCAGGAGGCGCTCGCCGTACAGGCAAGGCGCCCGGCCGCGCCCGCGCCGGAGGGACCGTTCGAAGTCGAGGCGCAGCGCGCGCTCGGCCTCAGGATGATGGCGACCCTGGGCTACGATTTCGAACGCGGCCGGCTCGACATCTCGACGCATCCGTTCTGCGGCGGCGCCGATAACGACGTGCGCATCACCACGCGCTATGACGAGAGTGATTTCACCAAGGCGCTGATGGGCGTGCTGCACGAGACCGGGCATGCGCTCTACGAGCAGGGGCGCCCGCAGGCCTGGATGAGCCAACCCGTCGGCCAGGCACGCGGCATGAGCCTGCATGAAAGCCAGTCGCTGCTGGTCGAGATGCAGGCCTGCCGCAGCCGCGAGTTCATCGGCTTCGCCGCGCCGCTGATGCGCGACGCCTTCGGCGGCGCCGACCCGGCCTGGGAGGCCGAGGCGCTCTGGCGCAACGCGACGCGCGTCGAGCCCGGCTTCATCCGCGTCGATGCCGACGAGGTCACCTATCCAGCCCATGTCATCCTGCGCTACCGGCTGGAGAAGGCGCTGATCGCGGATGCGATGCCGCTCTCGGAACTGCCCGCGGCCTGGAACGCGCTGATGCGCGACCTGCTCGGCATCGCGCCGCCCGACGACCGGCTCGGCTGCCTCCAGGACGTGCATTGGCCGAGCGGCGGCTGGGGCTATTTCCCGACCTATACGCTCGGCGCGATGACGGCCGCGCAGATCTTCGACGCCGCCTGCCGGGCCGAACCGGAGATCCTGCCGTCGATCGGGCGCGGCGATTTTGCGCCTCTCGTCGGCTGGCTGCGCGCGAACATCCACAGCCAGGGCTCGCTCTTCGAGACCGACGAGTTGCTGACCCGTGCCACCGGGAGACCGCTCGATGCCGCCGTCTTCAAGGCGCATCTGCGCCGGCGCTACACGGGCGAGGCGTGACGGGAACCTCTCTTCAAAGCGCCGCACTTCAGAAATCTCGTCATCCCGGCCGCAGCGCAGCGGAGCGCCGGGATCCATCGTAAAGCTCGGAGCCCTGCGATGGATCCCGGAGCTGCGCCGCTGGCGCGGCTTGTCCGGATGACGGCGTTTCGCCTTCGCTGACCACCGCAGTTCGGTTCCGCCGATCAATCGAGGCTCGGCCCGGTGAACGGCCGGACGCTCTCGCTACGCGCCCCCGGCGCGGCCTTCGCCATGCGCGCCGCGAAACCGTCATCCGCCTTTTGGCGAACGCCTACCGGCTAGCCGCCAACGACATTGGTGTACTAGTATACATGCCAATGCCTCGGCGTGCCGCCTCATCCGGCGGCGCGGACAGCAGGCCGACCTAGGGAGCAATCATGACCGAGATCACCCGTCGCGGCGTCCTGCATGGCGCCGCAGGCCTCGCCGCCCTCTCCGCGGCCCCGGCCCTGGCGCAGGGCCTGCCGCTGCCTTCCAGCCCAGTCGCGCTCAACATCATCGACGTCGCCGGCAATCTGCAGCTCACCCAGACCTCGATCGAGCGTTTCGCCAAGGAGAATCCCAAGCTCATCTCGCGGCTGAATTTCTCGCGGGCGCCCTCACCCGAGCTGCCGGCCAAGCTCAAGGCGCAGCAGCAGGCCAACCGTGTCGATCTCGACCTGGTGCTGACCGGCCCGGGCGCAATGTCCGACGGCATCCAGCAAGGTCTCTGGATCGACGTCTGGAAGGCCTATCCCGGCCAGCTCCCCAAGGCCGAAGAGGTCTATCACGAGCAGGCGCTGATGATGCAGCGCAACTTCGGCCAGAACGAAGGCGTCGCCGTCGTCTACTCGCCTTCGGGCCCGCTTTTCGAATATGCGGCCGACCGCCTGAAGACCGTGCCCAAGACCGCTGCCGAGCTCCTCGCCTATGTCAAGGCGAACCCCAAGCGCTTCACCTATGCGCGGCCGCTGAATTCCGGCCCCGGCTGGACCTTCCTGCAGGGCATGCCCTACATCCTCGGAGACACGGACCCGAGCGATCCGATCAAGGGCTGGGACAAGACCTGGGCCTATCTCAAGGAGCTCGGCACCGGCGTCGACTATTATCCGGGCGGCACCGCCGCGACCATGAAGGAGCTCGGCGAGGGCACGCGCGACGTCATCGTCTCGACCCTGGGCTGGGACATCAATCCGCGCGTGCTCGGCATCGTGCCGAAGGAGGCGGAGGTCTTCGTCCTCGAGAACACGCACTGGATTCCCGACACCCAGTTCATGTGCATCCCGAAGGGCGTGCCGGAGGCCAAGGTCGCCGTCATCCTGGCGCTGATGTCGTTCATGCTGAAGCCGGAGCCCCAGGCCGCAACCTATGACAAGGGTTATTTCTATCCCGGCCCGGCGGTGAAGGGCGTGACGCTCGCCATGGCGCCGCAGGAGAGCCGCGACATCCTCAAGGAGTTCGGACGGCCGCATTACGACGACCTGATCGCCAAGCTGCCGACACGTCCGCCGCTGACGCCGGAACGGCTCGTCGCCGCCTTCCGCCGCTGGGATCAGGAGATCGGCGTCGGCCACGGAGCGCCCCAGTAGCATGCGCTTCGCCGCCATCGGCCTCGACCACCGCCATATCTACCACATGGTCGGAGGTCTTCTCGAAGCCGGCGCGAGCTGCGCCGGCTTCGATCCACATACGAGCGACCCGCGTGTGCATGAAGGGTTCCGGGAACGCTTTCCGGACCTCGCGCCGGTGGATGGCGAGCGGCTGATCGAAGACCCCTCGATCGATCTGATCGTCTGCGCCGCCATCCCGTCGGAGCGCGCCGCGCTTGCCGTCAAGGCGATGCGGGCGGGCAAGGACGTCATGGTCGACAAGCCGGGCGTGACCAGCTTCGCCCAGCTCGCGGACGTCGAGGCGGCGGTGAAGCAGACGCGGCGGATCTTCTCGGTCTGCTTCTCGGAGCGCTTCACCGTGCCTGCGACCCTCATTGCCGGCAAGCTGATCGCCGACGGCGCGATCGGGCGCGTCGTGCAGACGATCGGGCTGGGGCCGCACCGCCTCAACCGCGCGATCCGTCCGTCCTGGTTCTTCGACACGGCGTATTTCGGCGGCATCCTCACCGACATCGCCTCGCATCAGATCGACCAGTTCCTGCATTTCACCGGGTCGCGGAATGCCGAGATCGTCGCCTGCGGCGTCGGTCATTTCGGCGCGCCCGACCTGCCCGATTTCGAGGATTTCGGCGAGATCCTGCTGCGCAGCGACAAGGCCGGCGGCTATATCCGGGTCGACTGGTTCACCGCCGACGGGCTGCCGACCTGGGGCGACGGCCGCCTCACCATCCTCGGGACCGAGGGCACGATCGAGCTGCGCAAATACGTCGATATCGCCGGCAGGCCGGGCACCGACCATCTCTTCCTGGTCGACAGCAAGGGGACCCGCCATATCGATGCCTCCGGCGAGCCGCTGACTTACTTTCGCAACCTCGTCGCCGACATCGCCGGGCGGACCGAGACCGCCATGGCGCAGGACCATGTCTTCACGGTCTGCCGCCTCGCGCTCGAGGCTCAGGCGAAAGCGGCTCGGCTTCCCGCCGGCAAGAACCAGGATTCCCGCTCGTGACACGCAAGATCGGCGTCGCCGTCATCGGCCTCGGGCCGGCCTCCCTGCCCCATTCCCGCAGCCTGATCGACCTCGCCGACCGCGTCGAAGTGCGCTGGGCGGCGAGCCGATCGGAGGAACGCGTCGAGGCCTATCGCAAGCAGTTCCCCTTCCCGGCGACGACCGAGATCGATGCTGCGCTGACCGATCCGGCGGTGGAGGCGGTGATCGTGCTGACGCCGCCGAGCAGCCATCTCGAGGTGTCCTCGCGCTGCTTCGAGGCCGGAAAGCATGTCCTGGTCGAAAAGCCGCTGGAGCTGACCGTAGAACGCGGCGAACGCCTCGTCGCGGCTGGCGCCAAGGCGGGCAAAGTCTTCGGCGTCGTGCTCCAGCACCGGTTCCGGCCGGCGAGCCTGCGCCTGAAAGCCGCGCTCGATGCCGGCGAACTCGGCGCGGTCGAAGCGGCGTTCCTGAATGTGCCGTGGTGGCGTCCGCAGGCCTATTACGACGAGCCGGGCCGCGGCACCCTGGCGCGCGACGGCGGCGGGGTGCTGCTGACCCAGGCGATCCACTCGCTCGACCTCTTCCGCTCGCTCGTCGGCGTCTCGAAGGTGGTCGCGGCGCAGGCGCGGACCACCGCCCTGCACCGGATGGAGACCGAGGATATCGCCTCGGCCCTGCTCGAACTCGGCAATGGCGCGCCGGGTACGCTGATGACGACGACGGCGGCCTATCCCGGCCACCCCGAGCGCATCGAGATCATCGGCACGAAGGGCTTTGCCGCGCTCGTCGGCGGCACGCTCACCCTCGACTTCCTCGACGGCCGGCGCGAGGTCGTCGAGGCGGAGGGCAGCACAGGCAGCGGCGCCAACATCATGGACTTTCCCCATGATGCGCATCGCGCCGTCATCGCCGACTTCCTCGACGCGATCGAGACGGGCGGCCAACCCGTCGTCACGGGAGAAGAGGCGCTGACGTCGCAGCGCCTCGTTGACGAGATCCTCGCTGCGGCGCGGCGGTGAGCGGCGCACGCACGTCATTGCGAGGAGAGTCAGCGACGAAGCAATCCAGGGGCCGCCAGGCGAGCCCATCCTGGATTGCTTCGCTGCGCTCGCAATGACGGGCGCGACCGACCGCCTCAGCGCTTGCGCTTGGCGCCGACCAGTTCGTCCCATTTGCGGAAGGCCACGACCATCTTGTCGGGCTTCAGCGGCAGCTCGATCGGGTTCTTGGCGATCAGGTCGGCATATTCTGGCCGGCCGAACTCGGCGATGACCTTCTGGCTCGCTTCCGGCGCGAGCGAGAGCGGCACGTTCTTCACCGCCGGGCCGGGATAGAGATAGCCCTCGTCATAGGAATAGGCCTGGGCCTTCGGCGTCAGCACATAGGCCATCAGGTCGAGCACCACGGCCAGGCGATCATTGGGAATGCCCTTCGGCACGCACATGAAGAAGGCGTCGGAGACCCAGTGGAAGCCCTTCAGGGTCTGGATCTTGGCCTCTTTCGGCACGATGCCGAGCGCGCGCGGATTGATGTCCCAGCCCGTGGTCGAGATGATGATGTCGCGCGAGCCGTCGCCGAACTCCTTCATCGTCGCGCCGGTGCCGGCCGGGTAGTATTCGATATACTCGCCAATCTCCTGCAGATAGGCCCAGGTCTTGTCCCAGCCACTGAGCGGGTCCTGCGGGTCCTTGTCGCCGAGGATATAGGGCAGGCCCATCATGAAGGTCCGGCCCGGCCCGGAATTGGTCGGGCGGGCATACATGAACTTGCCGGGATTGGCCTTCGCCCAGGCGAGCAGTTCCTCGGCCGTGGTCGGCACGGTCTTGACCCGGTCGGGCATGTATTCGAGCAGCGGCCCGGACGGGTAATAATTGACCACGACGCCAAAACCGTCGCCCTGCGCCCTGTGCAGGTTGAGCGCGGCCGGCTCGTAGTTCTCCTCGATATTGGGAAACTTGTCGGCGAAATCCGGCAGGATCTTCTGCCAGAGCTTCTGCTCTAGGCCGGCGGCGAGGCCGTCGCTGCCGGTCAGGACGAGGTCGAGATCGGCCTTGCCGGCATCCTGCTGCGCCTTGATCTTGCTGGCGAGCTCGGGCGCCGGCGCCTTCACGAAGGCGATGCGCGAGACGAGCTTGGGATTGGCGGCGCGATAGTCCTCGAAAGCCCTCTGCATCAGGGCGAGCGCGCCGCCGACATCGATGACGCTGATCACCACCGGCGCGGTGGGCAGCGGCGGCGAGGCGGCGAAAGCCGCAGGTGCTGCCGTCGCCATCGCGGCGAGGCCGCCCAGCACGGCACGGCGATCGATCGCAGTCAGATCCTTGCTCATCTTGTCTCTCCCCTTCTGATTAAGCTGATTTTCGGGCCGCCGGCCCCGTTGCTCCCGTGACATGACGCTCGACGGGACCGACCCGGACGCAGGCGATCGCGAGCGCACCCGACCACGTCACCTCGCTTTGCGGCAGCACGATTCCCCTCGCCTCCAAGGCCGGCGCCAGCACCGCCAGCGGATGGCGCGAGGCCATCGCGATCGCATCCTCGGCCGTCGCCAGGCCCCAGGAGACGACGTTGCGCACCGCCTGGTCCAGGCACAGGGCCGAGCCCGCCAGCGAGATGCCGCCCGGCTGACGCACCGAGCCGTCGGCTTTGCGCTCGACGCTCATCCCGGCAAACGGGTAGCGGCCCGGCTCCGACGCCGCGCCCGAGACCGCGTCGGTGACCAGGATCGAGCGCGCGATCCCCTTGGCGCGCAGCATCGATTTCAACGCCTTGGGGTGAAGGTGGATGCCGTCGGCGATGAAGCTCGCCCAGAGACGGTCCTCGGCGAGCTGGGCGAAGATCGAATTGGCAAGCTTGTGAATCACTTGCGGCATGCCGTTGCCAAGATGGGTGGAGAGCGCGGCTCCCGCGTCGGCCGCCGCCGCGATCTGGTCGAAATCCGCAGCCGTATGGCCGAGCGCGACGATCCGGGCCTGTTCGTGCAGCGCCGCGATCAGCGCGGGCACGCCTGCGATCTCCGGCGCCACGGTGACCATCAGGATCGGCCGTTCGAGCCCCCGCTCCAGCCGGTCGACCAGCCCGGGATCGGCGGCGGTCATGGCGTTCGCCGGATGGCAGCCGGCATAGCCCTCCGCCGGGTTCAGGAACGGGCCTTCGAGATGATAGCCCGGGCAGACCAGCGGGCCGAGGCGGCTTGCCGAGATCGCCGCGTCGAGGGCGCGCAGGCGCTCCTCCAGCTCATGGGGATGGGCGGTGATGATCGTCGGCAGGCAGGTCGTGACGCCGGTCGCCAGCATCGCCTCGAGCGCGCGATCGATGCCCGTCGGGGCGATCTCGCCGGCGTTGAAGTCGACGCCGGCGAAGCCGTTGACCTGGAGATCGACGAGGCCTGCGGTCCGCATGGCGAGCGCCTCCCTTTCCTAGCTCCGCGTCAGCAGGGACGCGGCGGGCGGATCGAGGAAGAGCGCCGTGTTCCCGTGGGTCTGCAGGATCGAGGCCGGATGAAGCGGGCTGACCGGTCCTTCGAGCGCGTCGCGCGTCGCCTGCGCCTTGCGCTCGTCCGGCACCGACAGCACGATCAGCTCGCTCTTGAGGATCTGCCTGATGCTCATCGAGATTGCGCGCTCCGGCACATCTTCGAGGCTCGGGAACCAGCCTTCGCCGAACTGCTGGCGGCGGCAGGCCTCGTCGAGCCTCACCACGATATAGGGCGCCTCGGTCTCGAAATCGGCCGGCGGATCGTTGAAGGCGAGATGGCAATTCTCGCCGAAGCCCGCGAAGCAGACAGCGATGCGGCGCCCGGCGATCAGCTCATTGAGCCTGCGCGCCTCCTGTTCCGGATCGCCTTCGCCCGCGACCGGGACGAACGCGACCTTGCCGCCCAGCGGCGCGACGAAGCGCTCGCGCAGATAGCGGCGGAAGCTCGCCGGATGCCCCTCGCTCAGCCCGACATATTCGTCGAGATGGAAGGCCGTGACCTTCGACCAGTCGATGCCGTCGGCCGCGACCAGGTGCGTCAGCGTGTCGAACTGGCTGGCGCCCGTGGCGACGACGATGGTCGCATGGCCATCGCGGGCGAGCGCCTCGCGAATGGCGCGCGCGCCGAGCGCAGCGGCTTCAGTGCCGAGCGCCTGCTTGTCCGGGAGGATACGGGTCGCGATCATGCTATTTTTGAACCAAATGAGATCGAATTGTTCCAAAAGCTCAGATAAAGCTTATGAGAGGTGCTGGAGAATGCAATCTCAATTTTTGAACCATTTGGTTCCAATATAAGAACGCCCATGACACTGCCCACGCTCGACGCCCTGCCCTTCACTGACGCCCGGGACCGCGACCGGGCCCGCGCCTTCACCCTCGTCGCTCGCGGGCAGGCTCGTTCGCGACCCGAGATCAGCGCGACGCTGGGCCTGCGCTCGACCACGACCTCGCGCCTGGTCGGCGACCTGCTGGCGCGGCGCCTGATCATGGAGACCGCAGGCGAGAAGGCCGGGAGGGGCCGCCCCGCCGGGATCCTCGTGGCCAATCCGCGCCGCATCGGCGCCTCGGTGATCCATGTCGCAAGCCAGGCCCTGGTCGGCACGCTGGTCGATCTCGACGGCCAGGCGATCGAGGCGCGCAGTGTCGAGGTCGGCGCCGATGCCGACAACGCGGCGATCTCCGGCGTCCTGGCGCGGCTGGCGGCCGATCTGCATGCCGCCGCCCCGCGGGGCATGGACCATGCCGGCACCGCCGTCTCGCTGTCGGGCCTGCTCGATCCCCGCCGCAAGCAATGGCTGATGTCGTCGCGCTGGCCGAAGCTGCGCGGGCTCGACATCCCGGCCGCGCTAGACGGCACCCCCGGGCCGGTCGACATCTGCCGCAACCTCGATGCCGAGCTGCGCGACCGCATGGCGCGCGAGCCGGAACATTTCGCCGATGGCGCGCTCTTGCTGCATTGGGGCTGGGGGATCGGGCTCGGCTATGCGGCCGGCGGGCGCTCGCTCGCGCCTGCGGGAGGCTCGTTCGGCGAGATCGGCCACTGGCGCTTCTCCGTGCTCGACGGCCGCCGCTGCGGCTGCGGCAACAGCGCCTGCCTCGAGACCGGCGCGGCGCTCTGGTCGCTCCTGCCCGTGCTGCGCCGGCGCTGGCCCGAGCTCGCCGAGGACGAGGCGCGGCTGCGGCGGCAATTGCCGGCCTGCGATCTCGTCGACGTGCCGGAGGTCGACATGGCCGCCCGCCTGTTGGCGCGGGCGCTGGCCAATGCCAGCCGCCTGTTCTTCCCGTCCCGGATCATCGTCACGGGACCGTTGGTCGCCAATGCAAGGCTTTGGGCCCATTTCGACGCGCTGTTTCGCGCTGAGGGCACGATGCAGGGACTGCTCATGCCGGAGCTGAGCAGCGACCGCACCGGCCGCGATCACGAAATCCGCGGCGCGGCGGCGCCGCTGCTCGAGCGGGCGACCGCAGCGCTACTGCAAGGCTCGTGAGCCAGACCAGGCCACCCGGCGTGGGGACGAAAGCTATTCCTCAGCGGTGTCGCGCCGCAGCTCCCAGGCCAGCATGGCCTCCGCGAGCGCCGCGAGCTCACTCTCCTTGCCGGCGGAATCTGCCGCGGCGCTGAGCTCGGCGACACGCTGCTGAGCCTGCTCGTAGTCTTCCTCGGTATGGATCACGATGGGCTGCTTCACGGGAACCTCGCAAACCGGCGAGGCGAACTGCCTCCCGATGAATGGATGCTAGCATAGTGAAACCGGACAGCGGCGCGTTCGTTCCAGACCACGCCCCCGGGAGAACAAGACCAGCGCATGCATATCCGCCCGGAGACGATTGCCGCTGCGTTTCCTTGCGATCTGTGGAAAATATGCGGCATGGCCGGGAGCGTCGTTCCAGCTTCCCTTGCCGAGGAAAGACACGCGATGACCGCATCGACCGTTCTGACGCCCGACACGCCCGCCAAGGACGAGCCGTTCCGCCCGCATACGTCGCACTGGGGCGTCTTCTCGGCGCGGATGCAGGACGGCCGGCTCGAGGTGCGCCCGCATGCCGGCGACCCCGACCCCAACGAGATCATCCAGAACTTCCCTGCGGCGCTGCGCCATCGCGCCCGGATCGCCCAGCCGATGGTGCGGCGCGGCTGGCTGGAACGCGGACCGGGCCCGGACGAGCGCCGTGGCCGCGACGAATACGTGCCGATGTCCTGGAGCGCCGTGCTCGACCTGCTCGGCGCCGAGCTCAAGCGCGTGCGCGACGATCACGGCCCCGGCGCGATCTTCGGCGGCTCCTATGGCTGGGCGAGCGCCGGGCGCTTCCATCACGCCCAGAGCCAGATCCACCGTTTCCTGAACAGCTCGACCGGCGGCTATGTCCGCTCGGTCAACAGCTACTCGTCGGGCGCGTCCTCGGTGCTCGTGCCGCATATCATCGGCGACTACGAGGACCTGGTGAAGCGCAACGTCTCCTGGGATCAGATCGCCGAGCACAGCGAGATCGTGGTCGCCTTCGGCGGCATGGCGCTGAAGAACAGCATGGTCGCCGGCGGCAGTATCAGCAAGCATGTCGAGCGCGGAGCGATGGCGCGCGCGCAGGCTCGCGGCTGCGAGTTCGTCCTGGCCGGCCCGCTGCGCAGCGACCTGCCCGAGGAAGCCGGCGCCGAGTGGATCTCGATCATCCCCGGCAGCGACACGGCCGTGATGATGGCGCTTGTCCACACGCTCGTCGTCGACGGCCTGCACGATCGCGCATTCCTCGAGCGCTACACGGTCGGCTGGCCGGTCTTCGAGCGCTATCTGCTCGGCGAGACTGACGGACAGCCCAAGGACGCCGCCTGGGCCGCCGCGATTTCCGGCGTTCCGGCGGACGAGATCACCGGCCTCGCCAAGCGCCTGCACGGCCGGCGCGCCCTGATCGTCGTGGCGCACGCCCTGCAGCGGGCCGAGCATGGCGAGCAGCCGGTCTGGATGGGCATGGTGCTCGCGGCCGCGCTCGGCCAGATCGGCCTGCCCGGCGGCGGCTACGGCTATGGTCTCGGCGCGATCGCCTATTACGGGCGGCGCTACAATGCCGTCCCGATGCCGACCTTCTCGCAGCTGCGCAACCCGGTGGCGGATTTCATCCCGGTCGCGCGCATCTCGGACATGCTGCTGAACCCGGGCACGCCCTATCGCTATAACGGCCAGACCCGGACCTATCCCGAGATCAAGCTGGTCTACTGGGCCGGCGGCAACCCGTTCCACCATCACCAGGACCTGAACCGCCTGCGACAGGCCTTCGGCAGGCTCGACACGCTGGTCGTGCACGAGCTCGCCTGGACCGCCACGGCACGCCATGCCGATGTCGTGCTGCCCTGCACGATGACGCTGGAGCGCGAGGATATCGGCGGCAACGCCAACGACCCGTTGCTGGTGCCGATGCAGCCCGCGGCCGAGCCCTATGGCGAGGCGCGCGACGATTACGCAATCTTCGCCGATCTGGCCGAGCGCCTCGGCACGCGCGAGGCCTTCACCGAAGGCCGCTCGGTGCGCGAATGGCTCGAGCATCTCTATGAACCGACGCGGGCCGGGCTGGCGGCGCGCGGCCTGCCGGCGCCGAGCTTCGCCGAGTTCTGGTCCGGCGAGGGTCTCGAGCTGCCGCAGCAATCCGACGACGGTGGCCGGCTGCGGGCCTTCCGCGACGATCCGGCCGGCAAGCCCCTGCCGACGCCGAGCGGCAAGCTCGAGATCTTTTCCGAGACGATCGCGAGCTTCAACGAGGCGGACTGCCCCGGTCACCCGGCCTGGCTCGGCGCCACGAACGTGCCCGACGAGGCGGCGCCCCTGAGGCTGGTCGCCAACCAGCCGCGCACGCGGTTGCACAGCCAGCTCGATTTCGGCGGCCATAGCGGCGATTCCAAGCATCGCGGCCGCGAGGTCGCGCGCATGCATCCGCAGGACGCAGGCCTGCGCGGCATCGCGGACGGCGACATCATCCGGATCTCGAACGAGCGCGGTGCGTGCCTCGCCGGCGTCATCGTCACCGACGGCATCCGCGAAGGCGTGATCCAGCTGCCGACCGGCGCCTGGTACGATCCGATCGATCCGAGCGAGGACAAGCCGCTTTGCGTGCATGGCAATCCCAATGTCCTGACGCGCGACGTCGGGACATCTGCGCTGGCGCAGGGCTGCACGGGGCAGCTGACGACCGTGCAAGTCGAGCGCTTCAACGGGAATCTTCCGCCGATCCAGGCCTATGAGCCGCCCGCGGCGCAGGCAGTTTCTCCGGCCTGACGGCGCGCCGACAACCTATCGCAGCTCGGGAACCGAGGCCGGATCGGATCGAAGGGTGGGCAGCACGGCGCGGATGTGATCGCCCAAGGCCCGAGCGGCCGACGACGGCCGCTGCTCGGCGAATTCCAGCGCAATGCCGATCGTGGGAAGCGTCGGCAAGCCGGCCGACACGATGTGGAGGTCCGACGGGACGGCCGTCCGGGTCAAAACGCTGATGGCGTGACCGGAGCGAGCGATCGCGATGAGGCCGGCGAGGCTGTTGCTGGCGAAGGCGACCCTGTATCGGCGGCCGACGGCCTCCATGGCGGCGCAGGCCGCACGATAGTCGATGGTCATGGGCGCCGAAAGCGCCAGCGGCAGGCTGCCATGCCCGAGAACGCCCGGCTCAGCCTCGCTGGCGACCCAGACGAAGCTCTCCTGCCGGATGACCTCGCTGCCGACCGCATCAGGAAGTGACACGAGCGCCATTTCGATCTGCCGCCGCTGCAGCAGCGGGCGCAGCTCCGAGGTGGGCGCGCAGACCATGCGCAGCTCGACCTCCGGATGAAGCGCGCAAAAGCCCCTCAGCAGGTCCGGCAGGAAGGCGATCGAATAATCCTCCGGGCAGCCCAGGCTCACCGGGCCGCTGAGGCCCGCGCCGCACATGTCGGCCAGGATCTCGTCGTGCCTGGCCAGGAGAGACCCGGCATGCGCCAGGAGTTTGTCCCCGGCTGCCGTGAGCCGCACCCCGGAGCCGCTCCGATGCAGGAGCGGCTGGCCGATCAGATCTTCGAGGCGCTGAACTTGCATGCTCAAGGCCGACTGCGTCCGGCCGACCTGCAAGGATGCGACGCTGATCGACCCCGTGCGGGCGACCACGGAGAAATTTCGGAGCAGTGCAAGGTCGAGTGTCGGCATGCCCATCAAACCGATCGATATCGGAAAGAAACAATATCAATTTGTCTGCTGGTGCAAGCGCGGATAGCGCTGTGAGAACGGCAATTCTCGAGGTGATCCCATGTCTTTGAACAACGACCCCGCATTCTGGGCTTCCGCGAACAAGCATCTCACGCGCTATGGGCCAGGGTTTGAATCGATCATCGTCGAGCGTGCCGAGGGCAGTTTCGTCTATGATGCGGATGGTCGCGGCATCCTGGATTTCACCTCTGGCCAGATGAGCGCCGTCCTCGGCCACACACATCCCGACATCGTCACGACCGTCGAGCGACAGATGCGCTCGGTCGCTCATCTCTTCAGCGGAATGCTGTCCCGCCCAGTCGTCGATCTGGCCTCGCGCCTGGCTGCCCTGGCGCCCGGCCTCGACCGCGTGCAGCTCCTCACGACGGGGGCGGAATCGAACGAAGCGGCCATTCGCATGGCCAAGCTGGTGACCGGCGGGCACGAGGTCGTCGCTTTCGCGCAGAGCTGGCACGGAATGACCGGGGCGGCCGCCTCGGCGACCTACAGCGCGGGCCGCAGAGGTTACGGGCCGGCCGCCGCCGGATCCTTCGTCATCCCCGCGCCGAATTCCTACCGACCGCGCTTCACGCATCCGGACGGCTCCAACGACTGGCAGACCGAGCTCGACGACGCCTTCTCGCTGATCGACAGGCAGTCGACAGGCAGCCTCGCGGCGTTCATCGCCGAGCCGATCCTGTCGAGCGGCGGCATCCTCGAACTGCCGCCCGGCTACCTCGCCGCGCTCAAGCGCAAATGCGAGGAGCGCGGGATGCTGCTGATCCTCGATGAGGCCCAGACGGGGATCGGCAGGACCGGCCACATGTTCGCGTTCCAGCGCGACGGCGTCACCCCCGACATTCTCACCCTGTCCAAGACCTTGGGCGCCGGCCTGCCGCTCGCAGCCGTCATGACCTCCGCGGCCATCGAAGAGAAGGCCCATGAGCGGGGCTTCCTGTTCTACACGACCCATGTCTCCGACCCGCTGCCGGCAGCGGTCGGCGTCACGGTCCTCGATGTGGTCGAACGCGACGGGCTGGTCGAGCAGGCGACGACGCGCGGCGAAAGGCTCAAGAAAGGCCTGTTGTCCCTGCAACAGCGATATGAATGCATTGGCGACGTGCGCGGGCGTGGGCTCCTGCTCGGGCTCGAGATCGTCGTCGACCGGAAAACCAAGGCGCCCGGCTTCGAGCTCGGGGCGCAGATCATGGACGAGGCCATGCGCCGGGGCCTCAGCATGAACATCGTCAAGCTGCCCGGGATGGGCGGCGTCTTCCGCATCGCCCCTGCCCTGACGGTCTCGGATGCTGAGATCGATCGCGGGCTCGACATCATGTCGGACGCGGTCGAGACCGCGCTCAACGCCGCCTGACACGAAGGCCCAGTTCCCTCTGCGAGGCCCGCTCACAGGGGGACGCATCGATGATCGTCTCTCATGCGCTGCGGATATAATTTCTGCGCCTGACTTCGGCCAGGTGCCGCAGGTCCGCTGCAGGCCCGCTTCAGATTGGCCAGCAGCCCAGCCACCAATGGTGCCAACACCTCGCAGATGCGCGCCGTCCAGTCGCGCGCATCACCGCAAGCTGCGCCAGCGGGGCGTCATCGGCCGTCCTGGTCACGCTCTAGCGCTTTCCGACTGCAACGAGGCAATCCACGCCAAGCGAGGAATATTAAGATAACAGATCGTTTTGCGCGTCGGCAAGTCGATCAAACCCTGCGCACGAAATGCAGCGAGCGTCCGACACGCAGTTTCCAGCGTCATCCCAAGATAATCTGCGATGTCGTTGCGCGGAATAACGATGCGAGATGCATTTGAGAGCACAGGATCCCGCGGAAGATGCTCGCGGATCTGGAGCAGGAACCAAGCCATTCGGCACATCGCGCTTTTCTTTCCCGTCGCAGCCAGAAGGCGCAGGGAGGCCTGAAGAGCCTGGTCGGTGCCGCACGGTTCAGGCGCGACAATATCCTCGCGGGGCCGCAAGGTGCATCGCGTCAAGGTTTCAGCGGTGTAGCGCTGCAAGGCTGCAGGCGCGATGATGCTTCCGGGCCAGAAAAACGTGACGATTTGGCGTGTCCCGTCGCTCCAGAGCCGAACTGCCCGGATCGCACCGTCGACCACTTCGATGGCGTGGGGCAGCTGCTCATCTTGCCAGAAAAGAACGACGTTGCCGGGAACGAGCCGGAGTCGAGGATCTCGGGCCGGCGGTCGATTCAGGCTTTTTGTCGCTAAAACTCCAGAAAAATTTGCGTGCTGTGAGCTGTCGAGCGCTAGCAACATGTCTAACCTCAATACCGCAACTGTTTACCGCAGCGACATGGTATTCCCGGCCGTACCGGCTCTCGATTGGGCTTCCGAGGTAGACTATAGGGATTAGCGGCCGTACTCCCTGACGTGACATGAAAAGCAGGTGGGTCGTCAGCGGTGCACGCCTGCCGCCGCGACCTGTTCTCCAGCTGAAAATCGACTCACGAAGCTGTACGAGCGACGGATCGTGGAACGAGAGGCTTGGAGTTCGCCTCGGCCCCTCGCTCGTGCAATCTACGAGCTATAGGCCGGGCGCTGAGCGCGTTCGGTCACGCGTGAGCCGCGTGGTGTCGCCGAGACCTGCCGGCGCTCTTGGGAAGCGTTCGCGTAGTGGCGGGACCAGGCGTCGAGCATGAGCAGCCGCCACAGGATCAAGCCGAAGCCTCTGCCTCGGCTGGCCCCATGAAGCCCCAAGATGCGCTCTACCCCTGGTAGGCTCCAGTACCGGATTGCCCGGCTTTCGGGGGCGAGGAGCCTGTCCTGGACCATCGTTCGGCCCGCCGGGCTTCGGAACCAATCATCCAACGGCACGCCGAAGCCGCGCTTCGGGGCCTGAAGGGCCGCCTCCGGAAGCAGTCGAGCAGCGAGCGCCCTGAGCGGCAGTTTCCCATGCGTGCGATTGAGAAGTGCCGAGCGCGGAAGCCGCGCTGCCCACTCGACCAGCCTGACATCCAGAAACGGTGAACGGACCTCGATGGAATGTGCCATGGAGGCCCGGTCGACCTTCACCAGCACGTCATCGGGCAGATAGAGTCCGTAGTCCAGCCGCTGCTGGCGGGCCGTCACGCCGGCACCGCTGCTTCTTTGCCATCTCTCCCACATCGGCCTGCTTGCAATTCGCATGCTGGGCCGGAGGTCCGGATGAACGATCCCGTCCAATACCGGATCGTCAGGCATTTCGTCGAAGGCGGCCGCACAACCGTGGTCAGGCAGGGCGAGCTTCGAAAGTCGGAATCGGGCGAGCGAGCTTTGTGGCAGAAGCCGGCTTGCCGTGCGAAGCGTGCCGCCCGCGCGCCCGGCGGCCCTGATCAAACCGGCGCGGTTTACGGCCTCGATGTAGCGGCGATAGCCGGCGAAGGTCTCGTCGCCGCCATCTCCGGACAGGAACACCGTGGCGTGCCCGGCCGCCGCCTCGCAGAGCGTGAAGAAGGGCAGCGCAGAAGGATCGGCGAAGGGCTCATCGAAAAACCAGGACAGACGGTCCATGTCGGCGAGTCCGCCGGACCGTTGCGGGACGATGCGGTGCTGCAATCCCACATGGTTCGCAGTAGCCGAGGCGAGCTTACTCTCGTCCCACCCCTCCTCTGCAAAACCGATCGTGAGGGCGAGCGGCGCCACGTCGGACTTTGCCGCCATGGCGGCAACCAGCCCGCTATCGAGGCCGCCCGAGAGAAAGAGACCGACCGGAACGTCGCTGCGAAGGCGGATGCGGACAGCGTCGAGGAACAGACTTTCGAGCTCGTCCAGCTCCGCCGACGTGATGAGCCGGCGGCCGGGATCGTCGTTGAGCATCAAGCTCCAGTAGGGCGTCGGATACGCCGCTTCCGGCCGGTCCAGGGACCCCGAGAGGGCGTGGCCTGGTGGCAACTTGCTGTGGCCCTCGAAAATGCAAGTCTCGCCCGGCAGGTAGCCGAGCGCCAAATATTGCGCGACGGCGTTGCTGTCGACGCGCCGATGGGCATTCGGCTCCGCCACGAGCGCCTTGAGCTCGGACGCGAAACGGAGGCAGCCGTCAGTGACGGTATAATAGAGCGGCTTCACGCCCAGCCGGTCTCGAGCCAGCACGAAGCTGCGGGTCTCAGTGTCCACGAACGCGAGCGCGAACATGCCGTTCAGCAGCGGAAGCGCGTCCGCGCCCGACCGCATCAGCAGCCGAAGCAGAACCTCCGTGTCGGAACCGCTTCGGAACCGCTCTCCGGCGCGCTCCAGATCCTGGCGAAGTTCGAGATAGTTGTAGATCTCGCCGTTGAAGACCAGCCAATAGCGCCCGTCCTCGCTTCGCATCGGCTGATGCCCGGACGGGCTGAGATCGAGGATGCTGAGGCGTCGGAAGCCGAGCTCCCAGCCCTCACCGCTCTCGATCCCGGCATCGTCGGGACCGCGATGACGCAGCTGTTCGACCATCCTCAGGGTGGCCTCATGCGCCCCCTGGGGACGTCGTCCGAACCATCCGCAAATGCCGCACATCGGTGATTGCCTCGATATTTCCTGCCGACGCGCCGCGCGCGCCGATCGTCGGCACCTCTCGGTCCGCGATCAGGCAGCCTGGATGGGGCAAGCAGGCATCATGGACGGTGATTTGGATATGACACACGTCAACTCCGCGATGCGGAACCCCGTCAGCTTGGGTGCCAATGCGCGCAATCGTGCCAGGGCGGGCATCGCCTCCCGTCCGGGCAAGCAATTGCGAGCCAGGAGCAGTCCGGATCATGCCTGAAGCTACGATTGCGCCCAGAGTTGCAGCCAGCCGAGCGACCGCCATGCGCAACTCTGCTGCGCTCCCGGACACCGAAGGCCAATTCAGGTCCGTCGATCGGCGGACACGATGGTGCTTCTACTCGCCCGGCCACCGCTCCGTGAGCGTGCTGGGCGGGGATACGCGCATGTCGGGCGGCGCGGAGGCGCAGGTGGCTCATCTCGCGGCCGCCATGGCGCGGCTCGGACACGAGGTGAGCCTGATCTATGGCGATGGAGAGGGGCGTTCCCCGCCAACGACCATCGCGGGCGTTCTTTGTCTCGACGCCGCGCCCTCATGGCGCAGGCCGTCGAGCGCGGCCCGGCTGTGGCGTGCGTTGAAGGACGTTTCGCCCAACGTTCTCTATGCGCGCCTGCCCGACGATTTTCTCTGGCTGGTCGGGCTTATGAGCCGGCTCTCCAGCCGGACGCGATTCGTCTACGCCCTCGCGCATGACGATCACTGCAAGCCCTGGTCCACCTACGGGCATCGGCCGTGGCTCCATAATCCGCTCTATGCGCTCGGACTGCACAGCGCGGATGCGATCGCGATCCAGCATGCCGGACAATGGACCCGGCTGTCGCATCGGCTACGAGGGCGCGCCTTCCCCGTGCCGAACCTCTTAAGGTCGTTCGCGTCCCGGCCTCGCCCCCTGGAGGGCGCCCAGATCGACGCCCTCTGGATAGCGCAGATCCGCCCCGAGAAGCGCTTCGAGCGGTTGCTCGACCTTGCCGAATCTTGCCCGGATCTTCGTTTCAGCGTCGTTGGCGGGTTCGACCCGACCTTCCCCCGCGCGGCGCGGTCGGATCTCGAACGCAAGATGCGTTCGCTCGGCAACGTCGCCTTCCTGGGCCCGAGGCAAGCTGCTGAAATCATTGCACTCCTTGAGAGCAGCAAGGTTCTGGTCAATACGTCCGACGCGGAAGGCTTTCCCAACACAATGCTGGAGGCCTGGAGCGTCGGCGTTCCCGTGCTGTCGCTCTCTGTCGACCCCGGACACGTGATCGAAACGCAGGGGCTGGGAAGGGTCAGCAGGACGGCCGCGCGTTTGCTGAGCGATCTGTACGTGCTCACGAAGGACGGCATCCTGAACCGCGAAATCGGCGAACGCGCGCTGGATTATGTGAGGCGGCGCCACAACGCGCCGACGGTCTGCGATATGCTGGAATCGGCAGCTCTAGGCCGGCCGGCGAGCATCCTCCCGGACGGAGCCGCCCGGTTGCAGGACGCAATGCCATGAGCGCCGGAATCCTGGCCGGGCGCGGCGTCATGTTCGGCGCCCTCGCGACCGGGATGCTTCTATTGGCACTCGTCATCGCCGGGCTCCTCTTTCTCAAGGATCCGCTGGCGCCCGGGCTACTGATCGGCATGGCAGTGGCCGGGGCGCTGGGACTGCTTCTGCTGCAGCGACCGTTCACGGCGACGTTGATCGCCTGGTTCCTGATACTCCTTCCGCCCGGCGACCTTCGTTTCCACGAGATCACTTATACGCTTGCGGCGAACGGGGCCGTCCTGGCGGCTCTCGGTGCCGGGACGGCCCAGGCGATCGGCCGACCGAGACCGATCCGATGGAACGCCACCTGCCTGCTCGTCCTGCTCTACATCTTGTGGGGCGTGGTGACGATGCTTTGGGCGCCAGACCTGATCGAGTCGCGCCGCAAGCTGGTGTCCTGGACGACCAGCTTCATTCTCCTGCTCATGATCATCAATCAACTCCGATCCCTTGATGCGTTCGACAGGTTCATGAAGATGTTGAGTATCATGGGCTGGTTACTGGTCGTGTGCGCGATATATACGATTCTTTTCGGAGGGTATAATTTCGGGCAAAGGCTGAAAGTCTTCGAGACCAACGAGAATGTTTTTGGCCTGATGCTCATCACGACGCTTCCCGGCGTCCTGTGGTCTGTTCTGCGCTCGTCAGGCCCGAAGCGCATTGTCATGATGGTCCTGAGCGTCGCGTTCCTTCTCTGCGTTCTGCTCGGTACGGCGCTGAGCGGATCGCGCGGCAGCTCGCTCGCGGTCCTGCTGTTGCTGGTCGCCTTCCTGTTTGGGAAGTCGACGCGGACATGGGGGATCGTCGGTCTCGTCCTCCTCCTCTGCATCGCGGTCGCCGCGCCGTTCCTTCTGGAGACGATTTCCCATCGGTTCGCCGAGGAAGAGGGTGGGGAGTTCGGTGGACGAGAGGTGCTGTGGTGGGCGAGCCTTCAGCTCTTGCGCGATTATCCCGCCACCGGAGTCGGCATCGGCAATGGTCCCTTCGCGCTGCACCCCTATCTGGCCGCGCTGACAACGTCGACCAACCATCGGCTCGACTTGCCGAGCCATCAGCCCTTCCTCGAAGTTGCGATTGAGACGGGGCTCTTCGGCCTGCTGATCTATGTCGCCATTTTGGCATCGGCACTTCTGAGCTTCGTCAGATTTCGCGCCACCTGGGTGGCCAGCCGGGAGATGCCGAACGCCTACTACGCCATCATACCGGGCATCTGCGTCGCTTACGTGATGGCCTGGATCAAATCGGGAGGGCTCGAGAACCACACCAGTCTCCTCGTGGTTCTGGTGCTGCTTCTCACCCCATCGCTGATCGCAAAGACGGAGGCCCAGGAGCCTGTCGCGGAGCGGCGGTCGGGGCAGCCTCCTTCCTGGAATCGATCACCGACGAGCGTCGGCCATGCGGCCGGTTAGCGCCATGCTGATGCGCGCCTCCGTCCACGACGATCCGAGCATCTCCGGTCGCGCGTGCGACACGGCACGCGACAGCGGCGAGCGGAAACGGTTGCTGCCCGTCGACACGAGCCCGTCAGAGCGTCGGGCTGAAGCCGTGGATGGCGATCAGCACGGCGGGATCGGCTCGAAATCGCGCGATGCCGCCGCAGCTCTTACGCGAACAGGCCCGGAAGATCATTCGGGAAGCCGCCGATTCTCCGTGAACGTCCTGAGCAGTTTCGGCTTCATATCGCTCAATGCGGGACTGATGGTCTGGTATGTCCCGTTCTTGGTGAGCAACCTCGGGCTGGCCGCTTATGGAATGCTGTCGCTCGCCAATTCTCTGGTCCTCTATCTGGCGATCGTCACCGATAGCCTGAATGGTTCCGTCTTCCGCTATTTGGGGATCGAGCTCAGCCAAGGCGACGTCGCGTCTGCGAACCGGACGTTCAACAGCGCACTGATCCTGGCCATGTTCGCTTGCTGCCTGTTGCTCGTTCCGATCGGCGCCACCATCTACTTGTTGCCGCTCATGTTCCAGGTCCCGCCGGAGCTGGTTGCGGCAACCAGGTTCCTGCTGGCTGCGATTGGCGTTGCGACATTGGCTGCCCTCGTCGGCGGGGTTTTCGGCGTGTCGAGCCTCATCCGTCATCGGTTCGATCTGCGCAACATCGTCCGGTCCCTGGTCGCGTTGTGCAGGGTCGGCGTCGTAGCGCTTCTCTTCGCCGCCGAATCCCCAAGTCTCGTCCATGTCGGGATTGGCCTCATCCTGGCGGCCACGGTCGGCCTGGCAGGGGAAGTCCTCCTGTGGAGGAAATTGACGCCCGAGCTCTCGATCGATCCTCGCCTGATCGAGCGCGCGCGATTTCGTCCGCTCATCGGCCTCGGCGGCTGGTCCGCGATCAACGTCATCGGCCTTCTGTTCATCATGCAAATCGATGTCGTCATCGTGAATAAACTTCTGGGACCTGAAGAGACAGGTCGATATGCTTCCGTCTTACTGTTTCCAGTGCTGATCTACACCATGGGGGAAGCCGTTCTCCCGGTGCTGAGCCCAGCCATCATGGCGCATTACGCGACAGGCGCCAGACAGGCCCTTCAGGATCTGGCAAGGCGCTCCGTCCGGCTTCTCGCCGTCGCGCTTGCCCTGCCAATCGGCCTTCTCTGCGGCATGGGCGCGCCGTTGCTGGCGCGTTGGCTCGGCCCGGCTTTCGCCGATCTCGAAACCGTTCTGGTCCTTCTCGTCGCGCCTTTGACCATCAACCTGGCCACGCGGCCTCTCTCCTACGTGCTGACGGCCTATAACGAGGTCAAAATCCAAGGCATCGTGACGCTCGGTCTCGGCGCGGCGAACGTCGTCTTGGCGATCGCGCTCGTGCGGGCCGGTTGGGGTCTCGCCGGCGTCCCGGCAGCCGCGGCGCTCGTCTGGACCGTGCGGAACGTGCTCTTCGTGTCGAGCCGTAGCGCGGTCCTTCTGGGGCTTCGCTGGTACGCCTTCATTGGCCACCTCGCCATTGGCCTGTTGGCCATGGCCGGTGTGGCCGCGCTCGGTCGAATCCTGCGCGCGCTGTGGTGGCCGACCGACTGGCTGTCGCTCGCCTTTCTCGCGGCCGTGATCGCCCTCGCTTATGGCGCGTTCGCCTACTTCATCCTCATGACAAAGGCCGATCGCGCGCTGGTGTCGAGCGCCTTTGCCAGGAGGAGCGCGTCGTGAGCTCCGAGCCGAGGACACGAGGCCTGGGCCCCCCCACGCTGGTGCGCCGCTTCCCGCCGTCGACGTTGCGGGGCATCGCCATGCCGGGCGCGGCGGACGAGCCTCGCGAAAGACGCAAGGGCCGGCCCGAGCCGGTCGCGGTGCTGATCGGCCAGCTGTCGCAAGGCGGCAGCGAACGCCAGCTCTTCATGTTTCTGAGCCATTGCGACCGCACGCGCTGGGCTCCGGTGGTCTATGTGTCGGGCGAGCTCGGGTTCTGGGAGGAGCATATCCGCTCGCTCGGCATCCCGGTACGGCTTCTCACGGGGGGGCGGCTCGCGAAGATGCGCCAGCTTCGTGCGGCCTGTGCGGCACAGGGCGCCAGGCACTTCTTCTCATGGTCGTCCTACACGAATCCGTTCGGCCTGGCCCTTCTGGGCATGGATGTTTGGCGCATCGGCTCCTTCCGGAACGCCCTGTTCGCTGATCTGCCCGCCCGCCTCAGGCCAGCCTGGGCCTGGGCGAGCCTTTCGGCGATATCGCTCGCCGTGTGCAACTCCAGGGAAACCTATGACGAGATCGCGCTGAGAGGAGCCGCGCGCCCCAAGCCCGTCTACATTCCCAACGGCGTCGAACCACCAGCGATCGATCAGATCGCCGTCTGGCGCGCGACGTGGCGCGCGCGGCTCGGCATTGGAGACGACGTGATCCTCGTGGTGGGCGTTGGCCGCCTTACGAGGCAGAAGCGGTTCGACCGCTTCATTCAGGTCATCGAGAGGGTGCGCAAGGACGTCCCCGTGGCAGCGGTCGTCGCTGGCAAAGATTTCGGCTGCCTTCAGGATCTCCAGCGCCAGGTCGCGCAGGCGAACCTGAACGAGGCGGTTCGGTTCATCGGAGCGGTTCCCGACGCCCGGGAGCTGATTTCTGCCGCGGACATCCTCCTGCTGTCATCCGATCACGAAGGCATGCCAAATGTCGTGCTGGAGGCCATGTCGGCGAGCGTGCCGTCCGTCGTCACCCGGGTCAACGCCGTGGCCGATCTGATCGAGCACGGAGAAACCGGCTTCATCGCAGATCACGACGCCGACGATCTCGCGCGGCATGTGGTTCGTCTGGCCACGGATCGCGGGCTTCGTCGCCATGTCGGTGAACACGCACGATCCGCCGTCATGCTCCGGCACGGCGCCCGCGCTATCGCCCATCAGCTCTGGGCGTTGTGCGACGCCAGAGACACGGGGGGCATAGCGAGATGAGACTCGCCGTCTGCGTTGATCAAGTATTCTGGCCTGATGGCTATCGGCTCATCAATGAATCGCTCTCCATCGGGCATCCGACGATCGCGACCAGAGTGGGAGGGATACCCGCCGTTCTGACGCACGGCGAAACTGCTCTCCTGGTTCCGCCGCGGGATCCGTCGGCCCGCGCCAACGCGATCGAAAGCTTCGTCCGCGATGCCGAATTGCGAAGGCGGCTCAGGGATCGTGGGCGCACTCTGATGCGCGGCAATACGCTCGAAGCCGATCGCGACCGAATCTTGGAGGGCGTCGATGACGAAATCGCTCGGCAGAGAGCATAGCTATCGGTCGGCCCTCCAGGACTATCCCGGCGGGATCGTTCCGGCCCGCCCGACGGTCAGCGTGGTGGTGCCGACCTACAATGAAGCCTCGGGGCTGGAGCAGCTCGTCAGCGACATCATCGCCCAAGACTACGATCGGATCGTCGAGATCTTCTTCGTCGACGGTTGCTCGAAAGACGGAACATACGAGACCTTGCTCGAACTGGAGGGGCGGAACCCGAAGCTTCGCGTCTTGCGCAACAACAAGGGCCAGACCGCAGCGGGCATCAACCTGGCCTTCGGCCAGGCGACCGGCGATGTGGTCATACGCCTCGACGCCCATGCCCGCTTCGATCCCGACGTGGTTCGCAAGAGCGTGGAAAGCCTGTTGCGAACGGGGGCCGCGGGCGTGGGCGCGATCGCGCGTCCGGCCGAGAGTGGAACGCTCGTCGGTCGCGCCATCGTGAGTGCCCATAGAAGCCCGTTCGGGGTCGGGGTTGCGAAGTTTCGCAAGGAGGGAGCGGAGGGCTGGGCGGATACGGTCTGGAACGGCTGTTATTGGAGGCACGTCGTCGATCGGATCGGACCTTTGCGCGAGGATCTTCACCGGGCCGAAGACAATGATTTCAACGCCCGCGTTCGCGCGCTCGGCTACGGGCTCTACCTGTCGCCCGAGATCCGCGCCCTCTATCAGCCACGGCATACGTTGGGGGGCTTGTGGCGGCAGTATTTCGGCAATGGCGTGGGGGTCGCGCGGGCAGCCCTCGGCAGCTCCGGAGCGGTGACGACGCGACATTTCGCGCCGCTCGGCCTGGTCCTGCTCGTGGTCCTGCCGGCATTGATCTCATTGGCTTCTCCGCCGGCGCTGCTTGTCGCAAAGGCAGCCCTGCTCGGCTACGGGGCCATCCTGCTCCTGTCCGTGCTGCTTGCAGCCCGCAACGAGCCGGCCGGTCACGTCGCACTCCTTCCAGCGGTGCTGGCGACGCTCCATCTCAGCTATGGATTGGGGACGATCTGGGGGTTCGTTCGGGGCGCGTTCGATCGAATGAGCCAGGGCAAGGCCCCCCGCATCCCTGCGGGACGATCGCGTGAACGAGCCGGTCTGTAGCGCGACCGCGGCTGTGCCGGTCTCGACGCGTTGCGCGGGCCTTGTTGACGAGCGTCAAGAGCCCCACCCCTCGGGCATGTGACTGGCGATCGCTGCGAAAGGCAAGAACATGGAGCCTCGGCATGAAGCGCTTCTACGTGTTATCGCGTCGTTCACTCATCCAAAGCGTGGGTACGGGACTGCTGGCCTCCAGCGGGTTGGCGGCGCGCTCCGCCCCGAGCGCCGAGGGGCGCGGCGAAACATCCCTTTACGTTGCGCCAACCGGGGACGACGTTGCTGGTGACGGCTCGATCGGCTCGCCCTGGGCGACCTTGCAAAGGGCCTATTCGGCCGCTCGGCCCGGCGCCACGATCTTCCTGCGCGGCGGGACCTATGATCTCACCGGCCCCGCGGGCATCCATCTCACGGGGCACTCCGGGACGTCCGAAAATCCGATCACGATCCGGAACCACGCCGCCGAAGCCGTCGTCCTGAATGGTTCCGGCCTGACCTCCGCCAGGGACAGCTTCAGCAGTCCGACCGATGCGGGGGGCTACGTGCTATCGCTCTACAACGTGTCCAACCTCATCATCAAAGGCCTGGACATCCGCAATGGACCAATGGGGGGCGTCATCCTCAATGGAGGACATTCGCTCGACGAAGGGTCGCACGGCAATATTTTCGAGAACCTCAGAATCCATCGCAATGGCTGGAATGGATTGGAGGGCAAGGGCTTCTCGCTGTTCGGCTATGCGACTGATAATCTGCTGGTGAATTGCGACAGCTACTTCAACGCCGACCTCGAGCATGGCAATGCGGACGGATATCAGATCAGCCCTTGGGGCCCCGCTTCGACCGGCAACGCGCTGAGAGGCTGCCGTGCCTGGCAGAACTCCGACGACGGCTTCGATCTGTTCAACGTGAACGACAACACTCTGCCCGCGCCCGTGGTGCTGAGCCGCTGCTGGGCTTGGAGGAATGGCTTCCTCGCCAATGGATTGCAGGGCAAGGGCGAAGGGAACGGCTTCAAGCTGGGCGGTCAACGGGAAGCGGCAAGGGGCAACGCCAGCGGAACCTCCGGCGGGCATACCGTGACCGACTGCTATGCCTGGTGCAACGTTCTGAACGGCTTCACGGATAATTCCGCCACGATCGCCAACACGGTCGTGAATTGCACAGCCTACGACAATTGTCGCAGTACGGACGAGAACGGACGCCCGTCGGAGACCTGGACCTACGATTTCTACTTTCCGACGCCGGCTGGACACGTGCTGACGGGCAATGTCGCGTTTCAACCGGCCGGCCGTGAGGCGCGGGTTGCGGCCAAGAATACCGATCGGAACAATTCCTGGACACAATCGCCTCCCGTGTCCTCGGCAAGCTTCATCTCTCTCTCCGACGCTACTGCGACGGGCCGGCGGATGGCGAACGGATCCTTGCCCGAAACGGCCTTTCTCCGGTTGGCCGCCAGGTCAAACCTGCGGAAGGTGGGACCAGGCTCGGCTCCGTTATAGCCCGCTTGCCCGGGAGCGGGCCTTCGCGGCCGGCTCCGCGCCGGCCTTCGGTCAGGGGGTCAGCTTGTGGCGCGATCGTCCCTTTCCTGCGCGCGATCTTCCAAAAGCGAATACTTCCGCAGGACCAGTTCGGCCTGACGGAACAGATCCGCGGCAAGTCGATCGGAGGTGAAGGATGCGGCCCTGACGCGCCCTCGCTCCGCCATCGCGGCGACGTTCTCCTGGTTTTGGGAGTCGAGAAGCCAGGTGAGCGCGCTAACATATTCTGACGTCGTTCCATCCACGATGAGCGCATGCTCGCCGTCTTCGACGTGCTCCGAGATCCCCAGCGCGCGCGCCACCACGGTGGGCTTACCGAGGTACATGCTGTTGAGGTAGGTCTGCTGTCCGACCGAACGCTTCATCCCCTGCTGAAGGGGAACCACGGTGGCGCGTGCCGTGCGGAGCAGACGAACGAACTCGGCGTGCGACGTGTGGGTGCGTTTGGCAAGAACGATGTCGACATTCGGCGGCACGGGTCTCGAACTTGTCCAGGCCGTTGCCAGGATGAACCGCGTATCCGGAAACTGGCGCGCCGCCTCGACCAGAGGCGCATAATCGCGTCCGCTATCCCCGCCGGCGAAGACGTGCCCTTCGTTCGGAGGGGGCGGTCCTTCGAGCTCCCGAGCGGACAGGTGATAATAGCACAAGGCTATCCCCACCTTGTCCGGGTCTATTCCCCACAAGGCGCAGAACGACTGTTTGTCGTCGTGGGAGTAGACCACATACCGATCCACCGCCCGGTCTACGAGGCGAATTGCGAGCCTTTCGACGAGTCTCCTGAGCCCCGTGTTCGGCTCCCACATCTCGCCGACCAGCATCAGCGCCGACCGGTATCGCCGAGGAAGGAAGCCGAGGATCATGCAGGCCAGAAGGTCAGGGTAGATGACACCTGACGAGCTGTTCAGCATGAGAAGCCGCTCGTGACGGGCAGAGCGCAGGATCCTCGCCAGGGTGATCAGCTCCTTGTAGAGAGCGTGAGGTCCAGATCGGCGATACGGCAGCTCCAGCGCGCGGACCCGGCCTTCCCACCCCGGGAACCATAGCGTCGACAGGAACGCATACGTCCTCGCCTCTGTCCGAAGATCCGAGGCTTCGATCGATGCCGTGCGGGCGTCGATCACTGGACCTGCATACCGCCGCGCCGGACCGCACCGACGCAGCTCGTCGCGAGTGCCAGAGATGTCGCGCGCACGCCTTGCTTGGATTCCCAAGGCAGCTCGCCAAGAGGCAGAAACCCGATACCCTCGCATTCTGCCGTGATCCGCTCGGCCGCGACCACGGGGCCGGGCTCGATGGACCCGTTCGGATAGAGGGGCCTGCCGTCAGGGTAGAAATCGTGGAGCAGAATCGCGCCGTTCGGCGTCAGGCAGTTCAGTGCCTGGGCAAACTCGCGATAGACAGCAGGCGCGGCGTGATCGCCATCGAGGAAGATCAGGTCGAACCTGTCGTCGGTTTCCCGAAGAAACTCCGACGAGGGCTTTGCGATAAACGTCACCCGGTCGGACAATCCGGCGCGCGCGAGATTCTCGCGAGGGGAATCGAGCCCGAGACGCGCGAAGGCCCCATGCGCCGGATCGTTGACATCCGCGATGTCGACCGTGGTCAGGTGCGCGCCGGGGCCGGAATGAGTTGCGAGCGAGCGGGCGATCGCCAGGGTCGATGCACCGATATGGGTGCCGATCTCGAGCACTCTCGCGGGCTTGAGCGACGCGACCAACTGATAGAGGGCGCGACGCTCCCCGGGGCATATGCCGCCATCGAGATCCGCGAACGGCATGACCTGGGAGAGCTGGTCTTCATCGCGAAGCCATTCCCTTGATATCGACGAGCTGTGGAGAGCCTGCATGAGGGAGCGGCTCGTCATTGTTCCGAGCCGCTCGGCATCGAACGCCTCCCGCGAGATGCCGGCCAGGCGGAGGCGTTCACGTCGGATCTGGAGAGCCCCGAAAACACGGCGTGGGAGTATGGTTTCGGCTGATTGTTTGAGAAGGTTCATCATCTGCTCGACCAACCTCGAATTGCGATATTGCGCTCCAAAAGCAGAGCCTTCAGCCGAACCGGCACATGCCGGCAGGGAACGTCCTAGCGCGCCGGAACGGCGCCTACTTGACCGGTGACAACATCGGCCACTCCCCCTGCACGGCGCCGACCTCGCAGGAGCGCATTCAGTTGTCGGCAGAAGCTCCGGCGCGAGCGAGGGAACTCTGGCAAGGCATCCGGCAGGGCCGGCTGCCCCCCGAGCAATAGGCCTTCACTGCGCCGCCGCAGTCGCGACCAGGTCGGAGCGAGCGACGACCTCGATCGCATCGCCCGGCAACAAGTCGGCATCTTCCGGCACGGAGAGACGACCCCATCCATCCCCGCTCCTGCGGATGATCGTCAACACCGGGCGGACTCCGCTATTGGCAGAATCCGCGGATATGATCCGTCCAAAGACCTGCAACTTCTGAGCCGCCGCTTCGAGCCTCGTTCTCAGCTCGGCCGCTCGCTTTTGCGACTCGTTCATCTCCCGCAGAACTTCGAGCCGGCGCTGCGTGTCGAGCTTGTCCAGGCGGAACAGGTATTCGTCCCGCAGCTGCCTCACCTGGCTCAAAGTCGCCACGGTCTGGAGGCGGCGGGTCGACGACAGCAGAACCGCCCTTCGGCTCTCCGTCACCCGCGGGCTGACAAGACTGCCCGAACCGAAGAGCTTGTTGATCCGGTCCAGTTCGTCGATGTCGGATTGAAGGCCTTGCGCCTCCTGCTTCTCCTGGTTCGTCAAGGTTGCGATCTGCTCGCCGGCCAGGCGCGCCGCGTTCTCCAGATGGGCCTTCTCGTTTCTGTACTCGAGCAGCCGGATGTTCAGGTAGCTGGATTCGACTGAGAGATACTCGCTCAATGTCGCGGCCGGTATGGGAGCATCCGGGAGCCGTTGTTCCTTGATGGTCTCCGATCCCTCGAGCTCCGCCGCAAGCCGCCACGCGTGAACCTGTTCCTTGGCCAAGGCGAGGACAGTGGCTCGGTAGTCCCGGTCGACCTCTACGACCTCCACGCCCATGGTCGCCGAGCGCCCCCGGACCATGCTGACGCCGCCCGAGAGGGCAATCGCCTGCCTGACCGTCATCTGGGGGCGATAGGGGTGCTGGCCCGGCTGCAGGACGTCGCCGCTCACATAGATGGGCCTGTATTCGACGACCGCCACGGCCACGTCGCCGGGCTGGATCAGCACGGCGCGGTCGCGCCCGTCAGGTGTTCTTTGGCGAAAGACTTTCGCAGCCAGCGCCATCTCGGCCCGCGCTTGAACGTCCGCGGCGGTAGAACCCGCCGCGACGATGGTGCCGGCCATCGGAATCGCGATCGTGCCGTCGAGCTGGATCGGAGCGCGTTGTCTCAGGTCCGGCATGCCGGCAACCGTGATCTCGATGACGTCGCCGGGCGAGAGCCGATACTCCGCCCGGCACGGAACGGGCGTGCTGAGGAGCGCCAGCCCGATTGCGGCCAGGAGTGCCCCGGTTCGACCGCCGCGTATATGTCGACGCATCATGTGATTGGCCCTGGTTCGCGTGAGAAGCGGAGGTGGCGGAGCATCGTCTTCGGGGACCCGCCCGGCATCCGCTCCGCTCACGTCATGAAATGGCTGTGCCGGCGCACTTGCCCCGCCGCCAAGCGAGCGCGCCACCACTCGATCGTCCGGTCGAGGCCCTCGCGCAGGCTGATCCGCGCATCCCATCCCGTAGCAGCCGCGAAGCGGCTGCTGTCGGCCAAGAGCGCGCGCACCTCGGAGTTCGCAGGACGCATGCGGACGCTTTCCTGCTCCACCGGCTTGGAGCTTCCACACAGGTCGAGAACGAGTTCGATGACCTGGGCCACCGTCACAGCCTTTTGGCTGCCCGCGTTGTAGGCCCGCCCGAACTCGAGGTTCGTCGCGATGCCCGCGGTCAAGAAGGCGCGCACCGTGTCTTCGACATAGGTGAGATCTCGCACCGGCGTCGTATCCCCGACCCTCACGGCCTTGCAACTCGGATCGAGCGCTTGCCGGATGAGTGTCGATATGAGCGCGCGCTCGCTCTGGCGGGGGCCGAAGGTGTTGAAAGGACGGAGCGTCACGACCGGAAGACCGAATGATCGCGCGAAGGCCTCCGCCATCATGTCCGCTCCGATCTTGGAGGCCGAATAGGGCGACTGCCCTTGTAGCGGGTGGTCCTCCGAGATCGGCATCCTCAGCGCGGTGCCGTAAACCTCGCTCGTCGAGGTGTGAACGATGCGCTCGGTTCCCAACCGGCGGGCGGCCTCCAGCACGTTCAGCGTGCCCAGGACGTTCGTCTCGACATAGGTCTGTGCCGCCGCGTAGGAATGCGGAATGGCGATCAGCGCCGCGAGATGGAAGACGATGTCCTGGCCCGGCATGATCCGCCCGACGAAGGCCGCATCGCGAACGTCGCCGCGCACGAGATCCAGGCGACCCCTCGTACCGTTCGGGACCTCGTCGAGCCACCCGTTGCTGTCGAAGGAGTTGTACAGGGTCAGCGCGGTGACGTTGGCTCCCTGGCTTGCAAGGGCCTCGGTCAGGTGCGAGCCGATGAACCCGTCGGCCCCGGTGACCAGAACATTGACGCCTTCATAGGTCATGCCACGAACCCTTCTCGTTAGACGGAGGCCGGGCTGGCACCCGCGCCTGCGGCCCGGACCTGCGGCTCCAGCGTGATTGCCTTGAGGCCGGCATGCGGCGGTGGAACGTAGCCGCCCACCGCCAGGGCGCCTCGGAACATGATGATGAAATCTCCCGCCAAGGTCCTGTTCTTGAAATATTCAAGATCGATGCTGGCCTTCAACGGGAAGAGTACGGCCCTATAGAACAGATCAGGCGCCACGTTTCCCGGAAACGCATCGGCCTCATTTCTGAACATGATTTGACAAGGGCCGATCAGGCCGGGCTTGAATCTCAACAAATCCTCCCAGCCGTCCTGAAAGCAATCAGCGAAGGCCAGGCTTTCGGGGCGTGGCCCAACGATCGACATGTCGCCTTTCAGCACGTTCCAGAGCTGAGGCAGCTCGTCGAGCTTCGTGGCCGCGAGAATGCTTCCGACAAAGGTGAGCCGCGGATCCTTCTTGAGCGTCAGAGGGCTGCCGGCGCTTCCCGCGTCGGCGTGGAATTTTCTGAACTTGTACATGCGGAAATGTCTGCCGCCTTTGCCGATCCGAACCTGGCGAAACAGGATCGGGCCTCCGGATTCGAGCCACACCGCGGCTGCGACCAGCAGCAGGAGCGGCCCCAGAAACAGCATGGCCAGGCAGACCAGGCATATGTCGAGCGCGCGGCGAAGACGCTCCGCGGCAGTCCCCGGGCCTTCATTTTCGGACAAGGTCGATACGATCATGACGACACCCCCACGGACAGGTTCGATGGAGAAGCGGCATGGAGGCCCTGAAGAGAGGCTGCTCCGGCAAATCCCGGCGCGACCTCCAGAGCTTCCGCGAGACAGCGCGTGACGGTCTCGACATCCGCGGCTTCCATACGTGGATGCAGCGGCAATGTGAGTTCGCGGGCGGTAAAGTCTTCCGTCTTCGGTAGCGACACGTTCGGATAGAGATCGCGGTAGAAGGAAAGACGGTGCGTCGGCGGATAATGGATGGTCGTCTGGATTCCCGCCTCGCGCAGGCGATCGATGACGTCCTGCCGTTCGGCCGAGCGGGGCAGCAGCACCGGCATGATATGGTGCACCGAGGCCCGTCCGGCATCGAACGGGACCGTCACCAGGGGGCATCGGGCTTCGATCGAGCGCCGATAGAGCTGCGCCAGGTCTTTTCGCGTCGCGTTCCACCGCTGGATGTGACCGAGTTGAACGAGGCCGATCGCAGCCCTCAATTCATCCAGCCGATAGTTGAAGCCCAGCATCGTCACGTCATAGATCGGGTTTTTGCCCGACCGTCTTTGAAAGGTGCCGCTGGTCAGCCCATGGCCGCGCGCCCGTCGAATTCTGTCGCGAAGCTTCTCGTCGCCGGCCAGGATCGCTCCCCCCTCCGCCGTGGTCATGTTCTTGTTGCCGTAGAAGCTGAAGGCAGCCGCCACACCCAGGGTGCCGACTCCCGGGAGCACGGTGGCATGCGCCGCATCCTCGACGATCAGCAAGCCACGTTCCGCCGCGAACGCCCGCCATGGTTCGGGATCGATGAGGTAGCCGGCAAAGTGCACGAGGATGATCGCCTTCGTTCGACTGGTGCACTTCGCGGCCGCATCCTCCAGGCACATCAGCGGCGTATCCGTCGACGCGATATCGACGAAAACCGGCTTCGCTCCGACATAGAGGACACAATTGGCGGTCGCCACGAAGGTCAGCGCTGGCACGAGCACCTCGTCGCCCGGACCGATCCCGAGCGCGTGCAGGATCAAATGGAGGCCGGCCGTGCAGGAGCTCACCGACACGGCATCGTCGGCACCGTGGGCCTTGGCGAACGCCCGCTCGAAGGCGTTGACCCTGTCGCCCATCGTGATCCAGCCGCTGTCGATGACCTCGGCCAGGGCAGCCTTCTCTTCCCATCCGAGCGTAGGCTCCGAGACAAGCAACATGGAATGACCTCGCATTTTCGGTGACGTGGGTTGCGGCAGCTGCGAGGACGGCTAGCCCGCCGCCGCGACAAAGGACGGCGCCCGCTCTTCCCACTTGATTTCCTGGGCGCTGTGAAAATCTTCGACCCGGCCGACATCGAGCCAGAGCCCTTCATGCTTGTAGGTATGGATCGGCACACCCTTTTCCAGCAAACAATGGGCAAGATCATCGAGGCCGAAGGCTATGCCAGGTGGTATATATTTGATAATTTCCGGCTCCATACAGTAAACGCCCATGCTAACGCAGTTCGAAAGCGTAGGCTTTTCTGTAAATTTGGTGACGGTGCCATTCTGATCTTCGATGATTCCGAAATCCATCCGGGTGGAGCGGGTGGTCGTCGCGATGGTCAGGGGGTCACCGTGGTTCCGGTGGGTCGTGGCGAGCGCATGCAGGCTGAGATCCGTGAGGACGTCGCCGTTCAGCATCAGGAACGTCCCGTCCAGGGCCTCGCGCAAAAGGGTGAGCGGCCCGACAGTGCCGAGCGGCTCGATTTCTTGCGTATATTTGATGTTGATGCCCCATTGGTGTCCGTCGCCGCAGAAACTCCTGATCAAATGACCGAGATATCCCGTGGTGATGTAGACGTCTTCCACGTTGTTCCGCCGGAGCCATTGCAGCAGAAGCTCCAGAACCGGCCGCGCGCCGATCGGCATGAGCGGTTTGGGAAGGACCGAGGTGTAAGGCATCAGGCGTGTGCCCCTGCCGCCTGCTTGAATGACAGCTTTCACGTGCGCCTCCTCTGAAGTGAGGCGACGCTATGTCGGCAAAATCTGCCCGTCTTGATCGCAATCAAGTTGCATCGGATGAGCACCCGTTAGCGTTGAGTCGAGTGCCGCGCCTACGCTCGTGGACCCTCGTTCTTGGGTGCGCATGCAGTAGGTGCGGCGCTCACCACGTCAATGACTTAACACCGCAAGGTCTAGACGCCGGTTCCGCTCAAGCAGAAAAGAGTCCCGTGATGAGACTTGGTGCGATCGAGTTTATCTCAGCTGGTCGCTCCCCGGGAGCGGCCTTCTCGGAGCCTTCGGACGACACGCCGCGCAATCGGGATGTCAAGATCCATAATATTGGAGCTCTCGTCTGGCGACGGAAGGCGTTCATAGCCTGTTTCGCACTTGTCGGCGCGCTCCTGACTGGCATTGCAGCCTTTGTCTTGCCGCCTAAATACACCGCCACGTCACAGATCGTGATCGAGCCCACGCAGTCCCAGATCGCGGCCGGTGTCCTGGATGCCGTCGTCGACACGCATATCGCCACCATCACGTCGGATGCCCGCCTGCGCGCGGTGCTGGCGAGCCTGTCCGGCCTGCCGGAGTACGAGGCGACAGCGCCTTCGAGCGCGACCGCGTCCGAGCCGACAGTCGAGGCTCGCCTGCGCGAGGGGCTGCTCGACGCTGCGGCGCAGCTCGAAGCGGCGGTCTCGACACCTCCAGCCAATCCGGTGCCCTCGGATGCCCCAAGAAGGCTCGCGCCTCCCAGTCTCGACCAGGCGAAGTCCTCCCTCCGGGTTCAGCAAGAGCGGCGCTCGAGCGTCGTTTCGATCAGCTACAAGAGCTCCAACCCTGTCAGAGCCGCCCTGATCGCCAACCAGATCACCGCCTTTCATTTGAATACGTTGTCGCAGCGCAATCAGCTCGCGCTGGAGAATTCGAAACAATGGTTGGATCAAGGCCTCGTCCAGGCGCAACGTGAGTCGGACGCTGCGGACGAGGCGCTGCGCGCCTACTCGTCGGTCCATGGAGCCGGCGTCCCGGATGGCGTGAAGGGAGAGCCGATCTCGGAGGCCGTCCAACAGCTCGAGGGGGTCCGGACCGAGCTGGCGAAGAGGGAAGCGAAGCTGGAACGAGTCGGGGATCTGCGACGCGCGAAAGCGGATGTGAACACCCTGCTCGCCGCCCTGGCGTCCCCGTCCCGGACCATATCCGATGTGCCTAACGCCACCGCGAGCGCGACCGCGCCCGGAAGCATCTCGGCGTCGCGGGCGGCCCTGGCTCAAGAGGTCGAGGCCGAGGTGACGCGGCTCGAGCATGAGGTTCGCGTCCTGCGTATTCAAGAGCGCTCGCTTGCGGAACACACCGAGTCGCTGCAAACCGTATCGGGATTTATCCTCGCCCAGCGGAAGGAATTTCAAACCCTCGAACGCAGAGCCGCTTCGGCGGCGGACAGCGTCAGGGAGCTCAGCCGGCTCCAACGAGAATACAAGGATCCTCCCGCAACCGGCGTGCAGCTGCTTGCGCCTGCGTCGGTGCCCCTGCGCCCGAGCTCGCTCAGTCCTTACCTCTACATCCCCGCTGCGGTCATAGCCTTCGCCTTTCTGGGCGGGGTAGCCGCCTCGACGCGAGAGCAGTTGGACCGTACGTTCCGGCAGCCCCGCGAAATCGAGAGCGTGCTCGGCGTCCCATGCATCGGTCTCATCCCCGATGCCCGTCGCTCTCCCAATCGGCCGCGCCGGCCCAGGCTCGAAGCCTCCACCTATCCGAATGCGTTCGCGATCGAGACCGCATGCGCCATGACGCTGGCCGTAACCGGGCACCGCAAGGAGGGCAAGATCATCCTCCTGACGTCCAGCCAACCCGACGAGGGCACCTCGGCGCTCGCGGAAGGACTCGCGTCCTGTCTCCGGAACCTGCAGCAACGTGTCCTCCTCGTCAGCGCGGATGCTCCGCAAGAGCGCAGTCATCCGACAGCGCCAGGCGGGGCCCCGACGGGCCTCGACGAGGGTTTTGCCACCCTGCCCTATTCGGGCGATCCAGATCTGGGTTTCGACCGCCTGAGCGTGACGGAACTCACTGACGGTGACCCGACATTGCTCGTGGGCACGGCGTTGATCGCAGGCCTGAAAAGGGTGCAGGAGCGTTACGACTACATCGTCATGGACGCCCCGGCGGTGTTCGTATCGCCAGGCGTTCCCGCTCTCGCTAGCATGGCCGACGCGGTCCTCTTCGCCGTGAGATGGGGGAGCACGACCCGGGACGTCGCAGCGAACGCGTTGACGTTGCTGAGAAAGCCGGCAACGGTCGGAAGGGATCCCCCGCCGAACGTCCTGGCCGTGCTGACCCGCGTCGACCTCAAGTCCTATGTGCGGTATCGGCCCGGAGATGCAGCCGAATATTTGTACGACCATCGGACGAGACCGGCAGCCAACTCGTTGTCCTAACGCTCTTCCGTCCGCGCGACGGGCTCCTTATCGGACGGAAACCCATGTTCGCGACGATCTCTCAGATCGCAGCATTCGCAGCTGCGCCCTCGAACCTTCTTCCCGCAATCGGCCTGCTCGGCCTGGTCATCGCGCTCGCTCGCGGGGGGCGTGGCGGTCTTTGGCTGGCCAGCCTGGGCATCGGTGGGACACTGATTGCCGGCATCCTGCCGATTGCCAATATACTGATCCGTCCTCTCGAGGAACGCTTTCCCAGGTATCAGGAAGACGGGCGTCCGATCGACGGCATCATCGTCCTGTCAGGCGCCGTGGACCTGGCGAGATCACTCGATCGAGGCGAGTTTTCGCTGAATGGGGCGGCCGAGCGGTTCGTGAGTTTTATGGAGATGGCTCGGCGCCATCCGGAGGCACGCCTGGTTTATACGGGAGGGAGCGCAGGTGATCGGGCGCGATCGGAGGCGCAGCTGGCTGCCGAGCAAATGAAGAGGCTGGGCTTGTCGACGGAACGCCTCCTCATCGAGACGGCGTCAGGGACCACCTGGGACAACGCGCGGAACACGAAAGCCCTTTTGGGCGACCGGGCGCAAGGGCGCTGGGTTCTGATAACATCCGCATCGCACATGCCGCGCGCAATGGGCTGCTTTCGGACCGTCGGGCTGACGACCATTCCTTATCCGGTCGACTACCAGACCCGTGGATCACGTGACTCGATTCGACCCTTCACCATCGTGGGACAGGGCCTTCAGCGGCTGGACATAGCCGCCAAGGAGTGGCTTGGCTTGTTCGGATATCGCATCTCTGGACGGACGAGTTCTTTTTTCCCGGGTCCGAACTCGATGGCTTCCCCCCAGCGCGACCTGGCGCCCGCAGCCGCGAGCGCTATCGCGGGGCGCCCCCCTCCGTAGAACAGGGCCTGGCAGTCAGTATCGGCCCTTTCGGAACCTGCCGCCGGATCAGGCCCGGACAGCAGCGGGCGCCCGGCAGTAATCTCCCTCGCGCTCGCACTCGTTGTGCACATGAGGGCCTGCCGGATCATCGAGGCCGGCCAGCCGATCGAGATCGCCGCAACCCAGAAAGCCGCCCATGATCGCGGGGCCGGCGGGACTTGATGCGGGTCAAGTGCCGCGCTCAGTCGTTCAGTTAGACCAAGCCGTGCCGGTGGCACGGCAAGGCACCTGAAATGTAACCGCTCGCGCGATCATCTGAGTCTACTTGCTGAAGAACTTACCTCACGGGATCGTCGCATGCAGAACTCGCATGTTATTGTTTTGCTCCTTAGATTTCACGGCTGGTACGGCCGGGTTCGAACGCTTCATCTTCCATACCGGGTGCCGGCTCTGCATCGCAATCGGGATGGGGCCGCGACGGTCTGGCGACGTCTAGGCGCCGCGAGAAAAGCGTGCGCGCCCTTGCTCGACAATACGCCCGCAGCACCACCGATGATGAGCCTGTCCGTCGCCGCTCGGGGATCGTCGACGGCAATTGCTGAGATCTGACGCCGGCCTGGGCTTGGGAGGATAACGTGTCTCACGAAATGGAGCTCGAGGCGGTCAAAGCGCGCTACGCGCGTCGCCGGGACGGTTCGATCGGTTCGCCATATGCCATGAGCCGTCCCGAGATGCGACACACGCTCGACGAACGAAGGCGGCTCATGCAGTGGTTCCTGGCCAAGCGGGCCTGGCATGATCTGAGCCGGCGCTGCGCCCTGGAGATTGGATGCGGAGAGGGCAATGTCCTTGAGGATCTGCTCCAGATCGGGTTCTCGGCCGAGCGCCTGATCGGCGTCGATCTTCTTCCTGAAAGAGTGGAGATGGCGCGGCGAAAGCTGCCGGCAGAGGTCCGGCTGTTTAGCGGTGATGCCTCCGTATCGCGAGTGGATCCGCTGAGCCAAGATCTCGTCCTGCAGTTCACGGTCTTCTCCTCGATCCTGGATCCTGCGTTTCAGAAGGAGCTTGCGGATACGATGTGGGGATATCTGAAACCCTCCGGGGCAATCCTCTGGTATGACGCGGCCGTCAGCAATCCTCGGAACCCCGATATGCAGGGTGTCCCCGTCCGCCGGATCAAAGAGCTGTTTCCCCGAGCGAAGATCGAAACTCGCCGGGTCACCTTGGCACCGCCTTTGGCGCGTGCCGCGTGCCGCCTGCATCCCTCGCTGTATCCGCTGCTGAGCAGCATCACGCTGCTGAGGTCGCATGTCATGGCGTGGATCGAGAAACCCGCTGACTGAAGGGCTCTCGGTACCCTTACGTACCCATGCCCCCTACCTGCAATGTCGCGGCATGCTGGTCGAACGACACGCCCCGCGAGCACGTGATCTGCACCTGGATCAGGCGGGCCGCCGATCCAGCACCTCGAGCAGGCCCTCCCGGCAGAGCGCTCGCCGAGCCTCCTTCACGCTTTGCCACGAAAGGCCTGCCCTGGCGGCAATATCCAGGAGGCTGCTCGTTCCATCGCTCATGTTGAGGAGCCAAAGCATCGCAAGCCGAAAGTCGCTCGCGAGCTGACCGCCCAGGCTCTCATAGAGGCCACGGCGCCCGAGCTGCGGCTCCCCGAAGGGCTGAAGATTGCAGTAGATCCGATTATTCTCGATCACATCGATCACCTCCAGGCAGGTCCGGGCGGAATCCGCCAGGGCGGCCGGACGCACGAAACTCGGGTCATCGCCAGAGGTGTGGTATTCCGGGAATGCGCCGTGAGGCGTCCGCATGAGGCAGCCGACCGGAAGATTGAAGCCGGGCGATCCGTATTGACGTTCGTCGTACCCGTCCGGAGAGAAATCCCGGATCGCGAAGTCCAAGGCCTTCTGCTGAAGCACGTAGGCGACAGCACGATCGATCTCGGCGTCGCCGCCCCGGCTCTTTTTGTAGGTGATGCGGCCCGCGTCGCCGAGACAGGTCAGAACGAGACCGTGCTTGACCCGCTCCAGAACGGATCGGTTCCGCGCGAGCCATGTGATCGCTCCGATCGTGCCCGGCACGAAGACGAAGCGGTAGCTGTAGCGGTTCGGGCGCCGTGACAATTCCTGGGCAAGCGCCGCCGCAACGACGATACCGGACAGGTTGTCGTTGCAGAGCGAGGGATGGCAGACATGGCATGAGATCAGGACCTCGTCCGAAGTTTCGCCCTCGATCAGGCATTCGCCATAGGTGAGGAACCCATCCTCCAGGGTTGAATCGATGCAAACCTCGTAGAGCTCGTCACCGAGGCTTTCGAACTGGTTGTGCGAAAGGCAGAAGCCCCATGTCTCGGCGTAATAGGATGTCCGATACGGGATCCAGTCGGGCTGGGCCGGCAAGGTATGCAGATGTGAGCGCAGGTCGGCCAAGCTCATCAGGGCGTGGACCGGGGCGCTGTAGCCCACGACATGCAGGTTGGAGCTCCCAAAATCGACGACGCGCTCTCCCGAGAGCCGTTTGATGAAAGCGTCGCGGATGTTCCACTCCCGCGGGATCGTCCAGTCCAGGACCTGTGTTCCGGTCGGGATCTCCACGACGTCCAGCGGAAGATAGGGCGACAGGCAGCCGAGCGTGGCGCGCACCCCGTCGCCAGTGATACTGCGGCAGATCGGGTATAGCTCTTCGACGAGGCGATACATGGCGTCGCCCGAAGCCGACGCGAGATGCGGCGCTTCTCGTCGTGGCGTCGGTGCGGTCCCGCTTCCGCGGCGGGCGGCAGGCTGGCCTGGCCGCGCCACCTTCGCCACGCCGAAGCGATCCCGTTCGAAAGAACCCCGCCCGTCGGCCGCCAGTTTCTCGGTCATGACGTTTGCCCGCCGATGTCACTCTCCTAGTCGATCACCCGTGCGAACGGGATCGGCACGATGAATTTCCCGCCCCAATCGCGGATATATGCCATCTGCTCCATGATCTCGTCCTTCAGGTTCCAGGGTAGAATGAGGACGTAGGCAGGCCGGGTCTCCCGGATGCGGGCCGGGTCGTCGATACGGATATGCGTTCCCGGGAGAAAAAGCCCCTGCTTGTGAGGACTGCGGTCCACCGTGTAATCGATGAAATCGGAGCGGATCCCGCAATAGTTCAGGAGCGTATTGCCCTTGGCCGGCGCGCCATAACCGACGACGCGCTTGCCGGACCGCTTCGCCGCGATCAGGAGCTCGAGGAGCCTGCACTTCGTTTCGTGCACCTGGTCCGCGAATGCGAGATACCGTTCGGGACTCGCGAGCCCGAACTCCGTCTCGCGTCGACGAAGAGCGTCCACGCTCGCGCTGACCGGGCGGGCATTGATCCGGTCATGGCGGGCATAGATGCGCAAGGAGCCGCCGTGGGTCGGCAATTCCTCGACATCGAACAGACACAGGCCTCGCGCGGCGAATATCTTCTCGACCGCCAGAAACGAAAAGTACGAAAAGTGCTCATGGTAGATCGTGTCGATCTGGTTCTCTGCCATGAGCCTCATGAGGTGCGGGAATTCGAGCGTGATCACGCCATCGTCGGCGAGCAGGATTTTCAGGCCGCGCACGAAATCGTTGAGATCCGGGACATGCGCGAGAACGTTGTTCCCGATCAACAGATCGGCCTGGATACCCTCCCGCACCAGCTCGCGCGCCGTCTCCTGGCCGAAGAACCTCACACGGGTCGGAACCCCACGCCGACGGGCTGCCTCCGCGACGTTCCCGGCCGGTTCGATCCCGAGGACGGGCACCTTCCGCTCGACGAAATATTGAAGCAGATAGCCATCATTGCTGGCGATCTCGACGACCTGGCTCTGCCCGCCTATGCCGAACCGCTCGGAGATGTCGTGGACATAGCGTCGTGCATGATCGAGCCATGAATCCGAGAACGATGAAAAATACGCGTAATCGCTGAAGATGGCTTCGGGACTCTCGGAGTCCTCGAGCTGGACGAGAAAGCATTCGGCACAGACATACGCTCGTAACGGGAAGAAGCGTTCGGGCTTGCCGAGGTCGTCGCGCCGACGATAGGAGTTGGCGAGCGGCGACATTCCGAGATCGACGAACACATGCTCGAGAGCCGTTCCACAGGAGCGGCACCCCTTCTTGGGATGGAGCGTCGAAATCGCCGTGCCGACATCGGCCCTCGGCAGCCCCCCCGCCTTGACACCAGGTGCTTCAAGCATCTCTCGTCTCCCGTTAAGTCGGCAGGGCCCGCAGCGGATGCCGCTCCCCGTATCTCTCCAGATCCGGCCAGGACGCGTCTTTTTCGGAGATTGCGGTCACCGGCTCGGGCCAGGCGATCGCGATGAGCGGGTCGTCGTACCGGACACCGGCGGCGGCGTGCGCGGCATAGGGCGCCGAGATTCGATACTGAACGACCGTCGCGTCTGCCAGCGTCTGGAACCCGTGGGCAAGACCTTCCGGAACGTAGAGAGCCCTGCCGTTACCGGCGGAGAGCTCGAAGCCTTGCCAGGCCAGATATGTCTTCGAGCCGGGCCGCATGTCGACGAGCACGTCGTAGATCGCGCCCTGCACGCAGCGGACGATCTTGATCTCGGCGCAAGGAGCATTCTGGTAATGCAGACCTCGCAAGGTCCCGCGTATCCGATTGAAGGACGTGCTGTCCTGTGCGTAGTCGACAACCAAGCCCTGAGACGTGAACTCGTCTCGGCACATCGTCCGCGCGAAGTAGCCGCGAAGGTCGTGTTGCATCTCGATATCGATCGCAATCACGCCCTCCAGATCTGTCGCCGAGAAGATCAAGGCTGCACTCCGTCAGGCCGCGACCGATTCGGGCCGAACGGATCCGGCCGTCCAGCGCAAGACGTCGTCGATCTGCCCCGTGCGCCTGAGATGCTTGAGCTCCTCGAGCCGGGTGAAGGGAGGCGCGTTGAGCATCGCCAGATCCAGCTGAATTCTCTCGAACACGGAGCGCAGCTGAAGCGCCCCGCGCTCCGCACTCCAGGCGCAGCGGAACCGCGGCATGCGCTCCCTGATCTTGTCGAAACAGACGCGGTAGCTGCGATTATCCCCGCTCGCCGGTCCGTAAGTGATGCGGCAGTTCGGGAACGCGGCGCCGACAATCTCGGCAATGTCCCGCACCGTATAGTTTTGGTCGTTATCGCCGACGTTGAAGGCTTCTCCGCCCACGGCTTCCCGCGGCGCCTCCAGCGCGCAAAGAACCGCCGAGCAGATATCCTCGACATGCACCAGCGGCCGCCAAGGCGTGCCGTCGCTCGTCATCCGGATTTCACCGGCGGCATGCGCCCAAGCCGCGAGATTGTTCAGCACGAGGTCGAAGCGCTGGCGCGGGCTCGCGCCAAAAGCCGTGGCGTTGCGGAGGAAGACCGGCACGAAGTCGGGGCCCGAAAGCTTGCGGACTTCTTCCTCCACGAGGATCTTGCATCTCGCATAGGCCGTCTGCGGATGAAGGCTCGAGAGCTCCGTCTTGGCTTCGCTCCCGCCCGCGCCATAGATGCTGCAGGACGATGCGTAGACGAAGCGGGCGACCCCGGCCGCCTTGCACAGGCGAGCGAGGCGAACCGAGCCTTCGTGATTGATCGCGAATGTGACCGAAGGATCGTTCTCGCCGAGCGGATCGTTCGAGAGCTCCGAGAGGTGGACGACCGCCTCGACGCCCGCCAGCTCCGCCAGGCCGATGTCGCGCAGGTCCTTCGTGAGGACGGACGGCCGGGTCAAGCCATCCTCGAACAGCCAGCCGCGCCGATAAAAGCCCGTATCGAGCCCGACCACGTCATGGCCCCGGTCGAGCAGCCTCGCGCCGAGAATGGCCCCAATGTATCCGTCGGAACCTGTGACAAGAACTCTCATCGGCTTGAGCCTGTGTTTGAGACCAGGATTGGGGGCGTTGCGCGGCGTTCGGCCTGGGTTTTGGGGCGCTGCCAGACGCGCCAGGGCGGTTGCCCCGCATCCCAGGTCTCCTGGAGCAGAACCTTGTCTCGCAAGGTGTCCATGCTCTGCCAGTAGCCCTCGTGCCGGTAGACCGCGAGCTGGTCGTTGTCGACGAGCCGGCGCATGGGCTCCTGCTCCCAGACCGTCTCCTCGCCGTCGATCAGGTCGAGGGCCTCGGGCTCGACGACGAAGAACCCGCCACTGATCGTGTGGCCGTCGCCGCTGTCCTTCTCCCGAAAGCCTACGACTCGCGGTCGGTCGGAGGAGAGATTCAGCGCACCCCAGCGGCCCGGGAGCTGAACGGCCGTGACGGTCGCCAGCGCGCCCTGCTGGTGGTGGAAGGCGATCAGGTCGCGGATGTTCACGTCGGCGACGCCATCGCCGTAGGTCAGGCAGAACGTTTGCCCGCCAAGATGCTCACGCACCCGCTTCAAACGGCCGCCGGTCATGGTCTTCTCGCCCGTGTCGACGAGGGTCACCCGCCAAGGCTCGCGTGGGGAATGGTGCGTGACCAGCGTGTTGTTGGTTAGGTCGATCGTAAAATCACAGTTTCGATGAAAGAAATTTCTAAAGTAATCTTTGATGAGCGAGCCCTTGTGCCCACAGCAAATGACGAAGTCATTCAACCCATAATGCGAATAGATCTTCATGATATGCCAGAGGATCGGGTATCCACCGATCTCGACAAGCGGCTTCGGGACGACTGTGGTCTCTTCGCTCAGGCGCGTGCCATAGCCTCCTGCCAAGATGACGACCTTCATGGCGCTGCTCCGACCGGCAAAGGGCCTAGCCAAATCTAGGCATGCCGAGGAATGTGCAGCGCCGCTTCAACGCCGAGTTGAGGCCCATCAAGAACGGCCCCGGCGCAAGCCGGCGAAATTTCTGTGCGGCCCGTCCGGCGCCCGACGTCGAAGACGCGGCGCCTCTCCCCTCCGATGCCGAGCTTCGTGGGCTCGGCCTCCCCGAGGCGTGGTGGATTTGCGCCGCTTCGGCCCGTCCGGGCGTCCGTCACCCGCGCGGGTGGGTGAAGCCGGCGCTCATCTTTCCCGGAAAGCGCGCGCGACCTGGTCCGCGAGGGGCTTGGTGAAATAGGTCAGGACGGTTCGCTGCTGCGTCTGCAGAAAGGCTTCCACGGGCATGCCTGGCGTCAGCTTCGCCCCCTGGAGTCGTGCCAGCTCGTCGTCCGCGACGGCGATCCGAACCGTGTAGAAGCCCTGGCCCGAGCGCTGGTCAATCGTCAGATCGGCGGACACGAGCGAGACCACGCCGCTCACCTCGGGCGTGGTGCCGTGGTTGAGGGCAGAAAAGCGCAACGCAGCGCGTTGCCCCTGGTGGATCTGCTCGATCTCCTGGGGTGCCACCCTGGCCTGGACCGTCAGCCGCTCCGATGTCGGCACGATCAGCATCAGGGTTTCCCCCGGTGCAGCAATGCCTCCGACCGTGTGGATGGCGAGCTGATGAACCGTCCCATCCCGCGGCGCCCTGATATCGATCCTCTTGAGCTGATCCTCAGCTGTGATCTTTCGCTCGACCAGCTCCGAAATCTTGCCGCGAAGCTCGGCGAGCTCCTTGCCGACCTCAGTCCGAAAATCCTGGTCGATCTGCAGAATCTGGAGCTCGGTCTCCGTAATCTTGCCCTTGGTTTGGGCGACGGCTGAAGCAAGAGATCCTCGCTCACCGCTGAGGCGCGCGCCCTCGCGTTCCAGCGCATTCGCACGGCTGAGCGAAACGAGTTTCTTGCCAAGCAGGTCCCGCACACCTTCGAGCTCCTGCCGAATGAGCTCGATTTCGCGATCCTTCGCAGCAATCTGCTCGGAATATGACTGGATCTGGTCGTGGAGCTGCCCGATCCGTTCTGCGTGCTGAGACTTTATGCCGGAGCGCGACGTCTTGCGCATGCCGAGAAGCTTCAGCTCCCCATCCATCAGCGTCTTCACCTCAGGCGTGGCGGCCAATGACAGCAGTTCGTCCGGGAACAGGATTTCGGAAGCGTCGTCTTGTTCGGCGCGAAGGCGGGCCTGCCTCGCCATAGCCTCGTTCAGCGCCTTCTGCACGATCGCAAGGCTCGCCTGAGTCACGGTCTCGTCGAGGCGGACCACGATGTCCCCCGCCGAAACCCGGTCACCATCGCGAACACGCAGTTCGCTGACCACGCCTCCGGTCGGATGCTGCACCTTCTTCAGATCCGTTTCCACGACGAGCGAGCCCGAAGCCACGACCGCGCCCGAGAACTCGGTCGTCGCGGCCCATCCGCCGACCGCGATGAGAAAGAAAGCCACGCCGGCGCCGGCGGCAAGAAGGAGTCGGTCGATCGAGGCGGCCGTCCGCTGAGAAACGTCACTCATGCGATGCGCCCTCTCGCTTCGGCGTTGCTCCACCAGGTGCCTCGATGGATTTTGGCACGGCCTTGAGTGAGGTGAAGAGGACCTGTTCCTTGGGCCCGAAGGCTTGCATCCGGCCATCCGCCATGACCATCGCTTGGTCGAGAGCGGCGAATGCGCTCGGCCGATGGGCGACGACGACAACGATCCCGCCCCGCTTGCGCACACCGAGAATGGCTGCGGTCAAGGCCTCCTCGCCATCGGCGTCGAGGTTCGAGTTTGGCTCATCGAGAACGACCAGGAACGGTTCGCCGTACAGTGCACGCGCCAACGCGATCCGCTGCCGCTGCCCCGCCGAGAGGGCGCCCCCCCTGTCGCCGATCTGCGTCTGGTAGCCGTTCGGAAGGCGCTGGATGATGTCGTGGACGCCGGCCGCCGTCGCGGCGCGGACGATCTCGGCAGCCGTCGCATCGCTGCGGAAACGCGCGATGTTCGCCGCCACGGTCCCCGAGAAGAGCTGGACCTCTTGCGGCAGGTAGCCGACGTGACGTCCCAAAGCCTCGGCCTGCCAGTGCTGGATCGACGATCCATCGAGGCGGACCGTGCCGCGGAGCGGCTGCCAGATGCCGACCAGCATGCGGGCCAGGGACGATTTTCCGGAGGCGCTGCGTCCAATCACGCCCAGGCCTTGTCCGGCCCTAAGAGAGAAGGCGATGTCGATGACCGTCAGGCGCTGCACGCCGGGCGGCGTCGCCGAGGCGGTCTCCACCGCGAGGCATTCCCGGGGCGCGGGCAATGCCAAGGCCTGCGGCGCGGATGGCTGCGCGGCGAGCAGCTCCGTCAAGCGGGCCCAGCCTTGGCGGGCCTTGACGAACCCGTTCCAGTTGCCGATCGCCAGGTCGACCGGCGCAAGAGCCCGCGCGGTGAGGATCGAGCTGGCCACGATGATGCCGCCCGTCGCTTCCTGCTTGATGACGAGATAGGCTCCGACGCCAAGCACCATGGATTGCAGCAGCAAGCGGAGCACCCGAGAGATGGCTCCGAAGCCGCTGGAGACCTCTGCGGCGCGTTGCTGATGACGGCGATGCTCGTCGTTCACAGCCGTCCACAAGCCTGTCATCTCGCTGCCCATTCCCATCGCCTGGACGGTCTCGGCATTCCGGCAGCCGATTTCTCCCACGTGCAGTCTCTGCGCGGCCGCCTCGCTCGCCGCCCTGGCTGGCGAACGGGACAGGCGTTCGGTCAGAACGGTCAAGGAGACGAGGATGATGGTGCCGACGAGAGCGGTGGCACCGATCCAGAAGTGGAACAGGAAGCACACGCCGAGATAAAGCGGGATCCACGGCAGGTCGAAGAGCGCTCCCGGGCCGCTGCCGGACAGGAACGTGCGCACCTGATCCAGATCGCGCACGGGTTGCATGCCCTCCCCGGGCGACCGTGAGGTCAACGAACCGGCCAGGACGGCCCGGAACACTCTCGCGGTCATCGCCTCGTCGAGCGCGCCGCCAATCCTCAGCAGGATGCGGCCTCGAAGGATCTCGAAGATGCCGTGGAAGAAGAACAGCATCACGACGAGTAGAGTGATGCCGATCAGGGTCGGAACGCTTCGGCTCGGCAGGACGCGATCGTAAATCTCGAGCATATAGAGCGAACCGGCCAAGGTCAGGACGTTCAACATGCCGCTCAGTATCGCGATCGTGACGAGCGCACGGCGCCATCGGTAGAGCGCCTCCGTGAGCGGAGAAGCCGATGGAGCCGATCGACCACCGATTCCGAAGGTCGCCATCGAGATGGCGGCCGCCGGCACGCCCTCCGGCCGCGTCCCCCAAAGAGCGCGGAAAGCGCGCCAGGAAAGAAGCAGCGTCTTCCAGGCACTCAAACACATCCTCAAAAGAACGTGGAAAGCTGGCCAGGAAAGAAGCGCGTTCTTCCAGGCATTCAACGCGACGACGCCTCGCTCCCGCCAAGAATCCAGGGAGAAAGCCGGTCTGCCAAGGGGCTGGGAGTCGGACAGTTCAAAAGCCTCGCGATTGGAAGTGGTGGGAGCAGATCTGGTGTGCCAGGTCGACCCGAGAAGGGTCGACCTGGCCTGGCTAGCGTATTCGCCGATCAGAGGGCGAAGTCAGATCGATGGAGAAACAGTTTACTGTTGAACTCGATCTGGAAGTCAGCCGTACTGTCTCCGTTGATATCCCCCTGAAGGATAGTAGAGCTACCGTCCCGGAAGAATGAGACCGCGTTGGCTTCGACGGAGTGTGTCTCACCGGCGAATTTGAACAGCTGATCACCCGCAATCGCAGTGTTCGCATCGATCAGGCTGAGGTCCATCTTGTCGGCCCCTTGCTGGAACCATTGGATGACGTCGCGGTAGCCCGCGCCGACGCCGCTCTCATCGGCAGTCCTGAACACGAAGGTGTCTCGACCGTCGCCGCCATGCATGAGGTCGGCACCAAGACCACCCGTCAGGCGATCATTCTCGCCTCCACCGCGGAGCTCGTCGTTCCCGGCTCCGCCATCAATACGATCGGAGCCGCTGTTGCCGTGAATGAAATCATTCCCCGCCGTACCATGGAGCGAATCACCAAACTCCGTGCCGTACTGTTTGGCTGTAATCACCGAAACCGGCGCGGGTATCGGCTCCGAAGAAATGGGAGTCGTGCCTGTGTCAGTGACCGGCGTGGGTATCGGTTCCGAAGGAGTGGGGGTCGTGCCCGTGTCGGTGACCGGCGGGGGAATCGGCTCCGAAGGAGTGGGAGCCGTGCCCTCGCCGTAGAAGGGCAGCGCCCCATCGGCACCACGATCGGCGCGCCCCAAGGCGCCCTCCAGCGAAGCAAAGACGTTGCTCACCAGACCCGACCCGGCGTCCCACGAGTTGCCCGATGCCGTCCCGGAAGCCGAAACTTGGCCTTCACCGAACGCAGCGTTGTTGAAGAGGCTGCTTCTCCCGGAGAAGAAGCCGTAATTGTAGCTGCCGTTGTCGTAAGCCGTGTTCCCCCTCAGCGTGGTCCCGGTTCCACCATTCTCGTCGAAACCGATCGCCAGGTTCCCCCAGGCGACGTTGTCGATGACGGTGTGACCGCCGGAGGAACCGCCGCTGCCCTCCCGAATGCCACCGAGCTTGAAGCCGTTGCCATCGCCCGTCGCCTCGCCGCCGGCGCCGTAGCCGTTTTCGAATGCCCAGTTGCCCTCTAGCCGGACCGGCGCGTTCCGCGTGCCGTCCTGGATATTGAAGAGGTCGAAACCGTCATCGGAATTGCCCCAGGCCCGGTTGCCACGCAGGACATTGCCGGCACCGCTGGTGCTGACCTGGAAGCCGTCGGCGTTGTCGCCCGCCACGTCACGATTGTCATAGGAGTCGTTGTTGAGGAAAAGGTTGTTCGAACTGGCTCCGAACAAGGTAATGCCTTTGCCCTCTGAGCCACCCCAGCCATTGTCGTGCACGTCGAGGCGCTCGACGATGTTGTTGTGGGACTCGTCCCGCAATACGACGCCACCCATCGGCCCGCTGCGAACCTCCAGGCCGATGATGTGGTTCCATGAGATGCTCGAACCATCGAGCACCCAGCCACCAGACCCACTGCGGCCGTAATAGTCGGTCGACGTGATCCCGGACCCGTCCAGGATCGGCGTCTCGCCCGGGTAGTTGGCGATTGTGATCGGGGCCCCGCTCGTGCCATCACGGGTCAGTTGGACGCCCTCGGTGAGCGCGTATACGCCGCCCCGGAGATAGATGGTATCACCCGGCTGCGCGAGGTCATGAGCGTGTTGCAGGGAGGCAAACGGCCGTTCGATGGCTCCTGTTTGGCTGTCAGATCCGGTCGGCGATACGTAGTATATAGTCATGAAGTCACTTTCCATCGATAGACATGCGAAGCCGCTCAACAGGATACGGCTCCGCCGTTGACCAGCCGATGTGGCTAGCCGGCGGCTGGATTACGCAGAAGCAACGGCTGGAAAAGGAAGAAGGCGCGTGGATGATCCGGATGATACCGTCAAATCGCACAGAACGGAAATAATCCGCCGCCTGTTCCAGAATTTATTTCAGATTCCCATGTAATATTCAGGCGGCGCACAGGCTACGCACCGCTTCATCATAGCAACGCGAACCCGCGTTTCATGGCAATTTGTCGATGCGCTGATTCGTGCGCATCCAGAGCAAGCGATGCTGTGTATAGGGGAAAGGGGGCAGGCATGTCATAGCTTGGCCCGCCAAATCATTGCTTTTTCCCGCCAATGTGCAGCCGCGGCGGCTCCCCCCGAGTCAGGCGTCGCCGAACCTGCCTTTGAGCTCGCGCCGAAACTCCGTGGCCGTCTTGCCCGTCCATCGCTTGAACGCCCGGACCAAGGTGCTCGGTTCGCGATAGCCCAGCAGCCAAGCGAGCTGCGACATGGTGGGTTCGCCGCTTCGCATGTATCGAACAGCGAGGGAGGCTCGCACATCGTCGAGAATGCTGCTGAAGCTCATCCCCTCTTCCGCAAGCTTCCGCGTCAGCGTGCGCGCGCTCGTTCCAAGGTCCCTTGCGATGGCGTCGATCGTCACCGTCCCGTAGCGAAGACGGGCGGTAATCGCCTTTTCCACGCGAAGCCGCAGGGAATCGGGCTCCGGAGTGCGGACCGTCGACTCGCTGCTTTGCAGCCGCCTCAGAAGCTGATGCAGATGCGGATCGTGAGTGACGAGCGGCAGATCGCCCGCGTCCCTTCCGAATTCGAGAAGGTCCCTGTCCGCGCCAAAGACGACCTCGCGACCAAAATAGCGATCCATCTCAGGCACCTTGCCTGCCCGCAGATGGACCATGGTCACCGAGGTCGGGACCAGCTCGCGGCTCGTGAAGTCGCGGCACAGCCTGAGCGTGCCCGTGATCCAGAACTCCGAGAAATGGCGATCCAGATGCGGGTCCAGGCCTTCGTAACTCAGCTCGACGGAAACGCCGCCCGTTCTGCCGCTTCGCAGCCGCACCGGCTCGTTCAGGGACGCCAAATATTCTTCTTCACTGGCGAGCGCTTCCCCGAGAGTTTCAGCGGAGGCGCCCACGTAATAGATAAAGCCCAACGTTCGAAAATCAAAGGTCAATGCAAGATGAAACCCAAGCAAATCATCCTTCAGGGCTTCTGCTGCCAAATCAAGAAAGGTCGACTGATTGATAATGGGAACGCTCTCCAGACCGTGGCTGGAAAGAGGGGATGGCAGCCCCGACTCCAGGAGCAGAGGCGCAGGGTCAATGCTGTTTGAGGCCAGTTCCCTGGCCGCTAGGGTCGTGAGGATTGCGACGTCACTATCCGGCTTATTTGTGTGCCCGGTCGTTGTAGCTTGCCGCTCTCGAATCATGCTTGCCTCACGCGGTGCCTTCAGCTGATTCGAACTATGAGGACTATTACTTGTCCTTCGCCCTGAGCGAATCGCTCATTGTTCGGCTTGCGCCGTTGAGAGTGCCCGGGAGATTAACCGCGTCACATCTTTCGACTTGATCATCATCAAGATGGCAAACTGCGAAGAGCGCCGTTTGCCAAGTCCTGCAGTGCCGCTGGCGGCTTTTCGTTTTCGCTCTGCCCCATGATTTGTCGGGCCTTCTCGCCAAGCACTTGTTGTCCGGACGGATGTTTCCTCGGCGCTGGCGACGAGCGTCCCGCCTCGCAAAATTGGAGAACGTCCACCGGATCCAAGCCGGCGACGATGTCGTCCGAATTATCGGGGGCAAACAAGGCTGGAAAATGCCGCGACCGGAAGACCCGGACCGCACCGGGGTGCAGCTTAGCAAGGGATTGGCGCGGTCTACGGGAATCGAACCCGTCTTCCCAGCGTGAAAGGCTGGTGTCCTAACCGATAGACGAAGACCGCAGGGCTTCGGTTGCAAATCGCTGCAACCCATCGGAAGCGGCGCGAGCTATAGTGCGACATCTCCGGCTCGGCAAGCCCGAGTTTGCCGCGCGGGCCGCCATGCACAGCCGAGACCGGACGGTTGTCCGCCGTCAAGCCGTGCGGGCGAGATCGAGGACGCGCAGCTCGACCGTCTCGTTGCCGCCCCAGCGGTTCAGGGCGAGGCCGGCGGCGAGATGCACGCTCTCGCCGCGCGCCGCCAGCAAGGCCCGGCCGAGCGGTTCCTGCGCCACCCTGAAGGCGACGCCGCCGATCGTCGCGCCATCGCCGTTGCGCAGCTTGACCCGGACATGGCCGCCGCTGCCGATCTCGACAGCATCGACCAGGCGATGCGCAGGGAAGACGAAAGCCGGCTCGGGGCTGCCGGAGCCGAACGGGCCGGCCTTCTCAATCTCGGCCAGCAGCCGCGGATTGGCGCCGCCGGCGCTGAGCGCGGCATCGATCAGCAGCGCCTCGGATTCGCGTGCGGTCGCCACCTCCCCCGCGAGGCGCTCGGACAGAAAACCGTGGAAGCCCACCTCCTGCCCCACTGCCAGCGTGATCCCGGCCGCCATCGCATGGCCGCCGCCCTTCAGCGCCAGTCCCGCCTCGACCGCCTGCCGCACGGCCCGGCCCAAGTCGACGCCGGCCACGGAACGCCCGGAGCCGGTGGCGCCGCCCTCCCCGTTCAGCGCCAGCGCGAAGGCCGGGCGGCGAAAGCGCTCCTTCAGGCGCGCCGCGACGAGGCCGACGATGCCGGGATGCCAGTCCGTGGAGCCCGCGAGCAGGACTGGAAGGTCCGGATCGCCCGTCAGGGCGTGGTCGGCCTGGGCCATCGCCTCCTCGACCGCGCGCTTCTCGATCTCCTGCCGCTCCTGGTTCAGCCGGTTGAGCTCGGCCGCGATGGCGCGCGCCTCGATCTCGTCCTCGGTCGTCAGCAGGCGGGCGCCGAGGCCGGCATCGCCAATGCGGCCGCCGGCATTGATGCGCGGCCCGAGCAGGAAGCCGAGATGCCAGGGCTGCACCGGCCCGTCGAGCCCGGCGATGTCGAGCAGCGCCGCCAGGCCCGGCCGGCTGCGCCCGCGCAGGATGGCGATGCCCTGGCGGACGAAAGCGCGGTTCAGCCCCTTGAGCGGCACCACGTCGGCGACCGTCGCCAGCGCGACGAGATCGAGCGCGGCCAGCAGGTCGGGCTCGTCGCCGCGCGTTGCCCAGAAACCCTGCCGGCGCAATTCGCGCGCGGTCGCGACCAGCGCCAGGAAGACGACGCCCGCCGCACAGAGATGGCCGAGGCCGGAAAGGTCGTCCTGGCGGTTCGGGTTCACCAGCGCCTCGACCTGCGGCAGCAGTTCGGGCGCCTGATGATGGTCGAGCACGACGACATCGAGCCCGAGCCGGCGCGCCTCGGCGAGCGGCTCATGGCTGGTCGTGCCGCAATCGACCGTGACCAGCAGGGTCGCGCCCTCGCCGGCCAGCATGCCTATCGCTTCGCTGTTGGGGCCATAGCCCTCGATCAGCCGGTCGGGGATGTGGATGCGCGGGCGGGCTCCGGCCGCCTTCAGGAAGCCGGCGAGCAGCGCCGCCGAACAGGCGCCGTCGACATCATAGTCGCCAAAGATCGCCACAGCCTCGCCGCTCGCGGCGGCGCGCGCCAGCCGCGCGGCGGCCGCGTCCATGTCGACCAGGGTCGAGGGGTCGGGCAGGAGGTCGCGCAGCTTCGGCTCGAGATAGCGCGTCACGTCCACCGCCTCGACGCCGCGCCCGGCGAGCACGCGCGCGACGATGTCGGGAACGCCCTCGATCTGGGCCAGCGCCTCGGCCCGGCCGAGGCCCGCCGCATCGAGCCGGTCGCGCCAGACGCGTCCGAGCGCCGAGCGGGTGACGCCGAGGAACGGGCGCTGGGCGATGACGTTCATGCTCATGGGGTCGCGCAGCGCGCGGGTTTCGTCAACCGTCGCCATGGCTTTGTCACCGGCATTCGCTGCGCCATAGTGACACCCGACAGGACAGCCGGGAGAAACACGCGCATGCCGCTCGATGCCGATGCCATCGTCATAGGCGGCGGCCTGGCCGGGCTCGCCGCCACGGCCGAGCTGGCGGATGCGGGCCGCAAGGTGATCCTGCTCGACCAGGAGCCGGAGCAATCGCTCGGCGGGCAGGCCTTCTGGTCCTTCGGCGGTCTTTTCCTCGTCGACACACCTGAGCAGCGCCGCTTGCGCATCCGCGATTCGCGGGAGCTCGCCATGCAGGACTGGCTCGGCTCGGCCGGCTTCGATCGCCCCGAGGACGAGTGGCCGCGACGCTGGGCTGAGGCCTATCTCGATTTCGCCGCCGGCGAGAAGCGGTCCTGGCTGCACAGCCAAGGCATGCGCTGGTTCCCGATCGTCGGCTGGGCCGAACGCGGCGGCTATCTGGCGACCGGCCACGGCAATTCGGTGCCGCGCTTCCATGTCACCTGGGGCACGGGCCCCGGCGTGCTCGAGCCCTTCCTGCGCCGCGTGCGCGAGGCGGCCGACAAGGGGCTGGTCTCGCTGCGCTTCCGCCATCGCGTCACCGGGCTCACGACCAGCGCCGGCGCGATCGACGGCGTCGAGGGTGAGATCCTGCAGCCGAGCGAGGCGGCGCGCGGTGCAGCCAGCTCGCGCGACGTCGCGAGCGCCTTCGCGCTGAAGGCCCAGGCCGTGATCGTCGCCTCGGGCGGCATCGGCGGCAATCACGACCTGGTCCGGCGGCATTGGCCGAAGCGCCTGGGGGACGCGCCCAGGCACTTGCTCTCGGGCGTGCCCGACCATGTCGACGGCAGGATGCTGGGCGTCGCCGAGGCGGCGGGCGGGCGGCTGATCAACCGCGACCGGATGTGGCACTATGTCGAGGGCGTCCGGAACTGGGATCCGATCTGGCCGAACCATGCGATCCGCATCCTGCCCGGCCCCTCGTCGCTCTGGTTCGACGCGCGCGGCAACCGCCTGCCGGTGCCGCTGTTTCCGGGCTTCGACACGCTCGGCACGTTGGAGCACCTGCGCAAGACCGGGTTCGACTATTCCTGGTTCGTGCTGACGCGCGGCATCATCGCCAAGGAATTCGCATTGTCGGGCTCGGAACAGAATCCCGACCTGACCGACAAGAGCTGGCGCAAGGTGTTCGAGCGCGCGACCAGGGGCATCCCAGCGCCTGTCCAGGCCTTCATGGACAAGGGCGAGGATTTCATCGTCGAGCGCGATTTCTCCCGGCTGGTGGCGCGCATGAACGCGCTCAGCGGCGACAACCTGCTCGACGCGACGCATCTGCGCGCCCAGATCGAGGCGCGCGACCGCGAGGTGGAAAATCCGTTCGGCAAGGACCTGCAAATGACGGCGCTGCGGGGTGCGCGCGCCTATCTCGGCGATCGCCTGATCCGCACGGCCAAGCCGCACCGCATCCTCGACCCGGCCTATGGCCCGATGATCGCGGTACGGCTCAATATCCTGACCCGGAAATCGCTCGGCGGTTTGGAGACGGACCTGTCCTCGCGCGTGCTCGGTGCGGATGGCGAGGCGCTGCCCGGCCTCTACGCGGCGGGCGAGGCTGCCGGCTTCGGCGGCGGCGGTCTGCATGGCTATCGCGCGCTCGAAGGCACCTTTTTGGGCGGCTGCATCTTCTCGGGCCGGATCGCGGGACGCGAAGCGGCGAAGGCGGTGGGCTGAGGAGAAGCGGGCGCCGACCTGCGGACTAGCTGGCCCGTGCCGGCTTCAGGCTCGGCAGGAACCAGGCGAGCAGGCCGATGGCGGGCAGGAACGAGCAGATCCGATAGACCGTCTCGATCCCGAGGCTGTCCGCGAATTCCCCGAGCAGGGCCGCGGCGACGCCGCCCAGCCCGAAAGACAGCCCGTAGAAAAAGCCGCCGACCAGCCCGATCCGGCCCGGCAAAAGCTCCATCGCGTAGATCAGGATGGCGGCGAAGGCGCTCGACATGATCAGGTTGATGACGATGGTCAGGACGCCGGTCCAGAACAGATCGGCATAGGGCAGGATCAGCGTGAAGGGCAGCGCCCCCAGGATCGAGAACCAGATGATCTTGTTGCGGCCGATCCTGTCGCCGAGCATTCCGCCCGCCAGGGCGCCGGCCGCCGAGGCTCCGAGGAACAGGAACAGCATCACCTGCGAGGTCTGGAGCGACACCCCGAATTTCCCGATTAGGTAAAACGTGTAGAACGAGGTGAAGCTCGAGGTGTAGGCGTTTTTCGAGAAGAGCAGGACGATCAAGATCGTGATCGGCAGGACGATGCTCGCCATGCGCCGCGGCGCCGGCGGGGGAGCGGATTTCAGCGCCGCGGGCTTGGCGGCGACCTGCAACTTGCCGATTTGCGCATAACGCCCGGCCGTCCAGGCCATCAGCATCATGGCGATGAGCGCCGCGGCCGAGAACCAGGCGAGGCTGCCCTGCCCTCGCGGCACGATGATGAACGCCGCCAGCAAAGGCCCCAGCGCGCCGCCGGTCTGGCCGCCGACCTGGAAAATTCCCTGCGCCAGCCCGTGCTGGCCGCCCGACGCGTTGCGCGCCATCCTGGTGGCCTCGGGATGGAAGATCGACGAGCCGATGCCGACGCAGGCCGCGGCCAGGAGCAAGAGCGGGTAGCTGCCGGCATAGGCCAGGCCGACCAGGCCGGTCAGGGTGAAGCCCATGCCGACGACCATCGAATACGGCATTGGATTCTTGTCGGTGTAGAGGCCGACCAGCGGCTGCAGCAGCGAAGCCGAGACCTGGAAGGTCAGCGTGATCAACCCGACCTGCCCGAAATCGAGCGCATAGGCGGCCTTGATGATCGGATAGATCGCCGGGATCAGCGACTGGATCATATCGTTCAGCAGATGCGTGACGCTCAAGGCGATCAGCACCGGCATCGCGGCGCGATGGGAGATGCCGGGCGGCGCATTCATGTTCATGGGAGGATGTGCTGCAATTGCTGAGCTGACTAACCGGCTCTCACTACCGCAAAGCGGGGCAAGCGCCAATTTCCCCGCCATCTCCCTGCCATGCGTGCGGCGCGCGTCATGAGCCTGCCGAAACGCAAATGGCCGGGGCGAGCCCGGCCATCTGGCAGCGATCGGACGATGGATGCGGCGCCTCGCGCCGGCCCCTCAATCCAGCTTGAACTTGCCGAACTCGCGGTGCTCGCCATAGATGCGGCGCACGGTGCCGGTGATCGAGCGGTAGACGATCGTCTCGGTCTCGATGACCTCCTTGCCGAACTTCACGCCCGACAGCATGCCGCCATCGGTCACGCCCGTGGCGGAGACGATCACGTCGCCCGAGGCCATCTCGGACATGTCGTATTTCTTGTTCGGATCAGTGACGCCCATGCCGTGGGCGCGGGCGCGCTTCTCCTCGGTGTCGAGGATGAGGCGGCCCTGCATCTGGCCGCCGACGCAGCGCAGCGCGGCGGCCGCGAGCACGCCCTCGGGCGCGCCGCCGATGCCCATATAGATGTCGATCCCGGTCTTCTCCGGCTCGGTGCAGAAGATCACGCCCGCGACGTCGCCATCGGTGATCAGGCGGATCGAGGCGCCGGTCTTGCGGATCTCCTCGATCAGCTTGGCATGGCGCGGGCGGTCCATCACCAGCGCGCTGATCTCATGCGGCTTGACGCCCTTGGCCTTGGCCATGGCGTGGATGTTGTCGGTCGGCGAGGCGTCGAGATCGATCACGCCCTGGGCATAGCCCGGGCCGATCGCGATCTTGTCCATATAGACGTCGGGCGCATAGAGCAGCTTGCCGGCCTCGGCCATGGCCATGACGGCGATCGCGCCGGGCATGTCCTTGGCGCAGAGCGTCGTGCCCTCGAGCGGGTCGACCGCGATATGGACCTTGGGCCCGTGCCGGTTGCCGACCTTCTCGCCGATGAAGAGCATCGGCGCCTCGTCGCGCTCGCCCTCGCCAATGACGATCTCGCCGTCGATCGGCAGGCGGTTGAGCTCGCGCCGCATGGCGTCGACCGCCGCCTGGTCGGCCGCCTTCTCGTTGCCATGGCCGCGCAGGCGGGCCGCGGAGACGGCGGCGCGCTCGGTGACGCGGACCAGTTCCATCGAGAGATAGCGCTCGATGATATGGGTTGAGGCGATGGTGAGTTCGGACATGAGGCTCCCTCGGGTGTTCCGGCAGGCGGCGATCGGCAGGTCGCTGATGGAAACGCCGAAAGCCTATTCGCGTTCGATCCTTATCACCTGCGGCGGTTCGGCAATGTGACCATCGGCGGTGACTTTTTCCAGCGCGGCGCGGATCGCCGCCTCGCTGGTCGCATAGGTGATCAGCACGACCGGCACCGGCGCGCCGGAGCGCCCGCCCGGGTCGCGAGCGGCGGCGGCCTCCGAGCGGCGCTGAACGATGCTCTCGAGCGAGATGTCTGCCTCGGCCATGCGGGTCGCGATGGCGGCGGCGGCGCCGGGACGGTCGGCGACGGCAAGGCGGACGTAATAGCCGCCCTCATGGCGCTGCATCGGCGCGCGCGTCGGGGTCTCCAACCGCGCCACGGGCAGGCCGAAGGGCAGCCCGGCCGTGCCGCGCGCGACATCGACGATGTCGGCGACGACGGCCGAGGCGGTCGGGTCGCCGCCGGCGCCCGGCCCGACCAGGGTGATCTCGCGGACAGCGTCGGCGTCGATGGTGACGGCGTTGGTGACACCCATGACCTGCGCGATCGCCGAGGATTTCGGGACCATGGTCGGGTGAACGCGCTGCTCGATGCCGGTCTTGGTGCGCTCGGCGACGCCGAGCAGCTTGATCCGGTAGCCGAGTTCGTCGGCCATCTTGAGGTCGAGCGGCGCGATCGAGGAAATGCCTTCGACATGAATCGCTTCGGCGTCGATCTTCGTGCCGAAGGCGAGGCTGGTCAGGATGGCGAGCTTGTGGGCGGTGTCGTAGCCCTCGACATCGAAGGTCGGATCGGCTTCCGCATAGCCGAGGCGCTGCGCGTCCTTGAGGCAGGCCTCGAAGGTCAGCCCCTCCTGTTCCATGCGCGAGAGGATGTAATTGCAGGTGCCGTTGAGGATGCCGTAGAGCCGGGTGACATTGTTGCCCGACAGCGCCTCGCGCAGCGTCTTCACCACCGGGATGCCGCCGGCCGACGAGGCCTCGAAGGCGAGCGCGGCGCCCTTGCTCTCGGCGAGCTCGGCCAGCGCGACGCCATGGGCTGCGAGCAGCGCCTTGTTGGCGGTGACGACCGACTTGCCGGCCGCGAGCGCGGCCTCGACCGCGGCCTTGGCCACGCCGTCCGAGCCGCCGACCAGTTCGACCAGGCAATCGATCTGGGACGAGCGCGCCAGCTCGACCGGGTCGTCGAACCAGGCGAAGCCGCCGAGATCGACGCCGCGGTCGCGGCTGCGATCACGAGCCGAGACGGCCGTAACCCGCACCGCGCGACCGGAGCGCGAGGCGATGGCGTTCTCCTGCCGGTTCAGGATGCGCAGCACCGAGGCGCCGACCGTACCGAGCCCGGCGAGGCCGATGCGAAGGGGCGTGGTTTCGAGGGAAGGGATCGCGGAATTCATGTGGCGCGGGGTCGCATGGCGAGCCCCTTGAGTCAACGGAGCGGCCGCTCCCTGGTCAATCGAAGCGGCAGACGACCTCGGCCGCCAGCCGGTGCAGCTTGCCCTCGGCAAAGGTCAGGTGCAGGCGCAGCAGCTGGTTGCCGAAGGCCGTGGTCTTGATCGTGTGCAGCGCTTCCAGCGTCGTCCCGGTCCAGGTCGTCGCGTTCTCGATTGCCGGCGTCCAGAACCAGGCCTTGGGCGGCGTGATCGCGATCGTGCTCAGGATGCGCTCGGCCTCGGCCTGCTCCAGGCCCGGCGGGAAATAGCGCGCCGCGATCTCCGTCGCGTCGCGGCCGCACTCGTTGGAGCGGGTCCCGGCCAGGACGTCCGAGACCAGGGGCGACTGCGTCCGCGTGTTGCGCCCGCGCGAATAATCATAAGTGACGACGAGGCAAATCAGCGCGAACAGGCCAAAAGCCACCCCGATCACCCGGCCCTTGGAGACCATCTCGCGCCCTGCCTCGTTCTCGCCCTTCCGCGCCTCGGTTCCCATGTTTTCGCGCCGTGGTCCAGTGCCGGGGCGCAACACCGTCCGCCGTCATTCCGGGCAAGCCGCGTCAGCGGCGCAGATCCGGAATCCCTCGTAGAGCGCAGCACCTATGATGGATTCCGGCGCTCCGCTTCGCTACGGCCGGAATGACGGCACCGGTTCGTAAGGCCCGGCCCTACCCTGCCTTCGGCATCTGAATGACGTTGTGAAGCGTCTGATCGGCGGTTTTCAGGAAGCGCCCGACATTGCGGGCGGCCTGCCGGATGCGCTGCTCGTTCTCGACGATGGCGATGCGGACATAGTCGTCACCATGCTCACCGAAGCCGATGCCGGGCGCGACGGCGACCTCGGCTTTCTCGATCAGCAGCTTGGAGAACTCGAGCGAACCGAGATGCCGGAATTTTTCCGGAATCGGCACCCAGGCGAACATCGAGGCGTTCGGGGCCGGGAACTCCCAGCCGGCCTTGCCAAAACTCTCGACCAGCGCGTCGCGGCGCCTGCGATAGGTCTCGCGCATCTCGCGGATGCAATCCTCGGGGCCGTTCAGCGCCGCGGCGGCCGCGACCTGGATCGGCGTGTAGGCGCCGTAGTCGAGATAGGATTTCACCCGCGCCAGCGCGGCGAGCAGGCGCTCGTTGCCGACGGCGAAGCCCATGCGCCAGCCCGCCATCGAGAAGGTTTTCGACATCGAGGTGAATTCGACCGTGACATCGATAGCGCCCGACACCTGCAGCATCGAGGGCGGCGGGTCGTTCTCGTCGAAATAAACCTCGGCATAGGCGAGGTCCGAGAGCAGGATCAGCTCGTGCTTCTTCGCGAAGGCGACGAGGTCGCGGTAGAAATCGAGCGAAGCCGTATAGGCGGTCGGGTTCGCCGGATAGCAGGTGACGAGCGCGATCGGCTTCGGCACCGAGTGGATCATCGCCCGCTCCAGCGCCGGGAAGAAGGCAGGCGTCGGCTCGGCCGGCACGGAGCGGATGACGCCGCCGGCCATCAGGAAGCCGAAGGCGTGGATCGGATAGCTCGGATTCGGCACCAGCACGACGTCGCCCGGGCCGGTGATGGCCTGCGCCATATTGGCGAAGCCCTCCTTCGAGCCGAGCGTCGCGACGACCTGGGTCTCGGGATTGAGCTTCACGCCGAAACGGCGGCCGTAATAATGCGCCTGGGCGCGGCGCAAGCCGGCGATGCCCTTCGAGGCGGAGTAGCGGTCGGTGCGCGGCTTGCCGGCCGTCTCGACCAGCTTCTCGATGACGTGCTTCGGCGCCGGCAGGTCGGGGTTGCCCATCCCGAGATCGATGATGTCGACGCCCTTGGCGCGCTCGGCGGCCTTGATCTTGTTGACCTGTTCGAAAACGTAAGGCGGCAGGCGCTTGATGCGATGGAAATCGGTCATCTCGAAACGGGTCCCTTGACCAGGCCGCGCGAGTCGGCCTCGTCACAATTTTGCGTTGACGGCCCTTAGCATCGCATCTTCGGTCAGAACAGATAATTAAACGCAAGATTCGACGAAAGCCGCGGGCGTGGCAACGGCGCCTCACTCGCTCTCGCAGGCGATCCGGCCATGGCGGGGCCGGAATCCGGCCGCCGGCGGCGCTTAATTGGTCGGGATCACGGCCGGAGCCGGCGGCGGCGTCGCGCCGAGCACCTTGGCCTGGTTGCCGGCAGCCTCGTTGGAGAGGCGCTTGGCCTCGAGCTGGGTCTCGAGCGTTTTGAAATCGGCCACCGGCTTGCGCGGCGCCGTCCGGGTCACGCTGCTGCCGACGGGGATGTAGTCGGCATCGGCCCGGCGCGCCTGCTTCACGAAGGGCTTCGATTCCTGCGGCGTGGTCGCAAGGCCGGTCGCCTCGGCGACGCCCTTGATGCCGTCTCCGGCGCAGCCGGCCAGGAACGGGCCGCAGGCGAGCAGCACGACGGTCCAAGGCCGCAGCCTCGTCATAGGATTGTTGAACGACATGAATAGGCCCGGCGCGTTGCAGAATTCGCTTTATACACCATATCGGTTAGGTCCTTAATGGGACCAAAATGGGAAGCAATGGCTTCCACAGAAGACGTGACAAGGGGAAGATGGTCATGCGCCCGCCTGGCGACGAGAAGTCGAAGGGTCCCGCCGGCCCGGACGAGGCGCCGGCGCCCGATTTCGACCTGCTCGCCCAGAACATGAGTCGCTTCATGGAGGAGGCCGGCAAGGTCACGGCCGCCTATCTCAAGCCGATCGAGCGCGGCGAGGCGAAGGGCGGCGCCGCCGACGAGGTCAGCGAGATGGTCAAGACGATCGGCCGCGTTGCCGAGCGCTGGGTGACCGACCCGACCAAGATCATCGAGGCGCAGGCCTCGCTGACCAGCGATTTCATGAATCTCTGGGCCTCCACCCTGAAGCGCGCCAGCGGCGAGGAAGCGCCGCCAGTCGTTGAACCCGACAAGCGCGACGCCCGCTTCGCCGATCCGGACTGGTCGGCCCACCCGATGTTCGATTTCGTCAAGCAGGCCTATCTGATCGGCTCGCGCTGGGCCGAATCGATGGTGGACCGGGCCGAGGATCTCGACCCGCATACGCGCGAGAAAGCACGCTTCTACGTCAAGCAGATCGCCAGCGCCCTCTCCCCCTCGAATTTCGTTGCGACCAATCCCGAGCTGCTGCGGGAAACCCTGAAGCAGAACGGCGAGAACCTGGTGCGCGGCATGAAGATGCTGGCCGAGGACATCGAGGCCGGCGGCGGCGAGCTCAAGATCCGCCAGTCGGACGGACGGGCCTTCGAGGTCGGCGTCAACATCGCGACGACGCCGGGCAAGGTGGTCTATCGCAACGAGATCATCGAGCTGATCCAGTACGCGCCGGCGACCGAGCAGGTCGTCAAGCGGCCGCTGCTGATCGTGCCGCCCTGGATCAACAAGTTCTACATCCTCGATCTCAATGCGGAAAAGAGCTTCATCCGCTGGTGCGTGGCGCAGGGGCTGACGGTCTTCTGCATCTCCTGGGTCAATCCCGACGAGCGCCATGCGCTCAAGGATTTCGAGAGCTATATGCGCGAGGGCATCTTCGCGGCGCTGGACGCGATCGAAGAGGCGACCGGCGAGAAGCGGGTCACCGCGATCGGCTATTGCGTTGGCGGCACGCTGCTCGGCGTCACCCTCGCCTATATGGCGGCGACCAAGGACAAGCGGATCGAGAGCGCGACCTTCTTCACGACGCAGGTCGATTTCTCGAAGGCCGGCGAGCTCTCGGTCTTCGTCGACGAGGATCAGATCCGGTCCGTCGAGGAACAGATGGCCCAGCGCGGCTATCTCGACGGCGCGCGCATGGCCGGGGCCTTCAACATGCTGCGGCCGAACGACCTGATCTGGTCCTATGCCGTCAACAACTACCTGAAGGGCAAGCTGCCGACGGCCTTCGACCTGCTCTACTGGAACTCCGATTCGACGCGGATGCCGGCGGCGAACCACTCCTTCTACCTGCGCGGCTGCTATCTCGAGAACCGGCTGTCGAAAGGCGAGATGGTGATCGGCGGCACGACGCTCGACCTGAAGGCGGTCAAGATCCCGGTCTATAATCTCGCAGCCAGGGAAGACCACATCGCGCCGGCGCCATCCGTATTCACCGGCTCGCAATGCTTTGGCGGGCCGGTCGACTATGTCATGGCGGGCTCGGGCCATATCGCCGGCGTGATCAACCCGCCGGGCAAGGTGAAATACCAGTACTGGACAGGTGGCAAACCGGAGGGCGTCTTCGAGGACTGGGTCAAGGGCGCAACCGAGCATCCCGGCTCGTGGTGGCCGCATTGGCTCGACTGGATCAAGGCCCAGGCGCCGAAGACCGTGCCCGCCCGCGAGCCCGGCGGCGGCAAGCTGGCGCCGCTCGGGGACGCGCCGGGCAGTTATGTGAAGATCAGGGTCTGAGCCCCGACGCCCACGCCGCTCAAACAAAAAGCCGGCCCGAAGGCCGGCTTCCTGTCGAGCGGGCAATCCGCTCAGTACTTCCGCACCACCGGCCGGACCGGCACGGTCTCGGCGGGGTTGTCCCAGCGATAGGTCAAAGCAGCCGAAACGACGTGGACATAAGGTTCGGCCTCGGCGGTATAGGAGATCGCCCGTAGGGCAGGATTCACGACCTGCTGCGGGTGAGAGCCGGTATAGTTAACCTTGGCCTTGTTCACATGGATATAGGTGTAGCCGAGGTCGAGCTTCAGCTTCTCGTTGATCTGGTAGCTTGCGCCGGCGCTGAGCCAGAGTCGGTCATTGTCCGAGATGAAGATCTGGCGGTTGTAGTCGTTGACCGCCGAGAGCTCGTAGGCGACACCGGCGCGCAGCGTCAGGTCGCGGTTGTACTTGTATTCGAGGCCGGCCGCGAAGTACCAGCTGTCGTCATACTGGAAATTCAGGCTGGTTGCCGGAATTCCGCCGACCTGCGTCACGACCGGAATGTTGCGGAAGCGGCTCCAATTGGTCCACTCCACGCCGAGATGGGCCTGCCACTGATCGTTGATGACCTGCGAAACGCCGAACACGACAGAATCGGGAAGGTTCAGGTTGGCCTTGACCGGCGTGACCGCAAGCGGCGTCCGCAAGGTGCCTTCCAGCGTCTGCCGCACCGAAGAGCGATAGGCAAGGCCGATCGTCGTGCCCTCGAGCGGGGTCAGCGTCACGCCGAAGCGGTAGCCGAAATCGATCGTGTCGCCCTCGATGATGACCGGCGGCGCATTGACGGCAATGCCGGAGGCCTGCTTCAGGGAGGCATTGAAATACTGCACCTGCAGCGCAGCACCGATCGACAGCCAGTCATTGACCTTGTAGCCAACCGTCGGGGAGAAGTTGATGGTCTGCACCTTCGCCGAGCGGCCGAAGACCTGCGCGGCATGGACCTGGTTCTCAGGCTTGGAGCGCAGGCCGAACGGCGCGCCGGTGGTCAGGCCGACCCAGAACCGGTCGGTCAGCTGCCAGGACGAATAGGAGGCCGGGATGAAAGCGCCATCGCCGCCGATATTGCCGGTTCCGAGCGCGCTGCCGCCGGCCGCCTGGATCGGCACGCGGCCAAACGGGGTCTGGACCGTCGTCGGCGAAGTCGGCTGGTAGTCGCCATTGGCGTAGAGATAGGTCGCGTTCCACTGGCTGTTGCGGCCCGGGAACATGGTGATCGTCGCGGGGTTCCAGGCCATCGAGCCCATGCCTATGCCGCCGGCGGCCGCGCCGGCATAGGCCATGCCGAGGCCCTCGGCGCTCTGGCCGCTGCGAATGGCGAAGGAACTCGCCGAGGCGGCGCCGGCGGCGAGAAGAGCGGCAACGGAGACGGTTGCGGCTGCGGTGTAGCGAACGATGCTCTTCATCGAAGATCCCATCCCCAGGACTGACGTTCTTTCGGGCAAATCACCCGCTTCGTTGACGAGCATGCCGCGCTCGATTTCCCGCCGCAATCCCGCCTTCAATGCCGCGGAATTGCCATGCAGACCTTGCGTCAGCCCGCAAAAAGCCAAAAATCTCGCGAAATCCGACCATTTCTCGCAAACCTGAACGGCGGGTTGCCGGAAAAAGATCGTTTACATACGAACTATCGTGGTTTTTGGCGCGAGACGACTTGCTCGCAACGCGACGGCTTATTGCCGGCAATGCTCTCTTTCGCGCTCGACGTTGCATTCCCGCAACATTTCGTGCGGCCAGCCCGCGCAGTCGCGCCATGCGCCGGAACGGGCTTGCCTCGGGCGGCCGCTGCGGACAGGATCGCGCCGCCTGATCATATCGATTGAAACGGGGGAAACGACGTGAAACTGGTTCGTTACGGCGCATTTGGCGAGGAAAAGCCGGCGCTGCTGGATTCTAAAGGCGCGCTGCGGGATCTCTCCGGCATCATCCCGGATATCGCCGGCAAGGCGCTGACCTCGACCTCGTTGGCGAAGATCAAGGCGCTCGACGTCAATTCACTTCCAGCCGTTCAGGGCTCGCCCCGAATCGGCGCCTGCGTCGGCGATGTCCGCAACTTCATCGCCGTCGGGCTCAACTTCGCCGATCACGCCGCCGAGACCGGCGCCGCGATCCCGAAGGAGCCGATCCTGTTCAACAAGGCGCCGAACTGCATCGTCGGCCCCAATGACGACGTCGTCATCCCGAAGAACTCGGTGAAGACCGACTGGGAGGTCGAGCTTGCGATCGTGATCGGCGATGGCGGGTCCTACATTCCCGAAGAAAAGGCCATGGCGGCGATTGCCGGCTTCTGCGTCTGCAACGACGTCTCCGAACGCGAGTTCCAGACCGAGCGCGGCGGGCAATGGGCCAAGGGCAAGGGCTGCCCGACCTTCGGACCGCTCGGCCCCTGGCTGGTCACGCCCGACGAAGTCGCCGACGTGCAGAATCTCGGCATGTGGCTCGAGGTCGACGGCGAGCGGGTCCAGAACGGCTCGACCAAGACGATGATCTTCGGCGCCGCCTATCTCGTCCATTATATCAGCCAGTTCATGCGGCTCGATGCAGGTGACGTCATCACCACCGGCACGCCGCCCGGCGTCGGCCTCGGCTTCAAGCCGCCGCGCTTCCTCAAAGGCGGAGAGGTCGTGTCGCTGGGCATCGAAGGCCTGGGCACGCAGAAGCAGAACGTCGTGGCCTATAAGGGCTGATCACAAAAAGACGCCGTCATGGCTGCTTGACCCAGCCATGACGGCGTTATGACCTACGCCGCGAATAGTTTGTCGCTCTTGCCGCAACCGCAGCAAGGAGCGGCGTGGTCGAGTTCCTTGGCAATCCGGTGCCGCCACGGCCGGCCGCGGATGCCGTTTCCCTTCAGAGTTCCGATCGGCCGCGCCGCCGGCTCGAACCGAGCCTGGCAGCCACACGCGCCTGGAACGAATACCAAACCGGCACACCCGCGACGCGCAGGCAGGCGCGCGGACGGCGGCTCTCCAGGACCGCCCCGGCCCGCGCAAGCGAACGCGACCCGCCCCCGACCCGACCATTGCGTAAGATCGCACAAATTCGTCCGATCATCGGCCACCCTCCAGTTCCCCTGCCCGATAGGCTACGGAGCGCAACTGTGGGTCACCCCCCATATGGGGGGCGTTCCCGCGACGGCAGCGATATGTTTTTTGTTAAAGCGTTGGACAGGGGTCGGTGCCGGGCGGCGCAGCGCCTTGCAGCAGGCCGACGAGATCGGCCTGCCGTCTCGTTCCCGTCTTGCCGAGCACGTATTTCAGGGTGGTGCGCGCCGTGCCCTCGGTGATGCCGAGCAGGGCCGCCGCATCACGCGGCGGGTGCCCCGCGGCAATGAGCGCCGCCAGCTTCGCTTCGGCGGGGGTCAGGTCGAAAAGCCCCTGTATGACCTTCGCGCCCGGCACCCGGCGCGTCACGACCGGCGTCGCCACGAGGATCGCGACGGCGCCGGTGAAGATGTCGCGGGCACGGCCCCTGATCGGCGTCAGATGCACGATGATCGGCGGGCGATCGCCATCGGCGGGAATAGGAATCGAGCGCACCGCGGCGTCATGCGCATCATGCGCCGTGATCGCGAGCGCCGCCTCGAGCAGGCCGTCGGCAGCCTGATCGACAATACTCAGCCGTGACGGCCGATCGCGAAAGACGTCGGGTATCAGGCCCGTCAGCAGGGCGTTCACGCTGAGAATCCGGCCACCCAGGCCGAGCACGGCAGCCGGCAGGCCCATGAGCTCCAGCGCCTGTGTCGCGGCGCGCGCCTTTTCCAGGCTGAGCCGGCGCGAGAGCAGTCCGGCACGCGCGAAATGCGGCCGCAGCCGGTTCAGCATGGCGATCGCCGCGCCATCGACCGGCCCCATGGCGACGGGCCGCTCCAGATGCACGATGATCGTGTCACCGGAGGGAGCCGCGATCGCGGTCGCGACGCCAGCACCGTAGCCCTGCGGGATCAGAACCTCCTGATAGACCGGCTCGCGCGCCAGTTCCTCGGGCGTGAAGACGTCCTGGTCGACGAGAAAGCCTTCGGCATGGGCGGTCAGCAGGCGCTGGGTGCGTTCGTTCACGGAAATCGGGAACCGCTCCAGCATCTCGATGAGAGAGCGTTCGTAATACTCCGTCGAGGTGACGAAACGCGGCTCGTCATCGAGAAGAGTGGCGAGCACCGCGTCCTTGCAGTGGATCATCGCGGCAGCACGACGCAAGGTCTCCGGCCACAGCTCCGCAAGGAGAGCGGCCTCGTATATGCTATCAACCAGGGCGTTTTCTTCCATCGCGATGGTCATCAGCTCAATTCCGCTTGGTCATGAATTCCTTTCTCCAGTAACGGCATTTTGAGCAAGTTGTTCAAACAAAAAGCCCGGCCGAAGGCCGGGCTCTCGCGAAATCGTAGAGCGGTTCCCGCGCTCAACCCTCGGACAGGCCGAGCATCAGCCGGATGTTCTGGACCGCCGCGCCGGACGCGCCCTTGCCGAGATTGTCGAGCTTGGCGACGAGCACGGCCTGACGCAGTTCATCATTGCCGAAGACACGCAATTCAAGCCGGTTGGTGTCGTTGAGCGATTCCGGCTCCAGCTTGCCGTCGGCCTGCGCCGGCAGGACCTTCACATAGGTCGAGCCGGCATAGCGTGCGGCCAGGGCTTCGTGCAGATCGGCGACCTTGGGCTTGCCCGGGAGCGTATCGAGATGCAGCGGGACCGAGACCAGCATGCCCTGCCGGAAATTGCCCACGGACGGCACGAAGATCGGCCGCCGCGTCAGGCGGGCATATTCCTGCAGCTCGGGCAGGTGCTTGTGCTTGAGGCCGAGGCCGTAGAGCTCGAAGGACGGCGCGCTGCCCGCCTCATAAGCCTCGATCATGCTCTTGCCGCCACCGGAATAGCCGGAGACGGCATTGACCGTGACGGGGTGATCCTGCGCGAGCAGGCCGGCATCGACCAGCGGCCGCAACAAGGCGATGCCGCCCGTGGGATAGCAGCCGGGATTGGCGACGCGGTTGGCATTGGCGATCTTCTCGGCATGGCCGGGCGCGAGTTCGGCGAAGCCATAGACCCAGCCCGGCGCGATACGATGGGCCGTCGCGGCATCGACGATCTTGGGGGCGTCCGAGCCGAGCTCGTCCGCGAGCGCGACCGATTCCTTCGCCGCCTCGTCCGGCAGGCACAGGACCACGAGATCGACGCCGGCCATCATGTCCTTGCGGGCGCCGGGGTCCTTGCGCTTGTCGGGGTCGATGCTCCTGACGACGACCTCCGGCACGGCTGCGAGCCGGTCGCGGATGCCGAGCCCAGTGGTGCCGGCCTCGCCGTCGATGAAGATGGATTTCAGGTTCTGGCTCATCGTGATCCCCCAAGGCGCGCTCGCGCTCGATGGTTGGTCGGCTTCAGGCATAAAAAAACCGCGCTCGGGGCGCGGTCGCGGGCGTTCGGACTAGCAGCCGAGCGTCATCGCGGGCGCGCCGGGGCGGCCTGGCTGGTGCGACGTCGGGTCGGGTTCATGGTCATCATGGGCGAGCTATATGTTCACGGACGGGGCGGGTGTCAACAGTTGCGCACCAGCACAGCACGGCCCGCCTCACCCGGCCTCGAGCCGCGGGGCCGGCTCGTAGCGCCCCTCGAGTCGGTTGGCGTGCCGGTGCAGCAGCCGCCACCCGCCCTGCTCGAAGCGAAAGACATGCGTGACGCGGTTGATCCAGCGCGACGGCGGGGCGCCAGGCGCCATGGCGACCTCGAAGGTCTCGATATCCGTGACCAGCGCGAGCGGATCGCCGACCACCATCGTGACGTTCTCATGGGCGACAGTGCCACCCTTGAACTGTTGTCCAGCCCAATCCCAGCGCTTCGAGACCGCCTCCCAGCCCTTCTCGTAGCCGCCCCAGCCATAGAAGCTCGTGGCCTCGTCGCTATGCGAATAGAGCGCCTTGATCGCGCGGACATCGCCATTGGCGACGTCGCCCAGAGCCTTGCGCAAGGCCGCAAGCGCCGCGGGAAAGGTATCCGCCAGCGTGGGTGAACTCGTCGTGTCGGGTTCTTCCGCCATCGTCGCATCTCCAAAAATCGAACCCTGCAAGGGATTTGCCCCTTTTCCTTGACGGCCCGATTCCGCTGCTTCGCAGATCGATTCAACCGGCCTTTTTCAGCGCCAGCGCCTGGATATAATGCTGGGCGACCGCCGCCCCAGCAATCGCGGTCGCGTCGGCATGGTCATAAGGCGGCGAGACCTCGACGATGTCCATGCCGCGGAAATCGAGCTCGCGGAGCCCCCAGACCATGCGCAGCGCCTGCGCCGCCGTCAGGCCGCCGGAGACCGGCGTGCCGGTGCCGGGCGCGAAGGCGGGATCGAGCGCGTCGATATCGAAGGTGAGATAGGCCGGCCCCTGCCCAACCCGTTGCTTGATGCGCTCGGTCACGCCATCGACGCCCAGCTCAAGCGCGGCGTAGGCGTCGAGCACTTTGAGCCCGCAATCGCGCGGGGCGACCGTGCGGATGCCGATCTGGATCGAGCGCTCGACATCGACCAGCCCCTCACGCACCGCCTCGAGCATGAAGGTGCCGTGCGAGATCGCGCCGACGCCATCGTCCCAGGTGTCCTGATGCGCGTCGAACTGCACCACCGCGAGCTTGCCGTGGCGGGCGACATGGGCGCGCAGCAGCGGCAAGGTGATGAAATGGTCGCCGCCCAGCGTCACCAGATGCGCGCCGGTCGCGATGATCGCGGCGGCCTCGTGCTCGATCGCCTTGGCGCAGCCCTGCAGGTCGCTGCGCGGCAGCAGGCAGTCTCCGTAATCCACCGCCGAGAGATGCTCGAACGGATCGATGCGCGAGGGATATTGCGCGTCGCCGTCGAAGATCGCGCTGACCCGGCGCAGCGCCTGCGGGCCGAAGCGCGTGCCGGGCCGGTTCGAGACGGCGAGGTCGAACGGCACGCCCCAGATCGCCAGATCGCAGCCCGAGACGTCCTTGCTGTAGCGCCGGCGCATGAAGGAGAGCGCGCCGGCATAGGTCGGATCATGCGCGGGCCCGCGCCTGTCGCCGGTGAAGGCGTGGTCGATGGTGGGTGTGTCGGCCGGTTCGGTCATCTCGGTATCCGTGAATGCGATCAGCGCCGCGCGCCGGCGAGCCAGACATAGAGGCACCAGGGCAGGATCAGCGCGAGGCCGGTCAGCACCAGCCTGAGCGTCGTCCAGGCGATGGGATATTGCAGCGCGCGGCCATCGAGCTCCGGCACGCCATGGATCAGGCCGAGCGCGAAGGCCGGCGCCAGGAAGATGACGAGCGCGTGGAGGATTCGCCGCCCGCGCGCCTCGTCGGAGCGGGCGAGCGCCAGCAGGGCCGGGACGGCGATCATGCCGAAGGCGATGAGGACGAGCAGGATGCGCATATCGAACAGCCGGACCTGACGAAACGAGCCTGCGGTTTAGCATGGCGGCGGCGCTGTTCCAGCCACCGCGATGGGCGGCCGCAGCCGAATCTGTCGCTAACAGCCCTCGCCGCGTCAGCGGCCGCCGCCGACGCGCAGGATGATGCCGGTCGTGTAGGACGATGCCTCCGAGAGCAGGAACAGCACGGCCTCGGCGATCTCGTCCGGCGTCGCCGCCCGCTGCAGCGGGATCAGCGGCGCGATCCGCGCGACGCGGCCCGCCTCGCCGGTCGAGAACGCGTGGATCTCGGTCTCGGTCAGGCCGGGGGCGACGCAGTTGACGCGGATGCCGGACGACGCCAGCTCCTTCGAGAGACCGATCGTCAGCGCGTCCACCGCGGCCTTGGAGGCCGCGTACCAGACATATTCGCCGGGCGAGCCGAGCGTGGCGGCGACCGAGGAGATGTTGACGATCGCCCGGTTCACCAGCTCCGGATGCGCCGATAGGCTGCGGGCCGCCTCGCGGGCGACCAGGATCGCGCCGGTGACGTTGACGTCGATGCAGGTGCGGATCACCTGCGTGTCGGCCTCGGCGAGCGTGCTCGACTTGCCGGTGATGCCGGCATTGTTGACGACCTGGCTGATCGGCCCGAGCGTGACCTTGGTCTCGGCGAAGACATGGATGATGTCGGCCGCATTGCCCATGTCGCCCTGAAGCGCGATCGCCCGAGCGCCTTCCGCCTCACAGGCCGAGACGACACGGGCCGCGGCTTCGGCGTCGCGCTGATAGTTCACCGCGACATCGTAGCCGCGCTTGGCCGCCATGATGCAGGTCGCGGCGCCGATACCGCGGCTGCCGCCGGTGACGAGGAGGACGGGACGGGTCATCGGGGAGCTCCCTGGCGGCACCAGCGTCATTGCGAGCGTCAGCGAAGCAATCCAGGGGCTGCAACGTTCGACGCCCCTGGATTGCTTCGTCGCTCACGCTCCTCGCAATGACGGCGGAGCGCTCGACGCCATCAAAACGAAAAAGGGCGGCTCTTGCGAGCCGCCCCGATGCATGAAGGATAGTCCTGAAACGATCAGCGCTTCGAGAACTGGAAGCTGCGGCGGGCCTTGGCCTTGCCGAACTTCTTGCGCTCGACGACACGCGAATCGCGGGTCAGGAAGCCTTCCTTCTTGAGCGGACCACGCAGCTCGGGCTCGTAATGCGTCAGAGCCTTGGAGATGCCGTGGCGGACGGCGCCGGCCTGGCCGGAGAGGCCGCCGCCCTTGACGGTGACGATGACGTCATACTGCGTCGCGCGATCGACCAGCATCAGCGGCTGCTGCAGGATCAGGCGCAGCACCGGGCGGGCGAAATAGACTTCCTGATCGCGGGTGTTGACCGTGATCTTGCCGGAGCCGGGCTTGATCCAGACGCGGGCGATGGCGTTCTTGCGCTTGCCGGTGGCATAGGCGCGGCCCTGCGCATCGACCTTCTTGACGTGAACGGGAGCCTCGGGCTGGGCGGGCTTCGCCACCTGGCCGAGCTGCTCGAGAGACTGAAGAACCTCGGCCATGTCAGACCCTCGCATTCTTGCTGTTGAGCGCGGCGACGTCGAGCGTCTCCGGCGACTGGGCGGCGTGCGGGTGCTCCGAACCCTTGTAGACGCGGAGATTGCCGAGGATCTGGCGGAAGAGCGGGCCACGCGGCAGCATGCGCTCGACGGCCTTCTCGACGATGCGCTCGGGGAAGCGCCCCTCGAGAATGAACTTGGCGGAACGCTCCTTGATGCCGCCGGCATAGCCGGTGTGGTGGTAATAGACCTTCTGGTCGCGCTTGCGCCCGGTCAGGACCACCTTGTCGGCGTTGATGACGATGATGTTGTCGCCACAGTCGACATGCGGGGTGTAGGCGGCCTTGTGCTTGCCGCGCAGGCGCATCGCCACCACGGAGGCGAGACGGCCAACCACGAGCCCGGAGGCATCGATCACAACCCACTTCTTCTCGACGTCGGCGGGCTTGAGCGAGACGGTCTTCATCGCGGCACCCTTCGGTTGCTTGAAAAAGGACAAGCCGCCGGCAGGCCGGCGGCGATGTGAGGCGGTGCTTAGGGCCCGGCCCACGTCATGTCAATATCCGGATGCGCGTGCGGACGCAAAAAATCCATTAATTCAAGCGTGATAGCGCTATAGGTATCATGATACCACAATCCCGTAGGACCGCAGTCAGGAAAACTGCCGCAGGCCCTGCGCGACGATCAGGAGGCCGCCGAAAATAACGACGCCGTCCAATATCCAGGCATGGGCAGCAAGGGGCAGGCGCGCCGTCAGGCGGCGGGCGAGAAACGCGCCCGGAACGGCGCAGGCGCCGATCAGGCCGGCCATGACGAGCGATGACGGCGGCAAGGCGCCCTGCCAAAGGAAGACCGCCGATTTGACGAGGCCGACCGGCAGCGAGATCGCGGCGTCGGTCGCGATCACCGCCATGCCGGTCAGGCCGGCGGAGAGCAGGATCGAGATCAGGAAAACCCCCGAGCCGGCCGTGCCTCCGACGAGCAGACCATAGCCGCCGCTGGCGAAGGCCAGCCCGCGATCGCCGAGATGGCCGCGCCGGCGCGCGAGAAGGCGACGCGCGGGAACGAGAACGATCAGCACGGTTCCGATCAGCACCATCGCCCCGGCGCCGGACAATAATGTGTAGCCGTAAGCACCGAGCGCCGAGGTCGGCAGCGCGCAGAGCGAGACGATCCCGGCCCGGCGCCAGTCGAGATGCTCGCGGAATGCCATGAGCCGGCTGGCATTGGTGGCGAGCGCCGCCAGTCCGATCACCGGGACGACCGCCTCCGCGCCGATGATCGGGATCAGGACCGGCGGCAGCAGCAGCCCCGTGCCGTAACCGGCGACGCCACCAACGACCGATGCCAGGAAAGACGTCGCGGCGACGAGAACGTATTGGAGGAGCGATACGTCGGCGGCCATACCGCGCTCTTGGTCAGGAGCGCGCCGGAATGGAATAGGTCCCGGTCGCATGGCAGACCATCTCGGGATCGCCCTGGGAGAACAGCGCGATCTCGCCGATCGCCAGCCGCTTGCCGAGCTTGAGCAGCTTCGCCTCGGCGATCAGCGCCGCCTGGCCCGGCTTGCGCAGGAAATTGTAGTTGAGGCTGGTCGTCACCGCGAGGGCGACCGGGCCGATCTGGGCGAGGATCGCGACATAGAGCGCAAGATCGGCGAGCGCCATCATGGTCGGGCCGGAAATCGTGCCGCCGGGACGCAAATGCCGCTCGTGATAGTCGCAGCGCATCCGGGCCGTCAGCGGCCCGACCTCCTCGATGAAATAGGTGCGCCCGCCATAATGGAGTTGCGGGAAGACCTGGTCGAGATAGGCCTCGATCTCCGAGACGGTCATGCAGGGGGTCATGGGCGGGAAACCGGCGATCGTTGTGGAGCGAACTCCTCCCCTTGCAGCATGGCGGTCCGGCTCCGACAATAGGCATGGATGCGAAAGGCCACGCCATGAACGCCCATACCAAGCCTGATCCCGCCAAGCCTGATACCGCGCCCGTGCTCCTGCGCGAGGACAAGGCCGGCATCGCGACGCTGACGCTGAACCGGCCGGCGGCCCGCAACCCGCTGAGCGAGGCGATGCTGGCGGCGCTGCGGGATGCCTTCGCCGCCATCGCCGCCGACAAAAGCGTGCGCGTCGTGGTGCTGACCGCCGCGGGCCCCGTCTTCTGCGCCGGGCACGACCTCAAGGAAATGAGCGCCCGGCGCGGCGACGGTGATCGCGGGCGAGCCTATTTCACCGATGTGCTGGGCCGCTGCTCCGCCACGATGCAGCAGATCACCGCCCTGCCCCAGCCGGTGATCGCCGCCGTCGAGGGCACAGCGACCGCGGCGGGCTGCCAGCTCGTCGCGACCTGCGATCTCGCCGTCGCCGGCAACGAGGCGAGGTTCTGCACGCCCGGCGTCCATATCGGCCTGTTCTGCTCGACGCCGATGGTCGCGCTCTCGCGCAACCTGTCGGCCAAACATGCGATGGAGATGCTGCTGCTGGGCGAGATGGTGCCGGCCGAGGCGGCGGCGCGGATGGGGCTGGTCAACCATGTCGTGCCAGCGGGCGAAGCGCTGGCCGAGGCGCATCGGCTCGCCGCCGTGATCGCCTCGAAATCGCCCGCGACCGTCAAGATCGGCAAGCGCGCCTTCTACGCACAGCGCGAGATGGGCCTCGCCGCAGCCTATGACCACGCCTCGGCGGTGATGGCCGAGAACATGCTGGCGCGCGACGCCGAGGAAGGCATCGGCGCCTTCATGGAGAAACGCCAGCCCGTATGGCGCGACGGCTAGGCGCCGGCCGCGCTGCCTATCCGCTTGCACGTCCACTTCACGCGGCAACCCGACGAGGTCGCCGCGTGGGCCAGCCGATCGCGAATCCCGTCAGAGGATCGCGGGGTAATGTTCCGGCATCTCGGCCTGCGGCCGGGCCTTCTCCGCTTCGGATTGCGGATCGGCCGGCAGCTGCAGCACGGTGGCCTTCTGCCCCATCGACAGGTTCGTCAGCAGCACGACCTGGCCGTCGGGCAGTTCGAGCGCATCGTGATGCGCATAGGGCTTGTCGAGATCGATCTGACGGAAGCGTGCGACCCGCGCCGCGATCTTGCGATGCGGCAGGAAGCCGACCAACCGGTCACATTCGATATCGTTCTCGAAGGCCAGCTCCGTGCCGGGCAGCACGCAGACCGCGACATCCGGCTGAGAGGCCGTGCAGAAGCCGCGCGTGCTCGAGTTCGGGAAGCTGGTCGTGGTCAGTTCATCGCCCACTTTGGCTGGAGTGGACATCACATTGTGCAGACTGTAATCGCACATGGCAGACCCTCCTTTCCTGGCGGAACAACCGGGCTGTCCGTCCAGTGTTCCATTCCTTCAGATAAGAGTGGCGAGGCTGTGTTTCAGCCCCCCGGCGCAAGCCGGACCCGGCAGGTTGCAGCGCCCTTTCCGAGAGGTTTCAGCGCCTTGAATCACGAGAGCTATGACGATGCGCTGATCCGCCGCATCCTGCGCGAAGTGAAGACGATCGCCTTGGTCGGCGCCTCCGCCAGCGAAGCCCGCCCAAGCTGGATCGTCACCAAATACCTGATCGACCGCGGCTATGACGTGATCCCGGTCAATCCCGGCCTTGCCGGCCAGACCTTGCTCGGCAAGACGGTCTATGGCTCGCTGAAGGACATCCCCGGCCCGATCGACATGGTCGAGATCTTCCGTAACTCGCAAGCTGCCGGGCCGATCACCGACGAGGCGCTCGCGCTCGATCCCCTGCCGAAGGTGATCTGGATGCAGCTTTCGGTGCGCAATGACGAGGCGGCGGCCCGCGCCGAGGCCAAGGGCGTCACCGTGATCATGAATCGCTGCCCCAAGATCGAATATGGCCGGCTCTCCGGCGAGATCGGCTGGCAGGGCATCAATTCGCGCATCCTCTCGTCCAAGAAGCCGCAGCTCGCCGGCAAGGGCTTTCAGAAGCTGACGATCAACCGGCCGGGGACGTGAGCTGTTGTTTCCGGTTCATGGTGCTGCAAGGGAGGTTGCTATCCGCAACTCCTGCGCAGTGCGGGCGTTCGGACGAAACATCGTCGTTATCGACGCCTTCTGCATCAGGTCTGCCGCTCGAGGCATCCCCATTTCGGCATAGAACGCGCGCATCCGCGCAGTGCCGCGTTCACTGTGCTCTCCGCTGCGGATACGGTTGCCCTTGCTGTGCGACGGGTGAAACCCGAGTCCGGCATGGCCCGAGAGCCCTTCGAAGAGACTCTCGGCGTTGACATAATGCCGTCGCACGCCGCCAGCGAAGATGAAGGTGCAGGCGCTGTCGCAACTTGTGCGGCCGGCATCGACGGCCGTTGCCAATCCCGCCTTGCGGATCAAGCGCCCGATCGCCATCGCCGGCGTCAGGAAGCCGCCTTCGCTCGACAGATGGACGACTTGCAGGGGCTGGGAACGGGGCTTTTCCAGGAAGGCCTTGAAGGTTTCCTCGTCGCCGTGCTCGATCGAGCCGCTCAACCAGGCGGAAGAGCCGTTCTCGGAAAGCCAGATCGCATGGGCGGGAAAGGTTGAAGCACAAAAACAGGCAATCACTACGGCATAGGCCCAGGCCAGTCGCATCCAAATCCCCCAATTGAATTTCCGATGCGAGTTTTGGCGAATGCCGCAGGTTACGCAAGGGGATGTGTCGAACAATTGACGCCAATCTGCTCGTTCGTTAAATCGAACGATATCGCCTTTCAACAAGACATCTCGCCGAGGAACCGTCCATGACCGATCGCGCCCCGGGTTTCCACACGCTCGCCATTCATGCCGGCGCCGCCCCTGACGCCGCCACCGGCGCGCGCGCCACGCCGATCTATCAGACGACCTCCTTCGTCTTCGACGATGTCGACCATGCCGCCTCGCTGTTCGGGCTGCAGGCTTTCGGCAACATCTATACGCGCATCGGCAACCCGACCAACGCGGTGCTCGAAGAGCGCGTCGCAGCGCTCGAGGGCGGCACGGCCGCGCTCGCCGTGGCGTCAGGCCATGCGGCCGAGTTCCTGACCTTCCACGCCCTGCTGCAGCCCGGCGACGAATTCGTCGCGGCGCGCAAGCTCTATGGCGGCTCGATCAACCAGTTCAACCATTCCTACAAGAATTTCGGCTGGAACGTGATCTGGGCGGATTCCGACGATCTGGAGAGTTTTGCCGCCGCGGTGACGCCGCGGACCAAGGCGATCTTCGTCGAGTCGATCGCCAATCCTGGCGGCGTCATCGTCGACATCGCCGGCGTCTCGGCGATCGCCAAGAAGCACAACATCCCGCTCATCGTCGACAACACGATGGCGAGCCCCTACCTGATCCGCCCCTTCGAGCATGGCGCCGACATCGTCGTGCATTCGGCCACCAAATTCCTCGGCGGCCATGGCAACTCGATCGGCGGGCTGATCGTCGATGGCGGCTCGTTCAACTGGGTCGGCGACGAGCGCTACCCGATGCTCTCCAAGCCGCGCCCGGAATATGGCGGCATGGTCCTGGGCGAGACCTTCGGCAATTTCGCCTTCGCCATCGCGACGCGCGTGCTCGGCCTGCGCGACATGGGGCCGGCGCTCTCGCCCTTCAACGCTTTCATGATCCTGACCGGCATCGAGACCTTGCCGCTGCGCATGCAGCGCCATTGCGAGAGCACGCTGGCGGTGGCGACGCATCTCGCGAAGCATGCCGGAGTGGACTGGGTCAGCTATCCGGGTCTGCCCGGCGACAAGTATCACGACCTCGCCAAGCGCTATTCGCCCAAGGGCGCCGGCGCGGTCTTCACCTTCGGGCTGAAGGGCGGCTACGACGCCGGCGTCAAGCTGGTCTCGAACCTCAAGCTGTTCTCGCATCTCGCCAATATCGGCGACACGCGCTCGCTGATCATCCACCCGGCCTCGACCACGCATCGCCAACTCTCGGACGCGCAGAAGACACAGGCCGGCGCCGGTCCCGAGGTGGTGCGCCTCTCGATCGGGCTGGAGGATGTCGCCGACCTGATCGACGACCTGGAGCAGGCGCTGGCCTGAGGCGCCGGCAACACCCGCGCCGTCATCCCGGCCGAAGCGCAGCGTAGCGCCGGGATCCATCGTAAGGCACTGAGTTCTACGATGGATCCCGGGTCGACCTGCGGCCGCCCGGGATGACGGAGGGTTCTATGACGTGGCGGTCGAGCGCGTCACATGCACCACCGCCATCGCCAGCACGAGGAAGGCCAGCGCCTGGTGGGCCAGCCCGGCCCAGAGCGGCACGACCAGCAGCAAGGTGACGACACCGAGCGCCGCCTGCGCCAGCGTCAGCCCCGCGATCGCGGTGGCGCGCCTGGCCGTCCCTGAACCCGGCGCGGCGCGGCGCATCGCAAAAGCGTGCCAGAGCGCCAGCGCCAGCAGCAGATAGGCGCCGAGGCGGTGGTTGAACTGCACCAGCGCGACATTGTCGACGAAGTTCTCCCAGAACGGCGCCTGCGCGAACAGGGTCGAGGCAGCCGGCGCCAATCCGCCATCCATCAGCGGCCAGGTGTTGAAGGTGAAGCCGGCGCGCGAGCCGGCGACCAGCCCGCCGAGCGCGATCTGCGCGAAGGTGAGCGCGAGCAGGACCCAGGCCGCGGCACGTCCCCTCGCCGCCTCGGCCCGCCGCGGCGGCGTCAGCCAGGTCGCGAAGGCGATGACGGAGGCGAAGAACAGTCCGGCGAAGGTCAAATGCAGCGTCAGCTTGACCGGCGCGACAGCGACCATGCCGGGCTCGAGGCCGGAGGCGACCATGATCCAGCCGATCGCGCCTTGCAGGCCGAGCAGCAGCCCCATGCCAAAGAGCACGGCGCTCTGGCGCCAGGGCAGGAGCCGGCGCAGCGCCACGACGAGGAAGCCCAGGAGATAGACCAGCCCGATGAAGCGGCCGAGCTGGCGATGGCCCCATTCCCACCAGTAGATGAACTTGAACTCCGCCAGCGCCATGCCGGCATTGAGCAACTGGTATTGCGGGCTCGCGCGGTATTTTTCGAATTCGAGCGCCCAGGCGGCATCGGAGAGCGGCGGGATCGCGCCGGTCACCGGCCGCCATTCGGTGATCGAGAGGCCCGAGCCGGTGAGCCGCGTCGCGCCGCCGACGACGACCATGACGAAGACGAGCGCGGCGGTGATCCAGAGCCAGCGCCGGATGCCGGCATAGGCGCCGGGATTGGCCTCGGCAGCAGTCTGATTCAGGGCTAGAGTCACGGAAACGGGGCCTTCGGTCGCAGATTGGACGCTTCACAAGCGCGGTCGCGGGTGACAGATAGACCCCGCGCGGCAGCGGAACAACGCCCGCGATGCCGCAGCGCCCCGGAGACGAGAGATGAGCCAGAGTCACCGCAAGCTGATCGGAACGGTCGTGATCCTCGCCTTCGTCTGCGTCTACGCGCTCGTCGCGATGGCGCTGGCGCAGGGACGGATCACCGAGGCCCCGAAGCTGGTTCAGACCATCGCCTATATCGCGCTCGGCCTCGCCTGGGTGCTGCCGCTGCTGCCGCTGATCCGCTGGATGGAGCGGAAGGACGAGGTTTGACGGGTCCTCCGTCATGCTCGCCCTTGTGGCGAGCATCCACGTCTTGAATGCCGTCTTCGACAAGTGAAGACGTGGATGGTCGGGACAGGCCCGACCATGACGAGGAACAGTCACTTCACCTCAGACAGACCGCCTACCCCACATTCACCCGTCGCCCGCGATTCCACAGCAGGAACGGCAATCCGGAGAGCAGCGCCCGCGTGGCCTCCTCGCTCTGGTGATGGCCGTTCAGCGAGACCCGCGGCAGCGCATGGAGGTGGCGCGCATGCGGCTCGAAGAGATGGCCCGGCCGCGTCGTGACCGCGCTGGCGAAACCCGCCTCCCGCGCCAGCGCGAACTCGCGCAGGCCCGCCGAGGTCGGATCACCGACCGGATAGGCGAAATGCCGGATCGGCAGGCCGAGCTCGGCTTCCAGCCGCGCCTTGCTCTCCACGATCTCGCGCCGCGCAAACTGCTCCGGATGCTTGGCCAGCATCGGATGGCTGAGCGTATGGGCGCCGATGGTCACGCCCGGCGCGCCCGAGAGCGAACGCAGGGTTTCCCAGGGCAGGCATTCGCGCTCGACCAGGGCTGTGCCGTCGATGCCGGCCTGGCGCGCCAGATCGGAAATCGCCGAGAGCAGAATCGCTTCCGGCCCTTTGCGCAGACGCCAGTAGAGCGTCGCGAAGGCGAGCTGCTTTTCCCGGTCGGTCCCGGTGCGGGCGGAAAAGCCGCCATCGGGCAGCGCGAGCTCGAAGCGCGGCAGGACGCGGATCGCCTCTTCCAGCTCCAGCCACCAGAGCCGCGCCGTGCGGTCCGCGAAGCCCGGCGTCACGAACAGCGTCCAGGGCGCGCCATGCTTCGCCAGCACCGGCCAGGCATGGTCGAGATTGTCGCGATAGCCGTCGTCGAAGGTCAGCACGACGAAGAAGCGGCCCGGCTTGAAATCGCTCAGCCTAACCAGCGCCTCGTCGAGCGAGACGAGATCGTAGCCCTCCTCCCGGATCACGCCGAGCGCGAGATCGAGAAAATCCGGCGTGATCTCCAGCAGCCGGTTCGGCGCGAAGCCAGCTTCGCGCCAGGGCCGGACATGGTGCAAGGTCAGGATCATGCCGCGCCCCTGCGCGAAGCCCCTGCCCCAGCGGTCGGCGCCGGTCGCCGCCATGACCCTGAAGGCGGCGGAAAAGGCTTTGTGGCGCAGGCTCATCCCGATCTCGGCCGAAACCGCTCGCTAACGTTGTTCGCCGAAGCTTCGGCCTCTCACGAAGAGTTTGGCAGGTCTGTTCACAATAGCGGGTTAAAAGGACGCGGAATGCTGCCGCCAAAGGGTTCCGACACGATGTCCGCACTCGCCGAACGCGCCGCGAAGCCGGCCTCGGCTCTCTCGCTCGCGCTGGCTCCCGGCCGCGACAGCGAACGCGCGCGGCCCTGGCACAGCGTCACGATCACGCACGACCTCGCGGCGATCGCGGCGGATTGGCGCGAGCTCGAAGCCCGCGCGCTCGTCACGCCCTATCAGGCATTGGGCTGGATCGCACCCTTCGTCGAGACGGTCGGCGCCGCCCATCGGCAGGATTTCCGGCATGTCGTCCTGCGCGATGCCGGCGAACTGGCGCAAGCCATCCTGCCGCTGGTGATCACGCGGCGCAGCGGCATCCGCTTCGCCGAGTTCATCGGCGGCAAGCACGCCAATTACCATATGGGACTCTATGCCCCCGGCTTCGCGGCGGCGCTCGATCCCGCGACGACCCGCGCCATGCTGGCCGAGATCGGCGCCGGCATCGGCGGGCTGGACGGCTTCATCTTCGTCAACCAGCCAGTCGAATGGCAGGGCGTGGCGAACCCGACCGCGCTTCTCGCCGCGGGCCCGAGCCCGAGCGGGGCCTACAAGCTGGCGCTGATGCAGCATGACTGCGAGGGCACGCTGAAACGGGCGATGAGCACGCATGCCCGCAAGAAGCTGAAGAACAAGCGCAACCGCTTCGCCGGCTTCGGCGCTTCGGCACTCGTCAGGGCGGTGGCGCCCGACGAGATCGAGCGCATCATCGACGCCTTCCTCGCGCAAAAGGCGGTGCGGTTCGCCGCGATGGGCGTGCCCGATCCCTTCGCCGAACCGGGGCTGCGCGACTTCCTGCGCGACGCCGCGACGATCCGGCTCGACGAACCGCCGGCGCTCGAGCTCTATTCGCTCGATGTCGAGGGCCGTTCGGTCGCGACCTATGTCGGCGCGGTCCAGGGCCAGCGCTTCTCCGGAATGGCGACCTCCTTCGACATGGACAGCGAGATCGCGAAGACCAGCCCGGGCGAGATCCTGCTGGTCGACCTGATCAAGCTGAAATGCCAAGAGGGCATCCGCGTCTTCGATCTTGGCGTCGGCGAGGCGCGCTACAAGACGACGATCTGCGACGACCGGGACGAGCTCGTCGACACCTTCCTGCCGCTGACCGCGAAGGGCCGGGCCTATGCCTGGTTCAGCCGTGCCAAGCGCGTCGCCAAGCGCCGGATCAAGGGCTCGCCGCTGGCGCTCAAGGTCGCGCAGCGCGCCTCGGGATGGTTGAACCGGCGCGGCCGCCGCCTGGAGGCCGACGAGGGCTAGACGGCCTCAGGCCATCGCCTCGTCGCGCTCGCGGGTCGGGAACGGGCCGGCAGGCGGCTCGTCGACAGTGTCGAGCACCAGGACGACCGGGGCTTTCGTGAGATCGGTGATCCGGTAGGCGGCCTCGACGGCATGGCCGTTTCCGACCTTGCCGGCCATGACGAGCGCGCCCTGGGCGCGTACCACCAGCGGCGCCAGCACGGCGCTCTCGTCGCCCGAATTCGCCGCGACCAGCACCCAGTCATAGGTCTCGCAAAGCGCGTCCAGCGCGACCTCGACGATATCGGGCGCGGCCAGGACCGCCTCGCGGCCGGCGAGGCCGGGGCCGATCCGGTGCAGGCGCGAACCGGGCTCGCGCATGATGATGTCGGAGAACAGGGCTTCGCCGGCGAGGAGTTCCGAGAAGCCCGGCTCCGGGGCCTCCCCGTCCGCCGCGAGATCGACCAGGATGCAACGGCAGCGCTTGGCCAGCAGCTCGGCGAGGTCGCGCGCGCTGGTCGCCTCGGGACCGGCTCCGTCGAGCACGACGACCAGCGGCGCCATGCCGCGCGGCGGCTCGACCACCCGCTCGGCGAGAGCGGCCAGGGCCTCGTCGGGATCGGCGAGGTCGACCGTGATCTGGCCGAGGCGCCCGCCATGGGTCAGAAGCCCAGCCACGCGTTCGCGGCGCGGATCGGCGCTGCCGGGGCGGGACGGCATGGTGGCGCCGCCGCCGACCCAGCCCGGAGCCCGGCGCTGCCCGCCGGACCCTGCCGGCGCGCCTGCATTTCCGTTCAGCAATTCGCGGGCGACGACCGTCGAGAGGGCGACCAGGAAGGTCGCCAGCGTCGCGACGATCATGGTCGGAATCTTCTTCGGGAAGGACGGCTCGGTCGGCTCGATGGCGCGCGAGATGACGCGCGCATCGGCCGGCGTCGCGTTCTGGGTGTCGCGCGCGATCGCCTCACGATAGCGCAGCATGTATTGCTCGAGCTGCTCGCGCAGGGTGCGCGCCTCGCGCTCGAGCGCCCGCAACTGCACCTCGCTGTCATTGGCGCTGGAGACGTTCTTCTTCTGGCCGTCGAGGGCGGCGGTGAAGCTCTCGACACGCTGGCCGGCGATCCTGGCCTCGTTCTCGAGCGTGCGCACGGTGCGCTCGGCGGCGGCGCGGAGCTGGCCCTCGAGATCGGCGAGCTGGGCGTTCAGCTCCTTGATGCGCGGATGCTCCGGCAGCAGCGAGCGCGATTCCAGCGCGATCTGAGCGCGCAGGTTGACGCGCTGCTCGATCAGCCGGCGCACCAGCTCGTTATTGGCGACATCCGGGATCTCGAAGGTGCGGCCCTGCTTGATGGCGTCGCGGATAATCCCGGCCTTGGCCTGCGCCTCGGCTTGCTGGGTCCGGGCGCTGGAAAGCTGCGTCGACAGGTCGGCGAGTTGCTGCGAGGTGATGGTGGTGTTGTTGGTGCCGACCAGGAGCCCGTTGCGCGAGCGGAAATCCTCGACCTTGGCCTCGGCCTCGGCGACGCGCTTGCGCAAAGGCTCGATCGTGGTCGAGAGCCAGGACGAGGCGCTGCGCGCGGTGTCCTGCTTCGCCGCCTCCTGCAATTCGAGATAGGATTCGGCGATGATGTTCGCGGCCTTCGCCGCCAGCGCCGGGTCCTGCGAGGTGAACTCGACGGCAACGATGCGCGAGCGCCCGACTGGATAGACCAGCAGCCGGTCGTAGTATTTCTCCAGCACCCGCTCCTCGGGCGAGCGGTCGGCCGGATGCGCACCGAGCCCGACCAGCACGCCGAGCTTCTTCACGGCGCCGAGCGCGCCCGCGCCGGAGTCGAACTCGGAATTGCCGACGAGCCCGATTCGCTTGATCGCCTCGCGCGCCAGGTCGCGCGACATGATGACCTGGACCTGGCTCTGGACGGCCTCGCTGTCGAATTGCTGGCCGGTCGATTCGGTCACGGTCTGACCCGGGCGCGTGTAGAAGCTGTCACGATTCTCCAGCAGGATGCGCGCCTCGCCCGTATAGCGCGGCGGGATCAGGTTGACCGCGACGAAGGAGAGGCCGAGCGCAGCCAGCGTAGGCCCGATGATCCATAGCTTGCGGCGCTTGATCGCGGCCCAGAGGGCGGCAAGGTCGAGCATGTCGCCGCGGCCTTCGCCGGCATCCCGCGCATCGCTGTCGGTTCGAGCGGTCATGACCCATCCATTCACGCAAAACTCTGGCGTCCGGGACAGGACGCTGGGTCAATCAAAGCTGATTAAGGTTATTGCGGAGTTAAGATGCGCGTTTGCCGGAGCTCGGGCAAAGCCGCGCGATCAGGCTTTGTTAACCATATCGCCCTAACCCTGACCTCGCATTTGGATGGGTTCAGCAAGTGATGAGTCGACCGCTCGCCTCTCTCGCTCTGGCCGTCGCGCTGGCGGCGAGCGCCTGCGCGCCGCGCTATGTCGCGCCGGAATTGGCGGTCGCCGACGTCAACGCACCCTATCGGCTCGCGAGCGGCGACCGGCTGCGCATCATCGTCTTCGGCCAGGACAACCTGTCGAACGTCTATGCCGTCGACGGCAGCGGCCGGCTCGCAATGCCGCTGATCGGCGCGGTCGACGCGCAGGGGCGCACGACCCAGCAGCTCGCCCGCGAGATCGAGGGCCGCCTGCGCGCCGGCTTCCTGCGCGAGCCGAAGGTCTCGGTCGAGGTCGACGCCTACCGCCCCTTCTTCGTGCTGGGCGAGGTCACCAATTCCGGCCAGTTCCCCTATGTCAACGGCATGACCGTCCAGACCGCGGTCGCGATCGCGGGCGGCTTCACTCCGCGCGGCCAGCGCGACTATGCCGAGGTCACGCGGCAGATCGACGGCCAGCTCGTGACCGGCACGGTGCCGATCACCTACCAGGTGCAGCCCGGCGACACGATCGTCATCAAGGAACGCTGGTTCTAGAGCCGGATGACTTCAGTTGGAATCGCTTTGCAGTTCCAACTGAAGCCCGAATCCGTCTCTCGCTATTAAGTTAGAGCAGGATCGATGCGAAAAACCGGTTCCCACTTTTTCGCATCCTGCTCTGGGCCTGAAGGGGCAACGGTCATGGCGGACGCTCCCGGCCCGAAGCCGCTGCGCATTCTGCACGTCTTCCGCGCGCCGCTCGGCGGCCTGTTCCGGCATGTGCTCGATCTCGCGCGCGGCCAGGCCGAGCGCGGGCACCAGGTCGGCATCTTCTGCGATTCGACCACGGGCGGGGCCCGCGCCGATCAGGTCTTCGCCGAACTGGCCGGGACCCTGTCGCTCGGCGTCACGCGCGTGCCGATGTCGCGCTATCCGAGCCCGACCGACACGATGGCGCAGATCAGCGCAATCCGCACCCGCGGGCGACTCGCGCCGGACATCGTCCATGCCCATGGCTCGAAAGGCGGCGTCTATGCGCGCCTGCCCGCCCTGCTCTCGCCCGGACGGCGCTACGTCACCGCCTATACGCCGCATGGCGGCAGCTTCAACTACAAGCCCGGCAGCACCGAGCACCGCGTCTACATGGCGGTCGAAAGGCTGCTCGAGCGCGCGACCGACATGTTCTGTTTCGAGAGCGCTTTCATCGCCGGTCGCTTCGAGGCCTATATCGGCCACAAGCCGCGCAGCGACCACAGGATCGTGCTGAACGGGATATCGGAAGCGGAATTCGCGCCGATCGACCATTCGGGCGCGAGCTTCGACCTGCTCTATCTCGGAGAGCTGCGCTCGGCCAAGGGCGTCGACACGCTGATCGACGCGCTTGCGCTGCTGAAGCGCCGCGACGGCCTGCAGCCGCGGCTCCTGATCGTCGGCTCCGGCCCGGACGAGGCCGAGCTCCGGCAAATGACGGTGGATCGCGGCATCGGCGAGCAATGCGTCTTCGAGCCGCCGGGGCCGATCCGCACGGCCCTGTCGAAGGCCCATGTCATGGCGATCCCCTCACGCGCGGAATCGCTGCCCTATGTTATCCTCGAAGCCGCCGCCGCGGCCCAGCCGCTGATCTCGACCGATGTCGGCGGCATCAAGGAGATCTATGGCCCGCAACATGCGCAGCGGCTGATCGCGGCGAACGACCCCGTCATCCTCGCCGAGGCCATCCGCGGCACGCTCGCCATGCCCGAGGCCGAGCGGCGCGAGCAGTCGGCGGACCTGGCGAAACATGTGCGCGCGAATTTCCGCATCGACACGATGGTGGACGGCGTGCTCGGCGCCTATCGCGACGCGATGGCGCGCCGCGCCCGGGCCTGAGCGCGGCGGGCCGTCAGGCCAGCTTCAGCGCGACGACGCCGGCGACGACCAGCGCCATGCCGATCCAGCCCGACAGGCGTATGCGCTGGCCGAAGGCAAGCAGGCCGATGATCGCGGTGATCACCAGTCCCGCGCCGCCCCAGACCGCATAGGCGACCGACAGGTCCATGCCGCGGATAGCCTGGGCGAGCGCGGCGAAGGCGCCGATGACGAGCAGGATACCGAGCGCGCCCTGGGCACGCCGCTTCATCCCGTCGGAGAGCTTGAGCAGATAGGTGCCCGCCACTTCGAGCACGACGGCGAGCGCGAGCCAGGCGATGGCCAGCGACTGCGGCAGAAGGAGGATGGTCACACCAACCTCCCCTGCTCGCCGACCTCCTTCTCGTCATGGCCGACGCCGCGCTCGAGCAGCACGATGCCGGCGATGATCGCGGCGAGCGCCAGCAGGCGCCCGGGCGAAAGCTCCTCGTTGAACAGGAGATGGCCGGCAGCGGCGATGCCGACGATCCCGAGCCCCTCCCAGACCGCATAGGCGACCGCCATCGGGATGACCCTGAGCGCCACGCTGAGGAGCGCGAAAGACAAGCCGATCAGGGCGAGCGGCAATGCGGTCAGGAGCCATGGCTCCGAAACGACCGATTTCAGCGCGGCCGTCGCGACGATCTCGACGGCGATGGCCGCGAGCAGGAATAACCAATGGAAAGACATGTTGCACACGGGCGAAGCCGGCGCTGGACACCGCGAGGGCGGCGTTAAGGCAGCTAAGCAAAGCTAGAGTTAAGAAAACGAGTTCCGGATATGAAGCCCCAGCAGGAAAAACTGCGGGAGCGGCACAGCGACTTGTCTCACAACCACGAAGGGTTGCGACAGGTTCCGCTCAAAAATGTGCTTCTCAGACACTCATCACGGATGGATATGCCCTTTTCTTTGCTTTTTGTCAACTTGAAACAGCCTTTTCAGCGTTTCCAGAGCAGGAAATGACATCAAAAGCACTTCGTTATACCTGAGCTAATACCTTGTCGGGTCGAGGGAAAATCGCAGTTTTCACGAAGGCGGAATTATTCCGGCCCAGCATGCGGTGCGAACCCATCCCGGCACCGCCGCTTTCCCTAGAGTCGCGGCGAATCCGCTGAAACAACGAAGCGTCCGATTAAGTCTTCCGAGAGCATTTTCGGCTAGTCGAGTGGCGAGGTTGGAGGGTTGCGGCCGACCGACCGGACCGAGGGTGAGTTGCCATGGGTGCTTTCGATGTACGCGATCTGATCAAGGTCGATGCGGCCGCGGCCGCGACATCGGAGATGGGAGGCAGGCAAGCCCGCGGCGGCACGCGCGTCTTCCATCCCCTGGCCGAGCGCATCGCCGCCATGCCGGTCAAGCCGACCCTCTCGCCGGTGATGATCGAGGGGCTGGTGCGCCTGTTCGACGTCCTGGTGGTGACGGGCATCGGCAGCCTGATCCACTGGCTCTATGTCGCCGGCAGCGTCGAGAGCAACCTGCCCTACCAGATCACCATTCCCCTGATGGCCGTCGGCACGCTCGCCGTCTTCCAGGCGCTGCATCTCTACCATGTCGGGGCGCAGCGCCATTTCGTCTCGATGGCGGTCCGCCTCGTCGCCGGCTGGACGACATTGTTCCTGCTCGCGCTCGCCACCTTCTTCTTCCTCAAGGTGGGTGATCAGGTCTCGCGCGTCTGGCTCGCCGGGTTCTATGCCGGCGGCCTGGCGAGCCTTCTGGTCGAGCGGCTGGCCGTCACGCTCGGCGTGCGCCGGCTGACCCGGATGGGCCGGCTGGAACGCCGGACCGCGATCGTCGGCGGCGGCGCCGCGGGCGAAGCCCTGATCAAGGCGCTCGAGGCGCAGCGCGACACCGGCCTGCGGGTCTGCGGCGTCTTCGACGACCGCAACGACGACCGCTCGCCCGACCTCGTCGCCGGCTATCCCAAGCTCGGCACGATCGACGACCTCGTCGAGTTCGCGCGCCGGACCAAGCTCGATCTCGTGATCTTCACCTTGCCGATCTCGGCCGAGGCGCGGCTGCTCACCATGCTGCGCAAGCTCTGGGTGCTGCCGATCGACATCCGGCTCTCGGCGCATATGTCGAAGCTCAGGTTCCGCCCGCGCTCCTATTCCTATATCGGCGCGGTGCCGGTGCTCGACGTCTTCGACCGGCCGATCGCCGACTGGGACATCGTCGTCAAATGGCTGTTCGACAAGGTCGTCGGCACGTTGGCGCTGATCGCGCTCTCGCCGCTGATGATCGCCACCGCGATCGCGATCAAGCTCGACTCGAAGGGTCCGGTGCTGTTCCGCCAGAAGCGCTACGGCTTCAACAACGAGCTGATCGAGGTCTTCAAGTTCCGCTCGCTCTATCATGAGATGAGCGATTTCACCGCCTCCAAGCAGGTCACCAAGGACGACCCGCGCGTCACCCGAGTCGGCCGCTTCATCCGCAAGACCTCGATCGACGAGCTGCCGCAGCTCTTCAACGTCGTCCTGAAGGGCAATCTCTCGCTGGTCGGGCCGCGCCCGCACGCGATCCACGCCACTGCCGAGAACCGCGCCTATGAGCAGGTCGTCGACGGCTATTTCGCCCGCCACAAGGTCAAGCCCGGCATCACCGGCTGGGCCCAGATCAACGGCTGGCGCGGCGAGACCGACACCGAGGACAAGATCCAGCGCCGCGTCGAGCACGATCTCTATTACATCGAGAACTGGTCGGTGCTGCTCGACCTCTACATCCTGGTCAAGACGCCGCTCTCGCTGCTGACCAAGACCGAGAACGCCTATTGAGCGCGCTTGCCGAACGCGCCGGGGATGAAGGCCGGCGCGGCGGCCTGCGGGTCTCCTATGCCGCGATCAAGCGTGGCGCGCTCTGGCTTCTGACGGCCTCCAGCGGCTTCGCGCTGATCGAACCCTCACCCTACGAGCTCGTCTTCCTGATCGCGCTCTTCGTCTTCGCGCTGACCGGCATCCGCTTCTCGCAGAAGCTGCTGCCGATGGTGTTCCTGCTGCTCGTCTACAATATCGGCGGCATCTTCTCGCTGATCCCCTGGATGGACGAGAGCGCCTCGGTGCGCTTCACCGCCGTCTCGGTCTATCTGATGATCACCGCGATCTTCCTGGCGGCGATCATGGCGGAGGACCCGCTCGGGCGGCTCGACACCCTGCGCAAGGGCTATCTCTTCGCCGCCTGGTGCGCGGGGCTTGCCGCCATCCTCGGCTATTTCGACCTGGCGGGACTGGGCTCGCTGTTCACGCTCTATGGCCGCGCGTCGGGCACCTTCAAGGACCCGAACGTGCTCGGCCCGTTCCTGGTGCTGCCGATCGTCTATGTGCTGCAGCACGTCCTGATCGGCCGGCTCGGGCTCGGCCGGGGGCTCGCCGTGATGAGCGTGCCGCTGCTGGCCCTGTTCCTGACCTTCTCGCGCGGCGCCTGGGGCAACCTGGCCGGCTCGGCCCTGCTGATGGTCGCCCTCACCTTCCTGACCTCTCCGAACGCCTCGCGCCGGACCCGCATCGTCTTCCTGTCGCTGGCCGCGCTCGCGCTCCTGGTGATCGCGCTCCTGATCGCGCTCTCCTTCGAGAACATCCGCAGCGTCTTCGAGGTCCGCGCCTCGCTCGACCAGGATTACGACCAGGGCGTCACCGGCCGCTTCGGCAACCAGTTGCGCTCGATCCCGCTGCTGCTCGACGCGCCGAACGGCTTTGGCCCGCTGCGCTTCCGCTGGCTCTTCCCGGAGGACCCGCACAATGTCTACATCAACGCCTTCGCCTCCTATGGCTGGCTCGGCGGGCTGGCCTATCTCGGGTTGACCGCCGCCACCTGCTTCGCGGGCTGGCGACTGGTCTTCACCCGTGCGCCCTGGCAGAACCACGCCATCGTGCTGTGGTCGGTGCTGTTCGTCACGATCCTGCAGGGCCTGCAGATCGACACCGACCATTGGCGCCACATGTATCTGATGCTCGGGCTGGTCTGGGGGCTGGCGGCGCTCAGGCCGGACCACCCGCCGCACACGGCAGCGGGCCGCTAGCGCCGCCCGGTTTCAGGTCGCGCTCTTGCGCACCACGACATAGGCGTAGGTGGTGACGAATTCCCAGCCGGTCTTCGCCGCCAGCGCGTTGAAGGCGTGGTCGGCCTGGCGCAGCCCCGGCATCCGCTCGAAATAGCCATGCCCCCAGAAGCGCTGGATATGGACATCCTCGAAGCCGGCGCGGTTCAGCATCGGCGTCAGGCGGGAACGGCTGCCGCGGCACCAGTCGTAGAAAGCCGGGAATTTCGGGTCGCCGCCACCGTCGCGCCGCAGCGGGAACAGGGCATGGACGATGGCGCGCGAGGCCTTCTCCGGCAGGATATGGTTGAGCGCGAAGACCGGCGCCCAGAGCGTCGGGAAGAAGGCGAGCGCGACGCCGCCGGGCGCCAGCAGGGCATGGATGTTGCTCCAGGCGCGCGCGACGTCATGGACATGCTCGAAGACCATGCGCGAGACCATCAGGTCGTAATCACCGCGCACGACATCGGGCTCGGAGAGATCGCCGGCAATGTCGAACCGCGCCGTCCGAAGGCCGGCCGGCGTCAAGGCCAACTCGCCGCCATCGATGTCGTTGACGATGAGATCGAGCCCATGGCCTGCCGCCTCCCCGGCCGAGAACAGCGGGTCGCGGCCGCCGCCGATCTCGCAGACGCGCCGCAGGCCGAACTGGCGCGCGAGCTCCAGGATCGTCGGCTCGTAATTCTCCCAGGCCCATTGCGAGTGCCAGTCAGGCTGCAACTCGCGAAAGAAGCCTTCCAGGGAACCCGACGGCCTGTGGGACGCAGCCAGGAGCGGAGAGCTGCGCCGCTCCGCCGTCGCAATCGCCAGTGACATGATGATCCCTCCGCCGCGTCCTCCCGTCCCGCCGGCACGATGCGGAAAGCCCGGCCCCGCCGCAATCGAAGCCTTAATCGAAGGTTAACGGCAGACGCGGCCGACTGTGCCGCTACGGGGCAGTTCCGTGGCCGCGAAATCCAAGCCCACAGAGCGCCGATGCGCGTTGCATCCTGGCGCGCGCGCCTCTATAAGCCGGCCAGTCGGAGCGTAGCGCAGCCCGGTTAGCGCACTTGTCTGGGGGACAAGGGGTCGGAGGTTCGAATCCTCTCGCTCCGACCATAAAATCCTGAAATCAAAGAGATCTCGTCGCCCGCCTGCAGGACGACCTAACGCAGCGGCGGGGCGTAGAGAATGCCGCCGGACTGCCAGAGCTGGTTGAGTCCCCGCGGAATGCCGAGGCGCGAATTGACGCCAAGATTGCGTTCATAGACCTCGGCATAGTTGCCGACGGCCTTCACCGCACGCAGCGCCCAGGCGTTGTCGACGCCAAGCGATTTGCCGAAATCGCCCTCCAGGCCGACGAAGCGGCGCACGTCCGGCTTGCTGGAGGCCAGCGCCTCGCCCGTGTTTTTCGAGGTGACGCCGAGCTCCTCGGCGTTCACCAAGGCGAAATTGACCCATTTGACCAGGGTGAACCAGGGAAAGTCGTCGCTGCGCGTCACCGGGCCGAGCGGCTCCTTGGAGATGACCTCGGGCAGGATCACGGCGTCGGCCGGCTGCGGCAGCTTCAGCCGCTCGGCATAGAGCGCCGACTGGTCGCGCGTCAGCACGTTGCACTCGCCGGACTGGAACGCGGCCAGCGCCTCGGCGCTGCCCGGAAAGGCGCGCTCCTCGTAGGAAATCGAATTGGCGCGCAGGAAATCGGCGAGATTGAGCTGGGTCGTCGTACCGGCCTCGACGCAGATCTTCGGCTGCTGCAGCTCGAGCGCCGAATCCACCTTGAGGCTGCGCATCACCATGAAGCTCTGGCCGTCGTGATAGCTGATGCCGGCGAAGGCCAGGCCGAGCTGGGCTTCGCGCCCAAGGGTCCATGACGAGTTGCGCGAGAGCAGATCGACGCGCCCGGCCTTCAAGGCCTCGAAGCGATCGCTGGCCGAAAGTGGAACGAAGTTGACCTTGGCCGGGTCATCGAAGAGCGCGGCCGCCACGGCCCGGCAGAAATCGACGTCGAAGCCGGACCAGCTGCCTCGAGCGTCCTTCTCGGAAAAGCCGTAGAGCCCTTCACTGACCCCGCAATTCAACGTGCCCCGCTGCCTGACCGTGTCGAGCGTCCCGGCTGCGGCCGGCTGCGCCAGCCAGCCGGCACAGGTCAACGCCGTGGCGGCGAGGATGCGGCGAAGCGGTGAGTTGGTCCTGTTCGACATGGCGAGCGGTTCCCCCGATCGGTGTGTGTCCTAAGCCCGGCGCGTGTTCGCGCAGCGCGATCTGTCCAAACATGAGAGGCGGATGCCCTCATCAAAAGGTCAGAGCAGAATCCATGCGAAAAACCGGTTCCCGCTTTTTCGCATCCTACTCTAGAGGCTGGCGCCGTGACGCACGACGACCTTGGTGCCGACGGCAATGCGATCGTAGAGATTGATGATGTCGCCATTGGCCAGGCGGAAGCAGCCCGAGGAAATCGACTGACCGATCGTCTCAGGTTGGTTGGTGCCGTGGATGCGGAACACGGTCGAGCCGAGATAAAGCGCCCGCGCGCCCATCGGATTACCGGGCCCGCCCGCCATGAAGCGCGGCAAATAGGGTTGCCGCGCGATCATCTCGGATGGCGGGCGCCAGTCGGGCCATTCGGCCTTGCGGCTGACCTTGACCAGCCCCGACCACTGAAAGCCTTCGCGGCCGACCCCGATGCCATAGCGCAAGGCGCGGTTATTGCCCTGTACGACATAGAGAAAGCGTTCCGAGCTGTGGATGACGATCGTTCCCGGCGGCTCGTTCGAGCGGAACAGCACGGCCTGCCGTGCATAGGGACCGTCCGCGACAACCGTCTCCTCGCCGGAGACCCGGCCGGGCTCGTCGCCGATATCCATTGTCTCGGGATCGGGCGTCTTGGCCGTTCCCTGTGCCAGAACCAAAGCTGGAAAGCCGCCCAGCCCGGCGAGTGCCAGGGCAGCGAAAAACCCGCGCCGGAACGAACCAGCTCGCATCATCATTGCAGTCTCCTTGTTTCAGGCACCGCTCAGGCCCCACAACGGACGAAGACGAACGTGCCGTAGCGACGATGCGCGTCCGTATCGACGAAGCGCATGGTCAGAGTGCGCTGGGTATGAGACAGGATCTCCCGATCCTGCGGATCGCCGGCCGGTGCCTCGAAGCCGAGATAGATCTTGCCTCCCGCGCCGCCTTTGAGCTTGAGCTCGTAGAGCTTGGGATCGTCCGCCACATGCATCATGACGCCGTCGGTCGGTCCCTTGGCGATGACATAGGGCTGGGAGCACTGAGCTCGCGCTTCCCGCTCGGTGCGAGCCAGGTCCTTCGTCGTGTGGAACGACGCCACGCCCCAGCGGCCGACGAGCTGGGCGTTGGTGAAGCCGGCCGGCGGTGGGGCCGAGACGGACGCAGCAGTCGAGCCTCCTCCCGTCGAGCCGCAGCCAGCGAGCAAGAGTGCGGTGAGCGACACGGCCGCGATCGCCCATTCATCGAAAGAAGCCGTCGCTCCCCGAAACGAAACGTCCATCATTCCTCCTCCGGCGTGAAGTCTTTTCCGAGAACTGTCCAGGCGCGCCTGCCGACGCCATCCGGGCATTCAGCACGGCGATCAACAGTTCCGGAACAATGCGCTCGTGATCCTTCCGAGAGGCCGGCCACGTCCTGTGGAGGGCGCCGAAAGTCGCCGCATATGGGGGCGAGCGCCGCAGGCTGCGCGAGCCCCCCGCGGCGCTACCATCTCACTCCGCTCCGATCAGTACCAGACCGTCCTGCAGACGCGGACGCGGCGGCCATACCTGTTGCGTCGCCAGGTGCAGACCGTGCGCCGCCGCCTCCGGCGCCGATGCCGATACTGCGCATAGTCGACGGGCGTGCCGTCGGGCAGCGTCACCGCGGCCTCCTGCACCGGCACCGGTGCTGGCTGCGGCAGGCTTCCGAGGACCGGAGCGGCCTTGGCCTCGCTCTTGAGCGCAACCGCCGCCGGCACGGCGAGCAGGCTCAGGATGAATGTGCGTCGTTCCATTGGGGTCTCCTCCGATTTCCGTCGCGGGACGACAAGGTACGGGAGGTGTGAGACCAGGCAAGCCGCCTGTGCGCATGGCTGCTCGCCGCGAGACGGGGCCGATCCTCGGAGCTGGTCCCTGGCCGCCGCCGCGACCATCCGCTCACGGCATGATGACGCTGAGCTTCCTGTCCGTCCGCTCGGTGACGCCGGGCAGCGGCTCGTCCGTATCGGGAACGATCTTGTATTTTCCCATCGGGCCGCGGGAGTATTCGGTCAGCAGCCTGACGCGCTCGCGGTCCTTCCGCGAGACAAGCCGCGTCTTGTAGAGCGTGTCGAAATCGGCGAGGCGCCGGGGGCCGCGATCGCCGGCATAGACCAGGACCATGCCCGGCAGGACGACGATGTCGCCGCGCCGCAGCGTCGGATCGCTGAGGTACCAGTGCGGATTGGCGACGGGATCGATCGGGGTCGCGAGCACCGGCTTCTTCTCTTCCACCTGCCGCGCAGCATGGCGCGGCTTCGGTCGGGAGAGCTTCTTCCTCGGCCTGATCGTCATCTCCAGGGGGCGCTCGACCTGCACGGGCGGCGGTGCCGGCCTGACCCCGAAGATCATTTCGAGTAGACCGGCCTGCGCCTGCGATGTCGTGAGCGCGGCAAATACCGCGAACGACCCAACCGCAAGGAACAAACTATGCAGTTTCAGCATATCAGGCACCAAGCCGGTTTCGTCCTCAGCATGTATAGCTGCCGGATCGCTTGCGCCAGTCGTCTCAGGTCAGCGTGGTTAAGCTTTCAACGCATACCGGAGGTTGTAAAATCAAAACATTGCGAGGGCCGTCCTCACAGTGTCCGGTCGCTCTTCACACCGAAATAGCAGATCCCTTCGCCGGGCTTGGCATTGGCGTTCGGAAAGATGATGAAGCCCGGGCCCGGCGCCTTGACCACCTCGCCATTGGCGCGGCGGGCGATGACCTGTCCTGCGGCGATCGCGTCGCCGGTTTTCCAGTCGCCTTCGACCCGGTCGCCGGGCGCCTCGCAAATGATCACCTCGGTGATGTGGATGACGGTCCGGACCTTGCTCTTCGGCGCAGGCGCATCGACCAGGCCGAGATGGGCGAGCACGTTCAGAATCGCGACATGGCCGACCTCGACCGAGGCGGGATCGTCATGCGAGCCGCATTCGAGGGTCACGCCATAGCCGCCGGCGAAGCGCATGTATTCCGTCGTGCCGTAGCCCTCGGTGACCGACAGGCGCGGCAGGTCGAGCCGCTCGCGCGCCGCGATCAGGCGGGCGTAATTGTCGAGCCAGCCATGGATCACCACCGGCACGCCGAGACAGGCGGCGAAAGCGCCTTCCGCCTTTGCCAGACGGAACGGCTCGAGCTCGCCGCCATTGTTCTCCGGGCCGAAGAAGACGAAGGGCTCGCCCTCACCCCTGAAGGAATGGATGTCGAGCAGCGCATCGTGCTGGCGCAGCAGCGCACAGATGCGGTTGCCGATGCGGTCCTCGTAATCGGCCGGCAGCGGCTTCTCATGCAGGTCGCGGTTGAGGTTGCGGTCGCCCTCGCGGGTCTTCTGGCGATAGGCCTTGGGATTGGTCACCGGGACGAAGGTGACCTCGCCCCGGCGAATCACCAGCTCGCCGGAGCGGCATTGCTCGATGACGCGGCGGATCGCGTTGGGGCCACAGGTCTCGTTGCCATGGACCGCGCCGAGCACGATCAGCTTCGGGCCGGCTTTCAGCCCGGTGAAGCGTACGCTTTCCAGCGGGCCGTCATCCAGGCCGGCATCGTGCTTCGCCTGTTTCTGCGCGGTCTTGGCCAAGGCTTTCGTCCTTCGGATAGCTATGCTGCGGTTGTGCGTGGAACGGCTCAGGCCAGCTCCGCCGCCCTGAGGCAGCGGACGGCATGGCCTTCGCCGATCTCGTCGAGCGAGGGCGTCGGCGGCTCGCGGCAGATGTCCCGCATCTCGGGGCAGCGCGGATGGAAGCGGCATCCGGTCGGCGGGTCGAGCGGGTTCGGCACCTCGCCCGACATCTTCACCACGAGCTCGTGGTTGAACGGATCGGGAATCGCGGCGATCAGCGCGCGGGTATAGGGATGGCGGGCTTTCGTGAAGATCGTGTGCCAGTCGCCGGTCTCGACGATGCGGCCGAGATACATCACCGCGACACGGTCGCTCATGTGCTCGACCACGCCGAGATCGTGGCTGATCATGATGTAGGAGAGCTCGAGCGTCTCCTTGAGCTCGAGCAGCAGGTTGATGATCTGCGCCCGGATCGAGACGTCGAGCGCCGAGACGGGCTCGTCCAGCACCACGATCTTCGGCTTCAGGATCAGCGCCCGGGCGATGCCGATGCGCTGGCGCTGGCCGCCCGAGAACTCGTGCGGATAGCGCGCCGCCTGCTCCGGCCGCAGCCCGACATGTTTGAGGATCTCGGCGATGCGTTCATCGACCTCGGCCTGATCGGTGACGCCATGCATGCGCAGAGGCGTTTCGAGCGTCCGGCGCACCGTCTGGCGCGGATTGAGCGATGAATACGGATCCTGGAACACCATCTGCACGATGCGGGCGCGCGCCTTGCGGTCGACGCCCGGGGCTGCGATGTCGACGCCGTCGAGCAGCACCCGGCCGCGGGTCGCCGGCTGGAGCCCGAGAATCGACAGGGCGAGCGTGGATTTTCCGCAGCCGGATTCGCCGACGAGGCCAAGGCACTCGCCCTTGCGCAGTTCGAGATCGACGCCGTCGACCGCGTGCACGGTGCGCCGCTTGCCGCCGAGAAGCCCGCCGCCGAGATGGAACTGAACGGCGAGGTCCTCGACCTTCAGGATGGTCTCGCGGGTCGCGTCACTCATGATGATGGCACCTGACCAGGCCGTCATGCGGCAACGGCGTCTCGCCCGGGTCCTCCGCGATGCAGATATCGGTTCGGGCATAGCAGCGCGGGTTGAAGCGGCAGCCCGCGGGGAAGTTCGTCACGGGCGGCACGACGCCGGTGATCTCCTTGAGCTTGTGGCGGCCATGGCGGGCACGGGCGCCGAGCAGCGGCAGCGAGGCGACGAGCCCTTTGGTGTAGGGATGGCTCGGCGCGCGAAAGACCTCGTCGGCGACGCGCTGTTCGACGAGACGCCCCGCATACATCACGCCGACACGGGCGCACATATTGGCGATCAGGCCGAGATCGTGGCTGATCATCAGCACCGCCGTGCCCTGCGCCGCCGACAGGTCGCGAATGAGGTCGAGAATCTCGGCCTGGACGGTGACGTCGAGCGCGGTCGTCGGCTCGTCGGCGAGCAGCAGGTCCGGCCGGCAGGCGAGCGCGATCGCGATCATCACGCGCTGGCGCATGCCGCCGGACAGCTGGTGCGGATAGTCCTTGACGCGCCGGTCCGGGGCCGGGACGCGCACGCTCGCCAGCGCCTCGACCGCCTTGCGCTCCGCCTCGTGCCAGGTCGCGCCCTTGTGCAGCACGAACATCTCGGCGATCTGACGGCCGACCGGCGAGAGCGGGTTCAGCGCCGTCATCGGCTCCTGGAAGATCATCGAGATCGCGTTGCCGCGCAGCTTGCGCATCTCACCCGAGGGCAGGTTCTGGATCTCGCGGCCCCTGAAGCGGATGCGCCCGCCGCCGACCGCGAGCGGATGCTTCAGCAGGCCGATCAGCGCGAGCGCGGTGATGCTCTTGCCGCAGCCGGATTCGCCGACGAGGCCGAAGGTCTCGCCGCGCCCGATCGTGAAGGAGACCTCCTTCACCGCCGGAAAGCGCTTCGCGCCGACGACCAGGTCGAGGCGCAGATCCTCGACTTCGAGAAGCGGCTCGCCCGTCATGCCGTGCGCGCCCGCGACTGGGGGTCGAGGATGTCGCGCAACCCGTCGCCGAGCAGGTTGAGCCCGAGCACGGTGACGAAGATGGCGAGGCCCGGGAAGACCGAGATCCAGGGCGCGGTGGTGATCTGGTCGCGCGCGTCGGAAAGCATGCTGCCCCAGCTCGGGAAGGGCGGGCGGATGCCGAGGCCGAGGAAGGAGAGCGAGGCCTCTGCCAGGACCGCGCCGCCCATGCCGAGCGTACCGATGACGATGATCGGGCCGAGGATGTTCGGCAGGATCTGCGTCAGCATGATGCGGATGTCGCTATAGCCCAGCACCTTGGCGGCCTGGATATAGCCCTGGCTCTTGAGCGAGAGCGTCGAGGCGCGCGAGAGCCGGCAGGTATAGGACCAGTTGGTCAGCCCGAGCGCGATCAGGAGGCTGGTGAGGCCGGGGTTGAGGATCGCCATGATCGCCAGCGCGAAGATCAGCGAGGGGATGGCGAGCATCAGGTTGGTGAGGCCGTTGACGAAGTCGTCCCACTTGCCACCCCAGTAGCCCGCCGAGAGCCCGAGGGCGACGCCGATCACCGTGTTGATCAGTTGCGAGACGATGCCGACCGTCAGCGAGATCCGGGCGCCGTAGAGGACACGGCTGTAGATGTCGCGCCCCTGCGCGTCGGTGCCGAACCAGAACTCGCCGCCGGGCGGCACCTCGGCGTTCATCAGGTTGGCGTCCATCACCGGGTCGGTATGGGCGAGGAAGGGAGCGAGCGCGCCGGCGACGACGACGGTCGCGAACAGCACTCCTCCGATCACGAGATTGGCTCTGAACTTCATCGGCGCCTTCAGGTGTACCGGATGCGGGGGTCGATGAGCGCGGCGAGGACATCGACGAGCATGTTGACCAGCAGGAAGAACAGCACGATCACCAGGATGCAGCCCTGCACGACGGGGATGTCGCGCAGGCTGACGCTGTCGACGAGCAGCGAGCCCAGGCCCGGCCAGGCGAAGAGCTTCTCGATGACGACGGCCTGGCCGATCACCGAGCCGAACTGCAGGCCGACCGTGGTGAGCACGATGACCAGCGCGTTGCGCGCCAGGTGCCATTGCACGACCTTTCGCTCGCTCATGCCCTTGGAGCGGGCGGTGCGGACGAAATCGGCGTTCATGATCTCGAGCACGGCGGCGCGCGTGGTGCGGGCGAGCAGCGCCAGCGGCGCGACGCCGAGCGCGACCGAGGGCAGGATCAGGTTCCTCAGCGAGCCGTCGCCATAGCCGAAGCTCGGCAGCCAGCCGAGCGTCAGCGCGAAGAGATACATCAGCATCAGGCCGAGCCAGAATTTTGGCAGCGACAGGCCGGAGACCGCCACCACCATCGAACCCATGTCGACCCAGCTGCCGGGACGCAGCGCCGCGAGGAAGCCGAGCGGGACGCCAATGACGATCGCGAAGAGCATGGAGGCGAAGGCGAGCTGCAGCGTCGGCCACAGGCGCTCGCCGATCAGGTGCCAGACCGGCTGGCGGGTCCGGAACGAGGTGCCGAGATCGAGCGTCGCGAGCTGCCCGACATATTTGACGAAACGGGTCGCGACCGGCTGGTCGAGCCCGAACTGCTTGTTCATGCGCTCCACCGCCTCGGCATCGACGACGGTGCGCCCGTCGGCCATCTGGCTGGTGGCGAAATTGCCGGGGATGACGCTGAACAGCAGGAAGATCAGGCCGGCGACCGCGAGCAGGATCGGGATGGCCTGCAGCAGGCGCCGAAAGACGAAGGACAGCATGCGGAACTCCTGGGCCGCGGGTTCCTGGCCACGGACGCCCGGCGGACAGAGCCGCCGGGCGTCCGGGTTGGAGGCGCGGGGATTACTTCGCCGCCGGCGAAGAGGCGTCCACCCAGAGATCCTCGTAGCTCTGGAGCGCGAGCTCCGTCGCGTTGGGCTGCAGGCCGTGCAGCCAGGGCTGATAGGCCATCACCGCCTTGTTATAGTTGAAGAACCAGACCGGCGCGTCGTCATAGAGGATCGCGTTGACCTTCTTCAGCAGGTCGAGGCGCTTGGCCGGATCGTCGGTCGCGGCGGCCTCGTCGATCAGCTTGTCGACCTCCGGGTTCTTGTAGGTGACGTAGTTGCAGGCGCTCTGCGGCGTCGCCGAGTGGAAGCATTTCAGCGTCGTGAGCGGGTCCGGGCCCGAGGTGTTCGACCAGATATAGGCCTGGAAGTCGCCCTTCGAGATGGTGCCGCCCAGGGCCGAGCCCTCGATCGGCTTGATCTTCACCTTGATACCGACCTTGGCGAGCATCGGGATGACCGCCTCGACGATCGGAACGCCCCAGCTCTCGTTCGGCGAGGCCGTCCATTCGAACTCGAAGCCGTCGGCGTAGCCCGCCTCCTTGAGCAGCGCCTTGGCCTTCTCGGGATCGAAGGCATAGGGCTTCATGGCCTTGTCATAGGCCGGCGAGGAGATCGGCAGCCAGCTCACGGCGCGATAAGCCTTGTCGCGGACCAGGCGCTTGATGATCAGATCCGAGTCGATCGCGTGGTTGATCGCCTGGCGCACGCGCTTGTCGGCGAAGGGCTTGAAGGTCGGATTCATGCCCATGTTGCGGGTGAAGACCTCGGCGACCTCGAGAATGCCCTTGGAGAGGTTCGGGTCGGCCTTGTAGGCGACATATTGCGTCGGCCCGAGGATCGAGACGTCGATCTCCTTGTTGCGGAAGGCGATGTCGCGCGCGGCCGCCTCGCCCATCGGCGAGATCACGACCTTGTCGGCATAGGGCTTGCCGGTCTTGTAGAACTTCTCCCAGCGCTCGAGCACCATGCGCGAACCGGGCACATGCTCGACGAACTTGAAGGGGCCGAGGCCGATCGGCTTGTTGAAGAAGCCGTCCTGCTGCGCCTCCTTGGCCGGGTAGATCGAGGTGGTCGAGGAATAGAAGAAGAAGCCCGGATCGGCCTTCTCGACCAGCGTCATCGAAAAGGTCGAGTCATCGATCTTCTTGAGGCCCGAGATCTCCTTGGCCTGGCCCTTCTCGACATCGATCGCGCCGACGATGCGGCGGACATGGCGCGCGCCGGGATAGCTCTTCGAGCCGTCCATCAGGCGGGTGAGGCTCCAGATGATGTCGTCGGCGCTCAGCTTGCGGCCGTTATGGAACAGCGCGTCCGGCCGCAGCTTGAAGGTGTAGGTCAGGCCGTCGGCCGACTTTGTCACCTCGGTCGCCAGTTCCGGCACCGGCTTGTTGTTGACCGCATCCCATTTGTAGAGCGAGCGATGCAGGGCGTAGCCGTAGATCTCGTCCTGGATCTGGTTCGAGACATGGCTGTCATTGCTGACGAAGGACGCCGCATAGGGCGCCGTGAAGCGGATGGTGCCGCCCTTGCGCGGTTCCTGCGCCTGGGCGGCGAAAGCCATCGACAAGGTCAGCGCGGTGGTCAAAGCAAGTTTCTTCAACACGTCGTACTCCTCCCAAAATACCCCGTTCATTTCTCTTTTTACGCCGCACGAAGGCGGCGCCGGTCAGTCCCGCCTGGAACCATACTAAGTTTTTCCGGTCTGTCCTCCCCGTCTTGCCACTTTACCGAGCAATCCCCGCATCATCCCGCTGCAACCGCCCGCTCATAGACCACCTCGCCGCCGAGGATGGTCAGATCGCAGCGCGTGTCCTTCAGGATCTCGTCGGGCGCGGCGGTGAGCAGATTGCGCGAGAACACCGCGACATCGGCGAGGAAGCCCGGCGCCAGCCGGCCCTTCACCGCTTCCTGCTTCTGCGAGAAGGCGCCGAACTCGGTATAGGCCTGCAGCGCCTCCTCGATCGAGACGCGTTGCCTTTCGTCCATCACCGTGCCGCGCCAGGTCTTTCGGGTCAGCATGGTGTGGAAATTCGGGAAGGGATCGGGGTCGCAGACCGGCGCATCGCTGCCCGTCGCCGGCTTCAGGCCGAGATCGAACCAGGTCCGGAACGGATAGCTCGGCAGCGCCCGCTCCGGCCCGAGCACCTTCACATAGGCGTCGCCGAAATCATGGATGAAGACCTGCTGCGGACAGGGATAGATGCCGGCGGCGACCATGCGCTCATGCTGCTGCGGTGTCGAGAAGCCGCAATGCTCGATGCGGTGACGCCGGTCCGGATCGGGATGGGCCTCGAGCGCCTTCTCATAGGCCGTGATGAGTTGCTCGATCGCGGCATCGCCAATGGCATGGCAGGCGAGCTGGTAGCCTTTGACATGCGCCTCCATGACCTGGCGCTCCAGGTCCTCGTTGGAGAGCATCTGGACGCCGGTCGTCTTGTCCTCGCCGAGATAGGGCTCGTTCATCCAGGCGGTGCGCCCGCCCGCCGAGCCGTCGAGGAAGAGCTTGACCGCGCCGATCATCAGCATGTCGTCGCCGGTGCCGGAGATCAGGCCGGCGGCGCAGCATTGCGGCACGATCGAGCGCCCCTCGTCGCCGAGCAATGTCAGCCAGGCGCGCACCGGTAACCGGCCGTCGCGCTTGGCTCTGGTGTAGGCGGCGATCTCGCCAAAACCGCCACGCTGGCCGACGGCGGCGTCCATGCAGCTGGTAATGCCGAGCGAGAGCAGATATTTGCCGCCGCGCTCGATCCCGGCGACGAGATCCTCCTCGGTCGGATCGGGGATCGCGGCCCAGACCGGCGCGCGGGCGTTCTCGGCCAGCAGGCCCGTCAGCCGCCCGTTCTGCTGCTCGATCAGCCCGCCCGGAGGCGTCGGCGAGCGCTCATCGATGCCGGCGAGTTCGAGCGCGCGCGAATTGCAGATCGAGACATGGCCGCAGGTGCGCACGAGCATCACCGGATTGTCCGGCGCGGCGCGGTCGAGCTCCTCGCGATAGGGGTGGCGGCCGGTGTCGAGCTTGGTCTGGTCGTAGCCGCGCGCCAGGATCCAGTCGCCAGACTTCGTGCCGGCGGCGCGTTTGGCGATTGCCGCCAGCAGGGATTCGAGGTCGGGCGCGGCCGCCGGCTTGGCGTCGACCCAGTCCATCGTCATGCCGAGCGAGACGAGATGCAGATGGGAATCGTTCAGGCCCGGGGTCGCCAGCCGGCCCTTCAGGTCGATGACCCTGGTATCCGGCCCGGTCAGCGCGGCGATATCGGCCTCGCTGCCGGCGGCCAGCACCCTGCCCTGCCAGATCGCCAGGGCCTCGACGACACCGTCCTCGCAGCCACACCAGATCGGGCCGTTCCTGAGGACGATATCGGCCCGCGGACGGGCGCGGCCGACGGAGTTCTTGGTGGAGGCAGTCATGGAAACTCCGAATCCTGTCAAAGGCCTGCGTTCAGAACTTCACAGCGGAGGCCAGCACCTCCGGCTGGCTGCTAGATATCGTCGAGTGGAAAGATCGGACGGCGCACCTTCTTGTAGGGCCGCTCCTTGAAATTGCGCGTCGAGAGCGCGCCGGTATCGACCTCGACGACCTCGCGCGCGATCGGCTCGAAGGCGGCGCGGAAATGCTGCATCGACTTGACGATCAGCGTCGATTTCCGGGTTGGGTCGACGCCGAGCGAGGTGAACTGCGCCAGATCGGTCGCCTGGCCGTTATGGCTGATGACGATGATCTCGACGCCCTCGACCCTGATGAGCGCGCTCAGGCCGTAATTGCGCCAGGCACCGCCGCCCATCGGGCCATAGGCGATGAAATGGCCGTCGGTGATCGCGACGACGCGGCCGGTGATCTCGAGCGGTCCGCCACCGACGCTCGGGTCGACCTTGCCGCCGAGCTTCAGCGTGACGTCATTGCCGACGCCGGCGGTCTGCGCCTGCAGCACGGCCTCGGCGTCACGGATCGCGTGGAAGCCGACATTCTGCAGCCCGGCCGCGAGCACGGCCCGCAGCAGATTGGTGGCGTCGCCATAAGCGCCCGAGCCCGGATTGTCGGAATAGTCCGAGATCACCAGCGGCTTGCCGGGCTTGCCCTCGCCGGCCTTGGCGTTGGCCATCGCTTCCGCCAGCGGCGTGAAATGGATCGAGGAGAAGCGGCGCTGCTCCCAGGCATAGTCCATCAGCTCCTCGGCGATCGCCTGGGCCTTGACCCGGTCATTGGCGGTGACCGCGATGGAGGGGCCGATATCGTGGACATCGGCCGAGGAGAAGCCGGCCTGGGCGCTGACGACCAGCGCATCCCCCGAGGCCTCCAGCGCATCGCCGCGGCGCAGCAGCTCCTTGAAGGGCGGCGAGGTGGTGCGGCCGCCGTCGAGCGCGTAGAGGATCGGCCGGCGCGCGACGGTGCAGACCGGCGTGATCGTGCCGTCCATCGCCTTCTGCAGCAGCTCGGCCGCCTGCCAGGTGCGTTCGTACTGATCGATATGCGGATAGGTGCGGTAGGAAATCAGGGCGTTGGCGCTGTCGGCCATCAACTGGGTGAGCGTCGCGTGCAGGTCGAGCACGGCGACGACCGGAACGGCCTCGCCGACCTTGACGCGGATGCGGGCGAGCAGCTCGCCTTCGCCGTCATCGGAGGTCTCGGTCGCCATGGCGCCGTGCAGATGCAGCAGCACCCCGTCGACGCCGTCGCAGGCGGCGAGGATGTGGCCGGCGAAGAGCTCGAAGGCGGCCTTGGTCACGCGGCCGGAGGGGTTGGCGCCGGCGACCAGCGGATGCGTCACGCTCCAGCCGAATTTGTCGGCCGCCTCGAAGGCTGCGCCCATCGAGGTGCGGGTGCCGCGAAAGGCCGGCGGAATCTCGTTGCCCAGATAGACGCCCGAGCTGCGAAAGGCCTCTTCTCCCGTGAGCTGAACACTGAAGGTGTTCGTCTCATGCATGAATTCCGCGACCAGAACCCGCCTTGCCATCGTGCCTTCGTCCCCTCCGGACCCTTTTCGACTCTTTTTAACGGTCGCTTGGGTCAATGCCAGTCATGTATACGGCATGCGCTCCCTGCGTTGAGCGCCTGCCCCTCGGCCGCGCGCTCAGGCGGCGCGGCGTTTCCCCTCGATCTCGCCATTGCCGGGCGCGCCATCCTCGCGGCGCGCATAGGCGCGGCCGAAGCGGTTGGCGAGGAAAGCGTCGAGCGTGATGTCCTCCTGCCGGACGAAGCCGCGCTGCGGCAGCGAACCTTCAGCCAGCATGTCGAGCACCGCGCAGATTCCCGAGGCGGTGGTGATCTGGATGGCGCTGCGGGTCACGCCGCCGGCGGTCGCGCTGTAGACCTTGTTGGCATAGGTCTGCTGGACGAGCCGTCCCTCCTTCAGGCCGCTCACCGTGACGAAGATCACGACGACGTCCTGCAGGGTGCTCGGCAGCGCATTCTCGAAAATATCCTTCAAGACGTCGCGACGGTCGGCCAGGCGCAGATCCTGCAGCAGCGCCTTCATGATCGCGCAATGGCCGGGATAGCGGATCGTGCGGTAGTTCAGCGTCCGGACCTTGCCCTTGAGCGATTCGCAGAGCGTGCCGAGGCCGCCGGAGGTGTTGAAGGCCTCGTAGGTGACGCCGTCGAGCGAGAACTCCTCGCGCTCCTCCATCGCCGGGACCAGCACGAGCTCGCCGTTGACGATCGCTTCGCAGGGTTCGCAATACTCGTTGATGACGCCGTCCGTGCTCCAGGTCAGGTTGTAGTTGAGCGCGTTGGACGGATATTGCGGCAGCGCGCCGACGCGCAGCTTCAGGCTGTCCAGCGTGTCGAAGCCGCGGGCCAGATCAGCGGCGACGATCGAGATGAAGCCCGGCGCCAGGCCGCATTGCGGGATGAGGGCGGCCTTGGCCGTCTTCGCGAGCTCCTTGACCCGCTTCGTGCTGGCGACGTCCTCGGTCAGGTCGAGATAATGCACGCCAAGGGGAGCGGCGACCTCGGCGATCCGGGTCGTCAGGTCAAAAGGCGCGGCGCTGAGCACGGCGAAGCGGCCCTTCAGCAATGCCGCGAGCGCCTCGTCGTCGGCGATGTCGACCTGCCGGGTCGAGACCTGGGGGCTCGTGCGGATGCCGGCGAGTTGCGCATGGGAGCGATCGGCGATGGTGACGCGGTAATCCCCGCTGCCGCCAAGCAGATCGGCGATGGTCGCGCCGATCTTGCCCGCGCCGATGACGACGACATCCTTCATGGCCCAACTCCGTCTCCTGGTTGAGCCTATGCTCGCCGCGCCTTTCGTCGGTTAGAAGCCACCAACACGACGATTCATATGGGAATTTACGGCGATATGCCGTAAGCTTTAGGCATAATGCCGATCGACCGGACCGACAGACAGCTCCTCATCCTGCTGACCGAGAACGCCCGCGCGCCCGTGGCCGAGCTCGGGCGCAAGCTCGGCCTGTCGCGCACCACGGTGCAGAGCCGGATCGAGCGGCTCGAGCGGCGCGGCACGATCACGGGCTATACGGCCCGCCTTTCCGACGAGCACGAGCGCGGCCAGGTCAAGGCGCATATCCTGATCACCGCCGTGACCAAGCTCGCCCCCAAGGTCGAGGCCGAGCTGCGCCGCATCCCGGAGGTGCGGACCCTGCATTCGGTCAGCGGCCATTTCGACATGATCGCCATCGTGATCGCGCCCTCGATCGGGGAGCTCGACGAGCTGATCGACCGGATCGGCGCGCTCGACGGCGTCGAGCGGACGATGTCCTCGATCATCCTCTCGACCCGCGTCGAGCGCTGAGCCCGGGGCGATTCCCGCCATGCGGCTCGTATCCCGCCACAATCGCGCGTAAGCTGTCGCGGGGGCTAGAAGTGGCGGGAGAGTGAGATGGCAGGTGACGAACGTGGGCCACGCGCCTGGCATGACGTGCACAGCGTACAGGAAGCGCCGCGCGAGAAGCAGAAATCGAGCGGGCGGATCGCGGCCGAAGAGGCCGCCGCGCGCAAGAAGATCGAGGCACTGCGCGCCCTGAGGCTGGCGAAGGAGGCGGAAGAAGCCGCGAACCCGCAACCGCCGAAGCCCGCGCCCCGCGGCCGGAAGGCTACGTCCTAAAGATCTCAATAGGCCGCGGAGGCCTGCCAAAGAAGGTACTGGCGCTTTCCTGACGGCTGCCATCAGCGTCATCCCGGGCAAGCGAAGCGCAGTCCCGGGATCCATCGCAAGACGCGGCGCCCTAAGATGGATCCCGGCGCTCCGCTGCGCTACGGCCGGGATGACGGCGTTCTTGGTGCCGGGATCAACTCACGCCAGCCAGCCGCGCAGCAATCCGACATCCGCCTGCGAGAGGCCATGCCCGACCGGCAGGGTGCGGTGCTCCACGGACGCGCCATCCTCCGCGAGCGTGGCGGCGAGGCGGGCCGCATCCTCCTCCCGGACGAGCGGATCGAGCCCGCCTGAGAGCAGCAGGACGCGCTTGCCCGCGAGATCGGCCCGCGGCGGCTCGGCGAAGGGCGGCATCGCCCGCAGCAGCGCCGCGCCGGCCAGCACCTCGGGCCTGAGCAGCAGGAGGCTCGCCGCGATATTAGCGCCGTTCGAGAAGCCGAGCGCAACCGGCGGCGCGAGGTCATAGCGGGCCCTCGCCTCCTCGATGAAATCCGCCAGCTCATGGGTGCGGCGGCGCAGATCGTCCTCGTCGAGGACACCCTCCGACAGCCGCCTGAAGAAGCGCGGCATCGTGCCTTCCAGCACCTGGCCGCGCGGCGAGAGCAGGCTCGCGCCCGGCGCCACCATGCGGCCTAGAGGCAGCAGGTCGCGCTCGTCGCCGCCCGTTCCGTGAAGCAGGAGGTGCGGCGCGCGGGCGGCATCCGCGCCGGGCTCGAAGACATGGATGAAAGGGGTGGTGGCAGCGGCGTGCATCACAAATCTCCTCAGACCGGGTGAACCGCCCTGCCCCGTCATGGCGACGCGGCAGGGCGGCGGGTCAGTTCAGCTCCGGCAGCACGGCCTCGATCTGGACGCGCCTTGCCTCGTAGCGGGGCGGCAGTTTCAGCCCCTGGCCGAGGGTCTCGGGCGTCTCGTCGATGCCGAAGCCCGGCGCGTCGGTCGCGATCTCGAACAGGACCTTTCCGGGCTCGCGGAAATAGACGGACCGGAAATAGTTCCGATCCCTCTGCTCGGTCGCCCGGATGCCGTGGTTCTCGGCGAGGCGGCGCACCATCTCCGCCTGCGCGGCGTCATCGGCCGCACGGAAGGCGATGTGGTGGACCGAACCCGCCCCCTGGCGCGCCGGCAGGAAGCCGCCGGCGGCGCGCAAATCGACGATGCCGCCGAAGGGCGCGCCTTCCGCCTTGAACCGGGTCAGCGAGCCCTCGCGCGCCAGCTCGGCGAAGCCTAGGACATCGCTCAGGATCGCGCCGGTCGGGCCCGCATCGTCGATCAGCAGGCTGACGCCGTGGAAGCCACGGATCGCATACTCGGCCGGAACGCCGCCACCGGCCCAAGCCGGCTCGCCCGCTATGCCGGGCAGGCCGACGAGCGCAAGCCGCATCCCGTCGGGATCGCGGAAGGGCAGCACGGTCTCGCCGAAGCGCTTCTCGGGTGCGTCATGGACGACGCCGAGCTCGACGAAACGGTGAGCCCAGTAGCCGATCGCGCCTTCCGGCACGCGAAAGACGGTCTCCTGCGTCTCGCCGACGCCGAGCCGGCCCGAAGCCGCATGCTCCCAGGGGAAGAAGGTCAGGATCGTGCCGGGCGAGCCGGCCTCGTCGCCATAATAGAGGTGATAGGTGCTCGGATCGTCGAAATTGACCGTCTTCTTGACCAGCCGCAGGCCCAGCACGCGCTCGTAGAAATCGAGATTGCGGCGCGCGGGGCCGGCAATGGCGGTGACGTGATGAATGCCGTTGATCTGCATGATCCTTCTCCGGGAGTGAGGCGGAGCGCCTCGTTACCGGGCAAGATCGTACCGGCATGGTCAAAGCGCCAGCGCCTCGATATTGCACGAAGGCAATATCAATCTTTTAAATTGACAATTTGCATTGCCATGCCGAAAGATCATCCTTTCTCCCGAGACCAGCCCGGTCCCTTCGGAGATGCCCCCATGATCGACACCCGCCTCGCGCCCTATGGCGCACTCGGCCTGCGCATCGCGCTCGGCCTGATGTTCATCGCCCATGCCTATCTCAAGCTCGCGATCTTCACCCCGACCGGCTTCGCCGGCTTTCTCGGGCAGCTCGGCTTGCCCGGCTTCCTCGCCTGGCCGATCATCCTCGCCGAGTTCTTGGGCGGACTCGCCATCCTGACCGGTTTCTACGGCCGGCTGGTCTCGCTGGCGTTGCTGCCGGTGCTGCTCGGTGCGCTGATGGTCCACGCTCCGAACGGCTGGCTGTTCACCGCCGCCAATGGCGGCTGGGAATATCCGGCCTTCCTGACGGTGACCGCGCTGGCCCATGTCCTGATCGGCGACGGCGCGCTGGCCTTGCGGCCGATCCGGCTCGCCCGGTCCGGCGTTCCGGCATCCGCCTGATGGCGGCGAGGCCGACGGCTCGTATCGCTCGCCGCCGCATGGCCCGCGCCATACGGCGGCGAGCACATGAAGGATGCGAATGATGAGCAGCGCCGCCAAGAGCCTGGCCTGGGACGATTTCCGGCTGATCAAGGCCATCGCCGACGCGCGCGCCCTGCCGGCCGCCGCGATCCTGATCGGCCTCAATCATTCGACGGTCTTCCGCCGTCTCGGTCAGATCGAGGACGGCCTCGGCGTGAAACTCTTCGAGCGGCATCGCAGCGGCTATGTGCCGACGCCCGCCGGCGAGGAGATGATCCAGCTCGCCGAACGGCTCGACAGCGACATCACCGCCTTCACCCGCAAGCTCGCCGGCCAGGAGATCAAGCCCGCCGGCGAGTTGCGCGTCACCACCAACGACACCTTGCTGGTCGACCTGCTGACGCCGGTCTTCGCCGCCTTTCTGCGGCAATGCCCCGATATCCGGCTCGACATCCTGCTCAGCAACCAGGCGCTCAACCTGTCCAAGCGCGACGCCGACGTCGCGATCCGCGCCACCGACCAGCCGCCCGAGACGCTGGTCGGCCGCCGCGGCGCGCGGATCGCCTGGGCGCTCTACGGGCTCGCGAGCCGTTTCCAGGCCGAAACCGCGACCGATGTCGCCGCCTTGCGAAACGAGAGCTGGGTTTCGCTCGGAGACCAGTTCGCCGGGCTGAAAGCCGTGCGCTACCTGCAGGAGAACGTGTCGCCCGAGCGCATCGTCTACAAGGTCAACACCGTGCTCGGCCTGGCCGAGGCGATCGAGGCCGGCATCGGCATCGGTTTCGTGCCCTGCTTCATCGCCGACACCAGGCCGGCGCTCCGACGCCTCTCCGCTCCAGACCCCGGCTTCGCCGCCGACCTCTGGCTCTTGACCCATCCCGACCTGCGGCACGCGCCGCGGGTGCGGCTGTTCCTGGATTTCATGGCGGCGGAGATCGGCAAGATGAAGCCGTTGATCGAGGGTGCCCGCCCCTTGCAGGCGCGCGGCGGTTGATGGCGACGCCCGGCACGCCCAGGATGCCCTGAGACTGCGCGCCGTCAGCGACGGCGCCTGCAAGGAGGTTGCGCGACGCCATGCCGGGTGAGTGGGGATTCGTATTCTGGATCGTGCTCGCGGGCATTCCGCTCGGACTCGCCGCCGCGACATTCTGGGCCCGCAGCCTGCGCAAGCGCCGGCCGAGGGTGCCGCCAGGCGATCCAGGCAATCCGGTGTGATCCTGCGAGGATAGAAATGGCCTGCGCCGCCGACGTCGGCGCAGGCCCGCCGCTCGCGGCTAAGCCGCCTTGCGGTTGACGCCCGACTCCGCGAGCTTCGTGAGCTTGCTGTCCGCGGCGAATTCCTCGTCGAGATTCTGCTGCAGCAGCGCCGCGCAATCCTCGCGGCCGAGTTGCTTGGCCCAGGCCGTCAGCGTGCCATAGCGCGTGATCTCGTAATGCTCGACCGCCTGCGCGGCGGCGATGATCGCGGCGTCAGTGACCTGCTTGTCCTCGACCTCGCCGACGAGATCGTCCGCCTCCTCGAGGATGCCGTCGATGGCCGGGCAGTTCACCGCCTTGACCTCGGCGCCGTGCTGCTTGAAGACCTGCTCGAGCCGCTGGATATGGCCTTGCGTCTCGCCCCGATGGGCTTCGAGGCCCTGCTTCAGCTGCGGGTCGTTCGCCTTCTCGATCATCTTCGGCAGCGATTTGTGGATCTGCTTCTCGGCGTAGTAGATGTCCTGGAGGGTATGGACGAAGAGATCGTCCATCGTCTTGATATCCTTCGAAAAAAGGCCCATTCCGCGCTCCTGTCATGGCTGAGTTCTGCGACAGGCCGGCCTCGCATCGAACGAGGCGCTTCCCCATGGAGCGAACGTGTTCGCCGACGATCTGTTCCGGCGCGTACGACAAACCGCACATAAAATGGGATGGCGGAGTAGGCACCGCGCGGCAGGCTGGGCTAAGCTCGCGCCATGGAGATGCTTGTCCCCCTTCTGATCGGCCTGACGCTGGTCTGGCTGATCGGCCGCGGCACGCCGTGGAACGCCAAGCTGATGACGCTGGCCGTGACGCTCGCCGTGATCGTCATCATCGTCCTGCTCGACAAGAGCGGCAACTGGCCGGACGCGTTCAGGCGTTGAGCGAACGCGCCCGGCGGATGGAGTTCAGGCCGCCAGCTTCAGCCCGACGATCCCGGCGACGATGAGACCGATACAGGCGAGACGCAGGGCGCCTGCCGGCTCACCGAGCAGGACGATGCCGAGCGTCGCGGTGCCGATCGTGCCGATGCCGGTCCAGACCGCATAGGCCGTCCCCACCGGCAGCGTCTTCAGGGCGAGGCCGAGCAGGCCGAGGCTGACCACCATGCTCGCGATCGTGAGAACAGTCGGCGTGAGGCGGGTGAAACCGTGGGTGTATTTCAGGCCGATCGCCCAACCGATCTCGAACAGTCCGGCGAAGAAGAGATAGAGCCAAGCCATGGCGGCGCTCCTTGTGAAAGGGGCGAGGTCGTCCACGCCTGGAGGGAGAGCGGCGCAGGCCACTGAGGTCGTCCTCGGTGCCGATTTAGGCGCAGCGCGGGCCGAAAGGGAGATCGCGCCACGCCGCAGCGCCCTGCGCCCCGGTCATGCCGCGCCCGGACCGAGCCAGTATGCGCGTCAGTGGGCGTCGTCGCCCGCCTGTGGCTGCAGCACGCCACGCAGGACTCGCTGGCATTCGGCCAGTTCGGCGAGCGCCGCCTCGAGCAGGGCCAGCGCTTCGCCATCGAGAGCGGGGCCAGCGGACCGGGCCGGCGCGGCCTGGTCCGGATCGGGCAGCCAGGGCGCGTCGTCGTCGCCCGACAGGTCCGCCATATGCGCCGGCGCCGGAGTAACCGGCGCAGCAGAAACGGGCGCCTGCGGGCCGATCGGCGCGCCGCGGCCGATCGCCTGGACATGACGCGGACCCTGTTCCTTCAGGATCCGCTGCAAACCCTTGATGGTATAGCCTTCGCCGTAGAGAAGCCGGCGGATGCCCTTCAGCAGGGCGACGTCATCGGGCCGGTAGTAGCGGCGGCCGCCGCCGCGCTTGAGCGGCTTGATCTGGGCGAAGCGCGTTTCCCAGAAACGCAGGACATGCTGGGGAATGTCGAGGTCTTCGGCGACCTCGCTGATGGTTCGGAACGCATCTGGGCTCTTGGTGTCCAATTCGGCCTCTACATTGCCGGTGTGGAACTCCAGACTCACTCCTCGTCGCCCTCGCCCGCATGTCCGTTGATGCGCGCCTTCATCACATTCGAAGGCTTGAACACCATCACGCGGCGCGGCTCGATCGGCACTTCAACGCCCGTCTTGGGATTACGCCCGATTCGCTCGCCTTTGTCGCGTACGACGAACGAGCCGAACGAGGATAACTTCACATTCTCGCCGCGCGCGACCGCATCGCAGATCTCGTCGAGCACGGCTTCGACGAGCTTGGACGATTCCGTCCGCGACAGACCGATCTTCTGATAGACAGCCTCGCACAAATCGGCGCGAGTGACCGTTTGCCCCGCCATTCATAGCCTCCAAGGCGTTATTTGGCTGGCGGCCCTATCGCCTGCCCTTCGCCATTACGGACGCCGGACGCTATGCGTCCCGACGGGCCGGGTCAATCCTCGAACGACCATTCTGTTGAAATCTCGGTCGAAACGCCGGAAAAATCAGGAAAAAACTGTCACAAATACGCGGATTTCCCGCGCCGGAAATCACCAGCGGATCAGCGCCGATCCCCAGGTGAAGCCGCCACCCATGGCCTCGATCAGGACGAGCTGACCCGGGCGTATCCGGCCATCGCCATGCGCCTGCGCGAGCGCCAGTGGAATCGAGGCCGCCGAGGTGTTGCCGTGCTTGTCGACCGTCACCACGACCCGGTCCTCGTCGATGCCCAGCTTGTGGGCGGTGGCGTCGATGATGCGCCGGTTGGCCTGGTGCGGCACGAACCAGTCGATGTCGCTCCCGCTCAGGCCGGTCTCGTCGAAAGTGTGCCGGACAGTCTCGGCCAAGTTGAGCACGGCATGGCGGAAGACCTCCTTGCCCTCCATGCGCAGGAAGCCGACCGTCTTGGTCGAGCCGGCGCCGCCATCGACATAGAGCTTGTCCTTGTAGCGCCCATCGGAGCGGATATGCGTCGCGAGGACGCCGCGATCGGCGAGCGTGCCCTCCCCGGCCTGGGCCTTGAGCACGACGGCGCCGGCGCCGTCCCCGAACAGCACGCAGGTCGAGCGATCCTCCCAGTCGAGGATGCGGGAGAAGGTCTCGGCGCCGATCACCAGCGCCGCGCGCGCGCCGCCCGTCGTCAGGAACTTGTCGGCGGTGGCGAGGCCGAAGACGAAGCCGGAACAGACCGCCTGCAGATCGAAGGCCGCGCCGCCGGTGATGCCGAGATCGGCCTGAATCTGGGTCGCGGTCGCGGGAAAGGTGTGGTCGGGCGTCGCCGTCGCGACGATGATCAGGTCGATCTCCGAGGCGTCCATGCCGGCATCGGCCAGCGCCGCCTGGGCCGCCTTGAGACCGATGAGCGAGGTCGGCTCGTCATCGGCGGCGACATGGCGCTGGCGAATGCCGGTGCGCTGCACGATCCATTCGTCGCTGGTGTCGACGCGCTGGGCCAGTTCGGCATTGGTGACGATGCGCTCCGGCAGATAGGAGCCGCATCCGCAAACCACAGATCGCAGAATGGACAAGTATGTGATCCCTATTCGACGGCGGCGGCCTGGGGCGCCGTCTCCGGCCGCACCGAGGCGGCCACCATTTCGCGCAGCTTCGCCATCAGGTCGTCGCGCGCCATTTCATAGGCCAGTTCCGTCGCGCTGGCGAAGCCGATCGCGTCGGTTCCGCCATGGCTCTTGATCACGATGCCCTCGAGCCCGAGGAAGACGCCGCCATTGACCTTGCGCGGATCCATCTTGTCCTTCAACGCGGCGAAGGCGCCGCGCGCGAAGAGATAGCCGATCTTGGCCATCAGCGAGCGACCCATCGCGGCGCGCAGATATTCGCCGATCTGGCGCGCGGTGCCTTCCGCCGTCTTGAGCGCGATGTTGCCGGTGAAGCCCTCGGTCACCACGACATCGACCGTGCCCTTGCCGAGATCGTCGCCCTCGACGAAGCCGCGATAGTCGAGATGGGGCAGATTACCCTCGCGCAGGATGCGCCCGGCCTCCTTGACCGCCTCGACGCCCTTGATCTCCTCGACGCCGACATTGAGCAGGCCGACGGTCGGCCGGTCGAGGTCGAAGACCACGCGGGCCATCGCGGCGCCCATCACCGCCAGATCGACCAGATGGCGCGCATCGGCGCCGATCGTCGCGCCGACATCGAGCACGACGCTCTCGCCGCGCACCGTCGGCCACAGCGCCGCGATCGCCGGCCTGTCGACCTGCGGCATCGACTTCAGGCAGAATTTCGACATCGCCATCAGCGCGCCGGTGTTGCCGGCCGAGACCGTGACGTCGGCCTCGCCGGTCTTGGTCGCGTCAATCGCCCGCCACATCGAGGATTTGTAGCGGCCATAGCGCAGGGCCTGGCTCGGCTTGTCGTCCATCTTCACCGAGACGTCGGTGTGGTGGAAGGTCGTGGCGGCCTTGAGCTTCGGATGGGCGTCGAGCAGCGGCAGGACCAGCGCCTCGTCCCCGAAGATGACGAAGCGCGCATCGGGCCGGCGTTCGAGCGTCAGCGCAGCGCCGGGGATGACGATGGCGGGACCGTGATCCCCGCCCATCGCATCGAGCGCGATTGTAACCGGTCGTGTCATGAGGCGATGGTTGATCCCGGGGGCCTTCCCCGAACTGGGGCGCAGCGCTGCGGCGCCGGACAATAGCGACTTGATGGCTTGCCGCAAGCCAAAGCGCTCAAAACGGACGCCCCCAATTCTTGCGGTGGACGGCGTGGAGCCGCGCGGCAAGCCACCCGGCCAACCAACCAACGAGATACATCAACATCGCGCTCAGGATGAACATCACATAGACATTATTGAGCCACGGAAACGACTTCATAAAAAAGGCAATCGTACCAGTGTAGGTCAGAAGCATCATCATTGGCGCAGCAGACAACTGCCCGAAAACATATCGCCCTTTTGGGTCAGACGCTGTTTGACCAACAATCAAAATCAAACCACCGACAATGACATAGACGCCCAACAACCAAAGCCCCGTTCGGCTAATCCTCATGGCAAGCTCTCAGCCCGTGACGCATTCATTCGCCGCGCTTGAGCTTCGACAGCACAGCGAAGGGCGATTCGAGCGCCGGGTCGCCGGCCTGGGAATCGAAGCTCGCGCCGGGCTTGCGCGGATACGGGTCGAGGGCGAGCGCCAGGAATTCGAGCGTGATCGCGCCGAGGTCGATGACGCCGTCGACGATCGGCTCGGGCGGATCGTCCTCGTTGAAGCGGACCTCGATATCGATCTCGCCGTCCTCGGCGTCCGCCTCCTCGCGGCTGGCCGCCGCGAGGGCTTCGGCCTCGGGCAGGAAGTCGAGCCTGACCGGAACCTTCAGCTTCACCGGGAAGGGCTCGAGCGTGACGATGCAGGTCTGGTGCAGTTCGGCGACGATCTCGCCGTCGAGCTTCACGCGCTCGCCGTTGCGGGCGAGCTCATAGCGCGCGTCGAGCGATTCGATCGACGCGACATCGAGGCTGCGGGCGATGCGCGCCAGCGCCTCACCCTCAGCGGCGACGTGAATCTGCGTGCCGCGCGGCTTGATGGTCTCGACCCGGACCGGATGGCTGAGCGGCAGGGCGCTGCGAGCTTCAGACGCCATCGTCATTCTCTCGGAAAGCAGGGAAGAGCGCTTCCTGCTTCAGAATTGCGTCAAGATCGAGCCCGGCCAGCTGAGCCTGAGCGCGCCGGACATAGGCCGCCAACGCAGGCGCGCCCGCACCCGGACTGGCGTTGCGGCGCAAGGCGTCGATCAGTTGCTCGGAATCGTCCGAAGCGAGCGCCTTCTCATAGGCGTTGAGGCGGCCATAGAAGCTCTGCGCGATCTTCTTCATGCGCTTGGGCACGGCGATGTCGCTGATCCCGCCCTGCCGGAAGCCGAGCTCGAGATAGGAGAAACAGGCATCGACGAAATCCTGCGCCAGGTCGCCGGCCGGAGCCGGCAATTCGCGCAAGCGCCGCAGAATCAGGAAGGCATGGAGCGCCAGCGATTCGAAGCGCCCTTCGAACGTGTCCGGAATTTCGCCTTCAAGGTACAAAGCAGGCCGACGCGAGGCCGCGGCGACGCGGCCCAGCAGCGCCTCCACGGGCGCGAGCCGCTCCGCGCGCTTGCCGAACAGACCAAAGATCACGCGCGCCGCCTGTGCCTTGCCAAAGCCATGCTCGGGCGTTACGCCAACCATGACCCGTTTGACAAGCGGCTTGGATACGCGTTCTGGCCCACTTTGCTCCTGGATTCGCCCGTATGACCGACACGACCCGCCGCGCGGCCCTCCTCGGCCTTCTCGCGACCTCGTCTCTTGCGCTCGCCGGCTGCGGCGCGGATCGCGGCGGTTTCGTGCTTCCGACCTCGTCGGGGCTGAACGAGGAATATACGCGCGGCTTCGTCATGGACGACCGGCTGATCTCGCAGGTGAAGACCGGCATGGACGTGCAGCAGGTCCTGACCCTGCTCGGCACGCCGTCGACCACCTCGACGGTCGGCAACCGCACCTTCTACTATATCAGCCAGAAGGTTCGCCGGCGCTTCCAGTTCCAGGAGATGAGCGTCATCGACCAGAACGTGCTGGTGATCTATTTCAACAAGGCTTTCAAGGTCGAGCGCATCGCCAATTACGGCCTGCAGGACGGCGTGATCTTCGACTTCATCAGCCGCACCACCGTCACCGGCGGCGAGGAGCAGAGCTTCCTGCGCAACCTGTTCCGCGGCGTGACCAAGTTCCAGCCCTTCGGCGCCGGCTGATCGGCGGCGACAGGTCCGTCGAATGGCGGCGCTCGATCCTGGCGAAGCCGAGTGCTTGGCGAATATCGAGCGCTATGGCTGCCACATCATGCATGTGCTCGAGGGCGAAGATTATCCGCCCTTCTCCTATTCGGTGGGCATAGAGCGGTCATCGGGAGCGCCAGAGCTGATCGTGATCGGTCTTCGGCAGGAACTCTCCCAATTCATCATCAACGAGTACAATGGGCGGGTTCGGTCCGGGCGCGCCTATCACGCCGGCGACAGCGACGAAGGTTTCGTCGAGGGCTTCTCCTGTCAGTTCAGGAGCGTCTCGCGCGAGCACTATCGCTGGCATTTCGGTTGGAATCTTTGGCTTTATGGCGGTCCTCAGTTCGAGGCTCTGCAGCTCGTCTACCCGGACACGCGCGGAATTTGGCCGTGGCAGGTTTCCGAGGGCGATCCATTCAGGCGCTGGCAGCCGCTCCTCGATGGTTCGGGCGCAGCTTAAATCTGCAATCCGTTCACGGTGAGTTGCCCGCCTTCCGCCCCGGCAGCGTCATCGCGACCACCCCGACAATGACCAGCGCGAGCCCGGCCCAGGCGGTCGCGCTCAGGCGCTCGTCGAGGAAGAGGACACCGATGGCGACGCCGGTCGGCACCCGCAGATAGGCGACCGAGGTCGCCCCGACCGTGCCGAGCCGGTCGATCAGCCGGAAATAGAGGATGAAGGCGAGCGCGGTCGAGAACACCGAGAGCGCCAGCAACGCCTGGATCGACGCAATCGAGGGCGCGAGCGTCCAGGGCCGGTCGATCAGCAGGCTGAAGGGGATCAGGATCGCGGCGCCGCAGATCAGCGAGCCGGCCGCCGGCATGATCGGGTCGAGCCCCTTGAAATTACGCCCGAACAGCGCCGCGCCGCCATAGCAGGCCGCGGCCGCGACCAAGGCGAGCTGCGCCCAGAGCTCGCGGCCGAAGCCCGACAGCGCCTCCATGCCGATGATCAGGCAGACACCGAGCATGCCGGCGGCGACGCCGAAGAGCTTGCGGCCCGCGGCGGCCTCGGCGCGGAAGAGCAGCAGGCTCAGCAGGAAGGCGAAGATCGGCGACCCGGCATTGAGGATCGATGCGAGACCGGCATCGACGCTTGTCTCGGCCCAGGCGATCAAGGTGAACGGCACGGCGCTGTTGAGGCAGGCCTGGACGAGGAAGCGCCGCCAAACGACCGGATCGCGCGGCAGCCTGAGCCCGCGCCAGCGGATGACGACGAGGAGGATCGCACCGGCGATCAGCGTTCTGGCTGCGATCAGGGTCAGCGGCGGGATGCTTTCCACGCCGAGCTTGATGAAGCTGTAAGAGGCGCCCCAGAGCGTCGCCAGCGCGAGCAGCGAAGCGAGATCGGTGAGATGGCCGGATCTTGCGGTGACGGAAGCGGCTGGAGCGGTCATTCAGGTTCTCCTCGAATGGCCGGACCATGACAGGGGGCTCAGCTTGCGTAGCGCCGGAACGCTACGGTCCCGGCCGTAGCCTTGCAGATCGATTCAAGCCGCTTCGAGATTGATTCCGCCGCCGCGCGCAAGCCTTTGCGAGGCAAGAAAAAACCCCGCGGATCGCTCCGCGGGGTCGATGGGCTTGCGATGCCGGCCTGCTCAGGAATGCGCCAGGATGGCGAGCAGCAGCAGCGCGATGATGTTGGTGATCTTGATCGCCGGGTTCACGGCGGGGCCCGCCGTGTCCTTGTAGGGGTCGCCGACGGTGTCGCCGGTGACCGAGGCCTTGTGCGCCTCCGAGCCTTTCAGGTGCTTGACCCCGTCCTTGTCGACGAAGCCGTCCTCGAAGCTCTTCTTGGCGTTGTCCCAGGCGCCGCCGCCTGAGGTCATCGAGATGGCGACGAAGATGCCGGTGACGATCACGCCCATCAGCATGGCGCCGACGGCCGCGAAGGCCTGGTTCTTGCCGGCAATGGCGTTGATCACGAAGAAGGTCACGATCGGCGCCAGCACCGGCAGCAGCGAGGGCACGACCATTTCCTTGATCGCGGCGCGGGTCAGCATGTCGACGGCGCGGCCGTAATCGGGTCGGTCCTTGCCTTCCATGATGCCCGGCTTCTCGCGGAACTGCTTGCGCACCTCCTCGACCACCGAGCCGGCGGCGCGGCCGACCGCGGTCATGCCCATGCCCGCGAAGAGGAAGGGGATGAGACCGCCGAGCAGCAGGCCGACGACGACGAAGGGATTGGACAGCGAGAAGTCGACGGTGACGCCCTTGAAGTACTGGAACGCGGTCGACCCCGCCTTGTTGGCCTCGGCGACGAAGAAACTCAGGTCCGAGGTATAGGCGGCGAAGAGCACCAGCGCGCCGAGACCGGCGGAGCCGATCGCATAGCCCTTGGTGATCGCCTTGGTGGTGTTGCCGACCGCGTCGAGCGCATCGGTCGAGTGGCGGACCTCCTTGGGCAGGCCGGCCATTTCGGCGATGCCGCCGGCATTGTCGGTGACCGGACCGAAGGCGTCGAGCGCCACGACGACGCCGGCCAGCGCCAGCATGGCGGTGGTGGCGATGGCGATGCCGAACAAGCCGGCGAGGCCATAGGAGACGATGATGCCGGCAATGATCACGATGGTCGGAAGCGCCGTCGATTCCAGCGAGACCGCGAGGCCCTGGATGACGTTGGTGCCGTGGCCGGTGACCGAGGCCTGGGCGATCGAGACCACCGGGCGCTTGCCGGTGCCGGTGTAGTATTCGGTGATGACGACGATCAACAGCGTCACGGCGAGGCCGACGACGGCGCAGGCGAAGAGCCCGCCCGAGGTGAAGCTGACGCCCTGCGTCGTCGTGAACGAGGCCGCGAAGCCACCGAACATCAGCCAGTTGACGGCCGCGATGGCGGCGACCGAGAGCACGCCGGCGGCGATGAAGCCCTTGTAGAGCGCGCCCATGATCGACTGGTTGGCGCCGAGCTTGACGAAGAAGGTGCCGATGATCGAGGTCACGATGCAGGCCGCGCCGATCGCCATCGGGTAGAGCATCATCTGGCCGAGCGTGGCCTGGCCGGCGAAGAAGATCGCCGCCAGCACCATGGTCGCGACCAGTGTCACCGCATAGGTCTCGAACAGGTCGGCGGCCATGCCGGCGCAGTCGCCGACATTGTCGCCGACATTGTCGGCGATCGTGGCGGGGTTGCGCGGATCGTCCTCGGGAATGCCGGCCTCGACCTTGCCGACGAGGTCGGCGCCGACATCGGCGCCCTTGGTGAAGATGCCGCCGCCGAGACGGGCGAAGATCGAGATCAGCGAGGCGCCGAAACCGAGCGCGACGAGCGAGTCGATGACGGTGCGGCTCGACGGCTCGAAGCCGAGGACCGAGGTCAGGACGCCGTAATAGACCGCGACCCCGAGCAGCGCGAGGCCGGCGACCAGCATGCCCGTGACCGCGCCGGCCTTGAAGGCGACGTCGAGTCCGTCGCCCAGCGATTGCATCGCCGCCTGGGCGGTGCGCACATTCGCCCGCACCGAGACATTCATGCCGATGAAGCCGGCGGCGCCGGACAGGATCGCGCCGATCAGGAAGCCGATGCCGACCCATTGGCCGAGCAGATAGGTCAGCACCACGAACAGGACGACGCCGACCATGGCGATCGTGACATATTGGCGCTTCAGATAGGCCTGCGCGCCTTCGGCCACCGCGCCGGAGATTTCCTGCATGCGCTGGTTGCCGGCATCGCGCTTCATCACATCGCCATAGGCCCATAGGCCGTAGGCGATCGAAAGCGCACTCAATACTATGATGATGAGCAAGGCTGACATTCGGGTTTCCTGACCTCGAGCTTCCGTCCGACGGGGCTTCAAGGCCCCGATCACATTCGGTTTCTTGGGCCCTGAGACGAAAAAGACGGGTCGAGGGAATCGCACCCGCGTTGTGCATCGCCAGTACCGGCCAACTTTCTGCCAAGGTTTCGACAGAATCGCAAACGCGGCGGCTGACAAAACCGCGCGAATGTCAGGCAGGCGGGACGCTGTTCGAGCCGCAGCGCAGAATCGCGAGCCGGCGGCTCCGCAAGAGCACGCGCCGATCAGATTGCGCAGCAATCAGATCGGATCACGCGTTCTCTCTATCAATAATTTTAGAGACGGATTCGCCGATCAGGTTGATTCAACCTGATCGGATCCGGCTCTAGGTCAGAGCGCGACGTCGCGGTTGACGTTCTTGTAGAGCAGATAGGCCGCGTCGCCGAAACCGGTCGGATAAAACTGCTGCGGACAGAATCCGCCCATCCAGATGAAGTCGCCGGCCCAGATCTCGTGCCATTCGGTGCCGAGGAAATAGAGGCCCTGCCCTTCCATCATGTAGAGCCCGTGCTCCATCACATGGGTCTCGACATCGGGGAAATAGGCGCCGGGCTTGAACCACATCAGGTTCATCTCGAAATCGAAGCGCATGTCGCCGCGCGGCAGCAGGAACTGGAAGCCGCGCCCTTCCATGCCGGTATGGTTGGTGACGGGAACCTCGTCGCGATGCGACAGGATCGGATCCGGCTGGGCCAGGCCGATCGCCTCGTAGCGCTTGCGCAGGCCGAGCACGCGCAGCTGCTCCGAGCCCGTATTGCGCAGCGAGAAGGCCGCTCCGGGCGGGACATAGGCGAAACTGCCCGGCCGCAGCTCGACGGCCGGCGCCTCGCCGATGGCGAAGCGGCCCTTGCCCGAGAGCACATAGTAGAAATGCTGGATGCCGTCCTCGCGGAACGGCTCCGGCGTGCCGCCCTTCGGCTCGATCTCCAGCAGGTATTGCGCGAACCGCGCGCCGAGCACCGGCGCGGCGAGGACGCGCACGATGGTGTCGTCGAGATGCGGCAGGCGGCTGACCAGCACGCCTTCGGGCGGCATGAAGGCGTAGTTCGGCCGCACCACCCCGCGGTTATGGCCGATCGCCCCCGGAGCGGGCCGGCCTTGGGTCGCGGGAAGCTGGTGCGGGCGCATGGGACAGCCTTTCGTCGGCGGGCCTGGGGACTGCCGGCGATCTTGCCGGCTCGCTCAGGGCGAGGAAAGCCGCCTCAGGCAGGCCGCGCATGCTTTTGCAGGCCTTGCCAGGCGACCAGGGCGAGCGCCACCGCGACCGGCGGGAAGACCAGCCAGTTGACGCTGTCCCAGCCGCCGGTGTTGAGCAGCCCGCCCGCAGAGAAGGAGGCGATCGCGACCGAGCCGAAGACGAGGAAGTCGTTCGCGGCCTGGACCTTGACCCGCTCCTCCGGGCGATAGCAGTCGGTGACCAGCGCAGTCGCGCCGATGAAGCCGAAATTCCAGCCGACGCCGAGCAGGATCAGCGCGATCCAGAAATGCGCCACGCTCAGGCCGTGCAGCCCGACGATCGCCGCGGCCGCGGTCAGGATCAGTCCTGCCGCCGTAACCTTCTCCTTGCCGAAACGCGTGATCAGGCGGCCGGTGAAGAAGCTCGGCCCGAACATCGCCAGCACGTGCCACTGGATGCCGAGCGCCGCCTCGCCGACGCTGTGGCCGCAGCCGACCATGGCGAGCGGGGCCGCCGTCATCACGAAGCTCATCAGCCCGTAGGCGACGAGCGCGGCGGTGACCGAGGCGATGAACTTCGGCTGGCGCATGATCTCGGAGAGCGGCCGCCCGCCGGAGGATTTCACCTGCGCGACCGGCGGGGCGCGCAGCCGCAGGACCACGCCGACCGCCAGCAAAGCGAGCAGGCCCTGCGCCAAAAAGCTCGCGGCGAAGGGCGCGTCCGGCGTCAGGTCGCGCGTCCAATAGACCGATTGCGGGCCGATCACGCCGGCGGCGAGCCCGCCGAACATCACCCAGGAGATGGCGCGCGGCTTGAAGCTCTCGCTCGCCGTATCGGCCGCCGCGAAGCGATAGCTCTGCACGAAGGCGCCGTAGAGCCCGCACATGAAGGTGCCGATGCAGAACAGCCAGAACAGGCGGGTGCTGGCGCCGGCTGCCGCGATGCTGGCCGCCAACGCGCCGGTCAACGCGCCGATCAGGTAGCCGCTGCGCCGCCCCAGCCGGCGCATCAGGATCGCGGCGGGGATGACGCCGGCGGCGATGCCGAGCTGCATCAGGCTGACGGGCACGGTCGCGAAGGTCTTGTCGGTGACGAGGCTGGCGCCGACGATGCCGCCGAGCGAGATGACGATGGCGGGGCTGGCGCCGCCGAGCGCCTGGGCACAGGCCAGCACCAGCGCGTTGCGCTTCGCGAGGGCGTCGCCTTCGGCCATCGAAACATGCTGGTTCATTGCACAAGCCGCCGATCAGGAACCGGGCGGCCGTGGCGGGCAGCCCTCAGAAATGAGCGAAGGAGCCTTGCGCGAAGACCCGCGCCTTACCCGCTTCGAGATAGCGCACCACCCCCTCCCCGGAGATGACCCGGCCGATCGGCGCAAGCCCGAGGCCCGCCCGTTCCGCCGCGGCGGCGAGAGCAGGATATTCCCTTTCCGGCGCCGTGCAGAGAATTTCGTAGTCGTCTCCGCCGGTCCAGGCCAGTTCCGCCAGAGCGGGGTCGGCCATGATCGCGGCGCGGGCCGCGTCCGAGAGCGGCACGGCGTCGAGCTCGATCTCGGCACCGACGCCGGATGCCGCGAGCAGCTTGGCGAGATCGCCGACGAGCCCGTCCGAGACGTCCATCGCCGCGGAGGCATGAAGCTGCAGGGCTTCGGCCAGCGCCAGGCGCGGGCGTGGGTGCAGATAGCGATCGGCGAGATGGGCGCGGGCCGCCTCCCCCAGGCCGGCGACCCAGTCCGGCTTGCCGGGAGCATGGACCTTCAGGCCCAGTGCGCCGTCGCCGATCGTGCCTGAAACGAGGACGAGATCGTCCGGCCTGGCGCCGGAGCGGCGGACCATCCGCCCGGCCGGAACGCTGCCGAAGGCCGTGACCGACAGCGTCAGCGGCCCGGGCGTCGAGACCGTGTCGCCGCCGATAAGCGGGCAGCCGCCCGCCTGCGCCTCCTGCGCCAGCCCGCCGGCGAAACCCGCGAGCCAGTCCGGCGTCCAGTCCTTCGGCAAGGCGAGCGTCAGCACGAACCCGTCCGGCCTGGCGCCCTTGGCGGCGAGGTCGGAGAGATTCACGGCGAGCGCCTTGCGCGCGATCGAGCCCGGCGGATCGTCGGGCAGGAAATGCACGCCGGCGACGAGCGCGTCCGTGGTGACGACGAGCTCGTAGCCGCGGGCCGGACGCAGCAGCCCGGCATCGTCGCGCAGGCCGAGTCCGCCCGGTCCGGCGATGGGCGCGAAATGGCGGGCGATCAGCTCGAACTCGCCGGGACGCTGCGTCTCGCTGTTCATGACCGACCGCCGCTCTCTCATCGTCATCCCGGACAAGCGGCGCAGCCGCGCAGCTCCGGGATCCATCATAGAGCGCCGGAGTCTTACGATGGATTCCGGCGCTCCGCTTCGCTACGGCCGGAATGACGGCCCTTTGCTTCGCGGTGAGCGCAGCTCACGCCGCCGGCGCGTCGAACTCGTCGGCTCGGAAATCGCGCGCCAGCTTGTCGAGCACCGCATTGACCATGCCTATTTCTTCGCCCTCGTAGAAGGCGCGAGCAACCGCGACATATTCGGAGATCACGGCGCGGGCAGGAACATCCTTGCGGAAGGCGAGCTCATAGGCGCCGCCGCGCAGGATGGCGCGCACCACGGCCTCGACCCGTTTCAGCGGCCAGCCGGCGGCGAGAACCTCGTCGACCGAGCGGTCGACCAGGCGCTGCTCGCGCACGACGCCGCCGAGCAGGTCGCGAAAAAAGGCGATCTCGGCCTTGGGCAGCTCGACGTCCTCGACCTCCTTGCCGATCCAGAAGGCCTCGAACTCGGCCATCGCCTCGAGCACGCCGCGCCCGCCGATCTCCATCTCGTAGAGCGCCTGCACGACCGAGAGCCGCGCGCCGCGGCGCATCTCCGCCCGGCTCATGAGGATTTGTCCGCGAGCGAGCGCTTGTAGCGCAGCACGGCCAACGCCGCCTCCGCCGCGCCGCCGCCCTTGTCCATCTCGGAGCGGTTGGCGCGGGCCCAGGCCTGCGCCTCGGTCTCGACGGTCAGGATGCCGTTGCCGAGCGGCATGGCATAGGCGACCGAGATGTCCATCAGCGCGCGCGAGCTCTCGCCGGCGACGATGTCGTAATGGCCGGTTTCGCCGCGAATGACGGTGCCGAGCGCGATGACCGCTTCATAGGGATCGACCGCCTCGTCGGCGGCGCGCAGCCCGATGACGATCGCGGACGGGATCTCGAGCGCGCCGGGAACCGTGACGACATCGACGCGGCACTCGGCCTTGTCGAGCACGGCGAGCGCGCCTTCGAGCAGTTCGTCGGCGAGCTTGTCGTAGAAGCGTGCCTCGACCACGAGCACGCGCGCGCCGTCCACGGGGGCGGCGGAAGTTGCGGCCTCATCGGCCGAGATCTGCCGGGGTCCGGCCATCGTTCTTGTCCTTGTCGCGAAGTGAGGGCGCTGGTTAGCCCTACCGGCGCGCCTCCGCAAGCCGCGCGGCGTAGCGCGCCATCAAATCGACCTCGACATGCACGGGATCGCCCTGATTGCGCTCGCCCCAGGTGGTGACGCTGAAGGAATGCGGGATCAGCAGGACGGTGAAGACGTCGTCCTCGACGCTGTTGACGGTCAGCGAGGTGCCGTCGAGGCAAATCGAGCCCTTGCTCGCGATGAAGGAGGCGAGGCCTTGCGGCGCGCGGATGTGGAAACGCGCCGTCGCGCCCCAGGGCTCGTCGGGATCGGCCGCGATCGGCTCGACCTTCAGGATCGTGCCGACGCCGTCGACATGGCCCGTGACGAGATGGCCGCCGAGCTCGTCGCCCATCTTCAGCGAGCGCTCGAGATTGACATGGGTGCCGGGCGCCCAGTCGCCGACCAGTGTCTTCGACAAGGTCTCGGCCGCCGCCTCGACCTGGAAGACGCAGCCCGGCTCGCCATCCTCGCGAGGGCGCAGTCCGGTCACCGTCAGGCAGACGCCGGCGCAGCAGATCGAAGCGCCGATCTCGATGCCGGCGGCCTCGAAGGGACTTTCGATCGCCAGGCGCTTCAGGCTCGGGCCCTTGGCCTGTGCCTCGACGACAGTGCCGATGGCAGTGACGATGCCGGTGAACATCAGGCGATCCTCTCGTAACGCTCGAAACGGTCGTGACCGATCGCGCCCGCCTCCGCAAGCCGGTAGAGATCGGGATCGGTCAGCATGCCGGCAAGGGCCGGGCGCACCGCGACGACACCCGGCTCTCCGAGTTCTTGGGGCGAGGTCGAGACGATGACCTCGTCGGCGAGCCCGGCCAGCGCCAGCTTCTCGCCGATCGTCGGCCCGCCTTCGGAAAAGACACGCGTGATTCCGCGTGTCGCCAGGAGCCCGAGCGCCTCGGCGAGATCGAGATGCCCGTCCGCTCCGGCCGAGACACGCATGACCTCGACGCCTGCCGCGACGAGGCTGGCCTCCTGCTCGACGGGAGCGGCCTCGGTGGCGATCACCCAGAGCGGAACCTCGCGCGCCGTGCGCACGAGCCGCGAGGCAAGGGGCAGGCGCAGCGCCGAATCGAGGATGACCCGGACCGGCGAGCGGTTGGCCATGCCGGGCAGGCGCACCGTCAGCATCGGGTCGTCGGCCAGCACCGAGCCGACGCCGAGCATGATCGCATCGTGATGGGCGCGCTGGAGATGAACCCAGGCACCCGCCGCCGGGCAGGACACCGCGATCGGGCCGCGCGAGGCCGTGCCTGCGAAGCCGTCGGCCGTGCGCGCGACCTTGAAGGTCACCATCGGCCGCCCCTGCGTGACCCGCAGGACATGGCCGCGATGGCTCCGCTGAGCCTGCGCCTCCAGCACCCCGGTCGTCACCTTGAGGCCGGCCGTCCGCAGCAGCGCGAAGCCGAGCCCGCGAAACAACGGATTGGGATCGGCCATGGCGACGACGACACGGGTCACGCCGGCCAGGATCGTCCGCTCCACACAGGGCGTCGCGGCCCGGATCGTGCGATGCGAGCAGGGTTCGAGCGTGACATAGAGCGTGCCGCCGACGGCCGCCTCCCCGGCCCGGTCGAGCGCGTTGGCCTCGCCATGCGGCCGACCGCCGATCCGGGTGTGGCCGCGCGCCACGATGACGGCGCCATCCGGCGTGTCGCGGGTGACGATCGCGCCGACACATGGATTCGGCCAGGTCGTCCCCTGCCCGCGCGCGCCATAGTCGAGCGTCTGCTGCATGAAGGCGCGATCGAGCGCGCTCTGGTCAGTCATCTTTGCGGGCGGGCGGGGTTGCCGTGACAGCCTCGATCTCGTCGGCGCTGAGCTGGCCCAGGAGCTCCTCGAAATCGCGGGCCTCGCGGAAATTCTTGTAGACCGAGGCGAAGCGGACATAGGCGACGTCGTCGAGCGATTTCAGCCCCTCCATGACGAGTTCGCCAATGGTCGAGCTCGAAATCTCGCCCTCGCCCGAGCTTTCGAGCTGCCGGACGATGCCGTTGACCATGCGCTCGATGCGTTCGGGCGCGACCGAACGCTTGCGCAGGGCGACCTCGACCGAGGTCTGGAGCTTGTCGCGGTCGAAGGCGGTGCGCCGGCCGGAACGCTTCACCACCATGAGCTCGCGCAGCTGCACGCGCTCGAAGGTGGTGAAGCGGCCGCCGCAATCGGGGCAGACCCGGCGGCGGCGGATCGAGGCATGATCGTCGGTCGGCCGTGAATCCTTCACCTGCGTGTCGAGAGAACCGCAATAGGGACAACGCATCGCGGCCTCTCTCCTTCAGGCGAACCGATGATCGCTCATCAATAGATCGGGAAGCGCGCGGTCAGCTCGTGCGCCTTGGCCTTGACCGCCTGCTCGACGGCGGCATTGCCCTCTTCGCCATTGGCGGCGAGACCGTCCAGCGCCTCGGCGATCAGTTCGCCGACGCGCTGGAATTCGGCGACGCCGAAGCCGCGCGAGGTCGCCGCCGGCGTGCCGAGGCGGATGCCGGAGGTCACCATCGGCTTCTCCGGGTCGAAGGGGATGCCGTTCTTGTTGCAGGTGATGTGGGCGCGCCCGAGCGCGGCCTCGGCCGCCTTGCCGGTGATCTTCTTCGAGCGCAGGTCGACCAGCATCAGGTGGTTGTCGGTGCCGCCGGTGACGAGGTCGAAGCCCTTGCTCTTCAGCGTTTCGGCAAGCGCCTTGGCGTTCTCGACCACGGCGCGGGCATAGATCTTGAACTCGGGCTGCAGCGCCTCCTGGAAGGAGACGGCCTTGGCGGCGATGACGTGCATCAGCGGGCCGCCCTGGAGGCCCGGGAACACCGCCGAGTTGATCTTCTTGGCGATCGCCTCGTCATTGGTCAGCACCATGCCGCCGCGCGGGCCGCGCAGGGTCTTGTGCGTGGTGGTGGTGACGACATGGGCGTGCGGGAACGGCGAAGGATGCGCGCCACCCGCCACCAGCCCGGCGAAATGGGCGATGTCGACCATGAAATAGGCGCCGACCTTGTCGGCGATCTCGCGGAATCGGGCGAAATCCCAATGCCGGGCATAGGCCGAGCCGCCGGCGACGATGACCTTCGGCTTGTTCTCGACGGCGAGCCGCTCCAGCGCCTCGTAGTCGATGATCTGGTCGACGACGCAGACGCCATAGGGGACGACCTTGAACCACTTGCCCGACTGGTTGACCGGAGCGCCATGGGTGAGATGGCCGCCGGCCGCGAGGTCGAGGCCCATGAAGGTGTCGCCGGGCTGCATCAGCGCCATGAACACGGCCTGGTTGGCCTGCGAGCCGGAGTTCGGCTGGACATTGGCGAACTGGCACTCGAACAGCCGGCAGGCGCGCTCGATCGCCAGCTTCTCGGCGATGTCGACGAACTGGCAGCCGCCGTAATAGCGCCGGCCGGGATAGCCCTCGGCGTATTTGTTGGTCATCACCGAGCCCTGCGCCTCGAGCACGGCGCGCGAGACGATGTTCTCCGAGGCGATCAGCTCGATCTCGTCGCGCTGGCGGCCGAGCTCGAGCTCGATGGCGCGGGCGATCTCGGGATCGGCATCCGCCAGCGAGGCGGCGAAGAAGGAGTTGGAGAGATGCTTCTCGGCGGCGGCGTCACGGCTCATGGGGTGCTCCATCGGCGCTTCGGATCGCCGCAGGGCCCGGCGAAAGCCATGCGGGAGCCACGTGGTTCTGGCTGTTGCGGAATCTCGCGGCCGAGCCCGCTGTCGCGCGCTCCGTAGCACGGTCGCGGCAGGCTTTCCAAGGGTGATGCGGGGGTGACATGAGCGCGCTGCACCTGCAAAAGACGGGATGCAGCTTGAGGGGGGCGGAAACGTGACGCAGGACATCGCCGAGAACGCGCCGGCACGACGCTCGCCCCTGAAGGCCCTGCTCGCCAGCGAGGCCGCGGGTGGCATCCTGCTGATGGTCGTGGCGGCGCTCGCGCTCGTCATCGCCAATTCGCCGGCGGCGCCGGCCTATTTCAAGCTGCTGGGCACCTATGTCGGGGGACTCAGCGTCCTGCACTGGGTCAACGACGCGCTGATGGCGGTGTTCTTCCTGCTCGTCGGGCTCGAGATCAAACGCGAATTCATCGAAGGCCAGCTCTCGACCTGGTCGCGGCGGGCGCTACCCGGCATCGCGGCGCTCGGCGGCATGATCGCGCCGGCGCTGATCTATCTGGCGCTGACGCGGGGCGACGCGGTGGCGATGCGCGGCTGGGCTATTCCCGCCGCGACCGACATCGCCTTCGCGCTCGGGGTTCTCGCCCTGCTCGGCCCGCGGGTGCCGGTCTCGCTCAAGATCTTCCTGACCGCGCTGGCGATTCTGGACGATCTCGGCGCGGTCGCGATCATCGCGCTGTTCTATACGAGCGACTTGTCGCTGCCGATGCTCGGCCTCGCCGCCCTGAGCATCGCGGCGCTCATGGTGCTCAACCGGCTCGGCGTCGCTCGTCTCTGGGCCTATCTGGCGATCGGCGCCCTGCTCTGGTTCTTCGTGCTCAAGTCGGGCGTGCACGCGACGCTCGCCGGCGTCGCGCTGGCGATGACGATTCCGCTGCATGGCGGGCGCGGCGACGAGAGCGACGAGCCCGAGCATTCGCCGCTGCACATGCTCGAGCACAAACTGCACCCCTGGGTGTCCTATCTGATCGTGCCGATCTTCGGCTTCGCCAATGCCGGCGTCTCCTTCGCCGGCATGTCGCCCGCGAGCCTGCTCGCCCCGGTGCCGCTCGGCATCGCGCTCGGCCTGTTCATCGGCAAGCAGATCGGCGTCTTCGGCTTCGCCTGGCTGGCCGTGAAGACGGGGCTCGGCACCATGCCGGCCAAGGCGAGCGCCGCCCAGCTCTACGGCGTCGCCCTGCTCTGCGGCATCGGCTTCACCATGAGCCTGTTCATCGGGGCACTGGCTTTCCCAGGCAATCCCGAGCTCGGCGACGCCACCAAGATCGGCGTGCTACTCGGCTCGGTCGTGTCCGCCGTCATCGGCGCCATCGTGCTGAAGCTGTCGGGCACGCCCGAGGCCCGGCCAGCCGACCAGGTGCCTGCGCGCGTCGCGTCATGAAAAAAGGCCCCGGACCGATCGGTCCAGGGCCTTGCTTCAAGCGGCAGCTCCTGGCGGTCAGGTATCCTGCTCGTTCGGCAGCTGCGCGACCGGGGTCGGGCCGAGACCATCCTTGTTGTAGATGTCGTCGCGGAACTGGACGCCGCCATCGGGCGTCGCCCAGGCGGTGACATAGACCCAGTAGCACGGCACCGGATTGGCGATGCGCGCGTTGACGCGCTCGCCGGACTGAATCACCTCGTCGATCTTGGCGCGGTCCCAGCCGGGCGTCTCCTTGAGCAGCCAGGCGATGTAGTCGCGCACGTTCTGGACGCGGATGCAGCCCGAGGAGACGAAGCGGTAATCGTCGCCGAAGATGCCCTTGGCCGGCGTGTCGTGCATGTAGACGCCGTGCGGGCTCGGGATGTTGATGCGCACGAAGCCGAGCGAGTTGAACTCGCCGCCGGGATCCTGGCGGAAGGTGTAGCGGGTCGCCTCGTCGGAGTTCCAGTTGACGCGCTCGGGCGCGATCTCGCCATTGGGTCCGATGATGCGGATCTTGTTCTCGGTGAGGTAGCTCGGCTCCTTACGCATCTTCGGGATCAGATCCTTGCGGATGATCGAAGCCGGCACGGTCCAGGTCGGGTTGAAATTGACCTCGGGGATCTTGGTCTGCAGCAGCGGCGACTGCCGGTCGATCTTGCCGACGCCGGCGGCATGGCGCGTCGCGACATGGCCGTTCTCGACGGTCTCGACCGAGGCGGCCGGGATATTGGCGACGACATAGCGATTGCCGAGATTGCCGGCCCAGGTGCGCAGCCGCACCACATTGGTCTCGAGCTGGCGGATGCGCCGATCGATCGGCACGTTGAGCGCGGCGATGGTGGCGCGGTTGACCGCACCTGTCGTCGACAGGCCCATGCGCGACTGGAAGCGGCGCACGCCCGCCTCGACATAGGAATCGTAGACGTTGCCGGTGCCTGCGGCGTCATCGAGATCGCCGGTGATGATCAGGCGCTGGCGCAAGGCGGTGACGCCCGGGCCGCGCGAGCCGACGGCCAGCCGCTCGCTGAGCTGTACCATCGGCCAGCCGCCCCGCGCCGCCAGGTCGCGATAGGCCACGATGGCCTGCTCGGTCGCATGCAGGCTTTCGGGCGAAAGCGTCGGTGTCGAGGAGCGCAGGGCGGCGCGGCTTGCGCCGGCATCATAGCTCTGGCGCCATTCCGCCTGCTGAGCCCAGGCTGGCGCGGTCGCGGCCGTGGCTGCGCCCGAAAGCAGCGCCAGCACGGTTTCACGGCGGGTCAGGCTGAAATTCGACATCGTTCCCCTCTTCCTCGCGCTCAAAGAGCTGTGCCGAGCACCATTCGGCGCGCACAACAAAAACCCCGGCTCCGCCCTGGAAGGCGGCCCGGCTGCGAGCGACGATCCAATACCACAGTTAACGTCTCGTGAGCGCGGCGATTTTAGGGCAATGGCGACGAAGGGGAAATTGCGGGAGCGGTTCGGCGGCCAGCGTCGCCCATTTGCAACGGCCGGCGCCCACGCCAAATGCTCCCGCGACAGGGCGGGAGCATTCCGTTGGAGGCGAGAAAGCGGCGCCGAATGCTCGGCCGGACCGCTGAAATCAGAGCTTGTAGCGGATCTGGTCGGTCCAGAAGCGCTCCAGCCGCAGCAGGGCGTTGTTCATCCGCTCGAAATCGTCGGCGGCGATCCCGCCGATCTGCTCGACCGTCTGGACATGCTTGTCGTAGACGCCCTTCACGAGATTGTGCACCTCGCGGCCCTTCTCGGTCAGGCTGATGCGGACCGAACGGCGATCGATGCGCGAGCGGGCATGATGCAGGAAGCCGAGCTCGACCAGCTTCTTGACGTTGTAGGAGACGTTCGAGCCGAGATAGTAGCCGCGCGTCCTGAGCTCGCTGGCGCTCAGCTCGGCATCGCCGATATTGTAGAGCAGCAGCGCCTGCACGCTGTTGACGTCGTCACGGTTGCGACGCTCGAACTCGTCCTTGATGACGTCCAGAAGGCGCCGATGCAGCCGCTCGACCAAGGTCAGAGACTCAAGGTAAAGTGGCTTCACCTTCAGTTGAACTTCTTCCGACTGCAAAGGAGCCGAAGTCTTTACGCTCGCTTTCATGGTATATCCCGCCTGTTGGATATCGGTCAGGATTTTTCTCCCGATCCGCTTCTGAAAAACACCATAGGCGGCGCGGATGAAAACGAGTTTAAATATCAGGATGAATCGGAGATTTACCCCTTTGGGTGAATCCTAAGTGAAGCCAGAAACGCTTAAGCTAAAGCGTTTGTTACCGTGGCGCGGCGCATTCGAACGGCGCCGGACGCTCAGGTTTCCTCGTTTTCCGCCGCCCAGGTCGCCAGGAAATAGGCCGCCATCAGCGCCACATAGGTGCCGATCAGATAGGGCGTGATCGGCAGGAGCCGGGGGAAGAAGAAGCCGAGCAGCAGCTGGCTGACCGCGGCCAGCAGCCAGAGCACCCCGCCCCAGGTGCTGGTCAGCCAGAGGCCGACCGCGGCGACGAGATCGATCACCGCGAAATAAACCGTGATCGCCTGAAAGCTGAGAAGCTGCGACTCGAAGGGCGTCTGGCCTTCCATGCCGATGCCGAAGATCACTGCCCAGGCCATCAGCCCCTTGGCCATCCAGGCCAGGGAGAGCAGTCGCAGGAGCCAGACGAGGATCAGCCGCCAGCGCGTCAGCCCGCGCCGCTTGGCGCTCGGCCCGGCCGAACCGACGACGCGCTGCCCGCGCAACGGCTCGGCATCTCCCCTGCCCAATCCCATGGCTCAGCGCTCCAGCACGAGTTCGTCCGCGCCAAGAGGAGCGAAATAGAGCGCGATCTCGTCTGGCTCGATCGCATCGAGCGTGGCGGGCCGCCAGCGCGGCGCATGGTCCTTGTCGATCACCACCGCACGCACACCCTCGTAGAACTCATGGCCGCGCGCGATGCGCGAGACGATGCGGAACTCGGTGCGCATCGCCTCCGCGAAATCGAGATCCGCGCCGCGTCGCATCTGCTCGTAGGCGATCGCGACGCTGGTCGGCGATTTCACGCTCAGCGTCTGCAGCGTCTTGGCCGCGAAACCGTCGCCATCCTCAGCCTTGCGCGCGAGGCGCTCGCGGATCGCCGCGAGGTCGGGCGCAGCGAAGCAGTCGGCGATCGTCGCGCGATTGGCGGCGAGCTTCTCGGGGCCGGGATCCCGGGTGAACCCGGCCAGGATATCGTCGAGCGCGGCGCGCCCGGTGAGCGCATCGGCCAGTTCCGCCATCCGCTCGCTCGGCACGGCATGGGTGGCGAGGCCGAGCGCCAGCGCATCGGCCGCGCCGACCCGGTCGCCGGTCAGCGCGAGATAGATGCCGGCGGCCCCCGGCAGGCGCGGCAGCGCATAGGTCGCGCCGACATCCGGGAAGAAGCCGATGCCGACCTCGGGCATGGCGAAGAGGTAGCGGTCGCCGGCGATGCGATGGCTGCCATGCAGCGAGATGCCGACGCCGCCGCCCATGACGATGCCGTCGATCAGGGAGATATAGGGCTTGGGGTAGCGCTTGATGCGGTCGTTGAGGATGTATTCCTCGCGCCAGAAGGCCAGCATCTCGTCATGGCGGCCGGCGCGGCCGAGATCGTGCAGCTCGCGGATGTCGCCTCCGGCGCAAAAGGCCTTCTCGCCGGTCGCGGAGACCACGACGCGGGTCACCTGCGGGTCATGCTCCCAGACGTCGAGCGCGCGCGCCAGCTCACGGACCATGCCGAGGCTGAGCGCGTTCAGCGCCTTGGGGCGATTCAGGATGACGACGCCGGCCGCGTCCCGGATTTCGCAACTGATCTCGTGTTCCTGCGACATGCCGTGCCCGTTCGTCGGAATGAGGTCCGGTTCTGGGCCGGGGGCCGCGCGCTTGTCAACGCGCGAGCTTGCGCCTCGCCGATCGGGCGATTGCGACCATCCACCTCTGTTTTGGAACGGTTCCGATGTGCTAAGCATCCCGGCAAAGGATCAGGTTTCGGCGCCCAGCGGGCGGAGGCATTCCATGGCATCTCGGGTTGTACGGCCCTTTCCGACCCCCCTGTCGCGGCAGGACGAGGCGCCGGCGGTCGGTTTGCGCAGAGCGGATTCGCTCGACCTGACAAGGCGCATGCGGCGCAACCGCAAGGCGGACTGGTCGCGCCGGCTGGTGCGCGAGTCGGTGCTCACCACGAACGACCTGATCTGGCCGATCTTCCTGGTCGATTCGGCCGAAGCGCGCTCCGCCGTCGCCTGGATGCCCGGCGTCGATCGCCTGAACATCGAGGAGGCGGTGCGCCAGAGCGCCCATGCGGCGAGCCTGGGCATCCCGGCGATCGCGCCCTTCCCCTATGTCGAGAAGAGCCTGCGCGACGCGACCGGTTCCGAAGCGCTGAACACGAGGAACCTGATGTGCCGCGCGGTGCGCGCCATCAAGGCCGAGGTTCCGCAGATCGGCATCATTTGCGACGCGGCGCTCGATCCCTACACCTCGCATGGCCATGACGGAGTGATGGCGGGCGAGATGGTCCTGAACGATGCCAGCGTGCGCATCCTGACGCAGCAGGCCCTCGCCCTGGCCGATGCCGGCGCCGATGTGATCGCCCCCTCCGACATGATGGACGGGCGCGTCGGCGCGATCCGCTCGGCCCTGGACGAGGCCGGTTTCGAGCTGGTCCAGATCATGGCCTATGCCGCCAAATACGCCTCGGCCTTCTATGGTCCCTTCCGCGACGCGATCGGCACCAACGCCACCCTGATCGGCGACAAGCGCACCTATCAGATGGACCCGGCCAATTCGGACGAGGCGATCGCCGAGGTCGCGCTCGATCTCGATGAGGGCGCCGACATGGTGATGATCAAGCCGGGCATGCCCTATCTCGACATCATCGCCCGGGTGAAGGACCAGTTCCGCGTGCCGACCTTCGCCTACCAGGTCTCGGGCGAATACGCGATGATCCAGGCGGCCGCCCAGAACGGCTGGCTCGACGGCGACAAGGCGATGCTCGAGAGCCTGACCGCCTTCAAGCGCGCCGGCGCCGACGGCGTGCTGACCTATTTCGCGCCGCGGGTGGCGGAGACGCTGAAGGCGGCGGGCTAGCGGCGTCATCGCGAGGAGCGCAGCGACGACGCGATCCAGGGGCGCGGGCGAGCCCTCCTGGATTGCTTCGCTGCGCTCGCAATGACGACCTCGACGGGCGAGTTTCAACACGGCCCGTCCCGCGCTAGCGTCTGCGCAATGCGCCCCGTGCTCCTGCCGATTCTGCTCGTCCTGCTCGCCCTCGCCGGCTGCGGCGAGCGCTTCGACACGGATCAGACGCGGCTCTGCCGGCAGGCGATCCCGCCCTTGAACCCGCCGGGCGCGCGCATCGCGATCGAGCGGGCGACCTCCGGGCCGCGCAGCAACGTCCTGCGGATCTTCTATCGCGTGCAGATCGGCGCCGGGCCGGCCCGGCAGCGCCTGATCGACTGCCTGTTCGCCGGCGAGGGCATGAGCCTGCAGCGCGGCGCGCTGATCGGGGTGGCGGCGGACGGGCGGCCGATGAGCGATGCGAGCTTCTATTTGCTCAGGCGCTTCTATCTCGAGAATCGCGAGGAGCCACCGCCCGACCCCGGCGCCACACGCCTCGAGGACCTGCCCCAGCTACCCTCCGCCCTGGTCTATGGCCTGCAACAGGGCCTCAGCGCCCTGCCCTCGGCCGCCGTCTACGCCCTTCTCGCCTCGGCCTATGCCCTGATCTACGGTCTGACCGGGCGCATCGTCCTGAGTTTCGGCGAGTTCGCGGCGCTCGGGGCGTTGGCCGCCGTCGTCGGGGTCGCGCTGCTGGTCTCCGTCGTGCTGTCGACGCCGGTCACCGGCCTCATCGTCGCCTTCGCGGTCGCGATGCTCGTCACGGCCTTCCACGGCTTCGCCATGGGCCGCTTCGTGCTGCGCCATCTCGAGCGGGCCAATGGCCAGCAGATGCTGATCGCCACGATCGGGCTCGCCATCGGCCTCTCCGAATATCTGCGGCTGGCGCAGGGGCCGGATCTGCGCTGGCTGCCGCCGGTCTTCAACGAACCCTGGGCGCTGGCGCGGGCCGGCAGCTTCGTGGTGACCGTGACTCCGGTCGGGCTCACACTGGCGGCGGCGGGACTGGCCGCGGCGGCGGGGCTCGTGCTGCTGATCCGCTGGTCGGCCTTCGGCCGCGCCTGGCGCGCGGTCTCGGACGATGCCCGCACCGCCGCGCTCTTCGGCGTCGATGCGCGGGCGGTGCATGACCGGGCGCTGATCCTGGCCTGCGCGGCCTGCGGCGCGGCCGGCGTGATCGTCACCGCGATCTATGGCGGCATGGGCTTCGCGGGCGGCTTCACGCTCGGCCTGAAGGCGCTGGTCGCGGCCATACTCGGCGGCATCGGCTCGGTGGCTGGCGCCTGCCTCGGCGGGCTGAGCATCGCGCTGTTCGAGGTCATATGGTCCTCGACCATGCCGCTCGAACAACGCGACATCGCCGTCTATAGCTTGCTCGCCGTAGTGCTGATCCTGCGCCCCGGCGGCTTCTTCGGCGACGGCGCGCTGGCGCCTCGCCAAGTCTGAATCGCACTGTCCCTGAACGGAACCCGCATGAGCGAGCCTTTCGCGATCTCTTCCGCCGATATCGACGCCGCCGCGCGCCGGATCGAGGGCCATGTCCTGCGCACGCCGCTGGTGCCGGCGCCGCGCCTGTCCGAGCTGACGGGCGCGACCATCCTGGTGAAGCACGAGAACATGCAGGCGACCGCCTCCTTCAAGGAACGCGGCGCCGTCAACAAGCTGCTCGGCCTGAGCGAGGCCGAGAAGGCGCGCGGCGTCATCGCCATGTCGGCCGGCAACCATGCCCAGGCCGTGGCCTATCATGCCCGCCGCTTCGGCATCCCCGCGACGATCGTGATGCCCGAGACGACGCCGCTGGTGAAGGTCGAGAACACCCGGGCGCATGGCGCGCGCGTCGTGCTGCACGGCGAGACGCTCTACGAATCGGCGCAGCGCGCGCGGGAGCTGGCGGAGGCCGAGGCGCTCGTCTTCGTCCACCCTTACGACGATGCGGCCGTCATGGCCGGCCAGGGCACGATCGCGCAGGAAATGCTGGCGGATGCGCCCGATCTCGACATGCTGATCATCCCGCTCGGCGGCGGCGGCCTGATGGCAGGCAATGCGGTTGCAGCCAAGGCATTGAAGCCCGGGATCGAGCTGATCGGCGTCGAGGCCGCGCTCTACCCCTCCTTCTTCAACGCCGTGAACGGCGAGGACCGCGCGATCGGCGGCGCGACGCTGGCCGAGGGCATCGCGGTCAAGACCGTCGGCCAGCAGACCCTGCCGATCGTCTCCAGCCTCGTCTCCGACATCGTGCTGGTCGGCGAGGACCTGATCGAGCGCGCCGTCAACGCCTATGCCAGCCTGCAACATTCGCTCGCCGAGGGCGCCGGCGCGGCCGGGCTCGCGGCGATGTTCAAGGAGCCCGAGCGCTACCAGGGCCGCAAGATCGGGCTCGTGCTTTGCGGCGGCAACATCGACACCCGCCTGCTGGCGGCCATCATGGTGCGCGAGCTCGAGCGCGAGAACCGCATCGCCGCCTTCCGCCTCACCGCCAGCGACCGGCCGGGCCTGCTCGGCAAGGTCGCGAGCCTGCTCGGCGAGCAGGGCGCCAATATCCTCGAGGTCAGCCATGGCCGGCTCTTCCTCGACGTTCCCGCCAAGGGCGTGACGCTCGACGTCACCGTCGAGACGCGCGGCGAAACCCATACCAAGGCGATCGAGGAGGCGCTGTGTACCGAGGGCTTCCTGCCGCGCCGCATCCTGCCGCGCGGTCTTGCGGAACAGGATCGCTGATCAAACATTATGGCGGAGGGCGAATTCCCGCCTGGATAAAGGACCCGACCCTTCGATGAGCGACCGCAGCTACGAGCGCCCCGCGATCACGCCGATCGAGCAGCGGCCGCTGCAGAATGTCAGCGGCGTGCTCGGCTCGCGCCTGTTCGCCTGGATCGGCGACATCATCGTGCTCTTCATCCTCGGCTGGATGGTGTTCCTGGCGCTGATCTTCCTCGGCATCGTCACCTTCGGCGCGACCTGGCTCTTATTGCCGATCGCGACGGTCGCGACCGCGCTCGGCTATGCCGCCCTGACGATCGGCGGCCCGCGGCAGTCGACCTGGGGCATGCGGATGGCCGGGCTGAAGGTCGAGACGGTCAGTGGCGGGCGGCCAGACGGGCTCGCGGCGGCCGTGCACGCGCTGCTGTTCTATGTCGCGGCCGGCACCGTCGCGCTCTGGTTCCTCGACATCCTGTGCGGCTTCGTGCGCAGCGATCGCCGGCTCGGCCACGACATCCTGACCGGGCTCGTGGTGGTGCGGAACTGACGATCGCCGGCTTGTTGCCGGCGGCTCTGCTGCTACATTGACGGTCCAGATCGTTTTCGGAGCAATGCGAACGTGACGCGTCCGTTGCGGGATGCCCCGCAATTCTATCTGACGTCACCGACCTCCTGCCCCTACCTGCCCGGGCGCGAGGAACGCAAGGTGTTCACGCATCTTGTCGGCGGCCGGGCGCGCGACCTCAACGACGTGCTCTCGCAGGGCGGCTTCCGGCGCTCGCAAAGCATCGCCTATCGACCGGCCTGCGAAACCTGCCGCTCCTGCATCTCCGTCAGGGTCTGCGTCGACGATTTCCGGCCCTCGCGCAGCTTCCGGCGCGTGCTCTCGCGCAACAGCGACCTGGTCGGCGAGGAGCTGCCGCCGCAGCCGCGCTCCGAGCATTATTCGCTGTTCCGCAGCTATCTCGACGAGCGCCATCCCGATGGCGGCATGGCGACGATGTCGGCGCTCGATTTCGCGATGATGATCGAGGACACGCATGTCGAGACCAGCCTGATCGAATACCGTCGCCGCGGCCCCGACAGCGGCTTCACCGGACGCGGCGAGGGCGATCTCTTCGCCATGGCGCTGACCGACCGGCTGAATGACGGGCTGTCGATGGTCTATTCGGTGTTCGACCCGGCGCTGGAGGCGCGCTCGCTCGGCACTTTCATGGTGCTCGACCATATCGAGCGGGCCTGCAAGCTCGGCCTTCCTTACGTCTATCTCGGCTATTGGGTCGAGGGCTCGCCGAAGATGGCCTACAAGGCCCGCTTCCTGCCGCAGGAGCGACTGTCCCCGCAAGGCTGGGAACGGGCGGAAGACTGATCTAAACCGATTGAAACGCATCCGCGCCGCGCGCAAAACGCGCTTGCGGCCATTTCCGAGCCGCCGCACTCTGACCCCAACGGCCCGCGCGACAATCCCTGGCGCGTCAGAGGCCAGCCGGAGGAACCATGAGCGAGCAACTGACCGAGCGGCTGGAGCGCTGCTATACCGGGATCATCCATGACGTGATGCGCGCCATGGGTCTCAGCGACTTCACCCTGCCGCCCGAGCTCAGGCCGCTCCTGCCCGGCCAGAAGCTCGCCGGCCCGGCCTTCACCGTCGAGGGCAAGACCGACCCAGGGTTCGACGCGCATGAGACGCTGCTGGGCTGGACCGGCCTGCTCTCGCGCGCCAAGCCTGGCCATGTCTGGGTCTGCCAGCCCAATACCGACCAGGTCGCGCTGATGGGCGAGCTCTCGGCCGAGACGCTGAAGAACAAGGGCGTGCGCGGCTGTGTCATCGACGGATTGTCGCGCGACACCGAGTTCATGATCGAGATGGGCTTCCAGGCCTATTTCCGGGCCTATACGCCGCGCGACATCGTTGGCTTCTGGCTGCCCAAGACGATCGACGAGCCGATCAAGATCGGCGAGGTCTGGATCCGGCCCGGCGACTACATCCTCGGCGACCGCGACGGCGTCGTGCGCATCCCGGTCGAGGTGATCGAGGAGGTGCTGGAGAAGGCCGAGACCGCGATCTCGACCGAGAACAAGGTGCGCACCGCGATCCTCGCCGGCACCGACCCGCAGCAGGCCTATCTGCAATTCGGCAAGTTCTGATGCCGGCCCACGACCCGAGGCTGATCCTGCTCGACCCGCGCGACAATGTCTTCGTCGCACGGACGCGGTTGCCGGCCGGGGAGATCGTCGAGACCGGTGCCGGCCCGGCGGCGCTCGACCGCGACATTCCGCTCGCCCACAAGATCGCCCGGCGCGCGATCGCGGCAGGCGAGAAGATCCTGAAATACGGCGCGCCGATCGGCGTGGCGACCGAGGCCATCGCGCCCGGTCGGCATGTCCATGTTCAGAACATGAAGAGCGACTACACCCCGACCTATCATCTCGAGGACGAGCGCAAGGCGGGAGCGACGCAATGACCGGTGAGCTTCGCGGCTATCTCCGCTCCGACGGACGCAAGGGCATCCGCAACACCGTCGCTGTCGCCTATCTGGTCGAATGCGCCCATCATGTCGCCCGCGAGATCGCCCTGCCCTGGCGCGAGAACGGCGTCCATGTCATCGGCTTTCCGGGCTGCTATCCGAACGGCTATGCCGAGACGATGATGGAGCGGCTCTGCACCCATCCCAATGTCGGCGCGGTGCTGCTGGTCTCGCTCGGCTGCGAGAGCTTCAACAAATTCGCGCTGGAGCGCGTGGTGCGCGCCTCCGGCCGGCCGGTGAAGACGCTCATCATCCAGGGCACCGGCGGCACGCGCGCCTCGATCAGGGAGGGCCGCGCCTGGGTCGAGGCCGAGCGCGGGCGGCTCGACGCACAGGAGACCGTACCGATGGCGGTGAGCGAGCTCGTCGTCGGCACCGTCTGCGGCGGCTCGGACGGCACCTCGGGCATCACCGGCAACCCGGCGGCGGGGCGGGCCTTCGACCAGCTGATCGCCGAGGGGGCCGCCTGCATCTTCGAGGAGACCGGCGAGCTGATCGGCTGCGAGCACATCATGGCGGCGCGCGCGGTGACGCCGGAGCTTGGCGTCGAGCTGGAGAAATCGGTGGCGAAGGCGGCGCGCTATTATGCGACGCTGGGCTACGGCTCCTTCGCCGCGGGCAATGCCGAGGGAGGGCTCTCGACCATCGAGGAGAAGTCGATGGGCGCCTATGCCAAGTCGGGCGCATCAAAGATCTCCGGCCTGATCAAGCCCGGCGACATCCCGCCCCATGGCGGGCTGTATTTGCTCGACGTGGTGCCGGACGGCGAAGTCCGCTTCGGCTTCCCCAACATCAACGACAATGCCGAGATCGCCGAGCTGATCGCCTGCGGCGCGCATTGCGTGCTGTTCGTCACCGGCCGCGGCTCGGTCGTCGGCTCGGCGATCTCGCCGGTCGTGAAGATCTGCGCCAATCCCGAGACCTATCGCCGGATGAGCGACGACATGGATGTCGATGCCGGACGCATCCTCGAGGGTCGCGCCGGGCTCGACGAGGTCGGGGCCGAGATCCGCGATCTGGTCGTCTCGCTGGCGCAGGGCGCGCGCACCAAGTCGGAAGAGCTCGGGCACCAGGAATTCATCCTGACCTACAAGAGCTTCGAGCCGCTCGGGCCTGCCTGCCTGCCGGCAGCGTGACCAAAGGGCGCGGAGCCTGCCGCTCCGGGGCGGTTGACCGGCAGCCTGCCACGCCTTAGCGCAAGGGCATGGGCGGGACAGTGAAGCGATCGGGCTGGGGGCGCGGCGTCATCGCCGTGACCTGCGCCTATGCGCTGATCCTCAACGCCATCCTGCTGGCGCTCGGTGCCGGTCTTGCGGCCGCGCCCTCGCCCTTCCCGCAGCATGTGCTTTGCGCGCCCGGCGGCTCGTCCGAGCCGTCCACTCCGGCCGGGCAGGACCAGAGCAAGAGCTGCTGCGCGCTCGGCTGCCTCGCCAATGCGGCCGGCACGCCGCCGCCCGCCGCCTCCGCCCTGCCCTTGCGCTTCGGCCACGCCGCCGCGGCGGCGTTCGTCCAGCCGCCCGCAGCCTTCGCCGCGACCGGCGGCATCGCCTACCCGCTCGGCGCCCGCGCGCCGCCCTCCCTGTCCTGAAGCCGGTTTTTCTCCCTTCAGCACAGGACATTCCCCATGACGACCGTCTCATCGGCGGAGGCCGCGCCTGCACGCGCGACCCCTCGCGCCGCCTCCTTCTATCGCGCCGTCTGGCGCTGGCACTTCTATGCCGGGCTGCTAACGCTGCCCTTCCTGATCCTGCTCGCGGTCACCGGCGGGCTCTATCTCTTTCGCTATGAGATCGACGGCCTGATCCATCGCGATCTCAAGCGGGTCGAGATCCGGTCCGGCGCCCCCGTGGCCGCAAGCAAGATGGTCGCGAATGCGCTCGCCGCCTTCCCCGGCCAGGCCGTGAAATTCGTGCCGCCGGAAACGCCGTCCTCGGCGGCGGAGGTGACGGTCCGCGACGCCGCCGGCGCGCGCAAGGTCGTCCATGTCGACCCCTATGACGGGCGCGTGCTCGGGCAGATCCCCGACAAGGGCACGGTGATGTGGGTCGTGCGGCAGATCCACAGCCTCGCCTATTTCGGGCCGATCGCGAACGGGGTGATCGAGATCGTCGGCGGCTGGTCGATCCTGCTGGTCGGGACCGGGCTCTATCTGTGGTGGCCGCGGGGCCGCAAGGGCGGCGTGGTCTCGGTGCGCGGCGATGCCGGCAAGCGCATCTTCTGGCGCGACCTCCATGCCGTCACCGGGGCCTTCGCCGGGTTCTTCATCGTCTTCCTGGCGATCACCGGCATGCCCTGGTCGGTGCTCTGGGGCGACCAGGTCAACCGCTGGGCCAACGGCAACAATTTCGGCTATCCGGCCGGCGTGCGCGTCGCGCTGCCGATGTCGGACGAGCACCTGCATCATGCCGGGCCGACCTCATGGTCGCTGGAACAGGCGCGCGTGCCCGAATCGGTGGCGAAGGCGGCGGCGCCGATCGGGCTCGACGCGGCGGTGGCGAAGTTCGACCAGCTCGGCCTGACGCGCGGCTACGCGGTCAACCTGCCGAGCGGGCCGAGCGGGGTCTATACCGGCTCGGTCTATCCGAACGACCTCTCGCGCCAGCGCGTGATCCATCTCGACCAGTATAGCGGCGAGCCGTTGATCGACATGTCCTTCGCCGATTACGGCCCGCTCGGGAAATGGCTCGAATGGGGCATCAATGTCCATATGGGCCAGGAATTCGGCCTGGCGAACCAGCTCTTCATGCTCGCGGTCTGTGTCGCGATCGTGCTGCTCGCCGTCTCGGCCGGGGTGATGTGGTGGAAAAGGCGGCCGGCGGGCTCGCTCGGCGTGCCCCCGCTCCCGCCCGAGCGGCGCACGCTCTATGGCGTCCTCGCCATCCTGGCGATCGGCGGGGTCGTCTTCCCGCTCGTCGGCGCCTCGCTGGTCGTCATGCTGGCGCTCGACCGGCTGTTCTGGGCGAGGACCGCCTGAGGCGGCGAAATCGGACCCGGGCGGGCCGGAATACAACCTTCAGTATTTCGACCCGCCAACTCAACTCAAACGTGCAAACTGCTGATCACGCAGGAAATCTGCGAACCGTTTAAGACTAAATCAAACCAGCCGCGACAGGCTGCCGGCCTGATCTGACGCCTTCGGGGGGCACATGCTGGATTCCTTGACGCGGATGCCCTCCGGAATGTCCTCGGAGTCGCGTCGGCAATTGCTCAACGCCGTCACCGACCTCTTCCTGCTCGACCAGGATCCGAGCGAACCGGCCAAGGCCGATTACGGCGAGATCGCGCTGCGCTCGCTGCCCCATCTCGGCGGCGAAGACCGGAAGGCCTATGCCGACCAGGTCGCTTCCGTGCCGAGCCTGCCGCGCCAGGTCGCGGTGACGCTGGCCGGCGACACCGATGCCGAAGTCGCGCGCCTGGTGCTGAAGCTGTCGCCGGTGCTGACCGACACCGACCTCGCCGCCATCGCGGTCAGCCAGTCGCAGCAGCATCTCGTCGCGATCGCCGAGCGGGCGCGCCTGTCCGAAGGGCTGACCGACATCCTCGTCACGCGCGGCGACCGCGACGTGCTGCAGACGGTCAGCAGCAACGAGGGCGCGCAATTCTCCGACAAGGGTTTCGACACGCTGCTCGAACGGGGCGGCAGCGACGCGGGGATCGGCAACGCGCTCGCCAGGCGCTCCGATCTCAGCTCGGCCCGGGCCAGCCGCGTGCTGCGCATCGTCGAGGGGCTCAGCGCCGGAAGCGGGCTCTGGTCCAAGCCAGCGGACGAGGCCGCGACGCTGGCGCGGCGCGCGCGCCAGCAGCGGCTGGAGGTCAAGCTCCTGCTCTCCGATCTGGCCGCGGGGAAACGCAGCCTCGACGATGTGCTCGTCATGCTCGCCGAGGAAGACCGCGCCTACCATCTCGCCGAGACGATCGCGCAGACGGCCGAGATCACCAACGAGCAGGCTTTGCGCGTGCTGCTGCAACGCGATGTCAGCGGCATCGCGGTGACCTGCCGGTCGCTGAATGTCGGCCTCGAGGCCTTCAAGGCTCTGCTCGAGCTGCGCGCGCGGCGGCTGCTCTTCGCGTCGCAGGACGTCGAGACCGAGCTGAAGGGATACGCCAGTCTCGATGCGGCCACGGCCGACCGCACGATGCGCTTCCTCAAGCTCAAGACCAGGATCGCGTAGGCTTGCGGGACCCCGCGGGTCGGCAAGATCGCGCGAGCTTGAACCCGCGGCGGCCACAAATCCGCGACAATCGCGCGACCTTCTGCTAGCCTGACCACAAGGTTCGGCTGCAAGGATGCCTTCGACGTGAGATTTCTCCCTCTCTCCGCCGCGTTCTGTGCTCTTGCCCTCAGCGCCGGCGGCGCGAGCGCGCAGGCCCTCCTGCCCTTCACGGGCTTCGCCACCGTGCCCTCCTTCGCCTGGTCCGAGCCGACGCTGGCGCCCGGCGGCGTCAAGTGGGAGGGCTCCTATGCCCGCATCTCGAGCGGCTTCCAGGTCACGAGCTCCAAGCGCTTCGGCGGCTCGGCCGGGCCGACCATCGGGCTCGAAGGCGGCAAGATGTGGCGCGACGGCGATTTCGTCTATGGCATCGTCGGCGCCCTCGAATTCGCACCGGCGATCGGCGGCTACGGCACGCCGAGCTTCGGCAATGTCGCCTATACGCGCGATATCGCCGGCGCCTTCCAGTTCAAGGCCGGCGTTCTGGCGACGCCGGACGTGCTGCTCTACACCAAGGTCGGCCTGAGCGCCGCCAACGAGACCTGGCGCTTCGGCGCCTCGCCGTTCAACTCGCCCTTCGACCGCAGCCAGATCGCGGTCCGGCCGGAAGCGAGCGCCGGCATCGAGTGGGCCGTGACCAACAACCTGACGCTGGGCCTCGAGGTCAGCGTGGTCGGGCAGCAGATCCGGCGCTGAGCTTCAGAGATCGATTCAAGCCGCTGGCGGGCCGATTCAAGGCCGCCGCGTAACGCTCTCTGAACACGCCTCATTCTCGGATTTCCGTCATGGTCGGGCTTGTCCCGACCATCCACGTCTTCGCCTCGGCGGCATCCTCAAGTCGTGGATGCTCGGCACGAGGCCGAGCATGACGAACGAGCTACCCCCCGAACCTGTTGTTCTTCGGAAAGCCCTTGGGCGGCAGCCGGCCCGCTTCCGCACGATGGCCGAGCCAGTCGATCAGCTCGGCCGCCGACACGGTCCAGGTCCGGCTGGAGGTGTCGAGCCAGGTCAACCCATCGGCCAGCGCGAAGACTTTGGCGTCCGAGACGCCGCCGTCCTTGTAGCGCTGCAGCCGCACGCCCTTGCCGCGCGCCATCTCCGCGACCTCGGAGATCGGGAAGCAGAGAAGCTTGCGGTTCTCGCCGATGATCGCGACATGATCGCCCTCGGCCGGGACGGCGAGCAGCGCCTTGACGGGGCTGGCGACGTTGAGCACCTGGCGCCCCTTGCGGGTATTGGCGACGACGTCGTCGGTCGAGACGACGAAACCGCGCCCGTCCGTCGTCGCCATCAGCAGCTTCTGGCCCGGCTTGTAGGCGAAGGCCGATACGATGTCGGCCGTCTCCTCCAGCTCGATCATCAGGCGGATGGGATCGCCGAAACCGCGGCCGCCCGGCAGCTTGGAGGCGTCGAGCGTGAAGACCTTGCCGTTCGAGGCGAGCACCAGGACCTTGGCCGTGGTCTCGGTGAAGAAGCCGAGCTGCAGGGCGTCGTCGCCCTTGAAGGAGAGCGTCGAGAGATCCTGGACATGGCCCTTGAGCGCCCGGATCCAACCCTTCTTGGAGACGACGACGGTGATCGGCTCGCGCTCGACCATGGCCTGGGTCAGGTCGATATCGGTGGTGTCGGGCATGTCGGCGAAGGTGGTGCGGCGCTTGCCGACCGCCGTCTCGGGGCCAAACAGCTTCTTCACCTCGCGGATGTCCCAGGCGATCGTTTTCCACTGCGTCGCCTCGGAGGCGAGCAGCCCTTCGATCTGGCCCTTCTCGGTGGTCAGCTCGTCGAGCTCGGTCTTGAGCTGCATCTCCTCGAGCTTGCGCAAGGCGCGCAGGCGGGTGTCGAGGATGGCGTTGGCCTGGATCTCGGTAAGCTCGAAGACGCGCATCAGCTCGGTCTTGGGCTCGTCCTCCTCGCGGATGATCTTGATGACCCGGTCGAGGTCGAGATAGACGATCAGCAGGCCGCGCAGGATCTCGAGGCGCTTGTCGATCTGGCCGAGCCGGAACCGCGAGCGGCGCAGCAGCACGTCGCGACGATGGTCGAGCCAGGCGCGCAGGGCCTCGTTCAGCCCGAGCACGCGCGGCACCAGCCCGCCGGTCAGGACGTTCATGTTCATCGGGATGCGCGCTTCGAGCTCGGTCAGCCTGAAGAGCGATTCCATCATCAGATTGGCGTCGACATTGCGGGCGCGCGGCTCGATGACGATGCGGATGTCCTCCGCCGATTCGTCGCGCAGGTCGGCGACCAGCGGCAGCTTCCGTTCGTTGAGCAGCTCGGCGATCTTCTCGATCAGCCGGCCCTTCTGGACCATGTAGGGGATCTCGGTGACGACCGCGAGCCAGGTGCCCCTGCCCTGATCCTCGACATGCCAGCGCGCGCGGGTGCGGAAGGCGCCGCGGCCGGTGCGGTAGGTCTCGGCCATCGAGGCCCGGCTCTCGACGATGATGCCGCCGGTCGGGAAATCCGGACCGGGCACGAAGGTCATGAGCTGTTCGGAGGTCGTCTGCGGATGCTGGATCAGGTAGAGCGCCGCGTCGCAGAGCTCGGCGGCGTTGTGCGGCGGGATCGAGGTCGCCATGCCGACCGCGATGCCCTGCGAGCCGTTGGCGAGCAGGTTCGGGAAGGCGGCCGGGAGCACCACCGGCTCCTCGTCTTCCCCGTTGTAGGTCTCGCGGAAATCGACCGCATCCTCCTCGATGCCATCGAGCAGGAGGCGCGCAACCTCGGTCATGCGCGCTTCGGTATAGCGGTAGGCGGCGGCGTTATCGCCGTCGACATTGCCGAAATTGCCCTGGCCGTCGACGAGCGGATAGCGTTGGGCGAAGTCCTGGGCGAGCCGCACCAAGGCGTCATAGACCGACTGGTCGCCATGCGGGTGGAACTTGCCGATGACGTCGCCGACGATGCGGGCGCATTTCTTGTGGACCTGGCCGGGGTCGAGCCGCAGCAGGCGCATGGCGTGCAGGATGCGGCGATGCACGGGCTTCAGGCCATCGCGCGCGTCCGGCAGGGCGCGATGCATGATCGTCGAGAGCGCATAGGCGAGATAGCGCTCCTCGAGCGCCGATTTCAGATCGATGCGCTCGGTCTCGTCCTCCGGCGGCGGATCGACCGGTTTACCCATGGGATTCTACCTAAACCTTCTCTCGGACAGCTCTCACAGCCCTCATCCTGAGGAGCCGCGTAGCGGCGTCTCGAAGGATGGTCCAGTGCTCTCTGGAACATCCTTCGGGACGCGACCTGCGGTCGCTCCTCAGGATGAAGGCCCCAGGCCGTCAGACCCCGAATCACTTTGGCATCACGATGCCCGGCGGCTGCAAGCCACGCAAAGCGTCATAGCGTCCTCGCGGCCAAAAAGTCAGTGGATTCGTGCTGCGATCTCGATCAGCCGCGCCCGTTCCGGCGCCTCGCTCAATCCGCGCGGTTCGAGGACATGGCGCCTGAGGAAAAAGCCGGTCAGCGCGAATCCTGCGGCGATGTCGGCCGGTGCCGGCTGGCGCGCGCCCTGGCCCTCGCTGAGGAATGCCGGCAAGGGCAAGAGCCTGTCGAGATAGGGCTGGGCGGCGGCCCGGCTCACCGCCTTGCCGGATTTCGGCGAGACATGAGTCAGGTCCTCGTTCACGCCGGTGACGGCGCAGCGCACCAGATCGAGCCCGAAGCCGAGCTCGGACAGCATCGCGATCTCGAAACGGACGATCAGCGCCGGCGCGAGCGACGGCTCGTCGAGATGCTCGACCAGCACCGACAGCGCCTCGTGCAGCCCCGGATGAGGATCGCGTTCCGGCAGGAGCCGCAGCAGCGCCGAGATCGTCGCCAGCCCATAGAGCGCGACAGGGGCGGCCATCAGCCGGGCCGCATGCGATGTCAGGAGCTCGACCTTGTAGTCGCCGAGATGCTCGTCGAGCCTCGCCCGCCAGGTCAGCGCCACCGCATTGCCGGGCTGGAGCACCGGCTGCACCTTGGTCGAGCGGCCGCCACGCACGAGGCCGAGATGGCGGCCGTGCTCGCGCGTCATCACCTCCAGGATCACGGCGCTCTCGCCATGCTGCCGGATTCCGATGATCGTGCCCTCGTCGCGCCATTCCATCAGTAGGGATTAAGCCGAAGCGCGTGGCGGTTCCAGAGCGCGCGGTTGCGGCTATGATCGAGCGATGACTCTGCCTCTCCACGCCAAGGCCACCCTGCTCGCCGTCGGGCTCTGTGTCGGCGCCTGCTCGGAAGCGGCGGCGGACAAGACCCAATCCGATCTCACCATTTTCGTCGGCGGCGATCTGCTCGCGAAAGGCGGCGTCGTCTTCATTCATCCGATCCCGGTGCCGGAGGAGCGCTGGCGCATGATCGTCGCGGAGGAGAACCGCACCCTGGCGCCGCCGGACGGGCTGAAGCCCATCGCGGAGGGCGGCAAGCGGCTGACAGTGACGATCGAGGGCCAGGCCAGCCATGTCCAGTTCCTCTACCCGCAGGGCGAAGGCAAATACACGTTCCGCTTTCGGCCAATGCCCGATGCAGACGAGGAACTGAAGAAGAATACCGGCGCGGGGCTGCTCACCATCGGCGGAGTGGACATGGACGACGGCCTCGGGTCGGCCATGAGGTTCGGCTTCACCGGCCTGCGCGATTCCGGCCGGCAGATCATGCAGGTGGGGCGCAAGGGGACGGACGGGTTGATAGGGCGCACGCTCGTCGCCGCGATCGAACACCCGCAGCCAGAGCCGGAAGAAACGCCGGACTGCATGACCCGCAGCGCAACCAGCACCTGCGGCTACGACGCGGCGCAATGGCACCGGATCGCGGCGCGCTGGGAGAAACAGCGAATCGCGAGCGAATGGGAGCAGCGCCGCTTCAAGGCGCTGGACGCTTGTTATCGCGGTGCGGAATGGAAGGGTCGCAGCGGCGGCCATTGCGACCTGAAGAGCGCCGAGGGCGCAGACCCGATCATCTACGAATATCGCGACAGGCAGCGCTGATATCGCTGCGCTCCGTGATCACGCGACATACTGCGCGATGCCGCCGCCGAAGGACCAGTCCTCGCGCTTGACCTCGACCAGGTTGATGAAGATGTCGTCGGGCTTCAGCCCGGGCTCGCGGCGCAGGTTCTCGGCGATCTTCGCATAGAGCGCCTTCTTCTGGGTGACGCCGCGGGTGTTGGCGACGAAGAGCTGGATGATGACCAGCCCCGCCGTCCGGCTGAAGCCGAAATACCGGGCGTTGAAGACGAACTCGTCAGCGTCGTGCTGATGGATGACGGCGAAGAGATCGTCCTCCGGCACCTCGAAGGTCTCGCGCAGCGCGCGGTAGACGCCGTCGACGATGGCGGCGGGCTCGGAGGCGGGCCGGCCGCGCCTCATGGAAATACGGATCAGGGGCATGACGTGTCTCCGGTTCCGGCGGGCATTGCGCCTCGCCGACCCGAATACGCTAGTGCCAGACATTTGATCGTAGTAGCGTATCTCTGATGATATCAAAGATACGGATATTTGATCTATGATCTCGCCAACGCTCGACATCGACGCAGTCGCCGCCTTCCTTGGCGCCGCCGACCTGCGCAGCTTCACGCGCGCCGCCGAGGCGCTCGGGACGACGCAATCGCTGGTCAGCACGCGGGTGAAGCGCCTGGAGGAGGTGCTGGGCCATGTCCTGCTCCAGCGTCACCCCCGGCTGGTGCGGCTGACGAGCGAGGGTGAGCGTTTCGTGCCGGCCGCGCGCGAGCTGCTGGCGGCGCATGAGCGGGCACGCGCCGCCTTCGCCCTCGCGCCGGAACGGATCACGCTCGGGATCAGCGAGCAGGCGGTCGGCCCGGATGCCCCTGCCCTGCTCGCGCGGCTCGCCGGCCGGGACCCGACGCTGGTCATCACCTTGCGGATCGAGCGCTCGAGCGTGCTGGAAGAGGGCTTCGAGCGCGGCGAGTTCGATGCCGTCGTCACGCGCCGGGTCGGGACGGGGCGCAGCGGCGAGGTGCTGCGGCGCGACGCCTTCGGCTGGTTCGCCTCCCCCGCCCTGAACCGGCCCGCCGAGGCGCCCCTGCCGCTGGTGACGCTGGTGGCCGAATGCGGGTTGCGCCGGCACGCGGTCGCGCGGCTGGAGCGGGCCGGGATCGCCTGGCGCGAGGCCTTCAGCGGCGGCGGCATGGCGGCGGTGCTGGCGGCGATCCAGGGCGGGCTCGGCGTCTCGCCCCTCGCCGCCCACATCGCCCCACCGGGCGCGGTCGATATCGGCGAGGCGTGGGGACTGCCCGCGCTCGGCGCGTCCGAGCTCGTGCTCAGGAGCAACGTCGCGACGCCGCGCGGAAACGCTCTCGTCAGGGAGCTGGCGGCGGCGTTTCGAGGTGCTCGTTAGGTCGTGTTCCTGTCATTGCGAGGAGCGCAGCGACGAAGCAATCCAGAGGCAGCCTCGCCGAACGGCTGGATTGCTTCGCTTCGCTCGCAATGACGGTCGGGCCGGAGCCACTCACCCTTTCGGGAATTCCAGCCCCATCTCGCGGTAGCGCTCGGGGTCGTCGCTCCAGTTCTCGCGGACCTTCACGAACAGGAAGAGATGGACCTTGGCCTCGGCCGCCTCGGAAATCTCGACGCGGGCCTTCTGACCGATCGCCTTGATGGTCTGGCCGCCCTCGCCGAGCACGATCTTCCGCTGGCCCTCGCGCTCGACATAGATCGTCTGCTCGATGCGCACCGAGCCGTCCGGCCGCTGCTGCCAGCTTTCCGTCTCGACGGTCGAGCGATAGGGTAGTTCGTCATGCAGCCGCTCGAAGATTTTTTCGCGGGTGATCTCGGCGGCCAGGAAGCGCAGCGGCGCATCCGAGATCTGGTCTTCGGGATAAAGCCAGGGTCCGAGCGGCAGCCGGTTCTCGAGCCAGGTCAGGACGTCCTTGACGCCATAGCCGGTCAGCGCCGCGACCATGAAGGTGGTCTCGAAGCTGGCGCGCCCGTTCACTTGCTTGGTGATGGCGAGCAGCTTCTCCTTGGCGACCGTGTCGATCTTGTTGAGGATCAGGAACTTGGGCTGCTTCAGCTCGGCGAGCTTCTCCAGCAGCCGGGTGTTCTCCTCGTTGTCGAAGCGCTCGACATCGATCAGCACGCCGATCAGGTCGGCATCGGTGGCGCCGCCCCAGGCGCTCGTCACCATGGCGCGATCGAGCCGGCGCTTGGGCGCGAAGATGCCGGGCGTATCGACGAAGATGACCTGGGCGGCGCCGGCGAGCGCGATGCCGCGGACCTGCGTGCGCGTGGTCTGGACCTTGCGCGAGACGATCGAGATCTTGGCGCCGACGAGCTGGTTCAGCAGCGTCGACTTGCCGGCATTGGGCGCGCCGATCAGCGCGACGAAACCGCAGCGCGACGGCGTATTCGGCTCAACCATTCTCAGCCCCCATGGTTTCGCTCCAGAGCCCCTCGCGGCGCAGGAAGGCTTCGGCCGCGGCCTGTTCCGCCAGACGCTTGGACGGGCCTTCGGCCTCGGCATCGGCGAGGCCGGCGATGCGGGCCGCGACCCGGAAGAGCGGCGCGTGATCCGGGCCGGAGCGGCCGCGCTCGCTATAGGTCGGCGTCGGATAGCCGCGTCCCTGGGCCCATTCCTGCAGCACGGTCTTGGCGTCGCGCAGCGGCCGCACCGGCTTGAGCAGGCGCTCGCCGAAGCCACGCTCGACCAGGCCGCGAGCCGCGTCATAACCGCCATCGATGAAGACCGCGCCGATGATCGACTCGCAGGCATCGGCGAGGATCGCCTTGTTCTTGCGGGCGCCGCCGAGGATCTCGCCCTCGCCGAGGCGCAGGAAGCTGCCGAGCTCCCAGGCGGTGGCGACCTCCGCGCAGGTCTCCTTGCGCACCAGATCGGCGAGGCGCCGCGACATGTCACCCTCCTCGGCCTGAGGATAGCGCACGAACAGCATGTCGGCGATGCTCAGGCCGAGCACACGGTCGCCGAGGAATTCCAGCCGCTGGTAGCTGCCGAGCCGCGAGCCCTCGGCGCTCATATGGGTCAGCGCGGTTTCGAGGAGCGAGCGATCGGCGAAGGCGTGGCCGAGCTTGGCCTCCAGCCGCGCGAGGTCGGGACTCTTGCGCCCGCTATCACCCGGCTTCGTCACTTGATCGTCGAGAACAGGCGGTTCCAGCGCACGGTCCAGGGCCATTCCCAGATGCGCCAAGCCGACGCGCCGTCGTCGATCGAGAAGAAGATGATCTCGGCGCGGCCGACGAAATTCTCGAAGGGGACGAAACCGACGCTGCGATCGCGCGAGTCGAGCGAGTTGTCGCGATTGTCGCCCATCATGAAGAAGTGGCCCTCGGGGACTCGGAACACCGCCGTGTTGTCGAAGGTGCCGGTGTCGCCCTCGCGTTCGATGATGTTGTGGCTGACGCCGTTGGGCAAGGTCTCGCGATACTGGATCACCGGGGTGCTGCGGCCCCAGCTGTCGGTGGTGGTGTAGTCGGCGATGCGCTCGCGCTTCACCGGCTGGTTGTTGATGTGGAGGATGCCGTCGATCATCTGGATGCGGTCGCCGGGCAGGCCGATGACGCGCTTGATGTAATCGGTGGAATTGTCGGTCGGCAGCTTGAAGACGGCGATGTCGCCGCGCTTCGGCTCGGCCGCCCAGACCCGGCCGTCGAACAGCGGCGGGCTGAAGGGCACCGAGTGCTTGGAATAGCCGTAGGTGTATTTCGAGACGAAGAGGTAGTCGCCGATCAGCAGCGTCGGGATCAGCGAGCCCGACGGGATGTTGAAGGGCTGGAACAGCAGGGTGCGGATGACCAGCGCGATGAGCAGCGCCTGGACGACGACCTTGATCGTCTCGAGGATGCCGCCTTCGTCCTTGGCCGTCTTGCTCTTGATCTCGGCGTCGTTGGCCACCCGGGGCGCTCCTTCATCGGTTCCGAGGCGCGGCATAGCGGAATGCGCGGCCGGCGACAACGCGATATCAGCGCACATCATGGCGCCAGCAGGGCTGCGCGGGCGCTTCAGGCCAGCGGCGTCGCGGCCAGCGGCGCCAGCGCAGACCCGCGCGCATCGCCGCCCTGCTCGCTGCGCAGGCGGGGCAAGGCGCCGGGATGATCGCTCTGCAGGAAGGCGATCACCTTCTCGCGAACCTCGCAGCGCAGGTCGAATGTGCGCGCCGAGGTGCCGGCGCTGACCAGGATGCGCACCTCCATGGTCGATTGCCGGAAATCGGTGACCTGGACATTCACGACCCGGCCGTCCCAGAGCCGGGAGCCGCGGGCGATCTCCTCGACCTTGGCGCGCAGCGCGTCGATCGGCGTCGTGTAGTCGAGATAGATCATCACCGTGCCGATCAGGGCCGAACTCTCGCGCGTCCAGTTCTGGAACGGCTTCTCCATGAAATAGCTCAGCGGCAGGATCAGCCGGCGCCAGTCCCAGAGCCGGATGACGACATAGGTCGAGGTGATCTCCTCGACATTGCCCCACTCGCCCTCGACGAGAAGGGCGTCGTCGATCCGGATCGGCTGCGTCACCGCGAGCTGGATGCCGGCGAAGATGTTCTTGAGCACCGGCTGCAGCGCCAGGCCGACCACCAGGCCCGCCGCGCCGGCGGAGGCGAGCAGGCTGACGCCGTATTGCCGGACGCCGTCGAAGGTCATCAGCACGGCGGAGAGGCCGATGACCACGATCGCGATCTCGCCGACCCGCTGCAGGATCCGCGTCTGCGTGACGTGCTTGCGGGCGAGGAGGTTGTCGTCCGCGTCGAGCTTGAAGCGGCGCAGATAGACCGTGGTCCAGATATGCAGGACCGTCTTGGCGATCCAGCCGACGAGAAGGATGAAGCAGAGCAGCAGGATGTGGCGGATGAGCCCGGCCTGCAGCGGCGAGAGCGGCGCGACGCTGGCGGCGAAGGCGAGCCCGAGCGTGATCACCGTGAAGCGCGCCGGCCCGAAGGTGCGCGACACCAGCGAGCGCCAGAACAGGTCCATGCCGGCGACGAGCCGCGTCATGATCTCATAGGCGATCCGGTGGATCAGCAGCGCCGCGGCGAGAGCGAACCCGAAGAGCGCCAGGCTGATGAACCAGGCGGGCAGCCAGGACAGCTGCGTCTCCAGGGCCGCGATCGCGTCTTCCACTTCGGTCATCACCGTCTCCGCTGGGCTCCGCCGTCGCTAACCGGAGCGTGTGCCGGATCCTTGCAAGGGGAAGGTGCCAATAGTTTGGCTCGCTGCGTCAGGCCTCGCGGCACCCTCGCAAAACGCCCGCCAATAGTGGGGAGCGCCCCTGCGTCAACGCAATTGACGGGCCAAAGGGCGAGGTTCACACATGTCGCACTGCAACTTTTGGGGGAATCAGCATGAGTACGAAGAAGTATGTTGCCGAGGCGATTGGCACATTCTGGTTGACCTTCGCCGGCTGCGGCAGCGCGGTCATCGCCGCAGGTTTCCCGCAGGTCGGCATCGGCCTGCTCGGCGTCTCTCTCGCTTTCGGCCTGACCGTGGTGACCATGGCCTATGCCATCGGCCACATCTCCGGCTGCCACCTCAATCCTGCCGTCACCGTCGGCCTCGCGGCCGGCGGACGGTTCCCGGCGGGCCAGGTCCTGCCCTATATCGTCGCGCAGGTCATTGGCGCGATCGCCGGCGCCGCCGTCCTTTATCTGATCGCCAAGGGCGCGCCGGGCTTCGACCTCGCCAAGGGCTTCGCCTCGAACGGCTATGGCGAGCATTCGCCGGGACAGTACAGCCTATTGTCGGGCTTCCTGGTCGAGGTGGTGATGACGATGATGTTCCTCTTCATCATCATGGGCGCGACCCACGGCAAGGCGCCGGCCGGCTTCGCCCCGCTCGCGATCGGCCTGGGCTTGTGCCTGATCCATCTCGTCAGCATCCCGGTGACGAATACCTCGGTCAATCCGGCGCGCTCGACCGGCCCGGCGCTCTTCGTCGGCGGCTGGGCGATCAGCCAGCTCTGGCTGTTCTGGGTGGCGCCGCTGATCGGCGGGGCGCTCGGCGGCATCATCTATCGCTGGCTGAGCGCCGAGCCGGAAGGCCAGATCGTCGGCACCGCTCCGGCCGAATAGTCCGGCGGACCTAAATTCCTGCAGACCGCCCGCCCTTTGGCGGGCGGTTTTGTTCTGGAGCGAACGTCGCCGGGTCGGCTCAACCCCATTCGACCCAACGGCCGTGATAGTCGGCGCGGCCGAGGTCGCGTGCCGCAATTCGCGCCGGCCCGCTCCTGCATGCAGCTTTCCCGGCCGTCCATCAGCCCTGATGTCCCGCCACCGGCCGCGCCTCGATCACCACGAAGGCCTGAGCCAGGGGCATGTCGTCGGTCAGCGAGACATGCACGAAGGCTTCATGGCCGGGCGGCGTCATCGCCATGAGGCGCGCGGCCGCGCCGCCGGTCAACCGCATCGTCGGCCGGCCGCCGGGCAGGTTGACCACCTCCATGTCGCGCCAGAACACGCCGAGGCGCATGCCGGTGCCGAGCGCCTTGGAGCAGGCCTCCTTGGCGGCGAAGCGACGGGCATAAGAGGCGGCGCGCGTGGCGCGGCGGTCCGACTTGACGCGCTCGCCTTCGGTGAAGACGCGATGGGTGAAGCGCTCGCCGAAGCGAGCCAGCGATTTCTCGATGCGGCGGATGTCGCAGAGATCGGAGCCGATGCCGAGGATCATGGCTCCGGTCTACTTGGCCGCGCGCCCCTCGTCCATCGCCGCCCGCATCCGGGCGATCGCCTGTTCGAGGCCGAGGAAGATCGCCTCGCCGATCAGGAAATGGCCGATATTGAACTCGACGAAAGCCGGAACGCGCGCGAGTTCGCGTGCCGTCTCGTAATCGAGGCCATGGCCGGCATGGACTTCGAGACCGAGCGAGGCCGCGAGCGCCGCGCCCTCGGCGAGACGGCGGAGCTCGGCCTCGGCCTTGGCATGTGCGCCATCGGCGACGGCATGACACCAGGTGCCGGTATGCAGCTCGACCACCGGCGCGCCGAGCCTCACGGCGGCGCGGATCGGCGCCGCGTCCGGCTCGATGAACAGGGAGACGCGGCAGCCGGCAGCCGCGAGCTTCACGATCGCCGGCGCCAAGGCGGCCTCCTGGCCGACGACGTCGAGCCCGCCCTCGGTGGTGCGCTCCTCGCGCTTCTCCGGCACGAGACAGGCCGCATGCGGCTTGAAGCGCTCCGCCAGCGCGATCATCTCGGCGGTCGCCGCCATCTCGAAATTCAGCGGCACGGCCAGTTCGGCGGCGAGGCGCTGCATGTCGGTATCGCGGATGTGCCGGCGGTCTTCGCGCAGATGCGCGGTGATGCCGTCGGCTCCCGCCTTGACGGCGAGATGAGCGGCGCGAACGGGATCGGGCCAGGCGCCGCCACGCGCGTTGCGCACCGTGGCGACGTGATCGATGTTCACGCCCAGTCGCAACCGGTTCTTCGTCATCGCAAGCCCCTCGCCTTCCCTTCGTGAATAGCCCCGAGGGACGCGCGGCTCAAGGCAAGGAAATTGATCGGGCGGACCACGTTCGCTGATGGATGCCGCGCGAGCTTTCCGGGATTTCTTCGCAATTTGGTAACCGCACCGCCAAACCGTTTTCGCCGAGAAACCAATCTTAAGCGCCGCTCGCTAGTTTCACGGCTCACAAGAACCCGTGAGAGGCTCTCCGTCCGTGCAGCTTGCCGTCAACAAAGGCCCGTTCGAGACCGACATCGTGCCGGAGCGCCGCGATATCGCGCAGGTCGCCGACCGGTCGATCGGCCGCGTGCTCGCCTGCAACGGCGCGCGCGCGACGATCGGCACCACCTTGCCGCGCAGCGGCACGCCCGGGCCCGACACCTGGACGATCGGGCGGATGATCTCGATCAATCTCGGCCGCAGCCGCATCGTCGGCATCGTCTACGAGATCAGGGCTGTCAGGGAGAACTGGGACGAGCAGGCCGACAATGCCGTCCATATCGATGTCGAGCTGCTTGGCGAAGTGCTCGATAACGAGGGCGGGCGGCCCTATTTCCAGAACGGCATCACGACCTATCCGGCGATCGGCGCGATCGCGCACCGCATCCGTGCCGGCGACCTCGCCTTGGTGCATGATCTCGGCGCCCGGGCCGGCGTCGCCATCGGCCATCTGACGCAGGACGCCACGATCCCGGCGACGGTCTGCATCGAGGATCTGCTCTCGCGCCATTTCGCGCTGGTCGGCACCACGGGCGTCGGCAAGTCGAGCGCGGTGGCGCTGCTGCTGCGCAAGGCCGTCGCCGCCCGGCCGAAGCTCCGGGTGCTCGTCCTCGATCCCCATAACGAATATGCCCATGCCTTTCCCGACAAGGCCGTGACGGTCGATGCACAAAGCCTCGACCTGCCGTTCTGGATGTTCCGGCTCGAGGAATTCGCCGATGTCGTCTTCCGCGGCCGGCCCGCGCCCGACGAGATCGACATCCTGCGCGAGATCGTGGCCGCCGCGCGCGCACGCTATCGCGCGCCCTCGGCGCAGGACCTGACTCGCGATCTCAATTCCTCGCTGCTGAAGCGCCCGCTCGATCCGAACGCGCCGCGCGACACGGCGCCGAAACCCGGCGCGTCGGGCGACGCGCCGGTGCCCTACCGGATGACCGACGCCTTCGCGGTGATCGACGAACTGATCGGGCTGCACGAGATCCGCTATCCGCGGGCGACGCTGCGCTCCCTGAAGGTCAGGCTCGAGGCCCTCTATGGCGACCCGCGCTACCATTTCATGTTCGCGCGGGCGAACCTGGTCGAGAGCATGGGGCCGGTGATCGGCCAGATCTTCCGCATCCCGCAGCATGGCCGGCCGATCTGCGTGTTCCAGCTCGCCGGGCTGCCGGCGGACGTGGTCAACTCGGTGGCTTCCGTCCTGTCGCGGGTCGCCTTCGATCTCGCGATGTGGAGCCAGGGCGGCTACGAGGTGCTGCTGCTCTGCGAGGAGGCGCATCGCTATGTGCCTGCCGACCAGGCGCTCGGCTTCGCGCCGACCCGGCAGGCCATTGCCCGGATCGCCAAGGAAGGCCGCAAATACGGGGCCTATCTCGGCGTCGTCACCCAGCGGCCGGGCGAGCTCGACCCGACGATCCTGTCGCAATGCTCGACGATCTTCGCGATGCGGCTGGCCAATGACCGCGACCAGCAGATCATCCGCTCGGCCATCGCCGACGCCTCGACCAGCACGATCAGCTTCCTGTCCTCGATCGGCAACCGCGAGGCGATCGCCTTCGGCGAAGGCGTGGCGACGCCGATGCGCATGCGTTTCGCCGAACTTGCCCCGCATGAGCTGCCGGCCATGGCCGGCGCCTCTGTCCAGGATGGCGCCGGCCGGCGCGAGCCCGGACTGGAGGAACTCGTCAACCGGATGCGCGGCGGAAGCTGGTAGGCGGAAGCTGCCAGAACCGCGCGAGCCTCCGTCAGCAAAATCTTGCATCGGCCGGGCTTTGCCTGTAAGGCCGCTCACAATCATTCTTTCCCTGCATCGCCGAGATCAGAAGGAGCCGCGCCATGGCTCGCGTCACCGTTGAGGATTGCATCGACAAGGTCGAGAACCGCTTCGAGCTGGTTCTGCTGGCCAGCCATCGCGCCCGCATGATCGCCTCGGGCTCCTCGATTCTCGTCGCCCGCGACAACGACAAGAACCCCGTGGTCGCGCTGCGGGAGATCGCCGACGAGAAGCTCACGCCGGACGACCTCAAGGAAGACCTGATCCATTCGCTGCAGAAGCATGTCGAGGTCGACGAGCCGGAAGCCGACACGGTTCCGCTGCTGACCAGCGGCCAGCCGAGCGCGGCGACGCCGGACTCCGAGATCCAGTTCGACCGCATGAGCGAGGAAGACCTGCTGCGCGGCCTCGACGGCCTGGTGCCTCCGACCGAGAGCGCCGACGACGAGGACTGAACGTAAAGCGTTCACCAGCCTTTGCTAAAGCCCGGCCATGCCGGGCTTTTTCATGCCTGCTCCCTGCAGTTTCGCCTTGCCGCCCATGGATGCCGTGTCGATATTGAATCATTGCGATCTTCGGCAGGCGATACAGAGGCCCGCATGGGCATGATGCGGCAATATGAACTCGTCGATCGGGTCAGGAGCTATAATCCGAATACGGATGAGGACCTGCTCAATCGGGCCTATGTCTATGCCATGCGCGCGCATGGCACGCAGAAGCGCGCCTCCGGCGACCCGTTCTTCGCCCATCCGCTCGAAGTCGCGGCGATCCTGACCGACCTCAAGCTCGACGACGCGACCATCGTCGCCGCCGTGCTGCACGACACCGTCGAGGACACCACAGCCACCCTCGAGGAGATCGAGGGCATGTTCGGGCCGGATATCCGCCGGCTGGTCGACGGCCTGACCAAGATCAAGAAGCTCGACCTGGTCTCGAAGAAGGCGGCGCAGGGCGAGAATTTCCGCAAGCTGCTGCTCGCCATCGCCGATGATGTCCGGGTGCTGCTGGTGAAGCTCGCCGACCGGCTCCACAACATGCGGACCCTGCATTTCGTGCCGCCGGAGAAGCGTCTGCGCATCGCCGAGGAGACCGCCGAGATCTACGCGCCGCTGGCCGGCCGCATGGGCATGCAGGAGCTGCGCGAGGAGCTCGAGGAACTGGCCTTCCGCCATATCAAGCCGGAGGCGCATGCGACGATCAGCAAGCGGCTCGAGGAGGTGACGGAGCGCGAGGGCCAGGTCATCAGCGCCATCGAGATCGACCTGAAGGAGAAGCTCGCCGCGCGCGGCATCCATGCCGAGGTCGCCGGCCGGCGCAAGCGGCCCTATTCGATCTGGCGGAAGATGGAGCGCAAATCGGTTTCCTTCGAGCAGCTCTCCGACATTTTCGGCTTCCGCGTCATCGTCGACGAGCTGGAGGATTGCTACCGGGTGCTCGGCGTCGTGCACACGACCTGGCCGATGGTTCCGGGCCGCTACAAGGACTACATCTCGACGCCGAAGCAGAACGACTATCGCTCGATCCACACCACCGTCGTCGGGCCCGGCCATAGCCGCGTCGAGCTGCAAATCCGCACCGACACGATGGACCGCATCGCCGAATACGGCATCGCCGCCCATGCCCATTACAAGGACGGCCGCACGACCGAGCTCTCCGGCGCCGCCGACGAGAGCCGGGCTTATCAATGGCTGCGCCGCACGGTCGACCTCCTGGCTGAGGGCGACAATCCGGAGGAGTTCCTCGAGCACACCAAGCTCGAGCTCTTCCACGACCAGGTCTTCTGCTTCACGCCGAAGGGGCGGCTGATCGCGCTGCCGCGCGGGGCGACGCCGATCGACTTCGCCTATGCCGTCCATACCGATGTCGGCAACACCGCCGTGGGCGCCAAGATCAACGGGCGGATCGCGCCGCTGCTCACGGAGCTGCAGAACGGCGACGAGGTCGAGATCACCCGCGCCGAGGGCCAGGCGCCGCCCGCGGCCTGGGAATCGCTTGTCGTCACCGGCAAGGCGCGCGCCGCGATCCGCCGGGCGACGCGCACGGCGGTGCGCCGGCAATATGCCGGGCTGGGGCGGCAGATCCTCGAGCGCGCCTTCACCCGGGCCGAGCGCCCCTTCAGCGACGAGAAGCTGAAGGCCGCGCTGAAGCGGCTCGCACGCACGGCGGTGGACGACGTGCTGGCCGCGGTCGGCCGCGGCGAGATGTTCTCCGGCGACGTGGTCAAGGCGGTCTATCCCGATCTCGAGCCGGAAAAGCGCTCGGCCGCCGACGCCAAGGCCGCCAGCAACGGCAAAGGCTGGTTCGAGCTGCGCAAGGGCGACAACCTCAAGTTCAAGCTCCCGGGCGAGGCGCCCGGCGCCAACGCCATCCCGATCCGCGGGCTCGGCGGCGACCTGCCGGTGCGCTTCGCGCCCGATGGCGGGGCGGTGCCGGGAGACCGCATCGTCGGCATCCTGACGCCCGGCGAAGGCGTGACGATCTATCCGATCCAATCCCCCTCGCTCGCGGCCTTCGACAACGAGCCCGACCGCTGGCTCGACGTGCGCTGGGACCTCGACGACAAGGTGCCGCAGCGCTTTCCGGCGCGGATCGCGCTGAACTCGATCAACGAGCCGGGCTCTCTCGCCCAGATCACCACAACGATCGCCGAGCATGACGGCAATATCGACGCGGTGGCGATGGTCCGGCCCAATCCCGATTTCACCGACGTCACCATCGACCTCACGGTCTGGGACCTGAAGCACCTCTCCGCGATCATCAGCGAATTGCGCGAGAAGCGGGTGATCAGCCGGGTCGAGCGCGTGGTCGGCTGAGGCGCCTTCCACAGCCCGCCTCCCTCACCGGCTTGAATCGCGTGGCGTTCCGGCGCACAAGCACCCGCCTGTGCTTGCCGCCGGGCGATCCGTAACCCGATCCGCGAGGCAGAGATGACCGACAACGAGGTTCTGGCCGAATTCCGCGATGCAGGCGCGCTGCTCGAGGGCCATTTCATCCTGTCTTCCGGACTGCGCAGCCCGGTCTTCCTGCAGAAGATGTTCATCTTCCAGGACCCGGTGCGAACCGAGCGGCTGTGCAAGGCGCTCGCCGCCAAGATCGAGGCCGCGTTCGGCACGATCGACTATGTCGTCTCGCCGGCGGTCGGCGGCATCGTGCCGGGCTACGAGACCGCCCGCCACCTCAAGGCGAAGGCCGTCTTCGTGGAGCGCGAGAACGGCCAGTTCACCTTGCGCCGCGGCTTCACGATCCCCGCCGGAGCCCGAGTCGTGATGGTGGAGGACATCGTCACCACCGGCCTCTCCTCGCGCGAATGCCTGGCTTCGATCGCGAACGAGCCCGGAAAGGTGCTCGGCGCGGCCTGCCTCGTCGACCGCTCGGCCGGCAAGGCCGATCTCGGGGTCGAGCTGGTCAGCCTGATCTCGCTCGACATCCCGGCCTATGCGCCGGACGCGCTGCCGCCCGAGCTCGCGGCCATCCCGCCGGTCAAGCCGGGCAGCCGGGGCCTCAGCGCCTGAGGACCCTCTGGCCTGAGCGCCATCTTGCAAGCCCGCTGGGAGACGCCACATTACAGCCATGGGATCGCTTCGAGTCCGGCGGTCATTTGACATTGTTAGACCGCTATCTTTCTCGATTCTCTTATTTGAACGTTTTTTGAATCGCGTTTTTTCCAGGAGTCATTGCCATGGCGGCCGATCCGCGCACGGCGCTTTTCATCGATGGCGCCAACCTCTACGCCACCTCGAAGCAGCTCGGCTTCGACATGGACTACCGACGGCTCCTCAAGGAGTTCCAGTCGCGCGGAAACCTGATCCGGGCCTTCTATTTCACCACGCTGGTCGAGAGCGAGGAATATTCCTCGATCCGGCCGCTGGTCGACTGGCTCGACTATAACGGCTACCGGGTCGTCACAAAGGCGGCAAAGGAGTTCACCGACGCGACCGGCCGCCGCCGGGTGAAGGGCAATATGGATATCGAGCTCGCGATCGAGATGCTCGAGCTCGCGCCGCATCTCGACCAGATCTACCTGTTCTCCGGCGACGGCGATTTCCGCCCGCTCGTCGAGGCGGTCCAGCGCAAGGGCGTGAAGGTTTCCGTGGTCTCGACCATCACCACCAACCCGCCGATGGTCTCGGACGAGCTGCGCCGGCAATGCGACGAGTTCATCGACCTGTCGCAGCTCATGCCGAAGATCGGGCGCGACCCGGCCGAGCGCTCCGCGCGCAGCACGGCGCCGGCATCGCCCGGGCATCCCGGGCTGGAGCGCCGCTACGGCATCCGCCAGGGCGACGAGACCGTCGAGAGCTGAACGGCGCCGGAGCCGCTGACGAAAGGTCAGCGGCTATGCTAGGACAGATTCGGCACGGCCTCCGGTCGAACTTTCCGCATCTCGGCCAGTTGGGTTGTGACACTCATCGCAACGGGAGGCTTCATCGTGCATCGCCGTCATTTCCTCACCGGGCTCGCCGCCGGCTCCACCGGCGCTTTCGTGATCGCCAGACCGGCTCTGGTCCTGGCGCAGGCCGCACCCGCTCCCGCGGCGCCCCCGCCTCCCCCGACCTTCACCCTGCCGCCGCTCGGCTATGCCTATGAGGCCCTGGAGCCCAATATCGACACGGCGACGATGCGCATCCACCACACCGCGCACCATCAGGCCTATGTCAACAACGCCAACGCGCTGGCGAACCAGTGGGATGGCTTGAAGACGACTCCGATCGAGACGGTGCTCGCCGACCTCTCCGCCGTGCCCGAGAACGTCCGCACCGGCGTGCGCAACAATGTCGGCGGCCACTGGAACCACACGTTCTTCTGGGAGCTGATGACGCCGGGCGGCGCGCAGCAGCCGTCGGCCGAGCTGAAGAGCGCAATCGAGGCCTCGCTCGGCTCGACGGTCGATCTGGTGACGAAGCTGAACGCCGCCGCGATGGGCCGCTTCGGCTCGGGCTGGGCCTGGCTCGTCGTCGACAAGGACAAGAAGCTCGCGATCGTCTCGACGGCGAACCAGGACACGCCGCTCGAGCTCGGCGCCAAGGCCGTGCTCGGCGTCGATGTCTGGGAGCATGCCTATTATCTCAAGCACCAGAGCCGGCGGGCCGACTATCTCACGGCCTGGTGGAAGACGGTGAACTGGGACAAGGCCAACGCCAGTTTCAAGAAGGCGATGGGGTAGCACCGGCCTTGTCCCCTCTCCCCTTGCGGGAGAGGGTTAGGGTGAGGGGTCGCGCTGCCGCGCCTTGCTGGCTTACGCATCGCGAAACGTCATTGCTCGACATGTCGCGAAACCCCTCATCCGTCTCGGCTTCGCCGAGCCACCTTCTCCCGCAGGGGGAGAAGGGCACGCTCACCCGCCGGTCTTCATGATCCGCGCCTTGTCGCGATTCCAGTCGCGGGTCTTCTCGGTCTCGCGCTTGTCGTGCAGCTTCTTGCCCTTGCCGAGGCCGAGCTCGACCTTGGCCCGGCCCTTCTCGTTGAAATAGACCTTGAGCGGGATGACGGTGTAGCCCTCGCGCTGGATCGCGCCCATCAGCTTGTTGATCTGGCGGCGGTGCAGCAGCAGCTTTCGCGGCCGCTTGACGTCGTGGTTGAAGCGGTTGGCCTCGAGATATTCCGGGATATGGGCGTTGAACAGGAAGAGCTCCGTGCCCATCGGCCCGGCATAGCTCTCCCCGATCGTCGCCTTGCCGCCGCGCAGCGACTTGATCTCGGTGCCCTGCAGGGCGATGCCGGCCTCGAGCGTCTCGGTGATCTCGTAATTATAGCGCGCCTTGCGGTTGTCGGCCGCAAGCCGGTAGCGCTCGGGGTCGGGCTTGCTCATGCCTGCGAACCGAATCCGTACGCCTTCACCAGTCCCGCCATCGCCTGCGATTCCGATTCAGGTTGAGCGCTCAAACCGTTGAGAACGCCGAGCTTGTCGGCTTCCTGGCGGTTCTGGCTGAGTTTGAACTTGCCGGCGATGGCCGCGATCTCGATCTCGATGCCGACGATGCCGCGCGTCTGCGCCGCGATGAAGGGCTCGGGCGCATCGGAGACCGACCAGGGCTCGGCGCGCGGCGCCTCCTGCTGGCGCGTCAGCGATTCGAGCTGGGCGCGCAGCCACTCGCCATCCTCGATGGCGCGGGCCGGGCCGCGGACCTGGACCGTGACATAGTTCCAGGTCGGCACGACCTTGCCGTGCTCCTGCTTCGAGGCGTACCAGGCCGGCGTGACATAGTGCTCGACGCCGGTGAAGACGACCAGCGTCTCGGCGCCGGCGGCGATCGCCTTCCATTGCGGGTTGGGCCGCGCCAGATGCGCGCGCAGCACGCCCTGCTCGCCGAGCTCGGGATGCAGCACGAAGGGGACGGGATTGGCGAGAAGCCCGTCGGCGCCGGCCGTCACCAGCGTAGCGAGCGGATTGGCCCGGATGACGCCATGCAATGCCGCGCGGTCCTCGACCTTGAAATGGCTCGGTTCGTACATCGTCCTGTCCCCGACGCGTTGCCGGGGCGACCGGACGAACGCAATTCCCTTATCTAGAGGCTGCTAGTGACCATGGGTAGGGTTTGGGTGAGGTCAAACCGTCCGAATGCCAGGAGCATTGCGCAGCTGATACCGCTGGTATCGGCAAGCGATGCGACGCCGCAGTCGGCCGGTTTCACCTCACCGCGCAGCGGCGTGGCGCTTTTGCCCGATCGCGGCGTCGCTCGTCACGGCCAAGCCGCAAGGCTTGGCCGCGCCAAGCTCCTGGCCCTCGGGCAAAATCGCCGGCGCCCAAACCCTATCCATGGTCACTAGCAGCCTCTAGGCATTCAACAGGCCGGCGTGAACCATGGCCTCGCGGATGACCTTGCCGGTCGGCGGCGTCACCGGCATCAAAGGCAGGCGCAACTCCTCCTCGACACGGCCGAGCAGCTTCAGGCCATGCTTGGCGCCGGCCAGGCCCGGCTCCTTGAACACCGCGTCATGCAGCGGCACGAGCCGGTCCTGGATCTTCAATGCGCCGGCATAGTCGCCCTTCAGCGCGGCGACCATCAGGTCGGCGCAGAGCTTGGGCGCGACATTGGCGACGACCGAGATGCAGCCATGGCCGCCGGCGGCCATATAGGCCAGCGCCGTCATGTCCTCGCCCGAGAGCTGGATGAAATCCGGCCCCATGGCGTGGCGCTGCTGCGAGACGCGGGCGAGATTGGCGGTCGCGTCCTTGACGCCTGCGATGTTCTTCAGCTCGTAGAGCCGGGACATGGTCTCGACCGACATGTCGACGACAGAGCGCGGCGGGATGTTGTAGATGATGATCGGGATGCCGACCGCGTCGTTCACCGCCTTGAAGTGCTGGTACATGCCCTCCTGGGTCGGCTTGTTGTAATAGGGCGTCACCACCAGCAAGGCCTGCGCGCCGGCCTTCTCGGCATGGGTCGCGAGGTCGATCGCCTCGGCCGTGTTGTTGGAGCCGGCGCCGGCGATGACGGGCACCCTGCCCTTCACCGCATCGAGGCAGATCTCGACGACCTTCTTGTGCTCGTCATGGCTGAGCGTCGGGCTCTCGCCCGTGGTGCCGACCGGCACGAGGCCGTGGCTGCCGCTCTCGATCTGCCAGGCGATCAGCGCGCGCAAGCCACCCTCATCGACCCGGCCGCCTTTGAAAGGCGTCACCAGAGCGGTGAGTGAGCCGGTGAAAGGCGCGTGCTTGGTCATGATCGGAACGTCCTGAAGCGGTATCCGTTACAGCGGGCGACAGACATAACCCCTTGCAAGGCACGCGGAAAGCCGGCAATTCATCAAAAATCGTGTGCTCGATGGTTAAGGCTTCATCAAGACCCTTCACCGACCATCGCCGATCAACGCCTATCCGGGGGACCCGCCATGATATGGCTGCCTGCCTCTCGACGGCTGATTGCATTGGCCGTTCCCGCCCTTCTCGTCGTCGCCAGCACCCGCGCCGGCGATGATGGCGGCCAGGTCCAGCAACAGGAGCGTGCCGCGCCTGTCGTCGCCGCAAGCAATGCGGCGTCAAGCGACGCAGCGGCACGTGATGTGGCGGCAAGCGTCGCCCCGGAAAGCGTCGCCCCGAACAACGCCGCTCCGAAAAGCGTTCCGGCCAGCGTCGTGACGGCGAGCGTCGAAGTCGAAACCACCAGCGCGCTTCCGCCTTTTCCCAATGATGAGCTCCGTCTGGGCGAGAACCTCGACCTCGACACCCTGAAGGCCGCCATCGAGGCCTATCGGCGCGGCGCGACCGCGGAGGGCGACACGCTCGCCGCCGGCATCGATGACCGCATCGCGCGCACGATGCTGGAATGGGCCGCCATCCGCATGGGCGGCGGCATCGGGTTTTCCCGGATCAACGCATTCCTCGAGGCCCATCCGAACTATCCCGCGACGGCGCTGTTCCGCCGCCGCGCCGAGGCCGCGCTGATCTCCGAGAAGAAGAGCATGGCGACGGTGCGCGCCTTCTTCCACGCCCAACAACCCCTCAGCCCCGTCGGCCGGGTGGCGCTCGCGCTGGCGCTCAAGGCCGAAGGTCGTGGCGACCAGGCCGTGGCGATGATCCGCGAGAGCTGGCGACGCGACCATTTCGGCCAGGCACTGGAAACCCTCGTGCTGAACGCGTTCGGCGACAAGCTGACGCCGGCCGATCATCGGCTGCGCGCGGAGCGCTATCTCTTCCGCGAGAAAGCCGGCGCGGCCTTGCGCAATGCGGCGCGGGTCTCCGCCGACTATGTCGTGCTCGCCAAGGCGCGCCTCGCCAGTGCGCAGGCGAAGCGGCCGATCGCGCAAAAGCTGATCGACGCCGTGCCGGCCGCGCTGCGCAGCGACATCTCCTTCGCCTTCCTGCAGGCGCAGCAGGCCAGGCGCGCCGACAAGCCGGCCGAGGCGGCCGCGGCCCTCGCAAAGGCTCCGCGCGACCCGGCCCTGCTCGGCGATGGCGACGGCTGGTGGAGCGAGCGCCGGCTCGTCGCCCGCGAACTGCTCGACGAAGGCGACGCCGCCACGGCCTATGTGGTCGCAGCCGGGCACGGGGCCGAGGACGACGCCGAGCGCATCGACGCCGAATGGCATGCCGGCTGGATCGCGCTGCGCTTCCGCGACCAGCCCGGGCTCGCGCTCGCCCATTTCGACGAGGCGGCCAAGATCGCCGGGACGCCGATTTCCGCGGCGCGCGTCGCCTATTGGCAGGGTCGCGCGCTGGAGGCGATGGACAAGGGCGAGGAGGCGAAGGAGGCCTATGCTCGCGCCGCGGCCCACCCGATCGCCTATTACGGCCAACTCGCCCGCGCCAGGCTCGGCCTGCCCGACCTGCCCTTGCGCAGTTCGGCGGCCGCCGAGCTGGCGCATCTGCCCGGCCATCAGGGCGTCAGGCTGCTTTACCAGATCGGCGCCCGCGATCTCGCCGCCACCATGCTGAACGACCTCGCCCAGCGCCTGCACACGACGCCGGCGCTGGAGGCGGTGGCGGAGCTGGCGAGACGCGAGGGCGACGTCCGGGCGCTGCTGGGCGTCGGCAAGGCGGCGCTCCAGCGCGGCTTCCCGCTCGACAACGCCGCCTTCCCGACCTTCGGCGTCCCGGACTTCCCGGTGCTCGGCGATCCGATGGAGCGGGCGATCGTCCACGCCATCGCGCGCCAGGAAAGCGCCTTCGACCCCGCCGCGGTCTCGCATGCGGGCGCGCGCGGCCTGATGCAGATGATGCCGGCGACAGCCAAGGAGACGGCGCGTCGCGCCAACATGCCCTTCGACCTGCCGCGGCTCGGCCAGGATGCGCTCTATTCGGCGCAAATGGGCGCGGCCCATCTCAACGACCTGCTGAAGGACTGGCGCGGTTCCTACATCCTGACCTTCGCCGCCTATAATGCCGGTTCCGGCAATGTGAAGAAATGGATCGCGGCCTATGGCGACCCGCGCAAGCCGGAAATCGACGCCGTCGACTGGGTCGAGCGCATCCCGTTCTACGAGACGCGCAACTATGTCCAGCGCGTGATGGAGAACCTACAGGTCTACCGGCAGCGGCTCGACCAGCGCACCGCCTATCTGATCGACTGGGACTTGAAGCGGGGTGGCGCGAAAGAGTAATTCTGTCGGGACGCTGGCGGGAGGACCGATGGATTCTGAAAGCGGTTTCCGCTCCCTCTTCGTCAGCGCGCGGAACGGACTCAGGCTGCATGCCCGCGATTACGGCCCGCTCGCCTCACCCGCCCTGCCGGTGATCTGCCTGCCGGGCTTTGCGCGCACCGCCGCCGATTTCCACGAGCTCGCCCTGGCGCTGTCCCAAAGCGGAGCCGGACCGCGCCGCGTGCTCGCGCTCGATTACCGCGGACGCGGGCGCTCCGGCTATGACAGCCACTGGGCGAATTACGACATCCGCGTCGAGCTCGACGACATGATGCAGTTCCTCGCTGCCGCCGGAATCGAGGAGGCCGTCTTCGTCGGCACCTCGCGCGGCGGGCTGCTGACGATGGCGCTCGCGGCGGCGCGGCCGGCGATGATCAGGGGCGCCGTGCTCAACGATGTCGGCCCGGTGATCGATGCGCGCGGGCTTTTGCGGATCAGGGGCTATGTCGGCAAGTTGCCGAGCCCGCGCAGCTATGCCGAAGGCGCCGAGATCCTCAAACGCTTGTCCGATCAGCAGTTCCCGCTCTTCGGCGCGGCCGAATGGGACATGATGGCGCGCCGGACCTGGACCGAGCGCGACGGCCGTTTCGTCACCGACTACGACCCGAATTTGATGAAGGTGCTGGAAGCGCTCGACCTCGAGACGCCGCTGCCGGTGCTCTGGAGCTATTTCGCCGGCCTCGACGGCGTGCCCGTTCTGGCGATCCGCGGCGCCAATTCCGACCTGCTATCCGACGAGACCTTGCGCGAGATGGGCGAGCGCCATCCCGATTGCGAGACCTTCACCGCGGCCGGCCAGGGCCATGCGCCCCTGCTCGGGCCGAAGGACATGGTCCGTCGCATCGGCAAGCTCATAGCCAAGGCCGAGAAGAAGGTAGCTGGAGCCCAGCCCGAGACCGGAACGCCGTCATCCCGGACAAGCCGCGTAGCGGCGCAGCTCCGGGATCCATCATAAGGCTCGGCGCTCTACGATAGATCCCGGCGCTCCGCTTCGCTGCGGCCGGGATGACGCGCGGTTCAATCGACAAACTGTAGACGCTAGCCGTCTGGTTGTGCCCGCCCGGCCTTGATGGCGCGCGAATGCGCGGTTTCGCCGCCATTGGCGAGGATATCGGCGTCCTCGCGCCATTTCTCGCTGATCCCGCGCCCCGGAACGCCCGAATAGGCCGAGACGAACCGGATCTCCGCGTCGCGCAGCGCGGCGATCTGGTCGAAATGCCAGAGGCCGAGATGATTGAGGCTGGCGGCGATGGCGGGCCCTACACCCTTGATCAAGGTGAGGTCGTCCGGCTTGCCGTCCCTGGCGGCGGGCAGCGTGTTCTGCGGCCGCTCGCCCTCGAAGCCGCTTTCGGACATGTCGGCGACATTGCCCTGCCCGCCCGTACCATCATCGCGCGAGGAGGCGACACGGCCGGCCCGGGCCCGCGCGGAAAACTCGGTCTCGCCGCCTGCAGCGAGCGATTTGGCCTGAGCGACCCAGTTCTCCCGCTCGATCCGGCCGGGAAAGGCGAGATAGCTGCCGACCCATTCGACATTTTCCGGCGTCCAGGCCGCGATCTGATCGAAATGCCAGATGCCGAGCCCGTGCAGCCGGCTCTCGTTCTGGCGGCCGATGCCCTTGATCAGCTTGAGATCGTCGGATGTGCCGCCGCGCGCCGCCGCGAAGCCGAGCGGCCGCTTGCCCGGAATCAGGTCCTCGCCCTCGACCTTGGCGGCCGGCTGGGTGTCCCCCAGAACGGCGCCCTCTCTGGAAACGCTCTGCGATGGCAGCGGCGCCATGACGGGATCATGCAAGCCGGCCGCCGGCGCGGCTGCCGCGCCCGACCGCCCCACGGTCCGGATCAGGCAAGCCAGGCAGCAGCCGGCGAGATAGGCCGCCACATAGAGCAGCGCCGTCTCCAGCCAGAGCGCCGGCATGCCGTTCACGGCCTGGAGCCAGACCAGCGCCGCAACCAGCGCCCAAGCCGCAGCGACATAAGGTATCGGCCCGGCCCAGAACCGGAATTTGCCGCCGGTGCAGGTGATCCAGCCAATGACGAGCCCGATCGCGAAGGCTGCAAGCAGGAACCAGACGAACTGGGTAGCCAGATAGAGCATGCCGGCGCCCCCTATTTCGCGACGGTGAACTGGACGCGGCGGTTCTTGACCTTCGCCTCCGGTTCGCTGTGGGGGACGAGCGGGCGTTCGACGCCGAAACCCTTCGTCTCGAGCCGGCCGGCATCGATACCGCGACCAACCAGTTCGTCGCGCACCCGCTGGGCGCGCCGGTTCGAAAGATCGAGATTGTCGAAGCCGTAGCGCTCTCCATCGAAATTGGCATGCCCCTCGATCGTGACGCGCGCCTGCGGGCATTGCTTCAGGATCGTCGCGGCATCCCTGATCGCCTCCTCGGTGGTGGCGTCGAGATTGACCACGGCCGTGCCCTGGCTGAACAGCACCGAATGGCGCCCGGTCAGAGCGTCGAGGTCGTTCTGGCAGGTATTGGGCGGGTCGATGACGCAGCCGGTCTGGCGAAGTCCGATCTCCGCCCGTCCCGAGAAGCCCGAGGGCAAACCGGTCGCCGCGCTCGTCTCGACCTCGGTCTTGATCAGCTCGCGGCAGGTCAGGCCCTGAAGCTCGACCCGTGTGTCGACGAGGCGCGCGCTGCCGAGATCGAGCCTGAGGAGGTCGCTGACCGCTGTTTTCGCCGCCGCCGCGAACCCTGCCGGCGCGCCGGGCACGAGGCGTGTCTCGTCGGTGACCTTGCCCTGCAAGGGCGAACCCTCAAGCACAGTGAGAATGGCTGCGCGCGCCTGCGCATCGGGCAAATATCCGGACAGGCCGATGCCCGAGCGATCGACGGCGATCGTCAAACCGTAAGGGCGCAGGCTGAGCGCAGTCACGGCCTGCCCGGGCCCAAGCGTGAGCCCGCCAGGCAGAGGCTGCCGCTTCAGCGCCGCATCGAGCGCACGCCAGCCCGCCTCGTCGGCGACCGCGCCGGCGATCGCAGCGCGCGCTCCCTCGATCGAGACCGTGCCGCTGCTCATCTTGCCGAGCAGGTCGAGTAGAAAACCGGTTGCCGCCGCGAAATCCGGCGTATCGCGCAGATTTGGCTCCGCCATCATCCGGTCCTCGACGGCAGCGGCGCCCGCCGCCCCCCGCGCCATCTGCAGCACGGCGCTTCTTGCCGCCTCGTCGCGCACGAGGCCATCGAGCACGACGCCCCGTTCGTTCTTCTCGGCCCGCCAACGCAACGGAACCGCCGCAGCCTGTGACGAGGAAGGCGGTGTCGCGGCGCCTCCCCTCGTCCCATTCGGATTTGTCTCCGTTGGCGCGTTCGGCCGTGGCGCCTGGCCCGGAGCTCCCGACGGCGCCGGCGGGACGACCGCCGGGGTTTCCGGCGATGCCGGCATCGGGGGCGGGGCCGGCGGGCAGGAGATCGTCGCCTGGGCAACCGAATCCGGCCCGTCCGCTTGGGCGATCTGGAGACGCAGCGCTTCGCAGGCCCCGAAATCCGCCGGCCCGGCACCGCTGAGCCGGTAGTCGCCCGCCTCGAGCTCGACCTTGCCGCTACGCAGCCTGGCGAGGTCGCCGACAGCGCGGGTGATCTTGGCGAGAAAAGCGCTCGGCTCGCCAAGTGCGAATTTGGCTTCGTCCTCGACCCGGGCTGGCTCGGGAAAGCTGCGGCGGAGGGCAGCATCGGCCTGCCGCCGGATGGCGTCGGACGGATAGAAGCCCGTCACCGTGACGGCACCATCCTCGGTCTTTTCCGCGGCCCAGCGATAGGGCGCGATGGTCGGCGGCTCGAGGGAGCAGTCGACTGCGCTGAAGGCGCCCTGCGCCAGGCCCGCACCACGGGCCCGCAAAGCCAGGAAATCATCCGGCGTCCTGGCCTTGCCCTCGATGCAGAACCGCGTGTCGTCGAGAGCAACCTTCCCGGCGGAGATCCGCGCCAGCTCGGCGACGATGCTTTTCGTCATGGCGGAGAAACCCGCCGGGGCTCCGAAAGCGAGCATCTGGCGGTCGTCGATGCGCAAACCGGGGAGCGCGGCGCCCGCGGCCGCGACATTCGCCATCGCGGTCGTCTCGTCGGGGACGAATCCGCTCAGCGTGACGGCGCCGTCCTCGCGCGAGGCGGCCCAGCTATAGGGCTTCTGCGCGACCACTTGCGACAATCCGCCCAAGGCACGGCGCACGCCGAACTCGCCGCGCAGCTGCACCATCGCTTTCGCGGCGCCGTCCGCCGAAGCGGCCTCGCCATTGATGGAGACGTCGCGCCCGGACGCGCGCGCCATGATCGGCCTCGCACCGGGCGCCTCGCCGGCCGCCTGCGCCGCCACCGCCATGGCACGACGGGCGACATCCTGCTGGACGGCGTCGCCAAGGGAGAGATTGCCGGCGCTCCAGAGCAAGGCCAGCGGCACCAGGCCCCATAACCAATTCGCCGGCTGCGCCATCACCTACCCCTGATAACCCGGCTTCACCTGTCGGCCGGACGTCGCTCCCGACCGCCAAGTCAGTCCAGATGACATGATCATGTCAAGCATGACAGCCGACCTAAGCCCACGAAACCCAAACGAAAAAAGCCCCGGGTTTCCCCGGGGCTTCCGACTAGGATCGGAGAACCGATCAGAAGTCGCGCTGGATGCGCAGACGGCCCGACAGAGCGTCGTCCGACTTGATCAGACCCGGGCGGCCATCGGGACGGCCAATGCGGTTCTTGAGCTCGACGCGAGCGTAGAGAACCTCGACGCCGATATCCAGACCAGCAACCGGCGACCAGATCAGGTTGGTGCCGACGCGGAACTCCTTCGGATCCCAGTTGCCGACCTGACGGGCGTAGTCGAGCTCGGAATACGAACCGTAGACGGCCTGACGGATGGTCGGGGTCCAGTAGTGCAGCAGGCCGGCGGTGATCGCAAAGCCCTTGGTCAGGTGCAGGCGACCATTGACGTCGACGACAGCATCGGCGTTGGCGAAGTCGATCAGACCGACGCGCGAGTCCTTACCCCAGGTCGAGCCGGGGCTGTTGCCGCCGTAACCGAGATAGGAGATGCCGCCCTCGGCATAGGCCGCCTGCAGCCAGAGCTCGTCGCCAGCGGCGAGCATGGGCAGGTTGATCTTGACGCCGCCCTGGAGGGCGAAGCCGACATCGTCACCCTTCAGGCCGAGAACGCCGACCGGGGAAGCAACGTTGCGCTGGAAGATCGCACCCGACAGCTGAGCGGAGCCCCAGCCCTGCGTGACGTTCAACGAAGCGATGACATCCGGATAGTCCGAACCACCGATCGGATACTGGCCAGTGATGAAGGCCTCACGCTCCGAACGATCTTCCAACGACAGGGTCGCCGAGAAGCCCGAACCGAAGGTCGCGGTATAGGCCAACAGGTTGGCGGAGAGGTCCGAGCCGCGGATCGGGCCGTAGTTCAGCGCGTCGGCGTAGAAGTCGAAGAACGACTGCGCGCGACCGGCGGTGATCGGTCCGAACTGGATGAAGCCCTTCTCGAGGTTGGACGAGACAGTGCCCTGACCGCCGCGGCCAGCCGCGAAGTTCGGGCCGGTCGAGTTCACGCCCTGGCCGTAGGAGCCGTTCGAGACGGTCATCTCGTAGCGGATGAAGGTGCGCAGCGTGCCGTAGCTGGTGGCGGTACGGGCGTCGATGTTCAGACGACCGCGAGCGCGGAAGCCATACTGATCCTGAACGTCAAGACCCGGAGGGTTGAAGCGCTCCTGGACCAGGTACTCAGCGCGGATACGACCACCGACGCGAAGGCAGGTGTCGGTGCCCGGGATGTAGAAGAAGCCTGCGCCATAGGCGGAGCAGACGCGAACGTATTCGACCGGAGCGGCCTTCCGCGAAGGAAGATCGGCGGCCTGAGCCCCGGCGACCGCGGCGATGCCGGCGGCGGAACCGAGGAGGAGGCTCTTAACGAGCTTCATTGGTAACCTCCAAAAGAGTTTCGAGACCCTCGGGCTTCAGCGTGTTCTTGACGACCGGCCCCAGGAGACCAAACCGGCGAACCCGCCTATCCCGGTCTTTCGCCCGCGTCCCTGAACCATTCAGAGGCGAAGACGAAAAACAGCGACCGGGAACGTCCCGACGCATCACCACCATACGAATGCCGGATTGCCGATCAACCGCGATCACGCCGCCGCGAGGTCCGGGGGGGTGCTTTGGAACCCGGTGTTGCAGGCGCGCCACGCTTTGAGGGGCGAAATTTACCACGCGTTAACCGCACCGGCCGGATCGGCCCCGCACAGCGCCCCAGCACCGCAGAATCGGCGAGCGACTCGAATCGCGGCCCGCCCGGCGATCCCGGTCTCCCTCGCCGACCAGCCGTCACCCCGCGTTCAATATTCCCATTCCGCCCCGACACCGACGGCGGCGCTGCCATCGGCCCCGGTCTCGGCCTGGATCTTGAGTCGCTTGGTGACGTCGATGCCGACCGAGACGCCGCTATCCTCGGGCTTGGCGCCGGCCTTCACGCCGACCGAGACATTGTCGCTGATATAGCGCGAGGCGCCGACCGTCGGCCCGCCGGCACCGACCTGGATGTCGAGATTGTCGACGCCGAGCGATTTGCGCAGCCGCTCGAACGAATCGTCGCCGCCACCGCCGGCGAACTGCGCCGCCGTCTGCGCCAGCTGCAGCGCCTGGAAGGGCGAGAGCGAGCCGGAGGCCCGCGCGAAGAGCAGGCGCGACAGCACCTCGTCCTGCGGCAGCTCGGGCTGGGAGGTGAAGGCGAAGGCCGGCTGGTCGGCCGGCCCGGTCACCAGGATGCGGGCAGTGACGTCCGAGGCGCGGGTCTCGGCGACGAAATCGAGCTCGGGAATCACGCCGCCGGCGAAGGTCAGGCGGCCGCGGCTGAAATCCAGCCGCTGGCTGAGCACCGAGAGCCGGCCGCGGCGCATGTCGAAGCCGCCGTCGAGCACGGGCGAGGCCAATGTGCCGCCGACGCGCAGCTCGCCGCCGAGCTCGGCATCGATGCCGCGGCCGCGGATGAAGACGCGGTTCGGCGCCGAGACGGTGATGGCGAGGACGGCATCGAAGGCCGGGGCCGGCCGGCCGCCGCGTTTGCCGGCTGGTTTCCTGGCCTTGCGCTGCGCGGCGAGGCGCGCGGCCGCCGTGCCCTTGGCGTTGACGTGGCGAATGCCGTCGACAGGCCGTAGTGTCGCCGGGAGCCGGTCGGGAACCGTGACGTCGAGCGAGACGACATCGACGCGTCCGCCGATGCGCGGGCGCTGCGCCAGCGGCCCGGAGAGCTCGAGATCGAGGTTGGAGACCGCGGTCACGATGCCGCTCGAGACGAGTTGCGCCCGGTTGCCCTGGAGCCTGATGCTGCCCGGGAAACCCGCAGCCGGATCGACCCGCACCTGCCCCGAGGCCGAGAGCGTGCCGCCATTGGGCGTCCGCGCCACGGCCCGCTCGATCGTCAGGTTCTCGCCATTGGCGGCGATGCGCGCCTCGATGCCGGTCAAACGCACGCCCTGGAGCGCGTCGGTGAAGCTGCCATTGCTGAAGTTCGCCGCCCCGCTCAGCCTCGGCGCCGCGGCGGTGCCGCCGGCGCGCAGATCGAGCGCGAGCGAACCGGTCACGCGCTGTCCCTGGGCCGCGATCATGGTGTTGGCGAGCCCCGCGTCGAACCGCCCCTGCGCGGCGAGATCGAGCGGGCCGGTGGCGCTGAGCGGCGCCGTACCCCGAATCGTGAGATTGGCGCCGCGCCCGGCAGCGATCGACGCATCGACGCTGGTCTGGCGGCCCGAGAGGCGGCCATTGCCGCTGATCTCCACCGGGGGCAGGCCGGCGCTGCGCGTCTCCGGCGTCACCAGCCGGGCGATGCGAAGCTGCCACGGCCCGGTCAGGGCGTCGGGCTTGCCCGAAATCTGCGCCTCGGCATTGAGCGTGCCCGAAATGTCGAGCTTCGGTGCGGCGAGCCGTGCGGCCGAGAGCGGCACGTCGCGCGCGGTCACGCGCAGATCGAGCGTCTCGCCGGCCCGCCCGTCGACGCTCAGGCGGCCGCCATCGATGGCGAGCGCCAGATTGCCGATCTCGACGCCGCCTGCTGGGAAACTCAGAGAGGCCGGATTGGCGAGCGCGATGCGCCTGCCGTCGCGGCGAGCCTCGAAGGAGGCGATGTCGATCCGCAACGGATCGCCCGGCACCAGCGAGCCCGCGCCGTTGAGGTTGAAGCCGCGCGCATTGGCCTTGAGCGTGAAAGCGCTCGCCTCGGCGGCGCCCTTCGATTCGAACCGGATCGCGCTGATCGGCTCGCCCGAGATCACCGCCCTGTCGACGGCGAGCAGCGCGTCGATCGCGGGGCGCCCGTAGAGATCGGCGGCGCCCACGGTCGCGTCGAGCTTTTCGAGCGAGACGCCGGCTGCGTTGATGCGTGAGCCTTTCGCCTCGAGATCGAGATTCTGCCGGCCTTCGACCAGTGACAGCTTGAGGTCGGCGTCGAGCTGGCCGCCGAGCTTGGTCAGAGCCAGCGCCGAAAGATCGTCGAGATTGCGCGCGGCCAGTGTCAGACGGCCGGCTGCGCGCTGCGCGGGGTCGAGCGTGAGATTGCCGCCGAGCTTGACCGAGCCGATGGCAATGTCGAGCGCGGACAGGTTCCAGCCATCATCCGGCAGCCGCGCGAGCTGGAGTGAACCCGTCGCGGGCTTGCCCTCGATCTCGCCGGCCAGGGTCGCGCGGGTGTCGAGTGCGCCCTGGAGGTCACGGATCGTGGCATCGATGGCGAGGCGCGGGATCGGGCGGCCGAGCGCGGTCGCATTCGCGATCGCGGCGTTGAGCGTCGCGTCGAGACGGTTCTGCGGCCCGGAGAACTGCAAGGCGACGTCGCCTTTGCCGGAAAGGCGCGGATTGGCGCGCTTGAGATCGGGAAGCGTCACGGCGGCGCGCAGGTCCGAAGCTTCGCGGCCGACACTGCCCTCGGCCGTGAAGGCGACATGCTGGCCCGCGAGCTTCAAGCCGCCGACGCTCACGCCGCCATCCGCCAGCGTGCCGACGCGCCCGGCGAGCGTCACGGTTCCGGCCAGCAGCCGGTCGAGCGCGGCCTCGCCTGTACCGAGCCGTTCGGCACGGCCGTCGAGCACGGCCGAATAGAGGTTCCTGCGCGGAACGCCGTCGACATCGGCGGTCAGCTCGCTTCGGCCCGAAAGCGTGCGGCCGGCGAGCGCGCTCAGTCGCGACAGGTCGGGCAAGACCGCGCGGGCCTGGCCGAGGACGCGGTCATTGCCGAGGCGGCCCTTGTAGTCGACCTCGGCGCCCGACATGGCGAGCCGCAAGGTCTCGAACTCGGCGCCGCCCTTCCCTTCGCCGGTCCCCCGGAGGGTGAAGATGACGCGATCGCCAACGATGCGGGCGAATTTCGGATCGGTCAGCTCGACGCCCGTCGCCTCGCCGTCGGCGACGAGCGCGATGCGGGTATCGGCATTTCCGATCGAGCCGTTCGGCGTCGCCGTGAAGCGCATGGTCAGCTTGCCGAGCTCGCCGGCCGGCACGCGGGCATCGGCGGCGTCGAGCGAGGCGACGACGCGCGGCCCTACGGCCGGGCCGGTAATGGCGGCATCGAAAGCGAGCTTGCCGATCTCGGTATCGGCGGCCACGGTACGCCCACCGGCATTGGGGATGGCCCCGGCCGTGACGCGGAAATCGAGGTTCTTGTCGGCGCCGTAGCGGCCGCGGATGTCGAGCCGCGCCAGCGCCGAGACCAGCGCCAGGTTACGGACATCGACCGCGCCGTCGTCGACGAAGCCGACCGTGCCGTCGAGCCTGGTCGAACCGGCGAAGACCGGGGCAACCGGCGGCGGCATCAGGCCCTCGATGCGCGCATCGAGCGCCAGGGCGAGGTTTCGGCCGTTTCCGGCCCGGGACAGATTGGCGGAGCCCTGCGCGCCGATGGTCTCGCCGGCCGTGAAGGTCAGGTTCGAGCGGAAGGAATCGAGCGGGCCGTCGCCGTTGAGGTCGAGCTTGACCGGCGGCTGGTCGGGCAGCCCGGCAAGGCGCGCGATCAGGCCGCCCTGCGGCTCGTCGAACTTGGCGGCGACCTGCAGCCGGGTGGTTTGCGGCACGAAGCCGAGCCTGACCGAGAATTCGCCGGGCGCATCGAGCCGGCGCGCCTCCAGGCGCAGCGAAAGCCCTTCCGATGGCGCCCCCAATGAGGCCGCGCCGGTCGCGCCGAGCCGTGCCGGAACGCCGAGCAGCGGCTCGCCGAGCGCCAGCTCGCCGAGCTGGAAGGCGGCGATGTTCACCTTGACCGGCAGCTCGGGCAGGATCGGCTGGTCGCTGACCGTAGCCGCGGCCGCCGGATCCGGTATCGGCTTGCGCAGAATCTCCAGCTTGCCGACCTCGAGCCTGTCGACCTCCAGCCGGCCAAGCAGCAGCGCGGTCCGCGTCCAGATCAGCCGGACCCGGTCCAGCCTGAGCCAGGCGCCGTCGCGATCCGACAGCACGACGTCGCGGATGGTCGCGTCGGAGGAGAGCGCGCCTTCGACCGCGCCGATCGAGACCTGGCTGTTCGGCGTCGACAAGGCGCGCGAGATCAGGTCCGCCAGCACGCCGCGTTCGCTCTGGGCATTCTGGGCGAAGCCGCCGAAGCGGGCCGAGACGACGAGCCCGGCCACGAGCAACAGGGCCAGGAGCGCCAGGCGCTGAGGGGTGAGCCGGTTCCTCATCAGAGGGCTCTCATCATCAGAAGGCCTGCCCGATGCTGACATAGACCGCGACCGGCTTGTCGCCCTTGCGCCCGTTCAGCGGGGCGGCGACATCGACCCGGATCGGTCCGATCGCCGTATAGTAGCGCAGGCCGAGGCCGGCCGACATGCGCAGCGTTTCCTTGAAATCGGGGAAGCTCGATTCGAAGGCCGTGCCGGCGTCGAAAAACGGCACGACGCCGATCGTGTCGGTGATCTTGATGCGCGCCTCGACCGAACCCTCGAACAGGCTGCGCCCGCCGGTCAGCCGCCCGAGCGGGCCGAGCGGCGAGAGCGTGCGATAGGCGTAGCCGCGCACCGAGCCGCCGCCGCCGGCATAGAAACGCCGCGTCGCGGGGATGTCGTCGAGCCCGGCGCCGGCGATCGAGCCGAAGCCGATGCGGCCGGCCAGCACGTAGCGCGCATCCTCGTCGAGCGCGTAATAGGCCGAGACCGCCGCCTTGGTCTGGACGATGCCGACGCTCGAGCCGAGGAAGGTCGGATAGGGCGTCACCGAGGCGGTGGCGCGAATGCCGCGCGTGGGGTCGAGCAGGCTGTCGGTCGAATCGTATTTCACCGAGAGCGGGATGCCGACCAGCGTGTAGTCGACCTGGCCGAGCACGTCGCTGGTCTGCCCGCGCTCGACCTCGATGCCGGCCTGGACCGAGAAGGTATCGCTGAAGCGCCGGCGGATCGCCGTCGTCACATTGGCGTAGCGGGCGGTGTAGCCGCCATAGCGGTTGGTGCCGACACGCTCGCGTGTGCCCATCCCGTCGAGCAGCCAGTCGTAGCGGCTGCCGTTCAGCGCCGGCTTCATGAAGCTGAACGAAAAGCGGCCGCCGATATCGGATTCCTCGAAATCGCCGAATCTCTGGATCTTGGTGCCGTCGATGCGCGGGGCGAAGAAGATGTCGGCCTCGAGCCGAAGCCGCTCGGCGCCGCCGAACAGGTTGCGGTGCTCCCAATAGGTCTTCACCGCTGGCCCGTCGATCGTCGAATAGCGGGCCGAGAAGCCGATCAGGCGCTTGGGCCGCTCGGTCACGTCGACGAAGATCGGCAGGTTGCCATAGGCGTCGAGCGCGTCCGCCTCGCGGATGCGGGCCGAGCCGATGGCCGGGATCGTGGTGATCGACTTGCGCGTGTCGGCCAGCGCCTTCGGCGAATAGGGATCGCCCGGCTCCAGATAGATGAAGGAGCGGACGACATGAGGCGGCACATCGACCGTCTCGCCGATCGTGACATCGCCGAAGCCGGCGACCGGGCCGGGCTCGACGACATAGGTCACGTCCATGATCTTCGCGGCATGGTCGACGACGGGCCTGAGCTCGACGACCTTGGCGAGCGGGCGGGACTGGTTGCGCAAGTGGTCGACGAGCGCGGCCTGGGCGGCACGCAGGGCAGCCGAGGTCGCGGGATCGCCCTGTTTCAGCCGCGAGATCTTTTGCGGATCGGCGATCGCGCCGCCCGCGCCCCTGCCCTGCTCGCGAACCTCGACATTGCGCAGCTGGAAGACCGGCCCGGGCGCGACCTTGACCGTGATCGGAGCCGGATCGCGATTGCGATGGGCTTCGAGCGCGCGAACCAGCCCGGCGCCGGGCTCAGTGCCCGGCCGCAGGCCGACGCCATCGACGGCGATGGTGACGTCCGCGTTGAAATAGCCCTGCGACCAGAGCGCATCGACCAGCGGGTTGAGATCGGCCGCCATCCGGCGGGCCAGCGTCTCGCCGTCCGGCGGCGCATCCTGCCGGAGGCGGTAGAGCAGCGAGGCGTCCTGGAGCGTGCGGGTCAGCGCCTTGGCGTCGTCGACGTCGCCGAGATCGAACTCCAGCTTGTAGGGCAAGGTCGTGGCGCTGACCTCCGGCGGCTTCTCCTTCGAGCCGAACAGGCCGAACACGTCGAGCGACGAGAAATCGAAGGCCTCGGCCGGCAGCGGCTGGACCGCAAGCATTGCGGCGAAAGCGCAACCGCTCCCGCCTGCAATCCCACGCACCTTACGCCGCCACGCCCGCATCAACCCTCCAACGCAACAGAACTAAGACCTGCGGAATGAGATGTTTTTGTGATCAGGCCGCAGCTTGACCACATTTCAGCTCGTTCAGGTCGTCCCTGGATCAGCCATTATCGGCCGAATTGCCTCGCCCGGCACGGGAGAGGCAAGGCTATTCGAGACGAAGCTCAGCGCCCGCGCATTAATAATTCATGCAAGGGCGAAGGAAATCGCGGCGAGCGGGTCGAGCCTGGCGATCACGGGGCCGAGCGTCGGCGCCAGGACACCGCCGCACAGGCTGCCGGTCGTGATGACCTGGCCGGCGACGAGACCGCCGAGCGCGCTCTCGCTCTCGCGGTTGGCCCAGGCCAGAACCGGCGAGAGCGGGTCGCCATTGGCATGGAATGCCGGCTTGTCATAGAGCACGTCTCCGTCGAGTTCGACGGTGCAGATCAGGTCGCCGATCTCGTCGAAGACCTCGAAGGGCACGTCCTGGCCGATCAGGTAGCCGCCATGACCCAGGCCGTCGGCGAGCCAGAGCGGAAACGGCACCTGCGTCCAGTCGGCGATGCGGCTCTCGACGATCTCGATGCCGACGCAGGCGCTGTGGCAATGCTCCAGCAACTCGGCGCGGCTATAGGGCTTGCCGGGCCGGCGCGGCATGTCGCGCCCGAGTCGGATCGCCAGCTCGATCTCGATCCGGAGCTCCGCGCCGGGGACCGAGCGATAGGTGTCGCCCGGCTTCAGGAAAGGCCCGGGCATCAGGCCGACGATCCCGCGCCCGTCCGAGATCGAGACCTTCCAGCCCTGATGGGCATAGCCCATGTCGCTGCTGACATCGGCCTGCACGGTCATGGCCGATTCGAGATCGGCGGGCACCGGCAAGGTCTCGATATCGACGAGGCTGCGGCTGCGCCGGGCCCGGACGAACGCATCGCGCAAGGAGGTTTCGGTCGTCGTCGGCATGCGTTTCGTCCCTGTCGTGATAAGCTGTCGGTCGCGCCATCGTGCGCAGGAGGCCCCGCGCTTGCCAAGCTGCTACAGCAGCGGAGCGCCCGCCAACAAGATGCGCAAGGACACAGCCGGGCCGCGTCCTGCTGCCAGCGCCTGACCATCGGCCCGGCTTCAATCGCCCATCCGACAGCCGAAGGAGAGTACCGTGAGCGCTTCACCGAACGACCAGCGCATCGACTATGTCGAGTTCAACGTGGCCGATCTCGGCCGGGCCCGGGACTTCTACGCGGCGGCCTTCGGCTGGAGGATGACGGATTACGGGCCGGAATACTGCGCCTTCGCCGATGGCAGGCTGGACGGCGGCTTCACCACGCAGGGCGCGCCCAAGCCGGGCGGGCCGCTCGTGATCCTCTATGCCGACGACCTCACCGCGACCCAGGCGAAGATCGAAGCGGCCGGCGGCCGGATCGTCAAGCCGGCCTATGATTTCCCCGGCGGCCGGCGCTTCCACTTCACCGATCCGGACGGCTACGAGCTCGCAGTCTGGACGAAGGCGTGAGACGAAAGAATTCGCCGGCAAATAACGGGTTTTTCTGCTAGGATCGCTCCCGCAATCGTGGAGGCGACCATGCGTGCCGTCATAGAGTTGCTAGCGGCCTGGACCTCCTGGCTGTCCCGGATGCTTCTGGTGACGCCGGAGTTCATCACCAAAGATCGACGAGGCAACATGCCGCCGCCATCCGGCGGCATCGGAGCCTATTGACGATCGCTGCCCGCCCTGGGGACGGGCAGCATTGGCGCCTGGGCTATTTCCCCCAGCGCAGCGCCAGCGGATCGAGCTCGCGGGCGAGCTCGAGCAGACCCTCGCGCGTCTTCGGATGCAGCGGCGTCAGCGGGTGGCGGACGGCGTCCGACTTGATCACGCCGCCCTCCTTCATCACCGCCTTGGCCGAGCGCAGGCCGCATTGGCGGTTCTCGTAATTGATGATCGGCAGCACGCGGGCATAGAGCGCCGCCGCCTGCTTGCGGTCACCGGCGGCATGGGCGGCGAGGATCGGCTTGATCAGGTCGGGGATCATGGCGCTGGTCATCGTGCCAGTCGCGCCGGCGTCGAGATCGGCCATCAGGGTGATCGCCTCCTCGCCGTCGAAGGGGCCGGCCACGGCCGCGCCGCCTGCCTCGATCAGGGCGCGCAGCTTGCCCGCCGTGCCGGGCACCTCGATCTTGAAGTAACGGACGAGCGGAACCTCCTTCGCCAGCCGCACCATGAAGGGCACGGTCATGGTGACGCCGGAGAGCGGGGCGTCCTGCAGGATGATCGGAATGCCGCAAGCGTCCGCGACGATCTTGAAATGCTCGATCATGCCCTGCTCGTCGGCCTTGAGCAGCGCGCCGTGATAGGGCGGCATCATCATCAGCATCTTGGCGCCGGCATCGGCCGCGGCCTTGGCGCGCTGGGCGGCGATGCGGGTCGAGAAATGCGAAGTGGTGACGATGACCGGCACGCGCCCGGCGACCTGCTCGAGCGAGAGCCGCATCACCTGCTCGCGCTCGGCATCGGTCAGCAGGAACTGCTCGGAGAAATTGGCGAGGATGCAGATGCCGTCGACGCCCTGGTCGACCATCAGATCCATCGCGCGCCGGTTGCCCTCGATGTCGAGGTCGCCATTGTCGTGGAAGATGGTCGGCGCGATCGGCAGGATGCCCTTGTAGGGTTCGGTCATGATGGGTCTCTTCAGGCTGGCGGGATGATTCTGCGAAAGCCTGGCTTCGCCATGGCCTTCGCGATCGAGGGTGGAATGCTGCGGGGGAGCGCCGGGTCGGGCGAATGGCGCGCTATTTCTCCTTCTTCCGGACGGTTCCCTTGTCGATCCGATAAAGCGTGGCGCGGTCCTCGGCGCCGCCCTGGTCGTCCGTGACGCGGAAGCTCGCGGCGTCGGCCGCCTTCTGGATCGCGCCGGAGACGAAGGAGAAGACAGCCTTGCCGTCGCTGCCCCAGAAATCATTGAGCCTGGCGAAGCGCGCGCCGTCGATTCCGGCGACGTTCAGCGCCCCGTTCGCGCGATAGAGGCCGTTTTTGTCATGCGCCCAGCTGTTGGTGGGCGTCTCCAGGAGGAAGCGGAAGCTGGCCGGGTCGAGCTTGCTCTTCGGCTCACCCCACAAATAGACGGCGCTGGAATCCGCCGCCCAGGCGCCACGCTCGCCGAAGACCCGGAAGCTCGCCGGGTCGCCCTTGTCGGCGGCGACGAATACGCGGTCGGGATGGCCGAACGGCCAGCTCGTCCGGGCGAAGCTCTGGCAGAACACCCGCGTCTTGTCCTTGCCGAAGGGCTTGTCCGTCGGAATCGCCACGAAGCTTTCGGGGTCGGTTCCGGCGATCGCATAGCCGTTGAAATAGACGCGCTCCCGGTCCCTGGCGAACAAGCCGCCGAGAAGCTCGAAACTGGCCGCGTCCGCGCCTTCGATCGTGCGCCAGCGGCAAAAGACGCGCGCGCAATCGCGCGCATGGTCGGCATCGAGCACCTCGAGGCGCGCCGGGTCCGCGCCCCGAACCAGGTTGTCGACCTGGCGAGGCGCGCGGCGCATCGGGTCGTCATGGGTTTCGCGAAAGAAGACGGCATTGCCGGTCCTGAACCAAGTGTGCGCAACCGGCTCCGCGCCATCCGACGTCTTGTCGTAATCCGGATGCCACCAGCCCACGAGGCCGGGATGGTGCTTCAGGAACCAGTCCCTGAGCAGCATGCCGTGCTCGTCTTCCAACGAATACTCGACGGTGGCGCTGGTCTTCTCCTGATTGGCGTAGGACAGGGCCTCCCCATGGTGGAAGAGATGGTCGCGGTCCGCGACATAGGCGCCGTTGGCGACGAGCGAGGCGGCATCGACCCCGTCGAAATGGAAGAAGTGGCCGCCACCCTTGACGTAAAGCCGGCTGTGGTCCCGGGCGAAATAGGGGCTGCCCGCGAGCAGCGCGAAGCTGCCCGGATCGGAACCCGGCACGGGCCGTTCCTCCAGATAGAGCGTCTCGCCGTCGAGGCCGTAATCGTCATCCTCGACGCGGAACCGGTCGGCCCGCCGGCTGACCAGTTTGGCCGTGTTGTTCCGGCCGCTGAACCACCAGACGCCCTTGGCATCGCGCAGATAGCCGAACCACAGCCAGCCCTTCGTGAAGGCATGGACGATGCCGAACCCGTCGGCGGAGATGCCTCCCTTGACCTCGACAGGCGCATCCTCGCCGTCGCCGACGAGCATGATCTTTCCGTTGGTCACGGCAAAAGGCGCGGTCATTGGCGATTTCCGGTCATGGCGGCAGCTCGTCCTCAGACCCTATCGCGCCTTGCGCCCGACCGACGAGACCCCTGTCGCCCTGGCGGCAGCCCGCATGCGGCGCCTCAGACGGTGCGTGCCGCCGAGCGGCCACGCAGCCGGCGTGCGCTCGCGCCGACCAGCGGCAGCAGCAGCAGGGCGAAGCCGATCGCCATCAGGGTCGAGACCAGCGGGTTCGACCAGAAGATCGAGAGCGAGCCCTGGCTGAAGATCATCGACTGACGGAAGGCGTCCTCGGCCTTGTCGCCGATGACCATGGCGAGGATCAGCGGTGCGATCGGATAGTCGAGCTTCTTGAAGAGATAGCCGACGATGCCGAAGATCAGCGCCAGCCAGATGTCGAACTCCTTGCTGGCGACGGTGTAGGCGCCGATGAAGCAGATCATCACGATCAGCGGCCCGACGATCGAGAACGGGATGCGCAGGATCGAGGCGAAGAGCGGCACGGTCGCGAGCACGACGATGACCGCGACGACATTGCCGAGATACATCGAGGCGATCAGGCCCCAGACGAAATCCGGCCGCTCGATGAACAGCATCGGGCCGGGATTGAGGCCCCAGATCATCAGCCCGCCCATCATCACGGCGGCCGTGGCCGAGCCCGGGATGCCGAGCGCCAGCATCGGCAGCATCGCGGCGGAGCCGGCGGCGTGGTCGGCCGTCTCGGGGGCGATCACGCCCTCCGGCTCGCCCTTGCCGAATTTGGCCGGATGGCGCGAGGAGCGCTTGGCCATGGCGTAGCTCATGAAGGACGCCGCGGTCGGGCCGCCCGGCGTGATGCCCATCCAGATACCGATCGCGCTGGAGCGCAGCAGGGCCAGCCAGTAGCGCGGCAGCTTCGCCGCCGTCTTCAGCACGTCGGTGATGCGGACCTTGGCCGAGACGCCGTCGAATCTCAGCCCGTCCTCCATGGTCTGCATCAGCTCGCCTATGCCGAACAGGCCGATGACGGCGATGAGGAAGCTGACGCCGGCGAGCAGCACGTCGAACTCATAGGTCAGCCGGACGCTGCCCGAGACCGAATCCATGCCGATCGAGGCGAGCGCGAAGCCGACGCCCATCGCAACGATGGCCTTGAACGGCGAGGCGCCGCCGAGCCCGATGAAGCTCGCGAAGGTCATGAAATAGACAGCGAAGAATTCCGGCGAGGAGAAGCGCAGCGCGAACTTCGCGACCCAGCCGGAGAGCAGCGTGATCAGGATCACGCCCATCATCGCGCCGAAGCCGGCCGAGAGGAAGGCGAAGGAGAGCGCCTCGGTCGCCCTGCCCTGCTTGGCCATGGGATGGCCGTCGAAGGTGGTCGCCACCGATGACGGCTCGCCCGGAATGTTGAACAGGATCGAGGTGGTCGAGCCGCCGAACAGCGCGCCCCAATAGAGCGAGGTCAACAGGATGATCGCCGAGACCGGGTCCATCGAGAAGGTCAACGGCAGCATCAGCGAGACGCCGTTGGGCGCGCCGAGGCCGGGCAGCACGCCGACCAGGATGCCGAGCAGCACGCCGGCCATCATCAGCATGACATGGTGGAACGTGAGCGCGACCGAGAAGCCGTGCATCAGGGAGGCGATGTTATCCATGAGGCGGCACCGATCCGGAAAACGGGGTGATCAAAGGCCGATGGCCCGCTCGAGCGGGCCCTTGAGCAGGCCGATCTGGAAGAACTTCTCGAAGGTCACGTAGAACACCAGGATGGTGCCGAGCGCGGCCCCCAGCGAGACCAGCCAGCCATAGCCGCCCTGGAAGCGCATGGCGTAGATCAGATAGGCGGCCGTCGCGACATACATGCCCAGCGTGACGCTGATGATGACGAAGGCGAGCAGCGGCAGGAAGAAAGCGACGACGCGCCCGGCCCGTTCGCGGTCCAGGAAGACCTCCCGGATCTCCTCGCGTCCGGCAAGGCGCTTGCCGAACGTCACGACGAGCGTGCCGAGGCTCGCGAGCGCGACGAGCAGGCCGGTATAGAACGGGAACGCGCCGGGCTGCGGGCCGGACGAGTCCCAGCCGACGCCGAATTCGAGCGCGCCGTAGACGATGACGAGGCCGAAGGCCATCGTCGCCAACGCCATGGCGGATTCGGCCCAGAAGCGGGTGATCATGGCAGCCTCCTCCAGCGAACGGCTTGGCGCCGTCTCTTCGACTTCAACGCCGTCGTCCCGGCAGTGGTGAACGGCCGGGACGACGAGACCATATCAGGCATCGCCTGTCCCCGGAGCGGCCGAGGCCGCTCCGGAACCGGGCTTTGGGGGTGGCTTACTTCACCACCCAGCCTTCGTCCTCGAAGACCTTCTTGTTCGCGGCCTCGTCCTTGGCGACGAAGTCGGCGAAATCCTTGCCCTTCATGAAGCGCGCGGTCTGCGAGGTGCGGGTGACGAATTCCTGCCATTCCGGCGTCTTGCTGACCTTCTCCAGCACGTCGGCATAGAAGGCCACCGCATCGGCCGGGACATCGGCCGGCAGCCAGACGGTGCGCGGCATCTGGAAGGTCTCGAGCGGCAGCCCGGCCTCCTTGCAGGTCGGAATGTCGCCCCAGCCCTTGCCGTCATGGACAGGCTCGCCCTTGGCGAGGCGCACGGGCGAGAAGACGCAGAGCGGCTTCACCTGCCCGGCCTTCCACTGGCCGATATTCTCGTTCGGGTTGTTGACGTTGGAATCGACATGGCCGCCGGCGAGCTGGACGGCCGCGGCGCTGCCGCCCTGGAAGGGCACGTAGATCCATTTCACGCCGGCGGCGTCCTGGATCATCGAGGTCAGCGTCTGATCGGTGTCCTTCGACTGGCTGCCGGCCATCTTGAAGGTGCCCGGCTTGGCCTTGACCGCCTCGATATAGCTCTTGGCGTCGGCATAGGGCGCCTGGCCGTTGACCCAGAGGATGAATTCGTCGAGCGCGAGCCCGGCGACCGGCGTCAGGTCGCTGAGCTTGTAGCCGAGCTTGGCGACGTAAGGCAGCAGATAGGCGTTGTTGGTGCCGAAGATGACCCGGTTCGGGTCGCCCTTGCCGGCCTTGCCGTGGATATAGCCCTCGGCGCCGCTGCCGCCGCCCTTGTTGACCACCACGATCGGCTGGTCGAACAGCTTGTGCTTGGTGATGATCGACTGGATGACGCGGGCGAAATTGTCGGTGCCGCCGCCGGCGCCCGAGGTGACGACGAACTCGACCGGCTTGGTCGGCTGCCAGGCCTGCGCGGCACTGGCGCCGGCGAGGCTGAAGGCCACGGCGATGCCGGCCGCGATGCTCAAGGACTTCATAAGGTCTCTCCCTGGTTGATGGCTGTCGGGCGGCTTCTGTCGTGACCGCCTTGCCGGGTCCGTCTTCAGGCCGCCGCCTTGCGCGCGGCCCTTCCTTCATTCGCCATCTTGATGGCGAGGCCGAGCGCCGCCCGGGTGGCGCCGAGATTGGCGATGCCCTTGCCGGCGATCTCATAGGCGGTGCCGTGCGCCGGCGTGCAGATCGGGAACGGGAAGCCGCCGATCAGCGTGACGCCGCGGTCGAAGCCGATCAGCTTCATCGCGATCTGGCCCTGGTCGTGATACATCGTCAGGACGGCGTCGAAATCGCCGTTCTTGGCGCGCAGGAACACCGTGTCGGAGGGGAACGGTCCTTCGACCGTGAAGCCCTTGGCCTTGGCCGCCTTCACCGCCGGTTCGATCGTGTCGATCTCGTCGCGGCCGAAATTGCCGCCGTCGCCGGCATGGGGATTGATGCCCGCGACCGCGATGCGCGGCGGGTTGAAGCCGGCGGCGCGCAAATTGGCGTCGGCCAGCGTCAGGGCCCTGAGGATGCGCTCCTGCGTGATCGCGGCGGCGACCTCCGAGAGCGGGATATGCGAGGTGACGCGCGCGTTCCACAGGCCGTCGAGGATGTTGAACTCGCTCGCCGCCCCCTCGAAGCCGATCGCGTCGCGGACGAAGCGGATCTCGTCGTCATAGCCGGGATAGGCGAAGCGCATCGCCGCCTTGTTGAAGGGCGTGAAGAAGACCGCGTCCGCCTTGCCTTCGGACGCGAAGCGCAGAGCGTGGCGGAAATTGTCGGTCGCGGCCTTGCCGCCGGCGAGCGTCGCCTTGCCGCGCTCGAGCGCGGCCGGATCATGGTTCGCGAGATCGACGAAGACGGGCTTGGCCGAATCGGCGGGGATCTCGTCGCCTTCGCGAATGACGAGCACATCGGGATCGACCTTGCCGTCGGCGGCGCCGAGATCGAGCAGGCGCTTGTCGCCGAAGACGACGAAGCGGGCCGCCGAACGAAGGTCGGGCTCGACCAGGATGCGGGCCATCAGCTCGGGGCTGATCCCCGAGGGATCGCCCATGGCGGCCGCGATCGTCGGCAGCGATCCGTTCACGCGCGTATCCATGGCTTTGCTTCTCTCCCGCATCACAAGACTTGCCCTCCGACCTAGCACAGGCCCCATGACCCCACAAGTATGCTGTATGCAGCATAATCATCGTGCTATAGGTTAAGCCAAAGCGGCGGCCGGTGAGAGTCGCAACGCGGCACCGGGAGGATCGGGTATGAATTTCCACGCACATTATGCCGGCATCGGCAAAGCTGTCGAAACCTGCCTGGTCGGCAGCGGCGGCTTCGGCCAGAGCTTTCTCGGCCAGGCCCGGCGCATCAGGCTGGTCAATGCGCGGATCGCCGTCGACATGAGCGCGGAAGGCGCCGCGCGCGCCATGGCCGCCGCCGGGATCGACCCGCGCGAGATCGTGCCGTGCGAGACTCCGGCCGAGGCAAAAGCCGCCTGGGCCGCTGGCCGGCATATCGCCGCAGGCCAGCTGGAGACCGTCATCGACCTGCCCTTCGACCTGCTGATCGAGGCGACGGGCAGCCCGGAAGCCGCGACGCGCCACAGCCTCGCGGCGATCGAGGCGGGACGACATGTCGCGCTGGTCTCGAAGGAGGCCGACAGCGTCGTCGGGCCCGGCCTCACGCGCATGGCCAGGGATAAGGGACTCGTGGTCACGCCCGTCGACGGCGACCAGCCGAGCCTGCTGGTCGCCCTCGCGACCTGGGCCGAGGTGCTCGGCCTCGAGATCATCGCCGCCGGCAAGTCGAGCGAATATGATTTCGTGCTCGACGCAGCGACCGGCTCCGTCACCTGCAACGGCGTCACGCATTCCCTTCCGGAGCTGCGCCAGCACTGGCTGCCCGGCGAGCGCTCGGCCGTGGCGACCGCCGCCGAGCGCGCCCGCGTCCTCGGCAGCGCCTTTCCGCTGCGCGCCGTACCCGATCTCTGCGAAATGACGCTGGTCGCCAATGCCATCGGCCTCGGCCCGGACACGCCCGGCTTCCATGCGCCGCCGGCGCGGATCCCTGAGCTCGCCGAGCTGTTCGCGCCGCGCGAGCGCGGCGGCCTGATCTCCGGCACGCGCCGCGTCGACGTATTCCATCACCTGCGGCTGGCCGAGGAGGCGAGCTTCGCCGGCGGCGTCTTCATCGTCGTGCGCTGTGAGGACGACACCACCTGGGACATGCTGGCCGGCAAGGGCCATGTCGTCAGCCGCGCCGCCGGCACCGCGACGCTCTACCTGCCGCGCCACCTGCTCGGCGTCGAGGCGGCGACCAGCATCCTCGACGCGGCCGGCCTCGGCCGCTCCGGCTATGGCGACGATTACCGCCCGCGCTGGGACCTGGTCGCGGTGGCGCAGCGCGACCTGCCGGCCGGCACGGTGCTGACCATGGGCGGGCACCATCACAGCATCGCGGATGTCGGCGCCGAGATGCGGCCGGCCGCGGCGCTGGCCGACGACAAGCCGGCGCCGTTCTACCTCATCGCCGACCGCAAGCTCACCCGCCCGGTCGCGGCCGGAGCGGCGATCCGCTTTGGCGACGTCGCGATCGACCAGGGCTCGACGCTGCTGCAAACGCGGCTGAAGCAGGACGCGATCTTCGCGGAAACCGTGGTGGAGCGCTACGCGGCGGCGCGTTGACAGGCGATAGCCCCCATGCCGTAACGATGCAGAGCGAGGGACGGCGATGACGAACGAAGCTGACATGACCAGCGATGCGCCGGACAGCTATCCGCGCATCATGCGGCGCACCTTGCACGAGGAGGTGCTGGAGCGCCTGCGCGACATGATCATTGAGGGCCGGCTCGCGCCCGGCCAGCGCATCAACGAGGGCCAGATCGGCGCGCAGCTCGGCGTCTCGCGCACGCCCTTGCGCGAAGCGATCAAGACGCTGGCGAGCGAGGGCCTGGTCGAGATCCAACCGGCCAAGGGCGCGGTGGTGCGCCGCTTCACCGAGAACGACCTCGCCCAGATCCTGCAGGTGCTGAAGTCGCTCGAGCAGCTCGGCGGCCGCATGGCCTGCGAGCTGGCGAGCGAGGCCACGATCGAGGCGATCCATGGCCTCCACAAGGAGATGATCGCGCTCTACGAAGCCAAGAACCGGCTCGAATATTTCAAGTTCAACCAGGCGATCCACAGCGCCATCGTCGCAGCCTCCGGCAACAAGGTGCTGATGGAGATGCACGAGACCCTGCAGGCGCGGATCAAGCGGCTGCGCTTCATCGGCAATGAAGGCCCGGTGAAATGGGCGGGCGCGGTGGCCGAGCACGAGGAAATGATGACGGCGCTCTTGAAGCGCGACGCCGACGCGCTCTCGGATGTGATCGGACGCCACATGGAATCGACGCGCCTGCGGGTGCATGACGTTTTCTGAGGCTCTATCTCTAGTCGGGGGAACATCGCGAGAGGTCGCCGGTTACCGCCTGGGGGGCGATAACGCATGTCTGCGAGGTATCGATGAAATCATTCCTGTTCGCCCTGATGACGCTGGCGCTCCTCGCCTCGCCCGGTCAGGCACAGGCGCCCATGCCTCCTCACGAATTCGTCGCCAAGGCCGCGGTCTCGAACATGTTCGGCGTCGAGGCGGGGACCATGGCGCTGCAGAAGAGCGCCTCGGCGGAGATCAAGAAATTCGCCCATCTCGCGGTCAATGACCGCACCACGGCCGGCACCGGCCTGCGGCAGATCCTGGCCAAGCGCACCGGGATCAGCGCGCCCGAGATCCCCGACGGCAAGCACCAGGACATCCTGCGCGAGCTCGGCACATTGCAGGGCGCCGATTTCGACCGTGCCTATGTCAAGTCGCAGCAGCAGGCCTCCGAGGACGCCGTGGCGCTGTTCTCGGCCTATGCCGAAACCGGCACCGATCAGGAGCTCAAGGCCTTTGCCGCCAAGACGCTGCCGGTCATGCAGGCGCAGCGCGACCTGCTGAAGGCGCTGCCATCGGGCAACTGAGCGAAGCCCGCCTACAGCTCGCAGACATACATGACGAAGCTCTCGGCCGGGCCGCCGCGGCGCTCATAGAGCGCGCGCGCCGGCAGGTTGTCGGGCTCGGTCCCGACCCAGGCCTCCTCGCAGCCGAGCTCCCGGCCCCAGGCGAAAATCTCGTCCAGCATGCGCCGCGCGATGCCGCGGCGCTGCAAGGCGGGCGTGACGCCGACCTCGTCGATATAGAGCTCCGTCTTCTTGTCGGGATGCCGGTGGACCACCGCCGCGACCTGGGCGACGATCTGCCCGTCGTGAAGCGCGACCAGCATCAGATGCCCGGGCGCGGCAAGATAGGCGGCGAGCCGCGCGGCAATGACCGGCTCGTCGAAGACATCCGCCGCAACCCGCGCGAAAAGCGCTTCGTCCGCCGCGCCGGCGCGCCTGATCTCGATCTCCACGCCCCCTCCGCTCCCGTTCGGCGCGACCCCGTCGCTCAATGCCCGCTGAAGACCAGCGTCTTGATCGGCAGAACCAGGGCCTGGATGCGCAGCAGCATGGCGTGGACCACGCCGGTCGCATCGACCGCGTGCAAGGCGATACGGCGCAATGTGCCGGTATCCTTGGCCGCGATCACGTCGTGGTTGTTGCTGTAGGCGTTGGCGATGCAGCTCGATCCCGGCGTCACGCCGTCGAGCCCGCCCGGATAGAGCGGCTCCATATAAGTCAGGATGGTTCCCGGCCGCACCACCTGCTGGGCGTCGATCAGTAGCTCACCGCTGCGGACCTGGCCGGCCGCGATGAAGTCCTGCACACCGGTCACGACCATCGGGATCACCGTCCAGGGCTTCGAAATGCAGGTGACCTCGGCGACCATACCGACCTTCATTACCTGGGCCTCGATCTGGCCGAAACCGGCCTGAAGCCGGCCACGGCCAGCCTCCTCCGGTATGATCGCCCCGGCCGGGCGCATGAACGGGTTGACGACGTCCCCCGGGCGCAGCGTGAACTGCTCGACATGGCCGTTGAAGCCGGCCCGCACTACGGTCTTGCTCAACTCGACCTCGGCCTGCGCCAGTGCCGCTTCGGCGCTGGCGCGCTCCGCCGGAAGCAGCGTCGAAATCTTTGTCTGGGCAGCAGCCTGCGACGCCGTCGTAGAGGCAACCGCCGCCTCGCGCCCCGCTGTGATGTTCTCAAGCCGCTCGATCTCGCGGGTCGCAACGATGTCATCGTTGCGCCGCTTCAATTCGCGCTTTGTCTGCAATTCGTCGAGCGCCTGCTGCAGCGCGCTCTTCGCCTCCTGGATCTTGCCGTCATAGGTGAGGATATCGGCCCTCGCGACCACCAGCGCCGCATCGACCTCGGCAAGCTTGCGCCGCGCAGTCTCGACCGCCGCCTGCTGGCGGGTGCTGTCGAGGGTGAAGATCGGAGCGCCCTGCGCGACCTTGCCGCTGACGCCGACATGGACCTGCGCCACCCGGCCGTTGATCTCCGGAATGATCGGAACGCTCCGGAAGAACACCGTCGCGTTGGTCGTCGAGGGGTGGTTGTAGAAGATCACCGTGATCAGCCCGATTGTCAGCATCACGCAGGTGACGATGCCCCAGCGCAGCTCGAACCAGACCGAAAAGAGCGTGATCTCCCTGCCGAGCCGCTTACCTTGGCCGTAGCGGCGGTAGAGATAGTCCGGAACGAGGGTGAAGAGCGCACAGACGAGAAGTTCCAGCATCGCCTCGCCCTCAGTTCTGGCCGGCCGGCGCAGCCGCTACGGCCGGCTGAGGCCCCGGCTCGTCCTGAGGCGGGACAACGCCATGCTCCACGTCGGAAGCCGCTTCCCCGCCCCTGCCAGGAGCGATGCCTGCGATCTTCTCGAGCGCACCGGCCATGCGGCTGAACATGCCCGAGAAATCGGGAAGGTCGATCAAGGCGAGCAGCAGGCCGATCACCCAGAAAAGATGCACATGCGTGAACAAGGCGAGCAGTCCGAGCACGGCGACGATCTCGAACTGCAGCTTGTGCGACTTGTGCGCGATGCGCTCCGGCAAGGTGTGCAGGCGCAGGAAGAGCAGGCCGACGCCAAGGACGGCTCCGATGAGGAGGATCGCCGCGGCCACCATCAGATAATCCGTGCCGCCCGGATCGGTGATGAATGCCGGCAGGTGCTGCTGTGCCACAGGGTGAACCTGATCAGCCATACCATCCCCCGGGACTGACTGACGAGCTGACGTCAGGTGACGAGCAAATCGCGCGAATGTCAATTTGCCCGGAACCAGGCCCCCTGCGTCTTGACAGGTTGGCGACCCTCGCCTCCGCTATCGGCAGGAAGCCGGCGAGGAAACGCCATCCATGCTCACGCTCCGCCAGATCGAGGTGATCCGCGCCATCATGATCACCGGCACGATCGCCGGCGCGGCCAAGCTGCTCAATGTCTCGGCGCCGGGCATCAGCCGGCTGATGAAGCATACCGAGCGCACATTGCGGCTGAAGCTCTTCGAGCGCCGCCATGGCCGCTATGTCCCGACGCCGGAAGCCAACGACATTTTCGAGCAGATCAACGGCGTCTACAAGAAGGTCGACGACCTGCACTACACGCTCGCCCGCATCGAGCGCGGCGGCGATGTCGAGCTCAGGCTCGGCTCGGTGCCGAGCATCTGCCATGTCATGGTGCCGCGCGCGATCGAGCGGCTGCGACGCAAGCATCCCGACCTGCGCATCGACATCAACATCCTGAAGATCGAGGAGGCGCTCGACTATCTGCTGCTCGGCAAGGGCGAGATCGCGGCGATGAGCTACAAGCTCGACCATCCCGGCATCGATTTCGTGCCGCTGGCGATGGGCGAGCTGCTCTGCATCGTGCCCGACGGGCATGAGCTCGCCGGCCGTCCTGCCCTGTCGGCGCGCGAGATCGTCCGGCACGAGCTGATCGGCATCGACCCGAACGATCCCTACGGGCGGGTGATGAGCGAGATCTTCGCGCGCCAGGGCCTGGCCTATGACATGCGGATCAAGGCGCGCTTCGGCACGACCGTCTGCTCGCTGGTGCGGGCCGGGCTCGGCATCGCGGTGATCGACCAGTTCACCGTCGCGCATGGCTCGATGCAGGGCATCACCGCGGTCCCGATCGAGGAGCCCACCCAGTTCCAGACCTATGTCGCGATCAAGAACGACAAGGCCCCGTCGCTCTATGCCGAAAGCTTCGTCGCGCTGCTGCGCGAGGAGATGAACGCCGTGGTGACGGCGCGACAGTCAACGGCGCAGGCAAGCGCCGAGATCGTAACATCAGGTTAGGTAATGACGACGAATTGGTTATCGCGTTATCGAGCCAAATCGGCTTATCTGGCGTCAGGCAACGCCCCGGGATAATGGGCGAGCCGAAAGGGACGGATATGCCGGCAATCGCCATCGCCAACAAGACGAAACGCGTCCTGCTCGGGCTGATCGGCTCGCCGATCGCGCATTCGGCGACGCCAGCCATGCAGGAGGCGGCAGCCAGGGCGGCCGGATTCGAGGCGCATTACCATCTCGTCGAGGTCGCCGGCGCCAGCCGCTTCGATCTCATCGCCATGCTGGAAGGCATCCGGCGGCTGGGCTTCGCCGGCGTCAACATCACCTTCCCCTACAAGGAAGCGGTGGTCGACCTGCTCGACGCGCTTTCACCCGAGGCTGCGGCGACGGGCGCGGTCAACACCGTCGTCGTCGATGGCGCGCGGCTCATCGGCCACAACACCGATGCCAGCGGTTTCGCGGCGGCCTATCGCGGCCTGAACCGACCGCTGGGCGAAGGGCCGGTGGCGATCATCGGCGCAGGCGGCGTCGGCAAGGCGATCGGCTTCGCCCTCACCTCCTGCGGCGTGACGAGGCTCAGGCTGTTCGATCTCGACCGCGACAAGGCGGCGGCGCTCGCCCGGCTACTGGAGCGTCGCGCCGATGTCGAGATCGCAGGGAGCGCCGCGGACGCCGTCGCAGGCGCGGCCGGGATCGTCAACGGCACGCCGCTCGGCATGCTGCCGAACCGCGACCTGCCCGTGCCGGCCGGGCTGATCGACGCCTCGCAATGGGTGGCGGACGCGGTCTACTACCCACTCTGGACGCCGCTGCTGCTCGCCGCGCAGAAAGCCGGCGCGACGGTGATGACCGGGCGCGAGCTCGCCATCCACCAGGCGCTCGACGCCTTCCGGCTGTTCACCGGGGTCGAGCCGTCAGAGCGGGCGATGAGCGAGACATTCGACAGGATCATGGCGGAACGGGCCAAGACGGAACGCGCCGCGTGAGAGCGACCCGGCAGGGGGCCGGGTACGACAAGAAACTGATTCAAGCGGAGGAAGCAACACCATGAAAACGCAGTGGATTATGGCGGTGGCGCTGAGCGCCGGCCTCACTGTGCCCGCGCTCGCGCAGGACAAGGTCAAGCTCGTCGACGTCGTCGAGCTCTCGGGCGCGGGCGCGACGGCCGGCACCAACTGGAAGAACGGCATCGACCTCGCCGTCGCCGACATCAACGCCAAGGGCGGCATCCTCGGCAAGCCAATCGAGATCACCCATTACGACACGCAGACCAATCCCGGGAACACCCGCGCCGCCGTGCAGCGCGCCATCGACGAGGGCACCTATGCCGTGCTCGGCCCGGTCTTCTCCGGCCCGATCGGCGCCTCGATGCAGATCGCCCAGCGCGCCGAGATCGCCCAGCTCGTCGGCGGCGAGGCGGCCGGCCTGACCAAGCAGGGCAACGAATACCTGTTCCGGACCTCGCTGAGCCAGAGCGCGGCGATGCCGAAGATCGCCAAATATCTCAAGGACACGGTCAAGGCCGGCTCGGTCGCCGTGGTCTGGGTCAATAACGATTTCGGCAAGGGCGGGCGCGACGCCATCATCCCCGAGCTCGAGAAGGCCGGCATCAAGGTCGCGGCCGACGTCGCGACCGAGCAGGGCCAGGCCGATTTCGCCGCCGACGCGATCAAGATCAAGAATTCGAACGCCGATGCCGTCTTCGTCTATCTGAACGAGGAGGAGAGCGCCCGCTTCCTGCGCGCCGCCAAGCAGCAGGGTATCACCAAGCCGATGGTTGGCGAGACCACCCTGCTCGGCGCCAAGGTGATCGAGCTCGCGGGCGACGCCGCCAATGGCGTCAAGGGCCATGTCGGGCTGTCGATCGACGCGCCGATCCCGGCCTTCCAGGAATTCGGCAAGAAGTTCCAGGCGAAGTACAACTACGCCTCCGACCATAACGGCCTGAAGGGCTACATGGCCGTCTACATGGTGAAATGGGCGACCGAGAAGCAGAAGAAATTCGACAAGAAGGGTGTCGCCGACACCTTGCGCGGCGCGACGATCAAGCCTTCCGAGGAGCCCGGCATCCTGATCGAGACCACTGTCGAGAAGAACGGCGACCTCGACCGCGAGAGCTTCCTGGCCGAGGTCAAGGACGGCAAGCAGGTGATCACGGCGACGCTGCCGAAGATCAATCCGTAGCAGGCGCGACCGAACCCCTCCCCCTTGTGGGGAGGGGCAGGGGTGGGGGTCGCAGAGGCAACCTCCGCGGATGTCCAGAAGACGGACCCGCCGATCCGGCACGTTGTCCGCGACCGATCGCCAAGCGGCACCACCCCCACCCCTATCCCCTCCCCACAAGGGGGAGGGGCAATTTGTCGAGCCGACCGTCGCCAAACGAGCGAGACACCGCCATGGCCGAATTCATCGCCTATCTCATCGCCGGGGTCGCCACGGGCGCGATCTACGCGCTCGCCGCGATCGGCTTCACGCTGGTCTGGCAGACCTCGCAGACGATCAATTTTGCCCAGGGCGAGTTCGTCATGCTGCCGGCGGTGCTGGTGCTGCTGGCGATCAAGCTGTTCGGCGCGCCGGTCTGGCTCGGGGCGCTGATCGGCATCGCCGCCTTCATCCTGATCTTCGGCGCCGGCTTCAAGCTGATGGTGGTCGACCCGATGATCCGGCACGGCGTGCTGCCGCTCGCCATCGCCACGATGGCGCTGTCGATCATCATGAAGGAAGGCGCCAAGGACGGCTTCTCGGCCGAAGCGCAGAACTTCCCCTCCTTCGTGCCGACGCAGACGATCTCGGTCTTCGGTGCCTCGATCTCGCTGCAGCATCTGGCGATCATCGTCGTCGCCTTCGCCGTGATCGGCGTGCTGCAATGGTTCGTCGGCGGCACGAGGCTCGGCCGCCAGATGCAGGCGACGGCGCAGAACCCGACGGTGGCGCGCATCCTCGGCATCCCGGTCGAGCGCATGGTGCTCCTGACCTTCGTGATCAACGCGGCGCTCGCCGTCGTCGCCTCGGTGCTGATCTCGCCGATCTATCTGGCCAAGTTCTCGAATGGCGAGGTGATCGGCCTCTTCGCCTTCATCGCGGCCATCGTCGGCGGCTTCAACCAGGTGCGGGGCGCACTGGTCGGCGGGCTCGTCGTCGGCATCGTCGACAGCCTGGCCGCGGCCTATGTCTCGACCTCCTATCGCCTCGCCGTGCCGCTGATCCTGCTCGTCGCCATCATCCTGCTCAAGCCGGAAGGGTTGATGGGCCGCAAAGAGGAGCGCCGCGTATGACCGCGCCCGCAACCGAGGGCAGCCTGCCGCAGCGCCGCCGCCTCACAAGATTGCCGTCCCTTGCCGCCTTCGCCGACGGCACCCTGATCACGCTCGTCCTCGGCGCCGTCATCCTCTGGTTCGCGCCCGCCGGCATGGGCCGCTACGGCACCTATGTACTCTCGCTCTGGCTGGTGATGAGCATCGCCGTGATGGGGCTGAATCTGACCCTCGGCTATGCCGGGCTGAAATCGCTGGCCCAGGCCGCCTTCATGGGCATCGGCGCCTATGCGACGGCGCTGCTGACGGCCAAGGCTGGGCTGAACTGGTACGCCGCCTTCGCGGTCTCCGGGCTCATCACCTTCGCGATCGGGCTCGTGCTCGGCTTCCCGGCGCTGCGGGTCAAGGCGCATTACCTCGCCTTCGTGACGCTCGCCTTCTCGACGCTGATCTGGCTGGCCTTACGCAACGAGCAATGGCTGACCGGCGGCGTCTTCGGCCTCTCCAACATCCCGCGTCCCAGCATCCTGGGCTTCAAGCTCGACGGGGCGCTCGCCTTCCATCGCTTCGTCGTCGTCGTCACCTTCATCCTGGCGATCGCGCTGTGGTGGATGATCCGCTCGCCCTGGGGCCGCGCCTTCATGGCGCTGCGCGAGAACCCGATCCGGGCGGCGAGCCTCGGCGTTGACACCCGCCTGTACACGCTGCTCGCCTTCGCCATCGGCTCGGCCTATGCGGGCTTCGCCGGCGCGCTCTACGCGCCGCTGGTCGAGTTCATCGACCCCTCGCCCTTCTCGCTGTCGCAGAGCTTCTTCCTGCTCCTGATGGTGGTCGCGGGCGGGGCCGGCTATCTGCTCGGCCCCTTCATCGGCGCCCTGCTCGGCGTCGTGCTGCCGGAATGGCTGCGCGTCGTCGGCTCGCTCTACCTGATCGTCTTCGCGGGAATCGTCATGCTGCTGCTGATCGCCTGCCCGCAGGGCGTCAGCGGGCTGATCGAGCGGGCCTACGCGAGGCTCGCCGGCAAGCCGGCGGGAGGCAGCCGATGAGCCATGTCCTGGAAGTCAGCAACATCCACAAGGCCTTCGGCGGCATCAAGGCGGTGAACGGCGTCTCGTTCAGCGTCGCCGAGGGCGAGATCCTCGGCATTATCGGGCCCAATGGCTGCGGCAAGTCGACCCTGTTCAACTGCATTCTGGGCCAGCTCGAACCGACGGAGGGTTCGGTCAAGCTCGACGGCAAGGAGGTCACCGGGATGCGCCCCTCCGACCTCAACCGCCTCGGCGTCAGCCGCACCTTCCAGCTGCTCCAGGTCTTTCCCGAGCTCTCGGTGCGCGAGAACCTGATCCTCGCCGGCCAGGAGCACGAGGGCAGCATGCTGACGCGCTTCTTCGGGCGGCGCGACGCGGGGCTGACCGAGCAGGCCGACAGGATGATCGGCTTCTTCAAGCTCGGCCATCTCGTCGACGCCAAGGCGGGCGGGCTCTCCTACGGCCAGCAGAAGCTGCTCGATGCGGCGATGGCCTTCATGGCCGGGCCGCGCCTCGTCCTGCTCGACGAGCCGGCCGGCGGCGTCAACCTGACCATGCTGGGCGACCTCAAGGAGCGCCTGCGCGCCATCAATGCCGAGCAGGGCGCGACTTTCGTGGTGATCGAACACAACATGGATTTCGTGATGTCGCTCTGTTCGCGCGTCATCGTTCTGGCGGAAGGCAAGGTTCTTGCTGAGGGAACTCCGGCCGAGGTCCGGGCGAACCCGCAGGTGATCGAAGCCTATCTGGGGCATTGAACGTCATGAAGGGCACAACGCGAGCTCCCTGCCCCCTTGTGGGGAAGGGTTGGGGATGGGGGGCGAGCGACTGGGTCAATCGCTCACCAGGCGGCACGCCCCCCACCCCTCTCCCCTCCCCACAAGGGGGAGGGGAAGAGCTTGGGCGATCTTCGCCTGCGCGAATTGGAGGAATGGTTCCATGACCACCCACATCCTCGAACTCGACGGCGTGGTCGGCGGCTATGGCGCCATGACCATCCTGAACGGCACCACCTTCAAGGTCCGGCGGGCCGCGATCACCACCGTGATCGGCCCGAACGGCGCCGGCAAATCGACGGTGTTCAAGGCGATCTTCGGCCTGCTCAGGGTGCGCGAGGGCCATATCCGGCTGGAGGGCAAGGAGATCACCAACTGGAACCAGCGCAAGCTGCTGGAGGCCGGCATCTGCTATGTGCCGCAGGGCCGCAATATCTTCCCCGAGCTCTCGGTGCGCCACAATATCGAACTCGGCGCGGTCGCGGCCGGTTCGCATATCACCGACATGCCGAAGCGGCTGGAAGCCGCGCTCGACCGCTTCCCCGCGCTGCGGCGCAAGGCCGACCGGCAGGCCTCGACCCTGTCCGGCGGCGAGCAGAAGCAGCTCGAGATCGTGCGCGGCCTGCTGCTCGACCCCAGGCTCGTGCTGATCGACGAGCCCTCGATCGGACTCTCGCCGATGCTGGTGCAGGAGACTTTTGCGATTCTCATGGAGCTTCGGTCGAAAGGCGTCACCATCCTGATGGTCGAGCAGAACGCCCGCTCGGCGCTGGAGATCTCCGACGAGGGGCTGGTGCTCGAACTCGGCCAGACCCGGATGCAGGGCCCGGCGGCGGAAATCCTCGCCGACCCGCGCGTCGGCCAGCTTTTCCTCGGCGGCGCGATGGAGGCGGCATGAGCTCTCCCCTGCAGATTGCCCTCGTCGGCGCCGGGCTGATCGGCCGCGCCCATCTAGCGCGCATCGAGGCCTCGCCGGACTGCGCCTGCACCGCGATCTGCGACCCGGCCGAGTCGGCGCAGGCGCTCGCCGCCGAGCGGGGGCTGCGCTGGTTCCCATCGCAGCGCGAGATGCTGGCGGCGATGCGGCCCGGCGGCGCGATCGTCGCCACGCCGAACGCCCTGCATGTGCAGGGCACCGTCGACTGCCTGGAATCTGGCGTGCCGGTGCTGGTCGAGAAGCCGTTGGCCGAGAGCCTGGCGGCGGCGCAGAAGCTGGTCGATGTCGAGGCGCGCACGGGCGTGCCCGTCCTCGTCGGCCATCACCGCCGCCACAACCCGATCGTCAAGACGGCGCGCGAGATCGTCGCGCGCGGGGAGATCGGCCGGCTGGTCGCGGTCAACGCGCTCTTTCTGATCCGCAAGCCCGACGACTATTTCGACGTGGCCTGGCGGCGCGAGCCCGGCGGCGGCCCGGTGCTGATCAACCTGATCCACGACATCGACAATCTCCGTTTCATCTGCGGCGAGATCGAGAGCGTCCAGGCGATGACATCGAACGCGACCCGCGGCCTCCCCGTCGAGGACAGCGCGGTGCTGATCTTCCGCTTCGCCAATGGCGCGCTCGGCACCGCGACCGTCTCGGACGCGACGCCCGCGCCGTGGAACTGGGAGCTCAGCTCCGGCGAGAACAAGGCCTTTCCGCAACGCGACGCGCAGTGCTGCCTGATCGCCGGCAGCGAGGGTTCGCTGGCGCTGCCGCAGCTCGGGCTCTGGCGCTATGAGGGCAAAGCCGGCTGGCGCGAGCCGCTGACCCTCGAAAGCCGCGCCGCGGAGCCGGTCGAGCCGCTGGCCGAACAGCTCCGCCATTTCTGCGCGGTCATTCGCGGGACCGAAACGCCGCTGACGGGCGCGGCCGATGCCGCGCGCACGCTCGCCGTCGTTGAAGCGGTGGCGGAAGCGGCCAGGACGAGCGCGCTCGTCACGCTGACAGCCGATTCCCTGCCATCCGGGGCGCGCGCCGCATGAACCCGACCTCGATCGCCACGGTCTGCCTGAGCGGCGACCTCGCCGAAAAGCTGCAGGCGATCGCCGCCGCCGGCTTCGATGCGGTCGAGGTTTTCGAGAACGATTTCGTCACTTTCGACGGCAGCCCGCGCGATGTCGGCCGGATGATCGCCGATCTCGGCCTGAGCATCGCCGCCTTCCAGCCCTTCCGCGATTTCGAGGGGCTGCCCGAGCCGCTGCGCGCCCGCGCCTTCGCCCGGGCCGGACGCAAGTTCGAGATCATGAACGAGCTCGGCGCCGAGCTGATGCTGATCTGCTCGAATGTCTCGCCGCAGGCGCTCGGCGGCATCGACCGCGCCGCCGCCGACCTGCGCGAGCTCGGCGGGCTGGCGGACAAGCACGGCGTCAAGGTCGGCTTCGAGGCGCTGGCTTGGGGCCGCCATGTCAACGACTATCGTGATGCATGGGAGATCGTGCGCAGGGCCGACCATCCCCGCATCGGCCTGATCCTCGATTCCTTCCACACCCTGGCGCGCCGCTCGCCGCTGGAGCCGATCGCAGCGATCCCCGGCGACCGCATCTTTCTGGTCCAGCTCGCCGATGCGCCGAGGCTCGACATGGACGTGCTGAGCTGGAGCCGGCATTTCCGCTGCTTTCCCGGCCAGGGCGACCTGCCCGTCGCCGATTTCGTCAAGGCGATCGAGGCGACGGGCTATGCGGGACCGCTCTCGCTCGAGGTCTTCAACGACCAGTTCCGCGCCGGCTCGGCGAGGCGGCTGGCGAGCGACGGCGTGCGCTCGCTGATCCAGCTCGCCGACCAGGCCGAGCCGAGCCTGCCGCCGCGCGCGCCTTGCCTCGGCGTCGAGTTCATCGAGTTCGCGCTGGACGAGGATACGGCGCATGACCTGGCGCGGCTCTTTTCGGCGCTCGGCTTCCGCCAGACCGGCACGCATCTCAGCAAATCGGTGACGCGCTGGAGCCAGGGCGCGATCAATCTCGTGCTCAACACCGAGAAGGACGGCTTCGCGCAGTCCCACGCGATCATGCACGGCCCCGGCGTCTGTGCGATCGGGCTCAGGGTCGCGGATGTCGCCCAGACCATGGCGCGGGCCAAGGCGCTGAGGATCGCGGCCTTCGAGCAGCCGGTCGCGCCCGGCGAGATGCATATCCCGGCCATTCGCGGCGTCGGCGGCTCGCTGATCTACTTTACCGAGCCCAAGGGCGAGCTCGGCCATGTCTGGGAAAAGGAGTTCGTCGCGCCCCCCGGCGGCGAAGCGGCCTCCCCACCCCTGCTGCGCCAGGTCGACCACATCTCGCAGTCGATGGACTATGAGGAGATGCTGTCCTGGCTGCTGTTCTATACCTCGCTCTTTGCGCTGGAGCGCATCCCGCAGCTCGCCATCGCCGACCCGGCCGGGCTCGTCGAGAGCCGGCCCATCGTCAGCGCGGACGGCGCGGTGCGCTTCGTGCTCAACGGCTCGCAGGCGACGCGCACCTTGTCCTCGCGCTTCGTCTCCGAGCATTTCGGCTCGGGCGTGCAGCATATCGCCTTCGCGGCGCCCGACATCTTCGCGGCGGTGACGGCGATGCGGCAGGCCGGCCTGTCCTTCCTCGACATCCCCGAGAACTACTATGACGATCTTGAGGCCCGGCACGGGCTGGAGCCGGATTTCGTCGACCGGCTGCGCGAGCACCACATTCTCTACGACCGCGACGGAGAGGCCGAGTTCCTGCAGGTCTACAGCCATGTCTTCGCCCAGCGCTTCTTTTTCGAGATCGTCGAGCGGCGCGGCGGCTATTCCGGCTTCGGCGCGGTCAACGCGCCGATGCGCCTCGCCGCTCAGGCGCGCGAGGCGCGGCCGGTGACCGTGCCGCGGCCGTTGCGCGAGGACTGACGCTCAGGCCCGCAGCGCCTCCAGTCCCTTCCAGTCGAAGACGATGCCGTGGCCGGGGCGCGAGGGGGCGATCGCCAGCCCCTCCTCGATCCGCAGCGGCTCGGCGATGTAACGGTCGAGGCCGAAGCCATGCGCCTCGAGGAAGGCGCCGTTCGACACTGCTGCGAGCAGGTGCACCGTGACGTCATGAGCGCCGTGCGAGGTCACCGGCAGGTTGAAGGCCTCGGCGAGATGGCAGATCTTCATGAAGGCGGTGATGCCGCCGCAATTGGTGACGTCGGGCTCGGGAAAGGTCACCCCGCCGGTCGCGACGAGTTGCTTGAACTCCCAGAGCGTGCGCAGGTTCTCGCCGGCGGCGATCGGCAGGCCGCCCTCGCGCACGATGCGGGCGTGCCCCGCGACATCGTCGGGAATGATCGGCTCCTCGAGCCAGGTCAGCTCATATGGCTGGAAGGCGCGCGCGGCGCGGATCGCCTCGTCGGCCGTCCATTTCATGTTGGCGTCGACCATCAGCGGAAAGCCGTCGCCGAGATGCCTGCGCATCGCCGCGACGCGCTCGACATCCTCCGACAGGCGCTTGCGGCCGACCTTCATCTTGATCGCCCGGAAGCCCTTGGCGAGATTGCCTTCGGTCTGGGCCAGCAGCTTCTCAAGCGGATAGTCGAGATCGATGCCGCCGGCATAGCAGGAGACGCGGTCGGCATTGCCGCCGAGCAGCGACCAGAGCGGCTGGCCGAGGCGCACGCCCTTCAGGTCCCAGAGCGCGATGTCGGCGGCCGAGAGCGCCAGCACGGTCGGGCCGCCGCGGCCGCCGTAATGCTGCGCCCACCAGATCTTGTTCCAGAGATGCTCGATGCGGTCGGCGTCCTCGCCGATCAAGAGATCGGGCAGCTCGCACCGCAGGATGGCGTCGATCGCCGCGCCGTTGCGCCCGCAGGTATAGGTATAGCCGGTGCCGGTCGCCCCCTCCGCGTCGGTGATGCGGACGGTGTTCAGCTCGAAGGCGGTCATCTCGCCATGCATGCTGTCGCTGACGGCGACGGTCAGCGGAATTCGGTAGAAGCCTGTTTCAATCGATTGAATTTTCGGCAAGCGCACCTCCCACGGTCCCCGCAGAACCATAGGGGAGCGGCGGGGCGCGGCAAGGCGGGGCCGCGCATGCTGGCCTGCACGTGGCGGGAACGTGCCGCCCCGTGCCGCTCGCGCTCAGCCGCGCAGCATGTCCATCGGCGCCGGGTAGTAGCGGAAGCCCTCGCCCGCCCTGGCGACATTGCCGAAGCCGGGCCAGGCGAAGTGATAGGACATCACCGGCGTCTTCTCGTCGGCGAGCCGGCCGAGCAGCTTCACCCGCGACTGCGCCGACTGCTTCGGATCGCTGTCATAGGCGAACTCCATCAGCGGCTTCTCCAGCAGCAGGACGGCGTGATGGGTCAGGTCGCCGAGGAAGGCGAAGGACTTGCCGCCGGAGGAGACCAGGAAGATGTGGTGCCCGGCGGTATGGCCCGGCGCCGCCACGGCCTGGACGCCCGGCAGGAACTCCTGCCCGTCCTTGAAGAAGACGATGCGCTCGCGCACCGGCAGGAGGTTGGCGCGGGCATGCTCGATGAAGGCCTTGAGCGGCGTGCCGAGCTTGCCCTCGTCGGTCCAGAAATCGAAATCGGTCTGGCTGAGATAGACCTGCGCGTTCGGGAACAGCGCCTTGCCCTCGGCCGAGCAGATGCCGCCGATATGGTCAATATGGGCGTGGCTGCAGACGATGGCGTCGATGTCGCCCGGATTGATCCCGGCCTCCTGCATGCTCTTCTGCAGGCGCCCGGTCGTCGGCCCGAAGGCCTTGGAGAAACCCATGCCGGTGTCGAACATCACCAGACGGTCGCCGAAATTCACGATCGGGATGTTCTGCTCGAGGACGACATTGTCCTTGGGCAGGAAGTTCGTCTCCAGCATCTTGTAGACGTCGTCCTTGGAGACGCCGGCGAAATTCGTGCCCGGGTCGCCGAGCGGCAGCGGGCCGTCGGAGACCACGGTGACCTCGGCCTGACCGAGCATGAAGCGGTAGAAATACGGCGCCTGAGTTTTTGCCAGCGGCGCCTTGGCGAGCGCGCCGCCTCCGAACGGAAGCGAGGCGCCGGCGGCGAGAGCAGCTGCGCCACCGAGAAAGCCGCGGCGGCTGGCGAGCGACGGCAAAATCAGATCCTTCGAGAGCAGGTCCTTGGACATGGCAATCCTCCAGAATGGGGCCATCCGGCGTCAGGCGCCGGCTCCTTGCTGTTGGGCGGTCCGGTTTTGCCGCGCAGCCGAGAGCGCCCGCGACATCCCGCCACGGGCTGAGGATGCACCTGCCCCGGCGGCACGGCCAATAAGGCTTCGCTCTGGCGCGCATAAGCGAAAGCTGGAGCGCGTGGCGCCTCGCCGTCTGCAGGATCTGATTCAAGCTCTGCCGCCAAGCCGCTGTCGCCATTGCGATTCAAGCCAACGAACAGAGATGCTTCCGGAAGCACGCACCGCGTTCGGCCCGTCTGGTCTTGGGCGCGCCCTGAGGCTACCAAGGTCGATGGCCTTTGGTCGGAGGGGGAAACGAAGCACCGATGGATTTGCGCCAGCTCCGCTATTTCACCGCGATCGTCGAACAGGGCTCCTTCTCGAAGGCGGCCACCAAGCTGCGCGTGGCCCAGCCGGCCCTGAGCCAGCACCTGCGCCATATGGAGGACGAGCTCGGCGTGGCGCTGCTGCATCGCGGCACGCGCGGCGTCATCCCGACAGAGGCTGGCGAGCGCCTGCTCGAGCGGGCCCGCACCATCCTGGCCGAGTTCGCCGAGCTCAGGGACAGCGTGCGCGGCGAGGCAGCGGCGCCCGGCGGCGAGGTCCGCATCGGTCTGCCGGGAACGGTGAGCGAGCAGTTCAGCGTGCCGCTGATCGAGGCGGCCCGCGAGCGCTACCCGGCCGTGCGCATCCGCATCGCCGAGGCGATGAGCGGATTCGTGCTCGACTGGCTGCGCCGCGGCGAGGTCGATCTCGCGGTGATCTACTCGACCTCGGACCCCAAGGGCCTCGGCATCCACCATGTCCTGACCGAGGAGCTCTGCCTGTTCGGGCTGCCCTCGCTGACGGCGGTGACGATCCCCGACGGCGGCATGATCGGACTCGCCGAGGCGGCGGCGCTCGACCTGATCCTGCCCGGCCAGGGCCATGGGCTGCGCGACCAGATCGACGAGGCGGCGGCAGGCGTGCGCGCCACGATCAGCCCGGCGATCGAAATCGAATCCTACACGCAGATCAAGCGGCTCGCCGAGCGCGGCCTCGGCTACGGCATCCTGCCGCGCATGGCGGTCAGTGCGCAGGCGAAGGCGGGCATCTTCGCGACCTGGCGGATCGAGAAGCCGACGCTGCATCGCAAGGTCTATCTCGCCTATTCGACCGAGCGCCCGATGCCGGCCGCCGTACGCGCCATCGGCCAGCTCTCCTGGGACATCCTGCGCGGTCTCGTCACCGACGAGACCTGGACCGCGACGCTGGGCGAGGACGGCCATCGTCCCGACTTATACGGCTGATCGCGTTTTCGCCTTTGACAGGAATCGCATGGCGGCGGACCTTCGCGGCGGGCATCAATGTCAGCGAAGAACAATCGTGATCGAGGAAACGCCGTGAAGATCCGCGCCGCCGTCCTTAATGCCAGCCCCGTCGCCGCGCCCTATGCGCAGACGAAGCCGCTCGCGATCGAGGAGGTCGAGCTCGCCCCGCCCGGCCCGGGCGAGGTGCTGGTCAGGGTCCGCGCCGCGGGCCTCTGCCATTCCGACCTCTCGGTGATCGACGGCAACCGGCCGCGCCCGGTGCCGATGGTGCTCGGCCATGAGGCGGCGGGCGAGGTGGTCGAGCCCGGTGCCGGCGTGCAGGACCTCAAGCGCGGCGACCGTGTCATCATGGTCTTCGTGCCCTCCTGCGGGCATTGCGCGCCGTGCAGCGAGGGACGCCCTGCCCTGTGCGAGCCCGGCAACGCCGCCAATGGCGTCGGCGAGCTGCTCGGCGGCGGGCGCCGGCTCTCGGCAAAGGGCAAGGCGGTGAACCACCATGTCGGCGTCTCGGCCTTCGCCGAACATGCCGTGATCTCGCGCCACTCGCTTGTGAAGATCGAGGCCGACATCCCGCACGAGATCGCGGCGCTGTTCGGCTGCGCGGTGCTGACCGGCGTCGGCGCGGCGCGGCGGCACGACCACGACCGCCGGCCTCGCCAATCCGGCCCATACGCTCTCGCTCGCGCCGGTCCGGCTCGTCGGCGAGGAGCGGACGCTGAAAGGCTCCTATGTCGGAAGCTGCATTCCCGTCCGCGACATCCCGCGCTTCATCGACCTCTACCTGCGCGGCAAGCTGCCGGTCGACAAGCTGCTGACCAGCACCAGCGGGCTCGACGAGATCAACGAGGGTTTCGACGCGCTCGCCGAGGGCCGCACGATCCGGCACGTGATCCGGATGTAGAGCCTGCGCGTCATTCCCCGGCGCTTCAGATCGACGCGCCAAGACATTGGATATCATATCGCTTAGTCGAGCTTCGTCGATGCCTGGAATGGCGTCCCGACCGGAAACCGGACGCACAAGTCGGGAGCGATCAGAGGCTGTCCGCTTGCACAGAATGCCTGGACTGAGCGGACAGCCGACCGTTTCAATGCACGGCGCTCTTCGAGAACAGGTTCATAACAACGACGCCGGCGACGATCAGCCCCATGCCGAGAACCGCCGGAGCGTCGAGCTTTTGCCCTTGAAACGCCCAAGCGACGGCGGCGATGAGCACGATGCCCACCCCTGACCAGATCGCGTAGGCAATGCCCGTCGGGATCGTTTTCAACGTCAAGGACAGGCAATAGAAGGCAGCCACATAAGCGGCTGCGGTAAGCAGGCTGGGAACGAGCTTGGTAAAGCCTTCCGACTGTTTCATGAAGCTCGTGCCGACCACCTCACAGACGATGGCGATCGAGAGAAGAACGTAGTTCATGTGCGCTCCGTCGATATCGTCGGAGCGCCACCCTGCTCAAACAAGGCGCCGTCCCGACAAGGTCAGGTTGACGCCGTGGCTGGGAAGAACCCGCATAGCGGGCGCAGGAGACACCACCCTGCTACTCTATTCTCGGCAGGGCTCTTCTATCGGCCCTAAAATCTGCTGTCACGCGATCGCCGGCAATTTTTGACGGTGTGTAGCGGGTGTTCGGGGAACGCTTCGACGCAGCCTCTCAGGCCGCCAGATTCCTCGCCTCGACGCGGCTCGGTTCCACGCCTGAGCCATGACCTCATTCCGCCGCCAAGTGCATCAGCCGGAGCGGCTGGCGCAGCGTGTAGCCCCGCTCGCTTCTCTCGCCATGGGCCTCGAGCCGGCGCGCGACCTCATCGCGCGCCGCGTCCAGCCGCTCGACACGGGCCGGATCGGACTGGACGATGCGGGCGAGGAAAGCCTCGACGCCGGGATAGGTGTCGATGCGATCGTATTCCTGGCGCAGCACCTCGCACAGCCTCCCGCCGGCGAGCGCGGTCTCGATCGCCGCCTGCGCGGCAAGCTGCCGGTCGACAAGCTGCTGACCAGCACCAGCGGACTCGACGAGATCAACGAGGGTTTCGACGCGCTCGCCGAGGGCCGCACGATCCGGCACGTGATCCGGATGTGAGGGGCGGCCCCGTCATTGCGAGGAGCGCAGCGACGAAGCAATCCAGGGGGACGTAGAGCGAGCCCTCCTGGATTGCTTCGCTGCGCTCGCAATGACGGTTCAGGCCGCAGGCCGGGGCGCCAGCGCCGCGGCGAGCGCCGCCGCCAGCATCAGGGCGGCGGCCAGCAAGGCGAGCGTCGCGAAATCCGAGCGGGCATAGGCCGGGCCGAAACCGGTCGTGCCGGCGAAGAGCGCGAGATAGGTCACGCCGCTGTTGAGGCCCATGATCGCGCCGCGGCGGGCCGGGTCGAGCGCCGCCAGCCTCACGATCAGCGCGTTCAGCGCCGCATGGTTGGCCATGCCCCAGCCGAAGACGACGGCGAGCAGCGCGACATAGGAGGCAGCGGCCGCAGCCATCAGCAGGTAGACGCCGCAGACCGCCAGGAAGAAGGCCGGCAGCAGCCGGGCCGGGCCGAGGCGGTCGATCCAGCGGTCGAGGACGACCGTCGCGCCGAAGCCGAGGCCGTAGCACAGCGCCAGCAGTCCGCCGGCGCTCACCGGCAGGCCGAGCGCGCGGTGCAGGTGATCGCCGACATAGGCATAGACGCCATAGAAGGCGGCCATGAAGGCGGCGCAGGCGCAAAGCAGCGACGCGATGCCCGGCACGCGCAGGGCCGAGAGCGGCGATTGCGCCCTCCCCGCCGACGCGGCGCCGCCCGCCGTCAGCGCCGTGGTGCCGGCAATGGCGGCAAGACCGGCGAGGACGACGACGGCATAGACCATGCGCCAGCCGAGCATGTCGGCGATCACGGCCGAGAGCGAGACGCCCGCGACCATGCTCAGCGTCCAGCCGAAGAGCACGACGCCCAAAGTATCGCTCTCGCGGCCGGCCGGCGATGCAAGGGCGGCGAGCGTGTAAATCGCGGGCAGCGCAAGACCGGCGGCGAGGCCCGCCAGGAGCTGCGCGGCGATGAAGGCCGGCAGGGCCGGCGCCAGGGCGCTCGCCCCGAGCGCCATGATGAAGGCCAGCAGAACCAGGCGCAGCACGCGCCCCGGCCCGAACCGGTCGATCAGCCCGGCGAGCAAGAGGGCGCTCGCCGCCGTCCCGATGCCGAAGGCCGCCGAGGCCGACATCACCGCCGACACGTCGCAGCCGAAGCTCGCCGCCACGCGCGGCGCGATCGGTCCGAGCGCCAGCGAGTTCGCGCCGATCAAGCCGACGCAGAGGCACAGCGCATAGGCCGCCGCCGGAATCCGGGCCGCGTCGGAAGTGATTTGATCTGTATTCGCCATTCGTTCAAAATGGCCGAATGAAATTCCGGTTCAATGGAGAATCGTCGAATGCTTGAAAAAACAGATGGGATTCGGCGCGGGCGCGGTCCCGAGCGGGAACTCGATGCCATGGACCGAAAGCTGTTAGGCGTTCTCGTCGAGGACGCAACCACGAGCTATGCGGAACTCGGCGAGCGCGTCGGCCTCTCGCCGCCGGCGGCGCATGAGCGGGTGAAGCGGCTGCGGCGCTCCGGCGCGATCCGGCGGGTCGCCGCGCTGATCGAGCCCGAGGCGACCGGCAAGACGCTGCTCGCCTTCGTCCATGTCGATACCACCGGCTGGGGCAAGACCGCGGCGCTGATGGCGATCGAGGCCCATCCCGAGGTCGAGGAGATCCATTCCGTCGCGGGCGACACCTGCATGCTGCTGAAGGTCAGGACCGAAAGCACGCATGCGCTGGAAGGCCTGCTCGCCCGGCTCTACGACACGCCCGGCGTGAAGGCGACGCGCAGCTATGTCGTGCTGTCGACCTATCTCGAGCGCCCGGTCCAACCGGGGGTGACCGCGGAGTGGCCGGCGCGCGTCAGGGACGCCTGACGCGTCGTATGCGCGCCGCAGACCCCTCTCCTAAAAGGAGAGGGGCAGGGGTGAGGTGTTCGGAGGGAGATCGTCAGCCTGAACCCAACCGCTCGGTCAGCGCTCGCGCCGCTGGTCCAACGGCCTACCCCTCACCCTACCCTCTCCCTTCGGGAGAGCGTTCCCTGCGCCTGGCGCGGCTCAGCCGTGCTTGTGCACGATGGTCTTGGTGACGGCGAATTCCTCCAGCGCGACAAAGCCCTTCTCGCGGCCATGGCCGCTCTTGCCCATGCCGCCGAAGGGCAGTTCGATGCCGCCGCCGGCGCCATAGCCGTTGATGAAGACCTGGCCGACGCGCACGCTCTTGGCGACGCGCTGCTGGCGCCCGCCATTGCCGGTCCAGACACCAGCGACGAGGCCGTAAGGCGTGGAGTTGGCGAGGCGGATGGCGTCGCCCTCGTCCTCGAAGGGGAAGGCCGAGAGCACCGGGCCGAAGACCTCCTCCTGCTCCAGCCGGTTGCCGCGCGGCACCGGGCCGAACAGCGTCGGCGTCACGTAGAAGCCGCCATTGGGCACGCCCTGCGCGATCTGGCCCTCGGCGAGGACCGGGATGCCCTGCTCGCGCGCCTGGTCGACGAAGCTCTGCACCCGGCCGCGCTGCTTGGCGTTGATCACCGGGCCGCAATCGAGGTCCATCTCCGGCGTGCCGGCGCGCAGCTTCGAGAACTGCTTGGCGACCGCGCCGACGAACTCGTCATAGACGTTCTTCTGCACGAGGACGCGGCTGCCGGCCGAGCAGGTCTGCCCGGTGTTCTGGACGATCGCCTTGCAGACGATCGGCACCGCCGCGTCGAAATCGGCGTCGTCGAAGACGATCTGGGGCGACTTGCCGCCCAACTCCAGCGTGCAGGCGATCAGGTTCTCGGCGCAGGCCTTCTGCACCATCTTGCCGACCTCGGGCGAGCCGGTGAAGGACATGAAGCCGATACCGGGATGGGCCGAGAGCGCCGCCCCCGCCTCGTGGCCGCGGCCGGTGACGATGTTGATCGCGCCCTCGGGGAAGCCGACCTCGGCCGCGAGCACGGCCAGGCGCAGCGCGGTCTGGCAGGCCTCCTCGGCCGGCTTCAGCACCACCGCATTGCCCATGGCGAGCGCGGCGGTCAGCGAGCGGCCGAACATCTGCGCCGGATAGTTCCAGGGCAGGATATGACCGGTGACGCCGTGCGGCTCGTGGACGACGCTGACGCTATAGCCGTTCATGAAGGGGATGACATGGCCGTGGACCTTGTCGGCGGCGCCGCCATAGAACTCGAAATAGCGCGCCGTCGCGTCGATATCGGCTTTCGCCTGCGCCATCGGCTTGCCGGTGTCCTGCGCCTCGATCTGCGCCAGCTCGTCGAAATGGTCCTGCACCTTGAGCGCGAGCTTCGAGATCAGCCGGCCGCGCTCGGCCGCCGTCAGCTTGCCCCAGGCGCCCTCATAGGCGGCGCGCGCCGCCTTGACCGCATCGTCGACATCCTCGGCCGTGCCGCAGGCGATGCGGGTGAACTCCTCGCCGGTCGCCGGCGCGAGCACCGCCATGGTTTCGCCTGTACGGCCAGCGACATGGCGGCCATTGATGAAGTGTTGAGTCATGCTGGTCTCCGAATTGGATTATCGTCCGCCAAGGAACACACCGTCATCCCGGATCTGCGCCGCTTCGCGGCTTGTCCGGGATGACGGCACGTGTCGTCCTCTCCTAATGCAAACCCGCCGCCGCCAGCGAGCTGCCGGCGAGCGTGGTCTCGGTCACTTCGCCGCGCTCGATCGCATAAGCCTTCTCGGCGAAAGTCCTGAGCAGGCTGGGGTTGGATTCGGTGATGAGCAAGGCGATGTCGGGATGGCTGTCGCGCAGCGTGCGCAGGGCGGCGGCATAGCGCGCCGCCAGCACCGGGGCGAGCCCCTGGAAAGGTTCGTCCAGCAGGATGACGCGGGTGCCGACCATCAGCGCGCGCGCCAGCGCCGCCATCTTGCCCTGTCCGCCCGAGAGCCCGGCGGCGGGGCGGTGGCGCAGGTCCGCGAGCTCGGGCAGGACCTGGTAGACGCCATCCAGCCGGCGCGCGATCTCGGCCTCCGGCTGCTTCATCACCTCTGCGGGCAGGCGGATATTCTCCTCGATGGTGAAGCTCGAGAACAGGCGGCGATCCTCCGGCGCGTAGCCGATGCCGAGGCGCGGGCGCAGATGCGGCCGGACGGCGAGAAACGGCTTGCCGTCGAACGCGATCTCTCCGGCTGTGACCTTGACGAAGCCCATCAGCGCGCGCAGCAGGCTGGTCTTGCCGGCGCCGTTGCGGCCGATCAGCGCCACCGTCGCGCCTTCCGCCAGCGACAGGTCGACCTTGCGCAGGACCTGCACGCCCTCGATCTCGGCGGAAAGGCCTTTGATCTCCAGCATGTCAGACCCCCACGCCGATGACGGTCTCGCGGACCTCGGGATGGTTCAGGATCTCGTCCGGCGAGCCCTCATGGGCGATGCGCCCGCCGGCCCAGACGGCGACGCGACTGGCATAGCGCGCGACCACGTCCATGTCGTGCTCGACGAAGATCGCGGTGGTGGCGCGAGCGTCGAGCGCGCGGGTCAGGGTGTCCATCACCTGGAACTTCTCGTGGCTGGAGACGCCGCTGGTCGGCTCGTCCATGAAGATCAGCTTCGGCTCCAGCGCGAGCGCGACCGCGATGTCGATCAGCTTGCGCATGCCCTCCGGCAGCTCGCGCACGATCCTTCCGCCGACATCCTTCAGCCCGACGATGTCGAGCAGCGCCCACATCTCGTCGATCTTGGGATGGCGGTCGAGCCGCAGGAAGGGCGACCAGCTGCCTTCGCGCGCGCTGAGCGCCAGAAGCAGGTTCTCGATCACGCTGTTCTCGAGGAAGAGCTGCGGGATCTGGAAGGAGCGGCCGATGCCGAGCCGGGTGATGGCGCGCGGCGACAGCGCCGTGACGTCGCGGCCGGCGAAGACGACGCGGCCGGCCTGCGGCTTGAGATAGCCGGTACAGAGATTGATGAAGGTGGTCTTGCCGGCGCCGTTCGGGCCGATGATCGCGATGCGCTCATTGGCCTGGACCTTGAGGCTGGCGCCGGCCGCGGCCTGCACGCCGCCAAAGCGCAGTTCAAGGTCGCGGGCTTCGAGAATGGGCTCGCTCATGGCGCCGCCCCCGCGCGCTTGCGGCCGGTCATCAGCCCGTAGAGCCCTGTCGGCGCGAAGAAGATGATGACGAGCAGCATCACGCCGAGCACGGCATGCCAGGTCTCGGGCGCGTAGACCGCCGCATAGCCGCGGATGATCTGGAACATCAGCGCTCCGAGGAAGGGACCGACCACGCCGCCCGCCCCGCCGAGGATGGCGATGAAGACGAATTCGCCGGAGCGCACCCAATAGGCCAGCTCCGGCGTGACATGGCCGGAGACCAGCGCGATCACCGCCCCGCCCAGCCCGGCCAGCAGGCCGGAGAGCAGATAGGCGCCGAACAGCACCTTGCGGCTGGAGACGCCGAGATATTCGAGCCGCGTCTCGTTCGACTTGATGGCGTCGAGGGCCTTGCCGCCCGGCGAGGCGAGATAGCGCGCGACACCGAGCGCGGCGAGCACCGCGAGGCCGAGCGTGATGTAGAATATCCAGAGCTCGAACTCGGCCCGCTCGAAGGTGGCGCCGGCGAGGGTCGGGCGCGGAACGCGCTTGCCGTCGGCTCCGCCGGTCACCGAGAACAGCTTCTCCAGCAGCGAGAAGAAGACCATCGAGAGCGCGAGGTTGAGCATGCCGAAGAAGATCGCCCGGTAGCGCACGACGAAGAGCCCGACCAGCGCTGCCAGCAGCCCCGAGGCCGCCGTGGCGACCGGGATCAGGACCAGCACCTCATGGCCGAAGCGCGCTGCCGCCATGAAGGCGACGACATAGGCGCTGAAGGCGAAATAGAGCCCGTGGCCGAAAGAGACCTGCCCGGCCCGGAGCAAGACCAGGATGCCGAGCGCCGCCAGCCCCTCGCAGAGCGCGACGGTGAGGATCACCGTCGACCAGGGCGAGAGCAGCGGGAAGACGATGAGACCGGCGAGCAGCGCCGCGCCGATGACGAGCTGGCGGGTCATCACACCTTCCTCGTCTGGAGGGTGGTGAACAGCCCCTCGGGTTTGATCAGCAGGACCGCGACCATGATCAGATAGGGGATCAGCACGTCGAACTCGGGGGCGAAATAGACCGCTGCCGAACGGCCGAGCCCGATCAGCAGCGCCGCCACCGCCGCGCCCTCGATGCGGCCGAGCCCCGCGGTCGCGGCGACGGCGAAGGAGAGCACGATCATCCCTGAGCCGATGCCCGGCGTCAGCGAGGTCGTGGCCGAGGAGAGCGCCCCGCCCAGCGCCGCGAGCGAAGCGCCGATGATGAAGGTGATCAGGTAGACGCGGGTGGCGTCGATGCCCATGGCGGTCGCCGCCTCGCGATCCTGCGTCACCGCGACGATGGTGCGACCGAAGGAGGTGCGGCGCAGGAAGGCGCGCAGGCCGATCAGCACGGCGAGCGCGACCAGCGGGATCAGGATGAGCTGATAGCGGGTGTAGAAGATGCCGAAGACCTCGACGGTGCCGAGCCAGTTCATCGGCGCATTGGCGAAATAGGGCTGCACGCCGAAGACGACCTTCTGCGCGTCCTCGAGGATCATGAAGACCGCGAAGGTGACGAGGAGCTGCAGCACCTCCTCCTTGCCGTAGATGCGCCGCAGCAGCAGCGCCTCGACGGCCCCACCGATGACGACGCCGACCAGCGCCGCCGCGACCAGGAAGAACGGGAAGGAGAGCCAGGCCGGCAGGCCCATTCCGGTCATGGCGATGACGCCGGCGGCCGCGACATAGGCGCCGATCGCATAGAAGGAGCCATGGGCGACATTGAGCACGCCGAGCACGCCGAAGATCAGCGACAGCCCGACCGCGACCAGGAAGATCAGCGAGCCATAGGCGAGGCCGTCGAGCGCGGCGAGAAGGAGCATTTCCGGAGGCATGCGATCCGTTACCGAGTTCCCCTCCCCCCTTGTGGGGAGGGTTAGGGGTGGGGGGCGGAGAGCCAGGCGCCAGGGGAGGATGTCAAGCGCTTGCGCTCGTGCAGTCCGACCAAGGCCATTCGCCCGGTCGTTCGCCCCCCACCCCTGCCCCACCCCACAAGGGGGAGGGGTTTCCGTCGAGTCTCATGAGGCTCACTTCGCGTAGTCGAAGGTCTCGATCGACTTGTCGCCGACCAGCTCCGGCTTGACCTTGGCGAACCAGTCCAGCGACTTCTCGCCGAGCGGGGTCGTCACCAGCTTGCCGGGATAGAGCGCCATCTTGTCATAGACCGCGAAGGGATAGTCCGGCACGCGCTTGGTGGTGCCGAGGAGCTGGTCCTCCAGCCCCTGGTGGTCGGAGCGGATCGAGATCGTGCCGGTCAGGCTCTTGAACTCCAGCCCCTCGAAGGCGGCGATCACCTGCTCCTTTGTCGGCCATTTGCCGCCGGCGGCCTGGCCGGCCTTCTCATAGGCCTTGGTCAGCCCGATCACGGCCTGGGCCATGTGGAAGGTCGGATAGATCGGGTAGACGCCGGTCTTGTCCTTGTACTTCTTCACGAAGGACTGCATCTCGGGCGAGCTCTTGTGCTTGGGATGCAGCCAGTAATGGTCGCCGCGCCCGCCGATGATGACGCCCTCGGGCAGGACATTGCCGAGCCGCTCCAGCGAGCTTTCCGCCAGCGGCAGCACGAAGGTCGACTGCTTCAGGAGCCCGCGCGCCGCCGCCTGCTGGACGAAGGTGTCGAGGTCGCCGCCCCAGGAGGTCGAGAGCACGACGTCGGGCCGCAGCGCCGAGAGGCGGGTGATCTCGGTCGAGAAATCGGGCGCGCCGAATTTCGGGAAAAGCTCGGCCACGACCTTGACGTCGGGCTTCAGCGCCTTCAGCCCGGCCTGGAACAGCGCCCAGGATTCACGGCCCCAGGCATAGTCCTGGTTGACCACAGCGATCGACTTGAAGTCGGGCTTCACCTTCATCAGGTAGAGCAGGGTCGACATCATCTCGGCGCCGGCATGCGCCTGGGTACGCACCGAGTATTTCCACTTGCCGTCCTCGAAGATGGTCTGCGTGCCGCAATCCCACATCAGGTTGACGACCTTGAGGTCCTCGGCGACCGGCGCCAAGGCGTTGCAGGAGCCTGACGAGATCGCGCCGAACATCACCTGCGCGCCCTGCTCCTGCACGACGCGGCGATATTCCGAAAGGAGCTGGTTGGTGCCGGCGCCCTCATCGACATAGACCGGCTTCACCGGCACGCCGAGAATGCCGCCCTTGGCGTTGAGCTCCTCGATCAGCAGGTCGGCCGCGTTCTTGCCGGGCACGCCGAAGACCGAAGCCGGCCCCGACAGGAAGGTCGCGATGCCGACCACGAGCTCCTTGGGCTTGTCCTGCGCCCAGGCGGGCATGCCCAGCAGCGCCGCGGCCGCCAGCGCGGCCGCCCATTTCATCCTCGCCATGATGCGTGTCCTCCATGTCCCATGCGGAGCGCGCTCTTGAGGTGGCGCGTGTCCAGAGGCCGAAAGGGGCGCATAGGCGCATCAGGGCCGCAAGAAGAATAAAGCGATGAAGCCCATAGCGAATTTCTATAGTCCGCCGGCGCGGCCTGCCGGCAAAGGCTGCGCTATGGCGGCCATCGCAAAAGACTATTTGACTTCGCGCGCCCCGAACGGTCCGTCTCGCCGGAAGAATGCGAACTGGCTTTACGTGATGACGAATGCTCTCGAAGGAATCCTGGTCGTGGCGCTGGAACAGGCCGTCGCCGTGCCGGTCGCGACCTGCCGGCTGGCCGATGCCGGCGCGCGCGTCATCAAGCTGGAGCGCGCGGAGGGCGATTTCTCGCGCGGCTATGACGACTACGCCAACGGGCTCTCCTCCTATTTCGTCTGGATCAATCGCGGCAAGGAATCCTGCCGGGTCGACCTGAAGCAGCCGGGCGACCTCACCATGGTCGAGGCGATACTGGCCAGGGCCGACGTCTTTATCCAGAACCTCGCGCCGGGCGCGACCGGACGCCTCGGCATCGGCGCCGCCGCGCTGCGCGAGCGCCATCCGCGCCTGATCACCTGCGACGTCTCCGGCTATGCGCCTGGCACGCCGCATTACAACCGCAAGGCCTATGACCTGCTGATCCAGGCCGAGGCCGGCCTCTCCTCGATTACCGGCAACGAGAGCTCGGGGCCGACGCGGATCGGCGTCTCGATCGCCGACATCGCCACGGGTAACGCCGCCTATGCCGCGATCTTGGAGGCCCTGCTCCGGCGCGCGCGCACCGGGGAAGGCTCGGCGATCGCGCTCTCGCTGTTCGACACCATCGCCGACCTGATGAACGTGCCCTATCTGACGCGGCGCTATGGCGGCATCGAGCCGCCGCGGCTCGGCCTCGCCCACCCCTCGATCGCGCCCTATGGCGTCTTCGAGCTCGCCGACGGCAATCTGCTGCTCGCCGTCCAGAGCGAGCGCGAATGGCAGGTCCTGGCGCGCGAGGTGCTGCAGGACGAGGCGCTCGCCGGCGATCCGCGCTTCGCCAGTAACGTGCTGCGCGTGCGCGAGCGCTCGGCGCTCGACGCGGCGATCCAGGCCATCCTGATCGCGCGCCGGTTCGCCGACGTCACCGCCGCGCTCGACGGGGCCGGCATCGCCTATGGCACCGTCTCCAGCGTCGGAGACCTGATCAGCCACCCTGCCGCGACGACGCTCACCGTCCAGACGCCCGCCGGTCCGATCGAGGTGCTGGCGCCGCCGGCCATCGTCGACGGCGAACGGGCCAGGATGCGGCGCGTGCCGACACTGGGCGAGCATGAAGCGGCGTTGCGGGCCGAGTTCGGCGGCCCCTCCTCTCCAATCGCCTCCCCGTCATCCCGGACAAGCCGCGAAGCGGCGCAGCTCCGGGATCCATCATAGGGTTCGACGGCGCTCTACGATGGATCCCGGCGCTCCGCTTCGCGGCCGGGATGACGGACAGGAACCGTCATAGAAATGAAAAGACGTGACGATGTCTGACAGCACTCCCCACACCGAGATCCGCGATGCCGTCGCGAAACTCTGCGCGGATTTCCCTGGCGAGTACTGGCGCAAGCTCGACCGCGAGATGGCCTACCCGGCCGAGTTCGTGGAGGCGCTGACGCAGAGCGGCTTCCTCTCGGCGCTGATTCCAGAGGAGTTCGGCGGGGCCGGCCTGGCGCTCTCGGCCGCCGCCGCGATCATGGAGGAGATCCAGCGCCAGGGCTGCAATGGCGGCGCCTGCCACGCGCAGATGTATGTGATGGGGACCTTGCTGCGGCACGGCTCGGACGCGCAGAAACAGGCCTATCTGCCGAAGATCGCCTCGGGCGCGCTCAGGCTGCAGGCCTTCGGCGTCACCGAGCCGAGCAGCGGCACCGACACCACGGCGCTGCGCACCACCGCCCGGCGCGAGGGCGACCACTACGTCGTCAACGGCCAGAAGATCTGGACGAGCCGCGCCGCGCAGTCGGACCTGATGCTGCTGCTGGCGCGCACGACCTCGCGCGAACAGGTCGCCAAGCGCACGGACGGGCTCTCGGTCTTCATCCTCGACATGCGCGAGGCGCTGAAGGCCGGGCTCAGCATCCGGCCGATCCGGACGATGATGAACCACGCCACCACCGAGGTGTTCTTCGACAATGTCCGGGTGCCGGCGCAGAACCTGGTCGGCGAGGAGGGCAAGGGCTTTCGTTATATCCTCTCGGGCATGAATGCCGAGCGCATCCTGATCGCCGCGGAATGCGTCGGCGACGCGAAATGGTTCATCGAGAAGGCGTCGGCCTACGCCAAGGAGCGACAGGTCTTCGGCCGGCCGATCGGCCAGAACCAGGGCATCCAGTTCCCGATAGCGCGAGCCTACGCCAATATGCGCGCCGCCGAGCTGATGGTGCGCGAGGCGATCTCTCTCTACGAAGCCGGCGAGAACCCGGGCGCGGAAGCCAACATGGCCAAGCTGCTCGCCGCCGACGCCTCCTTCGAGGCGGCCAATGCCTGCATCCAGACGCATGGCGGCTTCGGATTCGCCGAGGAATACGACATCGAGCGAAAATTCCGCGAGACCCGGCTCTACCAGGTCGCGCCGATCTCGACCAACCTGATCCTGTCCTATCTCGCCGAGCATGTGCTGGGCATGCCGAGAAGCTATTGAACGCCATGACGGAAAAGCGCGGGGAACCCCTCTCCTGAAAGGAGAGGGGTAGGGATGAGGTGTTCGGAGGGAGATCGTCAGCCTGACCCCAACCGCTCGGTCAGCACGCGCGGAACTGGTCCAGCGGCCTTCCCCTCACCCTGCCCTCTCCCTCCGGGAGAGGGTTCCCCGCGCCTTTCCTCGAAGGGAGCATCATGACCATCGACCATCTCAAATCCTGGATCGGCCGCTCCGAGGAAGCCTCCGACCTGATCACGCCGCGGCTGGTGCGCTCCTTCGAGGCGACCTTCGCGCCGCATCTGGCGCCCTGTATGCAGGGCGAGGCCCCGCTCGCCCTGCACTGGTGCCTGGCTCCGCCGATCGCGCCCATGGGTGCGATCGGGACGGACGGGCATGCCGCCAAGGGCGAGTTCCTGCCGCCGGTCGCGCTGCCGCGGCGGATGTGGGCGGGCGGCCGGATCGAGACGGTGGCGCCGCTGCGCACGGGCGACCACGTCACCCGCCGCTCGCGGATCGGCGACATCGCCTACAAGGAAGGCCGCTCAGGCCCGCTCTGCTTCGTCGCCGTCGAGCACGAGCTGGTCACGGAACGTGGCGTCGCGCTGCGCGAACGCCACGACATCGTCTATCGCGAGGCGGCGAAGCCCGGCGCGCCGCCTCCTGCCTTGCCATCCGAGACGCCCCGGCCCGCGGACCTGACCTGGGAAGTCGGCAGCTCGCCGGTCTTCCTGTTCCGCTATTCGGCGATCACCTTCAACGGCCACCGCATCCATTACGACGCGCCCTATGTCACGGCCGAGGAAGGCTATGCCGGGCTCGTCGTGCACGGGCCGATCCAGGCCACCCTGATGCTCAACATCATCGCGACGCTCTCGGGCGACGAGCCGATCCAGCTGGATTATCGCGGCATCGCGCCGCTGATCGCCGGCGCCCCCTTCCTGGTCAAGGCGAAGCGCCTGCCGGACGGCGCCATCGCCGCCTGGACGGAAGGAGCCGACGGGCGGGTGCGGATGGAGGGCGTGAGCCGACCTGCCTGAACCGTCATCTTCCCCGTGTCACGGTCGTGCCGCAGTGCTAGCCTCTTGTCGCGGCTGACGAGAGCAGGAGCAGGCCATGGCACGCGAAACCCGTTTCAACCGCCGTGAGACCCTGAAGGCCGGCGCCGTCATCGCGGCAAGCGCCGCCCTGCCCTCCGGGCTCGCCGCGCAGGCCCCCGCCAGGCTGAAGCTGCGCGTGCTGGAGACGACGGACCTCCACGTCAATGTCGTGCCTTATGACTATTTCCGCGACGCCGCCGACGACACGGTCGGCCTCGCCAAGACCGCGAGCCTGATCAGGGCGGCGCAGGCCGAGGCGAAGAACAGCCTGCTCTTCGACAATGGCGACTTCCTGCAAGGCTCCTCGCTCGGCGATTTCATCGCCTACAAGAAGGGCCTGAAGCCCGGCGAGACGCATCCGATGCTCGCCGCGATGAACGCCCTGCCCTATGCCTGCGGCACGCTCGGCAATCACGAGTTCAATTACGGGCTCGAATTCCTCGAGAACGGCCTGGCAAGGGCCGAGTTCCCGCTGGTCTGCGCCAATGTCGCGAAGGTCGAGGGCACGCCGCTGATCGACCCCTGGATCGTGCTCGACCAGAGCTTCGAGGACGAGGCCGGCGGGAAGCATGTCCTCAAGATCGGCGTGATCGGCTTCGTGCCGCCGCAGATCATGCAATGGGACAAGGCCAATCTCGACGGCAGGCTCGCCGCCACCGACATCGTCGAGGCCGCCCGCAAGCACCTGCCGGACCTGATGAAGGCCGCGCCCGACCTCGTCGTCGCGCTCTGCCATTCCGGCATCGCCGGCGGCGCCCGCAAGGGCATGGAGGAGAACGCCGCCCTGCATCTGGCGAAGCTCGATGGCATCGACGTCATCCTGACCGGCCATCAGCATCTCGTCTTTCCCGGCGGCAAGGCTTTTGACGGCATCGAGGGCGTCGACAACAAGGCAGGTTCGCTCCACGGCAAGCCGGCCTGCCAGCCCGGCTTCTGGGGCTCGCATCTCGGCATCGTCGATCTCGATCTCGAACGGCGCGACGGCCGCTGGCGGATCGCGGAATTCAAGGTCGAGCCGCGACCGATCTACGAGCGCGGCGCCGACCGCAAGATCGTGCCCAAGGCCAATGCCGAGCCGGCCGTGCTCGCCACGGTGAAGGCCGACCATGAAGCGACGCTGGTCTATATGCGCGAGCCGGTCGGCGCGACCGCCTCGCCGATCAACAGCTATTTCGCGCTGGTCGCCGACGATCCGTCCGTGCAGATCGTGGCCGAAGCGCAGATCGCCTATGTGAAGGGGCTGATGGCGCAGACGCAATGGAAGGGCCTGCCGGTGCTCTCGGCCGCCGCGCCGTTCAAGTCAGGCGGGCGCGCCGGCCCAAGCTTCTATACCGACATCCCGGCCGGGCCGATCGCGATCAAGAACGTCGCCGACATCTATCTCTATCCCAACACGGTGCAGGTCGTGAAAGTCACCGGCGCGCAGATCCGCGAATGGCTGGAGCGCTCGGCCGGCATCTTCAACCGCATCGATCCGGCCAAAACGGAAGAGCAGCCGCTGATCGACCCCGGCTTCCCGGCCTTCAATTTCGACGTGATCGACGGCGTGACCTACAGGATCGATGTCACCCAGGCCTCGCGCTATGACGGCAACGGCGCGCTCAAGGCGCCCGACGCGCATCGCATCATCGACCTCGCCTTCGACGGCAGGCCGATCGACGAGCGGGCCGAGTTCATCGTCGCCACCAACAATTACCGCGCCTCGGGCGGCGGCAATTTCCCCGGCACCAGGACGACGGTGGTGCTGGAAGCGCCCGACCTCAACCGCGACGTGATCGTGCGCTACATCATCGCCAGGAAGACGATCGAGCCCAAGGCCGACGGCAACTGGGCGCTGGCGCCGCTGCCCGACAGCGTGAACGTCACCTTCGCGACCTCGCCCGCCGCGGCCGGCAAGCTGCCGGATGGGCTGAAGGCCGAGGCCGCGGGCGATGCCGGCGAAGGGTTTGCGAAGTATAGGTTGAGGGGGTGAGCGCGTCGCGCAGTTGGTGAGACCTTAGTGCACTCAGAGACAAGGGTGTCCGAAACCGTGAAACGCTCTCTCAGCGCTTTGACAGACCGCGAATTAGCCGAACTGTTCCTCAGCAAATCACTGGAGCAGGACGAGGCAGAACTGCAGAGCGAACTCGCGCGCTGGAATTGGCTTTACCGCCGCCTCGAAGCGATCGCCACAGAGCTGAAGAACCGCCCGGGCGACCAACGCCGCGCGCTACTAGCCTTCTACCAGCATGAAAATGCTCAGGTTCGCATCAACGCAGCAATCGCCACTTTGGCAATCACGCCCATACAGGCACGGAAGGCACTTGAGCAGATCGCGCAGTGGGAGGTCGGCGCTCAGCGGGTCCAGGCCCTCGATACGATCTCGGCGCTGGACAACGGAAACTACGTGCCCAGCTGACCAGAGATCGAGGAAAAATTACGACCGCAGTGCAGCCTATCTCTCCATTCAATTATTAGAGCTTTGACATGGCCGTGCTCGAAAGGCTGCTGACCTACGCTTCCCCCGAAGGAGATGTCGAGGTCCGAATCTCTGTCGACCATCCGCAAAAGGGCGAGGTCGATTGGAGTTGCGCGTACAGGATCGACTGGCCCGGCGAGGCTCGGCTGGGATTTGGCTATGGTATCGGCTCGGCCCAGGCGATGCTCTTGGCTCTTCGGGCCATCGGCACCGATCTTTACACGAGCGATTATCACCGCTCAGGTCGTCTCCGCTGGGAGAAACCCGGACGCGGTTACGGCTTTCCCGTCCCCAGGACGATCCGCGACCTGCTGATCGGCGAGGATGCAGTCGAATTCGGCTGACTCACCCCTCCACCAGCCGCCGCGCAATCACCTGCGCCTGGATCTCCGCCGCGCCCTCGAAGATGTTGAGGATGCGGGCGTCGCAAAGCACGCGGCTGATCGGGTATTCCAGCGCAAAGCCGTTGCCGCCATGGATCTGCAGAGCATTGTCCGCCGCGGCCCAGGCGACGCGGGCGCCCAGGAGCTTAGCCATGCCGGCCTCGAGATCGCAGCGGCGCTCGGCATCCTTCTCGCGGGCGGCGAAATAGGTGAGCTGACGGGCGATCAGGATCTCCGCAGCCATCATCGCGAGCTTGTCGGCGACGCGCGGGAAGGCGATCAGCTTCTTGCCGAACTGGATGCGCTCCTGGGCGTAGCGCAGGCCGAGATCGAAGGCGGACTGCGCCACGCCGATGGCGCGCGCGGCGGTCTGGATGCGGGCCGCCTCAAAAGTCTGCATGAGCTGCTTGAAGCCCTGGCCCTCGACGCCGCCGAGCAGGTTTTCGGCCTTGACCTCGAAACCATCGAAGGCGAGCTCGTATTCCTTCATGCCGCGATAGCCGAGCACCTCGATCTCGCCGCCGGTCAGGCCCTCGACCGGGAACGGGTCCTCGTCGGTGCCGCGCGGCTTCTCGGCGATCAGCATCGAGAGGCCGCGATAGCCCGGCGCATCCGGATCGGTGCGCACCAAGAGCGTCATGATGTCGGCGCGGACGGGGTGCGTGATCCAGGTCTTGTTGCCATGGACCTTGAAGACGTCTCCCTCGCGCACCGCCTTGGTGCGCAGCGAGGCGAGGTCTGAGCCGGTATTGGGCTCGGTGAAGACCGCCGTCGGCAGCGTCTCGCCCGAGGCGATCTTCGGCAGCCAATGCGCCTTCTGCTCCGGCGTGCCGCCGCAGAGGATGAGCTCGGCGGCGATCTCCGAGCGGGTGCCGAGCGAGCCGACGCCGATATAGCCGCGCGAGAGCTCCTCGGAGACGACGCACATCGAGACCTTCGACAGCCCCATGCCGCCGAATTCCTCGGGGATGGTCAGGCCGAAGACGCCGAGCTCGGCCATCTTCTCGACCACCGGCATCGGGATGTAGTCGTTGGCGAGGTGCCACTCATGGGCGTGCGGCGTCACCTCCGCGGCGCAGAAGCGGCGCATCTCGGTGCGGATCGCCTCGAGGGTCTCGTCGAGGCCGGGGTCGCCGACGCTGCCCTGCCCGTCGCTCTGGCTGAACAGCGCGACGAGGCGGCCGCGGTTCTCCGGCGTGTTGCCCTCAGTGATCAGCGCCTCTGCCGCCTCGCCCTGCGCGGCGGCGATCGCCTTGGGCGACAGGCCGAGCGCCGGCAGCCGGACGATCTCGCCCTGGCTCATCGGAATGCCGCCGAAGATCTGGGCGGCGTATTCGCCGGCGCCGACGCGCAGCGCGCAATCCTCGGTCGCGCCGTAGCGGTCCTCGGCCTGGAGGCGCTCGCCATAGGCCTTCATCTCGCGCAGCGCCATGACATAGGTCGCGAGCCAGGACAGGCCATGGGCGGCGTGCTGCTCGGCCTCGAGCTTCGCGGAGGAGATCTTGCCATCGACCAGCACCTTCTGGCGCACCGCGGCGACGGCCTCGTCCAGCAGCGTCTCGAAGCCCGGTAGGGCAGCGCCGATCAGCGCGACGGCAGTGCGAGGCATTTCGGGGCTGCGGGCGGCGTTTGCGCTCATGCGTCTCTCCCTTTTGTTGCGACGCAGCATAAGGGAGGTTCTCGGGAATCCGAAATCAGTCTTTCGGCTGGGCGCTAGATCATTTCCGACTGGCGAGCACGACGCCGAGGACGGCGACCGCCATGCCGACGAGCTGGAGCGGGCTCAGCGTCTCGCCGAACAGGATCCAGGCCTCGACCGCCACCGCCGGCGGCACCAGGAACAGGAAGGTCGCGGTGCGCGAGACCTCGCCGCGGCGGATCAGCCAGAGATAAAGCCCGATGCCGCCGAGCGAGAGCGCCAGAACCGACCAGGCCAGCACCAGCACCATGGTCAGGTTCCACTCGATCCGCATCGGCTCGAGCGCATAGGCGAAGGGCAGCGTCACGAGGAAGGCGGCGAGGTACTGCCAGGCGGTGACGGTGCGCAGGTCGCCCGAGACGATGCGCGCCTTCTGGTAGAAGGAGCCGAGCGTCACCGCGAGCATGGCGATGATGTTGATCGCGATCGGCAGGAGGATGCCGGCGAGCGCCGCCGGCTCGACGCCGACGAGTTTTGGCTCGAGCACCAGCGCGATGCCGACGAAGCCGCACAGGATGCCGGCCCAGCGCACCGGCGAGATGCGCTCGCCGACCAGGACGGGCGAGAACAGCGCGGTCAGCACCGGCTGCAGGCCGGCGATCAGACCCGAGATGCCGGCCGGAAGGCCGTGCCGCACCGCCCACCAGACGCCGCCGAGATAGACCGCATGCAGCAGGATGCCGGTGACGATGGCATCGACGATGGCGCGCCGGCCCTTGGGCCAGGGCGCGCCGACGGCGAAGGCGAGCGCGGCGAGCAGCAGCCCGGCGCAGGCATAGCGCACGACGAGAAATGTCAGCGGATCTGCATAGCGCGCCGAATAGCCGGCCACGACCCAGCCGCTCGACCAGAGCAGGGTGAAGAGCAGCGGCATGAGCCGCAGGAACAGGGCTGAATCGAACATGGAACCGGCTTTCTATCCGCCTGATAGGCCGGTTGATGGCAGTTGTCGCCGCCCGCCGACGCCGTGACGGCATGTGCGGGAATAGGATTGGCGCGCCTTCCCTTCTCCCCTTGCGGGAGAAGGTGGCTTCGCGAAGCGGAGACGGATGAGGGTTCACACTGCCCTTTCCGCGTCATGGTCGGGCTTGTCCCGACCATCCACGTCTTTGCCCCGTCTTGAGGTTCAAGACGTGGATGCTCGCCACAGGGGCGAGCATGACGAAGATGTCGCGCGCCCCCTCATCCGCCCCTTCGGGGCACCTTCTCCCGCAAGGGGAGAAGGGTCGGCCGGGCTTGCCCTCGCTCGGGCGGGCACCGCACAATCGGTCCATGTCGCTGCTTCGCATCCCCGCCCTCGCCTTCGAGCGCTTCGTCGCCCATGATTCCTGGGCGATCGCCAGCCACATCGCGCTCTCGGTGCTGATGTCGCTGTTCCCGTTCCTGATCGTGGTGACGGCGCTCGGCGGCGTGTTCGGTACGCAGCAGGCCGCCGACGAGGCGACGGCGCTGCTCCTGGAGGCCTGGCCGCGCGAGATCGCCGTGCCGATCGCGCGCGAGGTGCGCTCGGTGCTGACGGCGGTACGCGGCGACGTCCTCACCTTCGGCGCGATCCTGGCCCTGTATTTCTCCTCCTCCGGCGTCGAGGCGCTGCGGATCGGGCTCAACCGCGCCTATGAGGCCTATGAATGGCGGGCCTGGTGGCATACGCGGCTGGAATCGATTCTTTACGTCGTCGGCGGGGCGGTCTTCATGCTCGCCTTTGCCTTCCTGGTCGTGCTCGGGCCACTGATCCTGCGCTGGCTGATCGGCTTCGCGCCGGCACTGGCGCCGCTCGCCATCCTGCTCGGCTTCCTGCGAGTGGTGGGCGCGACAGTGCTGATCGTGCTGGCGCTCATCGTCGCGCACCGGCTGCTGCCGGCGCGCGCGCCGCATATCGAGGCGCTCTGGCCGGGCATCCTCGTCACCCTCGCCTTCTGGCTCGTCGGCGGGCTCGGCTTCGGCTGGTATCTCGACTCCTTCGCCGGCGCCTATGTCACGACCTATGCCGGGCTCGCGACCGCGATGATCGCGCTGGTCTTCCTGTACTGGCTGGCCGCGATCTTCCTCTACGGCGCCGAGCTCAACGCCGCCATCGCCATCGCACGGGCGCCGAAAGCCGAGCCGGGCGAGGCGATCGCATCGCTGTGAGCCCTAGGACGCACGCGCCTGACGGCGCGCGGCGTTGGCCTCCGCATATTGCAGCAGCCGGTCGAGGTCGTCGCGAGCGATGTCGAAGGTCTCCCCCATTTGCGCCAGCGCCTCGTCGATATCGGCCGGACTGAAGGCCGCCGTCTGGACCGTGTCCTTCGGCTCGCCCGCGGGCACCCGGTGCGGATAGGAGCGCCGCGCCAGGCCGTGGAATGCCACGCCGAGCGCGACCATGGCGAGCGAATCGAGGCCGACCGGCACCAGCGGGAACAGAATACCCCATTTGGCCACGACCGGGCCGCCGAGCGCCGCGGTCAGCGCGACGGCGCCGCCGGGCGGGTGGAGCGAGCGGGTCAGCGACATGACGGCGATGGCCAGCGCGACCGCGAGCGCCGCGGCAAGGGCCGTGTTCGGAACCGCCCAGGCGACGGCGAGCCCGACACAGGCTGAGATGACATTGCCTCCGACGACGGGCCAGGGCTGCGCGAGGGGGCTCGCCGGAACCGCGAAGATCAGCACCGCGGACGCGCCGATCGGCGCGATGACGAGCGGCGAGGAGGTCGGGAAGGCAAGGCCGCTCGCGGCGGTGAGCGCGATCGCGATGAAGGCGCCGGCGCAGGCGACCAGGCGCTCCGAGATCGTCGCGCCGGCCAGGATGGGTCTGAACAGTCTCACAGCACCCATACCTGCTCGATCGATCGGAGCGCTGCTTATAATATCGGCATTCCGCACAATTCAACGGCAAATAATATAATTCACAAGATTACCCGTTAAATAAAAATTCCTCCCAAATCGAGGCGCGGGACGAGACGCTTTCACCCAACGCGCCGCGGCCGACGGCCGGCGAGAGCCGCCGGCTCAGATTCAGCCGCCCAGCGCTTCCGCCACGTCCTCGAAATTCCGCAATCCCGTGCGCGGGGCATAGACCAGCACCGCCATGTTGCCGGGCGCATGCTCGTTCTTCCACATCTTGTGATGGGCGAGCGGGATCTTGTCCCAGGGGAAGACCTCGGACATGCAGGGGTCGACGCGGCGGTCGATGACGAACTGGTTGGCGGCGCTCGCCTGCTTGAGATGAGCGAAATGCGAGCCCTGCACGCGCTTCTGCCGCATCCAGACATAGCGCGCGTCGAAGGTGATGTTGAAGCCTGAGGTTCCCGCGCAGAAGACGATCATGCCGCCGCGCTTGGCGACCAGGCAGGAGACCGGGAAGGTCGCCTCGCCCGGATGCTCGAAGACGATGTCGACATCCTTCTTGCCGGTGATGTCCCAGATCGCCTTGCCGAACTTGCGGGCCTCCTTGGTCCATTCCGCATATTCGGGCGAGTTGACCGTCGGCATCTGGCCCCAGCAGTTGAAATCCTTGCGGTTGATCACGCCCTTGGCGCCCAGGCCCAGCACGTAGTCGCGCTTGCTCTCGTCCGAGATCACGCCGATCGCGTTCGCGCCGGAGGCCGCGCAGAGCTGCACGCCGAAGACGCCGAGGCCGCCGGAGGCGCCCCAGATCAGCACGTTGTCACCCGGCTTGATCGTGTGCGGGGCGTGGCCGAAGAGCATGCGATAGGCGGTCGCCAGGGTCAGCGTGTAGCAGGCCGCCTCCTCCCAGGAGAGGTGCTTCGGCTTCAGCATCAACTGGCGCGACTGCACCCGGCAGAACTGGGCGAAGGAGCCGTCCGGCGTCTCGTAACCCCAGATGCGCTGGGAGGAGGAGAACATCGGGTCGCCGCCATTGCACTCCTCGTCGTCGCCATCATCCTGGTTGCAATGGACGATGACCTCGTCGCCGACCTTCCAGCGCTTCACCTTGGAGCCGACGGCCCAGACGATGCCGGAGCAATCCGAGCCGGCGATGTGGAGCTGGCCCTTGTGGACATCGAAGGGCGAGATCGGCTGGCCGAGGCCGGCCCAGATGCCGTTATAGTTGACGCCGCCGGCCATCACGAGCAGCAGCACCTCCTCCTCGCCGATCGCCCAGGTCGGCACCACCTCGACCTGAAAACTCTCCTGCGGCGGGCCGTGGCGCTCGCGCCGGATCGTCCAGGCATACATGCTGGCCGGGACATGGCCGAGCGGAGGAAGCTCGTTCAGTTCGTAGAGATCCTTGAGCGGGCTCTGCCGGGCAGGCTGCGGCTTGGACATGGTCGTCTCCCTTTATCCCGTCATGAGCGTCCGACGGCTTTGAGGTGATCATGCAGCGCAATGCTGCGGTGCGCCATCCCCCTAAGGAATTATACTGCACCGCAAAAAACAACCCCGGCGCGCTTTGGTTCCCGCTTTCCGCAGCGACCGATCGCGCGTCGCATCGATCGGAGGAGGCCGCGAGCCGTGCTAATGTCGCGACCGATTCTGGAGCGGACGCCCCATGCGCAGCCTGATGATGATGCTCGGACTTCCGGACATGCCGACGCCGGAATTCATCGTCTTTCTCGGTCTCGTCGCCGGCAGCGCGCTCCTGCTCGGCTGGATCGCCGACGCGATCCTGGGCAATGCCGGCTTCGGCGTGATCCCGAACGCCGTCATCCTGCTCGGCGGCGCCATCCTCGGCGCGCTGGCCTGGCAGCGGCTGGGCTATGTCCTCGGCGCCGACCGCAACATGGTGATGGCGATCGTCGGGGCGGCCTCCGGCATCGTCGCGCTGCTCGCCGGCGGCGTGATGAAGCGCTTCGTCTGAAGCGGGTTGCCTCCGCGCCGCCGAATTCCGACATTCGGCGCATGGACAGGATCAGAACGATTCACGGCACGACGGTGCTGATCTGCGGCGAGGACGGCCCGCCGCTGGAGAACGAGCGCGATATCGGTACCTTCCTCGGCGCGGCCTGGGACGGGGACGCCGCGATGGTCGCCATCCCGGTTGCGCGGCTCAGTCCCGATTTCTTCCAGCTGAGCACGCGGCTCGCCGGCGAGGTCGCGCAGAAATTCGTCAATTATCGAATGCAGCTCGCGATCATCGGCGACATCTCGGCCCGTTGCGCCGGGAGCAAGGCGCTGCGCGACTTCGTCCATGAGGCCAATCGCGGCCGGGCACTGTGGTTCCTCGACGATCTCGAGGCGCTGCAGCGGCGGCTGGAATCGGCGGCCACCACGCCTTCAGGCTGAGCGGTTCGCGGCCAGCATGTAGTTCACGTCCATGTCGCGCGACGGCGACCAGCGGTCCGCGAGCGGATTGTAGGCGACGCCGGTGCTCTCGCCGAGCGCAAGGCCGTTGCGCTCGATCGCCGAGCCGAGTTCGTCCGGCGTCACGAATTTCTCCCAGTCATGCGTGCCGCGCGGCAGCCAGCGCAGGATGTATTCGGCGCCGACGATGGCGAGCGCATAGGATTTCAGCGTCCGGTTCAGCGTCGCCATCACCAGGAGCCCGCCGGGCTTCACCGCCGCGCAGCAGGCCGCGACGAAGGCCTCGACATCGGCGACATGCTCGACCACCTCCATGGCGAGCACGATATCGAAGCTGCGCCCTTCCGCGACCAACGCCTCGATGGTCTCGTCGCGATAGTCGATGGCGAGCCCGGTCTTCCCGGCATGGGCGCGCGCGACCGCGACGTTCCCGGGAGCGGGGTCGAGCCCGGTCACGACGGCGCCGAGCCGCGCCAGAGGCTCCGACAGCACGCCGCCGCCGCAACCGATATCGACCAGGCTCAGCCCTTCCAGCGAGCGCAGCGATTTCGGATCGCGCCCGAAGCGCTCGCAGGCGAGGTCGCGGATGAAACCGAGCCGGACGGGATTGAACTTGTGCAGCACCGCCATGGGCCCTTTCGGGTCCCACCAGGTCCGCGCCATGGCGTCGAAGCGCGCGACCTCGGCGGGATCGATGGTCGAGCCCTGACGCGCCGCTGCTGCTGACATGGCTTGATTCCCCGTTTGCATCGGCCGGCCCGCGGCCGCATTGACACGGACCGCACCGCCCGTCATCTACACCCGCCCTTCGCCCGGCGCGAGGGCGACGTTTCGTCCCGGCGCAAAGCGGGCATTGTTTGAGAGTCTTTAGGTCGTCATGGCCCGTCTGGTGATGAAATTCGGCGGCACATCGGTCGCCACTGTCGAGCGCATCAAGAACGCGGCCCGCCACGTCAAACGCGAGTTCGACGCCGGCAACGAGGTCGCGGTCGTGGTCTCGGCCATGTCGGGCAAGACCAACGAGCTCGTCGCCTGGGCCAAGGAGGCGGCGGCGCTGCACGATCCGGCGGAATACGACGTCGTCGTCGCCTCGGGCGAGCAGGTCACTTCGGGGCTGATGGCGATCGTGCTGCAGGAGATGGGCCTGCCGGCGCGCTCCTGGCAGGGTTGGCAGATTCCGCTCTACGGCTCGGACGCGCATGGCGCGGCCCGGATCGAGGGCGTCGACGGCGCCGGCATCCTCGCCGGCTTCGACCGCAATCGCGAGATCGCGGTCTGCTCCGGCTTCCAGGGCATCAACCCGCGCAGCCACCGCATCGTCACACTCGGCCGCGGCGGCTCGGACACCAGCGCGGTCGCGCTCGCCGCCGGCCTCAAGGCCGATCGCTGCGACATCTACACCGATGTCGACGGCGTCTACACCACCGACCCGCGCGTCGTGCCCAAGGCCAAGCGCATGGACAAGGTCTCCTTCGAGGAGATGCTGGAAATGGCCTCGCTCGGCTCGAAGGTGCTGCAGGTGCGCTCGGTCGAGATCGCCATGGTCCAGCGCGTGCCGACCTATGTGCGCTCCTCCTTCGACGACCCAGACAACCCCAATCCAGGCACCCTCATCTGCGACGAGGACGACATCGTGGAACAGCAGATCGTCACCGGCATCGCGTTCTCGCGCGACGAAGCCCAGATCACGCTCCGGCGCGTCGCCGACAAGCCCGGCGTCGCCGCGGCGATCTTCGGCCCGCTCGCCGACGCCAACATCAATGTCGACATGATCATCCAGGTCGTCTCCGACGACCAGGCGACCACCGACATCACCTTCACCGTGCCGACGGCCGATTACGAGCGCGCCAAGACCCTGCTCGAATCGAAGCACGACACGATCGCCTACCAGGACATCCAGGGCGCGACCGACGTGGTGAAGATCTCGGCGATCGGCGTCGGCATGCGCAGCCATGCCGGCGTCGCGGCGCGCGCCTTCCGGGCGCTGGCCGAGAAGGGCATCAACATCCGCGCGATCACCACCTCCGAGATCAAGTTCTCGGTGCTGATCGACGCCGCCTATACCGAGCTAGCGGTCAGGACGCTGCACTCGCTCTACGGGCTCGACGCGGCGTAGTTCGGCGGTCAGCCTCCGGCCGATCGCCATTGCGAGCGTGAGCGAAGCAGTCCAGCATTGCGCCAAGCCGGCCGGATTGCCTCGTTGCCGGCGTGATCCCGCCGGAGAGCAGCGCAGCGAAGGCCGGCCATCGCCGCGCCGAGGTCGCATTCCTTGTCGCGTTGACCGGCGCGCCACCTCGCGACAAGCTTGGCCATGTCCGCCGGCCATCTTCGCCTCCCCCGACCTCGCTCCCAGCCGCCTCGACGTCCTTCCCTGCTGCGCCCTGCCCGGCGATGCCGCAGGCGCGTGGCGCCGGAGCTGATCGGCAAACGAGCCGCGCCCGCCCGGCGAACCCCATGCAGAGGCGACGGGCCCCGATGATCGAGACCGAGTACGATACCGTCATCGTCGGCGCAGGCTCGGCCGGCGCGGTGCTCGCGGCACGGCTGAGCGAAGATCCAGGCCATCACGTTCTGCTGCTGGAAGCCGGCCGCGATTTCCGCTCGGCCGAGACGCCCGAGCATATCCGCATCCCCAACCCGATGCGGGCGATCGCGGATGATGATTACCGCTGGCCGCAGTTGATGGCGCGCCGCACCGAGCGGCAGGAGCCGAAGCTGCTCTGGCGCGGCCGAGCGGTCGGCGGCTCCTCGACCATCAACGGCCAGATCGCCATTCGCGGCGTCCCGGACGATTTCGAGCGCTGGGCGGCGCTGGGCTGCGCCGGCTGGGGCTGGGACGATGTCCTGCCCTTCTTCAACAGGCTCGAGACCGACGTGAATTTCGGCGAGGCGCCCTGGCACGGCGACAGCGGCCCGATTCCCGTCTATCGCGCACCGGTGGCCAATTGGGGCCGCGTCGACCGCGCCCTGAAGGACGCCGCCGCGGCGCTCGGCTATGGCTGGTGCGAGGACCATAATGCACCCGAGGGCACCGGCGCCTCGCCCTACGCCATCAACAGCCGCGCCGGCGTCCGCGTCTCGACCAATGACGGCTATCTGGAGCCGGCGCGAGGACGCGCCAACCTGACGATCATCGGCAACGCGCTGGTCTCGCGCCTGCGCTTCGAAGGCAACCGGCCGCATGCGACGGGCGTCGATCTGCGCATCGCAGGCGAGAGCTTTTCGCCGCGTGCCTCGCGGGGCGTCGTCCTGTGCGCCGGCGCGATCCATTCGCCCGCCATCCTGCAGCGCTCGGGCATCGGGCCGGCTGCGCTGCTCACCTCGCTCGGCATCCCCGTCGTGTCCGCGCTGCCGGTCGGCGAGAATCTGCTCGACCACCCGATCATCCCGCTGTTCCTGCGCCTCCGCGACACCGCCATGGTCGACACACCGATGCACCGCCACACCAATTGCTGCCTGCGCTATGCGTCGGGGCTCGGCGGCGCAGGCGAGAACGACATGATTGTGATCGCCGGCAATCTCGCCTCTTTCGGCGGCGGCGATTTCACGCTCGGGCGCCTCGCCCTCTCGGTCTATCAAGCCTTCAGCCAGGGTAGCGTGCGCATCTCGACGGTCGATCCCGATGTCGACCCGGAGGTGCATGAGCGCATGCTCTCCGACGCGCGTGATCTCGTGCGCATGCGCGACGGCGTGCGTCGGCTCGAGGCACTGGCGGCAACCGCGGCCGTGAAGGCGATCGCGTCGCGCGTCGAATACGGGCTGACCGGCCGCTCGATCGAACAGCCCTTCGACGCCGCCGAGCTGGACGACTGGCTCTTCGACGAGTGCTCCGACGCCCAGCACGCCAGCGGCACCTGCCGGATGGGCGCGGAGGACGACCCGCGCAGTGTCGTCGACCCTCAGTGCCGGGTGATCGGCTGCACGGGCCTGCGCGTGATCGACGCCTCGATCATGCCGGAAGTCGTGCGCGCCAACACGCATCTGACCACGGTGATGATAGCCGAGAAGATGGCTGCGGAGATGACCGCCGCCAGGGCGTGAAAACCGGGCGTGAAAACGGCTGCAAGACTGCTCGTTGACCTCTGCTCCCGGCCTCACGATGATGCCGGCATGACCGCCGGCCCCGCCTCCCCCGAATTCGATTCCGCCCGGCTCGATGCCTTCCTGCGCTCCGCCTTGCCCGGCCGGGCCGCCGGCGCGATGACACTGGAGCGGATCAGCGGCGGCCAGTCGAACCCGACCTTCTTCCTCTCCTATCCGGAGGCCGGCACGCGCCTCGTGCTGCGCAAGAAGCCGCCGGGGCCGCTGCTGCCTTCGGCCCATGCGGTCGACCGCGAATACCGCATCCTGAAGGCGCTCGCCGGTTCCCCGGTGCCGGTGCCGCCGGTCCTGCTGTTCCACGGGCAGGACGATGTTGTCGGCACGCCCTTCTACCTGATGGAGCGGCTCGAGGGCCGCGTCTTCCACGATGCGGCCCTGCCTGGCGTGGCGCCGGGCGAGCGGCGGCAGATGTATTTCGCCATGGCCGAGACGCTGGCCGCGCTGCATCGCTTCGACTGGCAGGGCGCCGGCCTCGCCGATTTCGGCAAGCCGGGAAACTATTATGCCCGCCAGCTCGCGCGCTGGGGTCGGCAATGGCGCGAGACCAGGACGCGCGACATCCCGGAGATCGACCGGCTGATCGACTGGCTCACCGCGCATCTCGACGAGGGCAGCGAGACCACCATCGTCCATGGCGATTTCCGGCTGGGCAACCTGATGTTCGCTCCCGACGCGCCGCGGGTGATCGCGGTTCTCGACTGGGAGCTGTCCACGCTCGGCCACCCGCTCTCGGACGTCGCCTTCTCCTGCCTGCCTTGGCATTCCCGGCCAGCGATGTACCAGGGCATCATGGGGCTCGACCGGGAGGCGCTCGGCATCCCGGCGCAGGACGAGTATCTGGCCCGTTATTGCAAGGTGGCCGGGCGTGAGACCGGGCCGGGAAGCTTCCACCTCGCCTTCTCGCTGTTTCGCTTCGCCGTCATCCTCGACGGGATCGCGGCGCGGGCGAAGGCCGGCAACGCGGCCGCAGACAACGCCGTCGCCGTCGGCGAGATGGCCGAGAGCTTCGCGCGGCAGGCCGCGATCATCATCGAGAAGAGCTGAGCGGGGATCGCCATGGATTTCGCCTATTCCGACAAGGTCGAGGAGCTGCGCGCCCGGCTGCAGGACTTCATGGACGCGCATGTCCAGCCGGCCGACGCAGAGTGGAAGCACGAGGTCGAGGCAGGGCGCTACCCGATGGCGCTGATCGATGGGCTTAAAGCGCGGGCGAAGGCGCAGGGCCTGTGGAACCTGTTCCTGCCGGCGCTGAAGCCGGACGAGCCGGGCACGCGGCTCTCCAATCTCGAATACGCGCCGCTCGCCGAGATCATGGGGCGGCTCTACTGGTCGTCAGAGGTGTTCAACTGCAACGCCCCCGACACCGGCAACATGGAAATCCTGCACATGTTCGCGACGCCGGAGCAGCGCGAGCGCTGGCTGGTGCCGCTGATGGCAGGCGAGATCCGCTCCTGCGTCGGCATCACCGAGCCCGGCGTCGCCTCCTCCGACCCGACCAATCTGCAGACCACGATCGCCCGCGACGGCGACCACTATGTCATCAATGGCCGCAAATGGTGGACGACGGGTGCGCTGCATCCGAACGTGAAGTTCTGCATCGTCATGGGGCTCTCGGACACGCGTCCCGAGGCCGATCCGCACAAGCGCCATTCGATGGTGATCGTGCCGATGGACACGCCCGGCCTGACCGTGATGCGCAACCTGCCGCTGCTCAACCATCTCTCGCCCGAAGGCCATACCGAGACCGATTTCGACAATGTCCGGGTTCCGGCCGCCAACATCCTCGGCGAGGAAGGGGCCGGCTTCGCGCTCGCCCAGGCACGGCTCGGGCCCGGCCGCATCCATCACTGCATGCGCACGATCGGCCAATGCGAGGTCGCGCTCGAGCTGATGGTCGAGCGCGCCCTGCAGCGAAAAGCCTTTGGCCGCAACCTCGCCGACTATGCCAATGTCCAGGACTGGATCGCCGAGGGGCGCATGGAGATCGACCAGGCGCGGCTGCTTTGCCTGCGCGCCGCCTGGATGATGGACAGGCACGGCAACAAGGCGGCCCGCACGGAGGTCTCGGCGATCAAGGTCGTCGCGACCCGGCTGCAGACCAGGCTCGCCGACCGGGCGATGCAGGTCTTTGGCGCGGCGGGCCTCTCGAACGATACCCCCCTCGCCTTCATCTATAGCTGGGGCCGGGCCCTGCGCTTCATCGACGGGCCCGACGAGGTCCATCTGCGCACTGTCGCCCGCGCCGAGATCAGGAAGCGGCAGGCGAGCAACCGCAGCACCATGGCCGAGCAAGGGGTGCGCATGCCGCACCGGCGCAACCCGGCCTGAGCGGTCGTCCCGTCTTCGGGTCACGATGCGGGTCATCCCCGACGCAGCGAAACGGAGCTCCGGGATGACGGGTTCCGGCTTCGTCGGAGCAGAACACGCTCTATCCCGCCTCCCGCTCCATGCTGCCGCGCAGGCCGCCGGGAATGCAGAGTTTTGGATAGAGCCGCGACATCTCGCGGATCAGGAACTTCGCCGGCACGTCGAAGAAGGCGCCGTGGTCGGCGACATAGTCCATGAAGGCGCGGCCCTGGCCGTCGAAGGCCTGCAGCAACGCGTCGCCGCGGCCGTCGAAGGGCAGCGCCGCGACGCCGAGCCTGTCGCAGAGGCTGGTGTTGAAGGTTGGCGAGGCCTTCAGCCAGCGCCCGTCCAGAAACAGCTCGGTATAGCCGTGATAGGCGAAGACATTGGTTCCGACCGCCTCCAGCAGGCGCGGCGTGGCGAGGTGGTTCCTCACGTCAGCCAGGCCGACCCGCGCCGGAATGCCCACCGCCCGGCAATAGGCGGCATAGAGCGCGGCCTTGCCGACACAATAGCCGGTGCCCTCCGCGAGCACGGCGCTGGCGCGATAGGTCTCGGGCTTCAGGTAATCGCGATAGGGATCGTAGCGGATGCCGTCGCGCACCGCCTCGTAGAGAATGGAAGCCCTTTCGGCCGGATCGCCGACGCCGGAAGTCAGCAGGCGCGCCTCCGTGATCACCGTCGGATGATCGCTGTCGACGAACTCGGCCGGGCTGGTGAAGAGAACGCGGTGGGAATCCTGCATCGAATTGACCTCTAGCACCCGCGGAACGTCGCCGGACGCTTCTCGAGAAAGGCCGAGACGCCTTCCCTGAAATCCTCGGTCCGGGTCGAGCCGTGGAAAGCCTCCCGCTCGGCCTCGAGCTGCTCGTCCAGCCTATGGCCGCCGGCGGCGCCGAGCAGGGCCTTGATGCGCCCATAGGCCTGGGTCGGCCCCGCGGCGAGACGGCGCGCCAGTTGCAGCGCCTCACCCGCGGCCGCATCAGCCGGAACGACGCGGTTGACGAGGCCGAGCCGCAACGCTTCGGCCGCATCGATCGTCTCGGCGAGCAGCGCCAGTTCCTTGGCCTTCCTCATCCCGACGAGGCGCGGCAGATGGTAGGTGCCCGAGCCATCCGGCGTCGCGCCGATGCGGGCATAGGCCAGGGTGAACTTGGCGTTCTCGGCAGCGATGGCGAGGTCGCAGGCGAGCGCCAGGCTGAAGCCGGCGCCCGCCACCGCGCCATGCAGGCAGGCGACGCTCGGCTGCTTCAATGCGTCGAGCCGGCGCAATCCAGCGTGAAGCGGCTGGATGATCGCCTCGATCGCGGCGCCGGGATCGCCGCCGCGGGTGAATTGCGAGACGTCGCCACCGGCGCAGAACCCCCTGCCCTCGCCCCTGATCAGGATGGCGCGGACATCGTCGCGCGCCGCGATCTCCTCGATCCGGGCGAGAAAGCTCTCGGCCATCGCCGCATCGAAGGCGTTCAGCACCTCGGGGCGATTGAGGGTGAGCAGCGCGACGCTGGCTTCGACGGTGAGCAGGACGGAGGATTCGGGCATGGGCAGTCTCCGGGAGCGCTAGAGGCGTCCCGGTTCTAGCACGGCGATTTGCGCAGGCTGCCTAGACGAAAGGGGCGCGGGAGCCCTCTCCTGTAAGGAGAGGGCTGGGTGAGGTGTAGGCCCGAGAACCAGCAAAGCTCGGCAAGAGCCGCGGACAGGCTCGGGGGAAGGCGTCAAACGGCCGACACCTCACCCCTGCCCCTCTCCTTACAGGAGAGGGGTTCCCCGCGGATCCCCGCCTCGACTTCACGCCACCGCCGCCTTCGGCGTATTGGCCTCGGCACGCTCCTCCAGCGCCGCCATCGCCGCCTGGACGCCGCCGCTGCGATGCGGGACGCCGGCGGCCGCCAGCCCCATCTCGACGCCCGAGAGCGCGCCGATCAGGGTCAGTTCGTTGCATTCGCCGAGATGGCCGATGCGGAAGACTTTTCCGGCGACCTTGCCGAGACCGGAGCCGAGCGAGATGTTGAACTTCTCCAGCGTCACCTTGCGATAATGGTCGGCATCGTGGCTCGGTGGCATCAGCACCGCCGTCAGCACCGGCGAATATTCGGCCGGGTTCTCGCAGAGCACCTCGAGCCCCCAGGCCTTGACGGCTTTGCGGGTCGCTGCGGCGAGGCGCTGGTGACGGGCGAAGACATTGTCCAGCCCCTCTTCCTGCAGCATCGCCACCGCCTCCTTCAGGCCATAGAGCAGGTTCGTCGCCGGCGTGTAGGGGAAGAAGCCGCCGGCATTGATCTTCACCATCTCCTGCCAGTCCCAGTAGGAGCGCGGCATCTTGTTGGCCTTCGAGGCGGCCATCGCCTTCTCGGAGATGGCGTTGAAGCTGAGGCCCGGCGGCAGCATCAGCCCCTTCTGCGAGCCCGAGACGGTGACGTCGACCTGCCATTCGTCATGGCGGTAATCGACCGAGGCGAGCGACGAGATCGTGTCGACCATGAACAGCGCCGGGTGGCCGGCCTTGTCGATCGCCTCGCGGATCTCGGCGATCCGGCTGGTCGAGCCTGTCGAGGTCTCGTTATGGACGACCATCACGGCCTTGATCTTGTGGCCGCGATCCTCCGCGAGCCTGGCCTCGATCGCGGCAGGGTCGGCGCCGCGGCGCCAGTCGCCCGGGATGAACTCGACCTCGATGCCGAAGCGGCCGGCGATCTGGCGCCAGAGCGTGGCGAAATGCCCGGTCTCGGCCATCAGCACGGTGTCGCCCGGCGAGAGCGTGTTGACGATCGCCGCCTCCCAGGCGCCGGTGCCGGAAGAGGGATAGATCACCACCGGCTGGGCGGTCTTGAACACCGACTTGGCGCCGTCGAGCACCGCGCGCCCGAGCTTGGCGAACTCGGCGCTGCGATGGTCGATGACCGGCATGTCCATGGCGCGCAGGATGCGGTCCGGCACCGGGCTCGGCCCCGGAATCTGCAAGAAATGGCGGCCCTGTTGCGATGCCATCGCGGTTTCTCCTGCTGGCGGCGACAGGCTTGCGTCACGTCGCTCGAATGTTGTCGGCATTTTGCATTCATTTTTGTCTTTGGCAACATCATAGCCGCGTGCAATAATTCTCATTCCGTTCTCGACAGGCGCGCGCCATTCAAGTAGCCAAAAACCATGACAAGCACGGTTCTGGACAGGCCGGACAGCGAGAATTCGGGCGCGGCGGCGGCGCGCCGGAGCGAGCCCGCCTCGCTGCATGACGAACTGCTCGCGGCGCTGCGCGACTATATCGTCGAGGGCAACCTGGCCGACGGCGCGCGCGTGCCGGAGCGGCTGCTCTGCGAGCGCTTCGGGATTTCGCGCACCCCGCTGCGCGAGGCGCTCAAGGTGCTGGCCGCCGAGGGGCTGATCGACCTCCTGCCCAATCGCGGCGCCCGCGTGCGCGAGCTCAGCAGCGAGGACCTGCGCGAGCTGTTCGACGTCATGGGCGGGCTCGAGGCCCTGGCCGGCCGCCTCGCCTGCGAGCGCATCACGGACGCCGAATTCGCCGAGATCGAGCGCGTCCATCACGAGATGTACCGCCATTACCTGCGCCGCGACATGCATGGCTATTTCCAGTGCAATCAGGAGATTCACCGCATGATCGTCGCGGCCGCCGGCAACACGACGCTCAGCGTGGCCTATGCCAGCTTCGCCGGCCGGATCCGCCGCGTGCGCTACTCGGCCAATCTCGACAAGGAGCGCGACCGCTGGGGCGAGGCGATGCGCGAGCACGAGTCGATCCTCGACGCGCTGCGGCGCCGCGCCGGCAACGAACTCAGCGACATCATGTTCCAGCACCTGCGCAACAAGCGCAAAGCCGCGCAGCATATCGGCGCGCAGGCGGCCGAGGAAGACGCGGCGAGCTGACCCTTCCCTTCTCCCGCAAGTGAGAAGGAAAGCGCTGCGCTGCATCGCAGCATTCCGCCTTCAATCCTGCCGCGTTCATTTTTCGGATTGAATGCAAAATTTTTTGGTTTTAGGCTCGCCCTGACGGCGCCGAGAGAGCGCGACACAGGGAGGCTCGACCATCATGAAGCAGCATTGGCTCGCCGCATGCGCGGCTCTCGTCACCGGCGCGTCGCCGGCCCTGGCCTGGGAGCCGACCAAGGCGATCGAGATCGTCGTGCCCTTCTCCGCAGGCGGCGCCTCGGACCAGATGGCGCGGACGATGCAGGGCATCATCCAGAAGTACAGCCTGACCTCGCAGCCGATCATCGTCGTCAACAAGGCGGCGGCCGGCGGCGCCGAGGGCATGCTCGACATCCAGAAATCCTCCGGCGACGCGCATAAGCTGATCACCACATCGAGCGGCATCTTCATGACGCCGATGGCGACGAAGCTGCCGCTGAACTGGAAGGACTACACGCCCGTCGCGATGATGGCGCAGGATTCCTTCGTGCTCTGGGTCAATGCCAAGGCGCCCTACCAGAATGCCGGCGACTTCATGAAGGCGGCCAAGGCGGCGAATCCGCCGCTGAAGGTCGGCGGCACCTCCTCGAAGCGCGAGGACAACCTGATCGTCTTCGCGATGGAGAAGGCCGGCGGCGTCAAGTTCGCCTTCATCCCTCATACCAGCGGCGGCCAGACCTCGACCCAGCTCTCGGGCAACCATATCGACGCCAGCACCAACAACCCGGCCGAGGACGTCGCCAACTGGCGCGGCGGCGCGACCCGGCCGCTCTGCGTCTTCTCCGAGCAGAAGATGACCTACACGGAGAAGGTCGCGGACGGGAAATCCTGGGCCGACATCCCGACCTGCGCCTCGCAGGGGCTCGATGTCAGCTACCAGATGCTGCGCGGCATGTTCATGCCCGGCAAGGTCACCAAGGATCAGCAGGCCTTTTACGTCGCCATGTTCAAGAAGGTCTCCGAGACGCCGGAATGGAAGGAGTATCTCGCGCGCAGCGCGCTGGTGCCCGATTACCGTGACGGCGAGGCCTTCGTGAAGTTCCTCACAGCCGACGAGGAAAAGCACGCCAAGCTGATGGGCGATGCCGGCTTCATGGCGAAGTGAGGCGGCGGGCAATGACGCGCTCCGTGGAGCTCAATCAGGCCGTCATCCCGGCCGGAGCGCAGCCTAGCGCGGGATCCATCGTAAGGCTCCGACGCTCTACGATGGATCCCGGATCGGCGCGGCGGCGCCGCTTGTCCGGGATGACACTGCGAGGATGACCGATGTCCGATTCAACTGAGCAGGAAATCCCGCCGCGCGGCCTCTCCCGCCGCCCCGTCGAGCTGGCGACGGCGCTCGTCCTGATCGGGCTCGCCTTCGTCGTGCTCTATGATTCCTATGGCCGCGGCGCCGGCTGGGACAACGGCCCGCAGAACGGCTTCTTCCCGGCCCGCGTCGGCTGGCTCTTCCTCGCCGCCTCGGCGTTCATCCTGTTCCAGTCCTTCCGCTCGCAGAACAGCGTCTTCGTCACCTGGGAACAGCTCGGCCAGGTCATGCGCGTGCTCGGGCCGCTCGTGCTGTTCGTGGCGCTGATCCAGCCGCTCGGGCTCTATGTCGCCTCGGCGATCTTCATCCTCGTCTTCATGGCGGTGGTCGCCACCTCGCGCTGGTGGGCCATCCTGCTGACCGCGGTGCTGGTGCCGCTCGTCTGTTTCTGGATCTTCGAGCTGCAGTTCCGCGTGCCCCTGCCCAAGGGCCCGCTCGAAGCCGCGCTCGGCTACTGAGGTTTGGCGGATGGACGATTTCGCTTCGCTGCTCGCCGGCTTCCAGGTCGCGCTCTCCTGGCACAATATCGGCTTCATGGCGATCGGCGTGGTGCTCGGCATCATCGTCGGCGTACTGCCGGGTCTGGGCGGTCCGAACGGCGTCGCGATCCTGCTGCCGCTGACCTTCGGCATGGACCCGACCTCGGCGATCATCCTGCTCTCCTCGATCTATTGGGGCGCGCTGTTCGGCGGCGCCATCACCTCGATCCTGTTCAACATCCCGGGCGAGGCCTGGTCGGTGGCGACGACCTTCGACGGCTATCCGATGGCGGTGCAGGGCAAGGCGGCCGAAGCGCTGACCGCGGCCTTCACCGGCTCCTTCATCGGGGCGCTCTCGGGCGTGGTGCTGATCACCTTCGTGGCGCCGCTCGTCGCCGAATTCGCGCTGCGCTTCGGGCCGGCCGAGTTCTTCGCGGTCTTCCTGCTGACCTTCTGCTCCTTCATCGGCATGGGCCGCGAGAACCGCACCAAAATCCTGGCCTCGCTCTGCATCGGCTTCCTGCTCGCCGCGGTGGGCTTGGATTCGATCTCGGGCGACCTGCGCATGACCTTCGGCTCGACCGAGCTGATGCGCGGCTTCGACTTCCTGATCGTCGTCATCGGCCTGTTCGGCGTCAGCGAGATCCTGCTCACGGTCGAGGAAGGGCTGGTCTTCAAGGGCAAGCAGGCCCGGATCGACCTGATGGTCGTGCTGCGGACCTGGGCCGGCCTGCCGCGCTACTGGCTGACGCTCGCCCGCTCGGCCGTCGTCGGGATGTGGCTCGGCGTGACGCCGGGCGGCGCCATCGCCGCCTCGTTCATGGGCTACGGCCTCGCCAAGCGCTTCTCGAAGCGCGGCGCCAATTTCGGCAAGGGCGAGATCGAGGGCGTGCTGGCGCCCGAGACCGCGGCCCATGCCGCCGGCACCAGCGCGTTGCTGCCGATGCTCTCGCTCGGCATTCCGGGCTCGGCCACCGCCGCGGTCCTGCTCGGCGGCCTCCTGGTCTGGGGCCTGCAGCCGGGGCCGATGCTCTTCGTCGAGCAGAAGGATTTCGTCTGGGGGCTGATCGCCTCGATGTATCTCGGCAATCTCGCCGGCCTGATCATCGTGCTCGCGACGGTGCCGCTCTTCGCGGCGATCATGCGCATCCCCTTCTCCTATGTCGCCCCGGTCATCCTGATCGTCTGCGCCATCGGCGCCTACACGATCTCGAACTCGATCTTCGACATCTGGCTGATGCTGATCTTCGGCGTCATCGGCTATGTCTTCAAAAAGCTGGACTATCCGCTGGCGCCGCTGGTGCTGGCGTTGGTGCTGGGCGACCGGGCGGAGGACGCCTTCCGCCAGGCGCTGCTCGGCTCGGGCGGCAGCCTCAACGTCTTCTTCGCCAACGGCCTCGTCACAACGCTGGTCGCGCTCGCCATGATCCTGCTGTTCTGGGGGCCGGTCTCGGACCTGATCGGCGCGGCGCGAGGGCGCGGGCGGGCCGAGGCGAGGCCCGCGGAGTAAGATGCAGCCCCGCCCCCTGCGCCGTCATCCCGGACAAGCGGCGCAGCCGCGCAGATCCGGGATCCATCGTAGGGCGCGGCACCTTACGATGGATCCCGGCGCTCCGCTTCGCTACGGCCGGGATGACGCAGATTCGAATTGGCCCGCAGAACGATGACCCACTCAGCCCCCCTCGCCAGACAGGGCTCGCGCAATCTCGGCCTCGAACGGCGGCTGGCCCAGGCGCTCGAGGGCGAGGTGCGCTTCGACGCCTTCACCCGCGGGCGCTACGCCACCGACGCCTCGATCTACCAGATCGTCCCGCAGGGCGTCGCCTTCCCGAAGAGCGAGGCCGACATCGCCGCGGCGCTCACGATCGCGGCCGAGCACGGCGTGCCGGTGATCGCGCGCGGCGGCGGCACCTCGCAGAACGGTCAGCCGATCGGCGATGCGCTGATCCTCGACATGAGCCGGCATTTCAACGCGATCCGCGACTACGACCCGGCGGCGCGCACCGTCAGCGTCGCGCCCGGCATCGTGCTGGAGCAGCTCAACGGCTTCGTGAAGAAGGACGGGCTGTTCTTCCCCGTAGAGCCCTCGACCGCGAGCCGCTGCACGATCGGCGGCATGGCCGGCAACAACTCGTCCGGCGCGCGCTCGCTGCGCTACGGCAAGATGGTCGACAACGTGCTGGCGCTGCGCGCGCAGTTCCATGACGGCGAGGCCTTCGCGCTCGGCGACATGCCGGTCGGCGACAATGAATCGATCCGCGCGCGGGACCTGATGACACGCATGCTGGCGCTGGCCGACACGCATCGCGACGAGATCGAGCGGATCTTCCCCAAGGTGCAGCGCCGGGTCGGCGGCTATAATCTCGACGAGCTTCTTCCTGTGCGGCCGAACCTGTCGCATCTGCTGGTCGGCTCGGAGGGCACGCTCGCCATCACGACCGAGGCGACGCTCAAGCTCTCAGCCCTGCCGACGCATCGCGTCATGGGCGTATGCCATTTTCCGAGCTTCCGCGCCGCGATGGAGACGACGCAGCATCTCGTCGCGCTCGGTCCGGTCGCGGTCGAGCTCGTCGACAACAACGTGCTGGTGTTAGGGGCCGACATCCCGCTCTTCGTGCGCACGCTCGCCGACATCACCAGGGGCCAGCCGAACTGCCTGCTGCTGGTCGAGTTCGCCGGCGACGATCTCGATGCGCTGAAGCGCGACCTGAAGCGGCTCGACCAGTGCATGGCCGATCACGGCTTCCCCGACGCCGTCGTCGAGGTGGTCGAGCCGGCGCGGCAGAAGCCGGTCTGGGAGGTGCGCGAGGCCTGCCTCAACATCATGATGTCGATGAAGGGCGACGGGAAGCCGGTCTCCTTCATCGAGGACTGCGCGGTCCCGCTCGATCGTCTCGCCGACTATACCGACGCCGTAACGGAACTCTTCGCCCGGCATGGCACGCGCGGCACCTGGTATGCCCATGCCTCGGTCGGCTGCCTGCATGTCCGCCCGATCCTGAACATGAAGGACGAGGCCGGGGTCGCGGCGATGCGCGGCATCGCGGAAGCCGCCTGCGATCTCGTGCGCCGGTTCAAGGGCTCTTATTCCGGCGAGCATGGCGACGGCATCTCGCGCTCGGAATTCGTCGAGCCGATGTTCGGCGGCCCGCTCACCCGCGCCTTCGAGGCGGTGAAGGACGGGTTCGATCCGGAGAACCGGCTGAACCCCGGCAAGATCGTGCGCCCCTTGCGGATGGACGACCGCGCGCTGATGCGCTTCCCGCCAGGCTACGCGACGCCGATCCCGGCCGAGACGGCGCTCGACTGGTCGGACTGGGGCGGGCTCGGCGGCGCCGTCGAGATGTGCAACAACAACGGCACCTGCCGGAAAATGTCCGGCGGCACGATGTGCCCGTCCTATCGCGCCACCCGCGACGAGCAGCATCTGACGCGCGGGCGCGCCAACAGCCTGCGCCTCGCCATTTCCGGCCAGCTCGGCTCCGACGCGTTCACCTCGCCGGAGATGAAGGAGACGCTCGATCTCTGCGTCTCCTGCAAGGGCTGCAAGCGCGACTGCCCGACCGGCGTCGACATGGCGCGAATGAAGGTCGAGTTCCTACATCACTACCACGCGAAGCACGGGCTGCCGCTGAAGGAGCGGCTGATCGCCTTCCTGCCCCGTTACGCGCCCTATGCCGCCAGGCTCGCGCCGCTGATGAACCTGCGCGACCGCATTCCGGTCCTGGCGAAGCTCAGCGAGCGCCTGCTCGGCTTCAGCGCGCGCCGCTCGCTGCCGGTCTGGCGCAGGCCATGGGCACAGGGCGGGAAGCCCGCGAACGTAGCCGATGTGCAGGGCGACGGGCGCGACATCGTGCTCTTCGGCGACACCTTCAACCGCTATTACGAGCGCGAGAACCTGGAGGCGGCCGAGCGCGTGCTTCAGGCCGGCGGCTACCGCATCCACAAGGTCGAACCGCAGGATGGCGGAAGGCCGCTTTGCTGCGGGCGCACCTTCCTCTCGGCCGGCCTCGTCGACGAGGCGCGCAAGGAAGCACGGCGCGCGCTGGAGGCGCTCTCGCCCTTCGTCGCCAAGGGCGCCCGCATCGTCGGGCTCGAGCCGTCCTGCCTGCTGACCTTCCGCGACGAATTCGGCGCGATCCTGCCGAAGGACGAGGCCGAGCCGGCGGCCAAGGCCGCCTTCCTGCTGGAAGAGCTGCTCGCCGCCGACATCAAGGCCGGCACCACGACGCTGCCGCTCAAGGACCAGGGTGGGCGCGTCGCGCATCTGCACGGCCATTGCCACCAGAAGGCCTTCGCGGCGATGGGCGCGGTCGAGGCGACGCTGCGCGCCGTGCCGGGGCTGGAGGTGAAGCCGATCGAATCGAGCTGCTGCGGCATGTCCGGCGCCTTCGGCTATGGCGCCAAAACGATGGACGTCTCGCTCGCCATGGCCGAGCTCTCACTGCTGCCGGCGGTGCGCAAGGCGGGCGCGGATGACCTCGTCGTCGCCGACGGCACGAGCTGCCGCCACCAGATCCATGACGGAGCACAGCGCGAAGCGCTCCATGTCGCGCGCGTGCTCGACATGGCGTTGGAGCGCTGAGCGGGAGAACGCGCGGAACACCAGATCACAGGCCCGGGCCACGGGCGAGCCGAAGGAGGACGGACCATGCTGCGGACGATGCTTCTGACTGGCGCGGCGCTCTTTGCCGCCGGAGGAACCGGAGGGGCGATGGCGAAGGATTATTTCCTCGCGAGCGGGCGCTGGGACAATGTCGTGCTGGTGATCGATCTGGAGAAGGCGATCGACCCCGTCAATGACGGCACCGCCAAGGCCGTGATCAACCGGCTGCGGGTGACGCCCGATATCGAGGTCGACGGCAAGACCGTGGCCTCCAGCGGCCAGCCGATCATCGTCACGATCGCGCCCGACTACAAGCACGCCTATGTGGTCAATCATTCCGGCAAGTCGAAGCCGGCCGATGCCGCCGCCTTCCAGCACGGCCATCCGGGCTCCGTCACCATCGTCGACCTCAGCAAGGCGCTCGACCCCAAGGCCGACGGCACGCTCTCCGCCGTCGCCGGCTATATCGATTCGGAAGGGTTTGGCGCGACCGGCTTTGCGATCTCGCCCGACGGCAAGCATGCGGCGCTCGCCCATGCCGAGCAGAAGGGCGACGAGGATGGCGGGCGCCATATCAACATCGTCGATCTCGCCACCGGCAAGGTGATCCACAAGGTCGAGCAGGCCTATGGCAAGCCGGGCTTCCCCTGCCCGCCCGATCCGGTGCCGCATGCCGCGCCCGATCCGAAATTCGGCTGTTTCCCCGACACCAATGGCGTGACGATCAGCCCGCTCGGCGGCGGCACGATCTTCACCGCCAATGGCGGTACCGACGACATCTCGGTGATCGACCTGAAGAAAGCGGTCACCGGGGCGCCGGACGCCGAGCGCGCCCGCATCCCGGTCCAGGCCGGCGGCTTCGGCATCTCGACCAGCCCCGACGGCAAGCTGGTGGCCCATGCCTCCCGCGAAAATGCCCGCGACGGCAAGGAGGCCAATACGATCTCGATCGTCGATGTCGAGAAGGCGCTCTCCGATCCGGCCAAGGCCGAGGTCGCGCGCGTGCTCGTCGGCACCGACGACAAGGGCGTGGCGACGCGGCCCTTCGTCGCCGCCTTCCTGCCCGACGGCAAGCGCATCCTCTCCACCCATTTTCGCTCGAACAATATCGACATCGTCGATGTCGAGAAGGCGATCGCGGGCCAGCCGGCGACGATCAAGCGGATCGAGCTGAAGACGCCGGGCGGCGAGCCCTCCCGCCCGCGCGGGGTCGCGATCACGCCGGACGGGAAATACGCCGCGATCACCGGCGCGCCCAAAGGCAAGTCGAATTCCAGCGTGGTCTGGATCGTCGATCTCGCCAGCTACGAGGTGAAGGGCCGCGTCACCGAAATCGGCAACGAGAGCTACATGATCGGCGCCTTCCAGGGCCAGTGAGCCGCGCGCTGCCGCCCTGCGTCGCGGGCCATGGCCAATGCACCGGTCAGGCCGCTAGAAGCTCGCCTCATCGCGTGTCATCCCGGACGCAGCGAAGCGGAGCTCCGGGATCCATCGTAAGGCGCTTAACCCTACGATGGATCCCGGATCTGCGCCGCTCGCGGCTTGTCCGGGATGACGGAGCCTCCTGGGACGGCCGGCACCCTCATGCTTCAATTCCTTGCGACCAGCACGCCGTTCTTCGCGGTGATCGCGCTCGGCGCGCTGGTCTCCGGCCGCTCGCTGTTCGGGCCCGAGGCGGTCAGGGTGCTCAACACCTTCGCCTTCATGATCGCGACGCCCGCCATGGTGCTGCGGGTGATGTCGCGCCAGCCGATCGCCGAGCTCTGGAACACGACCTTCTTCCTCGCGCTCGCCGCCATCGGCGTGGCGATCATGGTCGTCGGCATCATCATCGGCACGCGCCTGCGCGCCTTGCCCTTCCCGAACGCCGTCTCGCGCGGGCAAAGCCTGGTCGGCGGCAATTTCGCCTTTCTCGGCATCCCGCTGATGCTGGCCTTCCTCGGCGAGCGCGCGGCCGCCCCGATCGCCATCGGCCTGATCTGCGACACCGCCCTGATCATCCCGATCGCCATCGGCCTGATCGAGGCCGGGCGCGGCAAAGGCTCGGTCCTGCGCATCGCCGGGCGGCTCCTGCGCGGCACGATCCTCAACCCGTTCATGCTGTCGATCGCCGCCGGCATCGCGCTGTCGGTCAGCGGCGTCGCGATCCCGGAACCGGTCGACCGCTTCCTGAGCTTCCTCGGCAATGCCGCGGCGCCGGTCGGCGTCTTCGCGCTGGGCCTCGCGGCGCGGCAATGGAGCGGCGGCGGCGAGCGGCTCCCGGTGCTGCAGATCGCGCCGCTGGTGCTGGGAAAGCTCGTCCTGCACCCGCTGCTCACCTGGGCGGTGCTGGCGCTGGTGCTGCGGCTCGATCCGTTCTGGGTCACGGCCGGCGTGCTCTATGCGGCGCTGCCGATCGCCGCCAATGTCTTCGTCATTTCCGAGCGCTTCGACACCGACAGCCGGCCGATCGCAGCCGCGATCGTGCTCTCGACGGCGCTCGCCGCACTGACCTTCCCCTTCGCGCTTTGGCTGATCTCGGGCTGAGCGAGGCATGCGGGGACCAGACGAAGGGCCGGCCTGCGCCAGGCGTCATAGCCAGGCGGGCATGCCGGCGTTTAGAAACGCAGCCGAAGCCGCCCATGCGGCACGACGCCATTGCCGGAGCCCCCGATGACCAGCCAGCTCTTCAGCCCCTACAAGCTCGGCGGGCTCGATCTCGCCAACCGCATCGTCATCGCGCCGATGTGCCAGTATTCTGCCGATGAGGGCCGCGCCACCGACTGGCACACCATCCATCTCGGCCATCTCGCCTTTTCGGGCGCGGCGCTGCTCTTCATCGAGGCGACGGCGGTGTCGCCCGAGGGCCGGATCAGCCCGCAGGATCTCGGCCTGTGGTCGGACGAGACCGAGGCCGCGCTGGCGAAGACCCTCGCGGCCGTGCGTGCCCATTCCGACATGAAGATCGGCATCCAGCTCGGCCATGCCGGGCGCAAGGCCTCGGTCGCCGCGCCCTGGCAGGGCAGCGGCCAGCTTGCGCTGGACCAGGGCGGCTGGCAGACGCTCGCCCCCTCCGCCCTGCCCTTCGGCGACCACAAGCGGGCGCCGACCGCGCTCGACGCCGCCGGCCTCGCGAAATTGCGCGCGGATTTCGTCGCCTCGGCCGAGCGCGCCGTGCGGCTCGGCCTGGAGGCGATCGAGCTCCACGCGGCGCATGGCTACCTGCTGCACCAGTTCCTCTCGCCGCTCTCGAACCGCCGCGAGGACGCCTATGGCGGCTCGCTAGAGAACCGGATGCGGCTGCCGCTCGAGATCCTCGAAGCGGTGCGGGCCGCAGTGCCGGCGGCGATCCCGGTCGGCTTCCGCGTCTCAGGCACGGACTGGGTCGAGGGCGGCTGGGACATTGAGCAGACCATCGCCTTCGCCAAGGCGAGCGAGGCGGCCGGCGCCGATTTCATCCATGTCTCGAGCGGCGGGCTCTCCGACAAGCAGGCGATCCCGCTCGGTCCGAATTACCAGGTGCCGATGGCGCGCGCCGTCAGGCAGGCGACCGGGATGCCCACCATCGCGGTCGGGCTGATCACGGAGCCGGACCAGGCCGAGGCGATCATCGGCACGGGCGACGCCGATCTCGTCGCCCTGGCGCGCGGCATGCTCTATGACCCGCGCTGGCCATGGCACGCTGCCGCGCATCTCGGCGCCAGCGTCAACGCGCCGAACCAATATCTGCGCTCGCAGCCACGGCACTTGCGCAACCTGTTCGGCTGATCGCGCGTTACACGCCACGATTGTGCCATGTCCGGCCGCCCTTATGCGACCTGCCACGCTGACGGAATCGGCCGCGACCTCGTCGCAGGATGCGGCCGGACGCGCTGAAGGAGCCTGAAACCCGCGATGTTTGCGGCGCTTGCCACACTCAGACGCACGCTCTTCACCCGCCTCATGGCCGGAATCGGCGGCCTGCTCGCGCTCGGCCTGACGACGATCCAGACGATCATCGGCGCGATGCCGTCCGACTCGTTGCCGGCGATCGCGCCGGGCGAGAGCGTCGACTCCGGGCGCTGGCGGGTCGCGGTGCTGGCAGCGTCGGTCACCAGGGAGAAACGGCCGGACGGCTATCGCGGCCCGGCCGGCAAGAAATCCCTCGTCGTCGACCTCGACCTGCTGAACCAGACCTCCGAGACCTCGAATGTCGTCAGCCGCATCCTCGCGATCGATCCGCCGATCGCCGGGGTCGAGGCCAACCCGACCTTCTACCTGATGCGCGACCACAGCATTCTGGGCGCGCTGCATCCGGGGCTGCCGGAGCGGGTGCGCGTCGTTTGGGCGATCCCCGAGGAGACCGTGCCGCCCACGACGCTGCGCCTCACCGTGACGGGCGAGACCTTCAAGCCGCGCGACAACCTGCTCGCGGCGCCCGGCTGGTTCAATCCGAAGCCGATCGGCGCGGTCAGCCTGCCCTTGCGCGCCGAAGCGTCGGGCGACGGCGCCTGATGCGCCTACTGCTGCAATGCACGGCGGTCCTCGCCGCCGCCGCCCTGCTCTTCGGGATGCAGCGCACGACGCCGGGCTATGCCGAGATCACCGGCCCGATCCCGCTCGCCGGCAAGCCGGGCGAGGTCGTCGAAGGACGCAGCTTCGCGGTCAAGGTCGAGAAGCTCGTCCTGGCCGAGAAGCTGCGCTACCGCGCCTATGGCCGCGACCTCGAGCGCGACACCGCCGGCATATGGGCCGTGGTCGTCGCGAACCTCGAAGGACGGCCCGAATCGACCACGATCAGCGGTGCGATGCTGCGCAGCGCCTCGGGCCTGCGCTTCGAGGCGAGCCGGCGCGTCCCGGGCGCGCCGCGCCAGTTCGGCGGCGACCGGCTCGAGCCCGGCCTGCCCCGGCGCGGCATCTTCGTGTTCGAGCTGCCGCGCGAGGAGGCGCAGGGCGTCACCCTGCAGCTCGCGCCGGGCCGCTGGCCGCGGCTCGATACGCTGGTCGAGATCGCGATCCCGCGCGAGGCGGCCGAGCAGGCCGGGACGCTCGATCTGAAGGCGCTGACCGATGGCTGAGGCGCATGACGTCGCGGAGGCCCCTGGCCCGGACGCGGCAGCGCAAACGGCCGCGCGCCTGCGGCGCTGGAGCCTCTGGGCGTTGCCGCTCGTGCTGCTCGCGGCGCTTGCCCTGCATGGCCGCGAAAGCGCGCTCGCCTGGTGGCGCGCCAAGGAGCTGTTCCCGCAGCGGCTTCGCCTCGATGCGGCGGCCGAGCTCGGCGGGGCCGAGTGGCGCGTGACGAGCCTGCAGCGCGTCGCTGATCGGCCGGATGGCTCGTCCGTCGCGCTCCTGGAGATCGAGGCCACGGTGCGTGATCCGGCCGTGCTCGGCCAATTGCCCTGCCGCATCGCGCTGGAGGACAAGCGTGGCCGGCGCTGGCTGACGACCTTCCTGCCGCCGAACGAGGCCGGCCGCCTGCTCAGGCAAAAGGGCAGCAGCGCCAAGAGCTGCGGCCCGGCCGTGGCGAGCAAGCCCGAGCCCGGCACGGTGCTCCAGATCGCCGAAGCCTTCCTGCTGCCGCGCGACGCCTTCGGCGAGGCCGAGGTCGTGGTCAGCCCTGCCGCCGGACGGCCACGCTACCTGCGCTTCGTTCGGGACTGAGCCACGTCAGCCGGCGGGCGCCGGCTCGGGCTCCGCTTTCGTCAGGCCGCGCGATGCGACGGCGCGCTCCATCACCGCCGCGAGCAGGCAGATCCGCAGCGTATCGACCAGGATACCGCCGCGAATGTCGCTCGGCCCTCCGAGCAGGAGCGCGATCGCGCTCGCCAGCATCTGCCAGGTGACGAGATCCTGCGCGCCGATCAGCCGGCTGAGGCCGATCCAGCTCCAGGCGCCGAGCCAGCCGATGGCGCGATAGAACACGACCAGCGCGAGCAACACCGGCAGGCTCGCGCCAAAGGCCAGCCGCACGGTGTTGACGACCGGCAAATAGCGCGAGCGGTAGCCGGCGACGAAGTGGTCGATGAAATCGCGCAGGAATTTCGGCAAGGCGCTGTAGCGCGACAAGACCACCGCGACCCGCCGGTGCTGCGCGAGCGGCACGGTCTGCTTGACGTCATAGCCATAGATCACCGCCGTCATCAGCAACCAGACCAGCGGCAGCAGCGCATAGAGCAGCAGGTTCTGGAGCGTGGTGGCGAGCGGCGGGGCCGCCAGTTCGACCGGCTGGATCGTCGCCGCCTGCGCCCGGCCGATCAGGGCGCTCAGGCCGTCGCGCAGCCAGATCAGCCAGGGCATGGGGCCGCCCGAGGCGATCCAGGCCCAGAACGCGTCCTTCCAGCGCGAGAGCACGAAAAGGCCGATGAAGATCCAGTTGGTGTCGCAGAGCACGATCACGAATTGCCAGAACGGGCGCGCGCCGCGCTCCTTCATCCATTTCGCGAAGCGCCGCAAAGCCCAGAAGCCGAGGATCGCGGCGAAGAGCCAGCGCGAATCCGGGACGTCGAGAATGACCGCGCGCTCGCCGAACGGCGCCATGCTCAGCGCCAGCAGCGAATATTCGCGCACCGTGTCGCCGAGGAAGCCCCAGGCGGCGTAATAGGCGAAGAAGGGCAGGATCGCGACCGCGATCAGCGCCAGCAGCCGCCGATCGGCCGGAGAGGACGGGGCAGACGCGGCCGGATCGACGGAAGCGACGCCGCCGGCATGGAGGGCCGTGACGGCCGGCATGTGCAGCCGCAACGTCATGAACATCAGCACGATGACGACGAGCTTCACCAGTACGACGAGCGAGAGCACGGCGAAGCCGGCGATGGCGCTGGCATAGCCGACCTTCACCGCCAGCGGCAGAAGGAGGTCGTTGGCGATGACGCCGCAGGCCGCGATCAGCAGCAGCACCGGCCAGGTCCGGCGCCAGAGCCCGACGAAAAGCCGCAAGAGGTCGAGAATATCGCGCATCGCTCCTCCGCTCAGAGCTCCGCACGTCATTGCGAGGAGCTTCGCGACGAAGCAATCCAGGAGGACTGCGTGAGACCTCCTGGATTGCTTCGCTCCGCTCGCAATGACGATTCAGGGCGGAGGCCTGGCACCCTAGCGAGCCTCGCGGCGGGCTTGAACCCCGTCGAGAACAGCGCTGGTGGAAGTTGGGGGCATGGCCCGCGCCTCACGCCTCAAGCTGAAAGCGCTCGAAACGGTGCAGTGCCTCCTCGATCGCGGGCTTGTGGCGCGCCGCTTCGCCGGCGCCGACCCAGTTCCATTGCTGGATGCGCAACGCCTTGCCGGCGCGGTCGGTCTTCAGGTCGAGCGCGGCGACGATCTCATCGCCCACCAGCACCGGCAGCGCGAAATAGCCGAGCACGCGCTTCTCCTTCGGGACATAGGCCTCGAAGAGATGCTCGTACCCGAAGAACAGCCTCAGCCGCTTGCGCTGGATGATCAGCGGGTCGAAGGGCGAGAGGATGTGGACGGTGTCCGGCAAGGGCTCCAGCGCGTCGGCGAGCGCGGCGGGCTCCGCCCAATGCTCCTGCCTGCCCGCCCCTTCCACCGTGACCGGCACGAGCCGGCGCCGCCGCATCCGCGCCTCGATCAGCTCGCGGATCGCCGGCTTGCGCGGCGCGTCGAGATGGCAGATCGAATCGAGGCTGACGAGGCCCTGCGAACGCAGCGCCCGGTCGAGCAGGTAGTCGAGCACCTGCCGTTCCGTGGCCGGCCGCGGCGCCTTCTCCCAACCGAAATGGCGCTGCGGCAGCTCATAGGTCTTGAGCATGCCGACACGGTCGCTGACCGTCAGCGCGCCGTTGAAGAAGGCGAGCTGGAGCGCGCGGCGCGACGGCTTGCGGCTCGCCCAGGCATGGTCCTTCTCGACCAGCATGTCGTCCTCGATGTCGCGGATCGAGAGCGCGCCGTCGCGCCTGACCAGGCGCATGACCTTGGCGAGGTCCTTGCGCGTCACCGTGCTGAACCAGCTCTCCGGCTTCTCGCGATGACGCTTCATCTGAGGCAAGAAGAAGCGCAGATCGGCCGTCGGGATATAGGCGAGCGCGTGGGTCCAGTACTCGAAGACGCTCCTGTCGACGCTTTGCGCCTGCCGCAGATGCTCGCGGCGATAATCCGGGATACGCGACCACAGGATGTGATGGTGGCAGCGCTCGATCACATTGATCGTGTCGATCTGGACATAGCCGAGATGGGCGATCGCGGCCGGCGTCGCGGCCGGGCCTGCGCCGAAGGGCGCGAGCGTGTCGAGGCGCTGCGCGCGCAGCCAGATATTGCGGGCCTCGGCCTTGGTCAGAGCGGGAATTTTTGGCGAGCGGCGCGGCATGTCGGAGCGACCTATAGCGCCGCCGGGCGCGCGGGATTGTCAGCAGCCGTCATGGCCGCGCAGCCCGCCCGGCCGTGTCGCGAGCCAGATCACGTGGCGCGCGCCGCGGCCGCGGCCGGCGCGGATGCCGACCTCCTCGACCTCGAAGCCGGCCCGGCGCAGCCTTTGCGTGAAGGCGCGATCGGGCGCCGACGACCAGACGGCGAGCACGCCGCCCGGCCGCAGCGCCGCGCGCGCGGCCTGCAGGCCGGCGGCGTCGTAAAGCCCGTCATTCTCCGGCCGGCTCAGGCCGTCGGGGCCGTTGTCGACATCGAGCAGGATCGCGTCATAGGGCGAGGACAACGCGATCACGCGCCCGACATCCTCCTCGCGGATCGCGACGCGCGCATCGTCGAGGCAGCCGGCGAAGAGCTCGGCCATCGGCCCGCGCGCCCAGGCGACCACCGCCGGCACCAATTCGGCGACCTCGATTGCAGCGTCCTTGCCGAGCAGGGCGAGCGCCGCGCGCAGGGTAAAACCCATGCCGAGCCCACCGATCAGGATGCGCGGCCTCGCCCGCCCGCCGAGTCGCTCGCAGGCGAGCCGCGCCAGCCCCTCTTCCGAGCCGCTGAGGCGGCTGTTCATCAGCTCGATCGGGCCGAGCATGATCGAGAACTCGCCGCCGCGCCGCTTCAGGCGCAATTCGCCGCCGCCCGGCACCGTCGCGGTGTCGATCAGGGTCCAGGGGATCACGGGCGGCTCTCATGCGGGCACATGCGCCCGCAAACACCATAATGGCGGCGCGGGCGCAATCCGCCGCGTGAATGATGATGTTTCGGGCAATGAACCCGGAACCGGGAGCTCGCTCCAGCCCCGTCATGCTCGCCCTTGTGGCGAGCATCCACGTCTTGAATGGTGCCGGTGATGAGCGAAGACGTGGATGGTCGGGACAAGCCCGACCATGACGGAAGAGGCGGTGTCAGTTCTTCGCCAGGCCCAGGTCCTTCAGCACGGCGTTGCCGCGCTCGGCGAAGGTCTTGACATAGGCGGCGAACTCAGCGGGCTTGTCCCAGACCGGCGTGATGCCGCGATCGGCCATGCCTTTGCGGACGTCCTCGCGCTGCATGGCGCGCTCGGCCGCATCGAACAGCACCTTGCGCCGGTCGGCCGGCAAGCCCTTGGGCGCGGCGAGCGCGAACCAGTTCTCATAGGTCCAGTCGATGCCGGCCTCCTTGGCGCTCGGCACGTCGGGAAAAGCGGGATGGCGCTCGTTGGTCATCATCAGGATAGTGCGCACCCGGCCGGCGTCGAGCATCGCCTTGGCCTCGATCGGCGAACCGGTGAAGACGCTGATGCCGCCGGCGGCCAGATCCTGCAAAGCCGGTGCGCCGCCATTGCTCGGCACCCAGCGCACCGCGCCCGGCGCGATGCCGGCCGCCTTGAGCAGGCCGCCCGAGGCGATGTGCCATGAGCCGCCGACGCCGGTGCCCGACGCCATCAGCGTGCCCTCGGGGCTGTCCTTCACCGCCTTGAGATAATCGGCGACGGTCTTGTAGGGGCTGTCGGCCTTGACCGTGAGACCGGCCGGGATCAGCGAGACGCGCGAGAACAGGTCGAGGCTGTCGGTGGTGATGTCGCCGAGGCCGAGCGTCTTGTAGAACGAGATCTCGGGGCTGACGCCACCGACGGTGTAGCCGTCCGGCGCCGCATTCGCGATCGCGGTATGGCCGGTGAGGCCGCCGCCGCCGGTGCGGTTGACGACATTGACCGGCACTTTCAGCTCGGTCTCGAGGCCATTGGCGAAGATGCGCATCACCGCGTCCATGCCGCCGCCGGCGGCCCAGGGCACGAGCAGCTGGACGGGACGATCGGGAAATTCGGCCCATGACGGCACAGCCGTGACGATGAGCCCGGCCAGGGCCAGGGCGGTTCTTGCGACGCTCTTCATATCGATCCTCCCAATTCGCAGGCCGCTCTCGGACGGTCTTGCATGCAGCATACTGAGTGTAGGGCGAGACGCGGGAAATGCCAGCGCGAAAATGTATGCAAGATGGCGATGCTCGTTGAACCGTGCCGTCATTCCGGGGCGCTGCGCAGCAGCGAGCCCGGAACCCAGAATCGCAGGTTTTCGCCAAAAGAGATGCTATCCCTCCCCAACGTCGGCGGCTCTGGGTTCCGGGCCCAGGCCTGCGGCCTGTCCCGGAATGACGGCGGACAGCTATGGCAGATTCTCGCGCAGGATGATCTCGCTGCGCGCGCGCTCCACGCCCTCGGCGGCCGGCCGCCCAGCCCGCAGATTGGCGAAGATCGAGACGCTGTCCATCAAGGTGGCCTGCGGGTTCTGGGTGATGACCGCGTCCATCGCGCCCTCGATCAGCAGGCCGCGCGTCTCGGCGGTGAGGCCGTGGCCGACGAAGACGACCTCCTGCTGGCGCCCGGCCTCCTTCAGCGCCCTGGCGACACCTTCCGGGCCGCCGCCGATATTGTAGATGCCGGCGAGATCGGGATGCTGGGCGAGCAGCATCTTGGTCTGGCGGTAGTTCCGTGCCTCGTCGTCCTGGCCTTCGCGCAGGCCCACCACCTCGATCGCCGGGAACAGGTCCTGGAACAGATGGAGGAAGCCCATCTCGCGCTCCTCATGCGCGCGATAGCTCAATGACCCGACGATCATCGCCACCTTGGCGGGCCTGTCGCCGATGAAGCGGGCGATCAGATAGCCGGCCGTGCGCCCGGCCGCGCGGTTGTCGAGGCCGACATAGGCGACGCGCGCGCTGTTGGCGATGTCCGAGATCAGCGCCACCGTCGGCACGCCGCGTTCGGCCAGGCGATCCACCGCCTCGCGCACCAGCGGGTGCTCGAGCGCCATGAAGGCGATGCCGTCGACCTCGCGCCCGATGCGCTTCAGCTCCTGCGCCAGCAGGTCGGGACGGAAGCCCTCGATATACTCGACCCGCGCCCGCATGTTGAAGCCGGCGAGCTGATCCTGCGCGCGCGCGATCAGCCGGCCTAGCATGCCGAGGAAGCTGTTCTCGCCGGAGGGGAGCAGGAAGGCCAATCGCAGCGGCTTCGCCATTGCGGACATGCGCTCGCCGACATCGGTGATGTAGCCGAGTTCGTTCGCGGCATTGAGGACCCGGCGGAGCGTCGCCGGCCTCACGCCGGGGCGGCCGTTGAGCGCCCGGTCGGCGGTCGCCGTCGACACGCCGGCTTGGGCCGCGACATCGGCCAGCGTCGGCAAGCTCCGGCCCGTGGAGCGAATGGGGACTGCTGTCATCAACATCAAATAACATCAAAAAAACGCTTTGACCATCATTCAAGCCAAACCTAGGTTCACATCCAATCGGCGCCAAGACGCAGATTTCAATGGTCTGATTGGGAGGTTACCGCAGCTGAGGCACCGGCCATCGCGCCGAATTTCAGCATATTTGGGCCGCACCGGCAGGATTTCCGACGGCCCGCAGCCGAATGCAGGGCTTCGTCGTTCAGGACCGGCGGCATCATAACCCATCAGAAGAAGACGGCGGCCGGTGCTGGCCGGCCATAGGGAGAAGCGGGTGTCGGGTTCCCAGGACAATCGTCTGAGCGGCAAGGTTGCAATCGTCTTCGGCGCGGGTTCGATCGGCGACGGATGGGGCAACGGCAAGGCGGCCGCGGTCGCCTATGCGAGAGCCGGGGCCCGCGTGATCGCCGTCGATCTGAACGGCGCCGCGGCGGAGGCGACGCGCGCGATCATCCTGTCGGAAGGGCGCGAGGCGATCGCAGTGGCGGCGGACACGACGCGCCTGGACGACGTGCAGCGCAGCGTCGAGGCTGCGCATGCGGCCTTCGGCCGGATCGACATCCTGCACAACAATGTCGGCATCACCTCCCAGGGCGGCCCGGTCGAGACCAGCGAGGAGACCTGGGATCGCGTGATGGCCGTCAACGTCAAGAGCATGTTCCTGACCTGCAAGGCCGTGCTGCCGGCGATGGAAGCGCAGCAGAGCGGCGCCATCGTCAATATCGGGGCGCTCGGAGGCGTGCGCTGGACGGGCTATGCCTATTGCGCCTATGCGGCCAGCAAGGGCGCGGTCAACAGCCTCACCCAGAGCCTCGCCCTGCAATATGCCGGCAAGGGCATCCGGGCGAACTGCATCCTGCCGGGCGTGATGGATACGCCGCATATCTACAAGCAGATCTCGGGCTTCTACGCGGACAACGCGGCGATGGTGGCCGCCCGCCACAAGATGTCGCCGACCGGCCGGATGGGCGACGGCTGGGACGTCGCGCATGCCGCCGTCTTCCTGGCCAGCGAGGAGGCCAAATACATCAATGGCGTGGAGCTGTTCGTCGATGGCGGCATGCACGCGCGCTGCAACTAGTCACGAGCCTGCCGGCTCGCTTCCAACGGCACCGGACGATCGGTGCACTTCAATGGCTGCCCAAAAGGGTGGCGCGAAACCAGGGGAAACGACCATGACGCATTCCACTCGCCGCAGCTTCGTGCAAGGCCTGACGCTGGCGCCGGCCGCGGCGGGGCTCGTCATCGGCATGCCCCGACCGGCACGCGCCGCGGAGATTACGCTGAAATTCGGCAACAACCTGCCGCTCAGCCACCCCTTGAACATCCGCGCCGCGGAAGCGGCCGAGCGGATCGCGCGCGACAGCAACGGCCGCGTCGAGGTCAAGATCTTCCCGAACAACCAGCTCGGCGGCGACACCGACATGCTGTCCCAGGTGCGCAGCGGCGGCATCGACATCTTCAACGCCGGCACATTGGTCATCGCGACGCTCGCGCCGGTCAGCGCCATCACCGGGGTCGGCTTCGCCTTCAACGACTACGACCAGGTCTGGAAGGCCGTCGACGGGCAACTCGGCAACCTGATCCGCGCCGCCTTCGCAAAGGTCGGCCTGCACACCTTCGAGAAGATGTGGGACAACGGCTTCCGGCAGATCACGACGAGCACGCGCCCGATCGCCTCCGCTGCCGATCTCGCCGGGCTCAAGATCCGCGTGCCGGTCAGCCCGATGGGCATCGCGCTGTTCAAGTCGCTGGGCGCCACGCCCACGAGCCTGCAGTTCAGCGAAGTCTACTCGGCGCTGCAGACCAAGGTGGTCGATGCGCAGGAGAACCCGCTCGCTATCGTGCAGACCGCCAAGCTGTATGAAGTGCAGAAATTCTGCTCCAGCACCAATCACAGCTGGGACGGGTATCACTTCGTCTTCAATGGCCGCTCCTGGCGCAATCTGCCCGAGGATGTGAAGGCGATCGTGTCCCGCGCCTTCAACGAGGCCGGCCTGCAGCAGCGCGAGGACGTCCGCAAGCTGAACGAGAATCTCCAGGAAGAACTCACCTCGAAGGGGCTCGCCTTCAACGCCGCCAAATCCGACAGCTTCCAGGCCAAGCTGCGCGAGGCCGGCTTCTACAAGGAGTGGCAGGAGCGCTTCGGAGCCGAGGCCTGGGGGCTGCTCGAAGGCGCCGTCGGCAAGCTCGCCTGAACCGACGCACGGGCCTAGAAGGCCCGAAAGCAACGACAGGGACGAATCGCCATGGACCTCCAGGCTGCAACGCTGCACGCGCCTGCAAGCATTCCCGCCACCGGCCTCGGCCGGGTGGCGGACCGGCTCGACCGTGCCGTCGGCGGCGTGGTCGAGATCGTGGCGGCGCTGATCGTCCTGATCGAGATCGTCATCCTGGGCGCGGGCGTCACCGCCCGCTACGTCTTCCACGCCCCCCTGGTCTGGTCGGACGAGCTCGCCTCGATCCTGTTCCTGTGGCTGTCGATGCTCGGCGCCGTCGTCGCGCTCAGGCGCGGCGAGCATATGCGCATGACCGGGCTGGTCAGCCGGGTCGGACCCCAGGCGCGCGCCATCCTCGAGGCGCTGGCGATCACCTCGGCCATCGCCTTTTTGCTGATGATCCTGCCGCATGCGCTCGAATATGCCGAGGAGGAGCGCTTCATCGTCACGCCGGCGCTGGAGATCACCAATGCCTGGCGCGCCGCCGCAATTCCCGTCGGCATGGGGCTGATGCTGTTCGCCGCGGCCTGCCGGCTGATGCGCCTGCCCTCGCTCAGGCCGGCGCTGATCGCGCTCGGGCTGACCGTCGCGCTCGTCCTGCTGTTCTGGCTCGCGGGCCCGGCGCTGAAGCCGCTCGGCAAGCTCAACCTCGTGATCTTCTTCGTCGGCGTCGTCGCACTCAACGTCTTTTCCGGCGTGCCGATCGCGTTCTCGTTCGCGCTCGCCACCTTCGGCTATCTGGCGCTGACGACCTCGACGCCGCTGATCGTCATGGTCGGCCGGCTCGACGAGGGCATGAGCCATCTCATGCTGCTCGCAGTGCCGCTCTTCATCTTCCTCGGCGCGCTGATCGAGATGACCGGCATGGCGCGCGCCATGATCCAGTTCCTGGCGAGCCTGCTCGGCCATGTCCGCGGCGGGCTCTCCTATGTGCTGGTCGGCGCGATGTACCTGGTCTCGGGCATCTCCGGCTCGAAGATCGCCGACATGGCGGCGATCGCGCCGGTGCTCTTTCCCGAGATGAAGAAGCGCGGCGCCAAGCCCGGCGATCTCGTCGCCCTGCTCTCAGCGACGGGCGCGCAGACCGAGACGATCCCGCCTTCGATCGTGCTGATCACCATCGGCTCGGTCACCGGGGTCTCGATCGCGGCCCTGTTCACCGGCGGCATGCTGCCGGCGGTGGTGCTCGGCGTCGCGCTCTGCTTCGTCGTCTGGTGGCGCTACCGGGGCGAGGACCTCGGCCATGTCGCGCGCTTCTCCAGGCGTGAGATCGGCCGGCTCTGCCTGATCGCGCTGCCGGCGATCGCGCTGCCCTTCGTCATCCGCGCGGCGGTGGTCGAGGGCGTCGCCACCGCCACGGAGGTCTCGACCATCGGCATCGCCTATTCGGTCCTCGCCGGGCTCCTGCTCTACCGCCAGTTCGACTGGCGCCGGCTGCCGCGCATGCTGGTCGACACCGCCTCGCTGACCGGCGCGATCATCTTCATCGTCGGCTGCGCCACGGCGATGGCCTGGGGCCTGACCCAGTCGGGCTTCTCGCACGACCTGGCGCAGATCATGGCTGCCGTACCGGGCGGGACCTGGGGCTTCCTCGCCATCTCGATCGTCGCCTTCGTCATCCTCGGCAGCGTGCTCGAGGGCATCCCGGCGATCGTGCTGTTCGGCCCCCTGCTCTTCCCGATCGCCAAGCAGGTCGGCGTGCACGAGGTGCATTACGCGATGGTGGTGATCTTCGCGATGGGCATCGGCCTGTTCGCCCCGCCCTTCGGCGTCGGCTATTACGGCGCCTGCGCGATCAGCAAGGTCAATCCGGACGAAGGCCTGAAATACATCTGGGGCTACATGCTGGCCCTGCTGATCGGCCTCGTCGTGGTCGCCGCCGTGCCCTGGTTCTCCACCGGCTTCCTGAAGAGCTGACCCACACCGACCGCGCAACAGAAGGCATCCGTCATGAGCCGTTTCTTCGGCCAGATCCGTCAGGCTGGCTATGTCGTCCCCGATATCGAGGCGGCGATGGACTACTGGAGCCGCGTGCTAGGCGTCGGGCCGTTCTTCTACAATCCCAAGGTTCCGATCCGGAACTACCGCTACAAGGGACAGGCCTACGAGCCGCATAACTCGGTCGCGCTCGCCAATTCCGGCCCGCTCCAGGTCGAGCTGATCCAGTGCCGCAACGGCGTGCCCTCGATGTACAAGGACTTCACCGATGCCGGCCACACCGGGCTGCAGCATGTCGCCTACTGGACCTCGGATTACGACGCCGATCTCGAACGCCTGACCAAGCAGGGCTTCAAGGCGGTGATGAGCGGCGAGGTCGGCGAGCGCGGCCGCTTCGTCTATTTCGACACGCATTACCATCCCGGCACGGTGATCGAGCTCTCCGAGGTCGCCGGCCCCAAGGGCGAGATGTTCCGGCTGATCCGCGAGGCGGCCGAGACCTGGGACGGCAAGGACCCGGTGCGGCCCTTCCCCGATCTGAGCAGGCTCTGAGCGACAGCAATGGAAGCCGCGGCTGAACATTGGAGCTCCTCCCTTCCCCCTTGTGGGGAAGGGTATGGGGATGGGGGGCGAACGACCGGGC